>JAESFI010000011.1_pt1 | contig 877451 bp, 738 predicted proteins | sample 9269361 | NCBI WGS metagenome assembly JAESFI01 (sample SAMN14504119, study PRJNA617095) | algae metagenome | isolation source: Brasilonema angustatum HA4187-MV1 and co-occurring heterotrophs from moss... | place: USA: Manoa Valley, Honolulu, Hawaii | collected 2009-07-20
CAACAACTTGCTTTTGCTCAAACCCTTTCGTGGGCCACGAACCCTGATTTCTATCCGAGCCGGAGTAAGTTGAACAGAGTGGGGCCTGAATCGTTGCTTAGGTCTAACTCCTGGGCGGACCGCTAGTGTACCCCACTCTGGTTGACTACTGGTAAGCTACCAAATCTTGGAATCTTACCAGCCCTCAAACCTAAAGGGCGGACCGTCCACACTTGGGCGCGTTCTTGCTGTGTCATGGAGTGAAGATAAACAATAGGGGTTAATTTCGGTGGTGGCATGCGAGTGAACTTAGCTTGACTAACTCAAGGTAATTCTAATTATCGTCAAATAGTCCGTACCCATTAAGTCTAATTTTAATCTACCCGCAAACAAGACTAACTGACTGACAGTTGCCTTAGGTGTTGAGGATGCATATGCACCTTCCTGTTTTGCACATGAGTAACCTACTGACCCGTTTCTACCGACGACTGTTCGCTGATTCAATCCCTATGCCCGCTGAGCCCGAAGTAGCCAAGGCTAAACAGGGCTTTTTGGCCAATGCCTGGGTCGTTCTCAGCGATGCCTTCAACGGCTTTTTGGAAGACCGGTGTCTCAAATTCAGTGCATCACTGGCTTACTATACCATCTTTTCGCTGGCCCCACTTTTGGTACTGGTGATTGCCTTGGCAGGTATTTTTCTGGGTGAAGAAGCGATTCGGGGGCAGATATTTGGTCAGATTAATGGCTTAGTGGGCAATCAGGCCGCCAAACAAATTCAGGATATGATAAAAAGCGTGGGCTTGTCGGGTAAAACCAGTACGGCACTCATCATCGGCATTGTTACCCTGATAATTGGAGCCACCAGCATCTTTACCGAGATTCAGGATTCGGTCAACATCATTTGGCGGGTGAAACCCAAACCCAAGCGGGGTTGGCTCAAGCTGCTCAAAGATCGACTCCTGTCGTCTTCGTTAGTGGTAAGTCTGGGCTTTCTGCTGATGGTCTCGCTGGTGGTTAATGGCATCGTGCTGGCCTTAAGTGATCAGCTAACCCGCTTGGTACCGGGGCTTGGCATTTATATCATTAGCGCGATTAATTTTATCATTAGTACGGCCGTTGTCACCTTGTTGTTTGGCGTCATTTTCAAAGTGTTGCCCGATGCTAAGATTGACTGGAAAGATGTGCGCTGGGGGGCTCTGTTTACGGGTTTGCTGTTCATGCTGGGGCGCTACGGTATTGGCTTGTATATTGACACTAGTGGTACCAGTTCAACCTATGGAGCGGCTGGCTCGCTGATTGTTATCCTATTATGGATCTATTATACGTCCGCTATTTTATATTTTGGGGCGGAGTTTACTCAGGCCTATGCCAATCATTTCGGCATTCGCATCGAGCCCGCTGAGTACGCGGTGTATGTGGAGCAGACCGAACACGAGCGGGAGGTAGGGGCTATCCCCACCCAACAGAAAGTGGAGCAGAGTAAGCAATGAGCTACAGGCAGCTTACCCTATTTAGTTATGATAAAAAACGCCAGTTCCGAACAGGGCCAGCGGTTAGAGTTGGCATTTATGGATAAGGTAGCTGACCAAAGGCAGGATTAGCCTGTCAATCCACCCTAACTTAAGAATGTTGCTCTTTTAAAATATACACTTGCCTACCCGGCAAAACCGGCAAAAGCATACACCTTCCTGCGATTTGCTTATTACTGAAGAAAGGAAGAACTACAACAAACCAGGTAGATTTACAGACTCGGCAAGGGCGCTATGGCCAACGCCATCGAATAACTAATACTACTATCTTAGCCCCTGTAAACCCACTTGTACCTATGCCTCTCAGCTACCCTGCACCCCTCACCCATAAGCCAGCTCAACTGGATCGGATGCCTATTATTCAGATCGAAAATGATATCGATGATCAACACCTGGTTCAGCAGGCACTCACCGCAATGGGAATTAACAACCCGGTGATCTTTTTTCAAAACGGCCGCCAGGCCTTGGACTACTTACAAACCACGACGGATCATCCCCTGGTGATTCTCTGTGACGTGAAGATGCCCGTCATGAATGGTCTTGAATTGCGTCGTCATATTGATGCGGATGAACGACTGCGGACTAAAGCGATTCCGTTTGTCTTTTTTTCCACCTGGGGCACCCAGGAGTTAGTCAATGAGGCTTACGAAGGCACTATTCAGGGCTATCATTTAAAGGGGGATAGTTTTGAGGAGCTCAAGTCCGAACTAGCGCTGATTGTTGCTTACTGGAAGCGGTGTTTACACCCAAGAAGCTTCTAGGCAGCTGATTAACAAAACAGCCCCGACACTAGCCGAGGCTGATTAATATATCAGTCTATCTCTTGCTTATGCAACTGGCTGTTAATAGCCATGCGCTTCTTGCGGTATTCCTCTAAAGCCGGAATCAGGGCCCAACTGGTAACGGCCACCATGTAGGATTCGAGCACAAAGGCTATCCCCACCGCCAACAATACCAGCACTAGCATAAACAGACCCATCTGTTGGTTTTTAGCTCGCTTGGTTAGCAGTTGCTGATCAGACAAGCCCTCAAGCGTGAGCGGATCGTAGGGACATGAAGTAAATATGGATGCCATAGCTTTATTGATTTGTGCTCAAAGCTATCCATCCTGTCAGCTTACCGAGGCTCAAAAGGATAAAAGGGGCTAAGAGCGGTTCGTCGGCAAGCAACATCACCTTCAACTAGTCTTAGCACCAACCTACTCCTGCCCTGCAGAAACATAAATAGCCCCGGCTAGTGATAGCCGGGGTTGATCACTGGTCTTAATTCAGCTTGCTTACATCGTTGAAATGCTCGGCTAAGAAGGCTTTACTCGTCTCTTCGGGCGGTTGAACAAATACAGTCCCAGAAACTCCCGCCGGGTTGTTTTACCTGTATCCGGGTGTGGAATAGCTGGGTAGAAATCCAGATAGAGCGATTTACGCCCTTTTGAGATGGGTTTATTGCGCAGTGTTACTTTTATCATGGCTTGGATAGAGTTAGTTAAGAATCTGTTCTGGTCAACAATTCATCAATCCGGCTTTTAGCTACGTAGGCATCTCTTCCTTTATACTGTTTAGGGATGGCATTCCGACGAATCAACTCGTAGAGCGTTTTTTGGGATACACCAAATTTCTGCTGGACTTGCTGAAGTGAATAGCACTCAGTTAGTGGCGTGTTATCGATTACGGGGGCGCCAGATGCACGGTGAATAGTTGATCAATTTCTGACCGTCGGATCAGCGTTTTTTTTACGCTGATATTTACTGCAGGCAGCGCACCGCTCTGGATTAAGTTATAAATAGTTTGCCGGGAACTGTTGAGCAGGATAGCCGCATCGCGAACAGTTAAAAACTCCTTGCTTTTTATAGTCTCAATCGCTTTGGTCTCTGCCCGTGCCTGCGTCTGCTGGTTGCTAGTCTCCACTTACTTCGACTGCTGACGAGCTAAATAAGCTTTCTTAGCACAGGGATGACTACAGGTACGGGTTACTGTTGTGCGGGCCTCAAATTCTTTTCCACAATATTCACAAAGACGTTTTAAACGAATACTTAACGGCATACTAGTAGCCTCATTTGATTAACAGTATATGAAAGTGTTTAAAAGTGTCAAAAGATTTCCCTCAGACCTGAGAAAAGAAGACTGATCTAGTGTTTCTGAGGTACATCGAAGGCACAAATAATTGACTAACAAACAAATAATAAGCCTTAATAAACTACTAGTATTTATCCTAAAAAACGCCTTTACATAGCTACTGAGCACGATTTAGTACTACGTTGTAACAAGGTTGTTAAGTACCATTAGTTACCTTCTTTGTAAAAAACCCGTTTTACCCGCTCACTAACTCCAGTTAATATTTCATAAGGTATTGTATTAATCTTCTGCGCTATCTCCACAATCAGCAGTTCGCGACCAAAAACAACTACCTCATCGTCCTCCGTAGCCGAAGCTGCCGTTACGTCAATCATCGTCATATCCATACAGATATTTCCTACTGTTGGGCAGCGCGTTCCGTTTACCCATACCTGACCGACGCCATTACCAAGTCGGCGGTCGTAACCATCAGCGTAGCCTATGGCCAGCGTGGCAATGCGCGCATCATGATCGAGCACTCCCCGGCGGCTATAACCTACTGATTCGCCCGCCCGCACAGTTTTGATCTGGCTGATAACGGTGCGAAGTGTACCAACCGATTGCAAAGCGGTCTGGTCGACCCTCCCTGACTCGACACCATAAAGGCCGATGCCCAGCCGAACCATATCAAGTTTGTAATCGGGTAGTCGTACAATACCAGCCGAGTTAAGCAGATGACGTATAGGTCGGTATCCTATCAATGTTTCGAGCGCGGTTGTACTACGTAAAAATGTTTCGTATTGCTGTAGTGAAAACCCATCCAACTGCACGTCATCGGAGCCAGCTAAGTGGCTAAACACCGTAGCAACGTGCAGATTTGAATGGCTATTCAGGTACTCGGCCACGGCAGGTATCTCGTCTTCCAGAAAACCCAGCCGGTGCATCCCCGTATCAATTTTCAGGTGCAAAGGGCATGGAGCAAAGGGCGTGGGGCCCCATGCCCTTTGCATCTCCCCCCAAGCCCGCAGCAACCGCATGCTGTAGATTTCGGGCTCGAGGCTATATTCGAGCAAGGTCGCGAATGATTCGGGAGACGGATTCATGACCATAATGGGCAAGGTAATCCCATTTTGTCGGAGCGAAACACCTTCGTCAGCGTAGGCAACGGCCAGGTAATCGACGCGGTGAAACTGAAGTAACTGAGCAACTTCAGCACTGCCGCTGCCATAGGCGAAAGCTTTCACCATGACCATAATCTTGGTATCGCTCCCGACTCGTTCGCGGTAATAGTTCAGGTTGTGCGTCAGTGCATCGAGGTTAATTTCCAGGACCGTACCGTGTACTTTCCGTTGAAGTCGGTTCACAATTCGCTCGAATGAAAACGGGCGGGCCCCTTTCACCAGTACAGAGCTATCGCGTAGGTCATTGAACGGAAACTGGCTAAGAAAGGCGTCAGTCGTAGGATAAAACAGGCTATTGTCAGCGAAGAAATTGGCGTTTCGGCTTACCACCGGCCCGATTCCAACGAAAAGTGTAATCGCATTAGTCAGCATCAACGCCCCAACCTGCTCGTAAAGTTCATCTTCTCGTTGCCCTGACTGCAGCACATCCGACAGAATAACCACCCGCCGATCGCGCGTTCCCTGCTGAACCAGAAAACGAAGTGCTAGTTGCAGGCCAACCACGTCGTTATTATACGAATCGTCGATCAGCACGCAGTTATTAATACCTTCCTTCTGCTCCAGCCGCATCGAAACCGGTCGCAAGCGGTTCAGGCGCGTTTGTAGTTCATCAGTCCGCCAGGGTCGCAACGTCTGCATGGTTACGAGGCAATGCATCAGGTTTTCAACCGAAGCAGGATCGGAGAAAGGTAGCGTTAATGTGGTTGTGGTGGTTGAGCTAGTCAGGACGAGTTGAGTGCCCTGCCAATCACCCTGATAAACGGCTTTCTTGCCGGTTAACGACCAGGTAACTAACCGCATATCCGGATTAACGGCTTTGAGCAGTAGATTAACCTCTTCGTCAATATCTGCGTAATCGACGCAGTAAATCAGGGTATTGACATGAATGAACAGCCGCAGTTTCTCAGCTATTTTCTGTTTTCGGGTTCGAAAACCTTCGTCATGTGCCGTACCGATGTTCGTAAAAATGCCGATAGTAGGTCGGATAATCGTTTCCAGTGCCTGCATTTCACCTACTCTGGAAATGCCCGCTTCAAAGATGCCCAGGGTATGGTTTTCGGTCAATTCATGCACAGACAGTGGCGCGCCTAACTGAGAGTTATAACTTTTGGGGCTTTTGGCAATTACAAACCCACCGGAGGACTCTCCCCCATCGAGTAGTTGCGCCAGCCACTCTTTTACAATGGTTTTACCGTTGCTACCTGTAATACCAATCACGGGAATATGCACCTTACGCCGGTTCTCAGTAGCCAGATTCTGGATGGTTTGCAGACTGCTTTCTACTTCCAGAATCTGCGCATCCGAATAGTTGAGCAACTCCGCCCGACGATCAGGGGTTAAGGCTGACCGCTCTACCACAAACTGCCGAACGCCTTTCTGGTAAACCTCGCCAATGAAATCGTGCCCATCGTGGTGTTCACCCTGGATGGCAAAGAAAACAGTACCAGCCAGTTGAGCATCTGTTGTGTTGCTGGTCAGTTGCCGGGAATCGGTAAGCCAGGTTTTATGAGCCAGTGAAAATTCAGGTGTAGTCATACTAAATTCTTATATGGAGAACGTGAAAGGGGAATGATGAATAACGTACTGTCAGTAAACTCATCATTCTTCATTCATCATTCCCCTTTCACATCCAATGGCGTCGGCGGAAATAGATAATCATGCCAATTGTCACGATGGCCATAACCCCCAGAACCACAAAATAACCATAACGGCTATGGAGTTCAGGCATGTAATCGAAATTCATGCCGTATATGCCAACGATAAACGTCAATGGCATAAAAATCGCCGAAAAAATCGTGAGCGTTTTCATCACGGAATTCATGCGGTTACTAACGATCGAGTAATACACGTCCATCAGGCCCGCAATGAGTTCGCGCTGTGACTCCAGGGTTTCATTTACCTGGCTAACATGGTCGGCTAAGTCGCGCAAAAAAGGTAAGGTACCGTTCTGAACCAGGTCGGATTCCTGCCGGAGCAGCACCCCCAGAATATCGCGCAGGGGCGAGACTGTCCGGCGAATAAAGGCCAGTTCCCGTTTGAGCATATAAAGCACCCGCAATGTTTGCTGATTTACCTGCTCCTGCACAATCTGATCTTCGACCTCATCGATTTTCTCGCCAATCCGCTCAGTAATCAAATAATAATGGTCAACAATAACGTCCATCAACGCATAGAGCAGATAATCCGCTCCGTTGCGCCGGGTTTTCCCCGACGAGGCTTTGATGCGGTAAATTACCGGCTCGAAAATATCCTTCGTCCGCTCCTCCTGAAATGACACTAAATAGTCTTTACCCAGCACCAGACTCACGTGTTCAGCATCAATTTCCTGCTGTTGCCGGTTATGGTGAAGCATCTTCAGCGTCACATAAACTATCGTGTCATCGTAGAGGTCAATTTTTGGCTTCTGGTCCGTGTTCAGCACGTCCTCGAGTAACAACGGATGCAGGTGATATTGCTGCCCAAGAGCCGCTACAACTTTTGGCTCATGGATGCCATCAACATCAATCCAGTGAACGTAAGGCGTTCCGTCAGCAGGTAATTTGCAGGCACTCAGTTTACTGGCCTCATCAATGTGATAATCCGTCGCATTGTAGTCAATGCGTTTAATTTTAATGGCGTGTTCGATGTCATCCCCTATATAGGTAAGCGTTCCAGGGGAATTGCCGAGTAATTTCTCGGCCGAGCGGTGCCGTCGGCGTCTGGACATAAAACTTGGGGTTGCAGTTCAAACCATGAACTACTTACTATGTTATCGCAAAGTAACCTGCATTCCGTATTATCTGTACTCTATTACTGAGTCTTTAGATTTTACTGGTAAAAAATGTTTGATTGACAAATAGCTCCATCACGCTTGCTTAACTTGTGCCCTTCAAGTTATCAATTTCCTTCTCGCTTCATGATCAAACGTTTATTTTGTCTCTTCGCGGTCTGTACTAGTCTCACTCCAAGTATAACGCTGGCACAATCTGGCAAACAAACCTTAACGCCGTTTGAGCGCGATACGAACCAGACAGCTACATACGCCCAAATCATCGACTGGTATAGTCAACTGGACCGACAGTATGATCAGGCGAAATTGATTGAAATAGGCAAAACCGACATTGGTAAACCGCTGCATCTGTTTCTGTTAGCTGCCGATAAGCAGTTCACGGCACGGCCGAATCGGCTTACCTTACTGATTAACAACGGTATCCATCCTGGCGAACCCGAAGGTATCGACGCCTGTATGATGCTGGCCCGCGATTTACTGAAAGCGAATGCGCTGCCCAAAAACGTGTTGGTAGCGATTGTGCCGGTTTACAATGTGGATGGCTGCTTAAATCGGGGATTATCACGAGTTAATCAGAACGGCCCTGATTCGTACGGGTTCCGGGGAAATGCCCGCAACCTGAACCTTAACCGCGATTTCATCAAGGCCGAGGCACAGAATACCCAGGCATTCCAGACGATGTTTCATGCCTTCAAGCCGCAAGTATTGATTGATAACCACACAAGCGATGGCGCTGATTATCAATATGTGCTAACGTATTTTGCCACGCAGAAGGACAAACTACATCCGACCGTGTCGGGCTACATGACCCAAACTTTTCAGCCCGCCCTAGATAAAACCCTAACAGCGAAAGGATTTCCACCAGCCCCCTATGTTAACCCGGCCGGTGAAACGCCTGAAAGCGGTCTGGTTGGTTATAACGACACACCACGCTACTCAACGGGTTACGCTACGTTGTTTAACTGCTTCGGATTTACAGTCGAAACGCACATGTGGAAGGCGTATCCGGCGCGGGTTAAGGCTACATATGTTTTCAACGAAGCCGTGTTGCGCCTTTGCGAACGCGATGCACAAACAATATTAGCCAATCAGCAAAAAGCGGATAATCTAGTTCGGCAGCAGAGGGCAGTTTCGCTCAACTATCGGGTGAACCGGACCAAGACCGATTCGATTACATTTCTGGGTTACGAAGCGGCTCATAAACCCAGTCAGGTATCGGGCCTGTCACGTCTTTATTACGACCGCTCAAAACCGTTCATCCGGCGCATTCCGTACTGGAATAATTTCGTAGCTGACCTTCAGCTGGAGAAACCTAAAGCGTATGTGATTCCACAAGCCTGGCCGCAGGTAATTGAGCAACTTCGGCGCAACGGGGTGCGGATACAGGTGCTATCTAAGGACACACTGATAACCGTATCAGCCTATTACATAACGGATTACAAAAGTCCTCAACGTCCATATGAGGGTCATTATCCGCATACAGGTATTAACGTGCGGACCGAACAGCAGCGGCTTCAGTTTTACAAAGGGGATTACCTAATTTCTACCGGTCAGACCGGAGATCGATATCTAATCGAGACATTGGAACCGCAGGCCGTCGACTCGTTTTTTGCCTGGAATTTCTTCGATAGCATGCTCGATCAGAAAGAATATTTTTCGGATTACATTTTCGAGGATACCGCAGCCGAATTACTCAGGAAAGATCCCGCTCTCCAAAAGGCGTTAGCCGATAAGCGAGCCACCGACAAAGCCTTTGCCGAAAACGGCGATGCTCAGTTAGGCTTTATCTACCGTCAGACGCCTTATTACGAAAAAACGCATAACCGATACCCCATTTTCCGGTTAAACTGATACACGTATTCTGGAAAACAACCATGAAAGCGATTGTCATCACGCATCCGGGCGGACCTGAAGTACTGAGTCTACAAGATTACCCGACGCCAGAACCGCAGACCGACGAAGTGTTAATTGAGGTCAAAGCCGCTGGCCTTAATCGAGCCGATATCATCCAGCGTCAGGGGCATTACCCACCCCCAGTAGGTGTACCGGTCGATATTCCAGGGCTCGAAGTTGCGGGCGTCGTTAGCCAATGCGGTCCTGCTGTCAGCCAGTGGAAACCCGGCGATCAGGTTTGTGCCCTGCTGGCAGGTGGCGGTTATGCTGATTACGTGACCGTTCGGGAAGGTCAGTGTTTACCAGTTCCTCGTGGGTGGAATTTTGTGGAAGCAGCCAGTTTACCCGAAACCGTATTTACCGTCTGGTCGAATGTGTTTGGCCGGGGAAAGCTGCAAGCGGGCGATAATTTGCTGGTGCACGGTGGCAGTAGCGGTATTGGTATCACGGCTATCCAGTTAGGCCATGCGTTCGGCGCCCGTGTTTTCGTAACGGTAGGTTCGGATGAGAAGGGAGAAGCTTGCCTAGCATTGGGAGCGCATCGCTACGTCAACTACAAAACACAGGATTTTGAACAGGTACTTGCCGAGGAAGGCATGGACGTTATTCTGGATATGATTGGAGGTCCTTACTTACCTAAAAACCTGAGTATCCTTCGCCCGGAAGGACGATTGGTTTACATTAATACCACGCAAGGCAGTAAGGTTCAGCTGAATTTATCGCAGATCATGCAGAAACGACTTACCCTGACAGGCAGCACGTTACGAAGTCGGGAATATAGTTTTAAAAAAGACCTGGCTATTGAGGTATATAAGCACGTTTGGCCTCTACTGGAAAACGGTCAATTTAAGCCTGTGATTTATAAAACGTTCCCCTTTACCGACGCGCAGGAAGCGCACCGGCTTATGGAAAGCAGCCAGCACGTAGGCAAGATTATTCTGGTTAGGTAAGTTGTCAAAGCAGCTTCAACTTGGCTTTACACTGGGACTTCCAGCAGCATAATCAGTGCTTCATTTGATAAGGCCTCAAAATCGACCAGATTATCCTGTATGTGACTCATTGCCAAGCCGTCGCGTTCATGAAGCAGGCGATTCTGCACTTCAAACGCACCGCTCAGAACAAAAACAAAAACACCGTTCGCTGAATTATTTAACTGATAAACGCTGTCCTGTCTTCCGTCGAATTTACCGATAAAACCGTAGGCTGATGAAGTTTTTGAGAAGAGTGGCAGTAACGTATTTGGCGTTTGTAAATCAAAGCTCGTCTGCACACTTTTCGGGGTAACGTTTCCGAAATTATTAGTAATTAGCCAGATTTCGATATAGTTAATTAATTCTGTTTCATACGGGTTACTAATTTCATAATTCATTCCGCTGGTTAGCGAAAAAGTCTGTACCTGACCAGGCTCCAGAAAACCGTTCGCTACATCGCTTTTATATTCCAACCCACCGACAATCGGAATAATACTTACTTCTGTATTTTCCTCCACCCGCATGCCAATACTACGCTCGGGTTTCAGCGTAGTATCATTCAGCAATTGCAACGCACCAAAAGGAGTTCGGCTCTCATCGAAATAAGGGCCGAAATTAAAGTTATGAAAACTCTGAAAATAATCTGCCTGCGAACAGCCGCGTTGATCAGATAAATAAATCTGAGCTTCGGTTTGCGTATCCATGTTGGGACGTTCGAATTAGTATTTATGAACCCGAAAAATTAATCAGGCTGCCAAATCAATTTTCTGAAAATATGAAATGCTAAAGTAAGGCTGCATGGCAATCATATCTGTTTCAATCTGTTTGCCAGATTGCAGCGCTTCGCGTTGATCGCCATAAGCAATAAGCAATTGATTATCAATCGTATCAATCCAGGTCAGCGGTTCACTAAAAAAGATAATAGCAACTTTATGTAAATCTTTATTCTGGAGATGGGAATAAACAATTTCGAATTTAAACTGCGTAAACGGCAGGCATAATTTCCCCCAACTGTTGGCAATATCAGGAACGACTCCATTTAATTGCCGAATATAACCGATGGCCGCCGTGCTGGTCAGATAGTGAAGCTTTTCGGCGCTGGGCACATTAGCTACTAATTCCTTAAACGTAGAGTATTTACCCTCCTGATTATAAAACTGAGACTGCATGTACAATTCCTGATACGTATCGTCAAACACATATTTATCCCACAGCTTTTGCGACGACGTATCAATAATTTTCCGATAACTCAGTTGAATAATACCTTTCATAATGGTTGATTTATACTGCCCGATGCAAAATTATTCCGTCTTGCATCGGGCAGGTTATTATGCGCTTACAACAATCGTATGCGTAAGCGTATAACCCCCAGACAAGCTGCCTGAGACGGTGGCCAATTCGGTGGTAAAGCCATCGCTGAACACGTTATCGTTTTCATTCTTAGTGTCCTGCGCCCCTTTGGTATAACCGTAAGATTGCGCGGTTGTATAAAACGCATTCGTGACGTCGTACGGAAACGCAATTTGGGTCACTAGCAACGATTTACCCGACGAGTTATAGATATGCACGTGAATATGCGGAGCCCGGCCCGAGTACCAGCCTGGGAAAATTGAGGTGAACGACACTAATCCGTTGCTATCGGTAGTCTGACGTCCCCGCAGGAAATTCACCGTCGTGTAGTTCGTCGATTGCATACCTGAACCACCATATTCCGAGTAGTTCCCGTCTTTATCGCAATGCCAAACATCAACTAACGCACCGGCTAGTGCGGCACAGCTGCTGTTGGTATTTTTGATGGTAATATTCATGGTTAGGGCCACGCCAGTTCGGCCATCCGTAATGTCTTTGCGGACGAAATTAGCCGGGCTTTTCGTGGGAAACGGTCCTTCGGTTTCGGTTGGCGTCACCGTGCAATTACTTGACGAGCTTCCGTTGGTTGATCCCGTCGAGGTGGTTGTAGTCGTAGATGTGCTGGGGGTAACCGCATCGGTTTCTTTGTTGCAAGCACCCACCATCGGTGCAATAGCCGTAATACCCAATAAGCTACCGAAGCCCCGTTTCAAAAATTCTTTACGTTCCATGTGCTGGATAATCGTTTTGAGTGAAAAGAAATAAATCTGAAAGAATTGATATCGATTTATTTGACCGACGCCTGATCAATAGTGTCTTTAACTTCCTGCGTTGCATCCTTAAATTCGCGAATACCTTTACCCAATCCGCGAGCTAGTTCGGGAAGTTTTTTAGCGCCAAAAAACAGGAGAACAGTGCACAGAATGAGTACGATTTCTGACGTGCCTAAGCCAAACATAGAGTTGTTTTTAGTTGAATAGGTTAGTGATTACTACTTAACCTATTAGCGCAGAACAGGGACGTTTCGTTGCATTAGAAACCGAATTATAGGTAAATACATGAATTGTGTCGGTGAATGTGAGGGCTTAGAATTAAGTCAAACTTCATCAGTTGCCGTCGTTCTAATACCACAAATTGCCATTGTTGATGGTAACCTTGCCGCCGTGAGCTTAAATCGTCTTTGGTTCGGGCATTATGGCTGATAATTCCAGATACTCCACCAATAAAAAATTCTCCGATCCATACCTTCTGCTTTTAGTTATAAATACAGAGAACGATTAATGAGTGTGGCAGCACAGAAATGGATTTGCGGTAAACGACCGAATTGTGCCGGTGAATGAGCGGTTATCCCCCAAATCGTACTGAGAAATCGGCTTCGTAACGAGCGCCAATCGGGATTTCGTGACCGGCGATGAATATGGTTTTGTTGCGCACAGCTTCAATGCGCTTTAGGGGTACGATATACGATCGATGCACACGGATGAAATCAGTATCGGGTAGACGTTCCAGGATGGCTTTCATGGTCAGGCGGGCTACAATGGGACGGTTCGTTGATTGCAGATGAATTTTGAGGTAATCGTCCAGCCCTTCAACGAATAAAATATCCGTCAGGGCAACTTTGTGGAGTGTGTAATCCGCTCGTACATATAAATATGCTTCCTCAACACCCTCTGTCCGTTGTTGCCACCGTTGGAAATCAGCTGCTTTGTTAACCGCTTGCTGGAACCGCTCGAACGTAAACGGTTTTAGCAGATAATCAACCGCATTGAGCGTAAAGCCTTCCACGGCATATTCCGCATAAGCCGTTGTAAAAATCACCATGATCGGCTGCTTTGGTGACTCGCTTTGTGCTGCCGTTTCGCTCAGCGTTTTATAAAAATCGATGCCTGACACCGATGGCATATTGATGTCTAGAAACAGCAGATCAGTCGGAAATTGCTCCAGATGCCGCAACGCTTCGTCTGTGCGAGTAAAGGTCTTTTGCAGATCAATAAAATCTACTTGCTGACAGAAGTGAGTCAGTACGCGCAACGCAGGCGGCTCGTCGTCTAGGGCAATAGCACGAATCTTCACAGTGTAAGGGTTAAATCGACCGTAAAACTTCCTGGCTCATCCTGAATTGTCAGTTGATGGCGGGCCGGGTATAACAACGCTAGTCGGGCTTTGGTATTCGCTAGCCCAATGCCACTCGCAATGGCCATCGGCTGAAAAACCCGCACTTTTTTATTGAACACGTGGCAACGCAATTTATCTTCATGTATGCTGATAACGATTTCAATTTCCGACGGTTCTTCGGGACTAACGCCATATTTAAACGCATTTTCGATAAACGAAATTAACAACAACGGCGCAATCTGCTTCCCGTTAGGGCGCCCCTCTACCCGAAACGAAATCTGCACAGATTCATCGATCCGCAGCTTTTGCAGGGCCACATAATGACTGATGTAATCCAGCTCACTAGCCAGCGACACCTGGTTTTTCTGCGAATCCTGGATGACGTACCGTAGAAAAGACGACAGTTTTACAATCGCATCGGCGGTTGGGGGCGATTCGATTATAGCCAGCGAATAGATGCTATTAAGCGTATTAAATAGGAAATGCGGATTAATCTGCGCTTTCAGATACGACAGTTCAGCCTGAAGTTTGTCTCGTTCTGTTTCGCGCAGTCGATTATTGACGCGAATAGCCAGTGCCACCAAAAATCCAGCCAGCGTCAGAAAAAACGTTTGCGTAAGCTCCGAAGGTCCACCGGGTCGCGGCCGGATTCGAGCCTGCGAAACGGCGAATTGGTCGTTGGGAGTAGACGACGGACGTTCCGGCCCACCTCCGAACGGAGGAGCATTATCGCCTGGAACCGGCGGGGGAGGTCCAGGTCGACCATCCTGTCGTTCAATAGGCGGGGGCTGGCGGCTACCGAGTGATTCGTGGCCTTGCCGGTTAACAATAACTAATATACTTTCAATCAGCAGAAAACAGCCCAGGGCAGTGAGTCCGTAAAGCAGGTATTTCTTGTTGAAATAGAATGTAGGAATCAGGACGTAATAGTTCGTGTAGAAAAAAGCAATCGTCAGCAGATACGATAATACATTCCGCCGTTCGTGCGCGTCGTAGGGTAAGTCGGCCAGTTTGGCAAAGCCATCTTCAGCGAAAAGATACGGTAACGCCAAAAACGTCAGGCAACTAAACAGATGAATCGCCAGGAGCGAAAACCGATTATTCATACCGTAAAGTACGGCAGAATCAGCCGAGAGAACGCACCCAATGGACGAATTGGGGTGAAGAGGTCGAATGTGTCGGTAAACAGGAAAACAGCGTCTAAACTCGCCTGTTATTTACTTCCTGAAGGCGCTCTGAGCACAAAAGCAATCTGGTTAGTTAGTAATTCCTCCTCCGTGTAGGTGGGAATTAGCTTTTCCCGTAGTTCAGGAGTCAAATATTCCTTACCAAGCTGATCATATTTTTGCTTCATCTCCAAAATCTCAAAGTGTTCGGAGAATAAATTGATATAATCAGCTAACCTCAATTTATTTAGATACGTATTAACCTTGAAGTCAGGATCTAATAAATGACTCCATGCCCGGTCTTGCGGAATATCCTGATTTACTACTTTGTGAGGATAAAGATCCGGGTCATGACCGCCACTGATTCCCGTAAATACATGAGGTCTGATAACAGCGATTGAACCCGGTTTAAGCCAACGTTTTAAATTCTCCACGACTTTGGGGAGCACCGTCGGTGGAATATGTTCAAAAACGTCCTCAGAGAAAGCAAACGTGAATGAATCCGGCGCAAAATGCCTCGTTTCACCCGCATTACCGACCACCATTCTCGAAGCAGCCAGCACCAGTTCTTTGTTCTGACTTTTGAGTTCAGCTTTTAATTGCCGTAGGTCAGCCCGGTCATATAAGACGCCCCTTGCCAACGATTTCACAAATCGTTCAACCCCATTTTCTTTCAAGACCTGTAGAAGTCGTTTGGGGCTAAATCCATAAGTAGGGCGATCAAGATCAATTCCTTTTATGTCTACTCCAAGGGATGCCAGCGAAATGAGCCGCCACGGGCGCGCTCCAAATCCAATTTCAAGAACTTGATTATCAACTAATTTCGACTTCTTGTTGGGCGAATATTTCGCTAGGAAATATTCGTACTCATGAATGTCGGTCCAGGGGATAATTTGCGGTTTCTCTCCAGTTTGCATACGCATTTGCAAAAGCTTAAGCGCATAGCGTATTCGGCTGACGAGTCCGATATTCTTTTCATTGGAAGCACTTCTCATACGATCTTGCAAAACGCAGTTCAATGTCGCCCGGCTTACATAACCCGACCCGAATTTTCACTGACAAACGCGCCCCAAGCTCCTTTCTTGGTCTTTTTGCTCGATACCGTGGGCAATGCGTTTTCGTGAAAATGGTGGCAAACCGCAATTGCCAGTGCATCTGTAGCATCGAAAAACTGGGGATTCAGGTCTTCGCGCAGCAGATGGCCAACCATGTGCGACACCTGGTCTTTAGAAGCATTCCCATTTCCCGTTACTGACTGTTTAATCCGCCGGGGAGCGTATTCAACAATCGGAATATTGCGCGACAAAGCCGCAGCCATAACCACCCCCTGCGCCCGGCCCAGCTTAAGCATGGCCTGCACATTTTTCCCAAAAAATGGGTCTTCGATGGCCATCTCATCAGGATGGTATTCATCGATTAACCGTAGGATGGTTTCGTGAAGTTTCTGGAGCTTCAGCTGATAGGTACTATATTTGTTCAACTGAACCACGCCGTACTGCATCATGCTCATTGTCCCCGACTTCACTGAGATGATGCCATAACCGGCAACCTGGGTGCCGGGATCGACGCCAAGAATGATTTTCTCGGTTACATTAACGGATGGCTGTGGCGTAATAATCATGGCTGGGCTCAGAGGTTATCTTGCAAAGTAACGTGTTCTCCGCTTGATTTGTCACGCTATCGAAATAAATATATCTTTTTCTGGGCTAAAATTGTCGTTTTCGCCGGGCTTCTGCTCTATATCATCTACGCTTTGCGCCAGCAGCCATTCGATTGGCCCACCGTTCGGCAGCAGTTCCGGACAGTTAATCACCCCGAACGATGGGCTATCAGTCTATTACTATTGACGCCTGTTAACTGGGGGCTTGAATCCCTGAAATGGAAGATTTTACTCCAGCGCATCGAACCAACCACGTTCTGGGGCGCTTATCGGGGCGTGTTGGCGGGCGTGTCGCTGGGCTTTGCTTTGCCGGCACAACTGGGTGATACGGCCGGACGGGTACTTTCTCTACGTACAAACCGAACGGAAGCAGTGGGCGCGTCGCTCGTATCGGGCGGCATGCAGTTCTACGTAGCGCTTGTGTTCGGCACAGTGGCCTGGGCTCATCACTTAACCGTAGTTCCTGAGCGCAATAATCAGACCGGGCAATGGTTATTAGTATTGTTGGCAGTATTATCGGCCGGGGGCATAGTTTTTGGGCTAATACGTAAACCACTGATTAACCGACTATCCCAACATCCGAAGCTACAACGGTTCGCCGAATTCTGGCAGGTCGCTGGTCAGTATTCAGATGTTGAAATTGCAAAAGCTCTGGGAGCTGCTACGTTGCGTTACCTGGTTTTCTCAATACAGTTTTACCTCGCGATGCGATTAGTTGGCATTGTATTACCAGCAGGACTGGCGGCTTCGAGTATCGGGATGGTGTTTTTAGTAAAAACGATTACACCCGCTTTCAATCTGCTGAGTGATCTGGGCGTCCGGGAAGCGGCTTCATTGTGGGTATTTTCGCCCTTCGCTTACTATACCAATGCAGTTGCTGCACCTGTACTCCTGACAGCCACCTTGACTCTTTGGGTAGCTAACCTTCTGACGCCAGTTCTGGCAGGACTGATCTGGGTTTGGAAACTAAGAATTAGTCAACGGTAGATTCTACCCCACGGCAGCGGCCATTCTATAACCTTATCGCTCAGTTCAACTATCTACTATAAATGACTCTATTTTTACTAACGATAAGTAGTTTATACGCCCTCTTTACGTTAACGCTCTGGATTACCTGGCTGCGGATGCCGACTTTTCAGGCCCAGGTTAATCAGCGCGAAGGCCCACAGATAACCGTAATCATTCCCGTTCGCAACGAAGCATCCAATATAGGTCAACTCCTGAACGACCTAAGTAAACAGACATACACCCGTTTTGAGGTAATCATAGCCGATGATTCTTCGACTGATGATACGCTGGCAATTATTCAACGCTATGCCCAAACGGCCCCCTTTCCCCTGCGCCCTCTACCCTTAGCCGCCGAACGAACGGCGTCGCCCAAGAAACGAGCCATCACCCAAAGCATCCTACAGGCAACGGGCGACCTGATCGTGACGACCGACGGCGACTGTCGCGTGGGGGCGAACTGGTTAGCCAGTATCGCCAGTTTTTATACGCAAACGGGTGCTAAATTAATTTCAGGGCCGGTAACGTTTACCACTGAACGCAGCCTGTTCGATGCGTTGCAAACTGTTGAATTTTCCAGCCTGATCGGTTCGGGTGCCTGCACGATAACACTCGGTTATCCAACAATGTGCAACGGAGCCAACCTTTGCTACGAAAAACGGGTCTTTACCGAAGTCGGCGGCTTTGCGGGCGTCGATCATCTGGCATCGGGGGATGATGAGTTTTTGATGCACAAGATTGCGTCCCGGTATCCGGCGGGCGTTCGGTTTCTTAAAAGTTCGGAGGCCATTGTCCGGACAGGGGCGCACCAGTCCTGGCGGGCATTTTACCATCAGCGCAAACGCTGGGCCAGCAAGTGGCGGGCTTATGAAAGCTATTTACCTTCGCTGCTGGCCGTTTTCATTTTTTTGAGTAATGCCGCGCCGTTAGTAGCTGCATTAGGGTGGTGGCTTGATTTAATAAACAGAAATACAGCACTCATCGTTATTGGGCTGAAGGTGCTGACGGAGTTTTTGTTTTTACGTCAGGTTCTTGTTTTTTTACAAAAAAAATCGTCAGCCATCGTTATACCTCTGACGCAATTGCTTTACCCGTTCTACGTGCTTTTCTTCGGACTAGCCGCACAAGGAAAGGGATATCAATGGAAAGGACGAAAACTTAACTGAAAAAGCCTTGTCTTTCTTTCTGCATAAATCAAACTTCTTGCTCCGAACCGTTTATCCCGAGTTCTGGTGGAAAGTTGACGATGAAGTCGACCCAACGATTTATTTGACGTTCGATGATGGTCCAATCCCTGAGGTGACAGAATTTGTGCTGGAGCAACTGGACAAATTTGCGGCCCAGGCGACATTTTTCTGCATCGGCGACAACGTTCGGAAGCACCGGGAAGTCCTCTACAAAGTGCTCGAAGCCGGCCATATGGTGGGTAATCACACCTACAATCACCTAAACGGCTGGAAAACCGACGACAGAATCTATCTAGAAAATATCCAAAAATGCCAGCACGAGTTAGGCATCGAAACAGCTCTGTTTCGGCCACCTTATGGACGTATCAGAAAGACGCAGGTAGCTGAGGTACTGGAAGATTACGCCATTGTGATGTGGGATGTGTTAACCGGTGATTTTGATCGTAATCTTCCTGCCGATGTGTGTTTGCGTAAGACGATTCAATATACGAAACCCGGCTCCATTGTGGTTTTTCACGACAGCTTGAAAGCCTGGCCCACAATGCGTTACGTACTACCTCGAATGCTGGCCCATTTTGCCGAACGGGGTTACGCCTTCCGGGCCGTTCCGCAACCTGCTTATGCCGGCTACTGATCCACCGCCTTCCGACAGTCAACCATTCATTAGTATTCTGATCGCTGCCCGCAATGAAGAAGCTGTTATTCTAAACTGTCTGCGGGCCATTACCCAACTTAATTCATCGGTGGGTATAGAAGTTCTCATCGGTAATGATCAATCTACCGACCAAACCGGGCCATTGATAGCCGATTTCATTACGGACAAACCCGACTTTCGGTTACTAACTATTGCGGGTAATCAGGGCGGTTTAACCGGCAAAGCCAATGTGCTGGCGCAGCTAGCACAGCAGGCGCGGGGACAGTATTTATTCTTTACCGATGCCGATACACAGGTACCTCCAAACTGGCTTATCGACATGAGTCGTGTATTTAATAATAGTACGGGCATTGTTACCGGCATTACCCTGCCCAACGGTCCTCAACTTTTTCATAAACTCCAAACCATCGACTGGCTATATAATCTGACGCTAACGCATTTAGTCAGTAGTCTCGGCATTCCGGTGACAGCGATGGGTAATAATATGGCTGTCAGCCGAACCGCTTATGAGGACGTAGGTGGGTACGAATCGCTGCCGTTTTCAGTGGTTGAAGATTACGCACTGTTCCAGGCTATCGCACAGAAAGGCTATGGCTTCCGCAACCTGCTCGACGAAAATGTACTAGCACAAACAAAACCAGTCGATACACTCCGGGATTTTCTGCACCAACGCAAACGCTGGATGCGGGGCGCTACGGCCTTACCTCCTTGGATGGTCCTTTCGCTGTACGCTCAGTATCTGGTGGGGCCTCTCCTGCTAATCCTAGCCACGTTCTCTCCTAGCCTGGCGGTCGGTTTATACATAATACGGCTGTTTGTACAAACGATGGTTCTTTCCTTTGGATTAAGCCGGTTACGGAAAACCAACTTATGGCCGTATGCGTTGCTCTTTGAACCTTACCAACTCCTCATCGGTCCGCTGTCGGTACTTTTTTACTGGTTTTCAAAAGGGATTGAGTGGAAAGGAAGACGATATGAATGAAGTTATAGAGTTATAAAGTCGTAAGGTTATAAAGTTAATAAATACCGATGGCGAAACTCTGCATAGAGCCCCGACTCTACAACTTTATAACTGTACAACTTTATAACTGTACAACTTTACAACCTATATTATGACTCTGATCGATACCCACGCCCATATTTACGATCCGCAGTTTGAAGCTGATCGGAACCAAATGCTGCAACATGCAGAAGCACAGCAGATCAGCCAGATCTGGATGCCGAACTGCGCGCGCGAAACCATACCGGGAATGATGGCACTAGCCGAACAACACCCCGACCGCTGTCTGCCGATGATGGGACTCCACCCAGCTTACGTTAACGACACCTTCGAGGAGGAATTAGCGGCTGCAGAAGACCAATTGAACCGGCACGCGTTTATGGCGGTGGGGGAAATCGGGCTGGACTTTTACTGGGACATGACCTATGTCGATCAGCAATTTGTGGCGTTTGAAACGCAACTCCGCTGGGCGTCCGCCCAAAAGCTACCCGTTTCGATGCACACTCGTTCTGGAAACGACCGAAATGCGTTTGCGGAAGCCGCTAATTTAATCGAAAAGTTGGCCCTACCGAATCTGACGGGTATTTTTCACTGTTTCGTCGGAACACTGGACGAAGCAAACCGAGCCATTGAGTTAGGCTTTAAGTTGGGAATCGGCGGAGTGAGTACGTTTAAAAATGGAGGATTAGATAAAGTACTGCCGCATGTTGGCCTCGATCGTCTGGTACTCGAAACCGACGCGCCTTACCTCGCTCCTGTGCCCTACCGAGGTAAACGTAATGAACCGGCTTACCTGCGGCTCATCGCCCAGCGTGTGGCCGATCTTCAGCAAATCAGTCTGGACGACGTAGCACGACACACGACTGCCAATGCGCTATCGTTGTTGCCCGCCTTGTATGCCAATCTACTACCCACTTACGAGTCATAAAATCAGCTAACGTAGCTTCATTTACTTTACAATCCTTCCGTTTGATAGAGCTTGGCTGTATTATTTTCAGGCAACATCCTGTTTATGTAATTTGCTGCTTAGTTAGGTCAATTAAATACAGTTTTGTCTGACCTCATTAATTTCTAATCGCTAACTTTTTTACGCAGCAGCCAATGCGTCATTTTTATTTCGGTCTGTTAGCGATGCTGTCGCTCTGTTCGGCATGGGCGCAAATGCCCAGCCTACGGCTCGAGCACCTGACCACTCGCGAAGGGTTGCCCTCCAATGAGGTCTGGTGTCTGAACAAAGACCGGCAGGGCTTTCTCTGGATCGGTACAGGCCGGAATGTCTGTCGCTATGATGGTTATAGTTTTCAGCGGCTGGACAGCCTAACCTTAGGGTATTGTTCCGGCGTTTCGTTTGACTCAAAAGGGAATATTTATATCTCAGATGATACCCGAGGATTGTGCCGAATCAACGCCAAGACCCTGAAGTTGACCGTCCTCCAGAAAAACAATTACGACGACGCAGATCCCACCAACGATCTACACGAGCAGGTTACGGTCGATAGCTACGACCAGGCCTGGGTTTGCGACTATAATTCCGTAAAACGATACGACACGAACACAGGAAAACTCCACCGATATAATCTTTCGCCGGGTGCTTCGGGGGGGGATGTATACCAGTATTCAAGTTTTTTCGAAGATCCCCAGCGTACGCTATGGATTGTTTCAGAAGTTGGCTTATACCGTTACGACCGATCGAAGGATAAACTAGTTTGCGTATTAGGCAAAGATGCGGTTTTACCCCGTAACCGCGTAACCGTCCGTCTGAGCAAAGCATCAGCCGATGCCGCCGGGAATCTTTGGATTGGTGCCTATGAATATGGCTTAGTTCGGTTTTCGCCTAGAGACCAGGCATTTAGCATTTCAAAGACAGGTTTTGAGCATTCAACAGTAGCCTGCGTGCAGGAATCACTGGATGAAAATGGCCGGAAAATGTTACTCGTTGGTACCGAAAGCGGGGTAAGCGTTTTCTATCCTGACCGTAACCAATTATACCACTTACCTGAATTTTACAAGAGCGGGATTCAGGTCAAGGACATGTATAATGATTTGGCCAATGGTATTCTCTGGATTGGTACGCGAAACGGTGTCTACAAATACCGGTACCGAAACGTTGGCATCCGAACCATCGATTTACCCGCTGATGTAGTTCGACTACCGGTTCAGGTAAACAGCATTCTCCCGACACCGACCGGCACTTATCTACTCGGTCTGTCGCATTCGGGTGTGCTCAATTGGATACCCCAAACGAATCAGTTTAAGTTATGGCCGTATCCGATCAGTGCCATTACCCAGCAGTTACGTTGGATTCAGGGGCGTCCCTTTGCCTTTACCGATAAAGGTATTTTCGCTGGTGATGCACAGACGGGGCATTTCTCGATTTGGGCACCCGCAACCCGGCTGTTCCAATACACCGATTTTCGAGATGGACTTCTCGACCGGAAAGGTCGGTTCTGGATAGCTAACCTAAATGAAGGATTGAAAGTAATCGACTACCTTACTGGCCGCGAAATTAAACTCTGGTCGGATAAAGTAAATCGTGAGCTACAGAACCCAACTTTTGTCAAAGCTATTCTGGAAGGCATTGACGGACGGATTTGGGTGGCAACCTGCACTAAAGGATTGTTCTATTTCGACGAAAAACAGGCTCAATTTGTCAACATCGAAAGTTTACCAGCTAACAAAGGAAAGTTAATCGGCGGAGACTGCATTAACGGGATGCAGTTAACCAATAATGGTTCCGTGCTGATTGCCAGTTGGGGGGGCGTGTCGAAACTATCGGCGTCGGGACAGATTCTGACCACGTTCGAGTTTAAAACGGCTGCGATCCGGGATACGTACTGTGCTAATATTGCTGAAGGTCCGGCCGGAAGGCTCTGGTTCAGCACGAACGAAGGGCTGCACATTGCCGATCTTAAAACCCGAGCAATCCGCTACCTCACTACTATCGAGGGGTTACAAAGTAATTCGCCCGTCGGATTTTATTACGATGGAAAAAACGAATTATTGCTGGGGCACAATAATGCCATTAATCAGTTGCAGCTCGATCAGTTAAATGCCCAGGTGCATGTGCCTCATATAGCGCTTAGCTCGGTCGAAGTAAAAGGTAAAATGCTTCATCAGGACCCATCCGAGGAGATCATTATGCAGCCTGACGAAAATGCCATATCGCTTAGCTTTTCGGCCCTGGATTACGAACCTGCCACCAAAAATCAGTACAAATACCAACTGGAAGGCCTCGACACCGCTTGGGTAAATCTGGGAGAACGGCATACGCTGGCCTTTACCAACCTTAGGCCAGAATCCTATCAGCTAAACATCAAAAGTGGTAATGGAACTGGCCTCTGGACGGATAAACCGTTGGTTGTTCGATTTACAGTCAAACCTTATTTCACCGCTACGTGGTGGTTCAGAAGCCTAATAGGTTTGCTGATCGGCGGGATCGCCGTAGGCATCATGCGCTGGCGTGTGAATGCACAGGCCGAACGAAACCGCATGGATCTCCAGATTGCCGACCTGAAACTCAAGGATTTGCAAATTGCCGAGTTAAAACTCAAGGCGCTCCAGGCACAGATGAATCCGCATTTTCTGTTCAATTCACTTAATTCCGTCCAGAACTATCTACTTACGAATCGGGGAGTCGAAGGCGCAAAATACCTCTCGAAGTTTTCCCGGCTGGTTCGCCGAATTATGGAGAATTCGAACCACCAATACCTTCGTTTTGAACAGATTATCGAGACGTTGAAGATGTATGTCGAAATCGAATCGTTCCGGTTTAACCACGAGTTCCACTACGAATTCGATATTGCCGATGACGACGCCTTACTCGACGCATTACTACCCCCAATGCTGCTTCAACCCTACGTAGAAAATGCTATCTGGCATGGGTTAATGCCTAAAGAAGGCGAGAAAAAACTCATTATTTCCGCCCAGATAGTTGATGGACATATTCTCTGTATCATTGAAGATAACGGCGTCGGTCGTGTCCGAACACCCCGCCGGGAAGGTCATATATCGCGTGGCCAGGAAATCACGAAAGGCCTTTTTGAATCGCTAAAGTATAAAAGTAGCAAAGCCCGACTGGAAATAGTTGATCTGGTCGACAGCGAGAATAATCCAGCCGGGACACGCGTTGAAATGACATTACCCATCGAAAAAGCCTAAGTTTGACGTTTGTTCAGCACTGACAAAAACGTCAACTTACCCTTAAAATGACTTATAGAACCGTTCATATTAATCCAAGTACAGTTAATCAAACCGGCGTATCTGTGCTGGTTATTTACACCGGTGGTACCTTTGGCATGGTTTACGACCAACGGGCCGGCCAGTTAGTTCCATTCGATTTCGAACAGGCCATCGACCGCCTGCCTGAGCTAAACCGGCTCTCATTTTCCATTACGTTACTAACGCTGAATGATATTATCGATTCGTCGAATATGAAACCAGCTGTGTGGATCGAACTGGCGCAAATTATTCAGCAGCACTACGACCAATATGATAGTTTCGTGATTTTGCATGGCACGGACACCATGTCCTATACAGCGTCGGCGCTAAGCTTTATGTTGATGGGATTATCTAAACCGGTCATTCTGACGGGAGCCCAGTTACCCATTGGTGTAGCCCGCAGCGATGCTCGTGAAAACTTTCTGACCGCTCTGGAGATTGCAGCTGCGGTAGAGAACGGCCGCCCGCTTGTGCCTGAAGTATGCGTGTATTTCAACTCTCTTTTATTACGTGGTAATCGGTCCACTAAGCGGGAAAGTGTTCAGTTTAACGCCTTTGTATCAGAGAATTATCCGCATCTGGCCACGGCAGGTGTAAGTATCGACTATAATCGACCATTCATTTGTCCTTACCAGCCAGATCAGGCATTGCGGCTTCGGACTATTCTCGATCCAAACGTCACGATCCTTAAACTATTTCCAGGCATCACGCAGTCGGTTGTCGAATCGATCGTTAACAGTCCTAATCTTCGGGGTATTGTCCTGGAAACGTTTGGCGCGGGTAATGCTCCCACCGACTCATGGCTTCTGGATATACTGAGAGCTGCTATCGACCGTAGTATGCTCATTTTTAACGTCTCCCAATGTCAGGGTGGGCGCGTCACGCAAGGACAATACCAAACCAGTAAAGACCTCCTGCAACTCGGTGTGACGAGCGGGGCAGATATTACCACCGAAGCCGCCATCACCAAACTCATGGTGCTGCTTGGTCGCGAGGGCGACCGAGGTCTGGTTGCTACTACCCGACTCCGCACGCTGCTGGCGCAACCTATCAGTGGGGAAATGAGCGAATAGCTGAGCGATTATACTATCATTTTTACGGCTATATAATTGTGTTTTTGTCGACAATCATGCATCTTTGCAGTCCCAAAGTCGAAGAGAGCTGCCGGAGTGGTCGAACGGGTCTGATTCGAAATCAGAAGTACTCGCAAGGGTACCGGGGGTTCGAATCCCTCGCTCTCTGCATCAATAAAGCCTAATTATCTGATTGTTAGATAATTAGGCTTTTATATTTTTATAGGCTGCAACTAAGCTGCAGTGACTCCCCTAAATTAGCTTAAGCGCTTTCCTTCATAGCATTCAATATTGAAGACGGCAATCCATGCGCTACCTGTGAAGCATAAGCATGCTGGTTGATACACGCAATAAGGATGAGCGCCGGATTTGATTTCTAACGGCTCAAATCTGAGCCGCCAAATTAAGCTAACCACTCAGACAATTATCTCGTATCTTGAGACATATTTCCGACTAAATTCTGTATTCCCTGCCTGGTGTTGTCATTGGTTGTTTGTCGTATGTTTGGGCAAACCTTATTGCAATGCAACACCTGCTTACCTTGCTATTTTTACGGTCTGCTGGGAAAAAACTCATCAATAACAATAAATGTGAAAAGCGGGCTAGCGACACAAGTCTAGTTATTAAACAATCTGCTTACGGCTTGCTAACCTTCACGGTCTGGCGCTGCTCTGGTGTCGTCGCTTGCAACAGGTAGACGCCACTGGTCTGACCTGACGTCGGCCATTCTACGGCGTGTTCCGCTTCAGCCTGGCCCCACTGCTGAGCGCGAATCGGACGACCGCTCAAATCAAGTAATTGTACATTCAGCATTTTGTCCTCCGCACCGCTATAGTAGCCCGCAACTGTTCATCTTGGAGCGGAATTCCCGCAATAGTACGGCCCTTATTTCGCACGCATGTTTACAGCAAAAATACCGAATTTTAAAATGCCACCGATTGAAATGAAGTTGCTGACGGTTGAATCACCAGATTAAACGAATTAAACAAGTTGAAAAGAAAGGTCCATACCTAACCGTTGAGTGGTCTATTAGCTACAGGAAATCAAAATATGCTGGCGAAACGGGTGATGTGGAGTAAAAGATGGCAAGATCACTTCTATTGAGTTTACCAAGCGTAATGATAAAGCGGCATACAGTTGGCTGTTAAATCTGCTTACAATCAAATATGGACCTAATCGCGACTCTACATTATTAGGCGTCATCTGGCAAAATGATTCGGTGCAGATTGTCGTAAGTATACTTGAGAATGACGCCACAGTCAAGCTAGAGTCAAACCCTTGTTACTCCAAAAAGTAACAATTAGCCTATTATCTGCACGCTACTTGCACGCCAACGGCACAAACACTATCTTTGCAACGTCTTCAGATTCTAACAGTCAGGGCCACAACTGGGGCCAAAATTGTTAAAATATCGGCAAAGAGGGTAAATTTTAACTACATAACTCATTGATAATCTATCTATGAGCAAGACCACACAGAGAGGTGTCCGAGTGGTTGAAGGAGCACGCCTGGAAAGTGTGTATACGGGTAACCGTATCGAGAGTTCGAATCTCTTCCTCTCTGCATAAGTAGTTTAATTTAGTACCAGATGCCCGAAACTAACCTGTTTCGGGCTTTTTTTGCCCGTTTTTAGCGCAAGCTCCTGATTATCATCGGGCCGGGCCCGATAAAGGAGTTCCAAAAATCTGACAATAATAATACCGTTTGCTTCGCGTACTGGGACCGGCAATCCCTATCCCGATTTGACTTATATCATCCGCCAGTAAATTTTGGCGATGCCCCTTCGACTTCATCCACTGCTCATTAACCACAAACCGACCATCCAGGTCCGTGTTAAACGCAATGTTTTCGCTTATACTTCGAAATGAATACCCTACCCGTTGAGCTTTCTCAACCAGACTTATCCCACCAATTGTATGCGATAGTTCCTCTTGAGCGGCCATCAACTCAGCATATTGTTGAGCTGCTCTCATCAGTTTTTCATCCTGTTGCAAAGGAGCCTTGCCTTTAGCGGCTCGTACGGTGTTAGTAGCTGTAAAAATGCGGTCAACCTGCTCTTTGAACGGTGGGGCTTGTCGGTTAGTCCAGAAAAAAGATGATCCGCCGGTGAAAGGGTCAACCGCAACCCGTAAAGCCAATGCGGGTAATAGACAAACGATTAAGCTTATATTTCTTAGATTCATATTTTTTCGTACCGTTAACTGTAGCTCGTTTTTCTAACGTTACAACTTAGCCCTTATTGGCCAGCAACAATTAGTAGGAGCCTGTCAATAATCGCTTATGTTGCTTTATAAGGCGATTGACCCACGTTTACGATGAATATCCGACTGACCCTTCCAGCACTGGGAATAGCATTGCTGTTCAGTAGCTTTGGTACCTCAATACCAACTGCCAGGCAGCAGCAAACCAACCGCCCACCCAATATCATTCTGATTCTGATTGACGACATGGGGTCAGCTGATGTGGGATGCTACCGACCGACCGGTTTAGCTAATCAATTACCACCTACTCCCAACATCGACCGGCTGGCAGCCGAGGGCATTAAATTCACCAATTACTACAGCGCTGCTCCCATCTGTTCCCCCTCGCGAGTGGGCTTGATGACAGGTAATGTTCCGGGAAAATGGCGGATTACTTCATTTCTGGCTGAGCGGAAACATAATCGTACTTGCGAACAGGCTGATTTTCTGGACGCTTCGGCTCCATCGGTAGCGCGTGAACTCAAAACGGTGGGGTATGCTACGGCGCACTTTGGTAAATGGCACATGGGTGGTGGGCGCGATGTTGACAATGCGCCCGGTATCAGACAATACGGTTTTGATGAATATGCCAGCACCTGGGAAAGCCCCGATCCCGATCCGTTACTCACCTCGACCAATTGGATTTGGGCTAAATCAGACAGCGTGAAGCGCTGGAATCGTACGGCGTATTTTGTGGATAAAACGCTCGATTTTCTGAAGCGAAACCCAGACAAGCCCTGTTATATCAATCTCTGGCCCGACGACGTTCACACGCCCTGGGTGCCTGATGAAACCACCCTGGCCGAGTTTCCAAAAGGAACGGAAAAACCTCGTGAGTTCAAGGCGGTCCTGGCCGAACTCGACGTACAGATTGGTCGGTTGATGGCGGGGCTGAAGGCATTAGGTGTCGATGAAAATACGCTTGTCGTGTTTACGAGTGACAATGGTGCCCTACCCACCTTCCAAGGAGATCGGTCAGGTATATTCCGAGGTAGTAAGCTCTCACTTTATGAGGGTGGTATTCGGATGCCCTTTCTCGTCCGATACCCAGCCCGAACACCTAAAGGTAGGATTGATAACCAGTCCGTATTGAGCGCGGTCGACCTGCAGCCTACACTGTTAAGTCTGGCGGGCAGCAAAAGTAATAGCTCTCAGACTGACGGTGAGGACATGGCATCTGTATGGCTAGGCAAACCTACCGCTCGTAAGGCTTCCCTTTTCTGGGAGTATGGTCGTAACAATGAATCGTTTCGTTACCCTGATGGTCGCGATAAAAGCCCGAATCTGGCCATGCGGGAAGGGAACTGGAAGCTACTTATCAATGCCGATGGTTCAGGCACCGAACTATATAACCTGGTCACCGACCCCTCCGAACAAACGAATGTAGCCAGTCAGCATCCTAAGGAGGTAAGCAAGTTACGGCCAAAGCTGCTGGCCTGGCGGGCGGGATTAGTCAAGGAGTAAATGGCGTAGATAGGCACGAACTAAACAGTTTTTAGCTAAGGGGAGTCTTTAGGCAACTCACAACCTTCATCCTATCAATCGTTGATTGCCTGATACACTAAAGGCCTAAAGGCTTTATCTGTATTCGATACATAAGGGCCCCACATATTTCGGTAGATCACCACCAGCATATCTTCTTTGGGGTCAACCCAATACGAAGTCGAAAACACACCACCCCAGGAATACGTACCGGCCTGGCTAGGGGTAAACCGGCTTCCATTTTCAGAAATAACCAAAAAGCCAAACCCAAATTTATTATCGACGGCATGGTCACCGACGTTTGGGCTTAGGTCGACAATTTGATTCATGGTCATCAGGCGCACCGTGTTGCGGGCTAACAGCCGCACGCCATTGTACTCCCCGCCATTTAGCAGCATTTGTAGAAAAACAGCATAATCATAAACCGTGGACGACATACCTCCCCCGCCCGAAAAATAGTCGTGCTTTTGAAGCGGATAGTTCATGTCAAGCGCTCCCCCAAAAACCGACGCCTGCTTTTTGATTGTTCCTGCAGAATCGCCCTGGAAAAAATTAACCAGCCGGGAGGCTTTTTGGGGCGGCACGTTGAAATAGGTATCTTTCATACCCAGGGGCTGGCAGATCCGTTTCAGGAAAAACTCTTCCAGGTTCATACCCGACCATTTTTCAATCAGATACCCTAATACGTCCATATTCAATCCGTACTTCCACTGCTCGCCGGGTTGAAAAAAGAGCGGTAAAGTACCCAAACGAGTCATAGCGTCGGCAAGGGTTTGTCCTTTGACGCCTACCCCGCCTGTCATATTATTTTTTGCATAAATGGCAATTTCGGCCGCAGGGCCAATCGCTGGGTAACCCAAACCCGATGTATGAGTCAGCAGATCGCGAATCGTGATGGGTCGTTTTGATGGAACGGTCGTGTAAGTAGTGTCTTTGGCGTTAAACTTAGCCAGCACTTTCTGATTGGCAAACGTTGGAATGAACTTTGAAATCGGATCATCCAGCGAGAACTTTCCTTCTTCCCACAACATCATAACAGCGACGGTAGTGAGCGCTTTTGTTTGCGAAGCTACCCGATAGATCCCGGTTTTGTCAAGCGGTGCTTTCGTAGCCGGATCATTGTAGCCGTGCGCTTTGTAGAAAACAATTTTACCATGTCGGGCGATCAGAACCACCGAACCGTTCACCCATTTCTGTTTAACCCAATCCTGCATGCTGGCCTCCAATCGGGCAAGGCGATCAGCAGAAAATCCGCCAGCCGCAGGAGGAGCTTCGGTTAGGCTTTTCGCTTTAGATTGGGCTTGCGCTGTGTTTTCGTAAACGCTATTACTAAACAGAATTACCAGAGCAAATAGATAACGACGCATGGTTTTTAGGACAGGATTAGTATGGAAATATTGTAGTGTCAACGGATCGATTGAAGATCGGCCGTTAGTTTTCTGGCCGCTATCAAAAAGAGCGTAGTTGAACCAAAACTCATAACGATTACGATCGACATGGCCCATCGCAACGACTCAGTTCCCAAGGTTGGAGTGAGCCAATCGCTGATCATTCCAACCACCAGCGGCCCAAATCCTAGCCCAACCAGGTTGAGTACAAAAAACAGGATAGCGGACGTAATCGTACGCATCGACGATGGAACAAGGCTATGCGACACGGCAATAGAGGGCCCCAAATACAGACTCTGAAGCGATGCGGTTAACCCTAAGCAAATCAGCGAATAAGTTGTATTTCGCAGAAAAAGAGCGCCTACCACACATGGAATGGATATGATAATGGCATAAGCTGGGATTCTCAAATATTGTCGCTTATCTACTTTCCCGAAATGATCGGTCAGCAGCCCACCAGTATACGAACCGACTGCCCCACCAATGCCGAAAATCGGCCCGAGTAACGCGCCTATTTCTGAATTTTTCATTCCGTGAAGTCGCGCCAGAAAAGAGGGTGCCCAGTTGTTCACACCATACAGGCAAAAGACATGCAGCCCCGTAGCCAACGCCAGATACACAAAAGTTTTGGTTGCATACAACCGCTTTACCACCTCACGCAAGGATGGCGACTCGCTTGTTAAGGCTGGGTTCACATCCGTTGCCCCACGGCGAGGTTCTTTCACCAGCACATAAAACAGGCCTGAAAACAGAACACCCGGTATACCCACCACAAAAAATGCGGTTCGCCAGCCGAGGTGTTGGTTCAAATAACCACCCATTAAATAGCCCACCAATATCCCGAAATAAATGCCCGTTGAGTAAATCGACAGGGCCGTGGCTCGTTTTTCAGGCGGGAAGTAATCGGATAACATGGCATGCGCCGGAGGGCTCCCTCCTGCTTCACCAACGCCTACCCCAATACGGGCCAGCAGCAGTTGGAAGAAATTTCGTACCAAACCCGAACAGGCAGTCATGATACTCCACAGTCCCAGCGATGCGGCTACAATATTTCTGCGGTTGGTTTTGTCGGCAAGTCGTGCAATCGGGATGCCCAGGGTAACATAAAATAGCGCAAACGTAAAGCCGGAGAGCAGGCCAAGCTGAGTATCAGACAAGTCTAGCTCTTTTTTAATCGATTCCTGGAGGATAACAAGCAGTTGCCGATCAACGAAGTTAAAGACGTATACCAGCGTCAGCATTACCAGGACATAATTCCGATATAGGCTGCTTACTTCTTCTTTATTAGTAGTGGTTTTCCCCGATTGCATACGTGTCGAATGGAAGGTAAGGGCGGCTTCACAGGTACAGAAAAACAGATGGATTTCTACTATAAATCTATATCCGTGCTTATAAGCGTTGAGTAGGCAAGATTTAACCTAAATACCTCTGGTTTAATAGACAACATGCATTCGGCAAACACAAAACAGGTGTGGTGACGGGTTCGGCCTTTGCCGAGAAAAAGCTAAATCTTTTAGGGAAATTCAGTAACATCATGTGGGAAATCGTTTTTTCACTGACTGCCTTCGATGATGACTGAGCTCAATAAGCTATTTTTTTGCACTTTCTCACTTTGCCGGACTTTCGCGCGAGGATTTTGAGTTATCGGCGGACTTCTGGCAGTTTCAGGAATACAAAAAAGGAGAGTTCTACAATGAGCGAAATATTATCTGCAAACAACTGGGTTTTGTCTTGACGGGTACGTTTCGGTCACAATCTGGCTTTGTTGCAGCCCGCCTATATACAGAATCACCCCATTCTCATTAGTCGAGAATGGGGCTACAGCTTTCCTTTTTGTCAGCCTCGGCCAGGCCTAACGGTTGTTAGTGGCGGCCCTCTTCGTCAGCGCCCTTGGCGAAAAAATCAAGGGCTATCCGACAGAGCATCTCCCCTTTTTCTTCGGGCATTTCGTGTCCCATGTTTGGGTAAATGCACAACTGTCCTTTTTTGAGTGATCGAAAAATATTAACACTGTGCTCTAACTTGATCATGTCGCGGTCGCCCCGTATAATCAGTACGGGTATGGCAATATGGGAAAGTTTGGCATCTGAAACTTTAACTTCTCTTGACCACATTTTTTGCGTATCCTCCCAAAACTTAATCCACTGTTTGGGTTGAGGATTCAGACTCTGATAATGGTCAAGCCAATCTTTGTCCTCCTTTACAGCCTCGACCGTGTATTGCTTTAATAAATCACGTCCTTCTGGCGTGAGTCCACTTGATTTTGTATTGGAAGCTCCACTGACCACTTTCTTTATTTTATCAGGACGGTTGGCAGCTAGTACTAAGGCGGTGTTGCCTCCCATACTCCAGCCCATTACGTACGCACTGTCCAGGTGAAGCTGATCGATAAGGGCCGAACAATACCCGGCTAATAAATCCCCACTCAAACTATCGGCCTGCTCAGACCGCCCATGTCCCGGTGCGTCCGGTGCGATCACCCGGAAGTGTTTGGCTAACTCAGGAATAATCGCACCTAGATTTTCAATGGAACCCAGTCCCTGGTGCAGCAGCAGTAAAGGTATGCCATGGCCATATTCTTCGTAATAAATCCTGGTGCCATGGATGGTTAAATAAGTCCCATTATTGGAGCCATATTTAATCGATTCGGCGACTTGGGTTTTCTGATGGCAAGAAGTAAGCAGGATACTGATTGTCAGAAAGTAAACAAATGGTTTTATAGTAATGCCAAGCAGAAAGGGCATCCATGTATTTTTCATGGCAATAGCTTTTTCATACAAGAGCCAAAGCTTACCAGAACGGTTGGAATGTCCTTTCAAATGCAGCAACGTATTGTTATTTATTTTTACACTTCGATTCCAACCTTCCGGTCGGGAAGGTTTTTATTTATCGACCATTGCAAAATCCTCGTTATTTTGCTGGCTAAACCATCGCTGCACGATTGACCGCATGAAACAGTACCTGTTTTTTTTCCTACTTCTCTCTTATCCAATTTTTGCTCAAACTGATAACCAATATAATCTGATTCCTTTTCCGGCTCGTTTTTCGGGGCAGGCTGGCCAATTTACTCTCTCCACCAGCACCCGCATTGTTACTGCACCGGCTACAGACGCTAGTGTTCGGGCGGTGGCCCAAACGTTTGCCAATCAGGTAAAAACCGCCAATGGAATAACCTTACCCGTTTCGCCAACCAGCCCGGCGTTGGCCAAAGGCACGCATATTTTCCTGAGCCTTAACAAAAAACTGACCCTCGGCGACGAAGGGTACAAACTGACCGTAACGCCGGGTAAGGTATTGGCCGAAGCCAGTACGCCTAAAGGGCTTTTCTATGCGGCTCAGACGATGCGCCAATTGCTGCCCGTTGGCCAGACGACTACGGCTACCATGCCAGCCTGCGCCATCACCGATAAACCTCGGTTCAGTTACCGGGGGCTACACCTCGACGTTTGCCGCCATTTTATGCCCGTCTCGTTTGTCAAGAAGTACATTGACCTGCTGGCGATGCATAAACAAAATACGTTTCACTGGCACCTGACTGATGATCAGGGCTGGCGAATTGAAATTAAAAAGTGGCCAAAACTGACCCAGGTCGGTAGTAAACGGACTGAAACGTTAATTGGGCAGTATTTCCAGAATTATCCGCAACAGTTTGATGGCAAGCCAGTTGGCGGCTTCTATACGCAGGATGAAATTCGGGACGTAATTCGGTACGCACAAAGTCGATTTGTTACGATTATTCCGGAAATTGAAATGCCAGGCCACGCATTAGCGGCCTTAACCGCTTATCCGGAATTGGGTTGTGAGCCAACCAAAAACTACCAGGTGGCTACCAAATGGGGTGTCTTCGATGACGTTTTCTGTCCATCGGAAAAAACCTTTGGCTTTCTACAGGACGTACTGACCGAAGTAATCGCCCTGTTTCCCGGCAAATACATTCACGTGGGGGGCGATGAATGTCCGAAAACAGCCTGGAAGAACAGTGCCTTCTGCCAGGAGTTAATGAAGAAAAACAACCTGAAAGACGAGCACGAACTTCAGAGCTATTTCATCCGGCGCATGGAGAAATTTGTCACCAGCAAAGGGCGGGCGATTATCGGCTGGGATGAAATTCTGGAAGGTGGACTGGCCCCCAACGCAACCGTGATGAGCTGGCGGGGAACTGAGGGCGGGATTGCCGCAGCCAAACAGAAACATACCGTCGTGATGACGCCAACCGGCACCTGCTACATGGATTATTACCAGGGTAACCCTATGACCGAACCGCTGGCCATCGGTGGTTATCTACCACTCGATCAGGTATATGCCTATGAGCCTATGCCTACCGAACTGTCGCCTGCCGAGCAGAAGTATGTGCTGGGAGTTCAGGGAAACATCTGGACCGAGTATACGCCAACACCCGAATCTGTTGAGTACATGGTGTATCCACGCGCTATTGCGATTGCCGAGATTGGCTGGATGCCCGCCGGACCCCATAACTTTGAAGACTTTGCTCAACGTCTCAAAAACCACCTGCCCCGACTCGGTGGCCTATCGGTTAACTACGCTAAACGCCTATTCGACATAACGGCAAGCACTCAGCCAAATGACCAGGGACAGCTTCAGGTTAAGTTGAGTAAGCTGGACTCTGACAGCCGGATTTTCTACACGACCAACGGCAAAGAACCAGCCGAGACGAGTACGGAATACATTGGGCCGTTTACGCTGACCAAAACCGCTACCGTCCGGGCTATGACACCGGCGGGTGGACGATTAACGCAGACGTTTACATTACACAAAGGCAAGAATAAGTCATACACGTACGCCATTCCGCTGGAAAACAAAAGCGACCAGAACCTGAAAAAATTGACGGACGGCATTCGGGGTGAAACACCCCGTGATCGGCGTCAGTGGGCCAATTTCTTCGGGGATATGGACGTAACTCTCGACCTCGGCGACGTAACCAGCGTGACCAAGGTGTCGCTGAATTTCCTGAAAGTTATTCTGGAGAAAAATTTCCCGCCCACGTCGGTCGATATTGCTCTTTCGAAAGATGGAACCGACTTTAAAGAAGCAATTACCCAACCTATTACGTACGAACTAAAGGGTCCGTGGGATATTTTGCCGGTCGTTGCCGACTTTAAAACAGCCCGGGCGCGTTATGTACGTATCCGGGCGAGAAACGTGGGTGTATGCCCAGCTGGCCACCCGGATGCAGGCCAGAAAACCTGGTTTGCTACAGATGAAATTGTGGTTGAATAGTAGAGGGCATGGGAGTTTGGGCAGATGGTAAAGCCTCCGACGTAAACCCTTACCCCTATGCCCAAACTCCTTACCCATATGCAAAAAAAAATCGTTGTTCTCTCCGGCGCGGGCATTAGTGCGGAGAGCGGAATACCTACCTTCAGAGCCTCAGATGGACTTTGGGAGAATTACCGCATTGAGGACGTAGCCACGCCCGAAGGCTGGAAAAAAAACCCGTCACTAGTGCAGGATTTTTACAACCAGCGTCGGAAGCAGGCACTCAGCGTTGAGCCTAACGCAGGGCATCGGGCGCTGGTGAAACTGGAAGAAAAATACGACGTTACGGTCATTACCCAGAACGTCGATAATCTGCATGAAAAAGCAGGTTCGTCGAAGGTCGTTCACCTGCACGGCGAGTTATTCAAATCGCGGTCATCGGTTAATGAATCTCTCGTTTACGACATCGAAGGCTGGGAAATTAAGATGGGGGATTTATGCGAACGGGGATCGCAGTTACGGCCACACATTGTCTGGTTTGGCGAAGCCGTGCCGATGATGGATCTGGCCCTCGACATCACGAACGAGGCCGATATTTTCATTGTAGTCGGTACGTCGTTAAACGTCTATCCAGCCGCTGGTTTAGTGTACGTTGTTCGGGATGAAGTGCCTATTTACGTTGTCGATCCGACCATTCCGGATATGCAGAAACGGACCAATGTCACGTTCATTGCCGAACCCGCCACCGTAGGCCTTACCCAGCTTGCCGACGAATTGTTGGCCAAAGCGTAAGGCCATAGCCTAATGTTTCCAGGGCAATACGAACCAGAAGTCGTTTCTTTATTGACACAGGGCGCATTGTCTATTGGTTCAATAAGGTCTGCTTAACGCGATGATGAAAAGGTCTGTATTACTACTAAACCTATTGTTAATTACGGCTACACTGGCTACAGCCCAGATGAAAGTTGCGAATTATGCGTATGGAGAACCTGGCACCGATACGTATGAGCACCTAAGTTTCTGGGTGAAAGACGGCAAACGCGGTGAAGTTTCCTATACGTATGGTAGGGATCGTAAGGAAGTTAACTTACAGTATACGGGCAGGAGTTCTGTAAATGGCAAAACCGGTTTTACGGTTCAGTTTCCCAACAAGACCACTCTGTCAATAATCCCAAACGGAAACCAACTGAAGGTAACAAATCCCAAGGCTACCTACGCTAAAACATTTGCCTGGGAATATGAAGGTCCCGTAAATGGTATTGGTACGTTCTGCGACGTATGCACTCAGGACGAAAAAGAGGCCTTTCGACTTCTTCAAGCCTATTACTTTCGCTAATATACTTAGTTTCCTCTGTGGTAAATAATGCTGAGGATTCATTTCATTAGTGTGTAGCTAGGAAACAGGTAATTGTGCGGTATTGACATCAATCCATTTTTGCACATTCAGTTTAGGGTTTTGGTAAATAAACGTACAAAAAACCCCGCTTCCGGCTGATGTAAATAGCCAATTGGTCTACAATGGGTACCCCATCCATTTGAGCTGCCTGCCAGTTGGTGTGATCAGTATGCCATTGGGGCATGCTCCGTATCACATCCAGCACAACAGCCGTTAGTTTAGCGCTTGCTGGTTCTGGCCTGGCTTCCACCTCAGTTTTGCTAATCTGCCCTAGTTCATTGATAGTTAAACGAATAGTAATAGCCTGAACTTGTAACTCCTCGGCAATGGAAGCCAGATTCTTTTCCAGATATCGTTGTAACTGGGCGGGCTTAGCGGTGAACTGTACCCGTTGATAGAGGGGCTGACAAGGCTGTTCGCTACCCGATGAGGTATAACAGTGGCTTTCTCTCGCAAGCCCGTTGCTATACAATTCTCGCCGTTTTAGGGAGCCATCGGCATAGTAAACCAGCAGCGGACCGTTCAGGAAACCGTATTCATAATCACAACTTAAATAGACTTGTCCAGTGGGGTACATAATTTTGGTTACTCCCTGATGAATGGCTACTTTTTGGAGAGTTGGCGGGTTAGTATAGGGATTCGTCCGATCTACCAATTGATAGGTGTCCAGTCGATAGAGTGTACTGTCGGTCAGGAAGGTTCGAAGCGTATACCGGTCGTGATTGGCCGTCAAATAAGTCACCTGCTCAAAATAAGTACCTTGGGCACGAGTCTGAGGAAGTTGGCTATTGCTTAGTGAATCTATCTGTGCATGAGCCAATTGCAGTCCGACTAAGCTAATGCCTACCATCAGATTAGTTTTGATCATACTACGCCGTTGAAATTACGTCCATCGAGTAAACTATTCAGCTCTGATTTGTGGACTTAAAAAATGATTAAACTATAGGCCGTATGAAATCGCCTGGTTAAGCTTGTTTTACTTCCTAATGGTCCTCAGCCAGTGAGATGACTCGGCTACAGGTATGTTGGTAATGCCCAACACCAATGGCGGCCTAACTAACTTTTGTTGGTATTTATACGCAGAAAATTATAGAGAGATTAAAAATATTACCTGGATTAATCTAATCGCTCTGTTGAGCAGTTATAAGTAGGTCCTAATCCTTTTATCTATCATGCTATCCTTGTATCAGCTAGCTCGGTCAGTCCTGGTTCTGAGCGTTTGGGTCGGATGTTTAGCTTGTCATCACGGGATCGATTCAGGTACACCGGCTCCTACAGCTGCATCTGGATCTACTCAACCTTATCCAGCCAACGACCATGCCCCGATTGATCCTATCTTTGGCACTTATCAGGCCAAAACGTTTGAAGAAACCTCTTCACCGATCACTTATCCGATCAACGGGCAAACGGTTTCGTTAACAATAAAGCCTGTGTCAGGCGATACCGTCCAAGTGGCAATTCAATCCACCGCTAATGGTAAATATTCCCCAGGCAAGGATCTGATTTATCCCAAGGCCGTAGTCATTAGTAAAATTCACACGGATGGGACGGCTATTTATTACGTGTATCTTACTCAGCCAACTACGACAGATTGTGGCTATAATACGTTGTACATCTATGCTAACCACACGATGGATTATAACTTTATTCCGCCCGGCAATGGTCCTTGTTTAGGGGCTCGTATCCGTCTTGGCAAGCAGTAAGCACGCAGCAAGACATTACGGCTGTTATAGGTTTATGTAGTTCCGTACTTGCGTTCGTGGAACGTTTTGGCTTGCTCTACCCAACTATCGCGTTCAATGCGTCCGGGAAAAAACTCGATTATTTCATTCACCTTGCTCATATCTTCCCTGGTGAAATTAGCGATCTGACGGAAAGTATAGATGCCCAGGCTATGTAATTTACGCTCCAGAAAGGGCCCAATACCCACTATATCTTTCAAATCGTCGGCTTCCGTAGCTGTAGCTCGACCAATTCGGTCAAAATTCACTTCGCCAGCTCGTGCTGCAATACGGTCTAATACGGCGGTCTCTGAATTGTTCGGCCCTACCGGACCAGTTGGCAAATCGGTAAACGGACTACCCGCAGGCAGAGCATCAACTGTAATTGGAGTCGGCGTGTCGTCCTGCGCATAAGCAGGCAACAGCGGATCGGCCACAATAAAGGGTTGAGCAGGTTCCAAACCTGAGCTGGATTCTGTACGAACTGTCGAGGTTGTTTCCCGAACTGCCGATTTAACAGGAATCACATCTTGAGCTGGCATTCTCGACTGTCGGCATTTTTCCAGTTCGCCCTCTTTAGTCGCAATCGCCGAACGAAGCGCCCGGATACGGTCGACGAGCAGTAATCGACCCAGCCACCAGCCAATCAGCGCTGCCAGTAGCAGCAGCAGAGCAATCTCAGAAACAGCGACCAGTCGATCAAAGGGATCTAAACCAAACATAAGGGAGTAACGGTTGAATGGAATCTATTTTTTAACTAGATCTTTCGCCTGGCCCACCCAGTTATCACGCTGGATACGGCCGGGAAAGAACTCAATAATATCATTTACCAGTTCAATGTCTTCGTCATTGAAGTTCGCAATTTGCCGAAAGGTATGGATGCCAGCCGCGTGTAATTTTTTCTCCAGAAATGGTCCCACACCTACAATAACCTTTAGATCGTCGGCATCCGCAGCTGTTGCGATGCCAATCCGCTCGAAATCAATCCGGCTGGCCCGCGATCGAATACGGTTTAAGATAGAGGTCTCCTCGTTACCCGTCCCCAGAACGACAATCGGTGTTTGCAGGCAGTCGTCCACGGCCTGCTCTGTGCTGGCCAATTCATTTTCGAGTCGACCAATAACGCGCTTACGGGAAACATATCCGATGATAAAGCCTAGTAATCCAGCTACCGACAGCATGATGACGTGTTGTATCTGTGCTTCAGGTAGATTTAATGGGTTTAGCTCAAACATAACTTGTTTGGTTTGTATTGTTTTACGTTCCAGCCGCACCGGTAGCCAGCCGTATAAAAGTCTGGAACTGAAACGGTTTAACGGTTACTGAACGACCACGGTTACACGTCGATTTGCCTTTCGACCAGCCGCCGTTTTATTGTCGGCTTTTGGCTCACTTTCGCCTTTGGCCTTGACCACTATCTGCTCCGATTTGATGCCCGATTTACGTAATTTGGCTTTTACTTCATTCGCCCGATCACGTGACAATCGCATATTTACCTCGGCAGGTCCAGAGTCATCGGTATGCCCCGTTAGCAATAGTTTTTTATCCTTATTAGTAGTCAGGAATTTAGTGGCTTCGTCAAAAAACCGTTGCGTATCAGTCGTTTTGATATAATTAGCCTCACCCATTGGGAAATACAAATCAATCGGCTTAAATATCGACGTAAATTTCTCAGCTTCAGCCAATTCCTTCTCAGTCTTCGGCATAGTAGTTGACGCGGTCGATGGCGGAGATGACGGTGTTGACGGTTCAGCTGGCGTTGTATTAGCTGCTGGCTCAGTCCCGCCAAAAGCAAAATCTACACCCCCACGGAGGGAATCACCGGTAGTCGTAAACGGCAGACCCCGCTCTACACCTTTGGTAGTTAAGGCAATTGTTGGAATGCTCTGTTGTACTAGATATTGTTTAATTCCTTCCGCCCGCGCCAGTCCCAGATTAGCGAAGGAACTAGCATTGGTTTCCCGAGAATCGTAGTAACCGGTAATCTCGACGGTTCGGCCCGGATTGGCTTTCAGATAAGCAACCATCGACTCCAGCGATCCGCCGAGGGTATTCAAGTTGGCGTTAGCTCCCGATTTTGCAAAGCTGAAATTACCGGGTAAATCCAGCCGAAACAGATTCCCATCTGCAATGGTGTAACCATCCGCTCCAGCTTGGGTTGTCGGCAGCATATCGTTCGGGCATACCTGCTTGATTTTGCAGACATGCCACCAAGTCGATCCAATCATCCAAAGGATCAGCAGGATAATCCAGGGCGTTTTACTTGTGAGCATACTAAAACAGGAAAGGCTAATGCTACACTATATTTCGGATTTCGCGGCCCATCGGTCAACGAAAAAGGTGCTCAAAAATAGTTGTAAGCGATATAAAAGCAAGATTGTCAACAACCTTGCCACGATTTCTTACTCTAGACAGTCGTCTTGCTAGTCTGTCTGAGCAGGTCAGGAAATAAATTAAGGGGAAATCACAGCCAGAATATCCCCCGGAATGGTAGTAACTTGCTCGTCTATACAATCTGAATAAACCAATAATTCGCGGAATCTACCCGCTTTCTGTATGATTATCGATCTTCGTAGCGATACGATTACATTACCTACGCCCGCTATGCGCGAAGCTATGTTTTCGGCTCCTCTGGGCGACGATGTCCTCGGCGACGACCCTACCGTTAATGCGCTGGAGGCAAAAGCTGCCGCCTTGTTCGGCATGGAAGCTGCTTTGTTTGCCACTTCTGGCACGATGACCAACCAGCTCGCCATTCGCACGCACACGCGCCCCGGCGACGACGTTATTTGCGATGTGCTGTCGCACGTATACCAATACGAAGGCGGGGGTATTTCGGTGAATGCATTAGCTTCAGTGAGTCTGCCACAGGGCGAACGGGGTAAACTGACGCCTGATCTCGTTCGTGAACACATTTATAATCCGGCCGATGCCCATAAACCAATTTCGCGGCTGGTGGTGCTGGAAAATACGGTAAACAAAGGGGGCGGCTGTTACTATACCATGCCCGAAATTGCCGCTATTCGGCAAGTCTGCGATGAACACGGTTTGCTGCTCCATCTGGATGGGGCTCGGTTGTTTAATGCGTTGGTCGAAACGGGCGAGCCGACCGAAGCCTATGGTCAGTTATTCGATTCAATCAGCGTTTGTTTATCAAAAGGACTCGGGTGTCCGGTGGGATCGCTGCTGATCGGGAAAACGGATTTCATCCGACAGGCCCGCCGGTACCGCAAACTGATGGGGGGTGGCTGGCGTCAGGCGGGTTTTCTGGCCGCAGCGGGCATCTACGCTCTTGATCACCACGTGCAGCGCCTGAAACAGGATCACGCCCGCGCCCGTCAGATTGGCCGCATGCTCGAACGTCGGTCTGAAGTCGAAGAAATAGTACCCATCGACAGCAATATTGTGATTTTCCGGCTTCCCGAAACCCTTTTAGCGGCCGATTATGTTAAAAAATTAGACGCTCACGGAATCCGGGGTATCACGTTTGGAAAGCATCTGGTGCGCTTTGTAACGCATCTAGACTTCACAGATGATCACTTAATAGAGATGGAAAAGAAATTATCCGAACCATCCGGTGGCCCGGTATGATTTGACTAAATCATACCGGGCCACCGGATGGTTCGGCCCCTTGTTTATGCATATACAGACTAGAAATTTACAGAAAGAAGATTACCACGACCTCAAGGAAACGATGATTGAGGTATATAGCGTAATCGGGGGCGATTACTGGCCCAAAAGTTCAATTAATAAACTGCTTAGTATATTCCCGGAAGGTCAGTTTTGTGTAGAAGTCGACGGGAAGGCAGTAGCCATCGCCTTGGCAATCCGGGTAAAATACGACGACTTCGGCGACAGTCATACTTATTACCAGATTACGGGTGGTTATACTTTCAAGACGCACAACGATGAAGGTGATTACCTGTACGGTATCGAGGTGTTCGTTCATCCCGACTACCGCGACCTACGGCTCGGTCGGCGGCTCTACGACGCCCGTAAGGAACTCTGCGAACAATTGAATCTGAAAGGAATTCTGGCGGGTGGCCGCATTCCGAATTATAACAAATTTGCCGACGATCTGACACCCCGTGAATACATCGCGAAGGTGAAGCAGAAGGAAATTTACGACCCGACGCTAACTTTTCAGCTATCTAACGATTTCCACGTTCGTAAAGTCCTGCGTGGTTACCTGCCCGGTGATACAGAATCGAAAGAGTACGCAACGCTGCTGGAGTGGATCAATATTTATTACGTCAAGGAAGCCGACAAAAAACCGCATACTGACTCAATTATCCGACTAGGCGTAATTCAGTGGCAGATGCGGCTGTTCAAGAACTTAAGTGCCTTCTTAGATCAGATTGAATTCTTTGTCAACGCCGTTAGCGATTATCGGGCTGACTTTATGGTGTTGCCCGAATTTTTCAATACGCCCTTAATGGCCGATTTCAACGACCTGCCGGAACCGTTAGCCATCCGCAAACTGGCTGATTTTACGGAACCGGTCCGCGAAAAATTGTGCGAGTTGGCGATCTCCTATAACGTCAATATTGTCGGGGGCAGCATGCCGTTCGTCGATGAAGACGGCAAACTTTATAATGTGGCTTACCTCTGCCGACGTGATGGCTCTTACGAAGAGTATCGGAAAATTCACATCACACCTAATGAAGTGAAACATTACGGCATGGTAGGCGGCTATGAAATCCGGGCGTTCGACACCGACTGCGGGAAGATTGGGATGTTAATTTGCTATGACGTAGAATTCCCGGAATTGAGCCGAATTCTGGCTCAGCAGGGCATGCAAATACTGTTCGTGCCCTTCCTCACCGATACGCAAAACGGTTACTCACGGGTGCGGCATTGTGCTCAGGCACGGGCCATTGAGAACGAATGTTATGTAGCTATTTCGGGCTGCGTCGGGAATCTGCCACGCGTTCGGAATATGGACATCAACTACGCTCAGTCGGCTGTATTTACCCCATCCGATTTTCAGTTTCCGACCAACGCCGTCAAAGCCGAAGCCACTCCTAATACAGAAATGGTCCTTATCGCCGACGTGGATTTGAGTCTGCTGAAAGAACTTCACGAACATGGTTCGGTGCAAGTGTTGAAAGACCGCCGGACAGATTTGTACGACGTAAGCTTAAAGAAAGCCGCCAAAAAAGCACTCAAACAGAAGAAAGAATCACCAGACAACGACCCTGAGCAGGTTGCGCCAGTTATTGTAGTGGCGGAATAATTAAGAATATAAAACGTCAGCAGCCAGTACGCTTATAAGTTATAAGCGTACTGGCTGCTGACGTTTTTAGTAAGCTACTGCTCTTTTCGTTTGCCCCGAGAGAATAATAAATCGAGGTCTTCTTGGCTTAATTTGGCCAAAGCCACATTCGTTTCATCTAATTTTTTCTGAACGACGGGGGAGCGTTGTGTATAAGTAGGACTAACTGATTTAGTCTCCAGTCGTTGTGGTTTTTCTTGTGTACTTTCCATTATATTAGATGTTAAGACCAATGTAAAACTGTTCGTAATCCCTATTAGCCTCGAACTGCTCAATGTGACTGTTTCTCAATTGACCAAACACTTGAAATCTTTCCTGGATCGCGGCTAATTCCCGACCAATTACAATTCGATAAAGCCGGGTCCGGCGTTCATCACTGCCTCTGAAGGTAACAATCTTTTCAGGAAATTTAGTCAAAAAACTACTGATGATCTGCATGACAGTAGCCAGAACAGTCCGCAAATCATCGTTATTCGAGACGCTAAGATCACTCTCTAAACCATCGTCTAAGATATCTAGCAGCGCCAGATTGAATATATTTAACAAAATAGTCTCATTCAGTCGAACGACTTTCTTAACTGTTCTATTATCACTAACACTCTCAAAATCATAGCGAATCTCAACAGGTTGAGCTGAAAAAGAATAGGGCGTTTCATCCATAATCAAAAAATATACGCCCAAATGTAAAATAAAAACCAAAAAATGATTACTTAAAAATCATTTGGTCTTGAAGCGAATTGATGGCAAGCCAAAATAAGTTTCTAAAAACACTCCTAATGCGATGCCCAGACTATAGCAAAGCAAATCGCTCCACACAAACGAAAAGCCAAGCACCAAACCACCTAAACGCGTAGCTCGCAAGCTGTCAATCCAGTGGGCGTGGTATAATTGAGTGATTTCAATTCCAAATGAAAACAGAATGGAGGCCAGAGCAACAGCTTTTGTGGTCCACCAGTTGAATATGAGTGCGAAACCGAAAAAGACCATCAATGCCCAAAGCACATCGCCAACATACGTTTTAATGAATGAAATGTCACCTAGAAAACGTCTGGATGCTAATCCCAGCAGCAACACACCTATCGTAAATACGCCGTAAACAAGTCGATTTCGATTCATAGCCTTCAAGTATACTTATTTTTAATCATCCGGGAATTATTCATTTGCCAAATCTGTAACTATACATATTACAGTTATGAACGGACAATTTGCCATATCGATGCACATTTTAACGCTGCTGGCTAAAGCCAACGGCGAATGGCTTACGTCCGATTTCATCGCTGGCAGCATTAACATTAACCCGGTGCTGGTACGGAAGGGGCTCAGCAACCTACGCAACAATGGATTGGTTGTTAGTCGCGAAGGGAAGAAAGGCGGGAGCGCACTTGCTAAAGCCGCCAGTCAGATTCGCGTATCGGATGTGTTTAAGGCAACACGTCAGGGCGCTTTTCTAGGGAATGCTCGTAACACACCTAATCCCGATTGCCCCGTGGGTCGGCAAATCAATACGCACCTGGACGACTTGTATCAGGAAGCCGAAGAGGCCCTTATCCAGAAATTAGGCACTAGTACGCTGGATGATTTTAGCCGCCGATTCGACTAATTTTTTACCCAAAACTGTAACAAATTTTATTACAATAAATCGTTTTCAATTAATCAATTACGCAGATGAAACTGGCAATTATTGGCGCTTCGGGTTTTGTAGGATCAGCAACGCTGGCAGAAGCCTTACAACGTGGTCATGAAGTAACGGCGATTGTTCGTCACCCTGAAAAAATTACGGTATCAGACCCTAACCTAACGGTGAAGCAGGGTGATGCGCAAGATGCCGATTCGATAGCTCAGTCAGTGGCTGGCAATGATGCTGTGGTAAGTGCATTCAATGCGGGCTGGACAAACCCGAACCTCTACGAGGATTTTCTAGCTGGTTGCAAAGACATTGAAAAAGGAACTGAACAATCAGGTGTTAAGCGACTATTGGTAGTCGGTGGCGCTGGTAGTCTTGAAATAGCACCGGGCGTTCAGCTGGTCGATACACCCCAGTTTCCGGCAGAATGGAAAGCAGGCGCTACGTCCGCCCGGGATTATCTCAATGTATTACGTCAGAACACAACGCTGGATTGGACATTCCTAAGCCCAGCCATTATGCTCGAGCCGGGCGAACGCACGGGCACATTCCGCATCGGCACCGAGCAACCCGTTTTTGACGAAAAAGGCGAAAGCAAAATCTCGGTAGCTGACCTGGCCGTTGCCATTCTGAACGAAATTGAACAACCGCAATTCATCCAGAAGCGGTTTACAGTAGGGTATTAATTAACGCAACGTCGATTCGCTTTTCTACAGTTTACTATTAATCTATCGGAAAGCGAATCGGCGTTTTAGTCTTGCAATAAACTGTTAGCTAATCTCTACTATCCATTACATTCAACACAATTTTGGCATGTTGCCCTGTGCTGGCAATTTCCAGCGCAGACGCCAGGTTACTAAATGATTCTTTCGCTGAGATAATACGGCTCGGTTGCAGGAAACCGCTTTCAATCAGACTGATAGTTCGACGGAAATCAATAGGGTGTTGGTAAATAATCGAGGTCAGGATATTAATACCCTGCCGGGTGATGCCAAATTCAATAATGGCGCTGGGCTTATCGGACAGACCTGCCACGACTACGTAAGACCCGCGTGGAGCAGCCTCCACCGCCATCGTAAGGGCTGCCGCAGCGCCCGCACATTCAAAGACCGTATGTACTCGTGCTTCTTTCCAGTGGGTAGCAAGCTGGGCTGTAGTCGTGTCGGCAGGAATAGGTATAGCGCCGAATGATGATGCCAGCGCTACTTTTTCGGGAACGCGGTCGTAGGCTAGTATCTGATAGCCCATTCGCTGCGCCAGATGCGTTACCAACAGGCCAATGGCACCCAGGCCGATAACGGCAATTGTGTCGCCGGGGCGGGCGGGGGATGTGTAGAGCGTGTGCAGCGCTACGGCGGTTGGTTCGATCACAATGGCATCATTATCGCTGATACTGTCGGGAACGTGCCAGATGAACTCCGCAGGTATTACTGCATACTCGGCAAAACAACCTGTTTCCAGCACGCCGATAATGCGTTTGTTAGGGCAAATATTACCTCTACCCTGCCAGCAGTAGTCACAATGCCCACACGGGTAATTTGGCTCAATCACAACGCGATCACCAATCTTAAACTGGCTTACCCCTTCGCCAAGTTTGTCAACGTAGCCAAATCCTTCGTGGCCAATAATCAGCGGAAACACTAAGTCAGGCCGGTGCCCCAGAAACAACGATACATCGGACCCGCAAATACCCACAGCTTTCAGTTTTATCCGCACTTCGCTGGGGCCAGGTTCGGGTATCGGACGCGGTTGAAGTTCGATAGACCGGGGCGCAGTAAGTACACCAGCCTGCATAGATGTTGGTCCAGCGCTCATTCGATTTGTTGTTTAGGCAACAGTGGCAACGGATTTTTCTTCCACCACAATTGGGTGAAGAACCGGTAAAATCAGGTGAATGACAACGAGACCGATCAGGTACGAGCAACTGGCGAATACAAACATGGGCTTATAGCCAAAAGTCGCCACGACATAACCGGTAATCGCAGCTACAACCATACTGATCATTCCGCCTAAAAAGCCGCCCAAGCCAGTAGCCGTAGCGACTGAACCTTGAGGAAAAAGCGTTGTAGACATAGCATATACGTTGGTCGACCAACCCTGATGCGCGGCCGTTGCCAGCGCCAGAAGGGCGACAACGCCCTCGAAGCTGTGTATGGACGGAATCAGGTAAATGGGTGTTACGGAAAGTGCGCAAATCAGCAGCATCAATTTACGGGCTCGGTTTTCGGTCCAGCCGTTTTGCATCAGCTTTGTGGCCAGCCAGCCAAAGAAAACGCTTCCCAGATCAGAAATAACGTAGATAATCAGGAAGGGAATGCCGAAGTTTTTCAGATCCAGCTTTCGGTCGAGCTGGTTGTTCGTAAGCAGGAAATCAGGTAACCAGGTCAGGTAGAAGAACCAGACGGGATCGGCAAATATTTTACCGAAACAGAACGCCCAGGTTTGCCGGTAGCGACCTAATTGAAGCCAGGATAACCGGCTGCTCGATGCCGACGTTTCCGCTTTATTCTGACCTTCGTTAATAAACTGATATTCCGTTTTAGATAGCGCTGGGGCCTGCTCCGGCGTGGAGTAACTCACCCACCAGATCATAAACATTAGCACACCCAGCACCGCTGAAATCAAAAATGCTCCCCGCCAGCCAAATTGCAGCATCAGGAAAGGAACCAGGGCCGCTGTGGTGATAACGCCCATGTTCGAGCCTGCATTCAATATACCGGTCGCCGTTGAACGTTCGCGTTTCGGAAACCATTCGGCGATGGCTTTCATAGCCGAAGGAAAGTTAGCTGCTTCGCCTAGGCCCAATACGGCCCGCACCAGCGCAAACTGCCCAGCCGTCGACACAAAACTGGATGCAATGCTGGCCACACTCCAGACGGCAATACCAATGGAAAACCCCTTTTTTGTTCCGACCCGGTCGATTAACCACCCAATCAGCAGGAAACCAATGGCGTAAGTGGCTTTAAACGCGGAGTCGATAAGCCCCATCTGAACCCGGAACAGCTTTAGATGATCATCCGTCAACAGCGAATTAGACGATAAACCCAGGAGTGTTTTCTTAAAGCCTTCGTTGGTCATAACGAACGACAGGGCTTGTCGATCCACATAATTGATCGTTGTTGCCAGAAAAAGCAGCGCCATTATCCGCCACCGGTAATTTCCGTTCATGAAAGGCTGGTTTGGTTGTGGTGTCGGTTTTAACCACGTTATTTATACAACACTTTCGCTATTTCCAACGGGCGATCAGTACTCATTACATCGGCACCGTTCTGAGCAAACGTTTTATAGATTTGGTCACCTTTGGCAGCGGCCTGTTTATCGAGGTTACCGAGCGTTCCTAAAATACAGGCAATGCCTTTCTGGTGCAGAAATTGGTATAACTCGGGTTCGGGTTCTTTGACGCCAACGAAAGCCACCATACGGTTGTCGGGAACGCCCAATTCGTGGAGCCGGTCATATTCCGCCTGGTTGCGGATGGTCACCGAAATCATCAGCTTAGGGTCGAGCTTGTTCAGTTTGGCTGCGTCCTGCGCGTTATACGTAATGACGCAGGAATAATCATCCGCGCCGGTTTTATGGATCATATCCACCACTTTCGCAAAGGACACGTTTCGCTTCACATCGAGCGTGAAGGCCACTTTGTTTTTGCCCCAGCGCAGCACCTCTTCCAGTGTCGGAATCTTGTAGGGCGTTACATTACCCATGTTATCTTCCAGCCGGTATGGGGCTAGTTCTGCATACGTTTTGTCGATCAGCTTACCGGTACCGGTAGTGGTTCGGTCGAGGGTAGCATCGTGCATCATGACCATAACGCTATCTTTGGTTAGGTCGATGTCACACTCAATAATGGCGGGCAGTTGACGGGCCAGATACGCAAACGATTCAATGCAGTTTTCAGGATATCCTTTCAGATCTCCCCCGCCCCGGTGCGCCGAAATCTTGGCGGGTTGATTAGGCCTGTAACTGAAGTAGTTATACGCGCCACCGGTCGGGATGCGGACATAAGTTTTGGGCGAGCAGGTAATCAGAAAGAGTCCTAAACCAGACAGAAGAATCGTTTTGAGCGATGGCAACATAGTGAGGGCAATTTAAATCGTAGCAAAAACCGCAAAGCCGAGTACATTTTGACTAGGGCAGTTTCTTCGATCATAAGCTTTACAGCAAAACTAGGATTGAAAAATAGATTTACCACAACCAACGAGGAACATACAGATTCAAGTTACCTGTAGCTTTACCCAAAATGGCATTTTACCCTGTTTTTCACATTACCCGATTGCCTCTTCGTCAGTATCACCCGTCAATTTCTTCTTCACGACATCAGCGGGGTATTTAAGAGCCAGCCGTCGAATGTCGTAACTGAATTCTTCGTAGGTTTCTTTCCAGAGACGGGCCTCTTCGGGGGTGTAATTATAAAAGCCCTGCGCATTCAAAACGCCTTTACCGCCCGATCTCACAATGTCGTCGATCAGTTTAGGCACTTCCGTTTGGTTGTTTAATGTTGGGAATAAATCCTTCATAACGGTGTGATACGCTGGCACACCCGTCAAGTCCATCCACCGGAACACGCCAACCAATGTCATCCAGTAGCCCGTATTATTGCGGCAAGCCCGGTCAACATCCTCAACGGTCGCGTAACCATTTTCGACCAGATAAAAAGCCTCCCGATACATCGCGTACATTAGCCGATTGGCAATGAACCCCCGAATATCTTTTCGGACTAGTGTCGGTTCTTTGCCCCATCGATGCGACAACTCGTAAAGCCATTCGGCAGTCGGGCCATCACTTAGATCGCCACAAATAATTTCCAGAAAACGGGTCGTGTGTGAGGGTTCCGCCCAATGCAATCCGAAAAACCGGGCGGGCAGGCGAACTTCGCGCTGGAGTAAGCTAATCGGAATAGCCGACGTGTTACTAGTAATCAAAGCATCGTCGGCAACAACTGCTTCGATCTGGTCATAGACCGATTTTTTGATCGCGATGTTCTCAATCGTACACTCCATCACAATCTTGCTGTCTTTCAGCAAATTGTAATCTTCCGTAATAGTCAGGCGCTGAAGATATGATTCAGGGTTTTTTGACGCTAATCCTTCCTGGAATGCCTTTTCCAGATGCTCCCGGATACGGGGCTCTGCTGTTTCCATATCGACTGGTAGCGGGGCGACGGCCACCACCGGATGACCAGCCAATAGGAAGCACGTGGTAATGCTGCATCCCATTAGGCCCAACCCAACTACACCTAAGGGAATATTTTCTGGATTCGTTAACTGATTCATGGCAAAACCGGAGGAAGATGTCCGTGCCCTGAAAGATACGGGGTTTTACGGTAACGGATGAAGCAGCCGGGTAACAGCTTTTTCCTGCTCCTTTACCTGGAGGGCATAGAATTCAATCATTCCGGTTTCATCGACACGCACGCCGTCCCAATTACCAAAACTATCGCGGTAAATTACGGCATAACCCGACAAGTCCCGGTGGAGATCCTGGCGAATATCATCCAGCACGTTCTCAATGTCGAGCGTAACGGTGGGGTGGCCATCTCCCATATCAATAATGGCAATAACATTACCCTCAACAGTGTAGGTGTAGCGGGCCCGGAGTTCATTACCATGCATATGGTTCGGTTTCATCAGAAAACAGCCATGAAGTTGAGTAATTTATTAAGCCGCAAGGACGAGTTGGCGTCCCTTATCGTGCTTTCTGATTGGCTCAGTCGGCATATATTTTGAGCAGATCTGTAGCATCAGTAACCTTTTGACGCAAAATGACTCAATAAGGTCATTTTTGACCATAAAAATCTATTTCATACTTATATTTTACTATATCCATCTCCGCTGGCTTTGATTCTTATACAAGTTTGAGTAATTGACCAACCGAGAAGATCACCAATACGATCAAAATGTACATTTCAATAAATATTTATCGATAAATAACCTTTATTTATTGTTTTTCAATAAATATTTTTTTCCTTTGTGCTGTAAACAAAAATTAATGCAACATGGAAAAGAACGCACCGAGTTGGGTATTCCCAACGGTTAGGAATCTGGTTAGTCTGGTTTATTATTTTATGATTTTTGCGTTGTTCGTTTTCGTGCTAATGACCAGCCTCAAGCTGGTTGGCGCCCAGCTGGAAAATGTTTCGTTTAAAACTAATACAGCTTCAATCGGTGGAGAACAGGCTGGTTATGTGGCGATACCAGTAGCATGGGGGCCTGCCAACACAAAAACGCTGACCTCTTCGGGCAAACCACCCGTTTTCTTAAAACCTCAGAAACAAACGGGTCAGCTAGAGGTACCCATTCGTTCTATGCCAGGCATTCTAATGATTTTGTTGGGGCTGGTTAGCATAGGCACCGCCCTTTGGACATTCGGGTTACTGCGACGAATTTTTCTTACGGTCCAGACCCAGTCTCCGTTTCACCCCGACAATGCTCGTCGCATTACGATTATGGGCTTTCTATTTCTGGGCCAGACGATGGTTGAAGGCTTGCTGAAGCTAGCCCTCTGGAGTCAGGCCAAGCCTTATTTTCAGCAAATTCGACTGGATTATCAAAATTATTTGAGTGTAGATATTACCCTCGATGGCCCCTGGCTGCTAGGTCTGATTTTATTAGCGCTGGCCCAGGTGTATCGACGGGGCATTGAATTCCAGCTTGAACACGAACTAACTGTTTAACCGCATGGCAATTATCGTAAACCTGGATGTGATGATGGCCAAACGAAAGATGTCGCTCTCGGAACTGGCCGAGAAAGTAGACTTGACCCTGGCGAATCTCTCCATTCTTAAGACAGGCAAAGCCAAAGCCATTCGATTCAGCACACTGGAAGCAATATGTCGGGTACTTCAGTGCAAACCAGGTGATATTCTGGACTATGAAGCCGACATTGAACCTACTTCGGCGCTTGTTGAGGAACAACATCTGGAGTAGCAAACGCAGGAAATTTGGTATGATCAAACAGCCAGTAGGAAAACGCCAGGCTCCATCGGAACCTGGCGTTTGGAATTACCCATAAAATGTAAAACTGGCGTTATTGAGGCTGTACACCAGCATTACGTATCAGAAAAGGCGTTGTAACTCGCTTTCTACTTAACTTTATCCATTAAAAGAATTTCTGCTTTGGCAACCAGTTCTGTCAGAATTCGTTATCTGATTAATCGGATTCCATTACCTTTCGACGCTTAACTCTCGATTTACGACTCACGCATGTGGCAGGAACAGGATAATCAACTCACCCGCGATTTTAAGTTTGCGGATTTCAGCGAAGCTTTTGCGTTCATGACACGGGTGGCGCTTATCGCCGAAAAAATGGACCATCACCCCTGGTGGTCAAACGTTTATAATCAGGTCACCATCAAGCTCTTCACCCACGACGCGGGCAATACGGTCACCGACAAAGACCGCAAGCTGGCGGAGGTAATCGACGAATTAATAAAGAGCGAAAGAGTAAATGAGTGAAACCGGGCCGCCATAGCGGAGCGAAATGTCTGCCGGATGGCTTCGCTCATTCACTCTTTCACTCTTTCGCTTTTTGAACTACCCATGAAACTTTACCTCGTGCCGACGCCCATCGGCAATCTGGATGATATTACGCTCCGGGCCATTAAGGTTCTGCAAAGCGCCGACGCGATTCTGGCTGAAGATACGCGGACATCGGGTGTTTTACTTCGCCATCTAGCCATTAGCAAACCGCTTCATAGTTACCATATTTTCAATGAACACCAGACCGTCCAGCGATTAATTAACCAGCTAAAGGAAGGCAAAACGTTGGCGCTGGTGTCCGACGCAGGCACGCCGGGCATTTCGGATCCTGGTTTTTTGCTGGTTCGGGAATGTATCAGAAATGGAATTCCAGTGGAATGCCTACCCGGTCCGACGGCCTTTGTACCGGCGCTGGTTAATTCCGGTTTGCCTAACGATCGCTTTACCTTCGAAGGATTTCTGCCCCACAAAAAAGGGCGCCAAACCCGGCTGACGGAGCTAACCGAGGAAGAACGGACGATGGTTTTCTACGAATCGCCCCACCGGTTGCTTAAAACCCTTCAGCAGTTTGCCGACCTGTTTGGTGCCGACCGTCCGGCCAGTGTATCGCGGGAGCTGACCAAAGTTTTTGAAGAAACTCAGCGTGGCCCGTTATCAGAACTTATTGCTTATTTTGCCCAAAAAACTATAAAGGGTGAAATCGTTGTTTGCGTTCAGGGTAAAGAACCTAGTAAAGGGAAGGCCAAACGGGTATATGAGAATGATAGTGAAGAAGATGACGAGTAAGCAATGGGCATGGGGTGAAGGGCAGAGGGGCAAAGGTAATCAGTGGGGTTTCAGCTTATTATTGTCGCTTGCCTTGTCATTCATTATTCACCATTCATCATCTGCTCAAACGCTTTCACCATCGGCGCACGTAAGCCTGATTACCTACGGGCCGGGGAATGATGACATCTCGTCGGTGTTTGGCCATACTGAAATCAGGTTTGTTGATCCAGCCACCGGTCTCGACCGCGATTATAGCTATGGAGGCTTTGACTACCGCGCCGATTGGTTTATCCCTAAATTCTTGCGCGGTACGCTCCCCTATTTTATTACGGCCCACAATATTTTCCAGGTCATGTACTACTATCAGCAGACGAACCGCAGTATTCGGGAGCAGTTTCTAAACCTCTCCCCTACGCAACGGCAACGGCTGTTCACGGCGCTGGAAACGAATTATCTGCCCCAAAACCGCGAGTACCGATACAAATTCTATTACGATAACTGCTCGACTCGTCCCCGCGATATGATTGTCGAAGCCTGTGGCGATAGCCTGACCATTCCGTCGCGGGCACGGATGACGGGCAAATCCTATCGTGATTTGATGAACGATTACCTCAATGAGCTGCCTTGGTATCAGGTGGGCATGAATATGGCCATTGGGCATCCATCCGATGAACAGACCGATGGCTGGCGCGCCATGTACCTACCCAATCAATTACACGATCAACTATCGCACGCCATGGTGCGCCAGGCCAATGGGCAGATTGTTCCACTGGTTCGCGGGGAACAAACACTCTTCACCCCTCCGCAAATTTTCCGTCAGCAGTTACCGATTATCTTCACGCCTAACTTTGTGTTTACCCTACTGGGCATCGCGGTGGCTTTGTTTACAATACGGCGTTATAAGGTAGCGGGCAAAGTTGATCGCTGGCTCGACCGGCTTCTATTCGGCATTTCGGGTTTTCTGGGATGGTTTCTTCTCATTTTATGGATTATCCGCGACGATGGTGTTACGTCCTGGAATCCAACGCTACTGTACTTGATGCCGCTGCATTTACCCCTGATTTATTGGGCGACTGGATCAAAAACTACTGCCCAGCGCCGGACCTTTTATTTTGGACTAACAGGGTTTCTTTTGATAATCAGCATGTTCTTATCAAATATACCGGGGGGGGTTGATGTAGTATTTCCATTAACATTGTTAATCCGGTGCATCGTAAATATGCAACCCGTTCGGCGTGGTTATCAGGAATTAGCACGAGTAGACAGTTAATTCGTTACCATAGAGATAACCGAGTTATAGAGAGTTGTATAGGGTATTTATCCGTGCAACTTCGTGTTAAACTCAGTTATCGCCGTGGTTAAAATTCCGGGCCGGGGTGCTTTATCTGATGACAGAATAAATCACCTGACTACTTTCCATGAAAAAATTACTTCTTCCTAGTCTATTCCTGTTCTGGGCTACGAATCTGCTGGCTCAACCCTCCGAGCGGGTCGTTAAAATATTCATCTCGCCCGATCATACTGACTGGCTTTATAAAACCGGCGAACCGGTTAAGTTCAATATTTCGGTTTACCGGAATAATGTGCTGCTGAAAGGAGCCAAACTCCGCTACGAAATTGGGCCGGAGAAAATGGAACCGACGAAAAAAGAGACGGTTACGCTAAAAGATGGCACTTTATCCTTGGAAGCTGGCACCATGAAAACGGCCGGTTTTCTGCGTTGCATTGCCACCGTTGAAGCTGACGGCAAAGAATATCGAGGCTTAACTACAGCCGGTTTTGAACCGCAAGCTATTAAACCAACCGTCGATAATCCAGCCGATTTCAAAGCCTTTTGGGATAACGCCAAAGCTGACTTAGCCAAAATCCCCGTCGACGCCCGCATGACATTGCTACCAGAACGTTGCACTGAACTGACCAACGTATATCACCTCAGTTTGCAGAACGTCAATAGTTCTCGTTTTTATGGAATTTTGTGCGTACCGAAAAAAGAAGGAAAATATCCGGCCATTCTGCGGGTGCCGGGCGCGGGTGTTCGACCCTACAACGGTATGATTGCCGAAGCCGATAAAGGCTTTATCACCCTTGAAGTAGGTATTCACGGCATTCCGGTCACGATGGACCCTGGCGTGTATGTCGACCTGGCGCGTGGACCACTTAATGGTTATCAGGCTGCTAACCTCGACGACCGCGATCGGTATTATTACAAACGAGTTTACCTGGGTTGCGTACGGGCGGTGGATTTTCTGACGGGTATGCCGCAGTACGATGGTCAGAATCTGGGCGTTACGGGCGGTAGTCAGGGCGGGGCCTTATCAATAATCACCGCTGGATTAGATTCACGCATTAAATGGTTAGGTGCGTTTTATCCGGCCCTGGCCGACGTAACGGGTTATCTTCACGGTCGGGCAGGCGGCTGGCCGCATCTTTTTACCGGCGACAACCTCGCCTACAATAACAAACCCGACCGAATTAAAACGACGGGCTATTACGACGTAGTCAACTTCGCCCGGCTGGTTAACGTACCGGGCCGGTATGCCTGGGGTTTCAACGATGAAACCTGTCCCCCAACCTCCATGTATGCCGCCTACAATGTAATTCCAGGCCCGAAATCACTTGATATCAATTTTCTCGACACGGGCCACTGGACCTACCCCGAACAGACTGAAAAAATGACCAACTGGCTCATGGATCAGTTGAAAGGAGTAAAATAATTGTGTAAGGCGGACGATCGGCAGTTGCCGTGGAAAGTCGCCTTACTAAACCGCAACCAAACAGCCTGAATTTGCGTACATTGTGTATGAACCTATTTGTTAATACTGCACTCAACGATTCGCTTAAAGCCGAACTTCAGCAACACTTACCCGCTGATATAACGCCCATTTTCCGCCGGGATTTGCCTGATGCTGAACAGCAAACAGCTTTTCAGTCGGCAGAGATTGTGATGGGGAATCCGCCCGCGGCCTGGTTTACCGAGCCATTACCTAACCTCAAATTCTGGCAACTGGATTCGGCTGGATTCGATGGCTATAAGCATACACAACTGACGGCTAAAGTCGCTAACATGGGTGATTATTTTGCCTGGCCGTGCGCGGAAACGATGATAGCGGGTATTCTGGGTATGTACCGGCTCATTCCCGAACTGGCCCGGCGGCAGCACCAGACCACCTGGATTGGCGCCCCCTTGCGTGACCATACGAATCTGCTTCGGCAAAAATCCGTCGTCATATTGGGCAGCGGCACCATTGGGCAGGCCGTTCGCCAGATGTTGACAGGCTTCAACTGCCCGGTGAAATTCCTGGCCCGCACGGATCCGCAGGCGGAGCTTCATTCGGTTGAAGAACTGAAAGCCGTGTTACCCCAAACCGATATTGTGATTAACTGCCTACCTGGTACAGCAACCGGTTTTGTGTCAGCCGAGGTGTTGGCTGCGATGAAACCGGGAAGTCTTTACGCCAACGTAGGACGAGGTAGCACGACCGACGAACCGGCGCTGATTCAGGCGTTGCAATCCGGCCACCTTGGCGGGGCTGTTCTGGACGTAACAACGATTGAACCACTCCCCACCGATAACCCACTTTGGCAATTACCCAACGTCTTGTTGACGCAGCATACGGGGGGTGGACAGCCGCATGAAGATGACGGAAAAGTAGCGCAGTTGCTGCGAAATCTACCCCGTTTTCTGGCTGATGAATCGTTGGAAAATGAGGTTGAATTAGGCCGCGGTTATTAACTTCCGACAATCGGCGCACCGGATAAAAACTGGCCTTATTACGTGTAATAGGCCAGTTTTTCAATTTTTCTTTGTATATTTAGGGAGCCGAACGAAGGGTACCGATTGGCTTTATCCACCATTGTAGTTAACGGAATTTGTTCCCAAAGCGAATCCATGATGAACGAAGAAAATGAGGAACCGATTGACGACGAAAATCAGCTGTCCGACGCAAACGCATCTGCTGACGGGCTTCCACTGACCGACGCCACGGAGCCTACTGAACAACCAACAAATACAACCAACGACATCCTGCACGACCAAACTGTCGTGTCGGGACTTTATGAAAATTACTTTCTCGATTACGCATCCTACGTTATCCTCGAACGGGCCGTGCCTGCGGTTGAAGATGGGTTAAAGCCCGTTCAGCGCCGGATTCTGCACGCCCTAAAGGAAATGGATGATGGCCGCTTCAACAAAGTGGCTAATGTGATTGGGCAAACCATGCAATTCCATCCTCACGGCGATGCATCTATCGGCGAAGCGCTGGTTAATATTGGGCAGAAAGAACTGCTGTTTGATACACAGGGAAGCTGGGGCGATGTTCGCACAGGCGACGGAGCCGCGGCTCCACGTTATATTGAGGTGCGGTTATCCAAATTCGCACAGGATGCCATTTACAACGACAAGACGACGGAATGGCAACTCTCTTACGATGGTCGTAAGCGTGAGCCCATCACCCTGCCAGTTAAATTCCCACTATTACTGGCGCAGGGCGTCGAAGGGATTGCGGTTGGTCTTTCTACCAAGATTCTGCCGCATAACTTCAACGAACTGATTGAGGCTTCGATTCAGGTTCTGAAAGATAAGTCGGTTTCCCTATTCCCCGATTTCCAGACTGGCGGGCATATCGATGTCAGCAATTACAACGATGGACACCGGGGTGGCAAAGTACGGGTGCGGGCAAAGATTGAAGAAGTCGACAAGAAAACGCTGGCCATTCGCGATGTGCCGTTTGGGGTAACGACGTCGCAACTGATCGATTCGATTGTGAAGGCGGCCGAGCTGGGCAAGATTCGGATTAAAGCTCCTAATCGCACAACCGCAGCCGTAGTCGATAACACGGCGAAGGACGTTGAAATTCTAGTGCATTTACAGCCCGGCGTTTCTCCCGATGTAACGATTGACGCGTTATACGCTTTCACCGATTGCGAGGTAAGTATTTCGCCCAATGCCTGCGTGATTATCGGCGACAAACCCCATTTCGTTAGCGTTAGCGATATCTTACGCGTTAACACCCACCAAACGGTGCAGTTGCTGCAACGTGAGCTGGAAATTCGGCGTAGTGAATTACTGGAACGATTGCTGTACAGTTCACTCGAAAAGATTTTCATTGAAAACCGGATTTACCGCAAAATTGAAGAATGCGAAACCTTCGAAGCTGTGCTGGTCACGATCGACAAAGGCCTTAAGCCCTTCAAGAAGCAGTTTTACCGGGAAATTGTCGAGGATGATCTGATTCGGCTGACCGAAATAAAAATTAAGCGCATCTCGAAGTATGACGGTTTTAAGGCCGACGAACTTATGCGTCGACTTGAGCAGGAGTTGGCCGATACAGAAGACAATCTGGCGAACATCATTCGTTATGCCATTGCTTATTACAAAGACCTACAAAAGAAGTATGGCAAAGGCCGCGAACGCAAGACCGAAATTCGAGCGTTTAACACCATTGCTGCTAGTGTAGTGGCGGCTGCCAACCAAAAGCTTTACGTCGATCGCGAGAGTGGCTTTATCGGTTCCGGTCTCAAAAAAGATGAGTATGTCAGCGACTGTTCGGACATTGATGATATCATTGTGTTCAGGCGCGATGGAAAGTGTTTGGTTACAAAAATTCAGGAGAAAGTATTTGTCGGCAAGGATATTGTTTATGTATCCGTATTTAAGAAAGCCGACGAGCGTAAGATCTATAACCTGATTTACCTGGATGGCAAGTCAGGGATCTCAATGGCGAAGCGATTCCCTGTTACGGGCGTCACCCGCGACCGGGAATACGACCTGACGATGGGTAATCCAAAGTCGAAGATTACGTATTTCAGCGCCAATGATAACGGGGAAGCAGAAGTCATTTCCGTGAATCTGACGGCGCAGAGTTCAGCCAAGATCAAGCAATTCGACTATGACTTTGCCAGCGTCGGTATCAAAAATCGTTCGGCACAGGGCAATATTCTGACGAAATACCCGGTGCGGAAAATCACCCAAAAGACGGGGGGCGTTTCTACTCTTGGCGGGGTTGACATCTGGTACGACGATCATCTGGGTCGGTTAAATCGCGATGAGCGCGGACGGCGATTGGGCAATTTTGATGCCAAAGACAGCATCCTGGTTGTATATAAAGATGGCCAGTATGAGCTAACGAATTTCGATCTGACGAACCGTTACGAACCGAACGATATCTCGATTCTGATGAAATTCGATCCGGAAATGGTATTGTCAGCCGTTTATTACGAAGCGAATCAGAAGGCATGGTATGTGAAACGGTTCAAAGTGGAAACAACCTCGCTCGACAAGAAATTTAGCTTCATTGGCGATACGAAAGGCTCGAAATCGCTCGCCGTTACAGTTGACCAATATCCTCGAATAGAGATTATCCATCAGGTGAAGGATCGAGGTCCGCAGGAAAAAATGATCCTGGAGCCGGAAGGGTTTATTGATATTCGGGGTTGGAAGGCGTTGGGTAATAAACTACCATTTGCCAGAGTGAAGGAAGTTAAACTACTGTCTCCTAAGGCGGTCAAAGAATCACCTAAACCCGTTTCGACAGAGACAGCTGTTGCTGCCGATTCGGTAAATTCCGACGAAAAGGAATCCATGCAGTTAGGGCTTTTTTCCTAAGTAACGAGTAAAGAAATGGCTGAAACAAATTTTCTGGGGTTACGGACAGTAATTTACGCAGCTCCCGACCTTACGGCAACTAAGGAATGGTACATGAAAGCGCTGGGAGCTACTCCCTATTTCGATGAGCCGTTCTATGTTGGATTCAATGTGGGCGGTTACGAACTGGGGCTTGATCCTGACGCACAGGTAGCCGATGGCAGCACACTTACCTACTGGGGTGTGGCTGACATTGGGCTCAGCCTACAACTTTTACTTGATTTGGGCGCTACTATCCATACCGATATTCAGGAGGTGGGCGGTGATATTAAAGTAGCAACCGTCCGGGATCCGTTCGGCAACGTAGTCGGCATTATCGAGAATCCGCATTTTAGTTTGTAAACATGAATACGTCCTTGGCTACCAACTTCCGCGATAAAACGCCCCACGAAGCAACGGGGGTGCGCGTAGCCAAGTGGATTATCAAGTGTGCTATCGTCGTGATGTTCTGCGGAGCCACCATCGTGCTAGTCTGCAACTGGTGGGTCGTTTACAACACGCGCAGCCAGATCTACTTTGACATTCACGAATTGCCGGCTAATGATGTCGGTCTGGTATTAGGTACGAGTAAATTTGTCCGGTCGGGCAAAGAAAACCTGTTTTTCCGCTACCGGATGGAAGCTACCGCCCGGCTCTGGAAAGAAGGAAAAGTTAAGTACCTGATTCTGAGTGGCAACAATGACTCCGAATACTATAACGAACCGGTTGATATGCAGCGGGCGTTGGTTAAGCTTGGTGTACCTACGTCCGTTATGACCCTCGATTATGCCGGTTATCGAACGTTTGATTCAGTAGTACGCTGCAAGGATGTCTTCAATCAGGAAAATATTACGATTATCTCTCAGAATTTTCACAACGCCCGGGCGCTATACATAGGCAACCATGAAGGTATAGAAGCTATAGCCTTTGCCGCCCAGGACGTTCCCGATGGCTACTCGCTCCGTACGCTCATCCGCGAGTACCTCGCCCGCCCGTATGCGTTACTCGACGTATATGTGTTCCGTCCGCAACCGGAAAAAGGCAACGCGTTAATAAGTCGGTAATTTCTCCTGTAGCGTTGCTAAGTTCTAGGACTAAATCGGTAGCTATAACTTAGCTACCGTCCACGCGGTTTGCTAGCCACGCTACATTTCCAACCAGATTTTGTTCCTCATTTAGATGAATAAAGTATTTTACTATTCTTTATGTTACCATATTTTATTAATCATAAAACTATATTATTTTATAAAAGTTATTATACACAAACAGTAAACTTAAAAATGATCACTTTTATACTCAAACATTATGAAAAATGTAGGCTTGTTCGGACTAGGGGTCCTGCTATTGGCTATGGTAAGTTGCCAATCGGACCGGGAAACGGAGCAGACACCAGCTCCGGTCGTTTCATCGGTTTATAGAGAAGATGCTACCGCGACAGGAACGTCGAGTGCTTCGGCACAGACGGCTTCGGCCACTTCTACGCAACAACAGGAAATTCTAACGTACATTAATCAGGCTCGCTCGCAAACTTGCTTATGTGGCTCGACGGTTTACCCGCCTGTACCGGCACTGACGCTGGATGGTCAGCTTAACGTAGCCGCCGACAAATTTGCGCTGGATATGGCTACCTACAACTATTTCAGCCATACCGGTCGAGACGGATCACAGCCCTGGGACCGGGTAACACGCGAAGGCTATAACTGGCGGGCAGTTGGTGAGAATATTGCCGCTGGCCAAACTACAACTCGAGCTACAGTAGATGCCTGGCTCAAATCGGAAGGGCACTGTAAGAATATCATGAGTGCTAACTTTAGTAACGTGGGCGTGGGATACGCCTACACGGCAAGTAGTACGTATAAACATTATTGGGTAACGGATTTTGGCACCCGACGTTAAGCAATAAGACCAATTAACATAACCTTATTTTTGTTCCGTTTATTCTGCAAAAAGCCAGCTGAGTATATACTTTGGCTGGCTTTTTCTTTTAAGAAGTTTTACGACTTTCCTAATCAGTAAAATTACTTAGTAGCAAAGTCGCATGAAAATAGTGTCAATTTTAAATTTCATCTAATTAAATCAACATTTTATTAAGTTTCCAAATATTACTAACTATTAATTCTGAATAGTAAATATTAATATTTTTTAAATTTCATAAACTAAAAGCCGAAAAAAGACCGTTTAATAGACAAATTAACCTAAAATCAACTTTCATGAAATTAACTTACTTATTCGGTTTAGCCGCTCTTCTCTGGGCTACGGCGGCATGTCAATCAGATCGTGATGCTTCTCAAACGCCTGCTCCGGTTTCGTCATCAGTTTACAAAGAAGGCGGTACGGGAACTTCATCTGGCTCGCCAAATCTGGCTGGGGCACGGGTCGCAGCGGCAACGACAGCTCAACAGCAACAAGTGCTGGATTTGATTAATCAGGCTCGCTCGAAACCCTGTAAATGTGGAGCAACGACCTACCCGGCCGTTCCAGCTCTAACGCTGGATGCACAGTTGAATTCTGCTTCTGACAAATACGCCGTGGATCTGGCTACTTATAATTATTTCAGCCATACCGGCCGTGATGGTTCGCAGCCCTGGGATCGGATGACGCGTGAAGGCTATACCTGGCGGGCTGCCGGTGAAAACATTGCCGCTGGTTATACAACTCCCAGCGCCGTTGTTGCAGGCTGGCTTCAGTCAGAAGGGCACTGCAAAAACATTATGAGTGCCAATTTCAAGAACGTAGGTGTTGGTTATGGATATAATAGTGCTAGTACGTATAAACATTACTGGGTAACTGACTTCGGTACCCGGATGTAATAAATTGCTTAAACAGAAATGGTCAGGCTTATTCCATTTGGGACTAGCCTGACCATTTCTGTTTTTGATCTACCGCCTTCCCCGAAACTCGCCTTCTTTCCGAATGCCCAAGTAGAAGCCTACGTTATTCGAGTAAAGCTCTCCGAAATCGGTGGCAACGGCCCCATTAACCGTTACGCCGTTCAGAATGTACAAAGGGGACTGCACCGATAATATCGACGAAAGCTGCCGGACTGTATGATCAAACGGTTTTTCATACGTCCCTAGGTTTTCGCTATACGACGCTTTAATCTGAAACCGGAAAAAATCCATTACCTGCCCCGACACACCCAGGTGCATAACGGAGACCCGGTTGTTATTCGTAAAACCATAACGAGGTAAATCGCTACGAGTATCGCCGGTTGGCGTAATAAATGGGGTTCCCATCGTTAGCCCATAGCGCGACCAGCCATCCTGATACTGCGAGTGGTTAAAATAATTATCGCGACCGTGTATATTTTGCTCATCCGAGAAGACGGAGCCACCCTGATTTGCGGTATACAGGTATTCCAGCAAAATATCCTGAATCTGTAAGCCGTTCGGATTGAGCGGCCGACGGTTCCGTATCCGCAATCCATTCAGCCCATCCCGAATGTTTTCAAAGTGAAACAGCGATCCATCTTCGTAAATATTCTGGCGATAGGCGAAGATTGAAAATGAAGGGGCTGTATATTCAAAGCCAAAATCAATCGTACCCAGGTGATTACCAATGCGGTTCTCACGATCGAACGAGCTAACCCGATTTGTATCGATATCTTTCCGATTACCCAGCGTTAACGCTGTTACGACGTTGAGATAGTCGCTTAATTGACCGGGTAACTGATTATTTTTGATGCGGGATCCTGGTAACTGCTCAGTACTTCCTCCCCACTGCACCTGATGATTAATACCGCCGTACAGCTTGAGTCGCCAGTGTGGTTTACCAAATCGACCGTAAAGGGCTTTTTGATGCAACAGCATGTTATTCACAAACCGCTCTTCCTCAAACCAGCCGTGGGCATAAAAGCCTTTAAATCCAAATAAACTGTTTCGGGGCAGATAATCCGGAATGGCAAGCTGAATCTTAAGCATTGGCAATGTATTACCCGACCAGGCGTAGGAGCCCGATGTCAGTACAGAATCTACCAGACCTACAATTTCCCGACGTCGGCCTGCCCATACTTCAAAGCCGCTGAATTTAACTTTTACGTACGCTTCCGGAATGAGTATTTTATAATTGTAGCCCGCATTCAATACCGCTTCGGCTCCCCATCCCCAATCTACCCGCCGATTGGCGGCCTTCAAACTATCGAGTTTGCTTTTTGGCGCGTCATGATAATCGACACGCATGGCATGGCGCAGTGTCATCAAGGCATTCTCATGCGGCACAATGCCATACTGATTTGACCGCAGCCAGAACGGAGTCTCACCAGACGTTGAAAAATAACTGCCAACCTCAGAACGAAAGCGCAGGGGTTTACTCGTCTGTCCAAAGCAACAGATTGTCAACAAAAGCCCAGGAATCAGTAAGCGCATTCGGTAAAGTTGAATCATAGAGTCTCTCAGCTATACTATTTGAGTCTTAAAAGTCAGCGTTGGGTCACAGATCAGTTAAAGAAAATCTATTCGGTTTATAGGCAGCCAGTACAGCTACTTGGCTGAGCGCTATCAAATCCCGCGAAAATCCTGCGATCAATCAGTTCGGTGCATAAAACATGCCATTGTTTTCTTTTTTCAAACGAATGTATAATTCGGACTCCAGCCTTATAATTCTAATTTTTGTGCTAAGCACTTCGCGCCAGATGCTCAATCCTGGACGATAAGCGATCTCGTTAAGTGTTTCTGCCAGACGTTGCCCCTTTCCCTTGATTTTTTTCGGAAGGCCGACGATATTGATTTACCTTTGTAGGTAGTTCCGTTTGCATGGTACAGTAGCTATCAACCTAATGGCTACTTTCGTCTTCAATCAATGGAGCTTGTTTTATTATCCAGTTCAACCGCGTAACTTTTTCGACGGGATTGAGTTGGATTACCAGTTATTATTTATGGATTTGCCTTACTAAAAAGTTGTTTTTTGGTGGCCTCAGCTTGTTAGGGGTTTCTCGAAAAACCGCTTTACCGTTTCTGACTATGATTCAAAACGACGAACTGATTCGTATTATCGACTTACTCAACACGACCTATGAAGGTGAAGAGGCCTGGCATGGCCCTTCGGTAGTTGAGGTACTGCGAGGAGTTACGCCCGAGATGGCCGGGCGTCGGATTGCGCCCAATACCCACAGCATTGCTGAACTGGTTTTTCACATGACCAGCTGGCGGATTTTCTGCGTGAAGAAAATGCAGGGCGATGCCACGTTTGACATTACCACGCCCGATAAAAACTTCGGAGCACTGCCCGATAAAATTGATGGTTTCGAATGGGAAGCCCTCGAAATGGAGCTAAGCCTGAGCCAGGAAGAACTTATCAACGAACTCGACAAGCGCGACGATGATGAGTTTCTGGAAGATATTGTGCCAGGCCGGGATTATACCTATTACGACATGCTGCACGGGATTATTAACCATGACCTTTACCATACTGGTCAGATCATGATTCTCCGCAAAGCACTTGCTTATAAAGCAGTCGGCTCAGATTACGCGGATGATGACGTAGACGAATACGGTTCGACCTACGGCAGCAGTCCGGAACATGATGATTATTATTGATTTAAAGAGCGAAAGAATGAGTGAAACAGCGAAGGCTAACGTGCCAGCGAGTTCACCGATAAGCTTTCGCTCATTCATTCTTTCGCTCATTTGAATTACTGGCTTGTCAAGTCCGAACCCGATACGTACGGCTGGCATCATTTTACCGAGCAGACACGCGCCGTTTGGGATGGCGTTCGTAACTATCAGGCTCGTAATAACCTGAATGCCATGCGGCTGGGTGATCAGGTATTGTTTTATCACAGCATTAGCAATCCCGGTGTAGTGGGCTTAGCTACCGTTGTTCGGGAAGCTTACCCTGACCCAACTGTCCCCCAGGAGTCGAACGAGGTAAAGCGTTGGGTGGCGGTTGAGCTGGAACCTGTAATGGCATTAGACACGCCCGTCTCGTTAGCGCAGATTAAAGCCGAGCCACTATTGGCTAACCTTAGCCTGATTAAACAATCCCGTTTGTCGGTCATGCCCGTCCGCCCCGATGAATTTGAGCTGATTTTAAAAATGGGACAATCAATTACTAATGTTGAATGAGTGAATAAAAGCTCCCGAATGATATTCACTTATTCTATCATTCTCTCACTCAACATTAACTATTACATGGCTACAATTCAACTGATTTCACCGCCTATATGGGCCAATTATGAGCTAATCGATTCGGGTGATTTTCAGAAGCTCGAACGCTTTGGCGAGTTTATCTTGGCCCGACCGGAACCGCAAGCGATTTGGGATAAGTCCCTTTCTGATGCGGACTGGAACCGGCGCGCCCACGCAATTTTCCGACGCGACCGCCAATCGCCGGAACGGGGCGACTGGCAAACGGCGCTCACTATGCGCGATCCCTGGTTCGTTTCGTTTCAGAAAGATGGGCTGAATCTACGATTCAAACTGGCTTTAACGACCTTTAAACACGTTGGGCTGTTTCCGGAGCAAGCCGATAACTGGCTGTATATTTACGACAAAGTAAAATCGCTTTCTGCTAGTGGAACCCGTCCGAAAGTATTGAATCTATTTGCCTATACAGGTGGAGCATCGTTAGCTGCCCGACAGGCCGGAGCCGACGTTACCCACGTTGATTCGGTGAAGCCAGTTATTACCTGGGCGCGGGAAAACATGGATTACAGCGAACTGGACAACATTCGCTGGGTGGTTGAAGATGCCGTTAAGTTCGTCCGACGCGAGGTCAGACGAGGCAATCATTACAATGGCATTATTCTTGATCCTCCGGCTTACGGACGCGGTCCTGATGGGGAAAAGTGGGTATTGGAAGAACACCTCAATGACCTGCTTAAATCCTGCGCCGACCTCCTTGATCGAACTGATTTTTTCCTGATTATCAACTTGTATTCGTTAGGTTTCTCTGCGGTTATTTTGGACAATTTAATGCAGCAGATATTTGGAACAGTACCCAATCCTGAATGGGGTGAACTGGTAATGATCGATCAATTTCAGAAACGCTTACCTTTAGGCGTATTTTATCGGTTTGCGTCATGAAAATGGTTAAAGAGCGAAAGAGTAAAAGAGTGAAAGAGCGAATTGCCTACCGGATGGCTTCGCTCTTTCACTCTTTCATTCTTTCGCTCTTTATATTCTCTTGCGGCAGCGACGACCGACAGATGGCACACATTCCTGACTTTCCGAAACCGGGCGATAGCAGCCGTACGACAGGTGCCTTACGGGCGCTCACACTGGCGATTAACCAGTCATCGCCAGCGTCGGCTTATGCCAAACGCGCTGTTATCCTGCTGACGATGGGACGTTTTCAGGACGCACTAGCCGATATTGACGAAGCAATTAGCCGAAACGATAATACCGGTTCGTACTATCTGACCCGCGCTCAAATTCTACGCGTCCTCAAACAACCAGCCAAAGCACTTGAGAACGCACAGAGAGCCGAAATTCTGGGTATCGATACCCCCGAACTTTACACGCTCCAGGGAGACTTACTCCAGCAGCAAAGCCAGTTCGTTAAAGCACGACTGTATGTAGCTAAGGCGTTACAAATGGCTCCCTACGATGGTGAAGCGTATTTTTTTAACGGGCTGATGACCGCAAAGCAAGGTGATACAACCGCTGCTCTGGCCCTTTATCAGCATTCGCTTAGCCTGAAGCCCCGTTACATCGAAACATACAATCAGCTTGCATCGATTTATCGGGCAAAGGGCGATCTTTACTCGGCCCTAATCTATAACGGTCAGGCACTACGCTACTTTCCAACGAATCCCCGCTTATACTATAGTCGGGGGCTAATCTACCACGTTGGGGGTGAACTGGACAGCGCCATGATCTGTTATCAACGTACAGTGAAGTTACAACCAACCTATTATCAGGCTTTCTTCCAAATAGGGCTGATCGATCAGAGGTACCGGAATTACTATGGCGCTCTGACCAATTATCAGCGAGTGCTGCAACTGAGACCCCAGTTTCCTCGTATCGATACGTACATTGGCTATTGCCATGAGCAGATGGGACAATATGAGCTTGCTATAGCTGCGTACACTAAAGCGTCTAAGTTATCAGCAACTGACCCTCAGGCCACAGCAGGTTTATGGCGATCCCAACGGCGGCTGTATTCGCAAAATTCGTATAACTCTTTATTTTTGCCGGAAACACCCGCCGAGCCGACACCTCAAACGGGTAATAAGCCGGTACTCGATACAAACCGGGTCCGTGTTATCCAGATCCGACCGAAAACAGGGGTAACGTCTTCGGAAAGTGACACGCTCCGGCGAACGATCAAACCGGTTGGACAGAATTGAGTAAGAATGACGAATTAGGAATGGTAGAAAAGCTAATTCATCATTAAAAAGTAAGTGGCTTACAGTTGTAGGTAAGCTGCGGGTACCATATATAAATTAGGTAAGTTATGATTGCGCAGGACGAACAAATCCGCGTAACGCTACCCGACGGGAGCGTTCGGCAGTATGCCAAAGGAAGTACCGGGCTGGATGTTGCCGCCCAAATCAGCGAAGGACTGGCTCGCAACGTGCTGGCCGCCAAAGTGAACGGCGTGGTTCAGGATGCCACGCGTCCCATTGAGAACGATGCTACCGTTCAGCTTCTGACGTGGAATGATCCGGAAGGTAAAGCAACGTTCTGGCATTCGTCAGCGCACTTGCTGGCCGAAGCCCTTGAAGCGCTGTATCCGGGCGTGAAATTTGGTATTGGTCCTGCCATCGAAACTGGTTTTTATTACGACGTCGATTTAGGTGGTCAGCCGTTTTCGCAGGAAGATTTCAAAAAGGTAGAGGATAAAATGCTTGAGCTGGCACGCCAGAAACAGGCTTACATCCGCAAACCAATGAGCAAAGCGGATGCCATTACCTATTTTGAAGAGAAAGGCGATCCGTATAAACTCGACCTGCTCGAAGGGCTGGAGGATGGTACTATTACCTTCTATACTCAGGGGGATTTTACAGACCTCTGCCGGGGGCCACATATTCCGAACACGGGTTTTATAAAGGCCGCTAAGTTGATGAACGTTGCTGGTGCTTATTGGCGTGGTAACGAGAAGGCTAAGCAGTTAACCCGGATTTACGCTGTTACCTATCCGAAGCAAAAAGAACTTGACGATTACCTATATCTGCTCGAGGAAGCCAAAAAGCGCGACCACCGCAAACTAGGTAAGGAGTTGGAACTCTTCGCGTTCTCAGAGCGAGTAGGCGCCGGGTTACCGTTATGGTTACCCAAGGGAACCATGCTGCGCGAACGGCTGGAAGCTTTTCTGCGGAAGGCGCAAATCCGGGCGGGTTATTCGCCGGTTGTTACGCCCCATATTGGCAGCAAACAACTCTATGTAACATCAGGACACTGGGAGAAATACGGCGAAGACTCGTTCAAGCCAATCCGGACTCCCGACCCGAACGAAGAGTTTTTGCTGAAACCGATGAACTGCCCGCATCACTGCGAAATCTATAAAACCCGCCCCCGCTCCTACCGCGACCTTCCATTGCGGTTAGCTGAGTTTGGAACGGTGTATCGGTACGAACAATCGGGCGAGTTGCATGGGTTAACCCGGGTACGTGGCTTTACGCAGGATGACGCGCATATTTTCTGCCGCCCCGATCAGGTGAAGGAAGAATTTATGAAGGTCATCGACCTGGTGCTATATGTGTTCAAATCGCTTGGATTTGACGATTATAGTGCTCAGGTTTCGTTGCGCGATCCTGAAAATAAAACTAAGTACATCGGTTCAGACGATCTGTGGGAAAAAGCCGAAGCAGCTATTATCGAGTCGGCGGCTGAGAAAGGCTTGCCAACTGTAACGGAGTTAGGTGAAGCAGCCTTTTACGGCCCCAAGCTTGATTTTATGGTGCGCGACGCCCTCGGGCGTAAATGGCAGTTAGGTACGATTCAGGTCGATTATAACTTACCTAATCGATTCGAGTTGGAATACATCGGCGCTGATAACCAAAAGCATCGGCCTGTAATGATTCACCGGGCGCCGTTTGGCTCTCTGGAGCGCTTTATCGCGATTCTGATTGAGAACTCAGGTGGTAATTTCCCACTTTGGCTGTCGCCCGAACAGATTGCTATTTTGCCGATTTCGGAGAAATACGAAGATTACGCTAATGATCTGTTTTTCAGTTTGCAGGAACATGATATTCGCGGATTCGTAGATTTACGCGACGAGAAAATCGGTCGTAAAATCCGCGATGCCGAAGTTTCCAAAGTGCCTTATATGCTCATCGTTGGAGAGAAAGAAGCGTCGGAAGGTAAAGTCTCCGTTCGCCGGAAAGGTCAGGGCGATTTAGGTAGCATGAGTATCGAGGAATTTGTGAAAACATTCCAGGCGGAAGTGAAGATATAAACAGTTAGTCGATAAGAGTCAGTCAATAGTCATTAGTGGTGCTGGGTCAAACAACCTTTAACTAACGATTATCGACTGATTACTATTGACTATCACCAGTATTTTCGATAGTTTACCGAACTTTTTAGAAACCAGTATGTTATCCAAGCGACTTTTCAAGTTGCTGCAATTAACCAATTAGTTACCCTTAAACACAATTTATGGCATTACCCCAGCGCAGACCACCCCGTCGTGTGGTTGAAGAACCGTACAAAGTAAATGAGCGCATTTTGGCCCGCGAGGTGCGGGTGGTCGGTGAAAATGTAGAGCAGGGAATCTACGATATAAACAAGGCGCAGGCGATGGCCCGGGCACAGGGACTCGACCTCGTTGAAGTCTCCCCGAATGCGGTGCCGCCTGTTTGCCGCATTGTCGACTACTCGAAATTTAAATACGAGCAGAAGAAAAAACAGAAGGAAATCAAGGCAAACGCTACCAAAGTCGTTATTAAAGAAATTCGTTTCAGTCCCAATACCGACGATCACGACTTTGATTTTAAGCTTAAGCATGCGATCAACTTCCTTAAGGAAGGTGCGAAAGTGAAAGCCTACGTCCAGTTCGTGGGTCGAGCTATCGTTTTCAAAGATCGTGGTTTTCAACTCTTGGAGCGTTTCTCAAAAGGGCTTGAAGAGTACGGAAAAATTGAAGCAGAGCCAAAGCTCGAAGGTAAGCGCATGAGCATGTTCTTATCGCCTAAAGCGGCCCCTGTCAAGAAATAACACACTTTCGGTCTTGTGTACACCGCAACCCGAACACATAAATGTGTTCGGGTTGCGGTGTTTTTATTTCAGCCATATTATCTTCTCAGGAATCACTTGGATTATTCGATTCTTTAGTGAAAAATCAAAAGTACTTGTTGTACTATACCATTATAGATAAACTATTTTGCTATAATTTTTAGTTTATTATATAAATACTGAGAAAATAATATTCACCGTATTTATATTGATTATAAACTGATTAACTCAACCATGAAAATTTTATTTGAAGAAATCACAAGAATTAAATCGATACAATCTTAAGAGCCTTTTTGTATTTTTCTTAAATTAATTGTTAATACATCATAATTCATCTAGGCTACATCCACTATTACACATACAGGTTGCTTAAACAACTTTGGAAGCTCCTTTTATGAGTTTAAGCTTAATCACTGTATTTGCTAAGAAAGTTGACCCTTTGTTTTCATCAGCAGTCTAAACAGGAAACTGAAGCCTATCGTCGGACAGACACAACTCATCAGCTAACTCAAAGAGGTGAGGCTAGTCCGACGCTACTGACGTGCCGAAGTGCCCACTAAATCACTATTGATATGAATCGTTTTTCAGTCATATATCTCCGCAAAAAGCGGTACTACCAATTATATTGTGCCACCCATGCTGAAGCGAATACTGTGCTGAAGCAGTTGCTAACTAAAAAAGGTAAGGTTCCTATTGGCATTTATGATGCTAAAACTGAGCTTTTCTATTGGGAGTCATCACGTCAGCGTCAATACGATCAGGCGAGTATTGAGGAACAGGGCAAGTTGGATAACCAAATCACAACCATGGCACAAACTTTACGTCACTACGATACTAGCGGACAAGACCAACCTAATTCTGTTGCGCAGTTGCTACAGGCAAATCCGACATAGTAGCGTGTACAGCCTTATTAAATAAGGGAGTTTGCTTACTTTTGGCCCTTGTACATTCTTTTAATGCTTGTGGATTCATTAGCTGTTCAGCAAACTGTAGCTCGCCATTTACTCGCCGTTCAGGCCGTTCGCCTTCAGCCTGATACACCTTTTACGTGGAGTTCAGGCTGGAAATCACCTATCTATTGCGATAATCGTGTAACGCTGGCTTACCCTGACATACGTAGTTTCATTAAACAAGCACTTGCTGATGCCATTCGACAACAATTTCCAACAGCCGAGGTAATTGCAGGCGTAGCCACAGCGGGTATCCCGCAAGGTGCCCTGGTTGCCGACACACTGAACCTTCCCTACTGCTACGTCCGACCCGAGCCGAAAGCACACGGCATGGGCAAGCAAATTGAAGGGCGGCTCGAATCAACCGGGCAACGCGTGGTTGTTATCGAAGATCTGATTTCGACCGGAGGAAGTTCGTTAAAAGTTGTCGATGCGTTGCGAGCTGCCGGAGCCGAAGTACTTGGGATGGCAGCCATCTTCACTTACGGGTTCTCAGTAGCCGATCAGAATTTTCAGGCGAAAAACGTTCCGCTAATTTGTCTCAGCAATTACGACGCGCTGCTAACCGAAGCTCAGTCGCTGAACTATATTTCAGCTGACGCTATGGAATCGCTGGCTGCCTGGCGCCAGAGTCCGTCCGATTGGGGACGATAAACAATTCGCTAATTATTAAATTCAGCTTTCGAGCATTGAGCTTAAGTCTGATGCGTGTGTCGGGTAGGCAAACAATGTGTCGCTTAGAGCTTTGGCCGTAATGTTATGCTTCATCGCCAACGTGAATACGTTAATTAATTCATCGCTGCCTGTTCCTAATAGATGAGCACCGATTATCTGGTCAGTTTTCGGATTGATCAGCACTTTAAAGCCCGTTAGCGGTTCATTGATGCGTCGACTATTATACCAGTCCGTTGTTTCCTGAAAAATCACCTTCGGATTCAATTTCTTTTCGTTAGCCTCTTCCTCTGTTAGGCCAATCGAAGCTAAGGGAGGTAGCGAAAACACTACGGTCGGAACGGGGTCGTTGGTAAACGTCTGCTGATTACCGTTTAGGATATTATTGACAACAATGTTTCCTTCGTAAGAGGCCAACGGCGTTAGTGGTTTACCTTTATCGGAAACGTCGCCACAAGCGTAGATAGCTGAGTTCGAAACGCTTTGCAGGTATTCATTAACGACGATACCTTTTTTACTCACATCCACACCAGCCTTTTCCAGCGCTAATTCTGCGACATCAGCCACCCGCCCAGCGGCATGTACAACCAATTTTGTTAATACTGATTTTTGACCTCCTTGCTGCTCGTATTGAACTGTTAGATTGTCAGATTTGCCTTCAACAGCTTTTACAGCCGCTTCTAGCAGAATTTGAATACCAAGTGATTCAGTCGCTTTTACTAATAGCTTTACCAGATCGTCATCGAAGCCTTCCAGCGGACGCTTACCCTGATGAATAATGGTCACCTTAGCTCCAGCGCGGGCGGCAATGTGCGCAAACTCAAACGCAATGTAACCACCACCCACAAGCACAATCTCGTTTGGCAACTGCGCCAGTTCCAGAAAACCTGTACTGTCGATCAAATGCTCTTCCCCAGAAATATTTAGTGGTTTCGGTCGTTGACCAGTCGCCAGCACAATATGCGTAGCTTGCAACTGTTCATCGCCGACAGCCAACGTATTTTGCCCTATGAATGTAGCCGTTCCATGAAACGCTTTAATACCCTGCTCAGCAAATTTGGTCTCAGTATTCTCCGGTATCGAGTCGGTGAATGTCTTCTTGAAAGCCATCAGCGCTAGCCAGTCGATAGTAGCACTTTCGGTAATTCCTTTTCCCTGCATCTGCGCCGACCGAGCCACGATTTCGGCTGCTCCTACCAAGACTTTTTTAGGGTCACAGCCGCGCTGTGAGCATGTGCCGCCAAACGGTAATTTATCAACAATAGCCACTGTTTTTCCCGCCTGTCGGGCTTTTTCGGCAACAACTTTCCCAGCCGATCCTGTCCCGATCACTACAAGGTCAAAAGATTGCATAAAATCGTGCGTAGTATATGGTTTCATTCATATAACTGCTAAACGAATAATGTGGCTAAAAAAAGCGGCTGATTCGTCATGAATCAGCCGCTTTTGATTAAACAATATACTATAAGATACTCATTACGCTACTGCTTCGTACAACTCTCCGCGCTGTGCTTTTACGCGCTCGTCGGTGAGGTATTCGTCGTAGGTCATCAGTTTATCCAGAATGCCCGCCGGAGTAATTTCGATAATCCGGTTGGCGACGGTCTGTACGAACTGGTGATCATGCGAAGTAAACAGGATCGGTCCTTTAAAATCGATCAGGCCGTTATTAAGCGATTCAATAGATTCAAGATCAAGGTGGTTGGTCGGTTCATCGAGCATCAGGACGTTGGCGCCCGATAGCATCATTTTCGACAGCATACACCGCACTTTTTCACCTCCGCTCAATACGCTCGCTTTCTTAAGCGACTCTTCGCCTGAGAACAGCATCCGCCCCAGGAAACCCCGGATAAAGCTTTCATCTTTTTCGGTCGAATACTGACGCAGCCAGTCCACCAGATTAAGGTCCGTCTGGAAAAATTTATCTTTTTCAGCATCAGTCGGAAAATACGACATAGTAATCGTAATGCCCCATTTGAATGTTCCCGAATCGGCTTTTCGATCGCCCGCCAGAATATCTAAGAGCGCCGACACGGCCAGCCCATCGCGGCTATATAGGAAAATTTTATCCTGTTTGTTAACCGTAAACGACAGGTTTTCGAACAATTTCGTGCCGTCTTCGGCCGTATACGTCAGGTTCTCAACGGTAAGTATCTGATCGCCAGGCTCGCGTTCAGGTTTGAAGTTGACATAAGGATACTTTCGCGATGATGGCTGAATATCTTCGATCGTAAGCTTTTCGAGCAGTTTAGCCCGGCTTGTTGCTTGCTTCGACTTCGATGCGTTGGCCGAGAATCGCCGAATGAATTCTTCCAGTTCTTTCCGTTTATCTTCCGTTTTCTTATTCTGATCCTGACGTTGTTTAAGTGCCAGTTGACTTGATTCGTACCAGAACGAATAGTTTCCGGCAAAGAGCTTAACCTTGCTGAAATCAACGTCCACAATCTGAGTGCAAACCTGATCCAGGAAGTGACGGTCGTGCGATACAACTATGACGGTATTGTTGAAATTAGCCAGGAAGTTTTCCAGCCAGATCACCGATTCGACATCGAGGTTATTGGTCGGCTCGTCAAGCAGCAGAATATCAGGATTACCGAATAGAGCCTGAGCCAGCAGCACCCGCACTTTTTCAGACCCGTTAAGATCGCCCATCTGGGCATAGTGCATGTCTTCCTTAATACCTAGTCCCGACAGTAAACTAGCGGCATCCGACTCAGCATCCCAGCCGTTCATTTCAGCAAATTCCGATTCGAGTTCGGCAGCTTTCTCGCCGTCGGCATCGGTAAAGTCGGCTTTGGCATACAATACGTCTTTTTCCTGCATAATGTCATACAGGCGTTTGTTACCCATAATCACCGTTTGCAGCACTGGGTACTCATCGTAAGCCGACTGATTCTGATTCAGTACAGACATCCGCTCACCGGGTGTCATAGATACTGAGCCTGTTTGGGCTTCAATCTCACCCGAAAGAATCTTCAGAAAGGTAGATTTCCCTGCCCCATTAGCACCGATAACTCCGTAGCAGTTACCAGCCGTAAATTTTATAGTGACGTCATCGAATAAAACCCGCTTACCATAGCGGAGAGAGACGTTTTGAGCCGATAGCATAAGTTGATTTTGCGTTCAGAATGAGCCGCAAAGGTACGAAAATTTAACGGGAAAGGCTACCAGCTAAGCAGGGGCAGTTTAGGGAATTCGACCAAATGAGAAGCTTATTACTTCAACTGTTTATCGAAAACCTGACGCATAAATAATAGCTGATACACGACCGAGTTATTCCAGTATGTCCAGTCATGAATACCCGGTCGGGTAATGTAGTCATGCGGAATATTTCGATCCAGCAATTTATCGTGCAGACTATTATTGACACGGATAAAGAAATCTTCCGTTCCGCAATCGATAATTATTGACAGGCTTCCTGGAGTGAGCAGGTGAGTCATATTGATTACCGTATTTTGCTCCCATCGGTCTGGAAACTGGGTATAGGCACCCAACATCTTGGCAATATCCCAGTTGAGCGGAAAGGGACGAATGTCAACTGCTCCGCTCATACTTCCCACTGCGCTAAACACATCCGGATGTTTAAAAGCCAGATACAAGGCCCCATGTCCGCCCATGCTTAATCCCGTAATAGCGCGTCCCTGCGGGCTTTTAACAGTTCGATAATGCCCATCTATCCACGACACCAGTTCTTTTGACACATAGGTCTCAAACCGGGAAGACGAATCAACAGGACTGTCAAAATACCAACTATTATAATTACCATCCGCACACACCAAAATAAGTTGATAGGTATCAGCAGATGGAATGGTGGCAGGAGCTCTCTTTACTAGATCGCTATAATTATTGCTATATCCGTGCAGCATGTATACAACCGGATAGGTACCGGTACCAGCTGTGTACGAATCCGGAGTAATGACTACTGCTTTAATATTCTTTTTCATAACCGGACTGTATGTCGATACGGTGTCAACTTTAGCCGCATAAACATGTCCTACAAACAAGAAAAGCACTCCAATAACTACCGCACGAAAACCCATCAGTTCTACTTATTTGTAAATAACTCTAATTTTTATAAGCGCAAATTTACCAGTTATCAATGAAAAGTACGGGATATTTGTACGGCTCCGATGTGTACATAAGTACGGGTAAGAAACTAGTTTGGATTGTTACCATACGAAGCAGCATTTACGAGCAAAAATAATTATGCACGGTAGGCGTGTGGTAACATTGACATGCCGTGCTTAGTTCAACACTAATGTATGACTTTTGCCAGGTTATATCATAAAAGCATACACCAATCCGCTTCTTGGCATCACCAGTGACCTGGATCGCGTCTGGCCAGTTAGGCTAGATAATAAGAATCAATAAAAATTGCTTAACATTCAGAAAATCAACGTAAATACGTATGGAATACAGACAATTAGGGGCCTCTGGATTACAGGTACCAGTGTTAAGTTTCGGTACTGGCACATTTGGCGGTAGCGGTGAATTCTTTAAAGCATGGGGAACTACACAGGTTGAGGAAGCAACTCGCTTAGTGAACCGCTGCCTGGAGGCCGGTGTCAATTTATTCGATACTGCCGATATTTATTCGAACGGATTATCGGAGGAAATTCTTGGTAAAGCATTACAAGGTATGCGGGATCAGGTCCTGATTTCAACCAAAGCGACATTTCCATTTGGTGAAGGCCCCAACAATCAGGGCTCCTCTCGCTTTCATCTACTTAAGCAATGCGAAGGCAGCCTGAAGCGCTTAAACACCGACTATATCGATATATACCATATGCACGGTTTCGATGGCAACACGCCCATAGAGGAAACCCTACGAACACTGGATGATCTGGTCCAGAGCGGTAAGGTGCGTTACATTGCCTGCTCTAACTTTTCAGGTTGGCATTTGATGAAATCGCTGGCAATTTCCGAAAAATACGGCTGGAACCGGTACGTAGCCCATCAGGTTTATTATTCGCTGGTTAACCGCGAGTACGAGTGGGAATTGATGCCGCTAGGACTTGATCAAGGTGTAGGTGGTCTGATCTGGAGTCCGCTGGCGGGTGGGCGACTAGGTGGTAAGTACAGTCGGAATAAACCAGCGCCTACCACCGGTCGAGTTGTGGAAGGTGGCAGTCCGGTACCGCAGGCAGTCGTTCCTGACGAATTGTTTTACAACATCACCGATGCTCTGGAGGAAATAGCTGATGAAACCGGCAAATCTGTCGCGCAGGTATCGCTCAACTGGCTCCTGCAACGTCCAACCGTATCGAGCATCGTAATTGGTGCTCGCGACGAACAGCAGTTAGACCAGAATCTGGGCGCTGTTGGCTGGCAGCTAACCACCGAACAAATAAAAAAACTGGATGGCGCTAGTGAAATCCCACCCATTTATCCATACTGGCATCAGCGGCAAAATTTGACGCTGAATCCGATTCCTAAATTTTATTAAACCGTATGATCCAGTTTACTCGGTTCGATCATTTGCTGCTGTCTATTCCCGAAGGCGCAACAGAGTCCGCACGGACGTTTTATGGCACCGTACTAAACCTAACCGAAATTCCCGGTAATCATCCTGGTGGGGCTATCTGGTTTCAGCTAGCGGATATTCAACTGCACCTGCGCGAAGAAGCCGCTGGTCCCTTATCCATGCGCCATCCAGCGTTTGAGGTCGCTAATCTGGACGAAGCCCGGCAGATACTGGAACGTAATGGTATTGCCATTTCTTATTCATCTGAAATCGAGGGGCGGCAGCGGTTTTTCTTCCGTGATCCGTTTGGGAACAGGATTGAATTGTTGCAGTTTGTTGAGTAGGGATCTTCAGCACACGCATTTCCTTACACGCAAAACGGCTGCACTGGTGCAGCCGTTTTGCATTCTATCTAAACCGAGATTATCAGGCATGAGTTGGTTCCGGTTTAGGTTCCTCAGCCTTTTGTTCTTCCGGCTTTTCGTCCTTTTTGGCGTTTTTCTTCAATTCCTCCAGGCCTTTTTTGCCGTAAGCCAGTCGGGTAATGCCCACGTAAAGCACTGGTACCACGAAAATGGCTAGCGAAGTAGCGGCCAACATACCGCCCAGTACCGTACGGCCGATGGTAGCCCGGGCAACACCACCCGCGCCACTGGCAATGGCCAACGGAACTACGCCCAGAATAAACGCCAGCGAGGTCATCAGAATTGGGCGCAGGCGCAGCCGAACAGCATCGAGCGTCGATTCGATCAGGTCTTCGCCTTTATCAACGCGCTCTTTCGCGAACTCCACAATCAGAATGGCGTTTTTAGCGGCCAGACCAATCAGCGTAATCAGACCGATCTGTGCGTAGACGTTATTGGTCAGGTAGGGGAACAAAATCAGGGCAATAATGGCCCCCATGGCTCCGATCGGTACTGATAACAATACGGAGAAGGGCACGGACCAGCTTTCGTAAAGCGCAGCCAGGAACAGGAACACAAACCCAATCGACAGCATGAAAATGTACACTGAGCTGCTCCCTGCATTAATTTCCTCACGGCTTAACCCACCAAAATCGTATGAATAACCCGCTGGCAATACCTTAGCGGCCACTTCGCGCAGGGCATCGTTAGCCTGACTACTACTATAACCCGGTTTCGCTACGCCATTCAACTCGACCGTTCGAAAGAGGTTGAAGTGCGAAATCAGTGGTGCATTTTCGATAATCCGGCTTTTAATTACCGCACTGATCGGCACTAACTGGCCGCCTTGATTGCGTACGTAATATTGATTAAGCGCTGTTAAGTCTGAGCGATACATCGTATCAGCCTGGGCAACAACGCGGAATTTCCGACCGTAGATGATGAAGTCGTTGACGTACTGACTACCCAGATACATTTGCATCGTAGTGTAGACCGAACTAACTGAAACGCCCAGCTTTTTACATTTTTCGCGGTCTACATCGACCTGATAAGCGGGTGTTTTTGCCGTGAAGTACGTAAAGGCACGCCCAATCTCAGGACGTTTGTTGGCTTCGGCCAGGAAATTCTGGACAACATTATCAAAGGTTCTAACGTCGTCGTTGGTTTCGCGCTGCTGAATCTCAAACGTGAAACCAGAACTCTGCCCCAGACCTGGAATGGCCGGCGGCTGTAACACCTGTGGTCGGGCATCATTCAGGCTTCCCAGTGCTTTCTGCAACTTAACTACGAGCGAGTCGGCCTGCAAACTACGATCCTTACGTTCGTCCCAGGGTTTTAGCGACATAAAGACCGTACCACTATTGGATTTCGACGCAAACGTTACGGCATTCAGCCCACCCAAAGCAGCAAAGTGATTCACATACGGCTGCTTCTTAAGAATGTCCATAATCTTGTTGAGTACCACCAGACTACGCGATGTCGAAGCTGCTTCGGGGATTTCGTACGTAACGATTAATCGTCCTTCGTCTTCCGTCGGAATAAAGCCCGTTGGTTTCGCCCGGAAGAGCATGACGGTACCAACATAAACGACAACCAGCCCAACAATTACCAGGGGTGTCGCCTTGATCATTCGTTTTACACCGTTGGTATACGAGTTCGTCATGCGCTCGAACCACTGGTTGAACTTATAAAACAATTTATTCAGGCCGGTTGCCTTCTCATCGATGTGCATAGGTTTCAGCAACAGCGTACACAGAGCGGGCGTGAGCGATAAAGCAACGAAGGCCGAAATCAGCACCGATACGGCAATGGTAATAGCGAACTGCTGGTATAACCGCCCGACGATGCCCGGAATGAACCCGACCGGAACGAACACGGCAGCCAGAATCAGCGCAATAGCAATAACCGGGGCCGAAATCTCACGCATGGCTTCCCGCGTGGCGTCTTTCGGCGACATTCCCTTATCGATGTTCACCTGCACAGCTTCCACCACCACAATAGCATCATCGACCACAATCCCGATGGCCAGTACAAACGCAAAGAGTGTCAGGGTGTTAATCGTAAATCCGAGCGGCACAAACAACGCGAACGTACCGATAATCGATACTGGAATGGCCAGCAACGTAATGAGCGTAGCACGCCAGCTTTGCAGGAATATAAATACAACTAATATAACCAGTCCCAGGGCTATCAGCAGCGTTTCAACTACTTCCGAAATGGATACCTGAATAACCGATACCGACTCAAACGGAACGACGTATTTAACATCCTTTGGAAAGGTCGTCTGAAGCTTATCCATAGCCGCATACACGCCCTTAGCCGTTTCCAGCGCATTACTGCCGGGCAGCTGATACACAAGCAGATACGAGGCCCGTTTACCATCGACAAACGAGTTACTGGCGTATGAGAACTTACCCAACTGAACCCTGGCTACGTCTTCCAGATATACGAGTGATCCTTTGGTCGGGTCGCTACGGACAATGATCTTTTTAAACTCATCTTCCTTACTAAGCCGGCTGTTGGTAAAGACTGAGTACTCAAACGCCTGCGAAGACGGCTGCGGAGAGGCACCCACTGATCCACCAGCAACCTGTAAATTCTGCTCCTGAAGCGCTCCAACAACGTCGTCGGGCGTCATACCCAGTTGCGCCAGTTTGTCGGGTTTAAGCCAGATCCGCATACTAAAATCGTCGGCTCGGCTAAAAATATCGCCCACACCCGGCACCCGCAGCAGCGCATCCCGGATATAGATGTTGGCGTAATTATCCAGAAACGAGACATTATGCGAACCATTTGGTGAGTAAATCGCCACCAGCATGAATAATGAGGGATTCCGTTTCCGAACTACAACCCCCAGCCGGGTAACCTCCTGCGGTATCTGAGGCTGCGCAATACCCACACGGTTCTGCACGTCCAAGGCAGCAATGTTCACGTCGGTACCGATCTTGAACGTTACGTTCATCGTCATCCGACCGTCGTTAGTGGCGTTCGTCTGTACGTAATCCATGCCCGGCGTACCGTTCACCTGCGTTTCAATGGGCGTCGCCACGGTCTGCTCCACGGTTTGCGCATCGGCCCCCGTATATGTACCCGTCACCTGCACCACCGGCGGGGTGATGTCGGGATACTGGCTAACCGGCAAACTCATCAGGGCTAATGCCCCCAGCGCCACAATGACGATGGAAGCAACGATTGCCATTACTGGCCGATTAATAAATGTTTCTGCGAACATGTTCGAAAGAGTGAAAGAGCGGAAGAGTGAGAGAGTGGATGAACGTTTTGCTTTTCACGTTCTCACTCATTTACCCATTTATTTTGCTGCTGTTTGTCGATTGCTGGAATCAGCGCCGGGACCACCTTGCTGACCCGGTTGGCCAACACGTACTTTAGCGCCTTCGCGGATTTTCTGGGTGCCTTCAGTTACCACCATTTCTCCTTCTTTCAGTCCATTTTTGACGATAACCTTATCATTGATACGGGCACCGAGGGTCACCTTTTTCTGAACTACTTTGCTACTATCGCCCACCACGAACACAAAGTATTCGCTCATTTGCTCGGTAATAGCCTGGTATGGAATCAGCAGTTGCGGCTGGCCAGTACTATTTTTTACCCGCACATTTCCGTTTAAACCGGGCTTAAGCTGTTTTTCTGAATTGGGAAACGCGATGCGTACTCGTAACGTACCGGTTTGCGGATCGACCGCACGGTCGACAATTCGCACCGAACCCGGATATTTATAGGGCTGTCCGCTGGGCAGCATCAGCATAAACGTGGAGTCTCGCACTACATTAGGCTTGCCTTGCAGGCTGGCAAATCGTACAATCTGCGATTCGTCAATCTGCACATCAGCGGCAATTGGGTTATCTTCCGAGATCGTGTTCAGGACGGTAGAGCCCGGTGCTACAGCCGCTCCTAATCGAACCTGAGAAATACCAATGGTTCCGTCCAGGGGCGCGTAAATCGTAGTGTATTTCAGGTTAGTAGCCACTTGCTGAATACTCGCCTGCGCAGCCGCGACCTGCATCTTGGACGCTTCCAGCGTAGCATTGGCGTTATCGACTAACTGTTTAGCCACGGCATCCTGCTGCGCCAGTGTATTATACCGATCAGCGTCTTTCTGAGCGCGGTTAAGGTTAGCTTTCTGCACGTTCAGGTTAGCCACAGCCTGGTCGTAGCTGGCCCGGTACTGCTGTGGGTCTATGCTGTACAGTTTTTGTCCTTTGCTGACGTGTTGCCCATCCTGAAAGAAAATACCGGTAATATTGCCCGATACCTGCGGCTGAATTTCTACTTCGCGTAAGGCCGTTACCGTCGCCGGAAATTCATCGTAATAGGTGGCACTACCTTTTTCCGCCTTCACGGCCGTAACAGGAGTGGGTGGTGGTGGCCCCTGCTGCTGGTCATCCTTCTTTCCTCCGCATGCCGTTAGAAAGATGGCTAACGCTGCACTGATTATACTGATACTTATATACTGCTTCATTGTTTTTCTACGTAGTATGACTTCCAGACCTGATACCAGATCAAGAATTAAAATTGAATAGCGCCCAACGATTTTTGTACGTCCAGTTTGGTGATCAACACTTGGTATAGCGCATTAAATACGTTTAGTCGGGCGGTGCGTAAATCAGCTTCAGCAATAGTGACGTCCAGGTACGTTTTTATACCAGAGCGATATTGCAAGTTAATCACCCGGTATACTTCCTGAGCTAAATCCTGGTTCTCGCGTAAGGCTAAATAGTTGGCCAGATTACCCTTGTAGTTAGACAAAGCCTGTGAATATTCAGCATCCACAGAATTGTTCAATTGGATCAAATCCCACTTAAGCCGCTGAACCTGTAGTTCCGCAATTTTTGTCTGTTGGATTCGTCGGCCACCCTGAAAAATGGGTAGTGTAACGGATAACCCAATCAGCGAATTCGGGAATGACAGCGCGTACAATTGCCCAAACACATTGTTCTGATAAAGCAAATTATAGTTGCCGATAGCCGATATAGTTGGCAGATAGGCCCAGCGACTGTATTTCACATTTGCTTCTAATAACCGCCCCTGTGTCTGGAGTAACTGGTATTCAATGCGATTTTGCGGATTTACCAGCAGCATTGTGTCTACGGCCGCTTCGTTAGCCAATTGCACCGAATCGTACGACACGCTGAGCCGGGCATTTGGCGGATACCCCATGAGTTGCTTGAGGGTTTGGTACTTAGCCCCTACTAAATCGTAGTACTGCTTTCGCTGAGCCAGAGAGTTGTTCAGCGCAATTTTCGCTCGTTGCGGGTCGGTTTTATCAACAATTCCACCCTGATACTGATTCGTTGCGTCCTGAAGGCTTCGTTGCAACCGGACGATATCTTCGCTCAGAATCTCGACCTGCCGCTGAGTCAGAATCAAATCATAGAACGCCTTACTCACGTTCACGACCACATCAATCTTATTCCGGACTGTGTTCTGCCGGGCCTGCACCCGATAGGCATCGGCCGTTTGATTAGCCAGTAGTAAATCGCGATTGAAGATATTCTGAGTTATTGAAAACGAAGCCGTCGACGTATTCTGAGCCCCTAAGGTAACCGGTCGTTTCTCACCAGTAGTAGCGTCGGGAATCAACGTAACGGGTAATTTGAGGTAGTGCAACAGGTTGTAAGAACCACTAACTTGTGGATACCAGGCGGAAAGCGAACTCTGGATCGTACGTTCGGCAATTTCCTGATCGATGACCGACTGCCGAATAACGGGCTGATGGTCTAAGGCGTATTGAATGCAGTCGGGCAGAAGGGCTTGCTTCGACAGTGAATCTGTGGTTTTCTGGGCGAGAAGATTAACTGACAAGAACCAACTGATCGCAAATAGAAAACCGGTAACCGTTTTTTTCATGCGTAGTGAACAATAGCAGCCGCTGATGTAGATAGTCAATGGCGTTTACTATCAAAACCCGTTCTAAACCCCTTTTTGTTCGCTCATTAATAAGAAATTAACTAGTGACTTAACTTACTTAAGTAGTTCTAACATCAGTTAATTCCGTAGAATAACCCTATAAATCGGCGTATTGTTTGTCACCTGTTTTGGTCCAAATTCGCTTCTGTCAATTTTCCTGTAACCTAATGAGTAACCATTAGTCGCACTAAACCGGCGCATTGTCACTGCCTTTTTCGACCTCTACTTTCTTTCGTTTGCCAAACCCGGCCAAAGGCCGTAATTTCGGGCTTTTAAGCACGTTGTCATTAGTAGTCAACCATTGTCATGAGTGACGAACTCCAACTGATAACAAGCTATTAATCAGTGATTATATAGCGAAATATTAGTAATGACAATACCTGATTATCAATGATTATCTAGTTAGCGACATGGCCGACTTCCTGAATGAATCTGAAGAATTAACTCCCGGCGCAGCTCCTGAGGCTGACCGGCCGCTCAACTTTATCGAACAATTTGTCGAAGACGATATAGCCGCTGGTAAAAATGGCGGACGAGTTCACACGCGTTTTCCACCCGAGCCAAACGGTTATCTGCACATCGGCCACGCTAAATCCATTTGCCTCAATTTCGGTCTGGCCGATAAATACGGTGGTCAAACCAATCTCCGCTTCGACGATACAAATCCTGTTACGGAAGATACTGAATACGTCGATTCGATTAAGAATGACGTGCGTTGGCTTGGCTTCGACTGGGAGAACGAGTTTTACGCTTCGGATTACTTCGATCAGTTATATGCATTCGCTGAAGAGTTGATTAAGAAGGGGTTAGCGTATGTCGATGACTCGACGGCAGAACAGATTGCAGCTCAGAAAGGAACGCCCACCGAGCCGGGCCGCATGAGCCAGTACCGCGACCGGAGCGTAGACGAAAATCTGGATCTATTCCGGCGTATGAAGGAAGGCGAGTTTCCTGATGGCGCGAAAGTACTGCGGGCCAAAGTGGATATGGCCTCGCCAAACATGCAACTCCGCGACCCGATTATTTACCGCATTAAACACGCACATCACCACCGCACAGGCGATGCCTGGTGCATTTATCCGATGTACGATTTTGCGCACGGGCAGTCGGATTCCATCGAGCACATTACACACTCGCTCTGTACGCTAGAATTCGAGGTGCACCGGCCGCTGTACGACTGGTTCATCCAGAAACTCGACATTTTCCCATCCCGGCAAATCGAGTTTGCGCGGCTTAACCTGACCTATACGGTTATGAGTAAGCGGAAACTCAAACAACTGGTCGAAGAAGGTCACGTTAGCGGTTGGGATGACCCTCGGATGCCGACAATTGCGGGCATCCGTCGGCGCGGCTACACATCTGCCAGTATCCGCGAATTTGCCGACCGTATCGGTATCGCCAAACGCGATAATCTGATCGATGTAGGTTTGCTGGAGTTCTGCATTCGCGAAGAACTAAACAAAACGACGCACCGGATAATGGCTGTTCTGACGGATGGCCGCCCCGATGAAAAACCGCTCCGGCTCGTCATTACAAATTATGAAGTTGGCCGCGAAGAAACGTTGCGCATCGAAAACAATCCCGAAGATTCCGGCGCTGGCGAACGCGATGTGCCGTTCAGCCGCGAGGTCTATATCGAACGAGACGATTTTATGGAAAATCCGCCGAAGAAATTCTTCCGGCTATTTCCGGGTGGCAAAGTGCGGCTAAAAGGTGCCTATATTATCCAGTGCGACGAGGTAGTTAAAGATAATGCGGGCGAAATTATCGAGCTGCGCTGCTCCTATATCCCCGAAAGCCGAAGCGGTTCTGATACGTCGGGGATTAACGTGAAAGGTACGATTCACTGGGTATCGGTACCCCACGCCGTCGAAGCCGAAGTCCGGCTTTACGACCGGTTGTTCTCCGTTGAGAACCCAGCCGCCGACGAGCGTGAATTCCGTGAGCTACTAAATCCCAATTCATTAGAAGTCGTGCGCGCCTTTGTCGAACCGGCGTTGGTTGAGGCTGCTCGTTCGGGGGCACAGAGCAACTTCCAGTTTATGCGTAAAGGTTATTTCGTACTCGACTCCGATTCAACAGCTGAGCGCCCCGTTTTCAACCGTACCGTCACCTTGAAAGACAGTTGGGCGAAGGAAGTGAAGAAGGGATAAGTATTAAAATCTGGCACCATTGATTTAAAATTCAATGGTGCCAGATCAACTAAAAATTGATTAATTAATGCCCACTCTTTTCCGGTTATTTGGTTTCGCTTTTTCTACCGGATGTATGACTTAATGAATGAACCATGTCATATACATGCTGGTGATGATGGGATTAAGTTATGTAAATATTGGGTTCGAGAAGATGGTAGTTTTGTATTAGCTGATTCGGTAAAAATAAAGACCGCTGAACGAAAGAAAATAGAGAAAGCAATTGCCGATCATCTATTCCAAATCAAAGAAACGTATGAGAACGACTGTAAGACTAACGGAATCGAGCCCAACTACTACCGCCAAACGAGTTAGTAAAAATCGGCAACTTTCGAAATATGCTGATTTGCCTACATTCAAGGATGTGAAAGTACAGCATGATAGTGTATTCTTCAGCTTAAGCGACGGTCGAACCATTACAATCCCACTAGCGTGGTCCAAACCGCTGAGTATGGCATCTGTCCCCCAACGCAATAATTTTACAGTCAGCGCTTACAATGTATTCTGGGATGACATTGACGAGATTATAGGCGTAGAAAATGTTTTGTTTGGTAAGGAATTATATTTGTAAATCTTTACAGAGTATACCCCACCTACCTACCCATCACCAGTCGGGTTTGCGCCGGAGAACGTTGCGAATCCTGCAATTGAACAGTTAATGGGCTCTTATCATACGCGGTTCGGTCAATCGCCAGCGTGATCGTATGAACGCCCTGCGAGAGGTCAGCCAGCAGGCTTCCGTCAATTAGTTTAGTTGGTTTTTGGTCTACCCAAGTGCTTATGCCCGCTGTGTTATTGAAAGCCATTTGCACGCTCCCTTTACTAACTACTTCAATATCAAACCGAACGATGCTGTAGGACTTATTGGCGTTTGCAGTAATAATGGGTAATTCGTCGATGGGTAATTCGCCGGAAACCTTGCTGTAGATGGGTTGAAGGGGCAAGATTACGTGATCCTTCACCAGATAGCCCAAACCATCTTCCCGATTTTTTTTGGCCAATTCCTTACTGGTCGCAACTGCTTGCCAGCGACGAACGAACCGCGCCGTAGGTACCCGAAACTTACCCGGCTCGCCCATTTTTGATAAAAAACCAACCAGGTTAATAAATTCTTCCTTATCCAGTGCAGCTGTTAAGCCAGCAGGCATCAGCGAACCCGGCACTTTTTCCACTACCGATACCTGACTTTTGGGAACGGATACATCCTGCCCTGACACATCGCGTACTACCAGTTCAACGTTATTGTTACTAATTAGATAACCCATTAGCTCAGTGCCGTCTTTCTTCGCAATGCGTTGTAGCTCAAATCCTTCCTTAATGGATTGGTTAGGATAAAGAATGGATCGGGTAATAGTTTCAACCGGAGAGCTGGTACCCAGGCTACTCAAATCTGGACCGATGCGTCCGCCCGCACCACCAATCGCATGGCAGCTTTGACACGCAAGCGAGCTTCGACGGAATACCAATTCCCCTTTAACCGGGTCGGCGGTTTCGGTTACTTGTTTAGCTAAGGTACTGATTTCTTGGGCGGTTAGCTCCTGAGGCATCTTCTCAGCGGGCAATACCCCACCCGATGCTTCCAGCGCCTTTGCCAGCAGTTTGGCATCGTCGTCGTTACGCCGGTTGTAAGGAATACCACGCTGCATTAACTGCCTACCAATCTTTGCTCTGGTTTCGGGTATTTTTCGGGTGGTTAGCTCATCCGAGAAAGGTTTTGTACTCTGTTTACTGGCAAAGAATGCCAGAAAAAGGCCTGTTACGTCGGTTTGCTCTGGGAGCGTTCGAAGCAGGTCAGCACCAATCCGGGCGGCTTCGGAAGCATTGACTGAAACCAGTCGAGCAGTGGCTGCAACGCGTAAGTCAGCCGGATTCTTTGCGTTCGTGAGGTTAATTAGCGATGACCAAGCGTTGTTTTTATCGGTGATCGCCAGGGCGCTCAAAGCCGCCTGACGCACGGCCTTATCCCCTTTCTGAGCCAGGCTTATTAGTGTGCCATTTAGTTCGCTTAGTTGCCATAATCCAATCAGTCGTATTGCACCAGTCGCCGTGGCTTCGTCATCGCTGTTTATAAAGGCGCTAATCTGCTTTAGGTCTCCAGCAGGTTTTACACCGCGCTGGGCAGCTTCTTCTAGTGTGGCCAACAGCAAAGCCCTATCGGCCGCTGACGAAGATTTGCTGACCAAAGCTTGTTTGTAAAGAGCGGTTAAATCAGCCGCGTTACCAAATCGGGCGATTGTCCCAAGCACGTCCTTCTGATAATCAGCGGGGACCTGCGCCTGGGCATACAGTTGTGTTAATTGAGAAACTGCTTCGGGGCTGTTGACAGATTTCAGCGCAAAGACGGTTTTGCGAGCGTCACCCAGAAAACTGGGTTCCTTCTTCAGCCGCGTTGCCCATTGAGGTTCCAGTTCGCGGACGGTTTGCCAGAGGGCATAATCCAGAAATTCGTCCATCGGATGATCCAGCACCGATAACGCCAGCCGGGCAGCCTCGGCCGTTTTCACATTACGGAGGGCTATGACCGCTTCCAGGCGTACCTGCGGATGTTGGTCAATTACTGCTTTCGTTAGCAGCGCCGAGGCATTGGTTATCTTCGTGTGCCACCGTTCCAATGCCCGCAACGCAGCCGCCCGTGCCTGATGATGTTGTGCATTCAGCAGCCGTACCAGCAATGGTTCGTTAACCACTTCCAGCGTTTGGTAGGTCCAAAGTGCTTCCAGCAGGTGATGTTCGTACTCCACATCAGCTTTATCCAGCTTTTGCACCCACTGTTCCAAGGCCGGAATTACCTCGGTTACTCCGCGCGCCTTCAACTGCTGTTTAGCCTGCGAGCGCGTCCAGTCTTCGGGTAACTTTAAGGTTTCTAACAACTCGCTGACACTGACTTTAGAGAGCGGAGGATGCTTAACCAGCGGTCGATTTTTGGCCACGATGCGCCAGATACGGCCGTGCTGCTGATCCCGGCGGGGATCGTAAAAATCAACTTCGCCGTGTTGAATAATCGGATTGTACCAGTCAGCTACGTAAATAGCGCCATCGGGTCCAACGGATATATCGACCGGTCGAAACGCGACGTGATCCGTCCAGAGTAAATCCTCAACCTGTTTGGATGCGTACCCACTGCCCTGTTCTTCCAGTCTAAAACGGTTAATGCGATTAGCCCGAAAATCGTTAGTAATCACACTACCTTGCCAGGAATCAGGCAGGTGCCGACCCGAAATCACGTCCAGACCGCTGTGTTTTGGCTGCCCCGGATTTAACCCCCGAAGAATGCGGGTGGCTCCCGGCGAGGTAACAAACGTTGCCCCCGGAAACGCGTAATTAATCCCTTCTGCCCCTGCACCATCTGTCAAAAACGACTGTCCCCAACGGTCAAACTGCAAACCCCACGGGTTAATCAGCCCTTTAGCGTAAATGTCCAGCTCAAGTTTTTTCGGATTTAACTCCCAGACGCCACCACCTTCCAGCCGTTTGACACCCGACGGCGTTTCGACGTGGCTGTAGATGTAAATCGACTGATTGAAATAAAGTAATCCTTCGGGGCCCCACCGGAAGGTATGAATGAGGTGATGGGCATCGGCGGTTCCAAACCCATTTAAAATCCGGCGCTTTTTATCAGCTTTACCATCGCCGTCGGTATCCATAAAATGCAGGATTTCCGTGGAATTGGCCACGTATACGCCACCATCTCCCGGCAGGATTCCGGTTGGTGTTAGCAGCCCCTCCGCAAAAACGGTTGACTTGTCCGCTTTACCATCGCCATTGGTGTCTTCCAGCACAAAAATTTTATCGTTCGCCTGTTCACCCATTTTCAGATGGGGATAAGCCGTGCTGCTCACTACCCACAGCCGCCCGTCAGCATCCCAGTTCATTTGAATGGGCTTAGCGACCAGCGGCTCCGCAGCAAATAGCGTTACCTCGAATCCGTCGGCTACTTTAAAGGAAGCAAGCTCAAGGGCAGGGTCTGGGTTGGGAATGTCGCTGCGGTTATCCTGCCGGAGCGCAGCGCAAACCAGCAAAACAACAGCGACCAGGAAAATACTACGGAATATAATCAGGGGCCGGGAAACGTTCATAACGGACTTACTTTAATTGGGTCAGTTGATAGATGCGGGACAGGGGTTTGCGTGACAAGTTAATCTGCCCTTCCAACCATTTGATGAGAATGCTCTGCTCTTCCAGCCCTTTTACATGCCGTCCCTGTTCGTAGGATCGGAAGCCAAGAATGTAGGTCGTGTTCAGTGGGCGATACTGAAAGTAAAACAGGTCATTCTTTTTCAAAATCATCTGTCGCAGCGCACGAACCTGCTCAAACAGTCCGCCCTGCCGAATTTCTACACCGGCCTCCCACTCTTTGGCCGACGCCGTAACCAACTGTTCTTTATCAGCTATAAGCGTGTAAAACCCTTTCTTTAAGCCACTTATCTTAACTACCTGGCCACTGCTAGTTATTCCCCGATCGTCAGTTGGTAGTGGCAGCGGTAACAGACTATCAGCAAGGGTAAATGTAAGGTTAGCACTATTATCGCTATCATTGAGCATCTTAGCCGGTCCTGACGCTACGGTTGCTTTCTTATCGACCGTGATCATAACGGGGCTAAACCGTTGAGGCAGTCCAAGTTTTTGTTCGAGAATGGTAGCCAGGTAATAGTAGCCGGTTTCGTTGAGATGAATCCCGTTATCAGTTATAACGGCTTTTTTGCTGAGTTCCTGGAGGGGCTTGAAAATGTCGATGTATCGCTTACCTCGCTCAGCCGCTGTTTTAGCAATGGCAGCCGCGTACGTTTCCAGTATGGCGTTCCGAGCGGACACGCTCTGGCCGGAATCGGTCATCATGACTGGAATTGGCGATAGTAAAATGGCGGACGCGCCTAACTGGTCAACTTTGTCGAGCAGTTTAGTTAAGCCCGTTTTAAAATTCGGCAGTCCAGCTTCGTCATCCTGCGCTTCAATGCCACCATACGCAATAAAAACCAATGTTGGCTGCGCTTTGGTCAGGTGCTCCATCAGCAGTTCGTAGCCTGTGGGCGGATTCGTAATTGTGCTCCGGGCCACACCGTAAACATTATCACCAGTCCAGCCGAGGTTACGGAACGTAATGTCGCGGTTGGGCCAGCGAGTAGAGAGAGCTAATTCCAGATAACCGTATTGAAAATCATTCTCAAATACGGAGTTCCCCAGAAAAACCACCCGCTCACCATTCTTTAGTTCAAATGGAGAATTGGGCGAGACTGGACTTACCTGAGCCTTATTCTGAGCTAGAGTCACTCCACAGGTAAGCGCAAAAAAGATGACGAATGTAGACCTAAGCTTGGCCGTTATCGTACGCAGCATTATGTAAATTGTAGTGAAATAAAAGAAAGCCGGCGGTTGCCAGCTCTCCTTAGAAAGAAGCGATCAAGGCTGATTTACTCAGTAAAAACAGTTACTTACTTCCCTACTACGCTCAACTCCAGATGCGATGGGAAAGCCGCCGACCGGAAAATCGTATGCGTAGCCTTCTTATAATCAGTCTCTTTTGCCTCGAAAATATTCGGAACGAAGGTCTGGGGATTGCGATCGATTATGGGGAACCAGGTGCTTTGAATCTGCACCATCATCTTGTGGCCTTTCTTAAATACGTGGTTAATGCTGTGCAAGTCGATGGAATAGGCTTCAGTCTTAGCGGGCTGGATGGCTTCGGGCTTTTCAAAGCTTTTACGGAAGCGTCCCCGAAATACATCATTCGCGACCATCAGTTGATAGCCACCCATCCCGAGTTGTTGCGGGTACTGCGCCGGGTACACATCGATCAACTTAACTACCCAGTCGGCGTCGCTGCCGGTGGTGGCCGCAAACAGTTTTGCCCAAACCTCGCCGGTTACGGTTACATCTTCCTGAAGCACATCGGTTTCCCACGACAATACATCGGGCCGATTCTGCACAAACCGCTGATCTTCCGTCAGCCAGGTAAACCAGCGAGAGCCGGGGCCGTAGGTCGCTTCAATCGGGCGAGTGCGGTAAGGAACCGGATGCGCCGGGTCCGACGCATAGGCATCCGAACCCGAGGTAGCTTTAGGCGCGTCGAATGAAAGTTTACCACCCGCCTGCAAATAAAGGTTTCGCTTCGTAGCTTCTTTCGGCGGCCAGCTATCGTAGCGTTTCCAGGTGTTTGAACCCGTCTGAAAAGTAATGGCCTCCGGGAAATTCCCTGCGCCTTTGCCCTTTAGATGATAAGCAAACCAAGGTGCCTGAATTTCTTTGCGGAAGGTAACCGCCGTGGACGTGTCGAACTTAATCTTCCCTAACGTCTTACCATCACCATGAGCCCAGCCGCCATGATTCCAGGGGCCAGCCACCAGAAAGTTTTTATGCGAGACATCCCCTTTTTCCCATAATTGATACGCTTTCAGCGGCCCATAAAAGTCTTCCTGATCCCACCAGCCCGCTACATTCATAATAGGGATTTTTGGTCGGTCAATGCGCGAAGTCAACGATTGCTTCTGCCAGAAAGCATCATAATTCGGGTGTTTAACGAAATCATTCCAGGTCGGCAGTTTGCCCTTGAAATAGGTTTTATTAACGTTGGAAAGCGGTCCGAGTTTCAGGTACCAGTCGTAAGTGTCGTAATCAGGAAAAGCAAACATCGAATCCTGTTTGGTGGCTTCTTCCATAAACGCGTATTCAAAGCCGTAACTCAAGCGGAAGGCGCCGTTGTGGTGGAAATCGTCGCCCAGATACATATCCGCAGGCGTTGCCTGCTCCGAAACGGCCATTAGTGCCGGGTGCGGATCGATAGCGCCCATCACCGTCGTCCAGCCATCGTACGAAATGCCGTACATCCCTACCTTCTTATTATTGTTCGGGATATGTGCCAGCAGCCACTCAATGGTGTCGTACGTATCGGTACTTTCGTCAATGGCTTTCGGATCTTTTTTGTCGCGAGTAAAGCGCTGCATTTCAAACGTCCCTTCCGATTTATAACGGCCGCGAATATCCTGATACACAAAAATATACCCGTCGTCGGCCATGTCTTTTACGTAAGGAATCCGATCAGGGTTACCGGTATGACTTACTCCGTAAGGCGTACGGCTTAACAGAAACGGCAGCGGCTCCTTGCTGTCTTTTAGAGTGAAAATCACGGTGTTCAGCCGAACGCCATCCCGCATAGGAATCATTACTTCCTGGCGCTCATAAGGGCTGGCGGGTTGGGCAACAGCCCGGAGTACTGTAACGAGAAAAAGGCAGGTTAACCAATGTAAACGGTTTGGCATCATGAGAAGTGTCTGGTAGAGAAGCGTTAAAGATAAAAAAACAGATGAGCTTTCTGACAGGATTTACAGGATTGTCAGGATAAGAAACCGGGAAAATATTGTTAACACTATTACCACTAAGTTAGACGATAGCATACGCTGGCATTTTATTTCCACGCAAATACCAACGATGGCTTACTTTTGTGAACTATAAAACTGTTTTCGATTTGGTGCTTTGAGCGATAACCAGGCATCGAAACTTGAAACCTTAAACTCAGTTAATTTTTGATTCCCGCAGTTGACACTTTATTAAAAGACATCCGTAATAAGCGGATTGAGCCTGTTTACCTCATTCACGGCGATGAGCCATTCTATCTTGATCGAATTGCCGACGAACTCGAAAAGGTAGCTGTGCCCGTTGCCGAACGTGGATTCAATCAATTCGTTTTGTTCGGTAAAGACACCGATGTTGGTGCCGTACTGAACTACGCCCGGCGGTATCCTTTCATGGCCGAACGGCAGTTGGTTCTGGTGAAAGAAGCTCAGCAAATGGCGGGCATTGGCGATAAATCAGCACAAACGCTGCTTGAAGATTACGCGCTGAATCCGCTTTCCAGTACGATTCTGATGCTTTGCTACACCAAAGAGGAAGGCAAACCTGGCCTCGACGAGCGGAAATCGTGGGTAAAGGCGTTCGGCGCGAAAGGTAAACTATTGGGTGTAAAGAAGCTGTACGATAATAAAGTGCCAGACTGGGTCGGTACTTATTGCCGTGAGCAGGGCACTAAAATCAGTCCGAAAGCCTGCCAACTCCTGGCTGACCATATCGGCAATGACCTTAAACGGTTAGCCGGGGAAATCGACAAAATTATGATCAACCTGCATGTCGGCGAGGAGATTTCGGCGTCTACGGTTGAGCGGTTGGTTGGGATTAGTAAAGAGTATAATGTATTTGAATTGCAAAAAGCTCTGGCTCAGCGCGATATAGTGAAAGCCAACCAGATTGTAGCTTACTTCGGACATAATCCTAAAGACAATCCGCTGGTGGTGATTCTGGCGCAGTTGTTCGGTTATTTCAGCAAGGTGCTGATGGTACAGGCTTCTCCCGACCAAAGCGAAAAGGGGTTAGCCTCCTTGTTAGGGATAAATCCGTTTTTCGTGAAAGATTATCTCTCGGCGGCTCGTACCTTTCCATTGCCGAAGGTTGCCGCTATCATCCACGCCATTCGCCGGGCAGACGCACAAAGTAAAGGTATCGATGCCCCAACGATGACAGAATCAGACATCCTCCGTGAACTGGTGTTTGATGTTTTGCATTAAAGCCTATGCCCTCACCTCTACTTCATCCCGTTCTCATTACCGGTGCTACTGGCTTCATCGGCTCCCACATTGCCCGACGTTATCTAGCTGCTGGTCATTCGGTGGCGGCTCTGAAACGGCCCGAAAGTGATTACGGTATGCTCACAGACACAGCCGATCGGATAATCTGGTATGAGGGCGATATAATGGATATTCCTTCACTCGAAGCCGCTATTCAGGCTGAATCGGCGAAAACGCCTGTCGATGTGATTCACGCGGCTGCGGTGGTTTCGTTCGCACCCAAAGACCGTGACCGGATGGAACAGGTTAACGTAGAAGGAACGGCCAATGTCGTTAACGTTTGTCTGCAAGCGGGCATTCGGAAGTTGGGCTACCTCAGCTCGGTGGCGGCACTGGGCCGACCCGCTCCAAAAGGTGGCCAATTAACCGAGCCGGTTGTTATTGACGAGAATCAGAAATGGGAAGAATCGCCGAATAATTCGAACTATGCCAAAACCAAGTATCGGGCTGAGTTGGAAGTCTGGCGTGGTGTAGCCGAAGGACTAAACGCTGTAATGGTTAACCCGTCGATTGTGTTGGGCGCGGGCGACTGGAACCGCAGCAGTCTGCAACTGATTAAGTACGCCCACGACGAACGCCCTTTTTATCCGGCTGGCTTGGTTAACTACGTTGATGTGCTCGACGTGGCTGATGCACTTTACCAGCTCATGCAGTCGGATATCAGGACCGGGGCTGACCGTACTGACGGACCAGCGCCCCGACGGTTCATCCTTACTAGTGGCACCATTACCTATCGTTCGTTGTTAGAACAGATAGCGACTGCTCTCAATAAGCGTCCGCCTACCATTCAGATTCCGCCCGTGCTAACCCGTCTCCTATGGCCGATGGAGGCTGTGCGAGCCTGGTTACTGGGCAAAGCCCCGCTGATTACCCGCGAAACAGCCCGGTCGGCGAGTTCGCAGTATCGCTACGACGGGCGGAAAATTGGGCAGGTCACTGGTTTTCAGTACCGACCGTTGCGGGAGACTCTGGAACGTGTGGCAGACGCCTTTGAAGGCACTTCTGGCGGTCAGTAAATTTTCGGCTAGGGGGTTGCAGTTTCGCTTTTTTGGATTTATATTTCACTGCCAAAGGATAAATCGCACCGTTGGTGCGGCCCCTATCCAGTGATTGGCGATGGTCGATGGGTGTTTTTTTAAATAAATCATGCCATCGTAAATCGTACTCGCACCGGCGGTCCGGTCGTAAATTTTTTATACATGGAGCAAGAGTTCGAAGAACGTGAAGGCGATATAAAAGAATCAATCCGGCGTTTTGAGCAGATGCTGGACCAACAGCAAAGTCAGTTTTTCGACCTGGATGTCTACGAACAAATGGTTGAGCATTATCTCAACCAGGGCGATTTAGACAAGGCATTTAAAGCCGCCGAAGCCGGTCTGGAAAACTTTCCGTATGCGTTGGAGCTCATGCTCGACAAAGCCCAGATTCTGGCTAATTTCCAACGGTTTGATGAGTCGCTGGATCTGCTGGAACGGGCTTCATTATTTAACCCCGGTGATCTTGATGTGCCATTTATGCAGGGTTCAGTCCTGAACATGGCCGGACGCTACGAAGAGTCGGTTCAGGTGCTGGAAGAGCTACTGGACCGGGCTGATGACAAGGACGACATTCTGTTTCAATTGGGTCAGAGTTACCAGAACTGGGGTAAATACGACGAGGCCATTACGCAGTACAAGAAATCCATTGCGCTGAATATCAACAACGAGAATGCACTGTATGAACTGGCATTCTGTCTGGACGTAACCGGTGAGCTAGAAAATAGTCTCTCTTATTACCAGCAGTTGATCGACAGCGACCCGTATTCCTATAATGCCTGGTATAACATCGGCATTGCTTATAGCAAACTGGCCCGCTATGCCGAAGCCGCTGAAGCTTACGACTACGCCGTTATTATTAAGTCCGATTTTGCCTCGGCACACTTTAATCTGGGTAATACCTACATGAATCTGGGGCTGTTCGCGAAAGCTGAAGAATGTTATCGCGAAACGCTTAAGTATGAAGAAGCTACTGCCGACACATATTGCCATCTGGGTGCCAGTCTGGAAAAGCAAAGTCGCATCACCGAAGCGATTAAGGAATACCGCGAAGCCATCAAACTGGATAACATGTGGGATGAGGCTTGGTATGGTATCGGCGTGTGTCTGAGCGAGTCGGGTAAGTGGTACGAAGCATTACCGTTTCTGCAAAAGGCCGTCAAACTGAACACGCAAAACGGTGAGTATTATCTGGCCTTGGGCGAAACCGAATACAAAATCGGCAATGTTCTGTCGAGTATTGAGGCTTTTGAGAAAGCGGCCGAAGTTGATACCGAAAACCCGGATGTTTATCTGACCTGGTCGCTAGTCCCGTTTGATCAGGGCGATTTTCTGCGAGCCAACGATATAATTCAGCAGGGCATTCAGGAGATGCCTACCGAAGCAGATCTATATTATCGGTCGTCTGTTTATTTGATTCACGCTGGTCATTATCGCGAAGCCCTGATTCAACTGGAAGCGGCTCTTTCGCTTGATTATGACGCTCACGTACAGTTGTTCGAATTCTTTCCAGAGCTGGAAAAGCAGAAAGCGCTGTACAAAATTATTCAACAGTATAAGAAGGAGGATTAAGCTGAAACCTCATAACATAACGAAGCCGCTCTCATTAGAAAGCGGCTTCGTTGTATTTAGTAGCTACTCGCCTTGTGTATTTAACTTAGCTACGGCTTTCACAATTTCGTTTTCATTCAGGTATACATCCGGGCGTTTTTTACCGGACCGCTCGTTGAATGCATAAAACCAGCGGTTCAGTTTTTGCAGCGACTTAAATTTGTGTAGCTCACTATTTTCGTCCAGCACAAACATCTTCGGGCCCAGCTTACCTCGTTCTTCATCAACGGCGTATCTTCGATCCAGGATCATTGTGCCGCCCCCAGCCAACTGTCGGTACAATCGAGTACCCAGCTTGACAAAAACGGTAGAATCGGTTCGATCGGTAACCAGTGTATCGGAACCCGCCAGCGCCAGCCGCCGAATCATCGACAAGCCAATACGCTGTTTGGGAGCCTGACTACTGGACCGGTATAAGAAAGTCGACCCACCATTGTATTGAAAACGTCCTTTTAGATAAGACCCGTTCGTTAAAAAGGCTGTTCCATCATGGTATTTATAGGCGATGGATGGTTCTGTGTTCACAGGAATAAAAACCGTAGTCGGTTGAGGTGTTTTAGTTTGTGCCTGCGCCATCGACGCACCACAAACAATAAGGGCGAGAATTGCGATAATCTGTTTCATAACGAATTAAGGAATTACGTTCGACAATTCATGATGGCTACTAAACTCAAATAAACGCGCACTGTTGTTACCCAATGTCGCAAAAGCTAAAATATGGCCATTTATACTTTTTTAAACGTAAAGATTGCTAAGAAATATGGCTTGCGCCCTTTGCGTAAACTCCACCAGCGTGGCCCGAAATTTGATACTTAGGAAAGAGACGTAGCAATCGAACAACATGAAAGTTTATAAACCAGCCGTATTAGTCACTTGTATAGCTGCCATTAGCCCAATTTTTTGCCGGGCGCAGGTAAGCATTGTACGAGCCCAGCAAGCTGCCCAGCCCGTTCAGACAACTACTATTGTTGATAAGAATACTGGTCAGCCGGTTTCAATGGAGGAATATACCCGACTTACTAAAGACGATCAATTTGCTTACCATTTGGTGCCTGATTATAACGAGTACGGACAACCGAGCAAGTACATCATGCGCCCATCGACACCGGAAGAGCAGAAAACACACCGTTTCCGCGACCGCGACCCCGCCCGACAACCCAGAACAGGGCAGATAATCACGCCGTTTGTAATGACCGGACTCGATGGCAAAACATACAATTCAACCGATTTAGTAGGCAAAGTGGTTATCCTCAGCTTTTGGATTAGCCTCGACAAGTCGGTTTGGAATGACAAACAAGGCACCGATTTCGCCGACGCCATCCGGCCATATCAGTCGAAAAATGGATTAGTATCACTCGGTGTGTTGAATAGCGACCAAGCCAAAGGAACTGTTGACTTGAAAACGTTACCGTTTGTTCCGGTACCGAACGCCTACGGCTTTCACAATAAATATCACATTACCACAACACCGACCATTGTAGTCATTGATAAAACGGGTAAGGTTGCCGCTAACCTTCAGGGAGCTGGTGAATTTGAGAAATTGAAACAGGTACTTTCTGCTATCACGCAGTAATTTCTTTTCGACAGGATTAACAGGATGGACAGGATTATGATGTTTACGCCATTAATCCTGTCGAAAAAGAACATTTTCCGGAATTGAACAGATTTCGGCGGGAATGGGTTAGTCAACCAAGTTGACGCAATCCATGAATAACGTGTACTTTCGGAGCAGATACAAATTGATTGGCAGCTTCGAAACGGCTAGTCTTATAGGCCGTTGTCTGATCATTAGCTGTTCTGTTTTTTTCAGTTTTGAGAGTAAAGCCCAAACTGACTCCTCATCAGTATCATCTGCTCATTACCAGATAACCACTCAGCCTGATTCATCAGCCGATATTTGGGATGTTTATTATCGGTTTATTAATAAAAAAGGCCATCGTTCAGCTGAGCAGGTCCAGGCCGGGTTTCATCCGTCAATTTTTCCGGAGCTGGCCTATGCATTGCAAACCGGCTTTGCTGTAGGTCTGAATGCGAACATCTCCTTTACAAGTCTAAATCCTGAACAAAATATTTCAGTCATTACGACCACGCCCCAGTACACGCAGTACCATCAGGTTATTATCCCAGTCGTAACGAATTTGTGGACTCGAGATAACCGCTATAACATCATCGGCGACTGGCGGTATTATCAATATTCGGCAGACAATTTCGGGCTAGGTGGCGAATCACCCGCCAACGTCGATGACCGACTGCTTTACTCCTATCTGCGGATATATCAGTCAGTTCTTCAGCAGGTCGCTCCTAATTTTTCGGTTGGAATTGGTTATGCGCTGGACTACCACTGGAATATTCAGGAGGAGAACAATACTCCCCAGTTGAATGACGATTTTCAACGGTATGGTTCGTCCGATCATACGATCTCGTCTGGTCTGACTTTTAGTATGCAATACACCAACCGACGTAACCTGAATAATCCGCAAAACGGCTTTTATGGGAATATACTGTTTCGGCCGAACCTACGCCTATTGGGCAGTGACCATAATTGGCAGTCGCTGTTGGTCGATCTTCGAAAATACGTTCCTTTATCATCAGACGCCCGGCATATTCTGGCTTTCTGGAGCATGAGCTGGCTGAGTTTTGGCCAGAATGCGCCCTATCTGGATTTACCGAGTACGGGATGGGATACGTATTCCAACATGGGCCGCGGTTACACACAGGGGCGATTTCGGGGGCAGAAACTACTTTATTTCGAAACTGAGTACCGTACAGCTATCCTCCGGAATGGGCTGATAGGGGGCGTTGTATTTGCCAACGTGCAAACTTACAGCGACTGGCCAGGCAATCGGTTTGGCCAACTGCTACCCGCTGCCGGAGTCGGTTTGCGGATCAAAGTAAACAAGCATTCGAACCTTAATTTCGCTTGCGATTACGCCTTTGGTATCGGTGGTTCGCAGGGACTCTTTCTCAATTTAGGGGAAGTGTTTTGACCTATTTATTACCTTCTGACTCCGCCTGCCGGGCAGCTAGTTTCTGCTTTAGGTCGAAGGTGTGAGCCACAAAAACAATCAGAATCTGAGCCTCATCGAACGCCCGTTTTACGGTGATAATGGCCTCGCTCAGCGCGAACTGCGCGTTGGTTGTCGCTGGATTAACCCAGAACCACAACACAAACTGAATATTATTATCGCCGAAATTCCGGTAGAAAAGCTCAATTGGCTGGTCACGCATCACAAAAGGTAATTGACTTACCGCTGCTTTAGCCACGCGCTGGGCTTTCGGCAAATCGTCAAGGTAAGACACACCAGCCGTCAGTTCGATGCGTCGCTTGCCCATTCGGGAAAAATTGATGATGGATTTCTGGAAAACGTCTTTACTCGGAATCTCGATGGTCTGTCCCTGAAAATTATCGAGCAAAATCGAGCGCAGCTTGACGTCCAGCACCTTGCCGTTATAATCATTTGTTTCGACTACATCGCCTACCTGAATCGGACGAGTCAGCGCAATCATGGTGCCCGAAATAAAGTTGGCAGTCAGGTCCTGGAAGGCGAAGCCAATGGCCAGCGCGACCACACCTGCACCTGCCAGCAACGATGTTACGGTTTTATCGAGCCCCAGAATACCCAGCGCCACAAACAACCCAATGGCTATGGTAACCACCCGAATAATGGCACCCGTCAGGTTAATAACCGACCGGTTATCGCTGATCTTGTTCAATCCAAATACCGTTCCTCTACTGAACCAGCGCGACAGAATCGAAAAAATAAATAAAACCAGGACGGCCAGCGCCACCTCTGGTATATGACGAATGGCAGCACGAATCCAGTGATTCAGTTCAGCGTAAATTAGTCCGGAAGCCTGCGAAAAATCCATGTGGTAATGAGTAGTAATTGGTAAAAGAACGTTGCAGCTTCCCGCCGTGTTTTAACTGTAAAGCCATTCGCCGTACCTTTGTACTCTCATCTAACTGATTACCAATGACACCTGCCACTGCGATTTACCTCGATAATGCCGCTACCACCCGGCTCGACCCAGAAGTACTGGACGCTATGCTCCCGCTCATGACAGAGCAATTTGGCAACCCATCGTCCATCCATAGCCACGGGCGAACAGTGCGTACGGCCATCGAGAAAGCGCGGAAAACGGTGGCATCCCTATTGAATACGTCGCCCGCCGAAATTTTCTTTACATCGGGCGGTACCGAAGCTGACAATACCGCTATTCGGAGCAGTCTGGAAACGTACGGCCTAACGCACGCCATCACGTCGCCGTTAGAACATCATGCCGTCCTACATACGCTCGAACACCTGGCCAAACAAGGCAAAATTCAATTGAGCCTGGTTAACGTCGATGAAAAAGGGCATCTTGATCTAGCCCATCTGGAAGAATTAGTACGTAATAACCCCCGTTCATTGGTGTCGCTCATGCACGGCAACAACGAAATCGGCAATCTGCTGGATTTGGCCCGCGTGGGTGAACTCTGTCGGTCGTATGATGCCATTTTCCATTCGGATACCGTGCAGACGATGGGCCATTTTCGGCACGATTTGCAGCAGCTACCCGTCGATTTCATCGTAGGTGCCGGACATAAATTTCACGGTCCTAAAGGTGTTGGTTTCCTCTATGTTAATGCTGAACAGGTCAAGATTCATCCGTTCCTGCACGGTGGTGCTCAGGAGCGCAACATGCGGGGGGGTACTGAAAACGTGTACGGCATTGTCGGTCTGGCCAAAGCGCTGGAAATCGCTTACCGGGATATGGATGCCCACCGGCAACATATTACGAGCCTAAAGCGCCGGATGATCGAGCGGCTCCGTGAAAAGATGCCCGACCGTGGCGACGGAACGGTACAATTCAACGGCGACTCAGCCGATCTCGATAACAGTTTATATACCGTGCTAAATGTCAGCCTACCTCCGTCGGAGCTAAGCGATATGCTCCTGTTCAGTCTGGATATTGCCCGAATTTCAGCTTCGGGGGGTTCTGCCTGTTCGAGCGGCTCGAACGTTGGCTCGCACGTATTGGCAGCTCTGCCCGGCCTTGATCCGAACCGTGGTTATGTCCGATTTTCGTTCGGCAAATACAACACGGCGGACGAAATCGATTATGCAGTCGATACACTGGTTGGCTTGTACCAGAAAGAATTAGCCTGAAAATTTTAAACGCAGAGAGCTTAGAAATAATCGCAAAGGCTGCAATGAGAAATTTCTCAGCAGCCTTTGCGATTATTTTTTTATACCGACGCAACCCTAAATAATCTTCCTCCGTATTGGCAGTAACTCAAAGGTGGACAGACAGCACGAGGGGTACGCGGGAGGCAGATATGCTTTGCGAAAGAAACGGGCGTGAGGCAGGGAAGGTGAGCAGCCCGGTGGGTCGGTTTAACCGCCGGCCCACGCACTAATCGTGTGTAAGTAGGTTTCGGAACAGCCCGGGGGATTCCTCCGGGCTGTTTTATGTCAAGCCGGTTGTAAAGTCAGGTCTGCCAGTTTCTACTCCATCCTACCCGGTTATCAATCCTTCCCCATCCGCGTTGGCAGATACGCCAGTTTTAATTCGATTTAACCATGATCGAGCTTAATAGGCTAATCTTTTTTGACCCTTTCGAGTATGGATCAGGACACGCTCTTTAAAGGACTTTTCTTCGCTGGTTTTTACGGCATTGCTTTCTTTCTGGTCTATCTTTTTGGTCGGGGAGCCAGCCCCAAACTGGCGATCTGGTATCCCATCGGAAGCTGGATTTTTCTGATGACAGTTGTGCTGACGGGCAGTGGCACGGGTTCAGCGCTATTATTTTTCCCGGTTCTGATTACATCGTTGTTTCTCTTTCGGCGCCAAATTGATAATAACCTGCAAGCGTTCTTCAGCGATAATCGCATCTACAAAGCCACTACCATTCCAGAGCAGGTTTCGGCCTTGTTGGGTAGCCATTTTTATAGCTGCGCTGACGTTACCCTGACTACGCAATCGGGCAAAGCGGTTCGTTTTAACTGGTGGCAGGGAATGACATCCTCCACGATCAAAACAGGAAATTCTTACAGCACAACTTTCAATCACTACCTGGCTGTTTCGTTCCCACTCAACACGGTTAACGAAGCTTTTAAACGGGCTGCCCGAGCAAAAGCCGATACTTCCGGATTTACGTTCCGGCAGAAATTTCGGCGTTTTTTTATACTGGATACCGATACGCCCTGCCGTATCGACGAAACGCAGGATGGTAGTTTTATCATTATGTGGCAGACCTACCAGGATGCTAAACTTTACGCTGGTTACCTCGACTGGCTTAAAAGCACCTTATCGGCAAGTGAGCCTTCAATAGCTAAGGAGTTATCAATTAAGGCTAAGTCACCTACTTGGGCTTCTATTCACACGCCTATAACTGAACGGGATAGGCCGCTACCAGAACACGCCCAACCAATTAGTCCTAGTTCAACCAATTTTTCCAGCTCGCATCGTGCTTTGTAACTGGCTCAAAAACCGCCGGCTGAATCAGCAAATCGAGCGGCTTACGGAAGCGGAACGCCGGGCGATTCTGGAGGAATCGCCACTGGAAACCGGCTGGTTTCAGGGTGAAGGATTTCATGTATTTCTAAAAAACGAACCAGATTTCAACAAGGCCTACGTCACCAGTCTGGGCGAAATTTCGGGTCAGATGGCTGACGACTGGATTATTAGGGAATATCTACTTGCTAAGCCAAAAGCTGAATAATAATGCCCATTTTTACGCCCCGTCTTTTAAGCATTATATGGAGACAACTGGACTGGTTTGGGCTGTTTATGAACAATCCGGATGCACCTACAGAACAGGAGTTTCTGGATTTTTACGCGGAACCTGATCCGAAGTCTGCTTTTTCCTGGACTGATAAGGCTAATGGCTTGGTATACACGCATGACCTTTCTATCAATCAAGTGCAGGTTACTCCTGAGCAACCACCATACAGTGGTCGGGTTAACGATGCGAACAAACGACTTTGGCAATATTTACCTCCCAATTTGCTGGAGCCCAGCCCCAACTGGAAAGCCCACTGGTTCACAGCTGCCCGAAAGCTGGACATTGATACAATGCGGTTTATTATCGAGCAGGGCTTCGACGTTAATACGACGGATGAAGATGGTTTTACAGCGTTGTATCATGCGGTGCTGCCTTACGGTGGTAGTATCGAAGTGGTCAGGTTATTGGTAGAATCAGGCGCTGATTTAACGATTCCGACTAATGCACCCGAGTTTCTGATTAAGGAAGCCTGGAAGTTTGTGGCGGGTGTTAATGAAGCCAGCGAAGCCATATCCATCGCTTACTATCTGCGTAACGCTCAATAACCATTTTCCTGGCGTTTTCAGCCGCTTATAAAGCCAAATCCACCCCGTATCGAGTGGCGCTCCAGTAGTCTTTATGCGGTGGTAATTTTGATCTGTTCAAATAAGTTATCCTAAAACACGAACGAAACCTTCATGGAACCGATTAAAAATCCTGCGCCCGCCAATCTGTATGCCGTTCATGATGAGCAGTATAACCGGGTAACCAACATGATTCAATGCTATGTGGAGTCGGTTGGCCTGACCCGCGAAAGCACCTATAATTCGACCAATAAAAACTGGCTCTGGAAAAAAGGCTCAGCTTCTATCGAAGTGTTCATTCAGACCATCGTTTTTCCCAGCGGCAGTCGGCGCGATTATCTACGAATTTGCTCGCCCCTCCTGGAAATTCCAGCAAACAACCTACTCAATTTTTATCGGCATCTGCTCGAACTTAACGATCAGCGACTGGGTGTTAAATTAGGGATTATGCCGAACTCTCAAAAGGTGTTTGCCAGCTACGACCGTGACATCCGGGGTATGGATTATCAGGAATTGACAACCTGCATTATAGACCTGGAAAACTGGGCCGATGAGCTGGACGATCAACTCAAAGCCAAGTTTCCCGACTGGTCGAATTAGGGAATCAATGAATAAAATTAGCCCGAATTTATGATACCGATTATGAGTAAACGACAGCCTATCAGCCCGTTTTAGTAATAATCGTGTAATTTGCCCTAAAAACGTCGGTATATGAAGTATAGATTGATGCTCCTGCTGGTATGGATTACCTGCTGGAACGCCTATGCTCAGGTACCGACGCTTACTTTCGACCGGTTCACCACTAAAGACGGACTACCTTCCAACGACATCTGGTCAATTACTAAAGACAAACAGGGCTTTTTATGGGTCGGTACGGGACGGAGTATCTGTCGTTATGATGGCTATAGTTTTTATGCTCTGGATAGCGAGCAGGTAGGATATTGTTCCGGAATTTCAACGGATTCGGCTGGTACCGTTTATGCATCTATTGCTACGAAGGGCTTATGTGCCATTGCTCCTCGCACCTTACTGGCGCAAACAATTCTTCGTAACAATTATGAAGACACCGATCAAACTAATGACACGCATGACCGGGTATTCGTCGATTCGTATAACCAGGCCTGGGTGAGCGATCTGCGGTCGGTTAAACGGTACGATTTGGCCCGGAAAAAGTTACACCGATATGTACTCTCTTCCGATGATAACACCCATCACGACGCCACATTCTTTGAAGATAGCCGCCGTAGACTGTGGATTATTTCGGAAATCGGTCTTTATAGTTACGACCGCCGGACTGATCGAATGAGTTGTCTGGTTGGTTTGGAATCACTCCATCCTAAGAACAAAAAGCCCGTTCGCTTTGAAATGGCCTTTGAGGACAGTCAGCAGACCATGTGGATTGGTGGCTATAGTCAGGGGTTATTCCGATTTTCTCCCGGTGATTCGTCGTACGCTATTCGGGCCAGAGGGTTTGAAAATCAAAATGTTATCTGTGGTAAGGAATCCGTTGACGAAAACGGTAGAAAAGTATTGTTTGTCGGCTCCGAGAAAGGACTCAGCTTGTATTATCCAGACCAGGATAAAGTTTTTCCGTTGCCCGAATTTTACGATAAAGGCATCCACGTCCGGGTCATGTACGACGATAAAGCCAACGGTATTCTCTGGATCGGTACGCGCGAAGGACTATACAAATACCGGTACCGAAACCCCGGCATTCATACCATCGATGTGCCACCAGGTTTGGTCAAACCATCAGTTGAAATAACCAGTCCATTACAAACCCCAAACGGCAATTACCTGCTGGGCCTTTCGCATACTGGCGCATTAGCCTGGCAACCAGCCACAAATCAATTTCGGCTACGCACCTACCCGGTAAGCGCTTATACTTACCAACTTCGCTGGATTCAGAACCGGCCCATTGCGTTTACGGACAAAGGAGTATTTGCAACAAATTCAATTACTGAAAACTTCTCGGAGCTGTCCGCAGCCAATCGTCTGTTTACGTCCACTGAGTTCAGGGATGGCCTGATTGACCGAAAAGGGCGTTTCTGGATTGCCCACATGACCGAAGGGCTGAAAGTAATTAATCCAGCCACCAATGCCGAAATCAAGCTTTGGCCGGATTCGGTCGGTCAACAACTCGTCCGAAATAATTACTTAAAAACGGTTATAGAAGCCCCCGATGGAAAAATCTGGGTCGGTACCTGTCCGAACGGATTGTATTATTTTGATGAAGCAACGGCCCGTTTCATCAATATCCGCAGCCTGCCGTCTAATAAAAACCGATCTTTAAGTGGACTTTGTATTAATGCGTTACAAGTAGGTTCAAACGGTTCAATTCTGGTTGCCAGTTGGGGTGGCGTTAACAAGATTTCTTCGACAGGAACAATCATAACGGGCTTCGATTACCAGCATGATAAGCTCTCTGATACCTACTGCTCAAATATATGCGAAGATCGATTCGGAAATCTTTGGTTCAGTACCAACGAAGGCTTACATATTGCCAATCCGAAAACCCGGCTGATTAAGCACTTATCCACTATTGAAGGACTACACAGCAACTACTCGGTCGGTTTCCTGAAAAATCGGTCGGAAGAGCTGATTTTAGGGTATATCAATACTATAAACCGGGTAGATATCAATGGGTTAAGTCAGGCAAGTGTACAGCCGCACCTTGTTATCAGTTCGATTGAGGTAAAAGGCAAGCGGCTGCTTCAGGACCTGACCAAACCAATTATTTTGCAACCCGACGAGAATTCAATTAATCTGCAATTTTCGACCCTGAGTTTTGAACCGGCTTCTCAGAATCGTTACAGTTACCAGTTGGAAGGCTACGATCCCAATTGGATCGATTTGGGCAACCAGAACACGATTTCGTTTACGAATCTGCCTGCCAAATCATATACCCTTCGCGTTCGGAGCCACAACAGTTTCGGTGTACGAAGCAGCGACCCTCAGGTTATTCACTTGATTATCAAACCATATTTCACCAACACCTGGTTCTTCCGAGCACTTGTCGGATTGTTTATTGCAGGACTGTTGGTAGGTATGATGCGTTGGCGAGTTAACGTACTGGCTGAACGAAATCGACTGGATCTCCAGATTACAGAATGGCGTCTGAAAGCCCTTCAATCGCAGATGAACCCCCATTTTTTGTTCAATTCGCTTAATTCTGTACAGAACTACCTGTTGACGAACCGGGGAGTTGAAGGGGCAAAATACCTGTCGAAGTTTTCGAAGCTAGTGCGTCGGATTATGGAGAATTCGAACTACCAGTACCTCCGTTTTGAGCAGATTATTGAAACGCTGAAGATGTACGTCGAAATCGAGTCGTTCCGTTTCAGCCACGAATTTACTTACTCGTTCGATATAGAAGATAACGAAGCTTTACTGGATGCGCAGCTGCCCCCGATGCTCCTGCAACCCTATGTCGAGAATGCTATCTGGCACGGGCTAATGCCGAAAGAAGGCGAAAAGAAATTGAAAATTACAGCCCGACTGGAACGTAATCACATTCTTTGTATTATTGAGGACAACGGCGTTGGTCGAGCCTTTGCGCCCCGTTCGGAAGGACACATCTCGCGTGGTCAGGAGATGACAAAAGGCATTTTTGAATCACTACGCCGAAAAGACAGCGAAGCCAAAATAGAAATGATCGATTTATTTGACACCCATAATAACCCGGCCGGCACGCAAGTCCGCATGACGATTCCGCTGGAGAAAGTTTGATCAGGAATAATTATTTACTGAATCGCCACTTTCCGGGTTGGGTCGATGCGGAGCCATAGTAAGGCGCTTACGAGCAAACAACCAGCAATCATAAATAGCGGGTAATTAAAATTCTTGGTTTGTTCGACGATAATTCCGAACAGAATCGTGATAAAAAACCCACCTAACTGCCCAGCAAAGTTCATGGCTCCAGTCACCGTTCCGGCGTTACGCTGCCCAATGTCTACACATACAGCAAAGGCGACGGGCAGTGCTAGATCTTTTGATAGCACACACATCGCTAGTAGATAACCAGCCGTTTCGTTATCGGTGGCTAGACCAGCTAGCAGAAAAAACAGGCTTGATAACCCCAATCCACCAACACCCACCGCCCGGCGACCGATTTTCAGACCGTATCTCTTGGTTAGTATGTCGCTCAATACACCGCCCGTCAGGCAGCCGATGGCTCCTAGAAAATACGAGAGCGAAATGAAATTTTTAGTCTGGTCTTCCGTCAGACCGCGCCCTTCCTGAAAATAAACCGACGACCAGTTCGTGAAGAAATACGACCCGTAAAAAAACAGATGGCACATTAACATCAATGCCCACAAGTCAGGATTACGGATAATGGTCGTCCACGGAATTCGGTGATCGTTTTGCTTGATATTTCGTCCAGCTTCAATTTCAGCAACTTCGGTCTGGCTAACACTTGTTTTGTCGGCGGGTTCATCCCGGAACCAGAGATACCAACCGATTGCCCAGGCTACGCCTAGTAATCCGAGCAGACCAAACGCCCACCGCCAGCCAGCCCAGTGGACTAACGGTATAACTAACAAGGGGGTAAGAGCACCACCCAACCGACCGGCAGCCCAAATCACCGACTGCGCTCGACCGACTTCAATTGCCGGAAACCAGCGAGCAATAGCGATGGATGCATTTGGATAGGCACCCGCTTCGCCCATACCGAATAGAAACCGAACCACCAGCAAGTACAGAAAATTGAAGGCCGTGCCGGTTAAGGCTGTGAAACCCGACCACCACAGCACCACTCGGGTCAGTACTCGCCGAGGGCCGATCTGGTCGCCCATGGCCCCCGTCGGAATCTCAAATAGAGCGTAGGCCAGCGAAAACGCACCCAATATCCAGCCAAACTGCTGGTTATCCAGATTAAGATCAGCTTTGACGTATTTGCTGACCACGTTCATGCAAACGCGATCGAGATACGTAATGGTTGAGAGTAAAAATAATCCTGTCAGTACCTGGTAGCGGACCTTCATAGCGCGTCGGGGCAGGGCGAAATCGGGAAGTTGATCACAAATTAGACTGGCGCAAATTAGTCTATATTTTGGAGGAAGTGATAACTACTACGCTCAAGAAAGGATTAAAACAAAAACTCCTCAAAATTCTAGCAGAATGCTACATTTTGAGGAGTCTTATGTAATTGGTTAGAGTGACCGATACGGGAATCGAACCCGTGTTACCGCCGTGAAAGGGCGATGTCCTAACCGCTAGACGAATCGGCCGTCTTGTGTACAAGACCCAACTATTTGGCTTCTTAGCCGCCCTGTTGGCGAAACGTGGTGCAAAGGTAAGGCGATATTTTTAGAATGCAACAGGTAGCATCAAAATTTTTCACTAAACCGCGTTTCTGCCCGATTTACTGCTATTTTTGATGGAACTAGTATTCTACCTGAGGAGGGCACCGACTTCATGCTTCTCTTCCATAGGGACAAACCCTATGTTGTTGATAATGCCCGTTCAGGGCGAGTATTCATTTTTCATTCTATGAAACACTCTTTATTGTTGGCGGGTTTGATAGCCGCGCTTCTGACCGTTCGATTTCGAACAATTGCTCAAACATCTTCATCAACTACTTCTTCGTCTCCCGAACAGTTTCTTGGTTATAAAATTGGGGAGCGATTTACACCACACTACCGTGTACTGGCCTATGCAGAACAGATAGCCCGGCAATTCCCCAACCGTATTAAACTTCTTCCCTACGGGACAACCTACGAAGGTCGTCAGTTAATGGTGGTGGCCTTGGGTTCGGAAGCCAATATCACTCGGCTGGAAGAAATTCGCACGAATAATTTGAAACGTATCGGCTTAATGGACGGACAGCCGACATCTGCCCCTCAGCCACCTATTGCCTGGTTGAGCTATAATGTCCATGGCAACGAAGCTGTCAGCTCTGAAGCATTCATGGAAGTGCTGAATAGATTACTCAATACGAGCGACGCCGTTTCGCAGAAGATTATGAATACAACCGTGGTCATTCTTGATCCCGGTCTGAATCCGGATGGGCACGACCGATACGTGAACTGGTACAATCAGATGCTCGGTCGTGCGGCCGACCCGACACCATCGGCTCGCGAGCATAATGAACCTTGGCCCGGTGGCCGTTATACGCATTATCTCTTCGACCCTAACCGCGACTGGGCCTGGCAAACACAAGAGATTACTCAGCAGCGTATGGCGCTTTACCAACAATGGATGCCTCATCTGCACGGCGATTTCCACGAAATGGGAGTTGAAAGTCCGTATTATTTTGCGCCTTCGGCTAAGCCCTATCACGAAGACATTACGCCTTTTCAGCGGAAGTTTCAGCAGACCATCGGCGAATATTGTAGTCGCTATTTCGACCGCAATGGTTGGCTGTACTATACCCGTGAACGATTCGATTTATTTTATCCTAGCTACGGCGACACCTACCCTACCTATAATGGGGCCATCGGCATGACCTTCGAGCAGGGAGGTAGTGGCAGGGCGGGACTGGCCATTCAGAAAGCCGATGGTGACACGCTTACGTTACGCCAGCGCATCGATCACCACTACACAGCCAGTTTGGCAACACTCGAATCTGTTGCTGATCGCCCGGCCGAAGTGGTGAAGGAGTTCGGGCAGTTTTTTGATAAATCCCGCAACTCACCAATCGGCGTTTATAAAAGCTATGTAATCAAATCAAATGGTGACGCAGGACGATTGAAAGCGTTACAGCAGTTACTAAACCGGAATAAAATCCAGTATGGTTACGCGGGTAAAGCCCAAACGTTGGCTGGCTATAATTACACGACACAGAAAAACGATAAGAGTGTATCTATCGCTGCTGAAGATCTGGTAATCAGCGCCTATCAGCCTAAATCGACCTTACTAAAAATTCTGTTCGAACAAAACTCTGCCCTGGAAGACTCGGCTACGTATGATATTACGGCCTGGTCACTGCCTTATGCTTTTGGTTTGCAGACATTCGGACTGACAACACGAATAAATCCAGTTAATAGTCAACAGCCGACAGCCAGCAGTCCGCAAACTACCGTTAACAGTCAGGCAACCGCTAATCGACCCTATGCCTATGTTGTTCAGTGGCAGTCGCTGCCAGCGGTTCAGATGCTGGCTGGATTGATGAAACAGAAAATTCGGGTACGAGCCGCCGAGAAATCGTTTGAGCTGGAAAATAAGACGTATCCTTCGGGAACACTCATTATAGCGCGGGCAGGCAACGAACGGTTCGGTGACCGATTCGATGCACTCGTACGAGCAGAAGCAACCCGAACTGGTGTTGAGCTGACGCCAGTACAAACGGGTTTTGTGAGTAAAGGGTCAGATTTCGGTTCCGACTTTGTAACCGGTCTGAAAGCGCCACGAGTTGCTCTGGTCATTGGTGATGGAACGCCCCCACCCTCCGCTGGTGAAGTCTGGCATTTTTTTGACCAGGAGCTAAATTACCCTGTTACCCTGCTGGATGTCAATACATTGGCTAATGTAGAATGGAACAAGTTGGATGTCCTGATTCTCCCCTCTAATTACAATTATAGCCGCTATCTGAACGACCGTGTTCTATCTACGATCAAAGAATGGGTACGTTCGGGTGGCAAGCTGATTGCCATGGAACGGGCGGCATCGTTTCTGGCTGGTAAAGATGGGTTCGACCTAAAAGAAAAGGAAGATAAGTCAGGTAAAGGATTAGTTGCATCTGGAAAAGAGAAGAGTCTGGTAGCCGATTCCCTCAAACTTTACGGCGACCGTGAACGAGCTGCTATCTCCGATGATATTCCGGGCAGTATTTACCGAGTAAACATTGATACCTCGCACCCACTTGGCTTTGGTCTGACGCATGGTTATTATACGTTGGTTCAAAATGCCTTCAATTTCGATTTCTTAAAGGATGGCTGGAACGTGGGTTATTTGAAAAGTGATAATTACGTAGCAGGTTTTTCGGGCCGTAATGCCAAGGAGAAATTGAAAAATACGTTGTTAATGGGCGTACAAACGTCTGGTCGGGGTAGTATCGTTTATCTGGCCGACGATCCATTGTTCCGGGGGTTCTGGTATAACGGAAAATTGTTATTTGGCAATGCGGTATTTATGGTTGGTAATTAATGGATTAGGTAGTGAAACCGGAATGGGTTAATTACGTATACTATGAATGTTCGTAGTCCGTATGCACAGGGCAATGCCTTATGCATACGGACTACGAACATTCTATTCCCATCAGGTAGAAAATTCTCGCCTTGCCTTTTATAAACATCGCTAATACTCCCTCATTCGGTGCGTCCTTTTCTTGTTTTATTAACCAGTTTACTTCTTGCCTTCCCTCTGCTGGCTCAAAAGAAAAATGAAGCCTATCAGTTGCACATCAGCCGAGCGCAATCACCCATTATCATAGATGGTGTCATTGACGAACCGGCCTGGCAGGCTACCGAAGTGGCCACTGATTTCTGGATGGTGTTACCGATGGACACCAGTCACGCCAAAGTTCGTACGGATGTTCGGATGGCATACGACGATCATAATATTTACCTGAGCGCCGTTTGTTTCCACGGTGATGTGCCGGGGCCTTATATGGTCGAGTCGCTCCGGCGGGATTGGGCGTTTCTCAAGAACGACAATTTCATTTTTTTCATGGATACGTTCGATGACCAGACTAATGGCTTTACGTTTGGCGCTAATGCGGCCGGAGCGCAGTGGGACGGTTTGTTGTACGAAGGTGGCAAAGCGAATCTGAGCTGGGATAATAAATGGACGTCCAGCGTGCGCAATTATCCCGACCGTTATATCCTCGAAATGGCGATTCCATTCAAGACTATTCGTTACAAGAAAGGCATCACCCGCTGGGGTATCAACTTTGGGCGGCAGGATCTGAAAACCACTGAAAAATCCTCCTGGACACCTATTCAACGGCAATTCCCAACGGCTTCTCTTGCCCTTACCGGTGTGTTGATCTGGGATCAACCGCCCCCACAGCCGGGACCTAATATCTCGCTGATTCCCTATGCACTCACGGGTTTAAATCGCGATTACCAGAATGGCGTACCAACCCAGGGGCGCTTTGACGCCGGAATTGACGCCAAGATTGCGGTTACGTCATCCCTAAATCTAGATCTTACCGTTAACCCTGATTTTTCTCAAGTGGACGTCGACCAGCAGGTAACGAACCTGAATCGGTTTGAGTTGTTTTTCCCCGAAAAGCGGCAATTTTTCCTGGAGAATGGTGATCAGATTACCAACTTCGGCTATGCAACCATTCGACCGTTTTTTAGTCGTCGGATCGGGTTGGGTGGTGTGCCAATTCGTGCGGGCGCGCGGCTAAGTGGTAAGCTAAATAAAGATTGGCGAGTTGGCATTATGGATATGCAGACCGGTCAGGTCGAATCCACTGGATTACCCGCTCAGAACTTTGCCGTCGTGGCCTTGCAACGACGCGTTTCAGCTCGATCGAACATCGGAATTATGTTCGTTAATAAAGAATCCTTGGCCTACCAGACCGTCGCTGATAAAACGCTTTACTCTCGCTTTAACCGTAATCTGGGTTTTGAATATAATCTGGCATCGGCAAATAATCTGTGGACAGGGAAAGCACTCTACGTAAAGTCATTCAGTCCATCTCAACCCGGTGAAGACGCTGTTTACGCAGCTAATTTGCAGTATTTCAGTCGGACATGGCTGATTGGCGGACAGGTCGAATCTGTTGGCAAAAACTACACCGCTGAAGCTGGGTATGTACCACGCCGGGGTTATGAGCGTGGTCTTGCAACCTTGGGTTATACGTTTCTGCCAACGGGTAGTCCTGTTCTTAATCATGGTCCAACGTTAACTTCCACCTATTTTTACGACCCCGCCTGGAAACAGAGTGATAACGAAAGTACACTCAGTTATGCCATCACTTTCCGCAGTCGAAGCGTCCTTACAGCCTTAGCCACGGCCGATTATGTCCGGCTTCTACAACCATTCGACCCAACAAATACGGGCCGTGAACCGCTGGCTACTGGTACGGAACATCACTGGAAATTCTGGGGAGTACAATTTGTGTCGAAGCCGCAGAGCGTATTCACATACGGGTTTTCTACGACTTATGGCGGCTATTACGCTAACGGAACCCGGCTAAACGTCACAGCAGATTTAGGGTACCGGTTTCAGCCGTACGTCAGCCTGGCCGCGAACATCAATTATAACGATATTCGTCTGCCACAGCCCTGGGGCCGGACCACGTTCCTGCTCGTTAGCCCCCGCTTCGACTTAACGTTAACGAATAAGCTTTACCTGACTACCTTTATTCAATATAACGAGCAGCAGAAAAACATGAATGTTAACGCTCGTGTTCAATGGCGTTACAAACCTGCATCTGATTTTTTTCTGGTTTACACTGACAATTATCTGCCGGGATCAGGGCAGATTGGGCAGGACATACCCGGTCTATTTTCGATAAAAAATCGGGCGCTGGTATTAAAGTGGACTTACTGGTGGAATATCTAAATCAGACGTTTAAACAAACTGAATTCGTGATAGTTATTTGAGCAATCGCCCAAAGGTGGACGATTACTACACTCAAATTAATCAACGTTTATGAAAACTCTGTTGCGTTTTTTCCCTGTGGCCTTAGTGGCCCTGTTTCTGACTTTTTTCATGACCAGCTGCGAAGCGATCGGAGATATATTTAAAGCTGGCGCTTGGACAGGTATCATCGGTGTATTTTTGGTTATCGGTATTGTGATCTGGCTAGTATCAAAATTATTTGGTGGCGGTGGCAGATAAACAGCCCTATCTATTTTATAATCAATTGAAAACCGAGCTTATCAGGCTCGGTTTTTTGTTTGCTCCTGGGTTGGTACAGTATTAGAAATTTATTAGAATGTTGTCTATTTAATGCTCATTTCATAAACTTACCATACAATTTAATCAACGATTTATCCTATGAAAAAGCTACTCTTTTTCTTTCTATTTCTGCCTTTATTAAGCCAAGGACAAGATTCAAGTAAAACAGCAGAACCGGCAGTTATTCCAATGCCCGTTGTGGAACAAAGCTCTATGGATTCGTCAGTTAATGCCGTCAATTTTCTTGAAAAAAGTGTCTGGCGAGTGGAGTTTTTTGGGCCTGGTATTATCAACGAAAGTCGACTTGGTCAGCAGACAACCTTTGTCTCGCAGTTGCGATTTATCATTTCAACAGCCAGCATGACGTATCGATCAGGCACTACTTCAGAAAGTTATTTTGCTTATAACTTAAGTCCGCAACTTTCAGGCGCCATACGGCAGTATTATAACTTCGCCAAACGTCTATCGAAAGGAAAGTCAATTCGCTATAACTCCGGCAACTATGTGAGTGCAAAGCTTCTCCATAACTTTGGGCCAATTATCGAACATACGTCGGGCGGTCTGCGCGCATCATCCGTTCAGGGAACAATTGTGCAGGCTTTATGGGGCTTTCAGCGAACCTATCGTAAAAATTTCTACCTGAATCTGGAGCTAGGATTAGGGATTAGTAGTTATCGGTCTAATCCGTTAACTACTGCTTCCTATTTCACCTTAGGCTATACATTTCCAAACCATCATTAACGCTACCTTTAGCGCTTCATGAAAAACTTAGTAATCATGCACTATCCAGCTTTAGTGAATCATAAAATTACTATTCTACCTATTGCCCTTTTAGTAGCCTTCTGTTTATTCCTTACCTCATGCAATGAAGAAAACCCGACCCTACCAACTACGTTTAAAGCGGTATTAAATGGAACTAGCGAGAAGCCTACTGCCACAGCGTCAACCGCCACGGGCACTTTTCAGGGAATTTTAGATGAGACAACCCGAGTCCTGAGCTACACGGTTTCATACGCAGGTCTTACGCCAACGATGGGTCACTTTCACCGAATCGACACGACAAAAACCGATGGAACAGGGCCAGTCGATATTCCCTTTCCGAGCTTAACCTCGCCAATTATTGCCAGTACAACGGCGCTGACACCTCTTCAAATTTACCGGCTAAAGAATGGCCAGTATTACGTCAACTTGCATACCACGCAATACCCGAATGGCGAAATTCGAGGAGATATTAAGACGAAGCTATAAAGACAGAAAGCACAAAAAGAAGCTTTACCAAAAGGCTTCTTTTTGTGCTTTCTGTCTTTATGTTCTGCTATTTACGCTACTAATTCTAACAAACCGTCACGCTGCAACACGGCACGCTGACGTTCACTTAAATCGTCGGAAGCTCGCATGAGCGGTAGGCGTACTTCGGCTGAAATCAAACCCATTATTTCCATAATGCTTTTGACACCCACGGGATTACCTTCTTCATAAAGCAGCGGGTCGATACGCAGGAAATGGCCGAGTTCTTTTCGCGCAAAGGCAAAATCACCCTGCAATGCTGCGTCAATCATGCCCGAAAATTTAGCCGGGAATGCATTGGCAATTACAGACATAACGCCGACACCGCCAATACTGATAATGGGCACAGCCTGCACATCGTCGCCCGAAATGAGCAGGAAGTCATCAGGTTTGTCACGAGCAATTTCCATGCATTGCTCAATCACGCACGATGCTTCTTTCACACCGATGATGTTCGGGTGTTGCGCCAGTTCGCAAATCGTTTCGGCGGTCATATTAATACCCGTCCGGAACGGAATGTTGTACAGAATCACCGGTACTGGGCTGGCATCGGCAACACGCGTAAAATGCTCGATTACCCCACGCTTACCGGGTTTATTATAATAGGGACAAACCGACAAAATCGCGTCGACGCCTTCGAAATCAATTTGCTTCATACCCGACACTACGTCAGCCGTAACGTTGCCTCCCACACCAAACACAATCGGTAGGTTCTTCGGGTTGTTTTCCTTAAGATATTGCAGCAACTGAGCTTTCTCCTGCTTCGTCACCGTAGGCGATTCGCCAGTGGTGCCCTGAAGGACGATATAACGCACACCTCCATCGGAGATATGCTGAACGATGCGACCGAAGCCGTCGAAATCAACAGATTGATCAGCGTTGAAAGGTGTCACAATGGCGACGCCAACGCCATGAAATTTAGTGTCCATTATCGGAAACAGGATTGTAAATCAATACAAAGGTACGGGAATTTAGGCGGAGTTATTGCGCTAATTGAACCTGCGAAAAGTCTTTTGGTAAAAATCCATCGGGAGGTAGCAGATCAAAAAGCTCATCATGAATGCGGGCTACGTACAAACCCGCTTTTTTAGCTTCTTCTATTACATTATCGGAGGCTTCGACAAAGGCTATAATCCCGTATAATTTTTTACCTTTTTGCTCCGGAGAAAATTCAGGAAAGCGAGCCAAAATTTTCAACATCTGGTCAATGTCTCGTGATTTAAGATGGCTTTTAACTTCCACTACAATCACCGTATTCACCTCGCTATTAGCAATACCCAGAACATCAATCTCAATGGTATCACCTCCTCGCCGACTTTTATACCGGGTCGCAACGGTCGTCATACTGAAGCGTTCACGTAATACTTTTTCCATCGATGGAAACGCCATTCCTTCCGTGAAACTACCGAACTTGTTGCCTAAATCGCCGATTAGTTTCGCGTTCTGCTGAGTTATGCGATCTGTCTCTTTCTTACTCTGCGCCAGTTCACGGAGGATTTGACGAATATCGTCTATACTAGTATTTGCTTCCATTAGCCATCACACACAATAAGTATACAAAGTTGGTCATTTCCGTTGACTATCTCTCAAACTTCCAGCATTGCCAAGAACTCATCTTCGCTTATGAGCGGTACGTTTAACTTCTGTGCTTTTTCGACCTTCGATGGACCGGCATTTTCACCTACAATCAGGTAATTAAGTTTTTTGGAAATCCCACTGAGCAACTTCCCTCCGTTGGCCACAATCCGGTTTTCGAGTTCTTCCCGAGTGAAATTGGTAAACGTACCTGTGTATAAAAATGTCTTGCCTGCCAGCGTGTCTCCTTCTGGTTCAACCCGTTTTTTCTCGCCAACAAATTGCAGACCTGCAGATCGAAGTCGTTCAACAAAGTCGCGGTTATCTGAGTCAGCAAACCATTGGACTACGCTTTCGGCAATACGCGGCCCGGTGTCCGGTACGGCTAGAAGTTCTTCCTGGCTTGCGTTCATAATGGCATCCATTGAACCGAAATAATCCACCAATTTCTCAGCAGTCGTGTTCCCAACGTATCGAATACCCAGGGCAAACAGCACATTCGAAAATGGTTGATTTTTAGACCGTTCAATGGCTGTCAGAATGTTCTCAACCGTTTTCTCGCGAAAACTGACGACCCGTTTCTTACCTGTTTCCTCATCAGCGAACGTTTTTTCGATACCTAGTAGCTGAGCTTGGTTTAGCGAATAGAAGTCAGCGGGCGTTTGCACTAATCCCCGATCGATGAGCAGCTCGATTTTGCCTTCGCCAAGGGTTTCGATGTTCATAGCCCGGCGCTGGATAAAATGCTCGAAACGAGCCTGCCGCTGGGGTGGGCAGCCCTTTTCGTTCGGACAATAGAAATGGGCTTCTCCTTCCCGCCGTATTAAGGGCGTTCCGCAGGCCGGGCAGGTTGTGGGGTAAGTAATAGGCTGACTCTGGTCTGTCCGTTTGCTCAGATCAACGCCCGTAATCTTCGGAATAATTTCGCCCCCTTTCTCCACAAACACCGTGTCGTGCAACTGGACGCCCAGCCGCTCAATTTCATTAGCATTGTGCAGTGATGCCCGTTTCACAACCGTACCCGCTAGCAATACCGGCGTTAACAAGGCAACCGGTGTAACGGCTCCGGTTCGTCCAACCTGGTACTTGATACCGTTCAGTATCGTGCTGGCTGCCAAGGCTTTGTATTTGAAAGCAATAGCCCAGCGCGGACTTTTGGCGGTATAACCTAATTCACGCTGCTGATCGTAGCGATTTACTTTAATGACGATACCGTCGGTACCAAGCGGTAAATCGAAACGACCCGTTTCCCACTCATTAATGTACACCATTACTTCCTTAATATCTGCGCATTTCTTCCAGGTGGGCGAGACATTAAAGCCCCACTGTTTTAGAGCAATCAAGCTCTCTTCATGAGTCTGAAATACCTCGGGTTCTGACAGAAACGAATATAAATAGCAATCCAGCCGGCGCTTGGCGACGGCCGCTGAGTCCTGCTGTTTGAATGTACCGGAAGCCGCATTTCGCGGATTAGCCAAGAGCGGTTCGCCGATGTCTTCCCGCTCCTTGTTGATTCGCTCAAACTCAGCCAGCGGCAAAAATCCTTCCCCACGAACTTCAAAAAGCGCGGGAATAGCAGAAAGGGCAGAGGGAGAAGGGGGAGAAGTTGCAAAATCAATTGTGATTTGCTCTCCTGTACTCTGCCCTACACCCTTTACCTTTCCCCCCATCCCATCTGCTTTTTGTCCCTCTACCCGTAACGGTATCGTACGAATCGTACGAATGTTATTCGTGATATCGTCGCCCCGAATGCCATCGCCCCGCGTAGCGCCCTGCACCAGTACGCCATTCTCGTAGGTCATGCTAAGCGCTACACCATCGAATTTCAACTCGCAGATGTATTCATACGCCTGCCCATTCAGCCCTTTCTGTACCCGCTTATCAAATTCTACCAAATCCTCTTCCGAATAGGTATTACCTAGCGACAGCATCGGAAACCGGTGGTAAACAGTGGCAAACTCTTTGCTTATAGTACCTCCGACACGGACCGTTGGAGAATCAGGCCGGCGAAATTCAGGGTACTGTTTTTCCAGTTCAGTTAATTCCGTAAGCAGTTGATCGAACGTGAAATCGTCCACCTCCGAAGCGCTGTTCTGGTAATATTGATAATTGTAATAATTCAGCCGATCAGTAAGTTCAGCAATGCGTTCCTGCGGTGTCATAATAAAGTCAACAGTCGTTAATCAAGTGTCATTAGTCAAGTGTTGTCGGTCATTAGTGGCAGGACATAGCCGTCGTACCAATATCTCAGATACGAATGGCCGACAACTATCGACTAATGACTAACTGGCAATATTGGGTTTGTTTCCTCGTTCAAGCAAAAAAATAGTAGTTTTACAGGATAAAAAAGTAAATCAGACCTAATAAACTGTATTTATTTCTCTATTTATCAACCCGTTGACTCTAGCAACTATCAACAAACGATGAACCAGCCACAGATCGCTCCCTCACTACTCGCAGCCAACTTTGCCAATCTACAACGCGATCTGGAACTGATTAACCGAAGTGAGGCTGATTACCTGCACTTTGACGTGATGGATGGGGAGTTCGTGCCCAACATTTCCTTCGGATTCCCTATCCTGGAAGTTGCTCAGCAATACTGTCAGAAACCGATTGACGTGCATTTGATGATTACACAGCCTGATCGGTATATCGATGCGTTTGCGAAGGGAGGAGCCTCAGTTATTCATGTTCATTACGAAGCCTGTACGCATCTGCACCGGACGCTTACGCATATTCGTCAGTTAGGTTGCCGGGCGGGTGTAGCCTTAAATCCGCATACACCTGTTTCGGGACTGGTCGACATTTTGGAGCAGATTGACGTGATCCTGATAATGTCCGTAAATCCAGGGTTTGGGGGTCAATCGTTTATACCGCATACAATTCAGAAAGTAGCGGGACTGAAACAGTTACTGCTGGCCAATCAGTCGGCAGCTCTGATTGAAATTGACGGGGGCGTTGGAGAGGCCAATGCTCATTCGCTTGTTGCAGCCGGGGCCGATATTCTGGTAGCGGGTAGTTCAGTTTTTCATGCCAACGACCCTCTTGAAGCGATTCGTCAGTTAAAAAACAGTGGCCAGCCCATGATGGCCTAATAATACCCTAGCCCCTTTATCCAATTGAATTTGACTGCATTTTATGAAGAAATCTTACCTGGCTATTCTGTTAAGCGCCTTGGTGCTGACGACAGCCTGTCGCGATACGAAAACGAATCAAACCGAAACCCCGATTAGCGACACGACCCATGCGTCTGCTCCTCCTGCACCTGAGTGGTCTCGAAATGCTACCATCTACGAAGTTAACACCCGCCAGTTTTCGCCCCAAGGAACCTTCAAAGCCGTAGAAGCTCAGCTTCCCCGTCTGAAAGAAATGGGTGTCGATATTGTCTGGTTAATGCCGATTTATCCGATCAGTCAGAAGAACAAAAAGGGAACACTAGGCAGTCCGTATGCCATTGCGGATTACAAAGCAGTCAATCCGGCTTATGGCACATTAGCCGATTTAAAATCATTAGTCAATCGGGCGCATGCACTGGGGTTGCGGGTGATTCTGGATTGGGTAGCGAATCATACGGGCTGGGATCACGTCTGGGTGAAAGAGCACCCCGACTGGTACACGCAGGTCAATGGACACATGACAGCGCCTATTGACCCTTCAACCGGCAAACCAACCGACTGGACCGACGTTGCTGATTTGAATTATGATAATCTCCAGATGCGCAGAGGCATGATTGATGCTATGCAATATTGGCTAAAGGAATGTGATATCGACGGCTACCGTTGCGACATAGCGGGTTTCGTGCCAAATGATTTCTGGGCGGAATTACGTCCCCAACTCGACAAAATCAAAACGGTCTTTATGCTGTCGGAATGGGAAGATCAGCCCGATCAGTTCCGGAGTTGCTTCAACATGAATTATAGCTGGAGTATGCACAACATGCTGAAAGCCGTAGCTACAGGCGCCCGGAGTGCGGACAAAATTGATTCGTTACGGGATGCGAATCAGAAGCGGTTCCCACCCTGGTATTATCAAATGCTGTTCACCCAAAACCACGACGAAAATACGAATCATGGCACCTTAGCCGAATCGTTCGGGCCGGGAGCCGATGCGTTTGTTGTCTTGAGTAGTACGCTGGAAGGTATGCCACTGGTTTACAACGGCATGGAAGCAAATCTGAATAAACGGCTGGCTTTCTTCGAGAAAGATACAATTTCCTGGGGGCACTACGCGAAAGCCGATTTTTATAAAACATTGCTTACCCTTAAGCACCGCAACCGAGCACTTTGGAACGGTTTGTGGGGTGGTAAGGCCGTAAAAATTCCAACCGACCGAGATGACAAAGTATACGCATTTTACCGATTGCGCGATAACGACCGGGTAACCGTTCTACTAAACCTAAGCGGTCAGCCTCAAACGTTCCGGCTGGGGGGCGATGGTTTCGCAGGCATGTATACTGATGTTTTTGGTCATCAACCTGTTGAATTAAGGTCTGAAATGAGCGTTACGCTCAAACCCTGGGAGTACCGGGTAATGACAAATTAAATTTTTGCGTAACTTACCTCTCTTATCAACCTGCTCTTCTGATCGCTCGTGTGCGGTTCTTGGCCAGGAAATTGATACGGATTGGAACGACTCATCGTTTTAAAAAATATGCAAGTCTGGAATATCCTGGCAGGCCTGTTGGCCGTAGCCACCAGCTTTATTGGCCAGGCACAACCTAACGAACCCCAACGACGCTCCGCCGACCACACAGATGGGCCACCAACCTCGGCAGGTCAGGTACAGTGGGCAAGTCGGGTTATTGGTGTCTCGTCGGAGAAAAAGGGAGAACCCACTGGTGAGCAGTACAGAGCCTCACAGGCGCTGGGAGCACCCAGTAAATTACCTGAACTCGGCGAAAGTACATGTGCCTGGGCGCCCTTCTACGCCGACGGTACGGCCGACGAATGGATTCAGGTAGGGTTCATCAGACCGATGCACGCCCGCCAGATTGTTGTTGCCGAGAATGTCAATCCGGGTGCTGTCGTGGGCATTATCATTATCGACGAAAAAGGCGTTGAGCACTCCGTATACAAAGCTGCTAGTGCGCAAGTCCGGGCTGATCCTTTGCTCCGAGTTTTCCCCAAAGATTCAGGCTACGCGTGTCAGCAGATAAAAGTGGTCCTGAATGGTGCATCGTTGAAAGGCATGAACCAGATCGATGCTATCGGCATTTCGGAGGATACGAAACCCGTAACGGTTGGCATTAATCTGTCGAAGGATACACCTAAGGAAATTCAGAAAGAAAACCTGGGCAAAACGGTTAACTCATCGGGTCAGGAAGTGGCGCCCGTTATTTCGCCCGATGGTCGGACACTCTATTTCACCCGCAATTTTCATAAAGCAAACACAGGGGCTTCGGACCGGCAAGATGTCTGGTATTCATCGCTTGAAGGCGGAGCTAATGGTGGCTGGAGTGAGGCCGTTAATATTGGCGCTCCCATTAATAATACAGGCGATAACGCCATTAGCGGAATGGCTACCGATGGTCGCACGGCTTATCTGATTAACGTTTACCGGCCCGATGGCGGCATGTCCTTTGGCATTTCCAAATCCGTTCGAACTAAAGCAGGTTGGTCGCAACCGGTCGAGTGCAAGATTGCCAATAACTACAATCTGCACGAAAAAAATCAGTTGGAGTTCTGCGTATCGCCCGATGGACAGGCTATCATTCTGGCCGTGCAGCGTAAAGATACCCGTGGCAACCGCGACCTGTACGTGTCGCTTCAAAAACCCGATCATACCTGGTCGGAGCCTGTCTCGCTAGGCAACGTTATTAACACGGCCGAAGCCGAAAGTTCGCCCTTTCTGGCCGCCGACGGCCGTACACTTTACTTCACGTCGGCGGGGCATCCCGGCTATGGCAACGGCGATATTTTCGTGAGCCGACGACTGGATGATTCGTGGGGAAACTGGAGTGAGCCCGAAAACCTTGGACCATCCATTAATACGGACGAATGGGATGGTTATTTTACGATTCCGGCGTCGGGCGATTATGCTTACCTGAGCTCGCGAGCGGGTTCGATGGGCGAGGACGATATTTTCCGACTAAAACTGTATCCGGCCATTAAGCCCGATCCGGTAGCCATTATCTCCGGTCAGGTTATCGATGCGCTAAGCAAAAAACCGATTGCCTCGGAGGTGGTATCGAGTGTGTTTGGTGAACAGAAGACCGTTGCCAAAGTAGACTATAGCCCCGAAACCGGCGACTTCAAAATGATTCTACCCACGCAGAAGACCTACAACCTAAAGGCTAGCAAAGAAGGATATTTTACGGCGACTGAAATCATTGACTTAAGTAAAGACAAGCGTTTTCGCGATATCAAACGAAACCTGATCCTGATTAAGATTGAAACTGGCCAGAAAATTACGATGCGCGAAGTGTTGTTTCAGCAGGGGCAGTTTGATTTACTGCCGGGCGCCGATACAGAGTTGGATCGTGTGGTTACTATGCTGCAAACCTATCCAGCGATGGAGCTACTGGTTGAAGGGCATACGGATAATCAGGGTGAGTGGGAGCCTAATATGAAACTTTCCGCCGACCGCGTTCGGGTTGTAAAAGAATACATCTTAAGCAAAGGAATTGACGCTAATCGTGTCCAGACTAAAGCCTGGGGACCGAGCAAACCCATTGCCAGCAACGAGACCGAAGAGAAGCGCAAACTGAACCGGAGAGTAGAATTCACCATTATAAAAATCTAAGTACCCGCATTTTGCCGTAGTTTTGGCCCAATGTCTCTTTCCCGTAACACCTTACTCCTGCTGAGTGCCCTGCTGATTCTGGCCTTGGCACTTCGTCTGTATCGCGTCGGAACTTATAGCATTTATTTCGATGAGGAATCGACGTTACTGATCAGTCAGGGCGTTTGTCTCGAAGGATATAACCAAAAGGACGTTTTCAGTAAAACGTATTTCACACCGGCCGAATTCTGGAAACCCAAAACGTTCAACGACTTTATCGAAGCTAACATCCGGGGCGATATTGGTAACAGCCCGGCCTATTATGGTGTGTTATGGCTCTGGCTCAAGATCTTTGGGTTAAGTGATACATCGCTTCGAATGCCCTCGGTTATTTTCAGTGTTCTGACGGTCTGGCTGCTGTTCGTCTTTGTCCGCCGGCATTTCAGCGCCAGCTTACGAGCGAGTGGTTCAATAAATCTTGGTAGACAATCAACTATTGATGCACTAGCGCTGACGAGTGCTGCAGTGGCTACTATCGAGCCATTTTTTGTGGCATATAGCCATATTGCCCGTAATTACTCCATGACGTTTTTCCTGACGTTACTGGCTACCCATATTTTTCTCCTGATTCTGGAACGAGTCCGTTCATCGTATTCACTCAGTAGTTCAAGATCAGCGGGCGGTTGGCCATTGCCCCTGCTTTATCTGGCCTACGGACTAGTGTTTGTTACGGCAGTTTTGTCGCATTATCTGGCAGTAACGGTATTCCTCTGCCATGGTTTATATGCCTTATTATACCTGCGTAATAGTCGGGCTTGGATTACTTTGGGGGCAGTCGGCGTCGTTGGACTAGGTCTAGTTTCGTTATGGTTTTTGTTCGGAGGGGGTAAATACACCTTTTTCACACTGAATTATCAGGCCAATTTTTACCGGAATATTGCGTTAACGAATCCGACAGGTTCACCATTCGGCATTATCTTACCCGCTACTTTTTCGAATATCGCCCGACGAGCTATCCCTATTTTTTCTGACTTGTTTATGCCCATTAATGGGTTAGGGCCAGCGCTGGGTGGTTTACGTAATTCAGTAGTAGCGCTTGGATTAGGAACCATTACTACAGTCATTATGCATCGCTACTGGGCGGTTAACAGACCACCCGTCTGGATTTATGGTGTGATACCAGTTATCCTGTTAATCGGTCTACCCATTTATTCTGTTGTGCCGTTGCGGTTACTAGTGCTATCGGCAGCCATACCATTTATTTATCTCATTGCCCGGTACATAATTGGCCGAACAGATCGGAGTCAGAAACGGCTGGTCGTGCTGCTCTTACTGCTAGCCTTCATCCCTACCCTGTTTTTGCTGTTCATGGCTTGGCGGTCGGGTCATACGTTCGGCATTACACAACGATATTCCGGTTTTTCGTTTCCGTACGTTTGCATCCTCGTGGCGATGGGCTTGCGTCAGTTGACAACGCTCCGTTGGTGGTTTGCCGCGCCTATTACCATCGTATTACTAATTCAACTTGGCTTCGTTATCCAGTTGTTGGGCGATATTTACGCGGATGTAGCTCCGAAATACACCTATTTTGACAAAACGCGCATCGCTAATCCGTACTGGTCATCGGCGCAGCAACTGAAAGAATTGTACGCACCCGGCGATACCATTTTGTATCCGAACAAAAAGCGGATGATTTACTCAGAGAAAATCGACAAAACTTATTCACCCGTTACCCTGATCGATGCGCAGTTGGTTAACGTTTATTTGCCCAAAGATGCGCAGTACATTCAGCGTGTTGACCCCACCGAACCTAACCGGATTGTGCTGGTGAAAGGTAATACCGGCGAGAAAATTACTATCTTCGATTTCAAAGGCTCGACCTACCGCTACGGGGATTAAGCCAGTCCATCAACCGACCATGACACTAACAACCGAAACCACAGATATACAAACCCTTCAGGGCCAGCTACGGCTCAAACTGCTAAGTCTTTACAATCAGGCACACGCCGGTCATATCGGCTGCTCACTGAGTTGTATTGATTTGATGATTGCCACATTAGTAATGCGCAAGCGTGAGCAGGATACGTTTCTACTTTCAAAAGGCCACGCGGCTGCTTCACTCTATACGTGCCTGAATCACCTCGGCGAAATTTCGGATGAGGTGCTGGCGACCTATTACCATAACGGCACTACCCTACCCGCTCACCCGGCTCCTAACCAGCACCGAGGCATTCCGTTTGCAACGGGTTCGCTGGGGCACGGGCTGCCCATTGGTGCGGGCATCGCTCAGGCCAGTAAACTCCTTGGCGACGACTCACGGGTGTTTGTACTAATGTCCGATGGTGAAACTAACGAGGGCACGACCTGGGAAGCCGCTCATTATGCCGTGCAGAATGGACTCGATAACCTGATTGTATTAATCGATAAAAACGGTTTGCAGGGCTTCGACCACACTGCTAAAGTGCTGGGTGATACCGCTTCTGCAACTACCTGGAAGGCAATGGGGTTCGATGTTCTGGAGGCAGATGGACACGACGTGGATGCTTTACTGACGTTCGTTGATCAGCTAAGCACTACCCAGACCGGAAAACCGAAGGTAATTATTGCTCATACCATAAAGGGGAAAGGCGTTTCTTACATGGAAAACCGGCTCGAATGGCATTACCTGCCCATGACTGCCGAGCAGTACGAACAGGCCTGTCAGGAGGTGAGCGAACGGTATTTAGCGGCTCATCCTGTTTAACACCATAGCCGAGTCTTATCTTCCGGCTACCGCATATTCGATCCTTTTCCTGTAATATTGCGGGCTGAAAGTCTTATCTACCACTTTGCTACTATCCGAAAAAATTGCCCGGCTCAACGGACCCATTGTTGTTTTTGGTGCCAGCGGCTTTATTGGTGCCAATCTGTTTGAGCAACTATTCCGTGTTCGCCAGGATGTTTTTGCCCTAACCCATGACGCCACTAAAGCCTGGCGGCTGAAGTTACTGGACGTTCCCGCCGAAAATATTGTTCATTGCGATATTCTGTCTAATACCTCCGTACAAGATGTTTTTGGCCGCATTCGCCCAAAAACTATTTTTAATTTAGCAGCTTATGGGGCTTACAGTAAACAGAAGAACGTCGGTTTAACCTACGAAACCAACGTCTTGGGCACAGTCAATATACTGGAGAACTGTACGACCGAAATGGTCTATATCCACGCCGGTAGCAGTTCGGAATACGGTTTTAATTGCACAGCGCCCAAAGAAACTGACCGCGTAGAACCCAACAGCCATTACGCCGTTTCGAAAGTTTCGGCCGCTTATACGCTTGAATATTACGCTCGTCTTCAGGGCTTAAATACACTTAACCTGCGATTGTATTCCATCTACGGGGGCTGGGAAGAACCCGACCGATTGATTCCCCGGCTGGTAGAAGAAGCTCGCAAAGGGCAGTTACCTCCGCTGGTTTCGCCCGACATCAGTCGCGACTTTGTGTACGTTGACGACTGCATTGATGCGTTCGTACAGTCTGCACTACAGGTTGGTCCCGAAACGCGGGGGCGGTCATATAATATTGCTACGGGACAAAAAACCACCATGCGCGAGCTGGTGGGCGTGACCCGACAAACCTTTGGCCTAACACTGGAACCAGTCTGGGGCAGCATGAACAACCGCAACTGGGACCTGTCCGATTGGTACGGCGATCCGGCTGCCGCCGAAGCCGATCTAGGCTGGAAAGCAACTACCTCGCTAAGCGATGGTCTGCGCCAGACGGCCGATTGGCAAGTAGCACACCAGTACGAAAATCGGGTGCTACCGGCGTTTCAAACACCTACCCTCAACCCAGTTATCTCGCCCATTATCGCTTGTTACCGTGATGCGCAGGCGATTCCGTACATGTACGAGCGGTTAGTCAAAACCTTCAACGAGATGAAGGTTCGTTACGAAATCATTTTCGTGAATGATAACTCGCCCGATAATACCGACGAAGTACTGAATGAAATCTGCGCTAAGGACCCTAACGTGATTGCTATTAAGCACTCGCGTAACTTCGGGTCGCAGTCCGCATTCCTGAGCGGCATGGAAATTTCGACCGGCGACGCGGTTGTGCTAATGGACGGTGATTTACAGGATCCTCCCGAAATCATTCCGAAGTTTTACGAAAAGTGGCAACAGGGTTTCGACGTTACTTACGGCGTTCGGGTGCAGCGTGAAATGGCTCCGCATGTTCACTTTTTCTACAAGCAGTTTTACCGCTTATTTAAGCGAACTGCCTACATTGACATTCCGGTTGATGCGGGCGATTTTTCGTTGATCGATCGTAAAGTCGTGCGTGAATTGGTGGCCCTACCCGAAACCGAACAGTTCCTGCGCGGACTACGGGCGTGGGTTGGATTTAAGCAAACGGGCGTAGACTACGTGCGGCCCGAGCGGATGTTCGGCGTATCGACCAACAACTGGACTAAGAATATCTGGTGGGCAAAAAAAGCGATTTTCTCGTTCAGCTTTGCACCGCTCGAACTGATGACCTACGCGGGTTTTGTGCTTACCGGCCTTTCGATGCTGGGGATTATCTGGCAGATTATCTCGCGACTGCTCAATTTCGATCCCCATACACCTTATGGGCTCTCGACGGTTATCGTACTGGTGATGTTCTTCGGAGGAATTAACCTGCTGGGCATTTCGTTTTTAGGCGAATACATCAGTAAGATTTTTGAGGAGACTAAAAAACGCCCGAAATTTATCCGAACGATGGTGCGCAAAGGTCAGCATATTTATAAAACAGCAGCTGAAATTAGCACATTGGTGGAGCAGCGGAAAAGTAAGTAATAGAGCGGGTAATTTTCACACACTATGCGTAAAGAATTTTCAGCCGCTGTCGAGCGAATCGGGCGGGAAGACGATAAAGTCATTTTCATTACCGGCGACCTGGGCTACAGTGCCCTCGAAAACGTAGCCGAAGCCATGGGGCCGCGGTTCATCAACGCGGGCGTAGCCGAGCAGAACATGGTTGGTGTAGCGGCTGGAATGGCCTACAAAGGATATAAGGTGTTTTGCTACAGTATTGCCCCTTTTGTGGTTTATCGTTGCCTCGAACAGTTCCGTAATGACGTTTGTCTCCACAAAATGCCGGTCTTTTTGGTCGGTAATGGCGGTGGCTACGGGTATGGTATTATGGGCAGTACACACCATGCTATCGAAGACCTGGCTTGTCTGAGCAGCCTTCAGAACGTGAATACATATATTCCAGCTTTTGCCGATGAGGTAGCTCCCATGCTGGACCAGATTGTCGCCGAAGGTCGCCCGACTTATCTGCGATTGGGAGCGGGTCCTAACACACCCGACGGTGCAGAAACACTTGGTTCGTTTAAGCACATTGTAAAAAGTCACGCGCCTATAGGTACCGTCGTAGCTCTTGGTCCGGTAGCTGCTAATGTGCTGACTGCTCTTAAAGATGACCTACTAGTAGGTCAATTCGATGTCTTTACCGCAACCAATTTACCGCTTGATCTACCTACTAGCCTGGCGCACAGTTGGGCGGGCAAACCGTTACTGGTAGTCGAAGAACACGTATCGGTAGGCGGTCTGGCGCAACAGTTATCGGTTAAACTCCTGGCCGATGGTGCCGCGCCGAGTCATTTCGTTAGTTTGTCGGCACAGGGCTATCCAAACGGTCTCTACGGCGATCAGAAATATCACCAGCAACTTTCCGGGCTTGATGCAGCTAGCATTGCCCGACAATTGGCTGCTTGGACAATAAATTAGCCTTTAGCTACGTCGGTATCAATTTTGCTACGTTATCATTATGGCTCAGCCGCAAGTGCTATCCGCTCCTTCCCTGTCAACCCGTCGCTCAACTAAAGTACCGGGCTGGCTACAGGTGCTTGGCTGGTTGCTGATCGCTTTACCCATTCTGCTATTCGGTCTGGTATGGCAGCAATACGCCATTAACATACCCAAGTGGGACGATCACGCGTTACGGGCATTTCTAGTTTATTCGGACCAGGAGACGACCCTTTCTGGTAAAATCTACCAGCTTTTCCGGCAGCACAACGAGCATCGGATTGTCTATGACCGTATCATTACGGCGCTTGATTATTGGCTATTCGGTAAGCTGAATTATAAACACCTAATGGTCGTCGGGAACCTGAGCTTGGTTGGGTTGCTGGCCGTGTTTATAGGAGTATTACGTCAGCATCGAAAAACCGTACTCTACGCCGTTCCGGTTTCGCTACTGCTGTTTAATCTGTCGCAATGGGAGAATATGTTTTGGGGGATGGCTGCCCTACAAAATTTCTCAGTAGTGCTTTGGGTCGTGGCCGCTTTTTATTTTTTGACTTACACGCATCGCTGGGGCCTGGCCCTAGTCGCAGCTATACTAGCTACCCTCACCAGCGGAAACGGTTTGATTGTCTGGCCTATTGGATTTGTTCTTTTAGCACTGCGGCTAGCCAGTTATTCCAGAGAAAGTAAGTCAGCCACCAAATGGAGCGAACAGTTTCAACCACTTATCGGCTGGACAGTTGGTGCTCTAATAGTTGTTGGGTTATATTTCACCGGTTTTGAAAAACCAGCTGATATCACCTATGTTCGGCCTGGGCCATTGGCGCTGCTGAAGGGTTGGTTTGCCGTTATCGGTGCGGCTGCCGAAGCCCTGCCGTTTGGATCTCCGTTACGCACTAGTATCCTGCTTGGTGGCCCTATGACCGTCGTAACGCTCGGTATTAGTGTCTGGGGTTTTATCGTTTACTGGCCGACCATTAGCCAAGTGGTTCTCCGCATTCTAAAGCCTAAAACGACGGTTTATAAGGCCTCACTGCCGATTCCATCCTTGTTGCTTTTCTTCTGGGGGTGCGCTGGATTTATCCTTGGTACGGCGGCTGTAGTGGCCTGGGCCCGAACTGGTTTCGGTGCCGAACTACTCATCACGAGTCGCTACAAAATGTATTCGCTGGTATTGCTGATTCTACTGTATCTCTTTACCGTCGTTAACCTGCCTAATCGCACTAGCAACTGGGCAGGGCTGTTAGGCGGAGTGGGTAGTCTAGCTCTTGCCTGGTTATCGTACTATTCCTTTCTGGATGAAACGATTTGGTGGCGTCACTGGATGACGACAAATCAGTTTAATTGGCTGTATCCCACCAATCAGCCGGTTGCAAAACTGGATTCTATCACCCAGCATTATACCGACCTGGCTCCTGCCTTTTATGAGGCCGCTTTACCCATTCTTTATGGACCAGCTCAGCAGCCAGCCGATTCCGTAATGCTCAACAAAACAGCCGCCGGATTTTCAGCTCAAAGTATGACTGCTCCAGCTTTGGGCCTTGTGGATGCGGGTACGTATTTGTTGCTTAGGTCTTCTCAGCGCGTATATTTGTTCCCAGCCTGGCAGGCCCAGACCTCACCGAGGCAGGCCCGATTCTGGCCTGCCAATCAATTTAAGGCAGGACTCAAAGGCATGGTTTTCCCAAACGAGCTCAAAGCCGGAACCTACCAACTGTTTGAACTGCGGGTAACGGCGACCAATCAGTTAACACTGCATTCGACAGGGCAGCAGATTGTATCGACGGGGCAACCGACTGATGCCGCTAAGAAAAACTGGTAATAAAATGAACAACGTAAAACGAATAATGAGCGCGCCTTGATGAACAGGACATTTTCACATTATTTACTCTATACTGTTCATTGTTAACCCATTACACAACGTTAAATTTTAGTAATATAGAGTCATACTCTACCGCATTCTCTTCGTATGGAAACAAACGCTCCTGTGGCTGCCACCGCCCGACCGACACTAAACCATTTCAGGCAGTTAGATGGAGTTCGATTCATTGCCGTTGCGCTCGTACTTATTGATCACTGGTTAACCCGAATTATTTCTGAAGTACCGCTGGGGTCCCTGGGAGTTACAATTTTTTTTGTACTAAGTGGCTTTCTGATCACACGTATTCTACTATCCAGCAAAGAAAAACTTAAAAAGCCGACGAGTGCCGACCAACCAAACAGCGGGCTGGGCAAATACCTCAAAACATTTTACATCCGCCGGACGCTCCGCATTTTTCCGATTTATTACCTCACGATAATCATTTTAGCGATTATTAATGAACCACCCGTCCGTAAAACCTTTGCCTGGCTGGCGCTATACGCGACTAATATTTACATTGCCGTTCACCAGACCTGGATGGGTACCGTCGATCACTTATGGTCGCTGGCGGTTGAGGAACAGGTATACCTAATTCTGCCCTTGCTGCTGTTTTTTGTACCCCGTCGCTATGTACCACTTACGATGCTATTGATGACAGTGCTCAGCATCGGCCTACGCTATATTCTGTACTATGCTCATTTCGAGTGGTTTGTAGGGTATGTCTCAACATTTACCTGCCTGGATTCATTCGGGTTGGGAGGCATTATGGCTTATGGTTGGCTCTACAAACGGGATTTGTTCATACGCATTTTCCAGCCGTCACACTGGGTCTGGATTAGTTTAGCAGCGTTTGTAGCTGCCGTAGTGGCTAACCATTATATAACGCTCTACACTTCACTGGGCTATCATAACCCATTATCCGATGTGTGGGAACGCTTCATTGCGTCTGTATTTGGCGCATTTTTGATCGGTCGGGCCGTGCTGGGATTTGATGGAGTGATGAAATGGATACTGGAAAACGCCGTCAGTCAATATATGGGCCGAATCAGTTACGGCTTGTATCTGTACCACAACTTTGTTTATAACGTATATCACACTCAGCCGACTCACTTTACGGCACGGGCCTGGAGACGCATTACCGATATACTTCCTTTCCTAAACAGTACCTATTTCTTTAAATTTTCTTTTTTTGTGGCGCTAACGATTACACTAGCTACAATTTCCTGGTATCTGATCGAGAAGCCAATTAATAATTTGAAGGATCGGTATTCGTACTGATTTTATACGCATCAATTTTTTCATTCCAGCCCAGCTTATCTTCCCGCTCAATAAAGTCCTTTCCCGTTCGGAAAACAAGCCGTAACTATTTTCTATATTTGTGGTCTAAAGTGCGTAGTCGTTACTTGTCAGGCATTGTTATTAGTAGCTATTTGTTTGTAAGATTTTCTTTCAGCATTACTTTAACAGATTATTATCAATGCCATTCCATGATAATTATTGATGAAAGTACTTCCGCAGCAATACTATATTGCCTGCACAAACCAATCCTAAAAAAACCAGGTGCTGGACGTCCAACGTGCTGCTAACCCTCTAAAGTAGACTGAATGAGCCTCTTGCTGTCAATTGTAATGCCGGCTTACAACGAAGAAGAAGTGATTGAAGCTGTTGTCAAGCAGTGGACTGATTTGTTGACCCGCCAATTTCCCGCCGATAATACTCGTCTTATTGTTGTCAATGATGGCTCACGCGATAAAACCGGCGCTATCCTGGACCAGATCAAAGATCGCTATCCGAAGTTAATGGTCGTGCATCAGCCCAATGGTGGGCATGGTAACGCCGTTGTCAACGGTTATCGGCAAGCTGTAGCACTGGATTCTGAATATGTGTTTCAGACAGATAGCGATGATCAGTTCGTTGCGGATGATTTCGCCAAATTATGGGCTAAGCGCGACGAATCGCCATTTATCCTGGGGTACCGCGAAGAACGATACGATGCCTTTGCCCGGTTAATTATCACCCGGATTCTGCGGCTCAGTATAGCGTTCATATACGGAACGTATATCATGGATAGCAATATTCCATTCCGGCTTATTCGGGGTTCGTTCCTGCGCAAATTGCTTGCTCAACTCCCAACTCCAACGCCTTTTGCGCCAAATATTTTCCTGGCGGTAATGGCTAAAAAAGCGGGTTTCAATACGTTCGATATTCCAATTACACATAAGGAACGGCTGACCGGCACCGTTTCAATTCTCAAATGGAAGCTTCTGAAAGTCTGTATTCAAAGCTTCAAGGAACTTGCTCAGTTCCGCTTTGAGCTTAGCAGTAAAGTCAAAGCCCTCAAAAGCCCTGAGCCGGTAACTGCGTGAGTTATTGTATGATGTAATGCGTATGATATAATGCACGAGGTAACTTGAAAGCAATATATCATACGCATTACATCATATCTCTGTCTCACATCCCGTCGCGAATCCAACTCAACCATGCATTATAAATACGTTATTATCGGCTCTGGCCCAACGGGTCTTGGAGCAGCTTACCGCCTGAAAGAATTAGGAATTACTGACTTCATCGTTCTGGAAAAAGAAGGCCGCATCGGCGGCTTATCAAAAAGCTTCGTTGACGAGAAAGGATTTACCTGGGATGTTGGCGGCCACGTTCAGTTTTCGCATTACAAATACTTTGACGATCTGATGCGTAAGGCGTTGGGCGAAGACGGTTGGCTCAGTCACCAGCGCGAATCGTGGGTCTGGATCGAAAACCGCTTTGTCCCCTATCCGTTTCAGAACAACATTAAGTACCTGACGCCTGAAACGATGTGGAAATGCCTCGAAGGCATTATCCAGAACTACAAATTCCCGACTAACAAAAAGCCTGCGAATTTCCGTGAATGGATTCTGGCCACCTTCGGCCCAGGATTAGCCGAGACGTTCATGTTCCCTTACAACTTCAAAGTGTGGGCTTATCCACCGGAAGACATGAATGCCGTTTGGGTTGGTGAACGCGTGGCCGTTACAGACTTACAACGGGTAACCAAAAATATTATCTTCGATAAGGACGATTTCTCGTGGGGTCCAAACAGCACGTTCCAGTTTCCGAAACACGGCGGAACGGGCGGTATCTGGGAAGCGGTTGGCGATCTGGTTGGTCGTGATAAGATTAAGCTGAACGCCACGGTAGAAAAGGTAGTTGGTCCTGAGAAAAAAATCGTGCTGGCGGGTGGCGAAGAAATTACCTACGATGCCCTGATGAGTACGATGCCACTTGATCTGTTTACACAACGGGTCGAAGGATTATCGTCCGACACGATTCAGCTGGCGCAGGGCCTGAAACACTCCTCAACCAACGTGGTAGGTATCGGTTTGAAAGGTAAGCCGAAAGAAAGTTTGAAAACAATGTGCTGGATGTATTTCCCGGAATACAACAGTCCGTATTATCGTGTGACGGTATTCTCTAATTATAGCCCAAACAACGTACCGGACATTAATCAAAACTGGTCGCTCATGACCGAAACCAGCGAATCGTCAGCTAAACCCGTCAACCGCGAAACGCTGATTGATGATACGATTCGGGCGTTGATTGAAGACCAGTTAATTGAGTCGGCAGACGATGTTATCTCGACTTTCCACATGGCGTTTGACTATGGTTACCCCACACCATCGGTAGAACGGGATGGGATTCTGAAAGCTGTTTTACCCGCGCTTGAGCCATTCGGCATCTATTCACGGGGCCGGTTTGGAGCCTGGAAATATGAAGTTAGTAATCAGGATCACTCCTTAATGCAGGGGGTTGAATGGGCAAATCGCGTGGCCGCTAATGTTCCCGAATTAACGTTACCTTTCCCTGAGACCGCTAACGCGATGTGGGGAAAATAAGTAGATTAGTCTATAGTTTTCAGTCGTTAGTCGACAGTCATTAGTATTTTAGCAATTCCTAAAACCTATTGACTGACGACTGACGACTTTTTTTACTATGAAACAACGTATCTGGCTTGGTGTTGGCGCAGTGGTCCTGCTGATTGGTGGCTGGTTGGGCTATCAACAGTTGGGTACTGATGCGCATACCATGCGTTCGTTGATACCATCTGGCGCACTAATGGTATTTGCCAGCGACCGACTTCAGGATACGGTTTCGGCCAGAATATTGCGCAATGAAATATCACTGCAACAGGTTCCTATCTTCGATCAGGCACGCCAGCGGCTCGGCCGATTTCTCTACACAACTGCCGATTCAGCCACGGTAATTAACTTCGTTTCCGGTCGGGATATTCGCTATTCACTCCATACGATTTCCAAGTCGACGCTTGATTTTATTTTCTACATTCCGATTACAGAACAAGATCAAGCCTTCCTGAATCGCCTGTCGAACCCCGACCCGCGTCAATATCGCGTTCTAAACCATACCTTTTCGGGCGAAAAGATTCTGGATCTGGTATCGATAACTAATGAACCCATTGGTTCCTTTATTTTGACTGATGACTTTCTGGTTGGCAGCCCATCGGGTATTCTGATTGAGAACGTAGCGAAACGAATGCATCAGTCGCTGTCAAGGTCAGGAACCGACCCGCTGGTAAAATCATCCGGTAAAGTCCTGGACGACGAGCATCTGGCAGCATTATCAGTCCGACCCGAAGTGTTGCAATCTCTGTTTGGCAATGTTGGTTCACTGGTGCGGCTATTCCTGCCGGAAGAATTAAATCTGCAATTTCGCTCATCAGCCTCTCACTCTCATCTAATCGGTTACGCCGTCGATCAGATTGGTGCCCGGCAGGACGTAGCTGAACTATTTACTGGCCAGACGCCCCAGCGCATTACCCATGCAGATCTAATTCCGCAAACGACAGCGACTCTTTATCACATCAGCATCAGCGATGCCAAGCGCTTCGGCAGATCGCTGAGCCGGCTACTGGGTTCGGCTTCCAGCGATTTTCTGCGCGACCGTTTTAGCCAGATCGAATCACTGGCTGATTCACTTTATCCGACACTTGGCAGCGATATTATACTCTGTCGTCTGGAATCTCCCAGTGGAGCGCTACGGCAGGTACTGGTTCTCACGGCCCGGAATGGTAAACAACTGGCGAATATCTATCAGAAGGTAGCTTACCGGGTAGGGGCTGGCGCATCTTCGCCCGTGAAAAATTTCCTGGGACATAAAGTGCTGTTACTTAACGCGTCCGAGGTTCCTGCGTCATTATTCAGCAGTTTATTTTCGGGATTTCCGCAAAGCTGGATAACTCAGCATGGGCCTTCGCTGATCGTTACCAACAGCGAAGAAGCTATGCAGGATTATCTGCAACAGGTACAGCGCCGGTCGGTCTGGTCGACGGATCGACGACAGGCTGAATTTGTGTCGACAACGATGCGCCCTGCTAATTTCACAGCCTTCGTTCGCCTGAACAGAGCACGGACTGCTGTGCCTACAACCTGGCCGCTGGCATGGCAAAACCTGCTCGATCAGGTTGACCCGACCACAGGAAGTTCAGCCCTGGCTAGTCTGGAGAACGTGGCTTATCAGGCGAGTTATGGCAACGAAAATATTATCTCAACGGTCATTCTGGGTAGGACTACTCGTCGGGCCAGCCAGGCTGTTTTGAATAAATTACTCTTACGGAAGAAAACCGAATTCGAGGCTCCCCTGCAATCAGCGCCCGTCGTTGTCGGAAATTTAAGCGATAGTGCTGCTCAATTTTATGCTCATACTAGCGCCAATCAATTTGTGCTGGTAACCCCTGAAGGTGATAAAATTCCTCAGAACAGCATTGATGGCCCGATTCGTAGTAACGCGCTAGGTGTCGACTTTTTAAATAATGGACGGCTGCAATACCTGTTTATGACTGATCGGACGCTTTATATTGCCGATCCGGCTCGCACTGCCAGCACAACCGCACTTCAGGGAATTACTTTGCCGAGGGGAATTGACACTTCCTATCTAGGTCGCCCGCGTGGTAATCAATATCGTAATCTAGTAGCTCTAACAGCCCACCAAGGAGGGCATGTATATGCCCTCGACCGCCAACGCCGGGCCTTTGTACGATTAATGACAGCCAAACAGAAAGGACCATTGCTCGTGCCGTTTCAGGTCATTGCTACCCCAACCGGGATGGATGTGCTGGCTACTCAGGCGGATGGAAGTGTGAATTTCTGGCGTGAAAATGGTACGCAGTACCCTCATTTTCCAGCACGGATTGAACGGACAAACGAAGAAGAACCGGAAGTTAAATTTGCGGGACCAGCGCTCTTGCCATTTGGCCAATCTCTGATTCACACCATCACTGAAGATGGCCAGCTTTTAGAATTGAATCGTAATGGACTGATTGCCAGCCGTACACAATTATATCGACCCGTTCGAAATGGATTCTTCCGACTCTTCCCCGACGAAGATCAAACCAATTGGTTATTACTCCGGACAACCGATACTGAAATAGCGGTGCTGGATCAACAGGGGCAACGGCGTTTCGATGTGCGGGCGCTACCATCCGGCCGCAATCAGGTTCGTTATCACCGACTCGGTGCTGGCATTGACCTGATTAGCGTTCAGTCAGGTGGTTTTACCACTTTATACGACCTAAACGGCCGTATTATCAGCGACCGCCCTATTCCGAGTAATTTTCCGGTTACCCTGCAATTCGACGAACGTACGAATGAATTGTATATCCTAAGTGGAGTTGGCCGGACCGTACAAGTATTTAGTATTCGACTTAGATAGAATTGGGTGTGTATATTCTCCGTTATACTGTTTTAATTATCGTACTCATTTTGTGGGCTGGTGGTATATCCAGCACAGTTTTACACGGACTTTATCAAACTGGCGTAATTGGCGATGATTACCGATTTGGTGATTTGTATCGTCTGTCGGTGCTGCCACAGTTCAAGCAGGAACAGCCCGTTTGTCAGTCGTCACATCAGGCTAGTGATACGGCCTCGACGCATCTTTATCTGATCGGAGATAGCTTTTCGGAACCGCAACGATTAAGTCAGGATGACTTTGCCGTGAGTCATTTTCAGCGGGTAGCCTGGGATCATCAGCAACGGGTACAACTCGATCCAACCAAACGAAATGTTCTTCTAATTGAATCAGTGGAGCGGCATTTCCGGGAACACTTCACTCGACCTATTAACGAACTGGTAGTGGAAGCCGACACCAGCCGAACGCCTGTTTTACAGCCGACTTTAATGCAACGTATCAGCGAAGAATTTCACCTGAGCGATGTCGAAGAGCGGCTCGAAACGGTGCTGTTTAGCCACGATTGGGCCTTTTGGTTCAAAGAATTAAAAGCAAGCTTAACCCTACGCTGGTTTGACCGAGCCAATGGTAGCGTCAGTTTATCCAAAGACCATCAGCACGTATTTCTGAAGTTGGATACCGACACGACTAAACGACTGAATTCATCGTTTGCCCGCTTGACCGATCAGGAAGTTAATATGCTGATTGATAGTGTTAACGCCACAGCCGCCCGATATCAACGATTGGGTTTCAGTGACGTTTACTTGTCAATTATACCCAACAAAACCACCATTTTGGAGCAAAATCGCGGTGCCTACAACCACCTGATCGAACGAATTCAATCGAATCCTCGCTTACGTGCGCCGACGATTAACGTATACGATGCTTACCGAAAAGCTCCTTTTTCCCCTTATCTGAAAAGCGATACCCACTGGAACTGCGAAGGCCGAGCCATGTGGCTGGAGCAGGTGCGGCAAGGGATTAAGTTATAGACCGTGGTGTCGGTTTTGAGAAACCGACACCACGAAAACGTCAAATTATCACTTCACAACTGGTTGAACAACAAACGTTTGTTGGCTCCAGTTGAAGCAACCGTCGGTAGTCATACCCTGCACGACAACCCGGTAGGTTCCTTCCTGATCACAGGTATAAAACGATAGAGCCGATTTGCCTTGAGCGCCCGTACGAACCTGCGGATTCCAATAGAGTAAATTCCGAAAATCAGGTACGCGGCTTTCAAGTTGGGCTGCATTGCTATACTGAGGAGCCGCAAACTCGCGCTGTGCCTGAAGCCCATCGTATTCCAGCACGACCGAATGTGGATCTAGCTGAAAACCAGCCAAGTCGCCCTTGTATGTTTTAAAGCTGACGATACCCGGCAACATGGAGTACCCCAGAAAATACCGCTTCGTAACCACATCCAGCGATCTGATCTTCAACGGACTAAACGCCATCAAGCGGTCAGTATCAACTATGGGAACGCCGTCCAGCAAAATCAGCGGTTCACCCTCAAAAAACTCGCGATAACGCACGTTATACACCCGCAATGAAAAATGCTTGTTACGTCGATGTACCTGTACCCCAGGCACATACTCGCTCAAGACTTCTTCCATGACCGTAAAGCGCGTATACGCGTCCAGTAGATAGCGTTCGTCGGCTTTACCGTAAAAGGCAGTCGTATCTATGAGTTGCGGCAATTGAGGTACTGACACATTATGACTTGCATAGCTGGTCTGTACCTGCATCGACAGACTGCGCTCCATAAGCGCCGACCGATCGGGTTCGGAGAGCGTAAAAATGGGTAAAGGCGTATTGGCCGATGCATCCGTAAATGGACTACTAACATCGATACGAAAGGTACTATCCGCCGATGCAACCTGCAAAACGACATCTTTAGCACCGTAAAAATTATCCATCTCGAAACGGACCCGCCCCTGTTCATCACTGCGGATACTTTGCAATTGGCTAACCGCACCCGGCACAGAGAGATAGGTAAGTATCTGAGGAACAGGTGCGCCAGTTTGCTTATTAATTACTCGCCCCTGAATAGCAAGGCTCCGATGCTCTGGGACAGCTTCTACAGTGGACGATTTAGCTGCTCTTTCTGTTTCCCACCGAAAACGGCGCCAACCTTGTGTTAGCATCAGATTATCGACCGCAGCATCGGCTTCTGGCCCGGTTTGCGTCAGGTAATAATCGGGCGATTCGACAGCACCGCGTAAATCCGATGTCAACCAGATATAACCAGGCAGACTTTCGTTAGCTGTTTGTAAGGAATCGAGCCGAAACACTGAAACGGACAGATCAGCATCCAACGGGCGGCCTGTTGGATCGGTTGTGGCCAGATTGAGCGTTACCGGCGTCCGGCTTGCGTATTGTGGTTTATCCGGTTGAATTTGAATTGCCAAACCGGGTTGTGGGCGTTTAAAATATAGCCGTTCACAGACCGGCTTCCCCGCTCCATCGAATAACGTGAAGTGCGATATACCTTCCCCGAGGCTATTTTTTGGAATCAGAAACGTGGTTTCTCCTGTATGCACGCTATGTACCTGCGCTACCTTAACCGACTGACGCGTGTGACCAACGAGATAAACAACGGGGTTTTGTGAGTCCGGAGCGGGTTTGTTGGTTCGGGCTGTTACCTTAAGCTGCCCTGTCTCTCCTTCATCGACTCGTAAGGTATAACCCTGTTCATCAATAGCCGGTAATGAACCAGTTATTGTACGACTCCGCCGATCAGTCAGTACTACGCGATAAGGGGTACCACTAGTCGGCGTAAATGAAAATGAGCCCATACCAAACTTGAGCGACGTAAACCGCGCCACCGTATCATTTCGGTTCAGCAGAAAACCCTGACAGTCAACTCCCCGGCCAGTTTTTCGATCGACAACTTTAAAGGCTATTTTCGCTGGTAATCCATTAACCAAGTGACCACCTTCTGGAAAAAACTGTGCATCGTAGGCCAATGAATCGTTGGACGCTGGTAAACCAAGTTTCCGGAAAGAATTTACAATCGTGATGGGCTTTTCGAATAAAAAGTCGGGGCCGGTATTCTTCATCCAAGCCGTATACGCCCGCACCACGTAATGCCCGGATGTTAACGTTAATGGCAGCAATAGAGAACCTGATCCTTTACCAGTTCCTAAACCTACTTTCGTTTGGAGCACAGATTTCTGGTCTTTATCCAGCAACTCCAGATACGCCACTTTACTGACATCCAGCGGTTGGTGTAATATACCATCCACATAAAACAGTCGAAACCACATCACCTCGCCAGCGATATAAAACTGACGATCGGTGTGCACAAACAGCTTTTCTGACAGCGATTGCATAGCCTGTGTTTCCACCTGTTGCCGCAGTTTGGTCAATGTGGGGTCCTGCGCCTGCGTCGATACACGTGCCCCAATTAGGACAACGCCGAGCAACAGCTGGAACCAAAAAAGAGAGGCATGTTTCATTTGCGAAATAGCTCAGGTGATTTTTCAGGGCCAATACGAAGGCTTGGTTGTCGTTCCCAAATTCCGGCAGTCCGTACAGCTAATACCGGCAGCCGTATACTTGCCTTTGCCTAAATCTTCAAGAACATTATAAGCACCGTCCTTATCAATATAAGCACTTAACGGCAGCCGATCCATAGGTTTGGGAATTGTATCTATGAAGCAACCTTCATAACCCGTCACTACCAGATAAGTTGGCATTGAAGCTGGTCGATCAATAAATACCCGTACTTGCTCTACCGAATAACCATCCAGAAATCCCATTACGGGCTCAGACGAGTCGGTTACATTATGCACATTACCGACCACCTGCGAGGGCAACGGGTCGAAAAGACTACCCAGTTGCTCCGTATTTTTCCGCATATTCTGCCAATAAGTATATCCGGCTTCCGATAACGCGTACTGTTTCAGCAGGATACTGTATTTAATCAGGAGTTTGGGCGAAGTGGCGGGAATAAACAGGATAGGAGCTTGCTGAACAACATCTTCGGTTAACCGGGTTGTCGACCCAAGCAGAATACCGGTTGATGGCCGCGTACGCCAGCAGCGATTAATACTCATATCAGCACGACCAACTAACCGGTTATTGATGTACTCATAGGGAGATGTATAAGGCGTCCTGATCTCGTAGGTGTCCTCATATTCCCAGCGGTAATATTTTGTCTTGTTCGCCGGATCGTGCGTATTGGCGTAAATTTGGACGCCATTATTTTCTACCGCCCAGGAAACACTGTCGATCTTAGGCGTCTGTTGAATCGTAATCTGATCAGACAGATACTCTTTGCCATCGGTTGTTTTGATACGTACCTGATAGGCGCGTCCAACCATCAGCGTGGAGTTGAGCGTATAAATGCCCTTATCGGTTTCTGTCAGCGTATAAGCTGTACTTCCTGCGCTTTCCACCCGGATAACTGCTTTCTGCTCGGGCGCTGGCTTACTGAAATCTTCAATATTCTGAGTTCGCAACAGCTTAATGACGGTTGGTCCGGTACCTCCGTTCAGGAATCCATCAACAACCAGATAACGGTTCGGTGCCGTAATTTCGGGGGGGCGGTAAGGGTCCGTGCAGCTACCGATCAGCACCCAGAGTAAACCATGCAGTAACTGCCGCTGCCACTGTTTCATGTTTTGCATCCGGCTAAAATTTAAAGTTATAAGTCAGCGTTGGAATCGGTTGCGCAAAAATGGATAGCTGATAGCCCCGAATAACTCCGTTTGCCGACGTGAAATATACAGAATAGGCATTGTGGCGACCGGTCAGGTTATATACGCCTACCGACCACGAACTATGCGCCAGTTTTTTAATTTTATGATTGCCTTCAATATTCATCGATAAATCGGTCCGGAAATAGTCAGGAATCCGATACTGGTTTCGATCGGAATAATACACCCGTTCAACCCCGCCTAACTGGTACTTAGCTAAGGGCAGCGTGATTGGCCGACCCGTGCTATACGTCACGTTGAACGAAAAACTTAACCGGCGATTTGCTTTGTAATTTCCCACCAGAGTTACATCATGTGGTTTATCGTAGCTACTTGGATACAGTTTACCCGCGTTAACCATGTCTGATACAAAGGTAGCCGGGGTCCGTAGCAACGATCGGGAGTACGTGTAGCTAATCCAGCCATTGAGTTTGCCAGTTAGTTTTTTGATCATCAGCTCAATACCATACGCGATTCCCTGGGCTCGTACAATATCCGTTTCGAGATGGTGGTTAAGCAGCAGTGTAGCTCCGTTTTTATAGTCAAGTTGATTATCCAGCGTTCGGTAATATCCTTCTACCGACAGTTCGATGGTGTTGGCGCGCAGGTTATGATAATAGCCCACCGAGTACTGATCGCCCACCTGCGGCCGGAGGTAAGAATCGCTAAGCTTCCAGCTGTCCAGTGGTGATACGGCTACCGTATTCGAGATCATGTTCAGATACTGTCGTAACCGGTTATAGCTGATCTTAACCGACGAATTATCCGACACGGCATATCGTAGCGCCAACCGATATTCCGGCCCATGATACGTTTTGACTACGCTGCCCGACCCATAAGAAACCGTATCGATAATTGTACCCTCCGACAGCGACTGGTTAGGTGCGTAGGCAAATACTTGGCTGGGTCCAAGGTTAGCAAACAGCGAGTACCGCAAGCCCGCATGAATTGACAGCTTGGGCGTCACGTCAAAGCGGTCGCTGATGTAAATGGCGTTTTCCAAACCCTGCTCGGCGGGTACTATGTCGGACTTAATCAACGACTTCGACCCGATGGGTTGCAGGTTACCGGGTCGCAATTTGTAGTGCGTAGTCGTAATTCCGAAATCAATTGTGTGCTGAATGTTAGGATAGTACGTAAAGTCGGCTTTAGCGGTCGCTTGCTGGATACCGAACTGATATTGGAAGGCTTCCAGCGGTTTTTTATCGCTATCAATCTGGTATTCGTACCGGCTGTACGTACCCGTAAAGACGCCATACAGTTTAGGCGTAAAATTGTGTTTCCACTTCAACGCAGCCGTTTGGTTAAGGTACGTATAGGCACTGTCGCTGTTAAGTCGAAACTTATCCCGGCTAATGTAGGCCGTTAGGTACAAGCTGTTGCGGTCGCTCGCTTCGTGGGTGATGTTTAGGTTCAGGTCGTAAAATGAAGCCTGGCTGTTTCGGTAAGCACCGTTGGGTAACTGCCTCAGCAACCAATCAGAATACGTAGACCGGCCACCAATTAGAAAGGAGGTTTTATCGGTGATAATCGGCCCTTCCAGCATCAACCGGCCTGTGAGCGGCCCAATTCCACCGGCCCCCGCCAGTTTTTTCTTATTACCATCCCGCGTCGTAACGTCCAGTACCGACGATAATCGACCACCGTACTTCGCGGGAATGGCGCTTTTGTACAGTTCGACGCCTTTAATTATGTCGGGGTTAAAGGCCGAAAAGAAACCAAACAAATGCGATGGATTGTAGATTACGGCATCATTGAACAGGATTAGATTTTGTCCCGCGGAACCACCACGCACGTTGAAGCCAATCGTGCCTTCGCCTACCGTTTTTACCCCGGGCAACGTCAGTACCACCCGAATCAGATCGGCTTCACCCAGCACGGTGGGCACCTGTTTGATGGTCTTGGTATCTAATCGTTCCAATCCCATCTGTGAACCGGACACGTTAACGTCTTTCTGCGCACCAATCACAACCTCCCGCAGTGGCACGACCTCTTCGTCCATGTCGATGTCCAGTTTCCCGTCGGAGTACACTTGAATCTGACGTTTAGTATTGGTCAGACCGATACTCCTGATTTTCAACTCGTGACGCCCCCTCGGCAGCGATAGTGAATAATGCCCGTACTGATCTGTAACCACGCCTATCCGTGGCTTGTCAATCAGAATAGCCACGCCCACAACTGGCTCACCCGTGCTATTATTCCGCACTCGGCCCGATAGTGTAGCGTAGCCCGGTCGGTTGGCATAAGCCTTCACGCCAATCTCAAATAGTTTAGTCTCAAGCGACAGGCGGGCTTTCTCGCGGGCGGTTCCGAAATCAATTCCGGCTGTATCAGGTGTGTTACCCACTCCCCGTTCGAAGAAACCAATTGGCAGGTCGGGACGAATAGCCTGGTCGACGGTGATAAAGACTCGCATTCGACCGTCGATGGCAAATCGCAACGAGGTTCCCTCAAACACCCGACTAAGGATATACGGCAGGGCTTTTTCCGTTACCTGCAACCGCACACGCAGACTATCAACAGCGCTGGAATTATAATAAAAGTGGTATGGCGTACGAGATTCCAGATCGCGGACAAACTGACTAAACGGAATATCGTTGAACTGTCCACTGATGACTGGCTGATTAGGGGTCTGCCCTACCGCAACCTGAGCCAAGAAAAATCCTATACTGATCAGAAAGATATGGTACAAATGCCTCATAAGGTCTTCATTTGCCTAATTCATCATAATAGCGAGCAACCGCAACAATGGCTGGCTCCGGATCTGGTTTGAAACGGAGCTTTTGAGCCTTGATGTACGCTGCCAATTCTTTTTTACGATCTTCCAGCGAAGCTAATAACGTCCGGCCATTTTTTATGGGCTGATACAGGCCGTTCCGACGGATATAATAGGTAACTTTATATTCAAATTGACCAACGCCCTGACTAACAGAGCTATTGATAGCTATCTTCTTTACTCGCTTAGCTAGTAACTGTGTAGGTCCGTTATATAACAAGTCGTAAAAACCCGGACTCAGATGCAGGGTTGTGCTATCGATAAGGCGGATAAACTGATGATTTCGGAATGAGAACGAGGGCAGTTTGTCAGGGCGCAGGCTGACGCGAAAACCGGCTTCATGCTCTACCGTTACCACATCCCGGACCAGATCATAGAGCATAGGTACTGCCGTAAATTCCCGCCCATCGAACTGAAGCGTTCCAGGCTGGAAGTCCTTAACCTCAAAATAAGGATCACCTTTCAGGCGGGGATCATAGCCGGTATGCTCAAAGCCATTGTAGAGTCGATCATTACCCCGCTCCGACTGCTGATAACGCGCCAGCGCATACTGCGTCGATTTTTTTAATAGCGTCGTATCCGGCTCGATTTGCTGACCACTTACGTCAAGGCTTAGTAAACCGAAAAGAAATAGTAAACCGATACGGTGCATGATGAAGATATTGAAACTGTTTCCTTAGAAACCCCACAAGTAACAAATTATACCGTAGACATAATAAGGCTTTCGTTACTTTTTTCTCTGGAAATGCCTTATCGGGGGTAATCTCCTTATAAACCAAATCCAGCCATTAACACAGTCGGAACTTATAGAGGGATACTATAAACCGGGAAACGAACCTTGTAAACCGGGAAATTAATGAGCAGACAGGACACAGTTAATGGACCTGTCCACTCAATGCATAATGCTTCCTGTTCATGTAGTTCGTTTGTATTTGTTGCTTGCTCAAAACTGGCCCAAAACAACGCCCGAACCAATAGCGAATTAGCTGAATTGATTAAACCAGTGTTTAAACTGACGAATAATCGATTTGAGTTGGTATCTCTTCATTATCAGATCGCGCATGCTAACCTTATCATGATGCGGTCCGGCCGTCAGGATTTAAACAATTGAGGGCTTCTAATGGGTTTTTAATATAACGCGGGGAAAAGCCGTGATTTTAACTCTGAGTCGCGGGCAGAACCCGCATTACAGCGGCATAGCCGCGCTACTAGATATGACCAATATTTATACACCCCAACAACAGCGGGTCTTATTGATTGCAAGCCTGCTTATAATTGCTGGTTTCATTATTTTCGGCTTAAGCGGCTACATTTCAGCCTTTCTGGGCGCGGGTATTCTCTATGTCGTCTTCCGACCCTGGTTTACAGCACTAGCCATTAAGCGCCACTGGAACCGTTCATTAGTGACGGCCCTTCTGATCATTTTTGCGTTTGTTGTCATTATCCTGCCTTTTCTCACGCTGAGTCTGCTGCTTATCGATCGGATTCAGTATTACAGTCAGCATACCGAAGACATTCTCGGTTTAGTCAGGAAGGCAGAGGAGTTAACTGGTTACAAAATTACCAGTCAACAGAACATTCAAATGGTTCTTCGGCAAGGGGGCACCTACGCAAGTCGACTGTTACCTTCGCTGGCGGGTGGAGCGCTGGATTTCATCGTGATCATCGGTTTAATGTTTTTCACGATGTACTACATGTTTGTTCAGCAGGAAACTTTCCAAAAGGGGCTGCAAAAGTATTTACCTTTCAAGAAAGATACACAGAAAGAACTAGGGGAATCGCTTAAGAATAATGTCAACGCCAACGTACTGGGTCAGGTATTGGTCTGTTTGGTACAGGGTGTACTAACGGGTCTGACGCTTTGGATTTTTGGCGTACCCGACGCGGCTTTTTGGGGAACCGTGGGCTTCTTTATGGCTTTCATTCCTGTATTAGGAACCCCGTTGGTTTGGGCACCTGCTGGCTTAATCCAGCTTTCACAGGGAAATACAAGTCAGGGGATTGGTATTCTGGTGGTAGGGGCTGTCGTTATTATTAACATTGATAATCTGCTTCGTATTATGCTGGCCAAGCGTATGGGCGATATTCACCCACTGGTCACATTAGCAGGTATCGTTCTGGGCGTACCTATTTTCGGAATTATAGGTTTGGTGGTTGGCCCACTGCTTCTCTCTTACTTCATTGTATTGATTGGCGTCTTCGAACGCGAAAACAAACAACAGGAAAAAGAAGTAGCTCGTGCCGAAGAACAGGTAGTGGCAGAAGCGGAACGGGGAAAATAAGCGAAAGAGCGAATTGCCTGCTGGCAGGCAATTCGCTCTTTCGCTTATTTTTTTATTCCTGCCGCGTCACTTTGCTGGCGCCGGAGGTTTCGGAATCAAGCGATTCAACGTGGCCGAAGTCGGCGTGGCTGGCTCCGTTAGCATCAACAGTAGCCTTATCGACATGCATACCGGTTGCTTCGAGTTTGCAGGCTCCGCTCAATTCGGCATCTACTTGATTGGCGTGACCATGAAGCACAGCATTCGATGCCCCAGATAAATCAAGGTTCAGCTTGGTTACCTCACCATCGAACACCGTACGGCAGGCACCACTCATACCGATATTGAGGTTATCGTACTTCTCGAAACCGGTCAGGCTCGCTTTTGACGCACCGGATAGTTGCAGGTCGTCAATGGCTTTGGGGATGGTAATCGTCAAGCCAACACGTTTCCGGTTGCGCCACTGGAACAATCCACCCCGACGGTCCATTTTCACTTCCAGCGTGCTGCCGTTCACCCGAACGTCCATGTCGCTCATATCGTCCTCACGACCATCGGCAATGACTTTGTACGTATCTCCTTTCCGGAAACGAACGATAAACGCGCCACTCACATCTACTTTCGAGAAAGTTGTTACATTAAACTGCCGGGTGTGGTCGCCGATCCGGTCGAAATCGTCACCCAGTTCATTCGTTACCGCATCCTGTACATCTTCGGTAACATCGGTCACGTCGTTATCCTCGTCATTATAATCCCGATTTTTTTCACGCGGATAATTGATACATACCAGCCCATCCGCTCTCGTGAATTTCCAGAGACTGGCTGCCATCCGGTCAAATTCTTTTTCTCCAAAGCTTTCATTCCGAACGAACAGGGCAAACTCCTTCGTCATACGGAACGGTTTCTCATAAGGAACCATCAGGTCCATATCCAGATTCTGAGCCCGGAAACGAGCCTTCGGCGCTAGTTCCATCGTTTCGTCAAAACGTACCGTCGAATCTTTGATCGTATAGTTGTATTTGATCTGGCGAGCGTTTGCCTGTGCATCGGCCCGGTTATGGCCCTGCGCCCGGAAGTACTGAATCAGATTCAGCGTCGAACCTTCATACCCTTTTATATCAATGGATGGACGCCAGTTATCGTCATCGTCAACATCGTTCAGTGCAAACGTTGGCACAGCCGCCGGCACATTCAGTATTTTGGTTTCTTCAATCGTACCGCGCCGTTGGAAGCCACTAATCAATGGGGTAACCGTACCACCGAAAACAACCAGACTAACGAGCCATACTCCACCTAATGTCAGCGCCGTACGGCTGCTGATTACGTTACGCATGGTGATAAGCATGACGCCTAGTATCGCCAGACCAAAGGCCGGAATAAATCCTGCTAAAAACGCGGCCAGCACCATCGGAAACGTAATCTCGGACTGGATAAACTGAATCGGCAGAAAATCGCTGCCTGGTCCAAAATGTGTGCCGATGCCAACAGCGGCCCCTAATATAGCTAAGCAGGCAACCATCAGTGCAAATGCTATTACCAGCATCATAACACCGGCAAACACCCGAATAACAGCCACAACACCCGCCAGGAATGGTCCAAGTGCACTACCCAGCCCACTAATAATGGTTGCGATAGCCCGAAACGGAAACAGCAGAATCCGAGTCAGCGTACTTTCGCTGTTGGGGGAATCGCTAATGTTCAGGTTCTGCTTAATGCTATGTTCAATGTTCGAGAGCGTAATGGGCTGCCCCTGCATTTCCATCTTTTCGGTGAGGGTATTGGCCTGGGGCGCAATCATCCACAAGACTATGTAAAGCAGAAACCCCACACCGAACAGGACAATGCCCAGCACAAACAGTAAGCGGATAACGCCCGTATCGACACCGAAATAAGCGGCAATACCCGAAGCTACCCCACCCAACACTTTATCTTCCGGATTTCGGTAGAATTTTTTGACGGTTTTATCTTCTTCAATCGTCATCACACCCGGCAGCGCAATCCACATAGCGATGTATGTAATGAATGTGAATCCTGATATGCCAGCAAAGAATTCATTTTGTCCCAGTGGCGGTAAGGCCAGGAAAAGCGCCAGGAAAATCAACCGCACCCATACAACGTCGATATTGAAATAGTGAGCTAATCCAGCACACACGCCACCCAGCGTTTTCCGGCGCAGGTCGCGTACCAGCCGACGTGGGTAAGGCATAGAGCCTGGAGCATTGGGGATGGGGGGCGGAGGAGTACTCTGCGTTCCTTGTCCCTTTGCTCCGTATCCAGCACCCGACGCCGAATTGCGGCCACCGCTTGTTACCAGCACTTCTTCTTCTTCAACGGCTTCGAAGTCGGCGACGGTACCCATAGCTGCTATCAGCTCATTAACATCTTCCAGCGAAACCGCCTGTTTGTCAGCTGCTTTTAATTTAACCAGCAGTTTTTCGGCAATACGGTTTTCGATGTCAGTGACAATCTCCTGGCTATCTTCGTACGTCGAAAAGTACTGTTGTACTGTCGCCAGGTAATTCCTCAGTTTGTCGTAGCCATCCTCTTCGATATGGAAGATGACGCCACTTATATTAATACTTATTGTCTTTTTCATGATGGTCCGATATTTCGGCTTTTGAGAAGAGAATAGGTTAAGCAGTTGTAGAGGGCGTGGATGGATCAACTAACGGTGCAATTGGCGTTGAGCCGTTGGCGGGTTTCTTGTATTTTTCAGCCCGGTTAACAATGGCATCAACCGATTCGGAAAGTTCGCGCCAAGTTTCGTCGAGGGCTTCCAGAGAGTTTCGACCCAGCTCGGTAAGGATGTAGTATTTACGTGGTGGCCCGGATGTTGACTCTACCCACTTGTAATCGAGCAGACCGGCATTTTTCAATCGGGTTAGCAGGGGGTACAGGGTACCTTCCACAACCATGATTCGGGCGGAGGTCAGCTCGTCGAGCATATCGGAGGCATATACCTCACCCCGCGATATGATGTGCAGAATGCAGAACTCCAGGATACCCTTCCGCATTTGCACTTGAGCGTTTTCTATATTCATTTTAGTACCATTGAAAGAGTGAATTGGAGCCAGAGAGCAAACAAGTAGTTATCTAATCTATCAAGCCGCAACCAGCGGACAATAGAACGTTCTTTTTGCTCTCCTGCTTTTTGAACATAACAAAGGTACTAAAAGGTACTATGTGATGCAAGGTACCTTTTTATTTTCCCGCATGAAATCGGTACCAGCGGTAAAAAACTGAAGATGAATGGTTACGCAGCGAGTCTGTACTTTACTTCTGATCTGTATTGCCCCTATGATAACTGCATTACTTTTGCGTAGATCTAAGACAGTTCCTGCACAAACTTTACATTTTATGAACCACCGATTACTCGCCATTTCGCTAGTAACGATAGGCCTTATCTACGGCTGTAAAACAACAAAACTCCCGTCTGGCTCCGCTCCTAAGACAGCAACCATTACGGAAGAGGGTTTTCTCAACTGCTTTACTGCCGGAACGCAATTAAACGGACAGACAGTCTGGTGTGAAGCTTCCGCCGTACTCTTCGACGGTAAAAACGTGTTTTTCGCCAACGATAAAGACATGCCATCAGGGCAGAGTCCAGTCTTTTCGAAAGCCCCCGGTACGCTCACCGATTCAACCAAAGCGCCAGTTTTCATTACTCAGCCCGCTTTTTCGGCAGCGCGGAAATATGAAGACTTTGCTCAGACACCAGACCATCGCTTTATTTTTCTGTCAACAGGTTTTGACCGTATTAAACCCGGTAGCCACGACTGGGATGGCTACAATACCATTCTTTACTGGCGTAATGGCGACGAACAGCATCCCAACGTATTGGCTCCTGACGACACTAGTCGCACCTCCATTGCTTATCGAGATCGAATCGCTCAGGTGCTGGCTACCAGTGAATTTCCAGGAGCCATGCCATATTTTAAAATCGAAGGATTAGCCGCAACTGGTGATCAGTTATTGTTTGGCATTCGGGAAGAAGGAAAATCGTACGAGAGTTTCACGTACCGGGCAAAAATCATCAGCGTATCTTATCGAATTGACGGTGAACGCGTTCGACTAAAAGATGACTGGAAGATTATTAATGATTTCGATATAGCGAAAGCTGAACCAACACTGCCAAAACCGCTGGCTTTATCTAGCCTCGAATATGATCCGTACCGCGGTAATTTCTGGATGTTAACCTCGCAGGAAGTAAACGGCCAACTGGACGCTTATCTGTGGACTATCTCTCCCGCCGATTTGTATGCGAATAAGCCATTTACGTTAATCCGCAACGCCCAGGGCGAACCCTTGCATACGACCGGTCATAAAGCGGAAGACTTAACGCCATTGGACCGCAACCGGCTTTTGCTCATCAGCGACGACGACCGCGTTATTACAACCGTAAACGGACGTAGCCGTCAACCGAATCAGGCCGCTTACATGATTCTTACAATCAATTAACATAAAGCAGCCGGGCCACGATTATACATTCGTGGCCCGGCTGCTTTATAAAAAATTATTGGTCATTAAATTACTGAACCGATCCGAAGAAGGCGTAAGTGCCAGTAATAAACTCCAGAATGCCGGTAGCGTGGTTGGCACCTTTCATAGTTACCAGTTGCACATTGGTTGCCCCCCGCTTTTGCATGGCATCGTAAGCATTCTTTGAATTCAGATAAAAGACTGTGTCGTCGGCGTCGCCGTGGTAGAGCTGTGTGCGAGTACGGGGTTTCCAATCGTGAATATCGTTATCCTGCACCGCGGCCCAGAATGCCTTATCCGACCCATCGTTAATGGACTGCTTAAAACTATCAGTAAAGGCCAGATTTAGACTCACATTGACAGACGCATCTTTGCCCTGGGCAGCAATTTGTGTGGCATAGGGCTCTTTAAAGTAATAACTCATTGGCCGGTTCAAACCATAAATCCTGTCGTAGGATAACAGTACCCAGATATACAATCGGTTGATATAGGAAACGCCACTTGTTTTCTGATTCAGAATTTCCTGCATGAAAGCGGGTTTGTCATAGGCACCTGCCCCACAACTCGACGCTACCAGATTGAACTCGTCGCCGGTTTCTTCTTCCAGTTTCTTCTGCAACGACATTGTCGCATACCCCCCTTCCGAATAGCCAGCAATGAAGAGTCGCTTATCCCAGTTAACTTTTTGATCGCTTAGAAAATCGCGGGCCGCCCGTAACATATCGAGTGAGGCACTGGCCAGACTCTTCTGATGCTCGTAAGGATGCGGCAGGTCTTTTGAAGAACCGTAACCAATATAATCAGGCGCTACGATTATATATCCCTGCGAGGCAAACACAGAACCAAACGTGTAGGCTTCACTCCCGGTACCGAAATTCGAAGGAGCATCATTATTGCTGGTAATGGTTCCATGTTGCATACTCAGCATTGGAATAGCCGTCGTTACAGTCGGCACAATCAGTGCACCCGAAGCTTTAATCGATTTACCATCAGTATTAGTCGTGGTATATTCAATCCGGTAGGCTTTAATGCCATACCGAATAAAGATTTGCAGAAACGCGTTACTTCCGGTAAAACGACTCTTCAATTGTGCGGTTGAGTATTCCCCAATTAACGAACTGCTAATCAGTGTACGAACGGGGATTGGTGTTGCTGGCTCGGAACCACCTACCGTCTGACACCCAGTTGGTGCCACGAGCAACATACTGCCAATAAGGAATAAGGCAATGATTGATTTAACTGTCAACATTCAGGGGATATTTAATCTATTAGGTCAGTATATTTTTAACGCTCATGGAGCCATTTTCGTTTACCAGTCATTCAATAATTCTTAAGCCCGCAAAAGTATATATATCTGACAATCAGGATTTTATTTATATTAAATTCCTGATAACTAAAAATTCTAGTACGACAACTATATACGTCGTTTCCGATAAGCAGAATCCGAAATTAGGGTGACAATTTTTGTAGAACTGATTCCACATAATAGGCATTCGCTTTCCCGCTTACTCTATCAAATTACTTCTAACTTTAAGAAATTATTTATTTTGGCATAGAACTCGACTTGAGGATAACTAACTACATATCAGCACTTTAAAAGCCAATAATAGGTTAACTCAAGACTACTTTCTCAAAACTGGTATAGCGTTTGGTTTGATACGGTTAATAATGAACATTCACAACGCTATGAAAACTCAATTGAAATCACTAGGAACAAAATCGCTTGCTGCCGTAGTGGTAGTAGGCGCTTTAGTTGGAACGCCATCTATCGCTCAGAAAAAGACGCTGAATAAGACCCAGAAAGGTGCTATTGTAGGTGCCAGCGGTGGAGCTGTCATTGGTGGTATGATTGGTAAAGCCAAAGGCAGTACAGCTTTAGGAGCAATTCTGGGAGCAACTGTTGGGGGCGCTGGTGGTGCCATCATCGGTCGGCGAATGGATAAACGGGCCGAAGAGATTAAGCGCCAAATGCCTGACGCACAAGTCGAGCGAGTTGGCGAAGGTATAAAAGTTACGATGGGATCAGATATTTTGTTCGATACCGACTCTTATGCACTGAAGCCCGCAACTAAGCAGCAATTAAACAATTTCGCGCAGACCCTAAATAAAGAAGAAGACACCGACATTCGGGTGGAAGGACACGCCGATGCTACGGGTTCAGAGGAGCATAATTTGAAATTATCAAATCAACGGGCAGATGCGGTGGCGAATTATCTGGAATCGCAGGGCGTAAAAACGTCTCGGGTCGATGAGAAAGGATACGGCGAAGCCCAACCGATAGCCGACAATGCTACAGCAGCCGGTCGACAAAAAAATCGCCGGGTAGATATTGCCGTGTTTGCAAACAAAAAAATGCAACGGGATGCCAAAGATGGCAAGCTGGATAATTAATTGAAATTTTAAGGGGTATGTTTAAAACATATCCCTTAAACAGTTTATTTACCATTCACTTGTTAGCCTATAAACTAAACAGACACAATGGCAACGGTTAAAAAAGGTGACTCGGTTGAATGGAAATACGGCCGTGGAAAAGCGGAAGGTACGGTAGCTGAAGTTCATAAAGATGATGTTGAACGGACGGTACAAGGTACTAAGGTTAAGCGAAAAGGCTCTGCCAAAGAACCGGCGCTCGTGCTGAAACAGGGCGACAAGAAGATCATAAAGTCGGCTAGTGAGGTCACTAAAAAATAAATGAATAATGGCAACGGCAGTTCATGAAGATCAGGATAAGGAAGCGGTCCGTAAAGAATTCGATTCAGTAGTAAACATGACAGCTTCGCAGCTTGAAAAATGGCTTACTACGGACGAATCTAAATCGGTTGGTCAGAAAAAAGATGGTGATAATGAATCGATTGGCCATAAGTCAGGGAAACATATTATCGACATCCTGAACAAAAAAACCAGCGATTTAACGGACGGCGATTATGACCATATGGGCAAAGTGGTCAGCTATGTAAAGCGACACAGTGCACAACGACCTGAACATGTAGCTGGCTCTAACTGGGCTTATTCACTGAAAAACTGGGGACACGATCCCGAAAAAAATTGAGCATCTGACGGCTAAGCACAAGCTTATATATACGCAAATTACTTATCTGTCAGCGCTTTCTGATTTACTCAACACTAGGAAACGTTACGAATTCTTTCTTTTCAATTTAACACACGTAAAAAACAGACAATGTTATGAACGTCAAGGAAACCCGGAGTGAAATCCTCGATCAATTGAATCGACTCCTAACCCGTAGCCACGATGCCGAAAAAGGTTATCAGGAAGCTGCGGAGAATGCAAAAGATACTGAACTTAAAAGTTTATTTCTATCCCAGTCCCGGCAACGGGGTGAGTTTGCTACCGAAATCGACCGCGAAATACGGGCATTAGGTGGCGAACCAGACAAAGGCACCAGCCTTGCCGCCGATCTACACCGGGCCTGGATCAATATTAAGTCGACGTTTACCAGCGACGACGATAAAGCAACTGTACAGGAAGCCCATCGGGGTGATCAGGAAGCCCTGAATGATTATAATTCTGTGCTTCAGGAAACAGATTTAGCAGCCAGCACGCGCGAGTTGCTTTTACGGCAAAAACAGAGCATCGACTCCGCAAATACGTCGATGGCTCGTCTGGCCTTGGTAGTGTAGTGAATGGTGGGATTGGAAAGCCTGTCTCCTTTGGGGGCAGGCTTTTTTGCGTATATGTGCTTCTGTTTTCACTATCTTAATCCACCTAATCGCCTAAAACATTACTAATATGCAGGTAGTTTAATGTATAAACATGCATTATTCGATACACAAACACCTTTATTAAGAGTACGTTATGAGTAAACTTACCGAGACAGATTCAGGATCTAAATCTATCCAATCAAAACCAGGCAAACCCTATCCACTTGGAGCCACCTACGACGGCGAAGGCGTCAACTTCGCCCTCTTCAGCGAAAATGCAACGGCCGTTTATTTATGCCTCTATGACTCGGCCGATCCTGGTCACGAAACCGCCCGGATTCACCTGGAAGAGCGTACTGAGTACGTTTGGCATATTTATTTAGAAGGATTGCAGCCAGGGCAATTATATGGCTTTCGTGTCGACGGTCCTTATGACCCGCAGGGTGGGTATTTTTTTAACCCTAATAAGGTGTTGTTAGATCCGTATGCCCGGGCCATTAACGCGCCCGTAACGCACGATAACTCCTGGTTACCGTACGATTCTAAAAAGGTGGATGGGCATGCCAAATCAGATAGTCCACCGCCAATGAGTAAGGAAGATAGTGGTCCTACCATACCCAAGAGCGTAGTCATCGATGCTTCGTTCGACTGGGGGGATGACACCTCACCAGACACACCGCTGCATCGCTCAGTAATTTATGAAGTGCACGTGAAAGGTTTTACGCATTTGCACCCAACCATCGATGAATCAATCCGGGGCACGTACGCTGGGATGGGCACACCCGAAAGTATCGATTACCTGAAGAAATTAGGCATCACGGCGGTTGAGTTGCTTCCTGTTCATCAGTTTACAGACGAAAGTTACTGGGGTTACAACACCATTGGTTTTTTTGCCCCTCAAAATACGTATTCATCATCTGGAATGGCCGGCCAACAGGTGGCAGAATTCAAGCAACTAGTTAAGAATCTGCACGCTGCCGGTATCGAAGTTATTCTGGATGTGGTCTATAACCATACAGCAGAAGGAAATCAGCTTGGCCCATCGCTGTCGTTCAAAGGCATCGATAATCGGGTGTATTACCATCAGGTAGGTGATGAACCGCAGTATTATATGGATTATACGGGTACCGGTAATACCTTTAACCTAAGCCATCCACGTGTGCTACAAGTGGTCATGGATAGTCTGCGTTACTGGGTAACGGATATGCACGTTGATGGCTTCCGGTTCGATCTGGCATCTGCCTTAATCCGTACCGATGAGGAATTTGGAAGCGTATCGTCATTTCTGGATACTGTAGCGCAGGACCCTATTCTGGCGCAGGTAAAATTGATTGCTGAACCGTGGGATATTCAATCATATCACGTGGGTAAATTCCCAGTGCGCTGGTCGGAGTGGAATGGCAAATACCGCGACACACTGCGTGCCTTCTGGAAAAGCGATAAAGGAAAGGCTGCCGAAACCGCCCTCCGGCTGCTGGGTAGCCCCGATCTATATGCTGACGATGGCCGTTCACCCGCCAACAGCATTAACCTGATTACGGCGCACGACGGATTTACGCTGAACGACCTGGTTAGTTATAATGAGAAACATAACGAGGCTAATGGTGAGGACAATAACGATGGTTCGAATGATAATTTAAGCTGGAACTGCGGAGCCGAAGGGGATACCGACGATCCCGCTATTAACGAGCTACGCGAACGCCAGAAACGTAACTTTCTGACAACTATGCTACTGAGTCAGGGAACACCGATGATCGTGATGGGCGACGAATGCGGACGAACACAGCATGGTAACAACAATGGCTATAATCAGGACAGTGAAATCAGTTGGATGAACTGGCACTGGAATGATAAGCAACAGGCATTGTTTGAGTTCACGGGCAAGCTAACCGCCCTACGTCAGGCTATTCCACTACTTAGCCGCCGTCGCTTTTTTGGCAATGAGCAAGTTGCTTACCTGCGACCGGAAGGCGAAGAAATGACTAACGACGACCTCAATAATCCGGATACACACTGCCTGGCATTGTTTATTGATGGGGTGCGAGTAACTGAGCAAACCGAAGATGGTCAGGATATTGGCGATGAGCAGCTTCTTTGGATTTTGAATGCCTATTGGGAAGATATTCCATTTATGCTTCCCAAAATTGGCCGTAGGAGTTCACAATGGGAGGTTGTAGTTGATACGAATACCGGTGAGGTCAATCCAGGCAAAGAGCCGATTAAGGGGGGCCAGCCAATTCAGGTTGCCGCTCGCTCATCGATGCTATTGCGGGTTAAGTAAAGACTTATAAACACTGAGGTCACTGAGGTTTGCATCGAGTTACACAGAGTTGTTCTTTCCTTCTCTGTTTACTCTATGCAAATTTCAGTGACCTCAGTGTTTAATTCATCTCTATTTTTCTCTGAATGTCCACTTCTTAAGAACTATCGGCGCTTGTTGCAGCGCTGAATAGAGTTCAGCATCATTGTCGAAAACTACTTGGGTTAATTGAAAGGTTTCGACATGAACAGAGAATTCAGCGCTTTCGAACGGCCAGGGATTCATACCTAAGGAGCCGTCATTTCGCTGTTGAATAAAATACGGAACCTCATCGGGGCCAGTACTTACTTCTAATTGGCGCTCTTCCGGTGGAATCTGATCCAAGCAAAGAACCAATGAAAGAGCATCGCACCATTGTACAAATGCGTACGCATATTGGCTCTGCGCTTTAGTCGCCTTATACTGCTTCCGCCATTCAGCTTGGTTATCGATTTGTTGATCCAGAAACGAATCCAACTCCTTACCGGTGCCACGCTTCGGTTCATATAGAAAAGACGTGTGCATGGATACCATCAGCGCATTCCAGCGGCTTTTACGCAAACCAATCTGGATCAAATTGCGGCACTGCTCGATCGAATAAGATAATAGCTGGAAATGCAAGGGTGCACCTGCCTTTGTTAAATGCTTACGTCCCTGCCAGGAGGGTTGACCATCGTCATGTTCTGTAATGGCCACAAGCGTTTCAACCCAGTGAATCGGCCGCCGATCGGCACGCCATTGGGAAGCGAGCTGCACAGCCAACAAACCGTGAGCCTGCTGATTAATAATTTGCCAGCCAGCATCTGTCTGCGCAACAATCATATATAAAAGAGGAGAAAAGGCGAAGAGGCCGAATGCAGAAAGGGGACCGTTTATCAAGTGCCTTCCTGTGTTCGGCCTCTTCGCCTTTTCTCATTAATTTTAATTATAAACTTTTTCGTTCTCACCCATTTTTGGCGGGTTACCCGTAACAGCCGCTGTTAATTGCTGGAATAAGCGAACCATGCGGCTGGCATTAGAATCCCAGTATTCAGCCATATCGGTATGGACCTTCAGCAGGATGAGTTCAGGATCTTCTTTTCCTTTTGGGAACCAGGCTTTTGCCTGCGGGTTCCACAACTCGTCAATTTTTGCTTTATCATATAACTCTTCGGCTCTACCCGATACCGATACATAATTAGCATCACCTACCGACGCGAACGCCAAGTTTACCCGATGGTCATTATTATCGATCTGATCAACCTTAGGCGACGATCGCTGGGTGAAAAACCAGAGTGTACCGTCTTCATCCATTTGTAATACAGCCATCGGACGGCTTACTAGATTACCTTGTCCATCAACAGTGGTCATCATCGCCATACGAATGTCATCAATCATATCGCGGACTTTCTCCAGCTGTTCGTTAGTTTGTGGTTTCGTTTCCATAACGTTGAAAATAAAGTCAAAATCGTCAGCCAGTAGTCGATAGTAGTTTCTTAACAACTCCTATTAACTATCGACTGACGACCCGTTTTGACTGTTTATAAACTATTAATTGTAAAGCGTTTGCCGTACATCAATACCGTAAAACAAAGAAGCAGGGGTTACTGATGGATTTCTTGCTTCGATTTCGGTTTGAGCGGCCATATCGACAATACCAATGCAACTGCGAATGGTCTGTTGGCAAATGGCATATATCTGCTGACACCGTTCTGATTCAAACTGCCCTACTTCCTGAGCGCATTTTTCACACACTTCAATGCATGCTTTTGCTAACAGGTGTGCATTTTCAGAACCGCGCACGTACATCATGGCCAATTGACGGCACATATCAGCACAGTCGAGATTTAGAAAAATACTGCGATACCAGTTCTCAATATCTTCTGCCCGCGAACATTCCGTAGCGAATTCATCACAAAGTGTAGCGCAACTCGTTAATGAGTCGTAGATAGTTTTTTTCCAGATCATAGGGGTAAGAATGTTCGGTAATGCGTGTGAGAGTTTGCCTAAATCAGGCGTATTGGGTCATGCCGGTAGTTACGCCAGCATAATCTGTATGGCGGCAACGCGCCCAGCGACGAGCTTCGTCAACACTGATTGCGATAACACGCTGTTTATCTAATTGCCCCTGTTCCAATAATTGATTTGCTATTTCAATCGCTTTGCCACGAGTACTAGGATTTAATGAACGCATGGCCGCCGGAAAGTGAGTATCTGTCCACATAGAATGAGTTGTTATACTAAAAACTGTATAGCTTATATTATGCCATTTATAATACTCCCTGGTATATATTAATTTTACGTAGGTTAAACTACTTATTGTCTGTAAGTTAAGACTACAAATTCCGTTTCCGTACAGGATTTACATCAGTACTATCAGCTTGAATTTGGGGAATTGTGTGTATGGGTGTGTATTTTTTTACCCACTTATTTCCACAAAAAAACCAGCCCCTGTGGAGCTGGTCATTTAATGCTAATTAAATGGGTGTTTAGCTATCTAATTTCTTGGGAAAATAGAGTCGAAACGTTGTTCCTATACCGACGTGGCTTTCCACTTCGATAGATCCTTTATGGCTATTAATGATATTCTGTGTAGCGGTCAGTCCGAGACCCATTCCTCCCGATTTGCCAGTAAAGAACGGATCGAATAAACGCTGGCGGTCGGTTTCGCTGATGCCCTCCCCATTATCGACTACCTCGACATATACCCGATTATCATCCGTGCAATTCGTTCGAACGGCCAGTACCCCCTTACCCTCCTCCATAGCTTCAACGGCATTCACCAGAATATTAAGCAAGGCCGTTTTAACCTGGTCTCGGTCAAGTAAAGCAAAGCAGTCAGCGGTTGCGTATTGCACATCGAGCCGCATCCGTTTCAACTTGATGCGGTCGCTGATGAGCTGGAGTGTCTCTTTCACAATCGCGTTGAAATCCTGCTTCTTGCGGTCTAGTTCGCGGGGTTTAGACGAGTTGAGCATTTCGGTAATCAACTGCCCAATCCGATCCACATTCCGGCCGATAATATCCGTGAACATGGTAATATACTCGTTATCAGACTCAAGTTCATCTTTCAGTTGTTCCAGTGCCAGACTCAGATTGGTAAGCGGATTACGAACTTCGTGAGCGATACTACGAGCAATTTTACCGGTCATCGACAGTTTTTCGGCCAGAATCAAATCCTGCTGCGCCCGTTTCTGATCGGTAACATCCCGAACGATTCCCTGATACCATTCCGGGCGGCCAATAAAATCCTCAACGGCCCACACCGAAATTTGACAAATTCGCTTGCGACCATCCCGATGAATCAACGTCGTTTCAAAATCCTTAATTTGCCCGTGTTCCCGTACGGTAAAACGTAGTTTACGCAGGTGATTCAGGTCCGCAAAAAGCCGGGCGGGATTTAATAACCGCAGGTCTTCACGATTATAGCCTAATACCCGTTCGACTGACGGGTTTGCATCCTGAAAACGGAGTTCGTCAGTGGCAACGAAAATGGCATCAATGGAACGTTCAAACAGCGAACGGTATTTATTTTCTTTCTGCGCTACTTCAGCCAGTACGCTGGCCTGCCGGAGTGCATAGCGAATACTACGACCAAGAAGTTGGGCATCAATGCGTCCCTTTACCAAATAATCGGCCGCGCCCAGTTCAAGGGCCGAGCGGTCAACGGTTAAGTCATCTTGGCCCGTTAATAAAATCATAGGCGCCCGGCACCCCATTCGGAATGCTTCCTGAATGAGTTCAATTCCCGTATAAGGGCCTAAGCGATAATCGATTAGATAAACATCGTGTTCGCCAGCTTCGATACTAGCCAGCGCCTGTTCATAATTTTCAACCCAGTCAAGTTCAATTGCCTTGTTTTCTTTTGCCGACACCAGGGCTTTTGTCAGCATATAATCATCTTCATCGTCCTCAATCAGCAGTACGCGGATGACCTCCTTAGTCTCGTCAATATCGAGTGTAGCAACAGGTACCATAAATAGTAAATAATTTGCAACGAAAAGTAACCTCTACATCATGGAGCGGATACGCTTATTTTATTGATTATTAAGTACTGCTTACGGTAATTTAACGGTGTCCATCCAATACGTCTTCAGTGCCCCTACCATCTCAACCAGACGATTAAAATTAAAAGGTTTGGTTACGAATGAATTCACACCAAGGTTATAGGTTTTAACAACGTCTTCATCGGCCGATGATGTTGTCATTACCACAACGGGTAGCCGTCGAAGCTTTGGATCATCCTTGATTTCTTCCAACGCCTGAAATCCATTTTTCCGGGGCATATTCAAGTCCAGAATCAGTAGATTAGGCCAGGCCGGACTGAGGTCTTTATAACGACCTTCGCTCCGTAAATATTCCATTAATTCTTCGCCATCCTCAACAAACTGAATGGTTTCCGTATAGCCGTTTTGCCGAAGCGCCTGATCCATAAATAACCGGTCATCCGTATCGTCGTCGGCAATCAGAATAGTCATAGGGGTAAGCTTACGGTGCATACCAAATAGATGAATAAAGTTACGGCTATAAGCAGATTTTATTTTCTACCGTTTCAGTCAGTATAACCAGTTGATTTATTGTAACAAACTAATAAAAAGACAACGGCTATTTTATAAAAACGGGTTTTAAATCTGCTTGTCCAAAACTACATAAAAGCTATCAGATTAGTTGCCTAGTAGAGCTATTAATCTGATTTTATACAAGCCATCGGTCTAATTAATTCCATTCTCTAAAATCAACTCTCCGTATACTATAGCCAACCTACTTCTGGCTCATAGAGCCGCTCTCAAATAGACTATTATTGAGTGTTAAGTTCACTAAAATCGGGGATTTTATTACACAATTCGGTAAATCATCCGATGGGTTACTTCCCTAATTACTTCTTGTAAATCCCTATAATTCAAGCACCTATTGCCATACTATTTAGCTTGGATGTAGTTGGCACGAAATTGATCCACTAATATGTATTGCAGGTGTCTTTTTCAACTCTGCTATTAACTTCACTATCGTTATGAAAAAATTCATGAAAACCGGCTTAATGATTGCAGCCGTGACAGTTAGTGTATTATTTTTAAATGTGACAGATGCTTCGGCGCAGGGTCGCCCACGGGTTGGGCTAAAAGGAGGGTTGAATGCAAGCTCTCTCTTCTACGACAGTCAGGGTGCGAATAATAAAAGCGAACGTATTGGTTTCCATGTTGGCGTTTTTGCCCAGGCTCCTATCGGCGAGTTTTTTGCAATTCAGCCAGAGTTACTATATATGACTAAAGGCGCGTCAGCTGATTACAATGTCCTCGGATTTAATGGCAAGAACACTTTTAAACTGAATTACGCTGAATTGCCTGTGCTAGCTACGTTTAAATTAGGGCAGGCGGTTGAAATACAGGCAGGACCTTATGTGTCTTATCTGCTTAATTCAAACATTAATTCCAATGGTGATTTCGGAACTGGTTCAAGCGCCATTAACCGCGACAATTTTAACAAAGTCGATTATGGGATCGCTGGCGGACTAAACTTATACTTTGGCAAAGCGTTTATTGGTGCCCGCTACGAACAAGGCCTTCAACAAATCGCCAATAGTGGAGCCGCTAAAACGGTTTTGGGTAATGCAAAAAATGGTGTAGGGCTATTATCGGTAGGATTTAGCTTTAATTAAAAGGCGAATGAGTGAAAGGGCGATTAAGGTAGATTTCGCTCTTTCACTCATTCGCTCTACCTCGGCGGTCCGTTTTCGCCTTTACAAATGAATATCGTAAGCTTTCAGTTTATTATAAAGCGTTTTGCGGTCGATGTTAAGCACTTCGGCCGCTTTTGTTTTATTATAGCCCGTTTTTTCGAGGACTTTCAGGATAGCCGCTCGTTCCGCATTTTCGGATACTGATTTTAGATTGGCTGCAGGTTGCGGCACCGTAGGGACGCTCATCCCCATTCGACCGGAATCATAATTAACTGGAACGCCACTGATTGGGACGGCTTCGGGCGTGAAGTATTGGGGCGACAGGATTTCCTGCGGTAGTACATCCGCTTCGACATAATCGCCCTGCGAAAGCAGTACAGAACGTTTTACCACATTTTGCAATTCGCGCAGATTACCATGCCAATAATATTCTTTTAGTTTCTCTTTTGCTTCATCGTCGAAGCCCAGAATATCTTTTCCTAATTGCTGATTAGCTAATTCCAAAAAGTGTTCGGCAAAGAGCATAATATCAGCTTTGCGCTCTCGCAAAGGCGACAAGTGCAGTTCAAACTCTGCGATCCGGTGGTAAATATCTTCCCGGAATTTACCTTGACGTACGGCTTCACGCAAGTCTTCGTTAGTAGCAACGATAATGCGTACGTCTACCGGTATATCGTTGTTGCTACCAATCCGACGGATCTTACGCTCCTGTAATACACGAAGTAGTTTGATCTGGTTATCATAGGACAAATTACCAATTTCGTCCAGAAAAATGGTGCCTCCATTGGCATATTCAAAGCTACCAGCTTTATCAGACATTGCTCCCGTAAACGAGCCTTTTACATGTCCAAACAGCTCACTACCAGCCAAATCCTTACTCAAAGCGCCACAATCTATGGCGACGAATGACTTATCAGCGCGTTTACTTTTGAGATGAATCGCATTAGCGACGAACTCTTTGCCCGTGCCCGTTTCTCCCGTAATAATGACCGACATATCCGTAGGAGCAATCAGATCAATATGTTTCTGGAGTAATTCGGCAGCACGGCTTTTTCCGAAAATAAAGCGTTTACCGTCGGGAGCTAATGCAGTTTTGGCAGTTGGCGTTTTGGTATGACCATGACCAGATTTCGAACTAACCGTAGCTTCGGTAGAAGCCGAGCTTTTCGTCTGATGCAGTGACTGTGCCCGGCGTTCGAGCGCTCCTTTGATGGTAAAGAGAATTTCGTCGGGATAAAGCGGCTTAGTAACGTAGTCATATGCGCCATGCTTAACCGTTTGCACAGCGATTCGAACATCCGAATAACCAGTAATAATAATGACGGCCGTTGTGGGATGCATCACCTTAATTCGCCGTAGCATCTCCAGGCCGTCAATATCAGGAAGTTTAAAATCACAGATTACTAGTTCAAACGCTTCTTTGCGTAACAAGGTAATTGCGTCCTCACCCCGCTGAACCGATGCTGTTTTATATCCCTGCTTGCTCAGAAAACGCTCCAAAAGCAGGCATATATCATTATTATCGTCAACTATCAGAATTTTTTCCATGAAGAGGATTCCTGTTCAAACAGACACGCCCACTACTATTCTGGCTATTCTGCTGTCTGAACAAAGTTACTCAAACCTGAATGGTTTGCAAAGCCATCTCCACGGAACGTCGGGTAAATGGCTTACCAATAAAATAATCGGCTCCCTGCTCCGTCGCCCGACGCCGTTCAGCCTGTCCATCAAACGCACTGATCATGATTACCTTTGCTTCGGTCTGATCCTCTTTAATGGTCGGCAACAAATCAAAACCCAGTCCGTCGGGCAGATTTAAATCAAGGAAAACTGCGTCAAATTGTTGAGAATTAAGCCATTGGCGTCCTTCTTCTATAAAATGGGCACAAGTTGGCTGATAGCCTAACCGCCGTAATAACCCTGATAACAGTAAACAAATATCAGCTTCATCATCCACGATAAGTACGCGCTTCGCGGTTGTTGCAGTAGTCATTACGGCTGGTCTGAATTGGGGTCCTGTATTAGCCCTAAACATCGTCCTTACCACGGTCTATATCATTTGCTTATTAATTCAATATCTTTTCTCTATATAATTTAGTGCCGAAACCTACGCTTGTAACACAGAACACGTATAAATACGTAGTAAAAGCCAATAGATTAATCACTTGTATGCTTAATATTAAAAAGTAGCCTCTGTCTAGTGTGGAATAAATGATACTATAAATGACCGTTATATCGCGTCATTTTTCTACGCTTATTCTACAAGTGTAGAGATTTATCCACAGGCTGATTGATACACCTTTTCTACAACCAGTAGTCTTCTTAGAAATTACAAACCTATTTAGGGCTCATTTACAAGTGTATAGGCTTAGAAAGCCAGAATTAGCTGTTTTAGTCATCAAGTTGGCACAACTTTTTCTTGTTAGATAGACAATTGCGAGATGATTCTCTTCTGATTTACTCACGAATTACCATTTATTCACTAAACTCACGAGCAACAATGGGAAACTTACTTTACACTATCGCTGTAATACTAATCATTATCTGGCTTTTGGGCTTTCTGGGTGTTCTCGGAACAGGCATCGGCAGCAGCAGCTTGATTCACGTGTTATTAGTTATTGCGGTAATCGCCATTATCCTTCGTTTAATTCAGGGACGCGGTGTGTGAAGTTGGGGCCTACCCAAATAAAATATTAGGTTGACTCTATTAAACTGATAATCTGAGCATCAACCAATTGAATTTCTGACGATCAGTCAGCGCGGTTTCTACCGCAGAATCTCATTTTAGGTTAAGTACAAGTTACGGTGGGTACGGAATCCCTGCGCCGAATTGAGCGCAGGGATTTTCATTTTGTACATAAGTAATTATACTATGCAACATGAGATCTTAAATTAATCCGTGTGCAGTTCGCTCTAATTGACGCACTAAAACTGTAACTATTGAGTAAATTGTGGACGCCCTTGTAGAAAATACTCCTCAATAGACTCAAGACTTACCTAACAGCTGAATTAGGATAATCATCTAATTAGCAAAGACTTATCACAGAAAATAAATATGTGGTATAAAATTTTCTAAAGCAGTCTTCGTATTGTTGTACACAAAAGCAAGAAAACATGAAATCACTACCAGGAATTTTAGTCGGATTAGCCGTTGGTGCTGTTGTTGGTATTCTACTCGCTCCCGAAAGCGGCCAAAAGACTCGTAAACGGATTGCTTCTGACACGGATTCGTTTTTCAAAGATCTTCAGGACCAGCTTCAGGACGGTATAGACAGCATTAAGAGCCAGTACAACGATTATGTTGACTCGGCTGTTAATAAAACACAGGATCTGGTCGGCCAGGCTAAAAAGAAGGCTAAACAATAAGTACCATTCGCAAACAACCTAAAACAAACGGACCAATGAGAAGCACACGAGATTTTCTGACTGGCATTATTACCGGTGTGGTTATCGGTATTTTAACCGCTCCCCGTAGCGGTAAGGAAACACGCGATAAGCTCACGGAAGAAGCTAATAAGCGGACGGGTGATCTGAAAGATCAGTGGGAGAAGGGCGTAACTCAGGTTAAAGAGGGTTATGAACAAGCAAAGTCGCAGGTTAATCAATATGCGGATAAAGCTAAAGAGCAATATAGCCAGTATAAAGACCAGGCGCAGACTGCTTTCAACAAAGGCAAAGAAGAGTACAATGAAAAGGTAGATGAGTTTGCTGACAAAGCGCAAACTGGTATTGACGACGCCAAAGGCTCAGTGAAAGCCTAAGTAATATTCCTTATTTACTCAACGTTCTTGAAAAATAAACCCCATCAGGCACAGCTTGGTGGGGTTTCTGCATTATACACCTTTAACAGTCTTTTAATTTGGGTTTAAGAACCCTTTAATTAGCCTTTTAGACCTTTGTTGTCAATTCAGGCAGCATTAATGGGCATTTTCCAATCTATAATAAATTTATTCGATACGATCCGATGGCGGCTAACTATGTTGCTATCTATCGGTTTACTTGCTTACTCTTACGGCCAAACGCCTGTGAGTAATTCAACTCAGTCAGTCCAGAACTCATCAGACACACTGAAACTCACTCTACAGCAGGTTGAAGATCAATTCAAAGCACATAATCTGACGTTACTGGCTAATCAGTTAGGTATTTCCGAAAATCAGGCCTACGAAATTCAGTCACAGTTACGGCTGAATCCGTCGGTTTATGTGGAAACGATGCCTTATAACCAGCAAACAAAAGAAGTGCTACCGTTTCGTCAGGATAATGCACAACAGATTGTGCAGGTGCAGCAATTAATCCGGCTGGCGGGTAAGCGCAATAAACAGTTAGCGATTGCCAAAACGAATACCGATCTGGCCAGCGACCGATTTTACGATCTGCTGCGGACTCTTACCTATCAGCTACGCACCACCTTCTACGACTTGTTCTATGCTTATCGGTCGCTGGATGTTTATAACGAAGAGATTACCACTCTACAGCAAACGGTAAATCTTTACCAGCAGCAATACGACAAGGGCAACGTTCCGCTTAAAGACCTCACACGCCTGAAGGCTTACCTGTTTAATCTGACTAACGAGCGGCAACAACTTCGTCGGCGAATCATTGACGGGCAGGCGGATTTGATCATCTTAATGAATAGTACGCCCGCTACGATCATCCGACCTATATTGGCTCCTGACGCGCCTGCTCAATTTGCAGTAGGTCGACTCGATCTTAATCAGTTATATCAGCTGGCCGAACAGCACCGATTTGACCTGAAAGGGTATCGGGATCTGGCTAAACAGGAGCAACAGAATCTGGTTTTGCAAAAGGCACTTGCCGTTCCCGACTTGACGCTCCAGGGCACCTATGACCGTAATGGCAGCTACATTCCAAATTACGTTGGCGTTGGTGTTGGTATATCGCTACCTGTCCTGAACAAAAACCAGGGGAATATTCAAGCGGCTAAAATTCGGACGCAGAGTAGCCAGCAAGTGCTGAATGCTTTTACGCTTCAAGTCGATAGTGACGTACAGCGTGCGTACGCCAAAGCCCAACAGACCGAACAGCTTTATCAAACGTTCGATCAGCGCTTCAATGATGATTTTGGTCGATTAATTGAGGGCGTTACTACAAACTACAAAAAGCAAAATATTGACGTCGTTGAGTTTCTGGACTTCTTTGATTCCTACAAAAGCAGCCAGATTCAGTTTACGCAACTTCAGAACGACCGGATGCAAAGCCTGGCAGAGCTCAACTTTGCCGTCGGGACCAATCCCTTTCAATAATCAATCATGAAAAAGTACTTGTTTAATACAGATTATCAGCGCAGTAACATCTCAGGTTATAGGTTGCGCCGATGGACGCTTGCCATAACGGCCAGCGTCCTACTGATTAGCCTGAATAGCTGCGGAGATTCATCTGGTAAAGATGAAACAGCACCCGACGAGCCCCGAAAGCAAACGAATCTATTGGCCACAGCCACCTTTGATACAGCCAAGCTAGAAAACGCTCGTAATGAACTGAACTTAACGGGTAAAATCACCTTCAATCAGGATCAGGTCGTTAAGGTATTTCCGTTGGTTGGCGGCCATATTGAGACGCTTAAAGCAGATTTAGGGGATTACGTTAAGAAAGGACAGACGTTAGCTCTAATCCGGTCGGGCGATCTGGCCGACTTGGAGCAAGAGGGTATAGCAGCGCGAGGTCAGTTGTCGGTGGCTCAGAAAAATTTGCAGGTAGCCGAAGACATGACTAAAGCGGGATTAAGTTCGCAACGTGAGCTAGTAGCCAGTAAGGAACAATTACAGGCAGCAAAAGGAGAAGTGAACCGGGTTAATGAGCGACGCCGGATTGTGGGCGGCAACGGCTCCGTGTATGCTGTAAAAGCCCCAATGAGTGGCTTTATTGTTGAAAAAACGGCTGCGCAAGGCATGGAATTACGTTCTGATGATCCCGAAAATCTGTTTACGGTCTCTAACCTCGATCATGTTTGGGTGCTAGCCAATGTATATGAATCAGATCTCGCTAATATCCATGAAGGTGATCCTGCTACCATTACCACCCTCTCCTACCCGGACAAAATCTTTCGTGGAAAGATTGACAAGATTTTTAACGTGCTTGATCCGGACAGTAAAACACTGAAAGTTCGGGTTACGCTCGAAAATGCCGACTATCGACTCAAACCTGAGATGTTTGCCAACGTGAGCGTTACGTATGCTGGTCGTGATAAGCGGGTAGCTGTGCCAGCCAAGGCCGTAGTTTTTGACAAGAACCGCAATTTTGTAGTAGCCGTCAATAAGGAAAACCAACCGGTTGTACGCGAAGTAAATATTTACAAAACCATCGGTCAGAAGTCATATTTATCAGATGGCTTAACCCCTGGTGACCGCGTTGTAACAACTAATCAATTGCTGATTTATAATGCTTTAGGAAACTAATTTCAGGCAAGAATAGTAAGCCGTTCTGTAAACAATAACCCCGATTTAAGTGCTTAAGTCGGGGTTATTGTTTATCGTAAATAGAAGTTTATTTCTTCGTCACTCGAATAGAAATCCGACGATTTTGTGCCTTTCCTTCTTCGGTGTCGTTTGAGGCAACAGGGTGAGCCTGGCCGTAACCTTCGGCTTCCAGACGATCTTTGCTGATACCCATTTTTTCCAGTTCAACCCGAACGGAGTTGGCCCGATCCTGCGAGAGTTTGAGGTTGCTGGCTGCGTTGCCAGTATTGTCAGTATAGCCACCTAATTTCATATTGACAGCTGGATAGGATTTCAGAATTTCGGCGATATTTTTCAACTGCTCCTGCGACTGAGGTTCCAGCGTGGCACTACCGGTTTGAAACAGCAGCCGGTCGAAATCAAACCAGGTTTCTTTATCAACGGCTTTATCGCTTTTAATAAATCCCAGTAGTTTATTCTCGATACCAAATTCAGGAATGTTCAATTCAACACCACTGGTCAATTTTTCAGGCCGAAATTCGCCCAATTTCGCGTTGGGTGTGCTTACCTTATTATTATCTGCGGCAGTCGACTCTTCCAGAGGTACTTCCGTACCAGCCGCTTCTTTACCTTCGCGATTATAACCCGGTGTTTCAGACGATTGTACGGCGATGTACGGCGCAATAACCAGCGACACAATGGACATCAGCTTAATCAGGATGTTCATCGACGGACCCGACGTATCTTTGAAGGGATCACCCACTGTATCGCCCGTTACCGATGCTTTGTGCGGCTCTGATTTCTTATAGTAGGTTTGACCATTAATTTCTACCCCTTTCTCGAACGATTTTTTGGCGTTATCCCAGGCACCACCAGCGTTATTCTGGAAAATACCCATCAGTACCCCCGAAACCGTCACACCCGCCAGCAGTCCGCCGAGCACTTCGGGCCCGAAAATAAAGCCAACAATAACTGGCACTGTCAAAGCAATCGCACCTGGAAGCACCATTTCGCGAATGGATGCCTGCGTCGAGATAGCTACGCATTTATCGTATTCGGGTTTACCCGTTCCTTCCAGAATACCCGGAATTTCACGAAACTGACGACGAACTTCCTCCACCATTTTCATAGCGGCTCGTCCCACAGCGGCAATAGCCAATGAGGAGAAAATAAATGGAATCATTGCCCCGACGAACAGTCCGGATAAGACATCGGCTTTGTAAATATCAATGGCTGAAATACCCGAAATACCGACGAAAGCGGCAAATAGGGCTAGCGCCGTTAAGGCTGCCGAAGCAATAGCGAAACCTTTACCAGTGGCCGCCGTAGTATTTCCAACCGCATCCAGAATATCTGTCCGGCCACGAACTTCTTCTGGCAGATAGCTCATTTCGGCGATACCACCAGCATTATCAGCGATAGGCCCAAAGGCGTCAATAGCCAACTGCATGGCGGTAGTGGCCATCATACCGGCAGCCGAAATAGCTACCCCATATAACCCCGCAAAATGATACGAGGTATAAATACCAGCTGCCAGCACCAGAATTGGTAATACGGTCGATTCCATACCAACTGACAAGCCACCGATGATGTTGGTAGCCGCCCCCGTCGCCGATTGGCGAATAATGGACAGTACCGGACGACGCCCCATTGCCGTATAATATTCAGTGATTGACGACATCAGCGCCCCCACAACCAAGCCCGTTACGATGGCATAGAACACATCCATACGCGTAAATTCAACACCGCGAATTTCCATAGTGATGTCGGGCAGGTAGCTAGTAACCAAAAAGTAAGACGTGATGAGCGTCAATGCAATAGAAACCCAGTTACCCAAATTCAGTGCTCCCTGAACGCTTCCATTGTCATCCTTAACCCGTACGAAATAGGTAGCGATAATCGAGAAAATGAGCCCCAGTCCGGCAATCATCATCGGTAGTACAATTGGCGCGTGACCGAAAATATTCATGGCTGCCGGAATCTTAATCTCACGACCTAGTACCATCGTTGCCAGAATCGTCGCTACGTATGAGCCAAACAAATCAGCACCCATCCCCGCTACGTCACCCACGTTATCGCCTACGTTGTCGGCAATGGTCGCCGGGTTACGTGGATCATCCTCCGGAATACCGGCTTCTACTTTACCTACTAGGTCAGCTCCCACGTCGGCAGCTTTTGTGTAGATACCACCACCCACACGAGCAAACAGGGCAATCGATTCGGCGCCAAGTGAGAAACCCGCCAACACTTCGAGTGCCTTTTCCATCGGCAGACCATTTACGTCACCGTTGGGGCCAACGTATAGATTGTATAACACAATAAATAAACTTCCTAAGCCAAGTACGGCGATACCGGCTACGCCGATACCCATAACTGAACCGCCTGTAAATGAAACTTCCAGCGCTTTAGTCAGGCTGGTCCGGGCGGCATGGGCCGTGCGGACGTTCGCTTTGGTAGCGATGTTCATGCCTATATACCCGGCCAGCGCCGATAGGAAGGCGCCTAATACGAAGGATGCACCAATAATAGGGCTGGAGTTTTCAGCTTGTGTACCGGCAAAAGCCAGCAGAATAGCGACAATGATACCAAAATAGGTGAGAACGCGCCATTCGGCTTTCAGGAAGGCGATGGCACCGGAAGCAATGTACGACGCGATTTCCTGCATACGGGCGTCGCCGGCGTCCTGCTTGGACACCCACAGGAATTTGGTGTACATAATCACCAGCCCGACGATACCTAACACGGGAACTACATAGAGACTCAAATTCATGCCAAGAGTTGTTAGAACAGTTGTTTAGATTAAAAATGATAACTCGCAAATATAGACCTAGACTGCCCATAACCAAACCCGAAAGCGCCCTCCCGTTGACTTTTTTTGAGGATAAGTACGTTTTTTTAAGGAGATTTTTGGGGCATGCTATCAAATCAGTGGCCATCCTTGGAAGTCAGATTACAGTTACGTAGGTTAAAGGACCAACGAGTTTACTATTTATCATGCAGCTGAAAGACGCTATAGCCTTGCTTGAAAACACGCATATTCGCTCGTCAGCCCCTACAAAATGGGCTGACTTAGGCTGCGGAGATGGCTTATTTACTAAAGCCTTGGCCAGTTATCAGTCGCCTGGCAGTGTTATCTATGCTATGGACACTAACCAAACCTCACTGAATAGACTAACTGACGTCAAAGAAGTTTCCATAAAAACTAGTTGCCAGGATTTTGTTCAGGATGAGTGGCCGTTCGATATTGTTGATGGGATTTTGATGGCTAATTCGATTCATTATGTGAAAGATAAACCCGCTTTTCTGGATAAAGCATCCCGCCATCTGACCCAATCAGGCAGCTTCCTGCTCGTTGAATATAATTCGGATACGGCAAATCCGTGGGTGCCATATCCACTTAGCTATAACTCATTACGACAGTTGTTTACCAGCGCTGGCTATTCGATTGTAGAAAAGCTCCATGAGCGGCCGTCAATTTATGGCCGGGCAACTATGTATAGTGCTTATATCAGCCGCTAGCCTAAATAAAGGCAACTCTAGCCGAGAGCAGTGTTCAATTACAACTCCCTTTGCTTACCCTGGCTTATATTGGGTAGGCTTTTCTTATGGTTTCCTTGTAAATTTGTCCAATACATCAATAACCAATAACCGCCTGTGTCGCTCAGAAAACGCCTTCCTGCCTTCCTACTCGGTATATCGCTCAGTGCAACAGTATTCGCTCAGGTTCCCTACGGCCCCATCAAACCAACGCCTGCCGGGGAGATTTTATCTAATCTTAAAAAACTAAATGTACTTGGCTCGGTGCTGTACATAGCCGCCCACCCTGATGACGAGAATACACTGCTACTGGCTTATCTGGCTAAGGAACGACTCGTTCGGACGGGCTATCTGTCGCTGACGCGGGGTGATGGCGGGCAGAACCTGATTGGTCCGGAACAGGGCGAAAATATTGGCGTTATCCGTACACAGGAACTACTGGCGGCCCGGCGCGTCGATGGTCCCGATCAGTTTTTTAGCCGGGCGTATGATTTTGGTTTCTCAAAATCGACTAACGAAGCCGTACGTACCTGGGGGCAGGAGAAAGTTCTGGCCGATGTGGTGTGGATGATTCGAAAATACCAGCCGGACGTGATTATCACCCGCTTTCCACCCGATGCGCGGGCTGGCCACGGCCACCACAGTGCGTCAGGCTACCTGGCTGAAGAAGCGTTCAAGATCTCGAACGACCCCAGCAAGTTTCCGGAACAGCTAACTTATGTAAAACCCTGGCAGGCTAAACGTATTCTCTGGAATGTGTTTATTCCAGGCGCTTTTATGAGCAACAAAAAACCCGACGAAGCGGGGAATCTGATCGGGATTGAAACAGGCTTATATAATCCATTGCTGGGCAAATCCTATGGTGAAATTGCTGCCGAAAGTCGCAGTCAGCACAAAAGTCAGGGCTTTGGTGTAGCCGCTAACCGGAACGCTCGTATTGATTATTTGCTACTGAAAGGGGGCGATCCGGCTCAGAAAGACCCACTTGATGGTGTCGATATGACCTGGAAGCGAGTACCCAACAGCGACGCCGTTCAAGCACAGGTGACTCAGGTAATTGCAACCTTTCGAGCCGATCAGCCGAGTGCGTCGGTGCCCGCACTGGCACAGCTTTACGGAGCAATTACCAAACTAGATACGACCAATATCTACGTTCGGGCCAAACGGCAGGAGGTAGAAGCTCTGATTCGACAGTGTCTCGGCTTATATTTCGAAACTACTCCAACCGATTTTGCAACCACGCCCGGCGAAGCTATCCGAATCAGCACCAGCATAGTAAGCCGGGCCGAGACACCGGTTACGCTGGTAAATGTTCATTACTCAACAGGTAAAGACACGACACTGAATCTGGCGCTTAAGCCAAATGATGTAGTGACACTACCAACCACGCTGACCATTCCCAAGACCGCGAAAATATCACAGCCTTACTGGCTCGAAAAACCGATTGTTAAGGGCTTATTTCAGGTTGATAATCAACAATTGATTGGCTTACCCGAAAATCCACCCGCGGTATCGGCAGCTTATACATTCGAGATTAGCGGTCAGCAATTTACTTTCAGTCGCCCCGTCGTTTTTAAAACCACCGATCCCGTTGATGGCGAAATTTACCGACCTTTCATCATCCAGCCGGAGGTTACCGCCAATTTGGCTGAACGCGTGTATGTGTTTGCCACAAATGCCCCGAAAACGGCCGAAGTAGTTCTGAAAGCAGGTAAGCCAAATGTATCGGGAACGTTAACGGTAAAGGCTCCGGCAGGCTGGCGTGTTGAACCAGCTTCGGTTCCGTTCTCGCTGACGACTAAGGGGGCTGAGCAACGATCCAGTTTCCAGATAACACCAACTGCTCAGGCTCAGAATGGGCAACTACAGGCTGTAATGACAACGCAGAACGGTACATTCACCACCGGCTTGCGGCAAATTGCTCATAAGCACATTCCAACGCAAACGCTATTTCCACCTGCCGAAGCCAAACTGGTTAAGCTGGATGTGAAGGTAACGGCAAAAAACATCGGTTATATCGTCGGCGCGGGTGATGAAGTACCTGCAGCCCTACAACAGATGGGTTGCCGGGTTACGATTCTTGTCCCCACGGATCTAAGCCGCAGCCTGGCGTCTTACGACGCTATCGTGGTGGGCGTTCGGGCTTACAATACCAACGATTACATGAGTTTGTATCAGTCGAACCTGATGGATTACGTGAAAAGCGGTGGCACACTGATAGTACAGTACGTAACGCCCGGTGGTTCCGGCTTAATTCAGAACGGTTTAAAAGTGAGCCAGATTGGCCCTTATCCATTCACGGTAAGCGCTGAGCGTGTGACGGAAGAAGATGCTAAAATGACCTTCATTAATCCGCAGCACCCACTGCTTAATTACCCAAACAAAATTACCGAAGCTGATTTTGACGGATGGATTCAGGAACGCGGCATTTATTTTGCCCGTGACTGGGATAAAGCCTACGAGCCTATTTTCTCGGCCAACGACCAGAACGAAGCCCCTAAACAAGGCAGCCTGATCTACGCCAAATACGGCAAAGGAAATTTCATTTACACAGGTCTGGTTTTCTTCCGTGAACTACCTGCCGGGGTGCCGGGCGCTTATCGGCTGTTCGCCAATCTGATTTCGGTAGGGAAGCAGGCTAATTAACGTTGTCGAGTCTGTCCATTATCGTGATGTCGGGTTCTTAAACCTACCATCACGATAATGGAGCCAACTGTCTCAAGCGCAGATGCTGCAACAGCATAATCGTTTTTCCATCCATAATTTCTCCGCGCTCCATCATCGTAATCGCCTGACTTACTGGCATCTCTAGGATGTCAATTTCCTCTTCATCAATGCCGCCACCGTTGTGTCGTTCAGTATCGGCGGAATATTCAGCGAGGTAGAAAAATAGTTTCTCGGTAACCGAGCCGGGACTCATGTAGGCTTCCATCACTTTTTCTACCGACTGAATCCGATAACCGGTTTCCTCCTCTGTTTCGCGGATAATGGCCGTTTCTGGGTCGTCGTTGTCCAGCAGACCGGCACAGGCTTCAATCAACATGCCCGAATTGGGGCTCCCGTCGCGGTTACCGTTGACGAAAGTCGGCAGGCGAAATTGCCGGGTTAGGATCACTGTATCAGTTTCCGGGTTATGCAGCAGGATCGTAGCTCCATTACCCCGGTCGTAGGCTTCACGTTGCTGACGAGTCCACTGGCCATTTTTGCCGAGGTAATCAAATGTGTATCGTTTCAGGATATACCAGTTGTCAGAAAGCAATTTCTCTTCCGTTATTTGAGCGCGTTCACTAACTATTTGTTCGATCATGATCAAATTTGTTTATTTTTGAACAAAACAACAAAAAGCAACATGAATTTCCAACAGCGGAAACGACTTATTGTACAAACGGTCGAAGAAAAGGGCTCTGTCGATGTGCGCGAACTAGCCGATTTGTTGCAAACCTCCGAAATGACTGTACGGCGTGACTTGGTACAGCTAGCTGATTTAGGGTTAATCTACCGGACTCGGGGCGGAGCTATGAAAGTTAGTCTGGCCACAGATGCACACCGTTTTGCCAATAAAACGGCGGTTAATGCTAAACGCAAGGACTATATCTGTCAACTGGCAGCTAAAGAAATTCAGGAGGGCGACATTATTTTCATGGACTGTGGTAGTACGGTGTTCCGGCTCTGTCAATTTATTCGGAACAAGCGTATCACGCTGATAACTAACTCGCTGCCGGTTGTGGCCGAACTGCTATCGTCAGAAGTGTCGGTTAATCTGGTGGGGGGCGAGGTCGATAAAGATCGGCAGGCCGTTCATGGATTAATTGCCGAAGAGCATATGCGAAGGTATCAGGCGAATCGAGCGTTCATTGGCGTCGATGGAATTTCGCTCCAGCACGGCCTGAGTGCCAATGGTGAAAAAGAAGCCAGCACCGCAACTACAATGGCTCAACAGGCCCAACAAGTATACCTGCTTTCAGATTCTTCAAAGCTGGAAACCGCTAAATACTTCTATTTTGCACCGTTAAGCCTGTTCGATGTGCTCATCACAGACAATGAAGCCGATTCGGCGATTGTAGCGGCCTATCGGCACGCAGGCATTACGTTGATCAATTAATGCATGTACCAGATTTGGATTGATACCGGCGGCACTTTTACCGACGGGCTTGCCCTCGACCCTAACGGCAACTTACTCCGCACCAAAGTCCTCAGCAGCAGTCGACTCCGTGGACAGTTGATAGATGGCAAAATCGTAGCCCCCTGGCTCACGGCGCCTATTTTTGATGGCTATCAACTCCGGATTATTGAAACGGGAGAGGTTTTTACAATTGAATCATTGGGTGTGGATGGTACTTTAAGTAACATGGTGATACAAGCCACTGCGCCACTTACCATTGAATTATTCACCGGCGAGGAAGCGCCTGTTCTGGCCACTCGTTTATTAACCCAAACACCTTTACATCAGCCTTTCCCAGCGTTGGAAATGCGGTTGGGAACGACCAGGGGCACTAACGCGCTGCTCGAACGTGCCGGCGGCCGGGTAGCTTTGCTTGTCACAAAAGGATTTAAGGATTTACTTAAAATCGGCACGCAGCAACGACCTAATTTGTTCCAATTAGCCATCCCCCCCGCTGACGTTCTGTACAGTTCGGTGCTGGAAGTTGACGAACGCATAACTGCCGACGGTCATCCGCTGACATCTTTATCCGATCAAATTATTGATAGCTTAATTGACAAGCTACGCCAGTCGCAGCCAGACGCGGTAGCCATTTCGCTACTGAACGCATACCGGAATCCGGCTCACGAAAAACAATTACGCGATGCTCTTCTTACAGCCGGTTTTCCACTCGTCACCCTGTCAACAGAGGTATCAACGGCCCCTGGTTATGTGGCTCGTACACAAACCGCAGTCGTTGATGCATACTTAACTCCGGTGCTGCGTTCGTATGTTGCTAATGTTCAGCAACAATTGGGCGGCAGGTCTGTACGAATCATGACCAGTGCAGGTGGGCTGGTTCGGGCTGATTTATTCCAACCAAAAGATAGCTTGCTAAGTGGCCCAGCGGGTGGTGTCATCGGAGCAGCCAGTATCAGCAATGGTCAACCCGTATTAACCCTCGATATGGGTGGCACCAGTACCGATGTAGCCCGGATTCAACAAAAGCCGGATTATCGGTTTTCAACCCGGATTGGTCCGTTCGATCTACAGTTGCCTTCACTAGCCATTGAAACCGTAGCCGCCGGAGGGGGTTCGGTATGCTGGTTCGACGGAAGTCAATTACGAGTAGGACCACAGAGCGCAGGTGCCGCCCCCGGTCCGGCTTGTTATGGAGCTAGTGCGCCCGGCCAACCGCTGCTACTGACCATTACTGATGTCAATCTGCTGCTTGGCAAACTGCATCCCCGGCAGTTCGGCATTCCTGTATTTCCCCAAAAAGCCCAAGCTGCCCTGACAGAAATCATCACTCAAATTGAAGAAAAGACTAGTCATAAGCCTAGCCCTATCGACCTCCTGCGTGGTTTTGAACGCATTGCTAACGAAACGATGGCTGGGGCTATTCGTAAAATTTCCGTTCGGCAGGGTTTCGACCCGAAAGATTACAGCCTGCTCGTATTCGGGGGAGCAGGTGGCTTACATGGCTGCTCGATTGCCCGATTACTAGCTATTGAGCGGCTTATTTTACCTTTCGACGGTGGCTTACTCAGCGCTTATGGTATTGGACAAGCGCAGATAGAACGCATGGCATCTCGGTCGGTGTTGCAGCCACTGTCGGCGGTTGAGCATGAATTGACAGATATAATTGATAGTCTGAAAGTCGCAGCTACGCAAACCTTACAGCAGGATGTTGGCGATGACACGTCGATTACTCTGAAATCTGTTTCTCTATTCCTGCGTCTCACCGGCCAGGAAGCCACTATTGAGGTTCCATTTAGCTGGCGATTAGCCGCTGATTTTCAGGAGAAATACCAGCATCTTTATGGCCACTTCCCAACGAATCAGTCGATTGAAGTTGAAAGTATTCGCGTTATTGTCGGCACCAGCAGCGATCAGTTACCCAGCAGTGAAAACCCAGTTAGCCATCGTCATGCAGTGCCGAGTTTTCAGGCGGGTGAGTATCCGGCTTACGACTGGACACAGTTGCAGGAGGGCGATACGTTTCGCGGTCCAGCTTTGTTATTAAACACGACCTCATCGGCCTTCATCGAACCTGGCTGGCGTCTGATTGTACAAGCCGACAAAAACGCCGTTGTTGAGTACATAGCAGATATTGAATCGATAGAAGAAACTGATCAGAACGAAGTGATTCAACTTGAGCTGTTCACCCAGCGCTTTCGGGCAATTGCCGAAGAAATGGGCGCGCAGTTACAACGAACGGCTTTTTCAGTTAACGTAAAAGAACGGCTCGACTTCTCCTGTGCGCTGTTAGATGCGAACGCTGAACTGGTAGCAAATGCGCCACACATCCCGGTGCACCTGGGCAGTTTGGGTGTCTGTGCCCGACTGTCGCTGGCCTCTCTCCCACCCCTCGAACCGGGTGATGTAATTATCACCAATCATCCAAAATATGGCGGTTCGCACCTACCCGATGTAACGTTACTGAGTGGGGTCTTCACAGAGGCCCACGCCGGAAAACCGAGCCAGTTGGTTGGGTATGTTATTAACCGGGCGCACCACGCCGAAATTGGGGGTAAAGTACCTGGTTCCATGCCCCCCGATGCGGTTTCGCTCGCTGAGGAAGGCGTCGTGCTGGAACCGATGTATGCCGTTAAAAACGGAGAATTTCAGTGGGCGGAACTGGAAAGTCGATTTACGCAGGCAGCTTATCCGACGCGCGCATTGACCGAAAATCGTGCCGATATTGAAGCGGCCTTGGCCTCGCTACGAGCGGGTGAAATGGCCCTGCAAACGCTTGTCCGTCAGCACGGTCTGGAAACGATTCATCGCTACATGAGTCGGCTTAAGCAATCAGCCACCGAAGCGATTACGGACGTTCTGGTACCCCTTGTCGGGCAAGTATATTCAGCCGAGGAAAGCCTCGACGATGGTCACCATATTCGGTTAACCATCCGTATTCTGGATGAACCGCCAGCGCCTAATGGAGGCACAAAGCCACGGATTCAGTTTGACTTTACGGGAACGTCGGCGGTTCATCCCTATAATCTTAACGCCAACATTTCCATTTTGTATAGTGCCGTGCTGTATGTGCTGCGACTGTGGTGTGGTAAGGATATTCCGCTTAACGAAGGGTTGATGACTCCCGTCGAATTCAGCCTACCAGAGTCATCATTTCTCAATCCAATTTTTCCTGACAACTCACCAATGACCAGCCCGGCGGTTGTCGGGGGTAATACAGAAGTCAGTCAGCGATTAGTTGACACTTTACTAAAAGCACTTGGATTAGCTGCGTGTAGCCAGGGAACCATGAATAATTTTCTGTTCGGTAACAGTAATTTCGGTTATTACGAAACCATTGGCGGAGGAGCGGGTGCAACCGATGGCGCTGATGGTCGGTCGGCGGTACATCAGCACATGACCAATACAAAACTGACCGATCCCGAAGAGTTGGAACGCCGGTATCCGGTTCGGCTGCATCAGTTTAGAATTCGTAGCGGTTCAGGGGGATCAGGTCAGTGGCATGGGGGCGATGGGATTATCCGCGAAATCGAATTTCTGGAGCCTGTTCAGGCTACACTGTTAAGTCAGCATCGGGACGTAGCTCCTTATGGCTTAAACGGAGGAGGACCAGGTCAGCCTGGGCGCCAATGGTTAATTAATGGTAATGACCAGCAACAGGCATTACCGGGCATCTTTACCCGCGCTATGCAACCCGGCGAACGGATTCGTATTGAAACACCGGGCGGAGGTGGCGTAGGAATTATCTGATTTAGCTAATCTATTTTACTCGAATCAATAATGGCAGATAATGTAAAAGGCGCATTTTTCGGAGCCGCTATTGGCGATGCGCTGGGCGTTCCGGTTGAGTTTTCATCCCGTTCCCAGTTAACAGCCAACCCTATTCAGGACATGCGCGGCTACGGTACCTGGAATCAACCTCCCGGCACATTTTCAGACGACAGTTCGCTTTTATTCTGTACGGCTGAAAGTTTATGCAATGGCTTTAATATGGCAGATATTGCCGCCCGTTTTATTCGATGGTATAAAGAGGGCTATTGGGGAGCTCACGACAAATTATTTGATATTGGTAACGCAACACGATTGGCTATCGACCGGTTAAGGGCTGGAACTGACCCATCACTATCAGGAGGTATGTCAGAGAGCGATAATGGCAACGGATCGCTGATGCGAATTCTGCCCATACTCTTCTATTTGAAGAATGAACCGTCACCACTTGAACGATATAATACGGTGAAACTGGTTTCAGGCATCACCCATTATCATTTTCGTTCGGTACTGTCGTGTTTTATCTATACGGAGCTTGGCATTCAGCTATTAACTCAGGAGGATAAAGCATCCGCCTATGCTGCCATGCAACAATCTGTGAATCAATTTATCAGCCAACAGTCGTTTTCCGTTAATGAGATTGGCTTATTTGACCGCATATTGAAAAACGATATTAGTCAGTTTAGTGAAGAATCCATTCGAAGTTCAGGTTATGTCTTGGATACACTGGAGAGTAGCATCTGGTGCTTTCTAAACGGTTCTTCTTACCGGGAATGTGTGTTGAAAGCCGTCAATTTAGGTGAGGATACGGATACGACAGCCACAGTTACCGGTGGGCTGGCTGGTATTTATTACGGTTATGACGCTATACCTGAGCAATGGATTTCAGTCCTAGCTAAGCATGAACAAATTGTTGATTTAGCTCAGCGATTCGCACAACGCTACCCTTAACGGTTTGACAGCTAGCTTCAACAAAGCCCTCTACCTCTAACATTACCAATCGTAATTATCCTAATAACCAGCGTGCTGTAATTATTAAGAAAACTACCAGCTACGTATAGCAGTTACCCTAACTAACCTTAACCTTTTACCCATGATTTCTCAATTGCCATCAGCCTTTCAGGCACCCTACACCATTGACGACCGTTTTCAAAAATCCGTAGTTTATTTCTCGATGGAAATTGCCGTCGATCAGGCCCTGAAAACCTATTCGGGCGGGCTTGGTTTTCTGGCGGGTTCACACATGCGTTCAGCGTATGAACTGAAGCAGAACCTGATCGGTATTAGTGTTTTATGGAAATACGGCTACTACGATCAGGGCCGGAAAACCGACAACTCGATGGATGTGCAGTTTCGGGAAAAAATATACTCGTTCCTGAAAGATACCGGTATTGAGTTTACCATCGAAATTGCTCATCAACCCGTCCGCGTGCGGGCTTATTACTTAGAACCGACCACCTTTCAGACGGTTCCTTTATTTTTTCTGACTACCGATATTGACGGGAATGATCCTATGGCCCGAGCTATTTCGTACCGTTTGTACGATAATGATGTTCGAATGAAAATCGCCCAGTGCATCCTGCTGGGAACCGGAGGAGCCAAACTTGTCGATGCGCTTGGCGGTACGCCTGATGTGTATCACTTCAACGAAGCCCATGCTTTATCAGGAGCTTTTTATTTATATCAGAAACTCGGTTCCTTACCAGAACTCAATCAGCGATTAGTCTTTACGACTCATACGCCGGAGGAAGCAGGCAACGAGAAACACGACATCAATCTGCTGAACGAAATGGGCTTTTTCAGTGGCCTATCCCTAGAGAGAGTTCGAGAAATAAGCGGCATTCAAGATAACGTATTTAACCATTCGCTGGTAGCGTTGCGGCTAAGCCGACTGGCAAACGGCGTTTCCAAACTGCATGGCGAAGTAGCCCGGCAAATGTGGGCACGCTTCGATGGCATTTGTCCCATTACCCATGTCACTAACGCACAAAATCAGCGTTACTGGACAGATTCGGTTATCGAAGCGGCCCGACTGGCAGATGATAAGCAGGCCATTGCTGATCGCAAACGGGAATTGAAGCAACCGCTATTTCGGGTAATAGCCGATCAGGTGGGTAAACTTTTCGATCCGAACGTGCTGACGCTAGTGTGGGCACGCCGGTTTGCGACCTATAAACGCCCTGATTTACTAACGCAGGACCTAGACCGGTTTACCCGTCTGCTTAATCAGAGCAAATATCCAGTTCAGATTGTCTGGGCGGGGAAACCATACCCTATGGACGGAGGGGCTACGGAGGTGTTTAATCATCTCTATTACCTGAGTCATCTCTACCCAAACATGGCCGTGCTAACGGGCCATGAACTAGGATTATCTAAACTGCTGAAAGACGGTGCAGATGGTTGGCTAAACACCCCAATTGTGAACCGCGAAGCGTCGGGTACCAGCGGCATGACAGCGGCCATGAATGGGGCCGTCAATATTTCGACCAACGACGGCTGGGTGCGTGAGTTTGCCCGTCCCGGCGAGAATAGTTTTCTTGTCCCAACTGCCGACCCATTGCTTCCCTCGAATGTTCGTGACGAACAGGACCGCGATGGTCTTTTTGACTTAATCGAAAACGAAATTCTGCCTATGTATTACGACCGCCCCGCCGACTGGCAGGCTTTGGTATTGCACAGCATGAACAATGTCAATGAGTTTTTCGGTGCCAATCGCATGGCGACTGAATATTACGAGAAGATTTACGAGGATAACCCAGTAGAGATGGCTTAATATGCAACCCGACTCCAGTTTAGCTGCCAAAACGTTTGAGGCCCACAAACGGCTGAATGAATTGTATGGCATTCAGCCTGTTAAGGGCTATAGCGACCCGATGCACGAACTGATCGGCACTATTTTGTCGCACCGGACTACCCATGCCAACGAAGTTACGGCTTATCGCACCATGCGCGAACGGTTCCCAACCTGGGAGCAGGTCCGCGATGCGCCCCTTTCGGGCTTAATCGATGCGATACAAACGGCTAATTATCCCGAAATCAAGGCACCTTATATCCAGAACCTGTTAACTCATCTTTTTCAGGAGCGCGGAGAGGCTAATATTGATTTTCTGGATGGGTTATCGACCGAAGACGCCATGAACTGGCTAACGAGCCTTCCCGGCATCGGCCTGAAGACGGCCACTATTCTTCTGCTTTTTAAATTTAACAAGCCTGTATTACCCGTCGATACACACGTACACCGTGTTACTCAACGATTGGGATTAATTGGCCCCAAAGTGAGCGCAGAAAAAGCCCATGCCCTTCTGCTGGCTTATTTGCCGCAGGATGCACTGGTATTGTTCAATTTTCACAAGCATTTTTACTGGCACGGCCAACGAATCTGTACGTGGTACTATCCCAAATGTAACGAGTGTGTACTACGTGATATGTGCGATTTTTATAAGGCAGGTGGTGCAGTTCAATTAAGTAGCACTCCGGTCAGGAAAAAGAAGTCGACGGCTTAAAATGGCCATACACGAAGTTCTTCTTTTATTTTACCAAAATGGCTTTTTTGTTAAGTAAATTCAATTGATTATTGCTTATAATTGCTACACAAACTGATTTAACCACATTCATATATGATTGCGAAGCATTTCTACCTGACATCACTTGCTGCCGGTTTGTTCTTAGTAGGTGCTAACCGGTCCGAAGCGCAAACCTCAGTATCGTTTGCAAACCAGAATGTGTTTTTAGGCAATCGGACAGGGTCTCAAAATACGACAGGGTCTCTTAACGTATTTTCGGGTTCGCAGGCAGGCTTTACCAATACGACTGGTAGTTCCAACGTTTTTGTTGGCGACCGGGCGGGTTTCCTCAATACCATTGGTGGCTCTAATACCTTTATAGGTAACCTGGCTGGCTATAATAACATTAGTGGTCAGGCCAATATGTTCCTGGGGCCACAGGCTGGTTCGAACAGCACCACTGGTAACTATAACGTATTCCTGGGAAATGCATCGGGTAACGCTAATACGACAGGCTCTGACAACACAGCCCTTGGAGCTGGCTCGGCCTCACAGAACACCACTGGTGTGCGTAACACATTCATCGGTGAATATGCGGGTTTCAACAGCCAGACGGGTAATGAAAATACCTTCATTGGTTTTGGTACCAAAGCCGGTAACACTAACCCGACCAACCTCAACAACGCCACGGCAATCGGAGCTAATGCCATGGTCAGTCAGAGTAACTCTATCGTATTAGGCGCCGGTGCTAACGTCGGTATCGGCACTTCAGCTCCTCAAAACAAACTGGAGGTTACCCAGGGAACAGCTAACCAATCAGGGCTGCGGCTAACCAACCTGACCAGCAATTCACCTGCCAGCGCCTTGAATCGCACAAAATTCCTGACAGTCAACGAGTTAGGCGACGTAATTCTGGCTAGCTCGAACGGATCAGCCCGGTTAGGCGCTGAGTTATGGGAAGCGAATGGATCGTTCCTGAAAAATCTGAATCAGGCGGGTGTCATTATTGGTAGCAATGTGAGCAAGACTCCGGCGGGTTATAAGCTATTCGTGGAAGATGGCATCCTGACGGAAAAAGTGAAAGTTGCCGTTAAAAGCTCCAGCGATTGGAGTGATTACGTGTTCGATGCAAACTACCGGCTGAAAACACTACCGGAAGTGGAGCAGTACATTAATGCTAACAAGCATCTGCCGGGCGTACCATCAGCGAAAGAAATGGTTGAGCAAGGCAATGATCTGCACAAGACCGACGCCAAATTGCTGGAAAAGATTGAAGAGTTAACGCTCTATATGATCAACGTTCAAAAACGAGTGACCGACCTGGAGCAGGAAAACAAAGAGTTAAAGGATCAACTCAAAACCATCTCACAGAAAAAATAAACGAAGGCATTTTCCTGATTATATCTTAGCCCGGCCTGTTAATGACGATAAGCAAGTGTCATTAACAGGCCGGGCAACGTTTATTCCTAGCTCGATAACCAAATCAAGGGAGTTTTTGGTTAGTATAATCAGTCAGCCACACTAATCTATCCCGCCGTTTACCGCCGGATAAATATGAATCAGGCTGGCATCGACTAATACTATAAGGCTGATTATATTCAGTACTTATTTTCCGTAACGCATTCAGAATAGACTGTAATTCGGTAGTAAAGTGATGCAGGGGTTGAGCAGAGGAAGCCTTCGACAAATCGGGGCAGTGGGGTTGTTTATACTGGCGCTGATGGTAGCCTTGAGCACTCAGGCGTCCCATATTATTGGGGGCGATCTACGCATGCAGGCAGTCGGTAAAACGCCGGGGCTTTTTCGCATTCAACTCACTCAGTATTTCGACGCTACGCAGTTGGGCAGTTCAGGCCCTGATTCTTTTGTAAGAGTGTATGTATACCGGAAGCAGAATCCGGTTTTGATGGATACCATTACGTTACCTATCCATGAATTAGCGACGCTGACCTTTGCTAATGAAGCTTGTGCTTCACTTCGTCGATTGAATTTTCTGGAAGGGCGTTACTATACCACACGCCAGTTTGATCCAGAGCGGTATACCGATCCGGGCGGATACTATATCATCTGGGATCGCTGCTGCCGGAATGATGCACTTACAAATGTTGATGGAACTATACCGGCTGGCGTGGGCATGGTGTTTTACCTGGAATTTCCACCAATGACAAAAAATGGCGCATCTTTTTCTAACTCATCGCCTGATTTTGGTATTCCGAATGGTGATTATATATGTATTAACAAGCCATTTACATTTAACGTTGGCGCTACTGATATCGATGGTGACCAGCTTCGTTACTCATTGGTAACACCATTAACTGGCTACACCACAAAGTCAAACCCGGGATTTGATTATGACATGATTTTGCCTAAGACGCAGGCTAGTTATCCAACCATCACCTGGGCACCAGGCTACAGTTTAACCAACATTATTCCCGGTACCCCCCCATTAAGTATCGACCCTACTACTGGCAAACTTACGGTTAAAGCATCAAAGGAGGGGCTATACCTTTTTACTGTACAATGCGAAGAGTTCCGAAACGGCCAGCGAATTGGCGTGGTCCGCCGTGATTTTCAGTTGCCCGTAGTCGATTGCGCTAAAAATACGCCCCCACCCTCGCCTATCACCCTGGCAGGCAAACTGCTTACCGATACACTTTGGTGTGCCGGTAAGCCATTAGTGCTGTCTGTTGAGAAAAATCCGATCTGGGCTTATCAGTGGCAAAAAGACGGTTTGAATCTGCGAGGCCATACATCTGATACACTCCAGGTTACTGACTCGGGGCTTTATACTGTGGTAAAAAGCCAGGCTAATGCCTGCGCCAATGACACGACATCGCAGTCTGTCAAAGTAACCATTACCAAAGGGGCGCCAGTTACTTTGACGATAGCTAGTACAGCTCCTTACTGCACTGGCGACACCTTGACGTTGAAAGCTAACGGAGCCGCCGATTATCAATATAGTTGGCGAAAGGATGGACAAACGCTTACGGGTCAGACGCAGCCATCAGTTCGTGCTAATCAACCAGGGCTTTATACCGTGCTGGTAAAATCGCCATCGTCAGCTTGTGGCGAGGGAAGTGACACGCTTCGGGTAGCGTTAAATCCTAAACCATCAGCGCAAATAGCCGCCCCCACGCCGACCTTCTGTTCTGGTGATTCGGTAGTGTTTACAACAACTAATCAGTCGGGATACAAATACGTCTGGAAACAGAACGGAACGAAACTATCGGATACAACCACCCGACTAATTGTCCGACAGGCGGGTGTCTATCAGGTTCTGGTAACGGCACCAACCGGTTGCACCGCGGCTTCGATGGGCGTCACGGCTAGTCAGTACGCTCAGCCAACAGTACGATTTGACTCGATTCCGACGGTCTGCAACACCAGTAATGCTATTACACTGCAAGGGCAGCCTACTGGCGGAGTATATACCGGACCGGGTATTCAAGGCGATCAGTTTAACCCCGCTACAGTAGGTATTGGCCGCTATCAGTTGACGTACACCGTTACATCGGACAAAGGGTGCAAAGCCAAGCAAAACCGGTGGGCAGTTGTGTCGTCGGGCATAAAACTAGCTGGCCAAACCAGCTACTCGATTGTTAAGGGGGAAAGTGTACAGTTGCTAACTCACACCGACGCCCCCGTTAACCGCTATCAGTGGGAGCCGCCCACGTCGCTAAATTTCTCTGATGTGGCTAGTCCTATTGCCCGCCCTGAAGCAACAACCCCATATCAGGTAACGGCCAGTACCGGAAGCGGGTGCGTAGCGAACCTCTCTGTGCTGGTCACGGTCATTGATCCGCTTTACATTCCATCGGCTTTCTCACCCAACGGCGATGGGCTTAATGATGTGTGGATTATTCAGAATATCAATTTGTTTCCGCAATGCGACGTATGGATTTATAATCGCTGGGGCAATTTGATTTTCCACTCGCGGGGCTATGCTCAGCCCTGGGATGGAACGGACGGGCAAGCCCCTGTAGAAGCGGGTGTTTACACGTATCAGATTCGGACCGGAAGCGAACTATTAACGAACATCTATCGAGGTGCTTTAGTGGTCGTTCATTAAATAACCTATATTTGTTCGCTGTTAACTCTTCACGTTTACCCTCTCCTGATCATTATCCTTCTGGTAAGTTTATTTTCGAAGGAGTAATCTAAGATTTTCTCTTGATTTCTTTTTTCTGGAAAGATTACAGCCAATCGGTAGATTCTGTTTAACTGACAGAATAAAACTACTACTTCGAATAAACTATTGCAAACGAGTTAACAGATCGAGAACGCCGGATATATTTTAGACACTTTGTCTATTAAAGTGTTTACTGGCAAAGAAGTTGCCCTGATAATTAAGGTCAAATAGGTTGATTTTTTTCGGTAATATAGTCTGCGTGCATACTATATTTGACGGTTGTATCTACCCAGATACGACCTACCTACCGTATTGATAGACATTTGCTGAACACTATGGCCACAGCTGAACGCGATCGCATTTACGAACGAGCCGACAATAAAGGTTGGAAAAAATGGGGGCCCTATCTCTCCGAACGAGCCTGGGGAACTGTCCGAGAAGACTATAGTCCCTATGGCGATGCCTGGAATTTTGTTACCCATGATATGGCTCGGTCGCGGGCTTATCGTTGGGGCGAAGAAGGCATCGGCGGCATTTCCGATAACAAAGGCCACGTTTGTTTTGCGCTGGCGTTCTGGAATCATAAAGATAATATCCTGAAAGAGCGGCTTTATGGGCTGTCCGGCCCAGAGGGTAATCATGGCGAAGATGTAAAGGAGCTGTACTATTATCTGGACAGTACGCCCACACATTCGTACATGAAAATGCTCTACAAGTATCCCCAGCAGGAGTTTCCCTATAACCGGCTGATTATTGAAACAATACGACGGGACCGGCAGGCACCGGAGTTTGAGCTGACTGATACGGGCATTTTCGATAAAGACGAGTATTTCGACATTTTCATTGAATACGCCAAAGCCGACCAGAATGATTGGCTCGTAACTATTACGGCACACAATCGTTCTGGGCAGACGGCCCCGCTGACACTCTTACCAACTATCTGGTTCCGAAACACCTGGTCGTGGGGTTATGAGCAATACAATGCCCGGCCTATGCTTAACGGCATTGCCAATAATCAGATTGAGGTTAGTCATAAGCAATTAGGGAAGTACAAACTCTACTGCGAAGACGCTGATGCGTTGTTATTCTGCGATAACGAAACCAATACAGAACGGCTTTACGGACGACCTAATCTGTCAAAGTACCCGAAAGACGGCATTAACAATTATATTGTTTCGGGTGGAAAGAAGTCGTTTCTAAACCCTAACCAGATCGGTACTAAAGCGTCTGCTCAGTACACTCGTCAGGTTCCGGCTGGGGGTAGTGTTAGTATTCGACTGCGGTTCAGCGATCAGACGCATCTGATGCAGCCTTTTGCTGATTTCGACGCTATCTGGCAGCAACGTCTGGATGAAGCGGATGCTTTCTACGCAGATTTACAGAAAAACGTGACCGATTCCGAGCTGTCGGCCATTCAACGACAGGCTTATGCCGGTATGCTCTGGAACAAACAATTTTACTATTACAACGTCAACGAATGGCTTAAGGGCGACCCGAAGATGCCGGTACCGTTTCAGGGGCGCGTGTATGCCCGGAACGAAACCTGGCGACACATGTACACGGCCAATATCCTGTCAATGCCCGACAAATGGGAGTATCCGTGGTTTGCGGCCTGGGATTTAGCCTTTCATACTTTAACACTTGCTCGTCTCGACCCCCACTTTGCCAAGCGCCAACTGGCGGTTATTCTGCGGGAGTATTACATGCATCCGAACGGTCAGATTCCGGCCTATGAGTGGAACTTTGGCGACGTTAACCCGCCGGTTCATGCCTGGGCCACCTGGAAAGTATACGAAATTGACCGGGAGCGGAATGGCGTCGGTGATGTTAACTTTCTGGAGCGCGTCTTTCACAAACTGCTGTTAAATTTCACCTGGTGGGTAAACCGCAAGGACGTATCGGGTAACAATATTTTCGGTGGCGGCTTTCTCGGATTAGATAACATTGGGGTCTTCGACCGGTCGCAACCCCTCCCAATGGGTGGTCGGATTGAGCAGGCTGATGGTACGGGCTGGATGGCTATGTACACGCTCAACATGCTACGAATTGCCTGCGAAATTTCACTCACGCGGCCAAGTTACCAGGACATGGCCAGCAAGTTTTTCGAGCATTTCCTGCACATTGCCTCGGCCATGAACAACCTCGGCCGACAGAACATCAGCCTGTGGGATGAAGTTGATCAGTTCTACTACGACGTGCTACACATGCCCGACAATAACGCGCGGCTGCTGAAAATCCGTTCGATGGTGGGTCTGATTCCGCTTTTTGCCGTCGAGATTCTGGACGAGGAGCTACTCTCAAAACTACCCGATTTCAAACGCCGGGTGGAGTGGGTATTAACCAATCGCCCAGACCTGGCATCGCTCGTTTCGCGCTGGCACGAACCAGGTAAAGGCGAAACGCACCTGCTGAGTTTATTACGTGGTCATCGGATGAAGATGATTCTGAAACGCATGTTCGATGAAAGCGAGTTTTTGTCGGATTACGGCATACGGGCCCTTTCCAAATACCACGAAAAAAATCCTTATCAATTTGAGTTGAACAGCGAGATTTTTCAGGTGCGCTACGTAGCCGCCGAGTCGGAAATGAGTATGTTCGGTGGTAATTCCAACTGGCGAGGTCCGGTCTGGTTCCCGCTCAATTTCCCGTTGATTGATTCGCTGTTGAAGTTTTATCAGTATTACGGCGATGATTTCGAAGTAGAGTACCCCACCCATTCGGGACAGGTAATGAGCCTAAAGGAAGCCGCCATACATGTCGCGGAGCGGCTTATCAGCATCTTCCGACGCGACGAAAATGGCAATATTGCCGCCTTCGGCCATTATAAGAAACAGCAGGAAGACCCTCATTTTCAGGGATTGTATTTATTCTACGAATATTTCAACGGCGACAACGGCATGGGCTTAGGTGCCAGTCACCAAACCGGCTGGACGGGCCTGGTAGCTGACTTAATTGAGTATGTCTACAAATACCAGGCTCAGGAAGTAGCCGTTACAGTAGAGAAGTAGCTAGAAACTACTGACTGACAGGTGTTTTCTCAAATAAATAGAACACAGATCGATACTAATGTAAATCATCACACCGATCTGCGTTCTATTTATTTCCAATATGCCGACCAGCGATGTAACCCGTTGTCCAGGCATTCTGGAAATTGAAGCCGCCAGTGATGCCATCGATGTTCAGCACTTCGCCCGCAAAAAATAGCCCGGATTGGATTTTACTTTCAAGCGTTTGCGGATTCAATCCATCGGGTGAAATACCTCCACAAGTCACAAACTCATCTTTGAACGTGCTTTTGCCAATTACCTGAAACTGGCTGTTAGTTAGCCGTTCAGCCAATCGGTTCAGGGGTTTAGCAGGTAAATCAGCCCATCGCTGGCTATCAGTGATGCCAGCTTCCAGCGTTAATGCCTGCCAGAGCCGGGTCGGTAGCCCGAACGGATTTTGCGAATTCACCTGCTTCCGACCGTTCTGCTGCCTGAATTCCTGTAAAGTGTTACGCAATGCAGTATCGTTTAACGCTGGTACCCAGTTGATGCGAAGCGTAAATCGGTAGCCCAGGTCGGCAAGTTCACGGGCAGCCCAGGCCGACAAACGCAACACTGCTGGGCCACTGAATCCCCAATGGGTAAGAAGAAGAGGCCCCTGCTGTTCTTGTTTAGTACCGATCACGTAGACCTTAGCATCTGGCACCGACACTCCGGCCAAAGGCAGTAACGGGCTATTGGGTACGTTAAACGTAAACAACGAAGGGACGGGTGAAATCAACGAGTCAGATTGTTCGGGTAACCAACCATAAGCGGTCAGTTGGGGGTAGCCGCCCGTCGCGATTAGCACCCGGTCTGCACGGAGTTGTTCGCCCGTAAGTAATTGAATTAACCAGCCAGTCGATGTCTGCTGCTGAAGAGAAGTTACACCAGTACTAGTACGTACCTGAATGCCTAACTGATATGCTGTATCAAGAAGGCAATTGACAATGGTTTCGGACGTATTGGTCGAGGGAAACATCCGCCCATCGGCTTCGGTTTTCAGGCGGACACCCTTATCCTCAAACCAGCGTACTGTAGCGCTTGCATCGAACTGAGTCAGCAGAGAACGTAACGGTTTTTCGCCCCGTGGGTAATGTTTGACTAGTTGCCGATTATCGAAACAGGCGTGGGTAACATTGCAGCGCCCCCCGCCCGAAATTCGGACTTTGTTAAGCACCGTGCGGGCCTTCTCAAGAATAGTAACGGTAGCATTCGGAAAGGTTTCGGCGGCCGTGATCGCGCCAAAAAAGCCAGCTGCACCACCACCAATCACAACAATGTGTAAGGACGACATACGTTTTTAACCGCAGTTTAAAGGACGAAGTTCGTCATCTGACGTTTATGCAGGATAACACTCACTAGCGTCGACTTCAGAGCACAACTATCAAACCACCGACTCCTTTTGTAACTTTACCTCTATGTTTCTAAAACCTCGATTTTCCACCAAAAAATACCAGCGCCGGGGCTTCCGGCTACGTGGTAACACGTTGGTTCTGCTCTTCATCTTTTTTCTGATCGGTCTGTTTCTGCATTATGGCGGCAAGACGCAACCCGTGGTTGCGTTCTGGAATGACGTTCGGGAAATTATCGGCTTAGGGCGCACCAAACCTGATAGGAAAGGTGATAACCCTTACAAAGCACCCGAACCTAATTCGCCAACCGAAGACCAGGCCAGCGATGAAAGCGAAGCCAGTGATAATGGTAATAATCCATCAGCCGGGTCGTCGAAAACGGTGCGGTTTGATTTTGAGAAGCAGGTTGATTTCCTGCTACCGTTGATTAAAGCAGACGATGAAATTATCCGGCACGAAGGCTATACTCTCTCCTATCGTAGTCAGTATAAAGACGCAAACTGGGTAGCTTATCCGCTGCTGGATTATGAAACTACCGGAGACGCTGAGCGAAAAAACGAGCAGTTCAAGCCTGATCCGGCCGTTGCAGAAGGCACCGCTTTACCCTCGGATTATACTCGCTCAGGTTATGACCGTGGCCACCTGGCACCGGCGGGCGATTTCAAGTTTTCGCAGCGGGTAATGAAGGAAACATTCTTTATGAGTAACATAACCCCCCAAGTACCGGATTTCAACCGGGGTATCTGGAAAGAGCTGGAAGATCTGGTCCGCACGTGGGCGATTCGGGATAACGGACTTTATGTTATCACAGGCCCGGTGCTGAAACCCGGCCTGCCAACCATTGGGAAAGATAATGAAGTCAGCGTTCCAGAGAAATTCTACAAGGTGATTCTCTACTGCAACAAGCCGCAGATTCGCATGATTGGCTTTCTGCTTAACAACGAGCCTTCTGAGAGTTCACTCAAGCAGTTTGTTGTGCCGGTCGATCAGATTGAGCAACTGACTGGCATTGATTTCTTCCCCAAAATCCCCGACGATTTAGAACGCAAGCTGGAAAGCAAAAGTCGCAGCGACATGGTGGCTGAGTGGTTCAGCAATTAAACGGAAGTGGTTTAGCGTCTATCTATTAAACACCAAACCACTATCCGTCTGGCGTAGGTTTGTTATTAATTTTTGATGTCCATACGGCTGATTTTCCCATCGTGAATGGTATACAGATGCTTTATCAGTCCATCGGCCAGCAACGTTCCCTGCCAGTCTTTAACGACTTGGTGAACCGTGACTTCGATTTGGCCACTTGGCACATCCCCTATTGAAACGGGCGTCACAATTGGGTCAATTTCCTGCCATTGCCTTAGCCAATAGTTTCGCACTTCATCGTGCCCAGCCACATAACCGCCTTCCCAACCGTTCGGCCAGTAAACATCTGGATGCATTAGGGCAAGAACACCATCAATGTCTCGGGCGTTGAACGCCTGATAAGCCTGGTGAATAAGGTCTGAATTAGTCATTAGTAAGCAAAAGATTTGATGGTTATGTCAAATTTGTCTTTTCAAAAGAAGCTCATCATTAACCAATTCAACGTCGGTAAACGTTGAGAATTTATGAGATTTACCGACATAACCAAAAGGCCAGCCAAGGGCAATTTTTTGAGTTTAGAATTCATGCATTATTTATCCATATATTATCCAATCGTATAAAAACTGCTTTATGAAGTCAACATTACTAACCATCCTGCTTTTGTCAGGGTTGTTTATGGTCTGTTTCGGGCAACCCCAGCCCCAGTCATTAGCGGATGATTCAGCCCAGATTATACTTCCTAAAGAGCCGGTTTTTCTGGCTAATGGTAACCTAATCGACGTGGAAACGGGTAAAGTGCGCGAGGGGGTTAGTCTGCTCATTGAAAACGGTATTATCCGGAAAATTGGCAAAAACCTGACCGCGCCTGCCGGAGCAATGATTATTGACGCCAACGGCAAATGGTTGATGCCGGGCCTGATCGATAGTCACATTCACTTGTTTCAGTCAGGTGGATTGTACACGCGTCCCGATGGCATCAACTTAACAAAATACCGTCCTTACGAAACCGAACGAAAGTGGCTGCGCGATAACATGGGCGATCTGCTACGCCGGTACCTGGCCTGCGGCATCACGACCGTTATTGACGTAGGTGGCCCGATGTACCAGTTTGCCTACCGCGACCGTTTTAACCAGCGCCTGACCAGTCCACAGATATTATTGACTGGTCCGCTGACGTCGACGTACCAGCCGCCAGCCTTCAAAATTGACGATTCGCCTATCTTGAAAGCCAATACCCCCGACGAAGCGCGCGAGCAGGTTCGTCAGCAACTGCCTTATAAGCCGGATTTTATAAAGATCTGGTTTATCGTACGGGGGGTCGGAGCGGGTGAGCAGGCAATGGCAATGGTGCAGGCAGCCATTGATGAAGCCCACAAAGCCGGACTCAAGGTGGCAATTCATACGCAGGAGTTGCTGGCGGCTAAACTGGGGGTAAAATACGGAGCTGATTACCTGGTGCACAGCCCTGAAGATGGTCTGATCGACGACGAATTAATTGCGCTGATGAAGAAAGGAGCCGTCAGCTACTGCCCTACTATGGTTGTGTCGGCGGGTTCAGCTGGTTTTTTCTCAGATAGTAGAAAGCTAACTCCTTATGAATTTACCCGGTCTAATCCGTACGTGCTGGGCACACTATATGATAGTAAACACATACCTGAAGCCGCCGTTCAAAAGCGCACCGAGTACATAAACAGCTCAGCTTATCAGACCCGGCGGGCGCATATTGATTCAATGATGCGGGCCAACTTAATTCGAGCCTGGCAAGCAGGTGTGAATGTAGTAACCGGCACCGACGCGGGTAATCCGGGCACCTTTCACGGCACTTCTTACATCGATGAGCTACGTAAAATGCAGACAGCCGGGTTAACCAACGCCGATCTGCTTAAGGCCTCTACCATCAACGCGGCACGGATTTTAAGTAAAGATAATCAGATTGGGAGCTTAACCGAAGGCAAATTGGCTAACGTATTGGTGCTACCGCAAAATCCACTGACTGACATTGGGGCCTTAACCAACATTGAAACGATTATTAACCGAGGCTTTGTTACGACGCCCGTCCAACTCCTCCCCGACTCACCTACGGCGCTGGCTCAACGGCAGTTGAACGCTTATAATGCGCGGGATATTGACGCCTTTCTGGAACCCTACGCTGACGATGTAGAGCTTTACAATTTACCCGATCAACTGATCAGTAAGGGAAAAGAAACCATGCGGAAACGTTATGCTGATATGTTTGCCAATACGCCCTTGCTCCACTGCGAACTAGTTAACCGTATTGTGGTTAACAATACCGTTATCGATCACGAACGGGTAACGTTCGCTGCTGACCGCGCTCCTGCCCAGGCGATTGCCATTTACAAAGTTGAAAACGGCAAAATCAGAAAGGTATATTTTACCCGGTGAATAACTATAGTAATTTTTAATCCTAATTATTTGTACTAAATCTAAATAAGCGTACTTTTGCATTACTAAATCATTATGTGTGCATGAACGCAGAAAATCTTATAACTGATTGCCTTATCCCGCTAACCGATTCGAAGTCCTTGACGCCCTCGAACCCGTTTCTTGGTCATGAGTGCGTTCTGAAAAAATGCTGTAAGAAATATAAGAAAGGCAAGCGCTGCAAAAAGTGCCCGGATTGATGGGCTTGGCCCCACTTTGCTATAATACGAAAGCCGGGTCGCCGGGTGGAAGAAAGAAAAGCGTGGCGCGATACTCTTTCCTCCGCCCGTCGGCCCGGCTTTTGGTCTTTTCTGCTCTCCCTCTTTTTAGGGAACCCGTTGACCCGCTTTGTTGTCATTAGGGTAATGCATCTTTACATCCACGTACCGTTCTGTAAGCAAGCCTGCCACTACTGTGACTTTCATTTCAGCACAAGCTTAGGGCAGAAATCCGCGTTGGTCGATGCACTTTGCGCGGAAATCCGGCTTCAGAAGGATTACCTGCCTACCCCAACCCTCGAAACAATTTATTTTGGCGGAGGAACCCCTTCACTGCTGACAGACCGTGAATTAAATCAGCTTTTTTCCACCATCTACGATCAATTTACGGTTTCGCCAACGGCTGAAATTACCCTGGAAGCTAATCCCGACGATTTACAACGGGCGAAGCTTGAACAGCTGCGTCAATACGTTAACCGGCTAAGTATTGGTATTCAGACCTTCGATGAAGCCACCCTCCGCTGGATGAACCGCGCACATACGGCCTCTGAGGCAGAAGCCTGCGTTTGGCTGGCACGCGATGCAGGGTTCGAGAATATGAGCGTGGATTTAATTTACGGCATACCAAACCGGTCTGATTTGCTTTGGCAGCAGGATTTACAGAAAATGCTGGCACTTGATGTACCGCATCTTTCGGCTTATGCGCTGACGATTGAGCCTGATACCGCTTTTGGCCGATGGCAGCAGAAAGGCAAGTTACCGACTATGGATGAAAGCCTTGCGGCTGAGCAGTTTACGGAACTGACTCAAATGCTTTCCGATGCGGCTTATGAGCATTACGAGATCTCGAACTTTGCCCGAAAAATCGATGCCTTATTGGACGACTCGCTATTAACGGCGAATCAGACGGCAGCCTATGCTCGTCATAACACCGCTTACTGGAAACGGCGACCTTACTTGGGTATTGGCCCAAGCGCCCATTCGTACAACGGTTCGTCACGGCAATACAATATTGCCAATAATACGCGTTATGTCGCGAGTGTTCAGCAAGGTGTTTTGCCGGCTGAAGTAGAACAACTCTCTGTAGCTGATCAGGTAAACGAATACCTGCTGACGGGATTACGAACGCAGTGGGGCTGTTCATTAGCGGAACTTAGTACATTATTAGGAGTCGATTTCGCTCAAACGCAGCTCCGCGACCTCGCTCAGTTGTACGATTCAGGCTGGCTCATGCGCGATGGTGACACCCTACGACTGACCAAAGCAGGTAAACTCTTCGCCGACCAAGTTGCTGCGAGTCTCTTTGTGGAACAATAATCTGGATTATAAAAGGGCCTTAATTACTCTCTATACGCTATTCAGTAAACAGGAAATCAGTCGACGCCACTCTAGTAACAACTGTTTGATTTTCGTAAGTTTTAGTTTGGTTTTCGTTGGTTAACCATCCGCCCGTCTGGTAGATTTGTATTGTAATTAACACACATCGTTATGAGTACAACAATGCAAAATCGCACACTGGGAACTAACGGCCTTGAGGTATCGGCCATCGGACTAGGCTGTATGGGCATGAGCTTTGGCTATGGCCCGGCCAAGGACACTAACGAAATGATTTCACTTATCCATGCAGCTGTCGATCAGGGTGTTACCTTCTTCGATACTGCTGAAGTATACGGTCCTTATACCAATGAAGAATTAGTTGGAAAGGCACTGGAACCGTTCAAAGGTCAGGTATTGATTGCTACTAAATTTGGCTTTAACTTCCAGGATGGGAAACAGGCCGGGTTGAATAGTCGTCCAGAAAATATCAGAGCAGTGGCCGAAGCATCAATGAAGCGGTTACGGGTCGACGTGATCGATTTATTCTATCAACACCGCGTTGATCCGAATGTACCGATTGAGGATGTAGCAGGCACAGTGAAAGACCTGATTCAGGAAGGGAAAGTTAAGCATTTCGGTCTATCAGAAGCGGGTGCCCAAACCATTCGGCGGGCTCATGCCGTGCAGCCGGTTACGGCCCTGCAAAGCGAATACTCGCTCTGGACTCGTCAGCACGAAAAGGAAATTATTCCAACAATTGAGGAATTAGGGATCGGTTTAGTCGCTTACAGTCCCCTCGGGAAAGGTTTTTTAACTGGTAAGATTGATGAAACTACCCAATTTGCCGAGGGTGATATCCGTAACATCTTGCCACGTTATACGGAGGAAGCCCGTGTCGCAAACAAAGCACTGCTGGATTTACTGAATCAGTTTGCCGAACGGCATAATGCTACAACGGCTCAAATTGCGCTGGCCTGGGTGCTGGCCCAGAAACCGTGGATTGTTCCTATTCCAGGCACTACTAAGCTCAACCGTCTGACAGAAAACAACGGAGCCGCTGCCATTCAGTTAACAGCCGATGAACTCCGCGAGATTGAGGATGCTTCGACTCAAATTCAGGTGGTTGGGACACGATATCCTGAACAGATGGAGAAATCGACGGGATTATAAAGCGCTGCTTACTTAGCTTCTTCTAAACTTGTGTAAATACCATTTTTGTCATGCTGACGCAGGAAGCATCTTAAGCCTTCCTGCGTCAGCATGACAAAAACTAAGCTATATTGCCAGACATCTATTACCCAGCAACTACGCCTGGCCTTCCTTTTTACTGGCCTGATTTGCCTGTTTGATCGTCTGCTCAATGACATCCCACTGTTCAGAGCTTACCTTATCCAGGTGATTGAACTCGCCCGCCATCAGCACTTCGCCCCCGTCGATGGTAATGCTTTCGCCAGTAATGTACCCTGAATAATCCGACAACAGAAACGCAGCCAGATTAGCTAGTTCACCATGTTCGCCAACGCGGTGGAGTGGAATCCGGCTCGTCGGGTCCATCATTTTGACTAACGGCTCAGGGAACAACCGATCCCAGGCTCCTTTGGTCGGAAACGGACCGGGCGCAATAGCATTGAGTCGGATACCGTATTTTCCCCACTCGGCCGCCAGCGACTTGGTCATAATCAGTGCTCCACCTTTCGCAACGGCCGACGGCACGACATAACCAGAACCGGTAGTCGCGTAGGTAGTTGAGATATTCAGCACTGTACCAGGAATTTTGTTTTCAATCCAGTATTTGCCAACGGCCAGCGTAAAGTAATAGGTACCCCGCAGCACGATATCTACAATCGTGTCGAAAGCTTTGTAGGATAATCGTTCGGTGGGGCTGATGAAATTACCCGCTGAGTTATTGAGCAACCCATCAATGCGACCAAACTTGTCGATGGTTTGGATAATGACGGCTTCAATTTCCAGCGGCTTTCGAACATCGCAGGCCACAGCCAGCACCACTCCGCCCGTCTCCTCCATCAGTTCCTGGGCCGTTTCGTCCAGCACCGCTTGCCGACGACTGCAAATAGTAACGTTGGCACCAAGTTGCAGCAGATAGCGACTAATAGATTTACCAAGGCCCGTGCCGCCCCCGGTTACGATAATGGTTTTTCCTTTAAGCGCGTCGTCGCGCAGCATTCCGGTAGCGTTCATATAGAGTGAAAGAGCGAAAGAATGAAAGAGCGAAGGAGTGAAGGAGTGACTACCAGGTCTATTTCCGCTCATTCACTCTTTCGCTCTTTCACTCTTTAATATCCTCGATTTGATTTTCTATTAAACTGGGCCTTACGCTTCTCCTGGGTCGCCTGCATGGCTTCGCTGAAATCGTCGGATTGGAGTTGGCTCGAATTCCAGACGGCTACGTATTGCAGACCGTCTTCGATAGACTTATTTAGGCTATAGTTGAGTACACGTTTGGCTCCCTGCACAGCCGTAGCAGGGTTATCAGCTATCTGACGGGCCAGCGCTGTTGCAGCTTCAAATAAAGCGTCGGGCGTATCGTACACATGGTTAACCAGCCCAATGCGTTCAGCAAAAGCGGCATCATAGTCAGCGCCGGTAAACGCCATTTCGCGCGTGAAGCCCTGTCCGATAATCGTCGGGAGAAATTGCAGACCACCAATGTCAGGAGTAATAGCCAGTTTAGCCTCGCGCAAACTGAATTTGGCGTCGCGGGAGCAGAGCCGGATATCGGCAGCAGCAATCATGTTAAGGCCGCCACCAATGCACCAGCCGTGAACAGCCGCAATAACAGGCTTGGGTATTTCGTGCATCTTCTGAAAACCAGCCTGCATCTGACGAATCTGGGCCATTAGGTCCAGACGCTGGTGAGCAACCACCGAGCCGGTTGTCATACTACTTAGGAGAGGCATCATCTGCGCCACATTCAGGCCATAACTGAAATGGTCACCACTACCCCGGAACAGAATACACCGAACGTCTATCATCCGGTTAATTTCGTCCATAACGACTGGCAACTCCTCCCAAAATTCAGGCCCCATGGCATTTCCTTTGCCGGGGCCTAATAACGTAACAGTCAATACACCCTGATCTTCTTTCAGCGACAGGGATTGATAAGATTGATTCATAAAGTCGAGTATGCTTGCATACAGTTGGCATAAAGGTAGTAGAATAACGCATCTACTGCCTAGCCTGTTTGCAGCCTCTCTACCCTAGAAGCTTGTTGAAGCCGTTTTATCCGGTCATTTTAACCGAATAAGGACCAGTAAATTTCAGTTTACCTGCTAATTGAATATTTTTCACCATAACCGTCTGATCTACAGTCATGGTATGCCCCGCATTAACCTTAACATATTCATTAGCAAACGGCACTCGTCCCACCGTCCACACGGCCTTATCCTGCCAGTTACCCGAAGCCAGCGTTTCGACCGTATCTGAAAAGAGCGAGACTGTCGGAAAATCGCGGAAAAGCAATGAACTGGTCGTGGTGCGGGCAGTACCAAACCAGTCATTAAGTACGTCGGTGTATACTCGCCGGAAGTCAATCTGCATCGGAATATCTTTATTGCCCGATTGCCCCGTTAAATTAGCGAGGTCAGGGTTTTGACCAATGGTACGGTGTTTTACATTGGAGCCAAACACAAACATAGGCGCGGCTATACCATGGTCGGTACCTTTCGAACTATTCGAATTGGCCCGCCGACCAAATTCCGAAAACGTCATACCAACTACACGGTCTGCGGTTCCCTGTAAGCTCAAATCCTGCTGAAAAGCAGCAATGCCAGCAGAAAGTTTCCCTAATAACGTGGCGTGTGCACCCAGCGTAACATCCGTATCAACCTGAGTTGAGTGTGTATCAAAACCACCCAGCGACACGAAATAGATTTTGGTTTTCAGGCCGCCATGAATCAGCCGGGCTACAATTTTCAACTGGTCGGCTAGCGAGTTTTTACCTGCGTCGGGGTAGGTAGCCTTATTCTGACCCGCATCGGCTGCCCGTTTAATTTCCGTCGCATAGCCTACCGACAGTGCCTGTTGCTTCCGAATGTAAGCAATCAAATCGCCCGCATCGCAGCAGGTCAAATCGCTTGGCGAGGTAGCGCTAGCCGAACCAACCAGTTGATAGAAACTGTTCGGATCGGCTAAGGCAATGCCCATCGATTGCTGACTACCCAATAGGGCCGTTGAAGTCAGATAGCCAATTTGAATCGCCAGCGGATCTTCCATCTGTGCATTAGGATAACCCACTGGATAACCCGGAAACTGATTTTCCAGATACCGCCCAGCCCAGCCCGAATTAGAGGTCTGATTGGAATCAACGGCCGTCATCCAGATATCCGTAGCGCGGTAATGAGATTGATCGGGATTGGGATATGAAACCGAATGGACAATGGAAAGCTGCCCATTATTATAAAGGTCGCGCAATCCCGTCATGGCTGGATGCAAACCTGTGGCCGCATTACCGTTCAGCGCCAGTACCGAGTTTTCCGGAATGGCAATATTGCCCCGCAGTCCTGAATACAGGGAATACTGGTCGCGGGGGATAACGGTGTTCAGTCCGTCGTTACCGCCGTTGAGATAAATTATGACCAATGTCCGATCGCTGGCGAGCGCGGTAGTTCCCAGCAGCGACTGCACCAGCGCCGACTGTCGCGACATAGCCTTCAGTCCAAAGCCATTCAACATTACCGGCAGCACACTCGCCGAAGCCGCTGCTAAAAAATCTCTGCGTTTCATAAAGAGTGAAAGAATAAAAGAATGAATGAGCGATTCGATTAACTAAGGGGCCTCTTTTCGACCTTTCAATCTTTCGCTCCGCGTCGGTGGTCCGATTTCACTCTTTAGATCAGTTGATACTCAGCCATGCGGAGCATGTATTTCATCAGGTTTTGCAGTCGGTAGGTTACTGCATTCTTTTTATTCGTGTCGGTGGGGGCAGAGCGGTAGGCATTCCATTCAAACGTCCAGGAGGTACGCGGAATACCCTGCATCATAATCGTATCGATCAGGAAATCGACTTGTGTCTGGAACAAATCCGTTGCGAACAGATTTTTGGCAAAAGCCGTCTGCACATCCACGCAGGCAATGGCAGGTGTACCCGATACATCGGAGAAATTAGTCTGTAGCGCAGTTGCCCAGGCCAACAAATCGATGCCCATTTTATAATCAGCTTTCACTGTAAGCCAACGCCAGATATACGCATCTGTGTAGTCGCTACGGAGGGCAATCGTAGTGGTATTCATCCATATTTTGGAGTAACCTGTCTGGTAATAGGGCTCATAACCAAACACCGACTCCTGGTCGATAAGCGCCATCTGCATGTCGCGCATCCGCCAGAACATAAAATCCATATAGATTTTAAAGGCCGCGTAATCCGTCTTCATGTCAGGAACCGGTTGGTTAAACAGTCGCATGGTACCAACGGCCAGGTCAGCCGGTGACTTAACTATTGCCCCCCGGTTGGAATCATCGAAGAAAATCTGGCTCGTCAGCAGTTTGACAATGACCGGCTGGATGGCATAATTATTTGAAGAACTGGCAAAGAAATTCGCCAATGGCGCAATCACATTATCTTCAATAGTCTGCGTGACGTTCGGATTGATATACCAGCGGTAAAGTTTGCGGCAAATAAAGCGCGGAGTCTGCGGATGCTTTAGCAGCATCGTAACCAGGTCATTAAGCTCATCGTCACCAGCAGTAGCACCAGTGCGACCCGTAATAACCGTATTAGTGTAGTTAGCCGAAAAAGTCTTATTCGTTGAATCGTGTTTAGAGGACGTAAACGTAGTGCCGAACGTTGTTGAGCCATTGACCCAGTAATTGGTGTATTTCCAGCCGGTGAGGACTTTAGCCGCGGTTTTTACGTCATCTTCTGTGTAGTTCTTATTTCCCGCAAAATCAAAAGCGCCTACCGTAAACAACTCCTGAAGCTCACGAGCATAGTTTTCATTCGGTTTGCCTACCTCATTTTCGTTGCCGTTGAGGTAGCGCAGCATAGCAGGTTCTTTACTGATCTGCGTAACCAGCGTACGAAAATTACCCAATGCGTTGTTACGCAGCAGCAACAGATACTGATTCACAAAGCGGTAATCATCAACGGCTTCACGCGTGGTCACGAAATGGTTTTGCCAGAAAAGCGTCAGTTTATCAAGCAAACTAAGAGGGGCCGTCTGAGAGGTCATTAAACCCAGCCACCAGTAACGCAGATAATGGCCGAAATCAAAGTTGCGGTCACCGTTGAAAGGCTTATCCAAATAGGTTTGTCCGGCAGTTGATTTTGTGCTGTCAATATCGACCGGGGGCGGGGGCGAATAATTCGCGTTAGTGATGAGTTTCTGAACAGCCTGAGTGGCCGTCAATCCAGTAAAGCTGGCGATTTCGGCTTGTGTAGGGCCAAAAGTAGCTCGTCGAAGTAAGTGCGCAGCCGTCTTAGCAGTCAGCGTTTGGGTATACGTGTCCAGATAAGGCATTCGAACAGCACAATAACAGTATAACAAACGATACATTTAATTGTAAATCAACTAAATACACCGCTTAATCAACGAAATTAACTAAAATAGATTTGCTTTATCAACTAAATGGATAATAATTATTCAACAGATGCACATTTTCCTAAAAAAGTAAATTCAATAACTCTATCTTGAATCTAATTTAATACTTCTGCTAACTAAAAAAGTCATTTAAATAATTGAATTAACTAGCAGTATTTACTTAGCTAAGAGTAATTAAAATGGGCATCTAGCCGATGTAGTACGGCTGTAAAAACTTTCTTAAAAACTCCGTTCTTTGTTGGCTGTACGAACTCAGCCCATGCAGCATTCTCTATTTATTACCTTACTCAGCCTGATTTCTTTGTCCGTCAGCGGTCAGGACTTAACTATAAAACCCTTTGGTGATTTTATTGTCGTACCCGATACTAATAAGCAACTGCATGCTATCTCGGGCATTGAATACATCCCAACAAGCGGTCAATGGCATTTAGCAAGCGATCTGGGTGATTACTTCATTTTTGACAACATTAGCCAGCCGAGTGACCTGATACGCCAGAGCAGTTCGACCAGAGCCCGGAAAACCACGTTCCGGTTTGAGGCTATCCGGTACGATACCGTCAGCAAAACTTATTACTTCGCCGTAGAAACTGACAACATTACATACGTTACCTCCTATGGACCATTTCCACCGACATCATTAACCCCCGATTTTTATCTGGCAACGGTTCCTTCTTACGATAACAGTGGTATCGAAGCAATTGCGCTAACCAAAGATTTCCTGTGGGTAGCCCCTGAACGGGGTTGGGATTTTAAGGAATATGATGCGACTGGGCGCATGAATTTCTACCGCTATGGTCGGAATCAGGAAGGCCGTTTTTCGACCACTGCCGGACCAGAACAGTTTGTCTATGAAGTAGATGCGGCCGCCAGAAATAAATGTAGGACTGATAAAAGCCATGAACGGCTGGGCGTTTCCGAACTGATTGCGGTAGATGAGAACCGGCTATTAGTGCTGGAACGGTGTTATCCCTACCAGAACAAAACCTATATCCGTCTGTCGGCGGTGGCAGTTAATGAGTCGAGTGGGCAAAGGTTATTGAAGCGACTGAAAATAAATCAGCAGGATGCTTACGAATTCAGCACTGATCAAATCGATAATTTTGAAGGCATGACCTGGTGGACTGATCCAAAGACTGGTAAGCGTCTGCTAGTCGTAATTTCTGACGATAATGCCAATGCAAAACAGCGAACACTACTGCGCTTGCTGGAGGTTAACTAATATCCGATAAAGCAGTGGGAGCAGGTTATCAAACCTGCCCCCACGAATACTACCCGCAAAAGCTATTTTATTCAACAGACACAGCCTTACCAGCTATTATTTCCTGACTAGCGCCCGTAACAGTTATCTCCTCGCCGTATACGCTAATGGTAATCGGCTGAGCCGAAAAATTCTCTACCCTAACTTCCTGCGGGGTCGTTGTCACCTGAAGCAACGCATCCCGGAACCTGATTTTAAAGGCCAGCGACTGCCATTGGCCGGGACAGTAAGGTGCGAGCGAGAGCGTTCCCGTTTTCTCGACGCGCAAACCACCAAAGCCTTTTACCACGGCCAGCCACGTTCCAGCCATACTCGTAATGTGGCAGCCGTCTTCAGTGTCGTTGTTATAATCATCGAGATCAAGCCGGGCAGTGCGCAGGTACATTTCGTAAGCTTTTTCCTTCATTCCCAACTTCGACGCTTGAATCGAGTGAACGCAGGGCGATAGCGACGATTCGTGAACAGTCATAGGTTCGTAAAACTCGAAATTGCGCCGGAGCGTGTCCGTATCGAATTCATCTTCAAAGAAATAGAGTCCCTGCAATACGTCGGCCTGTTTAATAAAACACGACCGCAGAATCCGGTCCCACGACCAGCTCTGATTAATGGGCCGCTGCCCTTTCGGAATATCCGACACGGGCATTAGGTCTTTGTCAAGAAATCCTTCCTGTTGCAGAAAAACACCCTGCTCGTCATCCTGCGGTAAGTGCATTTTCTCGATAATCTGCCGGGCCGTTGCCAGTTCTTTTTCTTCGCGGAAGTGAATCCGGTCACAGAGTTCGGCGTATTTGGCCGCATCTAGCACTTTTACTTTGCCTACAGCTTCAGTAGTATAGCGTAACGTCCAGGCGGCAATGTAGTTAGTATACCAGTTGTTGTTGACGTTGTTTTCATACTCGTTCGGCCCCGTCACGCCCAGCATCACATACTGCTGTTTGTCCTCCGACCAATTGACGCGCTGGCTCCAGAACCGGCTGATAGCAATAAGAACTTCCAGACCGTAATCGACCAAATATTGCTCATCACCCGTGTAGCGAACGTAATCATAAATGGCATAGGCAATGGCCCCGTTGCGGTGGATTTCCTCGAAGGTAATTTCCCACTCGTTATGGCATTCTTCGCCGTTCATGGTCACCATCGGATACAAAGCCGCCCCTGCCCGAAAGCCAAGCTTTTGGGCGTTTTCGATGGCTTTTCCGAGTTGCTTGTACCGGTAAATCAGTAGGTTTCGCGCTACTTTCTGATCGGCCGTGGAGAGGTAAAATGGCAAGCAGTAAGCTTCTGTGTCCCAGTAGGTTGAACCACCGTATTTTTCTCCAGTAAAACCCTTTGGGCCAATGTTAAGCCGCTCGTCTTCGCCGGTATAGGTTTGATTCAACTGGAAAATATTGAACCGAATACCCTGCTGTGCTGCCGAATCCCCCTCAATAACGATATCGTTCATCTTCCATTTATCGGCCCAGGCTTGCTTTTGCTCGAACAGCATCTTATCGAAGCCTTTCCGAGTGATATTCTGTATCGACTTCCGTGCCTGCCGAATCAGGCTATCTGGCTCGTAATTAAGCGACGACAGGTTTACAGCGTACTTAAAAATAGCCGTCTCCTGCCCCTGCCGACATTCCAGCGTGATGCGATTGGCTACGTATTTTTCGTACTTGATCGGCTGCGACTGAAAATCGACTTTTAAGCTATCCTGTTCAATTTCTACGCACATCCCGGTTGCCACATGAAAGCCGGTTTTACGAGTGCGCAGTTCGATGTAAGCTTCAGCATAACCCGTTTCCTTGCGTACTTCGTCCCAGAAGGTTTCATCGTAGTTAGCGTCGCGGTTGCGGATATCACCATCGATGTAAGGGGTAATCGTGATTTTCGCGTCGAAGTTAAGGGGCGTAATGGCGTAGCGAATAACTCCAGCTTCATCATCAACAACAGAGCAAAAGCGTTTCGCATTGACTTTTACTTCTTTACCACTTTTCAACCGAGCTATAAACTCCCGTTCCAGATAACCTTCCTGCATGTTCAGTACCCGACGAAAATCGCGTACATCGCAGTGAGCCAGGTCTAGGGTTTCGTACTCAATATCGACATTGATTCCGATCCAATTGGCAGCATTAAGAACCTTAGCAAAGTAAGCCGGATACCCATTTTTCCACCAGCCTACGCGGGTTTTATCGGGGTAATACACGCCAGCCACATAGTTACCCAGCAGCGTTTTACCAGTAAATTTTTCTTCAAACGAACCGCGCCCACCAAATCGACCGTTCCCAAGCGACATCAGGCTTTCGGTAATTTCATTGTAGTCGCGGTGAAATCCTTCTTCAACAATATTCCAGGGATCTTGTGTAATGTAATGTTTCATTCAAATCATAGGTTATGAATGCGCTTGCAGAAATAGGTACTTAGCGCATTATTCGAAAAGCCATAGTCAGTTTTTAAGAGCAAAACTACCCATTTCTGCCTTTACACGCATGGCCTGCTTCATGTGGCGTTCCGTATGTGCAACCAACATAAGAAAAGCATCACCGACTCTCATTTTCAGCCAATTCCCAAACAAAGTCATGACTTTATCTTGGTTCCAGTCGAGGAAAACAGCTTTGTCCAGCAGGGTTCGCAACAGATTTTGTAGTTCCAGAAACTGCGCCATCACTTCGGTTGGAACCAAGTCGGCGGCTGATCGAGGGCGGACTATGCCCGGCGCCGGCAGTTTGATTTTCACTTCTGGATTAACCGCGTAAAGCATGGCCTTCCCTACCCAATCGCTCTGGAGTGTCTGGTCGGTTGGAGTCGTCTGAATCAATCCGAGCTTTTCAACTTTGTGCTGCATATTCCGAATGTAATACCGCTCGGCCAGGTTCAAATGCTGCAAACACTCCACAATACTCCAGCGGTCAGGACCTGGTTTCCAGCGCAACTGTTCTTCGGTTAATGGTACAAACTCCCGCGTAACGGTGTCCAGAACGGTCGTCAGGCGGCTTTGTAAATCGTGGGCAGTAGTGAGCTTTTGCATGGTTTATATCATTGAGCCTGCATCTGGGCTTGCTGGAATTGTTCGACGTCCCGTTTAGAATTCAGATCAATGGCACCGGCTTCAAACGGAACTTCAGAGCAGTCGGCCCGGTGGCGGACTATGACCCATTGGATACCTTTATCGCCTTCCAATTGAAGCAACTCATGAATGTATTCACGATCAAACAGAGCGGGTACACCGATCTGCGTCCCGTATCGACAAGCCACAATCCCTTTGCCATCTTCTTTTTGTACTTCGATCATGTGCAGTAGTAATCCCAGCGATACCAGCGGCTGATCAGTATGTAATATTAGTACAGCGTCAATGTTTTTGTGCGTCAGGTATAGCGCAGCCAAGCCCGTCTTGAGCGACGAAGCCTGCCCAGTCATCCAGCTTGGATTATCAATCAGTGTGACAGGTAATCCCTTTAGTTCCGGCACGATTCGTTCGCGGTTAGCTCCCAGAACGACCGCAACCGGACCTCGTTGCAGGGCCATCGCGCTTTCCGTTATCCGACGAATCAGCGACTGTTCTTTATAGATCAGTAACTGCTTAGGCTCGCCACCCATCCGGGATGAGTCACCAGCGGCCAATATGATGGTTCCAATTTTCAAGAGTAATCGTTTTGTTTGTTGAAATATAGTAAAAAGAAATAGTGAAAGAGCGAAAGAATGCAAGAGTAAGAATCCAGCTTACCCGTTGATGCATCTTTTTCGCTCTTTCACCTACTCACTCCGCTTCAGCGGTCTGATTTCGCTCTTTAAACACCTCCTGCGGATACCCCACTTCTACCAATGATAACCCGTCGGCCGGTGCTGAACGGCCCGCGCGTCGGCGATCTCGGTCCAGGATGATTCGTTCAAATTCCTCAACGTTTAATCGCTTCTGTCCTACCATTAATAATGTTCCGACGATGGCCCGGACCATGCCCCGCAAAAACCGATCGGCTTTGATATGAAACGTCAGGTCGCCGTTAGGTTTGTGTTCCCAATAGGCAAAATCAATTCGGCAGTTAAATGTTCGAACGTCCGTTTTTACTTTACTAAAACTTTCGAAATCAGTATGATATAGCAATCGGTTAGCAGCTTCATTCATCTGATCGACAGCCAATTGAAATGGGAATACATAAGCTAATCTTTCCCGAAAAGGGTCTTTCCGGCGAATAATCTGATACTGGTAATACCGAAAGGTAGCTGTATAGCGCGCATGGTCGTCGTCGCGAACAGGAAAGCAGTCAAAAACGGCAATATCGGGAGGTAGTAAGCCATTTAATGAGCGAATCAAATGCGCTGGCAACTGGCTATCTATCTCAAAGTGAGCGAATTGCTGTCCTGCGTGAACGCCGGTATCCGTTCGTCCGCTTCCAACAATAGCGGTCGGTTGACGCAAAACGGTTGCTAATGCTGTTTCAATGGCCTCTTGTACACTTAGTCCGTTTGGTTGCCGTTGCCAGCCGTGGTATTGAGTACCCCGATAGGCCAGTTCGAGAAAATATCGCATAGTGACAGCAAAACTACTGCTTGCTGGTGGGACAAAAATGGTGAGGGGCTTCGGTTGTAGGAATATTGTTTCCTAAACCAAAGCCCCCGTTAAAAGAGGAAGGAACGAATTTCGTTATCAGAATCGCTCGTCAATAATTTACTGCTGATTTTGCAGATCCGTTATTTAAGCGTGCAAAGTTGTTACTATCAGCTAGAATACAGCCATAAAAATAAGCTAATTCGAGCGATTAACAACAAAAATCTGCTGTTTAGCCAATAAAACCATTATAATAATTAGGTAATGGACCACTACGATACATTAACATATAATTTGGCTATAATCGCTCAACTTCAAAACGAAGTTCGTCGACCAGTTGACGAAGTCGGTCAGTGTTTGGCATAGAGGGTGGCAATTGCTGGCTGAAAAACGCCCGCACTTCCCATACCTCCAGTACATCTTTCAGTGCAATCTCACGGCTAGGTATATCTGCCCGATCAGCCGTTAACAATAACGTTCCTTTAACTTTCACCTGGTTATATATCCGGCGGCAGCAGACTCCCGAAGCCATCCCAGCCTCAGCCCGAATGAGTAATATGTACAACTGCCCATCGACAATGTCGAACCAGTTGCGCACAAATTGCCCAACGAGTAAGGCTCCCGAAAACGTAAAATCGTCACCAGCTTCAAAAGCCCTGTAATGTCCATCGGGTAGCGTAGGCATATGCATAGCTGGTAACTGCTGCACAAACCCAGCCTGTTGATAGCGCTGGCCATATTCGGCAAACTGAGATTGCATAACAATCGGAATAGCCGTAGCAGTCGACTGAGTGGGTAACTGCGGCCGAGTGGCTGGTCCTGGCCCTTCATACACATTATTGAAGGATAACAATTCACTAGGGCGAGCTGATGGCGACTGCGTAACCGACTGAGGTTCAAATAAATGATCAACGGGTCGCGATGCTGGGTGCGTCCGATCAGGCGTGGGCCGAACCGGTGATGTAATGACTGGTGGTGCAGGATTATCCCGCTCCGGTCGGTTCGTCGGTGCGACACTAGTTGTTCGGCGCGGCTCTTCCTGAGGCCGGTAATATTTATTGAGTACCGACGATAGCGGTTGAGGTTCGGGAGTTTGAGCAGGAGGAGTTATTCCAGCCGTGGCAAAAATATCCGGAAAATCAGGGTGCTGAAAAGGATCATCATCTGAAACCAGTTTACCATCTGACCGAATAGATGAGCCAGTTTCCTGATTGCGCTCAGGCCGGCTAATAAACAATTCCTGGTCTTTTTTCGATTGACCAAGCGGAATACTAAGGTTAGGCGTTTCGCGAAGTTTCCTTAAGTCCTGCCTCGTCAATAATTCAACAGTTGTATTAAAAGCCTTGGCAATAGCCTGCATATTCTGAGCGTTCGGATTCGCACGGCCTTCTTCATAGGCTCCTAATAGCGAACGCTTTATACTTATTTTTCGAGAAAATTGCTCCTGGGTCAGACCATTCAGTTTGCGCAGGTAGCGGATGTTGTCACTAACGAGCGTCATCCGGATTCGGGTAGCTAAAGTTTCAGCTAATATAACCTATTCTACATTTATCTATCAACATTGACCTTATTCGCTTACCTTTTTGTATTTTTAAAGTATTTATTTTGACACTTTCCCAGTCTGTAATAGGCCTATTTTGACTAGATTACTGTAGGTTGTTTATGGTAAGTTCTCTAAAATTAGCGTATGTATTATACTATATATCTCAAGGTTAATACTTTGAATATCATATGTTTAAACAATTAAATAATACTGCGGGCAAAAAAATAGCCCGCTTCCTAATTGGATAGCGGGCTTTACATTACGGCAGATACGGCACTGAGGTGTATAAGGTCTATGTCATTGCAGAATTTATATAACCAATAGGTACATAGTTTATAGCAATAGTCCCTTATTTTTAAGTTACGCACCAGCGCCACATATGCTTTATACCTAATAAACGGTAGAGGAACAAAAATGTTTAAGGCAAGAAATTTTATAATTAATCTCTAATCGACATTTCATCAAAATAGCCCGGCTGACACATTGGTCAACCGGGCTATTTAACGGCACTCATCTAAACGTATTTCTTAAGCGGCCATGCGTACTGATAAATCTTGATCAGATTCCAGCATTGGAGCGATAATGCTGTTCATTCGCTCCCGTACAAAGCTCTCCTGCAAATAAGACGGTAATTTAGCCACCAACTGACGGTAAGCCTGTATACCGAGCGCCTTAGCAATGTAGGCTTCATGTACCGAATTAACATGCGCTACAATGCTAACCAGGCTTTGATGGAATAATTTCACATCGATTTCAGAATCAACGAACCGCTCGATTTCGCGGTTGGTCGAGGAAATACGTAGCCGACTCAGCATATCGAAATAGGTAGTATATCCAATTTGCTTTGCCAGTTGCTTATACTGTTCAATACTAAATTTCTGTAAAATCTCACCCGTTTTTGGGCTACGCAACGCCGTTTTTGGGTTCGACTGGATGGCATTACGCAACGCTTTCACGCGCTGATCACGGGTTGTTTTCAGAAACTGCGCCAACTCAGCCTGCGCCGAAGCCGACCGCGATGGCAGCAGCAAATCAGATTTTGTTGCCAAACTAAAACGCTTGGCCATTGGCAACCGCTGAATCCGGTAATTATTAATCGGACCAAGCGCATAATAGCCAATCGATGCCGGATAGTAACCCCGCACAACCATATTCCCGATCCGCTTCCGAATCAGTTCTTCATTACTAACATTAACGCCTTGAACGGCCAGAAAAGCCCGGGCACTAAATAAAGCGCTATAATAAGCCTGTGGAAATGTCCAGTGTAACGAGCTTTGCAGATACTGCTCATCGTTGACTACAGGCGTAATCCGAAGCGCATATTCGGCGCTCCAACTGTTCAATAATAACTTCTCCAGCGCCTTTCGATTTTCATCTGTCGCCCGACCGTAGAACTGTTGAAAGACAGGAAACTTGGCCAGATCGAAAAGATCTTGCTGATGCTGGATATGGTAATCCATCGCAAAAAAATGGTTCAGAAACACCTGCGCCGGAATCGACTTCCGCCAGTTGTCATCCATGGGCACATTGCCCGCTGAGGTCGGGTTTAGCGGTGCCTGAGCGTTCGGGGAATGCATCGTCACGTTGGTTATCTGTGTCATATTTTACTAACGAAAAAAGGTCATTTCCCGTTCATTTTTCATGAATTATTTTAGTAGATTAAACCATTGATAATCAGTATATTATGTATCATTTTTCAGCCCTTGCCGTTGACCATAATAACCACCTTCAAGAACTCCTGCTATCGATTGCTTTTTGGTGGTTTACCCGTACTTTTGGGCCGCATTTCTGCGTTGTGTTCAAACAATGAGTCAAACCTGTTCAGTACGTTTTTTCTGTTTCTTTTTGCCAGGTATTCTGTCGGCTTTAGTATGCCTGGGCCAAACGAAGCCCTCGTCAACGACGGCCTCCATTGAAGGTAGTGTGGTAGATGCCGCAACGCGGCAGCCGGTAGTTGGTGCTACTATTTCAATCAAAAATCAGAACGGCGGTAGTAGTTCGCAGCAACAGGTAGGCCCCGACGGAGGTTATCGGTTCACAGTCGATTCGCGTCAGTCTTACATGCTTACCAACAAAGCTGATGGGTACGAACCACTGGAGGAATCTATCGTCTTTACGTCAACAAAAGTAGAGCGGCTCCAACGGCGGCCAACTCTGCTCTACCGCATCGGTACGAAACCGGCTCAACCAACCAGTAGTCCAGCTGCATCGGCCCCTAAAACCACACCAGCGCCAGTTGCTTCGACTTCGGTAGCTCCTAAGACTACGCCCCCCGTTTCTGAGCAGCCGGCTGTTAGTAACAGTTCAGCCCCTGTTCGCGAACGTGTGACGCCCACGAAAACCCTTGATGCAAAGGTTACCTACACGCCCCCACTGATTGTGGCCCCCGCTGGAAAAACCACACAATTACCAGCTATTCAGTTTGTGCAGAGTAAGGCCGAACTCCTGCCCAATGCCCAACCTGCTTTAGAGCAGTTGCTGGAGTTTATGCGCGGCAAACCTACGGTTGAAATCGAGTTGGCGGGCCATACGGATAACCAGGGTGATTTTGACGAAAACCTGCGTCTTTCGAAGCAGCGTGTCGATTTAGTGAAAGATTATCTGGTAAAGAACGGCATTACAGCCAATCGTGTCAGCACGCGTGGTTATGGTCCAACCCGTCCTATTGCCAGCAATAATTCGGAAGCAACCCGCCAGTTGAATCGACGCGTCGAAATGACAGTGGTAAAGGAATAAAGTGATTTACAATTGCTTTTTCGTTTCGGGTGTCTCCTTGTAAAAGAAACCCTTACCTTTGCGGCTTCAATCATCCGCGTTCGGCAAATGCCGCTGATTGCCCCATCGAGTTATGAGCCGCCTGCCCGCTTGTGGAACGGCCACCTGCAAACTATCATTCCCTCGCTATTTCGCAAGGTTCCGGTTTCCTACGTCCGCGAACGCATCGAAACGCCCGATGATGATTTTCTGGACTTAGACTGGAGCTTTTTTAATGATGAATTATTAATGATGAATGATGAAATTCCAGAGCGCCACTCATCATTCATCATTAATAATTCATCGTTAAAACCGTTGGTTATTCTTTCCCACGGACTCGAAGGTAGTTCTACAAGTCAGTATCTGGCGGGAATGGTGCGGCATTTAACCCAGAATGGCCTCGATTGCCTGGCCTGGCATTACCGCTCATGTAGTGGCGAACTAAACCGCCAGCAACGGTTTTACCACATCGGCGAAACGGGTGATTTACACTTCGTCATTCAACACGCCCTTGCTAAAGGTTATCAGACCATTTACCTGATGGGATTCAGCGCCGGGGGCAACGTAACACTGAAATATTTAGGAGAGCAAGGCACATCTATTAATCCGGCCATAAAAAAAGCCGTCGTGTTTTCGGTTCCACTCGATCTAATGGGTTCAGCCCGGCGGCTGGAACAGTGGGATAGCCTGGTTTATAATCATCGCTTTAATCGGACACTCAAGCGAAAAGTAATGCAAAAGGCAGCCGTGATGCCGGGCGTTTTTCCGACCGCAGCGGTTAGCAAAGCTCGCAGCATACGGGAGTTCGACAATCTGTTTACGGCCCCCATGAACGGATTTCGCGACGTAACGGATTATTATACCCGTAGCAGCTCGCTCCAGTTTATTCCGACTATTACCGTTCCAACACTGATCGTCAACGCTAAAAACGACCCCTTTCTATCACCCGAATGTTTTCCGGAAACGCTAGCCAGGGAACTACCTAACGTCTGGATGGAGTTTCCCGAGCAAGGTGGGCACTGCGGCTTTCCGGCTAAAACCGGTAGTATTCAGGGAACATCTTGGTCGGAGAAACGGGCGCTGGAGTTTTTGACATAAACGAAAGGTAAATGATATGAACGGGCAACGGATTAAACAACTGCTTCAGGCTAATAAAGACTATTCGTTTAGTGCTTATCCATTGGCGTCGATGGCTTTGTTTGGTTCTTATGCCGATGGCACAGCCACTGAAAATAGTGATGTAGACATTTTAGTAGAGTTCAACCAACCCGTTGGTTTCGAATTCATTGACTTATCAATTGAAATGGAAAATCTGCTTCAGAAACCAGTTGACCTGGTAACTCGGCAAGCGGTGAAGCCCAAATTGATGCCTTATATCGCCAGCCAATTACAGTATGTCTAAGCGATCGGATTACCTTCTGTTAACCGATATGCTGGAATATACAGCCGGTCTGGACTATGAATCTTTTTTGAGTAACAGGATGGTACGAGATGCAGTTGTCCGAAACGTTCAAGTGCTGGGTGAAGCTGCTAACCGTATTTCCAAAACGTTTCGAGAGAAACATCATACCATTGAAGTGGATGCGTATTATTCGTACTCGTCACATTCTAGTGCATGATTACTTCGGGTTGGATTATGAAATTCTCTGGCGAATTGTTACAGTTCACCTGTTCCCTCTCCAACTGACTATTAAACAGATTTTAGATAATGAGCCGCTGGGAAATGCGGACATTGAACCAATGTAAAGTATGCTCACCAAACCACTGGAACAAACCTATTACATTATTGATTTCGACAGCACCTTCACGAAAGTAGAAGCCCTCGACGTATTAGGTGAAATCTCGCTCGTAGGTCGGCCAGACCGCGACGACGTGCTGAATCAAATTAAAACCATTACCGATCGGGGAATGGCGGGTGAAATTTCGTTCACTGAATCGCTCGAACTCCGGCTGAGATTGCTCAAAGCGCACCGCGATCAACTCCCGGCGCTTATCGAGAATCTGATGGGGAAAATCTCGGATTCGTTTCAGCGTAATAAACAATTCCTGACAGAAAACGCGGATAACATCTACGTAGTTTCGAACGGGTTCCGTGAATTTATTGTCCCCATTGTTACTTCACTGGGCGTCCGGTCGGAAAACGTTTTTGCCAATACGTTTGTCTTCGATGCAACCGGTGCCATTGTCGGCTTCGATCCCAAAAATCCCCTATCGGCCAACGGCGGCAAGTCGCAGGTAATCAAGAATCTGAATCTCGATGGTGAAGTATACGTCATTGGTGACGGTTACACGGATTACGAAATTCGGGCGTCGGGACTGGCCAACCGGTTTTATGCCTTTACCGAAAACGTTATGCGCCCTAGCGTGGTGGCTAAAGCCGACCATATTGCGCCTTCGCTTGACGAATTTTTATACCATAATAAATTGAGCCGTAGTCAGTCATACCCCAAAAGTCGCATTAAGGTATTGCTACTGGAAAACGTACACCCGGTAGCTATTCAGCTCTTTGAGCAAGAAGGGTTTAACGTCGAAATTCGGAAAGGCGCTTTGGATGAAGATGAACTTATCGAAGCTATCCGTGATGTGTCTATTCTAGGTATTCGTTCTAAAACAAACGTTACCGCGCGCGTTCTCGAGCACGCTAATAAGCTCATGACCGTTGGTGCCTTCTGCATCGGCACCAACCAGATTGACCTGGATGCCTGCACCCAGCGCGGCATTGCGGTTTTTAATGCACCTTACAGCAATACTCGTTCGGTGGTGGAATTGGCCATTGGCGAGATTATCATGCTGATTCGGAGCATTGTACCGAAAAGCAACTTGATGCACTTGGGCGGCTGGGATAAGTCAGCCAAGAACAGCTTCGAGGTACGCGGTAAAAAACTCGGTTTAGTGGGTTACGGCAACATCGGTACGCAACTTTCCGTAGTGGCCGAAGCGCTGGGCATGGAGGTGTATTTCTATGACATCGTCGATAAGCTGGCCTTAGGAAATGCCCGCAAATGCAAATCGCTGGACGAACTGCTAGCCATTGCTGATATTATCAGTTTGCACCCAGACGGTCGTAAAGAGAACAAAAACCTAATTAGCTATCGGGAGTTTTCTCTGATGAAAAACGGGGTTATTTTTCTGAATCTCTCCCGAGGTCACGTTGTGGACATTCCAGCGCTGGTCGATGCTATCGAACGGGGTAAGGTTGCAGGTGCGGGCGTTGACGTGTTCCCGCAGGAGCCTAAAACCAACAATGAGGAATTTATGAGTCAGTTACGGAAGTTGCCTAACGTAATTCTGACGCCACACATTGGTGGCAGTACCGAAGAAGCGCAGGCGAATATCGGCAATTTTGTACCAAGTAAGCTGCTTGAGTACATCAATAACGGCAGTACATATGGTAGCGTTAACTTCCCTGAACTCCAGCTACCGTTACTCAAAGGAGCGCATCGGCTGCTGCACATTCATGCGAATGTACCAGGTATTCTGGCGAAAATGAACTCGATCTTCGCCAAATACCATATTAACATTCACGGGCAGTATCTGAAAACCAACGAGCAGATTGGATACGTGATTACCGACGTCGCCAAAGAATACGCCGACGAAGTGGTTGAAGAACTGAAGGATATCGACAATACAATTAAGTTCCGGTTACTTTATTAAATAGCAAAGAGTGAATGAGTGGTATCAACAGTTTGTCACTCTTTCGCTCTTTCGCTCTTTCGCTCTTTATGAAAAACACCTACTTTACACCCGGACCAGCCGAATTATACCCGACGTTTTACGAACACTTACAACGGGCGATGGATGAGCAGATTGGCTCGATTTCGCACCGTAGTCAGCGGTTCCGGGATATTTATAAGTTTACCGACGAGCAACTCCGGACGTTGTTGAGTATTCCGGCCACGCACGGGATTTTCTTTATGGGTTCGGCCTCGGAGGTTTGGGAGCGAATGCTGCTGAACTGCGTCGAACACGAAAGTTTTCACCTCGTGAATGGCTCGTTCTCACAGAAGTTTTACGACTATGCGATCGCACTGCACAAGCATGCACACGTCCTGGAAAAACCATTCGGCGAGGGCTTCGACGCAGCTGATATTCAGGTGCCAGAGTATGCTGAAGTCGTTTGTCTGGCACACAACGAAACCTCATCAGGCGTGCAGATGCGAACCAGTGAGATCCACAAACTAAAGCGTAAGTACCCCAAAAAGCTGTTCTGCGTCGATATGGTTTCATCGGCACCCTATCCTGAGCTGGATTTTGGCCTGATCGATTCCGCGTTTTTTTCGGTACAGAAAGCCTTTGGGATGCCCGCAGGGTTGGGTGTCTGGATTGCCAGTCAAGCTTGCCTGGAAAAAGCCGAGCGTTTACAAAAGGTCGATTCTCTGACGATTGGGGCACACCACACACTGCCCGTTCTCTGGAAAAATTATAAGACGTTCGAAACGCCTGCTACGCCTAATGTTTTGTTTATCTATATCCTGGGCAAAATTGCGGAAGATTTTAACCGCATCGGCATCGATACCATTCGGAGACAAACCGAGGAAAAAGCTCGGATGATCTACAAGTTTCTGGAAAGTTCAGATGCGTATGAACCATTCGTTAAACAGGAACGGCACCGCTCGCAAACAGTTGTCGTGGCTACAACAAAGCAGCCGTCGGCAGAGGTAATCACCGGAGCCAAAGCGGCTAATATGATTGTCGGTAGTGGTTACGGTAAGTTTAAAGATTCGCAGATTCGGATTGCCAATTTCCCGGCTACATCGGCTGAGCAAGTTTCGGCACTTATCGATCAATTGAAAAAATAGATTATCGGGCTGCTAAGCGCTACTATCTGGCAGCCCTATAACTCGTCCCCTCCAACAGTATCGTACTCAGTTGCAACTACAGCAGCAACTGGATAAAGAAACACTCCAGAGTACCTGAATGTGGATGCTTATAATTGTGGAGAATGGTATATAAGCGTTGGACGAACCAACCGCAACTACACTGGTTACTGACGGACTTATTCCTGGAATACAGGCGCTGTATCCAGCAATTCCTCTGCTAACTAAACTCAAATGGTTACGCAGATTTCCTTGCCAGTCGGCTGGAATCGGCCGGCATACAAACGAATTACAAATGGCCTGCGATGCACTCAAATGAATAGCTATGCCGTATAAATCGGCTAGGCTGGCTCCATTGTCGCAGGTAATGTGAGCCCGCTGGATAGACCCCAGTATTTCTTTAATCAGCTGATCAATTTCGTTAACCGCCTGCGCTCTCGACATGCCTGGTAATCGGGCCGAATAACTTTTAATTTTAGCCACGTCGAAATCCAGGCAGGTAATTATGTTCAGTCCGGTGATGGCATTGACTAATACATCCTGCACATCTTTAATTGCGCTGGCAGTGATAACGTCTGAGCCTAACCGGCCCCATGCTAACCCTAGTCCATATACGCCTGCATAAAAGAGACTCAGCTCCTTATTGCAGAATCGGCCTGGCCTTCCGGTTCGGTCGGTGGTGCCGGTTGTGGGCCCGCTCGTAATAGTTGTCGTTTTGCTGACTGTAAACGCATATCTTGACCGAATCACAGACTCATTATTAAAATAGGCCCGTACTTCATAAGCCCCTTCGGGTAATCCCGCAAATTCCATGGTGCCGCTCTGTTTCTTCTCGGTATATTTCCACACAATGTATTTATCACCGGGCATACCAGGTTGGGCAAGGCTAATCCAGTCATTACTGTTACCCGGAAATCCCGAAAACTGCACAGTGATTTTTTCATTAGGCTTATAAGCTACCTGTAAGACTCTGACAGAAAGACTCTTATCTGCATTACCAACACTGAACGGTATCCGCACCCGTACGTTATAATCATTCTTATAATAGCCTCGAAATTCATACTCACCATAAGCCAGTCCATCAAAACTCATGGTACCATTCTGGTTTCCTTCGGTATAAAACCACTGGATATATTGGTCATCCTTGCTGCCTGGCTTAGCCACACTGATCCAGTCGTTCTTATTACCCGCAAAACCTGAGTAGTTAATTACAATTTTTTCGCCCGGTGGATATACTGATTTCGTAGGGCTAATTGTTTGGGCAAACGAACATATAGCCACGGCGTGATAAAGCACGACGATGGTCAATATATAGCTATTTTTCATACTTTATGGGGGTAAAGGAATTTCAGCTTCTCCAGGAAATTCTGAGCAGTTGTTTCTGCTGGCTACCCGTTCAGGATCGTGAGGAAGGTGCAGCAATTCGTGAGGGTACTTATGGTTAACACTCAGGACAACCCAGCGGGGCAAACCCGTTAAAATCCATGCAGTGACTAAATTTCACTGTATAAGAAAGTGTGACGACAAGGGTTAACGAAGCTAATTGACCTCTTGGCACTGCGGCACCTATTACACTTACTCGCAGATCATCGGTGTTGAGTCCTTTTAATAAATTGGTAACCTCTGTATTAATTTCGCTGACGCCACCCAGTAATAGAAAAGAAGCCACTTCGAGATTAGTTGTTGAGCCAAGTGAGAAACTCTTTTCCGGCATTAATACACCCGACCGGACACATCGTATATAAGCCGACTCAATAGTTACCGACGACGCTTTACTGACCGAATTGGTCACCATATTGAAATTCACTCCACTTAAGGTAAACTCTTCGATCTGAACGTTATCATAACTGTTGCCAGTTAGGGCATCGATGAGGGTGGTAGCCCGAACGTATGCGGACTGATTGAAGGTACCGCTCGTATTGATTGAATAGGTCAATGTTTTGGTCCCGCGAATAGTTTTCTTCACCCGATATCTTGTCGAACATCCAACCAGCAAGAGGGCAATCAGGACCAGTGCATATAATGCGTTTTTCATGGGATTATTTGTTTAATGATCCAAATCGAAAACCAAGGCTTGTGTAACCGGTCAATGGAGTGGGCCCGCCGACCCCTGCCCCCAGCGAAAAGAATCCCAATTGGGCATGTGCGCCAATACCGCCCAGAAACGACTGTTTCGTTTTCAAATTCGCTGTCACCGACTGCGATTTTGTGTTCTCGACATAATCGTAATGCATCCCGAAGGTACCCGTCTGATAACCGACCCAGGCAAACACGCCCACGAGCTTGTTGCTCACACCCGCCTGCGCATACCCATAATGGCTCTGTGAGGCTATATATCGGCCAATGTCAGATTTGTTGTAAGCATAACCGATGTTGAGTACGAGAGGTGAGTTCTTTAGAAAATACTGTCCCACGTCATACCGAACGCTAATGCCCAGAACTTGTAGTTTGCCGAAATCACCCCCAAACTCGTACGGGACTAAACGTAACGATAGCTCCGTTCCTTTAATGCCGCCAATGCTGAGCTGCGGAACTGCCCACAGCAGATATTTCAGCGCGTAGCCCCCCGGAAAAACATAGGTCAGCCCGTTTGTACCTGCCACCGAAACAGACTGGTTATCGCCGACAATAGTTGGTACGGTAGCACTTTGCTGGGGTGTAAACGGGCCTTCGGTCGTAGCTGTAAAGGTTTTCTGCGAGGCCATCGGCATGGCGCCCAGCGCCGTCAAGTTGAACCGAACGTAGAAGCGATCCTCAATCAGAACCGACGGTTGTAGCCCTGTATTCATACCTGAAATAACCAGGTCGGCCAGGGGTTGCAGATACCCTTCTTTGTTCTGCCCCAGATAGGCACTCAGGTAGTCGTTCACGGTTTGGGCGCGACCAGCCAGCGTGGTAAAAAAGAATCCGAGAACGAATCCCGTACGGTAAAATGATTTCATAAAAGCAGCATAAGACCTTTTGATAAATACTCTGTTTTGATGACGAAAATTACTTAGTCGCTGCCCCCGGTCTCAATACCCTCAGTAGGGTATTTTTCGTATCTTCCCATCGAACTTGTCTGGCTTATGAAACGGCACTACGAGAAATTGACCGGATGCATAGCATTGACTATCATTCTGTTACCAATCTACGCGCAAACGCCCGTGGAGGTAGGTAGTCGTTTTCAAAAAGTCGATCTGAGTCGGCAAGTGCTGCTGCTGGAAGATTCGGCGAAGCGGTTGGGGCTGCATCAGGTCGTTACCTTACCGTTTAAACCAAATACGGGCCCGTCCATTAATATGGGCTTTTCCAATAGCTTTTTCTGGGTGAAATTCAGGCTTCATAATCCTGATAGTACTGCGAAAGAATTACTGCTGGAAGTCGAGAATCCGCACATTAATAAACTTCGACTGTTTACCCTGACACAGGGTCGCTGGCACGTCAGTCAGCTCACCGGCGATCATTTCTCGTTTTATCAGCGGCCCCTTCCGCACCCGCACTTTTTGTTTCCGATTACAGTGCAGGGACGTCAGACGCTCACCGGATATCTGTGGGTCGATAAACACGGCGAACAGATTCAGATTCCGCTCCATTTGTGGGATAAGGAGGTTTTCTCGACCAGTTCCTACAAGCTGTATCTGTTTGTGGGTTTGATGCTTGGGATAGGCGGTTTGTACTGTGCCGTCAGCTTGTTAACGCTGCTTTTCTTTCGCCTTCGTATTACGCTTTACTACTTCTTTTATACGGTTTTTGTCTGGCTTTTTCTGACGGCCCACACGGGTTTTGGGTTTGCGTTTCTCTGGCCCTATGCCACCTGGTGGACCAGCGCAGCCCGACCCACTACGGCTATGCTGATTTATGTATCCTCGCTGTTGTTTGTGCAGAATTTCTTTCGTTTGCGCCAAACTCACCCTTACTTATACCGATACACGCAAGTCCTGCTCGGGCTTCTGATTACGGTTCTGCTTATTTTCTGGTCGCAGCACCCGGCGTTGGGACTCTTTAAAAACTATTGGTATAATCCGGTTTATTACAAAGGCGAGTGGTTGCTCCGGTTCATGGTGACCATCCATTTTGTCTTTATCTTGTGTATAATGTCCATCATTTTAATCGGGATTACCGTATATCGTAAAAATCGACAGCCTGAAGGTCTTTGGCTGGCCTTAGGATACTTGACTGTCCTATTGTCTGGTTTCTCTATCACGCTCGTTCACGCTGGCTACTGGCCTGATAATTACATTACTCAGAACCTACCCTTAGTAGCTAATTCCCTCGATACCATTATTCTATCGTTCCTGCTGGCCAATCGATTTAAAAACATTCACCTACAAAATGCCCAGATTTCGGTCGAATTGGCCGAGCAACGCCAACGTAATGCAATTCAGTTGCTGGAAGGACAGATCATCGAGCGAAAACGACTCTCGCAGGAACTCCACGATGGCATTAGTCTGGCGCTGGCTAATATCCGGCTGCGGCTTTCGCTACTGGCCGAAAAACTAGCTGGTCACCAGCAGGAAGCCGACGTTTTAGTCGATGCTTTAGGCGAAGTAGGGCAAGATGTTAGGCAATTTTCGCACGCACTTTCACCAGTTTTATTAGAGCGATACGGTTTAGTAGGAGCTTTAGAAGAACTGATTGAGGATATGCGTAGCAGTCATCCTACTCTGTCGTTGTCGTTCCAGCCTAACTTGATTACAAGCGATATTATTCAGCCGCTGGTGACGCAAACGGTCTATCAGATTGCCCTGGAGTTGCTTAATAATGCGACCAAACACGCACAGGCTCAGTATGTTGCCCTTCAGCTTAATCAAACGGATTATAGTCTGATTTTAGTCGTTTCAGATAATGGGCAGGGATACGATTTTGAGCAGCAACGAGCGGGCATTGGTCTGCAAAATATTGAAGCTAGGGTGCAGCTGCTCAATGGCCGATTTACAGTCAGTCGTCTGTTGAAAGGCATGCAGCATACGGTTGACATTCCAACTCAGACGATGCTGTTTTCATAAGCAAACTTCACTAAATCGGCGTTGGTATGCAGATGTAGTTTTTTGAAGATATTTTTCTTGTGGGTATGCACCGTATGCTTGCTGATAAATAACGTTTCAGCTAATTCCTGTTCGGTCATACCTTCCGCCGTTAGCCTGATAATCTTCTTCTCCTGATCCGACAAGCTAGCAATTTGCGGAAAATCAGCCACTTTATTAAAATCAGAAAAATCTGCTATATCTCTATTTTTCAGATACTTGCTCAGATAAATTCGCCCCTTCGCTATACTTGTCAGCGCTTCAGTCCATTCGGCTTTAGCCGCATCCTTCAGGAGATACCCCCGAATACCCACTTCCAGTGCTTTTTTGAGTAAGCCGGTGGATTGATAAGCAGAGAAAATAATGATACTCAGTCCGGGATGACGCTGATGCAGCTCCGGAACCAAATCCAGGCTGTTTTTACCCTCTATGTTCAGATCAAGAATTAACACATTGGGTTGCGTACTGGCGCAAATGGAAATAATTTCTTTCAACGACGTTGCCACGCCGACCAGCTCATACCCGTCGATACTATCGAGCATTAATCGAATTCCCTCCAGCACGACCGGATGGTCATCAGCCACAACAAATCGGGTTGTCATAGTATCAATCAACGGTAATAACTCAAAAGTACAACATAACCAATACCGAAGTAATCTGTCCAGAACAAACCTTATGTTGGCTTTGTGGTTAATAAACCAAGGTTTTAACTCAACGACGATGAAAAAATTACTTACTACTACCACGCTGCTGGTTGGCCTTTCGGTGGTCTGTCTGGCACAGAATCGATCTGATTCGACAGGGCGCTCAAAACCAATTATTGATGAGCAGACAAAACAGGATCTGAAGCAGACTGCCGCCCGCGCGGAAGAAAAGCTGGATGAAGAGATTGACAAATCACGCAACTATCAGCAAACGCACCAGCTGAACTGGTTTCAGCCAAACAACCTTTTTGCCGGCGGTGGTTTAGGCATGGGTGCTACTGCTGGGCAGGTGTATCTGGATGCGAATTTACGGGCAGGCTATTTTTTTCAACCGGGTTTTGCGGCTGGGCTACGTTACGACGTTGATCGGCTTGTAGGTAATAAATATTACGCTCGTCAAGTTGGCGCTTTCGTTCGGTACTACCCCTTCCGGACCCGTGTCAGCAGCTTTCTGGGTGCCAGCCTGAATGGTGGTCGTGAGTTTGGCGAGAACATTCCAGCCGAAACCAAGGCCCGCTACACGAGTGTTGGTCTCGAAATTGGCGTAATGGCCTGGATTCTGCACCGGTTAGGCGCGGAATTGTCGTTCGAAAGCAATTTTTACAATAAAATCGACCCATCTGTTAGTCGTGGCAAAGGCAATCGACTGAAATTTGGCGTCAATTATTTCTTCGGCACAGTTGGCCGAGGTCGGGGGGTGCAATTAGCTCGCTAAACGTTCGATATTTATTCATTCAACAACAGAGGGCAAGCCGACCACGTCAGCTTGCCCTCTGTTGTTAGCTCATTTCTCTACCAAACTTTTGCCTGCTGCACTTCCGGCTTATACATTTTTTCACCCGGTTTTACATTGAAAGCCTGATAAAAAGGAGCAAAATTGGTCAGCGGGCCATTAACCCGGAATTTTTCTGGTGAGTGCGGATCAGTCGTGATACCAGCGCGTAACCGTTCATCCCGAACCTTAATCCGCCAGACCTGCGCAAATCCCAGAAAGAAGCGTTGATCGGGCGTAAACCCATCTATTTTATCAGTACCCTGTCCTTGTTTCGTTAACTTAAACGCCTGATAAGCCAGCGTAATACCGCCCAAATCAGCCAGATTTTCACCCAGCGTCAGCCGACCGTTCAGGTGCAGATTATCCAGTACTGAATACCCATTATACTGATTAACAACGGCCTGTGTTTTCACTTTAAACCGCTCGACATCTTGCTTACTCCACCAGTCACTTAGGTTCCCGTTAGCATCGTACTGGCGCCCCTGATCATCGAATAAGTGCGTCATCTCGTGTCCGATTACCATGCCTATTCCCCCGTAATTGATGGCATCATCGGCATCTTTATCAAAGAACGGGAATTGCAGAATACCGGCTGGGAACACGACTTCATTATTTGTTGGATTGGCATAGGCGTTAACAGTTGGTGGTGTCATGCCCCACTCAGTGCGATCGACGGGTTGGTTAATTTTGGCAAAATCTTCGCGGTATTGATGCTTCTGAGCGCGCTGCACATTGCCGTAATAGTCGTCACGTTTCACCTCAACATCCGAATAATCTTTCCATTTGTCCGGATAGCCTATTTTCTTGATAAATCGGTCCAGCTTTGTCAACGCCACCTTCTTGGTTTCAGGAGACATCCAGTCCAGCTTTTCAATCCGCTCCCGATATACTTTCTGTAGATTATCTACCAATGTCAGCATACGCTCTTTGGCCTCAGCAGGAAAATATTTCTTAACCCACAGTTGTCCCAGCGCTTCCCCCATCGATTGATCGACACGGTTGGCCATACGCTTCCAACGATCCGAAAGCTTCTGTTGACCGTAAAGTGCTTTGCTGTTAAAATCAAAACTAGCCTGTTGAAACGCTTTGCTGAGTAAGCTGGCATTGTGATTCAGTAAGTCAAAAACTAAATGATCGCGTAAAACGTCAATTGATGCGGTTGGTAAGGTTTTATCCAATGCCTGGTAGTAGCCCGGCTGCGCAACCAGAACAGTATCTACTTTTTTCAAACCCATACTGTCGAGCAAAGTGCGCCAGTTAAGAGCAGGCATCTGTTTACTCAGACTGGTCACTGCCATCTTGTTGTAATTAGCAACCGGATCGCGTAGGTCAGCCTGGGCCTTATGTGATTTAGCCAGATTTGTCTCGAAAGCCAAAATAGCCTGCGCTTTGGTTTTAGCGGTCGCTGAATCGACACCCGTCAATGTAAACAGCTTCGCTACGTACACTAAAAAAGCTGACCGAATTTTCTTCGTCGCGTCATCTGTGCGAGTGTAATAATCTTTTTCGGGCAACGATAACCCAGCCTGATTGAAATTTATACGGTTGATAGAGCTCTGCCGATCGTCGGCTCCAACGTAAAAGCCAAAAAATTGTCCCCCTCGATTGGCTTCGTCGGTTGCCAGGTAATTCAGTACCTGTTTATAATCGGTTAGGGCTGCAATTTTAGCTAGTTCAGCTTTTACAGGCTCATAGCCCAGTTTGTCAATGGCAACGGTATCCATACCACTAGCATAGAAATCGCCTACCTGCTGCTCGATAGTACCCGATTTAGCACCAGCTTTGGCAGCCTCTTCCAGAATCGATCGGGTTTTGCGCTGATTCTCCTCAAAAAGCTGGTAAAAAGATCCCCAACCTGTCTGATCGCCGGGAATGGCTGTTTTCTTAATCCAGTTACCGTTGGCATATGTAAAGAAGTCATTACCAGGACTAACCGTTGTATCCATGCCCGATTTATCGAAAAAAGAGGTTCGGACGGTCGTGTCGGCTTCTTTCTGGCAGGCCACCAGCAGTATTGTACTCAGCCCAAGCGCTACTAAGCACGAAATTCGTATCATAAATAATTTTGGAATGGGGGTAAATAATTACTTTTGAGTAAATATAGCGTACTGGCAGCAGATAATCCTACAAGCCAGCGTTACCTTTTTAAACAAACGAATCGGTAGAAAATCCATGAAAAACCTTCTGTTTATCAGTCTATTTACTCTAGCTTCAATCGCTGCATTTGCTCAAAATGATGCTGGTTACTACGGTAAAAAAATTACGGAAACCGGCGCTATTCCTGCCACGCAGTTAGCCACGAAAATGGGCAGTAAAGACAAGCTACCAGTTAAGGTAGAAGGCACCGTCGAATCAGTCTGTAAAGTGAAAGGCTGCTGGATGAAAGTAAAAACTGGCGAAGGTCAGACCATGCGGGTTATGTTTAAAGATTATGCTTTCTTCGTTCCGAAAGATATCGTTGGTAAAACCGTCGTAGTTGACGGTCTGGCCGAAACCAGTACAACGTCAGTAGATGAGTTGCGTCACTACGCCGAAGACGCAGGCAAGTCGAAAGAAGAAATTGCTAAAATCAACGAACCTGAGAAAGCACTGACTTTCATGGCCGATGGTGTGATCGTAAAGAAATAGGTCAAGTAAACCCGATCACCTATATAGTATAATTACATAAAAGGTTGTATTCTTGCTCAAAATAACCCCACCAGTATATATTTGGAAGAACGCGTTGAGCAACTTGAACACCTGGCCACCGATCAGGGTCGGCAAATTGAAACTATTGCTAAGGGCTTAGCTGAGCTAACTACCGACGTACGAGCCATTCGTAAAGATATGAATGAAGGCTTTGCACAAGTCAATAATGAGATTCAGCGGATTAATGACAGATTAGAGCGAATAGATGACCGCATAGACCGGGAGTTTCAGCGGATTGACGACCGAATGGACCGGGAATTCAAACGCATTGATGACAGATTCAACGAGTTTCAGCAAACGCAGCAGCTAATTCTGAAAATCCTGAACGAGCGTCTTTAGTGTCGTAAAACCCAGCTTTTTATTATCTTGATGGCCGTAACGGATCTGTTACGGCCTTTTTTGTACCCAACTAACTTGTTTTATGAAGAAAATCTACCTGCTGGCGTGTTTATCGCTCCTGGCATCCCCCCTACTTGCCCAACGCACCTTAATTCACTGCGGCAATTTATTCGATGGGGTTGGCAACAGTCTGCAGCCCCAAATGACCGTGGTTGTCGAAGGCAACAAAATTGCCGCCATACAGAAAGGCTATACAGCGCCTTCAGGTCAGGATCGGGTGCTGGATATGAAATCTAAAACTGTACTGCCCGGCCTGATCGACATGCACGTGCATTTGGAGAGCCAAACCCGCCGGGGCGGGGCGATTGATGGCTTCACCAGCAATCCATCAGACGTTGCCTATCGGGCGGCTAATTACGCTAAAATCACGTTGCTGGCTGGTTTTACTACCGTGCGCGATCTAGGTGGGTCTGGGGTCAACGTCTCCCTGCGCAACGCTATCAATGCTGGTTTAGTAGATGGCCCTCGCGTGCTAACAGTAGGCAAATCCATCGCTACGACTGGTGGTCACGCTGATCCGACGAACGGGTATCGTAAAGATTTAATGGGTGACCCTGGCCCGGAAGATGGGGTTATTAACGGGCCGGAAGATGCCCGAAAAGCGGTTCGGCAGCGCTATAAAGATGGGGCCGATTTAATAAAAATTACGGCAACGGGTGGCGTATTGAGCAATGCCAAAGATGGCTCAGGGCCGCAGTTTACGGAGGAAGAAGTAAAAGCAGTTGTGGATGCCGCTAAAGATTATGGCTTCCCTGTGGCTGCCCATGCGCATGGCGCTGAAGGAATGAAACGAGCTATTCGGGGTGGCGTGCAAACCATTGAGCATGGTACGTACATGGATGATGAAACCATCGAATTATTTAAAAAACACGGCACTTATTATGTTCCTACTATCATCGCAGGTAAGACTGTAGCTGACTCAGCTAAGCATTTCGGGTATTATACTGCCCTGGTAACCCCTAAAGCGTTAGCTATTGGTCCGAAAATTCAGGCTACGTTTGGCAAGGCTTATAAAGCGGGAGTAAAAATTGCCTTCGGCACCGACGCGGGAGTTTATATTCATGGATACAACGCTAAGGAGTTTGAATATATGGTCGAAGCGGGAATGCCTCCGGTCGAAGCGATTAAAGCTGCGCTGATGACGAATGCTACGCTGTTAGGTATGAACGCGCAAATTGGCTCCATCGAAGCGGGTAAGTTCGCCGACATCATTGCAGTGGATGAAAATCCAATTCAAAACATTAAAACGTTGCAGACTGTCAAGTTTGTGATGAAAAACGGAAAGGTTTATAAACAGTAAAAGGGACAAAGCAGGAAGGGAAGAAAGGGAGACTCGCTGGTGTACTTAACGCTATCATCTTTTGGCCTTTTCTCCCTTCCTCCATTTAGTCTATTATTAATTTACTGACCTGATCAGCCTCTTCATGCTGTACCCAATGTGTAGCGTTTTCGAAAAATAATACCCGGCCATTATCACACAAATCGATGCTGAGTCGCGCCATTTCACGTTTTAGAAATTGATCGCGGACGCCCCAAATAAGCAGAGTCGGGACAGTAACACGGATGGACGGACGGCGGGCCGGTGGCTTCTGCAACGATGCCCGGTACCAGTTTATCATAGCAGAAAGCGCTCCTGGCTGCGACCATGCTGTTCGATATTGTTCCAGATCTGCGTCGGTAAATGTTCCCGATTGACTGCTACTACGTAGCGTACGAACCAGCAATGTCCAGTTTCTTTGCTTCATTACCGTTTCAGGTAACCAGGGCAGTTGAAAAAAGCCAATGTACCAACTGCGTAGTATCTGCCCTAGATTTCGGCTGGCATATTTTTTCATGACAACTGGGTGGGGCACGTTCATAACCACCAGACGTTCAATGCGTCCGGGATAGCAGACCGCACTCCACCAGGCAACGGCGGCTCCCCAATCGTGACCGACAAGCACTGCTTTCTGCCGACCAGCCGCGTCGATTAGACCAATCACGTCAGCAGTCAGCGTATCAATGGCATAGGCCTCGATACCAGTTGGTTTATCGCTAAGGTTATAGCCGCGTTGGTCAGGAGCCCACACCCAGTAACCGGCTTGGGCCAGCGCATCGATCTGATGCTGCCAACCGTACCAAAATTCCGGAAAACCATGCAACAGGATTACAAGCGGCCCATCTGCTGGTCCAGCTTGCACAACGTGTAACCGTATTCCGTTAGTTTCGACAAATGTGTGGGTCATTCAATCTTGTTAAAACCCAAAGTAGCGCTCAGCATTGCGGTAACAAATATCCTGAATGACCTGACCAACCCAGTCTACATCGTTGGGCAGTTCCCCATTTTCGATGTCGTTACCAAACAGGTTGCAGAGGATTCTCCGGAAATATTCGTGACGACTATACGACACAAAACTGCGCGAGTCAGTCAGCATACCAACAAATGAGCTAACCAATCCCATGTTCGAGAGGGCGTTAAGCTGTTTTTCCATACCATCTTTCTGGTCCAGAAACCACCAACCCGACCCAAACTGGATTTTACCCCGCACCGACCCGTCGTTGAAGTTACCGATCATGGTCGCCATCACTTCGTTATCAGCGGGGTTAAGGTTATACAAGATCGTCTGTGTCAGTTTGTTACGATCATCAAGCCCACCCAGAAAACGCGCCAGAGAAGCCGCCTGTGGGAAATCACCAATGCTATCCCAACCCGTATCTGGACCGAGTTCGCGAAGTCGGCGAAGATTGTTGTTGCGCAGAGCGCCAAGGTGAAACTGTTGCGTCCAGCCTTTTTCGTGATCCCACTCGGCAAACTGAATCAGCATAAACGACTTAAATTTCCGTATGTCGGCGGGGCTAAGCACCTTACTTCCTTCCTGCCAGTCCAGCAGCAGATTTGTAAAAATCGTTTCGATTTCGGCCTCCGTAAACGAATCAGCGTAGATCATTTCTAGCCCGTGATCCGACAGTCGGCAACCCATCTCGGCAAAGAAATCGTGCCGGGATTTCAACGCGTCCAGATAATGAGGTAGGGTTCTAATTTCGCGATTGGTCAACTCCGCCAGTTTCTGCACATAAGCTCGGAACTGCGCCGGCTCATCGGCTGCCATTGCTTTATCGGGTCGGAAAGCCGGAAGCACTTTAATACCAAAGCCACTTTGGGCAATAGCGCGGTGGTATTCCAGCGAATCCAGTGGATCGTCTGTTGTGCAGACAACCCGTACATCAAAATGCTGGAGCAACTGCCGGGCGGAGAGATTGGGCAGTTGTTCATTACAGGTATCGTAGACCTGCCGAGCCGTTGCCGGACTAAGTACGTCTGTTATCCCAAATGGATTCTTAAGTTCTAAGTGAGTCCAGTGATAAAGCGGATTTCGGAGTGTATAAGGGACGGTTTCTGCCCATTTCGCAAACTTCTCCCAATCGCTCGCATCACCTGTGCAGTAACGCTCATCGATACCATGCGTACGCATAGCCCGCCATTTATAATGATCACCATAAAGCCAGAGCTGCGTAATCGTATCAAAGCGCTTATCAGCGGCAATCTGGTCGGGTGGCAGGTGGCAGTGGTAGTCGATAATCGGCATCGGGCTGGCGTAGTCGTGGTAAAGCCGCCGGGCCGTTTCAGTTTGTAGCAGAAAATCGTCGGAAAGAAATGCGGGGGGAGACAGCAGTGTATTCATATACATTAAAAGCAAAAACCGGGTAATTTCTCCCGGTTTTTGTACTTATTTTTTAGATGTTTTCACTAGTTCATCCGGTACAAACTCACAACCCGGCAATACTTCAACCGCGTGGCTCCAGTCGCGAATAAGCCAGTCTTTACCCGATTCAGCAATCCATACTTTGCGCGATTTAGTAAAGAGCCAGATTACTTTCTCAACGCCAAATTCAAGGAGTTTAGTGGTTTTCTTGTCGTAATAGTCAAATTCAGAATCGACATGGTCCATACGCGCTTTCGTATCGATTTCAATCGCTACTTTAGGCGGCACCCAAGCGTATTTTGTTTCATCCTGGCCTTCTAATGTTTTCAATTCAAAAACTGCCACATCACAGGCTCGCCAATCACCCTTTTTAAATTGGACACCTAATACATTACCCAAGACATCTTGGTCCAGAATACCCAACAAATAAGCGGCTACACGGACTGCCAACCGGCTCTGTAAAATACTCGAACTCATAAGCTGTTCAACCGTTTTTGTACCTCTCAGTACATCCTCATACCCAGCGTAATACACGGGTTTCCCATCCCACATTTCGTAAATGAGAGATTTGCGCAGACGGGCCCGTTCAGCGCGATGCTGTTTTTGTTCTGGTGTAAGAGGAAGTCGTTTCGGCTTGTTGACAGTTTCCATAACGGTGTCGTTTAGCTCGTGCAAGATAACGTTTTCGATAGGATTTACAGGATAAAACAGGATTCTTTCTATCGATCTTAGGGTAAAGAAATCCTGACTTATCCCGTAAATCCTGTCGAAAAATTCATCAATAGTCAGCCGACAAGCCCAGCATTAGCCCGCGCAGTTCGGCCAGGCCACGCAGTCGCCCGATGGCCGTATAACCGGGATTCGTGCGTTTGCCCGATGTAAGGTCGTCAAGCATCCGGTGGCCGTGATCAGGGCGGAATGGCATCCGGAAGTCAGTGCGCCCTTCGGCTTGGCGTCGTTTTTGTTCAGCTAACAAGTTTCGCATTACTCCTACCATCGGCACATCGCCTTCGAGGTGGTTGGCCTCCTGGAAGCTACCATCCGGCTGTCGCTCAGTGCTGCGCAGGTGGATGAAATGAATCTTTGGACCCAGTCGCTCGGCCATTCCAGCCAGGTCGTTATCTGCGCGAACGCCGTATGAACCGGTACAGAAACACAATCCATTGGCGGGTGAATCAACAGCGGTTAACAGGGCGCGGGCATCAGCTTCGGTGCTAACTACGCGCGGCAGGCCCAGAATTGGATACGGAGGATCGTCAGGATGAATGGCTAACCGAACGCCAACTGACTCAGCCACTGGTACAATCTCGCGCAGAAACGAATACAGGTTTTGCCGCAAATCATAATCACTGATATCGCGGTATGCAGCTAATGCTTCACGGAAGCGTTCGACCGTATAGCTTTCTTCAGAACCTGGTAATCCAGCAATAATAGTGCGGGTCAGGCGATTGACCTGGGTATCGGTCATGCTATCGAGCTTAGCTCGTGCCTGTCGTTTCTGCTCGTCGTTGTAGAGATACTCGGCACCCGGTCGCTGAAGAATGTATAATTCAAAAGCCGCAAATTCGGTGGCATCGAACCGTAATCCCGTTGAACCGTCGGGCATGGGAAAGTCAAGGTCGGTACGCGTCCAGTCGAGTACGGGCATGAAGTTGTAGCAAACCGTGTCAATACCGACCTGGGCCAGATTCGCAATCGACTCTTTATAATTGTCGATGTAGCGTCGGTAATCGCCCGTCCGGGTTTTAATCCCTTCGTGTACCGGAATACTTTCAACCACCGACCAGGTTAAGCCTACTCCCTCAATCTGAGCTTTTCGCTTCTGAATTTCGTCAACGGGCCAGACTTCGCCGTTAGGAATATGATGCAAGGCAGTTACAATGCCGGTAGCGCCGGCCTGTCGTACATCGTTGAGGGATACAGGGTCGTTGGGGCCAGGCGTTGCTTCGCCGAACCACCTCCAGGTTTGTTCAAGCATGTGATAATCGATAGGGGTTATTGGCAAAAAAGCAGTAATATTACCGATTCTCCCTAAACGTCCTTACTGGTTTTGCAAACGCCAACTACATTCGGTCGCTTTCGCTGGCGCATTGTTGCGCTGCTTTTTCTGGCAACGACCATCAATTACATCGATCGACAGGTGCTGTCTTTCACCATGACCGATGATCTGTTTCGGAAAGAAATGCTTGGTATGGCTCCCGGCTCTACGCTGACTCAGGAAGCTGTCGACCGGTTCAGAATTATGTACGGCGATGTTGATGCTGCTTTCAAATTCGCCTACGCTATTGGTTTTCTGTTAGTTGGCTGGCTTATTGATCGAATCGGTACCCGGCGTGGGTTCGGACTTGGAATTCTGGTCTGGAGCATTGGTGCGGTACTCACTACTTTTGTCCAGGGGATAACCGGTCTTCGGTGGGCCAGGGCCATGCTTGGATTGGGCGAATCGGCCAATTTTCCGTCGTCTATCAAAACCATCGCCGAGTGGTTTCCGCGCAGTGAGCGCTCGTTTGCCAATGGTTTATTTAATGCGGGCACCAACGTAGGCATCATTTTGACCGCATTAGTTATTCCCTACCTGATTCTGCAATTCGGCTGGCGAAGCTCGTTTTTGATAACGGGGCTGCTGGGCTTTGTTCTGCTGTTAGTTTGGTGGTTTACATACAGTAAACCCGAACGAAATCCTAAACTTTCTGCCCAGGAGCTGGCCTACATCCGGAGCGATAACGAGAAAGAAGCGCCGGTAAATGTTCCCTGGAGCCAGTTATTAGGGTATAAGCAAACCTGGGCCTTCGCTGTAGGGAAGTTTCTGGCCGATCCTATCTGGTGGTTTTACATGTCGTGGCTACCCGATTTCTTCAATTCCAACGACGCTCTCGACCAGAAACTCGACCTCAAAAGTTTTGGTGTGCCTTTTCTAATTATCTATGTCGTTTCGGACGCGGGCAGTATTTTCTTCGGCTGGCTCAGCACACGGTTCATGGGCTGGGGTTGGTCGGCTAACCGCGCCCGAAAAACCACCATGTTGATCTGCGCACTCTGCGTCGTTCCGATTTTCCTGGCCGCTAAAACCAACAGCCTGACGGTAGCCATAGCGCTAATCTGCTTAGCCACAGCGGCTCACCAGGGCTGGTCGGCCAACATGTACACCTTCGCATCGGACTTGTTCCCCAAAAACGTAGTAGCGTCCGTTACCGGCATTGGTGGCATGTTTGGGGCGGTAGGCGGCATTTTGCTGGCACTACTGGCCGGTCGTATCATCACAGCGTTTGGTTATCTGCCTATGTTTGCAATTGCCAGTTGCTCTTATCTCGTTGCGTTAATCATAATTCATCTAGTTTTGCCCAAATTAGAGCCTGTCAAAGCCGAAGAACTACAACAGCGCGGCCAATGGTCCGTTGCCAGCCGGCCGTAAACCTGAAAAATTATACGAATGAAAATTGTCACTTTCGGAGAAGTGATGCTCCGGCTTAGTCCGCCGAGCGTCGACCGATTTATTCAGACCGATACCTTAACCATGCATTTCGGCGGTACAGAGGCCAATGTGGCCGTGTCGCTGGCACAATTTGGATTGCAAGCTCACCATGTCACTCGTTTTCCGGATCATGCACTGGGCCGGGCGGCTGCGGGTTATCTGCGGAAGTATGAAGTCAGTACAGAGTATGTCCGCTATGGAGATGGTCGGTTAGGTCTATATTTTCTGGAAACCGGCGCTGGTAGCCGGGCCAGTCAGATTATTTATGATCGGGTTGATTCGGCTTTTTCGCGGATCAATGCTGATACGATTGATTGGGAAGTAGTTTTGCAGGGAGCTTCGTGGTTCCACTGGACGGGAATTACGCCCGCCCTTTCGCAGGGTGCCGCCGATTGCTTGCTGGCTGGTATTCAAATGGCGAATCGGCTGGGGGTGCCCGTCTCCGGCGATATTGTGTACCGCAGTAATCTCTGGCAGTACGGTCGTACGCCCCAGGAGATTATGCCAGCTTTAACCGAAGGATGTACGCTGGTATTAGGTAGCAAAGGGCTTTTTTCAGAACTCTACGATGTGGTAGGCAGTACTTTTCAGGAGGCAGGCCGGGCTATGATGAAGCGGTTTCCAACGATCCGTTATATCACCGACACGAAACGTAACTCCATCAGCGCGTCTCATAACCAATTGTCGGCTAAGCTATTTGATGGTCAGGAAGTTCACAAATCCAGAGTTTATGACATCCGTCCCATTACTGACCGCATTGGTACTGGCGATGCATATATGGCTGGTCTGATTTATGGCTTACTAACATTCGACAATTTACAACAGGCCGTTGAGTTTGGGGCTGCGGCTTCTGCCCTAAAACACACCATTCCCGGCGATGTCAATCTGGCAACCGTTGCCGAAGTTATGACCCTCGCCAGTGGTGACAGTTCAGGGAAGTTGAAACGATAAAACTAGCCTAATGACCATTCGCCTAGCAACTCCTTCCGACATACCCGCGTTAATGAACCTGATTCGAAAAGTAGTGCCCCTGATGCGCGAATCCGGAAATTTTCAGTGGGACGATCATTACCCGAACGAAACCGTTTTTAGTCAGGATATTACGCAGCATCAACTTTGGGTAGCCGATATTGATGGTCAACTTGCTGGCGTAGCCGCACTGACTGAAGATCAGGAACCTGAATATGCTCAGGTAGGATTCGACCTAGATCAACGTGCTATAGTACCACACCGGCTAGCTGTTAACCCATCTTTTCGTGGTCAAGGGGTAGCGGCCGCTCTATTGGCACAGGCTGAACAATTAGCCCTTAACCGTGGCATCGCCTTCCTGCGGATCGATACAAATTCGGAAAACCAAGTTACGCAGAAGCTTTTCCCCAAGATGGGCTATAAGTATGCTGGTGAAATCACGCTCGGTTTTCGGCCGGGCTTGCGGTTTCTGGCGTATGAAAAACGGCTTACATAATGAACCAACGATTAGCTCATATTGCGCTGGTGGTCGATGATTACGATGAGGCCATCGCATTTTACACGCAGAAACTGGCTTTCACGCTGGTCGAAGACACCGTCCTGAGCGAAACCAAACGTTGGGTTCGAGTGCAGCCAAAAGGCACCGGAAACTGTGGCTTATTATTAGCCAAAGCCGCTGGTCCTGAGCAGCAAAGCCGGGTAGGTAATCAGACTGGCGGGCGCGTTTTTCTATTTTTATACACCGACGATTTCTGGCGGGATTATCATGACATGCTAGCCAAAGACGTCCATTTTGTCAGACCACCTGCCGAGGAAGTTTACGGAACCGTAGCTGTTTTCGAAGACTTATATGGCAATTTGTGGGATTTAATTCAGCCTAAAGAGAGCTTATAGGGGTGAGGTCAGGTTCTCAAACCTGACCTCACTGGAACTATTACCGCTTACTCGTAGCTCCGTTACCTCCTGCTGCTCCCTGACTCAACAACCAGTTAGCCAGTTCAGTAGCTGCCCGGAAATTTTCGTACTGAGCCGGAATCCGACGGCCATCTACATACTCATCGTAAAGCCAGGGATCGCCTACGGCGAAGACGGTTCCTTTCCCAACTTTAGCTACGCCCATGATCACATCGCCAGCGTCGGTTACTACCGCTTTGGCAGGGGCTTTTACAGCCAATGGTGCTAACTCTTTGATATAAACCGTTCTGGTTTTTGGAAATATTTCGTTACCAACTGGTATACTGATTTTCCCCTGCTCCCATTGCGTCCCCTGCACCATGTTCCGATTTTTGGGCAGAAACTGCATACCAAACCGGGCCGCCAGTTGATTGAAATGCTTGTGCTCGCAGTTAGACGTGTCATTCGCCATTAACACTAATGTTCCACCGGCCTCTACCCAATCAGCAATGGCGTTAATATCCGATTCACTGACGTAATTCGGCTTAGCTGTTTCTTTCGGCGTATCGGGGTCCACAATGATATACACGTCCGCGCCTTTAAGTGAAGCGGCTGTTGGAGCGCCCGTTATCGTTGTGGTTTTAGCGCCCATATTCCGGAAGATGGTGCCCCACCAGAAGAAACCCGAGTGCAATTGATCTTCCCAGGTATAATGAAATGGCTCCTGCTCACCCTGATAACCTTTACGAAACTCATGATTAAAGTAATTATCGACGGCTACGGTCTTGCCTTTGCCGGGTTTATCCTGACCCGGAACGCCGGACTGCGCAATTTCCATCTCGACACTGGCCATAATAAACGGCCCAACGCCTTTTAGGTCATCCTGACGAATGGGTTCACTTAGGTAATACTCGTAACTACCATCTCGATAGGGCGTACCGCCTAATCCGCTAACGAGTACGGTTTTCTCTAGGTGAATCATACCCTTAGCATCCGTTGAAATAAAGGACTTTAGCATCCCGTCGTAGCCTTTGCGGGCGGCTGTCAGCATCGGCGCGGGCAAATATCCCATGCGAACACCTTTAACCAGTGCATACACGAACATACCCGTGCCTGATGCTTCGAGGTAGTTTCCCTTATCGCCCAGTCGATTCGTTACCTGATACCAGCAGCCCGATGTTGGATCCTGATATTTCACCAGCGCAGGCATTAACCGATTCAGAATTGTAATTAACTCGCCCCGGCGAGGATGCGTTTGGGGAACATAATCCAGTACATCGACCAGCGCCATCGCGTACCACCCCATCGCCCGACTCCAGAAATTTGGCGAGGTACCTGTTTTCGGATTGGCCCATTTCTGCTCCCGACTTTCGTCCCAGCCATGATAGAGCAGTCCCGTCTTTTCATCGCGGGCATGCTTCTCCATCCACACAAATTGATTGATTATGTCGTTGAAGGCGTCGCCCTGCGGTCCGTTGAACATCCGCGTATATTCCGCATAGAATGGTTCCGCCATATACAATCCATCAAGCCACATCTGATAGGGATACCGTTTTTTATGCCAGAAACCGCCCTCCTTCGTGCGGGGTTGTTGATCGAGTTGTTTACGCAAAATATCAGCCGCCTTGCGATACTTTTCTTTGTCGGGCAGCGATTGCTGGTACAAAAACAGCAACGACCGACCGGGCGTAACAAAGTCGATATTGTAATCATCCATCTTATAGGTTCGAATGGCCCCATCAGTTGCCACATACCGATCCATATTTTTCTGAATGTAGTTGAAATACCGATCGTCGGCGGTACGATACCAAACTTGCTTAACTCCTTCCAGCAAGACACCCATTTCGTATTCCCAATGCGCATCTTTCCCTTCTTTCACGTAGGCAATCGAGTCGGAATTACTGGCCATAATACTCGCAACCATTCGTTGCGACCAGGGGAGTTGAGTTTGGGAATTCATTGACTGCGCCAGGGTCAGAGGACTAATCAGCAGCAGACAGGCTAAAAAACGGAAGTTCATGTCGCTTATCGTATGTATTACAGGTAGATAGCAGATTAAGTGTGAATTCTACTTAAATCCAGCGTACATAAGTGAGTATTTTCTACAGTTAGATCACCTTTGTTTGGCATAAAAATGGTAATACAAAAGCTGGCGAACCCAAAGTATAGCCAACCTGTTACCAAAAAATACGAGTCGTTGCCAGATAAAAACTGGCCACTTTTACTTATGATTCATCAACTTTCATTAACGCTTGCTCCCGAACTGGCGCTGGATGAAGCCGCCTTTCGCGAACATGCCCTTGCCAGTCTTCGGCTACCCGATGCGGACGATGTGGTAGTTCGTAAACGACGGCAATCTATTGATGCCCGCAACCGACAGGTGCGTGTACAGGTCGAAGCTGACGTTTTTGCTGGCGAAACCCCTCCCCCGCTCATCCACTATCAGAAACCACAGATCGATATTAGTCGTGCTCCGCAGGCGATTATCGTTGGGGCCGGACCAGCCGGTTTATTTGCCGCTCTGCGCTTGATTGAATTGGGTATTAAGCCTATCGTGCTTGAGCGTGGCAGCGATGTTCGCACCCGTCGACGTGATTTGGCGGCTATCAACAAAGACCACATTGTTAATCCCGAATCGAACTACTGCTTCGGCGAGGGTGGTGCCGGTACGTATTCCGACGGAAAATTATATACGCGCGCAACGAAACGGGGGGATGTGCGACGCATTCTGGAAATTTTCGTGGCCCACGGCGCTACTGAACAGATTCTGGTGGAGGCACACCCGCACATTGGTACGAACAAACTCCCGAACGTAGTAGCTGATCTTCGCAACAGCATTCTAAATGCTGGTGGTGAGGTACGGTTCGATACCAAAGTTACGGACCTGATTCTTGCCGGAAATGAGATCAAAGGCGTCGTGCTGGCCAATGGGGAAACCGTAACCGGCGTTGGGGTTATCCTGGCAACGGGACATTCTGCCCGTGACATTTTTTATTTACTGCACGACCGCAACGTCCAAATTGAGGCTAAGCCCTTTGCGATGGGCGTTCGTATTGAGCATCAGCAGCGGTTAATCGACCAATTCCAGTATCACCGGTCCAATCGCGGTGATTATCTACCAGCAGCGTCGTATAGTTTAGTTACGCAGACCCGTTTCAAAGGGGTAGAACGGGGCGTTTTTTCGTTTTGTATGTGTCCGGGTGGCTTTATTGTACCAGCCGCCACAGCGCCGGGTGAGTTGGTCGTTAATGGCATGTCGCCTTCCCGACGGGATTCGCAATATGCTAATTCGGGTCTGGTAGTTGCCATTACCGATAAAGACCTGGAGCCGTATGCAGACGAAGGTCCATTGGCCGGACTGGCTTTACAACAGGAGTTGGAACGCTGGGCTTGCCAAATGGGTAACAGTAACTCAGCCGATACATCGCAAACGGCACCCGCCCAGCGGATTGTCGATTTTGTAGACGGTCACGTATCAAATGAGTTGCTGCCAACATCGTATCAGCCAGGTCTTGCTTCGGTCGATATGATGGACGTGCTACCTGACCACATTGCCCAACCGTTGCGACAGGGGCTACGTGATTTCGGCCAGAAAATGCGGGGTTACTTAAGTAATGAAGGCCAGTTAATCGGCGTTGAAAGTCGAACCTCGTCGCCCGTGCGTATTCCGCGTGATCGCGAAACGTGTGAGCACGTTCAAGTAAGGCGGCTGTTTCCCTGTGGCGAGGGCGCGGGTTATGCGGGTGGAATTGTCTCGGCCGCCATGGACGGTGAACGTTGCGCAGAAGAATTAGTTAAGAAGTATAAATGAGTCGTCAGTCAATAGTCGTTAGTTGTCAGTTCACTAGCGACTATTGACTGACGATTAGCGACTACCATGATCGACACCTCGTTTCAAACCTTTACCGAACACCTGCGCCAGCGGTTACAGAAGCCGCTGCCCGGCGAAGTAGCCCACCAGAAAATGGCGTCTACGGCTCGGTATCGACTCGGCATTAAGCCGAACGAGCGGACGCGCCGGAGTGCGGTGTTGATTTGTTTTTACCCCTATCAGCATTCGATTTTTCTCCCCTTAATTTTACGCCCTCAATACGACGGTGTTCATGCCGGGCAAATGGCGTTTCCGGGTGGGCGAATGGAGCGGATTGATGAAAATCTGACCCGAACTGCCCTTCGCGAAGCGCAGGAAGAAGTGGGTATCCGGGTCTCGGATGTAAAAGTATTGGGGCTGCTGACAGAGTTATTTATTCCGCCCAGCAATTTTTATGTGCAACCGGTAGTAGGCGTCCTCCCCTATCGACCCGATTTTTACCCCGATCCCCGCGAAGTCGAAGCGGTTGTTGAAGTGAATCTCGATACACTGTTCGACGAAACGATTGTCGGCGACAGCCAGATCGAAGTTAGGGGTACGCTCGTGGATGCGCCGTTCTATCAGATTCAAGGCTATCGTGTATGGGGCGCCACAGCCATGATGATCAGCGAGTTACTAATGATATTGGACTCGTAAATTATTCATCAGCCTGCGCCTGATTATAAAGCGTTGCCAGGTTAAACGTCATAGCTTCAGTAATCGTCACGTCATGATTCCAGCCGTCGCGGATGATAATCTCGCCAGCCGATTCTGACTCCCAGATGACAGGGATATTTTCCGTAAAAATCCAGATTACTTTCTTAACGCCAAACTCGTGTAGCTCACGGGTTTTCTTAATAAAATAGTCGTGCTGATAATGGTATCGACTTAGGTCTGCTTTGGTATCAATTCCAATGACATAATCAGGGGCCATTGGCATGTAGTGATTGGTAAATACATATCCTTTTAAGCGCTCTAGCTCATAAATGGCAATATCGCAAGCCCGCCATTTTTTCTTACGAATCTGCACCCCACTTCATTTGACATTATTCGCAAACGAGTGTTAAATGGATGGGCAAATAAAAATCGTTGGAATATCTCAACTAAAAAACTCTGTAAACCGCTTGATCCCATAATTTCCTCAGGTTCTTTTGTACCGTTTAATACGTCTCTATAACCGGCGTAATACACGGGTTTTTCATCGTCCATCTCGTAGACGAGCTGACTTAACAAAAGTTGCCGCTGCCGACGCTGTTCAGGTGTTAGCGCGACTTTTTTTTGTTTGCTTTTCTCCTCAACCGGTATCATAATTCAGCTTGTTTTTCGCAATATACAGATAAAGCCATTAAGCTAATTTCTCGCTCCTGTGGTAATTGGACTTTTCGCAGAAAGCGATTAATGAAATTTTTTATTCTTTTTTTCAAAAAATCGCCTGAGTATTTCCCGAATATAGACTACCTCATTTCTCAAATTAACTTTTGTTAAACTGGCAAAAAGAACACGCTTTTCCTCCCATTTATTATACGATTAGCTTTAAAAGTACTATAATCTCATTCTCTAACCTAAGGGTTTTTACGGATAAGATTAGCTCCGTTCTTTCATTCATGATGATCAAGGTCTATTAATAAGTATTATAAAATCCGTTGGACTTTGACTAATTTCGGGTTGATATAGTCATTAGCCGTTATAGCTTTGCATGCTACAACATCCGTAGACTTGTAGTCGTTAAAATCTTCGTTCCCTCTGCAAATTTTTACTCTGTGAAAAGATGGATTGCTATCGCTCTCGTCGCTCTGGTTCTCGGCGGGATTATTGTGTATAATAAGGTGTTACACCCAGCGCCGGGCGCTTCGGGAGGAGGTCCGGGCGGGGGCGGAAAAGGAGGTGGTGAAGGAAAAGGCGGCCCCGGCGGTAAAGGTGGCGGTCCAGGAGGACCAGGCGGTGGTGGCCCTGCCGTTGTCAATGGATTCGTTGTTATTTCTAAACAGCTACAGGAAGATGTAGTATCCAGTGGTTCGCTGCTGGCCGCCGAGCAAGTCGATATTTATCCTGAAATCTCATCCCGCATTACCCAGCTTAACATTCGCGAAGGCCAGCCTGTAGCGAAAGGCGCTTTACTCGTAAAGCTTTTCGATGCGGATCTGAGGGCACAACTGCAGAAACTTCAGGCTCAGGCCGATAACGCCCGGCGCACCGAGGAGCGGAACAAACAACTGCTGGAACGGGGGGGGATCAGCCAACAGGAATACGACATCGCCACAACTAATCTACGATCGTCACTCGCTGATATTGAGCTAGTAAAAGCGAATTTGCAACGGACTGAAATCCATGCTCCTTTTTCAGGCATTATCGGTCTGCGTAACGTTAGTTCGGGTGCTGTTGTATCGCCGAACACACTGATTGCTAGATTACAGCAAGTATCATCGTTGAAGCTCGACTTCTCGATTCCTGAAAAATACGGTCCTAACGTACACCCTGGCAATACCGTTAACTTTTTAGTCGACGGGACGACCAAACCAAGTCAGGCCGTTGTGTATGCGACCGAACCAGGTGTTGAAGAACAAACCCGTAACCTCCGAATTCGGGCGCGCGTCAATAATGTCTCGGCCCGGTTTCGGCCTGGTACGTTTGCCCGCGTAACGCTGACTATTCAGAACGAACGGAGTCTGGTGGTTCCAACCCAGGCAGTTATTCCGCAAACACGAACGAATCAGGTGATCGTGGTGAAAGATGGTAAGGCTCAATTTAAGGATGTAAAGACCGGCCTCCGCACAGCTGGTACTATTCAGATTCTGTCGGGCTTACAAGCTGGAGACACGGTAGCTACAACGGGTTTATTGTTTCTCAAGCAAGATGCCCCGGTTAAAGTTGGCCGCGTAATAACGCTACCTGGAAATGGTCCCAAAGTTGCATCAAATTAGAAGTTATAGAGTTATACGGTTGTAAGATTGGCTGACGTGTTCCAAAACTCTATAACCGTACATCTTTACAACCCTACAACTTTATAACCCTTTATAACTCAAACAAGACAATGAGTCTTCCCGAATTAAGTCTTAACCGACCCGTTTTCGCGATGGTGATGTCAATCGTCATTGTGCTGTTCGGTGTCATTGGCTTTACGTTTCTGGGCGTGCGCGAATATCCGGCTATTGACCCGCCGGTTATCTCGGTGCGAACGAACTACACGGGTGCTAACCCCGAGATCGTCGAGTCCCAGATTACGGAGCCCATCGAGAAATCGTTGAATAGTATCGAAGGTATCCGAACAATCTCCTCAAACAGCGCATTGGGCGCCAGTACGATCACGGTTGAGTTCAATCTGGATGCAAATCTGGAGCAGGCTGCCAATGACGTACGCGATAAAGTGTCGCAGGCACAACGGCAACTTCCGCAGGACATTGATGCGCCACCAGTTGTTACGAAAGCCGACGCCAACTCTGATCCTATCATTTTCATGAACGTTCAGAGTACGACGCGCAGCGCTACGCAGTTGTCAGATTATGCCGAGAACGTGTTGCAGGAGCGCCTACAAACGATTCCAGGTGTTAGCCAGGCTAACATTTACGGCCTTAAGCGTCAGGCGATGCGTCTATGGATCGATCCTATCAAAATGTCGGCCTACCGCCTGACGGCGCAGGACATTCAAACTGCACTCACGGCGCAAAACGTTGAATTACCGGGGGGTAAAGTCTACGGAAATGCGACTGAGCTGACTGTTAAAGCCGTTGGGCGACTAACTACTGAAGACGATTTTAATAACCTGATTCTGCGACAAACCAGCAACCAGATTATTCGTTTCAAGGATGTTGGTTATGCTACGCTGGGTGCAGAGAACGAAGAAACCAGCTCCAAGCAGAACGGAACGGTGGGGGTTATCCTGGCCTTGATTCCGCAACCAGGCGCTAACTACGTGAGCATTGCCGACGAGTTCTACAAACGCTTTGATCAGCTCAAAAAAGACTTACCACCTGATATTATCGTTTACGTCGGAACCGACCGGAGTATCTTCATTCGCCGGGCTATTGAGGAAGTAGGCGAAACGCTGCTCATCTCTTTTGTGCTGGTTGTCATCATCATTTACCTGTTCTTCCGCGACTGGCTCATTGCCTTCCGTCCGCTGATCGACATTCCGGTTTCGCTGATTGGTGCATTCTTCATTATGTACCTGGCCGACTTCAGTATCAACGTGCTAACACTGTTAGGTATCGTGCTGGCAACCGGTCTGGTCGTGGACGACGGAATTGTGGTGACGGAAAATATCTTCAAGAAAATTGAAGAAGGCATGGAAACGAAGGAAGCCGCCCGAGAAGGCTCCAACGAGATTTTCTTTGCTGTCCTCTCTACATCTATCACACTAGCGATTGTATTCCTGCCGATCATCTTCCTACAGGGTTTCGTCGGTCGGCTGTTCCGCGAATTCGGGATTGTGGTGGCCGGAGCCGTGTTGATATCGGCATTTGTATCGCTGACGCTAACGCCGGTGTTAAGCGTTAAACTGACCAGTAAAAACCACGGCCAATCCTGGTTTTACCGAAAAACTGAACCGTTTTTTGAATGGCTTGATACAACCTATCGCGACTCGCTCAATTCGTTTATGCGTAAGCGTGGCTGGGCGTTCGTTATGATTGTGGCCTGTTTGGCCATGATTTTCGGACTTGGTTCGCTGCTCAAATCGGAGTTGGCTCCGCTGGAAGACAGGGGACGTACTCGTATCGCCATCACCTCACCCGAAGGCACCAGTTTCGAAGCACAGTCGGCCTTAACCGACCGGGTATTGCAGTTCGTGCTAGACTCTATCCCAGAGAACAAACTGGCATTCAGCGTGGTAGCGCCTGGTTTTTCGGGAGCGGGTGCGGTTAACTCGTCATTCGTTATGGTGAATATGTCGGACCCTGGCGAACGGAAACGGTCGCAACAGGATATCGTGGATTATCTGACGAAAAACCTTCGGAAGTTCAGTGACGCCCGGATGTTCGCTACACAGGATCAGACAATTCAGGTAGGTCGGGGCGGTGGATTGCCCGTTCAGTTTGTGATTCAGAACCTGAATTTTGAGAAACTGCGGGAGAAACTACCCACATTTCTGGATGAGGTTCAAAAAGATCCGACCTTTCTGAACTCCGATGTGGATCTGAAGTTTAACAAGCCTGAGCTGAATATTACCATCGAGCGGGAAAAGGCTACTAATCTGGGGGTTTCAGTGCAGGACGTGGCGCAAACGCTACAATTAGCCCTCAGTAACCGTCGTCTGGCTTACTTCCTGATGAACGGGAAGCAATATCAGGTAATCGGGCAGGTAGATCGGGGCGACCGCGATGAACCTGTCGATTTGGCATCGTTTTATGTCCGTTCGAGTCAGGGACAACTGATTCAGTTGGATAACCTGGTGAAGTTTCAGGAAGTGAGCAGTCCTCCGCAGGTTTATCACTATAACCGGTTTAAATCTGCTACAGTATCGGCTGGTCTGGCACCAGGCAAAACCGTTGGCGACGGTGTTACGGCTATGCAGGCCATTGCCGCCCGCACACTCGATGATACATTCCAGACGGCTCTTTCCGGTCCTTCGCGTGATTATGCCGAAAGCTCCGGTAATACCCTGTTTGCGTTTGCGCTGGCGCTAGTACTGGTTTATCTGGTCCTAGCTGCACAGTTTGATTCGTTTATCGATCCGTTCATTATCATGATCACGGTACCGCTGGCGCTGGCCGGAGCAGTATTCTCACTCTGGATGTTCAATCAGACGCTGAACATTTTCAGCCAGATCGGTATCATTATGTTAGTGGGGCTAGTAACGAAAAACGGCATTCTGATCGTAGAATTCGCTAACGAGCAACGCCTAACCGGTAAAAATAAATTCGAAGCGGCCGCTGAGTCAGCCGCTCTGCGCTTGCGTCCTATTTTGATGACTACACTTGTAGCTGCATTTGGCGCGCTACCGTTAGCCCTGGCGCTAGGCTCAGCCTCTAAAAGCCGGATTCCGCTGGGTATCGTTATCGTGGGTGGATTATTGTTCTCCCTTGTTCTGACGCTTTACGTGGTGCCAGTCATTTATACTTACCTGACACGCCGGAAGGATGCCGAGAAACGGCCATTGCCTCAACCGGAAGGTCGGCAAACAGGCGATACAACAAAACCTCAGGAAATGGAAGTACAAATTTAATTATACCTTCCTCTTTACTTGTCACGAGGTCGAATCTGGTCAGATTCGACCTCTTTTTGTAAAAATATTCTACCAAGATCATCTTTTTATAAACCCCACCTAAATCCCTCCCCCGTTAGGAAGGGCCTTAACCTCGCTCGTTTTTGAAGTCCCTCCCTACGGGGGAGGGATTTAGGGTGGGGTCAATAGGTTAAAAATCAACCACTTTCTGCTTACGTTACCAAACAGGTCTGCACTTATTAAAAAATGGCCTATCCCTACCAATACGTATGAAACATAGTCTCGTTTTTTTCCTGGTTCTGCTGGCTCCACTTGCCTTTGCGCAAACCCAAATCGATGTTGATAAAGAGTTTGCTTTTGCGGCCAAGCAGTACGAAGGAATGCTCAAAACTCATCCCGATACGACTCAATTTCCGCAGTCTACCAAACCCGACGGCTCACCCGATAACCGCAAATCAGATTGGTGGTGCAGTGGTTTCTTTGGTGGTTCATTGTGGCACATATACGAACGCACGAAAGCTCCGATGTGGCAAGAAGCGGCTCACAAATGGACAATGGCCGTAGCGAAAGAGCAGTATAATACTGGCACCCACGATCTCGGTTTTATGCTTTATTGTCCTTTCGGTAATGGGTATCGGCTAACCAAAAACGAAACATATCCGCCCATTCTTTTAACCGGCGCTAAATCGCTGTCGACGCGGTTTAATCCGAAAGTGGGGGTAATTAAATCCTGGAATAAGTTTCAGAATTATGATTACCCGGTTATCATCGACAATATGATGAACCTGGAATTTTTATTCTGGGCAGCAAAACGATCGGGGAATAAAGAGTTTTATAATATATGCATTACCCACGCCGACAACACTATCAAAAATCACTACCGGCCCGATTATAGCAGCTACCACGTTGTTTGCTATAACCCCGACGGAACTGTAGCGGCCAAGAAAACAGCACAGGGAGCGGCCGATAATTCGGCCTGGGCGCGTGGACAGGCCTGGGGACTATACGGCTTTACAGTAATGTACCGCGAAACGAAAGAGAAGAAGTACCTGGATTTTGCCCGCCACATCGCCGACTTTTACTTGAATCATCCAAACCTACCCGCCGACAAAGTACCTTACTGGGATTTCAATGCGCCCGGCGTGGATTCGCCCAATATTCCAAACGAAGAGCGCGATGCTTCGGCAGCCGCTATTACGGCGTCAGCCCTGCTGGAACTCTGCACCTACGGCGGTCCGTCGGCCAAAACGTATTACCAGTCAGCGGTTAAGATGCTGCAAACGCTTTCCAGCCCCACTTACCGGGCTAATCTAGGGGAGAACAACAATTTCATTCTCAAGCATAGTGTGGGACACAAACCCCAGAAGAGTGAAGTAGATACGCCCATCATTTACGCGGATTACTATTACCTGGAAGCCCTACTGCGCTACGATGCACTGCGCAAAAAGCCGGAGTTTAAGTTATGAGTATAGTTTTATAACTTATCAACCCCAGAATCCCCTAAAGGAACTTTGGGATTGATAAGTTTAATCTAAAGAGATTTTACCACTCTATTTAGCACTAAGGATTGTCTCGATACTGTTGCTTAATCGTCTGAATTGTAACAATCGTCGGTGCTGATTCGTAGAAGTCGTATAGTGAGCGTCCTAATAGCTCATGACTAATGGCGTTGAGATGCTCTCCATCATTAGGTAGAAAATATTCTTCCTGCGGTCGGATTACAGCATCGGAATCAAAAACACTAAATAGTTGATCTTCAGCTTTTTCAAGCAAGGTAATCCGACTTCTCCTGCGTAACCACTGATTCAATGGTTTTCGCTGTGGCAAAGGCGTTAATAGCAATACCCGATGTCGATATGGTCGTAATTGCTTCAGTAAGGCCGCCAACATCCGGGGAGAGCGAGCTAAAGCCGATAGGCCAATTGATACCAGCCCGTAGCTGATTGCTTTGATGGTATTAAACCACCCTAGCTGGCCACGGGATTTGATCGTTTCGACTGAAAAGGGCAAAGTTGGCGCAACGGATCTTTGCGTACTAACCGTTCCAAACCTAGCGGGCTGACTTATCGTCTCATCCAGTTGTAGTATAATGAGATCATAACGGCTCAGCGGAAGTTGATCCAGCGTGCGTACTATCTGGGCTGTAGTCAAGTGTGCGTATGCTTCAACCGACACCGACTGCCCCGTCCGGCTGATTTGTCGGATGAAATGCCCCACATAACTCAGTTTCCCGCCCGACAAACCGTACCCGTAAGTGTGTTCATCGCCAATTATTAACACGTTCATTAGCTACCGCAAACGGGGTGAGATCATGCCCGTTTATGGCCCTTACGTTGCTGTTTCGGTAAATGTGGCACTAATCGTAAAAAAATGTGAGTAACCGGAAATCGTATTGCAACGTTATACGTTGAATAGGCGTAGTGCGTAGTAGAGTTAAGGTGTTTACGTAAATCGCTCAGCCCTTGTTTTTCAGAAAATCGTCTTCGTTCGCCGATAATGACCTTCCGAGTGTCATTCGGGCTTGCCGTGCCAACGATCCGCGGGCGCAGCGAACGCTGTTCAAGCAATTTTTCGGCTACGCTAAGAGTATTTGCCTACGCTACACGTCCAGTACAGAAGAAGCAGAAGATGTATTGAATGAGGGATTTCTGAAAGCATTTCAACATCTGGACAGCTACGACGAGAATCTACCTTTTAAAGCCTGGCTGCGGACTATTCTGGTAAATACTGCCATTAGTCACTACCGCAAAAACCACCGAATAGAACAGCATTCGTCGCTCGAAACGGGTGAGCAGGTAGCTTTCGATGAAGACGTAGTTGACCACATTGCCGCCGAAGAAATTCTGGCGCTGGTGCAGCAGTTAACACCAACCTATCGCACCGTGTTTATGATGCATGTGGTGGATGGTTATAGCCTCCACGAGATTGCGGGACTGCTAAGTCATAACGAAGCTACGGTTCGCTCAAACTACGCCCGAGCCCGCCAGAAATTACAGGTACTCATTAAACAAGCCTATCCTTTCCACGCAAAGACCAGCCCAACGGCCACTTTACCATATCATGAAAACTGACCGATTTACCGATATCATCCGGCGAAAACTGGAAAGTATTCGGCCGGAATTTACCGAAAAAGACTGGGCCCGAATGCAGACTACCCTGCAACAGGCCAACCTACCCCAACCTGATCTGCCTGCGGCTCAACATCCGTTTACGGGTGGCGTCTGGTCGGGTCAGTCCTGGATGCTGGCCGCTGCTTCCGTTAGTACGGTGGCGCTGGTTGCGTTCAGCATCTGGCAACGTTCCGAAATCAATGACTTACGTCAGACCGTAAGCCAGCTTAATCATAGCTCAAAGAATGCCCAGCAACAGGCGGCCGAAAACGGATCAATTTTCGAACGAAAAGGCACGAATCAGCCATCATTAACAGGAGAAAACCGTCCACAAGGATCCAAATCTGGTGAGTCATTAGCTATTGTCAATCAGCATAAAGCATTGCCTGTTCGGCCGGACACGGTTTATATTACCCGGTACATTACTGTGCCTTCGCCTGCCCGTTTGGAAGCGCCAAATAGCGAGCGTTTCGATCGTTCAGCCCCACAATCAGCAGCTGGTCAACGGTATGCAGCAACAAACCGTACGCCAGCGTCAACAGCTTTGCCCCGCACTGGCAATAATCCAACTTCTACCCAACCAAACGTACTGAATGACGTTAATTCTACTTCTGTAACCAATACCCGGCCTGAACAGCCAGCCAACGAGTCTGTAGCCACCACTATTCCACCGAATAAAGCAGGTACGAATCCGCTAGACTCGCCCGCTTCGTCTACGGACAGAACGAATACTCGCGTTAATCGGCCAGACAGACAACGGACGACGGAATCAGCAGCGGCTGGTAACAACACAGAAGCCTTAGCTAGCCAAGGGCATGGAAAGAATGAGAACGCTGGCCAATCGGCGAACTTTGGGAATAAAACTGAATCTGTTGCAATCGGAGGGCAGCCTTCAACCGCATCTCCAGAGGCAGCTAATCAGCTTACTACCTACGAACTGGTAGCCAGTCGTCCATTGGCGCTTGGCTCGGTCAACTGGAGTAGGTCACTGGCTCTACGGTCGCGACAAATGCGAGCCATTCGTCCTAACAAACCAGCAGTAGTTGAGCAGGTGCAGGCTCCCGAAAGCCAACAGCTTGCCAAGGCAGCGATTCAGGTGCGTACAGGTCTGGGAGGAGAATTTGACAGCCGGATGTGGAGTGCTGGCGTTTTCGGCGAAATAATGCTGAATCGCCACTGGACGCTGGGTGCCGGACTTAGTCAGGCTACTTACATGAGCGGCACATTCATTAGTGCGCCCGACTTTAACGCACGCACGCACCGCGATTTCCGACAGGAGTTTGCCCGTGGCATCGATCCTCGACGCGACATCTGGAACATCGATACTCGCATGGTTCGTCTTCAGATACCGCTTACGCTTGGTTATCGCGTGCCGCTAAGTAAATCATTTGCGATATCGCCGACAGTGGGTACTTATCTGAATCTGAGCCAAACTCAGAATGTGACGTTCTATTATCTGGAGCCTCAATTTGGGTTCGATCAAGCCAATTATAGCGCCAGTTGTTCTGTTGACCTCATTAATTCATTCACGCTTGGTACTCCAGTCGAATGGCAGCGCAATCATTGGGCTATCCAGGCTGGTCCTGTTGTTACCATACCAACGGTGGTCTCTACACAACCTGGCCCGAACTGGGCAAACAACATGACGATTGGTCTGAGAGCAAGGGTTTTATATCAGTTTTAGCTATTTAACCCCTAAATCCCCTAAAGGGGGCTTGCTCTCAAACCAAGCCCCCTTTAGGGGATTTAGGGGTTAAATAGGCCAGAAAAAATACCTGTAAATGGATACTGAAGAACCGCTTACTGCGCTTCATTATCCGTTCTTTACTTATTGGCTGTTATGCGCCAGATTCGGCCAGCGGCATCGTCGGCCACTAACATTGACCCATCCTGTAATACAGTTACACCAACTGGCCGACCATGCACGTCTTTATCTTGACCAGTCAGAAAACCCGTCAGAAAATCTTCGGGTTTACCTGGTTTTCCATTCTCAAAAGGTACAAAGACAACCTTATAACCCGAAAATTGAGAGCGATTCCATGACCCATGTTGTCCAATGAAAGCACCATTATGGTATTTTGCAGGAAAAGCCGTTTTATCGTAAAAGGCTAGCCCTAACGAAGCAGTGTGTGAGCCCAGCGGTACATCAGGAACAATCGTTTTTTTCACCAGGTCAGGGCGCTCGCCTTTCCGACGAGGATCTTCATTTGGTCCGAAGTAAGCATACGGCCACCCATAGAATGCTCCTTCTTTTACGCTGGTCATATAATCAGGCACGAGTTCATCACCCAGTTCGTCCCGTTCGTTAACGGCCGTGTAGAGCGTCTTTGTCGTTGGTTGCCAGCCCATCCCGACCGGATTACGGAGGCCACTGGCATAAACGCGTTCGCCCGTTCCGTCAGGGTTGATTTCCAGGATATTAGCCCGACGTAACTCATTCTCGATTCCATGCTCGGCTACGTTACTCCCCGACCCTACAGAAACGAAAATCTTCTTCCCATCGGGACCGGCCAGCAAGTTGCGCGTCCAGTGGTTATTATAACCGCCAGCGGGTAGGTCCAGAATTTTTTTACCGGCGGCTGTCATCTTCGTCTGGCCGGGCTGGTAGGGATAACGCATTAACCCGTCCGTATTAGCAACATAGAAGCTATTGGCCAGCACCAGCATACCAAACGGTTGATTAAGCCCCGCCAAGAATACCTCGTGCGTCTCAGGCTTGCCGTCCTTGTTCGTATCGCGGAAGAGGGTTACCCGATTGGCACTGGCTTCAGTACGTTCAGAATTTTTCTTACCAGAAACGGTATTGACTACCTTTTCTTTAATACCGTTTCGCTCCGTGTTGGCTTCCGATACGAAAATATCGCCGTTTGGAGCCTGATATATCCAGCGGGGGCTTTTCAGGTCACGGGCAAATTCCGTTACCGTAAAGCCGTTAGGAGCCTGAGGTGTTTTACCAACGGGCCAGTCGACAATGTTCGCAAACTTGGTTGATGATTTAGTAGCATACGGCGCTGGCAAATCGATTGTAGTGTCGGCGGTAGCCACGGTTTCGCCAGTTCCACTACTTTCTTTTTTGGAGTTACAGGCCGCAAATGTCATCGCCAGCGCGACGGCCATCAGGCATAAAGGACTTGTTTTCATCGTTGAGTAAAGTTGTGTTAATTCACTTCTCAACTCCCTGATGACTAATTTGGTTATGGCTTATCTTTTTTAGCCGATAATTCAGTTCCCTGAATGGCCATAGTAAAACCAGTAACGGCTTTCGTAGCTACGTCGCGCACAAACGTGATAACCGAACCATAAGAACTAGTGGACTTAAACGTATCGGCTTTGTCCTGTTTTAAGAGTTTATTTTTGCCGTTTGTATCAGCTTCACCAAACAAGTCACCTTTGTCCGTTGTGACGATAAATTTCTGAACGGGGCTGCCGCTTTCAAACGTATAAGTGCCAGCATAAGCTTTCAGACTTGTTGAGTCAGCTGGGATTGATTGAGCGTTCGACGTTGTTGCCAGCGCAAATAGGCTTAAGCCTAGCAGAAAAGACAAGATGCGTTTCATTGATTAATAAGGATTTAAGGGTGTATCTCATACTAGAGAATCACAAGGTACGCGAAAATTTGGCATACGGAATAGGCCCTTTATAAAACACCTCACTAACGGCTGCCATACCAAATCGCCGGTAAAAATCGGCCGCATCAAGCCGGGCATCGCACCAGAGCGTGGTAGCTCCTAAACGTTGGGACTCACTGATTACATGATTCAACAAAAGCGTGCCAACGCCTTGCCGTTGGCGATCAGGACGAGCCGCAAATTTGCGAAATCGTGCCTCTTGCCCATTTACAAACAATGAAATCACTGCTATCAATTCTTCATCCTGAAAAGCGCCAAAGTGATGTCCCTCTGCGTCATTTTCAACCTTTACATAATCAAACGGCTTATCAGGCCAGAGTACACTGTGACGTAGCGAATAAGTTTGCTCTGGAGTAATGGAGCGGATAGAGATCATCATCCTCAAAACGGCAATTTTCCTAAATCCACATTGCCACCGGTTACGATAATACCAATTTTCTGACCGGCAAACTGGTCTTTGTGCTTTAATACCGCAGCTAGCGGCACGGCCGATGAAGGTTCGATGATGATTTTCATTCGCTCCCAAACCAGCCGCATAGCCGCGATGATTTCATCGTCCGAGACGGTCAGAATATCCGAAACATGCGATCGGATAATGGCCAGCGTCCGCTCGCTGAGCGTCGTCATCAGTCCGTCGGCAATTGTTTTGATATACGGCGCTTTTTCAACTTGCCCACTACGGAACGACAAAACAGCGTCGGCGGCACCCTCCGGCTCGCCCGCGATCACGCGCGTGGTTGGCGACAGGTAGTGCGTAGTTAAAGCCGTACCACTTAATAGCCCTCCCCCACCAACGGGCGACATGATTATATCAAACGGCTTTTCCCGATTGGCATCTTCAATTAGCTCTTTGGTAGCTGTGGCCTGCCCGGCAATTACGCGGTCGTCGTCAAATGGATGTACTAGCACCGCACCGGTCCTTTCTATAACTTCCTGCACACCGGCTTCGCGAGCATCGAGCGTAGGTTCGCACTCGATGACTTCGGCACCATATCCCAACACGGCTTCTTTTTTAACTTTCGGCGCGGTCCGGGGCATCACGATATAGGCTGGTATGCCGACTTGCCGGGCTGCAAACGCTACAGCTTGGGCGTGATTTCCTGAGGAGTGAGTGGTAATGGCATTGCCTTCCTGGTTAGCCACAACCTGCAATATCGCATTCAAGCCACCGCGTGCTTTGAATGCGCCGATTTTCTGAAAATTCTCGCACTTAAAAAACAGCTCAGCTCCAACGAGGTCGTTAATGGTCTGGTTAGTCAGTACGGGAGTATGGTGAATGAAAGGCCGAATACGGTCATGAGCCTCGCGAATAATATCGAATGAAATCATGAATTCTAAAAAATGCAGAGCGGCAAATTACGAAGAAAACCGCAGGAGCGAATGCCAAACGGTCGAACAGCTATCGGGCAAATGAGTAACTTGCGCCATAAATATGATTATAAGATTTAATGGTTTGATTTACAACAATTTGACAATATACTACTGAAACATTGCTAAAACATTACCCGAAACAAGTTCTCAATATATAAAACAAACCCCGGTCCGATTGCGGGCCTGAGCGTCTAATCTTCACCTTGATAAATCAAATTTCTTACAGCTATCGCCAAGCGATGTCAATCAATTCAGTATTGGCTGCGATATTGACCGTCAAGTCGTTAATCTAAAACGGGCTATAAACTGAGTTGGCAAATCGAACGCAGTCACTGACGGAGGATAACACCCGAATCGTTTTTATATAATCCGTCAGTAAATGCTGGGCCTCCTCTGTAACTTCCTGGTTGTCCTGCCTTTTCTTCTGGATGCGTTGCCAGATAGTTTTTACGATGTGCGCTATCTACGGTAAATATTTCAACGCGGACGCTAATAGTTTCAAAATTCATGGCTTCCCTCGTTTATTCGTTGGTGTTGATTCGTTCGGATTATTCGCACTGGATCAGATGACCTTTCCATTCACCGGCCATTACCTGATAGACTTCGTCCGGTTCGGGCTATGAGGGCTTGGCTGATCCGGCTATCGACGCACCAGTGCTTGGAACCAACCGCTTCGGCGGTCTGATGCCAGCCGCTGAAAAAGGCCGCGTAGTGGAGCTAGCTCTAGAAAGACCCGACCTGTCTTTGCTACCATTTGTTGGACAGTAAACAGCCTTAGTGAAATATCCAGCCAACAGTAGCAGTCTTAATTAAGTTAAATTTGTCAAGTTATTTCCATGTATCACACTACTTATGCGACTTCTCCTTGGTTTACTCTTGCTGCTCATTAAGGCATCAACGGCGGCCCAACCAATAACCACTCCCCGTATTGGCCAACGAACCCTGACGTTTACCGACTCCTCACGCCAGCGCCCCTTGGTAACCGAAATTTGGTACCCAACCCAAGATACGCTTAAAAAAAGTGACCAAGCCTTCTCCCCCTTTATTCGTCAGTTTACTGTGCGCAATGGCCGGTTACCGACCAAACCCCTGCCCCTGATTATATGCTCGCATGGCACGGGTGGAGGACGGCTAACGATGGAATGGCTGGCACAAGGCTTGGCCCAAAAGGGGTTTATGGTAGTGGCTGTTGATCATTGGGGCAATACGCACGATCATAAAATACCCCTCGAATTTCTTAAGCCCTGGGAACGTCCTCTCGACATCAGGTATGTGCTAACCGCCCTGTTGGCCCACCAAACCATCAAACCCGCCATTGACTCAACTCGTATGGGCGCTCTTGGCTTCTCTTTTGGCGGCTATACCGTGCTGGCGCTCGCTGGTGCCAAGCTAGATTATAACTCCCTGCTCAACTATTACCGAACGATTGGCCGCCATAAGCTGGATGTTCCCGAGCTACCCGGTGTGTCTAAGTACTTGGACGACCCCGCGCTCACCGAAGGGGTCAAGCGCATCCCAGCCCTGCAAGATAACCGCCTGAAGGCCTTCTTTTCGATTTCACCCTCGCTGGGCGCTGGTTTGAGCCGCAAAGAGCAAGGGAGTGCCATTAAGGCACCGGTATTTATTGTCGGCTCCCAGAGTGACAGCTTGGCACCGGTTAAGGCCAACGCCCGCCATTATCATCAGCTCCTGGCCAAATCAGCTTATTACGAATTTGGTGGCAAAACCGGCCATTACGTTATGTTGAACGAAGCGATCGCGGAGGTCAAGAAATCGGAGCCTACGTATTTCCTCGATGACCCGTCGGTTAACCGGCATCAGATTCACGCGAAAGTAATTGAGCTAGCCACCCAGTTTTTTACCGCCTACCTCAAGTAAAGAGTCAGCAGTCTACCCGGCTGACAACGCACTGAGGTCCTCCCAGTAAACTGGACCAGTCTAAAGTAGAGAGTTCGGGTGATTTTTGATACCTTAAAACCGATCAAGAAATCGCTTATGAAGAAGACTAAATCTACCGAAGCGCAATCGGGCGGCCGGAGCCATCGTTTTTGCGCTTCGCCAAGCCGACACCGGTACTGTCGTCGCAGAGGTGTGCCGCAAGATGGGCATCAGTGAGGCCACGTTTTATAATTGGAACCGCGACGGCGGACCGTAAGAAGTACGGAGGCCCTGGGGTTCCCGAACGTCGACGGCTTCGTCAGCTGGAGGAAGAAAATCAGCAACTAAAACAGTTGGTAGCGGACTTAAGCTTGGACAAACAGATGCTTCAAGATGTGATCAAAAAAAAGCTCTAACGGGGCCGCCCAAGCGGAACAGTTCAAAAGCGAGGGCTGGCCCAAAGCCTGATGTCTGACAATCGAATCTCGCAGCGTCGAGCCTGTGGAGTGCTTCTGCTTCGACGCTCGACCGCTCCGGCGGCCCAGTGGTTCTTGTCGTTAGAAGACGCCAAGGAAAAAATTGAGCGTTGGCGAGAAGAATACAACATCTTTCGTCCTCACAGCTCTCTCGGCGGACGGACGCCGGCTGAGATGGAAAAGGGCAGTGAAAAGAGAACAAATGAACGTCCGATCCTCAATCGTTGAGCGGTCAAGTAATTGGGGGAGGTCAAGAGGATGCGGGTCAACTTGGCTCCACTTGGTCAATAGGGCGGCTAGCTCTCCAATAGCCCCTCCTTTACTGGTAGGCATAAAAAAAGCTCCCTAACAAAGGGAGCTTACCGCTTCGGAAGCACTCGTCTAACGAGCCCGCATCCGATAGATGGTCCGACCACGATAGCCAACTAAAGGGCCACCGACTTCAATAATACGGGGCCGAGCCGGGCGGTTGATGTGCATTAATTTGAGGTTCATCGTCTTTGTTGTTTGTGAATGATGAGACAAAGATGTGGGGTAAGCTACCATGCCGACAAGAGAAACTTGATCAAGCGTCGAATTCAGGGGATAAATTGCTTAGAAACGGCGATAAGTGGTAAGTAAGAGATTGACTTATTCTAAGAGCAGTCGCGAAATAGATAGAGTATCTATAGTATAAAATGAAGACAGAGGGCTTTTGAAGGCGATAACAAAGAAAGCCAGACAACGTGAAGTCACCTGGCTTTTGACTTGCTCTGTGTGCAGCTCTACGCTCGCGTTTCAAGTGAGTGTAGGCTACTTCGAGCGAAATACAATTACATAACTAGCCTGAGCAAGGATTGTTTAACGGCCGGGCTAATTTTTATACATTTAGAAAATATAATGGATTATTTTACAAAATAAGCCTATAGAGGCTAGTCAATTAGAACCCAAAAACAGCAAGCTGAACGCAGCAAACTTTATTTTTCGTAAACCAGAAAGGAGATAATGAAAGCTAGTACCGACAATACAAAGCCGAACATGAAAAAATTGTAAGCGATACGTAACAGCTTGTATTTTTTACTGAGCACCAAGCCCAAAAAATAAATGTCGCGGGTCATGCTACTATAGAGAAAATCACTGTCGCTCATCATCGTTTTAACGCCCGCTTCATAATCTTCCAGCGACATATTGAAAAAATTACCAAAGAAGAGCAGATTGGCCTTTTTCTGCTGAATATCTTCTTTACTGAATTTGCCCTGCGTTATGTTGGGGCGGGTAGCTAATACCGAAAAAACAATGGTTAGTAACGCCGTAATGATGAAAATAGCGGTCGGCAGCACTAAATGCGGATGATTTTCCAGGCGTGGAGCCAGTAACGATACCACCACCGATACCATGATGGAATTGACTGAAATCATAATATTAGCTTTGCTGTCCGCAATTTCGCTCAGCCGCAGGTGGTTCGTCGACGTAGTTCGAAACATTGTTTCAATACCTCGTTCCGGCTTATCGTCTTTTTCTTTGTCCTTCTTTTTCTTTTTTTCCTGCGGCTGCGGAGCCAGGAAATTCTCTTGCTGGTCGGTTGGCAATGCAGATAAAGTAGGTCCTGGATTCGTCAGGTCAGGTTCGGAAACGATCTCCTGTCTTGTCTGTTTCTCCGCGTCTTTCGTTTTTAATTGCTCGATGTTGAATTCTTTTACCTTATCCCAATGATTTTTCGCGTAAGACGTAAAATAGTGGTGTGCGCCTAGAAATTTGATATTCTCCTGCCGCCACTCAGCTCCTGAAATGTCGCGCCCTTTGAGGTGCTCAATTTCTTTACGTAGCAGTTTCGTCTGCTCCTTGAACGTGTCGCTGCCTAAATGAGCGAGGTCGGCATCGCACATAATTTCTTCCAGCAGATTCATGGGATTCTGCGGCATCTTCGTGGCCAGAATACACTGCCGAACCTGATTGATCTGCTCAGGCGATACCGCGTGATCCGCCAGAAACGTAGCAGCTACATCGGCACTGGCTTCCTCATGTCCATTCATAGGTCTGGACAGATAGCCAACATCGTGAAACCAGGCAGCCACCAGCACGACCCATCGTTGACTATCCACCAGTTCATAATGACGGGCCAGTTTATCTGCCATACCTACTACACCCTCCGTATGGGCCAGTGTATGATACACCAGGGCGGGGTTAGCCTGTTTGCGGAACAGTTGAATTACATAGGCTTTGATCTGGTCAATTAGAGCGTCGGACACAAGCGTAGCGATTAAGGAAATAGATCACTAAAATACTGGAATAAATCCGTCAAAACCGATAGCCAAGCGAAACATAGGGCAATGTGCCTTCTTCCGAAAACGCAACGGTTGCCGTCAACACCAGTAAACTGGCCGGTGATACATAGAGTCCTCCCCCGTAGCCATCGTGCCACCGTTTTGAAACTTCTCCCTTGTTCCACACACGGCCCAGGTCATTAAAGGCCATAAGCCCAACACTTCCCGGAAACAGATACGATCGAAAGTCAAACAACTTCAGCCGGACTTCCAGGTTGTGATGCACCTCATGATCGCCTGCGAACCGATACGTTCGGTAACCGCGCAGATTATCGTGACCGCCCAGGTAAAGCAATTGGTAAAAGGCAGGATTACCGTGGGTTAGCCCCCCTCCTAATCGGTTCACCAGCACAAACCGGGCAGCCCGACTGAAACTAAGGTACATTGTCAGGTCGGTGCGTAGCTGCGTCATGTGATTGATTCGATGGCCAAAACCCTGCAACCCGAGCAGGGTTGTATTCCAGTAAACACCTCGCGCAGGTTGTACCGGGTTGTTACGTGTATCGATGGTCAGTCCGGCCTGAAAACCGCCATACACTTCCTGCCGAAGAAAGCGCTCCTGCTGGGGCAATTCGTTCAAGTAACGTTCGATGAATCGCCCACGATTGTCCTGAAGATCCAGCTTAAAATACTGAAAAACCGGCCCGACAGACAGTTGTAAATGCTCACCCGCCTTCCGCTTCAGTTGCAAGGCCAGGTTCATCAGGTTGTAGCGAGTTCGGTAGTACCGAATCCGCTGCGACTGGTCGTAAATGGTCTCATTACCTGGCCCAAAAAAGTTTGTTACGTTGTCTGGAGCCTTAATAAACGCGTTGATCCACAGATCATTCTTACCCATTACGTCCGTAAAAATGCCGTCGTACTTAAACGCGGTGGCATTGGTTGCCAGCGAATGTGAGATTAGCAACCGGTTCATAAACGCATACGGCGACTTCCGAAAGCCCTGCTTCGTCCACTGCACACCCGCGCCCAGAATCACGCCATCATCCAGGTTGTAACCCACCGTTCCAATAGGGGCTAGTCGGTCATATTTGAAGGCGTGCGAATCGTATTGATTGACGGATTTATCCGTTGAGGTACGTAACCTAGCCAGGCCGGGCTTTGGAAATACGTTGGCTTCGGTCGACAGATCGTAGATAATGGTCTGGCTCGGCGCTGGATGTTGCGCATCGACTGTAAACGTATCGTTGCCTTTTCCGCCAACCAGCCGAATTTTCAGATCGTCGACAGGCTCACCTTTTATGGCAAATTGGTCATCGCCCTTACGGCCATATAGCCGGATTTCATCAGTATCTGCTGCGTCGAATACGCGATGATACAACTGCCGGGCTTGTTTACCTTCTTTGGTAATTTTAAAGACAGAAACCGCTACCTGGCCTTCGTCCTGATAGTCGATCTGGAACAGTTCAGTTTTGTCTGAACCGGGAATATCGACCGTTTTAGCTAGGAATCGGTAGTACGTCATGGCCCCCTGAGCAAGCCAATCTCGCCGGGCTTTCAGCGTTTTTAGAATCTGCTCACCCGATTGCCGCCGGATGGTATCGGGCAGTTGCTGAATAGCACGTTTCAGTATGTCATCCGTCATCGACGCCTTAAACGTTTCGATTTCTTCGAGCCAATCCCGATTAGTTAAGCCCGACAAAAAAAGCCGGTCGAAATACCGGCCATTGAACATAAATCCATCGACGTTTGGCATCTTGGGCCGAAATCCCTGGAACTTCGGTTGCAGCCAGGGCAACGACGCAATGGCTGGCAGAATGCCGCCCGTCCGAAAAAAAACCTGATCTCTGTCGCGGGGGATCGGGTAAAACTCTTTTCCTTCTTTTACTTTTCGATACCCCCAGCGCCACTGATCTTCGTGCCGATCCCAATCGCCGATGAACAAATCCAGCAGCCGAGCCCGCAGAGCCGCCCGCTGATCGACGCGATTGTCGTTGTCGTCTTCCAGCGCATCCAGCACTTTAGGGGTACTGATTGACTTGCTATCTCCCGGACTCCGTTCTTCCAGCAAACAGACTGTGCCGCCAAAATCGCTCTGATAAATACCCAGCGCCGGGTCGTCCGGTACATACATAAGCGTTGGATTGGCATGTGGTACACCGCCCGCTGTGGCCAGGATTGGCACGGCAAGTGGTGCGTACGGATAAGCCGCTGAAATCTCATCCTGCAAAATATCGCTGGCGACGGTCTGGCGCAGATAGGCCGGTACGGCCTTAGCTGGATCTTTCTGGATGGTACGTAACACCCACTCCTGACCGCTGGCATCGGCCAGACGTAGCGACTTGGTTTGCTGACCGCCACCTCGCTGAAGAATCTTGAAACCGCCTTTCGTACGGGTTATATCGAAGACAGGCAAGGCTACTGGCGTGGACCATTCCTTTCGATAGTTTTCGCCAAATAGCCAGCGGTGAAACCGGCCTACGCTGTCATAAGCAGGAGCAACCGCCAGCCGTACACTATCGGGCCAGGCGGGTCGACGTAAGCCGGTTTTCAGCGAATCGGTTGTTGATAAAGTTTTATACAGCATTGCCTGATGCGCCTGTGTCGCGTTGGCTTTGTCATCAACCGTATAAAATGTCGCTTTCAGTCGACCGTCGATCAAATGATCTAGGACGACGTATCCCCATTCGCTGCTGACGAACCGGGCGTTTTTGCCATTTTTCACCCGCTCTTGATTGATACCTGAACCACTGACAATAAAATTTCGGCCGCCATCCACAATGTGCTGAAGCGCATGATCGTGTCCTGACACAAATGTTACATTCGGTGCGGGCGCTACGGCCTTTTCCATCGCCTGCGCCATTGCCTTGTACAGCGGATTGGGTAAATCCTGAATGTTGCCAAAAACGCCCCGCGCCAAGGGGTAAATAGAGCCGATAACCGGCAAAGGAATGTAGAGTTTCTTGCTGATATCGGTTAGCGGAAAAATGTGCTGCTTAATGGTGTAATAGCCACCATGGATGCCGTAACTACGGAACGGCTGGTGCGTCGCCAGAATGATACCTTTGTCTTTGTTACGTGCCACAATATCCGACAGGCGGGCAATAACTTCATCCTGATTCTTACAGGCGCAATCTGAATCAAGGCCGGGTTTGTCGTACGGATGCAGCCACCACTGCGTATCAATGATCACCAACACCAACTTATTGTCCAGATGAATTTCTTCTGGTCCAGGACATCCGCCCGTAGGCAGCAATCGAATGTTTGGCGCTTTCAGACTGTCGAGCCATCGCCCCTGCCGCTTAATTTTCTCCCAGCCATCGGGGTGTCCTTTGCCCCAGTCATGATTACCTGGGATAAACAATACATCCGACTTCTTGCCTTGGCCTCGGCTGGCTAATCCTGGCCCGGCCTGATATCGCAGAATGGTCGTCAGCGAATCGTAATCAGGGTGATTTTCGTCTTCTAGCCCGTGCGGATAAACATTGTCACCGAGGTAGAGCAACGTAGTGCGAGGGTCATTGAAATCGTACCGGGCACTGACTGCGTCGACAACTGGATTTTTCCCATGATACAAGCGACCGGCATCACCAATCAGAATGAGTCGATGTACCACTGAATCCATGGGCTGCCTTTGCCCCCAAAGGTGATTGCTGAACAGAAGCAGCGGCAGAATGTAAAAATTTCGTAACAAGTTCTGGCAAGCTGGTAAATGATAATGCATACTACGTATTGTCCCGGTTGGGAAACGTTTACGAATCAAATCGGATGTGTAACCGTAATGCTTTCAGTCCTACTAAGCCCTGCAAAGGTTCGAGTTCCAGCTGCTCAATCGTGGATTCGATAACCTGCTGATCGCGCATAGGGTCAATTAAGGGCAAGTAAGGCGCTACGTCCTGATGGTTCGCATACACAAGAGCGATGGTACCGGGCTTGGTGAGTCGTTCGTGCGTATTCAAAATATAGGCTTTATCGATGCGCTTTTTTAGAACTTCATACCGAATGCTGTACGATCCTTCCACATCAAACCGGTGCTCATCCTGCCGAAAGCTAATATCGACAGGCTGTGAATGCGCCAGAATCAGTTGCGTAGTTTGCAGCGGCAGCGGCAAATGTGGATACAATCGGCGTGTTAGTCGGGCGATTTCGACCATCGACGTGAGTTGCCAGGCATACAGTTTCTGAAGGTGATCCAGATCAAAGTGACGATCCGGTGCAATCGATTGACCGATGTAGAGTGTGTATTCCAATCCATCGGTTCGGATACTTTCGGCATAATGCGGGTAAATTGCCTGAAGCGATGCCTCCGCCTGCCCAAGGTAATCTTTTACTGTTGTGTTCAGCCATTTTACGCTCCGATCATATGCCAGCAGAGCTTGACTGAACTGTCCGGTCGATTCGTCGAGCTGGTTAAAATAAGGTTGAACCAACTCCGTTAACTCAGGCTGATAATTGCATAAATGACGTAGGTACGGTTGAATTTTCTCCGTCAAGAAAAGCGAAATTTCGACTTCACTGTCTGAATCCAGCCCCGTAGACAGGCGCTTCTGCCAATAATTCACTTTATCCATTAACACATCGGGCATCATCCCTTCGTTGGGTAAGATCGGATTATCAAGAATAGCCCGGATAGCCGCCAGTTGCTGCGACAAATCCCATTGAATGGCTTTATGCCGTTCAACTGACGAGTTGCGAATATCGATAGCGCCATAGATGGGATACACTTTCGGAAAGCGAACCTGCGTCACATCAGCCGATGAGGCATTCTTCCCAAGTAGGTAATGCCAAGCGGCTTGATTAAATTTCCACTCGACAGCGGGTTGCAGGTTGGTAAATTGCTGCTTCAACGCCCGATCCAAGGCCAGGTTAAACTGGGTTCGTAGATACAGCAACAATTCCTGAACCAGCGGAATAACCGGCTCAAATTTCTGCAGCATATCTTCGTTGAGCGCATTGGTGTGCGGACTGCCCATCTCCAGAATACCCAATAGCGTATCACCCATTTTGATCGGATAAAACAGAAAACTCCGAAGCCTTTTTTCATACAGCGCGCGCAGGTGCGTGCCGGACGCCTGCGCCAGGTCGGGCGTTACGGTCGGTTTGCCAACGCGGCTGATGTAGTTAACGATACGTTCCAGAGCTACTGGATCAAGGGGATTAGGGTATGAACCAGAATGCCTCAGAAAAACACTACGAGAGGCAAAATCCGGATAATGGACGTAACGTCCATTTACTTGCAAAAACGGTATAATACCGATCTGTAAATCTGGTTGGCCGCTCAGATTTCGTAGCGTTCGCTCAAACCGGTCATAAATCACCGGCTCTGGCTCCGACTGAAGGTGGGTAAAGATCTCGCGGAGTTTCTGAATGGTTTCAGTTTCGGTAACATCTTCAACTGAAAAAAAAGCAAAGCCCTCTATCACAAATTGGTTAAGTGGCAGCGGGTTTCTTAGCTCTGAATAGGGTAACAAACCCTTGGCAAATTGAATCCAATCCGGCTCTAACGCAGGTAGCACTTGCTCCGGCCTGGGCGTCATAAACGTATTATCGATATTGATCCGATAATACAAGGTTAGTCCGCCAGCTTCTTTCTGGAAAGGTAAGTAAGTCGTTTTTTTGGGTAAATCTATGCCATAGCATTTTTCCAGGATCATCTGATAGGCAAACCGCTCTTTATGATCATGGTTTACCTGCGTTTTGATATCGATTGGCGATCCCACTTTCCGGGCCATAAGCCGCTCGAAAGCAGGTGAATAGTGAAATAGCTGCAACGGCTCGGGCAAACCAAATGCATAGGGAATATCTTGATCAATACGCGTTAGCGGCAATACACTGAACGTAATAAGTTGAAATAATTCCGTCAGCTTAGACTGATCGTACAAATGTTGGTCAAGTTGAAACTCATTCGGGAAATTGTTCGTGATCGTTTGAATTAAGTACGTGCGTAGACCATCCAGCGCTTCGGAGCATTCATCAGTCGCCCATTGCTTTTCCAAGTAGTCTACGAATGGCTTTAACGACAGCCTAAACCGGGGCGACAGAACAGCCTTTTGAGGCTCTTCGACCTTGGTATCCATTTTTCATCTACAGTTATAGTTCGTAACATATGGTATGCGTTTCCTTCAAAATTGGTTTTTCGGTCTATTCATACCTATCATCTTCATACCAAGAGGCATTGTTATGTAATTGACTACAACAGCTAAATTATTTAAAAAGATCACTTTTGGCCTGGAGCTATAAGCGTAGTTTTTGATCATACAATTTACATTCCCTGTAATAATTAGGAAGGTGGTTATAGATTCAGCCACAGAATTTTTCGACCTAAAGTCAGTCTTGCCCTACGATAATGGAATGATGAAATAAAAGACTAACTAAGGTCGTCCCAAAGTAGAAATCGGTTCGATTAAAAATTAATCCCACATTTCCAACTGACTTGGTGAGTTTGTGAAACAAATTATATCATGCTGAAATGAGTAAATACGGGTCATGGCAGGCTGGGATAGGGCTTTCAGTCAGTTAGGTGATTGTAATAGCTTACGCTTAGGCTCAAGCCAGTTGTGCTAACTAGCGAATCTATTTGACAACCTCCAGCGTACATAACCCTAAAGCCAGTTCGTATGCTAATCAAAATTTTATCTGTGGCAGCCTTGACCAGCTTAAGCCTGCTGGCTGGTTTCTGTATTGCTCTGTTAGCCCCAGTTGGTAGTTCGTGGTTATAAGTCGGTTCAGAGCGACTCCACAGGAGGGACTGGCCTTTCAAGTACCGGCACTCATGCCATCATCCGGTAATGTCTCAGTTTGAATATTAGTGCTTGACTGGTCTTGCTACCTTTTGTTGGACAGTAAATAGCCTTAGTGACGTGTCCAGCAAAAAGTAGCAAGCCCAGTTTAACAAAGTAAGCTTTTCTTATCTATTTAGGAGATATCAGCAAGGCTACCCGGCCACACAGTCCGTCTCTTGGAAAAATCCATGGCGGGCTGCCACTGACAAGTTGCTATTCGGTCGACACACCAGTTTCGTTTTGGTTAAATAGTAGTCCGCTTAGGCTAAATCATCATGGCGATTTGTTCCGAGTTTTGAGCCATGAAAGCCTATTTACTATATGAAGCCGGAGGACCCGATAAACTGGTTCTTGGTGAAACAGAGAGACCTACTCTAAAAAGTGGGGAAGTTTTAATTAAGGTAAAAGCCATCGGTATAAATCCGGCTGATACAATCTATCGCAATTCGCCCACCTTTATCACTCATATCTTCGGCCAAGAGCGGCCAGTCATACTAGGCTGGGATATCGCTGGGGAGGTTGTCGAAAAGGCCGAGAATGCGGATGGATTTGAGATAGGCGATGCTGTGTTCGCACTGTTACAACACGCTCGCGGGTATGCTGAGTTCGTGGCGGTCAATACGAAGTTGTTAGCCCATAAACCTGATAACATTACTTTTGAGGAAGCAGCTGCTGCCCCAATGGCTGGTTTGACAGCCTGGCAGCCACTGGTTCATGGAATGACGATCAAAAAAGAGGACAAAATTTTAATTCATGGGGCATCGGGTGGCGTGGGGCATTATGCGGTGCAAATAGCCAACTATTTAGGTGCAGAAGTGATCACAACCTCTTCCGCTAAAAATCGCGATTTTGTACTATCTCTGGGGGCGGATAAACACATCGATTACCAGACTGAAAATTTCTGGGAAATAACTGGCGATGTTGATTTTGTTTTTGATACGATTGGCGGTGAGACGTTAGATCATTCGATTGAGGTGACCAAACCGGGTGGTACAATTATTTCGATTATTCCAATGACAGACGAGCGACTAAAGGCCAAAGCGCAAGCAAAAAACGTAGATTTGTCATTATGGGGATTGCAAGTCAATGGAGACGATCTTAAATCGTTCGCTGCTTTAATGGCCAAGGGTATTCTAAAATCCTGCCTTGCAAAAATGTATCCTTTTACGGCTATGGCGGAAGCGCATACCCAGATAGAAACCCGTCGCACCGCAGGAAAAATTGTACTTACCGTTTAGCGGAATGATCCATCAAATAAAAACCATTGGGCAATTCTATAAGCTAAGAAACTTACCGCAACCAGCGCATCCACTGATTAGTGTTATTGATATTGCTAGTGCACCAGTATATCAGCAGATTGAATCAGGAAATGTAGTTTTCGGTTTTTACGTAATTTCCTTTAAAAGTGGCCCTACAGCCAATATAAAATATGGTCAGCTTGCCGAAGATTTTGATAGGGGCGTTTTAGGCTTTCGAGCGCCGGGACAAGTCGTAAAGGTAGAGCCTCATAAAGTTGTAACGTCAATTGGCTCAGGATGGATGCTTTGTGTTCACCCTGATTTCTTATGGCATACTCCGCTGGCCAGGAAAATCAGGAACTATGATTTTTTTTACTATGATTTAACGGAAGCCCTATTTTTATCGGACGAAGAACAAACGACAATCAATACACTTGTTGATACGATCTCTGGTGAGTTTCAAAAAACTACCGATCGCTTTAGCCAACCGATTGCGATTGCTTTACTTGAGGCACTACTAGCCTATATTGAACGATTTTATCAGCGGCAATTTTCTACCAACAAGGTTGCTAGTCATCAATTACTTGACAAATTAGATGACTTACTAAACACTTATCTTGATAACGAAAAGTTATCAAAATCAGGTTTGCCAACGGTTGCCGTGATCGCGGAAGAATTAAATATTTCTCCACACTATTTAAGCGCGCTATTGCGATCAATAACCGGCAAGAATGCTCAACAGCATATTCACGAGAAACTCGTTAGCAAAGCCAAAGAGTTATTATCAACTACGGATCTATCAGTTAGCGAAATCGCCTACGCCCTGGGATTTGAGCATCTACAATCCTTCAGCAGACTATTTAAAACAAAGACTGGGCTTTCGCCTGTAGGATTCAGGAAATCGTTTAATTGACAGACGAAAAACAAGACTAACTAAAAGCTCTGCTGGTGACCATTGAAATAGCCCTGGTCTAGATGGGCAATTACATCCTCATGATGCCGGTAATCGGTAGTACGCATCCCTAGAGGAATCAAAATCTTCTGCCGTAAGACCTCCTGAAAGGATTGACCATAGAGTCGCTCAATAATTTTGCCCAGCAGCCGGGTTGGGTCACTAACCGCTCGGAGCAGTAGCGGGTAATAAAGCTGTCTACAAGCCAGATGGTTGAGTTATAAGCTTCGGAGATCAAGCGCATCTCTTTGGTATCCCATCCGCTACTATAAGTCAACAAGTCTCGGATGGTGACCTTATGAGCGGTTTCCCCTTTGTAGTTGGGGTATTAGGCAGCAATCGAGGAGTCCAGATGAATCTTTCCTTGCTCGTAGAGTTGAAGGATCAGAGCCGCCGTGAAGGTTTTGGTGGCCGAGAAAATAGGCCATCTTTCGCTCTTGTAATCACACACTATTACGGTTAATCAGGGTAAATAAGTTAAGCAAGCTAGACTCAAATACTGGATTCTCACATAAACTCTGGGTTTACCAGATCGGCCATTTTCCAAGATAGTATCAAATTGGGCGATCTAGTCGGCGCTCGCGTCTCGCAGTTACAATCTGTCTGGCAGATGGAAGCCCCGTCCAACAGTACCGTTTTTATTCGCTGACCCAGAAAAAAAACGTCGATGTCGAATTAATGGAAGCAATTCGTACCCACGTTATGTGCGTTAATGCTGTGCTTAAACTGCTGGCCGAAAAACTGGAGATTAATAAACGATTAACCATGCACTCGGCGCGACACACCTTTGCGGAAACGCTCTACGAAGAAACCGGCGATTTACGGCTAGTCTCGGACGCTCTAACGCATACAAAATTTTCAACAACAGAGAAGTATCTACGGCGCGGTGCGCAGGTCAATTCTGACCGGGCTAACCGGATTTATGGCAAGTTTCGGTCCATACCTGCCATCGAAATTCCGACTGAAACAGTACTGAAACAAAACGCGAAAACAGGCGATGTAAACCCTTTCGGCGGCATAGCTAAAACAGGCTGAAAATCAATATGTACGAAACTTTTTGTTTCGCTGTATTTCGTTGTCTTAACTTGCGGGTCAAATATGATTTACGTAGTATACCCGTGCAAACGCATACTGCAAATTACCAATCTCTAAATCCATTGTCTATATGACTTCTAACCGTCGTTCGTTTTTGAAACAAGCTGCTGGTTCACTGGCAGGAATGGCTGTGTTACCAGCCGCCTTTGCCGAAACGTCTGCGAAAAAAATGTTCTTCGATATCTCGCTGGCCGAATGGTCGCTGCACAAAGCCCTTTTCGCCAAAAAAATCACAAATCTGGATTTCCCCGGCATCGCTCGTAAAGAGTTCGATATCAGTATTGTTGAGTACGTCAATCAGTTTTTCAAAGACAAAGCGCAGGACAAAACTTACCTGAATGACTTGTTGACCCGCTGCAAAGACAATGGGATTACGAATAACCTTATTATGATTGATGGCGAGGGAAATTTAGCAACCCCCGATGCCGCTGAGCGGGCCAAAGCCGTTGAAAATCACCATAAATGGGTAGAATGCGCGAAATATTTAGGTTGCAAAACCATCCGGGTCAATGCTGCTGGTCAGGGGACGCCAGAAGAAATGGCGAAAGCCGCCGTTGAGGGACTAAGCAAGCTAGGTGAATTTGCGAAAACGATGAATATCAACGTCATCGTAGAAAACCACGGTGGCAACTCCTCAAACGGCCAATGGCTGTCAGGCATCATGAAGCAGGTAAACATGAAAAACGTCGGTACGCTGCCCGACTTCGGCAATTTCTGCATCAAACGTGGCCAGAATCATACCTGCGAAGAAGAATACGATCGCTATAAAGGCACTCAGGAACTGATGCCCTTTGCAAAAGGTGCGTCGGCCAAATTCTACGACTTCGACGCGAACGGTAACTGCGTAGAAACCGACTACAACCGTATTATGAAAATCGTGAAAGACAGCGGTTTCAAAGGCATTATCGGCATTGAATACGAAGGCAACGGCCTGGAGGAATACGAAGGCATCCGGAAATCGAAAGCCCTGCTGGACCGCGTCGGACCCACGGTGTAACTATCCGTTTATAGTATCAAGTTTAAACATCAAACTTGATACTTCTTTCCATCCAACTTTTACCATCACTTATGCACGTTACGCAAGCTCCTCTCAACGTCAACTTTATCGGTAATGAAGCCGTTTCGGGCGAAGGCGATTTGTTCCGGGCCTTTATCCCTGCTCGTCATGATTTTCACACTGACGAGTTCTCTAACGTTTCGGTAGATCAGGCTAATCAGGCTGTTGAAAAAGCAGCCGCTGCTTTTCCACTATATTCAAAACTGAGTCCAGCTCAACGAGCCGACTTTTTAGACGCCATCGCTACCGAACTGGAAGCACTAGGTGACGAACTCATCGAGAGGGCCGTTCTGGAAAGTGGCCTGCCCACAGCCCGACTTACGGGTGAGCGCGGCCGTACGATGGGTCAGTTGCGAATGTTTGCCCGATTGCTGCGTGAAGGTTCCTGGGTCGATGCCCGCATTAACCCGGCTATGCCCGACCGCCAGCCACTCCCCCGCCCTGACCTGCGCCAAATGCTGGTTCCACTGGGACCGGTGGTTGTGTTCGGGGCAAGTAACTTTCCTCTGGCCTTTTCGGTAGCCGGTGGCGATACGGCTTCAGCACTGGCTGCTGGCTGTCCGGTTGTTTTCAAGGCACATCCATCGCATCCCGGCACGTCAACCCTGGCTGGGCAAGCCATTGTGGAAGCGGCTCAGAAAACGGGTATGCCTGATGGCGTTTTCTCACTGCTTCACGCTGATAATGAAATAGCACAAAGTTTGGTGGCGCATCCTGCTATAAAAGCAGTTGGCTTTACCGGTTCGCGTAGAGGTGGACTAGCTTTATTAAAGGTTGCTCAAGAGCGTCCCGAACCTATCCCCGTTTATGCTGAAATGAGCGCTGTCAATCCAGTTGTGGTTCTGCCGGGTGCGATTGAAACTAACGCTCAAACGATAGCTACTGGTTTAGCTGCATCTGTAACGCTCGGCGTCGGACAGTTCTGTACCAATCCGGGCCTCGTATTTCTGCTTGATCCATCCGAATCATCAAAAGAGTCAACTGAGTCAACACCTGCTAGTATTTTCCTGGAAACGGTCGCCGAAAAAATTCGGGTGTCCGCACCGGCTACCATGCTCAACGCGGGTATCTGCCAGTCGTATTCCAAAGGCGTTCAGCAAGTTCGGGTATTACCTGGTGTTCATTTACTGGCCGAAGGTGAGACGGCTGCCGAAGCGACTCGCACGGAAGGTCGCCCAGCCGTATTGACTACAACCGCTCCGCAGTTTCTAAGTAATCCGACTCTTAGTGAAGAAATCTTCGGGCCAACGTCGCTGATTGTAGTCTGCCACACCGAAGCCGAATTAGCCGATTGTCTGGATTCATTGGAAGGTCAGTTAACGGCAACGCTCTACGCTACGCCTGATGAGCTAAAAAGATCTGATCATGATTGGATTACGCTCCTGCAAACCAAAGCGGGCCGGGTTTTATTCGGCGGATTTCCAACCGGTGTTGAAGTGAGCGAAGCGATGACCCACGGCGGGCCGTTCCCTGCCACAACCGACAGTCGGTCGACGTCTGTAGGCACGGGTGCTATTTTACGATTTGTCCGGCCAGTAACTTATCAGAGTTTCCCCGATGAGTTGCTGCCACCCGCCCTGCAAAACGCGAATCCGCTCGGCATCTGGCGTAACGTTGATGGGGTGATGACGAAGTAAATCAGTTATAAAGTTAAAGGGTTATAAAGTTGAAAAGTTGGCTGACGCGTCTTAGTGAATGCGTCAGCCAACTTTTCAACTTTATAACCCTTTAACTTTATAACTCTCCTAAATTGTTACACTCGGCTGGGCAACATAGCGTAGCAGTTCCTGCCGGGTTGCTTCCTCTTGAAATTTGCCGCTGTAAGATGAGGTGATAGTCGAGCTGTTCACGTCGTGGACACCGCGCGTTGAGACACACAGATGTTTAGCATCGATGATTACGGCTACGTCGTCGGTTTCCAGGACGCGCTTTAGTTCGTCGGCAATCTGCACCGTTAAGCGCTCCTGCACTTGCGGACGCTTGCCGAAATATTCGACAATCCGGTTCAGTTTGGATAAGCCGATAACCTTGCCGCTGGAAATATAAGCTACGTGCGCTTTTCCGATAATCGGCACAAAATGGTGTTCGCAGTAGGTCTGAACGGTAATGTCTTTCTCAACCAGCATTTCGTTGTACCGAAACTTGTTATCGAACAACGTTGGCTGAGGTTTATTAGCTGGATTTAGGCCGCTGAAAACCTCCTTCACGTACATCTTAGCCACTCGCCGGGGCGATCCTTTCAGACTATCGTCAGTCAGGTCGAGACCCAGAATATTCATGATTTCCCGGAAGTGCTCTTCGATCAGATCAATTTTAAAGTCATCATCAAGCGCAAACGCATCCGGACGCATAGGCGTATCAATGGAGGCCGCGCCGTGGGCATCGCCGATTTCATCCACCAGCTCATCCGTGTAATGACCATCTACCGGATGACCGTTCTTGTGATCACCAGTTTGATTAGTCAGACCGTTAGACGGGGCGTCATGAGACGGGATATTCGACGAAGTTCCGTTCAGTTTCATACAATCTAATTTTCAGGTCTAAATCCTGGTTTAGTTGGTTGCGTAAGATATTGTAGATAACGATGGCGATATTCTCGGCGGAAGGATTCAGATCGGCGAACTCTTCAGTATCGAGGTTCAGGTTCTTGTGATCGAACCGGTCGGTGACGTGTTCTTTGATCAGGTCACCGAGGTGCTTCATGTCGATCACATAACCCGTTTCGGGGTCGATCGGCCCGGTCACCTGTATAATCAGATCGTAATTGTGGCCGTGGAAATGCGGATTATTACATTTTCCGTAGACACGAGCGTTCTTCTCATCCGACCAATTAGGGTTGTTCAGACGATGAGCCGCGTTGAAGTGTTCTTTCCTAAACACCGCAACCCGAGGGGCTTCTGCCCTACTATTTTCCATAAATCAGGAACCGAACTAATTTTCAATCAACCTGTCGTTACAAAGGTTGTGTACAACACAGGCAGACAGCAGAGCGTGTAGCCAGGGCGCTCTTTCGTATGCAATTAATGGCTGGTTAACCGGCTGTGCATCGTTTTCGTTCAGCGATGCTGCATAATTTACGGACCGGCCATTATACCGTTTCATGAATATAACAGCCGCTTATAGGGGATTGTTCCCACCTGTACATTCTGCTAACTGCCGTGGAACCTCATACGATCAGCCACCGTTCTAGCCGGATGAAACGCTTACGAACCATTATGCTCACTATCGTTCTTGTACTGACTGGATTAGCTGCTGTAGCCTTAATCTTTATGCAACAAAGTACCTTCGGCCGCGACCCAGCCGAAGCCCGTTTGGAACGTATCAAACAATCACCGAATTATCGAGATGGCGTTTTTCAGAATTTAGAGAAAACGGCCGTTATGCGCGAAAATGCGTCGTACATGGCCATGATGAACGACTTTCTTCACAAAGACAAAGATAACATTCCACCCCGGCCACTACCTTCCGTCAAAACTGATCTGAAAGCCCTGACTGATGATAAACCTACGATTGTCTGGTTTGGGCACTCGTCGTACCTGATTAAATCGAAAGGCATCAACATATTGGTCGATCCGGTGTTTAGCGGTTACGCATCGCCGGTATCTTTCTTCGGCGGAGCGTTTGCCGGTTCAGACGTCTACAAAGTTGAAGACATGCCCGACATTGATCTGCTGATTCTTTCCCACGATCACTACGACCACCTCGACTACAAAACCATTACCCAACTTATCCCAAAGGTCAAAAAATTCTACACGGCGCTGGGCGTCGGTGCTCACCTCGAACGCTGGGGTGTTCCAGCGGATCGGATCGTGGAATTTGACTGGAATGAGAGCCAGCAGGTTTCTCCAGATATCTCATTAACCGCGGTTCCGGCGCGGCATTTCTCTGGACGTAGTATCACCCGCGGCAAAACGCTCTGGACGGCTTATGTAATGAAACTTCATGGCTACAAGCTATTTCTTGGAGGTGATTCGGGTTACGGCAAGCATTTTCAGACCATCGGCGATCAATACGGCCCGTTCGACTTAGCCATTCTCGAATGTGGTCAATACGGCAGAGACTGGCCAAATATTCACATATTCCCGGAAGAAGTGATTACGGCCGCTCAGGACTTGCGGGCCAGGACGATTTTACCGGTTCACTGGGCTAAGTTTTCACTAGCAATGCATGCCTGGAACGAGCCCATTAAGCGCCTGATGAAAAAAGCCGAACAGGAAGGATTCGACGTAACAACGCCCCATATTGGTGAGCCCGTTGTCCTAAATTCGTCCTATCCCCGCGCCGTCTGGTGGAATTTTTAAGGGATATATGTTTTTTGCGTCGAAACAACGTACTTTGGTACGACAACCCTTCATAGGCAATCCTTCGCTATGCAGACAACTACTCGACGCCAGTTTATCCGTACAGCCGCCCTCACTGGTGCCGCTACGTCTATCTTCCCGACAATTCTGACGGGTGCCGGGCCGCGTTCGGCTAAACCCGCCGACCCCAAAGTCAGGCTGGCGTTTATCGGCGTCGGTGCGCGGGGTCGCAGTCACGTTAGTCAGGCGCTTTTCCGCGATGATGTCGAGATAACGGCCATCTGCGATCCCTCTTCTGAAGCCATCACTCGTACGAATGAGATGATTGCCAAAGCCGGTCGGAAAGCGCCCGCGGTTTACAACAAAGGCGATAAGGCGTTTGAGGATATGGTTAAGCGTGATGACATCGACGGGGTGGTGATTGCAACCCCCTGGGAATGGCACGTTCCAATGGCCGTTGCGACCATGAAGGCGGGTAAATACGCTGGTGTAGAAGTGTCGGCAACAGTAACGCTTAAAGAATCCTGGGATCTGGTCGATGCGTTCGAGAAAACTGGCTCGCCCTGCATGATTCTGGAGAACGTCTGCTACCGTCGCGATGTGTTGGCGGTGTTGAACATGATCCGGCAGGGTATGTTTGGGGAAATGACCTATGCGCACTGCGGTTACCAGCATGATTTGCGCAATATTAAATTCAACGACGGCAAGTCCATTGGGGGCGTCGGAGCTGAATTCGGAGCAAAAGGCTATTCCGAAGCGCACTGGCGTACACAACACTCCGTCGACCGCAACGGGGACCTGTACCCCACGCACGGACTGGGACCAGTTGCCCACTGGTTCGATATTAACAGGGGCAACCGTTTTACGCACCTAACCAGCACGGCTACCAAAAGCCGGGGACTGCATAAATACGTAGTCGATAAAGGTGGAGAGAATCACCCGAACGCCAAGGTTAACTTTAAGCTGGGCGACGTGGTAACGACGGTCATTGAGTGCGCCAACGGCGAGAATATTGTTATCATCCACGATACAAATTCACCCCGGCCCTACTCGCTAGGCTTCCGGGCGCAGGGCACCAACGGCATCTGGATGGACGACAACGACATGATTTACTTGGAAGGCACCAGTCCGAAACCGCACAACTGGGAGCCTTTTGCTGCTTATCAGGATAAATACGATCATCCGCTCTGGAAACGCCATTCCCAAACGGCGGAGAATGCGGGGCATGGTGGTATCGACTTTTTCGTACTCCGCGCCTTTATTGAGTCGGTCAAAACCAAAACGCCCCCACCGATTGACGTGTATGATGCAGCTGTCTGGAGCGCTATTAGTCCCCTATCGGAACAGAGCATTGCCGGTGGCAGCAAGCCCGTCGAAATTCCCGATTTCACGCGAGGCAAATGGAAAACCAACAAGCCAATTTTCGGTCTATCCGACGCGTTTTAAGGAATAATGCATACGCAAAAATGGATAATAAGAACAGAAAAGCGTATTTTGGCAGTTCTGATCATTTATCCGTACGCCATTGTACTTAATCAGTATCCTTTTTACAGTAACAAATGACGCCTACCGCTCCTCCTAAAACGCAGAATTACACCGGACCACTGCTCATTATCGGTGCCCTTTTTTTTGTCTTTGGTTTCGTTACCTGGACCAACAGTGTCCTGATGGCCTTTTTCAAACAGGCCTTTAACCTGAGTACGCTGGGTTCAAGTCTGGTTGCTTCGGCGTTTTTTATCTCTTATACGATAATGGCCATTCCATCGTCGGCCGTACTAAAGCGGACAGGGTTTAAAAATGGCATGTCGCTGGGATTATTGATTATGGCGGTAGGTACGCTGGTTTTTGTACCAGCAGCCCGTGCGTTCTCCTATCCGTTATTTCTGGTCGGTCTATTTCTGATTGGTGTTGGTCTGACTGTACTGCAAACTGCTTCCAATCCCTACGCTACCATTCTCGGTCCGCGTGAAAGCGCTGCCCAACGGATTAGCTTTATGGGTATTGCCAACAAAATGGCCGGTATTATCAGTCAGCGGGTGTTTGGTGGATTGCTGCTGACTGGAACCAGCGTAGCGGTAGGACCACAAAGTTTGGAAAAAGTAGTCAGCCCGTATCTGATTCTAACGGCTATACTAGTTGTACTGGCAGGCTTAATTCGGCTCTCAAATTTACCCGAAGTTTCTGAGGAGCAAGACGATGCTCCTGCGGACGCTACTGCCCATACAAGTGTCTGGCAATTCCCTAACTTGGTGTTAGGTGTAGCGGCTCTGTTCTGCTACGTTGGCGCAGAGGTCATCTCTGGCGATACAATTATCAACTACGGTAAAGCGATTGGATTTGGTAACGACGAAGCTAAGTACTTTACTGAGTACACGCTCTATGGACTACTGGCTGGTTATCTGCTTGGGATTGTGGCTATTCCACGGTGGATATCCCAACAAAATGCACTGCGCTTCGGTATGATTCTGGCGATTATTCTGACGGTTGGCGCTTTGGTCACCGATGGTTTTACGTCCATCCTGTGCATTGCTCTGCTCGGTTTCGCTATTGCCCCAGCTTGGCCTGCCATCTGGCCGCTGGCCCTAAACCGGTTAGGAAAATTCACCAAGTTCGGTTCGGCCCTGCTAATTATGGCCATTGCTGGTGGTGCTGTATTACCTCCTCTGCATGGCTACTTATTTGACAACGTAAGCCCCAAAATGGCCTATGCGTTGTTATTGCCGCTGTTCGGGTACATTCTCTACTACGCGACAATAGGCTACAAAAAAACGAGTTGGTAATGTCAGTAATCGCATCAACGCCGGGGCGTATTTGCCTGTTTGGTGAACATCAGGATTATTTAGGATTACCTGTTATTGCAGCTGCTATTTCGCGCCGGATTCAGGTATCTGCAAATTCAACCGAACAACCCGGTTTCCGGCTGGATTTGCCGGATATTAATGACCTGATCGACATTCCGTTTGACGGAGCGCAGCTACCCTATCCGCAAATTCGTGATTATTTCCGGTCGGGAGTTAATGTGCTGCTGCGCGAAGGATTTACGTTTTCGCGTGGTATTGAAGGTGAGGTACGCGGCAACATTCCGATTAACTCCGGTACCTCAAGTTCGTCGGCCTTGCTGGTAACGTGGCTTAATGTGTTAACGCAACTCGCCGATCAACCGCGTCAGTTATCGCCCGAACGATTAGCCGAACTGGCTTATAACGCCGAAGTGCTGGAGTTTGGCGAACCAGGCGGTATGATGGACCATTATTCGACAGCAGCCGGGCATGTGATCTATTTGGAATCGCAGCCCCAGATTCACCTGGAAAAACTCAATCCTCCCCTCGGCACGTTCGTGCTGGGCGACTCGCAGGAGCCGAAGGATACGATCGGCATTTTGGGGCGGGTAAAATTCGGTATGCTGGATATCATTCAAAAGCTAAAAGGTGTTAATCCGGCTTTCTCGCTCCATGAATCAGCCATTACCGAAGCAGCCGAATTCAAGGACATTCTGACCAAAGACGAATACATTCTGTTGAAAGGCAACCTGGCCAACCGTGATATTCTACGTGATGCCTTAACGCTGCTGCATACGCCGGTTAATTCAACGGTTCCATTCGATCACGTTCGCTTCGGTCAACTGCTAACAGATCATCAGGCAAATCTTCGGGATGCCCAACGCATTTCTACACCCAAAATTAACCGGATGCTCGACGCGGCTCTTACTGCCGGGGCACTGGGTGGTAAGATTAACGGGTCAGGTGGGGGCGGCTGCATGTTTGTGTATGCGCCGACTAACCCGGAATCTGTTGCTGAAGCCATTGAGCACGAAGGCGGAAAGGCATATGTGATTACCATCGACGCAGGAACAACGATTAGTGTTTGAGGATAAAGCGGTTATCCTGATTCGGATGGACACTCACAATCTGGATCAGGATAACCGTTTCTCTATTTATTCACTTTTCAAGCTCCTTACCGGGTTCACCAATGCGGCTTTGATGGCTTGGTAACTGACCGTTAATAAGGTGATGAGCAGGGCAACAATCAGCACGACTAGAAACACGCTAACTCCAATGCTGATTTTGTACGTGTACTCGTTCAGCCATTGGTTCATAAGATACCAGGCAATAGGAGAAGCGATCAAACAGGCAATAATGACGAGCTGAACAAAGTCTTTCGATAATAGCCCCCAAAGGTTTGTTACACTGGCACCTAATACTTTCCGGATACCAATTTCTTTGGTGCGCTGCTCAGCCATAAATGAGGCCAGCCCAAATAAGCCCAAGCAGGAAATAAAGATGGCTAATAATGAAACTATAGCCGAAAGGTTACCAATGAGTTCTTCATAGTTGAATTTCTTTTCGTATTCGGTATCGGCAAACTTATAATCAAAGGGAAAACCAGGGTTATATTTATCAAATATCGGGGCTATCTTTTTGATTGCATCCGACGAGGCTACGGTTGGATTTATACGTACGCAGATAAAACTTACCCAATCTTTTGCATAAACAATGGTTAATGGCGAGATAGCACGGTAGGGCGATTCCATCATGATATCTGGTATGACACCTACTACTTTTCGGTCATCACCATTCCATTTTACCATCGCACCTATTGGGTCTTTTAAACTCATCCGTTTAACAGCTGCTTCATTTAAAATGACACCTGCCGAATCGGTCAAAAAATCTTTCGAAAAATCCCGTCCCGCTTTTAATTTAATTCCAATTGTTTTGATGTAATCATAGCTAGTAGCAATGGTGTTGAAAATAACCGATTTATCTTCGGGTGTCGATCCTTTCCATTCCCAACCACTATTATTACTCCAAATTTGAGTAGGGGGCGAATTAGATTTGCAAATGGATGACACCGCACCCGTTGCCAGCAATTCAGCCTGAAGAGCGTCATAATGATCAATTAAATTTTTGGATGAATTGACCGAAATTAGCCCTCTATTATTAAAGCCAATCGGTCGATTTTTTCCATGCTGTATTTGCTGATAAATAATAATGGTTCCAATCATCAGCACAATCGAAAATGTGAATTGAACCACAACTAGAATTTTACGCGGTAATGACGCACTTTTTCCAACGCGAACTCCTCCTTTCAGAATCTTAACGGGGTTGAATGAAGACAGATAAAGGGCCGGATAACTGCCTGCTAGCAAACCGGTAAAGAGTGTAAAGACTATCATGACACCCCAAAAAATGGGATTCCCGAAATCGATAACCATCGTTTTCTCGGTGAACTGATTGAAATAAGGCAATGAAATCAGGACAATAATAAATGCCAGCACCAACGCCAGAATCGCAATCAGAGTGGACTCACTCAAAAACTGCCCAATTAATTGTTCTCGGCCCGAACCAACGGCTTTGCGAACTCCCACTTCTTTTGCCCGTTTTTCCGAGCGAGCCGTGGAAAGATTCATAAAATTGATGCAGGCAATGATTAACACAAACAACCCGAAAATGCCAAACAACCGCACGTATTTAATAAAACCACCCGTATTTTTCCCTTCGGTAAAATCTGAATATAACCGCCATTTTTCCATTGGATGCAGGAATAAAGCGGGCTTAATGAATTTTACAATATTGGGGTCATTTGACAAATGGCTTAGCACCACATCTTTTATTTTCGCGTTAGTTTGCTCTGGCTTTACCCCGTCTTTGAGTTGGACATAAGTGGCCCAGGAATTATTTCCCCAATTCGTTTTATGAAACTTTTTAACCCAATCATAGATAGCCTCCTGCAAGCTCCAGGGTAGTAGATAATCAAATTGGAGCGTAGCATTTTTGGGTTGTTTGGCAACCACGGCTGTTACTTTCAGGTCTACTGTGTTGTCCATTTTGATGATCTTGCCAATAGGATCCTGATTGCCGAAAATAGCGTGAGCAGTCTCGTCAGTTAGCACAATAGAATACGGCTCTTTCAATGGATTTTGATCCCCATTTAGTACTTCAAGCGAAAACATGTCAATGGCGTCTTCGCCAATAAAATGACCATCTTTCAGAAATTTCTGCGCCCCAAAAACTAGCGAGCGATTGCTTCCCCAATCGCACATAGCTACCGCTTTAAAATCAGGATATTTGGTCTTTAATTCGTCTCCCAGTGGAAACGGTATTGCGTCCTGTGTCCCACGCCGACCACTGAACGTTTGGTTCATTTTGACCTGGTAGAGGGTTTCGTAATTTTTATGGTGCTTGTTGGCTGATACTTCATCGATGATCCAGAGGCCGATCAGCATCGCTACTGCCATGCCTACGGCCAGTCCACCAATATTGATGGCCGAATACGATTTGTTCTTGACCAGATTTCGAAGGGCAATTGTTAAGTACGAGCGAATCATATCAGAATGCAGAAAAGATGTAGGGATGTCGTTGTATTCAGAATATCGAGGTTTGAGGCCAAAGTTGGTAGCGGGTTTGCGTCGACAGCATTTTGGATGAATTAACCACAAATGAGTTGCCAACTTCAAAAAAGGCTGTTTCGGCTAAACAGAGCCTGTTTTCAGTAGCTGGGGCTGTCCGTAAGCGGACAATTGTTGTTCACGGTCGGACAACGTGTACATGGATGTATTTGACGGATTGCTTCGACAGAATCCAGGTGTTTATGGGGCGAAATTCCTTACTTTTAGTGATTACTATTCGTATAAATGACCTTCTACATAACTCAAGCGCTGAAGATTCGCGATCAATATTTCCCGCACGATTATCAAATCCGGCGCATCATTCGGGCTAAACAATTCATTGATCAGACAATAGTCAACGACATCGATCTGGATGCCATCGCAGCAGCGGCCTCCCTGTCGAAATTTCATTTCCTACGGCTTTTCAAAAAATGCTACGGCCGAACTCCGCATCAGTATCGTACGGAGCAGCGGCTGATCAAAGCAAAACAGCTGTTGCACAATGGGCTGTCAACGACTGAAGTTTGTCATACGCTTAATTTTGAGAGCGTTACTACGTTTATCGGCTTATTCAAAAAATATACGGGCTCTACACCCGCGGCTTACCAGCGAAAAAAGCAATTTTCAAGAGCCTTATCCGATCAGTTAAGCTGACCTTTACGGCTGGACTAACCGATAAATCGTTGCATGAAAATCAAGTTATTGAGCGTGCTGGTCGATGATCAGGACAAAGCACTGGCCTTTTACACAAGTGTGTTAGGTTTCGTCAAAAAAACGGAAATACCGCTGGGCGAGCATAAATGGCTGACGGTCGTTTCGGGCGACGAGCAGGACGGAACCGAAATTGTGCTGGAACCAATGGGCTTTCAGCCTGCTCAAACTTACCAGAAAGCGCTATTCGACGCAGGCATTCCGTTGGCTGCCTTTCAGGTCGACGACATCACCATCGAATACGACCGGTTAACTGCCCTGGGCGTTGTTTTCAGTATGAAACCTACGGATATGGGAACAACAACGATAGCGGTGTTCAGCGACACCTGCGGTAATAACATTCAATTATATCAGATTTATTGAATTCCGGAAGGCTCTCGCTAACCCCCGTCCCCTAAAGGGGTGAGGACACCGAATATAGACTTTTTTCGATGTCCTCACCCCTTTAGGGGACGGGGGTTAAATGATTTACGATTTGGCCGCCCGTTGCGCGGGTAGCCAGGCCGTAAGGGCTGTAATGAAAATGACCAGAACTCCGGTCAGGATTATGTCGCTACTATCGAGTCGAACGGGGTACGCGTCGATGATAGAACTGACGGTTCCCATACCGATAAACCCATACTTTTCCTGCGCAAGGCAGATGCCAATACCTAATAGTAAGCCCGTTACAGCGCCTGTTACGGCGATTAAGGCTCCTTCGGTCAGGAAAATCCGGCGCACCATGCCTTTGGTGGCACCTAAAGCGTACATAATCTGAATATCAGCTTTCTTCTCGATAACCAGCATCGACAGAGAAAAGAAAATATTGACTGACGCAACTAAGATTATAAACGAGAGTGTGAGTGCAACAAGCAGTTTTTCGATACGAATCGTTCGGTATAGGTCGGTGTTCAAATCATCGCGACTTTGTACCAGCAATGTATCGCCTACCACCTCCTGCAAAGCCTCTTTAGCCGTTCTTTCGCTGGTACCAGGCTGCAATTGAATCTCAAGGCTTGTTACCTCGTCGGGTTTATAACCAAACAACTCACGTGCTGCACCTAACGGCGCCAGCACAAAATTGTCGTAGCGAGATTCAATAAAAAAAATACCCGAAACCGTCAGGCGCTGGCTGCTGAAAGCATCGGGATTAAGCACGCTAAATGACTGGTCACTGCGAGGATACAGGATTTCGAGTGGGGTCAGAATGTCAACCGGTGAGATGCTTAAGTCGTTACGTACACCCTCCGCTACGATCGCATAATTGACTCTGTCACGCTGGAGTAGAAGCCGCCCTTCAAGCAGGGCCGAATCGAGTTGCCGACGTTTAAGATACGTATCGTCAACACCCTTCAGGCGCACCACGGTTTGGGCGTTATTATAGCGAGCTAATGCGTTATCCTGCGCGACGGACGTAAGCAGGTTAACGCCCGGTACCTGACTCAGTCGATTCAGCAGGGCGGGCGAAGCCAGAAACCGTTTACCCTGTTTGGGCGATACGGTCATATCAGCTTCGAAGGTCTTGAAAATCTGCCGGTTTAACTCTTCCATGCCGTTAAATACCGACAGAACCACAACCAGCGCCATAGTACCAACACCCACGCCAAGCATCGACAGAATCGACAGCCAGCTTATAAAACTGCGCTTCTTACGGGAAAAAAAATACCGACGAGCAATCCAGACAGGAAGGTTCATGTTTTAAAGAGTGAAATCGGACCGCCGATGCGGAGCGAAAGAGTGAAATGAGAGAGTTGCTTTTACACTCTTTCAGTCTTTCACTCTTGGTCTTCCGCCGGGGCGGGGGGAATATTGAGGCCGGCGAATAGTTTGTCAATTTTATCGGCGTACTCGGCCGTGTCGTCCAGAAAGAAACTTAAGTCGGGAACGATGCGAAGCTGATGCCGGACTCGATCGCCGAGGTGCTGGCGAATGACTTTTCCTTTTTCCTGAATACTCTCCAGTAATTGCTCTTTGTTTTTGGTAGCCAGAAAACTTAAATAGACCCGGGCCACGCTCAAATCTGGGGACATCCGTACATTGGTGACGGTGATGAAAGCTCCGTGAAATAAATGCGGCACGTCACGCTGAAAAATTTCACTTAAATCTTTCTGCAATTGCCGAGCGACTTTCTGCTGTCGTTTCGATTCCATACAATTCTTGCTTACTATTTTACTCAACAGCCAATTAGTCGAATAGTTCAGGCAAATTAGCTATCCCTTTGGTAACGTTTCAGCCTGTTCGATCTGGTGCAAATATTCACCCATTTTTCTGTTCTGCCGAAATTGGCCGTAATTTTACAGTGAACAGGTAGCAGTCATCAGCCAACAGTAAGCTATTACAGGTGCTTTTTACTGATAACTGTTCATTGATAACTGTTCGCTGCAATCGTGCTTCGCTTTTTTGGTCCTTATTTTCCGTACCAGTACGTTAGTCTACTGGGACTGTTGCTGCTGATTCGGCTGCCGCTGCTGTTTCAGCCGATTCCGCTGCTGGCCCCCGAACTGAACTGGATGATTGTCGGGGAGCAGATGAGCAACGGCAATCTGCTGTACCGCGACATCTGGGATAGCTTAAGTCCGCTGTCGGCGTCGGTTTACTGGGGTATTAACAGTGTTTTCGGTAGATCGTCGCTGGCTTTGCACGGGGCCGCCTTACTCGTTTCGATTTTCCAGATCGTTTATTTTAACTACCTGACTAACAGCCGCGATGTATTTCCCGACCGGACATTCTGGCCGGGCCTGATTTACATGCTGTTTATGCACATCTCGTTCGACTGCCTGACGCTATCGCCGGTGCTGATGTCGACGAGTTTTTTGCTGCTGGCATTTGGTACACTTATCCGGCAGATGGATCGACGGGGGGCTACGGATGAAGTGTTTGAAGTTGGTTTTTATATTGGTATTGCGGCCCTGTTTTATCTTCCTTCGGCCTTATTCATTCTTTGGGCGTCGATTTCTTTGCTTTTCTATACGGGTGCCACGTTCCGCCAACACTCGCTGACCCTATTTGGCTTTCTGTTTCCGTTTGCCGCCACGTTGCTGTTTTTTTACCTACGTGATAGCCTCGACGATTTCAATCGAAACCTACTGGCGTCTGTATTTCGGGTTCGGCAGTACTCTTTATCTGATTTCAAGTCGCTGGTAGCATCGCTCCTGATTCCCTTGGGCTTGTGTATTCTGGGTTTCCTGAGTTTGTTCAACACCACGAGCCGCTACGTCAATTATCAGCAACGAATTCAGCAAATAATGGCGCTCTGGTTTGTCATTGCGGTGGTTACCATCGGTCTGATGCCCTTTCTGGCCCCAATGGTGTTTCTGAGTTTCGTGCCACCAATGGCTTATTTCACTTATTATTATTTCGAGAATGTCCGCAAAGCCTGGTTAGCTGAACTAGGTTTTCTGATTGCATTTTGCCTGATTCTGCTTTTCTTTTACCAGGGCGCGCTCGGATTAATTCCCCGCTCAGACCTGGGTAGACTGAGTAATTTGCAGGTTCAGCCTTCGCCCCTACCTGTCGATATACAGAACCGGCACGTATTGATTATCGGCGAAGATCTCAGCGCTTACCGGAAGAATCATCTGGCAACTCCATACCTGAACTGGGATCTGGCTAAGTACGACCTGAAGAATCTGGACAATTACGATGCCGTTATCAATGTATTCGACCATTTCCGCAAAGACCCACCCGACTACATCGTTGACCGGGAAAATGTAGTCGGTAAGTTATTCCAGCGGGCACCGGCTCTGGCGGCTCAATATGAAAAAACAGCGGTTGCTGACGTATATAAACGGAAAAATTAGTCGCCAGTCGCTAGTCAACAGTCGTTCGTAACGTAACTTGCTACTTCCTACCGGCGACTAACAACTAATTCTATGCCTTCCTACTCATTTACCAATAAGCGTACTAATCTCTACATCTTTCTGAGCGCGGTGTTTCTGACAAACGCGCTGGTAGCCGAAATCATCGGCGTCAAAATCTTTTCAGTCGAAGCTCTGCTGGGCACCAAACCTGCTCAGATTCATTTATTGGGCGACTTCATTCTCGACTTTAACCTCACGGCGGGCGTTGTACTCTGGCCTTTTGTTTTTATTACATCCGACATTATTAACGAGTATTTTGGGAAGGCGGGCGTCCGGCGAATTTCGTTTCTGACGGCTGGTTTCGTTGCCTACAGCTTCCTGATTATCTACGCCGTTACGTCACTGCCACCAGCTCAGTTCTGGCTCGACGTTAATGCCAAAGACGCGGCTGGTAATCCAGTTAATATCAACAATGCTTTCCAGATGATTTTCCGGCAGGGGCTTGGCATTATAACCGGGTCACTGACGGCCTTCCTGATCGGGCAGATTCTGGATGTATACGTATTTCATTCACTCCGGAAAATTACGGGTAGCCGTAAAATCTGGCTACGAGCAACGGGTTCTACGCTCGTATCGCAATTGATTGACAGCTTTGTAGTGCTGTATATCGCCTTTTATTTATTCGGCAACTGGCCGCTGGTGCAAGTTTTTGCGGTGGGCATTATGAATTATATGTACAAAGCGGCATCGGCTATTGTGATGACTCCTGTACTTTATGTCGCTCACTATTTTATTGACCGTTATCTGGGCAAAGAACACGCCGAAGAATTGGCCAACGAATCGGCCATGAGTTCATTTATGTAATTTTTCGACAGGATTAATAGGATAAAACTGGATTTTGTCCAGCTCATCAATCCTGTTTTAGCCTGTTAATCCTGTCGAAAACTGGCATCAATCCTGTTTCATCAACTGATCTGTGAGAACGTTTTTTATACTATTTAGCTTCTGGTTTGTATTTCTGTCAGCCAGTGCCCAAACCATTATACGAGGGCCTTATCTCCAGATAGGCACTCAAACTGGCGCAACTATCCGTTGGCGTACGGATGCCACTACACAAGGGCAGGTTAGGTACGGATTATCGGCAGATAACCTGAACAACATTGTCAATGAGTCGATTAGTACAACCGAACATGAGATTCGGCTAACTGGGCTAATGCCCGATAGCAAATATTTCTACAGCGTTGGCACAACCAGCCAGGTCCAGCAACAGGGTTCGGACAATTACTTTCTGACGGCTCCTCCGGCCGATACCAAACGAAAAATCCGAATTGCGTCTTTCGGGGATTGTGGACAAAATCCTAATGGTAATCAGACTAACGTCCGTAATGCTTTTCTGAACTTTCGGGGTAATACGCCCACTGATCTCTGGATGCTGATCGGCGACAACTCGTATGATGGCGACGATCCGATGTTCCAGACCAATTTCTTCGAGCCATATCAGACCAATCTGATGAAAAACTCGATGATTTTTGCCGTGCCAGGCAATCACGATTATAATAACAATGCCGCCCTGGCGGCCTCGCACAACATTCCTTACTTTTCCATTTTTAGCTTTCCAACCAATGGCGAAGCCGGCGGAGTATCATCAGGCACAAAAGAGTGGTATTCGTTCGATTACGGCCCAATCCATTTTGTAATGCTCGACGGATATGGCTCCCGCAACGTGAACGGCGTTGACCGGCGGTTTTATGCCGATACAGTCAATCATCCCGAAGTAATCTGGCTCAAACAGGATTTAGCGGCTACGACAAAAAAATGGAAAATCGTCTACCTGCATTTTCCGCCGTACACGATGGGCGGTCATAACTCCGAAGTGGAGTCGGATTTGATTGGCATCCGGCAGTATATCAACCCTATTTTTGAGCGTTTTGGGGTCGATATGGTCGTGTCGGGCCACAGTCATACTTACGAGCGCTCTTACCCGCTTCACGATCAATACGGGCCAGTCAGTGATTACGTAGCTAATCCATCCGCTTATCGTTTTGCTGACGATACGGGCCCTGGCAGCTACGATGGTTCGGCTAATTCGTGCTTTTATAAAAATACGTCGGAGAAGAAAAAACAGGGAACTGTTTATGTCGTTACGGGTTCATCTGGTGCATTCAATTCGCCAGGATTCGGGCCGCATCCGGTAACGGTTTTCAATCAGCGCACCGACGGTGGGTCGTTTTATATGGAAGTAGAAGACAACCGACTCGATGCCAAACTCATTCTAGCGGTTCCGTCCTATCCTTACGTCATTAGTGATCAGTTTACCATCATGAAAGACGTGGGGTTAACCAAGTCGCTGACGGTTCCGGCTGGTCAACCTGCAACACTTACAGCATCGTTTATTAGTGATTATCAATGGAGTAATCCAGCCGATGGATCATTTTCTTCATCTGCTCGTTCGGTTGTTGTCAATCCAGCATCGGGAAGCACCAATACGTACATAGTCCGCGACAGCAAAAATTGTGTACAGGATGTCTTTACGGTGACTGGCTCGGGACCAGCAGGCCCAATGACTACGGTTAAATCGGGAAACTGGAATGACCCAACGGTCTGGTCAGGTAATCGGTTGCCTACCAGCACAGATGTCCTTCAGTTAAAGCATACCGTAAGTATTCCTGATAATACCGACGTCCATGTCAAAAACGTCACCTACGATCCTGGTGTAAAAATCCAGTTTGGCAATCACGCCCGGCTCCTGGTTAACCAGTGATTGGGTATTAGGTGATTGCAGGTCCAATGACTATGAGCTATCAGATTTGATAACCTGACAGCTCATAGACTAATAGCGTCCCCCAAGTCGTCGGGCCGTCAGTCGTGAATTACCCTCAATCGCCGGTAACTGGCGTGGGCGCTGAGTCAGACCGGTCGTATCAGTCAGCGATTGCATAAACGCTACCAAGGCTTTCTTCTCAACTGGCGTTAAATCGAGTGGGGTTTCGGCTAGCGTCTGCCCATCAAGTTCAACGCCAATACCCCGGCCTCCACCCCGGTTATAAAACTCTACTACGTCATCTAATGTCTTGTATGCCCCATTGTGCATATAAGGCGCAGTTAAGGCCACATTCCGCACCGTCGGCGTTTTGAAAGCAAAGCGATGCAGAGCCTTCTGATAGGTATTAAATTTACCGAGGTCTGTATCAAGCTGAGCATGAGCGATTTTCGGTCGACGCGGTACGCCGATAATCTCACTCTCCGTTTTCTCGTAATGGGGTGGGGTAAAGCCGTTGTAAATCGGAAAAAAGTGGCAGGTAGCGCAGCGTGCTTTACCCATAAACAGATTAAATCCCAGCCGTTCATCCGCCGATAAAATCACCTCTTCACCACGCAGGTAACGATCTGGCCGGGCGTTAAGACTTGTTAAGCTGCGGATGTAGCAAGCCAAGGCGTTGCGGGCATTCTGCGCCGTTAGCCCATCTGCAAAAGATTCGGTAAACCAGGTTTTGTATTGTGAACTGGCCGAAAGTTTCTGCACTACTTCTTCGGGGGAGGTCCGCATTTCGTGGGCATTTCGGAGCACATCATGCGCCTGGTCTTCCAGAAAAGCCACGCGCGAATCATAAAACTGTGCATTCTGTAAACCCGCATTCAGTAGCGTCGGCGCATTCCGAATAACTGACTTCCTGCCTTTAAATGCCCTACTTTTTGTTCGGCCATCCGTAAAGGCCCGTTCTGGTTGGTGACACGATGCACAACTACGCGCGTTATTTCCCGATAGCAGTGGGTCGAAAAACAGGACGCGTCCTAACGCAACTTTCTGCGGAGTGCTGGCGAATACGGAAAAATTGGTAAGGTAATTAGTGCGGAAAGCACCTGAATCGGAAAGCGTGGCCACCGTTGGTGACAAAAATCGGCCGCTGGAAGCAACGGGAATCTTGAGCGACTGACGGGCCTGTTGCAACGTTCGGCATAGCGGATAAAGCTGGTCGCGGATAAAGGCAACCCGGTCGAACCGGGCAAAGTCGGGCGCTCGTTCCAGGCCCTGAATTGCTATTTCCCAGCGTTGCGCCATCTCCATAGCCAGCGGTTGAGAAAGTGGTCCTGCATACTGTTGGAAAGCCTGCCGAAGCGTCTGCAAGGTTACGACCGCTTCTGTAAGACCGCTTCGGATTTCGGGGGCATCGTAACCTGTAATCCCCCAGGTCAGCAGCCGAAACAGCTCCTGACGCATAGCCTCGAAAAGATCCGAAGTAGTAAGCCGATTGGCCGGTACACCCTGTTCCAGCCGTGATGCATACGACTGTAAAGCCGTTAATTCGCGTATTACTTCTGCTTTTTGGGTGGAATCATACGTAGGAAATAAATATGGTTCTACGACCTGAAGACCCGTTGGTGGAGTTAGGTTTTCACCGGGTTCATCCTGCTCAACTTCCATCACCGGCGGCCCATTAACCCGACCCGCCAGATAAGGCTGGTAATATTCCATCAACCATTCAATGCGCTTGTAATCCTGACGACTCCGACTAAACGCAGCCCGTAATGAATCGGCTGGGGCATTGGCCTGAACCAGTTGAGCAAGTCGCTGTAGCTTCTGATGAAAACGGGCCTTATCAATCAAAAACTGGTCATAAATCGCCTGGCTTTCAGCATCAGGTGGTGATTCGCTCGGCAGAAAAGCCGAAACTGTGATTATCAGAAGAAATAGACCTAATATTTTATACATAAGCTATATTCAAAACTGGCACAATAGAACGCAGATTTTTATGATCAATATGATTGTTTAAGCTATATAGCAATCACCAAAATCATAACTAATATTAACTATTATAAAAATCTGCGTTCTATTGTTATAGCTAGAAATGTAACGCCCTCAGTGGTAGCTAACTCGTCGAATATTATCCAGCAGCACGGCGGTAGCAATACCCACGTTCAGCGATTCGGCATCTCCATAACGAGGAATCGTTACCCGTTGTGTTACGTATTGGGCTACTTCCGGCCGGATTCCATTTGATTCATTACCCATTACTAGATAACCCGATTGGTTAAAAGCCAATGTATGTACGTCGTGTCCATCTAAAAACGCACCGTATACGTCAGTTGGTTTATTAACCGACTGGCTAAGGACGTTAACAATATCACCGTACCACCAGTTAACCCGCGTAAAGGAGCCTTTACTGGCCGAAATAACTTTCGGATTATACACATCTGCAGTGGTTTCAGAACATAGCACTTTCCGGATGCCATACCAGTCAGCAATACGTAGGATAGTGCCAAGGTTACCCGGATCGCGAATGTCGTCTAAAATAAGAGCAATCTCGTTGGCGTCAGCCAATAGCGGTCGGTTCTCTTTCGTTCTGACGATAGCCAGAGCCGCGTTATTACTTTCGAGCGTACCGATACGGGTTAACTCATCGGCTGATACGATTTCGAGGGGCGTTCGTTGGCGGTCTGTCAAGGGAACGTTTTCTTTGTAAAATCCTTCGGTCGCTACCACCAACTCGGTCTGGAATTCGGATTGTAACACTTCCTGAACGCTCTTGGCACCTTCGACCAGAAAAGCGCCGTGTTGCTGCCGATACTTTTTCTGCTGTAACGACTGAATGTATTTGATTTGATTTTTGGAAAGCATGAAAAAAATGTATGATGTCGTATGTATGATGTGCAGTTGGCGGCCAGGCCATACATTATACATCATACATCATGTATCAGCCGTCATTTTATTGCTGCTAACGGTCTGCCTGTCGGGTTGTTTCAGTTCTAAACAACTACGCACCAACGAATATATTCTGACAGCGCAGACCGTCAAAGGGAACCGGGCAATTTCAGTCGAAAATCTGGAAAGTCTGATTCCACAGAAACCCAATCGGCGGCTGTTGGGTCTGCCAATTACCCCCCAATTATGGTTTTACCAAATTGGTTTGCGCCGGTATAATCGGGAAGCTGCGGTGAAAGCATTACAAGCTAAAACAGCCGAATTCGAGCAGCGAAGTCAGCAACTGGCGAACCAGCCAAAAGAGCTGAAAAAACTAAATCGTCAATATGGTCGTCAGCTCAAACGGCTCCGGTTACGCGCGGAAGAAGGCAATGGATTAATGCGAAATTTTGGCGAACCGCCTACGTATTTTGTCGATGCCGATGCGAAGGCCAACGCAGCTAAAATGCAGAAATACCTGACCGACAAGGGTTTTTTCAACGCCCAGACGTCTTATAAACTCGACACGCTTCGTCGTCGTCGCCAGATTCGGGTCACTTACCTGATTAAGGAAAATGCCGGTTATTATCTGCGTAATGTTTATTACGAAATTGCTGACGCTCGTATCGACTCAATTGTTCGGCAATCACTCGATAAATCAAAACTCAAGATTGGCGACCGCTTCGATTTCGACAATATGGCGGGTGAGAAAGTCCGAATTGAATCGTTATTGCGTGATCAGGGTTATTATACCTTTTCGCGCCAATACATCCGGGCTACTGACGTCGATACGACGAAGCGTATTAGCGATCAGGGTGACTCACTCCACCGATCGGCCAACGTGTATTTGCAGATTCTGAATCCCCCCGGTCAATCAGCTCATCCGGTTTATCATATCGGCGATGTGGAGGTACGAATTAGTCCTGACGATACGCAACCGGCGGCTACATCCTACGGGCTCGACACAGTTAGACGAAATGGCGTTACTTATTTGCTAGGTGGCCGGAATATTTCGGCGCGACTTCTGGAAAGTAAAATCTGGTTCCGGCCTAACCAACTCTACAGCCAGACTAACTACCGCGAAACGCAGCGGTCGCTGTTTTTGCTGAACCAGTTCAAATTTGTTAACCTGAACTTTACCGATACCACCAATCGGCGCCTGCGTATGCTCATTACGGCTTCGCCCCTGGATAAATACGATTATACCTTCGAAAGTGGTGTCTTTGTGCTGACCCAGACACGGCCGGGGCCATTTGCCAACGTTACTTTTCGGGTAAGAAATCTATTCGGTGGCCTGGAAACCTTCGAAACAACTGTCCGTTACGGCATTGAATATCAGTCCGGTTTTGCCACAGATCAGACAAGCAGTCAGAATTTTTATCAATCGAATGAATTTGGCGTTACCAGTTCATTAACGTTTCCGCAAATTTTATTTCCGGGCCGGTTGCGATTCGGTTTTAATGCGTACAATCCCCGCACACAGGTTAGTCTGAGTTTTAACAATACCATTAGACCCGACTATAAACGTTCGCTACTTCGGGCGACTATGGCCTATAACTGGCAGACTTCACCCTCTAAACAGTTCAGCTTACTAATTGCTGATATTAACCTGATTAACGCTAATTTCAATACGGGGGACATCGGAGAAGCCTTTCAAAAACAACTGGAATTGCAACGGCAGCTAGGCAGTACGGTTTACCTGAGTTTCCGGAAATCACTCAGTTCCAGCTTTAGTTTTGCCTATACCTATAATACAAATGTTACCGGCCAGAACCGTCGGGCGAACTTCTTCCGGGCAACAGCCGAATCGGGTGGCACAACGCTTAACTTCTTTTCCAACAAAACGATTGAGCACTGGAGCGACTCGGCGGTAACCGGGCTCCAGTTTTATAAATTTCTACGATTCAGCGTCGACTACCGACATTATATTCCTCTCCGCCCCCGCACGACGCTTGCTTTCCGGGTTAACACGGGATTGGTCTACGGTTACGGTCCCGGTAGAACAGCCCCTTACGAAAAATTATTTTTTGCCGGTGGTAGCAACAGCCTGCGGGCCTGGTTACCCCGACGGCTTGGGCCGGGTTCAGAATTCCCGCAATCCAACCCAAACAATCCACAAATGCCCGTTTTTAACCCACGCTATACAGACCAGTTTGCCTATACGTTTGAAAAACCCGGTGACATGATTATTGAAGGCTCCGCCGAGTTACGGGGTCGCTTATTCCACCTCGGAACTGATATTAACGGCGCGGTTTTCATCGATGCTGGTAATGTCTGGGCCATACATGATGCTCCCAGGCGAACGGGCGAACAGTTCCAGTTAAATACATTCATTCCTCAAATTGCTGTAGGAACTGGCGTTGGGCTCCGGCTTGATTTTTCGTTCTTCGTCATTCGTTTTGATGGAGGTATCAAAGTATGGGACCCTGCTCGGCGTTATCCGGACCCAACTGCCAATGATGGTTCTATTAAAGACGAGCGATTTATCCTGCCTCAATTCTCACTTCGTCGGCTGTCCAGCGGCCCCAACCCGTTGATTATCAACTTTGGTATTGGTTACCCATTCTAAACGGCGATTGACTTAACAGAATTTAACGGTTAAAACCTGCCAAAATGACAGCATAACCGAACCTTTCTTCGTAATTTTGTAAAATAGAGTTGATAGTCGGCAGTTATTAGCCAATAGTTAACGGTCATTAAAGACTTAACTATCAGCTAATAACTGCCGACTATCGACTAGTGACTATCGATTATTATGCTTATCCCCGAACTGAACATACTGCAACCTGCTGATAAGGAACAAATCGACCAGCCTCGCACGTCGGAAGATGAACTGGCGGTTGGCAAGAAACGGCTCTATATTGAAAGTTACGGTTGCCAGATGAATTTTGCCGATAGTGAAATTGTCGCGGCTGTGATGCGTAATGCAGGTTTCGCAACAACTTCCTCGGCCGACGAAGCGGATTTGATTTTCCTGAATACCTGCGCCATTCGCGACAATGCCGAGCAGAAGGTTCGTCACCGGCTGAAGCATCTGAATGCCCTAAAACGCCAGAAACCAGAGTTACTGGTTGGTATGCTTGGCTGTATGGCCGAGCGGCTCAAAACCAAACTGCTGGAAGAAGAAAAGGTGGTTGACATTGTAGCTGGCCCTGATGCCTACCGTGATATTCCGAAACTGGTCGAAGAAGCCGAGTCGGGACAGAAAGCGGTAAACGTTTTTCTGTCGCGGGAAGAAACCTACGCCGATATCTCGCCCATCCGCCTGAACTCCAACGGTGTAACGGCTTTTGTCTCGATTATGCGTGGTTGCGACAACATGTGCAGTTTCTGCGTCGTACCATTCACCCGTGGTCGGGAGCGCAGCCGCGACCCGCATTCCATCGTTCGCGAAGCACAAGACCTGTTTGACCGAGGTTACCGCGAGGTAACGCTGCTGGGACAGAATGTGGACTCGTATAAATGGCAAATGGCCGAGGGCGCGGGGCATGGGGAACAAGCCGATTCAGCCACTTCTCCTTTATCCATTACCCCTATTCCCGCTGCCCCTACCACCTTCGCCAATCTTCTCGAAATGGTGGCGCAAATACATCCGGATCTGCGTGTACGCTTTTCAACCTCGCACCCAAAAGACATTACGGACGATGTGCTGCATACGATGGCCAAGTACGAGAACATCTGCAACTATATCCACCTGCCCGCTCAAAGCGGTAACAGTCGGGTGTTGAAGCTGATGAACCGAACGTATGACCGCCCCTGGTACATTGGCAAAATTGACCGGATTCGCGAAATTCTGGGCGAAGGCTGCGGCATCTCTACGGACATGATTTCGGGCTTTTGCACCGAAACCGAGGATGAGCATCAGGAATCGTTGTCGCTGATGGATTATGTCAATTACGATTATGCCTACATGTTTGCTTACTCCGAACGACCCGGCACATTAGCTGCGAAGAAATACGCCGACGATATTCCGGAAGATGTCAAAAAACGACGCCTGAACGAAATCATTGCCAAGCAACTGGCACACTCTGCTGAACGGAATCAGCGACACATCGGGCAGGTTCAGCGGGTACTGATCGAAGGTACCTCCAAGCGTTCCAATGACTTTCTGTGCGGCCGGAATGACCAGAACAAGATGGTCGTTTTCCCAAAAGGGACTTATCAGAAAGGCCAGTACGTCAATGTATTAGTAACTGAATGTACATCGGCTACACTGCGGGGAGAAGTTATATAAACGTGGTGTCGGTTTTGAGAAACCGACATCCTTACTCCAAATGGGCCGGTTTTGAGAAACCGACACCACAGTAGGAATGAATAATCAGGAAATTCAGAGTGTTAAACAACGTTTCGGTATAATTGGAAATGCTTCAGCGCTTAACTACGCCATTAACGTAGCGATGCAAGTGGCCTCCACCGACCTAACCGTACTCATTACGGGTGAGAGCGGGAGCGGTAAAGAATCATTTTCGAAAATCATCCACAGCCTGAGTGCCCGTAAACATGGTCAGTTTATTGCCATTAACTGCGGAGCTATTCCCGAAGGAACCATTGATTCAGAGTTGTTTGGGCACGAAAAAGGATCGTTTACCGGAGCCGTCGACGCGCGTAAAGGGTACTTTGAGACGACTAATGGCGGCACTATTTTCCTAGACGAAATCGGTGAAATGCCACTTGGTACCCAAGCTCGGCTATTACGGGTTCTGGAAAACGGAGAGTTCATCCGTGTCGGTTCTTCGAAAACCCAGAAAACCGATGTGCGCGTAGTAGCGGCTACGAATGTGAATCTGCTGGATGCCGTTGAGAAAGGGAAGTTTCGGGAAGATTTGTATTACCGGCTTAACACCGTGCCTATCTATGTGCCTCCCCTACGTGAGCGAGGCACCGACATTGAACTGCTTTTCCGGAAGTTTACGACTGATTTCGCTGAGCGCTATCGCATTAAGCCATTGCAATTGACCGACGACGCGAAACAAGCGCTAATGGCATTTCCGTTTCCGGGGAATATCCGCCAGTTGAAAAATATTGCTGAGCAGATTTCCATTCTTGAATCCGAACAAAATAAGCCTATTGACGCACAGACGCTGGCGAAATACCTGCCTCAGTCGCAGCAAACCAGCCGGACGTTAGCGTTATTTCCACAAGCGAATGGTAGTAATGGAGCCGACAATTTTTCAGAGCGCGAACTACTCTATAAAGTGCTGTTCGATATGCGCCGGGATGTGAATGACCTAAAAAAACTCATTCGCGATGTATTGGGCAATGAACAGGACGGTCGACAGATTCTGAATAATCATAAAGACTTATTCGATTCTATTACACCCGATGGCGACAATCGCCCACCTTCCGAGCTAAGTATAACACGCTTTCTGCCTGCCACCAACGGAACAACCCGGCCGGAAACATCGATCCCTGTTATACCCCCTTCTGAAGCCTACGGCAGCCACCCACCGGTACAGATTTTCGACGACGTAGACGGTGACATCAACGATATTACGGTGGAAGACGTAAGCCACGAAACCGAAGAAGACGATTCGCTCTCGCTCGAACGCCAGGAGAAAGAAATGATTCTGAAAGCACTCCGGCGGAATAACAACAAACGAAAGTATGCAGCCCAGGCACTCGGTATTTCAGAGCGGACGTTATACCGGAAAATCAAACAGTATGAAATTGATGAAGAGTAAATTTCAGTTAGCAGTTAACAGTAATCAGTTAGCAGTGAAGTACATCCGGAAGTCGTGGTTTTTACTGTTTACTGTTGGCTGCTCACTGTTAACTGTTAGTTGTGGTGTTTATTCCTTCACTGGCACAACGCTATCGCCGGATATTAAGAGTGTAACGGTCAATAACTTTGTGCTGGCCACGGCAGGTGGACCAGCTAACTTACCGTTGACATTCAATGAAAAATTAAAGGAATATTATCAGCGCTACACGAATCTAAAAGTCGTACCAGCCAACGGCGATATGGTGCTGGAAGGAAATATTACGGGTTATGATCTGCTGGCGGTGGCCCCAACGGCTCAGGATCAGGCGGGTGCTAACCGATTGCAAATCACCGTACTGGCTCGTTTTTATAATAATAAGGATGAGAGTAAGAACTTCGAACAGTCGTTCTCTTTTTACAAAGATTTCCCGCAGAGTCAGACGCTAAGCCAAAACGAGAGCCGCTTAGTCCCCCAAATTTTGGATCAGATAGTCCTGGATATATTCAATAAAACTGCCGCTGACTGGTAATTTCAGGGAACAGTGAGTAGTCAGCAGTGAACAAGTATCCCGTTAATTTTCTACTTTTGAGTACGCTATTTAGTACTATCCTCCACTGGTAACTGATCACTGCTTCCTGTTCACTGCTTATGCTAGCCCTCGATAAAGAAACGTTCTCCTATTGGGTTACTACCCCAGATGACCTTACGCCTACTGATTTCGTACAGTTACAGGAAAGCCTGGAAGTATACCCTTATTGCCAGGCTCTGTATACGCTAACCGCAAAGGCAGCTTCAGCCCATCAGAAGAATCAAACCGTAAGTTACGTTCGGCAGGCGGCTGCTCATGCGCTCAGCCGTAATGCCTTACGAAAACTGATTGAGAATGAGTTTCAATGGTCGGAGAATTTGTTGACCCGGTTAAATGAATTGTCGGCTAAACACGTTCCTATTCCTGAAGATTATCAGCAGGAAAGTTACGCGCTCTTTAAAGCAAAAACGGGAATAGGTAATGGTTTTCCGAAATTATCGTTGCTTCGCTTGCCGGGTCAGAACGTTCCGGAGCAAACAGTAACCGTACCGACTCCAGAGGACCCCACATTAGCTGAAACTAACCTACAAAATGACCTGGCTCAGATCGCAGAAGTAGCCCCTGATCAATCGGTACTCTCGCCCGTTGATTTGGAACGCCAGCGACAGCTAGACTTAATAGACAGCTTTATTAAAAAAGAGCCACGCATTTCTCCGGTACGTACTAAACTTGGCGAACCCCTTGATCAAGAGGATTTAACTAAGCGAAACAAAGTGGCTGGTGGCGGTTTGGTGACCGAAAGTTTTGCTAAAATTCTGGAGAAGCAGGGTAAAATTGACAAGGCCCGCGAAATATACGAGCAGCTAATAGTGAAAAATCCGGAGAAAAAAGCGTACTTTGCGGCAAAAATTGGTGAATTAACGAGTACGGCTGATCAGTCAGCTAAATCCTAAAACTTCGGTTCACTGTAACTAATAACTGATAAACGCACCGGCGTTCCGGTGACAACTGACATTCATGGTAACGGCAACTATCGTTCTCATTTGTATTCTTACTGTTTTACTGATTCTGATTGTACTTATTCAGAACTCCAAAGGTGGTGGACTGGCTGGTGAATTAGGCGGCTTAGGTTCTAACCAACTTATGGGCGTAAAGAAAACCACCGACCTGCTTGAGCAGATCACCTGGGGGCTTGGTATCGCCGTTATGGTCCTGTCGCTGGCTTCTTACATCATGGTTGACCGCAATCAGGTTACAGGTATCAATAGCGCCAACGTTGAGCGGGCGCAGACCCAAACGCTGCCAGGTGCCGCAGCACCAGCTCCGAACGCAGCAAACGGCGCAGCACCAAGTCAGGCCGCTCCGGGAGCTGCTACGCCAGGCGCTTCAACTTCGGCCCTGACGCCCCAGAAATAGAATTGATAAGAAGTGGTTACTAAAAAAGGCTCTGGTACGCACCAGAGCCTTTTTTAGTAACCACTTCTTACGCCACTGCCTGCGCCAGCAGTTGCCGGGCTATGGGCAGTAATGTCTCCTGAACTGGGTAGGTGCGATTGCTTTCCAGGATAAACGTAGCCGGATTGGGCAAATGGCGATGCCGCCGGATGAGGTCGAGTTTGATGTTCTCAAACGTGTTGATCAGACCCTTTCGCACGGCTTCCACAAAACGGAGTTGCATTAAACGCCCACCCGGTTCCTGCTCAGAATAAAGCGTCATGCAGAAATAATAAATCTGTGTTTCAGTCTGGTTAGGGGCATGGAGCAATAAATAACCTTCCTCTGGGCGCAGGGGTAATACACCAATAGGGGCCAGTGTTAACGACCGAGCAATTTCGCTCCAGCGCTGCTGCCCTTCTTTAAGCATAGACTGAAATCGAGGCAGCGCAAAATCCATTATAGCATCAACTTCGGCCATAAATTCATCCTCTGGCACCTCCGATTTATATGTAATTCGTGGGGGTGGACCGGTTATTCCACTTACCCGCTTGGGAAACGCAGCATTTAGCGTACCTTTGCCCCTCGAAAAACGAACGCCAGCGTCGTAATGACTCTGCAAATCAGGGAGATCGGGACAAAGTCTATGTGCCAAAAAGTTAGTCTGCACTGTTTGTAAGTATGCCATGACGACATATTTCTGGTACTCCGCATCGAGCCAATTTTGTGTAAACCAGTCAGGTTGTAATTTTTTCATCGCTTTAAATAGTCTCTTTATCAGCGTATGACTAGGGTAAAGTAGCAAACTACTGGAAAACTGCCAAATTCTATTCGTTAAAACGCCTTAATCCGCCGAAGGAATTAACGAAAAAAGCAGCAGTTCACAGTATGTCAGTATAGAGTCTGAAAATTTGACAGTTTGGCCGCCGTTGGCACAGTAATTGGCAATCCATGCAAAGCGTGTACTAATTGCACAACTAGTTTAATAACCTTAATCAACTAATCATTATGGTAGCAGAAACGGAAAGCGTTAAAGTGAACGTGAAACCGCTGGCTGACCGGGTGCTGGTAGAAGCCGCTCCGGCCGAAGAAAAAACCTCTTTCGGAATCATCATTCCCGATACGGCCAAAGAAAAACCCCAGCGTGGTACGGTCGTTGCCGTTGGTGCTGGTAAGAAAGATGAGCCGCTGACGGTTCAGGTGGGCGATACGGTGTTGTATGGCAAATATGCCGGTACAGAAATCACCGTTGATGGCAAAGAGTACCTCATCATGCGTGAATCCGACATTTTCGCAATCCTGTAAGCTGATTATGAATTACTAATCGGGGTCGCCCGTGCGGATGAATGATGAATTGCTTTTCAAGAGTCACATTATCATTCGTCAGCTCAAATTCATAATTAATCATTCATAATTCATCATTAACCAATCATGGCTAAGAAAATATTTTTCGATACCGAAGCCCGTGAGCGCATTAAGAAGGGTGTAGATACCCTCGCCGACGCGGTAAAAGTTACTCTGGGTCCTAAAGGCCGTAACGTTATTCTTGACAAAAAATTCGGCTCACCTGCTATCACCAAAGATGGTGTAACGGTAGCTAAAGAAATTGAACTGAAAGACGCCATGGAAAACATGGGCGCTCAATTGGTTAAAGAAGTAGCTTCGAAAACGGCTGATTCGGCTGGTGATGGCACCACGACCGCTACCGTTCTGGCCCAAGCTATCTATTCTATCGGTGCTAAAAACGTAGCCGCTGGTGCTAACCCAATGGATCTGAAACGCGGTATCGACAAAGCCGTTCAGGCCGTAACCGCAAACCTGTCAGAACAGGCACAAACTATTGGCGACGACTTTGGTAAAATCGAGCAGGTAGCTACCATTTCGGCTAACCATGACGAAGAAATCGGCAAAATGATTGCCGAAGCCATGAAGAAAGTCGGTAAAGAAGGAGTTATCACGGTTGAAGAAGCACGCGGTACTGAAACGGAAGTTAAAACCGTAGAAGGTATGCAATTCGACCGCGGCTATCTGTCGCCTTACTTCGTGACCAACACCGAAAAAATGGAGGTTGAGCTGGATCGTCCGTTCATCCTGATTTCGGAGAAGAAAGTATCGTCGATGAAAGAACTCCTGCCGGTGCTGGAGCAGGTGGCTCAGACGGGCCGTCCGTTGCTGATCATCGCAGAAGACGTTGACGGAGAAGCACTGGCTACGTTGGTAGTTAACAAAATCCGGGGTGCGCTGAAAGTTGCCGCCGTGAAGGCTCCGGGCTTTGGCGATCGCCGGAAAGCTATGCTGGAAGACATCGCTATCCTAACGGGTGGCCAGGTTATTAGCGAAGAGCGCGGTTTCAAACTCGAAAACGCTACGATCGACTATCTGGGCCAGGCTGAAAAAATCCTGATCGACAAAGACAACACAACTGTTGTGAACGGTGTCGGTCAGAAAGAAGATATCACAGGCCGTGTGAATCAAATTAAAGCTCAAATCGAGAACACGACGTCGGATTACGACCGCGAGAAATTGCAGGAGCGTCTGGCGAAGTTGTCGGGTGGTGTTGCTATCCTCTACATTGGTGCCGCTACCGAAGTAGAAATGAAGGAGAAGAAAGACCGCGTTGATGATGCGCTGCACGCAACCCGCGCTGCCGTTGAAGAAGGTATCGTAACGGGTGGTGGTATTGCGTTAATCCGTGCTATCCCTGCTCTAGATGGTATCAATGCTAGTAACGAAGACGAAAAAACCGGTGTTAACATCATCCGTCAGGCACTGGAATCTCCACTACGTACTATTGTTGCCAACGCTGGTGGTGAAGGTTCTGTAGTTGTGAACAAAGTAAAAGATGGTCAAGGTGGTTTTGGTTACAACGCTAAGAACGATACGTTTGAAGATCTGTTCGCAGCTGGTATCATCGACCCGAAAAAAGTATCACGCTTGGCACTGGAAAACGCAGCGTCGATCGCAGGTCTGCTGCTGACGACGGAGTGTGTGATTGCTGATGAGCCAGAAGAAGCTCCAGCCGGTGGCGGTGGCCATGGTCACCCAGGCGGTGGTATGGGCGGCATGATGTAAGATCAGGTCACTAATAGATAACAAAAATGCTCCCGACTGTTTAGTTGGGAGCATTTTTGCTTATGGGCTGGTATACTCTATAACTTCCAAGTTCTCGCAAGTCTACACTTTTAAGAATTCTTTGTTAACGCCTGCCCTTAACAAGGGTATGGTAACCCGAAACCAGCCTTCTATTTCTTCAATTAGCGGTCCTTGGTAATTTAGCAATCGGTATTTGTCGGCAATATTATTCAGCCCTACCCCGTTCGAATCAACTCGTACATTACGACGCTGGATATTATTTTCAACGATTAACTGTCCTTCTACGGTCGTAAGAATGCGAATGGTAAGTGGCTCATTGGATAAGGTTCGGTTGTGCTTAACTGCGTTCTCAACCAGCAGTTGCAACGTCAGTGGCGGAATAAGCGTCTCAGCGAAAGTAGCCGACACCATTAACTCCGTCTGTATACTGCGCCCAAATCGGGTCTTTAGTAGATGAAAATACGATTGGATAAAAGTCAGTTCAAGACTAAGCGTTGTGAGTTCCTGATCAGCCGCCCGTAGTAAATAGCGATAAACGCTGGATAATTCATCTACATAATCAGTTGCCTGCCGGGGATTTTCATCAATAAGCGAAGAAAGTGTGTTTAACGCATTGAACAGAAAGTGGGGATTAACCTGACTTTGCAGGGCTTTCATCTGTGCGTCAGTATGTTGCTGTTTAAGCTGCTGTAACGCAAGATCAGCCTGGAGTTGACGACGTAGGTGTTGTTCACGTTCGCGCAGGAGTTCCTGCTCCGCCATGACCTGTCGCGCTACCTGCTGCCGTTGTCGATACGATAGTCCTAATGATACACAGGCCAGATCGATTAATATACCTACCTGCATAATGAAACTAGGGTGTATGGGCAATGGCAGACGGTTCAGAAAGTCAACGCCCTGGTCAGTATAGGTCAATAGTTGTACGGATGCAATCATTTGGCCTGTCCATAAAGCCAGGGTTCCTACGAAAAAGAAGCGGGCTAAAATATCCGTACGTCTTAAATGAGCAATAAAGGTGTATAGGATGGTTAGATTCGTGGACAGCATAATAATTGCCCGCCCGATATTCAGTTGAGTTTCATGCCACTCGGTTTGCCATAGTGACGAAAATAAATTGAAGTAAATTTCAGGCACAACCATTATCAGCCATACCAATTGCATACCCCGGTACCAACGCAGCAACGTTGGCTTAGTCTCCAGATTAATGAACGTAAGGGCCAGTTCCAGATACAGTACCGAAAACAGGTTAAATGGGACAGTCCGTATAAAAGCCAGTACATTAGGTATCGGACGTAGCAATTCTGCACTAAACGAGACCATCCACAAAAAAATATACAAGCCATAGAGCGCATAAATTCGCTCCCGACGAGTAATCCACTGAATCAGATTAGCTGCTAGAATAACAGCAGTAGCTCCGGTGTAAAGTAGCAGCCATTGTTCGTAGGAAGGTAATCGTAAATTCATGTGCCGATGCTACGTAGTTCAAAACGAAAATACACAAAAGTCGCTTCACATCCTTATTTTTCCAGTTCACCAGATTGCTGGTTGGGCTGGCCGTAGAAAGCAGTCAATTTTGGGCTATAGTCATAAACACAAATACTATAACGCATGACACCCCAGCGCATTCTTTTCGCCACTGTAGCTTTCGACGGGCATTTCAGCCCCTTAACTAGCCTTGCTGTTCATCTCCACAATCTCGGCCACGATGTACGCTGGTATGTGGGTGGTCATTATGGCGAACGAGTCAAAAAGCTTGGGCTTATCCATTATCCTACTATAAAAGCTCAGGTGATCAACCAGGAAAATATGGATGAACTCTTTCCCGAACGCAAAACAATTAAGAACCCAATTAAACGCGCTCAGTTCGATGTTAAGGAGACATTCTTAAATCCGGTACCAGGCTATGTTGAGGATCTGATGGCCATTCATACCGACTGGCCTTTCGACCTAATCGTTTACGATTTAGCTTGTTTGGGTGCACTATTTGTGCAGCAGTTGCTTTCCATCAAAGGCGTTGCTATTGGCGTATTGCCATTATTCGAAAGTGAAGTCAATTTACCCTCCGACAACCCTAATCAGTTTCCGCTCAAGCGTTTATTAATCCGCTGGACTAATCGAGCCAAGCTTTATTTCTCCTTCAAGGTCGTCATGAAGCCTTGCAATATTCTACACAACGAGTTACGTGAACGATACGGTTTGCTGCCAGAATCAGGCTTTATGTTTGAATCCGTATTCCGAAATGCTCATTATTATTTACAAAGCGGAGTACCTGGTTTTGATTATCCATACCGAAAACTTCATCCCAATGTCCGGTTCATTGGCCCACTTCTACTCCATCGGTTGGGTAAAAAGGTTCCGTTTGCTCACGCTGAGCGCACGTTAGCCTATAAACGAGTCGTACTGGTGACGCAGGGTACCGTCGAACGGAATGTGGAGAAGATTATCGTACCGACGCTCGAAGCGTTCAAAAATGAGTCTGATATAATGGTAATTGTCACGACGGGCGGTTCGGGAACGTCGGAGCTGCGGCAACGGTATCCACAATCGCATTTCTTGATCGAAGACTTTATTGATTACGATGCTGTGATGCCTTATGTGAGCGTGTATGTTACCAATGGTGGCTACGGAGGGGTTATGCTGGCCTTGCAACACAAACTGCCAGTTGTGGTGGCAGGTGTGCACGAAGGTAAAGATGACATTGCAGCCCGGGTTCGATTCAACCAGGTAGGTATTGATCTTAGGACAGAAACACCTAAACCTACCCAAATTCGGCGGGCTGTAACGGAAGTATTGACCAGTACGCAATATCGCCAACGGGCACAGCTATTAAGTACAGAACTCGCTCATTATCAACCTAACGCGTTAATAACCGAGTACATTCATAACCTCCTGGCGAACAAGATCGAATCTACCATAGTCGCTTAAACAGTTTTCAAAAATAGATTTTGTCCGCTCAGCCAACTTTAGTAATACTTTGGTACTTTTGAGTGACTTTGCAGGTGACGTTTGCAACGTAGTCGATCCCATTCAACAGCTTAACACTTATGAGGAAATTCTTCTCCGCAGAAAGCCTTTTTCAGGACAGTGGCCTTGCTTTTATCCGAATTATTGTGGGTTTGTTTTTGGCTTATCACGGCTGGGAAGTATTTGATCCGGCTCAGATGAAGCAATATGCTGCCTGGGATGTTTTTAAAGAATCAACTTCACCTTCATTTATGGTTTATCTTGGCAAAGGTTCTGAGCTAGTGGCAGGCGTGCTGCTTACGATTGGCTTAGTTACCCGACTGGCCTGTCTCCTGATTATTGGGACAATGCTGTACATTACATTTTTCGTAGGGCATGGGAAGTTCTGGTACGAAGACCAACATCCATTTTTGTTTGTGCTGCTTGCCGTAGTGTTTATATTCACTGGCCCCGGCAAATGGAGTCTTGATGCGCGATTGGGCGGGAAGAACAAGAGCGGTGGACTCTGAGAAACGAACCTCTACTCTGATAGGATGCGTATTGACGGAATCCCTTTTTACGATATTATAGATAAACAAAAAAGCCAAGCGAGACACTCTCTTGGCTTTCTGATTTACTCAACGTTATGAAAAACTTTTCTTTTCGACACAATTATAAAACAAAAATAACAAAAAAATGTCCGTTCCTCAAAAAAAAAATATCTATTACATATAACTTATTAGAAAACAGACGATTAATGTTATAACTAAGTATAAATAAGGAAGTAATTTTATCACCCTACATTATTACTACTTATTAACAAAATAGGCATTTTTTTGAATTTACGACTATACATGTAATCATTAATCGATAGAAGGAAATAGGTAGATTTCCTTCTTAGAAAAACGTATTAACTATACATCATTCCATCGCGAATTACGAGTTTACGGTCGGCGAGGTCGGCTAAATGTTCGTTGTGAGTTACAATTACGAGCGTCTGCCCAAACTCATCGCGTAGCCGAAAAAATAACTGATGGAGTTCTTCGGCGTTGCGGGAATCCAGGTTTCCACTGGGTTCATCAGCGAAAACGATAGCTGGTTGATTAATTAAAGCACGCGCTACTGCAACCCGTTGCTGCTCACCGCCTGAGAGCTGTGAAGGTAAATGCGACGCCCGATCACGCAGTCCAAGCAAGGCCAGTAACTCTCCCGCTCGCTGCCGTACCTGATCGTCGTCGGTACCAGCAATGAATCCCGGTAAACAAACATTTTCGAGGGCGGTAAACTCAGGGAGTAGATTATTAAACTGAAACACAAAGCCGATTCGCTTATTCCGAAATTCGGCTAGCTGGCTGTCATTCAGCGTAAAAACGTTTTGCCCGTCAATTAATAACTCGCCGAAATCCGGCCGGTCGAGCGTTCCCAGAATCTGAAGCAAAGTTGTTTTGCCAGCACCCGAAGCGCCAACAATCGAGACAACTTCACCGGCTTCGATGGACACATTGATTCCTTTCAGGACAGATAAATTGCCGTATTGACGGCGTATATCGGTAGTTTGGAGAAGCGACATTTGATAAATGACGACCGGGTCGCCGGTGCGATTATGAGTGATGAATTATGACGGAACCGCTCGTATGGTGGAAAATGATGAACAGCCTGCATCGGCTTTCATTCATCATTTATCATTCATAATTCATCATTTCCAACTAACTTGCCGCGCAAAAATACGATTTCCAACTCTCCTTGTTGCAGTTGTCATGAATATACACGAGTATCAGGGTAAAGAAATTCTCAAAAAATACGGCGTCCGGATTCAGGAGGGCATCGTGGCTGAGTCACCCGAAAAAGCCGTTGAAGCCGCCAAACAGATTATGGCGCAGTCGGGCTCCAAGTTTGTCGTCGTGAAATCGCAGATTCACGCGGGCGGACGGGGTAAAGGCAAAATCGTCGGCAGCGAGCAACGCGGGGTAGCCCTGGCAAAATCTGTTGATGATGTACGCGACATCGCCAAAAATCTGATTGGGAACGTACTCGTTACGCACCAGACTGGCCCTGAAGGTAAAAAAGTCAACAAGGTACTCGTAGCACAGGATGTATTTTATCCGGGGGCTTCGGAGCCTAAAGAAATGTACATCAGTATCCTGCTCGACCGTAGCAAAGCCTGCAACGTCATTATGGCCAGTACCGAAGGCGGTATGGATATTGAAGAGGTAGCCGAGAAGACGCCTGAAAAAATTGTTAAAGAATGGATCGACCCCGCCGTTGGCTTACAGCCTTTTCAGGCACGTAAGGTCGCTTTCGGCCTTGGCCTGACCGGCGAAGCATTTAAAGAGATGGTTAAGTTCGTAACTTCTCTCTACAATGCTTATGTTGATACAGATGCGTCGATGTTTGAAATCAATCCGGTGCTAAAAACATCGGATAACAAAATCCTCGCTGTAGACGCCAAAGTAAATCTGGACGATAATGCCTTATATCGCCATCCTGACCTGGCGAACCTGCGTGACATTTCAGAAGAAGATCCGCTCGAAGTGGAGGCATCGTCTAATGATCTGAACTATGTGAAGCTTGACGGTAACGTTGGTTGCATGGTCAATGGAGCGGGTCTGGCGATGGCCACGATGGACATTATCAAGCTGTCGGGTGGCGAACCCGCCAACTTCCTTGATGTAGGCGGTGGAGCTAACGCTAAAACTGTAGAAGCGGGTTTCCGGATTATCCTGAAAGATCCTAATGTAAAAGCAATTCTGATCAATATCTTCGGCGGTATTGTCCGTTGCGACCGTGTGGCTACAGGTGTTGTAGAAGCTTACAAAGCCATTGGTGATATTCCCGTGCCGATCATTGTACGTTTGCAGGGCACCAATGCAGCCGAAGGCGCTAAAATCATTGATGAGTCTGGCCTGAAAGTTCAGTCGGCTGTTGAGTTGAAGGAAGCCGCTGAAAAAGTTCGGCAGGTTGTTGAGGCCTTATAATTAACGTATTTTGTCATTCCAACGAAGAAGGAATGACAAAATAGAAAAGCCGGAGTTTGCGCTCCGGCTTTTTCGTATTTAAACTGCCTAACCTGTTAACGTCTTCCGTTATAATACTTCATCGCATCAGGCAGCAATTTTTGCAGATCGTCAATCCGGCGAGCATCCGATGGGTGGTCAGATAGAAACTCTGCCGGCGCTTTTCCTCCACTGGCTTTTGCCATTCGCTGCCAGAACGTAATAGCCTCATTCGGATTATAACCTGCCATTGCCATGAAGATCAGACCGAGGTGGTCAGCTTCCGACTCCTGACGGCGGCTGTGCGGCAATCCTACCCCATATTGATAAGCCAGCGGACCGACTACCCCAAATGCCTGCTGAAACAGAGCCTGTGTTTGTGGACTCCGAGCTGAGGAGGCAATTCCAGTAGCTACCTGACCAGCCTGAAGTAATCCGTTGGCGACCAGCCCTTCGCTCATGCGTTCGTTACCGTGTTCGGCAATGGCGTGCGATACCTCATGACCTAATACCGTAGCTAAACCAGCCTCATTCTGTGTATAAGGAAGGATGCCCGAATACACGACAATTTTACCACCCGGCATACACCAGGCGTTCACCTGATTACTCTGCACCAGGTGATATTCCCATTTGAAGCCCTCCAGTCGTTTGCTGTATCCATTACTATTCATATAGCTTTCAACAGCCTGTCGAATCCGATCGCCAACCCGATTTACCATAGCAGCGTCACCACTGCTACTGACTACCCGACTAGTATCAAGAAATGCCTTATACTGCGTAAAACTCATCGCCAGCATCTGGTCTGGCGGTACTAAAATCAGTTGCTTTCGGCCCGTTAGAGGTACCTTCTCGCAGGCGCTAACCGCAAGTGCAAGTACCAACATGACGATTATTGTATTTTTCATTGGTCGTTATAGGTTTTCGTTGAATGGTTTCTGACAGTATACGACCTATAAGATGCCCGAATTGTTCAAATTTTTACGGACAGGTGCGGTCTGGCTGCCATTAGTCCTTAGATTTGCAATCTTCGTATAAGTTTAAACTAACGCGGCTGGGCGGTCAATTCCGCATCCTGTGCGTTTCATAAGCGGACATTCTGCCCGCATTACATGTATGAAAATTATTTGCGTTGGCCGCAACTACGCCGAACACATCAAAGAACTTCAGAACGAGCAGCCTGATGATCCGGTCATTTTCATGAAACCCGAAACGGCCATTCCCCTCCGGAACGAACCGTTTTTTTATCCTAGCTTTTCCAACGATGTTCACCATGAAGTTGAAATTCTAGTCAAAATCAACCGGGTCGGTAAAAACATCGACGAAAAATTTGCTCATAAATATTACGACGAAATAGGAATTGGGATCGATTTCACAGCTCGCGACGTGCAGAGCAAACTGAAAGCAAAGGGCTTGCCGTGGGAATTAGCGAAGGGGTTTAACGGCTCCGCACCAATCTCGTCGTTCGTTCCTAAAACAGATTTTCCTGATCTGCAAAATCTGGCTTTTCACCTGGATATTAACGGCGAAACCCGTCAGCGAGGCAATACGAGCATGATGCTATTCAAAATCGATTACCTGATTTCGTTTGTATCGCGGTATTTTCTGCTGCAACAGGGCGACATTCTTTTTACGGGAACGCCCAGCGGTGTTAGCGCGGTGAAGGTTGGCGATCAGCTCACGGCTTATATTGAAGACCAGAAAATGCTGGAGATTGACGTTAAATAACAAACTGGAGCGCCTGCCCATTTTCCGCTTTTGAGACAATTTTTTGCTTTTCTTTTTTTCTGTATTGCCGCTTTTCTAGGGATTAATCGATCTTTTGGACAAACCGGTCTTACTCAACCCCCAAAGCTATCGAACCCAGCTGCACCAACGGGTTCTACACTGGCTGGTCTGATTCAGCCAGGCTACTTTCTGTTTCCGATTCAACCGGGGATGCAAAACTCGCTGGCTGGGGGCCTGGGCGATTTGCGGGCTAATCACTTTCACGCAGGATTGGATATTCGCACCGGTGGTCGCGAGGGGCTGGACGTGCACGCAGCCGCTGACGGTTATGTTTCCCGAATTGCAGTCTTCACTGGTGGCTATGGCAACGTCATATTTATTAAGCACCCTAATGGCCTGACAACCGTTTATGGTCACCTTAAAACGCTGAATGATACACTGGGCACGTATCTTCGTCAGGCGCAATACGAGAAAAAATCGTTTGAAATTGACCTGCATCCACAGCCGGGTCTGTTTCCAGTTAAGCAGGGTGAGATCATCGCGGCATCAGGTAATACGGGCGGTTCAGGCGGACCGCACCTGCATTTCGAGGTCCGCGATTCCAAAGACAACTTGATTAATCCACTACTCTATGGTTTTCCTGAGCTTCGGGATGAGGTTCCCCCTTACTTCGAACGAATTGCGCTGAAAACCATGACAGCGGCTTCCCGCGTGAACGGCGAATACCAACGTATCAGCATCGTTCCCGTTCGTCGATCCGATGGTACGTATATCATTACGAAGCCTATTACTGCCTCGGGACTGATTGGCCTGGAAGTACTTGGCTACGATAAAACCAGCGGTTCGCCGTATCGGAACGGCATCAGTTGCCTGGAAATCCGGCTGGACGGTCGCGAAGTTTTTGCCTATAACATGAATAGTTTCCCAAACGCGCAGACGCGTTTCATGAACGTTCATGAAAATTATGAAGTCGAGCAGATGACCGGCCAGCGCTACCATCGGGGTTATATTGCGGATGGTAATATTATGAATCTCTATAAGCTGCCGAGTAACGCAGCTTACCGAGGTCGGTTACCCTTACTGGACGGTCAGCCACACGAAGTTACGTTAACCCTCTTCGACGCCTATGATCAGGCTGCTCAGTTAACTTTTACAATCTTACCCGAAGTACCCGCTACCAATTCAATTCCTACAGACTCGCTGGTTGTTCAGGAAGTTAGCCCTGCGCCAGAAATTAGAGCTTCGGTTGACCCTACGGCTACCATTACGACTGATGAAAACGTACTGAAACTAACGGTTCGACAGATATCAACAACCAATCCGCCTATTGCCAAATTAGTCACTGGCCGAACGGCGAGTGATCTTCCCGCCAGCTATGTTCATGCAAATCAGGCAATTTATCTTATAGATTTGCGTCGGGTATTACCGGATTCAATCTTATTTGGGCGTAGTGTGATCCGTACTAACTTTCGAAAGCGCGTTATACCCGGCCAGGCGGATGTAATCAACGACGGTTCTGCCAGGCTGGAATTTAGTCCGCAAACGCTGTTCGATACATTGCACCTAACGATGCGAAACTTACCGGGTGGGGGACTGGAAATAAACCAGCCGACTATTCCGCTCAATGACTATCTGACGGTGCACTACACACCAAATTATCCGATTGCCATTGATACCATGCGTACGAAAGCGTATTGGACGAGCGGTGGCCGCGCTAATTTTCTCGGAGGAAAATGGACAAAAGGTCGAATCGAGTTTAAGACCCGCTCATTAGGCCGATTTCAGTTATTAACAGATACTAATCCGCCCATGGTTGATATTCTGGCAGCCACGCCCGCTGGGTTTTCAGCCCGTATTCGCGATGATTTGTCGGGAATTGCGCAGTTTAGGGCGCTGGTTAATGGCGAATGGGTTTTGATGCAGTATGATTATAAACGAGCTTTGCTTTGGTCTGACAAGCTGAATCCGGCTGAACCGTTTGAAATAGGCGACGAAATTGAGGTTCAGGTGAAAGATAATGCAGGCAATATCGGTTCGGCCAGCTCGGTCATCGCCGAACCACGTCGGGTTGTTTATCGGAAAGCAGCCCCGAAACGGCAACGAAGAAGACGATAAATACTGTAATCCAAAATTAGAGAATCACATGAGTCTAAACATAGGTGACCCCGCTCCCGATTTTACGAGTGTTGACCAGAATGGCCAGCCCATCAAACTATCTGATTTTCGCGGGAAAAAGGTAGTATTGTATTTTTACCCAAAAGATGACACGCCGGGCTGCACTGCCCAATCCTGTAATCTGCGCGATAATTACGACCGATTACGGGCGGCTGGTTATGAGGTCTTAGGCGTAAGCGTGGATGATGAACAGTCGCATCAGAAGTTTATTAAAAAATACGACCTGCCGTTTACACTTGTATCCGATACTGAACAGAAAATTGTAAATGATTACGGTGTTTGGAAAGAGAAGTCGATGTATGGTCGCAACTTTATGGGCATCGTTCGCACCACATTTCTGATTGACGATGCTGGCATTATCACCGACATTATTACTAAAATAGATACCCAAAACCACACAGAACAAATTCTAAAGTAGCGCGGGTAGAAACCCGTGCCTATTTTTCATTACTCACTGCACTTATTGCGGGTTTCCACCCGCGTTATCTATGGAAATCGAACAACTCGAACACATTGCAACCGCCGTTCGGCGCGATATTGTCCGCATGGTAGCGGCTGTTAACTCCGGTCACCCCGGCGGTTCACTTGGCTGCACCGACTTTATGGTCGCCCTTTATTTCGAAATTATGCGCCGGAAGCAGGATACCAACGGTAAGCCCATTTTCGACATGGACGGTCGCGACGAAGATCTTTTCTTCCTGTCGAATGGCCACATCTCGCCGGTATTCTACTCGGTGCTGGCGCGGGCAGGCTACTTTCCTGTAGCTGAACTAGCCACCTTTCGCAAGCTGGATAGCCGGTTACAGGGCCACCCAACCACGGCCGAGCACCTACCGGGCGTTCGGATAGCGTCGGGATCGCTGGGGCAGGGCTTGTCAGTAGCATCTGGAGCCGCTTATGCCAAGAAACTCAACGGTGATGATAAGCACGTGTACGTATTAATGGGGGATGGCGAGCAGCAGGAAGGTCAGATATGGGAAGCAGCTCAATTTGCACCAAACAAAAAACTCGGTAACCTTACCGCTGTCATCGATTTCAACCACGCGCAGATTGATGGTTCAACCAAGAACGTAAACGATAACCGTGATCTCGGCGCCAAGTACCGGGCGTTTGGCTGGAACGTTGACGAAATGCAGGGTAACGACATGGCCGACGTGGTAAAAACGCTCCGCAAAGCGCAGGAAAACCCTGATGTCCCAACGCTGATTCTGATGCACACCGAAATGGGCTACGGCGTCGATTATATGATGGGCAGTCATAAGTGGCACGGCATTGCGCCAAACGCTGAACAGCTTACGCAAGCCTTAAACCAATTGCCGTTGACGGTCGGTTTCTCGGATTATTAAAATCAGTTGCCCCTCGACAGTTAATAGTCGTTAGCATGATTACTGACGACTACCAATCATGAAAATCAAACGCTTAGTCATCGAAAATTTCAAGTCCATTGAACGGATCGAGCTCATTGAGCCAAATCCGTTCACGGTCTTTGTCGGCCCAAATGGGTCGGGCAAATCGAATATTTTCGAGGCTTTGGAGTTTTTCGATTTGGTATCTCAATATAAAGACGCTAGCAGTTTATTTGGCGGTTTGGATAGTATAAGACGAAGACAGAACCCTTCTGCAGAATTCAGCTTCTATTGTGATTTGGGGAAATTTCTTATAGAGCGTAATACTTCTACAGAACAAACAGCATACCATGGTAAGTCTGAAGAAGATCGTGCGCTTACTGTTAATGAAAACACAGGAAGATTTTCGTACAAAGATCAAGAGTTTCAGCAGTTTCTTAGATTCTCTCGAATTTTCGTAGGTAGTAAGAACAGATTAGAGCGTAATGATAATAAACGCTTGTCATTATCTGCGTCAAATTTAGAGAAGGTTCTTAAGCGTATTTTGACAGATAACATCCTAAATGATGAAATCTTCGAATGGCTTGAACTCTTTGTACCAGAGTTTAAAGCCGTCGAAATAGATGAACGTGATGAACTTCACTGGTTTGAAGAATTTTCTCCAGGTTACTTCACCAAAGAATTAATCTCCGACGGTACCTATAATATTCTGGCAATGCTCACTGCCGTTTATCAAAGCGATGATAAGCCACAGTTTTTATGTATTGAAGAGCCCGAAAATGGATTACATCCTCAGGTCGCGCGGGAACTGGTTGATTTTTTTCGGATCATGTGTGAGGAACGCGGTCATCATATCTGGCTCAACACACATTCGCAATCCATGATTTCCCGGCTTAGACCAGAGGAAATGATTGTGGTTGAGAAAAAACAAGGTAAGACGCAAATTACTCAGTATCAGGGTCGTGATTTTCATGGCTTACGAATGGACGAGGCTCTGCTTACGAACGTTTTAGGAGCTGGACTGCCGTGGTAAAAATTGGATTCATTGGCGAGGGTAAGACTGAGCAGATTCTATTGGAGTCAACTTCATTTCAGGAATGGCTGCGACGGCACGGTATAGAACAAGTCGGTAACGTAATCGATGCTAATGGAGCTGGTAACTTATTAGTTGGTCGTATTAATCCGCTACGAATCGAATTGCTTAGTTATCAACCTGATGTCATTGTAATTTTAACCGATTTAGATAATGACGAATCCGTACAGATAACCAAGGAACGAATTGGGGAAAGCATCAATCAAGTTATTATTGTTGCTGTAAAAAAGATAGAAGCCTGGTTTTTAGCGGATGGACAAACATTAACCCATTTAACAAACAATTCGGTATATATTGAACACCCTGAATTAATTGATAATCCTTTTGGAGAAATTCAACAGTTGTTCCTTACTAAAACTGGTCGGGGTATTGGTACAAAACCGATGTTAGCCCGACGAATGCTCAAGTACGGTTTCACCATCGAAAATGCAGCCCAGCACCCGAATTGCCCATCAGCCCACTATTTTTTAACAAAATTGCAAACCCTCGCTTCGGCGAACTGACTACACGACTATGAAAAAATACGAATACACAGACAAGAAAGATACCCGCTCAGGTTTCGGTGCGGGCATTGCTGAACTGGGAAAAACCCACCCAAACGTGGTTGCCTTAACCGCCGATCTGGCGGGGTCGCTCAAGCTAGAAGCGTTCATTAAAGATAATCCAGACCGGTATATTCAGTGTGGTATTGCCGAAGCGAATATGATCGGCGTGTCGGCGGGGCTAACCATCGGTGGGAAAATTCCGTTTGCAACGACGTTTGCCAATTTTGCTACTGGTCGCGTGTACGACCAGATTCGGCAGTCGGTGGCTTACTCGAATAAGAACGTTAAAATCTGTGCATCGCACGCGGGCGTGACATTGGGCGAAGATGGGGCCACGCACCAGATTCTGGAAGATTTGGGCATGATGAAAATGCTGCCTAACATGACCGTCATTAACCCCTGCGATTATAACCAGACCAAAGCCGCCACCATTGCCATCGCTAACCACGAAGGACCAGTTTATCTGCGGTTTGGCCGGCCGGTGATTCCGGTGTTTACGCCCGCCGATCAGAAATTTGAAATTGGTAAAGCCTGGACGGTGAACGAAGGAACCGACGTTTCGATTTTCTGCACAGGGCATCTGGTTTGGGAAGCTATTAAAGCCGGTGAGATCCTGGCTGCAGAGGGAATTGAAGCCGACATTATCAACATTCATACGATTAAACCGTTAGATGAAGAAGCGATTCTGGCATCGGTGAGGAAGACCGGTTGCGCTGTGTCGGCTGAAGAACACATGCTGAATGGTGGCTTGGGCGACAGCGTAGCGCAGGTACTGGCCCGCAATTATCCTGCTCCGCTCGAAATGGTCGGTGTTAACGACACATTCGGCGAAAGCGGTACGCCCGATCAGCTTATGAAAAAATATGGCCTTACTGCCGACAAAATCGTTGAGCAGGTGAAGAAAGTAATGGCAAGAAAACAGTAGATAGCCAATAGTCCTCGGTCGATAGTCATTAGTGGGTTTACCGACAACTATCGACTGAGGACTATTGGCTAACGCTTAACGAATGACTGACGAAGAACTCCTTACCAAATTTCGCGATCCGTCGAGCCGAAATTATGCCTTTAACCTGCTGGTGCGTAAGTATCAGCAGAAAATTTACTGGCATATCCGCAAGATGGTCATCGACCACGACGATGCGGATGATCTGGTGCAGGAAACATTCATAAAAGTGTGGAACAGTCTGGAACAGTTTCGGGGTGACAGTCAGTTATATACATGGGTGTATCGCATTGCCACCAACGAATGCCTGAACTTCCTGAACAAGAAACGCCGACGTTTTTTTCTACCAATTGGTGACGTTGAAGGCGAATTGATGGAAAAACTGGAATCTAATGCGGATTATGTTACATCAGGCAACGAACCCAGTGGAGAAGACGTACAGTTGAAGTTACAGAAGGCATTGCTCAAACTTCCCGACAAGCAGCGGTTGGTATTCAACATGAAATACTTCGACGATATGAAGTACGAAGAAATTTCGGAGATTACCGGCACGTCGGTTGGGGCTTTGAAAGCATCGTATCACCTGGCAGTCAAGAAAATAGAAGATTATCTGACTAAAACTGATACATCTGATTAAACCTAAGCCGGTTATGGCTGTCAAATCCTAAACTACTTAGATAGATCGTGTAGTGTGTACACACCAAAACGATGAACGATACGAACAATTTTCGGCTTGATGAATTGCCACCAGAACACCCGTTAAGGCAACAACCTTTCACGGTACCGGCAGACTATTTCGATGCACTGCCGTCGCGGGTACAGGCTCGCGTAGCGCATAAATCCCGCCCAGCTTTCAGCATTAGCTGGTCGTGGCAGCGAACAGCCGCATCGCTGGCAGGAGCCAGTCTGATTGCGGTACTAATCTGGCAGACACTTCCCCAACGGCAGGAATCGCTGGGCAGCGATGCTTTAGCAGGAATTAGTAATGAGGTGATTACGGCTTATCTAGACGACCAGGGCGTTGACCTGTATGAACTGGCTGATAATCAGCAAATACATTCGTCTTTAGGTACGGACACAACGGCTATCCAATTTCTTAATGTGCAGCCCGCCGACATTCAGCGGCACATTGACGAGCAAAGTATTCCGGAAGATTCGCACCTCGGCTCCTAATTTTAATGGTTAATTTTACCACAATGAGACACGCATGGATTGGTTGGCTGATTGGTTTAGTTCTGATGGCACAGGTTGCCAGCGCACAGAACTATCTTGAGGGACGCCAGAAAATTGAATCGGCCAAGATTGGGATGATCACGAATCGGCTGAACCTGACAACCGACCAGGCTCCGCAGTTTTGGGCCGTTTATAATGAATACAACGCCAAGAAGCAGGAATTGAACAAGCGGATTAGGCAGTTGGGTAACGAGCCGCAGCGCAGTAATCTGAATAACAATCAGTTAATGGACGGGCTGCGAGAAATGAATGCGACCAAACAAAAGCTGGCCGATCTCGACGAGGAGTATATGAGCCGGTTCCTGAAAGTTATTACTCCGGCACAGTTAACGGAATTATACAAGACTGAGCAACAATTTAATAAGATGTTGCTTAATCGGTTAAACCAGGGTAATTAGAGCCGCTCTGGTGGCCCAGTGTTAACAAATAGTTAGGCTGATTTTCTTGATTATATCACTTCGAGAGAAGGGAAATCAAGAAAATCAGCCTAACTATTTAACCCGGGTTCTGATTAATACCGCACTACTTTGAAACTTGAGATACCTCCGTCGAAACGGATCGTCATTTTCTTTGTAGCGGAATCGTAGCCAGGGCTGGTAAATTCGCCACCGCCCACGTTGGTAAAATCATCGAGTTGCTCAATATTAAGGGCACCATCTTTTTTAATTCGGCACCCTACTTCTTTCGGTACCTGCACCGTTACCGACGCAGCACCAACATCTAATTTCACATCGGCCTGATCAGCTTTAGCACCTAGCTTTAGATCTAAATCAGCGGCACCAGCGCCAATTTTCAGATTCTTAACAGCATAAGCACTTAAGTCCAGATCGCCCTGACCAGCACCGAGCGCAATGTCCATTGTCCAGACAGGCTTTGTGTTTAAGTGCACCTCAACACGATTTTCGAAATTACCGTCTTTCAGGTCAATATGCTGATGTTCCTCTGTCGGTTTCAACTCAACAGTCGGCGTATGGGTCGTTTCGTCACGATCTACCGACATCGAATAGCTACCCACCGTCTGTTTCGTATCGGCTTTGATAAGCTCTGAAGTTGGATCGCTGATGATAAAGCGACCAGCACCACCGGCTAGTTTGAATACGGCTTCGCGGGTTTCGCCATCCATTGCTTCCGAGAACGTATTGCTCTGAACTTTACCATCCCGATCTTCCCGCTCCGACCGATAATCATCCTCATTATCGTTATTGTCGTCACCATCATTATTGCCGTAGTCATGGTCATCATCGTCATCCTGATGCCATCTCATATGGAAGCCATCATGGTCGCGATGATGAGCGAAAAAACCAAACAGTGTGGCCGGAACGGCAACCGCCAGCATCACCGTTGTAATAAAAGCGGCCGGATTACCACGCCGTTCCAGAATTACGTTAACGCCCGCCAGAATCAGAAGCACTGGCCATAAATTCACGAGTGAGTGCCAGTCAACATCGAGCCAACCCGCTCGTCGAGCCAGAAACAGCACGCCCAGCGTCAGCAGAGCGATGCCCCAAAATAATCCATTTCTTCGTTGCATGATTTTGTACGTTTCAAGTTTCCGGTTGCAGATGAATAAGTAAATCTGCAACCGGAAACATCAATAGTTACAGCGTTCCGTTCGGGTCGTTATTGGTAGAGTCGTAAGGCGGTCTGATCCGATCTTTAAAGATCAACCACAGGCCAATAGCGATCAGCATAAAAGGCCACAGGTCGCTAAAATCAATGTCGAGATAACGGTCAAGCAGAAACAGTACGCCCAGAATAATCAGGACGGCTCCGCCGATAATGCTACGGTCAGGTGATGCTGGTTTGTTGGGATTGTAGGGATTCATGGAGAAATAAGGATTAGAAAACGCGGTTGACTGGGCGACAGCGCTATCTAAACGACGTTCGGGTAGCGCAATCCAGAGGATAATGTAAATAATTATTGCCGGAAAATGCGGCAAAAAAATTCCGATTACAAAAAGTACGCGTACTAATGTCCGATCGATACCAAAGTAATCAGCTAGACCAGCACATACGCCCCCAAGTTGGGCCTGGCTGGGAATACGTTCCAATCGCTTGTTCATGGCTTTCAGTTGTTTAAAACCGATGTAAACTTACTAGCAGACCAGAATCTGAAGAAACAGAATTGGAAGAATGGACGCGGCTATGGATGGAAGTATGTTTTCAATGATAGTAGGTAATACAAGGTAGTGAATTGGGTAGGGCAGAGGACATAGGGCATTGGGTGGAATGTTAGGTTTACCCTTCGCCTTTATCCCTATGCTAATCCTCCTCGATTATTTCCAGAATGTCCATCAATTCACCGAAATCCTTGTTACCGGGCCGTTCTTCATGGCCACCACTCAAGGCGATACCCTGAACGGGCAGATCGGCTAACAAATTATGGACATTATCAGCCGATATACCCAAGCCTAACAGAATAGCATGACGAGAAGCCAGGCGTTGGATAGCGTTTCTTAGATCGTCATCGAGGTGAATTGGATTATTGCTTTCCAGCAAAACATAGTCAGCACCAGTGACGCCGGTTTGAAATAAAGTGTCGAGTTGGTCAAGCGTCACCTGGGATAAATCGACACGGAGGATGAGACGGAGGCCAGCGGGCGATTTACCGAAGGTGCTGAGATAAGGTAATAAAGCGGCTTCATCAACCTGTAAAACGTCAGGCTGGTACGTCTCCAGAAGTTGCTCAATGATTTCGGGATCTGTTTCTGTTGTTTCGCCAACAATCTGCACACCCGCTACCCATCCCCGAATTTCTTCAAATTTTTTCGGTTCGATATAATCCGGAGAATCGGCATCCATCGAAAAGCCAAGCATGTCGACACCCATACCGGCGCAGTAACGGGCGTCGCTAAGATTCGTAACGTTGGAGATTTTAACGAGCGTTTTAAGAGACATAATTTTCAGTGAACAGTGGGCAATAAACAGTTATTAGTAAGTAGTCGCCCAATTTATGCTTAGTTAATACGACCTCAGGAATTCTTTTAAGGTATCAATTTCTTCGTCCGTAATGGCCGGGAAATTAGCGATCCGGAAAGTCGTAGCCTTCCAGTCGCCGTAGCCGTTGCCAAGCGTAATGCCAGCCTGTTGAGCGGCTGATTTAATAGCTTTAATATCTGATTCTGAGCCTTCTACCGCAATCACTGTATCAGATCGTACTGCCGGATCAGGATTAAGTAATTTAAATCGGGCTGGTATTCCGGGTGACCCAACCAGTTCATTCTCAAAAAAAGCGTACCAGGTAGCCGCTCGTTTTTTGGTCATGGCGTGTACGGCAGCGATGGGCGGAACCTGCTGCAAAACCCGCATAAGCAAATAAATCCCTAAACCATTGGGTGTATAAGGCGTCTGAAACTTCGAGAAGTTTTCATGAATGAACAGCAGGCTATTGTAATGCCCATTTTCACCAATTTCCTCGGCGCGCTTAAGAGCGGCTGGTGAATAAATCAGCACCGCCAGTCCGGCCGGCAGCCCAAAGCATTTCTGTACCGACGCAAACCATACATCAGCCAGCAACCAGTTAAATGCCACGCCTGCCATTGATGAAACCGCATCAACGGCAATCAGCGCTCCAGAGAAATCCCGTCGAAACTGCGCTAGCGTTTCCATAGTGACCTGCGTACCATTCGACGTTTCATTCTGAACGATGCATAGCACGTCGGCATCGCTCAGACTGGTTGGCGGTTTGATTCGATAAGCATATTCTGCCCATTTCTTACCAAAAGCGCCACTGTGCGGATGCAAACTAGCAACTGCCGTTAGCGATTGGGCTACAATTTCCCAGCACTCCGTCGCCGATGATACGAACGCAATGTGATAATCAGCCGGTATGTCGAGTTTTTCGTGTAGCAATTGGATGGTTTCTTTCACCACATCCATAAAACCCGCACTACGGTGATTCAGACTCACAATACCCTCACGAACCGCATCAACGGCATAATCAGCCACCTGCGGATATACTTTCGACGGACCGGGATAGAAGGTTATCATTTCAGTGAACAGTTAGCAATGAACAGCCAACAGTTTTCAGTTATAAGCTGGCAATTTTAGCATTAATAATCGGTATGAGCACTTTACTGTTTACTGCTGGCTGTTGGCTGTTCACTGATAAGATATCTTATTGCCAATTCATACCCCATCAGTCCCAGGCCGACGATAACGCCTTTGCACTTGGCAGACAGATAACTGTGATGCCGGAACGATTCGCGGGCGTGCACATTGGAAATATGCACTTCTACCGCCGGGGCCGTTACCGCCGACAAGGCATCGGCAAGAGCAATTGAGGTATGGGTAAACGCACCGGCGTTGATAACGATGCCATCTACGTCAAAACCCAGCTCGTGAATTTTGTCCAGCAATTCTCCTTCGTGATTCGATTGAAAATAGCGAAGTTGCACATCGGGAAACGTAGTTTCAATGGTTTTCAGGTAATCAATGAAGGTACTGCTCCCGTAAATGTGCGGTTCACGCTTGCCCAACAAGTTCAGGTTTGGGCCGTTGATAATGAGAATCTGTTTCATGTAATAAGAGAGATTAAACCCAGAGGAACGGAGCTTTGCATAGAGAAAACGAAGTTTTCTCTGTTCTTTCTATTAGAACTCCTTTTCTCTGTGTTTAAAAACAACCAATGTGGCAAAGTTATATAAACGCCTTTAAGAACTACCTCAAACTTGAACGGTCGCTGGCTGAAAATTCGGTAGAGGCTTACCTGCACGACGCCGAAAAACTCTACGAGTATATCTTGCTAACCGATCCTGCACGAACACCCATGCAGGTCGGCGAACGGGAGTTAATGAATTTTCTGGCCTATCTAGGCGAATTAGGTTTATCAGCGCATAGCCAGGCCAGGATGCTGTCGGGGCTGAAATCGTTCTTCAAATATCTGCTGCTCGAAAACCTGATTCAGCACGACCCAACCCAGTTATTGGAAGGCCCAAAACTGGGGCGCAAACTGCCTGACACGCTAAGTTTTCCAGAGATCGAAGCCATCCTCGACGCCATCGACCTCTCTACGCCCGGCGGCACCCGCGACCGCGCCATGCTCGAAGTGCTGTACAGTTCAGGGTTACGGGTATCAGAACTGCTTAACTTGCGACTAACGAACTGCTATTTCGACGTAGGTTTTATTCGGGTGCTAGGCAAAGGCGACAAAGTTCGGTTAGTACCGATTGGGCAGGATGCCATACGCTATACCCAGCTTTACGTCGATCACGTTCGGCGCACATTAGCCATCCGCAAGGGCGATGAAGACACCATTTTCCTGAACCTACGGGGCAGTCAATTATCGCGCATTTCAGTTTTCACGACCATAAAAAAGCTGGCGTCGGAGGTTGGTATCAAAAAAACGATTAGCCCGCACACCTTCCGTCATTCATTCGCCACGCACTTAATCGAGGGGGGAGCTGACTTACGAGCCGTTCAGCAAATGCTTGGCCATGAGTCGATTACAACAACTGAAATTTACACTCACTTAGATCGCGATTATTTGCAGCAAACGCTGAAAGAGTATCATCCGAGGAGTAAAAGGTGAAGTTATAAAGTTGTACCGTTATAGGGTTATAAAGTTGCGGTACTAAGCCAGCCTATCATTTGCGCTAGCCAACTTTACAACCCTATAACGGTACAACTTTATAACTAAAAAAAGTCCCCGCCGTCGAAGCCGACAGCGGGGATCCCCCAATCTAACTAACCCAAAACTATATGAAACAACTTATACTTCAACACTGCTTTTCTCACCAACAAACTGCTGGTGCTGATTCTTGAACAGGAGGTTAAACGACGTTAGACTCCCGTAAATCTTCGTAATGTATTGCTGGATATTAATTTTCTCTTCGTCGGAAAGGTCGCTGGTGTTGATACGCTGCTCAAGTACGCGCAGCCGATCCCGGACCATAACGATTTTATGAAAGAAAGCATCGATGGTCATTTCCTTCTGTGCCAGATCTGTACGACCGGGTTTCAGGATTAACTTCCCTCCTTTCCACTTATCACCCAGGGGTACTACTTCTGTCTGATCAACCCAGCGTTGAAGTACGCGGGTAAGCGACTGCTCCACATCGAACAGACTAACCAGATCACGATCAGGCTCGAGGGCTTCTATGACGGTCAGGGGCGTTTCAAATTTGATTATCTTCACGCCATGTTCCAGGAACGTAATGGTGTAACCAGTCGCTTTCAGATTAATGACTACGCCATCACCAAACTCATCGTGACGAACGCGGGAGCCAATGGCCAGTAGAGTATCCATCATAGGGCGGGTAGTGTTGCTTTCATGCAACTACCTTTAACAAACTGTATGCCAAATTCACCTCATCCCACAATTTTCTTTTATGACTAGCCTCGATACATCCTTTCTCCCTGCCCAAACCGATCATTTTAGCCTGCCCGAAGGTATTCATTATCTCAACTGTGCCACGCGTGCGCCGTTCAGCAAAGCCGTTGAACAGGTTGGTCATCAGGCTTTAACAAAACAGGCAAATCCGTTTGGCCTACGTCCCGATGATTTTTTCTCGGATGCCATCCGCGTTCGAAATTTATTTTCTCAGCTCATCAATAATCGGGAAGCGGGTGATACGGCAGACCAAACGCTTGCACCGGACCGTATTGCTGTGATTCCATCGGTTTCGTATGGAATGGCGGTGGTAGCCCGTAACCTTTTTCGCAAACCGGGCATTCGAGCTGGACAGCGCATTGTGCTAATAGATGCTGAATTTCCCAGCGATGTTTATGCTTGGGATCGCGTCTGTGCAGAACTTGGCTTAACGATTAAGACCGTACCAATGCCGGACAGTTTCCCGAAAGGACCAACCTGGAATGACCGACTGCTTGACGCCATTGGTCCCGATACGGCGCTGGTTGTTGTGCCACCGGTTCACTGGATGTACGGAATTCGGTTCGATCTGGAAGCGATTGGCCAGCGAGCCCGTGAGGTGGGTGCGTGGCTGGCTATCGATGGCACGCAGTCTGTTGGTGCATTGCCGTTTGATTTGGCAACCGTTCAACCTGATGCGCTGATTTGCGCAGGTTATAAATGGCTTATGGGGCCGTATTCGCTTGGGCTAGCTTATTATGGACCTGCATTTGACGACGGCATTCCCCTGGAAGAAGGCTGGATGAATCGGCTCGATAGTAATCAGTTTCACCGCCTGATGGATTATCAGCCTGCTTATCGACCCGGTGCTTATCGGTATAATGTGGGCGAGCATACGCATTTTCTCCAGATGCCGATGCTCGAAACGTCACTTACTCAACTATTAGATTGGCAACCAACTCGTATTCAGTCGTACACGCAGCATTTAATGGCCGATGCCTGGCCTGCTCTTGAAAAACTGGGCTGCCAGATAGAACCCGAAAACGGCAATCAGGGACGTTGTCATCATCTGGTTGGCTTGTGGCTTCCTGAAAAAGCGGATCCAATGGCTGTTCAGCAAGCGTTATTGGCGCAAAATGTATCAGTATCAGCACGAGCCAGCGTACTTCGCATTGCCCCTCACTTATATAACACGCCTGATGATGTTGATGCATTGGTGAACGTGTTAACGAACGTGCTGTAGAGCGTAGGAGCAAGGGTTTGGGGCAGTGGGTTAATAATTTCGTTGGCTTTTACCCTATGCTCTTACCCCCATGACCTATGCTTCATACAGTTCCAGCGGTAGGCCGTCGGGGTCGGCGAAGAAAGTAAACCGTCGGCCCGTGTGCTCATCCACGCGAATTGGTTCAGTTATTACGCCTTGCTCGTTAAGGAACGACACAGCTTGGTCGAGGTCGGGCACGGCAAACGCCAGATGGCGCAAACCCAGCGCTTCGGGCCGGGAGGGGCGTTTGGGCGGATTAGGAAAGGAGAAAAGCTCGATCTGATAATGGCCGTTTACAGCCAGATCCAGCTTGTAAGAATTTCGCTCCGCCCGATATACCTCGCCTACTACCGTTAAGCCAAGAATCTGCGTATAAAACCGCTTCGAGGTTTCGTAATCGGAGCAGATAATAGCGACGTGGTGAATAGATGATACTTGTAGCATCTGGATTAGGGAGTTAGCAGCGTATCACCCAGTGTATCAACGGCCGTACCATCCCGCGACGGCAACGCCCGTTCTATTTCTTTAGGTTTGTTCCAAGGTGCCGTGGTTCGACTGGCCATATCAATAGTCAGCAGAATAACGATCGCTGTGAAAACGATAAAAACGATAATGAAAATACGACGGTTACGATTCACGTCAATTAATGATAAATGATGAATTATAAATGATGAGCTATAATGACAGATGACCTATTTATCACTCATCATTTATAATTCATCATTCGTTGACAATTGCCTCGGTTTAATATCCAATGTCACATGCCCCGTTCGGCCGGAAACTTCCGCCCAGGTTAGGTTATCGAAGGTAACAGCGATTACAGCGCCTTTGCTCATAGAGCCAATCTGCTGGTGCGTCAGATACTCCGCCAGATACGTTACATCAGGATTATGTCCCACAATCATAGCGGTTTGAGCTGACTCAGGTACGGCATTTATAGCGGCTAAATAAGCCTTAGGGCCACCATCGAACAGTGTTTCGTCTAAACGAATTTGCTCGGGTTCATAGCCGGTTTTCTCGGCGATTCCCCTAGCCGTATCCTTGGCGCGGGGAGCTGTACTACTTATAATAATGTCAGGACGAATACCTTTTTCGTGCAGATAATGGCCCATACGGGCCGCGGCAATAATCCCGTCCGAAGTCAACTGACGGTCGTGGTCAGCCATAAAGATTGCCCGGTCTTCGGCTTTGGCATGGCGAACAATATAAAGCGTAATAGACATAGAAATAAAGGTAAGAGCAGGGCGCAAATGTAAAAATAGAACGCCAATTGGTGTATAATCAACGTCTAATGTTAAGTGCAAATTAAATTGGCTGTAGTCGTTTCGCCTGACAATCCGTACTTTTGCGGCCACAACCATCATCTGGTCGCCGTTTTAGTATGAGTTACCAATCTATTCAGCAGGTATTAAAAAGTACGCCCATCGTGGACTCGACCACGGGGGATTCAACTACCGGCCCCGACGTAACCGTTAAGGGTTGGGTTCGCACCAAACGCGAAAGCAAAAACGCCGTTTTTATAGCGCTTAACGATGGCTCAACCATTAATAATATTCAGGCTGTTGCGGAAGCTGGTCAACTGCCCGACGATACGCTTAAGCTCATCACGACAGGTGCCTGCCTGGCTATAACGGGTCAGTTGGTGGCATCACAGGGGGCCGGGCAGGCCGTTGAAATTAAGATCACGGACGTACATATTTACGGCACGGCTGATCCCGAAAAATATCCATTACAACCTAAACGGCACTCGCTAGAGTTTCTGCGTGAGATCGCCCACCTGCGGCCACGCACCAATACATTCAGTGCGATTCTGCGGATTCGGCATGCGCTGGCCTTTGCGGTTCATAAATACTTTAACGATAATGGGTTCTATTATCTTAACACACCCATTATTACGGCTTCGGACGCCGAAGGTGCGGGCGAAATGTTCCGCGTTACGACGCTCGACGCCATTAAGCCACCGTTAACCGAAGAAGGTAAAGTCGATTATAGTCAGGACTTTTTCGGCCGCGAAACCAATCTGACCGTCTCAGGCCAGTTAGAAGGTGAATTGGGAGCGATGGCGCTGGGTAAGATTTATACATTTGGCCCCACGTTCCGTGCTGAGAATTCGAATACAACCCGTCACCTTGCCGAGTTCTGGATGATTGAGCCGGAAATGGCCTTCTACGAGCTGGAAGACAACATGAATCTGGCGGAGGATTTCGTCAAGACGGTGATTCGGTACGCGCTGCAACACTGCGCCGACGATCTGGCGTTCTTAGACAATAGACTGAAAGAAGAGGAGAAGACTAAGAAAAAAGAAGAGCAAAGCGAGTTAAGCCTGCTTGAAAAACTTCAGTTTGTGATCAGCAACGAGTTTGTGCGGCTCACCTACACCGAAGCCGTCGATATTCTGGTAAACTCGAAGCCGGCGAAAAAAGGGCAGTTTCAATACGAGGTTAGCTGGGGCGTCGATTTGCAGTCGGAGCACGAACGGTATCTGGTAGAAAAGCATTTCAAAAAACCAGTGATTCTGACCAATTACCCCCGCGAAATCAAGGCGTTTTACATGAAGCAGGACCCCGACGGGAAAACCGTTCGGGCTATGGATGTGCTGTTTCCCGGCATTGGCGAAATCATTGGTGGCTCGCAACGCGAAGACGATCTGGACAAACTGGTAGCTCGAATGCATGAAGTTGGCATCGAGCCCGAAGCACTATGGTGGTATCTGGATACTCGCCGGTTCGGATCAGCTCCACACGCAGGCTTTGGCCTTGGTTTCGAGCGGCTGGTTCTATTCGTAACGGGCATGGGCAACATCCGCGATGTAATCCCCTTCCCACGCGCCCCGAAAACCGCGGAATTTTAAATTAATGATGAATGATAAATGATGAGTGGATTGACGCATTACCCCTAATCACCATCATTCATAATTTACCATTTATCGTTCATAATTAACAACGTGCTCGCTCTCCCCATTTTCCTGGCTCTGGCTTCTGGTTTCGTCGTTGTAGGCGTCTACACTGAACGGAAGGTTTCGGCATTTATGCAGGACCGGCTGGGGCCGATGGAAACGGGTAAATGGGGATTGTTACAACTCTTCGCTGATCTGCTGAAACTGCTTCAGAAAGAGGATATTGTCCCCGCGGCTGCCGACCGACGGTTATTTTTGTTAGCCCCAGCGATCATCTTTGCCTCTGTTTTTGCGGGCTTCGCGGTCCTGCCCCTCACCCCCGATCTCCAGGGTTCGAATGCAGCCGTGGGTGTATTCTACCTGATGGCTATTGTCTCGTTCGATGTGGTGGGCATTCTGATGGCAGGCTGGGGTTCGAACAACAAATACTCGTTGTTTGGGGCCATGCGATCGGTAGCGCAGATTATCTCGTATGAAATCCCGCTCGGCCTGACGATCCTGTGCGTGGTCATGATTTGTCAGACGCTTAACCTTCAAACTATCAGCGTTCAGCAGGGCATCTTCGCTCAGGGGCCTAATTACCTCTTCGGACTAAAAGTACTCGGTATTGACGTTACGGGCTGGGGAGGCATTTTTACCTGGAATATCCTTCGCAATCCTTTTTTACTGTTTGCCTACGTTATCTTTTTCATTTGCACGCTGGCCGAAAGCAACCGAGCCCCCTTCGATCTACCCGAAGGCGAATCGGAGATTGTAGCGGGTTTTCACACCGAATATTCCGGTATGCGGTTTGCCTTGTTATATTTATCAGAATACGCTATGATGCTGCTGGTGTCGTTTCTGGGTGCAGTCCTATTTCTCGGCAGTTGGAATACTCCCCTACCCAATCTCGGCCCGCTCCGATTAGCCGACTGGACCAGTGGCGCTCCCGGTACAGTTTGGGGAAATGTTACGGGCGCATTCTGGCTCTTATCGAAAACGTTTTTTGCCGTGCTGGTGCAAATGTGGGTTCGCTGGACGTTTCCCCGCGTTCGGGTCGATCAAATGATGTTTCTATGCTGGAAAGTTCTAACTCCCGCTGGTCTGCTGCTGCTACTGATTTCGGGCATCTGGCGGTTGCTGATGGTGTAGCTTTCGTATTTGCTTTTAATAAGCCTCTCCATTATGAATTCCCGATGGCAGCGCTTCCGGCATAAACTCCACGAAATTGTCTTTGAGTCCGATACGCTGGCTGGCCGCGCCTTCGACATTATTCTGCTTTTTCTGATTGTTCTGAGTGTATTGGCCGTCATTCTGGAGAGTATTCCGGCGCTGGCTAAGTCGTACGGGATTTTATTCAGCCGGGTTGAATGGCTGTTTACGATTTTATTTACCGTAGAATTCGTTCTGCGGCTAATCAGCGTTCGCCAACCGCTACGCTACATATTCAGCTTTTTCGGCTTGGTCGATCTGCTGACCATTTTACCGGCTTACCTAAGTTTGTTCCTGATTGGTGCACACGAGTTGGCTGTTGTGCGAATACTACGCCTACTTCGAGTGTTTCGAATTCTTAAGTTGGGGAAGTACACAGAAGCCGCCAGTGTATTATCCTACTCACTACGGGAAAGTCAGGCTAAGATTACAGTTTTCTTTGTGGCTATCTTCACGCTGGTCATTACACTAGGTGCCATGATGTACGTCGTAGAAGGACGTTCTAATGGCTTCGAAAGTATTCCCAAAAGTATTTATTGGGCTGTCATCACCATTACGACTGTTGGGTATGGCGACATTGTTCCTACAACTGCACTGGGCAAATTTATTGCCACCATCATTATGCTACTGGGTTATGTAATCATAGCCGTTCCGACTGGGATCGTCGCTGTCAGCTTAACCACCGCCAGTAAAAACCAGCATCAGGAAGTTTCGACGCAAGCCTGCCCTACTTGTAGTCGCCAGGGACACGATCCCGACGCCGTACACTGCAAATACTGCGGAGCTAAATTATAGGCTCGTTAACGAAAAAAGCGGACATGATTGGTGTCCGCTTTCCTCCTATAACGCTTATCTGGTTTATCTTAATTCACGCACAAACCGGCGCATCGTTTCGCGATAAATCTGCTCTGATTGCTCTAACGACTGCTCATCTTTGAGTATCATCGTTAGCATAATCATGCCGTGCGACGTCGACCACCACTGAAAATAAAGCCGTTTGATACTTTCCTTCGACTTAGGGATAAATGAGAAAAGTGCTTCGCAAACAATCTGGCTTACGGCCTGCATCATCTCCGACTGATAAACCGGTATTGTGCAATACGCCCCATCCAGATTATACATTACCTGATAAATTTCGGGTTGCTGACGGGCAAATTCCCATTGAATCAGGGAAATTTCGTAAAGGCGTTTTTCTGGATCGCGGTATAGCTTCAGAATGCGGTCGTACTCCTGGTAGAGATAGCGAAATCCTTCATTCCGGATTTCATCCAGCAGTACATCTTTACTATCGAAATATTCGTAGACAATAGGAGCGCTGTACTCAATGGCATCGGCAATCTTACGAATCGAGACGGCCTGCCAGCCCTCCTGACGGGCAATGGCCTTAGCCGTTTTCATGATGCCAGAACGAGTCTGTTCGCGACTGCGGGGTTTTCGCTCAAGAGTTTCCATAGAAGTAGGTTATATAACGGCAGTTAACGGTGTTAAATCGCCTGAAAACTACGGATTTATGATGGTATTAACCAACCTTCGTACGTATTTTCTGAAATAATTTAAATAACCGCTCTGGTTCGTTTCATTAACTACCAATAAATCCTAAACCCAGGAAATCGGTTTAAGTTAACCCTTTGATCAAAATTTACTTCATATAATTTCTATTCACATACAGACCGAAGTTTTGCTGATTCAGTAAATTCACCCTCTGACAACAACCTACTATTGCGTCGGACGGTTAATGAACTCGGCAACGTTTTCTTTCGTAATTCGCAGCAATCCGGTATTAACTGACGTGGGCACATTGGTAATACCTGCCTGCGCATCGCGGGCCGACAATCGATTAGTCTGGTGCACCATGTCGTACAGAAATTGAGCGCCGTACCAGGTAAAGAGTTCGCGCTTCTGGCCCGCCAGCATTTGAATGACGCCCTCACGAACGAGTTGCAGATGTTCAGGCTCCCAATCGACGGTGGTTATTTTCAGTTTACCAGCCCGGCCGGCTTCTTTTACCGCCAGCCCCATACCCGGCCCGGAGTTGGAATCAAAGCCACACAAGCCCGCCAGATCGGGGTGAGCAGCTAACAAATCAGACGTAATACGAGCCGCTTCTTCTACGTTTGCCTTGTCGTCAAACTTACCAACCACTTCGATACCCGGATATTTTTTAACGATATCCAGCAAACCCCGAAAACCTGCTTCCATATTCGTCAATCCCAAAATACCCATGTAAGCGATTTTGCCTTTACCGCCTAACAGCCGCACCATTTCGCGGCCCTGCATCTGGCCGATTTCGTACCAGTCAGTACCTAGAAAAGCGTGGCGTTTTGAGTTGGGTATGTCAGAATCATACACGACAGTTGGAATGCCAGCGGCTACGGCTTTGTCGATGACGGGGCCAATGGCTGGATCAGTGCCGTTGATGAGCAAACCGGCGGGTCGAGTGCCGATCACTTCTTCGATGACATTAATTTGCGCAGGCACGTCCCAGTCAGCCGGACCCAGAATAGACACCTCAACGCCCCGTTCGCGGCCCCACCGCCGGAAGGTAGCTTGGTCGTGGTTAACGTACATAGGCATCGTAACAGCCGTTGTCACCATTACATACTCTTCACCGCCACCTAATCGTGCAGAATCTGCCAATGTATTTAATGTTGCAGTCGTACTGGATTGGCGCGGAGGCAATTCGCAGGAAAACAGCGCGAGAAGCGTAAGAGCGAGGAAGTATTTCATACGTTTAGAAATGTCGCTTTTGCAACGCCTTATCCGTCCAGACGGCGATGATCAGAATCAGTCCGAGAATAATTTCCTGCCAATAACCCGACACGCGAGCCAGCACCATCACATTACTAACCAGACCCATAAACACTGCTCCGAGCAGGGCGCCAACGATTTTACCATGCCCACCCGATAAACTGGCTCCACCCAGAATCACAGCGGTAATTACGCGGAGTTCCAGCCCCCGGCCAGCCGTTGGTAAGGCCGTACCTAGTCGAGACGCCAACAGAATACCAGCCATACCTGCCAGCAGAGCCGTCATGACAAAACCCCACAGCTTCATCTTTTTAACCCGAATTCCTGATAAATCGGCCGCCTGTTCATTACCGCCGATGTAATAGTAGCGTCGAAAAAATACCGTTCGATGCATCAGAAAAGCAAACACGCCAACTGTCAACAGCATATACCAGACCGGCATCTGGACGCCAAGCAATCGTGACTGACTCAAGGCATTAAACCAATATGGCAAATTTTGAATACCGGCTCCGCTGATGAGTAAAGCTCCTCCGCGCACAATACCCATCATGGCCAGTGTCTGAATCATGGGGTTAATGCCTTGATAAGCAATCAAATACCCATTTACAGCACCTATCAACCCAGCGCAGGTCAGTGCCAATAGCAGCGCCAAGGGTATCGGCAGCCCGTATGTCATCATACTATAAGCGGCCATCCCGCCCGAAAACGCCACAACTGACCCAACGGACAAATCGAAAACGCCCGATACCAGCAGCAACATCATACCCACAGCCACGATTGTATCAATGCTGAGGTTAAGCAGCAGTTGGCTCCAATTACCAAACGTTGGAAACGTTTGCGGAAAGACCACAGCCGCTCCAATGCCGATAATCAGAATCGTCAGCGTCAGCGAATAAATCCGTTCCTGAACAAGTTGGCGCATAGAATGGGGCGGCTTTACAGCGCAGCGTATTTTCTGTCCGAATCATCCAACACCAGTACCCAATCCTGTCCGTAGCCTTTCGAGGGTGGAGTAAACAACTGCGGTTTCTGATTAGCGAACGTACCGGCGGATTGAGTTTTACCCGTACGCGGGTCGAACCAGGTTGCGGTGATGGATTTACCGGAAATTTTAGCAGGGTTAACAGTGAATGGTCGCCCTGTAGCAGCATAGACAAAGGCGTAATCCTTACCCCGCGTGGCCTGAATCCGCTCGGCTGGTCCCAAGTCATTTTCGACAATGATCGACTGGTCTGGTACCCGATCCAACTGGGGTCGGGCAGTCATTAGCTTCCGGACATATTTCATCTGGTTAGCCCCAGGAAGGTCAAGGGCCTCCGGCCAGTAAATATGCGGACCGTTCACGGCCGGACGTTTGGCGCTGTACATCTGCCAAATGTCATGGCAACCATACGTATGACCGTGTGCGCCCGCAAACAGGTCTAGGTAAGCGTACACCCGCACGTCATACGCGTTAGACGTACCTAAGTCTTTTGCGTTAAAACAAACCGGATGATCCTCGTAAATCGGTTCGGCATCCATTGTTGGCTTGGTTGGCTGTCGATTATACGAAACGGTGATGTTATCGTACACGGCCGTAAAGCGGCAATGCCCATTCTGGTGCATATTAAAGTCAAACCAGGCATCGTCCTGAAACCATTTCGACGCCCCCCCATCACGTCCATTTGGCTGCGGGTGATACGTCATTAAAGCTTTATCAGCGCCCCCTATGCCTTCCTGAATGCCATCGGCCATCGCCCGCCAGATTGCCAGGTCCTGCGACCCATCGCGTGGGTTACGATCTCCACCCAGTATCCAGACGATGTTCTCCCGGTTTTTGTAGCGGTTCCCTACGTAACGTCCGTACGTACGAGCGTTAGTCGGGTTAAATATTTCCGGTCCCTGTCCCCACGTATTTTTGAAAACCTTGTCGCCCCAGGTCGGCAGGAACCCAATAACAATGCCGTATTCAGCGGCCTTATCGATAATATAATCGACATGTTTAAAATAGGCTTCGTTGGGTGCTGTCGGATCGTTGTTGAGTAGGGGCGTTTCGCCGTAGGGGTTTTGCTCCTTAAGTCCGTCGAACTCCGCCAGTGCTACCGCCTGCACGACCGTAAATCCCTGTTCAGTCCGTTTTTTCAGGTACTGATCAGCCTCTTCGCGATTAAGTCGGTGAAATAACTCCCAGGCCGTATCGCCCATCCAGAAAAACGGCGTGCCATCCTGATGAACCAGATACCGCTTATTATCAGACACTTTCAGCCGGCCATGAGCAAACGGCTGCTGCGCCATTGCTAAACCTTGCCAAAGGCAAAATCCAGCCATAATGAATAGTTTTCTCATGAAAGGTATTGGGTTTACGGTTGGGGGTATAGGTAACTTTCGCTTATCTGGCTGTAATGTCTTTCACCTGTTCGCGGATATCGTCCATCTCAAAAATGCGCTGCCAGCCGTCGCGGAAAAGGATTGGTTTGGCCCGTTTCGAGATTTTATAAGCAGCATCCGAAAACGTACCGTTAACCTCCTTAAACAGCACGGCGATCTGAATCCGTAAATGCCCCAGCACAAAATCGCGGGCGGCTGCTTCGGGAACCCCCAGCGTCACAATGCGGTCGTAGCCTTCTTTAACCACTTCCATACAAGTTTGGGCCAATGTCTCCACCATCGCCGGTTCCAGAATGGCCATCTGTTCGAGCGTAATCCGGTGCGTATCCTTAACCGGACCGTACATCTCCTGCGCCACTTTTTCGCCTAATTGATAATGGGCTTCCGTACCTGACATCAGCGCAACGACGATGGACTGTTTCGCCGAAATACCGCCGTAAAAATCCCGAAATTCAGCTTCGGTAGGCTCCCAGTTAAAAACGGATGGGTGGCAAGGGTGGGCAATCACATAACCCAGATCGTCGCGATGGGCAATCACACCATCCAGCGGAGCCGCCGGGTCAAGCGTCAGAACCAGCGCACCCGACTTCATTTGCGGTATAATCTGTTCCGATAGTTTACCGATAGCTATATCGGGCAAGGCCAGAATAACGACGTCGGCACTGGCCACGGCTGCGTCGTGGTCACTGACTGAAACACCCCGTTGCCGGAGATTTTCAATACCTTGTGGAGCGATTTCCAAGTAAGCCACTTCATAGTCAGGGAGTTTCAAGAAGTTGTCGGTCAGGCGGCAGCCCATTTTACCACCAGCACCCACTAAGGCAATTTTGATCATGATTTTATATCTGTGATTTATAGTCTATAGCTCAGGATTTAACCTAAATAATTTACTCTCTTTCAAATACTTAACACTCTCCTCTGCCCAGAGCACTTCTTTGGTAATGCTATCTGATAGGTTGATTTCCGGAATTACCCATTGTTCCAGAATGGCAGTTTGACATCGATAAAATGGCCTTACTTGCTCCACTAACCACGGAATATTCAGCATTCCTTTTCCGGCGGGCCGCCCGTCAATTTGAAAGCCCATCAGGTGCGGTAACCGCTGAATGCCAAAGTCTTTCAGATGCAGGTTAACCGTATAAGGAGCCAACGTTCGCACCACTTCTGCTAACCCTTCACCCGCTCCCATCGAGTTAACCGAGTCCAGGCAGATGCCAACTGACTCACTGCCTACACACTCAATAATTTCGGCAAACTCGCGGGCCAGTAACCGATCATGGTTTTCGATACCCAGCGTAATGCCCGCGTCGGTCAAAGCCGATACTGCGTTGGTCAAAATCCCGATTATCGAATCCGTCGTCGGCTCATAATCTTGTCCATCAATCACAAACCGTAGCAAACGGCTATTCAGATACCGGCTTAGCTCAATGTACCGCTCTAACCAATTATCGGTCAGGCCCCTTGCCCCTACTTCCAGCGTGATTTCTCGTCGCTCAGCCTGCTCATTCAGGCCCTTTAATTGCTCAGTAGACAATTCATGCAGTGGCCAGTTATCTCCAAATTGTATCAGTCTAAGCCCAAACTGTTCTGCCCTGTCGAGCAGTGTCAGCTCGTTAAGTGGCACCAGCGGTCGATTACTTGGCATACCGACTGCCCAACCATAGGTATAGGTGCTAATGCCAAGCTGCATATAATCAGAGCGAGTTACGTAAAATCAGGCCGCCAGGGTTAGCGATTTTCTCTCGCCGACGCTGGGTAAGCAACTCTCCGGCGGTTTGACCCATTTGTCTGAAATCAGTTGAAATCACACTGATGCCACCCGCCAGAATTTCTTTTACGGGCGTGTCGTCGTACGATAACAAACCTATTTCCCGACCTAGCTTGAGCCCAAGTTGGTCAACCTGTTTCAGAAATGCCACCAGATCGCGTTCGGCGAAAAGCAGAAATGCTTCGCCAGATTGCACCAGGTCATCGACATAATTATCGACAATCCGGCAATCGATTTTATAGTCATGACTAAATCGCCGAAATCCGGTTAGCATGGTCTGTGGAACGTATTGAAAATGGTCTTTCGATAAGACTAATGTCAGGCGACGATATTGCCGAAGGCGTACCAATGCAGCCGTTAACGCATTATAAATATCCTGCTCAAAATCTTGATAAACAGCCATGTAGTCACCTGACAACGTGGGCAGATCCTGATCGAGCAGCAGCAACTTATCGGTTGGTAACAACGCCATACTATCCGACACGTCGCTATCGAAATGAGGCATAATCACGTAGGCATTATACCGGCCAAGATTATTCCGAACCAGCGTTTCAAAGAGGGCTGGATTGTAGTGATGAAAAAACACGCTTAGCGAAGCGTCGGCGGGTAAGGCCGCTTTCAGTGCATCGTAGAGCGTTTCTTTATAAGCGTTGAGTGTATCGAAAATCAATAGTACATTTAGTGGGGTCCGCACGTTGGTACTGGCAACGTAAAATCCCTTGCCGTGCTGCGACCGTACAACACCCCGTTGCCGCAGGTCTTCGTAAGCCTTCGCCACCGTGACTTTAGCTACCCCCTGCTTACCCGCCCACTCGTTGATGGAAGGCAACTGCTGACCAAGCGTCAATGTCCCCTGCTCGATACCCGTTAGCACCGTTTCAATCAGTTGCTGGTATTTAGGTCGAGTAACGTCAGACTGATCAGTATCGATAATGATTCCCCCCCTTGTGTCAGCAGACATATTACTTTTTTCAGATAATCTTGCAATCAAAGTGAAAGCTACTACTTTTGTTCGAGCCTTATCCAGTATAGTAGAGTACAGTACTGTATGCGAGCAAAAGTACCATATTTTTAGAATTGTCAAACAAAATCATGCAAAAATTAAAATTCGCGGTGATTGGAACCGGCTTCTGGGCGAATTATCAACTGCCAGCTTGGTTTGAAGTCGACAAGCGAATTGGTGCGGTCGAATTAGTAGCCTTATATAATCGCACTAAGTCCCGAGCGGAGGTTCTTGCTGGCCAGTTCGGAGTGCCGTACGTCTATGACGACATCGACCAATTATTCGATCAACACGCGCATGAACTTGATTTTGTGGACATTATTACGGATGTCGATACGCACGAGTTTTTCACGAAGAAAGCGGCCGAGCGTGGTCTCGACGTAATCTGCCAGAAGCCGATGGGGCCAAATCTGGAAGCTGCCCAACGGATGCTTACCCTAAGTCAACAAGCGGGAATCCGATTATACATACACGAAAATTTCCGCTGGCAATCCCCTATCCGGGCGCTTAAGGCAGTACTGGATTCGGGTATAGTTGGGCAACCGTTCAAAGCGCGAGTTAGCTTCAGTTCTGCTTTTCCCGTATTCGATAACCAACCTTTTTTGGCTGACTTAGAACAGTTTATCCTGACGGATATTGGCTCGCACATTCTGGATATTTGCCGGTTTTTGTTCGGCGAAGCTAAGTCATTGTATTGTCAAACTGCCCGCGTCAACCCCCGAATTAAGGGAGAAGATGTAGCGAATGTACTGCTCAACATGCAAACCGGTCTGACCTGTTACGCCGAGATGTCGTACGCATCGATTCTGGAACGCGAAGCCTTTCCCCAAACGCTTGTTACCGTCGAAGGGAGCTCCGGATCAGTCGCGCTGACTCACGATTTTGTCATTAAGACGACTACGGCCACCGGCACAACTTCGCAGGTTGCAACTCCCCCGGACTATACCTGGGCCGACCCTGCTTATGCGCTCGTCCATGCCTCTATTGTAGCTTGTAATCAGAATTTACTGACTGATTTAATGCAGAAACGATCTGGTTCAACAGTTCAATCACCTGGCCCGGCCGAGACAACCGGCGCTGATAATTTCGAAACAATTCGATTGGTATACGCGGCTTACGATTCGGCAAAACGAAATGAAGTAATTTACCTGTAACGCAGACTCCTGGCCGCAGGATTATTGGCAATCGGCATTTATCTCATACATTACTATGCGGACTTATAGTCTGCCTTACGTATATGCTTGAACTCCGCAACATCTCCAAACATTTCCCCGGCGTTAAGGCTCTCGATGGTGTATCGTTTCAGGTTAATGCGGGCGAAATCCATGCGCTTTGTGGAGAAAACGGAGCGGGCAAAAGTACCTTGCTGAATATTCTAATGGGCAATCTGCGTCCAGATAGTGGTCAGATTCTGCTGAATGGGCAACCGGTACAAATTTCAACGCCTAAGCAAGCCACGGAGCTAGATATTACTATTGTCTATCAGCAGCTTAGCCTGGTAGATAGCCTTACAGTAGCGGAGAATATTTTTGCCAACCGCCAGCCCCGTAATCGTTTCGGATTTATCCAATACAATACGCTAAATGCAAATACCCAGACCTTACTTAACCAACTAGCATTAAGCGACATACGGCCGAAGACTCTTGTCAGCGATCTGTCGCCGGGGCAGAAGCAGATGGTTGAAATTGCCAAAGCGTTATCGCAGAATCCGTCGGTGCTTCTTCTAGATGAACCGACCGCGTCCCTTACAGATCGTGAGACGCAGACCCTTTTCGCCTTGCTTCGGCAGTTACGCGCGCAGGGGAAAGCTATCGTTTACATTTCGCACCGGCTGGCCGAAATTTTTGCCCTCGCCGACCGCGTATCGGTCTTGAAAGATGGGCGCTACCAGGGCACCGAAACCGTAAGTAATGTCACTCCTGACTGGCTTATCAACCGGATGGTAGGTCGCTCATTGAGCCAAGAAAAAAGCCCATCCTCAGCAACGGAGGAAGTGCTCCTGCGTGTAGACAATCTAACGGGGGTCCGATTTCAAAACATTAGTTTTCAGCTTCATCGGGGCGAAATTCTTGGGTTAGCGGGATTGGTTGGCGCAGGCCGGACCGAAGTAGCTCGCGCCATTTTTGGTGTGGATGACTACCAGTCTGGAACCGTTTTTCGGGAAGGTCAGCCCCTGAAAATTCATCATCCAGCCGATGCAATTCAACAGGGCATTGGTTATTTACCCGAAGAACGCAAACGGTTAGGTTTATTTATGGAACAATCTGTGGCACAGAACATCATAACGGTTCAACCGCCAGCCAACGGACCCTGGTTTAAAACGCGGCAGGTAACTACAGTCGCCGACACGTTTCGGAAGCAGCTGGCCATTCGGACGCCATCCGTCCGTACTTCGGCTGGGCATTTGAGTGGTGGTAATCAACAGAAAACGATGATCGCCCGCTGGCTGCTGGCCAATCCTGACATTTTGTTGGTCGATGAGCCCACGCACGGCATTGATGTGGGCGGGAAAGCCGAAATTTACGCACTGCTGCGTCAGCTAGCGGCTCAGGGCAAAGGCATTTTACTGATTTCCAGCGAGCTACCTGAACTCTTGCTCCTTGCCGATCGAATTCTGGTCATGCGCGAAGGCCAGCTGTCCGGCGAATTAAACGCTAGAGACGCCACCGAAGAACGAATTATGGCGTTGGCCACTAATTGATCGTTTGTAGGTTAAGTTAGGGGATGGCAAAACAAATACTCGTCCGACAATGTCAAACAACAAACCATAAACTTTAAACCGAATGCCTCATACCTTACAAGCCGGTCCTGTGCAGGTGCGTTATGAAAACGGTTTTCTACGCTATATAAGCGTCGAGGGTACGGAGATTCTCCGTATGATCTATTTCGCCATTCGCGATCAAAACTGGCAAACCGCCAGCATTTCTATCATCAATGAAGTCATTAACGAGCAGGCCGATTCATTTCGGATAAACTATACCTGGCATGTTAACGACCTGAACATTCAGATGGTGGGTCAGGTCACAATACAAGGCGATTCGAACGGGACGATTTCGGTTGATTTTCGTAGCAAAGCCGAAAATTCCTTCCAGAAAAACCGTATCGGCTTGTGTGTGCTGCATCCGATTGATGGTGTATTAGGTCAACCGGCCGAGATTACAGCCCCTGATGGCAGCGTTACAGCAGGAGATTTCCCAACATTTATCAGCCCTAATCAACCCTTTCTGAACGTCCAATCCATGCGCTGGCAACCAGCCTCAGGTTCGACCTGGCAACTCGATTTTTCGGGAGATGTGTTCGAAACCGAAGATCAGCGCAACTGGACTGACACTTCCTTTAAAACCTATTCGACACCACTTACCAAGCCTTTTCCGGTGACAGTTTCAGCCGGTGATGAATTTAACCAACGCGTCGTTTTCAAACTGGCAAATGAACCGCTGACGGATAACATTCCCGTTGGTGAACTCCGAGAAGAGGAAGAACCAATAGCGCCCACAGCGCCTACCTACCCGCTTATTGGTGTAGGTCAACGGACAGGCGGACCACGCCTAACGGCTTCCGAAGCAACGTTACTCCGAAAACTTAATCTGTCGCACCTGCGGGCTGATGTATTCTTTAGTTTACCGAACTGGCAGGAGCTGCTGGCGGATGCGGTTAGTGACGCGCAAAGTCTGGTTGTTCCGCTCGAACTGGCCGTATTTTTTGGTAATGATCCCAAAGCTAAGTTATGGTCTGTACACGATTTTTTCCGGCGGCACCCCGTCCCGATTCGCTCCATCCTCCTTTTCGATGCCGAAACGCTAACCACCTCGGACACGCTTTTACAAGCCTTAACACCTATCATTCGAACCGAATGGCCAACCTTACTCATCGGAGGTGGTACGGATGATAATTTCGCCGAGCTTAACCGCCATCCATTTGATTTCGAACTAGTTGACTTTGTTACGTATTCCGTTAACCCGCAGGTTCATGCGTCTGACGACTTGACTTTGCAGGAAAACATCGCCGGACAAGCAGAAACCGTCCTATCGGCCCGGCGGTTAAATGGCGGGAAGCCTGTTCATATTTCACCTATAACCTTACGTCCCCGATTTGTAACCCGCGCTGGTACAGCTACAGAACGCCTGAACATCCCTGCCGACCCTCGCCAGACGACTGAGTTCGGCGCTGACTGGACACGTCGGAGTTTACAAACGCTACAGCAGGTCGGTGTGGCATCCGTCACGTATTATCAATCGCACGGACCGGGCGGCTTAGTAGACGGCGAGAAAGCGTATCCGGTGTTCAGCGTCTTTGAATAAGACGGTTAAGCGGTGCGTTAAAATCCACAGCTAGTGGTCTTTAGTGTTCATGAAGAATCTAAAACAAAGACTCCAACAGGGACACACACTGAATGGCTGCTGGCTAAATCTGGGTAGTTCGCTCACGGCCGAGATTGTTGGTCAGGCCGGCTTCGATTGGGTGCTGATCGATCTTGAACACGGAGCTGGTTCAGAGAAAGACGCCCTGTATCAGTTGCAGGCACTGGAGCATACAGCGGCTGGTGCCATTGTGCGGGTTGAAAGCGCCGAAAGTCAGCGAATTCACCGAGTGCTGGACATGGGTGCTGAAGGAATTATGTGCCCCAAAATCACGACTCCGGAAGATGCTCAGAAGGTCGTGAATGGTCTGCATTATCCCCCCCACGGCAACCGAGGGGTAGCCAAAATGGTGCGGGCTACGGGGTTCGCACAGCATTTTAATGAATACTACCAGCAATCCCGCGACACAATTCTGGGCGTGGTGCAGATCGAAACAGTTGAGGTACTTAATCACCTGGACGAAGTAGCCGCCATCGATGGCGTGGACGTGCTGTTTATTGGCCCTGCTGATTTATCCATGGAGTTGGGCATTTTTGGGCAATTCGATCACCCACGATTCAAGGAAGCGCTTCGAGAAACGGTTAACGCGGCTCAGAAAGCAGGTAAAGCAACTGGCATTCTGTTTTTCAATCCGGATGATTATCAAACGTATCACGACTTGGGAATCCGGCTAATTGCCTGTGGGGCAGATGCCACGTTCGTAGCGGATGGCGCCCGTAGTCTGGCCGGTAAACTAGATTCGTTTCGGGCGTTATTAAGATAGATTATCAGTAACATAGTTCTGCCATCCCTAAAATTTAATCTTACCGAAAAACGGCCAAATCCTAGAAATCGTAAGCGAAAAAAGCCAACTTGCCCCGCTAATTGTTGCTACAAGAAACCAAGCAGGCAACAACCTAAATTAACATGCAGATTACCAAAGACAAAGTAGCCGCCATCCATTATACTTTGCGCGACGGCGCCGGAAACATACTGGATTCGAGCCAGGGCCGCGACCCGCTGTATTACCTCCACGGGGCCCATAACCTAATTCCAGGCATGGAAGAAGGATTGGAAGGACGGCAACCAGGCGATCATTTTCAACTGGATGTTAACCCTGATAAAGGATACGGCCACCGCGACCCACGGCTGATAGAAGCCGTTCCACGTCAGGCGTTTGGCAACCAGAACATCGAAGTAGGAATGCAGTTTCAAACGAATGATGGTCAGGTGGTTACCGTCACAGATGTTACTCCAGATACAGTAACGGTTGATGCTAATCATCCATTAGCCGATCAGGACCTTTTCTTCGACGTCGAAGTCATTGCGGTTCGCGACGCAACTTCGGATGAGCTATCGCATGGCCACGTTCACGGGCCAGGAGGACATCATTAATATTATCTGAGCCGGGCCGCCGGCCCGGCTCAAACAACAAACTGCTTATCTTTGCAGAAATCATGGCACAGATAGGCACAGACAGACAGGCAGCAAAGAGATTTCTGGAAGCAGGCGAAGTAGTCGGGATACCCACCGAAACGGTCTACGGGCTGGCGGGTAACGCCCTGAATCCAGACGCTGTCCTGCGTATTTTCGAGGTAAAAAATCGCCCTTCCTTCGATCCGCTCATTATCCATACAGACTCGCTGGCCAAACTCGATCAGTTTGTTACCGAGATTTCCGAAGCAGCCCGACAACTTGCCGATGCATTTTGGCCCGGTCCGCTGACGCTACTGCTTCCTAAAACCGACCGCATCCCCGACCTTGTTACCGCTGGATTAGCTACGGTAGCGGTGCGCATTCCGGCCCACCCGTTAACCCTTGATTTGCTCCGGTCGCTCGACTTTCCGCTGGCTGCTCCCAGCGCAAACCCGTTTGGCTATATCAGTCCAACCACAGCTCAGCACGTAGCCGATCAGTTAGGTGATCAGGTGCCGTATATTCTGGACGGTGGCCCGGCAGGTGTTGGTATCGAATCGACCATTGTTGGTTTTGAAGACGATAAACCAACCGTCTTCCGGCTTGGTGGCATGGCGCTGGACCAGATCGAAGCGATCATTGGTCCCGTTTCGGTGCGCACCCATTCAACCTCGAACCCCAAGGCACCGGGGATGCTCAGTAGCCACTACGCCCCCCGTAAACCCCTACATTTATTAGCACCAGGCGAAAGTCCTCAGGCCGGGAACAAAGCTGGAGCCTTAGCCTTCCGGGAACCTTTCGGTGGTATACCTTCTGATAATCAGCGCGTACTCTCCTCTACTGGCGACCTAGCCGAAGCTGCCAAAAACCTATTCGCTTACCTGCGGGAGTTAGATAGCCTGGCGGTCGATGTACTTTATGCCGAACCATTACCCAATCAGGGGTTGGGCTGGGCCATGAACGACCGGCTCCGACGCGCCAGCGTGCGGTGAGCAATTTTTTTATTCCCGATTTGGTTCCTAGTTTTAGCAACCAGAGCATCAATCAGCCATGACAACAAAAGAACTAAAAAAAAGCGAGCGCCACGAACGGGCCATAGCTATTGTCCGGCAAATGACGGCTAATAAGAAAGCTGCTGAACAAGAGGCTATCGAAGAGTACAAGACTAATCCTGTGAAACAGGCGTTGGTGGCGGAGCTTGATCGAAAGAATGCAGAAAGAGGAACACCAGTAGTTAGGTTACGAATTCACGAATGATCAACCAAACTCATTCATATTCAGAACAACTAATCGAATTCTTTACGAAGTAAAGTTCAAACCGAGCGACTATATTTTTGCAAATGAGCCTGAACTAGAACCATTTGTTTTTGAAATGAGTATCGTTGTCATTGACAACCCTACAGGCAAACGCCCCTCAAGAGATCCACTCATTCCACCAACTATCGCCACTATCTTTGGCGTCTTTTTTGAGCAACACGAACGAGTCATCGTCTATATCTGTGATACTTCAGATGAGCGTGGTGAAGCTAGACAACGAAAATTTTCAAGCTGGTTTAATTTATATAAGGGCAGCTATATCCAGTTCAACGATAGCGTTATTGATGAGAAGGGTGAGATTTATTACGTTTCACTGATTATCAAACGGAACAACCCTTATCGTCTGCGTTTAATGTTGGCCTTCAATGAATTAGTCACAGAAGAACGCGAAGATAAATCCTGAACGCATTTTCTGTCCGTAAAGGCTTAAATCTCCCCGCTCCCAATTGCCCCAGCCGCTTTATTAGCCAGTTCGATAATCATCGGGAGCAGATGACCGAAACGGGCGTCCTGACTATGGCCTTGCTTCCAGCGAGCGTAAATCTGCTGAGCAATGACGGCGTTTTTATACAAGCCGAATACATAATAAAACAAAATATCGGTTAAGTCCCGGCCGCTCCGTTCGGCGTAGCGGGCTACAACTTCCTGACGCGTTAAGTTGCCCGGAAGCCAGGTTAAATTGAAATTACGATAAGCCGGACTATCGCCCGCTTCCGACCAGTAAGCTAATGTAGCACCCAAATCCATAAGTGGGTCTCCGACAGTAGCCATTTCCCAGTCCAAAACCCCTTTAACAATCGGCAGTGGCTCGCTGGTGGAATCGGCGGCCAGCAATACATTATCGTATTTATAATCGTTGTGCAGAAAGGCCGGTGATTGCTCGGCGGGGTAATGCCCTTGCAGCCAGTCACTGACTTGGTCCATTGCCAGAATTTTATCGATTTGGGCAGTTCGATAACGACCACTCCAGCCTTCTACTTGCCGTTGCACATAGCCGTCGGGTTTGCCCAATTGAATCAGTCCCGTCGTATCGATGTCTAACCCGTGAATGTCAACCAGATTATCGATCAAGGCTTCCGATAGTTGCCGCATTCGTTCCGGGGCCAGATTCAGCGTTGGCGCCATTGATGCCCGTAGAATAACGCCTGTTACCCGCTTCATCAGGTAGAACGGCGCTCCTAATATATCCGCCGATTCGCAGTAAATAATCGGTTCCGGAATCTTATCATAATGGTCCCTCAGCAGCGACAATACCCGAAACTCCCGGCCCATATCATGCCCGCCTTTAATGTTAGCACCCACTGGCGGACGACGTAGTACGTACTCTTGATTAGCTGTTTTAAGCCAGTACGTCAGGTTTGAAAAACCACCCGGAAACTGCCTCACTTCCAGCACTAGGCCAACTTCGGGAGCAGACAGACGCAGGTAATCGTTCAGACGAGAAAGATCCAGTTCTTCGCCCGAATGAACGGCGCGAGGGGTATCGGGGGTAGTCATAAGCAACGTTGTTTTAAAACCTAACAGGTCTTCGAGACCTGTTAGGTTTGATCAGTAACCTAAGCAATTGCCAATTAAAATAAAATTAAAAAGGCTGACCGAGCTATATAAGCCCCTTTTCGTTTTTTCTACCTTTGATGAACTTCTTCAATCCTGAAGGTTAACCCAAACCAGTATGGATAAAGCAACTCCTCCACCCGGCCCTCCTAAAAAACAATCCTCACCTTTGTTAGGTCTGCTCAAGCCGTATTCCCGTATGATTCTGCTGCTGATTTTGTTAGCGTTAGCTAGCAATGGTCTGAATCTGGTGCTGCCGCTTATCATTTCTCGCGGGATAGATGCATACACGGCCGGTCATTTCGTCCTGAAAACAACGGTGATCGAGTTTGTTGGCGCAACGCTGGCCATTTTCATTTTCACCTACCTCCAGAGTATTGTTCAGACCTACGCGTCGGAACGGGTAGCGAGGGATTTACGGACGCAACTCGCCGACAAAATTTCGCGACAGAGTTTTACGTACATTCAACAAACCAACCCGGCAAAGCTACTAACCAACCTGACTTCGGATATTGATTCGGTTAAAATGTTTGTAGCACAGGCTATTGTGTCTATTGCGTCGTCACTGTGCATTATCGTTGGAGCCAGTATTTTGCTGATTGGTATTAACTGGCAATTGGCGCTGGCCGTGCTGGGTATTGTACCCATCATTGGCATCACGTTCTATCTGGTCCTAAAAAAAGTACGGGTGCTGTTCATGAAAAGCCGGGAGGTGATCGACTGGCTCAACAAAGTCATTAATGAAAGTATTCTTGGCTCGGCGCTGATTCGGGTTATTAACTCCCAACAACTTGAGTACGACAAGTTTCTGGCGGCTAATACCAACGCCAAAGAGTTGGGCATTTCGATTTTACGACTGTTTGCTGCGCTGATTCCGGTTATCAGTTTTACGGCAAATATGGCCGGATTAACAATTCTGGTACTTGGGGGGCATTTTGTTATAACAGGCAGTATGTCGCTGGGCGATTTTGCGGCTTTCAATAGTTATCTGGCTCTGCTGATCTTCCCCATTATCGTCATTGGGTTCATGAGCAATGTTATCGCACAGGCATCGGCCTCGTACCTACGAGTAAATGCCGTGTTACAAGCACCCGAACCAGTTCGCACCGGCACCATCGATACGCGCCTTAACGGCGATGTTGAACTCCGGGACATATCAGTTGCTTACGGAGAAAAGTCCGTTTTAAAAGATGTTTCGTTTACAGTAAAGGCAGGGACACGAACGGCCATTGTTGGGCCAACCGCTGCCGGAAAAACCCAGTTGCTGTTTCTGCTGACGGGGTTATTGAAACCAACTTCTGGCACTATTTATTACGACGGTAAATCCATCGACGACTACGATGAAAACGCGTTTCATCAGCAGGTAGGCTTTGTGTTTCAGGATAGTATTATCTTCAACATGAGCCTACGTGAGAATATCGCCTTTAACGAAGCCGTCACCGATGAGTCGATGGAAAAAGCAATTAGCACGGCTGAATTAGGCGATTTTATGGGTGCTCTGCCCGATCATTTAGAAACCGTTGTTTCGGAGCGAGGCAGTAGTTTGTCAGGCGGGCAGAAGCAGCGGATTATGCTGTCCCGGGCGTTGGCGCTTAACCCCAAAGTCCTTCTGCTGGACGATTTCACGGCGCGCGTCGACGCGAATACGGAAGAGAAGATTCTGGCGAATGTGCAAAAAAACTATCCTGCTATGACGCTCATTTCGGTAACGCAGAAGATTGCGCCGGTCGAAGAGTACGAACAGATTATTCTGCTTATGGAAGGGGAAATTATTGCCAAGGGTACGCACCAGCAACTCATGGCGACCAGCCCCGAATACGTTCAGATTTACCAATCGCAGCGGAGCACCAATCAGTATGAACTACGATCTTAATCAGTTTGTCGGGCAGAAGGAAGAGAAAAACGCGACCTATAAAGCCCTGCGTAAACTGCTCACCCTTATCAAGGACGAACGCCAGACGTTGCTATTGGCTTTCGTGGCAATCCTGATTAACTCGGCTTTAACGCTGGTAGGTCCCGTACTCATTGGCCGTACCATCGACAAATACGTTCAGACGGGCCAGTTTGATAAGGTTTTACAGAATGCGGGATTTTTATTAATTGTGTACGTTATTGCCTTCGCTACCAACTACATACAAACCCGATTAATGGGTGAGTTAGGTCAGCGAACTTTGTTCCGGTTACGTAATGCGGTGTTTAACAAGTTGCAGGAATTGCCTGTTGCATTCTTCAATCAGAACAAAGCGGGAGACTTAATCTCCCGAATTAACAACGATACTGACAAGCTGAATCAGTTTTTTTCGCAGTCGCTGATGCAGTTTGTGGGCAGCATTTTCATCATGACCGGCGCGGGGTTATTTCTGCTGTTTATCGATTTACCTCTCGGCGCTGCGGCCTTATCACCAGCCGTTTTGATCTGGATTTTTACGCAAGCGACATCGGCCTGGGTGAAACGGAAGAATGCCGTTAACCTGAAAAGCGTAGGAAATCTAAGTGCTGAAATTCAGGAAAGTCTGACAAATTTTAAGGTTATCATTGCGTTCAACCGGCGCGACTATTTCCGGAAACGCTTTGATGAAGCTAATCAGCAAAGTTACCAGACTGCCCTTGGAGCGGGTCTGGCCAACAACGTATTTATGCCTGTAATCAGCATGGCCGCCAGCTTTGGGCAACTCATTGTGCTGACGTTCGGCATTTACCTGATTTCCACCGGTCATTTTACGATCGGTCTGTTGATTAGCTTTCTGGCTTACGTAACGCATTTCTACAATCCGCTTCGGCAGTTGGCTACGTTATGGGCTAATTTTCAAGTGGCGCTGGCGGGCTGGGACCGGGTTTCTCATCTGCTGACGCTGCAAACAAATCTGCAAACAGTCGAAAATCCATTAACTATGCCGGTAACGTCGCTGCTGGCGTTTCAGAATGTGTCGTTTAGCTATCCGAACGGCCACGAAGTGTTACACAACATCAGTTTTACGCTGGAGCGGGGCAAAACGTACGCGCTGGTTGGCCCAACCGGGGGTGGCAAAACAACGACGGCCTCGCTGATTGCGCGACTGTATGACCCGACCAGCGGTACCGTATTGCTCGACGGAAAAGATATTCGATCGTATAGTTCGGAAGAACGTACGCGCAAGATTGGCTTCATCTTACAGGAGCCGTTTCTATTTACCGGCACCGTCCGCGAGAACATTCTGTATGGTAACGAGCAGTATCAAACCTATTCCAATGAGCAATTGGCAGAAGTAATTCGGGAAGCCAATCTGGAAGGTTTGTTAGAACGCTTCGACGATGGGCTGGACACTAAAGTGCAGACAACCGGTGATGCGATCAGTTTGGGACAAAAGCAACTGATCGCCTTTATTCGGGCGGTGTTGCGAAATCCGGAACTGCTCATTCTGGACGAAGCAACAGCCAATATCGATACCGTGACCGAGCAGTTACTAGACGAGATCTTGCAAAATTTACCCCAGACAACTACCCGCATTATCATTGCGCATCGACTGAATACCATCGAGAGCGCCGACGAAATTTTCTTCATCAACTCAGGTCAGGTCACTCGCGCAGGCTCCCTTAACGATGCCGTCGATATGCTGCTACACGGCAAGCGCGTGAGTTAAGAATTTAACCACAGAGTACATCGGGAAAACACGGAGTCGCACAGAGAATTCTAATTACTCCGTGTAACTCTATGTTTTCCCGATGTACTCTGTGGTTAATTTTGCGGACCAACATTCTGGACACATGAAACAAATCGCTTTACTTCTCATATCGGCTACCCTATTTATCAATCAGCAAGCCTGCAACAGTCGTCAGCAAACAGACAGTCAACCAACAGATTCAACAGCCACCGCAGCCACCTCTACAACGTCGGACGAGGCAACCGTTACGGGCCGGTTAGCGGAACTTAACTTAACCTCTGACAGCGACTGGCGGGGCATTAGCCTTGGCGACGATTTCGCGAAGGTGAAAACTACTGAAAAAGGCGAATTTTTCGAGAGCGATGCGACGCATACCGGGTATACCGTCGAGTTCAAGAATCTGGAAACGATGGATGTGCTGTATTACCAGGCAGCTGGAAAAGTGTCGGCTATCAATGTTGATTTGTATCTGAATAACCGCCAGTCCGTTACAGATTATCAAAAGGAACTTGAGCCTTATTTCACCGCCCGTTATGGCTCCCCTAAATCCGGCAACGGTGGTACCACTTGGACGAGTTCAAACGGAAAAATGGTGATGCTTAAGGACGTATCGAAAGGCAAAGATTTTGGGTTAAAAATCAAGATTGGACTATCGGGCAAGATAGCAATGTGACCATTAGAGCTGATCATTCGTTTCTCAAATAATGAATCGGGTTCGAACGGACGGCTTTCAACGCTTGATGCCAGACTGTTAGGGCCGTTATCAGGCCGGTTAGCATAAGCGTGCCTGCAATTAACCAGCCGTTTATCGATATGCGGTAGGTGTACTGCTGTAGCCAACCCGACAGCAACCAGGTGCCTATCGGTGCCGCTACGAGAAAGCCCAAACCAAGCAGTTTGCCGAACTCCCGGCCTAATAGCCAAAGCAGTTGCGCTGTTCGGGCACCTAGCACCCGACGAACGCCAATTTCTTTAGCTTTTGCCTCGCTCAGAAATGTAACAGGTCCGTACATGCCCAAACAGCTTAATCCGATGGCTATCAGCGCGAACGCCTGTATCATTTCCGCCAATAATCGCTCCGTTTCCGTAAAGCTTTTCATAAAATCAGTTAGGTTCTCGGCATGGTACACCTGATCAGGCAACACTTTATCCCATACTTGTTGGATGGACTGACGGGTCTGATCGGAATACGGTAGGCTCAGGCGAAGCATAGCAATTCGACTATGCGGGAGATCATAAATTAGCGTTATAGGCAAAATAGGCTGATGCAGGTCTCCACTGCGAAAGTCCCGGACAACACCGACAATAACCCGATCAGCGTCCTTTACCCGCATCGGTTTACCTATCACGGCAGCGGGCGAAGAAATACCTAACTGTTTCACCAGTGTTTCATTGACCAAAACTTCGCGGCCAGTTGTATCGGTTGACTGGACGTTTCGGCCTGCAACCAGCGACAGATCAACAACCGGTAAATAGTGTTCATCAATGGCCAGCACTCGGGTTTCAAACCGTTCGGGCTCGGTCCATTGTAAGGCGTTGCAGGAAAATCACTCCCAAAAGCTACCTGCTCAACACCTGGTACTTGCCCCCCACCTCTCGCGTAGGGTCGAGAGGGGAGCGGACTCCTGCTGGGGCAAGAATACGGCTAGGATAGATTCGTGGTGAAAACCCCATACGGTTTGCTGCATGTGCCGGAGCTGCGTCGTGATAACCAATACACTTAGGATAAACAATTGCATCAGCACGAACTGACCTAAAATAAGCGCCTGCCGAACGGTCAATTTGCCAGTGAGTCGGGTAGTTGTTTGATTAGTGAGTGCCGTTGCGGGATTAAATCGAGCCAGCACAAATGCCGGATATAGCCCTGAGAGGATAATAACACCGATGAGCAGGGCCAGAAACCAGCTAATAGCCCGATACTGAAATACATCAAGATCGGCCTCGCTGAGCCAGCAATCGAAGAACAATCGTCTTGAGTGTTCCCCGTAAAAATTCTCCGTTCGCTGCATCCATACTTGTTGATCGATCTTGTTGCCAATTAATTTTAAAACAAATATATATAAGAAAATTATATATAAAAATAGTATTGTAAAAATTTTCCATCCTATTTCACCGCCCGTCACTGACTCTGTTTTCTAAACCATCAGTCATAAAGTATATTGAACGCGAAAGTGACAGGCCGCTTCACTAAACCTCTTTATGACCAACCTTAACGCTTTTCTAGCCTCTTTTTTCGGCTCAAAAAGTTTACTCATTTTTTCGTTACTCGTATTTCTTCTGTTGGCTGGTTATCAGGTTCGTACTGATGATGACTGGACCTGGAGCACCTATAAAGCAGACGCCGAAAGCAGTAGCTATGCCCCACTGGCTCAGATCAATGCGAGTAACGTCAGTCAGCTAAAACTCGCCTGGACCTTAGCCGTAAATGACATGCCACCTAGTGCCCGACCCGGCAGCAGTGAGTGTAATCCGATCGTCGTTGATGGGGTGATGTACGCCACCTCAGCGAAACATTGGGTCTATGCCATCAATGCCGCAACGGGGCAACAACTCTGGTCATTCGACCCCTTCGATGGGGCTGAAGGCGGTGGCGTAAGCCGGGGCGTTACATACTGGAAAAGCGGTACGGATAGTCGAATCCTGTTCACGGGTGGCGATCAGCTTTTTGCGCTTGACGCGCGTACCGGTAAACCAATTTCAACGTTCGGTAAAAACGGTAAAGTGAGCATGAACATCGGCCTGAGGGACGACCCCGAAACGATTTCAGTTATCCCAACCTCGCCCGGTATTGTCTATAAAGACCTGCTGATTATGGGGGCAGAAGTATCGGAGTTATATGGTGCGCAACCGGGTTATATTCGGGCATACGACTGCAAAACCGGCAAGCTAATCTGGACTTTCCACACCATTCCGCTCCCCGGCGAACCAGGCTACGAAACCTGGCCGAAAGATGCCTACAAATACGCTGGCGGTGTCAATGATTGGGCGGGTATGAGCCTCGACACCAAACGCGGGATTGTTTTTCTGGCGCTGGGGTCACCTTCCTATGATTTCTACGGCGCCGACCGCAAAGGCAAAAACCTCTACGGCAATTCGGTGGTGGCGCTGGATGCGACAACCGGACGCTATCGCTGGCATTTCCAGACCGTCCATCATGACCTATGGGACTTTGATTTGCCCGCTCCACCGAACCTGGTTACAGTAAGGAAAGATGGTAAGATCGTGGATGCTGTAGCGCAGGTTACCAAGCACGGGTTTGTATTCGTACTGAACCGGGAAACTGGCGAATCGCTGTTCCCTATTGAAGAGCGGCCCGTTCCGGTATCCCATCTTCCCGGCGAAGAAGCCTGGCCTACGCAACCGTTTCCGACGAAGCCCAAACCCTTCGCCCGGCAGTTAATGACCGAAGCCGACCTGACGAATTATTCCGCAGCCGGTCGTGATTCGATTCTTAAAAAATTCCGGTCGATGCGTTACGAAGGGTTGTTTACCCCACCTGATCTGAAAGGGACGTTAATGCTGCCCGGTTCGCGGGGCGGGGCCGAATGGGGTGGCGCAGCCTATGATCCGGCCACGTCGATGTTATACATCAAATCCAATGACTCGCCGGAAATCCAGTCTATGAAAAAAGTCGATCAGGATCAGGAAGCTAAGGATATGACCGTTTTTGCGCAGGGCAAAGGGCTTTATATGACGTATTGCGTCAGCTGCCACGGGCGGGATAAAAACGGCGACGAACCCAATTATCCATCGTTGATTGGGTTGAAAAATCGGATGAGCCGGGAAGCCGCGCTGGACAAAATCCGGAAAGGCGGTGGCAAGATGCCCGCGTTTGCCAGCGTGATCAAAGGAAAGGAACGGGGCATCATTGCATTCCTGTACGAAAAAGAACAGAATTCCGGCAAAGTCACCAAGTTTGAAACGGGCAAGACGAAGACAGGGGCGGACAAGTATCTGAACCTAACGGCTTATGGGCATTTTCGAGACCCGAATGGTAATCCGGCACTCCGGCCGCCCTGGGGTATGTTACACGCACTTAACCTATCGACAGGCGAGTATGCGTGGCAAATTCCGCTGGGGAACGACGAAAAACGTCAGGAACCGGGCATGCCGGAAACAGGTCAGGAGGGTTCGGCGGGCCCCATCGTAACGGCAGGTGGCCTGGTCTTCATCGGCGGAACTGCCGACAAACAGTTGCGTGCTTTTGACAAATCGACGGGCAAGCTACTCTGGAAAACGGCGCTGCCGGCCGTTGCCAATGCCACGGCCTGTAGTTACATGGTTAAGGGTAAACAATACGTAGCGCTTTCGGTCGGTGGGGCCAAAGAGAATCCGTCCGGATCAATTATGACGTTTGCACTACCTTGATAGCTAGCTGAACGTGTGGTGTCGGTTTCTAAAACCTGACACCACTGTCTATCCTACTAATTTTACCCGTTTAACCTGTCGTTATTCCCATTTCAACCACTTCTTTTTGCAGTCTACATGGTTTCATCATGGCTTAGGTAAACTGGTTGTGCAATTTTGTCTCATCAAACAACAACACTAAACTACCAAAACAACAAGCCAATGAAACGTCTACTGAAAACCCTTATTGCCAAACCCCACCGCCCAGCTAAGCGGCCACGTCGATTAAACCGTCTGCATCATCAAGCCTGGTGGGGCCATGAGTAGCACCTTCGGCAGATTAACGGTTAGATAAGACGGAGCAATCGCTTTTGATTGCCAAACCTCTTCCGGTAATCCGAAATTCGTCTGCCATGCATCGTTCATCAAGTCAGTTCTCCCGCTCGTTATTTCCGACTATTCTTGCCAGTTTTCTATTGCTGACCATTATCTTACCCAGTTATAGCCAAACGGCAATACGGGGTTCGGTGGAACGCATCAAAGTGCACGGCAAGGGACTGGAGAACAATCTGGAAGGCGACTCACCGGACCGCGACGTATCGATTTATTTGCCGCCCAGCTATAAAACCAGCCCGAAACGGCGGTATCCGGTCATATATTTTCTGCATGGCTTTACCGATAACGACGGGCAATGGTACGGCGTTACTAAACATTGGATTAACCTGCCGACTGTCGTCGATAAAGTATTTACCGATGGGCAGACGCAGGAGATGATTATCGTTACGCCGAATGCGTATACGCGTTACCGGGGCAGTATGTATTCCAACTCGGCCACAACGGGCAACTGGGAAGATTTCGTGGCTAAAGAGCTGGTGGATTATATTGACCAGCATTACCGCACGATTCCTAAAGCTGCCAGCCGCGGGCTGGCCGGGCATTCGATGGGAGGCTACGGCACCATACGAATCGGTCAGAAACACCCGGAAATTTTCTCCAGCTTATACCTGCTAAGCCCGTGCTGCATGACGGCGAACATGAACCGGACGCCCACGCCGGAACTCCTGGCTAAGCTTGAAGCTATTAAAAGTCCGGATGACGTGGAGAAAGCCGATTTTGGAACACAAGCTATGTTTGCCTCGGCAGCAGCCTGGTCGCCCAATCCAACCAAGCCCCCATTTTTCATCGATTTACCTATTGAAAATGGGCAGGCTCAGCCGTTGGTTGCGGCCAAATGGGCCGCGAACGCACCACTGGCTATGATTGATCAATACGTCTACAATCTGAAGCAATTTCATGCGCTGGCTTTCGACGCGGGTAACCGTGACCAGAGTATTGCGGCCAGCATCAAAGTGCTGGATAAGGTGCTGACTGACTATAAAATTTCACACACATACGAGGAGTACGAAGGCGATCATATCAACCGCATCGCCGAGCGCATCGAGCAGAAGATGCTGCCGTTTTTCTCGAAACACCTATCGAACAAGTAAGCTACAAACCGGCTGACTTAGGCTTTCGTCTTGGGATCGCTGCCGAATTCATTAGCGCCTTTTGTCCCTTCCGTGCACGCCAGAATCAGGTTGTAAACCGGAATCAGCGCATACCAACCGCTCTTGCCAACGTCGTGCATACGCCGAACAGCCACAGCTATCGAAGGGACAAGAATAACCAGATTAAACAGCAGAAGTAGGTAGCCAATTACCGCTGATCCGTTGAATAACAACGCGTTGGTAAAATTTAAGACCTGACCGACCAGCACATTGATCAGCACAAAATACCAGTATTCGCTGCGTCGAGCGCGACCGTCGAAGTCATTATACTTTTTCAGAACTGAAACGTAATTGTTAAATAGGGATGTGCGGTTAACCGAATTGAGGGAAGTGTTCATGATGGTGATTGTTAGTACTTGTTGTTTACTGATTGTTTAGAGACATTAGTTTAACGTCTGGCCTATCTGCGGCCGTTTGATGTCTCAAAAATACTGGACCACCAAAGGGAGCACAACGGGAGAGCGGTAGCTGGTAGCGAAAACCTAATAACGGGTAGTCAGACGGCTTTAATTGGTTGGCGTTATCGTCCTTATGGCACCTTAAAATCAGCAAATGTTTATCTGAAGTACACGCTTACAACTACTAGTAGATTGTTATTTTCAGGTATTCTCTTGGGCTATTGGTTACATTTATCACATTATGAGTAACCTAATGGCATACTATTTGACGAGGCTTACAGGACGCAAAAATGGTATCGCTTTCATCTGAACTTGCTCTACAGCCAGGAAGCGGCAAAAAAAAATCAGCTTATCGTATTCGATTTACATACAGCCGTTTGAGTTAAACCAACCTGTTTTTTAATGCTATATATCGAATGCAGCCTGTATACGGGAAGTATGCTTTAAGCTGGCGTGGTATACTTCTTGTTTCCGGCGGTGAATGGAAAATAGCCCTTTTCATTCATGAAACAACTCTACTCAATAATCGCCGGTCTGTTCATTTTTTTGAGTAGCCTGATTGTGGGTAATGCTTCCTACGCGCAAGCTGTTCCCGACAATGTCTATTACATTCCCCTTCCTGAACAACAACTTCAGGCGGCCTTTAAGATTTTGGCCGTAACCAACACCATTTCCAATACCATTGCTGTTAACGTCTCCATTGTGTGTACGGGCGATAACGCGGTCATTTACTACGACCATTGGGAAGATGGGTATCAGGCCAGTTATCCTGGAACTCGCCAGAGCTCAACGCAGGTGTGGGGCGATAATAACCCCAGCAACGGGATTCCACCAGGCTATACCACCGACGTCATCAACTCAGGGGATCGAATTAATCTGACTAACAACGTCGTATTACCCCGAAACTCTAACACCATATTCTACGACGGTCGCGACCGGATTGCCTCAACTCAGTTCCTGTCCGTTACCCGTGTGGGCGTACCGACTGTGCCGGGCTCTGTACTGGGATCGTCGGTGGAAGTGTACGACACGACGGTTTATGACCGGGAATTTCAGATTCCCGTTGGCGAATCAACAGATCAGGTCAGTGCAGGCACAACCTGCTGTTTGTTCGAGTATACAGGCATTTATGTGATGGCTCGTGAGGACAATACGACCATTCAAATCGACGCGGATGGTAACGGCACCACCGATTATACAGCAACGATAAGTCAGGGCGAGAGTTATTCACTGGGCAGTGCTACCGTTGGTGACGTACTGTCGGGGGCCAGGGTAACGGCCAATAAACCCATCCAGGTCGATCTGGTTACCGGCGACATAGGAGCTACTTACGAATCACGAACGTTTGCCATGTATCCGGTCGTGCTGTGGGATAACTGTTATTATAACCCGGTAGGCCAGACCAACACCAATGCCGAAGTTGCGGTATTTATTTATAATCCGAGCACGACGTCCAGGATTACCGTGAACGCCCGAACGACCACGGGCGTAACTTCCTTTACGGTGGGGCCTAAGGCCACAGTCAGGTATACGATGCCCTATAGCGCTTCTCTCGCATCGGGCGCTCACTTTTATACCGCTAGCGAATCCGATAAATTTTTTGCCGTTGGTGCCCACGATGCTGACGCCACGGAACAGTCGACCTGGGACTGGGGCTTTTCGTTGCTACCTGAAGTGTTTCTGACCACCGCCGGCGTGGTTGGATTCGGGCCGGGCTCCTCTGACTTAAGCGCTAATGGTAGCCCGGTCTGGGTGTTGGCTACTAAGGCAACGACAATTTACGCAGATTTTGATGGCGACCCCACCACAGGCGCGTTAACGGACCCGAACGGGGGAAAATACGACATATCTTTCCCGGTGGTAGCTGACCAATCGCTCCGTATCTTCGACAATAACGACCGCGATCAGACGGGTATGCGTGTGTATACGCTGGACGGCACGCGTATTGCCATTGCCTGGGGTGAAGATGCCGCTACAGCCGGTCCAGCTCTTCCCTTTCTTGACTTGGGTACAACCGTTACCCCCGAACGAAAAATTTTGATCGGTAAGCTAGCGACTATTACGGTTGATAACGGGCAAATTGGTATTATCGATCCGGGCGATGAAATAACCTACCGGATTACTATTGAAAACCAGTCGCTCCGAACGCGCAATGTGGTTAGCGTTACGGATACCATTCCGGCGGGGCTTCAGTATGTTGCCGGCAGCACCCGACGCAACAGAACTACCGTCATTCCTGACCAGACCGCACCCAACACAGCCTTCCCGCTGGACGAATCGGGTTATACATTAGGCGATCTGATTCTGGCGCAGAAAGATACGCTGTCGTTCCGGGTAATTGCGCAACGATCGATTGTTGGAAATGCGACCGTTACAAACCGCGTACGGTACAGAGATAGCCGGGGCGACGCTCTCCAGGGGCAGGTTACGGTCAACATCAACCAGAATTTTCCGCCAACGGCTAATCGGAATGACACAACAACGGCGTTTAATACAGCCGTTACCATTCCGATTTTAAATAATGACGTAGACCGGGCATTACGACCGGCCAGCCTGACTAATGTTTCCGCTCCCACCATCAGCGTTCAGCCGAAAAATGGGACGGCCTCAATTAACTCATCGGGCGTTCTCACGTATACCCCCAACAGCACGTTTGCGGGCCGGGATACGCTGATTTACCGACTGTGCGACAATCTAAATACCAACCTCTGCGACACGGCGCTAGTCACAATCCGGGTTCAGTCGAATCCACCAGTTGCGAACCCCAACAGCGTCACTACCACCTTCAGTACCGGCATTAACATTGCCGTGCTGGGCAATGATGTTGACCGAGCGGGACGACCAGCAGCCTTAACCAACGTGACGGCACTGGTGGTTACAAGCCAACCCGCCAACGGCTCGGTGGTGGTTAACGCCAACGGCTCGATTACCTACACCCCGAATAACACCTTCGCTGGGAATGACTCGTTTATTTATCGCATTTGTGATAACGTTGATCCAACGCTCTGCGATACGGCCCTTGTGCGCATTTTCATTCAGTCAGCGCCACCGATCGCGAACCCCAACAGTGTTACCATCACATTCAATACTGCTATTGCTATCGCAATTTTAGGCAACGATGTCGACAAAGCGGGACGTCCGGCGGCCCTGACCAACGTGTCAGCGCCAGTCGTTACCAGTCAACCGACAAACGGCACTGTGGCGATTGTCAATGGCGTGGCTACCTACACCCCGAATAGCACATTCGCGGGCAATGACTCGTTCATTTATCGCATTTGTGATAATGTCAACCCAGCTCTCTGCGACACGGCACTGGTACGGATTTTCATTCAGTCGGCACCGCCAATAGCCAATCCGAACAGCGTTACGACGACTTTCAACACCGACATTACGATTGCGGTGTTGGGTAACGACGTCGATAAGGCCGGGCGTCCGGCGGCATTAACGAATGTCTCGGCGCCAGTCGTGACCACCCAACCCGCTAACGGAACGGTCGTCTTGAACGCCAACGGCTCAATAACCTATAGACCGAATAGCACATTCGCGGGTAATGATTCATTTATTTATCGCATCTGCGATAATGTTAATGCGAGTTTATGCGACACGGCACTGGTACGGATTTTCATTCAGTCGGCACCGCCAGTAGCGAATCCCAATACGGTTACGACAGCCTTTAACACAGCCGTTACCATTCCGATTCTGGGCAACGACCGCGACAAAGCGGCTCGACCAGCGACCTTAACTAACGTTACAGCACCGATTATCACAAGCCAGCCCACAAACGGCACAGTGGTGGTTAACGCTGATGGCTCAATCACCTACAGGCCGAATGCTACATTCGCGGGAACGGATGTGCTGATTTACCGTATCTGCGACATCGTTGATCCGACCCTCTGCGATACGGCATTGGTTCGAATCACTATCCAGTCGGCGCCACCGGTTGCCAATCCGAACAGTGTCACAACAGCCTTCAACACCGACATTACCATTGGCGTACTGGGCAACGATGTCGACAAAGCGGGACGTCCGGCGGCCCTGACCAACGTGTCAGCGCCGGTCGTTATCGCCGGGCCAAGCAACGGAGCTGCGGTAGTTAATGCCGATGGCTCAATCACGTATAATCCAGCGGATACGTATGCGGGGAATGATACATTTATTTACCGCATCTGCGACCTGACCGATCCAACGCAGTGCGATACGGCTTTAGTGCGGATTTTCATTCAGTCGGCCCCACCGATCGCCAATCCTGACAATGTAAATCTGGCCTTTAACCAAACCGTAACCATCCCGGTGCTGGGTGATGATCTGGACAAAGCCGGACGCCCTGCTAGCTTGACGAACGTAACGCCCCCAGTGGTTACGGGTCAACCGACCAATGGTACGGTCGTCGTCAATGCGGCCGGCACCATCAACTATACACCGAATCCCGGTTATGCAGGACCGGACTCGTTCATTTACCGCATCTGCGATATAGTTGATCCAACCCAGTGCGACACGGCACTAGTCGTGCTGAATGTAGGCTCCTCGGCTCCGAATGCTAGCCCAGACGTATCGACAACGCCGTTTGAAACACCGGTAACCGTTTCAATTCTGGGTAATGATACCGACAGAGCTGGTAATCCGGCTACGTTGACGAACGTCACGGCGCCGGTCCTGATCAGCCAGCCGCCCAACGGCACGGCCGTGATTAACGCGGACGGGACGCTTACTTACACGCCCGACCCTACCTTCGCCGGGACTGATACGCTCCGATACCGGATTTGCGATAACGTTAATACCAATCTCTGCGACAATGCGCTGGTGACCATTACCGTCCAATCGGCCCCACCGGTAGCCAATCGCAACGACGTTACGACTGCGTTCCAGACCAACGTTACCATTCCCGTATTAGGTAACGATCTGGACAAAGCGGGTCGGCCCGCCAGCCTGACGAATGTAACGGCGCCTGTCATCACTGTTCAGCCCAGACATGGAGCAGCTTCGGTTAACGCCGACGGTTCGGTTACCTATGATCCTGATCAAACTTTTGCCGGGCGAGATACATTGATTTACCGCATCTGCGATGTGGTTGACAACAGTCTGTGCGATACCGCGCTGGTGACAATTACTATCCAGTCGGCACCACCGCTGGCAACTCCTAACAGCGTCACGACCGCGTTCAATACCAACATTTCTATTGCGGTATTGGGCAATGACCTGGATAAAGCGGGTCGGCCCGCCAGTCTAACTAACGTTTCGGCGCCAGTGGTTACGGGTCAACCCACCAACGGAACGGTCGTTGTTAATGCGAACGGGACGATCACGTATAACCCGAATGACACCTTCGCCGGAACAGATTCATTCATTTACCGAATCTGTGATTTAGTTGACCCGACTCAGTGCGACACGGCGCTGGTGACCGTAACGATTAGCTCAACCGCACCAGTGGCCAATCCAAACAGCGTCACCGTTGCGTTTAATACGAACGTTGCTATTGTTGTATTAGGTAATGATCTGGACAAAGCGGGACGACCAGCTAATCTGACGAACGTAACCGCGCCAGTCGTTACAAGCCAACCTGCCAACGGTACGGTGGTGGTCAATTCCGATGGCACGATTACCTATAATCCAGCCGACACCTTCGCGGGTACGGACTCGTTCATCTACCGCATTTGCGACAACATCGACCCAACCCAATGTGATACGGCGTTGGTGCGGATTCTGATTTTGTCATCGCCACCAGTTGCGAACCCCAACAGCGTTACCACCGCTTTCAATACGGATATCGTTATTGCCGTGCTGGGGAATGATCTGGACAAAGCGGGACGACCAGCCGCGTTAACCAATGTTTCTGCACCGATCGTGACCAATCAACCTGCCAATGGTACGGTTGTGGTTAATGCCGACGGCACTATCACGTATAATCCATCAGATACCTTCGCGGGAACGGACTCCTTTATCTACCGCATCTGCGATAACGTTGATCCGACTCAGTGCGACACGGCGCTGGTAACCATAACGATTAGTTCGACTGCGCCGATAGCGATCCCCAACAGCGTTACTACCACTTTCAACACCGACATTACGATTGCAGTGTTGGGTAACGACGTTGATAAAGCTGGGCGCCCGGCGGCATTAACTAATGTCTCAGCGCCGGTGGTTACGGGTCAACCCACCAACGGAACGGTTGTTGTGAACGCCGACGGAACGATCACGTATAATCCGGCTGATACCTTTGCAGGAACGGACTCCTTTATCTATCGAATCTGTGATAACATTGACCCGACCCAGTGTGACACGGCTTTAGTGCGGATCTTTATTCAGTCGGCCCCGCCGATCGCTAATCCGAACAGTGTCACGGCGGCCTTTAATACGAACGTTGCCATCGTGGTATTAGATAACGACCTGGATAAAGCCGGACGCCCCGCGAACCTTACAACTGTATCATTGCCAGTTGTTATCAGTCAAACTACCAACGGAACAGTCGTGGTTAATTCTGATGGTACGACTACGTATAACCCAGGTGATGCCTTCGCGGGAACGGATTCATTTATTTACCGGATTTGTGACCTAATCGACCCGACCCAGTGCGATACGGCCCTGGTGCGGATCTTTATTCAGTCGGCCCCGCCGATCGCCAATCCCAACAGTGTCACGACCGCGTTCAATACCGACATTACGATTGCGGTTTTGGGCAATGATCTGGATAAAGCGGGTCGGCCCGCCAGCTTGGCCAATGTATCAGCGCCAGTGGTTATCAGTCAACCCGCAAACGGCACGCTGTTGGTCAACGCAAACGGTACGATCACGTACAATCCTGATAACACCTTTGCCGGAACCGACTCGTTTATTTACCGCATCTGCGACAACATTGACCCAACTAAGTGCGATACTGCGCTGGTAACGATTACCATTGGTTCGTTGCCACCCGTTGCGACAAACGACGTCCTAACAACGCCGTTTACGTCCAGCGTTGTTATTGCGGTGTTGGGGAATGATGTCGATAAAGCGAATCGGCCGGCCAGTCTGACCAACGTGACTGCGCCAGTCATCATCAATCAGCCCCGCAATGGTACAGCGACAGTCAATGCGGACGGCACGATTACCTACACGCCAACCAGTACGTTTGCTGGTCCAGATACGCTGCGCTACCAGATTTGTGACATAGTAAGTCCGGCTCTCTGCACTACGGCGCTGGCCATTATCAATGTGGGATCGGCGCCACCGGTGGCCAATCGCAATGACGTTACGACTGCGTTCAATACGAATGTGACGATTCCGGTGTTGGGTAACGATCTGGATAAAGCGGGTCGGCCGGCCAATCTGACGAATGTATCAGCCCCGGTGATCATCAGCCAGGCTCGTAACGGTATGGCGATGGTTAACCCGGATGGTTCAATTACGTACAATCCGAATGATACATACGCCGGTCGGGATACGCTTATCTACCGAATTTGTGATATAATCGACCCGGCCCAGTGCGACACCGCTTTGGTGACGATCCTGATTCAATCGGTGCCACCGGTAGCCAATCCGGATAATGTGAATCTGGCATTTAACCAATCTGTAACGGTGCCGGTGCTGAACAATGACTTCGACAAGGCAAACCGACCGGCTTCGCTAACGAACGTGACCGCACCGGTAATCATTGGCCAGCCCGTAAACGGGACGGCGGTAGTTAATCCCGATGGAACAATTAGCTATACCCCCAACAACACCTTCGCTGGTACTGACGCGTTGACTTACCGCATCTGCGACATTGTTGACCCAACGCAGTGTACAACCGCCGTCGTTACGTTTACGGTTGGCTCGCAGGCGCCTAACGCTACTTCCGATGTGGCTAATACGCCATTCAACCAGAACGTAACGATTCCGATCCTGGCGAACGATCGGGACAAGGCAGGCCAATCTGCTCAGGTTACCAACCCAGCTACGGTGACGCTACCACAGATCATCAGTGGCCCTGCAAACGGTACGGCAATTGTTAATCCCGATGGAACAATTAGCTATAATCCAGCCGACACCTTCGCGGGCGTCGATTCGCTCCGGTACCGGATTTGTGACGTAGTTAACACCAGTTTATGCGCTACGGCGCTGGTTATTATCAATGTGGGATCGGCGCCACCGATTGCCAACCGCAACGATGTCACAACGCCATTTAACACGTCCATTGCGATTTCGGTGCTTGGTAATGACGTCGATAAAGCGGCTCGGCCCGCCAGCCTGACGAATGTGACCATACCCATTATCGTTGATCCAAGTACTAACGGTACGGCAGCGATCAATCCAGATGGCACGATTACCTACACGCCGAATACCGGATTTGCCGGTCGCGATACGCTGATCTATCGCATTTGCGATGTGGTTGATAATAGCCTATGTGATACGGCATTGGTGACGATTCGGATTCTGTCAGCACCACCGCTGGCTGTTAACAATACGGCTACAACACCGTTCAATACGACCGTAACCGTTCCGATTCTGGACAACGACCGTGATCGGTCGGGTAATCCGGCGAGTCTTACGAACGTGACCGCACCGATTATCACCCGCCAGACGACCAATGGCGTAGCCGTAGTAAATGCCGATGGTTCGGTTACCTACAAACCGAATGCTGGGTTTGCGGGTCGCGACACGCTGTTCTACCGGATTTGCGACGTGGTTGACCCGACACTCTGTTCTACAGCCCGACTGGTTATAAATGTATTATCGGCCCCACCGGTTGCGAACGACGACCAGTTCTCCGTTGGCTTCAACGTAACGATCACCGTGTCTGTGTTAGGTAATGATGCGGATAAAGCTGGGCAACCGGCTAGCCTGACTAATGTGACAGTCCCGGTTATTATCCAGGCTCCAGGTAATGGCGCAGCTACGGTTAACGTGGATGGCACCATTAGCTACAACCCGAACGATACATTTGCGGGCCGGGATACGCTGTTTTACCAGATTTGCGACAATTTCAACCCGACGCTTTGCGATACGGCACGAGTCATTTTCAACATCGGCTCAGCCGCGCCAAACGCGAATCAGGACCAGGTTACAACGGCGTTTAACACCAGTGTTTCGATACCGGTGCTGTCCAACGATACGGATAAAGCCTCGCGTCAGGCTGATCTGACGGATGTAACGTTACCAGTAATCACCACCCAGCCTCGCCATGGTACGGCAGTGGTCCAGGCAGACGGTTCGGTTACCTACACACCAGCCAATACGTTTGCCGGGTTGGATACGCTGACGTATCGCATCTGCGACATTATTGACCCAACCCGTTGCGATACGGCACTGGTGATTATCAATGTGCTGTCGGCACCACCCGTCGCCAACCGCAACGATGTTACCACGCCCTTTAATACATCTATTGCGATTACGGTGTTGGGTAACGACGTCGATAAAGCGTCTCGGCCCGCCAGCCTGACCAATGTAACGGCGCCTGCTATTACCCGCCAACCGACCAATGGTCAGGCGGTGGTGAATGCCGATGGCTCGATTACGTATAAGCCGAATGGTACATTCGCTGGTCTTGATTCGGTCATTTACCAGATTTGTGATTCGTTCGATCCAACTAAGTGCGATACGGCACTGGTGACGATTCGGATCCTGTCAGCACCACCGATCGCCAGCAACGACCCGATCTCGATTGGCTTCAACCAGCCGGTAACTATTCCAGTGCTGGCCAATGATGCCGATAAAGCGGGTCGGCCCGCCAACCTTACATTGGTTACGGCGCCGGTGATTATTGGTCAGCCGGCGAATGGTTCGGCGGTAGTTAACGCGGATGGTTCGATTACCTATAATCCAGCTGATACGTTTGCCGGAAATGATACGCTGATCTATCGTATCTGTGATGTAATCGACCCAACCCAATGCGACACCGCGCTGGTAATCATTCGGGTTGGTTCTTCGGCACCCAATGCCATGCCAGATTTGGCTAATACGGCTTTCAATACGAACGTGGTCATCAGCGTTCTGGCAAACGATACCGACAAAGCGGGACGCCCCGCCAGCCTGACGAACGTAACTGCACCGGTTATCATTAACCAGCCTACGAATGGTTCGGCGGTGGTTAATGCGGATGGAACCTTCACCTATAACCCAGCGGATACATTTGCCGGAAACGATACGCTGCGTTATCAGATTTGCGATGTGGTGAATCCAGCCCTTTGCGATACCGCGCTGGTGGTGATTACGGTTGGTTCACTGCCACCGGTGGCTAATCCCAACAGCGTAACAACGCCGTTTAACACGAGTGTCGTCATTGCGGTATTGGCGAACGATACCGATAAGGTTGGTCAACCCGCTTCGGTCACCGGAACGCCAGGTGGAAACGTAATCGCTCCGCAGGTAACGGTTCAGCCGAAGAACGGCACAATTACTCTGTTAACAAACGGCTCCTTGAACTACGTACCGAACCGCACGTTCACTGGTCGTGATTCACTGATTTACCAGATTTGCGATGTGGTTGATCCAACGCTTTGCGATACCGCGTTGGTTGTCATTACAGTTCTGTCGGAGCCACCAGTAGCCAACAACGATGACGTTAACCTGGCGTTCAACGCAACGGTGACCATACCGGTGCTGGGCAATGATATCGATAAAACGGGTAAGCCAGCCAGTCTGACGAGCGTGACCGCGCCAGTCATCATCGGTCAACCCACGAATGGAACGGTGGTGGTCAACGCGGATGGTTCGATCACTTACAACCCAAATGACACCTTTGCGGGGAATGATACATTCACCTACCGCATCTGCGACATCGACGATCCGACGCTTTGTGACACGGCCGTCGTAGTGCTGCACGTTGGCTCATCAGCCCCCAATGCCAATCCGGACGTAGCCAGCACGGCCTTCAATACTGATGTGGTGATTAACGTACTAACCAATGACACCGACAAAGCCAGCTTACCGGCCAGCTTAACCAGTGTGACGCCACCAGTGCTGCTTAGCCAACCGGCCAACGGATCAGCGATCGTCAATGCCGATGGTTCGATTACCTATAATCCAGCTGATACTTTCGCGGGCACCGACATGTTCCAGTATCAGATTTGCGATGTAGTTGATCCGACTCAGTGCGACACAACAACGGTCATGATTACCGTCGGTTCGGCACCACCGGTCGCGAATCGCGATGATGTAGTCACGAATTTCAACACAACAGTTAGCATTTCGGTGCTGGCTAATGATGTCGATAAGGCCGGACGACCCGCTAATGCGAATACGCCGGGGGCCACCAACGTGACGATTCCAGTGATTATTACGCAGGCTAAAAATGGCGTGGCGACGGTCAATGACGACGGTACGATCAGCGTCGTTTATAACCCGAACAATACCTTCGCGGGCCGCGACTCGCTGGTTTATCAAATCTGCGACATCGTTGATCCAACGCTTTGCGACACGGCCTTAGTAACAATTCTAATCCGTTCGGCAGCTCCAGTTGCTACCAACGACCAGGTTAATCTGTCGCTTGGTCAGTCGACGACGATACCGGTGTTGGATAATGACGTGGACAAAGCCGGTCGGCCCGCCAGCCTGACCAATGTGACGGCGCCGGTACTCATCGGCCAGCCAGGGAACGGTTCAGCGGTGGTTAATGCAGACGGTACCATTAGCTTTACACCAAGTCCTGGTTTTGCGGGTCGGGATACGCTGATTTACCAGATTTGCGACGTGGTTGATCCAACACTCTGCGATACGGCGCGGGTCATTATCAACATTGGTTCAGCCCCACCGAATGCTAACCAGGATATAGCCACAACACCGTTCAATACGAGTGTGACCGTTTCGGTACTAGGCAACGACACTGACCGGGCTGGTCGTCCCGCTAGTCTGACGACCGTAACCGCGCCGGTGATTATCAGTCAGCCTGCAAATGGGTCAGCCGTAGCTAACGCAGACGGTACGATTATCTACACGCCAGGCACCGGATTTGCAGGCCGGGATACGCTGACGTATCAGATTTGCGATGTGGTCAATCCGGCGCTTTGCGACACGGCTATACTCGTAATCAACGTTGGTTCGGCAGCTCCGGTTGCTAATCCCAACAGCGCAACAGCAACCTTCAACTCGTCGGTTACGCTGGTGATTCTGGCGAATGATGTTGATAAGACGGGTCAGCCAGCCTCACTTACCGGAACTGCAGGCGGAAATGTATCGACGCCAGTCATTACGCAGCAGGGCACTCACGGCCAGTCCGTTATCACCGCAAATGGATCTCTTATCTACACGCCAAATGCTGGTTTTGCGGGCCGCGATACCCTGATCTACCGACTCTGCGACGTAGTTGATCCAGCGCTTTGCGACACCGCTTTAGTAGTAATTACCGTCCAATCAGCGCCACCAGTGGCAAATCCGGAGCAGTTTAATATCGCGTTCAATGCGACGGTGACTGTAACGGTGCTGAACAACGACACCGATAAAGCAGGCTTCCCCGCTTCGCTATCGACCGTAACGGCTCCGGTAATTGTGAGTCAGCCGAAGAATGGAACCGCCGTAGTGAATCCAGACGGTAGCATTACTTACGATCCGGCCGACAATTTTGCCCGTCAGGATACGCTGACCTACCGCATCTGCGATGTGATTGACCCGAGCCTGTGCGACACGACCACAGTTGTCTTTAACGTTGGCTCAGCAGCTCCGAATGCCAATCAGGATAACGCGAATACCGCGTTTAACACGCCGGTAACGATTCCGGTCCTGGCCAATGATACCGATAAGACCTCCGGCCAGGCCGATCTGACGGATGTATCGCCCCCGCTAATTATTCGTCAGCCGAGCAACGGAACGGCTATAGTGAATGTCGATGGCAGCATTACCTACACGCCAAGTCCTCAGTTCGCAGGTCTAGACACCTTGCGGTATCAAATCTGCGATCTGGTTAATCCGACGCTCTGCGATACGGCATTGGTCGTAATTAACGTCAGTTCAGCGGCCCCTGTGGCAAATCCGGACAATGCGACTACCGCGTTTAATACGCCTGTCAGCTTGACCATAACGGCGAACGACCTCGACAAAGCAGGGCAGGCTGCAAACCCATTGGCAAACGGTAATATAACGCTGCCTTTAGTAACGCAGCAGCCCGCTCATGGCGTAGCCACTATCGATTCGACAGGTCGACTGACTTATACACCGAATACCGGGTTTGCGGGCCAGGACACGATTATTTATCGCATCTGTGATGTAACGAATAATGCCCTCTGTGATACAGCGCAGGTTATTATCACCGTGCAGCCTGCTATCGTCGCGTCGTTGGGTGGGTTCGTTTTCAACGATCTGAACCGCAATGGCGCACGCGAACCGCTCGAACCGGGTGTAGCGGGTGTGAAGGTGATTCTTTACCAACAGAACGGGGCCGCGACGGTTAAAGTAGATTCTTTGCTGAGTCAGGCGGATGGTTCTTACGTGTTTACGAATCTGCCCAGTGGTACTTATCAGGTGCAGTTCGTGCAGGGAGGTAACTTCACCTTTACGCAGGCTAATATCGGTGCAGACGATACGCTTGATAGTGATGCAGGACCAGACGGCTTCTCTGGCCTAATTCCGCTGGACGCAACGGGCACCGGTGTCGCTAGAGATAACCGCACCGTGTTCGCGGGCTTGATCGACGCCACTTGTCCGGTCCAGGTTTGTGTACCTTTTGTGATTCAAAAGACGCGGAGCGGTAGATAACCTAATTTCTGTTTGGGATAAAGAGAAGCCAGACTGGTTTCCCAATCTGGCTTCTCTTTATCCCAAACTGTTAATGTCCCGGTTAATTCACAACTACCCAGAGTTAATGACATAGCCAAGTCGCCCAGGTTAATTTGTATTGAAAGCGGGGAAATTTCGATATTGCGGAGCAGAAACAATTCAAAACTCAGTTGTATTAGCTGACCCCTAACTACCCTTACTGACTTTATAGTATGGAAAATCAATCCACGCTTACCCCGGAGAGAGCGCTTTTTGACCTGACTGGCAAGGTTGCTATAATTACCGGTGCCAGCAAAGGTATTGGCGAAGATATTGCCCGGATGTTTGCCCGTTTTGGGGCCAAAGTCGTCGTGAGCAGCCGCAAGCAGGAGGCTTGCGATGCGCTTGCCGCTGACATTCGGGCGCAGGGAGGTGAAGCAGTAGGTATTGCCGCGCACGTTGGTGATTCAGAGCAACTTCAACAACTAGTCGATAAAACTATAGCTGCATACGGCGGCATCGATATCTTGGTCAATAACGCAGCTTCTAACCCGGTCTTTGGGCCTTCGCTCGACTGCGATGGTGCAGCGTTCGACAAGATTATGCAGGCTAATGTGAAGGCCCCTTTTGAGTTGAGCAAACTCTGTTACCCAAGCATGAAATCGCGAGGAGGGGGTAGCATTATCATGATTAGCAGCATCGCTGGCCACACACCAGACCCCGGCTTAGGTATTTACAGTGTCAGCAAGGCCGGACTAAATATGCTCACCAAAGTACTGGCGAAGGAATGGGGTCCGGATGGTATTCGCGTGAATGCGATCTGTCCCGGCCTGATCAAGACTAAGTTCAGTCAGGCGCTTTGGCAGGACGAAAAAATTCTGAGTCATTTCACCAAACATATTCCCATCGCTCGTATGGGAACTACTGATGAAATCAGTCCACTAGCGCTCTTTCTGGCATCCAGTGCGTCATCCTACAGTACCGGAAGTCTGTTTTACGCCGACGGAGGAACGGTGATTTAACTCCTAGCCATCAGTCGCTAATCATTAGTGATGCAATTAATGATTAGCGACTGATGATTATCAAACCATTACAACTTAATCTCTCCTGTCATATACAGTTGTACCTGACCCGAAATGTCAACCCGGACGGGATCAGTGCCGTTATCGTTCAGTTTGCAGCGAATATAGCCTCCCCGCTTTGAGAGCTGACGAGCCGTCAGTTCCGTTTTGCCAAGTTTCTCCGCCCAGTAAGGCATTAAGGTAGTATATGCCGAACCCGTCACCGGGTCTTCATCAATACCGGTTTGCGGCCCGAAAAAGCGAGCGACGAAATCGACACCTGAGTCTGCATCGGCAGGTGCAGTAACGATAACGCCCCGCGCTGGCACGCTGCTCATTTCCCGAAAATCCGGTTCTAGCGCTTCGATCTGCGCCTGGGTTTTATAGACCAGCATGAAGTCCGTTTTCCCTTTGTACATCTCAATCGGTTTCTCCTTAATACTGGCCAACAGCGCAGGAGGTTGGAGATTCGATTTGTTAACAACGTCAGCTGGGAAATCGAGGGTTAACCAGCCATCGTCGCTCCGGCACACTTTCAGCTGGCCGCTGCGCGAATCAAAATAAATCTGATCCAGACCAGCCGCTTCTTCCGGAGCCGTTTCCAAAAAAAATATTACGTAGCCCGTTGCCAGCGTAGCGTGCCCACACAAATCTACCTCGATGGTTGGCGTAAACCACCGGATATGATAGGTATTTTCTCGATCCGTTTTTACGTAAAAAGCCGTTTCGGCGAGGTTATTTTCGGCGGCTATCTGCTGCATCTGCTCATCGGGGAGCCAGTCTGTCAGGGGCATAACAGCTGCCGGATTCCCAGCGTACAGCCGGTCGGTAAAGGCATCAAGTTGATAAATACGCATAAAAATTACTGGATAAGGGTCGGATTATGTGTTAGGAATAGTATGCATCTGTAAAGCCTCGAACGTTGCTGCTGAAAAGTCAGTGAGCGAATCAATAACGAGGTCGGCTATCGCAAATTTAACATCATTACGTTCAAAATCGGCGGGAACCGCAACCGTCCGCATACCGGCGGCACTGGCCGATCGCAACCCGTTGAACGAGTCTTCAAAAGCAAGGCAATTAGCTGGTTCCACCCCTAATCGACGGGCCGTACCCAGGTAAACATCTGGTGCGGGTTTATTCCGCGCTTCCAATGTAGCGGAATGCCAGAGCGTCAGCGAATTATAAATCCCCAGCCGTTTAACAACAACTTCAATCAGGCTCATCGGAGAAGCCGATGCAATAGCTGTCGGAATGCCTCGGCTAACAAAAAAATTCAGAGTTTCCAGCGCACCAGGCATAGGTTCGGCATAATGAGCAATCCGCTCATGAACACCCGCCGTAATGGCTTCACCGAGATCAGCATGGCTTCGGCCGTTGGCAGCTTCTTCCGTCCAGGGTGCCCGAGCATACCAATAAGCAATCACATCGGGAATGGGTAAGCCGGTTGTTAATTTACATTCATCATCGGTCAAATAGAGGCCAATCGTGGCAAATACTTCCCGTTCCATGGCGCGCCAGTGCGGTTCGGAGTCCACCAGCAGGCCATCCATATCAAATATTGCAGCGTGTATCAAACGTAGTTGTGAGTCGATAGTAGTTAATTAATATTTTCGAAAGCTATTTAGTAGTCATGTTTGGCCGTCGACCCGCGCAGCTCTGTAACAACAAATAACCGCAAATGGCTACTAAATGACAAGGTAAGTTAATTACCGGGCCGAATCAGGGGCGGCCGGGCTGCGCCAGTCGTTGATCTGGAGCGTATCATCATCAACAACCGTCGTATCGACCGGCAGCGCAGGCGGTTTATTGGAAGCCTTTTGCTGACAGGCGAGCACGAAACTCAGCCCAATCAGTACAATAAGACGACGACAGAAGTGATTCCAACCATTCAATCGATTCATGCGCACTAGTCAATAAGCTTATACGTCCGCCTGACGAAACGGTTTCACATCGATTTTGTCCCAGACGCCCTGCACAATATACGGGTCCGTTTGCAGATAATCGTCCAGTTGCGCCCCATTTTCCAGCTCGAGCAGCAGCATCGACCCGATCATAGTGCCGGCCGGATCTAACAGAGCGCCCCCCAATATAAACTGGCCTTTTGCCTTCAATTGGCGGACGTAATCCAGGTGATTAGGCCGGACCGCCATGCGCCGGTCAAGCGCGTCGGCGTCGGTATGATCGTAAGCGTGAATAACGTATTTCATGAATGGTCGCAGAATTTGGCTGGGCAAGATACCATCTTTTGACTAGTTCATTCCAAACTCGGTCATCATCAAGATAGTTTTTTACAATATACTATGGCGTAATAAGAGCGATTAGCTAGTGCCAATATAAGTCCATCCTGCTGTAAATAACTTGCATCGGATAAAGCGGATTCGGCATGCACAAGAAATCGATTTACTTGTTCTTTCATACGAACAATCCCTCTCGTCTCGCATTCTGATAAACTAGCCCAAACGATTGATGATAACGCTTAGCGGGGGTGGGTAAAACCGAGACGGCAATACCATAGCGAATAGTAAAATCCATAGTCAAATCACTCAATCGAAATATTTCCGCATACGTATTTACATGCTCATCATTCAGCAGCACCATTAGGTCGATGTCCGATTCGTCGTCATAGTCGCCACGGGCGTAGGAGCCGTAGAGCACCACATCGCGCAGGCGGTCACCATAGATCGTCTGTAACGCTGTCTTGAACTCGCTTACAATGGGTTCAATACTTGGATTAATGCCGGATTCCATGTCGAAAAGTAAGCTTTTCAGCTATTTCTTCCTAATTTCCGGTTTTGGTCAACCACTTCATTTCACTATGCGTAACTTCTTCGCCTGGTCACTTGTACTATTCACTACATCCGTGCTGGCGCAGCCCAACCCTACCCGATCAGCCAGCCAGACGCAACTCACCGTCGAGACAATCATGCAGGATCCAAAGAATTGGGTCGGTACGTCGCCTACGAATCCGTATTGGTCCGATGATTCGCAAACGCTTTACTTCAACTGGAATTCCGACAAAGCAAAAAGCGATTCGCTTTATAAAGTGACGTTTTCCCGCCCGACGCGCGGTCAGCAATTGATAGCATCGAAACCCACGAAAGTAAGTCCGGTCGAACGTCGGACCTTACCCACAGCGCCGGTGGCTGCCTACAACCGGGCGCATACCCAACGGTTATTTGAGCGAGACGACGATTTGTTTTTGATTGATGTAACTACCGGTAAGGTTCGCCAGTTAACCAACACAGTCGAAGCGGAAACAAATCCTGTTTTTACGGGTGATGAGCAAGGCGCTGTTTTTCGGCGTAGTAATAATCTGTTTAAAATTGACCTGCGTACTGGCGAATTGACTCAGATAACTGACTTCCGACCGGGCACTAAAAAACCGACGCCGAAATTAACGGACGAGGAAAAATTTCTGAAACAGGATCAGCTCCGATTATCGACGGTGGTGGCAGAGCGGAAAGAGAAGAAAGACGAAGGTGAACGTATCAGCAAAGCTGACCGCCCCAAACGACCTAAGGAAATCTACCTGGATGAGCGGCAATTGCTTACGCCCCAACTCAGTCCCGACGGTAGGTTCGTTACCTATCGGCTGTCGAAAAGTGCGACGGGCTCTAAGACGGCGCAGGTACCTAACTACGTGACGGAATCAGGCTATACGGAGGATATCTCGGCCCGCACAAAGGTTGGAGCACCCCAAGCCGCGCAGGAGTTTTTTGTGTACGACATTGCTAAAGATACCGCACTAGCCGTGTCGGTGAAGGACGTTCCGGGTATCAATGATAAGCCAGCGTATTTAGCCTCAACCGGCAGCACAAAACCCGATTCAGCTAAAAAGAGTGGGCGTCCGGTGGTCATTAACGGGCCACTCTGGTCGGATGATGGGAAACTGGCGGTTGTGGTGATTCGGTCGCAGGATAACAAAGACCGCTGGATTATGCGGTTCGAGCCGGAAACCCGAAAACTGACGCTGGTCGACCGGCAGCACGACGACGCCTGGATTGGTGGTCCGGGTATCAGTCAGAGCATGGGCAATATGAATTTTCTGGCTGATAATCAAACCATCTGGTTTCAATCGGAAGCTAGTGGTTATTCGCATATCTATACAGTCAACGTATTGACGGGTGAAAAGAAACAACTGACGTCAGGCAAGTTTGAGGTGCAGCAGGTGCAGTTATCCAAAGACAAAAAGACTTTCTTTTTGCAGACCAACGAAGTGCACCCTGGCGAGCAGCACTATTACCGTATGTCGGTTAACGGGGGGCAGCGAAACCGGCTGACGACCATGACCGGCGCCAGTGAAGTAACTCTTTCGCCTGATGAAACCCGGTTAGCCATTCGCTATTCGTCCACGAATCAACCTTGGGAATTATATGTGTCAGCGATCGGTGATCAGTTAGCAGCGAACAGTAAGAAAACGGGCATTGCGTCGGCGCCGATTAAGTTAACCGATTCGCCGACGGAAGATTTTAAAAAGTATGCCTGGCGTGAACCGACACTGGTTACGATTCCAGCTCGCGATGGTCAGACGATCTATGCACGGCTTTACAAACCGAGCAATCCCAACGGTAAATCGGTCGTGTTTGTACACGGTGCCGGTTATTTGCAGAACGCCCATAAGTGGTGGAGTCAGTACTTCCGTGAATACATGTTTCATAACCTGCTGGCGGACAAAGGCTACACCGTTCTCGACATCGACTACCGGGCCAGCGCCGGTTACGGTCGCGACTGGCGCACGGGCATCTACCGGTACATGGGCGGTAAGGACCTGGAAGACCATGTCGACGCAGCCAAATGGCTCGTGCAGACGCAGGGCGTAGACGCCAACCGCATCGGAATTTACGGCGGCTCCTACGGCGGGTTCATTACCCTAATGGCAATGTTTACCACGCCCGACGTGTTCAAAGCCGGAGCAGCCTTACGACCCGTTACGGACTGGGCCGCCTATAACCACCCGTATACGGCCAACATTCTGAACGAACCACAGAACGACTCACTCGCTTACCGGCGCTCCTCCCCTATCAACTTCGCTGAAGGACTTAAAGGGTATCTGCTCATTTGTCACGGCATGGTCGATGTGAACGTTCATTTTCAGGACACGGTTCGGCTGATGCAGCGGCTTATTGAGCTAGGAAAAAACAATTGGGAAGTAGCCGCTTATCCTATGGAAGATCACGCTTTTGTGGAGCCCAGCAGCTGGACCGATGAATATAAGCGGATACTGAAGCTGTTTGAGGAGCGGTTGTAAATGAAAAATAAGCAACGAACTACTTACCTCTGTTAGTAGCTTATTCAAACAACACCCATGACTTACCTACAGCTCTATCAAAAATATCAGTCTCTACCGCCTACTTATCAGGCAGAAGTGGCTGACTTTATTAAGTTTCTGTCTGCTCGCAAAGTATCAGACAAACCTACAGAGCGAAAAACACCAGTGTTTGGCAGTGCTAAAGGTAAGTTCCAAATGCGCCCTGATTTTGACGCACCACTAGACGATTTCGCTGCGTATCAATAATGAATCTATTACTTGATACGCACGCGCTTATCTGGTTTCTGAATGGTGATGAAACTGAACTATCGGCAAAAGCTAAGAAACGCATTACTGATCCGGCTAACATACCTTATGTAAGTATAGCTACCCTTTGGGAAATGGCAATTAAAATCCGACTGGGTAGCTTACTTCTTGAACCGGGCTATGACAATCTATTGGCTTTGCCTGATCAAAACGGCTTTGAATTGCTACCGATGCCATTCCAGCACACACGCCAACTACTTATCTTACCTATGCACCACCGAGACCCTTTCGATCGGCTACTTATCAGTCAAAGTATGATTGAAAATTTAGTTTTTCTCACTCGTGATGCTCATATTCATCAATAGGGTGTTAATTGGATTTGGTAATTACAAAAGACTAATCTGACTATTCTTTTGTACACTGGTCTCTCTACAGCTTCACAATCCGCCGGGAAAACGTTCGATCGCCCGCCCGCACCTGGAGCAGATAGATACCAGCAGGCTGCTGATCCAGATGTAGTTCGACTGTTTCCCGGCTTGTTTCCTGCTGAAGGGCCATTTTGCCTGTTTCATCGAGTAGCATTATCCGGGCAGGTTGCGCTGGCAATAAACCCTGAATACGTACAGTCAGCGTGGTAGTAGCCGGGACCGGATAAACAGTTACAGCACTGGCTAGTAATAGATCATCAGTACCCAGCAACGGGACTACTGTAACAATAATATTGCCTTTTGCTTTTAAGACGTTAACACAGCCGTTGCTTACACTGGTAAGGCCGTAAAACGTTGGCTTTACGGGTTTTACTTCCAAAATATAGGGATTATTGTCCGTCTGAACGGCCTGAACGATACCTGATCCCGCAGCCGTACTGTCTCGATAAGAAAAACTCCAGGGACCGTCGCCCGTGAAGGCGACGGATAATTTGGCGGACTGACCTTCGTAGATGGATTGATTCCCGGTCAGCGTGGCAGTTGGTAGTGGTCGCACCTCAACAGCCAAATAAGAAAACAAATCTAGTTTGGCGGACAATGGACAACCTTTAGTGCCATCAATTGGCGATAAACTCAGGTAATAATTCGTCTTACCAGGGATACTAGTGTCTGGGATGGGTGGAGTAGTCGTACTGGAACCGGTTGGGTCTTCCGGCGTTCCAGGCGTATATACCACGCGGTAGTTTTCAGGAGGAGCTTTATGCCCGTTGACTGACAATGGATAAGCACTATCGCCCTGGCAGTACGAGAGTTTACCCAATCCAGGACCGTATGGATTAGCGGGACTAGGCGCGTGGCTGGGTCGATATAAGATTCTCGATAGTGTTTGTACTTTATCGCTCTCACAGCCCTCTCCGTTTATCTGTGACAAATAGTATATCGTTTCACTCACTGGATAAACAAATCCAGTATCCGCACCACCAGCGGGTTTGGCCAACTGGAAATACACGTTAACGGCGGCCGGGTCGCTGGTAGGTGAAGTTCTATCCGGAAGAAGGTTTAGGTCCCGATCATAAAGTCGAGCAACAGCACCCGGCGATCTTTTCAGGAAGATGCTCGTGTAAAAATCGCTAGAGGTTCGTCGCTGACAGTCTAACTGAACGGAATCAGCCGTCGGTGGAACAGGCTTTGTTTTTGTCGTGAGCTTTGTTGGGCTAGGTGTACCAATGACCGACGGGTTGTTGGCAGTTACCCGCACGCTATACGTCGTTCCGGCAGTCTGGGCCGATGGAATACTTGCCGAAATAGTATACGTATCTGTATTACTATCGTAACGAGGAGCATCTGACATACTATTTTTATAGTCAGTGCCATCCGATAGTTGTACCACGAAAATAGTATTGGCCTCATACGTGCCTGTTCGGGTAAAGGCCACATTAATCAATGAGCCGGGGCATACTGACGAAATGTTAAGCGGTTGGGTCGTGATGGTGTTCTGTGCCCGGAGAGAAGGAACCGTGATGAGCCCTAAGGCCAATACGTTAAAGCAGAGTAACCGTGAGAACTTGCACATAAGGAGCGGCTTTAAAGGTCAGCAACTGTGTCCTTATTGACGATCATTGCCCATCACTCATCCATTTTCTTACGGGTTCGCCCTGCAACTGATTGATCTAGAGCACAGTTGCTACCGAATGGGGTCACCGATATGCCGGGGGGTTCTGGTTTTCTTAATCATATAAGGTACACAGTCGTTAGTCGGACAACCGCATACCGTCGGTAACAAAAGTGCTGTCTGATCGACATAACAACCGGACTGGTTGTAGACCCGCACTGAATAGGCTGCACGCGTAGTCGGGCTAACCAATGCACTGGTCAACACCCCGTTCGAAGGAATTGATTTGGCAGTACCCGATAACGAAGCGGCTGAATTGAATGCTGGACCAGCGGAGTATTGGTAACTGTGCGTTTTGTTAAATCCGGTTATCACCAGTCGACCATTCGCCTGAATCGCATTACCTGAACAAGTAGCCTGAATGGCTCTTATCCGGAAGATAGGTAGCGAATCCATCGTAAAAACAACCGGACAGGTGGAAATATCCGGACAATTACTCCCCATATTATCAGCGCTTATACTATACGAACCCGCCTGGGTTACAGTTAACGCATTTGTCGTCGCACTGGCGATAATCACACCATTTCGATACCAATGATAAGCTGACCGTCCGGCAGGGACGGTCAGCTTATAAGCCTGACCTGAGCAGAGTTTGATGGGGATCGTGTTGCAGATCGTGCTGGTGTCTGATGCCCCTGCGTCAGCACTAGCCGCCAAAACGAGAGAGTTACGACCCAACCTGGCAGTCATAGCTGCCTGAGCGATCGGTCTGTTACCAGCAGAACAGATTTGACCAACGGCTACGGCCGACAATGGCGACAAAAACGTTAGCGGAGCAGACCAAAGAAGAAACAGGAAATGGCTCATGTTTCTACAGTATCTTTCCTAATACGGATTATTCTACCAAAACCCGCATGACAGACTGGCGCGAATCAGCGGCAACTTTCAGCAAGTACGTTCCGGTAGGCATGTCGGTCATAGGCCACTCCGCCTGCTTTTTACCCGTAAAGGCGGGCAATTGATATTCTCGAACAGCTCGACCCGATGCATCCAGCAGTTGGATTTGCACCGCGGCTCGCTCTACCTGTTCGATTTCCAGCCGTAGCCGATCAACCACCGGATTAGGAACTACCCGGACGGACAAGCCAGCCACTGGTTCAGAAATGGCGGTGAGGATGAAATTGATAGCGTCGGATGCGGGAGAGGAGCACCCATTAAGGGTAACCACTACGTAATACTGACCACTCGCGAATGGCACCAACGTCTGACTGGTTGCGTTCGATACCGCTTTAGCCGTATCAGTGCCTGAACGGACGTACCACTGAATCCCCGATGCCTGATCGACAGTTAAGGTGCCGCTACCAGCCTGTGTAACGACCGGTTTAAATGGCACGGGATTTTTAGCCTTTAGGCTTACGAAAACAGAGTTGGTCGAGCAACGGCTGCTATCAAATACGGTAACGGTATAGGTTCCCTCGACCAGATTTGTCTGTGTAGCCGTGCGATTTCGAAGGGTATCCCGGCGCTCGGTCGTCCAATAAAAAGTGTACGGTTTTAAACCACCTGTAAGCACAACCGCAGCTTCGCCATCACGCCCTCCCGTGCAGGAAACATCTTTGATCGTTCCGGTCGTAAGCGTCATCGCCGATGCATTAGCGATCACTACCCTCACTGAGTCAGTACAACCAGCCTCATCAATAATCCGGAAGCCATACGTATTGGGTCGTAATCCATTAATCTGGCTAATATCGGAGTACGGCTGACCTATTGTTTGAAATAGCCGGTTCGTGCCGCTTCCGCCGGTACTGGTCAGTTTCACCGCCCCGGTTGGACATATGCAGCAGGTAGCAGCCGTAGCAGCTGCCTGCAATTTCAGCGGGGCCGCCTGCACAACGGTAACGGATGTAATACCCGAACAACCGTTCGCATCGGTAGCCAGAATCGTGTAATCGCCCACGGTCAGGCCTGTAAATACGTTACTGATTTGGGGAACCTTAACGGTTGCCAATTGGTAGGTTATTGCACCGGTTCCACCACTGGGCGTCACGGTAATCGTACCACTAGTGGGGCCATAACAATTAACGGGTTTTGCAACCGCCGTTAATTTCAAAGGCGTCACCTGATCTACTATTGCATTCTGGCTAGCCACACAACCATTAGCATCCTTTACACCAATCTGATACGTAGCCGCGGCTAAGCCCGTAAATAATGGACCTCCCTGAAATGGCCCATTATTGATCTGATATTGATAAGGGCCGTTTCCGCCCGTTACAGCAACCGTAATGGTACCATCTGACGACCCAACGCACCGCGTCAGTGTAGTAGTAGGATTGATGGTAAAGGCGGCTGGTGCGCCGATACTCACGGGTATTGGCGAACTGACACAGTTATTTTTATCCGAAACGATCAGTGAGTAAGCCGTATTCGCTTTTAGCGATATAAACGTGCCGCTTTCCTGGGGCGTACCATTGTTCAGGATGTAACGGTAATTGCCAACGCCACCCGAGGCTACAGCAACAATAGCTCCATCAGATCCGCCAATACACTTGGCCGCAATGGGCGTAACGGTTGCCGTTAGCGGAGTTGGTTGCGTAATTGTAACCGATGATGTTAAGGTGCAGTTAGCATCTTTTATGTTAATGGTGTACGTACCCGCTTTTAGATTTCCGAAGAGAGTTTTATCACCAAAGCCTTGCCCATTAAACTGATATTGCAGCGTTCCTGACCCACCCGACGCACTGATATTGATCTGACCATCACTTAGGTTATTGCAGGTAACGTTAATCGATGTGGTGTTCACTGTGATAGGTGAAATTATCCGAACGGTACCCGTAGCGCTGGTTGATGTAACGGTAGATGTGGTACTCGTAACTGTCGTTACATCACAAAAGGCCGTATAGGTTGTCGTTGTGGTAGGTGCCACCGTAATGCTGGCGCCTGTTTGCTGTGTCGACCATCGGATTGTGCCATTGGCTGGGCAGCCCGATGCAGTCAGACTAACATTTGTGCCTCCACAAACAGGGCTCGATGGGTTAACCGATACTGAGATATCCTTGGGCGCATTTGAGGGATCGGTATCAGTCGCCCAACCGACCGTTGATAAACCGAATAGACCAAATAAGGCTAGTACGATTGAAAAAACAGCGTTTTTTGAATGCCTGTGAGAAAGAGGTAAACGATTATTCATAACCGGGTAGTAATGTCCAAACGAACAAAGATAGCTGAGCAAGTTACGAAACTCACTCATTCGCTGGAATAGATTTTTACCGACCGGTTTTCAGGCGGCTGATACACGGACTATTTACCCATCCACTTTTTGAAATCGCTCACTTTCTCGCGGCTTACAATGGCTTCCTTGTCAAAAACGGGTCGGAGGGTGAGTGCCAGTCGGTTACCGAAGTAAGGCTGCATCTGGTCGACAGCGCGGTGGGTAACCAGCATGCCCCGGTTAATACGGTAAAAATGAATCGGGTCCAGCGCATCGGCCAGTTCATCCAGCGTATAATCGACCAGGAATTTCTGATTCGTGTGGGTGCGGAAAAAGCTAAATCGTTCGTCAGTGTAGAAGTAGGCGATTTCACTCGTTTCGATGGAGAGCAGCCGTTGTCCCTGGCGCACTAGAAAGCGTTTGCGATAATCTTTAGGTTGCTGCTGGAGTTGCAGTTCGCGCAGGAGCTTATCCAGATTCAGCGGCTGCTGGGCGGTGGTTGTTTCCTCCGCCTGTCCCTGATTACGCAGGTCGTAAAATTTCTTTAAACTCCGTTGTAAATCTTCCTTCTGAATTGGTTTCAGTAGATAATCAATGCTGTTAACCTTAAAAGCCTGAAGTGCATATTCGTCGTAAGAGGTCGTGAAAATAACCGTGCTGTTCACGTCGACCTGCTCAAAAATCTCGAAACTCTGCCCATCAGCCAGCTCGATATCCATGAAAATCAGATTGGGAGCCGGGTTATTCTGTAACCAGTGAACCGTGTCTTCAATGCTGGCGGTTACCCCCTCAATGACAAGGCTAGGATCGACTTCTTTTACTAATTTCTGGAGCTTCCGAACGGCCAGATCTTCATCTTCAACTATTAAAACGTTCATGCGGTTAATGGCGATAAGAGTGGTAAGACAACAGTAAAATAACCGTCGTCATCACGGACCGACGGCACAGTTTTCGCCAGTAGCTGGTACTTGGCGGTAATATTGTTAAGGCCAACCATGTTGGAGGCAACTTTGCCTTTTTTACGCTGGAGGTTATTCCGTACCAGCAGTTGGCCAGCCTCATCCGGACCTGCCGCCCGATCGTCACAGGGCTTGATCCGGATTTCGAGCGTCAAGGGTTTATTGGCTCCAATCACGTTATGTTTCACGGCATTCTCAACCAGCATCTGCAAGGTCAACGGTGGCAGTAGGTAATGCTGATAGCTGGCGGGCACATCAACCTGAAGGCTAATGCCTGCCCGATACCGCGTTTTCAGCAGGTGAAAATACGAATCGATAAACGATAATTCGGTCGCCAGGGTAGTTAATTCACTCTCGTTGTTCTGAAGCAGATACCGGTACACTTTCGACATTTCATCGACGAACTGCTCGGCCTGTTGTGGTTCATCGGCAATCAGCGAGGAGAGCGAATTCAGGCTATTAAACAGAAAATGCGGGTTCACCTGGCTTTTGAGACTCTCGAACTGACTTTGCAGATTTACTTTCTTCAACTGCTCGCGTTCCAGCGCATTTTCTCGCCACTTTGTTAATGAATAAACGGTTTCGTCAATACCTACGGAAAGAAGATTAGCGCCAACATTTACCAGCAACACCCGCCCTATAGCGGCTGGATCATGCACATAACCAAACAGGTGAAATTCTCTATAGAGCATGATGGTTCCCAAAATAAACAGGGGCGTAACCAGCATAAAAACCAGCAACAGCCGACTTACCCGCGGCCAGGTTTGCCCGATGTTTGGGTACTGTCGGATAATCGACTGCGTTAGCTGATCGAGCGTAACCAGACACGCGCTGGCGATGACTAAATTCATCACCGTGGCGGATAGAAATATCCAGATATTTGAGAAGTAATTCGGACCGAGCGCCCAGTAGGTGATCAGCGGGATAAACCACGGAAACAGCAGCATGAAATGCCACTGCGTTTGCGGCCGGATCCGATCCAGTCGACAAACAGCGGTAACCCGACGGCCCACCTGCCTGCTAATATCGGTCAGAAACGACTTCATGATATAGCTGCCGGTTGTGGGTTTGATAAAAGCGGTAGCCACACCGTAAAATAATCACCATCGTTTTGAACGACAATTTCCTGCTTACTCAGCAGCCGGTATTTAGCCGCCAGATTCATCAGGCCCGACTGGTCTGCCACCGTTGAGCGAGCCGTACGACGCAGCGGAACGGCCCGAATGGTCCGTTTCTGAATAGGGTTGCGGACCATCAGCTGGGGCGCTGATGCGGGTTCGTCGGTCGTGCAAATCTGAATCTGCAATGGTTTATGGCCCAGTGTCATGTTGTGCGTTACTGCGTTTTCAACCAACGTTTGAAGCGTTAGTGAGGGCAAGTAAGCTGTAAAATCTGCCGTTTTTATATCAATATTCACCGAAATGCCATTTCCATAGCGCGTTTTGAGCAAATATAGGTATGAGCTGAGAAAGGTTAATTCGGCCTCTAGCGTAGTCAGTTCAGTACTTCCCGTACTGAGTAAGTATCGGTAAACTTTGGCCAGTTCATCCACAAACCGCTCAGCCTGCTTTGGCTCATCACTAATCAGCGCGGAGAGCGAGGTAAGGCTGTTGAACAAAAAATGGGGATTAACCTGACTCTTCAGCGCATCAAACTGACTCTGTAAGGTTGCTTTTTTGAGTTGTTCGGTCTGCACCTGTTCCTGCTGCCACTTGAATAACGCATAAAAATAACCGTGCGACAAGCTGAATAACAAACTGAATATTAAACCAGTGATAATCAGTATCTGCATATTTGCCGCTGAGAACGTAACTCCCAGCAGAGGAATGGAGCTAATAATCCCCACACTAGCTATAGCCGTCACAGTGGTAATCAGTGACGATAGCAGTAGCATAAGCAGAATCCGTTTCAACGTCTGACCAACACCCGAATACTGCCGAATCGCATAACTAACCGCCATGGTCAACAGGGCATTAATCGGAATATATAGTGCCAGCACGATCGCCGTTCCCACCACCATCACCTGTCTATCGGCCAGATAGCGGGGACCGATCAGCAGGTAATTGGCTGCCGGAATGAATGCCAGCACAGCCAGCCCATGAAAACCCCATTCGAGCGGACTGAGGTGGGGTCGCCAGACCCGATTATCGCGCAGAATCGGACTCATGACGTGGTTGGAATTGGTGTGGACACTAACGGAATACTAACCCGAAAGTAGGTTTTAGTTTCCTGAATGTAGATGGTCTTATCACCAAAAAGCTTATAGCGGGCTGCCAGCGTTGCCAGTCCACTTTGCCGAGTTTCCACCTTTAAAGTCTTACGTTGCAGGTTATTTTCTACCCGCAGCCAGCCGTCTTCAGTCGTTTTAATTAACACCATCAGCGGTTTATTAGCCTTCATGACGTTATGCTGAATGGCATTATCGATTAGCATCTGTATGCTTAACGGCGGCAAACTATAACCTCGATAAGTCTGAGGGATTTGTTGCTCGATACGCAGGCTATTTCCGTAGCGAGTCTGGAGCAGGTCTACATAAATGGCAATAAAATCCAGTTCGGTTTGTAGCGTAACCAGCTCATTACTGCCCTGATTAGCCCGACCCGACTGGAGCATGTAACGATACACTTTCGCCAGATTGTCAACAAAGCGTTCAGCCCGAACCGGGTCCTCACTAATGAGTGACGACAGCGAGTTCAGGCTGTTAAACAGAAAATGAGGATTGATCTGGCCTTTCAGGGCATCGAACTGATTCTGAAGGGACATACGCTTCAACTGCTCATTCTCCGTCTGGTTTTGTTTCCATTGTGCGTAGGTATAAAACATATTCAGGGCAATACACAAAAAAATATCAAACGTCAGACCCAGTACCCAGATCGGCCGAATGGCGGCCCAACTGAACTGCGTACTTGTTAGCGGTACTAAACTATACACCCATACATCAAAGATGGCCAGGATAACCGTTAGTCCGCCAACGCCCACCAGCATAACCAGCGTGCGCAAAAGGGCTTGCCGAACATCGGGAAACCGGACAATTGTCCACCGAACTACCAGCGTCAGGACGATTACTGAGGCCCAGTATAAACCAAAGATAATCAGCGTCCCTACGGCAAATACGGCCAGATCGGAGAAGTATCGGGCACCAATCAGGTAATAGTTACCGAGTGGAAACAGCACCGGCATCATCAACACATGATACCACCATTCGTACCTTGAAAAGAAACGAGGCCGGCTCAGACGAAAAGAGGTCATATGGCGAATAGGCCAAGTTAGGTCGATTACGGTTATAGACTGGCCCACATCCGCATCAACTGTAAAAATGACTGCATGAATTGTGAAAAACGTTGCATGAACTGTAAACCAAATGAGCGACCGGCAAATTCATCTATTCCAGCGCCTTAAATCCGGAAATGGATAAGTCCACCAAAGCAATTATACTGAGGAATTGGCTTATTCAAAACAGTCGGGCGAAGTTAAACGAACGGCAGAAAAAAAGGGCTTCCGAACAGCATCGAAAACCCTTCTAATAACTTGGTAGTGCTACTTTTAATAAAATAAGCCCCAATCATCGGGTGCATCGTTATTTTTATCGAAGCTGTTGACCCACTCCACAAACAGGAGCCGAAACTGCTCAATTTCATCACGCAGCACGTTCAGGTAAGCAGGAGTAGCCAGTTTTTCGGCTTTGCAGTAAGACGTTTGGGCGAGCAACTCACGAGCGTGCATTTTTATGATGACGGCGTTTTCCATCCGCAACGTATACAGATCTCCCCCTTCTGCACCAACTATTTTCGGTGCCAGCATCATAGCGTTAGCCAGCATCTGCTCGTGCATCATCAACACGTCATCTTCCTTGTTGATCGTCTCGACAATAGCCTGCGTCAGCTCCATTAGCTCATTCGCTTTCCGCAGAATCGGCAGATTTTTAATCCGGCGGTTCTCAGCTTCCATCTCGGCGCGGGCTTCTTCCGGATCGTAGTCTTCATCGAAGCCATCCCAATCCATAAAGCTGTCGTCGTCTTCGTCATCAAAATTCATTGCAATCAGGGGACAAAGGTTGAACTCCTTCGAGGAGCCAAAGTAACACAAAGCTTTCTCAAAAGCAAACCGTTATTGCGTAAAGCAAGTCTGCTATTATCAGAATTTATCAACGACCTAATAAGGGTTTAGTTTTTAAGTAACGCGGACTTCCAGCCCGAATTTTCTCATTACAGTACCACCACTGCTTTACCAATTACGCGACGCTCCATCATGTCATTTAGAGCCTGCGGAGCTTCAGCCAGTGAATATTGTCTGGAAATATGGGGAGCGATTTTACCCTGCAATGCCCAGGTGGCAATCGTCTGCAGATTCTGTTGGTTCAGCGCCGGTTCTTTCTGGGTAAACATCCCCCAGAACACACCCACCAGCGAACAGCCTTTTAATAAGGCCAGATTAAGGGAGATTTTCGGAATAGTGCCCCCGGCAAACCCAACAATCAGGTAACGACCCTGCCAGGACAGCGAACGGATAGCGGGTTCAGCCCACTGATCGCCAACGGGATCATAGACCACATCGACGCCCCTTCCCTGCGTGATGTCTTTAAGCCGTTCGCGAAGGTCTTCGGTTGAATAGTTAATCAGATGAGTAGCGCCTTTTTGTCCGCAAACAGCCAGTTTCTCATCGGTTGATGCAGCTGCGATAACCGTAGCCCCCATCAGCTTTCCCAGTTCGACGGTGGCCAGTCCAACACCTCCGGCAGCCCCAAGCACCAGCAGCGTTTCGCCCGCCTTGAGCTGACCACGATCTTTCAATGCATGATAGGAAGTTCCATACGCATACAGCGTCGATGCGCCCATGATGAAATCCATCCCATCCGGAATTGGGATAACAGTGCTAGCATCCGAAACACGTTCTTCAGCTAATCCACCATGCGTTCCATAGGCAAAAACTCGGTCGCCCGGGTTAATGTGGGTAACACCCTCTCCTACCCGCGTTACCACGCCCGACGATTCGCTGCCGGGCGAAAACGGCAGGGGCGGCTTGAACTGGTAAAGGTTGCGAATGGTCAGCGTATCCGGAAAATTCAGACTACAGGCTTTGACCTGCATCAATACCTGACCCGGACCTGGTTCAGGCGAAGGAATGTCCGCGAGAGTAAGCGTATCGGGTGGTCCGTAGGCCTCACAGAGAATGGCTTTCATAAGGAATTGTTAATGGGTAATTTGAGGTTCGGGTTGGCAGTAACTAGGGTTCAATTTAACCGGTAATTTATACACTTGAGACGGCTAATTTCCCGATTGGCGCCCTATTAGCTTGAAGACTTACAGGCATACCCTCAATTTAGAGATGTTTATTCAATAAATTCCATTGCTATGTTCTGCATTCTCGATCATAGGGTATAGCTAACAAATTATTACTCATCTGAGCGACTAATTAACCTGTACGATACCTGTTTTTTTTGTATGTTTGTTTTTACATCCAACGTATTCTCGATACGTCGCGCATGAAATGACTTACGAAGTCTGGTCTCCTCTTTTTCTGGGTATGGTTCTCGCTATGTTGCTGACAAACTCAGTACAGTGGGCGATGTACCGGGAGCGTATTTATGGATTCTATAGTATTTATACCGCAACCTGGGCAACTTACTTTATCGTTACCCATTTTTCGTTGCCGACTAATATTGCCAATTTCATTAAGCTAGTTCTCTCCTACTCGGGTTATATCCTTTATCTGGAATTAGCAAAACTATTCCTTAATCTTCAGGAACGACCCAGCTTTCTGCGCTGGGTCACGCGGGTTCAGTGGCTAATGGCCTTCTATATTGGCGTCAAAACATACATTTACCTATTTACGGACTTCTGGCAATCTAACCTGCATAATATCCTGTTGCAACCGGTGCGGCTGGCGCTGGTAGCCGTTGGGGTGTATATTGTTTTTTCGTTTATCCGCTCTAAAGACATGGTGGCCCGGTTCTTCGTAGCTGGTACGGCCGCGCTGATTATCAATCATGTCGTTAGCCTGATTCTGCTAATTAATTCACCTGCCCTCAGTGTGGATATGCCCTTCTGGAAGCATCCTGATATATACATACAGACGGGAGTGGCGCTGGATTTGGTTTTCTTTGCGCTGGGCATCTCGTACCGTCACCGGCGCGAAGCAGTGCGGAAGGCAGTCATCGAAAAACATCTGGAAAACGAACGCGAACAACGTTATCGCGAACACCTTGAAGCTGATCTTGCCTTACAACGAATGCAGCAGGAAAAAACGGAGGTTCAGATGCGGGTTTTACAGAGTCAGATTAACCCGCACTTCCTGTTCAACGGCTTAAATACGTTGTCGTCACTAATTGAAGAAAGTCCCCGTCAGGCCGGTGATTTTGTAAATGAACTCTCAAAAGTATATCGGTATCTACTCCGCAGCAACGACGCTGAGTTAACCACGCTTACCATTGAGCTGAGCTTTATTCAGTCATATTTCCACCTGCTCCGCACCCGCTACGGCGAACGAATTCATCTGGACGTTACCGTTGATGATGACTATAACGAAGCGATGATTCCCCCGCTGACACTGCAATTACTGGTCGAAAATGCAGTTAAGCATAACGTCATTCTACCGAAGCAGCCATTGATTATCCGTATCCGGACCAATCGCCAGAAGCAATTAATCGTGGAGAACACGCTTCAGCGTAAAACCATCCGAGTCGAATCGAACGGCGTGGGGCTTTCGAACATCGCTTACAAGTACAATCTGTTAAATCAGCCAGCGCCTATTATTGAGGAAAATGACGGCTGGTTCCAGGTAACGCTTCCCCTGCTCCTTAATCAAAACGCACTTTCAGCGAGAGTAAGTTAACGTTGGTAGTTAGAATAGTTTGGCCCGTGGCGTCAGGTTCTCAAACCTGACGCCACGGGCCAAACTATTCTAACTACTGATTTTATTGCTTCGGTTCGCCACTAACAGCGCGCCCTGTTGCTTTGGCAGCTTTAGAAACACCCCGACCAGTTGCCTTAGCGGCTTTGGTTACACCTCGACCAGTAGCTTTCGCACCGTCGGCAACGGCTTCTCCGGTTGCTTTGCCTGCTTTACCAACAGCTTTACCGGTGGTTCTGGCAGCCGTACCAACAGCGTGAGCGCCATCAGCCGTGGCGTTTTCTACTTTATCGCCCACACGTTTTACATCAGTGCGCGTCTTCTCTTTCCGTGCTTCGCGGGTAGCCGCGTCGTCCTGCGCATACGCTCCGGTCGTTAGGGCTGCGCAAATGACTAATCCAAATAACCAATTCGTTTTCATAACGTGTAATGATAGGATAAATAGTAATGAAGCGTTTGTAAATGCTTCACTGCGATTGTCGCATTGGAACGATAACCTCAGTCGCTAACAGTTTGTTGGCAAGTCCTTCTGAATGGCCTTTTATTCCACTGGTTATCAATCTGATTCCATCTATTTGCAAAGCCAATCGACTAATGAAACTGGCTTCACGAATTGATAAAAGAAACCGCCAGAGCAAGTGCCCTGGCGGTTTAATCTTTCTAGTTTAAAGGTTTTTAATCAACAACGGTACAACTAAAAATGCTGATTGACAACCTGGGTGTTATTGTTGCCAATCTGGGTGTACTTGAAGATCACGCCCCTGTTGCCACCCTCCTGTACTAATGTCAAGCGGTTGTTGTAACCCTGCTGGGAACCATACGAACCCGGATCACCAGCTAGATTCAGCACCTGGTTGTTATTGATATGACAAAAACAAGACACAAGATTGTCAGACGTCCCAATTCGGACAGAGGGCGTCCATTTCCGAACGAAAAAACCAATTAGAACACGCTATAGTGGATAAATGAGCCTTTTTACGACATGGCATGGCAGTTGAATACATATCGCTGACACGTTCTAATCACTAACCATCCATTGTCATGAGAATCGCCATCTTACCCCTTTTCATCGCCTTAATCGTTAGCCATGTTGGTTTGATTAATCACCCTCTTTACGCCCAGGCCTCGTCAGTCGATACGTATGTTCAGGCTGATACGGCTCAGGCTTATTGGCGGTTGCTGGCCGATCAATATCATGCCACTCCTACGGTTCAGTTTTTCAACCGACACCACCAGTTGCTTTATCAGGAACAGTTACCCGAATCGAGCCCAAAAATGACCCGACGCATGAAACGAGCCTTTGACGTTCTATTAACTAACCTGACAGCCAACCGCATTTTGGCCACAGCTTATCTTTCCCAGCCGGATATATTCAGATTTACTGAGCCTACATCTACTTCTACCAACTTTTTACCGCTTAGACAAGTAATCTATAAAAAAGGAATAGCGCTGCTGGATGTTCAACCGTCAATTAATCAGATTGGTAGATTAACGGTCCATTTCGCTCAGGCTAAACACCGGCTTATGGGTATACGGCTAGACAATGACGATCGCAACGTTACTTATTTTGATGATTGTTCAAAGCTGTCACTTTATCACCGCAATTTAAATGTGTCTCAGCTAGCCAGTGGGGTCTATCATCTTACAATTCACGGCTATTCGAATTCAGTAAGTTACCAATTAACGATCGATCGGGCGCTCAATCGTTATTATTTACAGAAAGAGCCAGAAACGAACTTACAGTCTCTGGCTGTGAACTAAGCCAGCACCGAATAAAACTGTATACTTACAAACCAATATGCTTCCAGGGTCTTTATGCGCTTATTCCTGCTATCCATTTTCGTTTGTTGCGTTTCTTTCGTTAAGGCTCAGAAGAAAATCTGCATCACTATTGATGATTTACCCACAACGTCCCGATTTTACAACACGCAAGATGGTCAGCAGAAGTTAACTAGCCTACTGCTTAATCACCTGCGCCATTATCGGGTTCCGGCTACAGGCTTTGTTATTGGTCAGTTCGTTCAGCCGGCAACGAGTATCGATTCCACGCAGGTTCGTCTGCTACGCCAATGGGTTGAGGCTGGAATGGAGTTGGGGAACCACTCCTTTTCGCATCCTGACTACCACCAGAAATCCAGCGCTGGATTTCTGGCCGACGTTGCTAGAAATGATTCGGTGCTGAAACCTATGCTTCGTACCTGGAAGCAACCACTCCGTTTTTTTCGTCATCCCTTTCTCCACCGCGGCAACACAATCGCTAAACAGGATTCGCTGGTAGCCTTTCTGAAAAGTCGAGGTTATCAGGAAGCGCCCGTTACCATCGATAATGCGGATTACATTTTCTCAGCCGCTTACGATAAAGCCCTGCTACGTCGGAATTCAGCGCTGGCATCAACCGTAGGTCGTCAATACGTCGACTATATGATGGCCTGCATTCATTACTATGAAGCGCAATCTGACTCGCTGTTTGGGCGATCTATTTCACACACATTGCTTACACACGCTAATACCATTAATGCCGCTTACCTGGGCGAAATATTATCCCGATTAGCCTCTGAAGGGTATCAGTTCGTTTCTCTAGCCGATGCACTAAAAGACACGGCTTACTCCTCCCCCGATACGTATGTGGGCATGGGTGGTATTTCCTGGCTGCACCGCTGGGCTCTGACCAAAGGTAAACGAGGAGCTTTCTTCCGTGGCGAACCCGAAGTCCCGGCGGAAATTTCAGCGCTGGCCGATTCGTAATGCCAGCCCAGTCGCATTACACAAAAAAGCCTGACCGGAGCCAGGCTTTTGCATTAAGGGAAGATTGACAGATACGTCTTATCGGCCAGTTGAGAAGGTTGACGTCCGCCGAACGGGGCGAGTGACGACCGTACCTAATCCCAGGATTCGTGAACGCTCGGTGCGTAGAACGGTGCGGATGTGTTGCGTTGCTTTCATGGTGTGTATAGTTGCTTGTTGTTGCTAAAAATGATTGTTTAGAATTTAACCGTCAGGCCGCCTTTCAGAACCGATACACCGTAGCCAATTTCAGAATAGAGGCCGACGTGATCGCTGAGCATGTAACGGGCACCAAGGTGAATCCCAAGATAAAGACCGTTGTTGTAGCCGCTGTAGTAATAATAATCGCTGTAACTATTACCGGTGTAGCGGAAACCCAGCGTCGCGCCGATGTATGGGTCAAACTTATTGTCCTGTACGCCCAGCGCATCACCCAGATGGTAAGATCCCCGTGCGCCGAAGAACATATAGTTGTACCCACCTGAATAGTAACCGTAGCTGTAATGAAGCAGGTCAAAGGAACCACCTATCGAAAAGTTGTTTTTCACATCCACCTCAAACGAAGCGCCTACCGGCAAACCACCGCCGTAGTAAGTAGCCAGTCCAAGGCCCAGGTTAAGGTATTTCGTATGCGACCCCGAACTCGATGACCGGTAACTGCGGTTACGTGAATAAGCCGTTGGCTGGGTTGACGTACGCTGGGTTGATACAGCAACAGGCTGGCTCCGCTCGGGTGCCGGAGCCGCTGCGGGCTGCGTTTGTGGAGCGCTGACAGGTGCAGCCGCTACCGATACCGCTGGCTTGCTGGTTTGTACGGGACGAGTCGATTTAACAGCAGATGGATGAGCTGCGCTGGTTGTCCGTTTGACGGGTGTGGTTTTACGAGGTGACTGAGCTAACACAGAGGTTGTTGTACAGGCAATCGTCAACATAATGGTCGCCAGACGAGAAGTAAATGATGAGTTCATGAGTGATAAGTTGTTAACTGGTTATAAAAAAGAGGATGATATTCGATTAATGACCGGGTGCTTATTTCCCGAAGCCGATGCAAACTTACTAGCTCACTTCCCGAACGACCAGCGGGCTTTGGATCAACTGAGAGAAGTATTGTATCAACCGGAAGAAAAGCCGTTTGAAGTGAAGCTTATTGTCTTTTATCGCCAATACAATACAGTATTAGTTTATCCTATTTTTGCTAATTACCTATAAATCAGTATCTTATCTATTGAGTTTATATTACAAAAACAATTGAACATCTATTTTTGCAGTTTCATACGTCACTTTTACCGATTGGTGTTGAAATAGGATGGTTTACCGGAAGCGTAGGGGAAACTTTGTGCCATCAGTTCGCCGAAAAAGAACTGACGAACCAAAAACTCTATGCAATTATGAAAAACTTCCCACTCTTCGCGACGTTTAAAACGGCTCTGTTTAGCATATTACTGTTCAGCGCTTCCTGCAAGCACGATACCGAGGTGGTGTCGCCCGGTGGAGATGGTACTACATCACTAGCCTGTGCTGGTAAAAGCCTCCGCTTATCTGCCGTAACACTCGACCCACCCCAGGATCTTGACGGTGATGGTAAAATCGATACGGACGTACTCAAATTCGTTTCGGAATGTAGCCGCGACAATACGATCCGGTTTGAGGGTGACGGACGACTAACGGGCGACGAAGGCAAACTCCAATGTGCTAACACGGGCGATGACGCGGCTATGGGTGTAAAGCCCACGACCTGGACATATAATGCCCAAACCCGTGTGCTACGTATTACCGTCAATGGTGATGCGGCTAACATAACCGAGTGGCAGGACGTAACCGTAACGGCCAATAGTATCAAAGGTAGCGTCGTGACAAACTCTGAAAGCGGTAAAACGATGAAGATGATTATGACTTACCAAGCCATTTAAGGCTTCCTCCTATATAGCTTCTTTCCACAAAATGAGAGCCTCTGTTCCGGAGGCTTTTTGTTTTTTTATATAGTCATGGGGAAATACACTGATAAATCGGTAGATGCGCCGGTTTGTTAATAAGAAAACCGGGAAACTAACGCCGTTTAAGCAGACCAGTCTAAACAAAACAGCGGAGTAAAGCTTTTTACAGCCAAAACAGGAAAGCAATGAACTCTAAAAATAACTTACAGCGATTTCTGGACGCGCAGGATGATGATTATAGCCGGGCATTAACAGAAATTAAGAACGGCAGAAAACAAAGCCATTGGATGTGGTACATTTTCCCACAAATACAGGGGTTGGGTTTTAGCGAAACGGCAAAATTCTACGCAATCAAGGACCTAGTCGAAGCCGATGCCTATTTACAACACCCTATACTGGGCAGCCGATTACGCGAAATAAGTAATGCCCTGTTATCAGTTAATGGTAAGACGGCTAATCAGATTTTGGGCAGCCCCGACGATTTAAAACTGAAGTCCAGTATGACGTTATTTAACCTACTGGACAATGCCGATCCCGTTTTTCAGGCTGTTTTAGATAAATTTTACAATGGCACTCAGGACCAACGGACGTTGGACTTAGCCAGAAAAGATAACTGATCGTATAAGCTACCAAAAGTTCTTTATAGTGGCTTATTCCTCTTTACCAGCCTAAAACGATATGAGTGTACCAAGCACCTTTGCGGGCTTCCTCCTGATTGTAAATCTGCTATGTCGGATTAGTCTAGTAACTGCCAGCGACCAGGATACGCTACGACATGACGGTCAAACACGCATTTTCTGGCTACACGTACCACCAACCTACAATCAAACCAATGACCCAGTTTCGCTAGTGATAGCTTTGCGCTATTGCGGCCAACGCCGGAACCATGCAACTCCAAACTATCTGTCGGCCGAAGCGCGTAATGCCCATTCTACACATCCATTCCAAACAAGATAAAAATGTACCCTATTCAGGTGGTATTGGTAGCCGAAGCAGTAAGAAACAATGGAATCCTTCAGTTGACAGTACGCTGGCCGTTTTTATTAAACTAGCCCAATGTTCAGATTGGAAACCAACTATTCGCAACACGGCTTTATACACATTTTCGGAGTGGGCTACCTGCCCAGATGATGTCTCGATCCAGTATTACCCAGCTAATGATGGTGGGCATTCCTGGCCGGGTGGTAACAAAAGTATCAGGATGCTTGGCGACCCACCTTCGGAAGCCATCGTGAATAACGACGTTAGCTGGAATTTTTTCAAATCCCATCCGCTGCCATAGGCTTCCCATCGGGTAAATTTCCATCCGGCTCCTCTTTTACCGACTATGAAAACAACCATACGTCTTTCTTTACTACTGCTGGCCGCCGGGTTGTTGGCCATGACAGCGATCAAACCCACCCGTGTCGTCTTTTTCGGGGATTCCATTACGCAGGCTGGTGTAAAACCTGGTGGTTATGTCGACCGGCTGAAGTCGATGCTACCGGCCGATCAGTTCGAGCTTATTGGAGCGGGTATTGGCGGCAACAAGATTTATGACTTATTCCTGCGCATGGACGATGATGTGATTGCGCAAAAGCCCGATGTCGTGGTAATCTGGGTAGGCGTTAACGATGTCTGGCACAAAGCCACCTCCGGCACCGGCACCGATCCGGATAAGTTTGTGCGCTTTTACGAAGCCGTGGTTAAAAAGCTACAGGCAGCTAATATTCGCGTGGTTCTCTGCACTCCGGCAGCTATCGGCGAAAAAACCGACATGACTAACCAGCAGGACGGCGACCTGAATCAGTATAGCCAGTTTATTCGCGATATCTCCAAACGCATGAACCTGCCGCTGGTCGATCTGCGTAAGGCTTTCCAGGACTATGACCTTAAAAACAACCCTGAAAATAAAGATCGAGGCATTCTGACTACTGATCGCGTTCACCTGAACGACGCAGGTAACCAGTTCGTAGCCGACCAGATGAAAACGGTGCTCACAGCCGCGAAATAATCGAAAGCCTACTAATTGAAAAAGGTAGCTACAGCCACATCGCGCTGTAAGCTACCTTTTTTATGTCTTGTTAGTTACGCGAAAAGCTGTTTTACCGACGGCTGAAATCCAGGTCATAATTCACGTTCAGCCGGAAGCCATGGTTGATCTCAAACACCGGATTGTTCGTGACGGGGTCAGATTCGGGATGCTGCAAAATCTGATTGAGGTAATTCAATTCGACCTTAAAACTATCCCGAAGCTGGTAGCCCAGACCACCAGAAATCCGATTTTGATTAAACACGTTGTTTTCTACATTTCGACCAAAACCAACAAACAGTTCATCAAAGAAATTGGCGTACCATTCACCGTCGTCAATCGTTGCTCCCTGGAGCGGAACCGTACCCGATAACTGATAACGAACTCGGTTCTGATAATCCCAACCCGTAATCTGCCTTGGATTGGCATCGGCGCTGAGACTAAGCCAGCGCTGTTCGAGCCGGAAACGGTGCGCCAGTTTCAGAATGCCTAGTTGATCGCTAATCCGAACATCCTGGTGCGCCCGATGCTCAAAGGTGGGTACGCCCGCATCGGCTACGGGATAATCACCGTAAGGGTAAGTCGTGAAAAAAGTATAGCCTCCCCCCAGCTTAACCCGCTCTGTTAGTGTGTAAGCCAATCCCAGCCGAGCCAGTGACTGCTGCCATGCACGAATCAAGTCGATGCGTCGCCACTGGTATTCCGTGTGCAGTTCCCAGGATTTACTCAGTTTATGATCACCGTTATACACATACCAGCCAATGGCGTTGCGATCAATTACCCGACTTTGCTGAGCAAAACCAAGTGAGGATATCAGCAGAAAAACTATAAGGAAACAGGTCGGCATTAGTATGGTAAGTCCAGTATGAAGTCTATACCACCAGCATAACCAAGAAGTTTGTCATTATTATTTCATGGCCCTTCGTAAACAAATAGCTTATGGCAGCGCAAATGCTACATATTTATTTCCGCGTTTAGCGCCCAACTTGGCTCCTCCACAAGCAATCACAACGTATTGTTTACCACCAACCTGATAAGTCGCGGGCGTAGCGAAACCTGCCGCTGGGAGGTCAGTTTCCCAGAGTAATTTGCCGGTTTTCTTATCGAAGGCACGGAATTTCTCGTCTTTCGTAGCGCCGATAAACAGCAGACCACTGGCCGTTGCGACTGGCCCACCATAGTTTTCCGTACCCGTATGGCGGATGCCTTTAGCCGCTAATTCCTTCTCCTCGCCCAGTGGAATTTTCCATAGATACTCACCGGTGTTGAGATTAATAGCATTAAGTGTTCCCCAGGGTGGTGTAATAGCTGGATATCCTTTGCCATCCTGAAATTTGTGATAACCCGTCACTTTGTAAGGCAGATACGGCTTTTTCTTCGTAGCTGGATAAGGTGAATCGCTGGAAATTTCCTGTTTTTCATCGCCAAACAAAAACGCCACTAGCGCCTGTTTTTCCTCGGCAGATAAGGCGGTAAAACCGGGCATCATGCCTTTGCCATGACTAATAATCTCTGTCACATAAGGTCGATCGCGTCGCTGGCTAATGTCCACTAATGATGGGTAACCGCTGCGGGCATTCCCTTTTCGCTCGGGACCATGGCAGCCAATGCAATTTTGAGTGTACACCCGTTGCCCCGGACTAAGACCAGCCAATGCATCAGCTTTCGGCGCATCGACCATTGTAAAAATCCAGGGAATGTCATTGGCGTTCACATACAGAATTCCGTCGGGATCAGCCGCTGACCCGCCCCACTCGGCCCCACCGTCGGTACCGGGAAACATCAGCGACCCACGTTTAGTAATGGGTTCATAAGGACGTTTACCGATTTTACGGAAAAGCGTCAGCAGCGAGTCTCGATCGGTGGAATGTGGATTGATGTCGGCTTCGGTCATGACTTGCCGGGCAAAGGGTGCCGGTTTAGTTGGCATAGGTTGCGTCGGCCAATAGGATTCGCCGGGCAAATCTCCTTTTGGTACGGGCACTTCCTTGATGGGAAATAGCGGTTTGCCCGTCACCCGATCGAAGACAAACACCAGCCCTGATTTGGTCACCTGCGCGACGGCGTCTATTTTCTTTCCGTTTTGCGTTACGGTTACCAGATTCGGTGGTGATGGGAAATCGCGATCCCAGAGATCATGATGAACAGCCTGAAAATGCCAGAGCCGCTTACCCGTACGCGCGTCGAGAGCCAACAGACAGTTAGCGAACAGGTTTTGCCCTTGGCGATTACCGCCGTAAAAATCGTACGAAGCCGAACCGGTCGGAACATAGACAATCCCTCGTGGCCGGTCAATAGCCATGCCTGACCAGTTGTTAGCTCCGCCTACGTCGAAATTCTTGTAGGCTTCTTTCGGCCAAGTTTCATAGCCAAATTCACCCGGTTGCGGAATGGTATGGAACGTCCAGACCAGCTTACCCGTCCGCACGTTGAAAGCCCGAACGTAGCCCGGTGCCGCATCAGCCTCTTCCGATAACCGAACCGGCATAATAATCAGGTCTTCGAACAGCGTACCCGGCGTATTAGAAATGATGAATTTGTCTTTTGCCTGTTCACCTAAGCCTTCATGCAGGTCGATGCGGCCGTTCTCGCCAAAGCTTGGAATTGGCTTACCCGTTTTTGCATCCAGCGCGTAAAGCATTGGACCAACCGTATACAGAATACGGGCAACTTCGTTACCAGTAGCGCCCGGTTTCGGTGCCCAATACGTGACGCCCCGACTAGTACTGTGCCAGACTTTCAGTGGATCGCCGAATTTCCAGATTTCCTTACCCGTAGCCGCATCCAGCGCAAATGCCTGTACGGTAGGCGTAACGCCAAATAAGACCCCATCGATTACAATTGGATTAGCCTGAATCTGACCACTGTCGGGAGCCGCATAGGTCCAGGCCACTTTTAGTTTACTAACGTTATCCGGAGTAATCTGGGTGAGCGTGGAGTAGTGGCTTCGGTCGGGGCCACCGAGGTATTCACTCCAGTTGGTGTAATCGTTGGGGCTGGTATCGGTAGAATTCTGACTTAGTTGAGACCAGCCTAGGGCCAGTAAAGCCAGCGCGGTAATCGGCAAAAGCAGTCGTTTCATAGGGTAAAGGAGTAGTAGGCAAATCTACACCAAAAAAGAAGAATGATGACTGCTATTCTACCCGCCAACGAAGCACCATGCATTACTGCCAAAGGCAATTTCTAAATCAAAAAGCCCCAGAACCATTCTGGGGCTTTTTGATTAATAGTTCTTATCAGAGGAGCCAAAATCTAAATAGCGGCTGTTTCCTGTACCTCGCCCCGGACGTTGTTCTCTGTCCCGATTAGGCGATGGATTATTGGGGGCAGTAGACCGCCGTTGAGTATCATTCCCGCCCGCTCGCCGTGGGTTATCAGCCCTACCATTCCCCGGTTGATTTCGATTATCATCCCGACGGGCTGATCCACTAACCTGCGGCCGTTGGTTATCCCGATTCAACCGGCCGTTCTGCGACGTACCGTTTGCTCGATTGCCACTTCCTCCCTGTTGCGAACGCTGGTTGTTTGGTCGGTTACCGCCGTTACTTCGTCCCTGACGTTGTGGTGGGGCCGGGGTTACAATTGCCATATTAACATCCATCACATATGGATGCTCACCAACTACCGGAACCTGCTTACCAATCAGCTTGTGAATATCTTTGAGGTAAGCCGTTTCTTCGGCGTCACAAAACGACAGAGCTATACCATCGTGACCAGCGCGCCCGGTACGACCAATGCGGTGTACATACGTTTCTGGAATGTTAGGCAGTTCGTAGTTTATTACATGCGACAGCTCATCAACGTCGATGCCCCGGGCCGCAATATCAGTAGCGACTAGCACACGTGTTTCCCGGCTTTTAAAATTCGAGAGTGCCCGTTGCCGCGCGTTCTGTGATTTGTTACCGTGAATAGCTTCGGCCTGAATACCAGCTTTAAGCAAGTCTTTAGCGACCCGATCCGCACCGTGTTTAGTGCGGGCAAACACCAGCGCCGAAAGAATTTTTTTATCGTTCAGGATATGAACCAGCAGCTTACGTTTGTCTTCCTTACTTACGAAATACAGGGCTTGCTGAATCGTATCGGCTGTTGACGAAACGGGTGTTACCTCGACTTTAGCCGGATTATGCAGAATGGTATCAGCAAGTTTGGCTACATCAGGAGGCATTGTTGCCGAGAAAAACAGCGACTGACGACGCTCCGGCAAGCGCACAATCACTTTCTTCACATCGTGAATAAAGCCCATGTCAAGCATCCGGTCGGCTTCATCCAGCACAAAAAACTGCACATCGCGCAGCGACACGATGCCTTGGTTCATTAAATCGAGAAGGCGGCCGGGTGTAGCAATCAGCGTATCGACACCAGCTCTGAGCGCATTTACCTGGGCATGTTGTGACACACCGCCAAAAATGACCGTATGTCGCAAGGGCAAATGACGACCGTAAGCAGTAAAACTTTCGGCAATCTGAATAGCCAACTCACGAGTTGGCGTCAAAACCAGTGTTTTGATGCGCCGAGGTGCCTTCGGATTTTTAACCCGTTCTTCGTTCAGGAGTTGCAGGATTGGGATAGCAAAAGCCGCTGTTTTACCCGTACCAGTTTGCGCACAGCCGAGTAAATCCCGGCGGCTTAACAGAATCGGTATGGCTTGTTGCTGAATGGGGGTTGGGGTGGTGTATCCTTCTTCGGCGAGGGCTGTCAGAATAGGATCAATTAAATCTAAATCGGAAAATTGCATGTGTTGGTTGGACGTCGGCAGGCAATGGAATGAAGTGTTTAGGCAAGTCCAGCATCCAACGTCTTTCTAAAGTTATACGTGTACAACCAGTATGATACAAATAAAGTGCCATTTACCGGTGAAGTACAAAAAAGCCGATCATCTTTATGGGATCGGCTTTCCGTTTAATGTGAATACTTTACTCGTAAATACTGCCTGCTGTTTTCTCAACCAGTCCTTTTGGCAGCAACCACGCCATCAGTTTTCCGGCTTTGTTAAGCAGGCCCGTTACAACTTCCGTTTTACCGGCCAGCGTAGCCTCAACAGCCTGACGAGCGACGTCTTCGGGGGTCATGTTGACCTTCTCAGCGGCTTTGCGGCCCTTTTCGCCAATCTGCGCCCGATTAGCAAAATCCGTATCAGTCGAGCCTGGACATACGCAAGTTACGGACACTGAAGACTTACGTAACTCCTGATGAAGCCCACGGCTGAATTGCAACACGAAGGCTTTGGATGCTGAATACAGGCTCAGTCGTGGCACGGCCTGATAAGCCGCCGAACTGCCAATATTCAGGATATAAGCTTTGGATTGCTGCTGAAGTTGGGGAAGATATAGATAGGTTAACTCCACAAGCGCCGTCATATTGACAGTCATCATGGCCGTATGCTCAGTCAGGGCATGTTTCTCGAAAAGACCGCTCAGCCCATAGCCAGCGTTGTTAACCAGCATCTGAACCCCATATTTTTTCTGCTGCGTCCAGTCGAAGATGCGTTGAGCCGCCCCTGTTTCAACCAGGTCAACTGCCATAAAATCGGTCTTGATCCCATGTTCGCTGGCTAATTGACCAGCGATCTCCTGCAACAATGATTCAGAGCGGGCTACCAGTAATAAATCAAATTTTCGACGGGCTAATTCATTCGCAATGGCCAAACCAATGCCCTTGCTGGCTCCCGTAATGAGGGCGTAGGCCATAAAAAAAATTGTTATAGGTTTGAAAAGTTATAGGGTTATAAAGTTGTAAGCCGCTTCAGCAAACTCTACAACTTTACAACCCTATAACTTCTCAGCTCTTATTAAATGTTGACTTTCGAAATAAATCGGTGATAGAACGGTGTTTTGCTGTTCTCATCCTTCGGCATGTATTTGCCCGTTACGACCGGAACATACATTACCCGCCGACGACTCGCTTCGCCGAAATGCGGAGACTGCTGCGCCCGGTGCCATAACCGACCGTCGTGTACCGACAAATCACCCGCATTCATGTCGAAACCGACTTCGTGCTTATCGGGATCATTATCCACGAAATACTTTTTGCGGAACAGCATTTTGAAAATTCCCTGCTTGTGGGTGCCGGGGATGACGCGAAGGCCACCATTCTCGTACGGTGTGGGATTCAGGTGAATGCCTACGTTGAGCATCGGCATGATGCGCTGACCGAGGAAAATGTCGCGGGGGCTATCGGTGTGCCAGCCCATCTGCGAAAATTTACTGTTGGGAGTACGAACGTAGTGGTTGAGAATAAGCCCGTCTTTTTCAACTTCGGCAATACGACCCTCGTAAGGCTGAAGCAGGTCAACAACGGCCTGCAAACGTGGATCCTGAAGGAATTCATGAAGAGCCGTACTGTGTTGCGAGAGAAAACACATCCGCTGAATCATGGGATTACCGGCCTCATCCTGACCGAATTTCAGCGGAACGCCGTTTACCTTATCCCGCTTTTCATCCAGCCACTCCTTCTCAATACGCTCCAGTTCACTAATAAATAATTTAACCGTTTCAGGTTCAATAAAGTTACGAAAGACAATGACACCGTGTTTGTTGAAAAACTGGCGTTGCTCTGCCGTAATGGTTTCGCCCAATGTAAAGGGCGGTAAGTTTAATTTGCTCATATCGGTGGTTTACAATTCGGGGGTTCCGTAGTTGATGCCAACCGGCGACCGCGCTTTGGGATAAAGCAGTTGGCCTAAGGTTTTAAAACCCAAAACTACGAAATTTACAATTTTCGGATTACTTTACCGCGATTTTATTAATACGACTTTAATTAACGGTTCATAACGTTACTGTGTCTAGTTTAATTGACAAACGGCTGATTTTACTGTTAATCAGCTTATTGGTTAGTTCGGTTGACGCTGTATTAGCTCAGACGGATACAATTCCGTTACCTACTGAGCCGATGCCAAATCAACTTTTACGAACACGGCATACGCTAATTTTACCATTAGTGGCTCGCTCCATAGAGACCGATTGGTCGATTGGTTTAGCCGGTTCGTTCACGTTTCAACTCAATAAACAAGACACCATTACCCGTACGTCCAACACCCAGGTGCTGGCCCTGTACTCGCTGCGTAAGCAGTTTATTGCGGCCGTAAACGGAACCACTTATTTTCCCGGCGAACGCTATATCCTCAACCACCAATTATCCTATAGTTCTTTTCCGGATAAATTCTGGGGTTTAGGGAAACACGCACCCGACCAAAATGAGGAGTCGTACACGTTCCGACAATATTACATTTACCTGCATTTCCAGCGCAAGCTCAAAGACCGAATTTTCCTGGGTATGCTGTACGAATACCAGCGATTGCTGGCAGTTGAGCATCCTCCAGGCGACCTGTTCGATGAGTTAAACGTGCGGGGCCGTGATCCTTATCATATTTCAGGAGCAGGACTTAGCCTGACGTATGATTCGCGTAACAATGCCTTCGCACCCGACCAAGGTGGGTTTTTGCAGGTATTTTTTAACCATTTTGCGCCCGCCTTTGGTTCCGAATATAGGTATACAAATTACGTAATTGACTTCCGGCGATTTATCCGGGTTTACCGGCAACATGTACTCGCGCTTCAGGCGTATGGATTCTTTAATTCGGGCGAGGTTCCACTGCGTAGTCTAGCCAGTTTTGGCGGCTCAAACAGCATGCGCGGCTTTTACGATGGGCGCTACCGTAGTAAAAACCAGGTGGTAGCACAGGCTGAATATCGGGTTCCACTGTTTTGGCGACTTGGAGCGGTAGGTTTTGTAGGTATTGGCAATGTAGGCAGCCACCTTGACGATCTGAATTTCGAGGAATTGAAATACTCTTATGGTGGTGGTGTGCGACTAGCTCTCAACCGCAAAGAACGACTGAACCTGCGTATTGATTATGGTTGGGGACTTGGCCAGAGCGTAACGAACGGACTCTATTTTCAGCTAGGCGAAGCGTTTTAATAACCTACTGTTCCTTCTGCTCAACCGAATTCCATCCACTGAGCGCCAACCACTTACCTAATCTGTAGAGCGGATACGTGAAAATAAAAGCGCCCAACACATCAATAGAGTAGTGTACGTGCTGCACTAGCAGCAGTCCGCCTACTATCAGCGATCCAATAAAGCCAGCCAGCCGGTCCCAGCGATTGCGCAGACACATAAAAATCAGAAAAATTGTGGAGGTGTGACCGGAATAAAACAAGTCGCGGGTAATATAAACTTTTCCGTAGAAAGCATTCGTAATGGGGTCGACCATCGGAATCAATCCAATTGGCGGGTCAAGAACGACCAGATTAATGCTAATCATCCGTGATATACTGATGATTACATAGCCGTAAACGAACATCATAAAAACGGCAGGACTGCGCCGGGCGCGAATAAGCAGCAGTAAGGCCATCGCCCAGATGACGCCAAAAATTGCCAGCGACACATCATAAGGCGGTAGTTGTTCGAGCAGCCAGTCGTGTAAAACTGGGCCGCGATGTTGTTCAATTAGTTGAAAAAAAGGAGGAAACGTCGCCAGCAGGACGAGCAGACTAACAGTTCCGGCAATAAACTTCCGGCGAAACACGGGTGATTTCCAGGCAGCCTGCCAGGCCAGCTCGCCGGTTGGATTGGGAGTAAGAATGGACATGAAAACTCGTAAAAAAGGCCGCATTATTATAATAATGCGGCTAAGTCATTGATTAGCAGAACGGTAATAATTCTATGCTAAAACAAAACTCGTTTTTAGGTGCAATTTACAAAAACAAACCCCGACCGCAATCGGATCGGGGTGTCTGGATTTCACTTTAATAAACTCAAAAATCTTATTTATTGTTCAAGTTCTGGCACTATCTCCGCTCCTTGGCGTAGTATAAAATACTTCTTCCAATCGCCTTGGGTTACGATGTAGCACTCAGAGGCAATCCCATCTGCCAGAATCTGCTGGCCTACTTTTAGACCCTTGCTAACCACATAAAATGGTCCCGAACTGGCAGTGGTTTGAACTTCCTGCGAGCGAACTTTTTGGTCCTTGCCCAGCACGTACACAAACCGTTTCCCCTGAATCTGGTACGTAGATTTTTGGGGAATAAACAAGGCAGAGTTCAGCGTAGTTGGAATCCGGACAACGACGCTGTTCCCACTCCGTACGAGTCGGTCCGGATTGGAAAGCGTGGCCGCATATTCACCGAACCGGTCTGCACATTGATGAGCCCGCTGGTCGTTTCCACTTTGCCTTTATCAGGAAGTTCAGCACCATTGGCCAATCGAAGGATGACCGGTGGTAATGTGGTCAGTTTCTGCTGCATGGTTTCACCTTTGGCAGCGGCAAAAAAATCGAGTCCAAACCGCTCATTCACTGAGAAGTAGGCATAGATACGGCCAATATTAGAAAAGGCTGTTTGGGATGACTCATATTTTTTACGCCTTTATTTAATTTGCATATGGACAAAACAGAGCTTTTACAAACGTACTACGTTGGTCATACGTTTGTAAAAGCAGTCTCGTAAACTCATTTGCTATACTGAAAATGGAATGTTGATGGTCAGATAAACCTGAAACTACTATAGAGCAAGGTAGGCCGCTATCTCGTAAGAATGGGCATTAAGTGAAACGGTATTTAGCCTAAGGTTTTATACTTTGGCTCACATATTTACTATTTGATTAGTTGATGAGCAGCCACGCGATGGCATTGTCTACGGCTGTAGTTGAAAAAGAAGCTTCATCCACTCCGACTTGCTTACCATAAAGCGTTTTAAACCGGTCTGCCAGCGTCCCCAGCGTCAAATTTAAGATGGCTCCATCACTGAGAATCTTTGTCGCATTAGCTGTTGACAGCCCACAAGTTGGCGTGCCAAAGCTGCGCGTGTTAGGGCGTCCCTTGAACGAGATGGCAATGGCCTCCCCTGAACTAGCCGTACCCGGACTAGTTAACACGGCTACTTTAGGATTTGGCCTGCGTAAGCGATAGGGAGCCGCTACACCCACTTGCTTTGTTTGATCGGCCATGGCTACTCCCTGCTGATAAGACCATGCGGTCGCACCTCCTTCCGGCGTAACGAAGTAGCCCGCTAGGCCATCCCCCAAAATAGGGCCTATCCCCGCTAGCATTGGCCACATATTGCCCCCCGTATTCTCGCGCAGATCAACGATCCAGCCCCGCACCGAATCCGTGTCTACCTGTTTTATTCGCGCCTGAAGGGATTCCGCAAAGCTGGTGGCGTCCGTACCGCTTCCCATAAAACCCGAAACCTTTACATAACCAATCCGAGCATCGGATGGTACAGGGGCAGGCGTTTCACCGTTACAAAAAATGCTACCGGTCCCCCGAATAGTTTTGCCGGAGGCTAGTATGTAACTACTATGATTATCGCCCAGTAGCGTTAAAGCGAGTTGGATAGCATCATAGGTGTCCGAAATTGCCTGAGCGCCCTGAAGTTTAGCGTTTACCTGTTTCCTGAAGGCATCCCAATCAATGGTTTTTCGATTGATCGAATACTGCTGCATCTCACTAACAATTGCATCAACATAGGCTTGAGCTATTGCCGAAGTGGGCACAGGATCCTGATCTTTCTGGCAGGATAACATGCCATTCAAAAGCAGACAAACAAGTAGACTGTAACGCACCTTTGGAGAAATCATCGTAAATTATTAAACCAATGGGAGTGTTTCTAACGAGTTCGACTTAATTTACACTGAGCGTTACATCATCATAATACACTGTTCCGGTGGTCTTGGGCAGGTAAAACAAAGCTACATATAGACTGGTCGTTTTCGAAGGGAGTGCATCAACCGTTAGGGAGTACTCTTTAAACTCATTAGTACCCACAATCGAGGTTTTCCCCTCCGTCGATGCATAAAACGTAGGGGCGTACTTGGCATCAACTCCCTGATTACCACCTAGTACTAGAGAGACACCATTGCCCTGTAAATTAACGGTCTTAATCTTGACTTTCATGGTCAGCTTAGCACCCGTCGCAATCGAGCTGGTAGTAGCATTAATGACTTGTTGAAAGATGTGAAAAGTCGTGTCGTTGGGTGATGCGGCCAAGCTCACTTTGATGGAGTGGCTGGGCGACGAAGTAGCCTCCGTCGAATAGACGACGGAATAATTGTTGGGCTTAGAGGCAGCCGCTTTGTAAGAAGAGCTGCTCCAGTCTTGGAAGGGTGGGAGTTCAAAATCCCAATTAGTCACTACATTGGCAATGGACTGAATTTGGGGCTGAGTCTCCTGCTTTTTGCAGCCAATGAGTAAATAGCACGTAGTGATCAATGCGATCAATGACAGGACGGATTTCATAGGGGATATAGGTCTTTTCAAAGACAAATAAGTCATATAAGTATTTCTACCGTAAATAGGACAATTAAACTACTGTTAATTTTATTCACCTTGACTACGGATAAATAGTACTGAAGCTAAATAATCTCAAAGGCCAAGCCGCAATCTGTTAGATACGAGCCATGGTTTCGGACTGCCGGGTATTATAGAATTGGGTAAGGTGGTCAAATGGGATATTAAACCGGCATGGTATTTTATTGCCAACCCAGCGGTTTGACTGGGGTACGCTGGTCCAGCGGGGCGCATAGAGCCGTTGGTGGGCGAACGGTGTTGAGAATAAACGCCTGCTCGGTAGCACCTTCCGTGATGGGGGCACGACTATAAAAGGCGAAAAATAAGCCAGGCGCTTTGGCATTCCTGGCATCTTTTCGGTCCAGATAATAAGGCCGTAAAGCAACGGCGGAAGCGCTGAAATAACCCACCACTACTTCATTCGCCCGGGCCGTGTTATGCACATTGCCACCCAAAATGGTCGGGGGCAGGTCGGCAACTCCGCCCACCTTTTCGGTTTGTTGCTGCAACTGATCGAAGTAGTCAAAGGCGTCTTTCGAGATGGATTCCTGACGGATGTGGACCACGCAAGGGGTAGTTTGATAATAGGGAATGTGGGCCACCGACTTTTTTATAATCGGATTTCCGTTGGTGTACTTATCTGAAAAAACGTTGATGCTGTAACTATGAATGATTTCCCAGCACTGGCTTCGACAGGGGTAATCATACTGGTGATTCACTAAGCCCAGGTAAGCCGGTGTAGCCCGGGGCGGATAAAAGCAGCCTTCGTAGGGCTGATCCGTGGGGCGATAATAGTAGGGGTAAGTGTAGGGCAGGATCGGCTCCAATTGGTTAACCACATAGATGGCCTGGTAACAAGTGCGACACCAGGTCTGGGGTTCGTACAGTGTCCACTCCCATCGGTAATAATTAGGCGTATTCCCGGGATCGTTGACATCCACAAATAAGGTATGACCCGCCGTAAATCCCCTCACAAAAGCCGGCGAAATAGCGTTCTCCGTAAACTCGGCCTTGAGCTGGGCGACGGGCGGCACGGCTAGCATCACCTGCTGGGTGGAGGCATACCGAGTCCCATCGGCCAGGGTAAAGCGAAGCTGATAGGCATGGCCGATTTGGCCTTTAAAGTCACTGGGTAGCTGGTAGGTTCCTGCGGAGGTTTCATAGGCAGTCACCACGATGGAAGAATCAATCACCACAATAACCCTGGCTCCACCAATCGGCAAGGTACCATAGCGGTGAGAAATAGAATCGGGTTTCGAACGGCTGAGCCGAATGAGTTGTAGCTCGGCCAGATTGGTAATAGTTGCCTCGACGACCACCACATTGACCGTCGACTGGATGGTCGGATCAAGCGGATCGATACAACTGCTGAGCAGCGACAGCAGACCCAGGCTCACCAGAAACAAGCGCATGAACAAAGGGGGATAGCTCTCCTGTAAATCAAACCCCTAGCGCTTTCTACTCGCTGGCCCTGTACACTCTTTGAAGTGAACAAGTCTACTGGCTACATAGCTGAAGAGTCTATAATGCTTCTCAACATATGCTCCTTTACGAGACGAAAGAGTTACCAAATAGCTGTTTCTTAAAACGGGCGTTTTCCGGTACAGTCTGAAAAGATAAATGAGTTGATAAAAATTGCACTTAAACTTCTACCCAAAACTTATACCAGGAATCAACGTACCCGATTTTACGTGAAAAATGGATACTGGATACAGACCCAAAATTCTTAGCCCCGTTGTTAATAAAACCCCAATAACCAGACCTGTCTGGTTGGATCGTACCGTATCCGGTGACGCTAACCACCCCAACCGCTAAAGTTGGCTTTATTCACCTGTTTGACTAGTTTAGCGCCCAGCAGAGGCACTTAGTTTTCAGTGCAATGTGACCCGATCAGGCCGTCTGCCTCTGATTTTTACATTTTTATCGATCTGCCTTATGCATGAAAACCTAATCGCTTATATAGCTAGGCATTCAACAACACCGCTTCTGGAGAAGGATATCGAATCGATTAACGAAGTCTTTATCCCCAGAAAAATTAGAAAACGGCAATATTTTTTACAGGAAGGAGAAGTGTGTAAGTACATGGCTTTTTTGGTCAAGGGTGCCATGCGACAGTACAGCGTCGATGACAAGGGGACTGAACACATTGTCCGCTTGTCTATTGAAGACTGGTGGGTAGGCGACCGGGAAAGTGCGGTCAATCTCACGCCTTCCAGGTATAATATCGATGCCTGGGAGGAAAGTCATCTATTGACCGTTACCAATGCGGACATGATTCAGTTAAGACGGATTCCCGCTATTAACGAACTGAGTCTGGGTCTTGACAATAACCATGCGATCGCGTTACAGAAACGCGTCAATGCATCGATCAGTTTATCGGCCGAACAACGCTATGCTGAATTAGTCAAAAGTTATCCTAAATTTCTTGAACGCTTCCCCCAACACATCATTGCGTCCTATTTGGGGATTACTAAAGAAACGCTGAGCCGTGTCCGAAGCCATGCGTTGCCTGGTTGAACTCCTCTTTAATTTTTACCCATTTTACATGATCAGTTGCCTCAAATAGCAACTATGGTCATAGGTAAAGGTGTTTTTCTAGAACCTGATTTACCGTTGCTTCCAACCACTGTTTGCCAATAGATGGTTTTTGCCACCGTGAAGAAACCATAGTGTGATCGCTAAGAATGTTAATGTATAGCGATCACACATGAATGATTTCGGCTACGGTCATACTCTTAAATGTATCCTGGAGCTTTTTCTTTTTTACTGAAGTCCATGGGCTAAATGTCCCTGGTTGTCTATACTTATTTCCACGCGTTGGCCTTGATCTTTACCAATTCAACATTCGATAAAGCGTTACCTGGATCCTGAAGTTTACTTTCTTTTAACGTACCAAGATCAATAGTGGCAAACCCCATGGTGTTGGCAAGGTCAACGACTTTCGCTTTCGCTTCCTGATCATCTCCGCTTAGTACAATCACGGTATTACCTGCAGTCGTAGCTGGCTCTTTCGCTAAGGTGAAGGAGGGCAGCGTATTGAATGCTTTCACGACATGCTGTCCAGGATACAAGTCGGCAACATGTTCTCCGGTCGTCTTCCCGTTTAAATCGGTGACCCTTAGTGGAAACATGGATACAATATTATTCGTCGTATCAACCAAGATTTTTCCTTGATGGCCTTCGAGATAGGTTGAAAATTCTGCGTGGCCTCCCCAGGGAATGGCCAGGAATAAAATGTCCGATTCGTCAACCGTTTGTTTTAAATCAGCTGCTTTTAATACGCCACCAAAAGAATCAACAATTCCTTGTAGTGATGTCGGTCCTTTTCGATTGCTGATTAAAACCGAATGATTTGTTTTAGCTAAATGGCTGGCCAAAGCCTGACCAATGTGACCCGCGCCAATAATGCCAATGTTGTAACGCATAATTTCTCTCTTTTTTAATTATTGATTTTTATTTCTGGAGCTCTAAAAATCTTGTGCAAACCTAAGCCAGGGGTAAACTTTAATTCGATGAGGTTTATCAATTAATTCTATTGACCTTTATCAATAAGGCTTCTTCTGGTAAAAAGCTTCTACAAGTTTCGCTTCCTGGTTGTAGGCGAAAAAAGCGTTGACATATGTCAACGCTTTTTTTTAGCAAACCTCATCGTTTTATCGAACTCCTGGCCCGCAACTTTGCCTCCGTTAAGTCAACGAAAATTTAGCCGTATGAAAAAGCAAGTAAATTTTATGACCCGCGGTCACCGAGCTGATATTGGCGAGTATAAAATCAATCGCATTCTGCCTAACGGCCAACTGCGGGCGGTAGGTCCCTTTGTCTTTCTGGATCATCTGATGCCTGTCAATCACGCACCGAATGAAAAACGGCTGACGGCCGACGGTAAAAATGCCCATCCTCATCGGGGTATTGCCACCTTAACCTACGTGATTAACGGCGAAGCCGATCACCATGACAGCAATAATCAACAGGCACTAGTCCGAACGGGGGGTGTTCAGTGGATGAAGGCGGGAAATGGTATCGTACACGATGAAAGCTTTAATGTGGATGAAGCATCCGGTAGCCTACTAACACACGGCCTGCAGTTTTGGATTAACCTGCCCGCCAAGAACAAAGCGGAAAAACCGGATTATATGCCCCTGGAAGCGAGTCAGATCCCAACCAGGGAACTCCATGAGAAGGGGTGGTTAAAAGTAATTGCAGGTAAGTATGAAACCCTTACGTCAAAAATTCCGAGTTACTCCACCCAGTTTATTTATCACATTCATCTGGAAGCGGGTACCCAGTTTTCGCTGCCCACCGAAGCCGGTTTGGAATACGCGGTTTTTCTTCCGCTGAAGGACGCCATCATAGCCGGTACTGTATACGAACAAGGGGAAACGCTTGTCTTTGATCAAAACGAATCGGTTCTTGATTTGGCCGCTACCGCCGATGAATCAACCGATTTTATCGTATTCGGTGGCGAGCACTACAGCGAACCTATGGTCGCTTATGGCCCCTTTGTGATGAACACCGAACCCGAGATTTCACAGGCTTACACCGATTTTCATGACGGGAAATATGGGCGAATAAATTATGCCAGTTAAGAAGGATTTTTTAAAAAAAAGAACATAAATCAATTAATAAACACAAACATAAAAACGAAAATGGAAACGACAGAACAGGTTAAAACAAAATGGGTTATTGATGCGCTGCACAGTCAAATTGGCTTTAAAGTAAAACACCTGATGTTTACCAATGTGCGGGGTTATTTTAAAGAATATGACGCCAGCATCGTCACCACCGGTGATGATTTTATGACCGCTGAAATCGATTTTTGGATTAACCCGGCCTCGATTTCAACGGGTGATGAAAAGCGGGATGGGCATTTAAGAAACAGTGACTTTTTCGAAGTCGACACCTACAAAGAAATCAACTTTACAGGGAATACATATGAGCCGGTTGATAACCACGGTAACTACACGTTGTATGGCGATCTAACCATGAAAGGTATTACAAAGCAAATAAAATTGCAGGTGGAATTTGGCGGTATTATTAAAGACCCTTGGGGAAATGCCAAAGCTGTTTTCAATATACATGGCAAGATTAACCGGAAAGACTGGGGTGTCAATTGGAACGCTACGTTAGAAACGGGTGGGGTTCTGGTCAGTGATGAGGTTGAGATTACTTGCGAAGTGCAATTGGCCAAGCAATCCTAAGTGAGCTTATGGAAGTAATTCAAAATAGGCTAGTAAAAAAGCCTTTTCACTGAATTCATGGCTTCCTGTTTGATGTATCTAAATTGATGAAGATAGTCTTTATAGCCAAAGCCCCCGAAACTCCGGGAGCTTTGGCATTTGTATCACTACCGTATTTACATCAGAAACAATCTTCCTGAACAACCTCAGGAATTTGCCAGTACAATCATTGAGTGGATCAAAAAATAAAGCGAGTAACTGCTCGCTCATTTGGGACACCAGTGAATAAAACAAGTAAACATGCTGCTCTGGTAGGTCGCCCAAAACCGGGATAGTCCACCATCGTATAGAGTTAACCGACGGTCAACAACTTGGTTAAGTAGCCTTCGTTACTGCTTGGTCAGGCTCAGCGAAAGATGATGAGCCCCTGCCAATTACCCTCTATACGGAAAGAAGTGCGCTACCAGTCATTCCGGCAGCGCACTTCTTACGCAGGATTAACGGAAATTACAGCAATTGGCAGGCTTCCTCAAAGCTTAAGCGTGGTTCCCGCGGATGAAGCTTTGAATCGTCTCCATAGCCAATGGTACAAATGAAGTTCGCTTTCCAGGTCGTTCCGGTGAAGAAAGCCTCATCTAAGAGGGCATTGTTAAATCCCGACATGGGACAAACGTCCAATCCCAGCCCCCGAGCCGCAATCATTAGGTAGGCGCCCGTCAATGAACTGCTTCGGTAGGCGATCGACTCGGCAAATGCCGGGCTGTTTTCAAACATAGGTTTGTAATTTGCTCGGGGTGCCAGTCTGGGCGCTTCTTCCCAAAACCGTTCGTCCTGGGCAATGATGGCCGTTACGGGAGCTGCCCGTACCTGAGCTGGATTACTGCCCATGCCTTCCAGGGCCGGATACAGCTTTTGCTTCCCTTCCTCGCTGCGGACGAAGACAATGCGCGCTGGTTGCAGATTGCCACTGGTCGGCCCCCACTTAATGATTTCATATATTCTTCGAAGCACATCATCGGGGACTTTTCTCTCCGTCCAGGCATGATGGGATCGCGCATGGGTGAATAGCTGATCAAATACAGCATCCGGGATTATGGGTCGCATTCCATTCACGAGTAAAAGGGTATCAAGCAACATGACTGAGAATTGACTCCGGTTGGTGGATTGCCTGGCTTGGACGGTTGCGGCTGATCAGGTTATCTAGGCTGTAACTGCCCGCTCCGTTTACGACCAGAGAGAGGAGTATCCCGATAACTAACAGGTGGTATTCGAAACCTTCGCCTTTCAGGGTTCCGGTCCAATCCATGAAAAAGCCGAAGGGCAAATGGGCTTTAACGATCATGCCGATAAACAGGATAATACTGGCTACGGCAGTTAGTCGGGTTAAGAAGCCGGCCAGGATGAACAGGCTGCCGAAGAATTGCAAAAAAATCACCAGAAAGGAAATGATGGGCGGCAAGCCGAACAGGCTGAACATGGTCATTGAATTGGTGTAACCGGGCCCACCAAAGTAACCGAGCAGGAGTTGCGCTCCGTGCGGCCACAAGACAATGGCAAACGTGATTCTCAAAATGGCTTGTGTTGCCGAGGGCTCAGAATATGTGAGTGTTTGGGTGATCGTTTTCATCGTTAAGATGTTTGTTTTTGTTGCGACAAAGTTGGCGCATAGCCCTCCCCGGCCCAATGACGTTTATCAAAAAGGAAAATTGACATTTGTCAAGCAACGACTCGCAAACCGATTCAGATAGCGCCCTATTTTTCGATCAATCAGGTGCTGCTTTTTGCTGCCTTGTTTATTAATTGAAACGGAGATTGTGCGATGACGCTCAGTAGAAATTTGGCCCAGCATGTGTAGTATTTACCAACCTCTGTTACGAGATTCACTGTCAATCGAGACTTCGGCACACCTTGCTCCGCAACGGTTTTGCTTTATTTTTGCCGAAAGAAAATTTTATGTTTGAAGCGCTATTTCACTATTTTGAAGAAAAATCGTCGATCCAGCTCACGGCTGAGGAAGAGCAGCAGATAAGAGCCGTATTCAAACCCAAAAAACTACGGAAGCGGCACTATCTTTTCGAGGAAGGCGATATTTGTCAATGTGCAGCGTTCATTGTCAAAGGCTCCGCGCGCATGTTCTCCACAGACAAAAAAGGCCATGAGCACATTGTCCGTTTTGGCATTGAAGGCTGGTGGATGGGAGACTCCGAAAGCTATCTTTTGGGACTGCCCACCAAGTATACAGTCGAAATGCTGGAAGACAGTGACGTTTTACTGGTCAGTAACGATGATTATCAACGCCTGCTCAGTACCATTCCCGTCGTCGCGGAAGCGACCAAATCCATTGACAAACAAAGCTTTGTATCAAACCAGAATAGGATAGCCGCATCCATTAGCATGACTGCAGAAGAGCGGTATGAAGATTTGATCAAACGGTACCCAACGTTCATTCAACGATTTTCGCAAAATATGATCGCTTCCTACTTAGGAATTTCTCCGGAAACGTTGAGCCGGATCAGGAGCCGTAACGCGGGTCATTAAGCAAGATTATTTCAAAAAAGGAAATTGATAAATGTCAAGCAGGGATAGAGGATGCGGGGATCAACTTGTCCTTAACTTTCTATTTGTTCGGGATCATATGGTGGCATTGAGCAGATTTTAATAATCGGCCGTTAGTTAAAGAAATCAATCTCAGATATCGCTCCCATCTGAGACGAATGAACAATTATGGATCTGCTGAACAAATTAAACATTTTGCAAGCTCTCTATTCCCAATAAAACTGAATTGATACCTCACAAATGATTTAGTGTTGACTTAGTACTTTTGAGATTTCACAGGCCATGCCTGGTAGGGAACGAAATATAGTTTCGCTCGATTTATTGGTCAGCAAGACCACGCCACTCTGCTGGTTAGGATAGAAGACCAAGTAGCTATTAAAACCGTTGGTTCCACCATCAGCCCATATCTGTAGTCGATCAACCGCTGGCTGGTAGGAAAACCAACTCAACCCAAGGCTATATACCTCAGGAGAGGCCGTATTTGCCGCTCGCATGGCCACTCCTTTGCCTGTTGAGGCACTGACATCGATTGTTTTTTTCACACTTAAGCTAGCCACCTGATTGACGGGTGGTAAAAACAATTGAATATACTTGACTAAATCAGCGGTAGTACTCCCCATCCCACCAGCCAATTTAAAATAGGGCATGACCGACTCATAGACGGCCGGTTTACCATCGGCGGTGTAGCCAGTCGCCACTTGAGCGGAATGGATAGTGCTTAAAAAGGAAGTACTTTTTAGGCTATAGGGTTGAGTGATGTATTTTTTAATCAGCTCTTCAAAGGGCTGCTGATAGACATCTTCTAGAATATAACCCAGTAATTGTCCGGCCGCATTGGAATGGTTGGGATGGAAACCGGGTATAGTATCCAGCTTAACGGTGTGTAAGGCTGCTAGCAAGTCTTGTTTAGTGAATCGCTGATAGACCTTGATTTTATAGGCCAGGGCCGAATCAGCAGTCATTGTTTTTATCTGGCCGGTGAGTTCAGGTAACCAATCGGGTAATAAGGATGTGGTGTTGGCTAAGTGAACCAAGCGGATGGGATGACCTTTATAGGCTAAATTTGGATAACTTTCCTTTAGATGCTTTCGGATATCATCCTATAGGCTGACCTTGTGTTCCAGTACGGCCTGAGCCAAGATGAAACTGACAAACGTTTTGGTGATTGAGCCAACTTCGTAGATGGTCTGTTGGGTAGGTCGCTGTTGTTGTCCCACTTTAGTGGTGCCAAAATTATAAAAGTAGGTTTTCCCTTTATCGACAATACCGATGGATAAACCCACCGTCTTGGGGTCTTCATTAAAGTTGTTTCCTAGTCGGTTGACCAACGTATCCAGTCTTAGCGGAGCCGACGAAAGGCCTTGTGCCGATGCTGAGGTAGTAATCAAAGCGCTTACTAGAGCGAGTAACTGAATCCTTTTGATGATCATAGAAGGTGGATTTATGGGAGCGAATTATTTTCAGCAAAGACGCCTTTGTGAGCTCAACGTTGCAAAAGTTGATTATCATCAGCCACTTAGAAACTACATAGTATCAAAAAACGCTTCTATGTAAGACGAAGGAGTAATCATATATCTGTGCCTTTAATCGGGCGTTTTTTATTAAGAAGCATGGTAGAAAGCTGCGTTGAAAACTAGGGCTAGCATCTGTAATAAAAACTGGTCTCAATCGTCTCTTAACCAGATGCATCCTTGAATGTACGTCGTCAAATGAAAGTGGACACAAAGGGGAAAATGGGAAGAGACAATTCAATAAATTGTTTTACTTAAATCACCTTGGTTATGTCCAATTCAGCCAAAAAATCTCCGTCTAACCGTTCCAAAACGGCTCAATCTCCTTCAAGTACCTCCGAGCGCAAGCCGGCCTCATCCATCATCAAAGACATCCAACCGGACGCCGGCGCGGGACAGACCCGACGCCAGTACACCGCTGAAGAAAAGATTCGCATTGTGCTGGAAGGCTTGCAAAGCGAACAGTCAGTAGCTGAGATTTGTCGACGCGAAGGCCTCAATACCAACATTTATTATCGGTGGATCGGTCCACCGAAGCGGGAAAGAGTTCCTGGAAGCGGGAAAAAAGGCCCGGCCGCATCTGTCCACTTTCGGTTGACGACGTACAGTTGTCCACCTGCCAGCAGTTCTACCCAGAAGTTATCATCGTTAGCCGGTGCTAAATAAGCCAGTTGTAAATCGCCAAATGGCCATTCATGAATGAGTCGAAAATCCAGCTTTTCCAGATACCATTGTTTACTGGCTTCGTAATCGGGTACCCGTACGGCTACGTGGGCTCCTCGCATGGTGCTAAACGGGCTTTGTGTATTCCGGGCGGGCAGTTGAATTGTGAGGTTTTGCGTTTCCATTTTACTTCGTTGATTATGTGATTTGTTGAAGCAAAATTGGCGTCTTATCGATCTGAGTTATGTATCATAATCAAAGGCGTTATTACGAATTTCAAAGAAAAGCGACTGGCTTCCATTCGACCGGCCTCTATGATGACACTTACTTTTTGGCTGGTATTCTTTTCATAATATCGGCAAATTGAATACCATCCAGAAATGCATCGACCTGGGTAATCTTGCCGGTCTTCATGGTCATAAACCAGGCATAAGTCATATTGTACGGTTTGCCATCGTTTGCCGTCGCTTTTCCATCGATTAACGCGATGACTACGTCTCCTTCAGCAAAGAGGTGTCGAACGGTCGGAACGATCTTTTTCGACAACCGTTGGTTCAGCGGGTTAATGACCTCATCCAGAAACTGTTGTTTAGTCGGGTACGTTTTTGATAAGGGTGTACTGCCATGGATTGTCCATTGGACATCATTCGTCAGCAAGTCAAAAAAACTACCTTCGCCTTTGGCCCAACGATCAAATCCGGCCTGGATGATAGTTTTGTTATCAAGGGGTGTCTGGGCATTAGCGAAAAGGCTGGCGCCCAGTAAAGTAAGCATGGTTAGTCCAATGGTGCTCATGTTCGTTTGGGGTTAACGTTTAGTTGATTGAAAAGGGAACAAACGCGTGCTCCTGTTTAATGATTGTGACCTTTATACCGAACGCGATTGCTTCCCGGCACAGTAGCTGAGAAAGGCTTTTATCGAAGCTTGTCGGTTGATGAGAAGAGGACCCCGACCTGTGCAGTAACCTCGATGAAAAGTCAATCAGGTGACCCTTGCCATCCTTTCGGATAAGCGGTAGCAGCGATCGGGTTAGGCTGAGCGTTTCACCAACCGGGTTCACCAACAAATCGATCTGGCCGTATGTTGACCCAAGATAGTCTGTGACTTGTGCAAGCTGGGTTTCATTGGTGGTATCCAGCAAGATTACATCCAGCAATGGATTGGTGAGTAGATCCTGGTTCAGATTTTCAGTATCGCTAACGATAGCAATTACCGCTTGCTTTTTCGAAACAAGGTATTTGACGGTGGCCAGTCCCAATCCATTTGAGACTCCAGTAATCAACCAGATCTTCCTGCGTTCCATACACATCTACTCGCTGATGTCTCTGGCTACTAATACGAAGTCGGCAACTGGCCTGATAAGCAATGGACTGATCTTCTCAAGCAATGAAGCTGTAGTTGATTGCTGATTATGGGTATCCAGGTCTTTTGGCGATTCCCACCGTTCATAAAGTACAAACCGGTTATCGCTTCCAATGACCTGGTGGAAATGAAATTCCACGTTACCGGCTTCCTGTCGGACCAAAGGCACAAACTCCTTGAACAGCGCGACAAATTCATCCGAATATCCGGGCTTCGTCTCAAACGGTACGATCAGGGTGGTCAGTGGGTGGTGAATCTGCTTTTTCCTTGTCGTAAGTATGGGCCATAAGTCCGCCAGATAGTTCATTGCGATGGGTTCGGTCAGATCATCTTTTTGTAGATCAAATGCCCCCTGTGTATACGGCTGCTTAAAGTGATCTTCCAACGCAGCCTGGCTTTTCCAGCGCTCAAACAGGAAAAAAGATTCCGGCTCACTCTCCGCCTTGAAAAGCTCCATGTTGATATTTCCATCCTCGGTGCGAGCGCCTAGTACGTCCGCCAGTAAAGCTTTTTTGGCCTGTTGTTGGCTCTGCGGCTTTGCGGCCACTTTCACAAACAGGATCACTGGTTGCTGATTTTCGTTACGTATCTGTTCAGACGAATTCATGCCTGCATCTGTTTATAAGTTGCCTACTGATGGATTTCTACCTCGGTCCGTTCTGAATATAATTTCCAGAAAAGGTCGGCTAACAGCGCGGGGGAATGGGTCTCGCTGTCGGGATTGATGAAACCGGCAACCGTTAGTAAACCGACATAGATGCCATCCTTCTTGAGTCGGTCATGGAGCTGATACGCGAGACTGCGAACCCCCGCTTTCCCAATCGAGAGCGATCCATAATCGGCACTGGGGTTGACACCTAATCCTCCCCCGGTAAGCAGAAACGCACCTTTATTTTTCTGTAAGCCTTCATACGTGGCTTGCAGTGTTCCCAATGCATTAGCCACATTGATGGTGAACTCACGGGTCAGTTCCTCGGGACTTTCTTCCATGATGTCCCGCGCTTTAACAACGGCGGCATTGTAGAGCACTACGTCGAATCCGGATGTGCCGACCGATAAGGTTTTGATGGATTCGTTTAGTTGGGTGATGCTTCCCGCATCGGCAGTCGAAAAAGCAATGTCTATCCCTCGCGCTTCGAGTTTTCGCTTTAACCGTTCCAGATTGACGGCGCTCCGACTGACCAGCTTAATGCTGAACCCTTCGCTGGCAAACTTCTCGGCAACGCTGCTGCTTAGGCCCGGTCCGGCCCCTACGATTACTAGTGATTTTTTCATTGGTTCTGTCCATTTATTGAACAGATCAAAGTTCGCCACAAGGGCAGCCCCAAGGCTTACGAAATGCAAAGCAGGTGTTATGAATATCAAAGATTCAGGTAAAACAAACGAAAAAGCCCACCGTGTGAAACGGCGGGCTCTCTTGTAAATTTGGGGAGACGTTCAGCTGTTTCGTCTAAACTCCGCCGGTGTGTAGCCCGTGTGCTTTTTGAAGAATACCGTAAAGCTAGGTTGTTCGGCAAAGCCGATGCTGTGACTAATATCCTGAAGACTCCAGTCGGTTTGTACCAGTAACGCCTTCGCTTCATCCAGAATACGGTTCTGAATGTGCGTGCTGGTATTTTGCCCGGTATGTTTCTTTAGCAACTGGTTCAAATAATTAGGGTGCATGTGCAGGCTCCCGGCAAATTCCTTGGCGGTCTTGATCCGGATGGGGGCGCTATAATTGATACCCGAAATCTCTTTTTCCAACAGATCAAAAAAGTGATGAATGTGCGTGAAATCGGCGGTAACGTCATCGGGTTTGGGAAAGCGCGCAACCCGCATACTTTCGACCAGTAGCAACTGAAGAAAAGCCTGCATCGCATATTCCTTCAACTCACTGTTTCCCAGCTCTTCCTCCTGCATCTTGTTAAAATACTGACTAATCCGGGGCACTTCATCGGCATGCAGACGGATCACGCTTTTCGATTTGTCAGAAAACAAGGCGAATTTGTCGATCACCGCTTTGAGCTGCCCATGATGATTTATGAAGGATTTTTTGAAAAGGACGTAATACCCACCGGATTCCTCTGACAAATTCTTCCAGGATATAATGTCGTTTGGATGGATGAATAATAAGGTCGGCTCTTCTATGTAATACGTATTAAGTCCCATTGTGAAGACACCTGTCCCTTTTGTGATCAGTAAGGCTTTATAAAATTCCCGTCGGTTCGGCGAGAGGTAGTTTCGGCATTCGTGCTGCTCGCGGTTAAATACCCGGATCGTCCAGTCTTCATAGTACTCCCGAAAAACGGGGATCATATCCGGCAGATCGCGCAGGGTATCGATCACTTTGCTATCTAAGGTCGTCTTGATCATGTCAGATTACCAAGCGTTTATACAAAACTAGTCAAAATAGGTACGGATGCGATGAAAGTATCCGTGCTTTTCGCCTTTAAACGGTGAGAATAGTTCGGTAATCAGATCGTGTTTTCCCAGGCTTTCAATTGGTGCTCTTTCAACATGTCTTCCACGAACTTTGGCACTACATTCCGGAACTTACCCGTATCGGACGGAACGATCTGAATCATTGCATCGATCATTTCTTTAGGGTCAAGCCGGCCCTGTGGTGTGCCAAGCAGAGAGTCAAAATTGGCTTTCATATCAGCTCGCTTTGTAAAATTCTTCTCATCGTCGAGCCAGCGGAAGGCATTGTCGGCCATCGTTTCGTTGTAGCCAGTCAAATACGCACCAGGGTTAACCGTTTGAATTTTAATGTTGTACGGTTTCAGTTCATCCGATAACGCTTCCGCAACGGCTTCCAGCGCGTGTTTGGTCGATACGTAGATGCCATAACCTGAGGGTGTGAACAAGCCACCCATGGATGAGGTGAATACGATTTTCCCCGGCTTGTCTGCCTTAATCCACTTGGCCACGAACTGTTGAGCCAGTTCCAGTGGGGCAAACACATTGGTTTCAAAATTACGTCGTACGAGTTCGACTGGTATTTCGAAAACAGGTCCGCTTTCCCCGATACCTGCATTGCTGAACAGAATGTCAATATCCCACTTCAAGGCATTCTTTACGTCATACTTGTCGAGAATGTCCAGCTTTTCAACACGCAGGTTTTCCTGCAAACCAAGCTCTTCGACCTTTTGGCGCAGAGCCGTCACCTGTGGAGAGATTTGTACACCGGCTATGACGTTATGGCCCAATTTAGCCAGACCGATTGCGGTTCCTTCACCAAAACCAGAGCCTGCTCCGGTAATTAAGATTGTTTTTGACGTTGACATGGGTTTACTAGCGTTATGAATTGAGTATTAATTGAATCAGTAGATATTGATCGCCAGCCGCCAGGTTAAAGTACGCTTCCAGCCGTTGCGATGTCGAAATCCTGATCGGGACTGCCACCGGAGACGCCAATGTAGGCTACGATTTTATCAGCTGATTTGACGGGCATGCCGCCTTTGAAGCCGACGAGCCCACCACTGGTGTTTACCATCCCATACGCCTGCGCTTCCGGACGGAGGAATTCACCAACGGCCTCCGAATTCATGCGGAAGAGCATGGCCGTTTTCGCTTTACCCATGGCAATGTCGATGGAGCCAAGGAATGCCTCGTCCATGCGTAAAAACCCTTTCAGGTAGCCGGCCGTATCCAGGATGGCAATGTTAGCGTTGATCCCCATCTGCCTTGCTTTTTCCGCGGCCTGGTTCAGCGCCTGAAACGCTTGTTCTTGCGTAGTTTCCATACTAGTCGTGGTTTATTTTTCCCTTTTCTGACGATGCAAAATTGGACAGGCCAATAGTCTGGAATTGTACGAATAGCACAGCTTCTCTTATGAATTTCAAAGATTGGACGCCTTTGTAGCTGGATATATGATCCAGATTAGGCTCCATTACCTTTACTGCCTCCCTTTAGACTATTAAGGAGTACATAACGGTAGTCTATATACGAATAGTGTTTAGATTCACAGAGAACGGCTTTGCCGGTAAGCTAGTGGCGTTGTGCCCGTATATTTTTTGAAGTAGGCACTAAAATGGGAACTCTCAACGAAGCCAAGCCGGTAGCTGATCTCTTTGTTTGATAGGGACGTATGCAAAAGCAACCCCTGTGCTTCACAAATCATTTTTTCGGCTATGCAGGTTTTCGCAGTTTTGCCTGTTTTGGCTTTAATAACCGCATTCAGGTAGTTCTCGTGTATATGTTGCATAGCCGCAAAATCAGCTACTCTCAATTGACTATCTGTCCGTCCGACTGCCAGATCCTGGATATGCTTTTCCAGATTCTTTTTGAACGTGTATACGATTAGCGAACCTTTGTCCCGCTCGTAAACCGGATAAGGCTCGCTCCCCAGGGAACCTTTCACTTTTAACAGCATGACCATCAGTAAGCTTCCCAGTATTTGGTTTCGATAAGCTGTTTTCGAAGCGAATTCCTTTTTCATTTCCTGACAGGTTTTGTCGAGTTCGGTAATTAATTCGGAGTGAAATGTGCAAAAATTTATCCTGTCGGAAAACAGGAATGGAAATTGGCTAAAAACATCCGTCTGAACGCTGATTTTCAGGAAGGTCTCGGTAAAAGCAATCATATAGACGGACTTAATTTCGTACCACACCCAGGATCGATACTGACCCGGTTTGCAGATCAGTACAGTACCCGGTTCGATCGATAATATGCTATCGTTCGACACGAGTTTGCCCCGTCCATTTCGACAAAGCAGGAACGTGAAATGGTTGGACCGAAACACAACCGACCGGTGAGGAAGCTCCGTAAAACTATCGGTCAAATCAGCCACAAAGATGCCCTCATCGGTGGGAATAGAATGACCTAACGGAAACGGTTTTGCCAGAAGCGGTTCGGCCGTGTCGCCAACAAATTCTGCGTTGTCATTCATGGGTTGGTATGCGCTAACGTTGGTTCCTTTTTGATCTAAGGAAATCCAATTATGATACCAGTGTTCAAAGTATTGACAATCAACTATTTATTAAAAAGAAGTATTAAATAAGGTGTCGATATTTCGTCAATTGACATAGATAATCGACATATCGTCTCTAGATTACCGACATATCGATACGCCATGAACGATCGTCAAAAGCGGTAAAACCACGGTTTGGCTATATGACGTGTTTCCGCACGATACCTAACCGTTTCATTTTCGAGTGAAGTGTCGACGGTGGTACACCCAGTATTTCAGCGGCTCCGCCTGACCCGGTTATCTTACCTCCGCAATACGTTAACGTATCAAAAATGTGCTGGCGCTCATTGTCGTCAATGGTTGTTAATCGGAATGTTGAATCACCCTGAGCATTGGATGCGCTTTTGGGGACGGGTAAATGAATCTGTTTAATGATCGGACCGTTCTCTAGCAAAACACTTCGTTCAATCAGGTGTTCCAGTTCCCGAACATTGCCCGGCCAGCTATAGCGCATCATTTCCAGCATGACATTGTTAGTTGTTGCCTGGACTTTTTTACCGGTTTTTTTGGCAAACTTGGCAATAAAATAGCTGGTCAGCAGTGGAATATCGTCCTGTCTAACGCGTAGTGGCGGCAGGTTGATTGGAAATATATTTAGCCGGTAAAACAGATCACTCCGGAAACGGCCAGCTTCCATTTCTTTTTCCAGGTCGCGGTTGGTGGCTGCAATAATACGTACATCGACGTTGATCGTGGTTTTTCCGCCCACCCGTTCAATCTCTTTTTCCTGCAACACCCGGAGTAATTTTGCCTGCATATCGAGCGGCAGTTCACCGATCTCGTCCAGGAAGAGCGTTCCGTTATTCGCCAGTTCGAACTTTCCAATTCGTCGCTCGAGCGCACCCGTAAAACTGCCTCGTTCGTGACCAAACAGCTCACTTTCAATCAAACTGGCTGGTAATGCAGCACAGTTGATCTTTACCATCAGCTTGTTTTTTCGGGGCGAATTCGTGTGAATAGCCCGCGCCACGAGTTCCTTCCCGGTGCCCGTCTCGCCCAGCAGCAGGACTGTACTCTCTGAAGGCGCTACGGTATGAATTAAGCGTAGCACTTTTTTCATTTCGGGACTACTGCCAATAAAATCGGTCGTGTTACTGGCGGTTTGTATCTCCTCTTGCAGATATACTTTTTCATCTTCCAGTTGCTGTTTGTACGTATTGATTTCGCTTAACTGGTTGAGCACTTTTTCGTTGGCCAGAATATTGGCAACCGCAACGGACAGTTGCGCACAAATGCCTTTTAGCAAATGAATTTCTGAACTCATAAACGGCTTGGAACCCCGGTTCAGCAGGATCGCTCCGATTGTTTCACCGCCCGTTTTAAGGGGAAAACAGACAAGACTGGTAAAGCCGACCCGCTTCCAGAATTTCGCATATTCGGTCGGGTTCTTTTCGGAAGCAAGCCCATTCACATCGAGAATAATGGGATCGTCTGCCGTCATCACCTGTTGGAAGACACTATCCTTTACGCTGTATTTTAGTTTGGCAAGTCGCTCAAAATCTGGCTGATCCGTTTCAGAAAGTCCCAGGTCCATTATAAAGGCACTATGTGTCATTCCATCTTCATCGACCTTCACAATACCAAACTGAGTGACCGAAAATATTTCCTTTATTTTGGCATTTACCACCTTAAATAGGTCCTGCCGGCTTTTAAGTGAAGCAATTTCGTTACTCAGCGAAAGCAGAATCGTTTTCTCGTTTTCTCTGCGTTCCAGTTCGTCTCGGCTCAGCAGGTTGGATGCCGTAATAGCGAGCTGGGAACAAATGCTTTTAAATAGTCCCAGCTGAGGTTTCATGTCATGGATTTGATTATGATTAAAGGTTAAAACCGCCACGTCTTCCTGCGCTAAACGGATGGTATGACAGCCCCAACCCTTAAAATTGATCGCATCGCCCATTTCCCGGTACGGGGCTGTTCCGGGCAGGCGGTAATATTCCTCTGCCGTGAGCAGCAAGACATCGATGGCATTCTTGGCAACCTGGTAAAGCTCGTCGTTATTATCCTGAGGTAACTCAATCAGGTCTTTAAAATCAGGGTACTTCGCAATGGCCGTGTCACGGTCAAAAAGGTAAGCCCATCGCCATTTTTCATCCCTTGAGATAATATAGATACAGTATTCATGAATGTTGAATAAGTTGTCCAGTTGCTGACCGATTATCTTCCCCAGCGTGTATTTGTCGCTTGCCGACGCAATGGCATTGCTGAACGACAGAATTTTTGATTTCTCTTCTTCACGACGATTTATTTCTTCGTTCGCCAAGATGCTATTGACCGCAATGGATAGCATATTAGCGATCTGCCTGATCAGCCGAAGATGACCTGTAGTGGCGTGCTGATTAGCAAGTTGGGAAAGCCCCCAAATGCCAATAGCCTTGTCTCTTATCGATAATTTGCTCCAGATAAACCGCTTAATACCAGTTTGATGCGAGATACGAGTATTCCGGTCCTGGCTAAGCATTTGAGTCACATTCTCAACGACAGGCTCTTTAGCGTTCAGTATTTTACGGATTGTTTCGTCATTTATCAGTCCTTCATTCGGCAATCTTTCCCGGTAGGTGGCGTCAGCCGTTTCGGTATGGCTGTCATCCAAAAACAGCGAAACAGACGATTCATCTGGATTGATCAACTCAATAAAATGGCTATGAAAGTCAACTAGCCCGTTCAGTTTTTCGGCAAGTACTTTCTGAAGATCCCCTCTGTCCCGAACAGCGGCAAACTCCATATTCAATGCCTGAATTATCTCACTTTGCTCGATCAGTTCCTGTAAGCTGCCCGACATGGCTCAAATAGGGTTACGTTTTTGTCAAATTATTCTTTTTGGCACAAAATGAAAAGTGAGCAGGGTTGTGAAAAAATCGACGGCTTACTTTGTGACGGTACCAAATTGAAAATGCTCCGATCGGATACCGGAGCATTTCAAAAATAGTCATCTTTATGGGTTACTGTTTAACCACTTCGGCAAGCTCAATCATATTCCCCCAGGGGTCCTGGATGAATGCCAGGTTTCTGGTAATGGCTTTCAGATAAAATGGCTGGCCAATAACGGTGACGTCCCGATTTTTCAACTCGGTCAGCACCTGTTTCATATTCGTTACGTGAACACAAAAATGGTGATAACCGCCGGTCTCAAGACTTTTCCCAAGATCATCGAATTTTTGATTCGGGGTTAACTTACCACCCGCTAAAATCTCAATCCAAAAACCATTGGTATTTGCCGGGGCCAGATAGGCGAGTTTCTCGTCGGCATAATCCCACTCGTGAATGACTCTGAAATCCAGTTTTTCAGTGTACCATTTAATGGCCGCAGCATAATCGGGAACCCGAATGCCGACGTGGTTTCCACTAATGCCCGCCAGAGCACTTTTGGGATTCAGCGCCGGCATGTTGAACCCGGTGGCTTCGCTACGTTGGGCTTGTGCTACCGTGTTCACTACCAGTAATAAATTGATTAACCACGTTTTTTTGATGAGCGTTTTCATGTTGTGATTGGTTTTGTGTTGTGTTGTTTGATGCCACAAAATTGGTCACAGTCAGCGCCTGACATTGTATTAAGAACAAAGCATGAATTATGAATTTCAAAGATTAAGCCATACGTATCCGTCAGCTTGAACTCTTTTTGAACTCGTTTACTTAACGTAAAAGCAAGCTTTTCACAAGATAGCTGGTATCTGACAAGCAGATGGTAGCAAACCGGTTTAACATTGCATAGAGACAACGGACCATGCTGTACCAGTTTATCAAGACACCCAACTTTAGAACCTCAGCGTTATTTAAAATTAACCTCGTGTCAACGAATCACCGAAAATGAAAGCAGCCATTTTAACTCAATTGGGTACGTCGCCCATCTATTCAGATTTTCCCGAGCCTGTCCCTCAAACGGATGAGCAACTAATCGTGCATGTGAAAGCAGCGGCTGTTCATAATCTCGATAAAGGACGGGCCAGTGGGAAGCACTATGCCAGCTATTCAAACCTACCAACAGTCGTTGGCTTTGATGGAGTTGGTACGCTGGAAGATGGTACAAGAGTGTATGCACAAGGCTTAACGGGAATGATGGCCCAAAAAGCGATTATCACGAAAAAACAAGTTACCACCTTACCCGATACTCTACCTTTTTCGCTGGCTGCGGCTCTGCCTAATGCCATCATGGGCTCGGCCATGCCCTTAGTAAATCGGGCCAAGCTGCAAAAGGGAGAAACCGTTTTCATAAATGGCGCTACGGGTGTAACTGGCCTCTTAGCGTTTCAACTGGCTCAATACTATGGTGCATCTACCCTGATTGTGAGCGGTCGAAATCCCCATCTCTTAGATCAATTAAAGCAAGCTGGTGCCCGTGAAATCATTTCGTTAGACCAAGAAGATGAGGCTATCATTGAGCAGATAAAAGCAATTCATCAACAGACTCCTATTGATGTTGTCATTGACTATTTATGGGGCAAACCCATTGAATTACTCATCAAATCGATTACAAGTGGAGGCATCCATCGCTTGCCGCATCGGACACGTGTGGTGGCCGTTGGCGAGATGGCCGGAGCGGCAATTCACTTGCCGTCAGCCGCGTTGCGTAGTTCAGCCATTGAATTAATTGGGTCAGGCTTAGGCAGCTTTTCGCAACAGGATTTACTCGACTACAAAACCAAATTTGTGCCTGAAATTTTCGAGTTAGCTGCTGAGGGAAAAATTGTCATGAACATCCAGCAGGAAACCTTGGAAAACATCGAAAAAGCCTGGACCCAAAAGGTTGAAGCGGGCAAAAAGATGGTCATTCAGATTACCTAATGCTGGACACTTTCCACAGCGATGCTGTCACTTGTCAATAGATGCCCTTCGGGGCATTTATGTTATATGTCTTCTGATAATATAGGTAGCACATCCGTGCAATTAGGAGTTGTTGAACAGAGCGATTAAGTGAGTAACACACTAGATGATCCTTACAGCGTCAACGGTGTAGAGAATAGCCTTAAGGAGCCCTAAAATTCCATTTAGAATTATCGCTGTTAAAATCAAATTCTGCCAAGGTCGGTGTGCTATCGCCGGACGATACCAGCGCTAGCTTCTTTCCTGAATTCGGTATGATCTTAGGCATTATTCGGTAGGTGCCATCTGTCAATTGATCGATGCGCCATAACTGTTCGGGTGTGCCGGTAAACGCCGGTACGGTGATGACTTCGGCATCGGCGGTGGCAGCCAATGCACGATCGGTTCCGGCCAAGACAATTTTATAATAGGGACCACCTAAATAGCCGGTCGTATCAGGCGCATCGGTAATCGTCCATTGTTGATGGGGACGTGACATGTAGTCACCTATTCGTAAACTAATCGTACCGGTTGGCCAATTTTTCATCACATCGGCCAACTGCTGAGCGGGAACGGGCTTTATTGGGTCATTATTAGGCTGGCCAAATCCTCGCGGCCCAACGGCCATTCTGGCAAAATCAACTGCTAGCTCTAAGCTATAGCCTCGTCGTACCGATTCAATTTCATACGTTCCTTCTTTAAATTTTTCGCCGGCAACCGGCCAGCCATCTTTCCAAACCACCGGAAGGATGCCTAATACGCTCCGGCCACCCTGCGCTAAATCAGCTTCATAATGGATAGACATTTTTTCGACGCCTTTCTCCAGCATGAGATGGCCAAAATGCCCTGGGCCAATCAATCCTCCACGGGTAGCCACCACCATCTTACCACCACCTTCCAGCATGCTTCTGCCAATATTATCCAGGTAAGGGCCAGTTATCTTTTTGGATCGACCCACCACCACATTGTAGGTCGAGTTGGCTCCATCGCAACAACTGCCATGGGTGGCCAGCAGGTAGTACCAGCCGTCGCGATACACTAACGTGCTGGCTTCACAGACGATGGCTACATCGACAGGTTTATTGCCTGCCTTGAGGCCTCCAGTTTTGGGGTCTAGTTCGATCAGGCGCGTGAAGCCAAAATAGGTTCCGTAGGTTAGCCAAAGGCGTCCGGAAGTGGGGTCAAGCATCACACCGGGGTCAATGGCGTCGTTTTCTTCATAACCATCCGAGGTAGCCACGACAACTGGTTGAGAATACTTGAAATCAGGAGACTTGGGGTCTAAGGTCTTGTTCCACATGGTCAGAATAGCGCCTTTGTGATTAGGTGAACCACCCGTTGCTCCATAGATGACCAGATAACGATCCCCAAGTTTGAGGACATCTGGAGCCGCTCCACCACCCGGTCTAACCCCACCCCCATACCATGTCCAGCCGTCGTTGGAAATTAATCCGCCATCACCGGTGCCGAAGGTGTAATACTTGCCGTCACATTCAGCGACGGTTGAGGGATCATGAATAAAGGGTCTTCCGATCTGGGCAATTACTATATGGGATATCAATAAAACTAATAAAATTATCAGGCTGGCTACGTTCATTCGTTTCATGTACTACTTTGTTTTAATCAGCTCAAACAGGCTACGAGATATTATTGGTAACTAATACTGAAGTTTTTTACGGGCGATCCTTTTTCGTCTAAAAAACGGACACAAAAATTGGCCATACCCGGTCCATTAATGACCGCCCCGCGAATGATGTTCTTTCCTTTTTTGAGCGATAAACGGGCTGAGGTGCCATTATCGGCAATCATATCCCGGTCACCGGACAGCAGCAAGGCTTCCTGCCCATTCAACCACCACTGGCTGCCGGAATTACAGCCGGCCGCCATCCTGACGTTCTGTATTTCTTCCGGACAATCGATGACTGTGACCAGCCAGACAAGTATTCCGTATTTAGGCTTGTTAAGGGCGTAGGTAAAATGGTATAAATTAACATTGAATGCCTTGCTGTCCAACGCATACCACTTCAGTTGCTGGTTTCCAACGTTTACCGTTTGGCCATTTTGGGGCACTACGGTATAATCGCTGGAAAAATTATCGGTTGAAAACGTTGTTCTGAGGTAGTTGTCGGTGAAAATATTATTCCTGACAATATCTTTCTTTACGGGTTCCAGCACCAGCCAACGTTGAATAAATCCCTTGGCGTCTGGTGCTTTTTTAGCAGCAGACGCCGTCGTGAAGTGTTTGGATAGGGTATGGGTCGTATCGCCTTTTATCGGTATGGGAGGGAGGGGTATTCTTTGTCCCGGTCCCTGAGCAAAAGCGGTAGGGATACCTAGTTGTAATGCGGATAAAACGACAAACGTTATAATCGGCAATGAGAGTTTGGGATTTTTGCTCATAGCAAACTTCTCTGGTAAGGATCAGCGTTTCTACAGTAAGCGTAGTTTAAGCAAACCTACTCAACGAAGCGGTGGTGGGCTAAGTTGAAGCGCGAAAAAAAAAGTGATTGATGAATCGTCCGATCAACAGGTCGTGTTCCACTTCCCGATTTGGAAAACATTCGGAGCGCCGAAGCGATCAAGCAACGGATGAACCATATGTTAAGATTATGCCAGGGTGGCGTATCACTAGACATATAGCCAACTATTAGTCAGCCATTGAAAAGGAAAATTCTCAACAAACGTTAATCAACGCCAGTTGACGTTTCGTTTCCGTATAGCCATTCGCTTTGAAAAAAAGCCCGGAATAGTCGTCTCGTAGGCTTCCTCAATCAGGTCAGGCAATGGTGGTTAAGAAGATAAACGGGATCGACTTCTTTTTTAAGCGAGCATCCCCGGCCAGCGCTCGGCGTAACTCCAGGCCATTCATGCATGGCATATTAATATCATAGAGAATCAGGAACGGCTGTTCATCACTCTTTTGCATATAGTCCAGCACTAATTGGCCATTGGCAAAGAACCGAGTTGGATTCGACCCCTAAAGCTCGACCAGGGTTTTTTGCAGGATATATTGATCATCGTCACGGTCGGCCGCTGCCGTCATCTTCTATAATTAGAATGGGGTCCGCGCGCATCGAATATAGCCAGTTTAGAACCGAAGGTAACCTAATTAAACTAGCAACGAGCGATAAGCCGCTTAAACGGGCAAATAAACCCGAAAGGTGGCCCCCTGGCCCGGCTGACTACTGGCCGTCAGGGCTCCCCCATGATTGAGGACCACTTTTTCACTGATGGCTAACCCAATGCCCGTTCCCGCATACTCCTTTTGGCTATGCAGCCGCTGGAAAACCTGAAAAATGCGGTCCAGATACCGTTCATCAAAGCCGATGCCGTTATCCGTCACCTCAAGCAGGTGATACTGCGGGGTCAACCGGGCTGGTTTCACGCCAGGGGGAATTTCAACGGCATCAATACGTGCATACCGAACGGCAATTTGTGGGCTGATCGGACTGCCGTTGGCATCGACCCGGCTAAATTTGAGGGCATTACTCAATAGATTCTGGAACAGGTGCCCCAGTTGCGAGGCATTCCCCTTTAGCTGGGGTAAGACATCAACCTGAATCTGGGCGCCCGTCTGGGTAATCACCTCTTCCAAATCGATCAAAACGCCACGAACCACCTCCTGGAGCGATACAAAGGTGCTCTCATCCCGCCGGGTAGCGATGCGCGAAAAACTGAGCAAGTCTTTGATGAGCATCGACATGCGGGCTGCCGCCGATTGCATCCGGTGCAGATAGTTCAATTGCTCCCCCGTCGAATCGGCATATTGGAGTTGCAGCAAATCTGCAAATTGCTGGATTTTCCGCAGGGGTTCCTGCAAGTCATGACTGGCGACGTAGGCAAATTTCAGCAAGTTTTCATTCGAGCGAACCAATAAAGCCGTCGATTCCGTCAGGTCGGCATTCCGGGCGGCCAGCGTGGCATTCGAGTCCATTAACTCCTGGTTAACGACCGCGAGTTCTTCCGTCCGCAGTTGCACTTGATTTTCCAGGGCCAGTTGCAACTCCTGCTGGATGGTCACATCCTGAGCGGTGCCCGCCAGCGAGAGGGGATGCCCATCGGCCGCAAACATAGTCTGTCCACTGGCATGAATGATCCGATGCTGCCCAGTCACTCCATGGATGATGGTGTAGACCTCATCAAATTGGCCCGGGCCGCCTGTTGCCTGCGCCTTCACCAGGGCCAGCCGTATCCGTTCTCGGTCCTTCGGATGTATATGGGAAGAATCCTCCGCTTTCAGTGTGGCCTGCTGGATACCCAGCCAGCTTTGCATCCGGTCTGAATAGCTGATCTCCCCGGTCGGGGCATCCATATGCCAGGTACCCAATTGGGCCAGCTCAATGGCACTGCGCAAGGCCGTTTCACTAGCCTGTAAGGTCAGTTCAGCCTGTTTGGTTTGAGTAATATCGGCGGCATGCACAATCAGACCCAATACGGTCCCTTGATCGGTCAGGTGGGGCGTATAGGTAATATTGAGCCAGCGACCGGTTCCCATTTTTGAGGGGGCCCAGAGTTCGTAGCGTTCCTGCTGACCGGTGTAGGCGATGGCCAGATGGGGTAACACCTTCTGATAGGCCTCTTCGCCTAAGAATTCCTGTACGGTTTTACCCAGTGCCTCGGTGGCGTTGACCCCAAACCAATTCATAAAGGTTTCGTTGTAGGTTTGGTAGCGCTGCTCACGATCCAGGTAAAAGATCATGGCGGGCACGGTGTTGCTTAGGAGTTCCAGGTGGGCTTCACTTTCCTGGATTTTCTGGCGGGCTCGGACCTGCTGGGTGACATCGGTGGCCACCACCAGCGCACCCGATATGTGGTTGTCGGCTTCGCGCCGGGGCTGATAGGTCAGATCAACATAAATCGTTTCTAACTGGTGGTGGCGGATAATATCCACGGCCACTTCATGGGCAATATAGGGTTTACCCGAAGCGATGACTTCCTCCAGGAGGTCATCAAAGCCCTGCCCAGTCAGTTCGGGTAAGGCCTCCAGCAAGGGTTTGTTGACGAGTTGGTCCGGTGTACGTCCTACCAGTTGCCCATAGAATGGATTAGCAGATAGGAAGGTGAGCTTTTCTTTACTGATGAGCGCAATAGCCATTGGTGCCTCCTCAAACGAAGCCAATAGCTGTTGTCGGTTTTGTTCCAATTGTTGCCGGGCTTGCACCCCCTGGGTCGTTTCCAGACAGGTCGTGAGGATACCGCCTATAATACCGTCATCGGTGAGGATGGCGCTGTAATAAAACGTCCAGAACAGTTCCTGGGTCTGTCCATGGCGATAAGTGAGTATCGGCACGTCCTGAAAGGTTACGGGTTCACCGTTTCTCAACACCCCTTCCAGCAGCGGCCCAATGCGCGGCCAGGCCTGGGGCCAAATCTGGGCCGCGGGTTGGCCAATGGCCGGATGCTGGGTAGCCGGATCGAGGCTGGGCATGACGGCATCGTTGTAGAGACAGATCATCGAAGGTCCCCAGAGTACCAGCATGGGCAGGCCGGTCTGTAACATATTGCTCACGGAGGAGCGTAAGCTGGCTGGCCATTGGTCGGGGGAGCCTAGCGGGGTAGCGGCCCAATCATGGGTGCGAATCAGCGTACCCATCTGCCCGCCCCCCCGTAAAAAAGGATAGGGTTCGAAGCTCGGTGTTGGCGTCAAAATCAGAGTAAGGTGTCAATAAGAAACTGGTGAAAGATACTCAAAATTTCACAAACGACCGGCCAAATTCATCGAACGAACTGATGAATCAAGACTGCCCTCTGCTGGTAAACGAGCAATTTCCCAACGGAGGATTCAATGGGTTTCTTATTCTCATTTAATCCTCCCACCTTAGATGCAGGAACGTGTAAGGATTTGCATCTTGAATGGGGCGTTTGAAGCGACGGTAATCTAACTTGAGAGTAGGTGAGTGATATTATAGTGAAGAGGCTCGCTGAATTGTCCAGGATCTTTAGCTGGTTATTTCGGGCAACTTGATTCTGAGCCATTTTTGGTAAAGTCCCATTCAGTAACCCATCGTTTTACTACTCGAAACGCTGCAATTAAGTGGAAACTAGACCAATAATTTCCAGTACCGAATGGGTGCTGACAGGCTTATAGCGCATGAATAGTCTATCAGCACCTAAAGTGGCTCAGAACCAGACACTAAAATCTCCACAGAAGGGATATTCTTTCAACTAGAAAGCTTTTTCTAAGTGTCGCTAGTTAAAAGATTGCCTGTACTCTAACGGCGTTTGGTTGACTTTGCTTTTAAATAATTTGCTAAACGACTGCGGATAATCAAAGCCCAGCTGATAGGCAATCTCAGCCACAGTTAAGTCGGTAGTGGCTAAACAATCTTTAGCGTACTCAACCAGTTTTTCATGAATCAACTGCTGGGCTGTTTGGCCGGTCTGGTTTTTTAAACAGTCGCTCAGGTATTTAGGCGATAGGTTTAGTTGAGCGGCCAGAAAGCTAGGGGTGGGCAAGCCTTTTTCAGACGCTGTTTTAAAATAGTTCGTTAACAGCGATTCGACTTGGCGAACTAAAGAGGTATTGACTGGCTTTCGCACGATGAATTGCCGGGTATAATACCGATTGCAATAGGATAGCAATAAATCGATATTAGCCAGGGTAATATCCTGACTCAACTGGTCGATGGGCAGGTTGGTTTCGGTTTCAAGTTGGCGAAAAATGGTTTCGATGGTCTTCTCTTCCTCCTCCGACAAAATCAGGGCTTCGTTCAGTTCATAACCAAAATAGCCGTACGCTTTGATCTTTTGGTGTAAGGGATTGTTGCGGATAAAATCAGGGTGAATCAGCAGCGACCAGCCCGATCGGGGCAGCCAGTCTCCCGGTTGCATTAGCTGTACCTGTTTTGGGGCAAAGAACGACATGATGCCTTCATCGAAATCATAAGCAGTTTGCCCATACTTCACTTTGCAGGGGCAATCTTTCTTCAGCGTTATCTGATACAAATTAGACATAAATTTCACTTTCCGCTCAAGAACTGCTTTAGGCACCTGGTCAAATCGGAACAGACTTACCAGTGGATGTTTGGGCTTACCAAGCCCGATCAGTTGATGCTGCTGGGCAACCGTTTCGACAACTATCGTTTGAATTTCTTCTTTCTTCATGCTGAAAACTTAAGTAGTGAGGCTCATTTTCTGCCGATAGGAAGCCGCCATTCTTTTAGCGATGAGGGAGTTAGGGGCCAATGCCATCAGTTTTGCCCCTATTCGGTTGGCCGCTCCCGAAATAACAACGTGCTTCTTTTGATCCAGTCCCTTTAAAGCCTCCTCAGCTACCTGGTCTGGTGTTTGCAAATTAGCCCCTCCCGTGAGTGCTTTGCCTTTTTCGTTTTCGATCCCTGCTGCCTGATTAAAATTGGTTTTTGTCAATCCTGGACAAAGTAACATCACATGAATGTTGTGGGGCTTACATTCTTCGGTAATGGCTTCCGTAAAGGAGCGCACGAACACTTTGCTAGCGGCATAAACAGCCATATAAGGGACGGGCATGAAAGCCGCCATCGAGGCCACATTGATAATCGTGCCGCTTTTTCGTTGTTGCATTGGAGCAAGAAACAAATGGGTCATGGCTACTACGGAGGCATTGTTTAGCTGCAACATGTCAAGCTCGCCCTGTAACGGAAGTTGGGAAAACTCTCCGCCCGAACCAATGCCTGCGTTATTGATCAAAGTTTCAATCTCCAGCTTACGGGTTAGTATTTCGGTAAAAACTTGTTGGGCAGCTTGGGGCTGGGTTAAATCAGCCACCATATATTGAGCTTGAATACCGAATTGTGTAGCTAGCTGTTGACAAAGCCTGGCTAATTTGTCTGCGTTTCTGGCAATCAAAACCAGGTTATGTTTCCTGCTGGCTAATTGATGAGCAAGGGCTTCTCCAATTCCCCCCGACGCGCCGGTAATTAATGTTGCTTTCATGTTGTTGCTATTTTTGAATGACAACACAAAATTGGCTAGTCTGGGGCTGAGAAACGTGTTCAAAAGTCGGATTGTCGTGCTTGAAATTCGTTAAGTTGCCACTTCACTTGCCCAACGAAAGCTGACAAAGCCTCTGAGTTGATTATCACGCCATCTCATAAAAGGCTCCCCGTGAAATCAAGCGGCTGTAGCTCCCCTGTGTAGGCCTATTTTTAGTAACTTACATCATGAGCCTGTTTGTCTTTCTGAGCTTAGCCACCGGCTTCTAAAGAATGAAACCCCTAACGCAATTAGCATGAAGAAGAAGGTCTTTATCCGAACACTCTGGATCATACTAGCCAGCTTACTGGTGAGTTTCATCACCGTTGCCTGGGTGAGTGGCAACTGGAACGTGTTTGGCTGGGAAGCTCACTTAGTCGAGACGGGAAAATTTGTGGGGGGAGCCGTCCTGGTCGTGCTCTTTATCGTCTTTCGCAAACAGCTCAAAGCGGATTGATGGGGCCAGGTATCGCCCCCGTACCCATAGGGCATGGCCAAGAGGGCAGCCTGAAATGGCACCGTTGCCCCATCAGGCCAAAGAGGCATTCCTATATTTGGTTCTTGAATGGGGCGTTTCAAGAGACGACGGATTGACTATATATTGGAGACTTCAGAGGTATAGAGCAGTGGATTCCGTAGTATTTTGACCACCACTGGCTCTCGTTCAACTTACTGTTAATTCTTTGTTGAAAAGGGAATTAAAGTGGTCAGTTTAACTGAAATCTCCAACCTTAACTTCTGGTAGGGATTAGCCAGAAACTGCTGCATGAACTGAGCGAAATCGGTTCCATTGACGCCGTGACCACGATTAAACATCCGTTTTTTTATGAATCAAGTGATGGGCATCCCCAAGGACTAAGTGATAGGGTTGGCCAAGATTAATGTAAAAGGTAGGAGTCCAAATGGGGAACTTTAGAATGGAAATGGATGATCTGCGACCTATAGTCAAATTAGGTAAATCTCTATAAACAACAAGCCCTCCATCATTGCTAAGTAGTCAAAGCTGGGGGCTTGAAGAACGTAAATATTAAGCCACCGATCGATAGACTCCTGATCGGTCAACTTTACCAAGGGCAGCTGGCTGGCTCAGGAAAATATTCTTCACTAATAAATTTGCCCGTCGGCCCGTGCTGATCGATGAGCGCATACTTGGTAATCCGGGCCCCTGCCTGCTGCACCGTGCTCGTGCCTTGATGACCCGTAAAATCGGTCTGCGTCCAACCGGGACAAACTGCATTGACTTTGAAGGATGTATCACGAAGCTCATACGCCAAATTAATCGTGTACATGTTGAGCGCAGCTTTGCTCGACTGATAGACGGCCAATTTTGTGTGATAACTGCTTCCCGAAGCGTCAGCAGCTAAACTCAGCGAAGCCATCGCCGTCGTTACGTTCACAATGCGGGGTTCAGGCGCTCTTCTGAGCAAATCGATAAAGGCTTGCGTGACACGCACCACTCCGAACAGATTCGTTTCATAGACTTCTTTAAACTGGTTAATCGGCGAACCAAGGGCGGATTGGGGCAAGCCACCTGAAATACCTGCATTGTTAATTAGTACGTCGAGTACTGGCGTTTTTTCACCAATCAAGGCACGGGCGGCCTGAACCGATTCATCATCCGTGACATCGAGTTGGATGGCTTCAACATGTTGGATTCCGTCAGCCTGAAGCTTTTCCACGGCGGCCAAACCATTGGCCAGGCTACGACTACCCAGATAAATATAGAACCCGTTTTGGGCGAGCTGTTTTACGACTTCGAAGCCAATGCCTTTGTTGGCTCCTGTTACTAAGGCTGATCTCATTTTGTTAATTGCTTTTAGAACAGCACAAAAGTCGACCGCCCAAAATCAACTCACATGGACAAATCACGTCAATTGCTGGACAAACTATGGCCGTCAGCCAGAAAGTCACTAACATTCTTGCCTGTCCTTTTTTTGAACAGTCGTGAAAAGTAAGCCGGGTCGTTAAATCCCAGCTCATAAGCCAGTTCCTTTACCGAAGAAGCGGAATAATGTAACTTCCGTTGCGCTTCCTGAATCAGTCGGTTAGTAATCCATTCTTTGGGTGAAAGACCTGAAAACTCCTTGACGATACCATAGAGATGGCTCGGCGTCATCGCCAGTTGTTCCGCAATCGTGTGCACATCATGCTGCTCGGTGAGGTGCGTTTCTACAGCTAATGTAAAGGCTACGTACTTTGACAACTTGGGGTTTGACGGGTTCGGCTGATCATGGTATTCGAAGTAAGCACTGTTAAACTCAGTCAACAACGCGTTTACATACGCGAGAATGATCGCGATTTTTTTAGGCGTCCCAGGCGAATGGAGCAACTGAAATAGCATAGACAATACGGCCTTTACCCGCTCCTTCGCTTCTGGCTCGAACGTAATAACGCTTGTGTTTAGCGGATTGAGAAGAAACGGGTAAGGCTGCGGAAGCATCACTAGGGTATTCTCATCAAACCCGATTTTATACTGTTGAGTCGTTTTATTAGGCGAGGGGTGAGCGAAGATTTGGTTGGGTCGACCAAAGACCGCTTGACTATCAGAAATGGTAACCTCCTGCCCGTCTACCTGAAAGGTTTCTGTCCCTTGATCCACGAACACAACATAGTAGTAGGCGAGTTTGTGGGGTTGAAGTAGTTTCGGCCAGACTGATTCGGGAAGGGGTACAGCACAATTTTGGTTCACCGTGATCGGCAACGTGTCATGGTGCTTGATCTGGTTTAGTAATCCTTTAGTTTCTAACACGCCTATTTATACAGTTTTATACGCTACCAACAGGAACAAATAGACTAGCGTTTCGCCAGCCTCTATCTCAACTGACGTTTGTTTAGTCTATCCCAGCTATTTCTGCCCAGAATGCAAACGAAGTTTCATACCGATTCGCCAGTTTTCAAGACTTTGGACTTAGCCGCTGATAACCTGCCAAGTCTAACCTTAATCAAGCACAATCACTGACTTTCCAATTAGTTTGCCCCGACGAGCTTCTCCGTAGGCTTCCCGGACGTTAGTGAATGGATATGTCTTGTCCAGCACGATTTGCAGATCAGCTTCAGCTAGTTTCGTTAACGTATTAAGCCCTTCAGCGGTCGGTTTCACAATCAAGATTTTACGTTTTTGTCCGGAAACCAGATTATTAATGAAGGAGGAAATAAGTGCCAACGGGGAAGGGAGCGTACTGACAAAGACCGCTTTGCGCTTCATCAGGCTCTTTGCCTCGGTAAAGGATAGCTTAGTGGATAGGTCGATAACCGCGTCAAATTTCTGAGCCAGAAGCTTGATCGGTTGCTTTGTGTAGTCGACCACGATATCTGCACCCCATTTTTTTGCCCCGCTAACTCCTTTCGTACTGACAACCGCCGTCACCCTGGCACCGCGTTTCTTGGCTAGCTGCACGGCAAATACACCAATTCCACCGGTAGCTCCATTGATTAATACGTCCTGGTTAGCACCGACAGCAGCCATTTGATCAATGATCTGGAGGGCTGACAGTCCGGTTACGGGTAGGGCTGCGGCCTGCTCAAACGAGGTATTAGCCGGTTTCGGGGCAATATCGGTTTCTTTAACAGCAATGTAATCGGCCAGAGCGCCACCTTCAAATACGTCCAGTAAGCCGATGACCGCATCACCAGCGGTAAATCGAGTAACGGCGCTACCCGTTTGTTCGACAATACCTGAGAAATCGATACCTACCGATTTAGGAAAGCCAGAACCCGACATCAATTTCATTTCTCCGCCATACACCTTCCAATCCAGTGGATTAATGGAAACCGCTTTTACCCGAATCAGGAGTTGATCTTTTTCGATAGTTGGCATGGCTTGCTCGATTATAGTCAGCACGCTTTCGTCGCCAAACTGATTATAAATTACTTTTCTCATGTCATTGACTGTTTTAAGTTGATTAAAAAGCCCGGGCATTGAAAAAATTGCCGGCTCGATGACAGGTTATCACAACACAGTTTTTTAACCGGAGTGCGACCGTCTTTAAAGCCATTACTAATTTTTTCATTGCCGTGTGTTTTAGTTTTGATACGGCAAAGGTGAGCTAGCTAACGAACTGTAAATAGCGCAAAAAGCCAGAAAAATAGTCGTATCCGGCAGGACAAGCTAATTAGGGTTATTAATGAGCAGTTGCTCTTATCGTATTCGTAAATAGAGCTGTTGGTATATAATCCGGTTTGTCTGATCGGACTGATTTATCGTCACATCGGAATATTTTCCAGCGTGAAGTCTTCCGAGATTTGTCCAGCACTTAAATCAAGCGATCATGGAAAATCACAAGAAACCGTTTACTGCAGGTCCTGAAGAGGGAAAAAGCATTTCTGTTGTTGGCGACACGTACCGAATCCTAATCAGCGGAAAAGACACAGGCGGAGCATTCGCTACGATTGATATGCTTATCCCTCCCGGCGGTGGGCCAGGGCCGCATGCCCATGCCGATTTTGAAGAGTCTTTTTACGTGATCGAAGGTAAAATCGAAGTCAAATCCGAGTTTGGCAACTATATAGCCGCCAAAGGATCATTTGTTAACATTCCCAAAGGTGGCGTGGTGCATGGCTTTAAAAATAACAGCGGGCAAACGGCGCATTTGCTGTGTACGGTGGTGCCTGCTGGCTTGGAAACATTCTTCGAAGAGATCGGCCAACCCGTTGCGGTCGGCCAGTTCCTTCCTGTACCACATTTTGATGAAGCAACTATTAAACAATTACAGGCTATCGCCGAAAAGTACGGTCAGCAAGTATTCCCACCTAATTATTTGGGGTAAACAGCGCGTTACGAATACGAGTATCGCTTTGGATTTAGGCCATAATGCTTTTCGAATAATCGGCTGAAGTGGCTCAGGTTAGAAAAGCCCAGCTCATAGCCCACTTCGCCAACGGAATGCTTGCCCTGTTTCAAAAGAAAGGCAGCTTCTTCCATTCGGGCTTGCTGGTAATAATTGTAGATCGTAGCGCCAAACGTTTGCTTAAAAAGCTGCTTTAGTTTGGTTTCGCTCATGGCAGCGACCTGTGCCAGCTCTCGTATAACCGGTGGTACGCTCAGGTCGCTGATAATCTCATTCCGTATGTACAAGAGTCGTTCCGCATCGGCGCTGTTGATCGTTTGATGGGCAGCGCTTTCCCGGAAAGATAATTTATGGAAAACCAGATAGAGCAATTCCTGCACTTTGATTTGCATGTAGAAGTTGCTCAAGGGGTCATTCATATCCACGGCGGCCATATTTTTAAGCAACAGTTTGGCCTCTGCTTCCATCCGTTCGAAGAAAAGGAAGGAATTACCGTTTCCAATAATGGTTTGGAGTACTGAATTGGGCTCGCTGACGGCTAATAATTCCTTCAGTTGGGGCGGCTTGATGGCAACTACCACATAATGAATCTGTTGATGGGCAGGAAAACGGATGGTTGAGCTAAGATCGTTGGAGGTAACCTGGATAGCCGACTCATCGCGTTGCGAAAACAGGACCTGAGGATCATTATTGTAAGCGATCTCAAGAGCCTGCTCGTTGCTGTAAAAAAAGACGGTAATCAGGTCATTTCCCTGACCGGATGTATTGCGCTTGATAATCAGATCTTCCTTGAGCAAGTACCGGTGTATGGTGATCTTAAAATCCGGCCCGAAACTTAGCTTGCGAATGTAGCCCTGTCCCAGATGATCGGGTATGACCAGCAGACCGTTCTGGACAGTTGCCCCTATGTGACGGGCAAAGTAAGTCATAAAGTCAAAATCGGGTGTAGCGGTAAAGCTGAAAATCATGACGATAGGGCCGTTTATGCAAGCGTTCAGCAATATTGCACAGATACAATATCACTTGACACGTTCGCGATTAATTCTTACGCATTAAACGCCGATTTTCCATTACTGCAGAATGACTTTACTGCAAGCGTTGTCTTTCACTTTGATAAAGTTGATGATTCAGCATAGATTTAAATGACCTCCTTCGATTTAAGTAGTTAATAGATCAACTACTCTTCCTTATATTATCAAACCATATAGTTACATTTTCGTAATGAAAGCGACTAAGGTATTCCTATTCCTACTCAGTATTAGCCTTTTGTTTAATTCCTGTAAAAAGGACGACGCCCAGCCTCAGACAATTGCGAATGTGCTAACCGGTGGTGACTTTGAATCTTCCCCCTATTCAACATGGATATCGGCTGTCAATCTAAAATCGGCTACTAAACCCAATAGTTATACCGTCGATTACTCAACCGAAGCAGCCTCATCACCCACTCATTCGATTAAAGTTAGTTGCAGTGCGGCTCCCAGTGACTCAACTTATCAACTTTTTCAGCAGTCGCTTTATACGGCTTCTACGCCGATTCCTACTGGTGCCAAGTTAACCTTAAAGGCAAAAATTAAGACCGTTAATATGCAGGGTGAAGGCATTTCTATGGCCATAGGGGGCAATAAAGGAGTTAACGATAATTATGCTTCTGCTTTTTTTACAGAAAGTCGCGGAAAAGTATCTATTACGGGGACCAATGATTTCAAAGAATATACCCTAACCTTTGATTCATTCCCCGCTAATACCTACAGCTTCTACGTGCTCTTCTTTTTCTTACCCAAAACGACAGGGACAGTTTATTACGATGATGTTACGTTATCGGTGAATTAAGGAAACGGTCAACGTTGCTAGTTATTAAGTAGTTTTCACTTCCTTATCCGGTTATGCTAAGGCTCCGTCATGCTTTTGTTCTTCTGCTCCATCTTGGATTCAGCCTGTTGGTGATCAGTTGCAAAAAGGCGGAACCTGACCCACTTGCAGACTTATCGGCGGACAAACTCAGCGTTGTCCAGGCGTTTAACAAAGTCATCCTGCCCCTACAGGATGCTGAACCTACCCGTGATTTTACCGAGTTCACACCGCTGGACACTGTCCTGGCCAAAGCGCAGGTGGTGGGTATGGGCGAAGGTACCCACGGTACGCGCGAGTTTTTCCGAATGAAAGACCGATTATTTCGCTATCTGGTTCAGAAGCATGGCCATCAGACCATCGCTTTTGAGGCTAATTTCGGCCGGGCAGTTCTAGTAAACCGGTTTATTCATGGCCAAAATAGTCAAAGTACAGGCCTGGCTTCAGCAGCCCTAGCCGCTAAAAGCATGTATTTCTGGACGTGGTCAACCGATGAGGTCCGCGAGTTACTCCAGTGGATGAAAGACTACAATACCGGTAAATCGGCTAACCAGCAACTATCGTTCTACGGGTTCGATTGCCAGTATGCTGATGACGAGTTTCCATTGCTTACTGAGTTTTTGGCTAACGTTGCCCCAGCTTCTGTTGCCAAAGTTGATTCCTTGGCTAGCCAATATGCTCTTGTTAGCAAGTTAGCAACGACCGATCCGCTTCGGCAGCAGTATGCCCAAGGTCTGATCGTATTGCATAATCTATTTGTGGCGAACGAAAGTAAATGGGTTGCAGCGGCAGGGTCTACAGAATACGAAATTGCCCGGCAGGCGGCTCGCGTGCTCATCCAGCAGCAGGATTTAGGCGATGCAAGCACCTGCAACTCGGGTGCCAAACGGGATCAGTACATGGCGGAGAATGTGCAATGGCTGTTGACCAGAATGAACGTTGATAAGGTAAGCTTGTGGGCCCACAATTATCATATGGCCAATATGCCCGCTGCGTCCTGTAACCTACCCACCATGGGCGCTTACCTGAAAAAGCAATTGACTACTAAGTACCTCATCGTTGGTCAACTACTCACGAATGGTTCGTTTACCGCCGTCGACGGCTCGCAGGGTATTGGCCGCTTAAAATCCCTGTCGATCCGTACTGAAGGCGTAAACAATTCGTTTAACTACCTACTGGGCAAAGGGCAGTACACTAATTTTGCGTTGAATCTGCACCAGACCCAACTAGGCTCAGTATTAACCGACTGGCTGAGCGCCAAGCACCCTCTCTTCGAAGCGGGTGCCGTTTTTGATGAAACTCGACCTGAGCAATACTATACCATAACGGCATTGACAGGACGCTTCGATCTGTTAATTCATTTTCGGGACACTACACCTACCCAATTACTTCCCTGAACATCGATCGTTTCGTTGGTTTCCTACAAGTTATTCAGGTCTAAGGTCATAATACACTCAAATTTATGGGTCTTTGAAAACTGTTTCTGGAAATACTGATCTTGCTATCTTCTACTGGACAGTGAACAGCCTTATTGAAATGTCCAGTAAAAAGTAGCAAGTCCAAAGCGGATTGGGACGTAATCATTGACAGTATCCTCGACCATGTATCCTCTATAGAGACGAAATAACCCTATTATTTTTCAACAATCCAGCGACCTAAATGATTATAACGAGCTTCGAGCACAATCTTAAAGAAGCCAGCTGGCAGCTTGCTAACGTCGATAGTTGCAGTTTGGGCTTTGGTGGGCACCTCGCCCATAAGCAGATAATCATCTCGCTTACCTTCTTCAAAATGATTTGTTGTTGATAACCAGATTTTGGTTATTCCTTCTGGATCAAGGGCTTTCCAGGACAATTTGACGGAATTACCCTGCTTTTGGACTTCAGGATTGATAATCGATAGCTTACCCGTTAACGGCACCCCATCCAGTTCAAAAGCCTGCTCTTTCGGGATAGTCAATTGTAGATGCCGAGCCAAAGTCGGCATGATATCGACAATACCTGGGGTGCTTTGCCGAAACTGGCTATTTAAGTCGGTCGCATTGGTAACTATCCACGTATTCCGCTCCCGGTCCGACTGACCGCCGTGGTTTTTACCAGTATCGGCCGTCCGGCCATGGTCAGTCGTGATAAACAATTGCCAGTTTTCATTAAACGTTTTCTGACGATACTGAATCGCGTTCCATAAACGCCCCATCTGATCGTCCATTAAGCTAACAGCCCGGTGAAACTGCTCACTATCACCATACTTATGTCCCATATCATCAGTATACTCCAGATAAACCCACGTCAAATCCGGGCTCTCGTTGCGAATATATTGAGCCGCTTCGTCAACTACTTTTTCGTCGATTTTATGGATATATTCCGCTTCTTTATCATGCGGAAAAAGCAGTGTATCGCGCTCAAGACCATCGAACGAGTAATCAATCCGCAAGTGGTTAGTCTCCGGCAAGTCTTCGCCAACAAGTTTAGTTCGGTTATCGAGCCAGGTTGAAAAAACGGCGCTTTTTTTATTGGGAAATTGGGTTTCAAAAAAATGGAAGATCGTCCAGTAATGGTAATTGGGCTCTTTAATGTTGTTATCCCAGACGTTGTGTTTATTTACCCAAGTACTGGTTAATAGACTGTTATACCCCACCGCCGAAATCGTTGGCGTTTGTGAATACGTATTTTTCTGACCGCCCACATAAGCTCGGGCGTAACCACCTACTTTGGCAATCGCTTTTAAGTTAGGTGTGGCCTGTTTCTCAATGACATCGGCCGGAATTCCATCAACAATCACAAACAATGCTTTTTTGGGTTTTGCCTGTCCCCAGCTAGCGTATGCAGGCAGTAGAAGGCTATAAATAAGTATCCAGATTCGGTAATGAGTCATGAACAGGTTAGTGAAAAATTCCAACTGGAATGCTTTGTGCTTTTATGCAGATGGTAAAGAATTTGGGCAAGTATACCATTCTATCAGCAATCAATCACTAAACCACTATGGCACAAACAATCACAAGCCTCAATCCTTATCTTTTCTTCGGTGGAAATTGCCGGGAAGCAATGGAATATTACAAACAAGTTTTCGGCGGAGAGCTGACGCTGTCCACGTTCGGCGATGGCCCCGCCGACGCCCACCAGGATCCAAAAGCGAATAGTGATGATATGAAGGCTAAAATCATGCACGCCAGACTTGACGGAGACATTGTCCTTTTAGCCAGCGATAGTCCCCACAATACGAGCAACAAGAACATCGATCAGTTTAGTCTGTCGCTCAGCGGCTCCGACGAAGCTCGGTTAACGGGTTATTTTGAAAAACTGGCCCAAAACGGTCAGATAACCGCACCACTTGTTAAGCAATTTTGGGGCGATACATTTGGTATGCTAACAGACCAATTCGGTATAAACTGGATGGTCAATATCACCAGCAATCCGGCTTGAACTAAGTTATTTATTCAAATAGAATACACGCTAATCAATGCCTGTGAAGGCATTGATTAGCGTGTATTCCACGGTTTAATGGCTATCTAATCGTTGCTGGGTTAGTTATGGAAGAAGGATCATTCATAGCTTCGACCGCGTTTCCTCACAGCTCAAGTATTTGTATTCAATCAGGCAGATTATAAGCTCGTTTTACAGCTGCATAATCTTTAAAATCTACCGCTGCCTGTCGCCCGCCCGGTGTGCTTCCGTTGACAATCACAATCCGATATTGGGGTAAGTCTTTTACCAGATCCTTATAAAATTGAGCGCTTTTACCCAACATGTCCGCTACGGGTACATTTACATTCTTTACCTGGTCGTATTGCGAGGTATATAAGGTCATATTGATCTTAAAATAATTCTCCCCGATCACATCGTGATTAATATAATAGTAGACATAATCGGTACCAGTATTAGTAGTACGACCCGGTATTTTGACCGCCCCAGCCAGCCCATTGTTGAGTGCCCCCTGCGATTGAATGCGCACAGGTGTAGCAAAACCCCCAATACTTTGGTCATAGAGCAGTTGCCCAAATTTAAAATACACATACACGATACTTTTATCAATAACATCTTTGGTCAGCAAAGCATTAGTTGTATTCTGATTGGACAAATACACGGCGGAATTATCCGTAAATGCACTAAAGATATCATAAGTCGGTGTTTTCCAGGCTGTATAGACCACATTGGCATTACCCATAGGTCCCTGAGGCCCGGCAACACCACTGATACCTTGCGGACCGGTAGCGCCCGTAGCCCCACTAACACCCTGTGGGCCAGTAGCGCCTGCAACGCCACTGACGCCTTGTGGGCCTGTCGCTCCTGTTGGACCCGCTGGCCCTTGCGGTCCATCAGGACCTTTACAGGAAATAACCAGCATGAGCAGCAGGCCTAATAAACCAGTACTCACTTGAATAAAAGAAACAAAACGTGTTTTCATGAATTTGCTTGTTTGAGGTGTGGATAGAAAAAAGGGGAAATGGTGTGGATAGAAGGTCTTATTTCGATTATGAACTAAGATCGATACAAAATTCAGGATGAATACCATACTCTTCAATCACCTGAATCAGGTAGTTTATCTACCTGAATCCCGGTATTTTATGAGGAATGATTAATGAATGGGTATTAATTTAGTACAATAGCCTTTTAGCCAAATAAAGGTAAGCTACGAATCAAAGGCTAAACGCCAATGGAACATGTCAACTCATCCTGCACAGATCTAGTGTCTCAGCCGAGCCGATTATACGTAGTTACCTATACCGGAGGAGTTGAATTAAGAGCATCAAGGTAAGGAGCCAACCCCTGCTGGTCATCGAATGTGCGAAGCCCACAAATAACTTGTGTGACTGAGTCAAAGCAGACTTCTACATGAAAATCCCGAAGCTTAAATAATGTAAATGTCTGCTCAAGGATATCCAGATGGATCAAGTATTGACCATCATGCTGCAGTACACTTAATTTTTCGCTTTCACTTAGTTCGTTATATTCATCGATAGTCATATTATCTGCTCCAAGTATCCATTTTATACTTTTATATTATATAGCACACAGATTAATATATACAAACTAAGGAGATTTAGAAAAGCTGATAAATACTGTCTGCAGGGTATTTTATCTAACTGCTCGATTACTCAATTTTGAGATGATATTACTTAATGCAGGTCTATATGCATTAGTATAGCTTACACTGATTTGTATTTTAATTTTGCCATAACTAAACGCTTAATCAATAAATAAAAAATAGTTTGGACTGCATGGATCATAATTGTTTATTTGAAGAATTTCTTTCTTGATGAAATGAAAGTCCACATTTGTCAATATAATTTATGATCTAATTAACTCTTACAATTTAACTATTCTCAATCGCATGGCAGATCCTGTAAAAATCCAAGGTAGATTGTATCCTTCCTTTCAAGAAGATGCGTTGCGGGAGCTTGACCCCCCTCGCACTAACGCAGCTTTTGGCGTGATGTATATAAATGGTGACAAAACTAAACTTTTTCATTTTTTATGGTCCACTAGCGTTGTTTTATCTTTCACAAAAGTTTCGGATTCAGATTTGCGAGAGTATTATGAGGTTAATTTCAATCCTGATGCTTCTTTTTTCTTTCTTGATAAGAATGGAGTGTGGAATGATGCTCAGTTTAAAGATTACCAACAAGAGCAAGGAGTAAAAGATAGTGATCTTATTTTCGATGCCTCTGTCACACATGGGACCAGGTATGCATTGGTCGGTAGGCCTACTTATGAATTACTACGATTGAATAAATGGTTTCTAAGCGAAGAAGATTAATATGTTATTCACGGGACTGAGTATTATTCATTATTTAAAGGAAACATCTTGTGAAGGTAAATTACTCTTACCTCCAGAGGCTTTTTATGAAAATGATTTACTCGTTGTTGAAACAGAATCACTACCGGGTGATGCAGGTATAACACGTAATCAAATCTTTGTGGTAGAATCTAAGGCTCTTGATCAACCTTACTTTATTAAACAACCTAAATATTTTACTCAAGATCGATTAGAAAGTATCGTAACCGAGGCACGAATGTATTTAATTTTCAGTAAAACTGAAAACTTAAAGTCAATAGTTCCAAAACTTATTGTATTTGATAAACTTAATTATTTATTAATTACATCCTTCATAAAAGACATATCACCATTAAATATAAATAACGAACTAATAAAAGAGGAAGCAACAGCAGAAAAAATTGGAAGACTTATAAAATTATTTCATTCGAATTTACCAAAAGCTATAATTGATTCTGACCCGAACTATTGTAGATACTTTTTATTAAGAAAACCATTTCCCTTAAACTTAACGCCTAATGAAGTTTATCGGTTAAGGTTTTCGAAAATACCTGGTCAGGCTGAGTTTGCAGAAGAGTTATACAACTATTACCCATATTTCATACAGGCTAGCAAAAGTTGGCAGCGAAGTGTTCTAATTCACGGTGATATTAAATTTGATAATTTTATAATTGATAGTAGTCAAAATATACGTTTGATTGACTGGGAAATGGCAGACTTAGGAGATCCTTTGTGGGATCTAGCGGGTATTTGGGCAGCATATATTCGTATTAATGGTAATTATACAAGTAGTATTCCTTTACTTAAAGTTACGTTATATGCATATAATGATAAACCAGATTATAATTTTATTGAAATTTTGATATTATATACTAGTATAAACATCCTTCAGAATACATATTTTGTTTTTGAAAAAGATACGAAAGGCACTTTAAATAAAAAAATTGTAAGCTGGGCTTTCAATGCATTAGAAAACCCCAAATTATATATAAATGATTTTTACGGATATGAAACAATCACCAATTAATAAATCTCTCCATAAAATGCTTTATAAGCAGCAGATAGATATAAATACCAACGAAGTCTATATGTTGTATAATACTGTTATAAATGCTAAAGTAGGTAGCGGTTTATTATATGAGAACATAAAAGTAAGTAACCACAATCTCAATGATATATACAATGACAATTGGCTTAAAGAATATACGGAACCAACTGGTGGTATAGTAGTTCGAAAAAATAGTGATCGTCAACGCATTGATCCAGGGGACTTTCATACATGGGGTAGCCGGAAAGAGTTTCTTCAAACAGGTTCCCTCAAAGAATTTGCAGAATGGATTTATCCAGCTTGGGTTATAGAAAAGGGTGATGGTAATATTGATCAATCTATTTGGGTCAAACTAAATGGTAAGCGTTTACTAAATATCGAGCCTAAACGGATTAATCGCTTTTACTTTAATTTACTACCTCATAAGCAACGAATATTAAGCTTTGTTGATAATCTGAGTGATCGTCTCAATTTTTGTCAGATTCCTTTTCAATTTAAGTGTTTAAATAATTTAGAAGATTATAAACGAAGTGATTCAGCAGTTTTGTATATACAAAAAAATCATTTCAATTCAGTTATATTGATTATCGGTGAGTTATATCAGTCATATACAGATATAATGAGAAGCGAAACTCCCATTTTTACTTACTCGATAGCAAATGGAGTTGGTTTTGGAGAGAATCCGCCTGGTGAGGGTGAAAGCTTTGGCTCATATAGAGCAAGGCTTATTTGCGAAGCTATTCAAAAAATTGATAAGCAAGGTAAAGATTTAATTGATGACTATATAATTAACGAGATTGAAAACTACTTACTCGAATTAGGCTTTGATGAAAACAGATTTTACCTTAACTCTCGTAGTCCTGATGGGTATAATTTTTCTTTATTTTTTAATCATACAGATCTTCGTAACAGTTTTAAGACGGCGTATAGCAATACAGATTCTATACAAAAACTAAGCTTTAAATATGCTGAAAAGATAGCATTTGAACTGTGTAAAGAAGCAATTTGGATTAACCATTCGGCTTGCACATGGGCAACTATTACCAATAGCTTTGATAATATATATAAACTAATTAATACAGATGAACTAAAAGAAGTTAATGAATATTTAAATATAATTAATCATTTGAATGGAAAAGTAGAATCAATTATAAAACATACAATCTCTGGATGTAATACTATGATATATAAAAATTCACATAATTATTTTTATATATCAAATACTTTAATTCCTTTAATCAGTGATGAAACCTTATTTACCTCAATAAAAAAATATGTTTCGAATAGTCTACCAATTGATAGGAATGCTTTATATTTAGCAGAGAAATTAATTAATATTCTTTTGGCAAATGATACGTTACCCATTAATGGGTTTGGTAATGATTATTTTTGTCCAACTGCTTCTAATGGTATTATAATGTATGGAAATTTTTTATTAAAAATTTCAGAAACCAATGAAATCAAAAATATTGTTTAGGGACAGACAAACGAAAAGTAGATCCATGACCAATAGAAGAGTGGATTTTAAGGCTGCCTCCGATTGATTTTACACGTTCTTCAATATTTTTCAAACCTCTTCCTAAACTTTTTATTCTAACTTCATTGATATTAAAGCCAATTCCATCATCTTTTTGTGTGATTATCCATTCTTCACTGGTTGAATCTAACAGTATATGACAAAAGGATGCTCTTGAGTGTTTAAGCAGGTTGTTTATTAGTTCGAGCGTAATGCTATAAATCTCTAATTCATCTGTCTTTGATACAAAATCTTTTGGAAAATATCCTGTTAGGATAAATTTCATCTTTTCGTTACTGTTTAGATCATCCAACAGCTTTTTCAAGGCCATTGTAAATCCGATATTTAATTCATCAGGAACTAAATTATGAGAAATATATCTTATTTCAGCATAAACTTCTTTCATTCTTATAACTAATGCGGCATATATTTTCTTTTCTCTTTCAGAAAAATTATCTGTGTTTATTGCATCAATTTGCCATAATAATCCTGTAATTGTACTGCCTAAGTTATCATGAAGTTCTGAAGCCACTCTTTTTCTTTCATATATTTTACCAGTAAAATAGGCTTCTTGGATTTCTTGATTTTTCTTAACTAATTCCTCATTTTTTGAAATAAGTTCTATAGTTCTTGATTGAACTTTATTCTCAAGATCTTCATTTAGCATTTTAAGTTTTTGACCTATCAATTCTATTTTTACTTTTTGAATATTTGTTTTTCTATACAAATAGTACAAAATAGCCAACATAACAAAAAACATGAATAAACTCGAAACTAGTATCAGTCTGGCATTCTTTTCACTTTCTAAAGATAACTGCAAATTTCTAATATCAGTTTGATGTTTTTTGTTTTCAAACTCAAAATACATGCCATCAATTATTTTCTTAATATTATTTCTTTCATTGCTATCTTTAAGAGTTACGTATTTTTCATGATAATATAAAGATTCATCACTTTGTCTCAATCGTTTGTAAATTTTATAATTAACTTCATATGCTTGGGCCTTATAAAAGCTTTGAAGTTTTTCAGAATACTTTATAGAACTATCAGCAAATTGTTTAGCTTTCTTAATTTCATTTTTCAATAAATAAATTTCAGTCAATTTAGGATATAGTTCATATAATTCACCTGTCTTTAATTCCTTTCTAATTTCCATAGACTTAATTAGGTGCTTTTCAGCTTTATAAAAAACATTATTTCTCTGGTATAAATTTGCCAGCTGTTCATGACAATATGTTTCTATAAATTTGTCATTTGTCTTAGATTTTTTATTTTTAATTAGGCAATCCATGAGAATTTCTTCAGCAAGCTCTAATTTATTTAATTCTATATAAGCCATTCCCATATTATTTAAGCACATTAAGTACTGAAAATATGTATTTTTTGAATTCAACAATATTGAAGCTTTTCTTAGATAATAAACAGATTTATCATAGGCTTTAAGGGTATAAAAACAATCTGATAAAAATCGCAGAGATAAACCTCTTAAATCTTTCCTACCTGTTTCTTCTGCAATTTTCAAAGAACGATAATACTCTTCTATAGCTTCGTAATACTGACCTTTAGCTGTCAAATTAAGGGCTGTTGTTAACGCAATATAAAATTTACCAACTGGCCAACTTATCCTTTTGGCTATTTTTTTGAGTTTTATCTGGTAAAAGTTAGATGAGTCTGATAAACTATAGTAAGTGTTCCTTAAGGAGTATAGTATCCGAATTTGTAAGGTATCGTTTGCAAATGATTGCTTTTGTAATTCAAGAAATTCTAATTTTCTTTTAAGGCTATCTATTTTTGAATAATTCTGTCCGTTCAACCTTATCGGTATAAACAAACAGCTTATTATTACACATTGGTAAAATAAATTTGTCAATTTAAACTTAAATCCATTATTAAGTGATAGTTTGAGATTCAGTTTATTAGATACTGTCTGAGCTTGTAATGCAAACCCAGACAACAAAGCCAATAGTAACCCAATACGTATCTTCATGAATTCCAAGTGGATATATCACAAAAATATCTACTGAATGCATTCGTAGTATGATTAGCATCTAAAAACCTGCCAGGTAGCTTATTAAGTAATCGCCATGCCGTTTCGAATGGCGTACCGCATTAGCCCGAGTGCGCTACTTACGTCCAATTTGCGGAACAAGTTACGCCGGTGGGTTTCGACGGTAAGGGGGCTAATGAAAAGCTGCTCTGCTATTTGCTGATTGGTTAAATCCTGAATAATTAAAACCAATATTTCGCGCTCACGTGGGGTAAGGGCTTCAATCTGGTTGGTCTCCAACCGGCCCGTAGTCGAATTCTCGTTAGGGAGTTGAGCCAGTTGACGGGTGATGGCTGCACTGAAATAGGTCTGTCCTTCGGTTACTGCACGAATAGCCCGTTCGACTTCCGCTCGGTTCGATTTTTTCAATAAATACCCATCTACCCCGATTTGAATAGCTTCCCGTATTTGAGCCGCTTCTTCAACCATCGTTAATAAAATAATCCGCACTTTCGGGTGGCGTTGTCGGATCTCACTGGCTAAGCCAAGCCCATTTAGAATGGGCATATTCAGATCAGCCAGCACAACATTTACTTCATGTTGTTCCAGAAACTGTAATGCTTGTTTGCCATCACCCACAGTCCCAACAATAGTAACCTGTTCAATCCGGCTTAGTAGTAGCGATAAACTTTCCAGTAGCAGATCGTGATCATCAGCAAGCAATACCTTTATCGTTTCCATTATCAGACTATTTTATAGATAAATTTCACTGGTGTAAGGCCGCAAATTGACTGGAAGTATACGTCATTTCAGCTTAACTAGCAATCTATAATTAATAGAGTTCGTTTTTAATTCTCAATCCTTTAGCTGGTATGAGCCCTTTGCAAATTTCTGGCTAACCTTATTTGAGAAAAATACTGTCTAAATAGTATAAACATCTTTAACTACCTACCCTAAAGAAGGTAGAAGCCCAGTAATGAAGAAAGATTCTGTCAGGAAAACGACTTTCGTATATCGGTCAATTCACATTGAGTCCGACTAATAAAGTTAAGGGATTCAGATATTGACGATTATCACTATCTGAATCCCTTAACCCAACATTGAAATCCTCCCCTACTCCACCCGCAAACTTTTGATTGGGTTTACTAAAGCGGCCCGTACTGTTCCATAGCTAACCACCGCAACGGTTAATAGCATTACCAGAACGATGCTTAGCATGAAAATGGCCATATCCAGATCGACGCGGTACGTAAAATCCTGAAGCCAGCGGTGCATCATGACCCAGCCCAAAGGAATCGCGAGTAGACACGCGACAGCCAACAATGTCAGGAATGGGGTAAATAAAAGACCGAGTATCTGCGGCAACGAGGCTCCCATCACTTTCCGAATACCAATCTCTTTGGTGCGCCGTTCGGCCAGATAGGATGACAGCCCGAATAGTCCCATGCAGGCAATCAGAATAGAGAGTAAAGAAAACGCTTTGAATAAACCCGACATCCGGTTTTCGCCTTCGTACATTCGGCCAAATTCCTCACTCATAAACCAATGACCGAAACCAACGTCTGGCAGTACCTGCTTCCATTTAGCCTCGACTTCGGCAATCTTCTGCTGGTATTTTCCCTGTGGCAATTTGACGTACACAATCCGATCTTCGGGGTCAGGGCGAGCGCTGATGGCCAAGGGCGAAATAGTGTGATGGATGGAGCGAAAAGGGAAATCACGGACAATACCGATGATAGTTCCTTCCTTCTTTTGAGCTGGTTGTTCAAATGGTCGTTTGATCGTCAGTTGCATGCCCAGCACTTTATCTAACGATAGTCCCATCGCTTTCACTGCACTTTCATTAAGTAGATACGCACTCGAATCGGCAGGATTATCGTTCCGGAAGGTTCGACCAGCGATTAGTTCCAGATTAAACGCTTTCGGTAAGTCGAAGTCCCCGTTCATGCCCGCCCACTGGTGTATCTGATTACCCAGTTGCGGGAACGTAACGTCGTGATCCAGCGAACCAAAATAATCCTGATTGGGCAAATGGTTCGCCATCGTAACGGCCTGAATTTCGGGATCTTCCAGGATGCGCTGCTTCAACGAGCGATATTTATCCATCGTCGCTATACCCGACCAGCGAATCGACAGCAATTGATCACCGCTTTTACTTAAGGTGGAATTTTGGATGAAATTCATCTGCTTCATCATCACGCTGGTCGAGACAATGAGCAGAATGGTAATGGTATATTGTCCAACAACCAATGCTTTCCGCAGCAAATCAGAACTGCGGCTGGAGAAGCGGGCGTTTTTTAGGACGCTGATCGGCAAAAGCCCCGACAAATAGAGTGCAGGATAACTTCCAGCCAGCAAACCAACCAGCAATGTAGTGCCTAACATAATGCCAATTAGTTTACCCTGCACCAGATGGGCGAGTGTAAAATGCTTGCCTGCAATGACGTTGAACAAGGGCAAAAGAATGATAACCAGCGCCAGCGCAATCAGTAAGGCCACCAACGTAGTAAGTAGCGATTCGCCTAAAAACTGCCCTATTAATTGCCAGCGATTGCTTCCAAGTACTTTTCGTAATCCGATTTCTTTTGCCCGACGAACCGCTCTTGCTGTGGCCAGATTCATGTAATTGATGCTGGCAATGATAATGACAAGTAAGGCTGTACACGCAAAAATGTAGAGATATTTGATATCGCCAATCCGGCTGTTGTTATAGCTCGACCGTAACTCCTGATCGAAGTGAACATTCTTCAGAGGGCGAATCGCCGGTTCAATTGTTCGCGTTGGGTCTTTAGTCAGATTCGCCTGAACGACCTGATTAAACGATTTGGTAATCTTCTCAATATCAGCCCCTTCTTTTGTGTGCAGATAGGTTAGAAAATAACCTGAACCGTTCCCCCAATTCTCCAGCCAGTTCTGATTATTGGCCGTCATCATCTGCCGAAGCATCCCCGTACTAATCAAATAGTCAGGCTGGATGTGCGAATTTTCGGGATAATCCTCCAGCACGCCCGTTATCGTGAGTGGTATATATTTGTTATCCGTGGCATAGATATGACTGATTTCCAGCGTTTTTCCAACCGGGTTCTGATCACCAAAAAATTGCCGGGAAATCGTTTCGCTCAGGACAATGCCGTTAGGCTTATTGAACACCGTTTCCGGGTTACCATACAGCATCGGAAAAAGGAACACATCTTTGAAATCGGGCGTAACCCAGAATACGTTCTCCGATAGCAGAATTTTATCCGCTTGCCGATCCCGAAACGAAGCGGGATACCCCATCGAGATCACCTGCGCTCCACCGGTTACCTCCGGAAATTGAGTCCGAAGTGCTTTTAACCAGGCTCCAGGTGCATAGGCCGACGTTCGTTCGACGCCATTTTGCTTTTGGTGTGTTCCTAAAATATAGAGGTTGTCGGAATCGGGGTGAAAACGATCAAATCCTTGCTCATCAATAATAAAAAGGTAAATGAGCGTAAGGCTGGCCAGGCCAATCGCCAATCCGGCTATGTTCAGCAGCGTAAAGCCTTTCTGACGACGAAAATTGCGCAAGGCAATAAGGAGGTAGTTTCGAAACATGGTATGAGAGGCTAAAAGTTGGTATCTATTTCATGAGTTGAATACCATCCGTGTCATCGAGACGAGCAACAATTCCCCATCCATAGAAATAATTGGCAAGCCCAATCACGATTTCATTTTTACCTTCTTTCAGGGGTAACTTGATGCTCGTGTTCTCAATGGTACATCGGCCTGCAGGGAATTTCTGCTGCGGAGTTCCGAAATAATTTTTGTCAGCATACAGGAATTGCCCGTTGATAAAGACCCATACTTCATCGCTGAAACCTAGGCTCAATAGCCGTTCCTGAGCTTTACTGGATTGAATACTGGTTTTGAGCCAGGCCATTAAACGGACTTCATCGGCTTTATGCGCATACCGTCGGCTGAGGTTAACAATTCCCCGACTTTCGGCTTTTACGGGCGACCAACGTGATGTACTATCGGGGAGTTCGGCTGGGCCTGTTTTCCCATATGTGCTGCGGACACCCGTCACTGGTTCTTTGCCAAACGGTAAGGGGGTAGGCTCACTAACAAGCCAATTTCTCAGGTAACGGGTATCTTGAGCCATCAGGTTATACCCTGGTTCTGGATTGATACCTTCTGTAACATCAGGCTTGATGACGAAATTGGCGTAATTGACAGAACCACTCAGCGATATACCTCCTGACATTTCCGGGCCTTCCAGCTCAGGTACAATCAGCGCAGGCTTGCTCATGTCATTAACATAGGCTTTCATTTGCCGACCCGAAATAACCAGTTTTACGTGGTTCCAACCAGCTTCATTCATCGTAGCGCCCGTCTGGTATTCATCCGTTAAATCCCACATACTCATTCCATTGATGATGGGTGCATATTGCAACGTAGTGCGGACGTCGGTCGTCACTTTACCAAATGAACGCAGGTAAAAATTTTCGCCATTCTGCTGATCAGCATCCATTCTGAAATTAATGCCTGGAAAACCGGGGCCCGTGAGTTCGACATCATATTCAATGGTCCCATTGCTGAACGCGAAGTCTTTCAGGACTATACTTTTAGGTCCCTTTATAATTTTCATAATACCAGCCTCTTTGCCAGTCATGAACTCAACCTGACCGGGTGCATAACTCCACTTCTCAGCTGTCATGGGAATGTGTAGTTCCTGCGATTTACGGACGGGCGTTTTCTGTGCATACGCAGGCCGCACCAGCGCCAGCAGTAAAAACATAAGATAAGGGAGTCGGTACATAAGGGTTGTGATTAAGTGGTTCGGATTGACGAAAAAGCGATAGAGCATCGTTTGAAAGGCAACAGGCAGCATCGATTTGATCGTAAAAAAATGTAAACTCGTACCCTGATTAACAATGTGTCGGCAAACGTATTGAGAAAGCCAATCTGCGTAAAATCATTCCGAATCCAAGATTTTTCAAGTTGTATCACATTGATTAACAATGATTTCCGAATCGACAGATTTACTCCGATGCAAGCAATTGATTGAACAGAAACTCGACTGGGGATCGAGTGAAACCTGGACCAGCGCCGATTTTGAGAATCTCCAGCAACGGATTCTGGACGAAACGGGTGTTTCGCTTAGCGCCAGTACGCTGCGTCGAATCTGGGGACGGGTCGATTATCAGCATATGCCTAGCGGTACTACGCTCAACACGTTGGCGCAGTTTGCCGGTTATACCGATTGGCGGCAGTTTGTCCGGTCGCAGGAAGTCAAGATTGAATCACCCATTCAATCCTTAAATCCGGTTGAAGCAATACCAGTGCCGGTGGCGTCAACCAAAGGTCCTATCAACTGGAGTAGACTAGGCTGGATTGCAGGTAGCGCGCTAGTGATTGGCTTATTAGGCATAGTGGCTTTTGAGCAGAAACATCCACAGGTGAATACCGCTCAGTATAGCTTTAACAGTAAACAACTAACCCGCACCATTCCGAACTCCGTTGTTTTCACCTACAATGCATCGGCCTCACCCACTGATTCCGTTTACATTCAGCAATCCTGGGATCAGACCCGGCGCGAGGTAGTGGCCAAAGATGGACACACGCACACGTCTATGTATTACGAACCTGGTTTTTATCGCGCGAAACTGGTTGTCGGTCATCAGATTGTTAAGGAGCATTCGCTACTTATCCCGACAGATGGCTGGCTCGGCACGATCAGTACGAAGCCTGTTCCTGTTTATCTGAAGCAGGCAGAATTTATGGGACAGAGCGAAATGCGATTACCCATCGCGAAAATTCTGGAGAAAAACCTACTCCTACAGCCGGAAGCACCCTTAGTAAAATACTTCAATGTCGGTAATTTCGATCCCGTAGATGTAACAGATTTCACCTTTAGTTGCGCTATAAAAAACGAATATGGTGAAGGAGCAGCTGCCTGCCAGTTATCGTGGATTGCGTTGATGACCAACGACATGCCCATTACAATACCGCTCTCAACAAAAGGCTGCGTAGCTGATCTGATGCTAATGAACGGATCACAGAACATTTCCGGAAAAAACACGGATTTATCCGGGTTAGGCGTCGATTTTGCAAACTGGGTACGCGTGACCTGCCACAGCGACGGTCAGAAGCTCTACTATACAGTTAATGATAAAGTGGTTTATTCGGCGGCTCTTCCGGCTAAAAAGATGGAGATTGTAGGAATCGTCTATGGATTTCGGGGAACGGGTGCAGTCAAGGATGTTTCGTTGAAAACAAAGGGCCAAGTTATATTTAAGGCGTTTTGAGGAACATAAATGAATCCGAAAAGACAACTTACATAGCGAGGCCGTAAATTTGCCAGGCAACTGAATGGATTTACGCCAAATGTTGTTAGACTATTCTTGCGTAAGCAGGCTTATAATAGCTCAAGTAACATTTTATCAAACCGATTATCGGAGGGCTTTGAACCCTTGCAGATACACTAATGAGTAAACACGGACGCATTCTGGTCGCCATGAGTGGCGGCATTGACTCTTCGCTGGCAGCGGTTATGCTGCACGAAGAAGGCTATGAGGTCATTGGCATGACTATGAAAACCTGGGACTACGCGTCGTCGGGTGGTACCAAAAAAGAAACCGGTTGCTGTAGCCTCGACAGTATTAACGACGCCCGCAACATCGCTGTTAGCCTAGGTTTTCCACATTATATTCTGGACATCCGCGAGGAATTCGGCGATTATGTAATTGATCATTTTACGGGTGAATACCTCGAAGGGCGCACCCCTAATCCCTGTGTACTCTGCAATACACACATTAAATGGGATGCTCTGCTTCGTCGGGCTGACCGGCTCGATTGCGAATTTATCGCTACGGGTCATTACGCCCACATTCGGGAAGAGAACGAGCGGTTTGTTCTTTCGAAAGGCGTCGATACGCTGAAAGATCAGTCGTACGTCTTGTGGGGTGTATCGCAGGAGAGTCTGAGTCGCACGAAACTGCCGTTGGGGCATCTCCGGAAATCCGAAATCCGCGACATGGCGAAAGAACGTGGTTTCATCGAACTGGTTACCAAATCTGAATCGTACGAAATCTGTTTCGTGCCTGACAACGACTACCGAGGTTTCCTCAAACGACGGATGCCGAGTCTGGAAGCGGAAGTAGCCGGTGGTAATTTCGTCATGGAAGGCACTGGTAAAATTTTGGGCAAACATCAGGGCTATCCGTTCTATACCATCGGGCAGCGGAAAGGGTTAGGTATGGCGTTCGGTCAACCTATGTTCGTGACCGAAATTCGGAAAGATACGAACGAGGTCGTGCTCGGCATTGACAAAGACTTGCTTCGTGATGGCATGATTGTCAGCAAATTAAATATACAAAAGTACGATCATATTGACGGTTCACTTGAAACGATAACCAAAGTTCGCTACAAAGATCCCGGCACGGCAGCTACGATTTCGCAGGCGGGTGATAAAATCGAAGTGCTGTTTCACGAAGGTGTATCGGCCATTGCGCCAGGACAGGCTGCCGTGTTTTATGAAGGCGACGATGTAATTGGGGGCGGCTGGATCATGAAAAGTTTCCGCCAGTCGGATAGTCAGCCGACCGTCTTAAGCGACACTATTACGGTCTGATTAAGTTGAATAGACGAGGGTTTCGAATTATACGAACCACTCTAGAAAAGAACCTCCTTTCCAAGTGTTGCGATAAGCACAACTTCGGAAAGGAGGTTCTTTTCTAGAGTAGCTTAAGTTAACTACTTATTAACAGATACAGAGCTTATTCGCTTAAATAGCCCACGCACCGCCCTGATTTGGCGTATTACTTTGCGTAGTTGAACCACTATCATAACGTGTACCATCCGGATTCACCCGGCTAGTTTCGTTCCAGTCTGAATCATTGGTTGTAGCGTAAGCGCCGGAATTACTAGAATTATTATCGTCGCTTTCAGAAGCCGCCCGTTGGTTGATAAACGATTCAGCGATTTGCGTCAATTTCTTATCCACATTTTTCTCCTCTTCCAGTGTCTGTTCCAGCAAGTTAGCGGCTTCACTATAACCCAGCACTTTAGCCAGTGTTACGGCCGAACCATACGCTGCAATTTCGTGGTGTTCGATTTTCTGACCAGCGATGATTAATCCGGCATCTCGGGTTAACGAACCTGATTCTGTGTCCGAAACAACTTGCTGAGCGTCATCTACCAGACCGTCAATAGCGGCACAGGTTTTATCGTCAGCCTCGGCACCAATGCTTTGGAATACACGCTCGAGCCGGGTTACCTGATTCCGGGTTTCTTCCTGATGTTGCAGAAAAGCGTTCCGAACTTCATCGGTTGTAGATGCGTCAGCTTGTTCGCCCAGCGCGTCAACAGCCTGTTTTTCGGCATAATAAATACCTTGTAATTCACTGACAAACAGTTTGTTTAATCCTTCCCGGGTATCATTGTCATTACCACCAAAAAAGTTACTGATGCTTTCTCCTAAGGATGCCATAACGTTGTTGTTTTTAAAGTTAGTTGTTGTACTACAGCCAATCATTTACCCAAAACTGTGCCATCCACTGATTCTGTGTATTTTACACTTTTCCTAGTACAGCTTGTGTTTATGTTTTTCCACAGATTTTGTAGAGTATAAGAATCGTTGCGTCCTTTATCTCCCCAAAAAGAGATGCTTTTGGCGATAACCACCAACTGATCGCATTCAATGATCAGCCAAATTGACGCTCGGACCATTAGCTAACGATTAAAAGCGGATTAAAACGGACGTGTACATTGTGGGTTGTTAATGCTGTTTTGCCGATACGGCTTTACAGATTTAGTTACAATTTAGGTTTAATACCAACGAACAACTCAACGTTTCTAACAAACACGTTTATGAAAAACTGCTTTAAAGCAATCGCCATGACTGGCGTAGTGGCTGCCGTGCTGGCTGCCTGTAAAAAGGATGATGTGCTGGAGGCCAGAGTTCCAGAAACAAATCAACAACCCACCAGCGCCCAGATTACCGGTAATGTATTTGAGCCTGCTCTGGTTGCCGCTACCGACGACCGCATTGCACAACTCAAAGTGCCTTCTGGCTTCAGTATTGCCAAATTTGCTGATCAAATGGGGAAACCGCGTCAGTTGACCGTCAGCTCAACCGGAAACGTGTACGTCACCAGTCGCGAAGCCGGAACTGTAACTTTGCTGCGCGATACGAACGGCGATGGCAAAGCTGATCAAAAACAGGTCGTTGCTACGATTAAGGGCGTTCATGGGCTAACGATTTATGCGGGTAAAATGTACCTGGTGGCAGTCAAAGAAGTGTACCGGGCCGACATCAACGCCGACGGAACGCTGGGACAGCCACAGCAACTCATTAATAATCTGCCCGACGCGGGGCAGCACCCAAACCGCACCATTGGGTTTAGTCCCGACGGATTTATGTTCCTAACTGTGGGCAGCACCTGCAACGCCTGCGCTGAGCCCAATCCCGAAAACGCAACGATTCTACGAGCAAACCCCGATGGAACGGGGCGCAAGATTTACGCTAGTGGCCTGCGCAACACCATCGGCTTCGGCTGGCACCCGCAAACAAAGGAGTTATATGGTTTCGACCACGGAATCGACTGGCTCGGCGATGATCAGCAGTCAGAAGAGCTAAATCTGATTAAAGAAGGGGCCTTTTACGGCTGGCCCTATATTTATGGCGATGGTAATTACAACCCGCACCCGCGCCCGATGGGTGATACGACCTATGCACAGATTCTGGCTAAAACAACCTTGCCAGTTTTGCAATATGATCCACATGCAGCTCCGCTTGGTATGATTTTCTACACGAGCGGCACAAGCGCAGCAAGTGGGTTCCCAACTACTTACCAGAATGACGCTTTCGTAACGATGCGTGGTTCGTGGAACCGTACGCAGCCGTCGGGTTACAAAGTAATTCGGGTTCACTTTGAAAATGGCAAACCTGTCAGCACAGACGATTTTGTAACAGGATTCCTGGTCGACAATAATCAGTCACAATTTGGTCGGCCAGTGGGTATAGCCGCTATGCCTGATGGCTCGTTATTATTCACGGATGACAACAACGGTGTAATTTACCGGGTTGCCTACCGTAAATAAAAACGTAATTAATAACCTATCTGACTAACCATCAGGTAACTGCCTCATCAAAAAAGCCACCGGCGTAGTTGAGAACTGGTTTCACAGCCGTCCTCTTATACGCTGGTGGCTTTTTGATGTTAAACGATATACTCACAGAATTAACTACAATTTTTTATAAAAATCATGCAACCGATTGCAATTGCATTGTCAATCATTATATTTGCATTAAGAAAAGTAATAATAGGACACTTCAGTGACATAATAAAGTAGGGCTGCTCCTTATCTACACGCTAATTACTTCAGCAGCCGTGATGTATTTGTAAAATCATTTGCCAACCTATACATAAATAATCTAATCACTTTTCCTCTGAGCCTATGAACAACATCCCCGAATCCACTCAATGTCAGATTATTAATCACTGACGCAATCTTTTTACAGCTGTTAAAGATACATCCAACTGCGGGTGCAATTTCTCTGCCATTTCTAAACTGACAAACCTTTATTATTATGACCAATCAACTACGGTTACATAGTTGGCTGCGTATATTTCTGCGGCCAGTCTTTTATCAGTTGCTTATTTTTTCTACGTTAATTTCAGCAGCTTTAGCCAGCCCAACTATTGCTGATCAACCAGTTACGGGTACGGTACTTGATGAAAAAGGGGGACCTTTGGTGGGTGTAAATATCCAGCTCAAAGGTACTGCGCGGGGTACTACCAGTGATGCACGTGGCACTTATCGAATTGATGTACCAAACGCGAGTGCAGTGCTGGTATTCAGCTATATTGGCTATAAACGCCAGGAAATTACAGTCGGTAATCAATCGACTATTAACATATCACTGGAGGCCGACGCCGGTTCGTTGGAGGAAGTTGTTGTGGTAGGTTATGGTACACAGAAACGCTCATCGCTGACCGGTGCCGTATCGACCGTGACGCCGAAAGAAATCACCGCTCTGCCGGTACCAAACGTGGCCTCTGCTCTTCAGGGTCGCGTGCCGGGCGTGTCGGTTGTTAACAACGGTAATCCGGGAAGCGCGCCGACCGTTCAGATTCGGGGTATCGGCTCGATCAACTACGCGTCGGGGCCGCTATACGTTATCGATGGCGTACCTACCGGCGACATTAGTAGTTTTAATAACAACGATATCGAATCGCTCGAGGTGTTGAAAGATGCTAGTTCAGCCGCTATTTACGGCTCACGGGCGGCCAACGGGGTTATCCTGATCACCACCAAGAAAGGTAGCCGTGATAGTAAAGTACGGATTACTCTGGACTCTTATGTAGGTACGCAAAGCGCCTGGCACAAAATCGACGTGCTTAACCGCGACCAGTATGTGCAGTATGCGAAGGCGCTGACCTCGGGCGCGGGTATCCCCCTACCCTCCCGGCTAAACGATCTAAATCAGCCTGTTTATGCCGGAGCAACGCAAACCTTCGCTCAAACCGAAACCAACTGGCAGAATGAGCTTTTCCGCAATGCACCCATTGCTCAGCACCAATTGTCGTTGTCGGGTGGTAACGCAATTTCGCGCTTCTTCGCGTCGGGCAGCTATTTTAAGCAGCAGGGTATTATGATCGGAACCGATTTTGAGCGTGGTACGCTGCGGATCAATTCTGACCACCAGATTGCTAAATTTTTGTCGATTGGTCAGACCTTAACCGGTTCCTACAGCAATCAGCGGGGAGAAACTACCGGCGACCGCTCGCAGCTGATGCACGCACTTCGTATGATGCCCTACTGGCCCACGACGGACCCAACTAAACCGGGTGGCTACAGTGCTCCAACGGCCGCCGACGGTTCAGACCCTGAAAACCCACTTCGTGCCCCAAATCTGGATATCACCCGGACGAAATTCCTGAAGATGTTTGCCACTTTCTACGCGGATGTGCGACTGACCAGTTTCCTGAAATACCGGTTTAACTACGGCGCTGACCTAGGCTATTCAAACGGTAGCACGTTTAACCCGATTTATAACGACGGGTACGTAACACGGGCTTCGGCTACCGTTTCGGAAACGCGCAACACGAATATTTCTCAGGTATTTACTAACCAGTTGTCGTTCGATAAGACGCTTGGCAAGCACAGCATCAGCGCGGTAGCCGCAACTGAGACTCAGAAAGTAATCAGTAATGGCATGACCGGTTCGGGTACCCGGCCTAACAACGACCTTCAGGTGATTCAGGGCGTCAGTAACCCGGCGGTAACGAGTACTCGGGGCGAAACGGATCTGATTTCATACATCGGCCGGGTTAACTACGATTACGATGGTAAGTATCTATTGAGTGCGTCGATTCGTCGGGATGGTTCGTCCTTATTTGCGCCCGGTAACAAGTGGGGTAACTTCCCCTCGGCTTCGGTAGGCTGGCGTATCAACCAGGAGAACTTTATGAAAGGTGTGCCCCAACTCTCGGAACTAAAGCTACGGGCCAGCTACGGCAAAACTGGTTTCAACGGTATCAATAATTACGCCTGGCAATCGGTGGTACAGGCAGATGCCACGGCCTATCCGTTTGGGAGTGCCAATACCCTGGGGTCGTATTTCAATGCACTGGGCAACACAAGCCTGAAATGGGAAACTACGGACATGGTTAACGTAGGGTTAGATGTTGGCTTATTTAACAACCAGATTACGTTTACCGGCGAGGTATATAATCGGTTTACGGACGGGCTGATTCTGGCTGTCCCCATTCCGAACTCGATTGGTTACTCGAACGCTCCAGTCGCCAACATCGGCAGCATGAAAAACTGGGGCTATGAATTCCAGGCCGGTTATAACTACACGAAAGGCGATTTCCGGTGGAACGTATCGGCTAACGTTGGTATAACCCGCAACCGGGTGCTGAGTCTGGCTACACCTACGGCAGCCATCTACGCTGGTCTGAACGCTGACTACGGCGGGTTCGACATTACCAAAACCGAAGTTGGTCAGCCGATTCAATCGTTCTACGGCTGGAAAGTGGACGGTATTTTCCAAAGCCAGGCGGAGATTGACAAATTCAACGCCATCGATGGTAACGATAAGACGCTCTATCAGGACAAAGCGGCTCCCGGCGATATTCGGTTTAAGGACATCAACGGCGACGGTAAAATCGATGCTAATGACCGGACTTACTTAGGAAGCTACCTACCTAACTTCAATTACGGCGCTAACTTTACGGCTAATTACAAAAACTTCGACTTCACGCTGTATCTGCAAGGTACTGCCGGCAACAAGATTTACAACGGAACGAAAGTTGTGACTCAAGGGATGCTGCGGCTATTCAACGCTGGCCCAGCCGTACTGAACGCCTGGACGCCTACGAACACGAATACGGACGTACCGCGGGCCGTTAGTGGCGACCCCAACAACAACAGCCGTACGTCGGACCGCTTTATCGAGGACGGTTCCTACATGCGGGTTAAAAACCTGACCATTGGCTATACGATTCCGGCTAAAGTGCTGGGTAGCTTAACCAACAATGTGGTTAACAAAGTTCGGGTGTACGTATCGAGCCAAAACCTGCTAACCCTAACCAAGTACACGGGTTACGATCCCGAAATAAATTCCCGCAATGGAACCCTGCTGCGGAGTGGTATCGATTACGCGAACTACCCGCAGGCACGTACCTTGCTGGCTGGCCTTCAGCTTACGTTTTAATCCATTTTCGTACGATCTCAAACCTCGTCTTTATCTATGAAAAGGCAATATTTTTTAGTCGGTGCTTTGCTGTTTGGCTTAACATTCGGGTGTAATGAAAAAAGCCTGGATCAACTAAATCCCAACGCGGTTACTACCGATAGTTACTTCAAAACAGACGTGCAGATTCGGAGCGCTATTAACGGGGTCTACGCGTCGCTCCAATCAACGAACCTGGTGGCACGGGAGTGGTTTTTTCTGGAAGACATGCGTTCTGACGATGTATCCTCTGGTGGTGGCCAGCTCGAAACTCCTCGAAACCAGTTGCTGACGGGTGTTCACGATACGGGTAATTCGGTGGTAGGGTCCGTCTGGACGGGCGCTTACCGCACGATTCACCGGGCGAACGTGGTCATCGATAAGGCCGCAGCGGCTACGGGCCTAACCCCGGCGGTCGCTACTCAGGCAGTCGGTGAAGCTAAGTATTTGCGGGCTTGGTCCTATTTCGAACTGGTTAGCCTGTGGGGAGCTGTTCCGCTCTACAAAAACTATGTTACGTCGCTGGCGGGGGCCGCGGCCCGTTCGCCGGAGGCCGATGTGTATGCGTTTATCGTGGCCGATCTGAAAGCCGCTCAGGATGCGCTGCCTGCTACCTACGATGCCTCCAACCAGGGCCGGGCTACCAAAGGGGCCGCTCAGATGTTGCTGGCTCGGGTGTATATGCAGCAAGGCGATTATACCAACGCCAAAACCGAACTTCAGAAAGTCATTAGTTCCGGCCAGTATTCATTGGTCGATGAATACAATGACAATTTCACCGAAGAAGGCGAGTTTAATAAGGAGTCGATCTGGGAGATAAATTTCTTACCATCGGGCGGTACGTTCAACTGGAATGGCGATGCCGATGGCGCTTCGGCGGGCGAAGAAACCGTGCGGACGCAGGAATATTCGGGCATCGGCTGGCGCAACATCATTCCATCGAACAGCCTGCTGGCCGAGTTTGAAAAAACCAGCAAAGGTGACGCTAAGACTGATCCGCGCTACGCTAAATCATTCTACACCACGGGCGATAAGTACAACAGAGACCAGAGTGTATTAACCGATGCCCAGCAGAACGGCTTTAGCTCGATGGTTGATGGCAAGGAGCAGAAGGTAAGCTGGCGGAAGTTTACGCTGATGTACAAAGCGGGCGTTTCAACAACGGGTGGTATTAACCAGCGGATTATGCGCTACGCCGAAACCTTGCTGGCAATGGCCGAATGCGAAAACGAACTGGGGAACACGGCCAGCGCCGTTACGTACCTGAACATGATTCGGAATCGCCCCAGCGTGGCTATGCCAGCCTACCCAACGGCGAAATATCCGGTGTCGACTAAAGAGCAGGTGCTGGCGGCCATTATGCACGAACGGCGCGTTGAGCTGAACGGTGAAGAGATTCGGAACCGGGACATTCTGCGCTGGCGGAAGCAGGGTAAGCTGACCGCCGAGCCGATCTCATATTTCCAGAAGGGCAAGCATGAACTGTTGCCAATCCCTCAGCAGGAAATCGACAATAATCCAAACGTCGGCCTGAAAGGGCAAAATCCTGGTTACTAGCCGAATTGGAGCGGCCCGTGCGTTAAAATGAAGAATGGATAATGACCATGAAAATTCAGTCATTATCCATTCTTCATTTTACATTATTCATTTACTTTATCCTTATGCAACAAAAACGGTTTTGGCTACTTGGGCTAACGCTACTCAGCAGTTTTCTGACGGCCTGTCACCAGACCTCCTCTACCCTTTTTGAGCAACTTCCTAGCAGCGAAACTCACATCACGTTTGCCAACAATCTAACACCAACTGAACAATTGAATGGCTTCACCTTTACTAATTTCTATAACGGTGGGGGCGTCGCGGTTGGTGATATAAATAATGACGGCTTTACAGATGTGTTCTTCACCGGCAATCAGGTCAGTTGCCGTCTGTATCTGAACCAGGGCGGCTCAACGAAAGACGCGTTCTCGTTCGAAGACGTTACCGAATCCGCCGGACTGACCACCGACCGTTGGTGTTCGGGGGTCGTGATGACCGACATTAATCAGGATGGCTGGCTCGATATTTACATTTCGGTAGCGAGTCATTCCGCGCTGCATCAATCGGAGAATTTACTTTTTGTTAATCAGGGGCTTAAGGCGGGGAAACCTGTTTTCAAGGAAATGGCCAAAGCCTACGGTCTGGCCGATCCTGCCTTTACCACCCAGACCGCCTTTTTCGATTATGACCTCGACGGCGATTTAGACGCCTTTCTACTTAATACCGCGCCCGATTTTCAGAACCCCACCCACGTCCGGCCAGTAATATCAAACGGTACGCATCCCGGCACGGGCAAACTGTATCGTAACGAGGGGGTTGGAGACGACCGTCATCCGGTTTTCAAAGACGTTTCGCAGCAGGCGGGCATAACGTATGATGAACTTGGCCTGGGTCTGGTTATCAGCGATTTCAACAAAGATGGTTACCCGGATATTTACTGCTCGAATGATTTTAGCAGCAGCGATATTCTTTATCAGAATGACGGAAATGGCCATTTTACCAACGTCATTAAACAGGCCACAACCCACACCAGCATGTATGGTATGGGCGTCGATGCGGCCGACCTGAACAACGACGCCCGGCCCGACCTGATGCAGTTAGATATGCTGCCTCAGGAAAACAACCGACTCAAAATGATGCTCGGCGGACAGGATTACGACCGCAAAGAAATGAGCGTTTCGCCCCTCTACGGGGCCCAGATGCAGTATATGCGGAATATGTTGCAGATGAATGTGGGGGAACGGGCAGAGGGAATAGGGGTAAGGGCAGCGGGTGAGACCACAACATACTCTGTACCCAATGCCCGTTTTCCTCACCCCCATGCACCCACCCCCCTCTTCTCCGAAGTTGGTCTGATGGCGGGAGTGGCGCAAACGGACTGGAGTTGGGCAACGCTTTTGGCCGACTATGACAACGACGGCTGGCGGGACATGTACATTACAAATGGCTACCGCAAAAACGTTACGGACCGCGACTTCATCACGTTTACAGAAGATTTCTCCGGCTTCGGCACGACCGAATACAACACGAAAAAACGGCTCGAATTGCTGGATAAAGTGCCTGAAATTCCGCTGGCGCATTACGCTTTCCGCAACGCTGGTGACGGTTCATTTACCGACGTATCCAGCCAATGGGGACTTAATGCCAAATCATACGCCAACGGCGCGGCCTACGCCGATTTCGACCACGACGGCGACCTTGATCTGGTAATTAATAACGTTGATGGTGAAGCCCTTATTTACCGCAACCGAAGCCGCGAACAGAGTCCTACTCAGCATTACTTAACCATCAGATTACAGGGTGATTCGGCTAACCGTCAGGGCATCGGCGCAGCCGTAACGCTTTGGTCAGGAGGAGGCATGCAGTACGGTGAACTATCGGTGGTAAGGGGGTATTTGTCCTCTACTGAGCCGACGTTGCATTTTGGGTTAGGAGCAAAAAATCGAATTGATTCTCTACGCATCGAATGGCCGGGCGGACGAGTCGAAACAAAACGAAATTTGCCCGTTGACCAGACAATTACGCTGTCATATAAGCAAGCTCTCACAACTAAAGCGACCGCGACCGATCCGTCAAACCCGCTGTTTACGGACGTAACCGATAACTATCTCATTGATTTCAAGCATCGTGAGTCGGATTATGTGGATTTCAAGCAGACGGCCGCTATGCACAAAATGCTGTCGCGCTCCGGCTTTGCGCTAGCGGTTGGTGACGTCAATGGCGATGGACTGGACGACTGCTTTGTAGGAGGCTCCTATCGAGGCAGCCCGGCGAGCCTGTTCTGGCAAACAGCTGCGGGTAGTTTCGTCAAAAAATCGTTTCCGATTCAGATAGATCAGGAAGCGGCTGATGCCTTATTTTTCGATGCCGATGGCGATACTGACCTGGATTTGTATGTGGTTTATGGTAGCAATGAACGTCCTGTCACCGAAAAAGCCTTTTACCAGGATCAGCTATACCAGAACAACGGTAAAGGCGATTTCAGCCCGGCTCCTCCCGGCACGTTACCCGATGTATCCGGTAGCGGCTCCTGCGTGGTGGCCAACGATTTCGACCATGACGGCGATCTTGATTTATTTGTCGGTGGACGGCAGATTCCTGGTCAGTACCCCCTCCCTGCCCGAAGTTATTTACTCCGTAATGACCGGTCGGCGCAGGGTAATCGCTTTACAGATGTGACGCAGCAATTGTGTCCCTCGCTCCTAAAAGCCGGTATGGTTTGCTCAGCACTCTGGTCCGATTATGATAAGGACGGTTGGGACGATCTGGTCCTGGCAGGCGAATGGATGCCCATAACATTCTACAAAAATAATCGAGGGAAATTGGCCGCTTCGCCCCTCTCAATTCCCTCCTCAACAGGTTGGTGGAATAGTTTGGTGCAGGGTGATTTCGACCACGACGGTGACCTGGACTACATTGCCGGGAACGAAGGGTTAAATACGCTGTACCGCGCGTCAGTGGAGGAACCAGTCAAAATTGTTGCTAAGGATTTTAATAACGACGGCACGATGGACCCACTTATGGGTTATTATATCCATGGCATTTGTTACCCCGCCGTACCTCGCGATGCACTAAATCAGCAGGTTATTCAGTTCCGGCGGAAATATCAAAAGTTCGCCGATTATGCCAGCGTCACCTTCGATGAATTGCTAACCAGCGACGACCTCAGGGACGCTTATCAGGCGCAGGCAACCTATTTACAAAGTGCTTATATCGAAAATCAGGGTGCGGGAAAATTCGTTATCCATGCCTTACCTCGAATGGCTCAAGTGGCACCCGTTTTCGGAATCGTCGTACACGATTTTAACGGCGACGGTCATCTGGATGCCGTGTTAACGGGTAATTTCTATCCTAATGAAGTAAACATGGGTCGTGAAGATGCGTCGCTCGGAACAGTGCTTCTGGGCGATGGGCGGGGACATTTCAAACCGCTTAACCCAGCAGTCAGTGGCTTAATGATTCGGGGTGATATGCGATCATCGGTGCTTATGAAAAGTAAAAATAAAGACATGCTGTTAGTCACGGCGGTCAATTCGCAAGGCTTGCGGCTGAATCGGTGTTTACGATAGTTTGCGACAGGATTAACGGGATTTGCATGATTTCTAAAGACTTGCATTGAAAGCCCGATCGCTCATCTTATAAATCCCGTTAATCCTGTCAAAAAGATTTAATATGAAACGAATAATCTTACTCAGTACCCTCATTCTGGCGAACACGTTAACGTTCTCCCAAAACGCTACCGTCTGGAACGGTAAAAAATGCGCTGTGGCGCTGACTTACGACGATGCGTTAGACGTACATCTGAATAACGTAGTACCCGTTCTGGATTCGCTGGGGTTGAAAGGAACCTTTTATGTGTCAGGCATTTTCCAGGGGTTCTTCAATAACACAAAACGCTGGAAAGCAGTCGCCGATCGTGGGCATGAACTGGCAAACCATACGCTGTTTCATCCATGTGCGGGCGATAAACCCGGTCGAAGTTGGGTCAGTCCTGATTACGACATGAGCAAGTATACCGTCAAGCGCATGACGGACGAAATCCGTATGAACAATGTAATGCTCAACATCCTCGACGGGCAAACGGCGCGCACTTTCGCTTACCCTTGTGGTGATACTAAAATTGGCGGTGTTGAATATTATAAGCTGGTTGAAAACGATTTTGTGGCCGCGCGTGGCACAACGAGCGAAATGAAGAGGCTAAACGAGCTCAACTTCGCTGATATCGGTTCTTACGCCATTAACGGGCAAACCGGTGAGCAGATGATCGAGCTGGTGAAAAAGGCGCAGGAAACAAATTCGATGCTGGTCTTTCTGTTTCACGGCGTGGGCGGTGATCACTCACTAAATGTGGCGCTACCCGAACATAATAAACTAGTCCGCTACCTGAAAGAACACGCAGCCGATGTCTGGACAGCCTCCTTTCTCGACATTGCGCGGTATGCGAAGAGTCAGCAGACAAAACAGAAATAAGGCTATTCATGAAGACTCAGCTTTTATTTATCGTTTTTATTGGTTGCGCCCTTAATTGCATCGCCCAACGGGTAGCCATTCAGCAGGCTGAGTCATCACCGCAAAGCCGGTATGCAGCAGGCCAACTTGCCCACACCCTTACTGGCCAGAAATATATCGTCCAGTCAACAACCACGGGAGCAGCCTATATAATACGACTGGCACCGACCCAGGATAAGCTAGGAGCGGAATCGTATAGAGTTGACCGGCAAGGAACTCAGATTACTATAACCGGAGGTGATAAGAGAGGGCTCATTTATGGCGTCCTTGCCCTGGCTGAAGATGTGCAGAATGGCGTTTCGCTGACTAAAATTGGCCCTCGCCAAGAGCAGCCGCATTTACCGATGCGTGCCATTAAGTTCGATTTACCCTGGGATACGTATCGGCACAGCGACGCTCTTGATCTGCATTACGACACTTGCCGCGATACACTCTACTGGAAAGCATTTCTGGATATGATGGTTGCAAATCGATTCAATTCGCTAAGTCTATGGAATTTGCATCCATACACATTCATGGTCCGTCCTACAAATTTCCCGGCGGCCACGCCTTTCAACGATCAACAAATGAAGGAGTGGCAAACCTTATTCCATGCAATTTTCCGGATGGCGGCCGAGCGGGCAATTGATACGTATCTTGTCCCGTTCAACATCTTTACCAGCCCCGAATTTTCGAAAGCCTACAATGTTAATCCGAAGCTGAATAACCTAGAACATCATCATTTTATCGACGGCGATACCTCAGCCATTGTCAAACGATACACCCGCGAGTGCGTTACACAGGTGCTTCAGGAGTACCCTGAACTAACCGGCTTTGGCTTAACGCTAGGCGAGGCAATGGGCGGTATGACACCCCAGCAGCGCGAAGACTGGATGAAAGCCACTATCATTGACGGCATGCGGCTGGCTGGACGAAAAACTAAACTTATTCACCGAATTCCGTTTTCCAGTACAACTGGTTCGCTGGGGATAACCAGCGTCGATACCGAAAAACTGACCCGCAAATCCATTGAAAGCGAAGCGGCCTTACCGTTTATAGAAGCGCCGATCTGGGCAGATTTGAAATACAATTGGTCGCACGCGCACTCAACGCCCACCCTAGTGAAAGTGCATGGCGGTAAACTCTTCGACACCTATTTTAAACCGACACCAACGACATACAAAATCACCTGGACGGTTCGTAATGAAGATTTTTTCTGTCTGCGCTGGGGCGTTCCTAGTTTCGTTCGGGCGCACATTGCCGCCAATAATCAGCCGTATATGGGCGGTTACTTTCTGGGTTCGGAGACATACATTCCTGCTAAAGATTATTTTACTACTCCCGGCGGGCCGGTTAACTGGAAATATGCGTTTGAGCGGCAATGGCTTTTCTACAAAATTTGGGGCCGGTTAACGTATAATCCAACTACGCCCGATGCTACCTTCAAAGCAGAGTTTATTCGGCGTTATGGACCATCGACAGCTCCATTGCTGGAAGCCTACGCGCTGGCATCAGCTACTCCGCTGCGGCTGGCGTCAGACTTTGATTTTACGTGGGATTTTTCGCTCTATAGCGAGGGTATGATGGGGTTCGACGCGAATAAGAATGTTTCCTATATTTCGGTTAAACAGTTACTTACCCAAGCTACCCTGGATCCGAATTATGTATCAGTCAGTGATTATGTAAAACTAACGGCTGCTGGCGAATCAGTTGGACCGGAGAAAATCACGCCCCCCAAATTGACTGCAATGCTGGAAACCAATTGCCAGAAAGCGTTGCAACTGGTGCAACCGATTAACACCTCAGCGAATCGATCGCTCTTCTACGAAGTAGCGGACGTAAAAGTCTGGGCAAATCTGGGACTTCATTTTGCCGAAAAAGTAAAAGGCGCCGTTGCCCTGCAAACCTACCGCACTACCGGCAATGAAACCATGAAACAGGCCGCTATTCAGCACCTGAAAGCCGCTCTTCGTTATTGGGATACCGTCGTTGCTATCACCCGACCGATTTATAACGATATGCCACTGGTGCATCTAACCGAGCAGAAAGGGTCTACCTGGGCTGAAAATAACAAACTCCGCTTTCACTGGGAGAAACTCCGCGTTGATGTAGCAAACGATATTGACTTTGCGGACAAAACACAGCCGATAAAGTAATCAAATCTGGCATCAAGCGATTAGGCTGATTTATGGACAGAAATAGCCCATAAATCAGCCTAATCTATTTTATCGTTGCCGAAAATTTTTAGCAAAAAATCCGTAGGTAATTTCACTTAAACGTATTGCTGGCCTTGTAAAATTCAATTTTTCAAAAAAAAAGTTAAAAAATGACTAAGTGTTTTTTGTCGGCTTAATCGTCTTCGTATAAAATGGCTCTTCCGGGAAATGACGATTCTGGCAATCAGACAACGTTACCTAAGAAGACTAACTGTACCCTATCACCTTCTTCTTTAACCAACGACAATGGGACAAGTCCAACAGCTCGCTAATTCTCAAAAGATCGGTAAGTCACCTGTTTGGGGAGTAGAAGAAATTAGTAATTCATATACAGGTAAGCCAGATTGGGATACTGAATTATTTATTAAGAAAACATTTGAGCAAAACGTCGATGCAGGTATTAGCCTCTTGTTCCGACAATACTATTCGGTGCTGTGCAGTCATGCCGTGCGGTACGTCTCCTCAAAAGTGGTAGCGGAGGATATCGTCTCGGATATTTTCTACGAGTTCCACGCTGAATCGCGGTACAAGACTGTCACTACGTCGTTCCGGGCCTACCTGTTTACTGCGGTTCGTAATCGTGCGTTCGATCACGTGCGGGCCGAAATGCGGCAAAGTCTGTCGTTGGATACTGCCGAAACTATTCCGGCGCATATCACCCAAAGTCCGGATTCCATCACGCAGTACGAAGAGCTGTATCACGACGTCGAGAATGCGATTAACGATATGCCATTAAAACGGCGGCAGATTTACGTGATGCACCGTTTCGAGGGGAAGAAATATCAGGAAATCGCCGACGAACTTAACCTATCCCTCCGCACTATTGAAGCCCATCTGTATCAGGCTATTCATCAGATTCGTAACACGCTTAAAGGCAAGTGGCTGCTGTTGATCCTCCTGGCTGGTCAATTATTGTGAATTACACCTGATTAACAAACGAATAGAACCGCAGACCGGGCAGGTTCTATTACAAATAATCTGGTACTGACTAGGTGTTTTTCGGGCGTGAAACCGTCCTGTTGCTACGAACAAGTCTACTCATGAAAACGCAGGTATCGACAGAATTTCTAAACAATTACTTTGCCGGGCAGGCCACCGCTCTGCAAAAGCAGGTAATTGACGAGTGGTCAAAAGATGAACAAAACCGGGAGATCTTTTTCGAATGTCTAGCCACTTGGGAAGTCCAGAATATGCAATTCACCGCCGACGTAGATGCGGCTAAAAAACGCCACCAGCAACGCATTATCCAACAAGCTACACATACCACCGAAACCTTCCCTTTTATACCATCCAACGACTCGGTTAAACAGCCTTTTTTTAGAATAACCTGGTTTGGCTGGCTGATTGCCGCGTCGGTCAGCGGACTTCTACTGCTTACCGGCATTGCTTTCAAAAACCAGTTTCTATACACAACCTACCGCACCGCTTTCGGCGAAACGCGAGCCTTTCAACTGGCCGATGGTAGCCAGGTTACGCTTAATGCCAACTCGGCCTTACGCGTGCCTCGCTTTAGTTTTGGCCACAAAACCCGCCATGTAGTACTAGCTGGGGAAGCTGAATTTTCGATCAAGCACACGCCTGATAACCAACGATTTGTAGTAGAAACGGCTCAGAATTTCGAGGTTGTTGTGCTGGGAACTGAATTTGTGGTGAACACTCGCGATCATGGAAAAAAGGTGGTGCTGAACAAAGGGAAAGTACAGCTTCTCTACCAGGAAGGCCAGACCAGCCGAAAACTGACCATGAAGCCGGGTAATCTGGTAACCTTCGATCAGAAAGGGCACGTTAGTCTGAGGCAAACCCAACATCCACAGAATTATGCGTCCTGGAAAAGCCATCGGTTTGTATTTGAGCAAACGACCTTAACCGAGCTGCGTTATCTTTTTGCCGAAAACTATGGATTACAGCTTCAGATTCCAGACAGGGAATTAACGGATTGGACCATCTCAGGGGCATTTACAGCCAACAACGCCGACGAACTTATCGACATTCTGTCCAGCGCTTCTAACCTCACTTACCACCGACAAGGCAATACCATTGTCGTCTCGCAGGAGCATTAAATAAACCCTTACTACATATGGATAAAATAGTACGTGTTCTGCTCCTCTTTGGGGCAGTGATGGGGGAAGTACAACCCAATTTTGCCCAAATATTGGCCAGGGCGCAGCAGGTTCAGTCTACGGAGATGGTGATGGCATTGCCCCGCCAACCAGTTGATATTTCTGTACAGGGTGCCGTAGCCGACGAAAAGGGGGAAGGACTACCCGGCGTTAGTATTGTGCTGAAAGGAACGCAACGCGGCACTACGACTGACGCTAACGGGCGTTTCAGACTTGATGTTCCCGACGCTTCGTCTACACTGATTTTCAGCTTCGTTGGCTATACGTCCAAGGAAGTAACAGTAGGCAATCAACGTACGATCAATGTCACGCTAGAATCTGATAATAAGACGCTTAGTGAGATTGTCGTTATCGGGTACGGCGCTATCGAGAAGAAAGACCTGACGGGTTCAGTAGCTTCTGTCGGTAGCAAAGCCATTCAGGAATTGGCCGTACCGCGCGTCGATCAGGCACTGATGGGGAAGATTGCGGGCGTGCAGGTGAAACCGGTTTCAGGTGAACCGGGCGGAGCTCCGCAAATCCGCATTCGGGGCGTCGGCAGTATTTCGGCGGGCGGCAGTCCGTTGTATGTGGTCGATGGCTTTCCGGTGTCCAGTATCCAGACCCTCAACCCGAACGACGTGGAAACCATCGACGTGCTGAAAGATGCTTCGGCTACTGCCATTTACGGTTCGCGGGGTTCCAATGGCGTTGTGATAATCAATACCAAACGGGGAAAATCGGGTAAAGCGACCGTCAATTTTAACTATCAGTTCGGCTTCCAGAAAATCGCTAAGCGACCCGTGCTACAAACTGGTCTGGAAGAAGCACAGCACTATTACGACGGCGTTCGAAACCGAAATCTCGACGAAGGCAACGACGTTTCCGGCGATCCACTTAAATGGAAGGCTCCCGTTCCGCAGACGATTCTGGATGTACTGTCTGGAAAACTTACGACGAATGAAGACCCGCTGGACGCGATTTTGCGCACGGCTCCCCAGCAACAGTATCAGTTAACGGCGTCGGGTGGCAGCGATAATATCCGTTATGCGCTGAGTGGCGAATTTTTCAACCAAGATGGGATTATTACCAACACCAACTTCAAGCGTTATTCAGTACGGGCAAACATCGACGCCAAGCTGTCGCCCAAGTTCTCGCTGAAAGTAAACCTGAACCCGTCCTACACTGACAAAACTAATGTGGGGGGCGCTGGTGCGGAGGACTTGACGACCTATTCCGACATCACGAACAACCCGCTTTATAATGCGCTGGTTATCCCTCCTTACCAATCGTTGTTTAACCCAGATGGTACTTATTATCCGTTTGGTAATGGTCTGGATGCGGTGGTTACCAGTAAGAATCCGTTGGCCCTGGCTAATGAGATCAAAGGTAGACAGAAAGGCACCGGCTTTCTGGGTAATACCATATTAGAGTATTCTATCCTGAATAATCTGAAAGTCAATGTCATGCTGGGTATTAACCTCATGAATATTAAAGGAAGCTATTTCAAGCCTCAACTACCTGCTTTCCTGAACGAACTGGCGTCGGGTACCGACAATGCCTCCCAGCGGTTAAACTGGATTACGGAAACCACGCTGAACTACACAAAAAGTGTTGGTAAACACAACTTTACTGGCTTGCTCGGTTACACGACCCAGCGCGAAACACTGGAGTCCAACACCCTGACCAGCAACAAGTATCCTAATAACTTGGTCCCGACACTAAGCGCCGTGAGTGGCATTCTGACCGGCGGGTCCTCCAACATAGCGGAGTGGTCGTTACTGTCGTATCTCGGTCGGGTTAACTATAATTTCAACAGCAAATATTATGTAACAGCATCGGTTCGGACGGATGGCTCGTCGCGATTTGGATCGCAGAATAAGTATGGCGTTTTTCCCTCCTTCGCGCTGGCATGGCGGATTTCGGACGAGAACTTCATGAAAGATCTCCGGGCGGTGAACGAGTTGAAACTGCGGGCCAGCTATGGCAAAACCGGGAATAACAACATCGGTAATTACGACCACCTAGCAACGATCAACTACGAGAAATACATACTGGGTAATACCGGCGTTGGTGGGTATTCACCCGGTCGGCTTGCCAACCCAAACCTGACCTGGGAAACTCAGCAACAAGTTAACGTAGGGGTCGATGTTAGTTTCTTCAACAATCGGGTAGCCCTGACATTGGATCATTTCCGGTCGAAAAATACGGACCTGCTGCTGAATGTGAACATCCCGGATATTACTGGTTTCAACACGGCGTTGCAGAACATTGGCGAGGTAAAAAATACGGGTTGGGAAATTACGCTGAACACCGTTAATACGCAGGGCGCGCTGAAATGGCAGACCGGGCTTAACTTCTCGACCTACAAAAACGCCGTCGTTCGGTTAGGGCCTTCAGGCGACCCCATTATTTCGGGTGGCAACATCACCATGATCGGGCAACCGGTTGGGATGTTCTACGGCTGGCTGGCCGACGGCATTTTCAAAACGAAAGCCGAACTGGATAAAGGGCCGCTCTGGAATCCGGGTGGCCGCGATGCATCACGCGTAGGCGACGTTCGGTTCGTGGATGTCAGCGGCCCCAACGGTACACCGGATGGGGTAATTAACAGCTTCGACAAAACGGTTATGGGTTCACCCTATCCAGATTTTTACTATGGCATGACTAACAACCTGTCGTACAAAAACTTCACGCTGAGTGTCAGTCTGCAAGGCGTCCACGGTAACAGTGTGTTGGCATTATCACGAGAGCAGTTAGCGAACGACCGTGCCCGTTTCCGGCAATATGCATTCATGAATAATTACTGGAAATCGGAGTCTGATCCGGGTAATGGCTACTCCGTCAGGCCAAACGATGTGCCGACGGGTAACTTCCGTGGAACCTATAGCCAGCGTTGGCTCGATACGGGTGCCTACCTACGGATTAACAACATTGCGTTTGGTTATGCCCTGCCGGATGATGTTGCGAAACGACTGCGGCTCAGCTCCGTACGGTTGTCGGTTACGGCCAGCAACCCGTTCCTGATCACCAAATTTGTGGGCTTCAATCCGGATGTTAGCAGGACCGACAGTCCGCTGACGCCGGGCAATGAACGGTATGATTACCCAACCGCGAAAAACATAATTTTTGGTATAAATCTGGGCTTCTAACCTTTCTAATACAGATGAAAAAAACAGTTTCCATCATAGCCCTGGTGACGCTGCTGATAACGTCCTGCCGACAGAATTTTATCGAGATCTTACCAGTCGATACGGTAACCGTTGATGTGCTGTATAAAACCGATAAAGATTTCCAGGATGCGATAATCGGTATTTACGGCATCTACCAAGATCAGTATGCGAACATGTATTATTTTGGCGACATCCGCGCCGATGATACGTGGGATGAATTAGTGAAAGGTACGGCGGGTGCTGTCGATAATTTCACCCTATCCAACGACGATGCGTTGTTGATTAATACCTGGCGGAATTATTATAAAGCCATTACGCGGGCGAATACGTTGCTGGAAAAAATCAACGCAGCCGATGCCGCCATTATTACAAACAAAAACCGACATGTTGGCGAAGCCGAATTTTTACGGGCACTGGCGTACTTTGATCTGGTACGAATTTTTGGCGATGTACCGCTGGTTACCAAGTCATTAAGCATCGACGAATCCTATAAAACTGTCCGCGAAAAAGTCGATAAAATCTACGACGAGGTAATCATCAAAGATCTGCTTGATGCAGAAGCCAAACTACCCGCCAGCTACTCGGGTGCCGAGGTCGGGCGGGCTACGAAAGGAGCCGCCAGAGCCCTGCTAGGGAAAGTGTACCTGACCCGGAAAGACTTTGTCAAGGCGGAAGCTAAATTTCAGGAGGTAACAACGATGGGTTACGCGTTGCTACCAAACTGGGCCGATTTGTGGGATTATACCAAGAACGAACACCACAGCGAGTACATTTTCGACATCGAATACGAGCAGGGATTAGGTACAGAAGGCAGCATTTTCACGAACCGATTTACGCCTAAAGTCACCTCACTGATTGCTTTTTTTGGAATTGCCGGTTCCGCTGACGACCAAAATACTCCCCATCAGATGCTTTTCGATCTGTTTGAGGCCAAGGACAAACGGAAAGATATTACGGCGACCAAGGGCTATACCGATGCGACGGGCAAATTTATTCCACTGCTGGTTTCCTCCAACAATATGTCGGCTTATACCCGCAAATACATTACGAAGATCACAACGGCCAACGATAGTCCAGCCAACTGGAAAGTCATTCGCTACGCTGATGTGCTGCTGATGTATGCCGAGGCCTTGAACGAAAACGGTAAAACGACGGCGGCTCTCCCCTTTCTGAATCAGGTTCGTACCCGCGCTGGCATCGACGCATTACCCACCCAAACTCAGACGCAACTCCGCGATCAAATCGTGCTGGAGCGTCGCCGGGAATTAGCCTATGAGGGTCATCGCTGGTTTGACTTAACCCGTACCGGGCAGGCTTACACAGTGATGCAGAAATACGGCATGAAACCTCACATGACTGTTTTTCCAGTACCGCTGGCGCAGGTTCAGTTAATTAACAATCGCACTATATTTCCCCAGAATCCGGGATATGATTGATTGTAGATGATGTCGGTGGTGTCAGGTTCTCAAACCTGACACCACCGACAAATATACTTCAAAAAAATCTTAACCTTTTTCCCATCAAAAAACCGAACTTATGAAGACGACAAAAACGATTCTTTCAATTCTTGTAGGCGCTTCAATTTTTATATCTGCTACAGCCTGGATATCTTCCACAAAAGATAATATTACACCTAATGCTGCGAAACCAGCGCCGAAAGTTCAGCGACTATTGTATGTGGTTACGCCTGGTATTCGTAACTATTTAGGCTACGGCGGGCACGGCATTCAGGTTTTTGATATTGATAACAACCATAAGTTCGTCAAATTCATCAAAACTCCCGGTGGCATAACAAAAAAAGGCTTACCGTCCAATGTGAAGGGAGTTGATGTGAGTCTGGCCACCAATTGTATTTATATCAGCACTCTGGAAGCTATTCAGTGTATTGACTTAACCACTGAAAAAACGCTGTGGGAGAAACCATACGAAGGGGGCGTCGACCGCATTTCTATTTCGCCTGATGGTAAGATTATTTATGCGCCCTCGCTCGAAAAAGAATTCTGGAATGTATTGGACGCCAAAACGGGAGAAATCATCAAAAAAATTGTCACGAATTCCGGTTCGCACAACACTATTTATGGTCCTGACGGAAACTTCGTTTATCTGGCTGGTTTGAAGTCAACGATGCTAAATGTAGCCGACACAAAAACGCATACGGTTACAAAACAAGTTGGTCCATTTGCTGCTGATATTCGGCCCTTTACAATTAATGGATCGCAGACGCTCGTTTACGTGAATGTGAATGGTTTACTTGGGTTCGAAATTGGCGATCTTGTGACGGGTAAATTCCTGCATCGTGTTGTTGTCGAAGGCTTTAATATGGGGGAAGTTAAACGGCACAGCTGCCCCAGCCACGGCATTGGTATGACACCCGACGAAAAAGAAATCTGGCTATGCGACGGGGCTAATAATCGGCTGCACATTTTCGATAACACGGTTATGCCACCGGTTCAGAAAACAACGGTTATGCTTAAAGATATGCCCGGCTGGATTACTTTCAGCCTTGATGGTAAATATGCCTATCCGTCCACTGGTGATATTATCGACGTAAAAACACGCAAAATCGTTGCCTCGCTGGAAGACCAGGATCATAACGACGTGCAGAGCGAAAAAATGGTCGAAATCCATTTCAGCGGTGGTAAACCGGTTGCTGCCGGTGATCAGTTTGGTCTTGGGCAAGTGAAGAAAGCAAATAAGAATTAATTTTTTAATCGGACCGGCGAACCGGCGCAAAGAGTGCGAAGGAACCGCAAAGATTGCGGAGAAAATTGCACTCTTTGCGATTAAAAAGTAATATGAATAATTCATTCCCTCGTCTACTACTTGCTGCATTACTAATCAGTTTTTCAGCAAAAGCCCAGTCAGATAACACCTGGACTGGCAAAAAAGCAGAACAATGGTTCAAAAGTCTGGAGTGGTTAAATGGCTTACCCGCTAAACCAGCCGATGGAATCAACGTAGATGAATTTGCCAGGCAATATCATGGCAATAAAGCAGCCTGGGATAAAGCGTTTGCATTTTTGAAAAATACAGATTTTACGCGGCTTCGGCCTGGTAAATATCCCATCGATGACGAAACTGTGTACGCTACGATTAGCGAAGCGCCACCGCGTGAAATTTCCAATACAAAATTCGAATCTCACCTTAAATATACTGACATCCATTACGTCATAAAAGGCAAAGAGCAGATCGGTATTGTTCCCGTCGATAAAGTAAAAGGAGCTGTAAATCAGCAGTACGATACAGATAAAGACATTGGCTTTTATACCTCCGACGAAGGAAAATTTTACGTTCTCGAACCAGGTCTTTTTTTCATCGCTACGCCCAAAGAAGCGCATAATCCCAGCAACAAAGTAGAGGGAGTCGATGGCGAAAAAAAGGTGGTGGTGAAAGTGAGAACCATTCCGTAATGTAATACCTAACTCATGCAATTAGTTTTTTTAGATGTCAAAACCGTTGGGGACGTACCGAATCTGAATTTATTGGAAAAATTTGGTCAGGTAACCTATTACCAAACCACACAGCCAGAGCAGACACTGGAGCGAATAAAAGACGCGGATATTGTCATCACAAATAAGGTAGTTCTGAATAACTCCATTATTGAGCAGTCGCCGAAGCTGAAATTAATCTGCATTGCTGCAACGGGTACTAATAATGTTGATAAAGCAGCGGCCGAAGGCCGGGGCATTCCCGTAAAAAACGCCGTGGATTATTCGACCCAAAGCGTAGCGCAGGGTACGTTTGCCATTCTGTTTCAGTTACTAATCAATATTCCGTACTTCGACCGCTATGTGAAAGATGGCAGCTACTCAAAAACCGACATTTTCACTCATTTTGGCAAAGGATTTCGGGAGTTAACTGGTAAACGATTCGGCATCATCGGGCTCGGTAATATTGGTAAACAGGTCGCTAAAATTGCTGATGCGTTTGGAGCCAAGGTCGTCTATTACTCAACATCCGGGCAGAATAATCAGCAACCTTATCAGCGGCTGGAACTGGATGAGTTTTTACAAACCGCCGACATTATTTCCATTCATGCGCCACTGAATGAAAAAACGACCAATCTGATCAATTACGACCGATTAAGCCAGATGAAAAAATCGGCGATTCTGATTAACGTCGGTCGGGGTGGCATTGTGGTTGAGGCTGATCTAGCCCGAGCCCTGGACGAGAAACTGATTTACGGAGCAGGTATTGATGTCTTTGACAAAGAGCCAATCCGACCCGATAATCCACTGCTGCATCTTACCAACAAAGACGCCCTGGTCTTGACGCCACACGTTACCTGGGCCAGCATCGAATCGCGTACAGCCTTGTTGGAAAAGGTCGGACAAAATATTGAGGAATTCCTAGCCAAATCAACTTTAGCATGAAAATTAGGGCAGCCGTATTACACGAGATGGGCACTGAGCGCCCATACACTCGCAGCCAACCGCTTACAATCGAAGACATAGACCTCCAGGCACCGCAAGCTGGTGAAGTGCTGGTAAAGATCAGAGCCGCCGGGCTTTGCCATTCTGACCTGTCGGTCATCGACGGAAACCGGCCGCGTCAGATGCCAATGGTGCTGGGTCATGAAGCAGCCGGTGAAGTAGTCGAACTTGGCCCTGGCATTCACGATCTGGCCGTTGGCGACCACATTGTGTTTTCGTTCCTGCCTATTTGCGGCCACTGTATGCCCTGCATGACTGGACGGCCGGCGCTCTGCGAAAACGGCCTGGCTTCCAACAATCGGGGCGAATTGCTGGGCGGTGGTATCCGGCTGCACGATGTCCACGATCACGCTGTCCATCACCACATGGGTGTATCGGGCTTCGCCGAATACAGCGTCGTTTCCCGCAAATCAATCGTTAAAATCGACCCGACATTACCCTTCGATATTGCCGCTTTGTTTGGTTGCGCCATCATGACGGGCGTAGGAGCCGTAATAAATACAGCAAAGCTCTCGATGGGCCAAACGGTACTGATTACAGGCATGGGCGGTATTGGTTTCGCGGCTCTGCTGGGTGCGTTGGCCGGTGGCGCGGGTAAAATCATTGTGGCGGATGTAAATCAGGCCAAGCTGGATAAGGCGCTCGAATTGGGCGCTCATGCGGTGGTTAACTCGTCGCAGGAAGACGCTGTTCAGCAGGTTAGGGATCTTACGAATGGCGGTGTCGATATCGGGTTTGAGTTTGCTGGTGTAGTGCCCGCCCTGGAGTTTACGTATGATGCGACCCGGCGCGGGGGCAAAACCGTTACGGCGGGTCTGCCCCACCCTAGTAAGATGATGCAATTATCGCCTACGAAGCTGGTAGCCGACGAGCGGACGCTGCAAGGCTCGTACATTGGTAGTTGCGTTCCGGTACGTGATATTCCGGCTTACATCGCGCTTTATCAGTCGGGCCGGCTGCCCGTAGACAAACTGATGACGCACAAACTGCGGCTGGATGATGTTAATGAAGGGTTCGAACGACTGGCCAGTGGCGACGCCATCCGCCAGATAATCACTTTCTAATCATGAACGCAATCAGCAATTCTCAACACGTTACCGAGACGAATTCGCTCATCCGCACGCAGGCTTACGTGGCCGGTCAGTGGGTCGATGCTGCCAGTGGCGACACCTTTGACGTAACGAATCCGGCCACTGGCGAAGTCATTGCCACCGTCGCGGATATGGGCCGCGACGATGTGCGCAAAGCCATCGATGCTGCCCACAACGCCTGGCCTGCTTACCGCGACAAAACCGCCAAAGAGCGGGCAACCTTGCTCAAAAAATGGTTTGCGTTGATGTTGGAGAACAAGGAAGAACTGGCAAGGCTGATGACGATGGAATGCGGCAAGGTTCTGACCGAAAGCCGAGGAGAAGTCGAATATGGCGCTGCGTTTATTGAGTGGTTTGCCGAAGAAGCCCGGCGCACCTACGGCGATGTAATTCCGGCTAATACCAAAGATAAGCGTATCGTCGTCATTAAGCAATCGATTGGCGTTACGGCCACGATTACGCCCTGGAATTTTCCGCTGGCTATGATTACCCGCAAAGTCGGTCCGGCGCTGGCGGCTGGTTGTCCGGTCATCATAAAACCACCTTCCGAAACTCCATTGACGGCCCTGGCAGTATCGTACTTAGCCGAAAAAGCAGGCTTTCCGCCGGGCGTCTATAACACGATAACGACAGCCAAAAATGCGGAAGTGGGGCTGGAGCTGTGCGAAAACAGCAAAATCCGTAAGCTCTCCTTTACGGGTTCGACGGCTACTGGTAAACTGCTGATGAAGCAATGTGCGTCGAAACTGACCAAGATTTCACTGGAACTAGGCGGCAACGCGCCGTTTATCGTCTTTGAGGATGCCGACATCGATGCTGCCGTTAAGGGAGCTATCGCGTCGAAGTTTCGCAATAGTGGGCAGACCTGCGTATGTGTTAACCGGCTGTACGTACACGATACCGTTTACGACGAATTTATCGATAAACTCTCTACGGCCGTAGCAGCTCTCCACGTCGGGAACGGCCTGGATGAAGGTGTGCAAATCGGCCCGCTGATTAACGAAAAGGGTGTGGAAAAAGTAAAGCGCCATCTGGCCGATGCGTTGTCGAAAGGCGCGAAAATACTGGTCGGCGGGCACGAATTAGACGGTCTGTTTTACCAGCCGACGGTTTTGACCGACGCTACTTCGGACATGATTATCGCCCAGGATGAGGTGTTTGGCCCGGTGGCTCCAGTCTTCCGGTTCACGGATGAGCAACAGGTCATCGACATGGCCAATGCGACGCCCTACGGTCTGGCTTCGTATTTCTACAGCAAAGATATTAATCGCTGCTGGCGGGTGGCCGAAGCGCTGGATTACGGTATGGTCGGCATCAACGACGGCATGATTTCTACTGAAGTAGCGCCTTTCGGTGGCGTTAAAGAATCGGGCATTGGCCGCGAAGGCTCAAAGTACGGCATGGATTACTATACCGAGGTCAAGTACATGTGCTTTGGTGGCATTGGTTAATTTTCTTTTGACAGGATTAACAGGATTGATATGGTTTTTCTGACTATTTAAATAATCCTGTCGATCCTGTCAAAAAAGAAGCTTGTTAAAAAACTACGCTATGCTCGAACCTGCTACAAAACCTAAACCTTCGATTTCGCCGTCACTGCTACGGCAGCTGTTTCAGATTCCGGTCATTGTAGCGGCTCTGGGCTACTTCGTCGACATTTACGACCTGCTCCTGTTCAGCATCGTACGGGTACAAAGCCTTAAAGATCTGGGCGTTTCCGACGCCGATATGCTGCCCAAGGGTATTTACCTGATTAATACCCAGATGGCCGGTCTGCTTATCGGCGGTATTCTCTGGGGGATTCTGGGTGACAAAAGAGGTCGACTCTCGGTTCTCTTTGGCTCCATCCTGATTTACTCCCTAGCTAACATTGCCAACGGTTTCGTCACCACAGTCGACCAGTACGCGTTGCTGCGGCTGATTGCCGGTATCGGATTGGCGGGCGAATTAGGCGCTGGTATTACGCTCGTGGCGGAGGTTTTACCTAAAGAAATCCGGGGTTACGGCACTTCGTTGGTCGCATCGGTGGGGATGATGGGCGCGGTACTGGCCTATTTTATCGCCGACCAGTTTACCTGGCGAAATGCGTATTTCATTGGTGGCGGACTGGGCTTGCTGCTGCTGGTAATGCGGGTCAGCATCTTTGAATCAGGCATTTTCACGAGCGTTAAGGAGCAGGAAATCGTCAGCCGAGGTAATTTTCTGAAGCTGTTTTCTTCGGGTAGTCAGTTTTTAAAATACCTGCGCTGCATTCTGATCGGTCTACCTGTCTGGTTCGTGGCGGGTATTCTGATGACATTTTCACCCGAATTTGGCAAAGCGCTGGGCCTTAGCGAACCGATTGTTGCCGGAAAAGCCGTTATGTGGGAGTACATCGGTCTGACCATCGGCGATTTATCCAGTGGTGTGTTCAGCCAGTACCTGAACAGTCGGAAACGAGTGCTGGGCCTATTTCTGCTACTGACGGCGGGGTTGATTGTAGTGTACCTCTACGTGCCATTCAAATCGGCTGCGGTCTTCTACGCCATCTGCGTATGTCTGGGCGTCGGCGTCGGCTACTGGGCGCTGTTCGTGACAATTGCCGCCGAACAATTCGGTACGAATCTCCGGGCAACAGTAGCGACGACCGTACCAAATTTCGTGCGGGGCAGCATCAATATAATGACGCCCTTATTTTTGCTCTTCAAAGATCAATTAGGCATTGTCAACGGCGCTGCCCTATTGGGTTTACTAACCATGGCAACGGCTTTTCTAGGCCTCTGGAAAATGGAAGAAACCTTCGGCAAAGACCTTAACTTTCTGGAAAAATAACCACTATAGAACCGCACCGGCGGCCCGGGCAGATTTTTATGATGATTATGATCTACGCAGGTAAAATCATTATAAATCATAATCATCATAAAAATCTGCCCGGGCCGCCGGTGCGGTTCCATACTTATCCCAACGTTCCAAGCATTTCCCCATTTCCCTACATGAGTAACAACACCCTTACCATCCGCGACAACCTGAAGGAGCTATACCCTGACGTCTATACAGACGAAGCACTCGCGGCTCTTTCGGCACTGGCCCATTTCAACAAACGCATTAAAGAGGTCATGGCTGCCCGGATGCAGCGGAGAACGACCCGCCAGCAAACGCAAACCCGCATTACTTTCCTCGATCCAGAAAGTAACATTGCCGGAACTGACATTAAGGTGCAAGACGCCCGCGACGGTAATTTTGAAGGGGCTGTGATTCCGGCGGATTTGCAACGGCAATGGATTCAGGGAACCGGACCGGCAGCTAAACCGAATACGCCGACCGAGAATAGTATTCGTAACGTAGCGTACGCCTTACTGTCGGGTGCCGATGGTTGGATGTTCGACGGCGAGGATGCGTTGGGGCAGGTTACGACTATGTCGCTCGACAACCAGCGAAATCTTAAGCTAGCTACCCATAAAGACCCAGTGTTTCTGAAAGTAGCCGAGCAGGTCGCTACCGAGATGAACCGCTGGGCTGAGTCGTTCCTCGGTCACCCGACGATTACCAACTGGAAAGAGCAACTAGATTTCACCACCAAGATTTTCCGGGCGCGGGGCCTTCACCTCGACGACCGCCATATCCGCGATGCCGACGGTGTAGCGATGGCCGCGTCCATCGTCGACCTGACGCTGTACGTTGTCAATAATTATCAGGCGCTGCAACAAGCCGGTTCATCGGTCGTGTTATATCTGCCCAAAATTCAGACCGCCGAAGAAGCGGGTGTGTGGAATGCGTTGATTAGCGCGCTCGAAAGCTACCTCGGCCTCACCGAAGGCACAATTAAAGTGTACGTGCTGGTCGAGCAGTTGGAAGCAACACATCAGCTGATGGAAATTCGAGCGGCTCTCGGGAAGCATTTTGTGGGTTATAATACCGGTCGCTGGGATTACATCAACAGTGTTTCCGACGCGCTTGCCTGGGACAAAAGCTTCGTTAATCCAAACATCGAAGCCATTACCATGACGTATGGCTATATGCGAAATTACGAAGACCGCGTCCGCCGGGCCGTTAATACCCCAGATCGGAATGGCAATTTTGCCCTGTGGCAGGGTGGTATGGAGCCAAACATTCCGGTCGGTTCTGAAGCGGGCGTTTCGGCCAGTATGCAGAAAGCCGTGGCCGGTGCTCAACGCGAACAGCGCGAAGGCGCCAGCGGTAAGTGGGTGGCTCACTGGAAAATGGTGCATATTGTCCGTCCGGTCTGGGAGAAAGTAGGCCAGCCAAACCAGTTAGGTCGTGAGTTTCCCCGCTTAACCTACACCCAGGCAGATGCTGATGGGCTGATGCAACTGGAACCCGCGCCAACCGATATTCGCGGTGCCCGAAACCTGTTAAGCGTGGCCATCCAGTACGGCAACGCCTTCGGACAGGGGATGCAGGCCGCTGCGCTGAAACCCGCCGATTTCTTCGGCAATGACGATATTCTGTACCTGATGGAGGACATGGCCACCGGCGAAATCCGGCTAAGTATTCTCTGGGAATGGCTGCACAAAGGGGCAAAATTGACTGAAGACGATTCAGATACCGGAACCAAAACGTGCGATGTTTTCTCGGAAGCACTCTATAAAAAACTGCTGGAACAGGAGTACGATAAACTCCTGAAAGCGGGCAACAAAGACGTGCACGACGATTCTAAAACGACCACGCTGCCCATTGCCCGCGAAATTGCAGATACGTACGTGCTGAGCGAAGTTAAACCACCCTGGTTCGTAGATTTACTGAATATCAATCTTAACAATACAAACCTGGACGTAGCGAAGGATCGCATCAAGCTGTATATGAATACGTTGATCGAAGAAAACAAACGTATTACTGAGAACCTTGATTTTACGGTGTAATTAGTTCGTCCACGAAAAACGGCTGCTCACATCTATCAACTGATAGCATGAGCAGCCGTTACCTTTTTAGAAGACTTGGCTATGATTTACCCGCCCGTTCTTTCGCTTGTTTCAGCATTTTATTCGCATCCGGATAGTTAACTACCGAGAGCGTAACCCGGCGATTTTTCTGACGATTCACTGGATTGTCACTCCCGTCTGGGTTCGCATTAGGCACTAATGGCTCCTTTTCGCCTTTGCCAATTGCCATAATCAGTCCCTTTACTTTAATCTCCTTCTTCAGCCAGTTGGCCACGGCTACCGCTCGTTTCTGGCTCAATACGGCATTGTATTGATCATTACCTTTTGAATCCGTATGTCCCCACACATGCAATTGGTCGGCACCATGCTCCGCAAAGTACTGTTTCACTTTATTAAGTAGAGTGATACCATCGGGCCGCAAATTCGATTTATCGAAATCAAAAAGTACATCTGTGGGCAGAATGATGTCGTATTGATTATCCCTACCAACGACCTGCAATGAGTCGCTGGCGGCAGCCAAGGAATAATTCTGGCTTGAATCAGTCGAATTAGCTACTGTATTAACTGTAGTATCACGAGTAGAAACCGGTGTCGATGATTCAGCAGAAGCATTCGCCGTGTCTGTTTTCTCACGCTCTTGCTCTTCTCCGCTATTACAGGCTATTAAAAGGCTGGACATCAGCCCAATAATCAGACCTTTGTGTATCCTGAAATTTCCCATTGTTATACCTGTTGTATATTTAACAAACTGGGAGATAAGGGATTTGTTAAGGTGTTATCATCTCAATTGCCCCATCAGCCCCACGTTTCAACTCTCGCACTTTAATGTTGCGCAGGTGCGTTTGGCCCGATAGCTCAACATCGTGATAGAAAATGTACCACTTGCCGTTTAATTCTATAATCGAGTGATGCGTCGTCCAGCCGGTTACGGGCTTCATGAACGTGCCCTGGTACGTGAACGGACCGTAAGGGGAATTGCTGGTGGCATAGGCCAGGAAATGCGTGTCGCCGGTCGAGTACGAGAAATAATATTTTCCTTTGTATTTATGCATCCAGGCTCCCTCGAAGAACCGCCGGTCGTGGTCGCCACCGAGTAGTGGTTTGCCATCCTTATCGACAATCTGCACGTCTTTTACCGGTTCATCGAATTTGAGCATGTCTTTGCTTAGCCGAGCAACTTTAGCACTTAGCGCAGGCTCGTTATCTTTTTTCAAATCCGTTTTTAAGCTCGCATCATACTTTCCCGTATGCCAGCGCTGAAGCTGCCCACCCCAGATACCACCGAAATAGATATAGGCCTTTCCATCGGTATCCGTAAACACGGCCGGATCGATGCTATAGCTACCAGGAATGGGTGCAGGCTCGGCCTTAAACGGTCCCGTCGGCGATTTGCTGGTCGCGACCCCAATGCGAAATACGTCTTTTTTGTCCTTAGCCGGAAAGTAGAGGTAATACGTACCGTTCTTGTAAGCTGCATCGGGGGCCCACATCTGCCGGCCGGCCCAGGGAACGTCCTTAACGTCTAGCGCAACACCGTGATCAGTGACCTTGCCATTGATGTTGTCCATCGAAAAGACATGGTAATCCCGCATATTGAAATGCCCTCCTTCGTCATCCTGCGGCACATTGGCTTCAATGTCGTGCGATGGGTAAATGTAAATCTTACCGTTGAAAATGTGAGCCGACGGGTCGGCGGTGTAAATATCCGTCACCAGTGGTTTGGGCTTGTCGGGCAAGTTCTGGCAAAGGCTTCTTTCAACGCTTAGAACTACCAAAGCGGCAATGACGAAAGTGAGTTTGTTTAGTGTTATCATGTTTTTTGTAACGCGGACATCTTGTCCGCCATAGTTAATAATAGTATACGGATAGGTTCTTAAACCTGCCCTCACTAAAGGTCTTGGAAACCGTTTAGGTTTATGGATATAAACTGCCAAACTATTTAAAATATCGACCGGCAAATTGTAAAAACGTAGGCCAGTTAGGGCCGGTCGTGTGCCCACCGCTGTGCTGACGGAAGGCAATATCACCGTTAACCAGAGCCGTTTCCATTGGCGGAAACTCCGTGGTACCCATATCTTTCTTGCCAAGAAGTGTATAAACCGGCCCGGCCAATGCTCCACCTAAAAACATACCCTTAGCATCAACCCAATTCCCTTCTACCTGTGGCGAACCTGAGCTGATAAAGACCGGACGCGGAGCGCATAAGGCCACTAATTCGTGAGCGTCAACAGGCAAGTCGTTAACAGTCAACGGCCCCGCGTATTTAATAAAGTTGCCCGCCATCCAATGATAGCCACCCGAGGAAGCCAGATTTTCGACCTGCTCACCAAAATGACGACGGTGAATTTTAACCCCACCTTCACCCGACGAGCCAACGAAAGCAATAGCAAATCGGGGATCGTACGCCATCGTGACAATGGTCGCTTTACCATAGCGCGAAAGCCCTTCGATACCTACCTTTTTAGCATCAACAGCCTTGTCGGTTTCAAAATAATCCAGCGCCCGACTAGCCCCCCAGGCCCAGGCACGCAGAGCGCCCCAATCATCCGGCTTGCGCGGCTGGCCTTTATTAACCAAACCGATAATGCCCTTTGTTAGTCCAGCTCCGTTATCCGGTTGGTAGCTGGTGGGATAAATAACAGCGTAACCCCAACCTTTAGCCAGCAGTTGTTGCTGCCAGGTCGGTTCGGGTTTGGCAGCCGTAGCGGTGCCCGACGTAGCTGTAGTTGAGGTAGGCATGCGGAAACCCGCTGGAAAGCGGAAGCCGTAACTCATCATAACTGGCACTGGAGCAGTGGCATTAGCAGGTGTAGAAAGGGTTACTTCAATGTCAACGTTAATATCCGGATAGGATGAATTATCAACATGACCTACCAGGTTTTTGGTAATAACCGGAAACTCACCGTTCGTTTCCTTGGTCTCGCTGACCACTTTCCAGCTCACTTTAGGCACATTCTTTGGCACACGACCATAGATTTCCCGGTCAAAATCTTCCACAATCTCCGGCCGCCGTTCATTCCACCACTGTTTGGCCGTGGTTACTTTCTTGCCATTTTTCAGTATGAGCGGGTCGGGCAGGCTGGTATAAGGCGTTGCCTGCGACTCATCGACATTCGCATAATTGGGGGCCTTGGGATCTCCCGATGGCCCAGGACGCAATGAGGAAATATGCAGTTGCTCCAGCATCTGTTTGTGGTCCTCTGCCGACTGCTTCTGAATCACCGCCTGAGCCGCCATAAACGCTTTTCGGAGAGAGTCCTGATTCTGCGCCATCGCTGGTAGTCCAGCCAGCATAGGAAAGGCAATCAGATAAACGATCTTTTTCATATAGAAATGGTTAGTAGGCAAGGAGTTAGAGGCTATAAAAAATAATAAATTCTGCTCAATCAGCCGTTGGTCCAGCGGTCAATTCTGTCAAACGATTTATGGTAGTTTTCGCGAAGAATCTCTGACAATCAGCTCATAATTCAGTAAAATCGTGTTGGTCGTATTTAGTCGAAGCAAGCCGTTCAGGTGATTAATAAGGCTTTGGGCCGCAATCTCCCCCATCTCCTGACCAGGATAATGAACGGTCGTTAAGTTTGGCTCGATGACCAGAGAAACCGGGTCGTTATTAAAGCCAACGACAGCAATATCGCCCGGAATGGTAAACCCGCTTTGCTTTAGAGCCCCCATACAACTTACGGCGCAAAAATCGCTGGCGACAAATAGCCCGTCGGGCGGAGTCGACATTTTGCTGATTTCGGCCGCAATGTCAAGTCCATCCTGACGCGTCAGACTGGTTCTACGAATTAACTCTTCGCCATCGGGTAAGCCATGCTCTAACACGGCCAGCTTATATCCTTTTAGTCGGTCGGCATACACATTTCGTTTGGTACTGCCGGTAACGTGCATGATACGCCGACACCCTTGTTCGATTAAATGCATAGTGGCGTCATAACCCGCCTTTAGGTTATCAATAACTATGCTGGTGCAATTTTTCTGAGGCAACACCCGGTCAAAAAGAATCATAGGGATGCCTTTGCGAAAAAACGTATTGAAGTGTTCCAGATCGTCCGTATCAGACGCCAATGACACCAACAACCCATCGACCCGGCTGTTGAACATGGTTTTGGCGTTGGCCATCTCCTTCTTAAATGACTCGAGCGACTGGCTGATAATCAGGTTATAATTGGATTCGTTAGCGACTTTTTCCATGCCTGCCAGCACTGTCGACATAAATGCGCTGTCCAGGCGCGGTACAATTACCCCAATGGTATTTGTTCGCTGACGACGAAGGTTGCTGGCAAACATATTTGAACGATAACCCATTTCCTCCGCCTTATTTGCAATCATCGTTTTCGTTTGACTGCTAATGGCTGGATGATCATTCAACGCTCTGCTAACTGTTGCTGGCGAGAGTTGCAGCAGTTTAGCGATATCATAAATCGTTACGTCTTTCTGCATAGTCTGGTGGATACAATGTGTGAATCAGAAGACTCAATTTCTATTGTTTAATGATACTGCAATCGGTTGAACATTTTATTTATACAAAGGCAAAAAAACTATTATTAGGATTAGATAGATTTTTTCACATAATCCATAAGTGAAAAAATAGCCAGAAATTTTCCTAAAATTATTATTCTGCAATGATACGTAATTTTCCTTTTTGAGCTTTTACAACAAAAATTTTTATGCAACCGATTGCCTAGAAAATAATTTATCGGCGACTTTACTTTATCATGTAGATTCAATGGCTGTAGATTCGTTATGCAGTTCCATCGATCTTTCTCAGACGAAACCCAGCCCGCGCTACAAATCTAAGAAGCGGACTGTCCTTGTAAAAAGTTAACATGACGGCTTTTCAGCTATCTTTCTGCACAGATTTCTAAACTCCTACCACTTTCAATGCTTTCCCGTCGTTCGTTCCTGCGGGCCACCAGCCTGACGCCGTTTCTCTCGCTGAATGGCCGTGCGTTACCCCCATCAGTAATAAAACCAGCCCGCTTAAAACAGGGCGACACCATCGGGTTATTTTGTCCGGCAGCTCCGGCTTACAGCCAGGAAACTGTAAAGATTGCCCAGGAATCGCTTCAGGCGATCGGTTTTCAGACCAAAGTCGGGCCGCACATTTACGACCGCTATGGTTATCTGGCTGGGCGCGATGCCGACCGGGTAGCCGACTTACATGCTTTTTTCGACGACCGGAGTGTAAAGGCTGTTATGGCCATTCACGGCGGCTGGGGTTGCGCCCGCCTGTTACCCTTACTGGATTACGACCTGATTCAGCGTAACCCGAAAATCCTGATCGGCTACAGCGATATTACAGCGCTTCTATTGGCCATTTACGCCAAAACCGGGCTAGTAACCATCCACGGGCCTGTTGGCTCAGCAACCTTTAATGCCTACACAGTTGATTGGTTTAAACGGACGCTTATGAACGGCGAAGCGTTAACTATGCGCAATCCGACCGAAAAAGGTGACAATTTGACGCAGACTCAGGACCGCATTACAACGCTCCGTCCTGGTTTAGCCCGTGGGCGACTGGTGGGTGGCAATCTCACCGTACTGAGCCACTTGATCGGGTCGCCGTACTTGCCGGACTGGCGTAACAGCATTCTGTTTTTGGAAGACACACACGAAGATATTTACCGCGTAGACCGGATGCTGACCCATCTTAAACTGGCCGGTATCCTGAATCAGATTGCGGGTTTTGTTTTCGGCAAATGCAGCGACTGCGGACCAGGCAGCGGAGGCTATGGCTCACTCACCTTAGACGATGTCCTGATTGAGCATATCGTTCCACTGGGCAAACCTGCTTTTACAGGTGCTATGATTGGCCACATCCGCGACAAGTTTACGGTACCGCTCGGTATAGACACAGAAATTGACGCAACAGCGGGTACAATTCGTTTACTGGAATCAGCAGTTGAATAACTTGTATTGACTTAATTTTAAATTCAACAAATCTCATTCAATATTGGATTTTTAATATTTTTATTCAACGGAAATTATTCTTAAGTAAACAATGTACCTACTGTCTTTTGTTGCTTAGTTTTGGGCGCAGGTTCATAACATACCGGTTAGCCTGTTCTTCCGATTATTATGATTAAGAGTAAATTAGTACGTTTTTGGAGTATTCTAACGCTTATCCTGCTTGCCTTATGGCTGATTTGCTATGCTTACGATCAGTCGGCAGGCAATGCTGATGGCCTGATTGGCAATCTGGTTTACCAGAATATATTTACATTTTTACTTTCTTTCGACGCCCTGGGTTTTCTGCTTAGTTTGGGCGTGATCGCAAAACGGAAAATAATCCATAATCTCACGCTGTCGGTTATTTCCAGTTTGTTTTTTATCCTGCTTCTCGAAGGAATTGGTCATCTGATTATCCGGTTCAAACTGATTGACAGCACTCCGATTGTCTTTCGACGTTTCTATTTGTCGCCCGAAATCATTAATGCAAGACCTTTTCCAGCAGGTGATTTGAATTCGATAACCGGCCGGTGGCACGTACCAGATAGTCCTTATGCGTTTGTTAATTGTGAAGGCGACTCTATCCATTGGCATTATAATTCCGTCGGAGCAAACGACAAGGAACGATCGACCAGTAACCCGAACCCGGCGAAAAAACGAATTGCTATTGTTGGCGACTCCTTCGTAGAAGGCTACATGGTGAACAATGCGGATCGTTGCTCGAATATTCTGGAACGAAAAACCGGTCTTGAACACCTGAATTTTGCCGTTAATGGATCCAATCCGGTCAATTATTACCTGACGTATAAGGCTATCGTCAAGCCGTACGATACCGACGTGCTGATTGTGGGTTTCTTACCAGCCAACGATTTTGAAAGTCGCAGTGACAAATCGTCATATACACTGGTTGACTGGCCTATGTATGTGCCTTACTGGGAAGGTACATACCCTAATTACGCTTTACATTATAGCTTGGCAAAGGTTAACCAGTCTATGCTTTATGGGCATCATACCCAGGTCTCGCTACTAAAAGTAATTGATTCGGTTTACGCGTCGCTACCCTTGTCCGGCAAACTGAAAGCCGACTTTCTGGCCCATTCCAGCATCTTTCAGTTGCTTGGTGAGTTACACGCTAACAGTTATAAGGCAGGCCGTCTGACCAAATTCGACCAGTTTAGCAACGGCGAATGGCAATATGCGAGTTACTCGCTAACAAAATTGATTCAGGAGGCTAAGGATAAAAAGGTAATTATCCTGTCCATCCCTACTTTATGGGATATAAAAGCGCTAAAGAATGGTAAAACCAACCGACTTGATGGGCAATTAGCTACTTTCTGCCGTCAGCATGGGGTAGCTTTTATTCCATTAACTCCCTCCTTTCTGGCCTACAAAGGCAACCCGGAGAAACTGTATGTTTCCTGCGATGGCCATTGGTCCGCTCAGGGCGAATCGTTTGCGGCCGATGTGCTGTTCCACAATCCGATTTATCGGTCCTCAATAGGACTTGATACCGAGGCTGCTGCAAGCAACCATACAGCTCAACCGATAGAACCAGCGCTGAATTAAGGCCTGACTGCTTAAATTGACTACAATCAATGACTGACGAGCAACCTCGTGGCAATCCCGAACTTCTGCGCGAACTGCTGCACTACCAAATGCCTTTTGGTAAACACAAAGGACAGTTAATCAAATCATTACCAATTGCCTATCTGGAATGGTTTGCGCAAAAGGGGTTTCCCGCTGGTAAGCTGGGAATGTTGTTGCAAACTATGTACGAAATCAGGTTGAACGGCCTGGAGTATCTGCTTGATGGATTGAAAAAGTAGTTGCAGTTTTTCGACAGGATTTACAGAATTAACATGATTCTTTCTAAATCAATAAATCCTGTCGAAAACTCGCCATCAGCGTTCTATTTTTTTCCGGCAAGGACGGGTGGCTTGCCTCCGTCAAAATCGTCGGGTAGCCGTTTGAACCACAAATTTCGCACCCGACCGTTCGATACGCGCAGTCCAACCACAGCGTTTTGGGCATTCCGCACACCTTCTACCGATTCCATAAACCACCAACCATCTTCGAATTTATCCTTGCTAATCGGCTTCAGCGTAGTTTCACCATGATGTACATGCACTATTTTTAGCGAATCTCCCTGGTGACGAATCGAGTAAATTGTTTCCAGCTCTGGACTGTAATAACGCCCAACATACTCGGCAGTTGCAATCTTAGCAGGTTTAGTTTCGGGCTTTGGCTTTTGAGGGGGAGTTGGATTATCCTTCGATTTTTGCAGATAGGGCGCCAGGTATATATCCGCCATTTCCAGCGCTTTAGCCGTAGGATTAGCTTGGGCCAGATTACTTAATACAATGAATCCATAATCTTCCTTTGGGAAATAGGTGACGACTGACCGAAAGCCCGCGTCCGCGCCACCGTGCCCGTAATTGGCAAGCCCTTTGTATTTTCCATGCACCAGTGCAAACGCGTACGGAATCGAATCACCCTTAGTTAAACGCCCTCGTTCCAGCATTTGGGTCATCGTAGCCGCAGTACCTACCGTATGGTTTTTGAAGTTGGTAATCCAGCGAGCCAAATCCTCAACGGTCGTAAATAAGCTGGTAGCGCCCGCGTTGGCATAGCTCAGCACCGCTTTTTTATAAATTTTCGTATCATCGTCTCTGTAGAATGAATACGCCCGGCCTTTTACAATCCGCTCATCGTCATCGTAAAACTGAGTGTGTTTCATCCCCAGTGGTGTAAAAACCCGCTCGGCCATCCACTCTCGAAAGGGTTTCTTGCCTACACGGGCCACAATCTCAGCCAGCAGCGTATAGCCCGTATTACAGTACAACGATTCGGCTCCCGGCGTAAAATTTAATTCCCGTTGCCGCCGTACTAAATTGAAAATGTGTTCTTTAGTAATAACATCACTCATATCCCAACCTGCCATCGTCAGCAGCGACCACTGATCGCGCAGGCCGCTGGTGTGGTGAATTAGGTGACGAATCGTGATTTTATGACCGAAATCTGGTACTTCCGGTAGGTACTTGCGGATGTCATCATTGAGGGAAAGCTTGCCCTCCTGCGCCAGCAAGACAATACCGTAGGCCGTAAATTCTTTGGAGACAGACGCGACATGGAAAATGGTTTCTGGCGTAATGGGCGCTCCTGTTTCTACATCAGCTTCGCCGAAGCCTTTAGCGTACAGGAGTTTTCCACCGTGTACCACGCCCACCGCAGCGCCCGGCCGACCAGGGCCGTTCCACTCAGAAAATAGCTTATTAACTTTTGCGGTCAGGGTGTCGGACTGAGTTTGGGCCAGTGATAAGTGGCTGGTCAACAAAGCGCAGGTCAGTACAAGAATGTGTTTGGTGGTAGCGAGGAAGCGCATGATTTATAGAGATTTGCGCCGAAAATAGTAATAGAACCGCTCCCTCGGAATAAGTGATTTTCGGGATTGTTAAGTTTGTTTTATGTTTTCATTAAAAGCATAACAATCATAATTACCTAGACATCCCTAACAAGTACATTATACCCCTGATTGCCAATTACTTATGCAACAAATTAGTAAAATACCATTATAATCAATATTTAACTACTCCTTCCTGTCTATTTACTTCCTTTGCTTTTTTTAGCGAATCGTAAACTTTCCTGAAACGTATTTACCAAACTATAGTTTATCAACTGGCAATTATATACGTTGCGTTTCTGGTAAAGAACAGTGAGTTTCCTCATCAATTAATCCAAAAACTTTATGTACAAAAAACTACTAAGTCCCATTCGTGCAGGCATTTGGGTAGTGATGCTATTAGCATCCTCAGTTGCCTGGGCTCAGATTTCCATTACCCCGTCGAGCCTGACGTATACGCAGGATTTTAATTCGCTCGCCAACACCGGTACGGCCAACACCTGGACTAACAACAGCACATTACCGGGCTGGTTAAGTACCCAAACAACCTACCGGGCTGGTACAGGATCTGATAATGCGGGAGCATTATATAGTTTCGGCGTATCGGGTGCTACTGAACGGGCATTGGGATCAGTCGCTTCGGGCAGTGCGACTCCACAGTATGGCATTCTGCTGACGAATAATACCGGCGCACCCATTGCGTCATTCCAGGTTTCCTATACCGGCGAACAATGGCGGAATGGCGGAAATACAAGTACCCAAAAGCTGGCCTTTTCGTACGTAACCGGTAGCAACCTAACGATTGCTTCAACCGGAATCGATTACACCCAACTCGATTTTACCAGTCCAGTTGCGACCTCAGTGGCTGCGGCTCTGGACGGTAATCAAGCGGCTAACCAGTCGGCGGTATCGGCAACGCTCACCCTGAATACACCACTGGCGGATGGGCAGCAAATCCTGCTCAAATGGTCGGACGCGAACGATCCGGGTAACGACCACGGTCTGGCTATCGACAATTTGACCATCGTTGCCAACGCAAACACCGATCCTAACGCACCTAAATTGTTGGCATCGCCAACCACCCTATCCGGCTTCTCGACGGCACAGGGAACCGCTTCGGGCGAACAGAACTATACACTTACAACTGCAAACCTGTCCAGTCCGGTATCAGTATCGGCTCCGGCTGGTATTGAAATAAGCCTGACGTCGGGCAGCGGTTTTGGAAGTTCATTAAGTATACCTGCTTCAGCTAATTCGAGCGTTGTGTTTGTCAGGCTGGCGGGGGCAACGGCGGGTACGGTTAACGGCACAATTACTAATAACTCAGGAAATCTTTCGGCAAATATTACCGTCAGTGGGGTTGTTAATTCCAGCAGTCCAATTACATCCATTGCTACCGCGCGGGCTAGTATCGGGCAGACGGTCACGATTCAGGGACGGGTTACTGTTACAAATCAACTAGGATCGCGGCAAATTTTCGTACAGGACGAAACGGGCGGGATTGCCGTTTACAGTGGTGCTACTGGAACCGATTTAACTACGCAGGTGCAACTAGGCGATCTGGTGCAAGCCCGTGGTCCGATTAGTGTGTTTAATGGATATCTGGAAGTAAACGGCGTTACCGGCTTTACGGTTGTTTCCGGCGCGGGTACAGTTAATCCAACGCCTGTCACGGTTACGCCCGATCAATTGGCTAATTATCAGGGACAATTGGTTACGGTGACGAATGCTACGATTACACCAACTGGGTCCAATTTTACAGGCGGCAGCAACTATACACTAACGGCAGGCGGCCAAACAACTACTTTGCGCATTAGCGCAAACTCACCCTTGGCGGGAGCTGGTCAACCGGCTAATCCAGTCACTGTAACGGGCATTGCCGACCGGTTTGTATCAGGCGCTACCACGACCGGCACAAACGGACTGCAACTCCAACCGCGTATTCTGTCCGATATTCCGGGCTCGTCGGCTCCTCAGGACCTGACTTGTACAATTAGCGGTAACAGCTCGCTCAACCGCGACCAAACGCTGGATATTGCCGCCTGGAACATGGAATTCTTCGGTGCAAATGCCGGTACAATTTCCTGCCCTAACGGGAATCTTGTTTATAACAACATGGGGCCGGTTAATGACGATTTGCAACAAACCAACGCGGTTACTGTACTGAGCAAACTGAGCGCCGACATTATTTCGGTCGAAGAAGTGAGCGACATTAACCGCTTCGATGCTGTGGTGAAGGCGCTGCCGGGTAGTTACAATTACGTTTGTTCCAACCGGTTCTCGTACTATTTCCAGAACGAATGCGACCAGGTTCCATCAGGCGGAACCGTATTCGGTCCGACATCGCTGGCGCAGAAAGTATGCGTGATTTACAACACCGCGACCGTAACACCCGTATTGGCAGAAACTAAACCACTACTGGATGGAAAGTATGCGTATCCGAATGATAACGGCTGGTCATCCGGTCGATTGCCGTTCCTGTTTGTGGCTGATGCAACGATTAACGGTGTTACCAAACGAATTCACGTGGTGGCCATTCACGCTAAATCAGGCAGTGCCTTGGAAGATTACAATCGTCGGAAGCAGGACGTTGCTGATCTGAAAGCGTTGCTGGATTCCAGCTATCCAAATGCAAACCTGATTATTCTGGGTGATTATAACGATAAGCTTAACGGTTCAATCGCGTCAGGTCAGGTATCGTCGTATCAGCCGCTGCTGTCGGACCCAGGCAGTTATATTCCGCTGACATTGCCGCTGGAAAATCAGGGCTGTTCGACGTTCAACTCGTCAGCCAGCTTTATCGACCACATGATTGTTTCGAACGAGCTCCAGCCAGCCTACGTCGCCAACTCGACTTATGTACTGCAACCGTTCAGCATCCCGAACTATGGGAACACTACTTCGGACCATAATCCGATAGAATCTCGTTTCGACCTGAGTCAATTAACTTCGCCGACGTCGCCAACCAACACGACCGGCTTTGCTATCACGGCAGTGACTACAGTTAGTTGCGCTACGGTTACGGCTAGTCAGCGGACGTTGACGTTCAATCCACAATATGCAGGGCTAAACGGCCAGCCGGTGTCCTTCTCGATCGTTAATGAGATGCTGCCTACCACTAATGCAGGGCCATACACAATGACCGTTTACACCGATAACCCAACGCTCAATTTGCGGGCGGTGCAGTCGGGCAGTACAGCCAGCTTCGCCTACAATTGGTTACCCGCTTGTACGAGTGGGGTTTCATCCACAACGTCAACGCCCACATCGCCAACAAATACGACCGGCTTTGCTATCACGGCAGTGACTACGGTTAGCTGCGCTACGGTTACGGCTAGCCAGCGGACGTTGACGTTCAATCCACAATATGCAGGGCTAAACGGCCAGCCGGTGTCCTTCTCGATCGTTAATGAGATGCTGCCTACCACTAATGCAGGGCCATACACGATGACCGTTTACACCGATAACCCAACCCTTAATCTGCGGGCGGTGCAGTCAGGAGCAACCACTGGTTTTGCCTATAACTGGCTTCCGGCTTGTACGAGCGGAGCGTCCTCCACGACGTCAACACCTACGTCGCCAACCAACACAACCGGTTTCGCAATTACCGCAGTCACGACTGTTAGTTGCGCTACCGTTACGGCTAGCCAGCGGACACTGACGTTTAACCCTCGCTACGCAGGCCTCAATGGTCAGCCGGTGTCCTTCTCGATTGTTAATGAGATGCTGCCCACCACTAATGCAGGGCCATACACGATGACTGTCTACACCGATAACCCAACCCTTAATCTGCGGGCGGTGCAGTCGGGCGTTACAGCTAGCTTTGCTTACAACTGGCTAGCCAGTTGCACGGCGGGTAGCAATGCTAGGGTTGGCGTTGAACCGGGTACTGCGTTTAGTGCCACCTTATTTCCAAACCCGGTCCGGGATGAATTTACTGTTGGGATTAAAGGCGCACAGGGAAAAACCGTACAATTACAACTTACCGATGTTAATGGCCGCTCCATAACGAACACATCGGTTGAGGTATCAACACCCGATCATAAGGAGACTTTACGGCTGACGCAACGTCCGGCGGGTCTTTATTTGTTGCGAGTTAGTATTCCTCAACAGACGATTATGTTGAAAGTGATCAAGCAGTAATTTGCTAACGGCTTGTTTTGAAAAGCGTTTTCGTCAACAAACAGCCCCGAAGTTATTATAGCTTCGGGGCTGTTTGTTCTTTGGATGCTTCGTCAGCAGGGCAAACCATTCATATAGATTTAAGCCGATAATCTCCTTTATTCTTCCTTCATAAACGCTCTCAGGGCCACTGTTACATCGTCGGGGGCCTCTTCCGGAGCATAGTGGCCGCTACCGGGAATAAGCTGTCCTCGAATGTTAGTAAGACCACCTTCGCGAAAGCCAGCTAGATACTCATCGATTTTACCGTATTCCTTCTCCCCTCGCAGGTATAGAACGGGCGTTTGAACAACAGTTCCCTTCGTTTCGGTATTATCTTTTTCATCCTGAGGAAACGCTCGGTACCATTCGAAACCCGTATGAAGCGCATCATGACTGGAATAAGCGTCAACATAAGCATCACGGGATTCTTCGCTGATTTGCTCTGGTCGGGCGGAGATGGTGTTAAAGAAATAATCAAAAAACGCCCGTTGCTTACCCGACACCAGGGTTTCAGGCAGATCTGGAATAGCGTTGAATCTGAAATGCCAGACTTGCGGATTTTGCATTACCTGCGCCCAGGGATCGATGCCCGGAATTACCACGTTCATAATTACGGCCTTTGCCAACGTTTCAGGATAAGCCTTGAGATAAGCATACGCAACCATACCTCCAGCATCATGCCCTACCACTGTAGTATTAGTTAGCCCTAACTCGCCAATAACCCCATTTACATAGCGGGCTATCGTGCGCTTGTCATTGGACGCTATTTTACCCGATTGTCCAATACCAGGCAGGTTCATAGCGAGCGTATAAAACTCATCGCTTAAACCCGTCATTATTTTCTCGAACGCTTGCCAGTTTTCAGGGTAACCGTGCAAAAACAGGATGGCTGGTTTATCCGCCTGTCCGGCAGAAACTACATGTATGTAAATGTCCTCTACGAACACTTGTCGGTGAGCAAAAATTGACGGATTATCGGGTGTATTCAATTCATTCGTTTCCATTGTCGATCATACGTTTACGAATCAAGTCAAAATCCTTTTTACCAATCTCAAAAAATCCGGTCCGGAACGGGTAACCCCACGATTTCTTGTTCTGAATGAAGTCAAGCTCGTCAATCAGCGGTAGTATCGACACATCACGGTTATCATAAAACGTCACATTACGCCGGAAGGGGGCAAAATCGTCGGTTACGGCAAACTGGTAGATTTTGTCGTCGGCCACCTGACCGATGGCCGTAAACGCCTGGCATTTGTCTTCTTTTTCCAGAATCAGTTTAGGTGAATAGAAGACTACCCAATCGCCCGGTTTCATACGCTTTAACGGGGCTTCCTTACCGTGATTGGCCTGCATAAACCCGCCTGCAACACCGCGCATAACGTGGTCTTTCGACGCGACAACAATCCAGTATTGCGGCTGTTTATCCTGTTTCATATTGTGTATTGAACCGTTTTGAAGTCGTCTTGTTACATCTCCTAACGTGCTAAAGCAAACTTTTTCAGGCAGTTGGCAAGTCTGGTCATCAGAAAAATTCCGTTGTTGTTTCGACTAAGAATATTCAGCGCTACCTATCAATCGATAGGCTGATGCCCTTCGCGAACGCATTCCTGATTTTCGGTGGGGCCACAAAAAAGCGCAACAACTCATTGGGAAAGCGGTTAAGCCAAATGAACACTACTTGTCTTTTTCATTTATCATGCTTACCAAATTATCCTCATACATCATTCTGCTCAGTAGTTTTTCGTTGTTAGCCACGTATCCGTCCAAAACGCATCCTGCGGAAGGCGACTGGTTTACGGATGGAGCCAAATCAAAAATCACTATTGCGCCTTGCGGTAATAAATTTTGCGGGAAAATTACCTGGATCAAAAATCCGGCAGTGGTCCCTAAAAATTCCGGGGTCGGCACAGTCATTATCAAAGACTTCGAGGTAATCGACGAACATACGCTGGAAAATGGCAAAATTCACGATCCGCGTAACGACAAATGGTATAGCGGTCGGCTGAAAGTCGGCAGCGATGGTCGGCTGGAAGTGCGCGGCTGGCTCGGTATGCCTGCCTTTGGAAAATCTGTATATTGGAACCGAGCCAACTAATAGGCTGGTTTAGCCAGAGTTGGTTACGTTATTAAGAATACTACGCATTATGCTTCACTTGTGTGGATTTGCCAGATGGATTTTTTGCCTGTTTATCACCCTCCTAAGTATCGTTGACATATCGGCACAGGACAGCACCTCGGTAGTCCCATCCCCCGATAGTTTAACAACTCAGGACAAGCCGGTTCGTACTGATATTTTTCACCGAGTCGTACAGGACGGCGCAAACACCTTTCGCACGGTAGTCAGTGCCTACGCCCGCCCGGCGCATTGGCAAAAGCGGGATGTTCTTTACCTTGGCGGTGCGCTGGCAATTTCCGCATCAGCCCTGTTGGTCGAAAAACAGGTTTATGCCTTCATGCTACAGCACCAGACACCAGTTCTCACCCCGCTGGAGCGAGTGGGTTACCGAATGGGCCAGCCGCAGATAAATTACCCGATCATGCTTACGCTCTGGGGGAGTGGGGTGCTGTTTAACAGTAGATGGCTGCGAGATACCGGTATCATGGTGATTGCATCTGTCACTACATCCGGCTTAATTCAAACCGCTTCCAAGACGATATTTGGTCGGGAGCGACCAATTGCTGGCCTGGGTAATCTTGATTTCAAACCATTCGCCGGACCATCTTCCTTTCCATCCGGCCATGCCACTCTGGCAACAGCTACGTTTTGGGTATTGGCAAAGCAGGTAAATTTTGTGCCGTTAAAAGTCGTTTTCTACGCCTTACCGATTATTACGGGCGCTTCCCGAATCTACTCCGGGGCCCACTGGCTTTCCGATGTGTTTTTAGGAACAGGTCTTGGCATTGCCTTCGCCGAGGCTGTCGTACGGCTATATCCGACTATCAAAGCAAGCGGCAAGTTTTTGGTTAACGTGGCACCGGGTCCGAACGGCCTGGGTCTGGTTGCCCATTTTTAATTGTACGCTGAGCGTCAGGTTCCAGCCTACAACCTCCAATGAGTATTATCGAGGCTATTTTGTGCTTTAACCTACTGGATATTACCCGAAACCAGTAGCCGAATGAAATCAGCCAGTAATCATTTTCTATTCTTATCCTTTGTTTTAATTAGTCAACTCTTCGGCGGACAATCGGCGCTGGCCCAGTCGACTGTAAAGGCGGTATCGTTATTTGACGGCAAAACTCTGACTGGCTGGAAAACCGTTGATCCGGCTCAGGCGGCTTTATGGTTCGTTAAAGATAGTGTAATCCGAAGCGGGGACGGCGTTAAGAAGATACCCGAGAATACCTATCTGCATACGACAAAAGAGTACGGTGATTTTGAGTTTCGCTGCCTGTTCCGATTATCGGGCGACCCGAAAACGGGTATGATTAACAGTGGCATTCAGTACCGCTCCATTATTGAAGGTAAAAAAATCATTGGGTATCAGGCCGATATTGGCAATGGCTATTGGGGTGATCTATATGATGAGCATCGTCGGGAAAAACTAGTTGGTGGCGATCTGAGCATCCTCAAACACATTCTGAAAGAAGACGGCTGGAACAGTTATATTATTCGCTGTAAAGGGGCTCATCACGAATTGTACATCAACGGTGTAAAAACCTGCGACTACACAGAGCAGGACAGCAAAATTCCGCAGAAAGGCGTTATTGCCGTTCAGATTCACGGTGGTGGCGTAGCGCAGGTCGAATTCCGGGACCTGACCATCACTGAGCTTTAGTTTTCGACAGGATTAACAGGATTTCCAAGATTTTTGGTAAGGGCTAATCTTGAAAATCCTGTTGAAAAGACATAACTATCTTATTTCCTTAACCTTATGCCTGTATTCCGCCTGCTTACCTATCTTTTTGCTGTACTCTTACTGGCTGGCTCAGTCGGTAAAGCGCAAACAAGCAAAGCCAAACCCGCACCCGACACGGCAAAAATTGACCGTGATTACCTGCTGGAAACCAGCATGCTGGGCTATTTCGCCAAAGATGGCGCCCGCAATCCAACTCTGAAAGCCAATAAAGGCGACCGGGTTCGGATTACGATTGTCAATACGGAGCTAATGACGCACGATATTGCCCTGGAAAAAATGGGGCTAAAAAGTAAGACGCTCCAGGAGAAAGGGAACAAAACCAGTATTTTGTTTACCGCCGACAAAAGTGATACCTACTACTGCACCGTTCCGGGGCATCGGGCGGCTGGCATGGTCGGAAATTTCGAGGTAGTTGAAGGGACTATTTCCAATGCAACCATCGCCGGGCAAGTACCCACCAAGAACGGGCAGCCGCTAAATCTGAATTTCGAAACGGGCACCCTAAAGGATTGGACCGCAACCGGCGACGCGTTTAGCGATCCAATTTTTGCCCAGGATGATCCGTCGCCCGTTCATGAAAAAGACATGCACATTGGTTACGGCGGGAAGTATTTTCTGAGTAGTGGCGGCACGACCAATGCGAAACTAACCGGCGTCTTAACCTCTGTGCCTTTCACGGTTACCCAGCCGTTTGCTGCGTTTAAAGTATCAGGTGGAGCGTTGCAGGATACCCGTGTTGAGTTGGTGCAGGCCGGAACCGATAAAGTTATTTTTCACAGCACCGGGCAAGGACGGGCTACGCTTCAACCCGTTGTCGTGGATTTGCAGCCTTATATGAATCAGGAAATTTACATCCGGATTGTCGATAACGAGACGGGGATTTCGCAAATTCCGTACATCCCGCACGATAAATGGGCGCACATCAATTTCGACGATTTCCAGTTCTACCCTACCCGTCCGACGTTCTCAAACGAACTGAAACAGAAGGATATAATCATTCTACCTCCTTTAGACCCTGTGCTCAACGCCGGATTATCAGGTGTTAAAGCGGCTCAGGCCATGACCACGTCCAAGGGATTTAAAGTAACGTTGGCAGCCGCCGAGCCAGACATTGTCAAACCGATTTGTTTTACAGTCGACTCGCGCGGGCGGCTTTGGGTGGTCGAGTCCCATACCTATCCGGTTCCAGCACCCGAAGGGCAGGGCCGCGACAAGATTCTGATTTTTGAAGATACCAATGGAGATGGTACACTGGACAAGAAAAAGGTATTCATCGAAGGCCTGAATCTGGTTAGTGGCATGGAAGTAGGTATGGGGGGCGTTTGGGTTGGTGCGGCACCCTACCTGCTATTTATTCCGGCCGATTTTAAAAATGACAAACCCACTGGACCACCCCAAAAACTACTCGACGGATGGGGCAAGGAAGATACGCACGAAACCCTAAACAGTCTCCGGTGGGGCCCCGACGGCTGGCTGTACGGCACCCACGGCGTATTTACCAACTCGAACATTGGCAAGCCGGGTGCTCCTGACTCAGAGCGATTGAAACTGAACGCAGGCGTATGGCGGTATCACCCCACAACCCAGAAATTTGAATTATTCGCCGAAGGCACCAGTAATCCCTGGGGGCTCGATTTCAACGATTACGGCCACGCGTTTATCACAGCCTGCGTCATTCCGCACATGTACCACATGATCCAGGGCGGGCGCTACCAGCGACAGGCCGGGAAACATTTCAATCCCTACACCTACGACGATATTAAAACCCACGCCGACCACGTGCACTGGGTGGGCGAACGCGGTCCACACGCTGGTAATTTCCGGTCGGCATCGGCGGGGGGTGGGCATGCTCATTCCGGAGCCATGATTTACCTCGGGCATAGCTGGCCGCAGGAATATCGCAACGATATTTTCATGAACAATATCAATGGTGCCCGCTTCAACCAGGACCACCCAACCCGATCAGGAACGGGTTATGTGGTAACCCACAAACCAGAATTTCTGGTTATGAATGACTCCTGGTCGCAATGGCTGAATTTTAAATACGATGCTAGTGGCTCAGTTTGGGTCATCGACTGGTATGATAAGAACCAATGCCACAGCCCAAACCCCGATGTTCACGACAAAACGATGGGCCGGATTTTCAAGATTACGCACGAAAACGATAAGTGGGTGCAGGTCGATTTGTCGAAGGCGTCGGATATGGAGCTGGTGAACGCGCAACTCAATCCGAACGATTGGTACGTACGACAAGCCCGGACGATTTTGCAGGAGCGCGGCCCAAACAAAAAAGTCCACAAAGCGCTGAAAGAAATCCTCGCCAAAAATCCGGATGCCACTCGTAAGCTAAGGGCGCTCTGGGCTCTACACGTAACAAAAGGACTGACGGATAAAGAGTTAGAAGACTTATTAAGCAATGAAAATGAATACGTCCGCAGTTGGGCTATTCAATTATTGGCCGAAGACAAAACCGTTTCGCCGGAATCCCTGAAACGCTTTGCTGAGATGGCTAAGACTGACAACTCCGCATTAGTACGGCTTTATCTGGCTTCGGCTATGACTCGCCTTGACCCGGCCCAGCGTTGGGATGTACTGGATGCGCTGGTTCAGCGGGCAGAAGATAAGGACGACCATAATCAGCCACTGATGTTATGGTATGCTGCCGAACCATTGGCTACTATCGACATGAAACGTTTTCTGGAACTGGGTCAAAAATCGAAAATGCCGAAACAACTCCCTTATACCATTCAACGCCTTGCGGCTATCGGGACCGACGATTCTAAAAAATTGCTGAAAGACCTGAATGACCGCGTGGGCAAACTCGAGCATTCACACGAAAATCACGAGATTCAAACCTTGATTGCCAAGGTATTGGAGGAATAATCATACCATAGCTGGGGGCATCGCCCACGGATAACGATTCGCATTTGGATCGCATCATCTCCGGTTAATAATTCATTATATGAATACAAAAATCAACAACCCACTCATCCTGAGCAGCTTGTTAGTCTGCGGCTGGCTAACAAATGCCCACAGCCAGGACAAGAGCCTGCTCAAAGTTCGTGAGCAGCAGGCAGCAAATACAGCTACTGAACGGGCAACCAAATCCGTTGTCCCATCCGGCGAGTTTAAAAAGACCGAGATCACGAGAGATTTTATTTCGGAGGGCGTCGCCGTAGCCGATCTGAATAAGGATGGGAAAATGGACATTGTGGCCGGTTACTACTGGTTTGAAGCACCCAACTGGACTCGTCATGAGATGGCTCCCTCCCGCAAGTTCGACCCACGCAAAGAGTACAGCGACTCGTTTCTGAACCTAGGCATGGACGTCAATCAGGACGGCTGGGATGACGTCGTAATCATTGACTTTCCCGGAAAGCCCGGCTTCTGGTTTGAGAATAATAAAAATCAGCCGGGTGCATGGAAAAAGCATATTCTGGCTGATTCGGTCGGCATCGCGAATGAGTCACCAGGTTTTATAGACATTGACGGCGATGGTCGGCTCGACATTCTCTGCGGAGATAAGGCTAAAAAGCAGATTGTCTGGCTAAAGGCACCCTCGAAACCCGGCGAAACGGAGTGGCAGCGTTTCGCGCTGACTGCGGAGAATGTACCGGGAACAGAGATTTTCTCTCACGGTATTGGCTATGGCGATATCGATAAAGACGGTTTCAACGACGTGGTAGTTCGGGAAGGCTGGTTCAAAGGAACCGCTGATAAAAAAGGAGGAAACTGGGTATTTCATTCCGCTAACCTGGGCGAACCCTGTTCGCACATGCAGATACTGGATGTAAATGGTGATGGTAAGAACGACGTTGTCAGTGCATCGGCGCACGCGCTGGGCGTTTGGTGGCATGAGCAGGTTACAGATGAGTCAGGAAAGATTGCCTTTAAAACGCACCTAATGAGCAACACCACGGCTCAGACGCACTCATCTATTATGGCTGACCTGAATGGAGATGGTCGTAAAGATTACATTACGGGCAAGCGCTTTCTCGCTCACCACGGTCGTGACCCCGGCGATAGTGATGCCCCTATTCTAATGTGGTTTGAATTTACACCAGGGAAAGCTCCTTATTACAAAGAGCACGTCATCGACAACGATTCTGGCGCCGGGCTTAATATTACAGTACATGACATGAACGGCGACAAGAAACCAGACATCGTTGTTGCTAATAAAAACGGCGTTTTCCTGTTTGAAAATAAGATTAAGAAGTAACTAGTTGCGATAGGATTCACAAGATTGAAAAATCATTCAAATCCTGTGAATCCTATCGTAAAAAACAGCAATCATGAGAAAACTAAAATTACAATTTCAGATTTCACTCGACGGATTTATCGCTGGCCCCAACAGCGAAATGGATTGGCTGACTATGAATTGGGGCGAAGACATTATGAACTTCATCGCCAGCATCACCAACCCTGTTGAGACTATTCTGTTAGGCAGAAAACTTGCTGAAGGATTCATTCCGGCCTGGCGATCACGGGCCGAAAACCCCGAAACGGCACCCGGTTCGGAGAAGATAAATAGTACACCAAAAATCGTGTTCTCGAACACCCTCGAACACATTGACGATCCTAACACCACCGTAAACAATGGTGATCTGGTCGAAGAGGTCAAAGCGTTGAAGAACGGAGATGGTGGCGATATGATTGTCTACGGTGGGGCTGAATTTGCCTCGATGTTAATCAAAAACAATCTAATTGACGATTATTATTTGTTCGTCAATCCTGTAGCATTGGGTAAAGGCTTGTCCATTTTTGGTAGTCTCGACAGTAAGCTAAATCTGAAGCTTATTGAGGCCAAATCATTCGACTGTGGTATTGTTCTAATGCATTACCAACCAGCTTAACGCACCTCAGCGCCGGGCCAGCCATTCCTCTGGGCTGGTCCATTTCACATCTGGATAGCGATCATTATCAAGCTTTTCGTGCTGAACAGTGAACATGCTTTGCTGATACTGACTTTGCTGCCAGCGCGGATAAACATCCTGTTCACCTTCGGGATGGGCCGCCCGTTCCTTTTTGTTGTAAGCGGCAAGGTCTTCAAGCGAGCCCATCCGAGCAAGGTGATATTTCTGATGGGTTACCTCTTCCGCAACCCCGGCTAATTCATTGGGACTGAGTTGAAAACTGGCAATGCGCAGGATTCGGGGCGTCGAATCGTCCAGGGCAGCGGCAGCCGTGTAGGCAGCGGTGTTGTCCATCGTCGTGAAGTCGATACGCCAGTCAGCGTTTTCCCAGTAGCCGACCTGGCTGTTTTTAAAATCGAGTAGGGGCGTGCCGTAAAACAGGATTTCAGCAAAGGCGCCATTCATAATGGAAGTGGCCGCAATGGGTTTGGTATCGATATACGCCATAAACTCCTTCCGCAAATCGAAATTACGGTTTTCGCCAGCCGCCTGTTTGGTAAAGTCTGTAGCAAAATCAGACGAAATAAAGCGCGGCACTCCAGCCGTAACAGCCGCATCAAGCAGTTTCGACTGCGTATCAACGATAACATCCCGTAAGCCCTGCAAAGCCGACACCACGCACGCGACACCTTCACAAGCTTTTGTCAGTTGCGCTACATCCGACGTATCAGCTTCCACAATCTGTACGCCCTGCTCCTTAAGTTTAGCTACTTTTTTAGCATCCGAACCAGGCCGAACCAGAGCACGAACCTCAGCGCCACACTTTACTAATTCCTGAATAATACGCCCACCTAGATTACCCGTAGCACCCGCTACCAAAATTGTTTTTACCATTTGTTTGTCAGTCATTTATTTTATTCAGCGTAACATCCTCCATTCTAGAAACGCATTTCACCATTCTTAATTAAGTGCGTCTTTGCTAAGTGACTGGCTAACAACGTAAACCCAAAATCGGTTAGTGGGTCATGGAAGAGCGGCAAACAAATCGTCAGTGGCACACTATTGAAGTACCAGCAAACGAGTTTACTAGTCGACTTAATCAGTTTATCTCAACTCAGGCATCAACAGGCGCACTCTTCTCCCGACTGGCGCTCATTCACCAGGTAGCCAAGGCGTATGCAGTTGAAGCAATTAGCAAATCAGGAAACGAACGAACTGATCTTGAGATAGAAGAAATTACGGACCCACCCCTGTATGGCTACATACTTGATGACGAGCCGGTTATTATTCAGTTCAGCTATATAGAACGCGGATTGTTATGAAGATTATGATTTTTCATGATACACGTTAATCATAACCCTCATACCAATCCGCGTTCTGTTACTTACGGTTGGCCCTTACCGCCGGCAGATCCGTAGACCTGCCCCGTCGCGTAGCTGGCGTCGCTAGCGGCCAGTTGTACATAGATGGATGCTAATTCGGCGGGTTGACCGGGGCGCCCCATCGGTGTATCGCCACCAAATGTTTTTAGTTTTTCGGCCGTAGCCCCACCACTGGGTTGCAAGGGTGTCCAGATCGGTCCAGGCGCTACCCCATTCACCCGAATGCCTTTAGGGCCGAGTTGCTTAGCCAGCGACTTAACGAAATTCATCGTAGCGGCCTTGGTCTGTGCATAATCGTACAGGTTAGGCGAGGGATCATAGGCTTGTTCAGACGTCGTACCGATAATAGCTGAACCCGGTGGCATGTGGGGCAAAGCGGCTTTGATAATCCAGAACGGCGCGTAAATGTTCGTTTTCATTGTCGCGTCGAAATCTTCCGAAGTAAGGTCGAGGATAGATTCACGTTGTTGCTGACGGGCTGCATTACTAACCAGAATATCCAGACCACCCAGGCCCTTCACGGCTTCATCGACCAATCGCTTACAAAACGCTTCATCACGGATATCGCCGGGAATGGCAATTGCCTTTCGTCCTTCTTTCTTGATCAGATCGATTACCTCTTTTGCATCAGGCTCCTCAGCCGGTAAGTAATTGATTGCAACATCGGCTCCTTCGCGGGCGTAAGCAATAGCGGCTGCCCGGCCCATTCCTGAATCGCCACCGGTAATTAGTGCTTTCCGTCCCTGCAAACGACCTGAACCTTTATAGCTCGTTTCCCCATGATCGGGCCGAGGGTTCATTTTACTAGCCAATCCTGGCCAGGGCTGCATGGGCGTAGTAAACGGCGGTTTAGGGTATTTAGTGGTCGGATCGACAAGCACGGCCGGGAGCGTCGAAACAGGATTTTCTGAGGTCGACGCGGCAAATGTTGGTGCTGCCATCATAGAAGCGGCCAGACCACTTCCGATTCCGCCAATGACCTGGCGTCTGCTTAACTGGTTCTCATTTAGCATGTTGTATCCTATCGTTGAGTATGTTTTTAACAGATTCTACAGTTTGCCTGTAGGTTATCGTAGCTAACTAATGGTTCAGCGGTAAGGTTAGATTTTGACAGAATTTAACCGACTCAGTTAGGGAATACCTTTTTGTTTAACATTAGGCCTCCACTTGTGGTTAATCAGCAGGTCATAGTCTAATGACCAAAATCGGTTTCATCATGGACGAACACGAATCATCTGAACTGACGGAGGACGAGAAGCGACTTTTTGCGGATCTTATGCCCGAAGACCTAAGCGAAATTCTGGACGCTGGCGTTAACCGGCGGCATTTTATCAAACTGCTGAGTCTGGCGGGTGGGGGTATTTTCGCGGCTCAATCGGCTGTAGCGGAGCAATTACTAACCCGCCCTTTCAAGGAAACAAGCCCAGCCGAACTCATTCCGACCAGCCTTGACAATGCCGTTAACGTATCGCTCAAGGTTAACGGTGCAGCCCGCAAGTTGACCGTTGATTCGCGTATGACTTTATTGGATACGTTGCGTGAACGGCTTGACTTAACCGGCTCTAAAAAAGGCTGCGACCACGGCCAGTGCGGAGCCTGTACAGTGATCGTTAATGGTCATCGCGTGTTATCCTGCCTGACGCTAGCCGCGAGTTGTGAAGGAAAAACCGTGCAGACAATTGAGGGGCTCGCCCAGGGTAATACCTTACACCCGATGCAGGAGTCTTTTCTGAAACATGATGGTTTTCAGTGCGGCTTCTGTACCCCTGGCCAGATTTGCTCAGCAGTAGCGATGATCGACGAAGCGAAGAAAGGTCATGCCAGCTACGTCACCGAAAACGTTCGTCAGGCTTCGGGACCGGCAACGCTTTCGGTCGAGGAGATCCGGGAACGGATGTCAGGAAATATTTGCCGTTGCGGGGCTTATCCCAATATTGTAGCTGCTATTCAGGAGGTGCACAGCGGCAAACCCGTTGAGCAGGTTTTCCGCTCCGTTTAATTCCTAACCCGCTCATCCAATGAGACCTTTCACCTACACGAGGGCCAAAGACCCTTCAGCCGCAATTAAATTACTGACTGAGAATCCAACTGCTAAATTCCTGGCGGGCGGTACCAATCTGCTCGACCTAATGAAGGAAGACGTGGAGCGACCAAACGCGCTGATCGACATTTCCGAGCTGGGTTTGAGCGAGATCGAGACCATCTCGACCGGCAACAACAAAGGCGGCCTTTCAATCGGCGGACTCGGCAAAAACACCGATGCCGCGAACCATCCGCTGGTTCGCCAGAACTACCCGTTACTGACGCAGGCAATTCTGGCGGGCGCATCCGGACAGCTTCGGAACATGGCAACTAATGGTGGCAATCTGTTGCAACGCACGCGCTGCCCCTATTTCTACGAAGTGTCGATGCCCTGCAACAAACGGGTCTCTGGCAGTGGCTGCGGAGCGAAGGAAGGTATCAACCGCATGCACGCCATTTTTGGCTGGTCAGACCAATGCGTAGCCGTGTATCCATCTGACATGGCCGTTGCACTATCGGCTCTGGATGCGGTCGTTAAAGTTCGAAATGCCAGTGGGCAGGAGCGCAGTATTCCCATCGCTGATTTTCACCGGCTACCGGGCGATCAACCCGAAAAAGACACTAATCTGATACAGGGCGAACTGATCACGTCCATCGAACTCCCGGCAAACCGATTTGCCAATAAGTCGTATTATCTGAAAGTTCGTGACCGGGCTTCGTACGCCTTTGCTTTGGTGTCGGTAGCAGCTGCTCTTGAGATTGAAGGGTCGGGCACTAGGATCAAGCAGGTGCGTATTGCGATGGGCGGGGTAGCGCATAAACCTTGGCGGGCGCTGAAAGCCGAGCAGATGCTGATTGGTAAAGAAGCGACGGAAGCCAATTTTAAACTGGCTGCTGACGCTGAGATGGCCGACGCAAAACCCCTGGAGTATAATAAGTTTAAAGTCGAACTAGGCAATCGAAGCATCGTTCTGGCTTTGCAGATGGCGATGAACGGCGGCAAAGCGTAACAAATCCCATGAAGGATAATAACAAAACAATCGGCACGCCCATAAGTCGCATCGACGGTATCGCTAAGGTGACGGGCAAAGCAGCCTATTCGATGGATCATCCCGTTAAGAATTCAGCGTATGCTATACTGTTTAAAAGCACCATTGCTGCCGGGACCATTCAGGACATCGACAGTGCTGCTGCGGAGAAAGCGCCCGGTGTGTTGGCCATCATTACTCATAAGAACGCACCGAAGTTAAACGTCAAAGGCGGACTTCGGGGAGGAGCTTTATTACAAAGTCCAGAGATTGACTTCTTCGGCCAGAACATCGGCATTGTGGTAGCTGAAACGTTTGAGCAAGCTCGTTATGCATCGCGGCTGATTAACGTCACCTACGATAAAAAAGAGCCTAAAGTCGATTTCGATAAACTGATCGGTCAGGCCCGACTACCAAAAGATAAAGAAAAAGCCGACGCCGTTCGGGGCGATGCCAAAGCCGCGATCAGTCAGGCTACTTATAAAGTGGAAGAAGTGTACGAAACACCGATCGAACACCACCACCCACTAGAGCCCCACGCGGCCATTGCCGAATGGGAAGGCGACAAAGTGACCCTGTATAGTAGCGCACAGATTGTGAACGGCGCACAAAGTGCCGCGGCTGCCACGCTGAATCTGAAGCCGGAGCAGGTACGAATTGTTTCACCCTACATTGGGGGCGGATTCGGCTCGAAAGGTGGGCAATGGGCTAATTTGGCACTGGCGGCTGTCGCGGCTAAACAAGTTAACCGTCCGGTTAAGCTCGCCTTAACTCGTCAGCAGATGGTCAACTCAGTGGGACTTCGTCAGCACAATCATCAGAAAGTTAGTCTGGCGGCTACGGCCGATGGTAAGCTAACAGCTCTGGCGCACGAGATTATAACCCACTGTGCTATTAATGACGAGTTTGTTGAACCCTGTGGCGATTGTTCGAAAATTATGTACGACACGCCCAACTCGCTCATTACATACCGGGTGGTTCCGATGAACCTTATTCTGCCCACTTACACGCGTGGTCCTGGTAAATCGACGGGTAGCTTTGCCCTCGAATCGGCGATGGATGAGCTGGCATACAAGCTAAAAATGGACCCGATTGAGTTTCGAATCAAGAACGAACCCGAACGCGATCCGTCAGATGGTAAACCCTGGTCGTCGCGGACTACGGTGCAGTGCCTGCGCGAAGGGGCAAAAGAGTTTGGCTGGGAAAAACGTAAACTCGAACCCCGACAGAATCAGCAGGGTAATTACTGGATTGGTTATGGCGTTTCGGCCGGAACGTATCCCGCTCATCAGCGGCCCACCTCGGCTTTGGTAAAACTAAAACGCACGAGCGACACTATCACAGCCACCGTTGAACTAGCTGCCGCAGACCTGGGTACCGGCACCTACACCATCCTGACGCAAACAGCCGCCGATGCGCTAGGATTACCCATTCAGCACGTAAAAGTAAAAATTGGCGATTCAGACTTGCCACCTGCGGCTGGTGCGGTAGGTTCAGTGGGCGCTGCCAGTTACGCCAACGCCGTAAACGATGCCTGCCAGAAAATTACTGCCGAGTTGGTAAGCAAGTCGGGTAAGCAATTTTTCGCTCCTCCAACGGCCGCCCAGTTGATGCGAACCGAAAAACTGACCGAATTCCAGACGCGAGTTGACAGTAAACCATCGGAAAGCGCTGAGGAGTATTCGGCTCACAGCTTTAACGCCAACTTTGCGGAAGTCGCCGTAAATAAATCAACGGGTATGATACGGGTGGTTCGGTTCCTGGCGGTGACTGGCGCGGGACAGATTCTGAATCCAAAAACCGCCCGCTCGCAAATCATTGGCGGTAACGTCTGGGGCATCGGCATGGCACTTACCGAGGAATCGGTAGTTGATCCACGCTGGGGAAATTTTGTCACCCGCTCCTTCGCCGATTATCATGTACCGTCCAACCTAGACATCGGTAATCTGGATGCTATTTTTATCAATGAAAAAGATGAGCACGTTAACACCATGGGTATTAAAGGCATTGGCGAAGTAGGCATTGTGGCAGTAGCAGCCGCCGTTGCCAACGCGGTCTTCAACGCCACTGGCAAGCGGGTTCGAGACCTCCCCATTACACCAGATAAGGTGTTGTAGGGGCTACTTTCTCAACCGAATCCCTTATCTTAGTCCGCACATTTCCTGTGCGCCAATGACCCCGACCCAAATCCGCGAAGTAGCTAAACTGATTGATCACGCCCTGCTCCATCCAACCCTAACGGATGCCGAAATGCGAGCGGGTTGTAAACTGGCTCTCACCTACGATGTTGCTTCCGTTTGCATCAAGCCGTACGGTGTCGCCCTAGCGAACGATCTGTTAGCGGGTTCCGATGTGCTTGTCGGCACGGTTATTGGCTTTCCACATGGTCATAACACAATCCGTGTCAAAGTAGAAGAAGCCCGTCAGGCGTGTCAGGATGGCGCGGTCGAACTCGACATGGTCGTTAACATCGGTAAGGTGCTTGGTGAAAATTGGGCCTATGTAACCGAGGAAATCCGCGCTATTCAGGATATATGCCACGCGCACGGCGCTATCCTGAAAGTAATTTTCGAAAACGATTTTCTGCCTGGTGATTCGTCTAAGATTCGGCTTTGCGAAATCTGCACAGAAATAGGCGTGGCCTTCGTTAAGACATCAACTGGCTTTGGTTTCGTGAAAGGCAAAAACGGCCTATATGACTACATGGGCGCTACCCTTCACGACCTCCATTTGATGCTCAGCCATGTAGGGCCTGCTGTTCATGTTAAGGCATCGGGCGGGATTCGCACCCTTGACGATGTGCTAACCATGAAAAATTTGGGCATCGCCCGTATTGGTACCTCCGCCACCGCCACCATCATGACTGAGGCTTACCGGCGGTCAGGCATTGTCACCATCGAAGCACCAGGTCCAATTAGTATTGACACAAAAGGTTACTGATCCAATCTTATCGCTCATTCATCATTAGTTTCATGCTTAAACTTGGCTTTGTGTCGGCAATTCTGGCCGATTATGACCTTAATGGCGTTTTAAAATTCGCAGCAGATCACCAGTTTAAATGCGTCGAATTGATGTGCTGGCCCGGCAATACAACCGATGCCCGGCGGTATGCTGGGGTAACCCACATCGACGTTGACAATCTGGCCATCGAGCAAGTCCAAACGCTAACCCGGATGTACGGTGTTTCGATTTCTGGCCTGGGCTACTATCCGAATCCGCTGGACCCAAATCCGGAGCAAGCAGAATTTTATCGGGAGCATATCAAAAAAATCATTCGGGCGGCTCCCAAGCTCGGTGTATCGGTGGTCAACACGTTCATTGGCCGAAATCCATCGCTGAGTGTGGCTGATAACCTAAAGCTGTACGCTGAACATTGGCCCGCTATCGTAAAAGTAGCTGAAGAATGTAATGTGAAAATTGGCATTGAAAACTGCCCGATGTGGTTTACTGACGACGAGTGGCCGGGTGGCAAAAATCTGGCGACTACGCCCGCCATCTGGGACCGGATGTTTGAAATTATTCCCTCACGGGTGCTGGGCCTAAATTACGATCCTAGCCACTTGATTTGGCAAATGATGGATGAAGTACAGCCCATTTATGACTATCGTGACCGGTTACACCACGTTCACCTCAAAGACGTTAAGCTATACCATGACAAACTAAATCGGGTTGGTAGTATGGCGAATCCGCTGGAGTACCATTCGCCTAAGCTCCCCGGCCTGGGCGATGTCCGCTGGCGGGCTTTCTTCGCAGCCCTGACTGACGTACGCTATCGTGGTCCAGTTTGCATTGAAGTTGAGGACAAAGCCTTTGAAGGTAGTCCTGAAGACGTGCAGACCGCTATTCTCACCGCCCGCAATTATCTGAAACAATTCCTAGTGCTGTAATTCACCAATTAGACTATTTTTGTATCTTTATCCAAAACCTGAACGATGGTTGCTACTACGTCAATTGCCGCACAAATCATCGAACGACTCAATCATGAGCCTGTCGTTTTCATTTCAGCTACCCTGGATGAGTACTGGACCGTACTGAATGAACTGGGCAACGAATCAATCCCTCTTAACTATGACATTGAATACATTAATGGGGAAATCAGAGCACAAATCGGTATGGCGAATGATAATCACGAATTAATAGTCACGAATATATCAGCACTTTTACGATCAGCATATTATCAGAAATCGAATATACGAGTAATGGGTAGTAACAAATTGGTTTATATACCACCCTGTGAATTAGCCGTTAAGCCCGATATACTGGTTATGCGGGAAGACAGTCAACTATTCCCAAGAAAAGGACAGGAAGCGGGTATTACCAATCCCTATTTACTGGTTGAGGTTCATTCCGATTCGACGTATCGGGAAGATATGCACCTTAAGTTGCGCTGTTATAAGCAGTTAGAATCCATTCAGTATATCATTTACATCGAACAGGAAACACCTTTTGTATCGATTTATATCAAACAGCAGGATAGTCGTCACTGGCTTAATGACGATTACAACACGCTCGACATGGCCGTTCAGCTTGACGATTTCGCCATTCAAATGCAGGATATCTATCACAAAGTAGCGTTCGACCGTGCTGCAAACGCTTAATCAACTCGATACCGACCTTTTCCTGTGGCTCAACGGCCGATACACGCCCTGGCTAGATCCGATCATGCTTTGGGTGACAGGCCGAAATCATTGGTTTCCAGCGTACGCGCTGCTCGTTGGTTGGATAATTTATCGGTACCGTCGGCAGGCAATCGGCTTATTACTAACCATTATTGCCTCCGTTGCCCTGGGTGACCAAATAGCCTCATCGGTGTTTAAGCCACTCGTACACCGTCTGCGGCCCTGCCATGAGACAGCTTTGCAGCAATTAATTCATCCAATACTCGAATGCGGGGGGCTTTATAGTTTTGTTTCTTCTCATGCGGCAACGACTTTCGCCCTGGCGACTAGTCTCTGGTTACTGTTCGGGAAACAACACCCCTGGATTAAATGGACTTTTCTATGGGCAGCTCTCGTTTCCTACAGCCGAATTTATGTGGGAGCCCATTATCCGCTCGATGTTTTGGCAGGCACCGGCGTTGGTGTGCTGGCCGCAAGTCTATGCGTAACTATTTTTCGTGCACTCCAAAGCCGCGCTGACAATCGAACACTAAGTGGCCGCTAATTCCCGACATACTGCCTAATTAACTGGATTGGCTAACTAACAATCGGTCGTTAGCGTGGTTGTGTCTACGATGAACCGATACCGCAATCCGTGTTCATTGTCAATCAGCCCTATGCAAACTGCCTTTGACGAGTATACTGAATATACTACTGTCCAACGCTATTTATTTCCTAGTACCCCTTCTCCCCAGCTACAGGTAAGTGTTATTGTTCCGGTTCGAAATGAAGCCCACCATTTATGGAAAACCTTAGATGCCCTTCGTCAGCAACAGGATACGGATGGGTTTCAAATAGCACCGACCACGTACGAAGTTCTACTATTAATCAATAACTGCTCCGATCGTTCTTACGAAGTAGCTGTTCAATATCAACGCCGTTATCCAGCTTTCTCTCTGCATATCGCTTATGTCCAACTGCCACCGGCTCAGGCGAATATTGGAACGGTACGACGGCTCCTAATGGATGAAGCTTACCGGCGCTTAACGCTGGTTAATTGCCCAACCGGCATTATCGCTTCAACAGATGGCGATACGGTTGCCGATAGTCAATGGTTATATTATATCAGGCACGAAATCGCTCAGGGAAACGATGCCGTTGGCGGGCGAATTCTGACCCACCCAGAACAAAGCCCAGTGCGGTTATATCACTTGCGCGATGTTATGTACCGGAGTCTTATAGCCCGAGTCGAAGCTGTATTAGACCCTGCTTTGCATGATCCCTGGCCCCGTCATTTTCAGCATTTTGGCGCTAGTATCGCTGTTACCTGCCAGATGTATGAACGGGTGGGACGTCTCCCTCAAAAACCATTTCTGGAAGACGAAGCCTTCTATCAGGCCCTAATGCGGATGGATGCCCGAGTTCGAAAAAGCCCCCACGTAAAAGTGATTACCTCGACGCGGCTACAGGGGCGCGTGGCTGTTGGTTTTTCGGAGCAACTGCGGTATTGGTCGAGGATGCACGAAGACAAGCGATGTCAGGTAGTTGAACCTGCCGAAGCGATTATGGACCGGTTCAGAGCACGACAGGAACTCCGCCTTCACTGGCAATCTGGAAAGCAGTTAATCACGCATGAGGCTATACGCACACTGGCAAATCAATTTCAGGCGGATCCACAATGGCTATATCGACAGGTGCAAGCTTGCGATTATTTCGGACAACTTTGGGAGCGTGTTAATGAAGCCATGACAATGGGAGAATGGGGACATCAATGGCAACCAGTGCCCATCACTACGGCGATTCAGCGATTACGGGAGTTTTTGAAAAGCTGGTGATCAGGCCTGTCTGGTGAATAAATCGAGTCGGTATTTATCCGCGCGCTGGCCTTGTTCATGGCGTAGCGGTTTATTTTCCCCAGCTGTTGCCAGAAACTGTTCGTGAACCTGATCACCCGTTAGTGGATAGTCAGGTACGACAGGCGTCCAGTGAACCAGTAGCAGATTGCCACCTTCAATGAGGTGATCGAGCATTAATTGCTGCGCCCGCTTCAAATCGTCCATTATCCAGTAGTAGCCTACTTCCGACACTATAATCAGATCAAATTGTTCATCTGGAAACTCAGTTGGCACACTCATTTGCCGAACGGTTACCTGTGGATAAGATGTTAAGTGCTGACGAGCCGCTTTTAACGGCAGGTCGCTGGCATCAACTGACAGCAACCGATCACAACGTTGCGCCAACATGCCGCTCAGTATGCCAATTGAACAGCCAATTTCGAAAGCGTTCTTGTAACGTTCTTTGGGTAAAGCGGCCAACGTAGCCTCGTATTTAGCCCGTTCATACGGGCTAGTCTCAAATGCCCAAGGGTCATCATTGGCCCGGTAAACGTCATCGAAGTAAGTAGTTGGCAGGCTAGTGGCTGACATAGTGTTGATTAAGAATAAGGTTTATTTTCTCTCTAAGAATAACTCCCTCGGCGCGTCAAAATGTATGAGTAATTCAGGCGATAAATAAAAGGCCGTTGGGTCGTCGATAATCATTCGGGTAACCTGCGATTGATGAGCAGCAATAGCCCAGTTTCGCTGTTCCATTACAGTACTAATAGCAACACGCCAGACGCATACTTCATCGCCAGTGGGCATATCGTTGTCAGTGCCTAATTCCCAAAGCCAGATTAAGTATTCGAGAACGCGTGGCCGGGTAGGCAATTGGCCTGCGGCTGTGGTCAATATTTGCCACGATGCCCGATGGTCGGGGTGTGGGTCCCGGCGCCAGGGAACCAATACGGTAGTTGGCTTAATTTCATACAACAGATCATGTACATAAGCTACTGCATCAGCGAATCCTACGCTTCCCAATGTGCTTACCTGCCGATCTTTTTGTCGCATAAATCGAGCGTTTTCAGCTGGCACATTCAGCCGACGTAACGCTTCCAACGCTTCTGACTCACGCAGTTGTCGGAGCCGGTCTGCAGGATAACTTGGTGAGTTCGGATGCGACAGCGTTCCGTCGCTAACGAATAGCACATGAACTATATAACCTTGTTTTCGCAACAACGCAATTGTACCACCGCAACCCAACGATTCATCGTCAGGATGGGGGGCAACCACCAATACATTACCAAGCTCATCAGGATTGAGCGGGTGGGCGATTTCTTCCAGGAGGCCGGCTTTATCAGGACCAGAGATCATGCGCAGGGGTTTGGTTTGTAAGCACATAACGTCCAATATCGGCGATGGTCGCATCTGGTGCGGGCTGACGCAAGTAGAAGGTCAGATCGCGGTGAATGCGCTCAAAAGGTAAGGGCCGCATTAACCCCCGCGCCCCGACGCAACGTTCTGCCAGGGCCATTGTCCGCAGGCAGATTTCTTCGATGGCAGTACGAGTCATGTTGGCATAGGCCACAATTTTTTCCGCTTCTCCCCCACTCGCCACCCACACGTCGGTTTTCGCAGCCGCCGTGTTAATCCATTGATTCCCTGATTCTATAAGCCAAGCCATTTCTGCCAGACGTGTCTTCTGAAACAGGTCATCAGTACGATTCATGGAAGCCAGAAAGGTGCGGGTCGCATCGAATAATGCTTCCGCTCCACCTAGTTGCACAGCTGCAAACCGAACAGCCCCCCCACTGAAGTAAGGCTGGCGGTAATAATCATCGGGGCCACCCAGCAAATCCTGCTCGTCTAGCTCAATGCCCGTGAAATCCATTTTATAACTTACAGAAGCCCGCATACCCAGCGGTTGCCAGAACTGATCATCCTGCGGAATGGCCTTTACCCGCTCGGTCGGAACAATGCACATTTGCCACCCCCGGCGACCGTCACCAGTCAATTCACCCGTAATAAGTGGCCGTTGAATCCAACCCGCGCCCGAGCAGAACGTTTTACATCCTTCTAGCCTGTATCGCCCGTTCGGTAGTGCCTGAATCCGCACGCCATCAGCAGCCTGGGTATTCCAGACGCTAAATAAGTGGTGCTGTTTGGCATCATCATACCAACGCTGCTTTTGCGCTGATGTAGCATATAAGTGAATCAGCTTCAGCGCGTTAATGTGCCCTTCATACACACGGCCGACCGACAAATTAGCCGCACCAACCTGCTTGAGTAACTGCATTAACAGGTTTGATTCGGCTTTTTGATTGTCCAATCTATTCCCAGGCAATGTAACAGTCAGTAATCCGGCTTCAGCTAAAGCAGCAAACGCGGCCACCGGAAACATTTTCTCGTCGTCGGTTTGGCCAGCTAGCTCAAAAATTTGCTTAAATAAGGACTGTGATACAGGAATATTACTAGCAGCTACAGGTGCAATCATGGGTGCTGTTTAATGCTCATTAGAACTAAGCAATAAAATAAAGAATTGTTTGGGCTTGTGTGAACATGGTTATCCTGGTAACCTCCATGAAAGAAACTCTTAGCTCGTACTACATATGAGCCGTTTTTTTCCGTACCTTTGCGGGAAATTTGCCCGGCATCAATGGCTTCATTCAATCCGGTTAAGATTTTTTCGGGTAGTCAATCTACGTATCTGGCCGAAAAAATTGCACATAACTACGGTAAAGATTTAGGCGGTTACACTTGCCGACGATTCAGCGACGGCGAGATGTCGCCTAGTTTCGAGGAGTCGGTGCGTGGCTGCGACGTGTTTCTGATTCAATCGACACCGCCCCCTGGCGACAACCTAATGGAATTGTTGCTGATGGTTGACGCGGCTCGGCGTGCTTCGGCGCACTACGTTACGGTGGTTATCCCTTATTTCGGGTATGCTCGTCAGGACCGAAAAGACAAACCACGCGTAGCGATTGCCGCCAAACTGGTAGCTAATATGCTGGAAGCGTCGGGCGTAGATCGGTTGATGACGATTGATCTTCATGCCGGACAAATTCAGGGCTTTTTCGACTTTCCGGTCGATCATCTGGAAGGAACGTCGGTTTTTGTACCTTACATCCGGGGCCTTGAACTGGATAATCTGGTGATTGCTTCACCGGACGTGGGTGGCGCCAACCGCGCCCGCACCTTCGCGAAGCATTTCAACGCAGACATTGTGTTGTGTGATAAGCACCGCAAACGAGCTAACGAAATCGCATCGATGCAAGTGATCGGTGACGTGGAAGGAGCCAACGTGGTGTTGGTTGACGACTTAATCGACACGGGCGGTACGATGTGTAAGGCGGCTCAGATTATTCTGGACAAAGGTGCCAAGTCGGTGCGGGCGGTGTGTACTCACCCGGTTATGTCGGGGAAGGCGCACGAAAACATTGCCAACTCGGTGTTGGAGGAGTTAGTTGTATCGGACACGCTGCCCATGAAGCAGCCGAACGATAAAATCAATGTGCTGTCGGTGGCAGAGTTATTTGCGAAAGCCATTGGCCGCATTCGGGATCACGAATCTATTAGTTCATTGTTTATACGTTCTTAAAGAGCGAAATAGTGAACGAGTGAAAGAGCGGTTTGCTTATTTTTCACTCGTTCGCTCCGCTTCGGCGGTCCGATTTCGCCCTTTCACTCTTTAATTAAAAAAAGTCATGAAAAAAATCGAGATTGTAGGGTATCAACGAGCGAATCTCGGCCGCACGGAATCACAAGCGATTCGGGCCGAGGGCAACGTTCCGTGCGTATTATACGGAGGTGATCAACAGGTGCATTTCTATGCGCCAGCTATCCTCTTCCGTGAGTTGCTGTATACGCCCAATATTTATGAAGTAGCGCTGAATGTAGAAGGCACCGAATACCGGGCTATTCTTCAGGATGCACAATTCCATCCAGTAAGTGATTCGCTGCTGCACGCTGACTTCCTTCAGGTAACTGATGATAAAGCGGTTAAGATTGCGGTTCCAGTTCGTCTGGTAGGGTCGGCTCCTGGTGTACAGAAAGGTGGTAAACTGGTGACCCGCGTTCGGAAACTGCGCGTTAAAGGCACCATCGCCAATATTCCTGATTTTATTGATGTTGATGTATCGAGTCTGGACCTGGGCAAATCGGTTCGAGTTGGTCAGATCCCGGTGAATAACATCGAAATGCTGGAGCAGGCGTCTAACCCTGTGGCTAGCATCGAAATTCCACGTGCACTGCGTGGTACGGTCGGCAAATAAGGCCATTGATTTTTATAAACTAATAGATACGAAAACGCCCCGCCAGAATTCTGGCGGGGCGTTTTTTGTTGTTGACAGGTGTTGTCAGTTTTGAGAAACTGACAACACCTGTCAACAAACAGTATCACAATTTCATACTCCGTAATCGCAAACTATTGCTCACAACCGATACGGAACTCAATGCCATAGCGGCTCCGGCAATCATAGGACTTAACAGAAAACCGAATGCCGGATATAAAACACCAGCCGCAATCGGAATGCCGATCAGGTTGTAAATAAACGCCCAGAACAGATTCTGCCGAATAACGCGGACGGTCTGTTTTGAGAGTTGTAACGCCTTTGGGATAGCCAATAAATCAGACGTAATAAGGGTCATACGAGCTACATCCATCGCGATGTCGGAGCCTTTGCCCATCGCAATACTCACATCAGCCTGTGCCAGCGCCTGCGAGTCGTTGATACCATCGCCCACCATTGCTACGACTTTACCGTCAGTTTGTAAAGCCTTCACAAAATCGGCTTTATCGGCGGGTATGGTTTCAGCTTTGTAATGCGTTAATCCAACCTGCTGAGCTACGGCAGCTGCGGTTTGAGCATTATCACCAGTCAGCATGTAAACCGTAATACCTCGATTCTGCAAAATTTCAATCGCCTGCTTGGATGAGGATTTAACTGGATCAGCGATGGCAATAGTTGCCAGTACTTTGTTCATCGATCCGTCAGAACGATTACTTTTTCGAGCAAAGAAAACGACCGTTTTAGCTTGGTTCTGCCATTCGTCGGCTTGTTGAGCCAACGCTTCAGGCAGCATAATTGATCGCTCGGTTAATAATTGTCGGTTACCCACATAATAAGCTTCATGCTCATAGCTCGCCGTAACACCCCGGCTAGTCAGGCTCTCGAACGTTTCCAGAGAAACCGTTTCGCTTCCAATAAGAAATGTCGTCACCGCTTCCGCTAACGGATGTTCAGACTGTCGTTCTAAGGTATAGAGTATGGATTGAAGCCGGGTTCGTTTCTCACCCGAAACCGTCCAGTTTATATCTGTAACGACTGGTTTACCTTCAGTAATCGTACCCGTTTTATCCAGCACCACCGCATTTATCTTGTACCCTAATTCCAGACTTTCGGCGTCTTTAATCAGGATGTTGTTTTCGGCACCCTTACCCACGCCAACCATAATTGCTGTGGGCGTTGCCAGACCAAGTGCACAAGGGCAGGCAATGACCAATACGGTAACCGACGTTAGTAGTGCAGTCGTAAACGGATCACTGGCTGGAACGAGGTAAGTACCTACCAACATCCAGACCACAAATGTCACTAAAGCAATTCCTAACACAACTGGCACAAAAATTCCAGCCACTCGGTCGACAACTTTCTGAACAGGCGCTTTACTTCCCTGGGCCTCCTGCACCATACGAATAATCTGTGCTAGCATAGTATCACTACCCACTTTTTCAGTCCTGAATCGAAAGCTGCCTTTCTGGTTAATCGTACCAGCAAAAACCGGTGTTCCAGACTGTTTAGCAACCGGAATGGGTTCGCCACTGATCATGCTTTCGTCCACATACGACTGCCCAGCCTCTACCAGCCCATCGACCGGAATTTTTTCACCGGGTCGCACTGATAATACCTGCCCGACCTGCACTGATGAGATAGGAATATCGCGTTCAGTTATACCATCTACCAAATGGACGGTTTTAGGTTGCAGCCCCATCAGTTTTCGAATAGCCGACGAGGTGTTGGACTTGGCTCGTTCTTCCAGTAGTTTACCCAACAAAATGAAGGCAATAACTACCGAAGCAGCTTCAAAATATACATGGGGATGCAGCCCGCGATTATGCCAGAATTCAGGATATAGGGTATTGAATGCGCTAAATAAAAAGGCGACGCCAGTGCTCACAGCCACCAGCGTATCCATATTGGCTTTGCCGTGACGAGCCTGTTTCCAGGCACTGCTGAAAAATGACCTACCTAACCCAAATACTACCGGAGCAGATAGCGCCATCATAATCCAGTTCGCATAGGGTAGTGGTCCGACACTTCGGTCCATGAAGAACATCCCTATGACGACGATTGGCAACGATAACACTAAAGCCCAAATAGCCCGCTGCCGGATAGTTTCGCCACGTTTCTGATGGGCCTCCTCCTGCACCTGCCAGACATCGGTCTGCGGTGAGTCCTCAGTGTCAACAACGATATCATAACCAATCTCCCGAACGGCGTTTTGCAATTCAGCAGGCGTCACGACTTTTGGATTGAACTGTACCCAGGTAGACTGATTAGCGTAGTTTACACCCGCATCGCTGACACCTGGTACTTGCTTCAGCACCGATTCGACGTTAATGGCGCAGGCGGCACAACTCATCTCCAGTACTGGATACGTTTTCCGAACCTCCGACAATGACTGGTCCGTAGCAACCGGTTTGTCGGAGTCAATGGCATTAGTAGTCATAATCGTTGGCGCTTTTTAATTAAGCGACTCAGCTTTATAGCCAGCTTTTTCCATAGCCTGCTTAACTACGGTGGCATTGGGTGCATCGGCTGTCAGTGTTTTTTGCGGGCTCTGCATATCAACCTGCCAGTGACCTTCACCAATGGCTTCGTTTAGGAAAGGGGTAACAGCCGCCACGCAGCCACTGCATTTAATATTGGTTTTGAATTTGAGCGTTTCCATACATTTATTTGATTAAAGCGACCAGGCTTACAATCAGACCTATCGCTTTATGGTATAACATAACTTACGATGCAAAGATCGCATATGCGCTATACATACCCCTTACACAATTGTTCGCCAGGCTTACAGAATTGAGGCTTTCAAATACTACCGACCTCGTCGTGGCTACCCGACGATAGCAACCCCGCGGGAACATCCAGCTCACCAGTTTGTGGGTCAATCAGTCCATTACGCTCATCTTCAATATTTGTGGCTTGTGTATATACATCGCCAGCAATGGCTCGTTTTCGCATTTCCTGTTTGAAGAGCCGGATACGGTCAGCACGTCCTTCGGCTTCTTCTGGCCCGCCATAGTTAACGAATCCAAATCCACCCCACTCGCTAACAATGAGCGGCACCTGTCCCCGATAGAAAAATGGATCACCAACTACCAGCGGAAACGCGGCCACGGTGTTCAGGTCGCCCGCGACCAGTTTATCCAGGACTTCGTTCCAGCGATTCGGATCGGGCGTATAAATATGCGCCGTTAGCAAATCAGACTTCAGTCGCCCTTCGTAGGAAACGTGCTGCCAGCCGTCGTTGTCTACCACCAGAAACTGAGGGTACGCCAGTTGCATATAGTGGTATACGTCCATAATATAATTACGAGTAGCTACGTTCGTGGCAATGTCCTGAGCGCCCCAATCTTCATTATATAGGCTCCAGATCACCACTGACGGGTGTGTCCCGATCAGGACTAACATACGCATCAGCTCGGCCCGGTGATTGGTGCGGCTACGGGGCGTTGAACTATGCGGACTAGGCACTTCGACCCATAAAAGTAGCCCCAGTTTATCGGCCAGGTTATAAATGCGCGGATCGATGCCCGCAATATGTACTCGTACCAGATTGCAGCCCAAATCTTTCATAGCCTGCATGTGCCGCTTCATCTCCTCATAGGTCGCCGTACCGGGCTGGTACAGAATTCCGTCGAGGTAAATCGGTTTGTTATTTAGGTAAACAAGGCGTCCACGGGCTTCAATTTTCCGTAAGCCAAATTGCGTTTCAATCTGGGCAATGTGTCCATCGGAATCAATTAGCTGGGCCACCAGCTTGTAGCGAATCGGCGTTTCAGGCGACCATAATTGTGCGCCTGGCACTTCCATCGTTACACGTTGCTGCTTTTGCCCCTCGGCCAACCGTAATGGAAAATCAGACGTGGCCATGGGCGGTGCCGATGAGTCCGCTTTCCGCTCGAACACCTGAAGTCGCAATATATAATCACCCGGATCGTGAATGCGGGTTGTCACGCTAAACCGAACAAGCCGATCTTCAACAGTGCTCACCACGCCCACCCGCGACCGCAGCCGGTTGCGCTCTACAGTCTCTATCCAAACCGACCGAACCGCACCTGTATATGTCTGGTACCAGATGCCCCCACGTTTATAGACATGCGATTCCTGCTTACCTCTTGGCGTTTCGGCATCCATCGTATCAGCAATTCGTACGGTAAGCCGGTTAACGGGCCGTAAACTATCTTCCGTCAGTTCGTAAGAAAACGAGGTGTATTCGCCATAATGAACATCTTCGCCCTCAATAGTGCTCAACAAACGGCCGTTCAGCCAAACGCGAGTTTCGTAGCCGCAGGCCCCAAATGTTAACTGAATAATAGAACGGGTAGACGGTTCGCTACGCTCGGGCAGGGTAAACTCTCGTTCGTACCAAGCGATGATTTTATCCTGCCAGGTCGCCGGGCTGGTTTGCCCCCGGAGTTGGGCCATATGCATTTCGATAGAACCAGGCCAATGGGCCGTCCCTTCGTAAGCATGTCCCAAGTACCAGCTTTCGCGCAGGCCACTGTCGGTCGTATCAATGGAAAAATTCCAGTCACCGTCCAGCAGCATGTAGGTGTTAGGTCGCAAAACAGCTCTAGGCAGAGGGTTGACTGATTCATCAATAATAGCTGATTCTTCTTTGCTGGCAGCAAGGCCAAAATTGGAGGGTAGTTCGGACATAGTCTGAAGGATAAGGTATTGGTCTGTAAACATTACAACCAGCTTAACGGCTCAAAAAAGTTATTATTTCCAGACGTGAGGCTAAAAACCAGCTATCGGAGCTAAGCAATTTCTACCAGGATTTAATCTTCTTTTAACCGGGGATTAAGATTGATTTAAGCCTAGAATGGCACTTTTGTGTAAGTAAAAATACGTGCGCCGTAACGGCTATGAATAAATTCATCAAAGGCATTCTGTCTTTTTCGCTGAAAAACAAGTTCTTTATTTTTTTTCTGACTGCACTGGCCGTTGTGGCGGGCATAATCAGTTATCAGAACACACCGATTGAGGCTTTCCCCGACGTTACGAATACCCAAATCACCCTTATTACCCAATGGCCGGGTCGGTCGGCGGAAGAGGTTGAGAAATTCGTAACCATTCCAATTGAGATTGGACTGAACTCGGTGCAAAAACGAACCGATATTCGCTCTACCTCACTGTTTGGCCTATCAGTAGTTAAGGTGCTGTTTGAAGATGGCGTCGACGATACGTTTGCGCGTCAGCAGGTAAATAACCTATTGAACAACGTTGAACTTCCCGAAAACATCCGGCCGGACGTGCAGCCCCCTTATGGCCCGACAGGTGAGATTTTCCGATATACGCTTCAGTCTCCAACCCGCACCGCCCGCGAGCTTAAGACCTTGCAGGATTGGGTGATTGAACGGCAACTTAAGAGTGTGCCGGGTGTTGCCGACGTGGTTAGTTTCGGAGGTGAGGTTAAAACCTATGAGATTTCGGTTGATCCGCGTCGGTTGATGGATTATAATATTACCCCCCTGCAACTCTACCAGGCGGTGGCTAATTCCAACGTGAACGTGGGTGGTGACGTGATCGAGAAAAACTCCGAGGCTTATGTCGTTCGCGGCATTGGCCTGCTTCGCAATCAACCGGATATTCAGGACATTATCGTCAAAAACATCAAGGGAACGCCCATTAAGGTGCGCAACGTAGCCCAAGTTTCTGAGTCGGCGTTACCCCGGCTTGGTCAGGCAGGACGCGATAAAATAGACGATGTTGTAGAGTGTATTGTAGTAATGCGCAAGGGCGAAAATCCCAGCGAAGTCATTGAGCGGGTAAAAGCGAAGATCAATGAACTGAACTCGAATATACTACCCACTGACGTACAGATAAATACGTTTTACAACCGGGAAACGCTCATAAATTTTGCGACGCATACGGTAACCCACAATCTGATCGAAGGCATAATTTTCGTGACGGTTATCGTCTTTATTTTCATGGCCGACTGGCGGACCACCGTCACGGTTTCCATTATCATTCCGCTGGCGCTACTGTTTGCCTTTATCTGTTTGCGACTTAAGGGCATGTCGGCCAACCTGTTATCAATGGGTGCTATCGACTTCGGAATTATCGTAGACGGCGCAGTCGTGATGGTCGAAGGGATTTTCGTTACGCTCGATGAAATGGCACATAAAGAAGGGATGCCGAAATTCAACCGGCTGGCTAAATTGGGCGTATTGCGCAAAACAGGCACCGAAATGGGCAAGGCTATTTTCTTTTCCAAGCTTATTATCATCACGTGTCTGGTGCCTATTTTCTCGTTCCAGAAAGTAGAAGGTAAGATGTTCTCTCCGCTAGCCTGGACGCTTGGTTTCGCACTGCTCGGTGCATTGATCTTTACGCTCACGCTGGTGCCCGTATTGGCCAGTATTCTGCTCAAAAAGAACGTCCGTGAAAAGCATAATCCGTTTGTGAACTTCGTGACCAAATATTCCACCCAGGCATTTGGCTTTACGTTTGCCCATAAGCGATTAAGTCTGATTGTAACAGCGGTTATCGTACTTGTTGGTTTGTCAGGTTTTACCCTCCTCGGTACGGAATTTCTGCCCGAACTCAACGAAGGTTCTATCTACGTGCGAGCCACCATGCCTATGAGCATCTCGTTGCCCGAGTCGGTGAAACAGACGGTACAGATGCGGCATATTTTCGAACAGTTTCCGGAGGTTAAAGGGGTTATCTCACAGACAGGTCGGCCTAACGATGGTACTGACCCAACGGGCTTCTATAACATCGAGTTTCTGGTGGATATTTACCCGCAGGACGACTGGAAAAGTGGTCTGACTAAAGAGCAATTGGTCGAAAAAATGCAGGAGAAACTGGTCGTTTTTCCGGGTGTAAACTTCGGCTTCTCGCAGCCTATTATGGACAATGTAGAGGAAGCCGTGTCGGGGGTAAAAGGGTCGATTGCGGTTAAAATTTATGGTCCTGACCAGGGTATTTTAGAAGAGAAAGCTAAAGAGGTTCGGGACCAGCTGGCAACTGTGCATGGCATTGAGGACTTGGGAGTAATTCGCACCACCGGCCAGCCTGAGATGCGCATAGAACTTGACGAGCAGAAATTAGCGCTCTACGGCGTTAATAAAGCTGATGCTGAAGCCGTAATCGAAATGGCCATTGGTGGTAAAGCCGCCACCCAGATTTATGAAGGCGAACGTAAGTTCGATCTGCGTATTCGGTACGATCTGCCTTTCCGATCTAATGAACAGCAGATTAGTCAGTTGATGGTTCCGACCGAAACTGGCTCGATGATTCCGATTAAGGAGATTGCTCACGTATATACACAAACGGGACCGGTACTGATTTTCCGGGAAGCCAGCCAGCGGTATGGTGCGGTGAAGTTCTCCGTACGCGGTCGCGATATGGGTGGCGCGGTTGCTGAAGCGCAGCAGAAAGTAGCCGCTCACGTTAAATTGCCATCGGGTTACACAATTAAGTGGGCGGGTGATTTCGAGAACCAGCAACGGGCCACACTCCGACTCGAACAGGTAGTTCCAGTAAGTCTGCTAGGGATTTTCTTTATCCTATTCATTCTCTTCGGAAATGTTAAAGATGCAGGCCTGGTGCTGTTTAATGTGCCTTTTGCTATCATCGGTGGCATTGCGGCCCTGCTTGTTACACACGTTAACTTTAGTATTTCGGCGGGTATTGGATTCATCGCATTATTTGGGATTTGCATTCAGAATGGCGTAATTCTAATATCTGTTTTCAAGAAGAATTTGCGCAATAGTTTGCCCCTCAACGATGCTATCCGCGAGGGGGTGGTTTCCCGTATTCGCCCTGTGGTGATGACTGCGATGATGGCTGGTATTGGATTAATTCCGGCGGCTGTATCGCATGGCATAGGCTCCGAAACGGCTAAGCCGCTGGCTATCGTCGTAATTGGTGGATTAATTACGGCCACGTTGCTGACTCTGTTCGTCTTTCCGCTGATCTTCTATGGATTCTACAAACACAAATTCAGCGATTTGTAATGACCTGAAGTTTATTAAACTGTAGTTAAAAAAATGTTTTTTGCTACGTTTAGTAATTTTAATGGTTCGAATTGCGTTCTATATAAAAGAAATTACAACATAAATATTAATATTTGCGGTATATACGAATTCGTAGCTGCGAGTCCTGAAATAGAATGTACTTAGATACTCATAGATATTTGCTCCACGTAGCATAACGATCCTTTACAAAGGGAAGGTTGAACATCAGGATACGGCGGCCGCCTGGTCGTCGGTCTTGAAATGGTGTGGATAGAAGCGGAAAGCCGCCCCGATATTCGGAGCGGCTTTTTTGTTGGTTGCCAGATTAGGTGATTTTGAAATCTCAGGAACGTACGGCCGATTTCAGATAGCTGAGCGCCGTTGAGCGAATTGTAGCTTCGTCCATATCGGCAACAAATTCGCCCCGGTGGTAATAGCGAGTGGCCTCGCCTGTTACTACGTCATAAATACCGCAAGGTAGCAGTTCATATTCTTCATAGCCCCAAAACAACAGATCAAGCGCATCCGAGCGGTTATCGAAACCAACCGCGTATGGAGCATCACGTTGATAAAAGACTGAGATGAAACGCATACTTTACATACGTAGGATTTGCCGGTAGGGTTGCGTTATTATTATTTATTCGATTACTGAATAATCAGTTTAATGGTTTAACTCACTTTTAATGCCATTTTCAACTCCTTTTAACCAGCCACGTCGACCTTCATGCAAGCAACAACCAATAGGTAAGCTCAAGCCAGTAATGTGGTCTATTGGCGTCGCCATAAACTAATAATTGACTCTGCTGTTATTAAATTAGTCACGAGCTATGTATGTTTCCGATATGAAGATTCTGGTGGTAGAAGACGAGCCCAAACTGGCGTCATTTGTCAGAAAAGGTTTGGAGGAGCAATCCTGCGAAGTTGATGTGGCTTATGATGGACAGGTTGGCCGCACGATGGCCATGAATAATCTCTACGACGTGATTATTATGGACATCAATCTGCCCAAAATGAATGGTTTTGATGTTGTCCATTCGATCCGTCAGGAAAAAAACCGGACGCCAGTACTGATGCTGACGGCTATGGGCTCGGTAGATGATAAGCTGACAGGTTTTGAAGCTGGTGCGGATGATTATCTTGTCAAACCATTCGAGTTTCGGGAACTGATGGCACGGTTGCGGGCGCTTACCAAGCGCAACACCGAAGCGGGTACTCAGTCTAATGTGCTGACCGTTGCTGATCTTGAACTCGATCTTAATGAAAAAATAGCTCGTCGGGGAGCTAAACGGATTGAGTTAACAGCTAAGGAATTTGGCCTGCTGGAATATTTGATGCGAAATCGGGGGCGAGTGGTTTCCCGCGTAGATATTGCCGAAAAAGTATGGGATATTCACTTCGATACGGGTACCAATGTAATCGATGTATACGTAAATTTCCTCCGTAAAAAAATAGACAAAGATTTTCCCCGTAAACTCATTCATACCGTGATTGGGATGGGGTATATGTTGAAGGAAGAGTAAGTGGCAGAGGGGTAAGGGCATGGGGTAAAGGGTATAGCTCCATAAGTTATACCTCTTATCTTAATTGCTTTCCCTCTGCCCAATGCCCTTACCCCTCTGCTTATGAATATCCGCACTCGCCTGACACTGCTATTTGTGCTGCTGGTCGCTTCGATCATGCTGCTCTTTACTATTTCGGTCTATTATCTCTACGACCAGTTTCGGCAGCAGGAGTTCGAGCAGCGACTCTCAGAAAAAGCCCTTACTACCGTACGGCTTCGGGAAGACGTTGGTGAAGTGCCGCAGAACGATCTGCCCATGATGACTGATGAGCAGGTTACGATTTATAATAAACAAGGCGTTGTTCTCTACAATAAGCCTAATCAGCGCCCCCGTTTCCCCGTTACTCCTGATTTTCTTCGAAAAATCACGCTACGCCATTCTCAATACATACGGATTGGTGATCTGGAGGCTATCGGCGTCTATTATCTAAATTCACGGGGACAGCCCCTCCTGATTGTTGCATCGGCAAACGACCGGTATGGATTAAGTAAACTGGTCCGGCTCCGCGAAATCCTGTTTGGCGTCTGGCTGCTAAGCCTGATTATTGTTGGCATTGCGGGTTATCTGTTTGCCACCGATGCGCTCCGACCTGTTGCGGAACTCATTGCGCAGGTAAACGCCATTTCGGCCACCAATATTCATGAACGCCTTCGCGTAGGGCGACAGCGCGACGAGCTGGCAGATATGGCGCGTACCTTCAACGACCTCTTAACCCGACTTGAAGAAGCGTTTGTCTTGCAGAAGAGTTTTGTTTCGCACGCTTCCCACGAGTTACGTACGCCCTTAACCGTTATGATGGGGCAAATTGAAGTAACGCGATTGCAGGCTCGCTCCGCTGAAAATTATGAAACAACCCTGGACGGGTTGCTCGATGAAGTAAAAAGCATGATCCGGCTCGTCAACGGTTTGCTGGAATTGGCCAGAGCTAACTCGGATGTTGTTACCATCAACTACCAACCCGTCAGAATCGATGAATTATTATGGCAGGCACAAAGCCAATTGGTCGCTAAAAAATCATCCTGCCAGATCGACATTGATTTTGATAGCCTCCCCCAGCAGGAAGAAGATCTGGTTATTAATGGCGAAGAATCGCTGTTGCAGACCGCTTTTCTGAACCTGATGGAGAATGGCTGTAAATATTCACCCGATGAATCCGTATCGGTTCGTATAGCTTTCGAAACCGGGCAAGTGCAGCTCACTGTCAGCGATCATGGCTATGGTATCCCAGCTGACGATTTACCCCATATTTTTGAGCCTTTTTATCGCTCAGATACCACTATGACGATTAAGGGTCACGGCATCGGCCTTGCCCTCACCAAACGAATTATTGAGTTGCACCGAGGCAAAATCAGCGTTGAGTCCAAGGTCGGAGAAGGCACTACTTTCCGAATAACACTGCCCAGTTCCTACCAATCATCCGACAATTCCGACGACGAATACTCCCTGAAAGATACTAATCGAACTGAGGTAGGGGTGAAAGGTTGAGTTAATAGTATAGTAGCTAAAACCCCATAGTTTTTAGCTGTTTTCGTTTAATCGAGCTGAAAACTATGGGGCAAAATCGATAGCAAGCGTGGTTTATTTGAGCCACTTCAGTGCCTGCCCCCGTAACTGCACTTCGCTTTTGGGCGACGCAATCTTGGTGAAGGTTTCCGTCTGTGTATTATTCAGTTGAACACCACTCGAATCTTGCACAGTTACGTTCAAAGATTGGTACTTATCTTCTCCTAAAACGGCAAAACTATTTTGGCTCGTAATTAAATCGAAAGCGTTCGAAACGGTTATACCGTGCGTTCGAAGCCGTGAATTCATCAGATTTACCGTCAGGTTATCCGTTGAAAAATCACGTATTGTTAACCGTCCGTTTTTTACCCGCAACGTTTGCAGACTGGGTAACCGCAGTACCAGAGGAATACCTAGCTCGTAATCGGCGGCATTCCGAGGTCCGCTTTGATTGCCATTATAATCCGGTGTGTAGGCCACAAATACAGTATCGCCTTGCTGACGAGTCCGGTAAAATTTTCTCTCATCAGGATCAATGAGTGCCTGCGAGCTATCCGCGCTTTTGAGGATCATAATTTCCTTGGTAGGCGTACCTTCGATGACCCAGTGTTTAGCCATTGGCAACGATTTTTTCGCAAATCCCTGATACGGGTTTTTCCAGTCAATTTTGTCGTATTCCTGCTTAAGCAACACATCCGTGGCAATCATACCAGTGAGGGTCAGCAGCGTTACAACGGCTAAAAGAATATAGCTTGTTTTCATATTAATTAGCTGTTTTTCATTGATAATGAGCAGCTATGAACTGCTCATAGCGCGTTTCTATTTCTGGCAGATCAATGCCCAGCAAGTACAGATTTTTAAAGAAAACGGGTAAATCGTTCTCTAGAAACTGCTCCCGACGATAAGCCCGAATACGATCGGGAGCGTCGTCACTCACAAAGTACCCGATGCCCCGCTTGTTAGCAATAACAGCTTTCTGGCTCAGGAAATCGTACGTGCGCATCACCGTGTTAGGGTTTACTTCCAGCTCAGCGGCCAGATCGCGCACTGACGGAATTTTTTCCCCCGTTGGCCAGCGACCTAGTAGCACCTGCTCGCTGACGTGTTCGGCGATTTGCAGGTATATAGCTTGTTTATCTCGAAAATCCATTGTTATACCTCCCACTCTTTCAACCGCACATAGCCGGTGATGTACAATAAAATAACTGCGGTTACGCCTACCAGATAGCGAATCTGATTACCAATTGGTTGTGGAATTTCAACAGCCCGGTATTGGTATTGATTTACGGGAGATTGGGCCAACGCGTAATCAAAAGGCATCTTGCTACCGATACCCTCATAACCGGTTAGCATGTGTAGTAGGAGATTATTACCGAGGACCCCAAAAATTAACAGAGCAAACGCAATCACAACTACCAACGGCAATGTATACCGCCGGATCAGTAACGATAAAACCAGCGTAAACGAGTGCAACAGCGCGGTCATGGCCCACAGTTGATTCGGAATAGGGCGGCCACCCTTATCACTAAGCAAAGGCTTTAGTTCAAACAGACTGCCCTGCCGACGCATCATGGCTAGCTGTTCGGCTGTCCAGTCACGATGATTGACGTATGAAGTACCCAGCGCATCAAACAGCGTAAAAACGGTGAAATAGACTACAACAAAACCTAAACCGGAAACAAGCCAGATCAACACCATTTTCTCGGCCTGTGAAGCAGGTTGCAGCAGATAACTTATTGCTCGCTCCTTATGATTCAGTACCGCCGTCTGCTGTACTGTAAACACATACCAGCAGGGCCAGCCCAACCCAAAAAACAAGACAGTCCTCAGCTCACTAACCGAAGCTGGTGAGGACTGGTAGGTAAATAAGCACAGCACAAACATACCTCCCACTAGTAACCCTGTGTTCGCTAATAACTGCCCCCGATTATCCGTAAAGTATTTACGCGCCAACCGCCCGAAGCGGCTTATTGAAAATGTCTGATTCATAAGGTAGCGTAGGTAGAATTAGCTCTAAATAATTGTTTGATATGCGCGGGGTTAGCCTGTACAGCATTGAACAACCGTTCTATATCCAGCCGACTTGACTCGCCGGTATGGTTCTCGGCAACCAGGGCATAACCGCCCACAACCGGCTCTGAGTACAGTATTGGGCGGTGATTAGTTAGTTCAGGTACCAGGCCAAACCACAGGCGAGACATGATTTCTTCTACACTAGCATTCAGGGCTACACCGCGATCGGTCAGGATAACAACTGGGTCGATTAAGGTCTCTAGGTCCCGAACCTGATGGGTGGAAATCACTATAGTGCGGTGGTCGTCGATAACTCCCGCTACTAACCGCCGAAACTGGCTTTTTGAGGGAATATCCAGGCCATTGGTCGGCTCGTCCATCAGTAAAACAGCTGTATTAGTCGACAGTCCAAAGCCGATTAATACTTTCTTTTTCTGGCCGTATGATAGTTTGTTCAACTTCTGGTCATCAGTCAGTCCAAATTCCCGAAGGTAATCAGCCATTTGCCCAGCATTAAAACGGGGGTAAAACGGCGCATTAGACTGAACAAATTGCCGGATACGTACAGGTGGTAAATAAAACTCCTCTGGAACCAGAAAAATATCCTGCAGGAAAGCCGGTTTCCGTTCCGAAGGCTTGTAATCTCCTACCCAGATTTCACCAGATTTTGGAAAAAGTAGCCCCGCCAGTAAACGTAGTAATGTTGATTTCCCGGCCCCGTTTGGGCCTAACAGCCCATAAATTGAGCCAGACGTTAGCGTCAGATCCAGACTATTGTACAACGGCTTACCCCGTTGGTATCCAAACGACACATTTTGTAAAGTAAGCATAAGCAGCGCGTTATAGTGTATTAGATAAATAGTGCACTGCAATAGTAAATCTTTTTGTAAATGCGAGTCAAGTTTTTTATGAAAATTTTAGATAAAAAAAAAGCCGCCCTAGCTAGGGCGGCTTTTCTATTTAAATTGCCGGAGCAATTACACTGTTATGGATTAGTTGCTTTTTTAGCATCCTTTTTCATTGCCTTGGCATCTTTTTTCATTTCCTTAGCCGCGTCCGCTTTGGCATCGTCGCCCTCTTTTTTGGCTTCATGCTTCATTTCTTTAGCGTCGTGCTTCATTTTCTTCTGCTCTTTCTTTACTTCGTCTTGAGCAAAAGCAGCTCCAGAAACCAGCAGAGCTGCTACAGCAGCGATCAGTACCTTTTTCATGTCGTTTCGTAGTTAAATGAATTTGGTCTTTACATTACTAGAAACTTCCGATAGACTAAAAGGTTATTAAAGCTTTGTTAAATAAAAAGCCCACTAACTAATTAGTGGGCTCTGAATAGCTGAAAGATCGTTTCCTCACTGATTTTTCTTTCGTGGTTTAATTTTATTTGCCTTAACATCTGGCGCATCCCCCCGGATAACACTACTGGCGTTATCTGTTTTGGTCGGGATCGGACTGCTGTTCACGGCTGGACTAGCGGCATTACTGGCCGCACCCGCGTTCTGGTCGAGTGTCGTACCAGTTCCAACCGTCGGATTAGTTTGGTTATTGCTGTTTCGGGGTAACGAATTCTGAGTATTACCGGCCGTTGTACTTGTATTCGCGTCCCCGGCTGTCGTGTTGTACTGCTCCGGCGACTGTCCCGTTCCAGAACCCTGTGTTGTTGATGTAGCTGTATTGCCAGCTCTCTGATTAGTCGTGCGTTTCTGGGCTGTTGCCGAACCAGCTAGCAGAAAAAGTAGCACGAACATTCCGATTACATTTTTCATGATCTTGTTGAGTATCGTTTTTGATATAACGATTCCCAGCAAGAGTAGTTTAGCTAAAGTTCAAGAGCCGACCCAACGGATCGGCTCTTGAATTAGACTGCTACTTTAAACTCTGATGTCAGGTGGAATTGAATATCGGGGTTATTCTGCTGGTTCATCCTGAGCATCCAGTCCGACTCAGCCAGGAAGACCGGATTACCATCTTTGTCATAACCGATCTGATTACCTTTCAGCCGGATAAATTCAGCCAGCTTAACCGGATTGTCGGACGTAATCCAGCAAGCTTTCGTATAATTCAAGTGCACCCAGCGGCATTTGGCGCCATATTCGTTTTCAAGCCGGTACTGAATAACTTCAAATTGAAGTTCCCCCACCGTCCCTACAATTTTACGATTGCCTAACTCAAGCGTAAATAATTGTGCTACACCTTCATCCGTTAATTGCTGAATACCCTTGTCCAGTTGTTTCGACTTCATTGGATCAAGGTTAATCAGCTCTTTGAAGATTTCGGGCGAAAAACTCGGAATTCCCTGAAACTGCAACTCCTCTCCCTCGGTCAGTGTATCACCAATTTTGAATGTGCCGGTGTCATATAAACCCACCACATCGCCAGGGAAACCTTCTTCTACCACGCTTTTACTGTCGGCCATAAAACTGAACGGACTGGCAAAGCGCACATTCTTATCCAGTCGGGCGTGGTGATAAAACTTATTTCGCTCAAAAACCCCCGAGCAAATGCGCAAAAACGCAATTCGGTCACGGTGGCGCGGGTCGAGGTTAGCGTGGATTTTAAAGACGAAACCGCTGAAAGCCTTTTCGTCAGGCAGCACTTCCCGCTTATCCGTCTGGCGAGCAATGGGCTCCGGTGAAATCAGACAAAAACCCTCGAGTAACTCCTTAACACCGAAGTTATTAACTGCCGAGCCAAAAAATACGGGAGCCAGCTTACCCTCCAAATAAGGTTTCTGATGAAATTCATCATAAACGCCTTCAATTAGTTCAACGTCCTCCCGTAACTGAGCCGCATCACGTTCGCCTACTTTCTGGTCTAGTAATGAATCATCCAGTTCAATGGGCAATACGTCGTCCTCAACTTTAGTTTTATTGACTTTAAAGAAATATAATTTTTTCTCGATCAGGCTATAAACACCTTTAAAGTCAGAACCCATGTTTACGGGCCAGGTCATAGGCCGCACACGGATGTTCAGCTTCTCTTCTAGTTCATCGAGCAGGTCAAAGGGATTTCGGCCTTCGCGGTCGAGTTTATTAATGAAAATGATAACCGGTGTGTCGCGCATCCGGCAAACTTCCATCAGTCGCTCAGTCTGCTCCTCTACCCCTTTCACGCAGTCGATAACCAGAATCACGCTGTCCACGGCGGTTAGTGTCCGATAGGTATCTTCCGCAAAATCTTTGTGACCAGGTGTATCGAGGATATTAATCTTCAGATTGTCGTACTCAAAAGTCATTACCGAAGTAGCTACGGAGATACCCCGCTGCTTCTCGATTTCCATGAAGTCGGACGTGGCCGTCTTCTTAATTTTATTTGATTTAACCGCCCCGGCCGTTTGAATAGCTCCTCCAAAAAGAAGCAGCTTTTCGGTCAGTGTGGTCTTACCGGCGTCAGGGTGACTAATGATAGCGAATGTCCGCCGACGAGCGGTTTCGGCATGTATATTGGTTTGCATTATTCTCAGAATCAGAACACAAAGATAATAAAAAGCATGGGGGTAAGGGCACGAGGCAGAGGGTTTAAGTTGCAATTTACCCTATGCACCCTACAAAAACGCCCACAGCAACAGCGCCCAGCCAGCAATCATGGCCAGCCCACCGAGTGGGGTAATGGCTCCTAACCAGGTTACCCCCGTGAAACAGAGGATATAAAGTGAGCCAGAGAAAATAATGACGCCAGCTAGAAACGAATACCCAGCCCAGCCTAATAGTTTAACAACTGCTGGATTACTGCTGAGTAGCTGCATTAAGACACCTACAAGCACTAATGCCAGCGCGTGATAAAATTGGTATTTAACGGCCGTCTCGAAAGTGGCTGTTCGGCCTGAGACTTCAAGCATAGCCCGTAACGCATGAGCCCCAAACGCGCCAAGCGCAACACCTAATAAGCCTAATATAGCCCCAGATTGAATGAAGAATTTCATTGTTTTTTCTCATGCCGGTTCGCCGGCCCGGTGCCAAAGGAAGCATCTTCGGTAGCTAGAATATATTGCTGTTAGCGAAGATGCTTCCTTCGTCAGCATGGCAAAAATGGTCAGTTTCGGCTCCCAAAAATAGCACTTCCCACCCGAACCATCGTGCTGCCTTCGTCAACGGCGATTTGATAATCGCCACTCATGCCCATCGACAGTTGGGAAAATTGCACGTTTGGCCGCTGGGCTTTTGCCAGTTGATCATATAGCTGCTTTAATCCCCGAAACTCCCGACGAACTTGTTCTTCATCGTCGGTATTGGTAGCTAATCCCATTAAGCCAATTACCCGCACGTTAGCTAATTGTCCAAGTTCAGGGCTATTGATTAACGTTTCGGCCTCATCCGGCAAAAAACCAAATTTCGTTTCCTCATCAGCGATATAGATTTGCAACAAGCAGTCAATAACACGTTCATTTTTAAGTGCTTGCTTGTTAATTTCTTGCAAAAGCTTCAAGCTATCGACTGACTGGATTAACGCGACGAACGGAGCGATGTATTTTACTTTATTAGTCTGCAAATGACCAATTAAATGCCAGTCAATATCAGCAGGTAATTGGGGGTGCTTTTCCACCATCTCCTGCACTTTATTCTCCCCAAACTGTCGGCAACCGGCGTCGTACGCTTCCTGAAGCAACGCAACTGGTTTCGTTTTTGTCACGGCAATTAGCGTAGCCTTTCCCTTTAATTGACGTTCAATCAGGTGGATATTATCAGCAACCATAAATTATTTTTTTACAACAGGCCAACAGCCATTTATTACTATTGTGCAAAAATAGATTTGAGAACTTAATGAAAACGCGTAGTTTTTGGGCAAAATTCATTTAAAACCACATGAACAATACAATAAATCATGTGAAGCGTTAGTTTTAGAAAGCGATTCAACCGTAATCCATAGCCTCAGGATATGAACACAATGGAACCTCGACCTCAAACCCGAAACAACAGCCGCAATTATCTGGTGGCTGCCTTATTGATTCTGGCAGCCCTGAATGTACTGCTGCTTTATTTTTATTATCAGGAGCGGCAAGACAATAAAACAAAAGATGCCACTATTGCGGCAAAAACCGAAGAGGTTCTAATCGCAAAAACAAAACTTGATTCGATTTCAACCCAGCTGGATGCCAAAATCGCTGAAATTCAACGGCTGGGCGGTAGTGTCGATTCGCTGATGAAAGTGAAGGCACAACTGGATATTGATAAGCGTGAACTGAAGAATGTTGGTTCATTTGACAGTAAGAAATACGATCAGAAAATTAGGGATTATCAATCGTTGCTTGCTCAAAAAGATCAGGAGATTGCCCGCCTGAAAGAAGAAAACGGCGTTCTGACCCAACAAAACGAATCGCTTACTCAGGAAAATACAGGACTAAAAGCTGAACGACAAACGCTCAGCGATTCGGTAGCGGCTGTTACCACTAAAAACCAAGAACTGAGCGAGAAGGTGACGATAGCGGCTGCCCTTCGGGCTGAGGCTGTAACGGTTAATGCACTCAATGCCCGTGGCAAAGAAAGTGATGGTGGTAGCTACAAAGCGAAGAAAATTGATAAAATCCGTGTATCGGCCCAATTATCTCCAAATGGATTGGCTAAGCAGGAAGAGAAAGTGATGTACATGCGCATTCTGGACCCTAGCGGGGCAGTCGTATCAGACATGGCTACCGGTTCTGGTGAGTTTACTTATGGTGGGCAGGGGATGATCTATACAGCTAAACAATCGTTCAATTTTGATAACAGCCGCCAGCACGTTGATTTCATCTACGGGCGCGGTGGTCAGCGATTTAACCAGGGCAAGCACACTGTCGAGATCTACTGCGAAGGTTTTCGGATTGGCGAAGGTGAGTTTACGGTTCGCTAGCATAGAGCAAAGGACATTGGGGCAAGAGTATGGACCAGGCAGTTTTTCGCCCCATGCCTTTGCCCCAATACTTTTTTTTCTTATCTTTGCGGCCTCATTTCAAACAATTCTAAAAAATGTTTCCTAATAACTACGAGACGGTGTTCATTTTAACTCCCGTTTTATCTGATGCTCAGATGAAGGACGCCGTTGACAAGTTCCGTAAAGTGCTGACCGACAACGGTGCGGAGCTTGTTCATGAAGATAACATGGGCCTGCGGAAACTGGCCTATCCGATTCAGCACAAGAACACGGGTTATTATCAGCTTTTCGAGTTTAAAGCTCCCGGCACGATCATCGAGAAGCTCAACACGGAGTATTTGCGTGATGAGCGCGTGATCCGTCACCTAACAGTTTCGCTTGATAAACATGCTGTTGCGTACAACGATCGCAAGCGGAATGGCTTAGTGGGTAAGAAAAAACAAACCGAAAACGCCGGATAGGCCCTGTAATTATGAGCTTACAAAACGAATCAGTCTCGAAAACCGAGAACCGTAAAAAATACGACCGCTTTAAGAAAGCCGGCATTAAATACATTGACTACAAAGACGGTAACTACCTGCTGAAACTGTTGAACGAACAGGGCAAAATTCTGCCCCGTCGGTTAACCGGTACCAGCCTGAAAAACCAGCGCAAAGTAGCCCAGGCCGTTAAACGCGCCCGTCATTTAGCCATCCTGCCTTACGTAGGCGATTCACTGAAATAAAGAAGTTGTAAAACGGTCCGCCGTTGCGGTCATAAAGTTGTAGAGTTATACAGTTCTTCTGGACGTACTAACTCTATAACCTTACAACTATACAACTTTTCAACTTTTTCAAAAATGGACATCATTTTAAAAACTGATATTGCCGGCCTGGGCTATAAGAACGACACCGTGACGGTGAAGCCCGGTTATGGCCGCAACTACCTGATTCCTCAGGGATTTGCGATGATGGCAACCGATTCTAACAAGAAAATTGTTGCCGAAAACATCCGTCAGGCGGCTCACAAAGCCGAAAAGATCAAGAATGACGCGCAGGCCATTGCCGAAGGTATCGGCGAAACGGTGCTGACAATCCCGGCGAAAGCGGGCGAAAGCGGCAAAATTTTTGGTCGCGTTACGAACACACAAGTGGCCGACGCCCTGCGTGCTAAAGGTTTCGACATCGACCGGAAGAAAATTGCGGTTGACGATGTGAAAACCCTCGGCACCTATGAAGCTACCCTCGACCTGCATAAGGACGTGAAGCATAAAGTGAAATTCGAAGTAGTATCGGCTGAGTAAGCCCTACTTGTTTTATAGAAAACCGACCGGTCGTCGCAAGACGAAGCCGGTCGGTTTTTTGTTATAGACGATTATGCCGCCCATAATGTCCAGGAATATTGGATCATAGACCCTAATAAACAAGTCATTGAACAGTATATTTTGGATAAAGATTTGGAGGCATTTGCGCTGGAAAATACCCTTAAAACTCAGCAGGCAATCAATTCAAAAACTATATCAGGATTTCGGATTCCAGTTCAGGCGGTGTTTGATGAAGAAGCTAGTAATCAGGCGCTGATCAAGCTTATTACCTACTGATTATCAGACTATTATAAGCGCAATATTTATCTTTAAAACGGACCCTTTAGGCCCGTTTTTTTGTTTATATAATATGCAGTTTCATACCGAATTAACACCCGAACTTCTACCCTACCGTATCGGTTTAAACGACCGAATTATAACGATGGGCTCTTGTTTCGCTGATGTAATGGGACGTCGGCTGGCGGACTATAAACTTGCTGTTTGTAACAATCCATTCGGAACAATTTTCAATCCGGTTTCGATTGCCAAACTGCTGACAATGGCTCTGCGTGGTTCTTCCCCCGACGAACGTCACTATGTGGAACGTGACGGTATCTGGTTTCATTACGATTTTCATTCATCGTTCTGGGCAACCAGTCAGGATGAACTACGCGATAAATTGCAGAACGGCTTAACTCAGACCGCCGATGCTCTTCGTAAAGCGGATTTTCTGCTGTTAACTCTTGGCTCCGCCGTGGTATATCGCCATATCGAAACGGGTAATGTAGTGGCTAATTGCCACAAAATGCCCGGTTCGCTTTTCGATAAATATGTCTATCATATCGACCACCTCCGTGATGACATGACCCGCCTACTGAAAGCACTGCACAGAGCCAATCCAAAACTGAAAGTGCTGCTTACCGTCAGCCCTGTGCGGCATACCCGCGATACGTTACCGCTTAATTCGGTTAGCAAATCGCTGCTGCGCGTTATTGCGCATGAGCTAACCGTCTGGAACGATTGGGTATCGTATTTTCCGGCTTACGAGTTAATGATGGACGATCTGCGCGATTATCGCTTCTACGAAGCCGATTTAATTCACCCGAATGCGCAGGCTCACGACTATATTTTCGGAAAATTTGCTGAAAGTGCCTTTGAAACAGAACTTCGCAGCTTTATTGCTGAATGGAGCGCTATCAGCAAATCCCTGACTCATCGGCCACTACACGGTGATACCAACTCAGCACATCAGCATTTTCTGGCTAAGTTGGTGACACGATTAGAAGCAATTGAAAAACGGGTTGATGTTTCGGCGGAACTGACGGAGGTGCGAAGTCGTTTAGAAAAATGTATCATGAACCGCACGGGTGGCCCTGAATGTTTAGTGAATAATGTCACTAGCGATCACTATTCATAAAGTGTTATCCCGTTCATTTTACATTTCCCATTCTTCATTATACATTCATTTCTCGAATGTCCGATTACCGATTATCAACAGAGGCTGTTCTAAGCGCCTTGAGTAACGTAGAAGAACCTGACCTAAAGCGTGACATTGTTTCGCTAAATATGGTCAGGGATATAACACTGGGCATTGGCTCAGTTCGGTTTACGGTTGTGTTAACAACCCCCGCCTGCCCATTAAAGGAAGTTATTCGCAAACGCTGCGAAGACGCGATTCATACCCATATTGGCCCTGACATTAACGTTACGGTTGATATGACTTCCGACGTGACCTCGACGCGAGCCAATGCACCAACCTTACCCGGTGTAAAAAACATCATTGCGGTTTCGTCGGGAAAAGGGGGAGTCGGAAAGTCAACCGTGACGGCGAATCTGGCCATTGCTCTGCATAAATCTGGCGCTAAAGTTGGGATCATTGATGCCGATATTTACGGACCGTCAATGCCAACAATGTTCGGGGCCGAAAATATTCAGCCGCGTATTTTTCAGGTGGACGGTCAGACCAAAATGGAACCCATCCAGCAATTTGGTATCAAAATGCTTTCGATGGGATTACTGATTGCTCCCAACCAGGCCGTTATCTGGCGTGGGACGATGGCAGGTCGGGCATTGCAGCAGTTCTTTTCCGATGCCGACTGGGGAGAGCTTGATTACCTGCTTATTGATATGCCACCAGGTACGGGTGACATTCACTTGACGCTGGTTCAAACAGTGCCGGTCACGGGTGCTATCATTGTGACAACGCCCCAAAAGGTAGCCTTGGCCGATGCAGTAAAAGGGTTGGCTATGTTCCGGCAGCCGCAGATCAACGTACCGGTACTGGGCGTTATCGAGAATATGTCATATTTCACCCCGGCCGAATTACCCGATCATCAGTACTATATTTTTGGTAAAGGTGGTGGTCAGCAGTTAGCCAGTCAGTTCGATGTGCCAATGCTAGGTCAGATTCCTCTGGTACAAAGCATTCGGGAAGCGGGCGACGAAGGTCGCCCGGCTTTCGGAGTGGGTGAGCCAATCGCCACCGAAGCCTTCCGTGCTACTGCCGAAGCCTTAGCGCAACAAGTAGCCATTCGCAACGCTAATATTGACCGGACAAAGCGTGTAGAAGTTGCATAAACCCGGTTAACTTAAGCTAATAGATACAAGTAACACAGCGAAACTGTTCTTTTCGGTTGGGTTGATAATTTTTTGTCAATTAATCGAAAAGAACAGTTTCGCTGTGTTAGGGCAATTTGCTTTGGCTTTTTTCTGGCTCATAGGTACTTTTGTTCGATTAAATTTAGTCTAAATAGGCTTATTAACGGGTAAAGCTTAGATTACAATTAGTAGCCCGCTGCCTTATTCTTAACGAACAACTCCCTGTTTATGAGCCGAAATACGGTTTCCAAACGAAAAGAAGCTGCCCGATCCCGTTTCTATCGGATTTCGGCCTGGCTACACCTGTGGCTGGGATTAGTAACTGGTATCGTTGTCATTGTTGTTTGTTTGACGGGTTGTATCTGGGTTTTTCAGGAGGAAATTACCAGCGCATTTCTCGATCCTGAGTCGAACGTACCGTATCAACAGAAGCCGGTTATTCAGCCCTCGCAGATTATGGCGATTGTCGATGAGGAATTTCCGGGGAAACGCGTTGGCTCGGCTGAATACCATCAGGGCAGAGCCATAAAAGTCTTCTTGGGTGGACAGAGGGGTGAAACACCTTCGCTTAAAATAAACCCCTATTCTGGACAGATTATCCGTAAAACTGATCTCAAAGCGCCTGAGGAAGATTTTTTTGAGTGGATTCTGGAAGGACACCGTTTTCTGTGGCTTCCATTCAAAATAGGCCGTCCGCTGGTCAATTACAGTACATTAATCTTCGTCTTTACCTTGCTCACGGGGTTAGTACTATGGTGGCCGCATAAATGGACAAAAAGCATGCGCCAGCGAAGCTTTTCTATCAAGTGGAGCGGATCAGCTAAACGGGTTAATTACGATTTGCATAACGTACTGGGCTTTTATTCGCTACTAGTGGTGGCAGTCATTGCTATGACAGGTATGGTCTACGGCATTGAATGGTTCGGGAAAGGCGTTTATTGGACCACTACGGGTGGCACATCCCTCCCTGGCTATGGTAATCTTTCCTCCGATACACTACAAACAGATCGGCCCTATTCATCCGCTCAAGCGGTTGATTTGGCTTGGCAAAGGGCGGCATATAAGCATCCGGACTCAAAAGGATTTTACATTTCTTTTCCGGATTCAACTAATCATAAAGCTGTTATTATCGTCACGGTTTATCCATCAACTGGTGTCATTTACGATAATCAGGGCTATATCTATGATCAGTTTACGCTCAAGGAACTACCAAAAGACAAGATTTACGGTCAGAAATTTTCGGAGGATTCATTTGGTAACCAACTGCGCCGAATGAACTATGATATTCACATTGGATCGGTCTTAGGGTTACCAGGTAAAGTGCTGGCTTTTTTTGCCAGCTTGATTGGCGCCAGTCTACCAGTCACCGGTTTCATTATCTGGTGGGGTAAAAAGAAAAAGGGAAAGACAAAAGGCAAAAAAGCAAAAGTGAATCCGGTCGACCAGCTAACAATGAACAAAAAAACTGCTTTCTGATCAGATAATCTCTACTCCTTCACTTGAACCGGCGAGCGGCCAAAGTGCTCCTGAAATACGCGGGCGAAGTAAGAAGGGGAGCTGTAACCCACCTCATAGGCTACCTCTGATACGTTAAGTTTGCCCGATTCGAGGAGTTCTTTCGCTCGTTCAAGCCGGATCTGATTAATAAACCAAGTGGTACCATGGCCGGTCAGGGCCGTCAGTTTGCGGTGCAGATGCGTCCGGCTCAAGTGGGCTTGTTCGGCTACCCATTTCACATCTAGAGTCTCGTTCTGGAGGTGAGCCCGCACAAGGTCCCGAAGAAATTCCAGAAACCGCTTTTCTCCCTCCGGTACCAGGTCCGTTGCAGTATGACTTCCCAGCGGAGCTGTTAGTACAGCCTGCCAGGCCTGACGGGTCTGGAGCATGTTGTGTAGAGTCAGACGGAGTTCGTCCAGGCCGAAAGGCTTGGTTAAGTAGGCGTCGCCCCCCGCACTTAGACCACGCACTTTACTGTCATAGGACGACTTGGCAGTCAGTAGCACCACCGGTACATGGCTCGTGCGCAAATCGGCTTTAAGGGTACTTACAAGTGAATACCCATCGATATGGGGCATCATCACGTCGCTCACAATGAGGTCGGGAATTTTAGACAAGGCAATGTTTAGACCTTCTTGACCGTCACTGGCCTCCAGCAATCGATAGCTGGGGCGTAATTGTTCGAGCAAAAACGCCCGTAGTTCGTCATTATCTTCCACAACCAACACGAGCGGCTTTGACTCATCGTATGGCTGAACTTCGGATTGTCCTTTAGCCGGGTTAGGAACTCTTTGTTGGAGCATTGGCATTGCAGCAGTAGCAGTAGTCAATTTATTGGTGGCTTCAACTGACTCTACCCACGCTACTGGCAGACGAACCGTAAACGTGCTGCCCTCACCTACTGTGCTTTCCACACCCACAGTGCCTCCAAGTAATTCAGTCAGTTCGCGTACGAAAGCCAGCCCAATGCCGGTTCCTTCGAAAGCCCTCGTTGAGGAAGCATCGACTTGGTAAAAACGCTCAAAAATCCGGGGTAGATGTTCGGGCGGAATACCTGAGCCAGTGTCCTGCACAACAAGCAGTAACTGTTCTTCTCCCTCTCGCTGGGTACGTACCTTAACTGTACCAGTAACCGTGAATTTCAGCGCGTTAGACAAGAGATTATAGCCAATCATCTCTAGTTTTTCGGCATCGAAACTACCCGTGCAGGTAGATACGCCGGGCTCAAATATAAGCGTCACGCCTTTTTTCTCGGCTATTGCCATAAATGACTGCACCAAGTTTTCCAGCACCAAATCGGGGTTACCGATTACCCGTTTCACCTCGAGTGCACCTGCGTCGAGCTTGGCCGTGTCGAGGAGTTGGGTAATGAGCCGCAGTAACTGCCGAGCGTTACGCTCCACTGACGCCACTCTCGCCTGACTATTCGCAGTAAGGCTTTGCTTTCCCAATTGCTCACTCTGGGCAAGAATGAGGGTTAAAGGTGTACGAAACTCGTGCGTGATATTGGCAAAAAATTGACTGCGTAACCGATCAAGTTGACGCAAATTGGCGGCTTCCTCTTCCCGCTTAGCCAGTTCACGGCGCAACTTTTGCCGTCGTCTCACTGTGCGGTATAAAAGGGATAATCCGGTTCCTATCACAAATATCGCTACGACCAGGAATGGGGTCGTTTTGTAAAACGGCGGCATAACCACCACCCGCATCGGGGTAGAATCGTTCTCCCAAGTACCGTCGGGCCGGGCTAGGTTAAGCCAAAATGTGTAAGTTCCCGCTGCGAGTTGGTAGGTAACCTGTCCAATGGTATCCCGGAAAGACATCCATTGCGGGTCGTGCCCGGCGAGTTGCACCCGAAATTCATTCATGCGCTCTTCAACAGTAGGTGAAAAACGCATGTGCACAAAATCCTGCTCCCGAACGTTAAGAATCGGCAACCCCGTCGAATCGCGCCGAAACCGGTCATCTCCGGGCGGCTGATTTTCAACCAAACGGGTTCCATTTACCGTAATATCCAGCACATTAAGCGGGGCAACTGGACGTAGACTCCGCAGATCGTACTTATCCAGCCGCCGACCCGCATTAACCCACAAATGACCGGTTCGGCTTACCAATATACTGATAATTTTTTCAGTGGGCTGGGGAAACTCGATTCGTTGCAGGGGACCACTTGGAGGTAGGCGGTATACGGCCCGCCCCACCGAGAAATACACGTTGCCCTGGCTATCAGGCAGGAAGTCATGAGTCCAGGGGATTTCTAAAGGGCTTGACCGCAAGAGCCGGATTCGTTGCACTCTTCCAGTTTGAGGATTAAGAACATCTACTTCCTCATCCATGCTCACCAGCACAGAGTTAGCAGACCGCACGCAGATACCCATTGTGGCATTTCGACCTATGGAATTGGGGTTATGGGGATCGTGGAAAAAGCCTTTGGTCTGACTTGTACGACGATCAAGAACATACACGCCACTGTCGGAGGTGAACCATACCTGCCCATCAGGCGCTTCGGTTATGTGGCGAACCGTGCGGGCTTTCGGAAAGACGTGCGCAACAGCGAGCGTACGAGGATCTACCCGTAATACGCCCCGCTCACGCAACCCCAGCCAGAGCTGCCCATGCTTATCAACAAACAAGGCACGCAGGCCTTTTGGCTTGATAAATTCCCGCATCAGCCGGGTCGTATCCGATAAGTGTTCGATACGTCGACGGAGAGGATTGAAGCAGACCAGTTCTCCAGTACCCGTCAGGAGCCAGACGCGCCCATCGGATGTGGGCGTAGCAGTAGAATAGTCATCGCCTTCCGGAACGTGCGGATCATGAAAACCGCTCAGTTGCCGCCCGTCGAAGTAGCCCAGGCCTCCATCCGTGGCCAGCCAGATCTGCCCCTGCGCGTCCTCGCTCAGCCGGTTGGCAACCAGATCCAAATCGGCCGGTGGCAGTATGCTGACCTGTGGAGGTGGCAGCTGAAATTGCTGCGCCAAAGCCATACGGCTTCCCCATGCCAGTATTACCAGCAAGATCAGTCGGTTTATCATGAGAGCTCCATTCTAAGAATGGGCGGGTTAGGTTTAATGCGCAGTCAGCGCGGAAGGACGCCGACTATTCTCAAAGATACAAAATCCTAAGAAGGCAAAATGGAACAATAGTGCTTGAAATGGAACAATAGTGCAAGAGAGTTGGCCCTAAGCAGGGAGACCTTTACAGTCCTACTCATCAACCCTACTCTAATGGAACTGACGGATGTATTGCTCGAACGAGGTATTAGTTGCATGCCACAAACAGAGGAAGCCACAACGGCTAAACCTGTTTTTACAGAAGCGCTACAGGCACACGTGGATAAAAATGTAGTGTCCTTTCATGGTATTCCCGCGAGTAATCCGGAGGCAACTGAAGAAACGCACATACCTGCTTTACAGCGACTTCACCAGGACTTCCATTCCATGATGAGCTACAGCACAACCTGCACACATGGTAGAATAGACTCTCTCAGCTATCCGACCAGCAGTATCAAAAAAGCGCAGGAATATGCCGCCGACTCTTTTTATGCCGATGACTCTTTCTTCACTACTAATGGGTCTACCGGTGCTATTCAGACCATTTGGCAAGAGGTGGTAAGTCCCGACGATATCGTGATCATTGACGATGTACACAAAGCGCACATCTGGGCGGCTATTGCAACGGGCGCAACCCTCATTTATGCGCCGGGAAAACGATTCGACAATTACGGTTTAATTGGGTTAAGTACTCACAAATCCATTTTAAACGAAATACGAAAGCTTAAGGAGGCCAACGCACTTGACCACCTACGGATGGTCGTCCTGACTCAATCCTATGATGGATTGATTTACGACACCCTTAACCTGATGCGGCAGGTATGGCGCGAGGCTCCTCAGGTAGTCATTTACATGGACGAAGCCTGGGGCAGTTATTTTAGCTTTCACCCGCTTTATAGAGGTCGCACGGCCATGTGTGCTGCAGAAGTGCTGCGGGCAGAATTCCCGGATTTAAGCTGTTATTCCTCAACCAGTCCACATAAAGGTCTGTATGCATTATTAAGGGGCTACGGCATTATCAACCGTAAAAAACTAGCTGTCGATCATGCCCTGACAACCTGGGCCTTACACTCACGCATGTCTACAAGCCCGTGTCCTGTGGGATTAGCCTGGGTCGATGCGTCGATTGTCCACGCGACGGAAGAAGGGGAAGCGGCCTTAACGAATGCGATAGCCCTGGCCACTTATTTTAAGCATGAGTTAGAACGCATCGGTTTTAATCGGATAAATCTGACAGATTTTTATAAAGTTAACGCGGATAACATCATCCTCGATCCGACCAAAATCACCATCAACTTGCCCAGATGTATTACGGGTAATCAGTTCCGAACAAGACTACTCAACGAATTCAGTATTCACGTTACAAAGTCAACGCTACATACCTGCCTGTTCACGGTAGATATGGGTAAAACCGTCGAAGTAATTGATCAGACGGTAAGGTCGATGAAAGCAGTAAGAAGCGGCTTACGCGATACGGATGAGGCTGCTCCTCCATTACCTCCCCTACCCGACGAGGTCGTTATTCACCCTGCTTTCATGGGAAAAGCCTCCTCGTTAGACATTCGCAAAGCCTTTTATACCGCTAAAAATGCGTCTAATTGCGCCTGTCTATCCTTAAGAGAAATTGCCAGATTAGCCTATAAAGGGGTACAAACCGTTTGCGCTGATGTATTAACTCCATATCCGCCCGGTCAGGCGCTTGCCCGCTTCGGAGAAGTCATATCGGGCGAAGTATGCGATTACTTACTGCACCTGCACCAGTTGAACACCGAGATTCACGGCGTATACAACGACCACAATGAACCGATGGTTCGGGTATTTACGGAGAAAGCCCTCTGCCAACAAATCTGACCCCACAATCTACGTCCATTGTTTATCTGAGCTAAACGTAAAGTCAATGAAAATCATTAACTCGCCGGAGCAGCTTTTTCATCACTTTGCTGCCAGCGATCGAAAATACGTGTTTACCAGCCTCACACCCATTCACCTGCTGGGTCTGCAAAAACATATCAAGGGCCTTACGTTCTTAAATCCTACCGACTTACTGAACGACCAGCTACCGGAATTGCTAACCCCTGACGTTGATGACGCCAACAAATCTTTCAGCCCAACAACCTTCCTGAACAGAGGTTCAGTACGGGATTTGATCGAAAAAAAGCTCCAAGGTGCATCAGCTCCCTTTTTATTCTTTACCGTAGAAACAGAAAAAGCCGCTAAAAAGGCTGGCTTAACCGTCTGCTTTCCACCCGCGAGAATACGGAGGAAGATTGAAAATAAATGCACAGGTAAACGGTTAGCGGTACAAGCCGGGGTAAAAACAGTACCTCATCTGATCCAAAAAATTACCAGTTATGATCATTTGCGTGAAGCAACGACGAAGTATTTAGGTATTGATTTAGTGATTCAATTACCCTATGGAAACAGTGGGTTGACTACTTTTTTTATCTCCAATGAGGCTGATTATGATCAATACGCTGAAAAAATTGAGCAGGAGAAGGAAGTGTTAATCATGAAAAAACTCAGATCCCCTGCCGGAATCGCCCTGGAAGCCTGCATTACAGATGCGGGCATTATTGTGGGCATACCTATGCGCGAAACCATCGGTGTGCCAGCACTTACGCCATTGAAAGGAGCCTGGTGCGGCAATCAGATGGGTTCACGTTTATTCAGCCGTCAACAGATTGACTATCTGCGGGAGGCTGCTATGAAGCTTTGCACCGTTATCAAAAAGATGTATCCTCAATACTTCGGGTGCATTGAGTTTGATTTCCTGCTGGAGAAAGGAGACCTAGTTCCGTATTTTGGCGAGATTAATGCCCGACTAACTGGAGCAACTCCTCTTACTAATCAGACCAATTTCCCGCTGTTTCTATTTCACTTAGCGCAATTCGAAAGGCTAAAACTAGGTCTGGATTTTGGTACACTTAATGCAGAATTGATGGATCATGTAGATACCTGGAGCAGCTTAATTATTAAACACATAATGAGCGAGTCGAAACGCATTCGTTCGCTTCCTCAGGCAGGAATTTATGTTGTCAGGCAAGGAAAATTAGTATTCCATCGGGCAAGCGCTGATCCAGCTGGCATTAAAACTAATCGTGAACTGTTTTTGATTCCTGAAGTAAGCCCGAATGACATTACCAAAAAATCCGACATCCTGATAAGGGTATATATTCGAGGGACAACAACGAAAAAAGGGGTTAATGAATTGAATGAAAGAGCATCAACAATTGTGCACGCAATCAGAGAAGCCACTGTATTAACTGATGTGTGAAGTACGTAACTACTGACTGATAACACATACACCCCGGCCCGATTGTGGGCGGGGTGTGTTTTTTGTTTATCTTGCAATCAGGAACGATACCTGTAAACAGAGTGTTTTAGTATTATTCCAATATATCTTTTACAATTAATTAATTATCAAGTGGTTATGTGTATTTTACAATACGCTGACCGCAAATCAATGCATTCAATGGAAACGGCAGTACAGAACGACCAACTGATTACCAAAATCGAACGGGCACTCGACAGCATGCGGCCGTATTTGGCAGCCGATGGTGGCAATGTGCGCGTGCTTGAAGTAACTGAAGATAAAACCGTCCGGCTCGAATTGATTGGTTCCTGTGGCTCTTGCCCCATGTCGGCTATGACGTTTAAAGGTGGCCTGGAAGAAGCAGTTTTGAAAGCTGTTCCAGAAATCACAAAAGTCGAAGCGGTGAATATTACACCTGCTTTTTAAGTTACTTCACTTATAATCCTATTCATCTGTAAATGAGCGTTTATCCTTAAAAACTACCGTTGATGTAGTTTAGCTCATTACGTTATTTCGCTACTGTATATTGCATAGTTCCTTGCAAAACCATAGTAGCTATGAAATACCTCGTAATCTTTGCGCTGAGTTCTCTTCTGGCCTGTTCTGACAGTAATAATCTTACTATTTCGGTTACTGACTCCGATGATGCATACGAGTTCTATGCCAAATTCGATAAGCAGAAAACTCAGCGCGTTCAGGATTTTATCAATACTAAAATAGCTCCCAGCAGTTCTGTTACGGGCGATGATATAGATATCACCACCACGCTGAATGATAAGACGCAGTTTAAACTGGAGGAGTATCCGGGTAAAGTGCGGATAAAATTGGATAAGGATGAAAATTCTAAAGCATCTTATCAACGGGTTAAGGCCATGTGCGAAGGACTTAAGCAGGTCATTGAAGCTAAGTAAGATTAAACTTATAGGATAGCTTTCTATCATGAAAACGCCGAAACGGGCGTTTTTTTGTTTCTTTGCGCTTTCAAATTACTCTCGATTCTGTGAAAATAGGCATTTTCTTCGGTGGACCGGCGCGGGAGCGCGAGGTGTCGTTTGCAGGTGGGCGCACGGCCCTTGCTAATCTGGACAAAGGGTTGTTTGAGCCTGTGTTGGTATTTGTTGATGGACGCGGGCGCTTCCGGCTCGTTACACCCGAATTTCTTCTGGCACCTAGCTTGCGGGATGCGCTGCCGCAAACCGATTCGGGCTATTCGGTCTACGACGAATCGCTTGCCACCAATGCCCTTGATGCGACGCTTCCAGAGCTGCGACCCGAACAGTTCCGCGACCATTTCGACCTGGCGTTTTTGGCCATGCACGGACCTGATTGTGAAGACGGTGCGATTCAGGGGCTACTGGAATGGTACAAAATGCCGTACACCGGACCGGGGCTGGTCGGATCAGCGGTTGGCATTAATAAAATTCTGCAAAATGAGTTGATTGCACTGGCTAATGGGCAGCAGAAAAAAACCGCCACCATCAGCCGCGATGCGTATGAACGATCTGATAAAGCGCAGTTTTTCAGTTCACTGACGGAACACCTCGGTCTGCCCATCGTCGTGAAAGCCCCCCACCAGGGTTCATCGATTGGCGTGGCCATTGTGCGCGAAGCCGATCTCAATCAGTTTTGTCGGGCCGTTGAGCAGTGCTTTTTCACCATGACCATTCAACCCGACGGCTGGAGCAAACTCAGCGAATGGGCCGGTATGACGGCCGAAGAAAAACAGGAACTGGCGCAAACAATGGTCAGTCTGGATTCGGGTATCAGTTTCCCGGTTATCATCGAGCAGACGGGCGAAGTAATCCGGCATCCGAAAGCCTTCGTTGAACGGCTGGACCAGCTTGCCGGCCAGCCGGTTACGTTATCGTCGATCAACGCTGAAGATGAAGTGCTATTCGAAGAATTTATCAGTGGTCAGGAATTTTCATGCGGGGTCATTCAGGACGATGATCAGATGGCGATTGCCCTACCGCCGACCGAAATTTACAATGTGACGAGTTTCGATTTTGAATCGAAATACAAGCTTAACACAACTAAAAAACGGATTCCGGTCGAAACGAGTCTGGAGAATAATCGTAAGATTCAACTGGCCGTAGCAGAGGTATTTACCCGGTTGGGCATCAATGTGTATGCCCGGATTGATGGTTTCCTGACAGCTGATAGCCGTGTGTTGTTACACGACCCAAATACCATTCCAGGTATGTCGCCCTCTTCGCTTATTTTTAAACAAATGGCCGAAATTGGATTAAATCTGGCTAATTCATTAACCTACTTAATCCGGCAGTCATTACGGGAGCGCATCCGTACCGGCAAGGATACGTTCCACCTTAAAAGTCTACTCGCCAACCTCGACGCGAAGCTGGCGGATCGCAAAGCTAATCCATTGCCTGAACGAGTTATCTCCTTCGGAAGCAGCGACGAGGAACTGGTCACCGCCAAACAGCAGTATAACGAAATGGCGGCTTCGGGTACGGTTCGCCCTTCACTGATGTACATCAAAGGCAAAGCCGAATCGCACGAGATTCCTGTGAACCTGCTATTTAAAGATACGATAGCCGAACTAGAAACGGCTCTGACTCAACCACGCCATCCGTTGCTAATCGAAACCGCCGAACGCGCCCGTCACATTACGGAGCGGTATGTGTGATGCAGTTGTTAGTGAGTGAATAACTAAGTCATACCCCACGGCAGCGGCCTACCGTGGGGTAATGATCAATCTCGCCAGCCTTCTGGTTTATAAGGCGTTTTAGTTTCACTAGGACCGCAGGGAGCCGTTGGCGGACGGTCTATATTCGGCCAGATTCTGACTTTAGGCTCCTCACGCTCACCCGTATAAGGCGGGGATGGCTCCGGATAAGGGCGACGCCGGTACAGCGCAAAAAACAAATCATCCCCCACGTTATTATGCGGCCCTGCCGGGTCCAACGCACCGAACGGAATTCCTTCCGCATCTTTCCGGTCGAGCCAATGATGAGCCAACGAAACCGCTGACGCCGTGAAATAACCCGCCACCGCTTCCCGCGCGTTGGCCACATTATGCACGTTACCCGCTAATGCGGTTGGTGGCGTATCGGCTAACCCACCCGAATTCTGTGTTTGCTGCTGAAATAAACTAAAATACTGATAAGCCTCTTTTGTCAGCGAGCTTTGCCGAATATCGACCAGACAAGGAGCATGTTGATAGAATGGAATTTCGGCAACTTTCCGCTTCGCAATGAATCCGCCATTGCTGTACTGATCGTCGAAAACACTAAGCGCGTAATTGCGGATTATCTCCCAGCACTGGGTGCGGCACTGATAATCATAATACCAATAGCCACCGGGCACTAGCGGTGCATTATATTCAGCCTTACCGGCGGGTGGGGTAAAACAATCTTCGTATAATTCATTTCCCGCTACGAAATAATATTCATACAGGTACGAATGTAGCGGAACCTTATAGACGGAATAAACGCCCTGTGTGCACGAACGGCACCAATATTGGCGCTCGTAAAGCGTCCAGTCCCAGCGGTAGAAATTGCGATTATCGGCAGGGTCCTGCGTGTCGATGAAAATATCGTGCCCCGCCGTAAAATTATCGAACTGCCCAACAGGCAGGCTTTTCGGATTAAATACCGCGTAGGTTTGCTGAACCGCTGGCACCGGCTGCATGATTTGCTGGTTTGAGACATATCTGCTTCCATCGCTTAGGGTAAACCGGAGTTGATACGCATGGCCAACCTGCCCTTTAAAGTCACTCGGTAACTGATAGCTGCCATCCACGGTTTCATGGCAAGGAACCACCTGTCCTGAATCGACAACGACCACAACCGTGGCTTTAGTAATAGGTAACATCCCAAACCGACCCGTAAGCCGATCGGCTTGGGATCGATTGAGCTTAATAATCTGCGGTTCTGCTAGATTAGTGATCGTCCCATCGACCACAATAATATCGACCGTACCGCGTAACATTATATCCTCCGGATCGACGCAGGCCAACGGCAGGACGGCCAGCAGAAGCCAGCCCAGCAGTCGTGCAAATGGATATAACCTTAGCTCGAATCGGATCATAGATTAATAAGATGCTTTTAATTCGGCCAGCCGGCAGGCTTGATTGGTGTTCGCTGGTCAAGCGGGGCGCACAAAGCCGTTCGATCATTGGGAAGGTTCAAAATAAAATCTACACTTTTTTCAAGAATCGGCAGTCGGCCATTGAGCGCAAAAAACAAACCAGGAGAGGGTTTCCCACTAGTGTCATTACGAGTAAGATAATAGTGATTAACAGCTACCGACGAAGCCGTAAAATACCCGATAACTACTTCATTTTGATTGGCTTGGTTATGAATATTACCCCCAAGAGCGGTTGGTGGCGTATCGGTTAGACCACCTGTTCGCTGCGTTTGTTGCTGGAACAGATTAAAATACTGAAATGCATCCCGTGTCAACGATTTCTGTCGGATATCAACCAGACACGGGCTATCCTGATAGAAAGGAATGTGACCGACGCTTCGTCTAGTAATGAATCCACCATTCACATATTGGTCGGAAAAAACATTAATACCATAACTACGGATAATCTCCCAACACCGTGTCCGACAGGGATAATCGGCATTTACGTTAGCAAGGCGCGTCCGCGGAAACGTACCGACTGGGGGATAAAAACAGTCTTCGTAAGGCTGTTGCGTGGATCGATAATAATACGGATACGTTTCCGGCACAATTGGCGCCAGTAAATTCACCGCATAAACGCCCTCGTAACAGGACCGACACCACTCCTGCGGTTCGTAAAGGGTCCATTCCCACCGGTAATAATTTCGTTGATCAGCCGGATCGCGAAAGTCAATAAAAAGGTCATGGCCTGCCGTATAGGTATTATCGGAGAACGGTGGCGAAAAAGCTGTTGGGTTAAACTGAGAGGTTACCTTAGTAATAGGTGGCACAGGCTGCATAACCTGTTGGGTAGAATAATATCGGCTACCATTGGTGAGCGTAAACCGCAATTGATAGGCATGGCCCACCTGCCCTTTAAAATCGCTGGGCAGTTGGTAACTTCCCGCTACGGTCTCATGGCACGTTATTACCTGGGACGAATCAACTACGATTTCTACGTTAGCTTTGGTCAAAGGTAGGGTTCCAAACCGGCCCGAAACGGAGTCCGCTCTGGAACGATTAAGTCTAATGATCTGCGGTTCAGTCAAATCAGTGATTGCGCCGTCGACCACAACCGCATTGACCGTCCCGCGTAGTGTTAAATATTCCGGATCAACGCAGGCCAGCGGCAGGACGGCCAGCAGAAGCCAGCCCAGCAGTCGGCAAAACGATGATAGAAATGTTCTCATAAACAGAACCTATTTAGCCGATTAATCCTGCCAACCTTCAGGCTTAACCGGTGTTCGATTATCGCTGGAAACACACACAGCCAATGGTGGACGATAGCGCCCAAAATAGCTGGGTTCAGTGGCCGGATCACGCCCGTTAAGCGCCTGAAACAAGCCCGGCGTAAAACCGTCAGCATCGTTCCGGGTCAGCCAGTATCGCATTGACGCCACGCCAGAAGCGCTGAAATAGCCTACTATAGGTTCGTTTCGTCTGGCTGCATTATGCACATTACCGACCAATAGCACGGGTGGTGCCCCGGCAACTCCGCCCGTCTTATGCGTCTGCTCGTTTAATCGCTGGAAATAAGTGTAAGCCTCTTTGGTTAGCGAAGTCTGTCTGATCTCAACCAGGCAGTGCTCTTTTGAGTATAACGGAATACGTCCCACATGCAGGGCTTTGATTGGATTACCGTTTGTGTATTGATCAGTAAAAAGGGTTAAATCTGTATTGTATATAATTTCCCAGCACGAGGTTCGGCAGTTGTAATCGAAGCGAGGGTATGAATACTGTTCGTTAACGCAGTCCTCCACTAGGTTTCCCTGCACATCCGTAATCTGATACCGGCCTCCGTTGCAGGTATGGCACCACTCCTGCCGCTCCCAGTCAACCAGTTCCCAGCGGTAGTAATTCGTCTGGTCAGCTGCGTCGGTAAAATCGACATAAAAGTCATGAGCGGCTGTATACACGCCATTTAATCGTTCGGTTGAGGTCAGACTATAGGGGTTAAACTGCGCCCGAACTTGATCAATTAGGGGAACGGGTTGTAATTTTTCGGCGGATGATTCGTACCGCGAGTCATCCGGCAAGGTAAACCGCAGTTGGTACGTATGGCCAATCTGGCCCTTAAAGCCATCGGGTAGTTGGTAGCGACCAGCCTCAGTCTCCTGACAGGCAATTACCCGCGCCGAATCGACGACCACTTCAACGGTTGCTTTGGTAATAGGCAAGTTACCCGGACGTCCCGTAAGTCGATCAGCCCGGGCGTACGAGAGTCGGATGACCTGCGGTTCGGGCAGGTTGGTAATCGTCCCATCAACCACTATCACACTCAGCGAGCTGTTCACGGTTGATTCCATCGGATCGACACACGTAAGTAGACTCATCCCGACACTTAAACAAAGGGCTAACTTCACTATCCATGAGCGCATAGTCTATCCGATTTAAGCGCTTACTTAAACTCGAAATTGTAGGTCAGGCTGGGAATCGGCGCGGCAAAAATGCTCAACCGATATGGATTGGTAGCCTGTCCTTCAGTCCGGTAAAAAATTGAATACACGTTCCGGCGTCCGTACAGGTTGTAGACCGTAAACGTCCAGTGTCCCTGCCACCGACGGGCCTTCATGCTTGGATTGTAGATATTCCAGGCAAAATCCAGCCGGTGATAATCCGGAATCCGGTACTGATTCCGGTCGTCATAATACGGATACGTCCGGCCCTGATACCGAATAAAACCCTCCGGCGCCGTGTAAGGACGCCCGGTGCTGTAGGCAAAGTTGAACGAAAAACTATGGTGACGCCCCTGATTGATGTTCAGGCTGATGTTAATGCTGTGCGGCCGGTCGTAATTGGCCGCGTACCAGTTACCACCGTTAATCTGCTGCTGAAAATCAACCCCCTGGGCCACTTGATTCAGCGTTCGGGCGTAGGTATAATTGACCCAGCCCGTCAGTTCACCTTTTTTCTTAGCCAGCATTACTTCCAGACCGTACGCCTTACTGCGGCCCGGCAATAATTGAGTTTCGGGATACGGTTGTAACAGAAAATCGGCACCGGGTTTGTAGTCCAGAATATGCTGCGTGCTCCGCCAGTAAACCTCCGCCGACAACTCGAAAATGTTGTTCTTCGTATTCAGGAAATAGCCTGCTGACCAGAGTTGACTTACCTGCGGCTGAATATGCGCATCCGACGTTTTCCAGCGAGCAGTAGGCAGTGGCGTAGTCGTGTTGGTAATTACCTGCAAATACTGCCGCATCAGGTTATAGCCGATCTTGATGGAGGAATTGGGTGTCAGCGCATAGCGTAGCCCCAACCGGGGTTCCAACCCGCCGTAGGACTTACTCACCTGACCGGCACCATAACGCACCGAATCAACCACCGCCGTTGGATCGAATACACCCTCGCCCGCTCCTCCCTCACTACGATATTGCCGCACCACCGACGGGCCCAAGTTCAAAAAATGGGAGTATCGCAGCCCAGCCGAAACCGCCAGTTTGTCACTCAGACTGATTTCGTCTTCCGCATGGATGGCCAGCTCCAGCGCCTGTTCAATGGGCGTTTTCTGGTAATTTACAGCCAGGCTGTTACCGGGAATCAGTTCGCCTGGATTGAGCCGGTAATGGGTTCCGCTGACGCCCAGCTCGATCTTCTGATTATCCAATTGATAGTTCAGATTCGACTTGATCTGACGTTGCAGAAGCGATTGTTTCAGCACTACTTTATTAGCCGTGCTATCTTCGATGGATAAAATCCGGGGGATGTACTGAGCGACCAGAGCGGTTGTCTGCAAATTAGCCTTATCATTAAACGCATGGAACCAGCGGACCATGCCATTAGCCGTTTGCTGCGCATATTGCGTACCGACAGCGTTTACATTCGCCAGACTCCCGAGCAGGTTAGTCTGAAATAAGTCTTCGCTCAGATAACCCATGGCGGTTACCGTATTTCGGTCGTTTACCCGCCAGAACAGTTTGGCCACCCCATCCCCAAACTTGGCTCGGATACCATCCAGCCGATTAGAAGCCAGCTTTAAAAGAAAGTCGTTAAACGCCCCCCGCCCCGACACCAGTAAGCCCAACTTACCTTTCATAATCGGCGTTTCAACGGTTAGTCGATTCGCCACCAAACTCGCTCCTCCACTCAATCGGAATTGGTTAAGATCGGGATTACGCAGGCTAATGTCGAGCACCGAAGCGGCCCGACCGCCGTAGCGAGCCGGTACGTTCCCTTTGTAAAGATCGAGTCCGGCAACGGCATCGGGCGGAAAAACCGAAAACAGACCGAACATATGTGTGGGATTAAAAATGGGCGTATCGTCCATTAGAATCAGATTCTGGTCTGTGGTGCCTCCACGAATGTTAACACCATTGGCTGCTTCGCCCACGCTGGTAACCCCAGGCAACATTTGCAGACTGCGCAGAATATCGACTTCGCCCAGAGCCGCTGGCATTCGTTTGAGCGTGGCAATATTAACCTGACTAACGCCCAGCAGCGGCTGGCGCACGTTGCGGTCGTAGCCTTTACTAGTCACAATAACTTCTTCGAGTTGACTGGCTACCGACGGCAGATTAAGGTTCAGCACGGTATTCTCCCTCAGGTAAAATGTCTTTCGGAAGGGCACATAACCCAGTTGGCGCACTACAACAATATGCTGACCTGACGGAACAGTTATGGAAAAATAGCCTTGGGCATCAGTATAAGTTCCTTTTGCCGTTTTCTCGTAATCCAACACGATAGCCGCCCTCGCTAGTGGTTGCTGGGTGGTTGAATCTCGAATAGTACCCGAAAGCGTATATTGATTTTGCGCCTGAGCACCGGCAGCAAATATCAGCAGACAGAAAAGTAGCAGTAATGATCTATGCATGAAAAGAAAAGGTAAATACGTGCGGATTATTCCTTTATCGTAAGCTAACCGTTAAAATTCATTTTATAATCAAATCTACCTACTTCGATTCTTAATAGACCATATTAGTATTAATCAACAGTTTCTGCTTATATTACCTTTTTCAACCAGTATGCGTTTTTTCTTATCAGGTCTGAGCTTCCTGTTAACTACATTTCTGCTCATATCCTGTGTCGATTCATTCGATCCGATTATTAATGCCACGGTCAATACACTGGTAGTCGATGGAACGATTACGAACCTACCAGAGCCTCAGCTCATCCGAATTAACCGCTCAAAAGCCGATCCCTTAACCGGCCGATTCGGTGCCATACCAATTACCAAAGCTACCGTCGAGGTTGTGGTTGATTCTACTCAGGTAATCGCCTGCCACGAAACCGAAGATGGTACGTATCAGTTGCCGTCTGATTTTAAAGGGCAAATTGGCCACAGTTATCAGATGCGGTTTACACTAAGTGACGGTACTCAATATAGGTCAACCCCACAGGTAATGCAGTCTGTACCGCCGATTCGGAGTGTATCAGCCCGGTTCAGCGACACGGCTCTGCCCGTCTGGCAGCAATTGGCTGGCGAATACCGGGCTGGCCATACGCTATTCATCGATACGCAAGACCCAGCTAACCAGCATAATTATTACCGTTGGGAATGGAAACTTTGGGAGAGTCAGGCCTGGTGCCGGAGTTGCCAGCAGGGCGTTTATGCGGTTAATAATATTCCTGCACATTCGTATAAAGACCGGACGTTTTACGTATCTGGTAACGATCCTTACGAAAATTGTTTTGTTCCAATCAATTACCTCGAACCCGCTCAACCGCCTTTTCCAAGCGGCTTATATGTGTATGATTACCCCTGCAGAACGCAATGCTGGGAGATCTTATACAGCTACGCCCTGAATGTATTTGATGATCAGTACACGAACGGAAGTTTGATTCAGCACCGGGAAGTGGCGCAAATTCCGTATTATGATAGCCTGAGTTGTTTGGTCGAGGTTCGGCAGTTATCGCTGACGCAGCAGGCGCATGCCTATTTTCAGCAGTTTCAAGCTCAAACGCAGACCACGAATGGTTTATCAGACTCCCCCCCCTCGGCACCGGTTGGCAATATTTGGAATGTGAGCGACAGCCGGGAGCATGTCGTCGGCTACTTTACGGCCTCGGCAGCGTCGACGGTGCGCTACTGGATCGACCGCAAAGACGTGATTGGCCTGCCGTACGGCGAAACTGATCCGGAGCAAACCACTCGATTACCTGGTGCCCAACTATTTTATTCTCTTAATCAACGGCAACCCAGCCCCGAACCAATTTACCCTTATCCCAACATCCGCATTTGGGGCGGCCCACCCCGGCCCGTTACAGCAATCTGCGTAACCAGCACTAGTCGAACACCGATGAAGCCGGACGGTTGGCGGGATTGATGGAATGAATCTGTTATGCAGATTTGGCGGGACAACAGGTAATTGTAATTTTGGCGCATTAATCAGTTAATCATTATGGAAGCCATCGAAGCAATTTTAAGTGAAGTAGATAAGTTGCAGCCTGACGAAAAACGGCAGCTTCTGCACCAGTTGGTAGATCGAATAATGGCGATTCCCTCACCTGAAGTGAACACTCAAACTAATTTTGACAAATATATAGGAATAGGCAAAGGTGTCTGGGTTACAGATGCTCAAACGTATATTGATGAGCAACGTAATGATGAACGCTTTTAAATCTGCTTTCTTCGACACCGCCCCGTTCATTTATTTAATAGAGGGCCATTCGCCGTTTGCACCAATCGTTAAGGATATCCTTATTTATTGCCAAACCCATTCGATCAGGTTAACAACTAGTGTTTTAACGGAGTTAGAGTTTAAAACAAAACCAAGCTGCCACAACCGGACGGATTTGTTAACTGCTTTCGATGCGTTCGCAACTGAATCTTAAATGCAACTGGCGATCATAACACTGGAGGTCGTTAGGTATGCACTCGATTTACGAAAGCAATTAGAGAGCCTAAAGGCAATGGATTCGTTACAACTTGGCACAGCTATGACCTGCCAATGTGATATTTTTATTACTAATGACAAACGTCTTACCCAGTTAAAGCAACTCCAAATTATTACTCTTGACCAATGGAAATGACCCTCGACTCCCCTACCCAGCAACGCGTTGACAAATGGCTTAGCGGTAATTACGATGCCGCCACCAAAGAATCCATCCAACACTTAATCGATTCCGGCAATATAACCGAACTGACCGACTCGTTCTACCGCGATCTCGAGTTCGGTACGGGTGGCCTGCGCGGTGTTCTGGGTGTCGGTTCTAACCGGATGAACCGTTACACCGTCGGAGCCGCTACTCAAGGGCTGTGCAATTACCTGAACGCAGCATTCCCGAACGGGGATATCAGCGTCGCGATTGCTCACGATAGTCGCCGGATGAGCCCCGAATTTGCCCGCCTGGTCGCTGATATTTTTTCGGCTAATGGCATTAAAGTATACTTGTTCAGCAGCCTGCGCCCAACCCCTGAACTATCCTTTGCGATTCGCCAACTCGGTTGCCAGAGCGGTATCGTTGTGACAGCTTCCCACAATCCGCCGGAGTATAATGGCTACAAAGTGTACTGGGGCGATGGTGGACAAGTAGTAGCCCCGCATGACAAAGGCATTATTACCGAAGTGAACAAGGTAACGTCGGTAGATGACATCAAATTTGAAGGTGTACCGGAGCGGATTCACATGATCGACGAGGAAATCGACGCGCCGTATGTGGAGCGGGTTAAATCGAACGCTGTGAATCCGGACGTAATCAAACGGCAGGCTGATCTGAATATTGTTTACACGCCCATCCACGGCACCGGTATCACGCTGGTGCCCCGCGTATTGGACGCACTGGGCTTTAACAACGTGCATATTGTTGAGCAGCAGGCTACGCCCGACGGTAATTTCCCGACGGTTAAATCGCCTAATCCGGAAGAGCGGGCAGCGATGCAACTCGCACTCGACCTAGCAAACTCGCTGAATGCTGACCTCGTAATGGCTACCGACCCCGACGCCGACCGTGTCGGCGCGGGTGCCCGTAACCACCACGGCGAGTTCGAGTTGCTGAACGGTAACCAGATGGCCAGCCTGATTATCTATTACCTGCTCAACGCCTGGAAAGACGCGGGTAAGCTGACTGGTAAGGAGTTCGTCGCCAAAACCATCGTGACGACCGACCTGATCGACCAGATGTGTAAGAACTATGGCGTTACCTGCCATAATACCCTAACCGGCTTTAAATACATTGCCGAAGTTATCCGTGAACTCGAAGGTAAAGAGCAGTTTATTGCCGGTGGCGAAGAAAGCTACGGTTATCTCATCGGTGATTTCGTGCGCGATAAAGACGCCATTGCTTCCTGCGCTATTATTGCCGAACTGACTGCCTATGCTAAAGATCAGGGCAAGAGTTTGTTCGATATGCTGATGGCCATGTACCAGGAAAACGGTTTTTATTACGAATCGCTGGTATCGCTAACGAAGAAAGGGAAATCAGGCGCCGAAGAGATTCAGCAGATGATGGCCGACTTCCGCGCCAATCCTCCCAAGTCAATTGCTGGCTCACCGGTAGTGCGGGTGGATGATTACAAAGCGCTGACACGAATGGACGCCAAATCTGGCCAAACATCAGCCATAGAAGCGGGTAAAATGGGCATCGAATCCTCGAACGTGCTGCAATTTTTCACCGAGGATGGCACCAAAGTGTCGGCCCGGCCGTCGGGAACGGAGCCCAAAATTAAATTCTACGTCAGCGTTCGCGAACCACTGGAAAGCAAGGAAGCCTTTGATGATACCTACGCACAGCTTAAAGCGAAAGTGCAAAAAGTGATCGATGAGCTTCAGTTGAAATAATCCTGATCAATCCCTTTTTGGGCCAATTAAGCCCTTTATTTTACCAAAGCCCGTCTGTGGAAACAGACGGGCTTTTTTAATGCCTAATATTTATTAATAAAGATTAAATGGTAATTAATTAGAATTAGGTAATTTCCAGCTTTAAGGATTAATACCTACGTATTACTAGTACTATTTCCACTTATTTACCTTTAACTGTATGATAATCACTTTACCTAAAAAAGTGTATGGCACATGGTCACTACTTCTGCTGAGTTGGCTCATGTGCGTGGGGGCTTTTGCCCAGGACCGTAAAATATCCGGCCGTGTTACGGACGGGAACGACAACAACCCATTACCCGGCGCGAACGTGGTGATAACAGGCACACAGGTGGGTATGGTAACGGATGCTAACGGGCAGTTTTCACTAAACGTCGCTCCGGGACGTACTAAGCTGACTATTTCGGCCATTGGTTATGTAGCTCAGGAAATTACCATTGGCAACCGCACCACCATTGATGTTACACTGGCAGCCGACATTAAAACGCTGAACGAAGTCGTTGTAACTGGTTATGGAGCCCAGGCTAAGCGTGACATTACGGGGGCCGTAGCTACAGTCGATATCAAAGAAGCGCTAAAAGTACCGGCTGCCAACGTCGGACAAGCCTTACAAGGTCGTGTGGCAGGGGTAACCGTTGGGAACGATAACTCGCCGGGTGGCGGGGTTATGGTGCGGATTCGGGGATTTGGTACCATTAATGACAACTCACCACTCTATGTAATTGACGGGGTACCAACAAAAGGCAACCTGAATACGCTGAATCCGAACGATATCGAAAGTTTGCAGGTACTGAAAGATGCGTCGGCGGCTTCCATTTATGGATCGCGGGCGGGTAACGGGGTTGTGATTATCACCACCAAAAAAGGTAAGGCAGGTAAGCCTAAACTTACGTATGACGCCTACTATGGCGTTGCTCGTCCTGGTAAGTTCCCCGAGTTGGTTAATACCCAGGATTTTGCGAACCTGATCTGGGAATCCCGCCGGAACGCCGGTAACCTGGTAAACGGCAATCCGAAAAGCGCACAGTTCGGCAACGGTGCGACCCCCGTTATTCCGGATTATATTTTTCCGGATGGAGCGATGGAGGGCGATCCCCGGCTGGCTAAAGATGCAAACGGGAATTACATTAATTACAGTACCGACGTAGATAACGCTAACTTCCGCAATAATAAATGGCTGATTACCAAAGCGAATAAGGAAGGAACGAACTGGTTTGGTGAGATCTTCGCCCCTGCTCCAATTCAGAATCACCAGATTGGCGTAACCGGTGGTAGCGAAGGTGGACGGTATGCCATGTCGGCCAACTACTTCAGCCAGGATGGGATTATGAAATACACTTGGTACAAGCGGTACTCCATCCGGGCTAATACCGAATTTAACGTGACCAAGCGGATCCGGGTGGGCGAAAACATCCAGTTTGCGTATGGCGAACGCGTTGGTGGTGCCAACTCGACTCAGAGCGCTACGGCTAACAACAACGAAAGTAACGCCATTTCGATGGCTTACCGGATTCAGCCACTTATACCGGTGTATGACGTAGCCGGTAACTTCGCTGGTACCAAAGGCGGTGACCTCGATAATGCTCGTAACCCTGTAGCCTTGCTGTACCGCAACAAGGACAACGTTGGGAAGGAATTACGGTTCTTCGGAAATGCCTACGCGGAAGTAGACATTCTGAAAAACCTGACGGCGAAAACCAGCTTCGGTATCGATTACAACACCTACAATATCCGGGCTTATACCCCGCGTGATATCGAATCATCGGAAGCCGCCACAGCTAACTCGATGTTTACCCGTAATGAGATAGGCTACACCTGGACCTGGTATAATACACTGACATACAACGGGGAGATTGGCTCGTCGATTCGGTATAACATACTCGCGGGAACAGAGGCTATCAAAAATAACTTTGAATTCTTCCGGGCTGATCGCTCCCGGTTTGCCAATGATGACCTGTACAATCGCTATCTGGACGCTGGTAACGCCGGTACACAAACCAATACAGGTGGTGGCTCCGACTGGAAACTGGCTTCTGAATTTGCGAAAGCCAGCTTCTCCTTCTTCGACAAGTATCTGCTCGATGGAACCATTCGTCGGGACCGCTCCTCACGGTTTGCTGCGGCTAACCGCGTTGCCTACTTCCCTGCGGTGTCGGCTGGCTGGCGGGTTTCTCAGGAGGATTTCCTGAAACCGGTTACCTGGATCAATGACCTGAAATTCCGGGCAGCTTATGGCCAGACCGGTAACCAGGAAATTGGTAACTACAACCCGTACCTCATCTACGGCACAGGGGCCACTGTTTCTTTCTATGACCTGAACGGCTCGCGTACCTCGTCGCTGCAAGGGTATGAACTTCAGCAGTTTGGTAATGCTAACGCGAAATGGGAAACGACCACATCTGTTGACTTTGGGGTTGATGCGTCGCTCTTCAAAGGTAAACTGGACGTAACATTCGACTGGTTTAACCGAGTGACTTCTGACGCTCTTTTCCCAGTCGAAGTACAGTATACGCAAGGACAGGCTACTAACCCATTCCAGAACATTGCGTCGTTCCGGAACCGGGGTCTTGAACTGGGGCTGAATCACAGTGGCAAGCTTATGAACGGTGACTTTACCTACAGCATCGGCGCCAACATCTCGACCTATCGTAACCTCGTTACAAAAACCGACGGTAACCCCAATACGCAGTATTTCGGCTTTACCCCCCGGATTCCAGCCATGACCGTGACTCAGGAAGGGTACCCCATTTCGTCCTTCTTTGGCTACGTCATCGATGGCATTTTCCAGACGGATGAAGAAGCGGCCAAATCGGCTGTGCAGTTCGGTAATGCTGCCCTGAACAACAAAGCGGGGCAGTTTCACTTCCGGGATTTGAACGGCGATGGGATTATCAACGCGAGTGACCGCCAGGTAATCGGCAACCCACACCCCAAAATGGCGTACGGTCTGAATATCAATGTTGGCTACAAGAACTTCAACCTGACGCTATTCGGCCAGGGCGTTTATGGCAACCAGATTTTCAACTACAACCGATACTGGACTGATTTCCAGACCTTTGGTGGTGTTCGTAGTCAGCGTATGTGGACCGATTCATGGCGTCCCGGCAAGACCGATGCGAAACTGCCACAACTGCGCTCGAACGATAACATCAGCTCCAACCCATCGACCTATTACCTGGAGCCCGGTTCGTATCTGCGGATGAAAAACGTTCAGCTTTCGTATAATCTGCCCCGCACGCTGATGTCGCGGCTGGGTCTAAGCAATGCGATGGTTTACATTCAGGGACAGAACCTTTTCACTGTAACGAACTATACGGGTTTAGATCCAGAAATTAACCTGCGTGATTCAGGGGGTACGGGTAACGACCGGCACATCGGTGTTGATGAAGGTGCCTATCCTGTAGCGAAAACCATGCTGGTTGGCCTGAATCTGGCATTCTAATCGACCCATTAACCTTTTGTACGAACGATATTTATGAAAAAAATAATTATATGGGCTGCCTTCCTGACCGTTGGATCGCTAACAGCCTGCAAGGATGAATTTTTGGATGTGCAACCTAAAGCTGTATTGGGTGCGTCCAGTTTTTATAATGCTACTGGAGTTAACTACTTGTTGGTTGGCGCGTATTCGCTGCTCGACGGATGGGGTTCGGGGGGTACCTCCTACCACTCAGCGGCTGACAACTGGGTATTTGGCGCTGTAGCGGCTGACGATGCTTACAAAGGCTCGACCACGGGTGACCAGCCAGATATTTCCTACATCGAATACAAAAGTATTCAGCCTGATAATGGGTACTTCCGGGGAAAATGGCGGGTTGTGTACGATGGCGTGGCCCGGTCAAATGACGTCCTTCAGGCGCTTGCCCAAACAAAGGATATGACCGATGCGGATAAACTCCAGGTTACGGCACAGGTCCGGTTCCTGCGGGGACATTACCATTTTGAAGCCAAGAAAATGTTCAATATGGTGCCGTATATCGACGAGAAGATCTACAATCCGACCGATCTGAACAGCACCAAAGTCCCTAATGATAAGGACATCTGGCCGAACATCGAAGCTGATTTCAAATTTGCCTATGAGAACCTGCCCGCTAAGCAATCGCAGCCAGGCCGGCCGACCAAATGGGCAGCGGCTGGTATGCTGGCCAAGGCGTACGTCTTCCAGAAGAAATGGGCCGATGCAAAACCGTTGCTGGAAGCCATCGTTGCCAGCGGTCAATATAGGTTGATGGACAGATACCACGAGAATCATCGAGCAACGACCAACAACAACGCGGAATCCATTTTCGAAATCCAGTTCTCAGTGAACGATGGAACCGGCGAAAACGGCAACAACGGCGACGTATTGAACTATCCTTACGGTGGCCCGACCACCTGCTGCGGATTCTTCCAGCCCTCGCAGAATCTCGTCAATGCCTTCCAGACGGATGCTAACGGCTTGCCATTAATGGATACGTTCAATAATACGGACGTTACCAGCGACCAGGGTCTGGAATCGACTCAACCGTTTACCCCCTATGCGGGTCGGCTGGATCCGCGCCTGGACTGGACGGTTGGTCGTCGGGGTATTCCGTTCCTGGATTGGGGCCTAATGCCAGGTAAAGCCTGGGTACGTGACCAGGGCAATGGTGGCCCCTATGAGCCCAAGAAACACCTGTTCTACCGGACGGATAGAGGCACGAACACCTTCGCCAGCAACGACCGGTTGAGCGCCAACAACTATCGCATTCTCCGTTTGGCCCACGTGTATCTGTGGCTGGCTGAAACTGAGATGGAACTCGGCAATCTGGAGAAAGCTCGGGAATATGTCAATATCGTTCGTAAGCGGGCTGCCAATCCAGACGGTTTTGTGAAGATGGACAACGGTTCGCCAGCAGCCAACTATGTGGTTGGTCTGTATACGACGGCATGGACTGATAAAGAAGCAGCTCGTAAGGCCATTCAGTTTGAAAACCGGCTGGAGTTCGGTATGGAAGGCCACCGCTTCTTTGATCTCGTTCGCTGGGGTATTGCCGCCGAAACACTGAATGCCTACATGACGAAAGAATCGAATATGCGGACGTACTTCAAAGGCGCTACGTTTGTGAAAGGCAAGCACGAGTACTACCCAATTCCGTTGCAGGAAATCCTGAACAGTAAAGTGAATGGTCAGCCAACACTGAAACAGAATCCGGGGTATTAATTCTAAGATTGTGAGGGCAGGTTTGAAAACCTGCCCTCACTTTTTTTCATCTACTACTTTAGTTAAGTGTCCCTTCAGAGTCTGAATCATTCGTCTGGCCAAACATATCTATTAAGTATTGCAGGGAATCGGACGAATGCAAGGCTTCGGTTTGAAACAGCGTTTGTTCGGTAATTTCGGCTGCCCGAGCCAGCATCTTTTTTTCATACTGAGCGATGGCCTGCTGCATGTCCTGAGCATCGGGATTTATCAGGCATTCATACAGTTCTAAAGCATCCTGCATGGCCATATTTACGCCCTCACCTGCATACGGTGGCATCCGGTGAGCCGCGTCACCAAGCATGGTCAGGTTTGGGAGCGTCTCCCAATGCTGATCTAATGGAAAGTGATACATGGTTCTTGGTATCAAGTAGCTTGCATCACTCTCGAACAGCTCTTGCCAGATAGAAGACCAGTCGCTGTAACGTTCGTTAAACCAGTTTAATGCAGAATGTCGATTCGTAAAGTCGATACCTGAATCGGCCACCCAGTTTTCGGCCTCTTTTGTACCCGTATAAAAGGACAGCGAGCCCTCCCCTTTAGCGCTTAGAATGATACTTTTTTCGCTGCCCAACGCAAAGAGTTTCCCGCCTTTCAGCAACGTATTGAGCTTCGGTGCGTTTTTCTCCGCGTTATAAATGTTACCCTCAACAATGGTAATGCCGGAGTAAATGGGCTTGATATCGGTAACGTATTTCCTCAGTTTCGAGTTAGCCCCGTCGGCGGCAATCACTAAATCCGCATAAGCTGTAATCCCATTTTTGAAGTGGAGTTCCCAGCCATTTCCAACTGGTTGCATTTCCATAAATTGAGCATCCCATACGATGGTATCAGTTTGAAGCGAATTGATTAACAGATCCCGCAGTGGCCCCCGGTCGATTTCGGGCCGGAAAAACTCGTCATTAAAATCGTCCAGCGTTTTTTCGTCGTGGTCATCAAAACGAATAATACCTTCCTGGTCGGTAACCCGCATCCTGTCGGCCCCCGGCCGATAATGGGCTTTGAATTCGTCCATTAGCCCAGCTAGTTCCAGCGCCCGCAGGCCAGAGTCCTGGTGCAAATCGAGCGTCGCGCCTTGCTGACGCACATGTTTATCTTTATCTCGTTCATAGACGTTTACCTGCGCACCATGGCTCTGTAAAAGTCTTGCCAGGGTAAGGCCGCCTGGTCCTCCACCCACAATGGCTATTGTTTTATTATCGTAAATCATTTCCGTAACCGTATTAATTACGGAGCAAAATTATTCCGGTGGCAACGCCGAAAATTGTATAAATCGGTCGTTTTTGTTGCGGTGTAGTTCTTTGGGAATGGTCCCGGAAAATTTCCTGATTTCTTTAATAAAATGAGCCTGATCGGCGAAAAACTGCTCGGGGAACAATTTACCTTCTTTGAGTTGAGAAAACGAAGCCCGAAAGCGAAGAACGCTGCAATAGGTTTTTAACGAGATGCCATATTGCTGATTGAAATACCGATTGATTTGCCGGCTGCTCCAGCATACGTTTTGAGCCAGTTCATTCACGGGCATAGAGCCTTTGGAGGTATACATCAGCGCAAAAAGCTTCCGTTTTCTATCGTCAACCTGTTCATTTATCGAAGATTGAATCTTCGCCGATGCCTTTTCAACAAAGCGATCAAAATGAGTTAAATCATCGGCGGTAAAGTTCCAGAAGTCATCGGGGAGCATGCGAACATTATCCCCTAAATCAGCGATGGTTTGATGGAGAACGTACTCCGTAGCCAGCGGGTTAAAGCTGATGGCAAATGTGCGGGTTCGGGGAGCCACTACGGCTGGCGACGGATGCGTATCCAGTCCAAGGAGAATAATATGAAACGGTTCTGTGACCGATTGGGTCAGGAACAAATCAATCCGACCGTCGGGCAGGATAATCACGTCTTTCGGCTGGTCGGACAGATTCTGAAGCATCCAGAAGCTGTCTACGAAATCGGCTAGAGAGCTGGCTGGTTTTACTTGTTTATATAAAAGGTCAGTATCCATTCCCCAATTGAGTTGCCTTCATTACAAATTTAAATTTCCTTTAATTAGGGGCACTTTTTTCTGAGCTTTTTAACAAAGCAACATTGAGCTATTTTACAAAGTGAGTCACCGGATTTGACCGGACCTTTGTCGAAACAAAACACACATACTCATGGCAAAGGTTTGGTTTATTACTGGTAGTTCCCGCGGGCTGGGTCGCAGCTTAGCGGAAGCCGTTTTAGCGCATGGTGATTTAGTCGCAGCTACTTCCCGCAATCCTGCTGATTTACAGGATTTAACAGAATCATACCCCGGTCAATTAATAGCACTGGCGCTGGACGTGAGCGACAAGGCACAAATTCACTCGGCTGTGTCGCAAACAGTGCAGCACTTTGGTCGTATTGATGTACTGGTAAACAATGCGGGATTTGGCATTACAGGAGCCGCCGAAGCTTTCACCGACGAGCAGGTGCGCAGCCAACTCGATGTAAATCTGTACGCGCCCATTGAGATAACCCGTGCCGTGTTGCCCATTATGCGGGCCCAACGCAGCGGCCGCATTTTGCAAATCAGTTCAATTGGCGGTCGCGTAGGAAATGCGGGCTTAACCATTTATCAGGCGGCTAAATTTGGCTTAGGTGGTTTCTCGGAAGCCCTTAGCAAAGAAGTAGCTCATTTGGGTATTCATGTAACCTCAATAGAACCCGGTGGCTTTCGTACCGATTGGGCAGGCTCGTCGATGTCGTTTGCCCCGAAAGTAGAGGGCTACGAAGAAACGGTAGAAGGTGTGAAAGCATTCCTGACCAGTGGAAAATTCGTACCCATGGGCGACCCGGCAAAAGCGGCCAAAGCCATCATTGAAATCACAGCAGCGACCGAGCCCCCCGTTCATTTGGTGTTGGGCAGCGAAGCCGTTGGCATTCTGAAAAATGCTGATGCGGCCCGAACGGCTGAGCTGGACAAGTGGCTACCCCTCAGCCTATCAACCGACCACGATAACGCCGTAAATATGTTTGAATCGGAAGAAGGCCGGCAACTATTAGCGCAAAAGGGAATTAACGTGTAAGGGGTTATTCAGGGAACTCAGCATTGTTTGTAAGTAGATAATAATCATCCCAACACAGAAGAAGTCGTAAGATTGTCTACGACTTCTTCTGTGTTAGGATGACAAACTTTTGTTTTATGAAAACCGAAGAAGAAAATCACCGATCAGGTATTATGTACGCCTGCTATTACAAGCAAAGCCGTGAGGGCGAGCATTTTGTGCCCAAACACAGTCTGAGCTATCAATTATCAGGTTCACTTGTTCTGACGGATGGAACGAAGGAATATGCTTCGGCAGAAGGCTCGTTCAGACTGATTCGGCGAAACCAGCTGTTGCGGTTTGTCAAATATCCACCCGCCAACGGCGAGTATAAATCATTGACTATTTTCCTGGATCAGCAAACGCTGAAGGATTTTAGTCTTGAATACGGCATAACCGCCGAACACCCCTATACCGATGAGCCGGTTCTGGACCTGGAACCGAATGCCGCCCTAAAAAGCTATCTTGATTCACTACAGATCTATCAAAACTCGAACAGCCTAACGAATCAACAACTCATTGACCTCAAGCAGAAAGAAGGATTGTTCCTTTTGTTACAAGCCCATCCCGAACTGAAAAGTATTCTGTTCGATTTTGTAGAGCCGCACAAAATTGACCTGGAAGCGTTCATGAACAAAAATTACCATTTCAACGTGCGGCTGGAGCGCTTTGCCTACCTGACGGGTCGAAGTCTGGCTACGTTCAAACGGGATTTCGAAAAGATTTTCAACACCTCGCCCCACCGCTGGCTACTGCAAAAACGATTGCAGGAAGCTTATTTCCTGATTAAAGAAAAAGGCAAGACCGCTTCAGACGTGTACCTGGATTTAGGTTTCGAAGACCTCTCGCATTTTTCGTTTGTCTTTAAAAAGCAGTTCGGGGAGGCTCCTTCTAAAATTCTGGTAAATACCTAAAGCTTGTTCACAGACGGGGCATCTTGAGTTTATTTAATTGCTGCTGGATGCTCTGGCGTTCTGCTGGCGACTTTGCCAATTCGTACGCTTGCTGGTAGTAAACGGCCGCCTTCTCCGGCTCAGAAGCTTTGTGAAGCTCACCCAATAGCACGTAATAAAAATGATTAGTTGTCAGGTTAAGTGTTTCTGCCTCAGCCAAAGCCGCCTGTCTTCCCTTGACTTTGTACAATGAATAAATCCGGTTAAGGGCAACACTAGGCGAGGGATTTATTAACGACAATTGATTATACAGGTCTAAAATGGCGGTCCATTTTTCCGGCGTATCTTCTTTCAGGCAGTGCCAGGAAGCAATGCGGGCTTCGAGGTGATACGAACTTAGCTGATCACCTTGTAAGGATTGATTCAGGAAATAGAAGCCCTGCTGAATCAGGCCCGCATCCCACAAAGCATCATTCTGCTGTTCATAAAGCAGCGATGGCTGATCTGTTTGGCCGTCAGTTCCATCGATACGGGCCGTAAAGCGGGAGGCATGAAAACACATCAGAGCCAGCAGGGCATTGGTTTTTGGTAGGTTAGTAGGCTCATAGTCGATCAACATCACCCCCAGTCGCATGGCCTCCAGACACAGCTCCTTGCGCAGGGTTTGATTCTGAGTTTGTGAATAGTAGCCTTCATTGAACAGCAAATAGACAATGTGCAGTACATTATCCAGTCGGTGGACAAGTTCGGTCTCGTGAGGCAAATTCAGCTTTATATTTTCTTGCCGTAGTTTTTCTTTGGCACGAAACAACCGTTTGTTGATCGTTTCCTTATTAGACAGGAAAGCCTCCGCAATTTCATCAATGCCAAAGCCGCACAGAATCCGCAGGGCCAGACCAATCTGGGCTTCGGCGGCAATAGTTGGCGTGCAAATCGCGAACAACATCTGTAACTGGCTATCCCGAATCGTTTCTTCAGAGAAAATCAGCGTATTGTCTGACTCCTCGGGGGTTTGCTGAGCTTTCAGCGTAGGTAATATCTTATGATCCAGCAATTTCTGCCGCCTGAACTGATACAGCGTTTTTTGTTTAGCGACAGTATATAGCCAGGCTGTAGGATTAGCAGGCATGCCCCGGAGGCCCCAGGTTTCGGCTGCCAGTAAAAACGTTTCGCTTACGATATCCTCGGCCAACTCGATATACTGTAAACCAAACTGCTTGCTAATAACAGCTACCAACTTGCTGAACTCGTGCTGAAACAATCGTTTGAGCGATTCTGGCCCCTTTTCCATTACTTTCAAAAAGACGCCCGTCCTCAAGCCAATTGAGGACGGGGAGAATACTTACTGATTACACCTGAAGGATCGGTCGAATTTCCACGCTACCTTGCATATCTAAGGTTGGACAGCCGTGAGCTAAGGCAGTTGCTTCGTCCAGATTATGCGCTTTAAGAATCAGAAAACCGCCCAGTCGCTCCTTGATTTCGACAAAAGGGCCGTCGATAATAACCCCATCCGGCTTCACCACTTTTCCTTCATGAGTCAGGCGTGAGCCAGTTGTGATTAAGGCTCCCTGAGCCATCAGCTTACCTATCCATTCTTTCCACTTGTTAGTAAGGGCCTCAAACTCCTGGGGCGACATCTGATTGATCTCGAAGCTGGAGTAACGAAACAATAACATAAATTCGTTCATGGCTTTCTTTAGTAGACGGGTTGTTTACGCACGGGTGTCGTTTCAGTAGCCAGTCGGCGATCAGCGGGCCGTATGTACCAGGACCATACGGTCAATAAGGCAAAAGTAAGGGCTCCCGCCCATTGATAGAAAACGTCGCCCGCGGCTATGTGAGAGATGACGGCGCTGGTTAGCAGAACAAAGAAACCAGCGTAGGCCCATTCTTTTACTAAGGGGTAGCCGGGTATGAGCAGGACTATACCGCCGATTATCTTCCAGGTGCCAATGATTTTCATTGAATACATTGGGTAGCCCAGACGAATAAAGCCGTCGGTATTGAACTTGGCCTGGACGAATTGGGCCGTACCGCCTGTTATCATAGCGAGTACCAACAGGCTAGTGACTATCCAGTAAGTGATGCGTGTTCGTTTGTCTGATTTGCGGTCGAGTAACATAATCAATCAATTGGTTGGTTAACACACCCATAATGACTGACCATTGAAAAATTGGACAACTGCTACCAACTTTTTTTAGATTAACGTGCGTACGGGTTAAAATCAATCCCGTACGCACGTTACTTTAGGTTTAAAAGTCCGGCTAGTCTCAACTATTTCTGAACTTCAACGGACTTACCTGAACGTGCTTTTTGAAGAAGTTATTGAAGTGCGTTACTTCCGTAAATCCCAGGGCGTAAGCAATATCCGAGACACTCCAATGACTTCGTTGCAACAGAATTTTGGACTCCTGCAAAATGCGTTCGGCAATGAGTTGGGATGTTGTTTTCTGCGTCGTTTCTTTCACCGCCCGGTTTAGGTGATTGACGTGGATATTCAGTTGGGTAGCAAAATCGGAAGGCGAACGGAGAGACACCTGCTGGTGAGTGTCGTCAAGAGGAAACTGGCGTTCCAGTAGTTCCAGAAATAGCGTAGATATCCGCTGCGCTGCATTAATGGGCTGTTTATCGAATACGGATATGGGCTGCATTTTCATGGCAAAATGCAGTAACTCAAACACCAGATTACGAAGCAAATCATACTTATGGATATAGTCTGAGTTAATCTCTTCGAATATCCGGCTATAAATTCGGGTGACCTGGCCTACTTGCTCATCGGTCAGTTCGAACAAATGGTTTCCGTTCGGCTGGAAAACTTCATATTGATTCAGATTACCGAACTGATTGAAAAACTGCTGATTGAAAATGCAGTAAAAGCCACTACGAATCTGGTCGAGATGTTCCCACCGGTAGGGTATATGTGGGTTGGAAAACGATAATGCCTGCTTTTTTACCTCAAATACTTTATCGGCATAATGGACCTGACTGTTGCCGATAACCAGCATGATTTTGTAATAGTCCCGCCGTCTGTAAGGCACGGGTTTGGCTTTACCATCGACTAGTGGCTCCAATCGAAACACGTTGAAATGCCCGATTTCATTACGGATGTTATCGGGCATCCAGCCGAAGGCCGCTCCATCGAATTTACGTTTGTAGAGTTCCTCTAACGTTTCAGCGGTATCCATTCAGTTACGTTATGAATTTCAAACAGAAATAATAGAACGCGGATTTTTATGATATAAATGTCGATGGGCGGTATATCGGTAATGCGCGGTAGTTGATAGGAATAGAAATTCTTGTCAACGGGAATGCCATCCCTGAACGTCACTTGGTGTTGGGTGGTTGCGCCGAGTGCCATCACAATAGAGCCTTCGACCTGCGCCTTGATAGTATCCGGATTAACATACCAGCCACAGTCCATTACCGCCCAGACATGGTCGATTTTGACTTTGCCATCTGAGCCCCTCGACACTTTAACGACCTGCCCGACCGTGCTGCTGAAACATTCCGTAATAGCCACACCGTACCCTTCTTTGGGTTTTCTGGATTTCCAACCCGATACCTCTTCCATTTTGTCGATCTGGCGTTGAAGCCGTTCATCTTTGAGATATTCTCGACGGAACGCAAGCGGATCTTTTCCGGCTTCAATGGCTAATTCGTCCAGAAAACTTTCGTAGGCAAACCCATTAGTTGACGCATAGACTGACCGCCACCACATTGTAGGAATGGGCGTTTCAAACGGTATGTCCTGAATACTAAGATTTTTGATATTGTCGAAATAAGGTTTGAGAAACCCTTCGGAGGCACTGCGATTGGGTTCATCTTTTTTGCCGCCCCGCCAGTGGTTATTATTCTGACCGGCCAGTTTGCCCTTAAGCGCACTGATTTCCCCGTTATTAACTACCCCCTCACAGCGATAAGAAATACCCGGTCGATAAGGGCCCTGCGTCGCATCGTCCTCTCGCGTCCAAACTACCTGTACTGGCGCACCGATTTCCTTCGAAATTACAGACGCTTCGTGCGGATAATCCATAGACGCTTTCCGACCAAAACCGCCCCCCAGAAATGTCATGTTCACAATGACCTTGTCGCGGGGGATATTCATTTCCTGCTGATGTAATCCTGAACCCAGTCTACATCCCGAATGGCCCACAGAAGCGGCATTTGCGGATCGACATCAATCGATTGGTCCTTACCGTTGATGTTAAGTTTGATGATTGCCATAGCCGTGATTTTTGTAGTAAGTCCCTGTTATAGAACCAGATATAACGAAAGATGTTCTGGCGTTTATAGACGACCTTATTCGTTCAACTTCATCCTGCTAAACTAGAGCGGTTCTTTCTCTTTACATTATAGTATTCAAACAAGGAATTACGAAAATCAAACAATTCAGCCGTTCTTCAGGTCGGTAACTCATCGTTTATCTTCCATTAATTTCTTGAACAGCAAGGGCATTGTGGCGGCATCTAGCGCTTCCATATCCACTAACTTTAACGATTTTACCATGTTCATCGTAGTGGTTTTGTAACGTTGAAAGTGGGGGGTTTTTAAGTGTTGCTCATAAGCTGCTTTACTGGCATAAATTTCCAGTATCCTTATCTGGCTTGCATTTTCTTTTTGATACACAGGGAAAATGCAAATGACGCCGGGCTCCAGTTTTACAGATGCAGCCGCTTCTTCCTGTAGGATGGCTTTGTATTCATCCAAATACGTTGGGACTATGTCAATTTCTGCAATACGTACCATCATATCTTTTTGCTGAGCCGAAACGGTATGATAACCAACCAATAGAATCACTATACTTATAAAGAAAGTAAGAGCCTTAGTTGCTTTAACTGTAAAAAATAAGACCTTCTTATCCATTTGTAATTGAGTTAATTCCATTGTCTCTGATTCTTTTACTGAATGTAGACATTAGGCTTATTCATACTACAAAGGGCATCGCATTTATTCGCCTATGGTATAACGCTAAACTGATTACTATTTCAGCTATAAATCAATATTGACAGGCATCAGCAGCGGCTTTTTCTCCTCTTGATTTTGCGAATTGGCAGCCTCCCTTCTGACAATTGAGTCGGGTTGAATACTGAAAGCAAACCGGGTATTCTGCCTTTTTATGCTGTACACAACAGGCTTGTTATCAATTTGGACCACAAGCTGGCAGGAATTATCAGAAAGAGCGGATAAATCGAGTTTGCGACGGTACTGATTATTGTTGGTAAATTCCTCATACAGCGATCGGTTTTGACCATCGACTACCGCAATTTTATAGCGCAGCTGCTCAGGATTATTAACCACCAGATACAGTTTACCTGATTGACTGACATAAGCATTAACCTGGTAAGAAGTGGACGTCGACGCGGTAGTCGGCGTTGGATTTGACTTAACTAATGCCTTTAGTGGAACCGACTCAATGGGTGACGATGGCAAGACTTCCGTTTTAATGCGGGCGGTGAGCAGTTGATTCGCCACTAACTGAGCTAACAGTTGATCGAACTGTTTCTGATTTTTTCGACTGAGTTTAACCCACTTTTGGGATAAGATTTCCTCATAAAGAAGCTGGTTACTTGCGCCGAAAAACTGCACTATCGTGCTACGAGTAGTTGCCATAGTTTTGATACGCCAATAACCCCGACTGGAGTTAACCTCAGCCGCGCTCTGACCAGTCGGGCCGAACTGCGCCAACCCCGTTTGAACGTGCAGGAAAAGAAGCAAAACTAAAACCGGATAAGCGCGGGAAGACGTTAATAGGGCCGTAACAAAGTACATAACCGTGTTGATAGCAGACTGAAGCGTGGGCAAAAGACGAGTGTTCATAATCAATGGTTTGTTTAGCAGTGAAAAAATTCAAGGTTGCATTCACGCTGGCAAATCAATCGACTATATCAATGCATAGTTCGGATTTTAGACCAACGACCGTTTAATTCCGGCACATGACTTAACCAGCTCATCCAGCGCAGTTTGTCGAGAAAATTAGTCGTTTGGCGAAGGATTCTTCCGTTGGGGAGATTAGTCACGTAGTTGGGCAAATTAGTCGGTTTCTGATCGGAAGTAGCTGTAATTTTAGCCTCACATTACGAATTAAATCACAGACAATGGCACAGTTAAGTGCTCTTCAACGCTATCGGGAAATCTGGCCACAAAGTCTTTTCTGGTTGAGCTATTTTCTGTTCGAATGGCTCAATACGGGGGCTTATCTGGATAATTTTCAGCAAAGTCTTTGCCTTATTACATTGAATTTACCGCTATTAATCATAGCCGGTTACTGGCATTTGCTGGTTACCGTACGCCATTTTCTGCTGCCTGGTCGTATGGCTGGCTTCTGGTTAAGTTTATTGGGAGGCATCGTCGTCTTTGGTATCCTTCGACGCGTTAATAACTACACCTGGCTTTATCCTGTCTATTACCCGGATGGTCTGAATAAACCCCTCTGGTACTGGCCCAAAATTATGGCCGAATCGATGCAGTTGCATTTGGTGGTGGCGCTCTTCGTGGTTGTTGATTTAGTCCGCCATGCCTTGCGCCAACAGCAGCTTAGTGAAACCTATCGACGGGAAAAACTGGCGGCTGAGTATCGATTGCTTCAGTCGCAGGTTCAGCCTCATTTCCTGTTCAATACACTCAATAACCTGATTTCGGTTTCGCTGCACCAACCGAGCCAGATGCCACATCTGTTGCAACGATTAGCCGGGCTGTTAAGCTATCAGCTTCACGAGAGCCATCGTCAACTGGTGCCAATTATCAAAGAAATAGATTATCTGACGGATTATATTGCGCTGGAACAGATCCGGTATGGCGACCGTCTGGACGTTCAGACGAACTTCAACGAGCTGACGAATCTGGCCGATATGAAGATTCCGCCCATGCTGCTGTTGCCTTTTGTGGAGAATGCATTTAAGCATGGCGCATCTCAAACCGAAGCGGCCTGCTGGATTCAACTGCATTTGTCGCGAAGTGGTAGTCGGTTGGTTTTTTCGGTCGAAAATTCGGTGCCGGATGACGTATCTTATCCGGAAACAACAGGATTAGGCTTAACCAACCTGAAAAAACGGCTGGATATCCTGTTTCCCGATAATTACGAATTAGTTACTTTACCGGAAGACAGTCAGTTTCTGGCCATCTTAAAATTCAATGTCAACTAATGGCAATTCGTTGTTTTGTGCTTGACGATGAACCCCTGGCAACCGATCTGCTTCAGGACTATATCAGCCGGTTGCCTGATCTGGATTTGACAGGGGTATCTAACAGTCCTACGCAGGCCCTCCGGATGTTGCAGCAAACACCCGTCGATGTGCTGTTTTTGGATATTCAGATGCCCCGTTTGTCGGGATTCGATTTACTGCGTCCTCTGGGTTATCGACCGAAAGTGATTTTCACCACGGCTTTTCGGGAGTACGCGCTGGATAGCTACGAATTTGACGTAATTGATTTTCTAGTTAAGCCCATTTCGTTTGAACGCTTCTTGCAGTCAGTAGGTAAGATTTACCGCTTCTCCCCCGCGATACCAACGCTTCCGGAAACATCAGAGCCAGCTAAAATAGGGAGAGACTACCAATACTTCAAAGTCGACAAAGAGATGGTCAAGCTTTTTCTGGACGATATTTTCTGGATTGAAAGTCTGAAAGATTACGTAAAAATTCACACCGTTTCGGGTACGTTGGTATCTTACCTGCGGATTAGTTATCTGGAAGAAAAATTACCACCTGATCAGTTTGTCCGGATTCATAAATCCTTCATTGTGGCACTGGATCACATTCAGGCCGTCAGTGCCACTTACATTCGCATCAATAATGAAGAACTGCCTATCGGACGCATTTACAAGGCCAAACTAGAGGAAGTATTTCAACGGGATTAGCTGCGTATATAACCCAAATGAGAAAGCTTGTAAGTGATGTCCAATTCCTTCGCAAAATTGATAAAAACTAGGCTTTTAGCCAACAAGCGAACCGGTTTGGAGTTGATGCAGTATGCAAACATCAGCCTTCACCTCTCCCCGAAACAAGGTAGACTCGTTTGAGTCGCCGGACTTCTATTGCCTGGATGATCTACTAACGCCCGAGCACAAACTTGTGCGATCGGCTGTACGCGATTTTGTAAAACGAGAGATTACCCCTATTGTTGAAGACTGTGCTCAGAAGGCTGAGTTCCCCCGGCATATCGTTCAGAAATTCGGAAAAATTGGTGCGTTCGGCGCTACAATCCCGGTTGAGTACGGCGGGGGTGGACTAGACCAGATTTCCTATGGACTGATGACTCAGGAAATTGAACGGGGCGATTCGGGCATGCGCTCGTGTGTGTCGGTGCAGAATTCGCTGGTTATGTATCCGATTTGGGCGTTTGGCTCGGAAGCGCAAAAGCGGAAATACCTACCTAAGCTAGCTAAAGGCGAACTATTAGGCTGCTTCGGCCTAACCGAAGCTAACCACGGCTCCGACCCCGGCGGTATGGAATCCAACTTTATTGAGCGCAGCGATTACTACCTGCTCAACGGTTCCAAACTCTGGATTACCAACGCCCCCATCGCCGACATTGCCATTGTCTGGGCCCGTAATGATCAGGGTAAAATTCGTGGCTTGATTGTCGAGCGGGGAATGGAAGGATTTTCGGCTGCTGAAATTCCGAATAAATGGTCGTTACGGGCCAGTAGTACCGGCGAACTGGTCTTTCAGGATGTACAGGTGCCGAAAGAAAACCTGCTACCTACCGCGTTTGGTCTGAAAAGCGCCCTAAAATGTCTGGAACAGGCTCGCTACGGCATTTGCTGGGGTTCATTGGGCGCTGCGATGGAATGTTACGAAGTGGCCCGGCGTTACGCCCTCGAACGTATCCAGTTCAACAAACCGATTGCGAGTTTCCAGTTAGTGCAGAAAAAATTGGCCGAAATGTTAACCGATATTACCCAAGCGCAACTGCTTTGCTGGCGTTTAGGCACACTCAAAAACGACGACCGGGCTACCAATGCCCAAATTTCACTAGCCAAACGCAACAATGTCGAAATGGCGTTACGCATTGCGCGGGAAGCTCGCCAAATTTTGGGCGCGATGGGAATTTCGGGCGAATACCCGATCATGCGCCACCTGATGAATCTCGAATCCGTAAGTACTTATGAAGGCACCCATGATATTCACTTGTTGATTCTAGGCGCAGAAATCACCGGTATTCCGGCATATAAATAAGCGATAAGCGATCTTGGTGTCAGTTTTGAGCGGTCCGCCGATGCGGAAACTGACACCAAGATCGCTCATCGCTCGAATAAATTCTACTGGCTCCGCTCGGCTATTGCCTTAATCTGCTTGAGGAATGCTTCCATGCCATTAACGGAGTGGTTATACCCTTCCTCGCTCCCGTAACCTTGTTGTGTCCAGGTAAATTCAGTCAGGTTGACTTCTTTCGGCTGAATGGTATAGGTAATGGTCGAGTAATTTTCGGGCTTATCTTCCAGCCCTGAAAACCCACTCCAGTAGCTATAACTCAGCAGCCGATTCGGCACATTTTCCAGAATAATGCCTTTGTCGCGGTAAGTCTGGTTTTCGTATTCGCCCTGAAAAACAATCTCACTACCAACTTTCCAGTCGGTTACGGTTTCTGTACCAAACAGGTATTCTCTGATAAGTTCGGGCGTAGTTAATACGTGCCAGACAGTCTCAGGGCTCGCCTGGATGTCGATGGATTTAGCTACGATCAGGTCTTGTCGCATGTGTATAATGATTTACAAGATGTGTTGCGTCAAAGATCGCAATCTGATATGACAACAGCCTGTCAGCAGGGGTTTGCGTTGTTAGTGATAGATGGTTCCAACACCGGCACATAATGTCCACGAATTTCATCGACCAGCCGCTGCATTAACGTTTGTAGCGAATCAGGTTGTTCGATGGTAACCGAAGTGCCGAACATTAATAACCAGCGGGCTAATCCTTCCACGTAGGGTGTTTGGAAATGCATACGCACGTAATCGCCTAGGTCGTCTTCGCGCTGGTAACCATGCATGTATTTCTGCTCCTGAATGAATCGGGTGGCTCTTTTTTTGAAGATGAGGGTAATCGCCAACGACGGTAGATCGGTCGTATGCTGGCGGGCAATGTATTCCTGCAAGGATAACCGTTCGTGACGGGCAAACCGCTGGCCGGTGTCGATTAGCTCACGAATGCGGTCAATTCGGAAATCGCGGTAATCCTGGCGTGTTCGGCAGAAAGCAATCAGGTGCCAACTCTGACTGTAGTGATAAAGGCCAACGGGTTCAACATCGCGCTGGGTTTCAGTATCCTGATAAATCGAATGGTACTTAATCGTCAGGACGTGGTGCTGAACAATCGCCTGTTGCATGGAATTAAGCAGATCGTTGGAATAAGCGGGGGGAACCTTATACTTAGCCACCCGTACCTGATTATCCAGATCGTTTAGGTGTTCCTGATCCGACCGTTTCAGCACTGATTTTATTTTGAAAAGCGCCGATTCAAACTCGCTTTGTACAGATTCATCGGTCCATCGTTCGATTAGTTTACTGCCGATCAGCAGAGCACTGGCTTCGGCACTGGTAAACATGACCGGCGGCAGATGATAATCGGTTAGAAAATAGCCGATACCCGCTTCAGCACCAATCGGAACGCCCGCTTCTTCCAGCGACCGAACGTCGCGGTATACCGTTCGCAGGCTGATTTTGAAACGATTAGCCAGTTCCTGGGCGCGCACAACCCGTTTTGTTTGCAGATGAATCAGAATAGCGGTTAGACGGTCAAGACGGTTCATAACAGGGATAGACTCAAAGACTGTTTTGCAAATTACAACGGTTCCGTTGAACAAGCCCGCGTTTTTTTGTGTAGCATTCCTAATGAACGATTAACCTGTATGACCATGAGCGATATCCGCAATAATACCCACCGTCACCGGTTTGAATTAGAAACAGACGGCAAACTTTCCATTGTCGCCTATCAGAATGTTGACGATGATACGTTAGCCTTAACGCATACCGAAGTGGACCCCAGTCTGGAAGGGCATGGTGTTGGCTCCAAACTGGTAGCAGGCGTTTTGCAGTATGTGGAGGAAAATAACCTGAAAATTGTGCCACTCTGTCCTTTCGTATCTGCCTATCTCAAGCGCCATCCCGACTGGAATCGGGTTGTTTCGACAGATTATACTGTCGATGATTTTTGATTAAAGTAGAGCTGTCACTGCGTAAACATTGTTATAGAGGCTACTGAAATCTTTGAACAGAGCGCGGGTTTCCTGTTAGCTTACTATTATTTTCGCAGTACAGACTATACTTTAATGAATCCACAGCGTCCCGTTAATTCGTTTCGTACTCCTCCACCTCAACAGCCACGTCCCAAGGCGACACATGCATCGACCCAACGGCTGCAAAAGATGGGGCGGTGGCAGCGGGCTCGTCGATTCATTCGCGAGCGTCCGCTGCTGGAACGGATATATGGGATTGCGGTTCGGGTATTCCTCTGGCTCTTTTTCGGCTCAATCGGCTACGTTATCGTTCTGAAATACGTACCGGTCTGGATAACGCCCCTGATTGTGTCGCGTTGGATGGATACATTCGGGACCGATGAGAGTAGTCATGTCTATAAGAAATGGCGTTCGTACGACGACATCAGTAAGGAAATGGCTTTGGCCGTTGTGTCTTCTGAAGATCAGGCTTTTCCGACGCACTGGGGCTTTGATTTCGATGAAATTCGGGACGCCATGAAAGAGAATCAACTGCGCAAACGGCCACGTGGGGCCAGTACTATTTCGCAGCAGGTTGCCAAGAATGTCTTTCTCTGGAATGGGCGTAGTTACCTTCGCAAGGGGCTGGAGGTATATTTTACCGTGCTTATCGAATTAATCTGGGGCAAAAAACGCATTCTGGAAGTGTATCTGAACGTTGCCGAAACAGGCCCAATGACCTTCGGCGTCGAAGCTGCCTCTCAGCGGTACTATGAGCATCCGTCAGCTACCCTCTCGCGTACGGAAGCCGCTCGTATCGCAGCCGTATTACCTAACCCGCGGGAGTTCTCCATAAACCACCCATCGAATTATATTCAGCGCCGGACAAAGCAGATTACCCGCCAGATGCGGTATCTGGGCGGTCAGAAGTACATTCGGAATTTGTAACGCGGGCGGTCCGCGTTATATGTTTATTGCCCGAACCGAACCAGTCCAAACCAGTACCGGCAAAACGCATCCATATTGGAAAAAATATCCTGTTTCATGACGCAGGAATTAGCCCCAGCCCGGTAAAAATGGCTGACGTCATCGTCGGAAACCAACCCCGACCATACCACGGTTGGTATGTGATACCAGGCTTCGTTATTCCGCAACTGTGTCAGTAGCTCATGCCCATTCATCACGGGCATTAAGGCATCGATTAAAATAAGGTCAGGATGCAATCCCTCGTTTAATTTCTGGACAACCCCAGCCCCGTTCCAGACATGTGTTAGCCTTACGGACTTATTTATGGACTGAACGTATTGGGTTAATAACATGACGTCATCATCGTCGTCATCAGCAACTAGTAGATTGTATTCCATACGCTACTAAATAAATTCCGGCCGTTGGTAGCACGATTCCTTTCTCACACCATCACGGCTGGAAGAGGCCTCTAACCACAGAGTAAGTGGACATACTTATCGAATAAGCGATACTCAGCTTTTTTGTTTAAAAAAGCTGCCGGTTTTATTAACTGGCCCTTCGCAACGGCTTATGAAGCGCACAGGTAATTCAGCCCACGGCAGATTGTGGTTGTATCACAGGTTATCATAAACCGTGCCACCGGATCTTTATTAAAGATCGGCTGTGCAGGCTTTTAGCAGAAAAAAAATTAGGCTAAATACGGCAGATAAGGCTCCAGCCGGTCGGTGTCACGGAAAGCGCTGACCTGGTGCAACTGACTGTTGTAGGCGTCGTAACGCAACTCTACATAAAAATCGCGGAGATTATAGAGCAGAAAGATGTTTTCGCCTTCGTAACGATTGGCGAGAATGTCACCCGTAAAATACAGAGTATCGAGTTGCTGATCGGCGGAGAGACGGATAAAATCGGCGGGTTGCATGAGCTAACGGGGTTGACAGGCGAAATAAGCAAAAACTCAGCGCTCCCACAACTGCTCCCACCGACTTTATATACCACAACTAAAACAGACGTAACATACAGGTAAAACTGTCGAGGGATCAACGGCTAATCGATACTGGACAATGGACAATGAAAGTCATCTGGTAATCAGATCGTATGCATTATCCATTGTCCAGTATCGATTAACTAATTTTCACTTCTTTACCTGTTCGGGCGGCTTCGTATATTTTTTCAACGATCCGAATATCACGCAGTCCCTCCTCCCCCGGCACCATCATCGGTTTTTTGTTCATGATAGCTTCAGCATCGTCGTCCATCTGCTTCGTTTGCTGAAAGGGCACTTCGTACGGATGTTCAATTTTGCCACCTACGCTCCAAAGCCCCTTCTGCCCATTATACGCCGAATACGGCTCCATCCGCAAACTACCTTTCGAGCCAGTTACGTCCAGATAATTCATATTCATGCCGTAGCTGGATTGAACGGCAGCCCGTGCACCACTCGGGAAAATCAGTTGGGCCATTGAGGTTTCGTCGAGGCCGTTTTTATACACATCCGGTCGAGCAGTGTACTGCTGCGCTGTTACCGCAATGGGTTCTTCGCCAACAGCCAGTCGGGCGCCCTGCAACACATATACACCCATGTCGTACATAACGCCCCCGCCCATTTCTTTTTTCTGCTTCCAGTGCGTGGTGCGGTTATCGTAATAACCCGCTGAACAACTCACCATCAGAATTTTACCAATTTTGCCGTCGCGCAATCCTTTCCGCCACTCCTGCGTATTAGGCTCGTGGTGCAGCCGGTAACCAATGGATAGTGATACTTTGTTTTTGGCGCAGGTATCAATCATGTTCTGACACTCCTTCTCGGTTACAGCCATCGGTTTTTCGCACCAGACGTGCTTACCGGCTTTAGCCGTCCGCACCACGTATTCTTCGTGCATCGACGGCGGCAGGACCACATACACGACGTCGATATCGGGATTGTTGGCAATCTGGTCGAATGTCTGGTACGAGTAAATATTCTTATCAGGAATGTTGTATTGTTTTTTCCACTTTTCAGCCTTTTCGGGCGTACCTGTCACGATACCAGCGAGGTAGCAGTTCTTCGTTTTTTGTAGCGCCGGAGCTAGTAGATCGGTGCTGTAATAACCCAGCCCGACCAGAGCCACGCCGAGCCGATCTTTGGCTGGCCGGGTAGCGGCCCACAGGGCATTAGGAGCAATAGTCGCGACGGAGGCAGTTACGCCCGTAAGAGCCGCTGTATGCAGAAAGGTTCTACGAGAGGTCATAAAAGGTTTATAATTTCCGGTTAATAGCTTACGTCAATTGACGACTGACAACTGACAACAGCTAGTCTGTATATGTCAGTCAGTCATAAACCGTAAACCTAAAACCATAAACTATAACCTACAAATCCAACCGCTTTTATCGTTAATCTTATACTTTTTTGCCCGTTGCCGATGCGCCATTTCCGAAGCGTACCTCTACTTGCAATACGGCTCCAGTCTGATCGCTTTTAAAGAATAAGCGCGCTTCTTCGCCAGCAACCACAAATTCAGAATCGTTGACGCGTTTTAATTCGGCTTTCGTGGTTTCCCCAGGAGGCAAAATGTAAAGTTTCCCATCCGATAAACTTACGGTCATCTGTTGGCCAGGGGCAATTTCATACGAACCGATGTAACGTTGGAGCGAATCGGCTACCCCACTGAGTTTAGCTACTGATGGAGATGCCTTTTTAGGATCCATCGGATCGTTGCTGAAATCCGGGCCCTGTTGATCGTCCGGACCGGGAGCAGCTGTGCCTAATTTATCGTGTAACCAAGCGAGCTGATCGACGTAGGCTTGGGCGTTCAATCGGTGTCCGGTCTCATACCATTTGACCACTTTACCTGCCGGAGCCGCCTGTTGCACGGCTTTAGCTGAACTGACCGATACAGCTTCGTCCTGCCGGGCCGACTGCATAAACAAGGAGGCTGGAGCCGCCCGGTGAATATACCGAATGGGTTCGATAGGCTGCATGGCTGCTAACCAGCGGGTGCGCTGTTCACCCGTAACCGGTAGCTGATCACCTGGCTCGCCTTTGCCCGAACTAAAATGAGAAACAAGTCCCCCATCAGCCACTACCAGAATGTATGTTTTCAGCCGTCGCTCGACACCCGCTAATAATGCGCCTGTTGCCCCACCATAACTCCGGCCAACGTAACCCAGCCGATTCGGATCGATATCCGGACGACTAATTAGCAAATCGACGGCCCGTTGCAGGTTAATGATATGTTTAACCTGTTCAACACTGTCGGCGGGTGTAAACTGAATCGGCTCGCCACCTCGCTCAGCAAATGGTGCATTGATAGCCAGCACTATAGCGCCATGTCGGGCCAGATACACACCACGTGGTGTCTGTGCCATCGCTGTGCCAGGCGCACCGTGCTGGAGTAAAATACCTGGAAATGGGCCAGCCCCAGCGGGCAGGAAAAGTAATCCTGATACGTGACCACCCGCCGGGCTATCGAAGCGAATCTTGTGAATGCTAACCCCCTGTTGGGTACTGACAAGTGAGTCGGTTAAAGCAAACGGTACCGTTTTATCGTAGGTGAACAGTTGAAGCGGAAGTTCGGTGGTTTGAGCTGTACTAAGCAGGCAGGTGCCAGACAATAGTATCGCCAGGAAAAGGAAGCGGGTAATTTTCATGGTTCGCAAAAGGAAGAGACTAGTACCTAATTTGGTTATGCCGGCATTTACCAGCCTATTTATTGCCGGAATGCTGAACCGAAATTGGGTTATGAATATCCCCCTATCAATGCCATCTTATCTCAATTGCGCTTTAGGCGTTCTGAACTGTGCTTATGCTTATATAAATTGTGTACCGGACGATGTCTCTGATTGATTTTACTTGTTATGTATCAGCAATGTGTTTTGACTGACAGTTATTAACGTTCTAAAATTGTCGCACCATTTCTTCTAATCACAAAAATTCCTTTATAAGAATTACTGGTATTTGCAGTCTGATATTGCTGTTCCCAAGAGCCATTATTAGCAATAAATTCTATGAAGTAAGAATCGTTTATAGTCCAACCAGCGTCAGAGCTTTCTAACTCGCCTATAGTCACACTTGCGTTTGAAGGAGCCAGATTATTTAAAGTAAATTGGGTAGCAGAGCTCCGTCGAAACATACCCATAATTCTTGTCTTCGCCCCATCATTACCAGCCAACCTTTGGACAGCCGACTGGTTAGTTATATACATTCTCACATTAGATAATGGGTATTTACCTTGGTGAAAGACCTCAACCCTAATTTTATTACTAGCTGAGGAGCTGAGTGTTATATAGCAGAAACTATTCCCACCTGTAACATTATATGAAATATCCTGGCTGAGTTTTGCAATCTCTTTTTGTGATTCGGCAAGCTCAGCATTTAGCTTGGCAATTTGCTCAGTTTTCTCCAATTGAAAATTCGCTTTTTCTAGTAACATTTGCTGCAGTTCGCTAACATTTTTACTTGCCTGCTCCTGCTTTTTGGCATATTCGGCAATTTCATCACTTTTCTCGGCTAGTTGCTGGTATAGTTTGGTATTTGTTTCACTGGCCTTTTCCTGCTTTTTAGCGTACCCAGTGATTGTGTCACTCTTTTCAGCTAGTCTCCTATACAATTCTTTACTTTCAGCACCTTGCTTATTTGAAGACCACAAAGCTCCAAAAGCACTTACTACAGCTCCAACAAAAACTAGAAGAACAGGATAATCCATTCGCTTAGACTTATTTTTCATCAATGAAACTACTCCAAAATAGTAGTAAGATAACCTTACAAATTTAAACAGAACAAAGTCCTTTATTATAGCAATTGATATAAACAAATCGACCTACTTCTATAGTCTTTGTGATGTCGGTTACTCATAACCGACACAGCGAGGTTTCTCAAAACCGAGTATTTACAGCCTACTGACTCGGTTTTGAGAAACCTCGCTGTGGCAGATTTAAGAATCTGCCACCACAGTGGCGAGTTTGCATTTCCCTCGCCTGAATCCCGGCGGCTAAGTCTTTTGTTACTCGTAAAAATCTTCCGGCGGAACCCGCTATTTTTGCCCCATGTCTAAGAATGTTAATATCGGTTTAGTGCAGATGAGCTGCTCGGCGGATGTCGAGGCTAATATCCAGAAAGCCATTAACGGCATTCAGGAAGCGGCTCAGCAAGGCGCTCAGATTGTCTGTTTGCAGGAATTATTCACCTCACTCTACTTCTGCGACGTTGAAGATCATCATAATTTCAGCCTGGCCGAAGCCATTCCAGGCCCAACTACCGACCGGTTAGGGAAGCTGGCGGGTGAGTTAGGTGTTGTTATCGTAGCGTCCTTGTTTGAGAAGCGGGCGCAGGGATTATACCATAATACGACGGCCGTGCTGGATGCCGACGGGAGTTATCTGGGTAAATACCGGAAAATGCATATTCCTGATGATCCGGGCTATTACGAAAAATTCTATTTCACGCCCGGTGATCTTGGTTATAAAGTATTCGATACGAAGTTTGCCCGTATTGGTGTCCTGATTTGCTGGGATCAGTGGTATCCCGAAGCGGCTCGGATTACGTCGCTGATGGGTGCCGAAATTCTGTTTTATCCGACCGCCATCGGTTGGGATACTGCCGAGCCGGACCCAAAGCAGAACGAAGAACAGTATAATGCCTGGCAGACTATTCAGCGCAGTCATGCCATTGCTAATGGGGTGCACGTGGTAGCGGTTAACCGGGTTGGGCGCGAAGCCGATCAACAGTTTTGGGGTGGCTCATTCGTAGCTAATCCGTTCGGTTCGTTGCTGTATCTAGCTCCGCACGATCAGGAGTTGGTACACGTGCAAACGGTCGATCTGGCCCTGTCCGAGAAATACCGCACTACCTGGCCTTATTTCCGCGATCGACGAATTGATTCCTATCAGCCGATTACCAAGCGGTATATCGATGAGTAGGACATGGTTGGGCTTGCAACAGGATGACAAAAACATCATTTATGAAACTATTTGCTTTCGTATTCGCGGCTGGCTTGGTCGGCGCAGGGTATTGGTACATGTATCCAAATGCGCTTCCTGAGCCGGTTGCGGTACAGCTGGTGGGTCAGTTGCCCGCGCAAACCCCTTTATCCGCAACGCCCCGCTCCCACTTTACACCCTCTACCCGGAAAGGTTATTACAATATTGACGTGGTAGACGATTTTACATTGCCTGCGACCAAAACCATTACGTTTTGCGGGGCGGGTCGTAATCTGCATGTGCAGCAGGATCGGATGAAATTATTCCGACGTGGTTTCTCGTCTGTCGACCAAAGCCGGATGGTACGCGGTACCGAAATCTGGACGGATGGATTTCCGACCAAAGGTTGGAAAAGCAGCTTGCAACTGAGTCAACGCGCCCTGATTCTGTATCGGGATTACTTTGCTAATGCGTTTGGGCTGTCCTGGGCCAATGACAGCGAAAAAGGTGTTGAAACAATGTACAAAGCGCCGATGCCAAGTCGGTCGGATGCAAATGCGCGGGTGGCTCGGAATTCACTGTTTCAGGCAACGTCTGAACTGGCGGGCGGCTGCGTTGGCTTTGGCGACTGTCCACCAGGCAGCATGAAAAGCACGTACGGCAAGATTTTTCTGGACATTGAAAACGATAAGTACGAAATACGAAATCAACAGGAACAGGCCAATCTGTACACCTTCATGATGAAAACGTTGAAGGAGAGTGTAAGTCCGCAGACCGAAATTGGTTCGATTGATCCGGTGCCCCACAACAGTTTCGGTTATTCGCGAGCCAGTGATTATACCGCTAAAATGCGCTGGCTTTATGACATGCCAGCCAAGCAAACGCCGACTAGTCGTCAGCGGGGTATGCCCGACGATTTTGCCGGTAAATCCTTCGCCGATTACGCTGATTTTCAGATGCCGGGCACGTATTACGTTTATCCCGATTTTGATTACTCGGCCCAGCACACCGGCGACGGCGACAGACACTGGCTGGCAGCACTGTTGGGTGAGCAGGAAGTAAATATGAAACTGTCCCCCAAGAAGCGAATTGCCTGGCATTGGCTGTTCAATACACAGAGCAGCGATTTCCCGAACAGCGGCAAAGCTGACCATCCGGCTCCTCCAGCCATCGCCGAAGGAATGGGTATTTTTTACTGGTTTACGGGTGCCTATGGTGTGCTGTTCTGGGATGATCATCAGGATCTCGTACCCGACCAACCTTCGCCCACTGACTCTAACTTGCAAGGACTCGGCAATGATCGGAATTATGCCTGTTACGAGCATTATATCCATGGCCTCTGGCGTCTTTTCAAGCATCACGGCGACCTATTTAATGGCAAGGAAACTTACCTAAACGAGGCAACAGAATGTTCGTACGACGGCGGAAAAACCTGGTATAAGTATAACGCGAACCAGATTAAGACGCATGATTTTCCGTTTGTACGGGCCATTGTCAATGGTAACCAGATTCTGGTAGCGGCCACAAAAGCGTATGCCCAGTCATCGCAGGCCAATCGGGTGATGGTACGGTATATCCAGAACGGCTATAACTTTTACACAACAGTCACGCTCAAAGGTGACGAAATTTACCTCGGTCGGGCCACGATGAACCGAGGCAATTAAATATGAATCTTGGTATTGAAATTGGCGGAACAAAACTGCAACTGGTTACAGGTGATAAAGCCGGACAGATAACGCAGCGCTTTCGATATACAGTCGATTCGGCGCAAGGTGCAGAAGGCATTTTAGCGCAGATTGCCGCTACCATCCGTCAACTTCCCGAACCACCTCAGGGAATCGGTGTCGGTTTTGGCGGACCAGTCGATTGGCAAACCGGACGTATTGCTACCTCCCACCAGATTGGCGGCTGGTCGGGTTTCGATCTGACAGCCTGGCTTCAGGAGCAAGTGCCGGACGTAGCGGTGCGGGTAGAAAACGATGCGAACGTAGCGGCTTTAGGCGAAGCGCGGCAAGGCGTAGCAACTGGATTTCGACAAGTATTTTACGTGACGCTTGGCAGCGGAGTCGGTGGAGGAATGGTAGTAGACCGGGAGCTTTATCACGGCGCTATGCCTGGTGAAGCCGAAATCGGTCATTTGTGGCTCGTTCCGCCGGGCGAATCCACGCCGGGTCAAACCATCGAACAAACCGTATCGGGCTGGGCAGTTGATAAGCAAATACGTGAGTTACTCCCGCAATTACCAGCCGATTCTACGCTGAAAAGCCTTGTGCAACAGGCGCACGCAACAGGTTCTGTTGGGAAAGAAGCTCGTTTTTTGCATCCGGCTTATGAAGCGAGCGATCCTGTAGCACGCATGTTAATCGAACAAATTGGCTCGGTAGTGGCGCTGGGACTTTCCCATGTTGTACACTTGTTTCATCCCGACGCGCTTGTATTAGGCGGTGGGCTATCGCTGATCGGTGAACCGCTACGGGCCGCTGTTCGGCAAGCCTTACCTCGTTTTGTTATGAAATCGTTTCATCCAGCGCCCATCGTTCTACTAGCCAAACTCGGCGAAGATGCCGTACCCGTAGGAGCGTTGGAATTAACGATGACCGGGTCGCCGGTGCGATTATAAATGATAATCATTTCGCATCGGCGACTTGACGACAACTCGATTATAATTCATCATTCATAATCGCACCGGCGACCCGGTCATTATTCTTTATGAACCTTACTTATTTCCAAACCTACCTTGAGCGGCAGAAAGCTGCCTATGATGCCATCCCACTCGACCAGGTGGAACACATTATTAACCTTATCCGAAAATGTTGGGAAGAAGACCGGCAACTATTTGCCTTTGGTAATGGCGGTAGTGCGTCTAACGTATCGCACTTTATTACCGACCTTGGCAAAAGCGCGTCCGACCGGATGGGCAAACGATTCCGGTGTATGTCCTTGAACGAGAGCGTGTCGTGGATAACGGCCCTTGGCAACGATTATGCCTACGAGGATATCTTCGTACAACAACTGCATAACTACGCTCAGCCTGGTGATCTAGTACTCACGCTGAGCGTTAGCGGCAACTCGCCCAATGTCGTTAAAGCAGTTCAGTGGGCGAATGATAATGGTCTGACCAGTATCGCTTTAGTAGGTAATAAGCGCGGCAAACTTGCGGACCTGGCTCACGAAAGTATTATAATTCAGGATGAGCATTATGGTCGCGTGGAAGACGCCCAAATGACAATCTGCCACATGCTGTGTTATGGGTTTATTGAGAGTTAGTTGATAGTATATTTGTTTTACCCCACCCCCTCAGTGGTGGTGGGGTGATAATACCAAGATAATATCCTCTTCACTCAATTCAACTATATCGATCATTCCGCCAGGGGTAAGCCGTATTGGAATACCCACGCTCTTCCCAGAAACCAAGCTGATTTTTGGACAGAAACTCAATCCGCTTAATCCACTTGGAACCTTTCCAGGCATACAACTGAGGGGTAATCATGCGTAGTGGCCCGCCGTGTTCGCGTGCCAGGGGTTTACCATCGGCAGTATGCACCAGCAGCACATCGGGCTTAAGCGCTTCTTCGAGCGAAACATTTGTGGAATAACCATCGTAGCCATAGCACATAATATGCGTGGCCGATTCCTTCGGGTCAACCAAGGCTGCCAGGTCCATAAACCGTACGCCCACCCAAGGGACGTTTAGTCGCGACCAGGTTGTAACACAGTGAAAATCGCTAGTGTCTTCAACCTGTGGTAGCGCCATCAGATCGTCCCACTTGAGTCGAATTGGATGGTTCACTTCACCGTCGATGGCCAATTGCCATTTATCGAGTGGAATGTTCGGTTGATAACCTAAATCCAGCACCGGCCATTTTGCTGTGACGGTTTGCCCAATGGGAACGGCCGGCATACCGTGTCGATTTATTGGTCCGGAACCGCGTGGACTATCGTCCGTCATTGAGGGTGTCTGAGCCATTTTCTCCTCAAACCGACGTTTGAGTTTCATTCGGGCGTCGACTATTCTATCAGTTTTTTCGTTTGCTTCCATCGGTGTATTTCAGTGCGTTTGCCTACCTATCAGTGTAACACTGAATCGGAATGGGTAGTTTTACTGAGACAGTATTTGCGTGGGACAGATGATGAGGATATACTACCTCTACCGCAAACAAGAATCTTTCAACCACATCCTTCGTCGGCGAAAAGTACCAAACTATCGGGAAACTATGTATGTCTGACGATTAGCTCAATAGCATCTTATATTTTCCCATAAACTTGCAGCCTCAAAGCGCTTGTACGATTGCATTCGCTTTCACTCCCCACATTCCAACAGTATTTACCTGCATCTGACGCTCTTTACTAAGCAGGTCAATTTAGGTAATAGCGCCGTCAGGCGTTTGCACAAAAAATTAGTCCTATATTTATATTCCTTTAATCCAAATTAACCAGCAGAAAATCTAAACCATGAAAAACCAACCATCACGTCGGCAGTTTTTGGGCGCTACGGCTGTGCTCGTTTCGGGGGCAGTCGTCGGTAGTAATAAACTTTTTGGCGCCCCAGCTCTTATTCGTAACCTTGGCGACAAGCCAAATTCGTTGATCGACGGTGTCCAGATTGGTGTTATCACCTATTCATTCCGCGATATGCCTGATCAAAGCGCTGAAGCTACACTGCAATACGTGCTGGACAGTGGTATCAGCGCCATTGAACTGATGGGGGGACCAGCTGAAATGTTTGCTGGTGCGCCTAAAAATACGGTCGATATGCGGACTATGTTTCCCCTGATGCGGAAGCGCCGTGAGAACCAACCACTCACCGACGACGAGAAGAAATCACTGGATGAGGCAGAAGCTAAGATGAAAGCGTACCGGGCAGAAGTAGCTAAATGGCGGCAATCGGTGTCGATGGATAAGTTCGAGCAGGTGCGTAAAATGTACAACCAGGCAGGGGTGAAAATTTACGGATTTAAACCTGATGCGTTTGGTATGCAAAACTCTGACGCCGAGATCGATTATGGTATGAAGGCGGCTAAAGTGCTCGGAGCCAATCAGGTGACGCTCGAACACCCCAGCAACGATGCACATACGCTGAAGCTGGGCAAAATGGCCGAAAAACACGGTATCAGGGTAGCTTATCACGGTCACGAGCAGCAAACGCCAACCTTCTGGGATACGGCCCTGGCGCAATCGCCGGCCAACGCCATGAACTTTGATTTGGGTCACTATGTAGCCGCGGGCAATCCTGATCCGCTGGTGCTTATTAAGCAAAAGCACGATCGTATTGCCAGTATGCATATTAAAGACCGCCAGACGGCTGACCACGGCAAAGGCAATCTACCTTGGGGTCAAGGCGATACACCGTTGACGCAGGTGTTGAAACTGATGCGTGACCAGAAATACAACTTCCCGGCTACGGTAGAGTTGGAATACAAAATTCCAGAGGGCTCAAATGCGGTGGCTGAAGTGAAGAAATGCGTGGGCTACTGCCGGAATGCGCTGAGTGCATAACTGTAATTAACTATAATAGCGCTGATTTATAGAAGCTTAATTGCGTCTGTAAATCAGCGTTTCATTTGGTATTACGCTGAAATAGCTTGACAAATTTACGACTCAATTTAGACTGCTACGGTTGGCATTGACGGTTGCATTTTCCCGGTTGCCGGCGGTTCCTGACCCGCCAAGTTTTGACTAGCTCACCTTGCATCCGGTGGCTTGCTGAGGGGTTAAGTAATTACAACCTTCGGGCCAATACTACTAAGCAGTACATCCTGTGTGGTGAGTTTCTCTCCCAGGAGAAAAACGAATGGATTCCGTTTGCTACGGTCCAGACTTCAGCCTATGAACAGTGGATTGGTCATCAATCCGTAGCCTTCTGTCAGGGTCCCAAGCTGAAATGGGCCTTCCTGCCTGATCTGTCAGCGGCCCTAAAACGTCAGCTGGATTCGCTGCCCAAACGCTAGTGTCGAAGTGGTTTGCGAGTAGGTTTGGGCTTAGTCAGCAACCCTATTCGGGGTCGTCTATTCGTGAGTCAGTCCGAATGCCACATCGGAAGAATAGCGGAAATCTTAGATCAAAGCTATAATTGAGGGTTTGAAGAGACCTATACTCTACGAGTATTTAGCCTGAGGTGGTCCCGTTAAGCGGTAGCCGTCAAGTAACCCAAAATAATAGCAAAAGCGATTTTACTCGCTGATTTTATGATTCAACCACGCTGAACTAAGCTATACGTTTGGACAGCCGATGAACGCGATTTTCGAGCAACGACCTTTTTTTTCGGTAAACGGTGAATACCGATGAATTAGGTTGTCTACCGATACTAAGCTTGAAAGAAACGGCTTGTCTCTACTTTTGAGTAGGCATCATGCATCAAGGCCTTGATACATCAACAATAAGCCCACCAACTGGCCAACTACCAGTGAGCTGGGAAAGTTAAAAAGGGTGCAGTTGGTTCTTAAGAAGAGCTGAAAAAATACCTGTTATATAAGGGAAGTCAAGAATGCACCTACAGTTTTACCCTAAAAAGGTTCACTAATTTATGTCAAAACTCATTGCAATCATGTCCATGTCGCTGGATGGCTATGTGGCTGACAAGCAAGATGGCGTCGCTGAAGTGTTTGATTGGTACTCCTCGGGTGAGGTGGATATTCAGACTGGCGGAGCCGACTCCATGACCTTTCATCTATCTCCTGCCAGTGCTCAACATTACCAGAGTCTTGTTGATGAACTGGGCGCTGTTCTGACGGGTAGACGTACCTTCGAGGTAGCCCACGGATGGGGGGGCAATCATAGTTGGGGACCAGCTTTCGTGCTGACCCACTCGATTCCGAATGGCTGGCCAAAGCCGAACTCGACGGTACACTTCGTTACGGATGGTCTGGCATCGGCTGTCAAACAAGCCAAAGCTGCGGCCGCTGGTAAGGCCGTTGGGGTTCATGGTGCGGATACGATTCAACAATGCTTAAACGCGGGTCTACTGGATGAATTACAGATTGATATAGCGGCCGTTCTTCTAGGCTCTGGGATACGGCTCTTCGAGCAGCTAGCTAATACCCCTTCTGTACTTGGCAATCCAACCGTCATCTCTGGCACAGGCGTTACCCATCTGCGTTATCCAGTACTAAAGGGGAGTCCTGCATAGGGCTCCAGGAGCAGCTCTACGTAGGACGTGGAAAGAAAATTTCACCGGTCATCTTGTGAAGATATGGCTCATCATGAGTGTAGAAAATTGATACTCTGGACCTGGGCAAGCCAAACTGACGACCGCCACGACCGGTGCGCCGGTAGGAAAGAAGCGTTTTTCTCTCTTACCAAACCTGAGGAATTTGTCAAAGCCTGAAACCGCTACGATTATAATGCAGCTACATGTGAGGCATTGGACGTCTCAGGAGGGAGCGTTTTCTTGAGAATAAGGTAACAGGTTAATCTCGCCAGCCCTGGGGTTTGTACGGGGTGCGGCTGTCACTGTCCACACACACCGCCGTGGGCGGGCGACCAGCCAGACTTGAGAGCGGTTCCTCAACCGGACCTCGACCGTTGAGGGCCACAAATAAGCCAGGAGCAATGCTGTTCGCATCGCTTCGGCTTAACCAATACCGAACTGAAGAAACGCTGGACACAGTGAAATAACCCACCACTACCTCAGTGGGCTTCGCCACATTCTGCACATTGCCCACTAACAGTGCAGGCTGACCAGCTGCCACTCCGCCTGAGTTCTGGGTCTGCTGCTTCAACTGGTTGAAGTACTCATAAGCCCCTTTCGTTAACGAACTTTGTCGAAGCTCAACCAGGCAGGGATCGGTTGAATACAGGGGAACTCGGCCCACCAGCAAGCCCTTGACCGACTGGCCATCAGTATAGGCATCCTGGAATAGCATTAAGTCATGACTGTAGAGAATTTCCCAACAAGCCGTGCGACACGGGTAATCAAAAGTAGCGGTGAAAAAATTGGAATTTGCTGGCACACACGCTTCCAGTAAGGCCCCTTGCGCATCCCGGACCTGGTAGAGTCCCTGGCTGCAGGTGCGGCACCAAGGCTGGCGTTCCCAATCAATCCAGTCCCAGCGGTAATAATTAGCCTGATGGGCCGGATCGGTAAAGTCCAGGTAGAAATCATGAGCGGCCGAGTAGTAATTATTCAATCGCTCGGTGGAAGTTAAACTAGCGGGATTAAACTGGGCACGTAGCTGACCGATTGGGGCCACTGGCAGTAATCGCTCGGGGGCTGATTGGTAGTGGGTGCTGTCTGGCAAGCTGAACTGAAGTTGATACACATGGCCGACTTCAGCCCTGAAGTCAGCTGGCAGTTGATAGCGGCCATCGGTGGTTTCCTCGGCCCCCACTACTTGTGCTGAATCCACGAGGATCTGCACCCTGGCTCTGGTAACGGGCACATTGCCGAATCGACCCGTGAGCCGGTCGGCTTGGGAGCGATTAAGCCGAATAAGTTGGGGCTCGGCTTTATCGGTCAGGGTGACGTCCACAATTAAGACATTCAGAGAGCTATTAATCGTGGCATCGATAGGATCAACACAAGTAAGCAGGCTTAGGCTGATGCTTACCCCAATCCAGATCTTCAGGGCTAAAGAGCGCATACGTAGCGATAACCGATCTGACTAGAAAAGAAGTGCCGTAGGTTAACCTACTATTAAAGCCTCATGCCTGGGAACGAATTTAAAGTAAAGCCTGGGCAGACGTCTACTCCTGGACTGATGCACCTACCTGACTCATAGGGGAGCGTTTTATGCACTTTGAGTGTAACTGTCACATAATACTCACTACTGAATTATAATCGGCTTAGCATGGTTTTGGCCCCTCATACGATGTTGGATAGGCCTGTTGGGGATCGGAAATAACCAGCTGATAGAACTGACGCGCTACGGTCGACTTATCCTGAACTAGTTGCGTGTAGGCATAAATCTCCGCGAAAAAGTTGCGTTCTTTAACACTAAGTACTGGATCGCTTAAGAGTGCTATAAATAGCCATCCGCCTGCACTAATCGTTGGTCTTGCTAATGAGGCACTTCATAACCACTAGGCAGGCTGAACCAATAATATCACATCTGCCCATGTTCACGCTGGTTCCAGGCATTTCCGACTAGTTGGATGGCTACTTCCAACACCGCCATCGACAGGGCCGTATCCTTGGCTGTTTGGCCATGGCTCGCCGAAAAATAAGGCTGGATAGTTGGCTCAAAACCGGCTTGTTCAATTTGATCCAATAGGTGCTCTTTTTGACATAAGGCATTTTTTTTGGCGAAAGACCTAGTGATTTTCGGCAGCCCTGGTCTAGCCAAAAGTTTCATGAATCTGGGCCTGATCGATGACTACAAATTAACGCTGCATCCGGTCTTACTAGGGGAAGGGATCCGTCTATTTGACAGTCCTATACCTGGGAATAAGTTGACCTTGCTAGAATCAAAAACGCTCGGTTCGGGAGTAGTGACTCTGCATTACGCGGCTCAATAACCAGCTAGAAAAGGCCCATTAAGCTGCACCCATTGTCTGTTCATCACTAATCGCATTTTACTGCATTCATTGATCCCTTATGAGCGCCGTTGAGAATAAACACCTGATGGAAACGATTTTCGCCGAATTAGCAAGGGGCAATGATCAGCCCTTTCTGGACGCGATGGCCGACGATATGCAATGGAGATGGATGGGCAGTGGTCAATGGGCAAAGACCTTTCAGGGAAAGCAGTCGGTAGTTAACGATCTATGGGGAGCCGTGAAGATGACCTTACTGCCTCCTTACAAGGCGACCGCTACTCGTATACTAGTGGATGGTGATTACGTAGTGGTCGAGGCAATTGGTCATAATACGACGCCTGATGGCAAGATTTACAATAATCGGTATTGCTGGGTCTGCCGTATTGGGGAAGGTAAACTACGGGCGATCAACGAGTATATGGACACAGAACTGGTGACATCTACTTTCACCAGTAGTAGTCTTTGACTCGGCCTTTTATGAGCTAGGTTAAAAGTCAAGAATTCAAGGGCTTTAGATATTATGCTTTGTTTTTTTTCTCACCACTACCAGCGCAACGACTACAGCTAACTCATTTTGTCGTACTTTCGACTACCAGCCACTGACCCAGTGTCAGGGCATGCTCACTCAACCTATGAAACGACCAATCCTTACCTGCCTTTGTGCCATCAGCCTATGGTTTGGCTTGATCAGCTGTCGAGAAGTGACCCTGTTGGAACGATCCTACCAGCGGCTGACCATCAACAATTTTTCTACCCCCCTTCGCTCACGACTACCCAACCGTGAAAAATACCCCAGCTCACTAACGCTACGGGCGAGCGGCACCATTAGCCAACCCGTATTCCTATCGGTGTATTATTTGGACGCCGGAAAGCCAACCTACCCCGCTTTGCAGGACACCTTAGCCGCGAGCACCTATACCGATTGGCAGATCAGACAGGATTTTTATTCTCGAGAGGAAATCGAACTACAAGTTACGGGTGCACCAGGCACCACCGGATCACTCGCCTTGGAATGGTATTGTCAATAAAGCGGTGAGCTGCTTATGAACCGGTTTCTCTTACTCGCCACTAGCTTACTGCTCTCGGGACTACTCCGTGCCCAAAGCCCCCTACTTCGGTATTCAGCGCGGCTGGGTGTCGATCTGACGAGCTTAGATGCGCCCGACGATGTTGGCCCTCGTTACGTCGCTCGCCTGGCCAGACATCTTCACCAGGACCGCATCATCATTGCCACTGAAGGGGGGTACATGCGCGCTACAACCGCTAATCAACTTTTTAATGCGATTGATCCTGGTCCTAATCGACGCGAGCGGTTCACCACCGAGCTGAGCGTGCTGGTCGATGCCTTGGCCAGCCCGCGTCACGCCTTACGGCTGGGTGGGGGCTTATCGGCCTGGTACCGACGCGATGACCTCTACCGGGGGGCGAGCACCCTAGGTCCAGACAGTTATGCGATTGATCGGCGGCTAAAACGGGGCTTGACTACGGGTTGGCACATGGCGGCCGAATACGCCTGGCGCTTTAATGAGGGCTGGAGCGTGGATGGGCGCTTGCGGGTAAGTAGTCTTCAGGAGGCCGGAGTAAGTTCTGCCCTAGGTACGGGCATCAGTTATCACTTCTAAATGATTAGTCGCAGAATAAGGCTACGGATTGATAATCAGAACTTTATCTTACTATTTATGCGCTACTATTTTCTTCTCTTAAAGCTTCCCTCGGTGCGGAGATATGGTATACGATTTAACAGTACGCCCCTCGCTTAACTACTATAAACCAGCGTTTTTATGAGGTGATTATTTTCAATAATGATCAAGTGGCCAGCAGTCGGTGCGCCGACCCGGGTCTGCCCGTCGCCACCGCAGTTCCGTTCCTGCATACGATTGATCTGGTATGGCGCTCGCCTTACGCTGAGACCTCCCTTCGCTCCTCGTCAGTAAGGGCAAGATATAGTTTGTAGGTCTTCATGAGATCCGGGCCGCCAAAAACTATTATATACACCACTTTCCAACCTATTGGATTATCTTCTACTCATGTTGTAAAGCGCTTATGAATTATGAAAACTTCAGGAAGAATTACCAAAGCGGTTGGTCTACTTTTCCTGTTTGGCACACTGTTAAGTTCTTGTAAAAAAAAGGAACTAGACATTCCATTGACTGATCTATGTGCGACTACAAATCCTTTTGTCAAAGAGGTTAAGCAAGCCGTTGGCACTGTGTATTATGATTCAACCCAAGGTAGGTACGGTATTCAAGTGCCCACTAGTATGGATTCAGCAGATATGGGTCTTGCTTGCAATGTACCGGCTGCCTATCAGCGAGTGATGAAAAAAGTACGTTTTTCTGGACGGTACTATGAACGTAGTACATCACAAACTGGCCCGGTAGGCTACAACTATTATGAGTTGATTGTCACCTCAATCGCTTCTCCATAGGTTAGTTAGCCCGTAGAGTTGGTGCTCTTTGCCTAAAAAGACCTATTAACAAAAACGTGTCGCAGACTCCGCCTTCTGGCTTAACTTGACTTTTAACACAGTTCATGTAAAGTACTACAAATTGGAAGACAAAGACTGCCTTCTGTCTTCCAGCTGACAGCTAGAAGGCGAGATCAGTCAGCTGAAGCTTCTCAGAGCAAACTAGGGAGGCCGTGTTTCAAATAAGGCCCAACTTAAGAAGCATATCCATGAGGATTCCTACGTCTCAAGTTGGAGGATTTAATGAGATATGTTTATCAGCGTTTGAGGCAGGAACCTGAGTAATACAGAGCCCCAAGTAGCCCATGTCAACCAGCAGTAAAGTATAGATCACCTGTTGGCGTTGTCATCAAAAAAGCGTTTCTGCTTTTTCAAAGCCTCGTCTAGTGATTGCTGAATGTAGGCTATGCCCTCTATAGCGTCCGGTGTGGAAGATCGTTGACGAACCAGGTCAATGTCGGTCAGATCAACGTCTTCGATGCGCTGATTGATCCATAAAAGGTTGCCGAATGGGTCCAATATTCGACACACTTTTTCGCCGAACCAAAGCCGAGTAATCTCCGTCACCGACGTGGAACCCAACTCCAGCGCTTTCTGATACGCTTTTTCAATGTCTTCTACATAGATATTCAAAAAAGTAGGGGTAGGTCCCCACCCTGTCCTTGAATCGAAGAGCACTAGCATCGCATCGCCCAGTTTTACCACGGCATGAATGGTCAGGCCCTCTTTATTTTTGATTCGTCGGCTGGGGATCTCTACCGCCCCAAAAACCGCTGTTAGAAAATCAATCATTTTGTCGGTCGATGACGAAATAATCCACGGGGTTACTGCCGTGTAATTGTCAGGTACGATCTTCATGCTTTGCGCTGATTTAGTGGGCATAGTTCTATCCTATTTAACTAGTTTAACTCCGCTCCTGTTGGATCAATTTGGAGTAGACATGCTGTTTCAGGTAGCTTATTTAATTTATCGTGGGTTCAGCCTGTTTCAATCGGCAACTGTAATGTTGTGGTCATAAGCAAGGTTAAACTATTCATTTTTGACCACAGTCGTTTTATTGCTGGTCGTCGCTCGAGTTGAGCGTTTTCATAAGACAGTTGTATAGACAACATTTTTGGTCAATGCGTCCAACTAAGTAGGGGCAAAAATCTTCAGTGGTCAGCAAGATCGGACGGCGCAGGCCGCCCTGCGCCGAAGCGGATACTTTTACATTTCGTATACATTCTTTTACAAGCCTTAATTAAAGCTCAGTACAAAAACGGGTAGGTTTGCGGACCACTGCTGTGGTTGAAAGCGATTGCTACTAAAAAGAACAGACAATGAAATACGCACTCATCTATGCCTTGTTGGGAATGGCTGTTTTTTACACCTCCTGTGGACAAAACCAAACAAACGCATCAGACGATCATATCAAGGCTGAAACCACTGACTCACTCACTTCTACCATTTGGGATATCAAGCAAGATAGAAAGGGGAATATTTGGTTTGCAGCGAGCGATGGTGTTTTTAGATACGACCCTTCCACGGCCGGGGAAAAATCGTTTACTAAAATCACAGGTGAACTGAGCTCAAAGTCTTTCTTTTCTGTTTTAGAAGATAGAAAAGGGGCTTTTTGGTTCGGTACGTCTGGCTCAGGTGTTTATTATTACGATGGAAAATCCTTTCAACAGTTTACCACACGAGAGGGGCTTGTCAATAATTCTGTCATGCCTATTTATGAAGATAAAGCGGGCATTATTTGGCTTGGCACTCAAGGTGGCGTAAGCCGCTATGATGGTAAATCCTTTCAAAATTTTACCACTTCGGATGGACTGACCCATAATGATGTTCACGCTATTGTTGAAGACAAAACAGGCAAAATTTGGTTTGGAACGCGGGGTGCTATCTCCGTTTATGATGGAAAAACAGTTACCCCTCTCACCGATAAAGACGGCAAAACGTTCAGGAACGTGTGGTCAATACTTAAAGACAAAAAGGGCAATATCTGGTTCGGTGCCGATGGTCTTTGGCGCTATGACGGCAGTGGCTTTACCCAAATTGATCAGACGGGTGCTGGTGTTATCATAGAAGATAAAAAGGGAAATGTTTTGACGAGTATAGGTGGGCCTATTTTCCGTTATGCTGAAGAGTCATTGTCTGCTGAAAAACCATCTGTAACCGTAATAAAGACAAATTATGAAGGGCGAAGGAATCTGCCTTTTGGGCTGTTATGGGCTAGTGATGGCAGTATTTGGCTTGGATCTGAGCGTTATCGTTATGATGGAAAGACCCTGACAGATTTCAAGGAGGGTCAGAAATAATGGGTATAGCTGTTTCTCAAATCGCCCCATTTACGGAGCAAATACATGAATATTCCTTCGTCTCAAACGGGATGGTATTTTGAGCATGGACTAGCTTACGATAGTCGTCCGAAATGTAAGTAGCATCCCTCCAATCCACCCCTAGACCTATCCCAACTGCGCATTCAGTCGGTGAATCTAGTCAATGACAGGCTTATCCCAATAAGTACTGACAAGGCCCGATTGACTACCAGCCCAGGTAGCCTTCGGGCGTTACCCCCTTCAGCCGAAGGTAAACCATGCACTGACCCCGATGGTGGATGATGTGATTATCCATCGCGTACAGATACCGCCAGTTGGGAATTTTACCCCCCACAAACTCCGCCTGCTCGAAGAGTTTCGCGTCGGGGATGGTCGTGATGGTTTGCCGCATAAAGGCGTAGAGCGCTTTCACCTCCTCCAAGACCTGTTGCTTAGTGAGGGCTTTGGCGAGGTCGCGGCCGTTTTTGTAGGGATTGTCAATGCCCAGCCGGGCCGACAGCAGCGTTGTGGTGAACTCGCAGCAATGCCGCCACTGCTCGGCAAAGCTCATGGCTTCGGGGGTATATTTAAAGTCGTAGGCTTGGGCTGGCATCTGGGTGGCTGTGATCAGGGTAAGCTGTTCGGACCTAGCAAAGGCTTCGAGCAGCTCCCGGCGCACACGTTGGGCTTGGGATTCGAGGTCAATGGAGGCAGGGTGGGCAAGGGCTGTGGTTGGCAGCAGGCTAGTGGCCAGGAAGTTCTTGAGGAAACGGAGTCGGTTCATGGTCGTAAGTTGGCAAAAAGGTGATGATGAGATAGGTAAACTCGATGTACTGGTTTTGGGCGCGTTGAGATCGCAGCCCCACTAAGTTAAGGATACCCTATCAGTATCCAATGCAGCGTACATGGCTTGAAGCAGACGAATGAAGATTCTACCGTCTCATAGAGGAGGGTTATTTGATAGTCTTAGTCAACACTTTTTTTAATTGAGTAGGCGCTAATTGATAGCGCTCCTTGAACGAGAAAGAAAAGTGCGAAAGGTCTTCGAAGCCCACGTCAAAGCAAACATCCGAAACGCTCCGATCCGTTTTTGTTAATAAAAAGTACGCTTCTTCTAACCGCTTGGCTAACAGCCAACGACCCGGAGCCAGGCCAAAAATCCGGCTAAAATCTCGTTTGAAAGCGCTTAAACTACGCCCCGTCAAGTAACTAAACCGGGCCAGGCTTACATTGAACCGGTAATGACGATTCATAAACGCTTCCAGATCGATCTTGCCTGGCGGATTGAAATTAAACAGCACATGACTCAGGGAAGGGTCAAGCTCAACTAACAGCCTGACTAGGGCTTTTTTTATTGTAACTTGGCCCCTTTCGTCCTCAGGTTTGCCCACGGCCTGCTCCTCAATGAGCTCATTAATAAAGCGTAGTAGTCGCGGATTGGGGTGAATCTGGATCAGTGCGGTTTTTGGGAGGTGCATATCAGCCTGGTACCCCTGTTCTTCGCTCAGGCTTTTCAACAAATCCTGATTGAAGAATAAGGTCGTTGTTTTAAAACGACCTTGGTAAGGCTGTTTCTGATACTTAGCCAGATGATTCCGGGTGGCTAAGTAGCAATCCCCCACTTGAATATTATATGCCCGACTACCATCATAGACCTGTAGGCTTCCCGCTTCCAGGTAGGTGAAGAAGTGCTGAGCAATAAACTGCTCTTCCGAGATAGTCGGCGCGATATGGCAGGAAGGGTCCATCATTTGAGCTTTCTAGTTAAACGAACTAGTCACTGGTTCTTCGGCGTGCTACTTAAACCAAGTTGAAGCAAACTGTTGGCCGTGGATAGGATGGCCTCTTCGTTCGAGCGGGGGGACCAACCTAATAGGCTTTTGGCCTTTTGGTTACTTACGTTTTTGATCTTACCTAATTCAGGCAATACGCCTTGCAGGGCTGGATTGACTAAAGCGACTAAACGAACCAGCCAGTTGGGGAGTTCTTTAGCAGGAACCTTCTGGGCTGCATCGCCTAACCTTTCTCGTAATAGCAGGGCAAGCTCATGCATCGACAGGCAGGGGCCTGCCAGCGCCAAAAAGCGCTCCCCTTTTGCCCTAGGACTGGTCATAGCCAGCAGATGTAATTGGGCTACGTCGCGCACATCGACCACGTTAAAATAGACCTGGGGACACGCTTTAATTTGGCCAGCCAGCAGTTGGTTGATCAATTGAACCGAGGCCGAGAAGTCAACCCCTAGCAGCGGCCCAAAGATACCGACCGGATTAATGACGGCGAGTTCCAACTCATCACCCTGGGTGCGGATAAACTCCCAGGCGGCTTGTTCGGCTAAGGTCTTTGACTTGACATAGGCGCTTAGGCCGCCTGCCTTCAGATCGGTCCAATTCTTTTCCGTAAAGATACCGGTGGTAGCGGAATGGCCATAGCCAACAGCCGCAAACGAGGAGGTCAGTACCACCCGTTTAACACCGGCATTGCGAGCCGCTCGTAACACCCTAAGCGTACCCTCTTTGGCCGGTGTAATGAGTTCTTGTTCATTTTTGGGCATTATGGCGGGGAAGGGTGAGGCCACGTGTAGTACATACTCACAGCCTGCAATGGCTTCCACCCAGCCTTGATCAGCGAGCAGATCAGCAGCCACAAACGAAAGCTGGTCACCAGCATCCATGCCCGCTGCGTTTAGCATGGCGCGGACCTCGTCTTCCCGCTTCAGGGATCGGACCGTGGTGCGGACCCGATAACCGGCCTGTAATAAGTGCAGGATACAATAGGTACCTAAAAATCCAGTTCCACCGGTAACAAGGACAGGCCTGCCAGTGATATGAGAAGTCATAGAAGGATAATCCATTGAGCTTATAGTTGCTCACAAAATTCGATTAAAGACTTCTCACTGACTTTGTTGAGGAGTCCAAGTTGTTCAACAGTAAGCTAAAAGCACTTGATGAGAGCCAACTAGTTATAAAATCGGCAGTTATTTCTTTTAGCGCCCCATTTAAGAAGCAGATATATGATTGTACTTTCGTCTCAAGCAGAAGTCTTTTGAACGACGCTTAGCTAATGTTACATTAATGTTAAGATGAATGCGCTGCCCTGCCCAGGGCCAGCGCTTTGAGCCTCAATCTGACCCTGATGACGAACCCGACGGTAGTCTGCCAGCTTTTCCCCCACGGCCTATTGGAAAATACACCTAAAAAGCATGCTTTACTAAGATTTTCTAAAAGCTGATTTTGGTAGTGGAATTGCAATATTTCCTGAAGAATATGCCTAAATAATTAGCAAACCGTTTAGGATTTAAAAAGAGTCTTATGTTTCAGTCATCGGAGTATTTTTATGGCCTATACCTTAAGGGATAGCACTCATGGAAAAGGTTACTGGCCTAACCTATTATTAGATCAGCTCTTACAACAGGAACTTATGAGGTGGTCCGGTTTAGCGGCACACTGACTTTGTCAGATTTGTATACTACTCTTGTTCAAACTGTTCAGGGCTTTTGTAGCCCAGCGACGAATGCTTTCGCTCCCGGTTATATAAATCTCAATATAGTCAAAGAGTTCGGTATGTGCATCATCGACGCTCAAAAACGCTCCGCCTTCTAACAACTTCGCCTTTAGGCGGCCGCTTCGGCAGTCCGATCCCTACGACTCTGCGAAGGCATTGTCGTAAGGATCGTCAGCCACCATAGCGCGGCCCGACTCATGCTGGGCCTGATTTGCTACAAACGTATTAACTCTTTTAAGTCCGCAGATATGTATTGGCCACCCCGGTCGGAATGGATAGTCAGCCCTACAGCAGGTTGACGTGACTGCAAAGCGCGATATATCGGTAGTCATCTTCCATCGTTTAACCCACTTGCCAGCCCACTGCTTTAGGCGAGAATAGGTCCATCCAAACGGCTAAATAAGCCCATTCTTCATTTACCAGCGGCAGGTAAGTAATGTCGCTAACCCAAACTATATTAGGAGCCTCAAGCAAGGGCTGATCTAACAATAAATTTGGCCAGTAGCCTCTGCTATGGGTACTATCCATCGTTCGTGGTACAAATGATTTAGCCGGGCCGCCGGTGCAGTTAAATAGCTTGTAAACCCGCCTTTTTCATTAACGTTCGAACCTGATGCCGCCCAACGGAATGACCTTTTTGCTGTAACTCAGCGGTAATGCGTCGGCTGCCATACCGTCGTTTATGTTTGTTAAAAGTCTGCTCAATTAACTGCTGGTACTCCGTTTTCTCAGGGGTTAGTTGATAGCTATCGCCCCGCAAGTAACGAAATAGGCCGTCCGACTTACTGCTGACACTGAGCATAGGCTCTCAACGGCCAATTCGTGAACCAGTTGGTAGCGTACTCTCAGGTCTTTAGCGGTTCCCCGCCGTGACTGATAATGGCTAGGTAGCGTCGTATTTACACCGTTTTAAGGATTTGTTTTTAGGCTGCATGTTCTTACAAGTTAAGCAAGTTCACTGTGCCGATTTATTAGACCATCTCAGAACATGGTGGTAAACGGCGCAACATCCATCTGGGAGCGTTTGAATTCGTATACGGTCGAAAATGGATTTGGCGGCAACAACAGCATGAACTTCTTTAATCACTACTCGTTTGGAGCCGTAGCCGCCTAGATGTACAATTATTCATTAAGTATCCAACGGCATCCACAAAAGGCCGGTTTTAAAGAATTCATCCTGAAACCAACACCCGACCCGACTAAAAAAACGACATTCGCCAAAGGCTATTACGATTCCATTTACGGCCGAATCAGCAGCGAATGGAAACAGGAAGGAAGTAACTGGACCTATAAAACGGTCATTCCGGCTAACACCACGGCCACACTGTATTTACCGGCCAAAAGCATTAGTCAGATCAAGGAAGGGAGTAAAGTTATTACGCAGTGGAAAGGCGTTACCCAGGCGAATGGGCAAGTAATGATTCCGTTAGGTTCGGGGGCTTATTCGTTTGTTATTAATGAGTAATAATAGCGTTTTGGTGATGTCTATTTCTCAGAAACAGACATCACCAAAACGCTATTATCGGCTGAAAGAACTATTATAATACCTAAACCAAATACCTATTGCGCATAACCAACCCAGCACCAACCACACCCCCACAGGAACACCAAACATAATGGCTAATAAACCAAAAATAAATCCGCCTACCACACCCGTCAGCCAACGGTCGGGCAGCACATCATAACCATACGCCAGACTATTCAGGAGCATTAGCCAACCCCAACCCGCCAGCCAGAGCCAGACGACATAATCGAGTTGGACGGCATCAGGACAGTTGCGCAGCAGAATCAGCAGTTCGGGCAACCAGATAACCCCGTAAGTAATTAAATACCGACTGAAACGCTGGTACCACGACAGCGGCAGATTCGGTAGTAGTAACAAATACTGCCGCTCGAACGAGCTGATCTGCCCACCTACCTGCGAATGTCCCAGCACAGCCAGCAACAGACCAATTAGCAGTAATCGCTGGTCGTAATCGTCAGTGGGGTAGAGCCGACATACGCCCGCTAATAGTAGGCCCGAAAACGCTTTGGTCAGCACTGCCGAAAGGGGTTCATGCCGTAGCCAATGCATCGGAAAGAATAATTCGTACCGGAGCTTGACACGTAATTGCGGCAACCGAAGCCCATCCGGATTAGGATGTCGCAGCCGGTAATCGGCCAGAGCTGCGCCCACCAGTATCAGACTTATGATATAGATACTAATGGCGCTTAAGGCATCCCATTTCTGGTAGTGCGTGGCGATTTGCAGCATCCAACCCGCGTAAGCAATGATAGGAAGGAGCAGCGACGCCTGTATAGCTAGCCATAAAGACCAGCGTTTCAGCGTGGGTACAAGCCAGAAAGTTTGTAAAAACAGGTGCTCCGGTACGATTAATTCCTGCCAGATAAACGAGACGGTTTTCAGCAGGTACAGACTCCAAAGTACAAAAACCAGAGCCAGCAGAAACGGCGAGCCAAGCGCTGCTGTTATCAGGGCTTTATGCTCTACCGCACTTAAAAAGCCAAATGTCAGCAACATAATAACCAGGAATGTACCGGCGTTTCGAGCGTAGAACGGCCCAACCAGTACCTTATTCAAGAGCGTTAACATAAGCACGTCAGCTTGCAGGAACAATAAATCCCTCCCCCACCTGCCATATACCCGTAAGCGAAAGCCCGGTTAAGCTAACATCCTGGTGAGAAGTAAGCCAGAACGAAACGTCCTGTTCGGTACGAAGCTGGCGAATGTATTCGAATAACCGGGCAGCCGTCGCCACATCCAGCGTCGTCAATGGTTCATCCAGCAACACCAGGCGGGGCGATCCGAGCAGCGCCAGCAGCAACGAAAGTTTTTTAAGCATCCCACTCGAAAACTGACCGGTCGGCTGCGTCCAGAATTTATTGACACCTAGTGTTTCGGACAACCTATCAATCTGTTCGGCTGACGCACGTTTCGTCTGACCAACGAAACCAACCAGATCGCGGGGCGTTAGAAACGATGGATAAAACGGTTCAGCTTCGGCATAATTGACTCGTAACCGATAAGCTACCGGATCACGACCGATTTCGTACTGATTATCCAGCGTAATCTCCCCTGAAAACGGCAACAGGCCCGCCACCGTCCGAAAAAACGTGGTTTTACCAGAGCCATTTCCACCCCGGAAATAGTGGATGCCATCTGATAAATGCAGCTCTGGCACGGTCAGCACCGTTCGTCCTGAGTACGCTTTGGTGAGATTAGTAACGGAAAGCAAGTAATAGAATGATGAATGATAAATGATGAGGTGCCGACTTTCAGCAACATAAGATCAGGCGAAATTCATCATTTATCATTTATAATTCATCATTATCATCACCATTTCACGCTCAGTCGCACACCACCCAGGGCGTTGCGGGCGGGGGCTGCGTTGTAGAAGCGATTACCAACAGCGTTCAGATCGTAGCCCAGCGAATAAATCCGGTTCAGCAGATTATCGCCACTGGCATACACGTCAATCGCCCAATGCTGGCCCAGATTACGTTGGAAGCCCAATGTGGCTTGCAGCAGTTGCGTTGGACTGCCGAACACTGTATTAGCATCGTTCAGTGGAAACGGATTCAGAAATTGATACGTAACGTGCGCATACAATCCCCAATTGGCCGAGAGATCAGCGCCCGTAACAAGCGTGGTGGGTGCCACGCCCGGTATCTGATTATTGGAAAGATCGGCAGTTCCCTGCTGGTAATCACGGAACCGGTAATTCGTCAGCGTCATGGTATTCCAGATACGGACATTGTAAGCTGTGCCCCGCGTAATGTCATAATTCAGCGTCGTTTCCAAACCCTGCTGACTCGTCCGGCCCGCGTTGACAAAATACTCAGCGCCAGCCGCATCAGATCGTCGAACAATGGTTTCGTGCAACTGGAAATTATAGGCAGCTATATCAAAACTCAACCGACTGTTAAAGGCCGAACCACGCAGACCCACTTCATAACTAGTACCACGTTCGGGGTTGAGTGTCGTGTTAAAGCCTCCCGCCGAAGGGCGCACTTCTTGACTCGAGGGTGCCGAATAGCCCGTACTGATGCTGGCAAAAGCCGAAACATTCTGCCCAAACGTCCGCAGCAAGGCCACGCGTGGCAACCAGACCGGCGAAAAATCACGCGTTAACAAGGTAGCGGATGGATTGCCCGGACGAATTGGGAAGCGGGTAAAGCCGTATCGAACGTCGTTGCGGCTCAGCCCTGCGGTCAGTCGAAAGCGGGCGGGCAGTTCAACCTCGGCCTGCGCAAAAATCGTTGTCTGACGGGCGATCAGTTCTTCGTCAGTCTGGACAGTATCAGCAACACCGCGCCGGTTACCGAAATTACGGTCGACGGTAAAATTTCGTAACAGTTCAGCACCGACTGTCACCGTCGTAGGCAATGGACTGTTCGGAAAGCGAATCTGCGTAACGGTTCGTCCGCCCAGCCCCTGATCGGTTCGCCGTTCGTAGTTGGTAATAAACGGATTGGCAAAGTCAGTTGTCGAGCCATAAATGACCGTCGTGTTCTGTATACGGTCGTTCCAGCGGTACTCGTGCGACAGGCCTAGATAGCCCACTTTTTGATAAATACCGGCCTGTTGTTCGGCACTACTGGGTAAGGTTGGCGTGGCCGGGCGCGACGCTCGTGGGTTAGTCTGAAACTGCGCGAGTGTCAGACCACCGGGGGTTTGGTAATGCAAATCAGAGTACAACGCCAGCACCGATATCGTCCGTTTCGGGCTAACCTGAAACGAACCGATCAAGCTCAGATTATCACGCACGACAGCACTCTGATCGCGGTAACCATCACTTTGTAAGTGATTATAGTTAAGTGCAATAGCCGAGTTATTCTTACCCGTCTGGAAACTTAAGCCATTCCCGTATAATCCATAACTACCACCCAGCGCTGATAATTCAACCCGCGCCTGGTTCTGGGGTGTTGCTAGCCCACTAAACAAAATCGTACCACCCGTTCCGGCACCGTATAAACTACCAGAAGGGCCTTTGATAACTTCAATGCGACCCAGCGCCCGCACATCGAGGGCATTCAGTGGGGTATTGCCTCCTGCATCGGTAAGCGGTAGTTCGTTCCAATACGTTTTAATATTCCGTACACCAAACGGCGACCGAATAGCGCTCCCCCGAATCGCCAGCCGATAGCTTCCTGGCGAACGTTCATCGGCCCGTACACCCGGCAGCGTATTTAGCGCAGGAACCAGCGTAGGTGTTCCAAAGCGCTGGTTTAGGTCCTTATACGTAAGCAGGCCAACCGCGGTCGGCGTTTCCAGCAATCGCCGGTTCGTCGCGTACCCCCGAACAACGACTTCGTTAAGCTGGAGAGTATCGTCCAGGGAAGACGACTGCGCTAAAACGGAATGGTTGCAAAGAAGCAAGAGTAGTAAAAAAAGTCTTTTCATAACTGCAGGGTAGTTATATCACAGGTAGCATTTGTTGCGATGATATTATAAGGCTGAACCCGATTAATAATTACCGTAAAAACGACTTAGTGTTTGAGGATACGAAAAACTGCTTTGGATTTATCGGTCTCAAGATGTAGTAAGTATACACCAGTAGGTAGTTTAGATAAATCCTGTTCGTTAATCTCTACACGTACTTTCTTCTGAAGAATGATTTTTCCCTGGATATCCGTTAACCAAAATGTATAAGGTTCCACTGCACCGTCTTGCCTGATATGTAGCCAATCGTTAGTTGGATTCGGATATACGGAAAAATGCTGATTAATTAGCTCATCGCTGGCTGTCAGTAAGTTGATTTGCGTTGTTACAGGATTAGCTAATCTCCCTACTCCGCAAACGTTACTTACCTGATATAACTTATAAACGGTTGAAGGAGCCGTTGGAGAAAGGTCAACCGTATAAGGTGAACTTATTGCATTCAGCGTAGAGACAGGATTGAATTCATTGCCAATTTTTATAGCCCAGGGTGCGTCACCCGTCAGATTTATTTTCAGTTTAACGATACCTCCCGGTTTAAATCCTAGGGTCGATGATTCGAAGGCAGCGGTTGCGCCGTAGTATAGGGTTAAAGGTGTTGGATTGGTCGAGCTGCTTACGTCAGGATCAGAAGCCATAACCCGGACATGGTAAAACGCACCACGGATTAAGTTGGCAGGCACTAACGCCTTTAATGGACTCTTATCTCCGAAGGTGGGCAAATCGGTGAACTGGCTGCCGGATGAATCCGATAGCTGAACTGTAAATCGGTTGGTCGTTGAAAAGGCTCCTTTTGCATCAAAGGGCACCTGCACGGTATCGCCTGTACATATTTTTGTTACGCCAGTAATTTCCTGAGTTGTAATCTGGCGGTCAGATGTTGGATTAACAGTTACAGTTGCTGCTCCTGAAAACACACCTGCTCCGCAATTATTCGATACCGACGTCAGCTGATACGTTGTTGTTTGGGTCGGCTTTACGGTAATGTTGTAAGTTGGTGACGAGAAGAATTCGCCAGTTACTCCGGAAGAAAGTGTATAGCGAATTGTAGTCCCATAATCGCCGGCAGATGGATCTGACTTTAAGCGAATGATCGCAGCTTGCTGGGGATTAATAACTGAATTTCCCAGAATCGAAATGACGGGTGGAGCTATAAGCTGGATAGTTACGTTTGTCTCCTGCACCGGATTTGTGGAAGCGAGTCGGAGCGAATAGAGACCTGGCGTTAAACTACTAGGTAAAGTAATCTGAAAGGTGCCCTGAGTTACGGATGAGGAATCCAGCCAGCGTACAGTAGCCGCTTCGACCAGGCCGATTTTCAGTCGGTTGCCGGTTTCAAAATCGCCTTGCGCACTATACGAAACAGGTAGTTTAGTCCCCTTACAGAAGTAACTTCCATTCGTACTCAACGATAAAACAGGTTTAACCCGGGCGACCACCTCACCAGACGTTGTTCCGTAACCGCAGGCATTCGTGACAGCCTGTATGGCATACACCGTTTTCGTTTTCGCCGAAACGGGTAAGGTACCAGGACTGCTCGTATAAACCTGCCGCTGTCCATTATTAAAAATGACTGTCCAACTAGGCGAACCCGTTAGATTAATTTTTAAAGATGATGCACTCGTAGGAAGTATATCCAGAGAAGATGCCCCGTTCTCCGTTGTGAGTTGGGCAGTGGCTTTCCGACGTATACGAACCGTTTGGTTAACGGATGGAATGTCAAGGTTTGACAGTAATCGAACCACATAATCACCGGTCTGAAGTGTATCGGGAAGCGTAACAACTACAGGGTTCGTTCTGACATTCGTAGCCAGGGTTTTAAATTTTGTCCCATTAGCCTCTCGAAATTGTACAGAGAGGCTAATGGCTGGATCAGGTTGCCCAGTCATTATATAGGGCAGCGCCAACGTACTACCAGCGCAATACGTTGCTATCACAGATCCACTGTTAGCTAGAGGGAGCGTTTGTAATGTATACGGAACGATTCGATACGGAATAGACCGATTGGCAGGTACCGAACCGCAGGCGTTAGTTAATGATTTCAGGGTAAATGTGGTGTTGGAGTTGACGGTAAAATTGATCTCTTTACTATATATACTGGTTGAGGTTAAACTGTAATCCGCTCCTTCAAGAGAATAATTGATCGTTACGGGAGTGCCGCCCAGATAGTTAATTGTTCTACTAACACTGCTTGGTTGTAGTAATAAGGTATCGTTCTGCCCGGTAACACTTACATTGTAAACTGGCCGATGAATAGCGAAGGAGATATCATCACTAAACACAACGGGATTGGTTGATGCAACTCGTAGGGCTATTTGGTAATCTCCAGTACTATTCCAGCCAAATTCAGTGGGCATTTTAAATTTTACAATACCCGCTTTTGTGGTAGTAGCCAATGCATCCGGATATGTACAGCAGGAACTGCTCTCTCTGACCTGTACACGGAACTGGTTATCGAGGGCGAAATCACCCTTCGTCTGAAAAGTAATTTCTACACTATCACCCCGGCAAACGGCTTTTCTAATGGGTGTTACATAGATAAAGGGAACATCCGTATTTTTAACAGTCAAGGTTGCCTCGGCAGGGTTATTTGTCACGAAACAGGCATTCTTGATTGTCTTGACCCGAAAATTCCGTGAGGCATTTCCTGCAACAAACACCATAGCCGTATTATCCCACATGTTTACAGTAGATGCTGTCTCACCCGTTTCCATGTCAAGCTGAAAAGGCCCACCGCCTTCACCGGTCCAGTACCAGCCCACCTGCTGTTGAGGCTTATCAATCGAATAGACATTATTGGCTGACCACTTCATAGTTGGATAAGTCAGGATACTGGCACTGCCCTGCCATTCAGAGGTAACAGCCGGTAGTGTACTACTGATTTGAAATGAAAAAGCCTGATTACGAATGAGCTGACTACCCGTTGATTTGAACGTAGGAACGTCAAAAAGTAGATAATCACCCTGTTGCTGGGTCGGAATGGCGTCTGATAGTAAACCAGAACTGCTTCGGATACGAATACTAAATTGATTATTTGCCCCCAACGTAAGATTGTGCGAAAATTTAATGCGTAAACGCTGCCCTTCACAAATGGGATCAGCAGTGACTGAATCCAGTGCTATTCCTGGATTTACGGTGATGATAACACTACTGGTTGTGTTCGCCGGTACTGGACCACATCCAGTTTGCAGAGATTTGATTTTATAGGTCGTTGTCTGAAGTGGCCTGACCGTTACTCGAACGCCAGTATCATTAAACTGATAAAAATCAGCGCGTGCCACCGAGTTGTCGCTTATCAAAGCACCAAAAGGCGCTAATCCCTGAAATTTTAGCCACATATCCACGCTCTGGCCAATGTTTATGGTTCGGCTTGCGGTGACAAATTCGGCTGATGGAGCGGGTCGAATGGCTATGTAATAACCGGCATTATCACTAAGGGTAGCGGGCTGAGTTGACCGCACCCGAACAGTATAATAAGAAGATGCAGCACTGGTTTGGACAGATATGCTTGTCGGAATAGTGGTTTTCAATACACCGTTTTCAGCCACCGCATCAAGGTCATAGGTGAGCGAAGGATCTTCCTGACCAGAGTTGATATTATAAGCGGTTAGCCGGATTTTAAACTGATTCGTATTCCCAAATCCATTACCAGTTGTTGAATAACCAACGCGCAATTCACTACCAATGCATAATTGCGTTGCGCTGACGGATGTCGTCCGAACGCCAATCGGATTGACCTGAACCATAGCCGATCCGTTACCATTGCCAACGCCACAAATATTACTCACTTCAGTAATCGTGTAGGTCGTTGTTCGCTTTGGCGTTAGCGTTTGTGTAACACTAAACGTAGGGACGGATGAGAAATAATTAGACGAGAGCGTAAATCGACTACTGTCGCTAAGAACAACATTCACAGAAGATGATCCATCGACTAAAAACTGAAGCCCTGTCGGCTCAAAAGGATTGACGGTCTGGACAGTAGGGGAAGTTAACGTAACGGTTGGCCGACGACTAAAGTAAAAACTGTTAGACCAATCGCTGCGTAAAACCGGCTTCGTCGCAACGATACGGGCCTGAAAACTACTTTTCAACACATAATCAGGAAAACCTAGGTCTTTTATGATAACAACCAGTTTCCCATCTTTCACCGTTGCGGGAAACGTCTTGATATAATTGTCGCTATTGTAGCCACGTATATCAACGGTGAACTGGTTATCACTAGCGAATGTGGCCGTTGAACCGTAGGTAATACGACTTTCCTGATCAAGGCAAATAAAATTAGGGACTTCAATGGTTATCGACTGAGCAAGGGAATGAGAGCTAATTAGGAACCAAAATAACAATAAGTAAATATTACGCATAGACCAATAAATTACTGCTTTAAACGACAGGCGTGAATGAAAAAATAGAACTATGAAAAAGGAAGGCCAATTATACTAAAGTTCTGTAACAGATAAATTACAGAAACTTCATTCGGAGGACATTTTCTAAATTAGACGTCTTACCTAAAACAGATAATCCCTTACCATCAGAGTGATAGTAAGGGATTATCTAAAATATGAAAATGGCCGTGTAATGTTACTTAACTTTCCATTAATTCGGCAATTTCATCCGGTATAATCGAAACGGGTATTCGACTTTATCCTCTCCGTTATTATAACGTTTGGTTCGTTGAATCTGCGCGGCTGTCAGGTACAGATATCCATCGGGGCCAACAGCAAAACTGTCGGGCCAAAGTAATCGGCTATCCCGCACGAGAGTTTTTAATTGCCGGTCAGGCGTTAGATAACGGACCGCTTTGTCGGGTGAATCGGTCAGAAATACATTACCCTTAGCGTCAGCTACCATACCATGTGAAACGCCCGTTTCGGCCATCGTTTCGACGTGCGAGGCTACCTCCGCTGGCGACAGCGCCGAATTCAATAAGTATTCCGTGGCAATGCGGTATAATTTAGTTTGCGTGATGGCCCGGTAATACAAATACGTAAAATCGCGGGTTAACGCGATGCCGTTTACATTGCTACTGAACGGTTTACCTTTATCATCTTTTACTTCCTGCCCATCAATCTTGAGCTTAAAATCCGGATCAGCCTTTGTCGATTTATCGTTCTCCAGCAATGACCGGCTCTTACCCGAAGCCAGATCAAGCACCACAATTGTAGCCCGTTTTGGATCGGACAAATACGCGACCTGGCGCTTAGTATCGATCTGTACATCGTTTAGGCCGGTGCGCTCCTTGGGTAGGTCGTCGAACCGATATATTTTCTCTACCTGATTTGTTGACAGATTGATTTTCAGAAGCTTAATACCTGCTGAGATCGGCGGCTCGTCGGCAGGATTGGCCGGGTCAAGTACCCAAAGGGCGTTTGTCTGATCGACGAATAAGGCTTGTACGTTGATAAATCGTTCTTGCGGCTTAGTCGAATCCCACTGATTCCATTCGGCATTGGGGTAAGGCCGTCGCTGACCGGCTACGATCTCGGCTAAGCCATAGTCGTAGTTCTCCTTGTTCTTCGGGAAGGTAATAAAGATTCTTCGTTCTTTGGAAACGCCCACGCCAATCGGCTGGTGCTTACCAAACTCAGCAACGGTTTCCAGCGCTGGCGACTGAACCGACGTTGACTGAGCGTTCATAGACAAAGAAGTAAGAAGTAAGAGACCCGATAACAGCGCCGTTCTCATTCTGTTTTGTGTTGAGTTGCTCAATTGTAACGACCGCTACCAGCGAAGGTTTTGGAAATTTCCCGACCGGATACGACGAAGGCCATTAGCTAAGCTTGTTGGCATATGCCAACCTTTGACTTTACATGTGAGTTGGCATACGTATCAACTCAACGCTATGAACTACGTAACAATACCTAAAATTGGCAGCTGGCTAGGTTTATTTCTAATCGGATTATCAGCGATAGCCCAGTCCAGCCAGCCTTATGCTACCGTCGGTCAGGTGGTCCGAACCGATCCGCAACTCAATAACCTCATTCCGACCGATGCAAAAATTGAAATCGTTGCGTCGGGATTTGGGCATCTTGAAGGGCCCGTCTGGGTTAAAGACAGCAGTTATCTTTTAGTAAATGATACCAAAGAGCAAACGACATACAAATGGTCTCCCAAAACAGGTTTATCGAAATTTATTCAGCATAACGGATACACCGGTCGGCTACCTTACAGTGAGGAACCTGGTAGTAACGGTATGACCATCGACCGGCAGGGGCGACTTATCATCTGCGATCACGGTGATCGGCGCATTGCCGCAATGCCTTTGCTTGGAAAGGGTGGAAAACGAACACTCACGGATAATTTTCAAGGGAAACGGTATAGCAGTCCTAATGATGTGGTGGCTCATACAAACGGTAGCATTTACTTCTCTGATCCACCCTATGGATTACCGAAAAAAGACAAAGACCCCACTCGCGAAACAACTATCAACGGAGTCTACCGGTTATCACCGGAAGGGGCAGTCAGTTTAGTAATCAATGATATGACATTACCCAATGGGCTGGCTTTTTCGGTTGATGGAAAAAAGTTATACGTGGCGCAATCCGATTCTCTGAAGCCGCTAATTATGGCTTATCCGGTGCAGACAAACGGGTTGGTAGGCAAAGGACATGTATTTTTCGATGCCTCATCGCTGCCGAGATTGCGCCCGAAAGAAGTTATTGATGGATTGAAAACCGATGTAAACGGGAATATTTGGGTTGCTGGTCCGGGTGGTTTACTGATTATATCAGCAACCGGTAAACTGCTGGGCCGTATCGATACCGGCGAAATCATTTCCAACTGCGCTTGGGGTGACGATGGTTCAACGCTTTACATTGCGTCGAGTATGTTTTTATGCCGAATTAAGACTACAGCGCAGGGAATATTACCGGGGAAATAAGTTTTTTTCAGACAGGGTTAACACGATAAAGCAAGATTTACCTAGTCCCAATCCTGTTTTATCCTGTTAATCCTGTCAAAATGATGAACGCGAAATTAACCAGACGGTCAATGCTTAAGCAAACGGCCAGTATAGGCGTAGGTCTATTAAGTGATCAGCTCCTAACTGTACGCCAATCGAATCAAACCATGTTAACACGACCAATCCCTTCGTCGGGTGAAAAACTGCCGGTTGTCGGGCTGGGCTCCTGGCTCCAATTCGATGTGGGAACCGACGATTCTGAACGCCAACCACTGCGCGAGGTACTCAAACAAATGCAGGAACAGGGTGGTAAATTAATCGACTCATCGCCTATGTACGGTAAAGCTGAACAGGTTATCGGTGATTTAACTACTGAACTGGGACTGAATGACAAATTCTTTCTGGCTACTAAAATATGGACCAGCGGTCGGCAAGCGGGTATTGAACAGATGGAAGCTTCACTACGCAAAATGCATCGCAAAACCATCGACTTAATGCAGGTACATAATCTACAGGATTGGCAGACACATCTGAAAACGCTTAAAGATTGGAAGCAAGCGGGCAAGGTCCGATATATTGGCATAACGCACTACACGGCATCGGCCCACGATCAACTGGAGCGAATACTGAAAACAGAACCCATTGACTTTATTCAGGTAAACTATTCCATCCGGGTGCGCAACGCGGAACGTAGTTTGTTACCTGCGGCTCAGGAAAAGGGCGTAGCGGTCATCGTCAACGAGCCTTTCGAAAGTGGGTCGCTGTTTGGAGCAGTGAAGAACAAGAAACTGCCGGATTGGGCCACTGAGTATGACATTACCAGTTGGGCGCAGTTTTTTCTGAAATTTATTTTATCACACCCCGCCATAACCTGCGTTATTCCCGGCACCTCCGATGTTCGCCATTTAGTCGATAATATGGGAGCAGGCTTGGGTAAACTACCTGATGCACAAGGCCGGAGCCGGATGGCGTCTTACCTTACTAACCTGTAGGGCACGTACGTTATCTCAATCATACCGCATAAAAAGGGCGGTTGTCCAGGAAAGAGCCTGACTAAGAACGCGCTCTTTTTCGTAGTAATCTACCAGACGCATATTATAGGAACGCATCCATTGCAGAATTTCCAGGAAATCGGACTGGCCTTCGTATAAAGTGGCGAAGTTCAGCTCCAGCAATACAGCTCCGACCTTTTTTTGACGAAAAAGATTATCTCCGCCACGCAACACAGGTAATTCAAAACCCTGTGTATCAATCTTAAGTAAGTCGATATAGTCGATTTTCTGCGCACCACAGAAGTCATCCAGTGTTTCAACCCGCACGGTTTCGACCGAAAGCAACTCTTGAGTGGCAAACAAATTTTCGCCCTTATCTGGATTTACGGCTAGAAACGAGCTTAGTTCTGACTGCTCATAATTTCGGAACTCAGCTACGCCAGCCTGTTCACCCATAGCCAATTGGTGCAATGTTACCCGTGGTCCGTAGGATTGATTTGCTAACGTCTCGTAAGTAGTTGCCGACGGTTCAAACGCGTGAATAATCGGCCGGGCAAAGCAGTGTTGTAACATCTGAATGGTCTGACCACGGTTAGCGCCAATGTCAAAGCAGAGCGGGTCTGTCCGCGGAATGATCAGTTTCAAATCGTCCTCCAGCCGATAACCATGAACGACGTCTGGATATTGCCGGGCAACAAATAGCCCTAATGATGAAAACACAGATTTAACGGAATCGACCAGCCGTTGCCCCATAATCAATTACGGAATTGTTCGTCTATATACTGTTTAGACCGATTTTTCCGGATTCAGTAACTTCTGAAGATCAAGTTTATCTGAGGGAGTTGTATCGGCGGCTAATACCCGCTTCATATAATCAGCAGCGGCCTGGGTATAAGCAGCGGAGCCAGATGCTATACAATCGGCCGGTATATATAGCTGGAAATCACGGATATAGGCATCGATAGCCGAAAACTGGATGCAAACATCAGCGCTTATACCGGTCAGGATTAATTGCCTGGATTTCAGATAGGTAAGAACCGTATCGAGGGTAGTGGCGAAAAAAACCGAATGTTTCGGTTTGAGCACGATGTAATCATTCGGTTCCGGCCGGAGCAACTCAGCCAGGTGCTGACCCCGAACTCCCTCATGCAGGCAATGCTCGATTAATTCATCAATATCGGACCGCCACCGGCCAAAATTGTCGTTAACGTAAATGACTGGAATTTTCAGGGCTTTGGCCCGTTGCTTGAGTGCTAGAATTCTTTTTGCGGCTGCCACGGCTGGCTCCAGAAAATCCTCGCCTTCCGGAAATTCCAGATCATTAATCATGTCGATGATAAGCAGCGCTACGGGTGAATTATCCGGTACATTACCGTGTAAATCTTCATTTTGGGCAATCATGAAATACGTTGGTGGTTAATCTAACTTTGGAATAACTGCGTTCTGATAACTAATAAAACGCAACGTAGGCCAGAACTCACCAATGAAAAATTAGGTAACGCAGGCGGAAGCTCGCCATACGCTATGATTACCAATTCGCCCGGCGCAGCTTTTCAGGTTGCAGGACCCGGATGCCCATAGTGCCAGTTTCGATTAAGCCATCGTGTTTGAATTCGCTAAGAATGCGAATCAGCGATTCCGTAGCAGTGCCGACGACGGACGCCAGATCATCGCGTGAGAGCTGAATCGGAGGAGCGGGTTCGCCGTTGGTTAAGGGAGCCTGGAGACGCAACAACGCATCAGCCACCCGCCGACGTAGGGAATTATAAGCCATACCTAACAACTGTTCCTCTTTCTCGACCACCCGGCCCGCCAATAACTGCACAAACTGCCGGCCAACTTCGGGTTGAGCCGTTAGTAGCTGCCGAAAATCATCCTTAGGAATGTACACCAGCTCCGAATCGGTGAGCGTAATAGCAGAATCAGTATAAGGCTTTTCTTCGAGTAAGGCCAGATCACCAAAAAATTCGCCGGAGCCATACAAACCGGTGACCAGTTCCTTTCCGTCGTTGTTAGTTCGGGTAGTTTTAACCCGGCCACTTTTCAGGAAATATAACCGTGTGGGTTCGTCGCCTTCGGTATAAAGGAATTGCTTTTGGAGGACGTGATGTGATTTCCGATCAGCGGACAAACTATACAGGCCACCTACCGAGCGGGCGTCGTCCAGAAATTGTGTAAGTCCACCCTGGGCCAGATTATATGAATCGGCTCGGAGCGTGTGAAAGCGGTTCAGTCGTCCTTCGACCGCGCTGAGTAATTCCGTATCGTCAAAAGGTTTGGTCAGGTAATCATCGGCTCCCAGTTCCATCCCGCGCCGGAAGTCGCCCCGCTCCGATTTGGCAGTTAGGAAAATAAACGGAATACCTGCCAGCTCAGGGTTTTTATTAACGATGTGCAACACACCATAACCGTCGAGGACAGGCATCATGATATCGCAGATAATCAGGTCAGGCCGGGTGTGCAGAGCCTGCTCAATACCAGCCTTGCCATTTTCGGCAGTCAACACTCGGTAGCCAGCCAATTCGAGAATTTCGGCGGTATTTTCTCGAATATCGGCATTATCTTCAATGAGTAGAATGGTCTTCATAAGGAGGGAATATCAGCGTTACGGTGGTGCCTTGGCCTAATTGGCTGGTTAGCTCAATGGAGCCGCCCAGCAGGGTTAGGTATTGCGCCACAATGTGCAGGCCAAGGCCCGTACCAGCAAAATTGGTCGCATTTTTGGCCCGGAAAAATCGTTCGAATAAGTGCTTCTGGTCTTCAGCCGAAATGCCAATTCCCTGATCGCGAATGGTGATTTGCAAGCCGGTTTCCTGACACCACGCGTCAAGATTAATAGACTGATTATCTGACGAATATTTAATTGCATTGGATAGCAAATTGACCAGAATTTTCCGCAACAATGAAGCATCGGAGTAAATCGGCTGCGGACAATTAACCTGCGTCTGAATCTGCTGACCCGCTTTCAGCATATCGGTTAAATCGGCCACAACCTCAGCCAACAGACGCGGCAAATCGACCCACGACCAGTTAGCCTCTACGCGACCTTCTTCGAGTCGCCCCACTGACAGAAATTCTTCCAGGATGTTGTTCAGGTGGTTAACCGACGACTTAATCCGGTGAATATGCCTGAGCCGCTTATCCTGCTGATCGGTATTCGGGTATTTTTCAATGAGCGCAGCCGAGGTCAGCACAGCACTCAGTGGCGTGCGAAATTCATGCGACGCCATCGACACAAAGCGGGATTTTAACTCGCCCAGTTCACGTTCGGCCGCAAGCGCTTTGGCCAGTTCATCTTTCGATTGTTCAAGCTGGTGCAGCGTAGTCATGAGTGCGTGCGTCCGATCAGCGACTTTCTGTTCCAGTTGCGCGTTCAGTTGCTCAATGTGGCTTTTCTGCTCCAGCAACGTTTTTTCGGCTTCTTTTTTGGCGGTAATATCAATGATATAGCCCACAGCCAGCAGCGTTTTCTCGCGGTAGAAATAGCTCAAACTGATTTCAGCCGGAAAAACCGAACCATCCCGCCGTTTGGCAAACAGATCGCGTCCATGGCCCATGGCCCGCACCTGCGGATTGGCGTTGAACGAAGCCCGTAGTTGAGCATGGCGATGCGCTACTGAGTCGGGTACGAGCGCATCAATGGATATGGCGAGCATTTCAGCCTCACTATACCCAAACAGACCACAGGCATGGCGATTGGTAGCCACGATATGTCCCTGTTCATCAGAAACGATAATGCCAATGGTTGCGTGGGTAAAAACGGCTTCAAATGAATCGTCGTCGAACATAATGGGTAGTTGACTAATAACTGCAAAGTAAACGTCTACAGCGCTAAGGCAGCTGACCAAAATCAGGTTTTTGGTTGATCTGTCTCAGCGTCTGAGAACGAAGCCGATGCCAACTTTGGCTTTATTTAACCGGCTTAGTGTCATGGTATCTTATTCGTCATTGCTGACAGCGACTTCTCAACTACCTGTATTATTGGTCGTTACGCCTGCCGCTCCGGCTTCTCACTCCGATATCGACCGGCTTATAGCTAAGGCGAAGTCGGTGCTGGACCCGGCTGTGCAGGTTATGCGCATCAACGAAACAACTCATCCCGAAGTAGTCCGTAGTTTTGGCTTCACTGCCCTGCCTGGCTTTGTGCTGCTTCAGCGCGGCCTGGAGCTATGGCGGCATACGGGCGTAATTACCGGCCCCGAACTTTTTCACCAGCTTGGTATCCATATGAAACAGGCTCAAACTAAACCCATCAACGGCCAGTCCCTATGAATCGTACTCCGTCAGTTATTCCGCCCATAACGACCTGCCAGCAGGATCATCAGCATTGGCAACAGATCATTCGTCAGCAGGAAGAAGAGATTCGGCAGTTGCGGGCGTTACTGCTTGAGGTAATGGAGTGTTACAATTGCCGTAGCCTGCGTCACGACGCTATTGACTATTACCGGGATTTGAATCATCTGCAAACCAGACTCGATCGACTTAACCGTGATTTTGTCTGCGAAGGCGTCGCGTGCCAACCCGACAACGAAAATCTGCCGTGCACAGATACTCGGTTCAACTTAACCGCCACCATCGAACGTCATGCCGTATCTATTATGGCCGAATTCTCCCGGGTTAAAGCGGGTTGTCTTCAGTTTTTGTCGGGAATGATGAGTTTAAATATGCTGTAGTTTACCCCACCCTCATCCCCTCCCCTTTAAATAAGTGGAGGGGAGTACTTAGCCCCTCTCCTGGTTTCAGGAGAGGGGTTGGGGTGAGGTAAAATCTCGTTAGTTCACTTTTATAAAGTCCGCTTCCGGTTTAGGGACGGTTACGACCGAAGGCACCACACCCAGAATTTCGTGCATATTTCGGCGAATGGTCTGCGCGATCTGATTCAGTGGTAAGTCGTTGCAATCGAGACCAAACGGCTCTTCAATCTCGTCGCCAATCATCTCAATGCCGATCAGTGCGTAAGCCGTTAGTGTAGTAGCCAGAATCGCAAAATACCCATACGTTTCAACCAGCAGGAGCGGGACTAACAGCACGTAGATTGTGATAAAGAGCTTGATAAAGAAGCTGTATGAAAACGGAATCGGTGTTTTTCGGATGCGCTCGCAGGAACCAGTTACATCGAGCAGGGCCTGGTGATAGAGCCGAATAGTAATCAGGTCTGCATCGCTAACGATGTTATCCTGATGCAATACCTGAATGCGACGCAGCATCAAAGCGGCTATCCGGCTAGGGACATGCGAGTACTTAGCCAGCGTTTGGCTTGCCTCATCATCCAATTCATCCAGTTCAGCAAAATCAACGCCGGAACGAAGGTGGCCTTTGAGCGCAAGTGCGAAGTTAGACAGAATGCGGGCAAAGTACAGGCGATTAGCGGTGGCGTTATCGGGTAATAAGGCATCCAGCAACACGGCCAGATTCCGGCTGTAGTTAACCAGCGTTCCCCATTGTCGGCGTCCTTCCCAGAATCGATCATAAGCTGTATTCGTGCGGAAGACCAGTAACAAACTTAGGGTAATCCCTAGTAACGAGAAGAGCGTACCGTCGAACGGGACATCGATTTTGAAGACGTGTCGGTCAATCAGGGTTAATACAATGCTGTAAGCGCTGACAAAAGCGACCCGTCGTAAAAGTACCTGAATACTGTAGCTGGTGTGAAAATTCTTCAGGGCGCCCGCCCAGTCTTTAGCTTCGTAGATAATCACCGGTTGCCGAGGAATGATGTAGTTGAGATGCCTCAATATACACGCATTTGCCCGGCTCCGGTACGTTTTTGACCAAAAAGAAAAACCATGCCCGGTGGGAAGCATGGTTTTCGGTTGTTCCATTAATAATGTATTCATCTGCTGGTGTGGCTGGTAATTAACCATTTACAGCAGGTCGAGCAGGATTATAGCCAGGTGAATTAATAAACTGGTCGTAAACGTCGGAAAGATGTATTTTACAGGCATAGCGGCCAAAATAGGCACCAGCACTAACAGAAAGCAAAGCATACTAACCAGAAACTGCCAGTCGCCACCGCCAAAATAAGCCATAACCAGTAATAGCGTTGGTGATAAAATACAGCCCTGAATAGCCACGGCCGTAGCTGCCCAACCAATCTTATTAAACTCAGCTTTAGCAGCAAAATTTTTGTAAAGGGTTAACCAGTTAGTGGTACTGGTTGTATAATCGGTGGTTAACTGAGCGAGCGTTGCCATGATTTGTGTGCGTTTGAATTATAACACAAAGTAAGCCCGGCTACTCGGCACCAAACCTGACGCAAATCATCCCGCGAGCTGATCTTTGCCAAAACAAAAATAGTCAGCTTGCGCTGACTATTTTTTTACTGATTTCTTGTCGTATCCGGTGTTACGGACGGGACTGGTATGGGTTCAATTTGGGGAACAAACGTCGAATCAGTTGTTTCACCGGAGGTGTCTGTGGAATCCGATTCGGTTTCGGTCTCTTCATCATCGTAACCACAATTCAGATAGTTTTTGGTGATGCCATTGGCTTTAGGGAACGCTCCCTGTAAGCTTTTGAACTTCGGATCGGCATAGACTTTTTCCAGAAAACGCCCAACCAGCGGCAGCGCTGTTTTGGCCCCTTCGCCCAGGTCTGTCGAGCGAAAGTGAATGCTTCGATCATCCCCCCCTACCCAGGCACCGACCACCAGATTATTCGATATAGCAACAAACCAGCCATCGGAGTTATTTGAAGTAGTTCCGGTTTTGGCTCCTATCTCATTATGGTTTTTAAACAGTTCGAACGACCAAAGATTTTGCGAAGTACCTCCCGATTCCTGCAAACCGCCCTGAAGCATATAACGCATCAGAAACGACGTTTCGGGGCTAATAGCTCGTTTATGCTGACTTGTAAACGTTTCGATTACGTTGCCATCGCGGTCTTCAATCCGCTGAACCAGTAAGGGTTCTGTCGTCTCGCCATCATTGACAAACGTGCAATAAGCACCTACTAACTCATATAGCGACACATCCGACGAGCCTAATCCAATAGAAGGCACGGCATCCAGTCGACTCTTGATTCCCATGCGGTGCGCATATTCGGCTACACGTTCGGGGGTTACCCGGTCAGTTAACTGGGCTGTAATCGAGTTGACGGAACGAGCCAGCGCCCGACGCAACGTCATGTTGGAGTAGGTGTAATAACCCGTCGAGTTGCGGGGCTCCCAAACGTCTTCTTTACCCTCAGCATTAATGAATTCTTTCCGAAATGGCCGGTCCTGGATTCGGTCGCAGGGAGTTAAATTGACCAGTGTATCGTCGATAGCAGTTGTGTATACGAACGGCTTAAAAGTCGAACCTGGTTGCCTTTTTCCCTGCTTAACGTGATCGTATTTGAAGTAATCGTAATCAAGTCCGCCAACCCACGCCCGAACGTAACCCGTGTGCGGGTCCATTGCCACCATGCCCGACTGCAAAAAGTGTTTGTAGTATGCAATGGAGTCATAAGGCGTCATGCGGGTTGAATCATAACCCCGTTTACTGGTCCAGCTAAACACCCGCATTTTGTACTTCACATTCTTCATGTAATACATAATCGAGTCCGGATATAGGGGCAGAAAGCGCTTGCTGAGCGTTTTATAGCGTTCGGTTCGCTTGGCCACCGAGTCGATAAAGCCCGGCAATTCGTTACCATCTTCGTCGGTCCAGGGATTTCGGCCTCGCCAGTGATTATCGAATGTCCGCTGTAGCTGCTTCATTTTCTCACTCGTAGCATCTTCGGCGTATTTTTGCATCCGCGAGTCGACAGTCGTTACAATCCGTAGGCCGTCCGTGTAGAGGTCATAGCCATTCTCATCGCCCCATTTTTTTACGAAGTCCTGCACCACATTCTTCAGATAACTGGCTGGTCCTGAATAAGGGTTCTCGGGCGTGAATTCGGTAATCAATGGCAACTCACTGATGGAATCAGCCTGTACTTTGGTCAGAAATTTATACTTAGCCATCTGCCCTAATACTACATTCCGACGCTCTTTCGACCGTTTGGGGTTTCTGAGTGGGTTGTAGCTGGTCGTAGCTTTCTGCAGACCCACCAGTACGGCACCTTCCTGCACATTCAGGCTATCGGGCACTTTATCAAAAAAAGTTCGGGCAGCCGTTTTTAGGCCAAACGCATTGCTACCAAAATCAACGGTGTTGAAATAGTAGGTAATAATCTCATTCTTCGAAAAATTCCGCTCCAGTTTGAGCGCCATCAGCCATTCCTTCGACTTATAAATGACTTTCCGGATAAACGGAATTCGGGTCAAAATACCTGTATCGGTTTTTCGGCGGGTTTTAAAGAGGTTTTTGGCCAACTGTTGCGTGATAGTCGACCCCCCGCCTTCACGACCGAGGCTCAGCATAGCCCGGCCAATGGCGCGCGGATCGATACCACCATGTTCATAGAAACGAGCATCTTCGGTGGCAATCAGCGCTTCGATCAGCGGTTTTGGAATATTTTCGAACTTGATGGGGGTGCGGTTCTCAGCATAAAATTTACCGATCATCACCCCATCCTGCGAATAAATCTCTGACGACTGATTCAGTTTAGGATTTTTCAACTCTTCCACACTGGGCATAGCGCCCGTCAGGTAAAGGAAATTGTAGTTAAGGGTAAAAACGTAAATACCCAACGCCAGCATCCCATACAAGAATACTTTAATACCACCTTTCAGGTAAGGATAATACCAGGCTTCGGGGTCAATATACTGATGGACAAAGTCGCGCAGGCGATTGCGGTAGCTATGGTAGGCTTCAGACCAGGCACTCATGCGTTCTTCGCCGGCAATGCGTGCAGTCTGTCGGTAAATCTGTCGGCCAACTCCGCGCCTGACATTGCCTAATTGTTTCTGGCGTTGTCGGACACGTTGCCGGAACGCCCCAAAAGCATGCCGGACAGCGCGGAATCGCTCCCTATCTTGACTCATGTTTTAATTCTGATTGCTGTAGCCTGATTCCGGTCTGCCAAGTTGAACATCTCTGCCCCGCAGGACGCGTGTTGACGGACAAGGTTTCAGTTGACGGTACCGGTGTTTTCCCATTAATCCAGACCTGGATTAACGGCACCAAAGATAGCGGATTTTCAACTGAACTGACACACAAAAACCGGGCTGCACACGCAACCCGGCTCGTTTTGAAAAACTAAGTTCTTATTATGAAGGATAGGACTGGGCCTCTTCTGCTTCGATTTTTATTTTTTCTCGAACTTCAGCGCTACACCGTTCATGCAGTACCGCAGACCGGTAGGCTTAGGTCCATCCTCGAAAACGTGGCCCAGATGACCATCACAAACACTACAAACTACTTCCGTCCGTACCATGCCATAACTTTTGTCCGTAATGTCCCGAACAGCGGTTTTAGTAATTGGCGCATAGAAACTTGGCCATCCCGTACCCGATTCAAACTTGGTATCGGACGAGAACAGTGGGTTATGGCAGGCCGCGCAGTAGAATACGCCATGGCTATGTTCGTCAACCAGAGGACTAGTGCCCGCCCGTTCGGTACCGTGTTCACGAAGTACGGCGTACTGGTCCGGCGTTAGAATTTTCTTCCATTCGGCGTTCGTTTTTATTACACGTTTTGGCGGAGTGTCATCGGTTACAGGTTTAACCGCATCGATAGCCCGTTCCATCGGTTTAGGACGACTACTATTTATAAAGCCAAAGCTGACTAGCCAACAGGCGGCCAGTACGATAAGCATGGTGTATTTCATGGTTTTGTGCGTTGATAAGCGTTATTATAATAACACAGAAGTTACCGTTTTAGATTCGGTAAGCATAGGATAAATGGATAATGAACAATGAAAACGCCTAACCGTGCATTGTCTATCATTCATTGTTCATTATCGATTCGTTAAGCATCTACAGTTGTCATGGCCAGGAGCGTAGAAAGCGTTGGCGAAGGGCTACCACCTCGTTTCTCGATCGTAACAGCAAATGCATCAGCCTTATCAATCGGGCGATTCAGATGCTGCATACCGGCTGTTCCGGTAGTAGCGTCAAATACACCAGCATCAACTGGTTTTCCATCGACTAGCGACCAGAGTTGGTATTGCTTATCGGGTGGCAGGGCCGGAAGCGACCGTACGTCAATAGCGACCTGACGCGTGCGAGCGTTCCAGAAAACAAACATGTCCCCCGTTGGCGCTTTGTCATTTCCCCGAAGTTCCAGCATGCGGGTACCGGGCTGATGAAGCATCGCTAGCGTCTGATTGACTAGCCCTTGCCGGTCCTTTAACTGGCGGACCTCAGCCTGCATAGTGCTGTTTGTTTTCTGGAGCGATGCCAGCGACTGCTCGCTGGTTCGTAGTCTCGACAGCAGGAAGAACGAAAATAACAACAGCAAAAGGCCAACTGAAGCTGCTACTACCCAGGTTGTTCGATAGGTATAGGTACGCGTAGCTGGTGTATCGACAGGCATAGGTCGAACAACCGTCTGGATGGGAGCCGACTCAAACTCGAGTTGTTGGAGTAACTTATCTTTTACCGAGGCTGGCGGTTCAACACTATATGATAAGGCGTATTGCTCAAACGTATCGGCTAATTGATCAAGCTCTTGTTTAATTTCTGGATAAATAGACGACAGACACTGAACCTCACGCTGTTCCTGGTCACTTACTGTGCCCATTATGTAAGATTCCAGAATGCCTGATTCTATGTATTCCGTAACGTTCATGAATGAAAAAGTTGCTTTAATTCCTGCAACGCAGCGCGAATCCGGGTTTTCACTGTTCCCAGTGGCAGTTTCAATTCTTCAGCGGCTTCTTCGTGGGTATACCCCCCAAAATAGACTAAATCAATCAACTGCTTTCGGTCGGGCCGCAACTGATTAACCACATCCTGTATACCAATGTACTCAGGATTAGGCTGTTCGGTTTGATGCTGGCGATCAACTATATGTACGCTATCTTCGTCAGTTCGGATTGCACCAAAGGGTTGGGTTTTGCGGGCACGTAGTGCATCAATGGCTGTATTACGAGCAATATTGAGCATCCAGGTGAATAATCGGCCCTTACTGGCGTCATAAGCCGATAAGCTTCTCCAGATTTTAACGAAAATATCCTGTAGCAGATCCTGTGCCTGTTCCTCTTCCCGGACAATGCGCAGCACTACGCCGTAGAGAGCGGGAGAGTACTGATCATAAAGCCACTGAAAAGCCTGCTGATCACGTCGGGCAAGCTTTTCGAGCAGCACACTTTCTGAGACTAGAGTAGACTGACGTTTCACACAGGCAATGTTAAGCGAGTCAAATATATATAGAAATTCAAAAAACGTATAACATCAAACGTTAGGCCAAATAAAATCAGGTTCAGGCTCTCCGATTTACAGGTTAAATGACTAACATTTCAGATATGCCCAGTTTTGTTGATATAGGCTCTGAAATATATAGTTAGCAACCCAAAATCGGAAACCCTGAACCTGCAATTAATTTATGTTAATTGTTTATGGCCTATGGCTTTGGCGGTTTTGCTGAACTGCCAGTTGCAGTCGTGCTGGCTGAATTAGTCATGACCCGTTCCGTATTCGGATTACTTCCTGCTCCCGTCGGTGCGTTAGTTACGTTGTTGCTGTTATAATTGGTGGTATTACTATTGTTAATCGACGTACCATCACTGGCCGAACTTTCCTTATAGCGAGCATCCTGTACCGATGTATTTGTCGTACCCGACCGATTCATCCGATCGTTCTGATTCATCATTTTCTGGTTTTTCCGCATGGTTTTTTTCTGCTCACGTGACATTTTAGCGGGCGTGCTGTCTGGTGCGATGGCACCCTGCGGATAGCTTGTGGAAGTAACTGTACCAGTAGGCGTGGTAGGTGTTGTCTGCGCCCAGCTGGTTGTTGCAGCCAGCGCAATTCCTACGGTTAGAAGGCCAAAAGTTAGCTTGATTTTCATGACGTTGTGTATTAAAACATTCGAATTGATTTGTTCTGTTCTAACCGATTATGAACCGAAAAGTTTAGTAATTCGTGTGCATTGTTTGACTAAAGGCGGGTAGATTTGCGACCGATCAACAAACCATAGTTTGCTTGTATGCAATCGATTCTGCCACTTCCAACACAACCTGTTAAGCCGGGCACCAGTACCGGCCAACAATTTTGGGCCACTGAAAATGGTCATCTAATCGACTCTTACTCGCCCGTCGATGGCCAGTTAATTGCTCGTGTCTATGCCACCACTCGTGCTGATTATGATCGCGTTATCGAAACAGCTCAGGCCGCTTTCGCCGAGTGGCGGCTGGTTCCAGCACCACGCAGAGGTGAAATTGTCCGGCAGATGGGAGAACAATTCCGACACTACAAGCGGGAACTCGGCACTCTTGTCAGCTATGAGATGGGCAAATCCTTACAGGAAGGGCTGGGCGAAGTACAGGAAATCATCGACATCTGCGATTTTGCCGTTGGACAGTCACGCCAGCTCTATGGGCTATCAATGCAGTCCGAACGTCCTTCTCATCGGATGCTGGAGCAATGGCATCCGCTGGGGATAGTTGGCATTATTTCGGCCTTTAATTTTCCGGTAGCCGTTTGGTCCTGGAACGCCATGATTGCCTGGATATGCGGAGATGTATGCATCTGGAAACCCTCTGAAAAAACACCTTTAACGGCTCTGGCCTGCCAGCAGATCATTGGGGAGGTTCTGCGCAATAATAACGTACCCGAGGGCGTCTCGTGTCTGATAACGGGAGGTCGTGACACGGGCGAGTGGCTAGCCCGCGACCCGCGGGTGGCGCTTATTTCGGCTACGGGCAGTACGCGCATGGGCAAAGCCGTGGCCGAAACCGTAGCGGGTCGATTAGGAAAAAGTCTGCTTGAATTAGGTGGTAACAACGCCATCATTGTATCGGAATATGCCGATCTCGATTTGGCCATTCCGGCTATCGTGTTTGGCGCTGTCGGTACAGCCGGGCAACGTTGTACGACAACGCGCCGGATTATCGTGCAGGAAAGCATTTACGATGACGTTAAGGCTCGACTAAAAAATGCGTATGCCCAACTTCGAATTGGCAGTCCGTTAGACGAATCGTTTCATGTCGGACCACTCATTGATCAGGCAGCGGTTAATAGTTATTTATCAGCGGTAAATGAGATACAAAAAGCAGGGGGGCAATTTGTCGTTGAGCCGGGTGTACTGGAAGGACTTGGTTTCGAGTCGGGTTGTTACGTCCGACCCTGTATTGCCGAAGCCGAGAACGGGTGGCCGATCGTGCAGCAGGAAACCTTCGCCCCGATTCTTTATCTACTCAAGTATAACACGCTGGATAATGCTATTGGTCAACAGAACGCTGTTCCACAGGGCCTCTCATCGGCCATTTTCACGCTGAATTTGCGCGAAGCCGAACGATTCCTGTCAGTGGTGGGCTCAGATTGTGGTATTGCGAATGTCAATATTGGCACGTCGGGCGCTGAAATAGGCGGTGCATTTGGAGGTGAAAAAGAAACGGGCGGTGGCCGCGAATCTGGTTCCGATGCCTGGAAAGCCTATATGCGCCGACAAACGAACACCATCAACTATGGCACTACCATGCCTCTGGCGCAGGGGATTACATTTGAATTATAGGTGTATTTCCAACAGGATTAGCTGGAACATCGCATAAATAAAATAGCCTGTCTAACTGACAAGACGTAGTTAAACAGGCTATTTCACTTAGCACGCTACACTTATTGAACTTTTGCCAGCCACAACGAGGCATTCAGGTGCAACGCCGGGTGTGAAGTATAGCCTGACGGAGCATCACCCGACCAGCCATTGAATAAATTGTCGGCCGTATCGCCCGTACCATCGTCGGCCGGAGAGCTGTCGCCAACGAACACAACCCGACCACTGCCGTACGTTGATAGCAGCGCCATAACGTTCGTACTGCTACCGACGGTACCACTCATCCGCCAGAACAGTCCCTGCACGTTGGCATTATTAGTCGGGTATAACGTAGCCGTGGTGCCATCGTAAAACGCCAGTTTAGAGGCTGTTCCAGCGACGCCGTTCAACACTTTCTGCGCATTGGTATTTGTTCCAGTGTACACTTTAGTCGTCGGTTGCTCGCTGATGTCAACATAGTCCACCACAAAACCAAAAGGCTTGTTGTTGTTAATGCCGTTGTTCGACATCAGGTCATTCCAGACGCGGGGGGAATCATAGCCATCACCGTCCCGGTCCGAAGGTGTATAACCGTTCGGGTCAGTACCCGTTAGCGAGGGAGCTGTATGGTCAGCCACCATCATCAGCCCACCACCGTTAGCAATAAAATTCATAATGGCCGTTTTTTCAGTTGCCGTGAACAGTCGGTTCGGCTCAACGACGATGTAAACATCATAATTGCTCAAATCCTGCGGATTAGAACTATTACCATAGGTCAGCGAAGCTGTGTTAGGCAGCGTCTCTACAAAATTACCACGCTTAACTAATTCCACAGCCCAAGCCGAAACAGCACCTTTCCAGTAGGTTTCAGACGTTGACGACGTAATACCTGTGTATGAAGGCGTTGGGGTGCGCTGAGCCTTTGTTTCTACCGTGGTTCCGCCCGTATAAATGGGGACTGATTCTGTACCATCGGCATCAATCTGCCAGTCAGCGCTACCCGCATTCTCATACTTGCTGGCATCAAACAGGAATTTTTTACCAGTCGGCGTGCCACCACCAGCGTTATCATTAATGACAATATCATCAATATTGATTCGATTCGTACCACCCGATACTTTCCGGATTTCCACCCGCGCCGTTCCTGACAGCGTCAGCGTAAATGTCTGGGTTTGCAGGGTCGATGTGGTGGTTATATTGGAGCCTGACTGTGTCCAGGTGCTACCGCCGTTAATCGAATACCACAGTCCCCACTGACTTGACGTGTCGCCCCCGTAGGTGCCATGTTTGACAGTAACAGTGCTGATGCCGGTAGTCACATCGAACAGCATGGTAATCTTACCTGTATTTCGCACTCGGGCCGACCACGATCCAGCTTTCAAATCACCGCTTAAATTGCCAATGACTGCATCGTATAAATTCCACGATTTGCTTTGCAGCGTCACATTATCGCCACTGGATGAACCTGTTGGTGACACATCGTAAGCAGTTTTAGGGCTCGTTGAGCCTACTTCAAATCCTTCTGACAAGGATATAGCCTGTAGTCGGGCGGAATGCGTCGATGACGACCTCTCGCCAGTAGGGGCTAACTCAATGCTTGTGTGGCAGCCAATCAGCAGCGCACCGCTCAGTAAACCAAGCACATACGTTTTCTTCAAATCAGGTAGTCGAATCATATAGGAGAAGTTTGGGTAAGAAATGAATTCGCGTAAAGATTATTTACATAATAGGTATTTACCCTATCGTTTTGTTACTAATATACGGATAAACACTAAGACAATTTTACTCAATCTGAATATTTCACACTTAGTTCATATACGACTCTGATCTGTATTATTTGAATAATATGTTTTTATAAACGCTATTAGGCTAATCCGTTCAATCTAAAGCCCTTCGGCATCACCATAAGCACCGTTTTACTCTCTTTCGACAACTTTTCGCATTCTCCACAGTTATAGTAGAGTAAACAAACTCTCAACGAAACTATGGAAACGCAGCAACGATTGCAGGGCAAGAAAGTAGCGATTCTGCTGACTGATGGATTTGAACAGGTCGAAATGACCGAACCCCGTAAAGCATTACAGGAAGCGGGCGCAACCACCCAATTAATTGCACCAAAAGGTGGTGAAGTAAAAGGCTGGGACGAAACCGATTGGGGCGATACCTTCCCGGTCGATTTACCCCTTGCCGGAGCTGACCCTAACCAGTATGATGCGCTGCTCCTACCTGGTGGGGTTATGAATCCCGATAAACTCCGCACCGATCCTAAAGCAGTGCAGTTTGTCCGGCACTTCTTCGAGAATCATAAGCCGGTTGCCGCCATCTGCCACGCTCCAATTATGCTGATCGAGGCCGATGTAGTCAGAGGTCGGAAGCTTACCTCCTACCCGTCTATCCAAACCGACCTTAAAAACGCTGGTGCTAATTGGGTCGACGAAGAGGTAGTTACCGACCAGGGATTAGTTACCAGTCGCAAACCCGATGATATTCCGGCCTTTAATCGAAAAATGATCGAAGAAATCCGGGAAGGTAAACATGAGCGCCAACACGCATAAGCCAGATTATAGAACGCGGATTTTTATGACTTTTAAGATTTTAAATGATCATAAGGAATCATAGCCGCTCCGGCGGCCCGGCATCATAAAAATCCGCGTTCTATAATATTTTGACCAATCTAATAAGTCCAAAATAACAACCGTATATTTATAGATAAATCATGTCTATATCCATGCGGTTCTTTTTTATATATCTACTTCTTAACATTAGTTTCCTACCACTACCAGCCCTTTCTCAGTCTTTTACCTCATCGAACCTGCCTATTGTTATTATCAACACCAACGGCCAGGCAATCCTTGATGAGCCGAAAATTGTAGCCTCTTTGCGCATTATCGACAATGGCATTGGTAAACAAAACAACCTGACTGATTCGCCTACGTTTACGAGTAAAATAGGCATTGAAATGCGGGGAGCCACATCGCAGCAGTTGTTTCCTAAAAAGCCCTATGGTTTTGAACTGCGCGATTCATCGGGCACCAATTCGGTTAATGCCTCTATCCTCGGCATGCCATCCGAATCAGACTGGGTCCTTAACGCCACGTATAACGACAAAACGCTTATCAGGGAAACGCTTATCTACGATTTAAACCGGCAGATGAGCAGGTATTATACTCCTCGTTATCGGTATTGCGAAGTAATGCTCAACGGTGCTTATCAGGGGCTTTACATTCTATTTGAGAAAATTAAGCGTGACAAAAACCGCGTCGATGTCAGTAGCATCAAGAAAACGGATGTATCGGGCGATGTACTAACCGGCGGTTATATTTTCAAGATTGACAAAATGGAAGGGTCGACCTCGCGGCAATGGAACTCGCCCTATAAAACTAATGGGAGAGTAATTCCCATTCAGATCGATCGACCAAAGCCGGAAGATCTGGCTGAGGAGCAATTTCAGTATGCCAAGCAGTTTATTACTGATTTCGAGAATACGCTCCTTAGCGCTCAGTATCAGGATTCTACGGCAGGTTATCGAAAATACATTAACGAGGACTCCTTTATTGATTACCTCCTATTGACCGAAGTCTGTAAGAATCCGGATGGGTATCGACTTAGCACGTTTTTCTATAAAGATCGAGCCAGCAAAGGAGGAAAATTGATAATGGGTCCTATCTGGGACTATAATCTGGCCTTTGGAAATATCAATTACTGCCCGGGTGGTGATTACAAGAATTGGAGTTTCGATTTTACCCGCATCTGTCCGCAGGACGAATTTCAAATGCCGTTCTGGTGGGATCGGCTGCTAAGTGATCGCCGGTTTGCCAACAACGTGCGGCTTAAATATCAGCGCCTACGCCAAAGTGTCTTGAAAACAGAGCGGATTCACGCTTATATAGATTCAGCATCTAACGTACTGACTGAAGCGCGCATCCGTAATTTCCAGCGATGGCCGGTTATCGGCGTATTCGTCTGGCCGAATAATTACGTTGGTCAGACGTATCAATCAGAAATCGATTACCTGAAAACCTGGGTAAAGAACCGGCTGGAATGGATGGATACGGCGATTTTACCGTTTGGTTCCCAAATACTAGCTACCGAGCCCACTGATAATTTCGAACTGATAATCAGCCCAAACCCCTCATCAGGTGATATTACATTACGCTATCAGCTTCGGCAACGCGCCGACGTTAAGATAACAATCACCGATCCTTCCGGGCGCGTCGTCAATACGAACAATTGGCTTAATCAACCCACAGGAGAGCATCAGGAAGTATTACCTACCCGTTCGTTGCCCACCGAGCCAGGTATTTATTTTTTGCAACTAGATATTAATGGGCAGTTGACTAATCGAAAGGTCTTGCGATTTTGATGAGATAATGGCTCTGCGCTTAGACATATAAAAACTGCTTCATTTTTCGCACAAAAAATTGCGTATTTTTGTGCGAAACTCTTGATTAACATGGCATCCAATATCGATCTTGATTCGGCTAAGCTATCTCAGATAATGGCGATAAAGCCATTTAAAAGTAAAAAAGAAGCTGTTAACGAAGCGCTGGGCAATTACTTGAATTATTTGTTGATGCAACAAGCACTTAGCTTGAAAGGCTCTAAAATTTGGGAAGGAAATTTGGAGCAAATGCGTCAGGATTAATGGAGCCCGCCATTTTTGACACAACAGTATGGGTCGATTTTATCAACGGAACGGAAAACCGGCAGACTCAACTTCTTGATGACACTATCCGATTTCAACCGTCCTTTGTTTTGCTAACACCCACAGTCCTACAGGAAATCTTACAGGGCCTTCGATCGGAAGCAGATTTCAAACGGACTCAAACTATATTGGCTGCCTTTCCCATATTAGCTCCCGACTGGCATACTATCTCCATTGAAGCAGCACGACTGTATTTTGAGTTGCGCAAAAAAGGAGTGACTATTCGCAAAAGCACCGATTGCCTGATTGCTCAGGTTGCTTTACGTACTAACACTTTGTTAGTTCATAATGACGTTGATTTCGATCAGATTAGCCGCCACACAAGTTTGCGAACATTTCGCTGAATGAAACATCCTGTATCATCTGTCGCCTAAAGTAATTTTATCTTTACCGGCTCGTAGCCAATTTTGTCCGATTTTATGAAAGTAGCCGGATTTACCTTCATTCGTAATGCCATTAAATTCGATTACCCGATTATAGAAGCTATTACATCGGTACTACCGCTCTGCGATGAGTTTGTTGTCGCCGTAGGCGATTCTGACGATGATACACTGGGGTTGATTGAGGCTATACCATCGGACAAAATCCGGATTATTCGTACGACCTGGGATGATAATGCTAAAGCTGGCGGACGCGTGCTTGCCTTAGAAACCAATAAAGCGCTTGCGGCCGTTTCGCCGGATGCCGATTGGGCATTCTATATTCAGGGCGACGAAGTGCTGCACGAGCAATATCTTCCGGTGATTAAGCAGGCCATGCAGCAATACCTAGCTGATCCGGCGGTTGAAGGGCTCTTATTCAGATACTTACACTTTTATGGTTCCTACAGCTACGTAGCTGACTCTCGACGGTGGTATCGGCGCGAAATTCGGGTTATTCGAAATACGGGCAATATTCTATCCTACAAGGATGCCCAGGGATTCCGGACGCGCGATAATCAGAAGCTGAAGGTAAAACTGATTGATGCGTATATCTACCATTACGGCTGGGTAAAGCCGCTCGAAACGCAGAAAAAGCGACTGCGCAACGCCAATCATTTCTGGAACACCAGCGAAACCATTGCCAAAGCCGATGCCAGCGTCGATGTATTTGATTACAGTCAGATCGATTCGCTGGCTCCGTTCACGGGCACTCATCCCTCCGTTATGCAGCCCCGCGTTGACCGACTTAACTGGCCGTTTACGTTCGATACCAGCCAAAAACGCTATACTCCCCGAATCCGCCTGCTAACCTTCATCGAAAAGTTAACCGGCTGGCGAATTGGGGAGTATAAGAATTATAAATTGTGATGGGCGTGGGGTAAGGGCAGAGGGTTGCTAATTACCCGCGCCCTACCCTACTATACATCACACAAAACCACTGCTTCTTTCAGGCTGGTAAGCGGGTCGCGTTTGGGAATAAACTCCTGAGCAACGAAGCCTTTATAACCGGTATCGACAATAGCTTTCATAATAGCCGGATAATAAAGCTCCTGCGTTTCGTCGATCTCATTCCGGCCAGGGTTACCACCTGTGTGATAATGTCCAAAATACTGATAATCCCGACGAATAGTACGGATGATATCGCCCTCCATAATCTGCATGTGGTAGATATCATACAGCAGTTTGAAGTTCTCGGAACCCAACTTCTTACAAAGTTCAACGCCCCACGCGCTATGGTCGCACATATAATCTTTATGGTCGACTTTACTGTTGAGCAATTCCATAATCATTGTAATACCGTACTTTTCGGCACTGGGCATCAGGCGTTTCAGGCCCGTTACGCAGTTATCCATTCCTTCGGCATCGCTTCTACCTCGGCGATTCCCTGAAAAGCAGATAACTGACGTTAAGCCTGCTTCTTTCAGTTTCGGGAAAATGGCTTCATAACTGGCTACCAGTTCGTCGTGGAATTTAGGATCGTTGAAACCATCAGGAATCCCTTTTCCAGCGCCTTGAGGCATGGAGCAGGTTAACCCGTATTTTTTGAGGGTCGGCCATTCAGCAGGGCCAGTCAGATCGATCCCTTTGATGCCCATGTCAGCGGCAGCTTTACAGAGATCATCAAGCGAAATTTTGCTGTAACACCAACGGCAAACCGCGTGGTTGATGCGCCCCTTCAGGGCCAGCGTTGGTTCTGTTGGTTCGGGTTGCATAGAGCGAGCAAACGAGTCAGTCAGCACAGGCAAGGTTAGGGCGGTGCTGGTTAAGGTTTTAAGGACTGTTCGGCGGATCATGTTAAAAGAGCGAAAGAGTGAATGAGCGAAAGAGTGAAATATTTCGCGCCAGCTTTTTCGTTCTTTCGCTCATTCACTCTTTCGCTCTTTAAATTATAGTTCGCGAATCCGGATGTTGCGGAACCAAACTTTGTTACCATGGTCCTGTAAAGCAATGTGGCCGGATGCATACTTCCCAAAGCCTTCCCACCCCTTAAATTTACTCTCAGAAACCATTTTATCCCACTCCGGACCGCTGGTTGGGTACTCTGCCGTTTTTTTACCGTTTAGGTATTGTTCGGCTTTTCCATTGTTAATTACCAGCCGGGCTTTGTTCCACTCACCAGCAGGCTTGGCCGCATTGAGCGTGACAGGCTTCTGCAAATCATAAAGCGAGCCCGCCGTCCGGTTATTATCGCGCCCCTGTTTGGCGTCTGGGTGGCGCTCATTGTCGAGCACCTGCATTTCCGGGCCAGTCTGATAGGTAGCCTTAAATTTTGGGTCTTCGTGGACGTGGTAAATAATACCGCTATTACCGCCCTCAGCAATTTTCCACTCGATTTCCAGTTCGAAATTACCGTACTCTTTATCAGTCACCAGATCACCGGCTCCACCGGCTGTCAAATGGATGGCTCCATCATCGATTGTCCACTTATCCGAAACGGGTTGGCCTTCCTTTAAATAAATATGCCAGCCCTTAAGTGTTTTCCCATCAAAGAGATTTTCCCATTTTCCTTTGTCTACCGACATAGTCGGCATAGAACTTGCTACGGGAGGGTGAATAGCGGCACTAACCGGATTGTGATTGAGTGTCAGCGCAAAAGCCAGGCATAAGCCAGCCGAAGAACGCAGATAGGTCATAGTTGAGAATCGTTTGGATTTTGTCGGGACAATAGTACTAAAAAAAAACACACCCCAGACAGCTATGAAATATTTACGCCATTAGTTAATTTGACACAATTTTAGCAAAGAAAAATCTGTTGGATTAGTGCGGCTAAGACCCAGGTTGCACAACAAATACTATGGAAGCGACAACATTAGTACCTGCCGAAAAACAACGTTATCAGAAACATCTGAATTTACCTGAAATCGGAACTAAAGGTCAATTACGGCTCAAAAACGCTCGCGTATTAGTAGTCGGTGCGGGGGGGCTGGGTTGCCCGGTTCTTCTTTATCTGACGGCTGCCGGTGTGGGCACCATCGGCGTCATCGACCCAGATGTTGTTGATCTGAGTAATCTGCAACGCCAGGTGTTGTATACCACCGACGAGGTTGGGAAACCTAAAGCCAAAATTGCCGTTAGCCACCTTAATCGGCTGAATCCCGACATTACGTTTGATACCTATGCGATGGCATTGGAAATCAGTAATGCCCGCGCCATTATTGAATCGTATGATATTGTGGTCGACTGCACAGATAATTTCAAAGTACGGTATCTGGTTAATGACGTATGCGTTAGTCAGGGGAAACCCTTTGTTTACGGTGCAATCCATCGTTTCGAAGGTCAGGTTGCCGTTCTAAACGCTCCTCTCAGCACTGGTCAGCGCGGACCTACCTACCGCTGCCTATTTCCGGAATATCCAAACGAAATTGAAATCCCAAACTGCGATGTTACGGGCGTTCTAGGCGTATTGCCGGGTGTAATCGGCACATACCAGGCTAGTGAAGTGATTAAACTCATCACTGGCATCGGCGAACCGTTGACGGAGCATCTGCTAATGATTGATGTATTGTCGATGAACCAGCAGAAAATTAAAACCAAACGTCGAGCTGATGCTGATGAACTAGCCCGTCAGGGTTTAGTAGCAGCGGGTATTCGTCCGACGCCGGGTTCGCTGGGGCCACAGAAAATGTCGGTACAGGAACTGTCGCAACGGATGGCCCTAGGCGAGTCTATTTTCCTACTGGACGTCCGCGAACGACCTGAGTTTGACCTTTGCCATCTGGATGGCGCTACGCTGATTCCGGTCGGCATGATTCCGAATAACCGGAAGCGTATTCCTACTGACCGGCCCGTTGTGGTTTACTGCCATCACGGCATCCGTTCGGCTAACGTAGCGCAATATCTTTATGCGCAGGATGGCTTAACTAATTTGTATAATCTTGACGGCGGCATCAACGCCTGGGCGCGCGATATTGAGCCCGAAATGGCGGTGTATTAACTGGTTAAACATTCCGCAAAACAGAATAGCCAATCACTAGAAAGTTTAGTCTCTTTAGAAGCTGTTGGCATCCATTTGATTGAAACTCCGTTACTTTGCAACGGAGTTTTTTTATATATGGTAACCTCACCGTTGCCTTCTATTCGGTATGAATCTCAAAAATATCCTCAAATACCTGATTTCACTGGCCATTGCTGGCGGTCTGCTTTGGTTTACCTTCCAGCAAAGTCATCTGGACGGTGCTGACTTATGGCAGAAAATCAGTGCTGCCGATTATCGCTGGGTACTATTATCGGCAGTTTTAACATTCGTAGCCCACTGGAGCCGGGCAGAACGCTGGCGTATCTTACTGGAGCCAGTCGTTCCTCAACGTCCTACCTCTCTCGAAGCTACGGTTAGCGTATTAACGGGTTATCTGGCTAATTTGGCGCTACCCCGTGCGGGTGAAGTGGCTCGTTGCGGCACCCTTTACCGGTTGTCAGGCGTACCGGTTAACGTCAGTTTTGGTACGGTTGTGGCCGAGCGTCTGTTTGATCTATTAATGCTGGTAATACTATTAGGGATTACGTTCGTGCTGGAATTTGACCGCTTAAGCCAGTTTTTCATGGAGTTTTTGGGCGGCAAATTACCCAAAGGTTCCAGTGGTTCTGGGATTCTCATCTTAGTGGTAGCTGTAGTACTTGGGCTGGCTTTACTCGGTTGGTTCTTGTTCAATCGATACCGGGAAGCGCTAGGTCGGCATCCGCTCTATCAGAAAATTCACGGCTTCGCAAAGGGACTGCTGGACGGCTTACTAAGCGTCCGTAAACTACGTCGGCCGGGCGCATTTATTTTCCATACGCTGCTTATCTGGACGCTGTATTACCTGATGTCATACACGCTGTTTTTCGCGCTCCCCGCTACTGAAAACCTTGGTGCGCTAGCAGGCCTGACAATCTTAGTCGTCGGAACACTCGGTATGGCCGCACCTACACCCGGTGGTATTGGCTCGTTCCATTTGTTGGTTGGACAAGTCGCTTTACTTTACGGGTTAACGAGTCAGGACGGTCAGATTCTGGCGACGTTCATCCACGGCGTATCGACCATCATGATTATTATTTTGGGAATATTAGCTCTATTAGTGGTCCTATTTCGGCGCAACAAAACGACCAATATATCCGACGTACTTGACGACCCGAAAGCAATCCGGCTTGAGCAGTAATTATGTTTTTGAATGACTGAATCCAAAATCCTTACGCGTGAACAGGCTGTCCAGCAAGCCGACCGCTGGCGAGCTGATGGTCAGCAAATTGTGTTTACGAACGGCTGTTTCGACATTGTTCACTTAGGCCACATTGACTACCTAGAGAAAGCCCACCATTTGGGTGACCGGCTAATCTTAGGACTCAACACTGACGCGTCAGTTAGCTGCGTGAAAGGCCCTCTACGTCCCGTTGTGAACGAGTACGCCCGTGCCCGGTTGATGGCTGCCCTCGAATTCGTTGATGCGGTTACGCTGTTTGGCGAACCGACTCCCCTTGAACTCATCGAAGCCGTTCGTCCTGATATTCTCGTAAAAGGCAATGATTACACTGTAGCGACCATTGTCGGGGCTGATTTTGTCCTGGCTCGCGGTGGGCGGGTCGAAACAATAGCACTTGTGTCCGGCTACTCGACCACCACGCTTATCGAACGGATTAAGCAGAGTTATTAATTCATAATTAGCCTAAACCTACCCTTACTTAACCTATGCGCAAACTTTACTGGTTAACCTTTACACTGCTTTTCAACTCCATCGCTCAAGCGCAATCACCAGCGAATCCTAATGGTTTAAAACTCTGGTTTATGCATCCGGCTGCCAGTTGGAATGAAGCCTTGCCGGTGGGCAACGGTCGGTTAGGTGCTATGGTTTTTGGAGGAGCGCAAACGGAGCGAATTCAACTTAACGAATCGTCAGTCTGGACGGGTAAACCGGCCGATTTTGTCAATCCCGGTGCCAAGGCCGCCCTACCCGAAGTGCGCCAATTACTCTTTGCTGGTAAATATGCCCAGGCGCAGGAACTAGCACAGGCAAAGTTAATGGGCGACAAAACCGGTTACAGCACCTACCAAACTTTAGGGGATATACAACTCGATTTTGGAGCGAAAACCGGTGATGTTTCAGATTATCGTCGGGAATTAGACCTGGAAACGGCCATCGCCAAAGTGACGTACCGGGCTAATCGCGTTCAGTTTACGCGCGAAATCTTTTCCAGCGCGCCCGACCAGGCCTTAGTCGTTCGATTAACCGCCGATAAACCCGGCTCGCTTTCCTTTAATCTCAAGCTAACTCGACCCGGCAGCAAAGCAAAACTAGTATTATCGAACGATGAAGTGTTGATGAGTGAACACGTTGGTGGTGACACCGGTGTTCGAATGATAGCGCGGGTGAAGGTACTTAACGACGGCGGTTCAGTGCGGGCATCCGACGACAGCTTTACCATCGACAAAGCCAACACAGTAACTATACTGCTTACTGCAGCTACGGACTACTGGGGCACCGATCCATCCGTTACCACACAAAATCAATTAACCGCCCTCAGCAAACGCAGCTTCGACCAAATTCGGGCTAACCATATAGCTGATTACCAGCGTTACTTCAAACGAGTCGATTTAGATCTAGGCCAAACAGACGCGGTTTATTATCCCACCGACGCCCGACTGGCGGCTATGCAGCAAGGCGCTACTGATCCGCAGTTAATTCAATTATATTACCAATTTGGCAGGTATTTACTCATCAGCAGTTCGCGACCGGGCGGATTACCAGCTAACCTGCAAGGCATCTGGGCCGATGGCATGACTCCGCCCTGGAGCGCTGATTATCACATTAATATTAACATCCAGATGAATTATTGGCTCAGTGAGTTAACTAATTTATCGGAGTTACATATGCCGTTTCTGGCGTTTCTGGGTGCTTTGCAGGAGGACGCCCGAAAGACCGCTCGGGATATGTACGGCCTGACCGGAACAGTAGCCCATTTCACAACCGATCCCTGGCATTTTACCGAACCTTACGGCAAAACGCAGTGGGCCATGTGGCCAATGGGGATGGCCTGGAGCGTACAACATGCCTGGGAGCATTATCTGTTTACGGAAGACAAAACGTACCTGCGAGATATCGGCTATCCGCTTATGAGAGAAGCCGCCGAATTCTGCGTTGGTTGGCTAGTGAAGAATCCTGCGACCGGCCAGTTAGTGTCGGGGCCTTCCATTTCGCCGGAAAACACGTTTAAGACCAAAAACGGCGACGTAGCAACGGTGGTTATGGGCCCTACGATGGACCACATGATTATCCGGGATTTGCTCAGCAATACCATCGAAGCAAGCCAAATCCTGAACCTGGATGCTCCTTTGCGAAAGCGAATGTCGGACGCACTAACCCGCTTAGCTCCTACCCGCATCGGCAGCGACGGCCGGATTATGGAATGGACCGAGGAATTTGAGGAACCCGAACCCGGCCATCGGCATATTTCGCATCTGTTTGGACTGCACCCTGGTCGGCAGATAACTAAGCAGAAAAACCCTGAACTGCTCGCAGCTGCTCGCAAAACACTCGATTACCGACTATCGCATGGGGGCGGACATACGGGTTGGAGCCGTGCCTGGATTATTAATTTTCTGGCTCGTTTACAAGATGGTAATGCCGCTCACGATAACCTGTTGGCACTACTGCGTAAATCAACATTACCAAACCTATTCGATAATCACCCGCCTTTTCAAATCGACGGTAATTTTGGCGCAACGGCTGGCATTACCGAAATGCTATTGCAAAGTCACGCGGGTGAAATTCAACTACTACCCGCTCTACCGACCGCCTGGCCAACCGGGCATATCAACGGTATTTGTGCACGGGGTGGTTTCGTGATTTCGATGAGTTGGGAAGCCGGAAAACTTAAGCAGGCAACCATCCTATCGAATCTGGGCAATACCTGCCAAATTCGATACGGCGACCGGGTTATCAGCCTGCAAACTCAGAAAGGGCAGACATATACGCTGGATGACGCTTTGCAGCAACGGTAATTAAGGTTTGTGGTGTCGGTTTTAAGAAACTGACACCACAAAATGACTCAAGCAAAATAAGATGCATAATCGTGGGCGAAGTCAGCAAAGTTTCGCGCTGGCTTGCCCGTGACTTCCTGAATATCCGAGGTCACGGCTGAGGCTTCATTCCGACTGTAGTGGGCATAGTCTTCGATCAATCCATCTGCCTGCCAAGCCGGGAAACCTACCTCTAACAAAGCAGCCCGCATAGCCTCCGGCGACACATCTACAAACGTAATACGCTGTGTCAAAGCCGCTGACAATTCATTGGCCATTTCATAGTGCGTCAGTGCCTCCGGACCGGTAAGGGTATAGATTTTCTCCTCATGCCCCTTCTCAGTCAGGGCAGTAGCTGCTACTGCCGCAATATCTCGAATATCTATAGTACTGATTTTCGCTTGGCCGACGGCCGCAAAAAACTTTCCATCCTTAGCAATAGACGCCTGGAAACCAAGTAAACCCTGCATGAATAAATTAGGGCGTAGAAACGTAAACGCCATCTCCGATTCACGAATCGCCTGCTCAACCGCAGCGTGGTAGCGTAGGAATCGTACAGGTGAGTTCAGCTCAGCCGCGAACTGCGACAGTTTAACAATATGACGCACACCGGCTCGCTGTGCTTCGGCCACGAAAGTTAACTGCTGATGCTCGGCCTGTTCCGACGAATTCGTCAGTAGAAAAGCTCGTTCGATTCCAATCAGCGCCTGAGCAAGCGTCGACTTATCATTAAAATCTCCCATTACGACCTGAACACCGGCAAGCTTGTTAAGTTGTTCAGCATCTTTTGGCGACCGAACCATAATCCGAAACGATATTCCTTGTTCCGACAGCAGACGGGTTAGCTCGTTGCCGACGCTTCCAGTAGCTCCCGTAATGAGGATCGTAGGTGTTGTCAATGAGCCAGCTTCAATGGACGACTGAGCAGCGGTTTCTGGTGATGTATTCATAGCTTTGACAAGTTGAACTATTAATTATGAAATCAGTAAAACGCTCTGATTTGCGTTCTGACAGGACAAAGGTCTAGCGGTAGTACCGCCTAAACTTGTAAGAAAACGAAAATGACTTCCCCCACCAACAGCCAACTTATCGAAGCTGATGACCGATTAGCTACTGTATTCAGTCACTTTTATTGCGTCCAGCATGACAGACAGGCAGCACCCGTACAGCAGCAATTGATGCCCAATTATGAGATGTTACTGGTATTCAATTTTGGCCCTGCTATAATGGGATCATTCGGTGATAGCGAGCACATCATCGAGCAAACGGCGGTTATTGGGCCTTTGCAGAAAACCCTGACGTACACCGTGCCGCCGGGGGCCGATTTTATTGTTGTTAATTTTACGCTCAATGGATTTTATCGACTGCTGGGCGTTTCGATGCAGCAACTTAACCCGGCGAGTGTACACGATCCCGACGTACTACTTAATAAATCCTGCTTCAGTGAATTGTGGACGCAGATGGTCCATCTAGCCAGTTTAAAAGAGCGATTGAAGTTAATCTGCGATTACGCACGAAAGTTCGTAACACCTTTAGATTCACCATCAGTAGCCTTGTTAGACAGTGTTCCTTACTTCCGTCATTTGGCTGTCGATCCGGTAAAAATGCTGGCGCAGACCCACCATGTTTCGACCCGGAGTGTTCAATTGCATTTTCAAACCTATCTGGGTTATTCAGCAAAAGAGCTTGGCCGATTTTTACGTTTTAAGAAGATACTCAACTTCCTGTATCGGCAACCTACTCAACCCGTCGATTGGCCGGAGTTGGTGCTTACGTTTGGCTATTACGACCATAGCCATTTGAGCAAAGATTTCCGGTATTTTTTGGGAACCACTCCCCGCCAGTTCGTCAAACAATTGGCCCAGGGCCAAGTATGTATCAGTAAATCCGGGAAGTTTTATTGATACTTACAATCGTCGCCTTGGCTTCCGTTTCCACTTATCCTTATGGCAAAAACATCGTTACCTAATTTGCTGGCCCGCGTTGGACTCGACTGGTTTATTCTGGCTTTGCTAGCTATGATCGGCCTGGCTAAACTCTGGCCTGAACCTGGCATTCAGGAAGGTTTGTTTACGGTATCATCACTGGCTACGTACGGCGTTTCGCTTATTTTCTTCTTTTACGGACTCAAGCTAAATTTCAGTCAATTACGGGAGGGACTTCGCAATTATCGGCTGCATCTGCTTATTCACCTGACTACGTTTGTTTTGTTTCCAGCAGTAGTACTAACAGCTCGTTCGCTGCTAATAACGTCCGATACCGAACTACTCTGGTTAGGCATTTTCTATGTAGCTGCCCTACCCTCAACGGTTTCATCGTCTGTTGTGATGGTGTCCATTGCCGGCGGCAATATCCCGGCGGCTATCTTCAACGCCAGCATTTCCAGCCTTATTGGTGTGTTTATTACTCCGTTGTGGATGAGTTTTTTATTAGCCAGTACTAACGGAAGCTACGATCTAACGGGGGTAATCGGTAAGCTGACTATTCAGGTTATTCTACCGGTTATTTTAGGGTTGCTACTTAACCAGCGATTAGGCTGGTTTGCAGCTAAGTTTAAATCAGGGCTACGCTATTTCGACCAGATTACCATTCTGTTAATTGTCTATACCGCTTTCTGCGAATCATTCACGCGCCATTCGTTCGAGGCTATTTCAGGTGGTGATCTATTATGGCTGGCGGCACTAATGCTGGGGCTGTTTTTTCTGATGTTCGGCTTAATTACCGCATTTAGCCAGTTATTGGGTTTCAGTCGGGAAGATCGCATTACGGCACTGTTCTGTGGTTCTAAGAAATCGTTGATTCAGGGCAGTGTGATGGCAAATGTGCTGTTTCCAGGTAGTACGGCGGGCGTAGCGTTGCTGCCGATTATGATCTACCATGCCCTCCAACTCATTGTCGCCAGCATTATTGCGCAGGCTATGGCTCGTCGGCAACAGGAAAATTCCAGGGTCATTCAGTCATAGTTTAAGCCAGTTTAACTCCTCAAAAACGGCATTCAGGTAGATGCTCCCATCACCCGATTAAACGCAGACGGCGGGTTTGTCTCTAACGATCAGTTAACCATTTAGAACTTAAAAACACAACTTGATCATGAAAACGACAATCGCAGCCGCCCTTACTTTCTTCGCTCTCAGCACCGGTGTTACCTTCGCTCAACGTGGATACAACTCATCTTTTGATAACCGTCCTCCTCAATATGGTGGCACCCGTTTCGACCGTGACCAAGCTCAAGATGAGCTGAAAATTGATCGTATCGATGCCATCGTTGGTCTGTCGCGTAAGCAGGAAAAACAACTGCACAAAATCGAAGATAATTACGATCGTCTGACGGCCACCTCGCGTCTTACTCCCGACGGTTACCGTCAGCTTCAGCTCCGCAAACGCCAGGATATGCTGGCCGTGCTGACCTCCGCCCAACGCGACCGTTTGTTTGCGCAACAGCAATATGGTCCTCGCACGGCTCCGTTTGGTCGCCGGGGATAAGCATAATATAATTTATCTGACTCCTCAACTCGATTGGAATATCCGGTCGAGTTGAGGAGTTTTCCATGTTAGATCTTACTAGTTCGGCAATCAAACAGAGCGAACCCAATTGCTGTAGAAGCAGACTTTTTTCAAACCACCATAGTAAACAGGCCGTTGTCAGGAGAAAGCAAACCAAGCAACAACGTTATGCAATACCCTGAATTCATTCATCAGGCCAAGGATAAACTTGGCGTCGCGTCGGAAGAGGAAGTCCTCGACATCACCCGCGCATTTTTGCATACCCTGACCGAACATCTGGCGGGTAATGCGGCTGATAATCTGGGCGCTCAGTTGCCCGCGCCCCTGCTCGACATCATCCGGGAGATCAGCCCCGAAGAGCGGGACCAGGGCGAACGTTTCAAATTAACCGAGTTCTACGAACGCGTTGGCGATAAGTTAGGGGCCGATTCTGAAACCGCCGAACGGTATACAAAGCAGTTTATGCAGGTCTTCGGACAGATGGTTACGGAAGGTGAACTGCACAAACTCAAGGTCACCCTTTCGGACGATTATGCTCCGCTCTTCGAGGGTGTTCAAACTGTGCAGAATGCACCACTTTAATAGTATCGGGACAGCCTTGTAGCTGTCCCATTTTTATTGTGATTGAGTAGCCGATGCTATTCTTTTGTCATTAAATCCGGATTACTGATCGGTAATTCACTCTAAACTTCGAGCAAAGTTTTACTGATAAAAGTCAGGTATTAGCCAATTGATAATCAGCTGAGCTAACAAAAAACAATTTTGGCTAAGTCGTACTTTTGACGTCGTAGCGTAAATATGTACTGGAGCGCCAGTCCGATGGTACGCCAGACAACCGCGTTATATTTTTATCAAAAATTGTTAGTCCAACTATAGTCAATGCCCGCTCCTTTGCCGCTCACTACGCCCGAACAGGCCGTTTCTGCCATTCAATCGGGTAATCGAGTCTTTATTCATAGCGTTGCGCAAACGCCCCATACGCTTATCAACGCGATGCTCGCGCGGGCTGACGAGTTGAGAGATGTGGAGGTTTGTCATATTCATACCGAAGGACCGTTACCTTATTTGGAGAAGAAATACCAGGCCTCGTTTCGGCCAAATTCTTTCTTTATTGGAGCTAACATGCGGAAGCAATTAGCACAAGGCATCGGCGATTATGTTCCGGTTTTTCTGAGTGAAGTTCCGCTCCTGTTCCGGCGGAAAATTTTACCGATTGATGTAGCGCTGATTCAGGTTTCGCCACCTGATGCGCATGGCTATTGCTCGCTCGGCCCGTCGGTCGATGTATCATTGGCGGCCATTCAGTCGGCTAAATACGTGATTGCCCAGATTAACCCGCGCGTACCCCGCACTCACGGCGACGGGCTGATTCCAGCGGCTATGCTGCATGCAGCGGTTGAAGTCGATGAACCTATTTACGAAGTACTACCGGGTGAGATCAGTGCCGAAGACCGGAAAATCGGACAGTATGTCGCCAGTTTGGTCGATGACGGGGCCACGCTCCAATTGGGCATTGGCGGCATTCCGAATGCAACGCTGGCTGAGTTGATTCATCATAAGGGGCTTGGTATTCATACCGAAATGTTTTCAGATGGCGTCATTGATCTGGTGGAACGGGGTGTTATTACTGGCGAACACAAAACCGTGTTGCCGTACCGCATTGTGTCAGCGTTTGTGATGGGTAGTCAACGGGTGTATGATTTCATCGACGATAATCCAGGTGTGGCCATGAAGCAGGCTAGCTACACCAATGATACAGCCATCATACGTCGAAATCCGAAAGTGACGGCCATTAATTCAGCCATCGAAATCGATTTAACCGGTCAGGTTTGCGCTGATACTATTGGTACATATCAATATTCAGGCGTTGGTGGCCAAATGGATTTCGTTCGGGGAGCGTCTTTGTCGGAAGGTGGCAAACCAATTATTGCGCTCCCCTCTGTGACGGGCAAAGGACTGAGTAAAATCGTACCGTTCCTGAAAGAAGGAGCTGGCGTCACGACCACTCGTGCCCACGTTCATTACATCGTAACGGAATATGGGATTGCTGATTTATACGGTCAGAATCTCCGCCAGCGAGCTCGGGCGCTGATTAACATCGCTCATCCCGACCACCGCGAAGAACTGGAACGGCAGGCGTTTGAACGATTTGGGACTTTGCGTTAGTAACAAGCCAAAGGTTGAACGAAAGAGATCAAAAACTACCAGAAATGCGCTACTCGTAGTTATCTCGTCAATCAAGCTACAATATAATTATCCTATTTTATCTTTATTAATTTACAATTAAATCAGTAGCTTTCGGCCAACAAACGGAAGTGAGTCAGGTTGCTTACCTGATTCACTATTTATAATCCTAGACCGACGTTACGTTTATGAAAAAGGCCCTACTGCTGGCTTTGGCCAGTCTCCTTTGCTTCAGTTTTACTCCCCTTGAGAAAAAGGTCAGCGATCCTAAATACAAATACTATTATTTCTGTTTGTCGAAGGAAGTGCCATCGACTGCCGATAAGGCGGATAAACTCCAATTCATTTATACATCGATTCACGAAGTAAAAGGTAATGAGAACGACATACGCCGATTAACGAACCAGTTTACTGATTATATTAATGAAGAATCCAAGTCGGATAAACGTACATTCGCAAGCCACTTAAACTATTACCCGGATCGGGAGCAGGCCGAAACCCGATATAAAGAAATTCTGGATGAATACCAGCAAACGGAGAAGTACGATATCAAGTATCTCGACTTTCAATTTGAGTAAAACTTAATACGTATGCGCAGCCTAACGGTTCAAATTCCGCAGCCTTGTCACGAACGCTGGGACGATATGCAACCGACTGAGCGGGGTCGGTTTTGCGCCAGTTGCCAGAAAAAGGTAGTTGACTATACGGCCTTCTCCGATCAGGAATTAGTGCGTTTGCTGGCTAAAGCGCCCGAAACCAGTTGCGGACGCTTTCGTAATGAGCAACTAAATCGTCCTCTACTTCCATCCAATTCCAATACGTCTCCGATCTGGCAACATTGGCTTAGCCTGCTGACAATGGGCTTGTTCGGCTGGCAAACGGCTAAGGCGCAGCTGGCTCAGAGCAACCCGTCGCAGTCAGTTTCCATGCGACAAACGCCGGTGCTGACTGATTATGCTGTTACGCCATTACCCGCCCGACCTTCTTTAGGAACAGATGAAAACTGGACAATCAGCGGCCGGGTTATGCTTATGGATTCAAGCGGGAATGAATCGCCCCTTTCTAAGGCGTATGTCACAGTCATAATACCTTATAATGATCCGCTCGCTAAGCGACCAGAAAGAGGTTTACCCATGCAAACGGATAATATGGGTGCCTTTACGTTACAGTTTCCTATGCAAAGGCAGGCCATAGAGTTGACAATTTTGGTATCTGCTTCGAACGCTCGTCTCCATGAGAGAATAGTAGTCACCGCATCGCCATCAACCAAATCAATTCGTTTGAACGATATTATATTGCATCAACAGATAATGTCCCCCAGAAAAGACATTACCGGGGGCGGGTTAATGGTAATCCGAGAATCATCTCGATGGCAAAAACTTAAGCGAAAATTGTTCCGCTAATAAGACGAAAGAGGAGAATCTTACCCCTTTCATAGCTAATATGGGTATGCGGGATGTACAATTACTTCAGGCAATTTTCGAGGCAGCGCGGACGGGTCAGAAAGTTTCCACAAAGAATGTGCTTCAGGTAATGGATAAATCGGCCATCGCGAGTTGATTAATTGAAGTGGCGTCGGTTTCTCAAAACCGACGCCCCTTCAATTAATCATGGAATGCCGCGTACACGTTCAGCTTCTCAATATTCTTGTAGCTAATCGCGATGGATTCCAGCGGAGGTAGTTTACAGACATCCTGCTCTACAAAATAATGCGTCATGCCCGCCGTTTTCCGGGCGTCGAAAATGCGCTGAAAATCGATGGAACCGGTACCAACCGGCGCAAAGGCACGTTCAGCCGTTTTTTCCATGTCTTTGACGTGCCAGAGCGGGAACCGACCAGGGTGTTTTTTAAACAAAGCCACAGGGTCCTGATTCGCGAAGGTCGCCCAGTAGAGATCGAGTTCGAGTTTTACCAGGTTCTTATCGGTACCACTTACCAGGATGTCGTAGGGCAGTTTGCCATCCATTTCCTTAAACTCAAAATCGTGGTTATGGTAGCAGAACTGAATACCGGCCGCTTTGCAGACTTCCGCTGATTTGTTGAATAAGTCAGCAAATGCTTTGTAATCGTCCAGTTTTTTCCGTTCATCGGGAAACAGGTACGCACAGACCATGTATTTCTGCCCAACCGCAGCCGCGTCATCAACGGCTCGTTTCCAGTCGTTGGTAAGCGTTCCCTTTGCATTCGGCATCGTTTTGCCGGTAGTATAGTGACCGCTAGGCGTTGATAAACCCAGTCCTTTCAGAAAGGCTGCATAATCTTTTGGCGTTTTGCCAAAGAATTTACCGTCATTGTAACCGAACGATTCGACCTCTTTATACCCAATCTGAGCCACTTTTTTCAACGTTCCATCGGGATCTTTGCCCATTAGGTCACGCAATGTATAGAGCTGAAGGCCAACGTTTTTAGGCGAAGCAGCCAGCGCATCCAGTCGAGGCAACAAAGCGGCTGATGTAGCTAAAGCACCCAGCTTAAGAAACTGCTGGCGAGAAATTTTCTCCGTGTAATTCATTTGATTCTAGGTCGGTTTTATCCTTTGACAGGCGAAGTACCTGCTCGTTTAGTCGGTAAAGAAGAAGATTTGCCAGGTTTACTACTCTAGCAATCTACTGTCGTTATTACCCTACCATCCATTGCAGCGTTTCGGCATTACGCACCGCATTTCCACCCCCGTCGTTATTGAAATAAACAAATACATCTTTACCCATATTATCCCATTCCCGAATGCGCTCGGCCCACCAGTGCAAATCAGTATCGGAATAAGAGCCACCATATAAATGTTCAGTATCGGGGCCGTGCATCCGCACATACACAAAAGGAGCCGTAGCCCGCAAAATGCAGGGTAAATGCGCTCCACTCATGATGTAGTAAGCTGCCTGATGTTGTTCCAGTAGTCCAAAAATAGTTTCGTTCTGCCAGCTTGGATGTCGGAACTCCACTGCTACGCGCATCCATTGCGGCACCTGATCCAGAAAATACGCCAGTCGGTCGTAGTCATAATTGTGATTTGGGGCTAATTGCACCAGCAAAACGGCTCGCTTCTCACCTAGTTCGTGCCAGCAGGTTTTTATGCGCTCCATCCAGACTTCCGGCGCGTAGAGTTTTTTGGCGTGCGTCAAGCCTCTTGGGGCTTTTACGGTTAGTTGAAAATCACCGGGTAAGCGTTGTCGCCAACCGGCAAAAGTGGACGGCTTAGGCCAGCGGTAAAAACTGCTGTTGAGTTCAACCGTTTGAAACCGCTGTACATAATAGCTCAATCGATTATGAACGGGCGTCGGATACGGATACAGCACACCCTGCCAGTGATCATAACTCCAGCCCGAAGTGCCAATATGAATGCTCATGTTCTATATCCCTGACGAATAGCCATAAAAAAACCGGTATGATCTGGCGACCATACCGGTTTGAACCCTAAACAAATCAGACTGTTATTTCTTTTTCGAAGCAACTGTCGCTTTGTTAGCCTGCGATGTCCCCTGATAAGCAATCCGATAAAGGGCTCCGTTCAGATCATCGGTTATATACAAAGCGCCATCGGGTCCCTGGGCCAGACCGCAGGGCCGGTGCTGAACTGGCCCGGTTGGTTTGGCCAGATCGATACCTGAAAAGTTGTCAGCGAAGACTTCCCACGGTCCTGATGGTTTACCATTTTTGAACGGTACGAAACCGATTAGATACCCTTTATTGATGGGTTGATTCTGGCCATGAAATGCGATAAACGCGCCGTTTCGGTACCGCTCAGGAAATGCAGTTCCTGTGTAAAATACCAGTGCGTTCGGCCCCATGTGAGCCGGGAAAGCCGCTAGCGGACTGACCGTTTTCTCACCACCCGTTTTCTTCCCATCCCCACCGTACTCAGGCGCCAGAATTTTCTTTTTCTGAACCGGATCGTAATAAATATACGGCCATCCCGCATCGTCACCCTGATGCAGCTCATACATAGTTTCAGCCGGTAAAGCTGCGCTCTGCTGAGGGGTATAATACTGTGGGTAAAAATCATCGAACTTGCCCCGGCCGTGCTGCATTACAAACAGCGAATTCGTCTTCGTATTCCAGTCCAAGCCCACTACATTTTTCAGTCCTTTTGCAAAATGAACGCCATCGGCATATTTCTGATTGGGTACATTTGCCTTAAAGCGCCAGATACCGGCCGTATCTACGAGCGGACAAGGCATCAGGCCTTTGCCCGTTCCTGCCTCGCGACAGGCATCGTTATCAGAAGCTACGTTAACGTAGATATTATCCTGATTATCAACCGCAATTGATTTCGATTTGTCGCGTTCTTTTTCCCGCAAACCAGTTACCAGTGTTTCGGGCTGATCCGGATTGATTACCTCCTGATTATCATTCAGTTTATACCGATAAATGGCGCTATTGGACGATGTGTACAGATAGCCATTTTTAATAAGAATCCCTGTGCCAGGATAATCACCGAAGCCAGTTTGCTCATCGATCACGCCATCCTTATTAGTATCCCGTAAGCGGTAAATGCCTTTCCCATCTTTCAGTTTGGAGAGCTTTACATAAATATCTCCGGTTTTGGTGATGGCGATGTGCCGGGCCGCCCCTAAGTCCTGCGCGATAATGGTTGCCGAAAAACCAGCGGGAAGTTTTATATCGGGCGCTGGCGCGGCTTTCTTCAGGACTTGTGGTTTGATAGGATTCTTGCCAGGATTATGTTCGTCGGGACTGTTAACTGCCAGTACGGAAGCCATTACGCAGGTAAGGCCGAAAAGGGAAGTATGCATCATTGGGTTAAAATGGAGTACGTGTGTTTCAGATGGGGTTACCTTTCTTTAAAAGCGATTGATTGGCCCTACATACTACTGATAAAGCAGGCGCCCTTTACCAATCAGTAATTTTCGAACATCATCGTCTCTTGTGAAGGTAAACGGTTAATCGGTACCCTGACCATGAAACGAGTTGTCCAGCGCATGCTGCTTCCGGTGGCAGTCCTTGGTTTGTTAGTGGCTTTCCGACAGGACACGCTCCCGTCCGAAGCGCCCGACGAACACCGCTTCCGAAAAACTTTCCTGACCGGGAACATGCCGGACCTGATCGAAATGGACATTGCGCCCAATGGCGATGTTTATTTCATCACGATGACCGGCGGAGTTTGGGTATACGACATTCGTCAGAAAGACACACGACTGCTAGGAAAGATACCTGTTAGTATGGCTACCGAAGCGCGTATGCAGGCCATTACGTTAGATCCCAATTTCAGTTATAACCACCGATTATTTTTGCTGTATGCGCCCGTCGATAAGGGCAAATTCAACCGGGTGTCGCGGTTTGTGATCGAGGGCGATTCACTAGCGGTATCGTCTGAAAAGGTCGTGCTGGAAATTCCCGACTCGCAGCACTGCTGCCACGCGGGCGGGGGCATGACCTTCGATAAACACGGCAACCTTTTCATTACCACAGGCGATAATAGCAATCCATTCGGCACCAATTATTCACCCAGCGACGAGCGGCCCGGTCGGGAGGAGTACGACGCTCAGCGCACGTCTGCCAACACCAATGACTTACGGGGTAAGGTACTTCGGATTCATCCCGAAGAGGACGGCACGTATACGATTCCAGCAGGTAATTTATTTATCAAAACAGATCGGACCCGCCCTGAAATTTACATTATGGGCTGCCGGAATCCATACCGCGTAACGGTAGATCGCGACACGGATTTACTGTACTGGAGCGAAGTTGGCCCCGATGCCAGTGACACGGATGCCCGTGGTCCGCGTGGCTACGACGAAATCAATCAGGCGGCTAAACCGGGCAATCATGGCTGGCCGCTGGTTATCGGGAATAATGAACCCTACGCCAAAATCGACTTTACAAAGGATTCCGTTTTGAGCAAGATCGATCCGGAATATCCCATTAACTCCTCCCCTAATAATACAGGATTGCGCGAGTTACCACCCGCCCAGAAACCATTAATCTGGTATCCTTACGATAACTCAACCGAATTTCCGGAACTAGGTGCTGGCGGACGCACCGCCATTATGGGACCGATTTATTATTACGACCAAAAAAATCCGTCGAAAACCAAATTTCCGGCTTATTTCGACCGTAGACTATTCATCGCCGACTGGATGCGTAACTGGGTGAAAATAGTATCCCTGACGGATCAAAAGCAACTCAGCCGGATTGATCCGTTTATGCCGTCGACTACATTTCGCAAACCGATGAGTTTGAAATTTGGACCCGACGGCTCCCTATACGTAATTGAACATGGCTCGCTTTGGGGTGGTAACAAGGATTCTCGTTTGGCCCGAATCGACTATATAGCCGGTAATCGTCCACCGATTGCCAAACTTGATACTGACGCTGATGCTGGTCCGGCTCCGATGCGCGTTCGACTAACGGCTCGCCACTCGTTCGATTATGACCAGAGCGATCAGCTACGTTATCGCTGGCTTATCGACGGGCGGGCAGTAGCGCAAACTACCGCTGATATTACAACCGTTCTGACAAAGCCGGGTAAACACGTTATTAAAGTAATCGTTAGCGACGAAGCGGGTGCAGTATCTACTGCTGAAAGGTTGATTACCGCGGGTAACACGCCCCCAAGCGTGACCATCGAACTAGCCGACACCGGACTTCTGCAAACGTCGTCGGTGGTGTATCGGGTACGCGTAACTGATCCTGAAGATGGGCGTATAGATCCAAAAACCGTCAAGGTTAAGCTCACCTACCTGCCAACAAGTCGGTTACAGACGCAGTCAGCAACGGGCAGTCTGGTTCCTGAGCACCAACGCGGTCTGACCTGGATTGAGGAGAATGATTGCAAAGCTTGCCACGCATTAACCGCCAAATCAGTCGGCCCAAGTTTCCAGCTAATTGCGGAGCGCTATCAGGCGCGGAAGAAATCCCCCGAACTGGTCGCAACGCTGAGTCAGAAAATCATTAAGGGTGGACATGGTGTTTGGGGTGAAGCGAATATGAGCGCTCACCCGCAACTGGCTCATGATATTACCGACGAGATGGTACGCTATATTTTGTCACTTACGGACGAAAAACCTGCCGAAAAGAACCTGCCAACCGAAGGACAGTTCGTCGTAGACCTGACTCAGCCCGGAACGTATGTACTTACAGCCAGCTACACCGATAATAGTTACCGTACTATCAAACCGATTACTCGTCAGGCGACAACCGTGCTGCGGTCGCCGGTATTCCAGGGGCAGGATTTCGACAAAGGGCTCGAGTTACATCGCGGGACCATACTAGATGGCATTAACCGGGCTTATTATGCCATGGCTCAACAGGTTGATATGTCGGGCGTTAAGGCCTTGATTTTCCAGTTCATTACCGAAACGCCGGGTACCATTATTCGGCTGCGAGTCGATAGTCCCATAGGAGAGTCGCTTGGCGAGATAGCTGTTCCGGTTGGCAAATGGAAAACCTGGCAGGAACATAGCGTGCCGATAAAGCCTATAACCGGTCGGCATGACATTTATGTTTGTTTCGAAAACCGGACGAGCATCTTCAATCTGGCCGAAGTCAAATCAGTCACGTTCAGTCGTAACTAAAAGGATGCTCACTGTTTTTTCGCTAGCCAGACCGTGCGTCCACCGCAGGCTGGATCATTGATGGTATGGCTTAGCACATCAAAACCATTCTCTTCCAGCAAAGACCGATATTCATCGGAATCCAGACTGGCGTGATAGACTGTGTGCCCGTCCATCTCGCCATAAGCCACGCCGTGCTCTGTGCCAGAGTTGAACAGCAATAACCCACCCGGCAGGCTGTGGGCAGCAAAGATTGGAAACATTCCCCGCTGCGCTTCATGGGGCAGATGAAAGAAACTGTCCCAGGCAATAACGGCGTCGAACTGTCGGTTCAGTTGTAATGTGCACATATCGGCCTGCATCCATTCCATATTTGGAAAGCGTTCCCGGCACATGGCGATCATGTTCGATGAGCCATCTACACCCGTAACGTGACAGCCTCGCTCAATCAGAAAACGGGCTATCGGTTCGCCTGATCCGCATCCTAAATCCAACACGGTCGGGTTAGGCCGGATGTGTTGCAGTAGGGTTTCCAGGTAAGGTTTCTCAAACAAATTTTTCGCTCGGTTCTCATCAAACCAGTCGGCAATGGCTTCGTAAACTGTACCTATTTGATGGTCGTCTGTTGTCATCGTTGATTCTATTCAAGTATCCAGCCCTAACTAACATCATTAAGGTCACTCAGAATGGACTGAATCTGTGATAAGCAAAGATGCGTCGCATCGGCCACAAGCGTTTCGGTATTGCTATGAATAGCGTGGGGTCTGCCGTCAGCGTTCAGATCAGCAATCAAGCGAGTTTGCCCATTCAGTTCGCGAAGCGTGTCATTCAGAATGCTCAGTTTCTGCAATAACGTTTGCTCGATAATGGAGGACTTAACCTGCGATAATTTACGCTTGGCTTGTTCAGTGGCGCTGTTTAGTACTTCGTTGCTTTTACTGGTGATTACGTTCATCTGACACCTAGTTAAGGGTATATAGTAATGGCAACGCCATTTGGGTCTTATTCCTGATTATCAAAGATATACGCTATACTCAAGAAAGGATTAAAATTCTAAGCTAAGTGGTGAGTTTTACAACCGTAAACCCTTTGAGAATGTATGTGCTGCGTTAGCAGCGTTAAGACTTAAACGAATACCAACCTCTTATCCTGATTGTTTATGAAATCGCTTTTTCGTTACCTCCCGTTGCGGCTATTTCTTGTTGCGATCGGTTTGCTATTTTGGGTAACCCGCAGTTTCGCTGAAGACCCGAAAACCCTCGACATCGGCGCATCGGCTCCCGATTTCAATCTTCATGGTGTTGATGGAAAAGCCTATACACTGAAAAGTTTCGCCAATGCGAAAGTGCTGGTTATTGTGTTCACCTGTAACCACTGCCCTACTGCGCAGGCCTACGAAGATCGGATAAAAGCACTAACAACCGATTACAAAAGTAAAGGCGTAACGGTGGTTGCCATTTCACCTAATTATCCGGCAGCTGTATCTCTGGACGAAATGGGCTACACTGACATGGGCGACAGTTTCGCCGAAATGAAGTTGCGAGCGAAGGATAAGGGCTATAATTTCCCGTATTTATTCGATGGTGAAACTGAGAAAATTTCAAAAGAATACGGTCCAGTCGCTACGCCACACGCATTTGTTTTCGATCAACAACGTAAACTTCAATACACAGGGCGGCTTGATAGTTCGGAGAAACCGGGATCGGCTAATGCTGAAGATATCCGGGCGGCACTCGATGCCATGTTAGCAGGTAAACCAGTAGCGGTGGCTAAAACCAAAACGTTTGGTTGCTCTGTTAAATGGATGGAGAAAAGTGATTGGGCAAAAAAAGCGCCCCTTGTCTGGGCCAAAGAGCCTGTTGACTTGAGCTTAATCAGTGAAGACAGCTTAAAAATACTGCTGGCCAACAAAACCGATAAAGTCCGCTTAATCAACGTTTGGGCAACCTGGTGTGGCCCCTGCGTGACTGAACTGCCGGAGTTTGTGAACATGAATCGGATGTATCGCAACCGAGAGTTCGAGTTCATCACGCTCAGTGCCGATGTGCCCGACAAAAAAGATAAGGCACTGGCTACGTTGAAACGTTTACAGGCGTCCAATAAAAACTACTTGTTCAACTCGACCGATAAATACAAACTTATTGAAGCTATCGACCCACAGTGGCAGGGTGCCCTCCCCTACACAATTCTGATTGAACCCGGCGGCAAGGTTGCCTACCGGCATCAAGGCAGCATCGACCCTGCCGAAATGAAGAAGAAAATCGTAGAGAAAATCGGGCGGTATTATTAAAATGTAGCGCGGCTGAAAAGCCGCGCTACTGCATTACACCACCGGCAGTTTCCAGCCGTTGTGGTAATGCGCGGCAATTAGGGCGTTAGCCTGCGTATCGTTTTTAAAGCCTTTGGTTGCGGCATCCCAGTACACTTTCCGGCCGGTTTTATAAGCTATATTGCCCATATGCGCGTTAATGGCGGCAACACTTCCCGTCTCGATACCGCATTTCAGAATACTAGCGTCGTTAGCCTTAATGGCCTGAACGAAGTTTTTCGTATGCTCGCCGAGGTAATCGCCGTTACGAACCTGTTTAGGGATATCCTCCACTTTATAAACCTTGATACCATTCTTCGTTTCAGTTTCAGGTAGCAGTTCCCAACCGTCGCGATTCAGCACTAGCGTTGCATTATTGCCAATAAAAGCGATGCCTTCTGTGCGACCGTAGTTACCGCCGTCGATGCCAGTCGCATGTTCCCAGAGCATATTGAATCCTTCGTATTCATACACCGCCTGCAAGGTGTCGGGCGTTTCGGACGCGTCGTCGGGGTAAGCCAATTTTCCACCTGATGCCATCACAGATTTGGGTGCTTTGGCGTTCATGGCGTAGAGCGCGATGTCAATTTCGTGAACACCCCAGTCGGTCATTAACCCACCGGCGTAATCCCAGAACCAACGGAAATTAAAGTGAAATCGGTTCGGGTTAAACGCCCGTTTTGGAGCAGGTCCCAGCCACATATCATAGTCAACTCCAGCGGGGGGAGCACTATCGGGCTTAACCGGGACGGGATTCATCCAGCCCTGATACGCCCAGACTTTTACCAGCCGAATATTTCCTAATTTCCCGGAACGGATGTATTCAATGGCTTTCGCGTAGTGTGATCCGCTGCGTTGCCACTGTCCGATCTGCACAATTTTGTTTGCCTTACGGGCAGCCGATAGCATCAGATTACATTCTTCAATGCTGTTTGCCAGCGGTTTTTCGCAATAAACGTGTTTGCCCGCCGACAACGCATCCGTCATAGCCATGCAGTGCCAGTGGTCCGGTGTACCGATAATGACCGCATCGATATCCTTGTTTTCCAGCATTTTTCGGTAATCCTTGAATAGCTGGGGACGTTTGTGTTGTATGGTTTCGACATCAGCTGCCCGTTTATCCAGTACACTTTGGTCAACATCGGCCAGGGCTACGCACTCCACATCGCTCATCATCAAATGCGAGCGAAGATCAGACCAGCCCATGCCATTGCAGCCAATCACACCAATCTGGAGCTTTTCGTTGGCCGAAACCGGTTTCCGTTGACTGGCAATGGCTTCTATAGAGGGTAAGCTTATCAGTCCGGCCCCTGTAGCGGTTAGAGCCGAATTCCGCAAAAAATGCCGGCGTGTCGTTTTCATTCGATTATCTGCGTTTAGGAATGAGTTATGTTATTCGTAAAAGCAGAGCTGATGAATTAACTAATCACATAGAGCAGGCATTCTCATTTCATTTAAAAGTTATTTTCGAAACCTTAGACAGCCACAATACAAAAAAGCAGACCAGCAAAACCAGACTGCTTTATCCTAGCTCTATAAAAATAAATTTGAATGTCTTCCGCTGAAGCGGAACCAGCACTCGATAAAATTGGAAGCAGGTTTTTGGCGAACCAAACCATTACCGCCCATTCTTGATTTTTGGCGGTCGAACGTCAGATTTTGGTGGTTAAAAAGCTGCCACGAGCGGGAGCTAAACGCGTTTATTTACCCAGCCATTTCTTAAACTCGTTCAGGCGATCAGGGCTAACAAACACCTCCTGCCGGGGAGACGGTTGTAGTTTCAGGTTGACTTTACTTCCGGAATAGGTATGGATTGATTGGATAGCGGATAAACTGACCAGATAGGCCCGGTTTACCCGGAAGAACTGGTGGGGGTCAAGCAGGCTGGTCACTTTATCCAGGCTATACTCAATCACCATATTCTGACCATCCTGAGTGGTTAAATAGGTGGTTTTCTCTTCATAAAAAAAGTAGGCAATCTGAGCCACCCCAATGCTGTTAATCTTGGTGCCAACCGTGACCATGAACCGATCTTTATAGGGCGTTTGACCAGGAGCGTTCTGCCAGTTAAGCAACGTTGACCGCTTCGAATGGCCAGCCAAACTGAATCGCTGTTTTTGCTGAGTCCATTTGAACTTATCGATGGCAGTTGCTAACTCATTCTCGTCGATTGGTTTCAGTAAATAGTCGATGCTGTTTGCCTTAAAAGCCTGAATAGCATAGGTTTCGTAAGCCGTCGTGAAGATGATCGGAACCGTCAGTTTTACTTTTTCAATAATACCAAAGGCACTGCCGTCTTCCAGGCGAATATCCATAAACACCAAATCGGGTGGGTTGGCTGGCAATTGATCGCTGAACCACTCAACCGCTTCAGCAACGGAGTAGAGCAAAGCAACTACCTGTATTGCTGGATCATACGCCCTTAAGAGTATTTCCAGCCGTTGAGCGGAGAGAGATTCGTCTTCAACAATGACTACATTCATGATAAAAGGGGAATGCTGACAACAAAGGTATTAGCCGTTTGAGAGACTACGACAGGACGGTCGGTGAGCAATCGATAGCGATTGGTAATATTGGCCAGCCCAATGTTGGTAGAGTTTTCAGTGAAGGTTGCATCGGGCAGACGAGGCAGAATAGGATTGCTGATCAATAAGTAATAGCCCTCAATGGCCACCGTAATGATCAACGGGTGTTTGCGCGTCATTTGATTATGTTTGACGGCATTTTCCATTAACAGTTGTAAGGTTAAGGGAGCAATACTAAAGCGGTTGGATTCCTCTTCGGAAATGGTATTATCGAGTTGAAACTTACCGTCAAACCGGATACTTAATAAAAAGCAGTAAGCATAAAGAAATTCTAATTCCGTTTTCAGCAGGACTTGTTTGGCATCCTGCTGATCCAGAATGTAGCGATAGGCTTTAGAGAGCTGGTTGATAAACCGAGTCGATAATTTAGGGTTGACATCCACTAAGGAAGACAAAATACTCAGGCTGTTAAACAAAAAGTGGGGGTTTACCTGATTCTTCAAGGCATCAAACTGCGCCTGGGAGGCTTCCCGTTTTAATTGCTCAGCATTCACCTGTAATTGAGCAACTACCTTATCTCTACGCCGGTTGGCAGCTAAATAATAAGCCATTAGCAAAGCCATAACCGTCAGTGCTGTTGTTGCCTTATGCCGTCGTTGTCCTTCGTTTTTAAGGAAAAAAGCCCTAATTTCTGGGGTGGTCGGAATGACCTGACCAGGAAACATGGATCTTCCTGTCTGATCGAATGCTTTCCGTGCCTGATGCAAAAATCCAAAAAAAGCCCAGTCAAAACCGAACGAGAGAACAGCGGCAATAAGCAGGGTTGCCAGTTGAACGGCAAACTTGCCGTTTAGCTGAAAAAGCCTCCCCGACTGACCATTTAGTTTATTTTCCAACCATTCTGTCAGGCTTAGCCAGAAGGTGAAAAGCGCTATTGTAATCGGAATTTCTGACAGCCAGATGCCCAACCAAAAAGCACTAATTTTGTCCCAATCGAAGGAGTTTAAATTGATATAAAAACGGAGTGGCCAATAAATAGCAAATACAGTGGCTGCTAGTCGAGCTTTCTGGGTTAGAGTCAGGTTTACGTTATCGGATACATCCATAACCAGTTAATCGTTGGAGCGGTCGAGTTGCCAGGCTCCCAAGGCGAATGGGTCAAGTTAGCTATTTAACCAACTTAAGCCGCTAAATGTACTCTGTCTATCGCAACCCGACTGATTCGGTGAGTTAGAGTAAGGTGTAATGACCGTTTGTCAATATAGACTAGTTATCTGTCGCAGGTTTTTGATCTTTGGCCGGATTGATCGAAATATCTGCAAATCGACAACCATATTCGCGAGCTATGAACTATTGCCAGTTTCAACCGCCAGCTCATTTACGGGATTATGTTCACTATTTCTGGACTATGGAAAGCCCTGAGAATTCCACATATCCCCAAAGTTTTGGTCCTCTGGTAGATGGATGTCCGGGACTGATGTTTCAGCGAGCTGACGAAGGGTATTTCTTCGACCAATCTGGCCAACGACTACCGGAGCTTTTTGCCTACGGCCAAACTGTGAAGCGCACGGCGCTCTTTATGGTCGGTCGGTTTAAGACGGTGGGGGTTTGTTTATTACCGCATTCGCTACCGTCTTTATTTGGGGTAAATGCCCGGGAACTAACGGATGATTGTCTAGATATTCGACTCGTATCGACGGGGCTGCCCGACCAATTGCTACACGCGGCATCGGTAGCTAACCAAATCGACCTGATCGCCGATTTTCTATGGCGTCGGATTTGCCAAATGGCTAAGCCGGTCGATCAATTGACGACCTACGCCCTAACCCAACTTATTGAATCAAAAGGAAATGCCTCTCTAAAAGCGCTGCAACAGTCACTTCGGATAACCGAGCGGAGTCTGGAGCGTAAATTCGATCAGCAGGTTGGCATTTCTCCTAAATTATTTGCCCGAGTGTGTCGTTTTCAGGCCTCACTGACTCAGCTTAAACAAGGCAAGCTGACCAAGTTATCGGACATTGCCTTTGAAAACGGATACGCCGACCAATCGCATTTTATTCGCGCCTTTCGGGAGTTTACCGGCTTTGCCCCAAGCCATTATCAGCAACAGCCCTTCGACGCCATCAACAGTTTCCCTTCGTTAATTGGCTAGATTACGGCCTGTCGGTTTTGTTCTATTATGCCTGTTTCCTCCATTCTACTTTTGTCCGGAAACAATTCCTCAATTAACAAACAAAGGAAGATTATGGACAAGGCAAAGGATAATGTGCAAGCCAAAACATTAGTTTTAGGCGGTACCGGAAAAACAGGAAGCCGGGTAGTTCAGCGATTAACTGAGCAAGGTGTCCCAGTGCGGGTTGGCTCCCGATCCGCCGAGCTACCGTTCGACTGGGAAGTTCAGTCGACATGGGCGCCGGTTCTTCAACACGTAAAGGCTGTATACATCGCTTATCAGCCGGATTTAGCGGTTCCTGGAGCGATCCAGACCATCCGTGATTTTACTCAGACAGCCGTTGCGCATGGAGTGCAGCAATTTGTATTGTTATCAGGGCGGGGCGAGCCTGAAGCGCAGGCTTGCGAAGAACTAATAATGCAATCCGGAGCCGCCTGGACAATTCTCCGCTCGAGCTGGTTTTGTCAGAATTTCAGCGAAGGGTATTTGCTGGAGCCCATTCTGGCGGGTTATGTAGCTTTGCCAGTGGGCAATATCGGTGAACCCTTTATTGACATCGATGATATTGCGGAAGTAGCTGTTTCGGCGCTGACTCAAACGGCTCACAATGGACGCGTCTATGAGTTAACTGGCCCGCGTCTGTTGACCTTTGCCGAGGCCATTGGTGAAATTGCCAGCGCAACAGGCCGGTCGATTCACTACGAACAGGTACCGCCTGAGGCTTACTCGGGGATGTTGACTGAATACGGTGTTCCTGAAGAAGCCATTGCCTTAATGGGTTATCTATTTACCGAAATCATGGATGGTCGCAATGCGACGATAGCTCACGGCCTGGAAGAGGCTCTGGGACGTAAGCCTACCGATTTCACCGATTTTGTCAGGAAGTCGATTACAATGGGAATGTGGGCCGATAACACTATAAATGAAGCATCTGGCTCAACCCAGCTGTCAGAAGGCGCAGCCTAAGAGAATACTACCGTGCCCATCTGCCGGTTGCTCATTGAGTAATAGGCAAGTGGGCACGCTGTAAAGTGGACTTAAAAATAATTAAACTCAATTCTCGAGAGATTTTCAGATCATCATGTGGCTACCTAACTACGATATTATGATGGGCTTATCTCAGCCAGAAAAGCGTCCGACCTGAACTATAGTCTGAAGGAGTACCGTTATAAGCTAGCTTAATTTGCTTCCTTCCTTTTCAAGCAGGGCTTTAGTCTGCCGAATGCCTTCATCTTCACTCAACCCTTCGCCTTCAAACTCAACGCCAATATAACCCTTAAACCCAGCCTCTTTTACCAATTTCAGTAAACGGGCATAGTCAATTTTGGTTTCCTCTCCCTGCGCATTAAAGCCGTAGCTTTTGGCGCTCACAGCCCCTTTCGCATACGGAAGCATCTCAGCTATCCCTTTATAGCGATCATACAGGCGGTCACAGCTTTTTTCGGAACTGCCCCAATCGTGGGACATGCAGAAGTTACCAAAATCGGGTAGGAGGCCGCAGTTTGGTTGCGAAGCGCCTTTAGCCACCGATGCCATCCAATTCCCATCGGACGAATAACCACCGTGATTTTCAGCCACCACATTCAGACTTAAAGAACGCACACGCTCTGCTAAACGACCCATGCTTTCAATGGCACGCTTACGTACTTCTTCAACCGGATCTTTACTCTGAAGATTAACCCGAATCGTCTTGCATCCCAAGGCTTTAGCCGCTTCGGCCCAGGCGTAATGCCGGGTTATGGATTCCGTACGTTTGGCTGGATCAGTATCTACCAGACTACCAGCACTGTCAATCATGAGCAAGTGGTTAATAACGCCTTCGTTCTTACTCCGGTTGAGGAGTTCGGCCAGATAAGCGGGTTCATTTTTCACAAACTGATCAACATACTCAACGGCCATGATGCCGAAATCGCGACGGGCCCGGATGGGAAATTCAAGCGTAGTGGTTTCTTTTTTCAATAAGGCTCTATGCAGCGACCACTGGGCCAGCGAAATATCAAAAAATAAAGGCTTGGGTGCGCTCACCAATTCTAGGGAAGATACGAGTGGCATGGCAGCTAAGGCCCCGAATTGGCTTAAAAACTGACGACGAGATGTAGGCATAGGTTAATCAGCGAATAATGAGAGCAAAAAAAGAAGGGCTGACTACAAATGCATGTAATCAGCCCGGCTGGGTAGCCCTAACAGTCGAAAACTCGAACAAATTAGTGGAAGGATTAAGGCTAATCTATGAACTTGAAACAGTAATAGAGTTTGAGTTTAATGAATAGAGAACGAGAATATATAGGTGAGGGTACTAATTCGATACAGACGGGTCGCTTGTATCAATTTGACTTAACGACGTATAATTATTGGCTCTCAATCAATTCTTTGCAATTGTCGCAAAGACCGGGTGCTTCATCAGCTTTGACTGCCATTACACATCCACATCTTATACAATGTGCAATAGGGAATTGTCCAATAGTGATGCTAAGAGCATTTCTCTGAGCAGGCGATAATACCGCAGTGCCTTGTTGGGCTACAATGTTAACGATTGCAATCGCAGTATCATGGCTTAATAAGTCAGAAGTACGTAGGTATTGAATATATTCATCAAATTCCACTAGGTCATGATCGGCATTAGCATTTGCCCACTCTAGGTCTGTTTTATTATATGTAGGATACTCCATTTATTAATAGATTTAGTCGTTTTGTGTCGAATGTAGCTGAGAAATCAAACCATGCAAAAGTTGAGAGGTATTATGTATTGTCAGCTAAAAATAATCAGATAAGACTGACTATCTCGTAATGGGTATAATCACCTTTAAGGCTATTTATTTATCCTCTTCAGCTAACTATATACACTTATGAAATGTGCTTCGTTCGTTTTCAGCGGTTTATGTATTGTGGAAATTTTCTAGAATATAATCAGATAGGAGTCTATTGAACTCTGTCCACTTGAAGAATAAGTATCAATTCGTTTGAACCTATAGGGCATAGTGGACAAGAAATAACGGCATAATATAGGTATGCCAGTGAAAGGAATAAAGTCTTTAGTAAAGGGGTTAATCTTGATAGACGAGAACGAACCTGGACACTAGCAGGCTGTTTTTGGGTTAAATTTCATCAGTTAGGGTAGGGCTAAGTTATTAACTTGCGTTGACAACTCAGCATCCTAATGCGGCCTGTAAAGGACAGCTTAGTAAGTACAAACAATTGATGAATGAATAAGCGAAAAGCACAGCCGATAGCCTATTACCGGCTGTGCAACTTGGCTTAATTATAATCGCAGCGACAGGCCAACGCCCAGTTGGTATTGGCGTCTCTCGTAAAACTTGTCGAGCTTACCGTTTTGATCAATATCAGAGGTTGTATTCGCTAGGCCGACATTATACTCAGCAAAGGCACCGATCGTAGGGGTGAATAAATACCGAACACCGATAGGTAGGTACACCGTAACCCCATCATAATTACGGCTGTCCTGACCTGCCGCCTGGCCAATATGGCCAATATTAATGTTCTGCTTACTCGTCAGTAGGATTTTACCAGCTGATACACCCACATACGGATCAAAGCGCTGATAGTCTGCTGGCAGCAGCGTATTTAGGTGAAAATTGCCCCGTAGTCCCACAAAGGTGGATGTGTACTTTGAGAAACTACTGTAACCCATCCCCGCAATCACAGAGGTAGTTGACATAGTTTCTTGGGAGTAATACCCCTGTAGACCTAAGCTAAACGCATCCGAAATAAAGTAATCCCCAGAGGCTGCCAATGGCGTATGGCCCTGATCGAGTGTAACACCGGCATTGAAGCATAAACGCCCCTTTTGAGCAAATGCGGCCTGACAGACGAATAATAAGCCAAGAAATAAGGCAGACAAAATGATTGATTTGAACATGGTACTATGCTTGATTAAAAGTGAGAGAAAACAAAGCGCGTAGGTCGTCACCTGTTCTGCTAGGCAAAACGGGGCAACGCCTACGCGCTAGAATTGACGATTCGGAAAGCTTCTTAAGTAATTGTTATTGTAAATACCAATTGCTACTGCCCTTCTGTAGCGCCGACAGAAGCGATTGGCTGAACTGAAACGCATTCACGTTACGGTCAAGAAACGTATCCACGTAGCTACTCTTAACAGCGCCTGTAAACAGATTGTAGATATTCCACAAACTGATCGTGCCCTCCTCACTCCGACAGAAGGATTGATCCCGATAGTAGTCACGGGCAATAGTGTTGATCTGTGAATCTCCCAACAGCAAAGGCTCAATCTCTTTCCGCTGAACTTGGGGCAGATATTGATACAACCGACACCGGCCAATTAATTGAGCGAACTGATGCTCTGTCAGATAATAGTGAGTTAAGGCCTGCATGGCTCTCAGATGCTGACTAGCCCGGTACTGCTGAATTAATCGTTGAATTGCTTCCACCAGTTGGCCTACGGACTTCACCCGCACATCGGCCATAAACCCATCAGTCCAGATGCACAAGTTTGTGCACACCTTATTCTGGAAACCAATGAATATCTTGAAATGCTCATCCGAACCTTTGCGATTATGGAGGCTGTCCAGGTTGTAGGCTTTCACTCCGCCAATCGTTAATGAAAGCGTATTGTCACCTATCTGCTCCTGGATGGTAGGGATCTCAATCACAAAGGCCGCCCGTTCATAATACAGCGTCTTCTCCCAGTCCGATAGGTCTTTGGCAGGCTTGTTACGGGCCGAAGGTATTCTCCCTTTGATGGGATGAGAAACACGCACCGATGGCTCTAAAATGGCCTCCTGTGGAAAGTAGTCAAAGACGGTTTGATAAGTAGCCTCAATGAAGTCAGCATGGGAGATGAGCGGTTCGTTATCCTTGCTGTAGACAGGGATGATGTGCTGTTCACGGATTTCCCGCAGTGAAGCAGGCAAGGTGTTCGCGATGATAAAGGCGTTCTCAGACGAGGTTTCCAGCACAGCGCTGGTTTCGATTTCGGGGGTTGGTAACAGAAGCATTGGGGTTTGCATAGGATTGTCTATTTATTTGGGTTGATACTTGGATTTGATTTGCTCTTTGCGCTCAATGAAGCGGGATTCTAAGGCCTGACGGAACTCAGGATACTGATTGTAGAGACCAATCAGCGTGGGCATATCAGCGGCCTGCTGGATGTGCTCTTCAACTTGCTGGCAGGAAGTACCCAGTCGACACCAGTCCAGAATACGACGTCCTGTGTCAGGGGTAGGCATGAATTCAGGCTGGCCACTAAACAGCCCTGTTCGATCCTTAGTGGCTCTAGCCTGATGACGAATGTCAAGCTCCAGCAGCAGGGTAAATTCATAGTCCATGCCTTCCCGAGTGACGCCTTTGAGTCCTATCTTCTCAGGCACCTGCTTGCCATTCTTTTCCTGAAGCACATAATCCTGCTTGGCCCGAATGGTGGCGATGAGATGACAGGGGCTTTGCAGCATGGCTTGAATGAAGGCATTGTGACGGGGCGTGAACTTGGCCCAGTTAGTGTAGCTGTTACCGGTTGTGGCTCCATGGGTTTCCAGGATGAATTCCCATTCATGACTGATCGAATCGAGGATGATGACTTCCATGCCTTCCTGGAGGCAGAGTTGAATGGCCTGCACATAGCGTTCCGGCGTAAAAGGTGGATCGAGAGGCAGGACATTGTAGGGTCCCAGATGGGCGTAGAGATCAGCAGCTCGGGCTTCGGTGTCAATAACGACGACTTTGGCGTAGTCCCGGCAGAGCCCGTAAGCAATGAGCAAGGCAGAGGTGGTTTTGCCGCTACCGCTAGGGCCTTGCAGCCCCATTTTGATGCGAATTTGCCGTCGCTCGGCTGGTCTAAGGTGCATAGAAAGGATTGATTAAGTGAAATATAAAGACAATGAGGTACCTACCCTGCCTGCTAAAAAGCAGGGAAAAAGACAGTAACAGGATCGTATTCAGAGATTTACTGGAGAGGGCAAATCTTGAGTATGCTATTGATTAAGAAGAAGACAGAAAATGATCAGAACGACCAATAACTAAACCTAGAGAGGATTTATTTACCAATTAATTGGCTTCTCGTCTGGCTGTTGCGAAGGGGGGGGGGGTACTTCGAAATCCCGGCATGGGGGGGGTACGTAACCTCAATTGCAAGACCCAGGAGTCGTCTTGAACGGGGTGTCTTTTACAAACATATCCTATAATTTAAGGAGTTTAGCAGCAGACTCCCTTCAGAAAAGTGAGTTTTGAAGGCTTTCACTAAAATAAAAGGAGTATTAGCAAGCTAGTACGTAAAAGCAACTTCAAAACTAATGAGTGCCGATACTGGATATAAGCAACGGAATCATGGCTGGTTATCCATCCGCATAGAATACACTCATCAGTAGCCAATTGCTTTTCTGACCTGTTGGCAGCTGTCCGGTGTCCACTACTCCTTAATATATCTGGCCGGACGGACAATCTCCCGAGCATCAGGAATCACTTGTGCCGTAACGGGTTGCAGCCCTATTGGCCTATCCGTCATTTTACTGCTATTCAGCTTATAATCTTGTCCGTCTGTCCGTATCCCTTAGTATATCTTGCCGGACGGACAGTTCGAGCTGCTGATTATCTGCTTGTAATAGGGGTATTTTGAGGTTATTCAGGAAGAACTAACTTTTGCCCGATACGGAGTAAAGGCCCAAGTAAGAATACCGCTTCCTTCTGAGGTATATAGAAATATACGAAGTAGGTATGATTATGCTATATGATGAGGTGAGTTCTGTCACCCGTTACGGCCAAACTCGTAGTACTTCGTATTCGCTAATTACCTAGTAAAGGCCGATACCTGATAAATACTTCGTTCAATACCGATGGATAGCTAAGATCCCGAAACCAGCTAACAACTCCTATGAGTTACGCTTGATCTTACTAATCCCGTTACGGGTTAAAACTCAACGCAGGTACTTATTATGCTATATAGTATAACGTAATATATGCATACCTCTCCCAGTGACACTATTATAGCGATGGTAGGCTTTCATCGGTATCGGCCCAAATGTTGTAACCTCGTATCGGGAAGCTTCAGAAATGAATGGGGAAATGTGCTTAAATAATAGTGTATTATCCAAGAAACTGTGTTGTCCTTATCTCCTAGCCTCCTGTCAACTCCCTACTTATTACACATATAGCATCCTTTATCAACACTATTTGACTGTCCGTCCGTCCATAAGTGTATAGGGTGCTGGACAGCCGGACAACACTAATGGCATTAATGCGATACTTCTGGGATACCTTGAGCTATTTCTCCCTGTACCGACGGAATCTTAATTAAGCAGAAAGCTGTATACGGTTACGAACCTTCTGGGTTGTCCAAGTCACGGGTGAATAAAATCACTAGGAAACCTGAAAGCATCATTACCGTTTGTAGCTAGGAATAGGACTTGTGTGATGTTGAGTATGCTATATTATTTATACAAAGGTCGTCCAGTACCTAGTTACGGAAAGGAGTATAAGGGTATTTATTGATTGGGTAGCGGATTAATACGCATTTATAATTCGGCTAATACCAGTAATTAGATCGGCTCCTAGATTTGAAGGATATGCTATTAGTCAAACAATCATGAAGGCTTTGTAAAATAACATACTAGTCGTTACTAGTCAGATGAGCTTTTCAACTCCGTAAAATAACCATCAATGTAAGAAGTGTATCCTTGAATGTTTCTTCGTTTCAAGTGGGAGCAATTTGTGAGAGTTTGTAAACGGAGCTAAACACCTAGAGTGACTACTAAACTTTTAAATGAATCCTCACGTTGTGCCTAGGAAAAGTTGGCTCAAGGGTGAGCTACATATTCTATCGGTATGACTCTCCGTCTAAGTGCAATCAATCCGCAGCAGGAACTACGTCAATTTTCTTGTGTGATAACTAGGATTGAATCCGGTTTTGAACTCCTGACCAGCATTGTTGCTCAGGGTGAGATGTTACTGAGTGCGGAGCTGATTGACGAGGGTAATAAGCCTACTCCATTACCCGTAGAAGCATTTGACGGGGTTTCCTGCCTGTCCACTCTCAAACTGCTAGAATACGAATGGACGGCTATTTTAGCGGTTCCGATTAGCTCGTGTTTTAACTTGGATGCCCAGCATAGAGATTGGTATCGAGCGCAACTATATGGCTACGAAAAGCACATTGTACGCTTAGAATTATTAATTAGTGATATTAATAGGATTTGTCAGCGGGCTGAAGAAGCCCAAAGCCCAGCCGATGAACGGTTCATTTCGCATTCACGGGCCATCTTGAGTTGCTACGAAGCGCAACTGGCCAAGACGCACCGGATTCGGAACCGGTTACTGGAGGGCTTCCAGGCGATATAAATCCAGCGCATCCCATCGTTACTAAATTACAAATCATATTGGACAGGCGGTAAGGTAACCGTCTCCCACCAATAGGTACGCACTTCGCGGAATAAGGCCAACCACCCAGCAAAATGGAGCGGTTTAGGGTGATAGGATGCGACACCCAACTGGTAGGCAGTTAAAATATCAACAGTCATCTCCGAGTGGCTCAATATAATAATCGGGATTCGTCGAATCGAAGCTGACTGGCTTTTAAACTGCTTAAGCACCGCTAAACCGTCTGTGTTCATTGGCAGGTAAAGATCCAAGATAATCAGTTTCGGTAGCTCCCACTCCTGGTGATCCCACTGCTCCAATAGGTGCAGCACCTGCTGAGGAGTAGCCACCCGTTGGACCGCCACCTCACTAAGTTCCTGGCGCATCGCCTGTTGCATAAGCAGCCATTGATCGTCATTGTCTTCTATCAGGAGTAGTTTCGCTTGCTTAAAATTAGCCTGTGTGCGCTGGCTATTTCGTTTCATAGGTAGTTAGGGCGGTTGTGTATAACTATAACCCGTTGACAACCAATTTTGATTAAATGGATGGCTAGCCTAGAGGGAATCGCCACAGGGCTTTTAGACGAGGAGTTTCTTAAAAGATTAGATACCCAATCGGTTCTGCCCCTACTTAGTCGGCCTTTGCCATGCCTTCATCCAGGAGCTTGGTTAAATGCCGCCAGTCTACGGGTTTGACCAGGTGCGCATTAAAGCCTGCTTGGTAGCTCAGCACTTGATCCGCCTCACTGTGATAGCCCGACAGGGCAATCAGGCGCATCGGGACTCCCCAGCCTTGAGCCCGCAACCGTCGACAGACTTCATACCCATCCAGGCCGGGCATGGCCAGATCCAGAATAACCACCGCTGGACGCAGGCGCTCAGTGGCTTCCAGGGCTTCCTGGCCACTATGGCAGCAATGCACCCTATAGCCCTTGAGTTGCAGCATGCGCTCCATAATCAGGGTCGCATCCTGGTTATCATCCACCAGCAGAATTAGCCCCGTTGTCGAGGAGTTCGTCGATTGATCATTGATCACGTTAAAGAGGTGGTTAAAGGTAACGTCAGGATAAACTCGCTGCCCTGGCCCAAGCCGATACTTCTGGCTTCGATTTGGCCCCCGTGTAAGCGGACTAAGTCTTTCACCAACGCCAGCCCTAACCCCAGGCCATCCTTAGAACGAGTGCGGGAGGAATCGACCTGAGAAAACAAGTCAAAAATACGGGTCAAGTCGGAAGCTTCGAGCCCAATCCCGGTGTCCACCACCCGCAACTGAGCTTCTGAGCCGATAGCTTCCAGCGTCAACTTAATTTGACCTTGGGACGGGGTAAATTTGATCGCGTTACCCAGTAAATTCCGAAGGACCTGGGTGAGCCGATCCGCATCCCCTTGAATATAAAGCGATTCAGCGGGTAGCCGTGTGATCAGCTGCTGGGCTTGTTCGGCCAACGGACGCACGGTAGTCACTACTTCATTCACTAATGCCGTCAGATCCAGCCGTTGAGGCCGAAGTTCGATGGTCCCCCGGTTGATTCGGTTAATATCCAACAGATCATCCACCAATCGTACTAAATGACCCACTTCCCGGCTCATGATGGGCTGGATAGACGCTAGCGGAAGTTGGCCATCGGTACCACCTGTTGCCTCTAGGAGTAGGAGGGTATTGGATAAGGTCGAAATCGGATTGCGCAGCTCATGGGCTAGCAAGGCCAGAAATTCATCTTTCCGCCGGTCTGATTCACGCAAGGCTGCTTCAGCGGCTTTCCGCTCACTGATGTCCTGGGCGGTTCCGAACCATTCGAGAATCTCTCCATTTGCATCCAACAGCGGAGTTGCTCGGGAGACCGTCCAGCCAATACTGCCATCGCGCCGAATCACTCGGTGCTCGAACTCGAAGGTTTTCCTGGCGGTTATGGCCTGTTGAATGGTCACTTGCACACTGGCCTGATCTTCGTGGGGGATATAGTCTTCCAGCCAACTGCGAATGGGCTGGGTAGTGTCGGCTAAAAACTGATTGCCCTCCAGTTGGTACATCACCATCCAGTCCGCACTCATTTTATAGAGTGAATCGGAGGAGGCTACCACAAACTGGCGGAATTGTTCATCACTTTTTCGCAGGCCATCTTCAGCCGCCTTACGTCGACTAATGTCCACAAAGGTAATGACCACTCCATTAATGCGATCATCAGCCGTGCGGTAGGGCAGCACATGCAAAATAAAACTACGCCCATCCGAAGTCGACCCCTCCCGCTCCAGCGGACGTAGCTTATCCAGCACCTGATCGGCGTCGGCCAGTAGGTGATCATACTGCAAGTGGTGGGTAATATCGGTTAAGGGCCGACCATAATCCGAGGGGATCAGATTAAAGATTTCCGCGGCGGCTGGCGTAAACAGGTTCACTCGGAATCCCCGGTCCAGAAACAGAGTTGCAATCTTGGTGGAGTTGATCAGATTTCGCAGGTTATTACTGCTCAGGGAAATCTCCTCCACTTTGACCTTTAGCTCCTGGTTGACCGTGGTGAGCTCTTCGTTGATCGACTGCAATTCTTCCTTGCTGGTCTCCAGTTCCTCAGCCGCCGAGCGCAGCTCTTCGTTGATGGCCTGCAATTCTTCGTTGGAGGCCTTCAGTTCCTCGGCTTGCAGTTCATGATGGGCATTGGAAGCCGCCAGCTGGGCTTTCACCCGGATCAATTCGTCTTCCAATTGCCGAGCCAGCGGCTCAACCGAGGTTAGTACGTTCTCCGTGAGATTCTCCGTTGAAAATGTGGGCTCAAAGAGTACCAGAAAATACCCCCGAGCGGGATTGTCAGGTTGTAAGACGGGGCGCACATGGAGAATCACCGTTTCCAGTTGCCCATCCAGACTCAGCTTGAGGGGCGGTAACTGAATATTGGCCTGTCGTTGGATGGCCTGATAGAAAGCCGTCCTGAGCTCCAGCCGAAGTTCGGGCCGAACCAGTTTGAGCAGGTTATTGGATAATTCCCCGCCCATGATATGCAAATACCGGCCCGCCCGCGCGGAGACGTGCAGGATATCGTACTGCTCATTGACGATTAGCGACGGGGGCGCGTACTGCTCCAGTAATTGCTGGTGTAAATCACCCCATTGGATCCGGCCGCTTGGTGAACTAGGATTATCCGATAAAACTGGGGCTGACGGTTTGGTTTGGGGCACTAGCCGAGGTACAGATTCGGGTACCGGATAGGGACGGGAAGCAACGTGGCGGCTCTGATACAGATGCTGATCCCGGCTGACAGTGGCGTACAGATCATTAGCTCCGTCTACGGTTTCGGACAGGCCCAACAATAAATACCCGCCAGGACGCAGGGCAAAATGGAAGGTTTCCAGCGCCCGCTCCTGGGCTGTAGTGTTAAAGTAGATCAGCAGGTTGCGACAACTCACTAAATCCAGCCGGGAAAACGGGGGATCTTTCAGTACATTATGTTGGGCAAACAGGACCATTTCCCGGATCTCGCGATTGACTCGGTAGCGGTCCCCTTCCTGAACGAAAAATCGCCGTTGGCGCTCCGGGGATACATCGGCAATATCATTGAGGGTATAGAGCCCTTCCCGGGCCACGGAAATGGCCCCTTCATCAATGTCAGTGGCAAATATCTGGATTCTGGGCGCGTCAATAATGGAGGGCAACTGTTCGAGGCAGAGCATGGCTAACGAGTAGGCTTCTTCGCCGGTGGCACAGCCAGCTACCCATATCCGCAAGCTATCCTCCGCTTTTTTGCCTTCCAGCAGAGCCGTTTTGATCCGCTACTCTAGGACGGCAAAGACGGCGCTATCCCGAAAGAAATTAGTCACCGAGATGAGCAGATCCTTTAATAGCGCCTGAGTTTCTTCGGGATGCTCCTGTAAAAACTGGGCATAGGTGGGCAGATCAGGCAGATTACGAACACTAATCCGGCGTTCCAGTCGGCGAAGCAGCGTGGGCCGTTTGTAATTGGAAAAGTCGTGCCCGGTACGTAGCCGCAACTGGGTAAAGACTTCCCGCAGGGCCTGCTGTTGATCCTGAGGACGTTGCACAGCCTCTTCCGGGATGTCAATCGTGGCCAGGTTTTGACTATACGCTATCAGACGGGCCGGGATTTGGGCCACCGATAGGATGTCGTCGACCAGCTCGGAGGCAATGGCGTTGCGGGGCATCTCATTGAAAGGGGCTTCGTAGGGATTCTGCACAAAGACAGCTCCTCCATTCTCTTTGATGCGTTTAAGGCCCATCGACCCATTCGCCCCCGACCCGGATAGAATAACACCCACGGCCCGGGTTCGATGGGTCTCCGCCAGGGTTCGAAAGAAAATATCCACGGGTGCTCGTCGTTCCTCCACCCCCTGATTGGGAAACACGGCCAGATGGCCATCGACCATTTGTAGATGTTGGTTGGGTGGAATCACGTAGACCTGATTGGGCAGAACAGGCTGTTTGTCGATGACCTGCGTGACGGGAATCTGGGTTACTGTCTGCAGGATATGGGCTAGTTGGCTGTCATAGTTGGGTGACAGGTGCAGGATGACGATAAAAGCCATGCCCGAGTCAGATGGTACCTGTTCAAAAAAGGTCATTAGGGCTTCCACGCCCCCAGCTGATGCGCCAATGCCGACAATTAATGGCTGTGGATGACTGCGTTCGCTCTTTGTTTTTTGATTCTTCATGTTCAGGCGACTGTTGCTGCTGATGGCGTTCCAGCCTTAGCACTTGCGTTGTGGGCCTATCGAGTTTATTGGGCATAGACAACCATTGCTTCAATCAGTCGTCTGCCCCTAAGGATTGACAACTATGCTTCCAATACTTTCCTTGGAAGCTCCTGAAGCTACCCACCGATCGATAAGTAGGTTTTGACAGAACGAATTACGGGAAGTTTTGTCTAGGCTGACACTTATATGTTAACATTTGAAGAGAAATCATTTTAGCGAATACTTTTTAGTGATGGGTTGGGCATATACTAGCCTTCCCATTAAACGCCCGATTAACGAGGTAAATACTTGATATTTTTATTGATTCCTAAACAAACTAAGCAGCCAGCACGTCTCTGGATCAGAAACCAAGTAAATTTCTTGATTCGCATGCAATCAACTGGCAATAGCCAACCCAAGTTAACCCTAAAGCTGCTCTGGCTAGTGACACTCCTGTCTGTGATCCATCATGTAGATCATATCCTCAGAGTCGATCATAGCGGCTGGCCGTTTGTGGCTCGGATCAGTCCCTTTACTTACAGTTTACTGGCCTATCCCATCTTAATGAGCGTGCTAGTAGCTGGAACAGGCTCCTGGTACCGGGTGGCTGGCTTACTGGTTCTTTTTCTGTTTGCCACCCTAGCTCATATTTTCTTTGAACCCCTTCGGGACAAATATCATACTTGGACTTATGGCAGTAATTTAGCGGGTCATGTGGGGGAGCCAAACTTACTCGGTATTCATTCAAATGTATTGGGCATTACTTCAGTTAGCATTGCCGTATTGCTCTCTGTGTTGCTGCTAATGGCCTTACTTTCTGCAATTGGGGATGCCCGAAAATCTGCTCGGTGATCCAGATTACTAACTATTCATTTTGGAATCTGGACTTGCTATTGATTATTGGACATTAAGCCACCTTAAGTAAGTGTCCAGCAAGGGCGAGCAAGTCACTAACTGGCAACTGAAGCTGCGAACCGGGTGCTGGCGATCGATGGATTTAGTGTAAAGGTTGATCATAGCCTGTCAGTGGATTAGGGGTTGTTAGCGCTTTTATTACCCCGGCTTACCTAGTGCCAGTAGGGCTCTAGTTCGGCGAAGACACTCAGCCACTCTCTGGCATCGGTCGGTTTAATCAGGTAAGCACTGGCCGAATAGGCAAAGGCCTGGGCAATATTGGCGGGCTCTGCGGAGTGGCTAAAGACAATGGCCGGGATGGACTGAAACAGGGGGTGAGCTTTTAGAGCTTGTAAGACCTGAAAGCCTGTTTGGGTATTGGGTAGATACAGATCCAGCAGCACAAAGCGGGGTAACTCGGTTTCGAGTTGAGCATACTGCTCCAGCTCAAAGGTTAGCTCAGTAGCATTGGCCAGCCAGCGGCATTCTACCTCGGCAAATTGACGAAGCAAGCCGTAGCGGATCAGCAACCACTCGTCGATGTTGTCTTCAATGACTAAAATGGTCGGTTTCTCACGTCTGGTCTCAACAAGTTGCTTCGTAGCCAGCTCCGGTTGGAAAAAGGTCCGGTAGTTGGTTTCGTGGACCCGGGCTCGATACTGGGCCAGGAGTTGCTTAAACCGGCGAATTTCGGTTCGGCTCGTCTGGTTTTGGGCTAGTTCTGTGGACATGGACCTTTGAGCTAGTAAGTTACTTGAGGTTTGGTTTAACTACTTATTGGCTCAACGTTAATCGATTTGTCGTGTAGTTGACAGCACGTTTTAAAGATCAATAGCTAGCTAACAAGTTGAATGTTAATAGCCTTGGTAGGCTGAAAGCAGTACCTATCATCGAGAAAGCTACTAATAGTTAGGTAAAGGGTTCATCCAGACAATTGACAGGGGTGTTGGTTTAGTGGATAGAGAATCATCCTCTCACCTACTTATGAAAAGACGTTTCCTCTTGGCTACCCTGCTGATTCTGCTCTGGTGCAGTGCAGTGGTATTTGTCATGCATCAATTAGATATCGATAAGCCCGGTTTGGCTTTGGCCTTGGGCTATCTAGCCTCGTTATTGCTTTATTATCTGCTTGTATTTCAAGGTATGACTCGAAGTTAAGCCCGCTAGATCTCGGCTATCAGTCATGTTGTTAGTGCCTTTATGTTATGACTCAAGAGGAACGCACCCAAGTATGGGCCAGAAAAGATCAGCTATTTCGGGCATTAGCTCAAATACCAGTCGCTGACAGAGAGCTGCGTAACCAGGTTTTAGCGCAGATTGAAACTTGTAATCAGGCGTTGATTCAGAATAAGTATGAGTTGATGCCTCAGAGAGACGAACCGACCACCGTATAATAAAGTGTATACATTTGGTGGGATATTATAAGTATATTCGCGGCTCAATGGGTGCTTAACGGCCCCCTATGGTGTGGATAGAAGCGAAAAGCAGACTGGTAATATCGGCCTGCTTTTTGTACAACGAAAAACGCCAGCCCTACTAGCGCCAGCGTTTTTAACCGATTCCTATGATGTACAAATGCACCAAATACCCTCTAAAGCCTTTTTGCTCCCCTGTCTAACTACCTTTGCCAGCATGGACGATGCGTTCTATAACGCCGGATTTGGCCTCTACTACCTACGTATCGAAGGACTTTACTACAAAAGGCTAAGGCGGGCTAATTGGGAGCTAATCACCCAGGAGCAAGTAAAAAGCCCTCTCTGGAGCAAGCTAACCGAAAAACACCACAAGACGTTTGTGCAGCAGTTGAAAGAGCAGGGACTAATTACGTAAAAAACGCCAGCCGCAATCTGGACTGACGTTTCTAAACTCACACTATTAGGTAGATCAGTTTAACTATCGGGCTAGAGAAAACGTCCCTAAACCATACCGTTCCCTCGTTAAGAAAGAAAGCCCAGCTGCCAATCGACACCGGGCTTTACTAAATTAACTCAATTTATATACAGAAGAGGACTACTGTTTTACCACCTTCACACTCTGCCGTTGCTCAGGCGTTATAGCCTGCAACAGATATGTACCAGTGGATCAACCATCTAACTGCCAGTCAATCGCCTGTTCGGTTTCCGCCTGTTGCCATTGCTGCTGACGTATCGGCCGACCGCTCAGATCCAGTAGTTGTAGGCTAAGTGCTTTACCGGATGCTCCGCTAATTATGGCTCTGAGTTGATCACCCAGCACTGGATTACCCAGTAAATTAATCTTCAGCTCTACCTCTTCGGTTCCCTGCCGAGTATAGACGGTAAAGCCCAGATTGGCGGTAAATCTAAATGGACCATATATCACTAGCACTGCTTATAGGCTAATCAAGCAGCTAGCCGGGCAAATATAAGCAAAAAGTGGACCCTTCCCCTAGTCTACTGTCAGCCGTAATCGCTCCCCCATGGTTCTCTACTACTCGTTGACAGATGGCCAAACCAACCCCTGTACCAGTATATTCAGCCGGGGAATGTAAGCGTTGAAAGACTTGAAAAATACGGTATAGATACTTCGGATCAAACCCAATTCCCTTATCGCTCACACTAATTTCGTGATAGAATAAGGCGGCTCGGTTAGGTCGCACATCAGCGGGCAACTCACCCGGCTGTCGTTGAATATATTGAATATGAATCTGAGGAGCCTCTTCCAAAGGGGTGAATTTGATGGCGTTAGAAAGCAAATTCTTAAATAATTGATGTAGTTGCGATGCATCACCCTGAACGAGCGGCAGTTTGTCAATCACTATCTGCGCTTTCCGCTGGGTAGTAACGGATGATAAGTCTCCCAAAACATCAGCCAAAACCGTATCCAATGCAATTAATCCAAAGCCTTGTTGATGAGTGGCAACCTGTGAATAACTTAACAAGTCCTTAATCAATGCAGACATACGGGCACCGGCACTCGTAATACGGTTCAGATAATTGGTCCCTGCTTCGTCTATCTTGCCGTCAAATTTCTCATTTAGCAAAGAACTGAAGGTTTGGATTTTACGTAACGGCTCCTGTAAATGATGGCTAGCTACATAGGAAAACTGCTGTAGATAATCATTCGAGCGTTGCAAATCCTGGTTGGCATGAGATAACTCCTGCGTCCGCTCAGCAACCCGTTCTTCCAGGTGCCGCGATAAATCTCGGTACTGGCCTTCTCGCTCTTCAATAAGCTGACGCGCTACGACCCGCTCAGTGACGTCAACGGCCATGTTCAAAATCCCATATACCGCCCCACTGGTATCAGTCAGGGGCTGGTAAACAAAGCTAAACCAAAAGCTTTGTAGCTGGCCATCTACCATTAGTTTAGCCTCTTGTTCAGCCGTACGGTAGGTTTGGCCACTGCTATAGACCAGGTTAAGTAAGGGAATAAAGGGTTGGCCCTGTAACTCAGGCAAGGCGTCAGCTAATTTCTCACCAATGACAGCCGGTGTCTTCCCCCACAACTTGATCATAGCGGGATTGGCCACCGAAATTACCAGATCAGCGGTCTCATAAACAGCGATGGCGAAGGGGGCTTCCTGGATAAAGCCTCGAAAGCGGGCTTCACTCTGCTCAATGGCCTGCCGGACCAGCACCTGCTGGGTAACCTCCACGGCCATAATCAGGATACCCGTAACCTGCTCGTCCGCATTACGCAACGGCGTATAGCTGAAATCAAAGTAAACCTCTTTCAGAGTACCCTGTCGAAGCAATCGGGCTAAGACGCCATTGCCATAATAAGGCTTTCCCGTATTGTACACTTCTTCCAGCAGCTGGACAAAGGGCTGCCCATCAAGTTCAGGCAAGGCATCCACCAGGCGCATCCCGACAATGGAGGAGTCTTTACCCCAGACCTCAAAGAGTTGCGGATTACCCAGTTCGATGATCATCTCTCGACCTTTTAACTGGCCAATGGCCATAGGAGCCTGCTCCACGATGGTGCGCAAACGCGCTTCACTAGCCTGTAAGGCTCGCTGGGCTTGTAGCTGCTGAGTGATCTCCAGGCTAAAGTCCACGATACTTACGCTGCCGTCGGGTTCCTGGACCGGCTCAAAGCTAGCGTAGAAATAGGCCGTCTCCAGCTGGTTATTGCGGTGCAGGGTTACGGGTATTTCCGGGGCCACAAAACGCTGGCCCGTTTGGCGGACAGAGTCGAAGATTTCTTTCAGGCCTTGCTGAGCTAATTCAGGTAGCGCTTCCAGAAGGGGCTTACCCTGCATCTGGTCCGCTTGTCGTCCCGCCATCTGGGCGATGCGCTCGTTGACCAGTTCAAATACGTGTTCCTCACCTCTCAACAGGCCCAGACCGATTGGGGCATGGTTAAACACCGTTTCAAAGCGTTTCTGGCTGATTTTCAGACTTAGATTCTCCAACCGGTAGCGTTCCTCGCTTTCCTGCAATTCTCGGGTCTTTTTACGTAGCTCCAAGAGTCGGATAACTTGCCGGGACAACATTTGCAGGCTGGCTAACTGGCTGGGGGTAAGCTGCCGGGGCTGGGAATCAATGATACATAGAGAGCCTAGGGCAAAGCCCTGCTCATCCACCAAAGGGGCCCCGGCATAAAACACGATGTTGGGCTCTCCCGTCACCAATGGATTGTGAGCGAAGCGCTCATCTTGCCGTGCATCGGGAACAATCAGGGGTTGATCTGGGGTGAGGATCCCGTGAGCGCAAAACGAATACTCTCGGAGTGTTTCTCGTGCCTCAAGCCCCCGATTCGACTTGAACCACTGCCGCTTCTGATCCACCAGGCTGATGAGGGCGATAGGCGTCTGACAGATTTGGGCGGCTAGTTGGGTAATGTCCTCATAATCCTGTTCGGGCAGCGAATCGAGGATATGGTAGCTGCGAAGCGCAGTCAGGCGGTTTTGTTCCTCCGGTGATGAATAAGAAGGATTCATAGTAAGTTACGGTCAAAAGCGTTGGTAAATTTACTGGTAATCGGGGACAATGCCAGCTAACGGGGTCATCGTTAGATGGGGACTCGTACGTGCACCATCTGGCTCAGTCAGCTTACACTGTAGCTGATCTGGGCCATTCGATTTGATACTGTTTATAGCCGTGCGCAAATTATTTGGGTACCAATAGCTTTGCCAACCTGAAGCAATTAAGCAGCGTTGCTTACCTAAATCAGCATCGGTAGCTACTTTCTAATAGATCCCCTATACAGACTTATCCAGCTAGCCCCTATTTTGTGATTACAGGTAGTCAGCCGAAAGCGAATAAAATAGCTATTGATCTTTCTATTACTGCTATCCACTATCGGCTGACGATATACCTATATTATTATAATTGTTGCCTTTGGGGAAGAGTCAGGCTGCCCAAAAGTTATTTAGTATGTTCGATCAACTTCACCCCCGAAACGATCGTCTCCAATTGATCAGAGATGGCTAGGTGACAATTAACTTGGGGCTGGATTTGACCCATTCTAATCGCCCAGTCATTCCGATCCGCTGAGTTAGGAAATAATATCACCTCCCGGCCAGCTAAGCACTGTAACGTTTCGGCTGAAAGGTTATCGCTATCCCCGACAGCCATCCAGATGTAATCTGGGCTAAATCCGCTAGCCACAACCGCTGTAGCCTCAGATTCTACCAGCGCTACCGACTTATCTTTAGGCTCCCAAGCTAATATGATGTTCACCAAACAGGCACTGGTGTAGAGTATAAGGCTCACCTTGTTCCCACAATTCAGGTCCCCTTTTTAGTATCTCGTGCGCCCATTGCTCTATTAGCAGATTACCATCGGTAGGATCGTAAAGACCTATTTTACCGGCTCGCACGTAACCCTGCCGATCGATTCGCCAGAACACACTAGCGCCTGACCACAAGTGGGCCGTGCCGATACGAAATTGTTCAATAAGCTGATTGACCGTAGCTTCATTGAAAAGGCTTCGAAGGTAGGTAACAAATTGATTTTCAAGATAGTGGCTACGGGATTGATCCACTACATAGGGGCTAATCATGCTACATTTAGCCAGCCGCCGCTGGACGGTTCCGGCCTCCTGATTAAAGATCAGCTTATGATACGATTCGGTATACACACCCCGTGATTTAAAGAAGTCAGTTGGTGTACATAGGTTATTTAGCTCACAGGAATCGCAGTTACAAAAGCCTACTTGTGGCCCAATAATCACACCGGTTTGTCGATCAGTGAAGTAGGTTCTCAAGCCCCATTTCCCTTTGCGACAATGGAACCTACGCTGGGTTTTAGGGCTTTGAATGAGACTCGCTCCATATTGATTCGCTTGATATACATTCATCTTATTTGTTGTTATAGCTGACCTACTTCTGGGTCAGAATCAGCTTGAGATTTAATTGGCGTCGATGCCGGACGGCTGCTGTACCGGTATGACAGTCTCACTTAGTTGCGTCCCCCATTCTTCGCGTTTGAAGTGCGGAATGATGCCAATGGCTTTCGTTAATTCGTCCCGCATAACTTCTTCCACATAAGCCTCATATCCATCTAAAGTCACTATGCTGTCGTGCAAAGTAAAAATGGGTAATTGTGGCTTTTCCCGGCTGATGCGCTTGGCGATGCGATTTAGAAATAACTCAGCTTCAATTGCCTGTAACAGAATGGCTAAGTCACTATTAGACTCCGCTTTTAGTTCACGGAATATATTGTATATCAGCGGAAAAGTAGCGGAAAAGATAGTACAGGCCCGTATTATGAAATTCTCTGTTGCGTTATTATCAGAGAAGAAGATGCTAAACATGATATCCTTAAGTTGCTGGCGATTTGTAATGGTCTTACCTAACTTAACCTGGATATACTCGCCTAACTTATCATAAAGTCGGCCTTCCTCTACACTAGTTCTAAATAAATGAAACTCCTGCTCAAATGCCTGTTTACTCATTGAAAACGCTAACATAAGGGAAGGATGGGGTATAGGTTGGGAAGCGGGGTTGGGTGAAGGGGGGTGGAAGGGGGAATAAGGGGGATGTTGCCCTACTAACTCCGCTTCAATCAGGTTAGATTGATATGCTGTAAGTATTGTGGGCTTAGTATGTAAACGGCCTTGGATAGCGGATGGAAGTTGACTTATTGTGATCCTACCATTAGCTTCATTACCATCATAGAAAAAGTCCTGTAGCAGAACCGTAGCCAGATAGGGTTGAGAGCAGCTGAGGTCAACGGCTATTAAGGGATGTCCTTTGTATGTTAGGCACGGACGAAGCTCACTCCAAAAGTTGGTCAGTTTAGTATGGAGCCGGTATGCCTTGTCATCAATCCGGCATATCGCTGGGTTATGGGCAAAGCGGTTAATCATCCCTAAACGAGCCATATATCGTACATACGCACGATTCTTTGCCTGTGTATGGGTTGAGGAAAGCGATTTCTCATAGTCCAACTCGATTCGAGCTAGAGCAGCTTGTTCGTCAAGTTCCAGCCCATCAAGCCATGGAAGCAGGACTGGGTAGCTTTCCAAAGCAGGCTGATTTACTCTACTAACCCACTTCTGATTACTTGCTATTAAACGAAGGTTGGTAATCTGATCGGTTGTCGGTTTTGTTCGGTAAGTTTCAGAGTAACGATAACCTTTACACTTACGTCCCACTTCATACCGGCCATCGCACTCTAACACACCCGTTTCAACTAGGTATCGCAGATAGTGTTGATAATCACGAACTTGATGAACCATTATGGCAGCACTAAGAGGAACATAGGGATTATCATCCGTGGATTCCCTCAACCGTCGGTCGTAAGCAGGACGTTCTGCTAATAAATTGAGGATGTATTTACAGCGGTCCAGCTTAAAGCAAAAGTTAGGTTTGTAGCGACTTGTCAGCACTGACAGGTCAAGGTTTTCTGGCAATACTACTTTCATTAAGAATATAGGCAGCCTTGAAGGCCATAATCCATAGGCACTGCCCATTAGAAGAACCAAGATATTACGTTATTAGTTCTAATTATCTATATAAATATTACGTTTACTGGAACTTCTAATGACTTTTTTGTGTATTATACTTATAGATTTAACTATAACACTCAATGAAGCCAAAGAACAACAAGGGGCATCTAGCCCCTAAGAGTATCGACCAGGTGTACGAGGCTATCCTGGTGAAAACCTATAAGTTAGGGGATATCAAGGATAAGCACGCAGCTCCTGGGGAGGATGCTTTGACCTCAAGGAACCTTAAGTACTGGATGGACGAGGGGCTTTTCCTCATTAAGCGAAACGATGAGTACAGTTGGACCAGATTTAGCTTTGCCGATTACGTATGGGTGAAAATGCTTCTCTATATGCACTCTCTGGAGGTCACTAAGAAGAAAAAGGTGACCTTAATCAAGAAATGTCTGGCGAAGTTACCACAGCCCACCTCTATCCCAAATCTATCCATCGACGCCCTAAAGTCTTTACAGGAAAAAGACGGTGCCATTAATGAGGAAATGGCAGCCTTGGCCAAACTGGTCACTGACCGTATCTGGGATAAAGGAATGCTGTACATCAGACTTTATAGTGATGACACATGCCAGTTCACTGACGGCCAAGCAATGATATGCAGTTCATTCCTAACGGAAGAACAGCTGATTGACACAGCCAGTCAGCCAGATTCTTACATCCAGATTTCCTTGAAAAGTATCTTCACTGATTTTGTCTATACAATGATCATGGCAGGCAATGGAAGAGAGCCAGTTGGGCTTGGGATACTAACAAATCAGGAGGGCACTTTGCTTCAACACCTTGATGATGGCATTCTCACTAAGGTGGATATAAAGCTTCTTGATGACGAAGAAGTAGGCTTAGTTGTCAATGACCAGAGCAAAGTAGCTATAGCCCACTTTCTATCAACGTATATGGTTCAAGGCGAGTACCAGCATATCACATATGAGACCACAGGAGGTGAGAAAACTACTTTCTCAAAAGGCCCAATCCGTTTTATACCCGAACAACAAAATGATTAATGCCGCAGTATGCCGTCAGATCTTAACCAGAAGTGGGTTAAGTATAACCGACGAACAAATAGAATCACTCCGCCAGACTCTCACTCAACTGGCGGAGATCGAGTATCAACAGTTTAAGTCTAACCAACTGAATCATAGTAAACACGATGGCCACCAAAGCGATCATCTATACAAGGGTCTCGACCGACGATCAGAAGGAGAATGGATTCTCCCTACAGGACCAGGAAGCGCGACTGCGTAAATACTGCCAACAAAACGGTATCGACATCATCCGCCATTACCAGGATGACCACTCTGCCAAGAACTTTAACCGACCTGCCTTTCAGCAGTTCTTAGCTGAGCTAAAAGCTAAAGCAATTCAGCCGGATCTATTTTTGTGTGTTCGGCCTGATCGCTTCTCTCGGAATATGGTAGCGGGTATTGAGATGTTGCAGACGTTAAATGCTTTCGGCATAAAATTCCAGACCCTCGAGAATAATACTGAGGTTAAGTCCCCGGAAGACAAGATCATGCAAATGTTGTACTTGCTGCTTCCACAAGTGGATAACGAACGACGGGGGCTGAATGCGAAACGGGGTATGCGACAGGCTGCTCGTGAAGGGCGCTGTACAGGTCGAGCAAGTATGGGATATAAAAATGACCCATTAACTCGATCTATTGTAGTTGACGAAGAAATAGCCCCTTTGATTAAAGAAGCATTTGAGACATATGCGAAGGGGATTTATACCGCAGAAGAGGTTAGGCTAGTAATGAGAAAGAAGGGCCTGAAATGCAGCAAAAACCACTTTTTGAGCATACTCGAAAATCCTGTCTATGCAGGTCTAATAAAAATAAGCGCCTGGAATGATGAGCCAGAAGAATTAGTGGTTGGGATCCACGAGCCAATAGTATCCAAAGAGTTATTTGATCGTGTCCAAGACTTTCGTCACGGCAAAAAACGTCAGCCAGTCTCTACCAGTTCAACAAGGCGTGAAGAGCTAGAGCTACGGGGTTTTCTGCAATGCAAATGCTGTGGTAGTAAATTGACAGGTAGTGCCTCTCGTAGCCGTAACGGAGATCGTCATTTTTATTATCACTGTCAGCATGGATGCAAGGAGCGCTTTCGGGCTGATACCGCTAATCAGGATTTCGTCAAATTCCTGAATGGGATGACTCCCCCTAAAGAAGTGATCGACCTGTATCACGTTATTCTGAAAGATAGGTTCGGAGTTGATGCAGCCCAAAAGGAGGGAGAAATCAGTAAGCTGGAAGGCCAAATCAAGCAGGTAGAGAAACGGCTCTCGGCATTGACTGATACACTAGTCGATGGTATTATTGATCGGGATACGTATGTGCAGAAGCGAGCTGCTTACACAACGGAGCTGAGTTTGCTGACGGACTCGTTAAGGATGTTAGAGGAGCAGGAAGATAGTTTCGTAAATTACCTGACTTACGGTTGTACCTTACTGGGCAATTTACCTAAATACTATGCCTTCTCGCCCTTAGCCGTACAGCAGAAAATTGTTGGTTCGATATTCCCCGGAAAGTTGGTTTATGATGATGGAAATTATCGAACCACAGAGACAAACTATTTCATTGAGCTAATGTGCTCATCATCAGCAGCTAGCGAAGGCAAAAAAGAAGGGCTGACTACAAATGCATGTAATCAGCCCGGCTGGGTAGGAAGTAGCGGGCTCGAACCGCTGACCTCTGCTCTGTCAAAGCAGCGCTCTGAACCAACTGAGCTAACCTCCTTTGCTTACTGGAGCGATTGCAAACTTACGAAACTTCCTCTGTTTCTAAATGAAGGTGGTAAATTTTTTGTGATGGAATGCGCCATAACAGCAGAAAGCCAATGACAAACAGCACCAGTAACGCCAGTACGCTATTGCGCATACTACCCGTAATTTGTTCGATCAGACCGTAAACCAGCGTACCGAAAACAATGGACGTTTTTTCGGTCACATCGTAGAAACTGAAGTACGAAGCCGTGTCAGTAGTAGCCGGAATGAGTTTGGAATAGGTGGAACGTGACATGGATTGAATGCCACCCATAACCAGCCCTACAACAGCCGCCAGGATAAAAAACTGCGTTTCGGTCTGTACGAAATAGGCCGCTGCACAAACGCCAATCCAGATAACCACCGCCGTCATCAGCGTATAGGTATTCCCGATGCGCTCCGATAACCTCGAGAAACCATAGGCCCCAGGAATGGCCACCAGTTGAATCAGCAAGATTGTGATAATCAGGCTTTGACCGGGCAGTTTCAATTCATCACTACCGAAAATTGTGGCTACGTACATAACTGTCTGAACAGCCATGTTATAGACAAAAAACGATACCAGAAACCGCTTGGCCAGGGGTCGTTCCTGCAGCTGGCTCCAGATGTGCCGCAATTCTTTGAAGCCATTCAGCAGGTAGTTTCCTGTCTTATTACCCGTCTTTTTTACACCATCTGGTAACCGACTAAACGGAATCTGGGCGAAGGTAATCCACCACAAACCGACCGTCAGAAACGCAAGTCGCGACGCCATGCCTTCGGAGATATTACCAAACCACTCGCGTTTCAGAATCACCAGCAAATTGAGCACCATGAGTAGCACACTACCAATATAACCCATTGAGAAACCCCGCGCACTGACCCGATCATACTGGTCTTCAGTTGCAATATCAGGTAAGTACGAGTTATAAAAGACAATACTACCACTCCAGCCAATCAGACTGAGCCAGAAACAGATAACCGCAAACGTGGTCGTTTCCCGGACGAAAAAATAAAGCAGACTGCAACTAATTGCCCCGGTATAGCAAAACACTTTCATGAACGCTTTCTTCCGACCGCTGTAGTCGGCAACCGCTGTACAGATGGGCGATAACAGGGCAGTAAATAAAAACGCAGCCGAAATGGTGTAGGAAAACAAAACCGAGTTTTTAACCGATAAACCCAGGAAATTAATCACCGGTCCACCCGTTTCGTTAAGGGCCGTAGCGGAAAAATACACTGGAAAAATACTCGATACGATCACGAGTGAATGGACCGAATTAGCCCAGTCGTAGAAGGTCCAGGCGGTGAGGATGCGAGGATTATTTTTCAATGAGTGAAAGGGTGAAAGAGTGAAACCGGGTCGCCAGAGCGGAGCGGTTAAGCAAGATACAGCGCTCTTTCACTCTTTCATCCTTTCACTCTTTAAAAATTCAATTACCGCTTTTGTAAACGCGTGATTTGAGTCACCCGCTACCATATGCCCCGCGTTGGCAACGCTTACACTCTGCACATGCGGCACTGTATCCAGAAACTCGGCCATTATCTTTTCACTCACTACATCGCTCATGCCTCCGCGGACAATAAGCGTTGGTACAGTAATAGCCTGGGCGGCCCTGTAAAGTCGTTCTTCGTACTGTATGATTGAATCGGGTCGGGTGTTTTGCCGCCAGATAGTCAGCATTTTAGGATCCCAATGCCAATAGTAACGAAGTTCGCCCGTAGCGCTTTTCCGCAAGCGCAGATTCTTTTCCAACCGGCTGTGGTCGGATGGCCGCGGCCGATTGGGGAGGTAAGCCGCTACAGCTTCAGCGGCTTCGTCCAGACTAGCAAAACCGTCCAGATTACCACTCATAAAGGCAAATATTCGCTCGATACCTTTCTGTTCAGCGCGGGGTGCAATATCGACCAATACAATCGCCGTGCAGATAGATTCCTTAGTTGGTAAGCGCTCTCCCTCAGCAATCAAAGCCGTCATGCCGCCCATTGACGCGCCCACGAGAGCTGGTTTCTGATGGAGCTGCGCAACCACTGCTCGTAAATCACTGGCCAGATACTCAAGCCCATACTGTTCCTCTACTGACCAATTGCTATCGCCGTGACCGCGGGCATCCAGGGCTATGGCATAAAAACCCGCATTCGCTAACCATTTGGCCGTGTCGCCCCAGGAATGTCGCGTTTGCCCACCACCATGCAACAGCAGTACGGGTGGGTGAGACGGATCACCCCAGGCGTCGGCTACGACAAAAAAGCCCGGTTCGGTTTCAAAGCGCAGGAAGGACATGGATCGGGCTGAGCAATTGCAGATGATTAGACTACTGGATCAAACTCCAGATTAATATCGGCATCCTTACCATCAACAGGAGCACGCTGACGCAAAATGAGTTTGCTTTTATCCAGCCGAATAATGGGAAAGTTGCCTTTAAAACCCGTCACGTCGACATCAATCGACTGATTATCAGCAGCCAATTTCCAGCTACCGCCATTGACAATCGAATTCGACTGCTTCGGATCCAGCGCATTCACGCGGCCATTGTTGCGAAACTGCATATTGAGATCAAACAATACCTGCGTTGCCAGATTCAATCGGTTCCGGTTAATTTCCTGACCGTTAACGTCCGATACACGCGACGTTCGCCAGTTGTTAGCCACTAACAAATCCGTTTGCGATTGCGTCGTGACGGCCGGTGTCGTGCCATCGTCTTTCTTACAGCCAGTCAGCATCCCGAAAAGAATGGTGAACACCAGCAGAAATTGAATTGGATGTTTCATCAGAATAAGGTCGTTGGTATCGTTATAGTTGGTGAAACGTTCATGTCGTTCACATCTAAAAGAGCGCAGCACCTTTTTAGGTTTGAAAAATAACGAGCAGCATCCAGTCATTCGTTTATAGACCAGACCATTTTACGACCCTAAAATTCTGTAGATTTTCGGCGATACCAAGCTTTTACGTATAATTTATTGCCCATTTGGTCGGACCAGAACGATCAATGTCTTACACAGAAATAGCCTGACGCTATTAACGCCAAGCTATTTCAGGCTGATTCAACCAACTGTCTTTAGTTTTTATCTTCATCGATTTCCTCCGGCGAAGAAGTCAGTCCAGAAGCCGTCTTAACTAAGCGCACAAATTCGCTCCGATACCCTTCCGAATCGTCAGTTAGAGCACCTTTCGCCAGTTTCACTACCTGCCCATAACGAGCCGATCCTTTGTATGCCGATTCACTCAGCAACAATCCAAATTCAGCCACAGCTGCCGCAAATCTGAAATCGGCCGTTGTCTTGTCAAATTTGATTGTCTGCGTTTTAACCACGTGTTGCAGTTGCTGACTAACCGAATCGGCGGGTTGTTTGTACCGAACCTTAAGCGTTAACAATTCGCCTGATTGGGTAGACGCTTTGGTATCAACAAGTGCCTGGTATTTTAATGAATCCGCTTTAGGGAGATAAGCGCTTTTGGCCCCAGCGGGAATCAGTTCGTAGAGGGCAGTTACGCTGTGACCTGCTCCCATATCGCCCGCATCTTTTTGGTCATCTTTAAAGTCTTCGTTTGCTAACCGTCGGTTTTCGTACCCTAACAACCGATAGGCCTGTACGTAGGCCGGGTTAAACTCCAGTTGTAGTTTAACATCTTTAGCTACTGTAAAAAGAGTGCCGCCAAACTCGTTAATGAATACTTTACGTGCCTCAGGCAGATTATCGATGTAGGCATAATTACCATTCCCTTTGTCAGCCAGCGTTTCGAGATGATTATCTTTCAGGTTGCCCATGCCAAAGCCCAGTACACTGAGGAAAACACCTTTTTTTCGTTCCGCTTCGATCAGCCGCTGGAGTTCGCCTTCACCCGAAACGCCCACGTTGAAATCACCGTCGGTAGCCAGGATAACCCGGTTATTACCGTTACTGATCAAGTGATCCTGGGCCACTTTATAGGCTAGTTGAATACCGGCTCCGCCCGCTGTTGAGCCACCCGCGTGTAACTGATTGATCGCATCTTTTATGCGTTGGGGCTGATCCCCAGTCGTGGGTGGCAGCACTAACCCAGCGGCTCCGGCATACACCACAATAGCCACCCGGTCGACGGGACGAAGCTGATCAACGAGTAAGTTAAGGGAAGCCTGTACCAGTGGCAGTTTATTGGGATCACTCATCGAACCCGACACATCCAGCAGGAAAACCAGATTTGACGGGGGAAGTTTGTCATTTTTGACCCGACGTGCCTGAAGGCCAACCCGTAGCAGTTGCAGACCCGGATTCCAGGGTGATTCCGTCAGTTCGGTTGTGATCGACACGGGCGCCTGGCCGGTTGGCTGTGGATACTGGTAGCTGAAGTAGTTAATCATCTCCTCCACCCGAACGGCATCTTTTGGCGGGCGCTGTCCATTGTTCAGCAATCGGCGGATATTGCTGTAGGAAGCCCGGTCCACATCGGCGGAGAAGGTTGTAACGGGCTGCCGACGAACGTCCTGAAACCCAGTCTCCTCGGTAGCTTTATAACTTTCCGTCGAGGGGTTAGCCTGTAGGCGGTATGATCGGGGTTGAGGACTCATTATGCCCACGCTACCCGTAATACTTCGTTTAGTTTGTGTTTTATATCCGGTTACAACGACTTCACTTAAGGAATTAGCATCGAGGGCTAATTCTACGTTAATCGTTTGCTGATTCCCGATAGTAATTTCCTGGGTTCGGTAACCGACCAGATTAAACACCAATTGCGTAGCGCCAGCAGGTACTTCAATAGAGTACTTGCCTTTCTGGTCCGTATAGGTCCCTTTGTTAATGCCCTTAACCCCCACGGTAACGCCCGGTAATGGATTGTTTGTGGCTTTTTCAGTTACAGTCCCAGTAATAGTTCGAACCTGATTAGATTGAGCAGTAGCGTTGATAATCAAGCCTAGCAGTAGCCAGTAGGCAACGAAATTTTTCATGGTCAATGAAGTTTAGAATGGTCTTTTTTCTGAATTTAGGACATGGACAATTTCTCGAAACGATATGGCTGACTTGTTAGGAATTGATTCAATTTACACTAAAAATAATACACTTTATATTGATGCTATAGACCCAGTTTATACACAATGAGTTGGAATAAACTAATATGTACCTGCCAATTATGACGAATATTCTCTTTAAAACTATGAAGGCACTTTCTATCCTAAGTATTAGCCTTATAATATCGCTTAGCTGCCTGGGCCAGAACCAATCTCCGGCTTCGGCTTCTTATGATCTAGTCATCCGCAACGGGCTGATTTACGACGGTTCGGGCCAGAAACCTTATCGGGGGGATGTGGGCATCCGTGCCGATCGTGTCGTGGCCGTTGGCCAGTTAACCAATCCTAAAGCGGCTACTATCATCGACGCTAAAGGCATGGCCATAGCGCCGGGGTTTATCAATGTCCTTTCGCATACGGGTGGTTATCTGCTGCGAGACGGCCGCTCCATGAGCGATCTGAAGCAGGGTATAACCACTGAAGTTTTCGGCGAAATTTCATGGGGACCTGTTCGAAACGAAACTGTCCGGAAGCAACTTAATCGCTGGCTGAAAGGAGGTGGCTTAAGCGATACCTGCACCTGGACCACCCTGGAGGAATTTATGATTAAATTGGAGCGCAAAGGCATTACGCCCAATATTGCCTCTTACGTGGGCGCGGGCGAAATCCGTATGAATGTGCTGGGCGAGGATAACATAAAACCTAACACTGCTCAACTTACTCAGATGAAGGCGCTGGTTAAGGAAGCGATGGAAGGCGGAGCACTGGGGGTTACAACCGCTCTGATTTATCCGCCCAATACCTTTGCTGATACCGACGAACTGATTGCCCTTTGCCGGGAAACTGCTCGGTATAAAGGGCGTTACATTGTCCATATGCGGAGCGAAGGCGACCGGCTCGAAGAAGGCATTCAGGAACTGATTCGGATCGGTAAAGAAGCCAACGTACCAGTCGAACTTTATCACTTCAAAGTATCGGGTGTGCGCAATTGGCCTAGAATAGACAAGGCCATTGCGCTGATTAACGACGCCCGGCAGCGTGGACAGGACGTAACGGCCAACATGTACACCTATACTGCTGGCGGCACGGGTCTGACAGCCTGTTTACCCCCCTATCTCTTTAACGGCGGGTTTATGGCAGGCTGGAAACGATTGCAAGACCCGAAAGAACGCCAGAAAGTCGCTCAGGAAGTCCGTCAGCAGACCCAGCCCTGGGAGAATATGTTCCAGTTGGCTGGCACACCCGAGAACATTCTACTGGCCGGCTTTGAGCAGGATTCACTGAAAAAATACGAAGGTAAAACGTTGGGGCAGGTGGCCACCCTGCGCGGTAAAGATCCGCTCGAAACGGCGATGGATTTGATTGTGCAGGACAAAGCGCGGGTAGAAACCCTGTATTTCCTGATGTCAGAGGATAATGTCAAAAAAGAGATTCGCCAACCCTGGGTCAGCTTTGGTTCGGATGCGCCATCGACGAGTGAGGACCTGACCCAGTATGGAAAAGAACATCCTCGAGCCTTCGGTAACTTTGCCCGGCTGCTAGGCAAATATGTCCGCGACGAGAAAGTTATCTCGCTCGAAGAAGCCATCCGCCGATTCACCAGTTTGCCTGCTACGAATCATAAACTGGCAAATAGAGGGCTTTTAAAACCCGGATACTTTGCCGACGTGGTCATCTTCGATCCAGCCACCATCGCTGACAAGGCGACTTTCGACAATCCGTTTCAGTACGCCGTTGGTGTACAGCACGTCTGGATTAATGGTAAACAAGTCCTGCGGAACGGCGAGCATACAGGAACCTTACCGGGTCGGGCCCTATGGGGGCCGGGCAAGAAAAAATAGTCAAAACGCCCTCGCTTGCTGATTAATCTGGCTACCTAATATAGTTCTAAAAACCCGGACACGAAACTTGGTTAACTTCGTGCCCGATTTCGTTGTCTTACCTATGCTAAAACTTAAAGCGATGCGCGTTCTAGTTGGTTTTTTCTTCGCCTGGTTTATCAGCATCGGTACAGCTCAGTTGGGAAACGCTCAACAGCAATGCGCTGATCGGCTTACCTTTACGCCCGTTAGCCAGCCGAACCAGATTGGCTGGAGCAAATTCCCCGATTTTACCTTGCCGTTTCCGGTTATCTACGGCGGCCCACGCTTTACTGATACACAGGCTAGCCCTCTGCGACATGGGTTTAGTCATTTAGTTGATATACAAGCATCTGAATACGGTTCACTGGTAAAATCACAGCAGCGGGCGGTAGTTTATTATGGGGTTGCTACCGGGCTGAATCAACCCTGGGAGACCATCGAAAGCCCCTGGAATAACGACTTAACTGCCTACCGTGCCAAGTGGGACCAGTTTCTGAAAGAGTTATCCGGAGGGCAGAAAAATGCGTCTGGGCTGTACGTACTTCCCATCAACAGACTGGCGCTGGATATCGAACGATTTCAGGAAACCGACGCCCGAATTTTACGCATTAAATCGGACACACGCGTACCAGTAACCTACCGCAATCTTTCGGATGTCGATTTCGTAGCTGCCTATAAAAGGGCCATACGCAACCTGTACGCCGAAGCGATGCGGTACATCCGCCAGCATGCTGATCTGACGGGCATTAGTGTCAGCAGTTACGCCGATACGCCCGTGTTGAACACCTATCTGAACGTTCCAACTTTCTCCTGGACCGACTGGAAATCCAACCTTAACCTGACCAATTATATGGTCCAGGATTCGACAGGGCGCGGCATTGGTGGGCCGTATTATGATCAGTTAGACGCACTGTCACCTTCGGCCTATTACTATTATGATTATCCGAATCCGGTGGCGGAAGACTATCTGTCATATCTGTTATTTCAGGTAGAAGTTAACCGCGCCTGGAGCAACAAGCCGGTTGTGCCCTGGGTATGGATGCGCTATCACGACAGCTCGAACAGCGCGCTCCAGTTCATTCAACCCTTTATGGCCGAAGCGACAGCCATCTTCCCGTTTTTTTCGGGAGCGGCTGGCCTATGGCTTTGGGAAAATCCAATGCTGGCTTCAACCCGTACCGATACGTATGCCGCTTACGAGCATTTTACGCATGGCCTGTACCGACTATCGCGCTTTGCGGATATGTTTCAGGGAACGTACGAGTTGGTTATCGAAACGCCCGCCCGCGACCTCATGGAGAAACAGTTACCAGTCTGGCGGGGGGTAGCTAAAGGGAATCAGATTCTTATAGCGGCTCAGAATCCATACGCTGCTGATGGGCAGAAAACCAGCCTGACCGTTCGCTATAAATCGTGGCAGCAAACCATCGAACTCACTGGTCGCGAGGTGTATTTGTGCCGATTTGATATGGGCAGCATCACGGCCATCGAACCTTCGTTACCTTCCATAAGCGTGTTCCCCAATCCAGCCCAGACAGTGCTGACTGTAACTTTTGGGCAACTCCCCGCAGCCTCTACAACGCTCGAATTACTAAACACAAACGGGCAAACGGTCGTTAAACAGGCGGTTAACAGCATCCAGGAAGTCCTATCAGTGACTCAATTACCCGCTGGCCTGTATCTGTTACGCATACAAAACGAAACCGCAAGTCAGACGAAAAAAGTAGTTATAAAGTTGTAGGGGTATAGGGTTGTATAGTTGGCTGACGCAAAAACACAATAACTCTACAACCTTACAACCCTATAACTATACAACTCTTCAATCATGCCCAACCAACTGCAATACGAAACCAGTCCTTACCTGCTGCAACACGCCCATAATCCCGTCGATTGGTATCCGTGGGGCGACGAAGCACTCACCAAGGCCATTACTGAAGATAAGCCCATTCTGGTGAGCATCGGATATTCGGCATGCCACTGGTGCCACGTTATGGAGCGCGAATCGTTCGAGAAGGAGGAAGTAGCCCAGGTCATGAACGAGCATTTCGTTTGCATCAAAGTTGACCGGGAAGAGCGCCCGGATGTCGATGCCATTTATATGGATTCGGTTCAGGCAATGGGGGTTCAGGGTGGCTGGCCGCTTAACGTGTTTCTGATGCCTGACGCCAAACCGTTTTATGGCGTTACCTACCTACCATCCCGTAACTGGGTTAACCTGCTCGATAGCATCCGCCAGGCATTCACCGACCACCGAGCCGACCTAGCGCAATCGGCCAATGGGTTCGCGACTGAACTAAACCTGAGCGATGCGGAACGTTATGGCCTAACGCAAGCTGACCCGCTGTTTTCGCCCGACATGCTGGACGCTCTATATCGAAAAGTAGATGTGAAAGCGGATGATGAAAAGGGTGGTATGCGCCGGGCTCCTAAGTTTCCAATGCCCAGCATTTGGCGTTTTTTATTGCGATACTACGATGCAACAATGGCTTCTTCAGGCGATAATGAGGCCGCATTGAATCAGGTAAAACTGACGCTTGACCGGATGGCACTCGGTGGCATTTACGATCAGCTAGGTGGTGGCTTTACCCGCTATTCGACCGATGCCGACTGGTTTGCGCCCCATTTCGAGAAAATGCTGTACGACAATGGGCAGTTATTAACGCTTTACGCCGAAGCCTATAGCCTAACCAAAAGTCCGCTTTACAAACACGTTGTCTACCAGACGATTGGCTTTGCGCAACGCGAGCTGCTTAGTCCTGAAGGTGGCTTTTATTCGGCGCTTGATGCCGACAGCGAAGGCGTTGAAGGCAAGTTTTACACCTTCACAACACCGGAGTTACGAGAAACGCTAGGCGATGATTACGACTGGTTTTCGGATTTATATAACTTGACCGAAGCAGGTAACTGGGAACACGGCGAATCCACGCCGGGCCGGAACATTCTCCACCGTACCGAATCCGACGAATCGTTTGCCGAACGGAAGGGCTGGTCAATGGCTGATTTGGCCGTTCGTCTGGATGCTACGCATATCCGATTGCTGCGCATACGCAATGAGCGCATTCGGCCAGGGCTGGACGACAAGATTTTGTGCTCCTGGAACGGCCTGATGCTGAAAGGGCTGGCCACCGCTTACCGCGTTTTCAACGAGCCGGAATTTCTATCGCTGGCGTTGCGACTGGCGTATTTCCTGCTGAACAAAATGCGCGACAGCCGTAACGGTCGGCTCTGGCACACTTATAAGCTGGGCCGCGCCCGCCAGGCTGGTTTCCTGGACGATTATGCGGCTGTCATCGACGGATTATTGACGCTTTATCAGGCCACCTTCACGGAAAGCTGGTTAACCGAAGCTGACCAGTTAATGCAATATGTACTGGCTAATTTCTCGGATAAGGGTACTGATGAAACCGGTCCCGATCCAATGTTTTTCTTTACCGATAAAAACGGCGAAGAACTGATTGCCCGGCGCAAGGAACTGTTTGATAACGTGATTCCCTCGTCAAACTCGATGATGGCGGAAAATCTATACGTGTTAAGTTTACTCTTGGAACGATCAGATTATGGTAAACGCGCCGATCAGATGCTGGGTCGGATACAGCCGCTGGTGCAGCAAAACGCCGATTATCTAACAAACTGGGCGTCGCTGTTCGCGTTGCGCGTCCGTCCGACAGCCGAAATCGCCATTGCCGGGCCAGCGGCCGAGTCGTTACGGGCGGAATTAGACGCTGAGTTTTATCCAAATAAAGTCCTTTGTGGAACAACCGGCAAAAGCGAATTGCCATTGCTGCATCAGCGAGGGCCTATTGATCATCAAACAGCAGTCTACGTCTGCTACAATCGCGCGTGTCAGTTGCCAGTCAACAGTGTGGCCGAAGTGTGGCGGTTGCTGCGGTAAATCCGGTTCGCCAGAGAAGCCATTCTTTTTATCGGGAAGTAAGCTAGTTAGGATTCAACTTAATTTATAGATCTACGCATTATCTTAGTGGCGTTTAATACCACTAAGATTTCTTGACCTATGCCTAAGCTCGTTCTGCTATTATTAATCGCTCTTTATACCATCATCAATACAGTTGCGCAAACACCGCCTACAGGGCATCCAAATCCTAGTGGTCCAGGCTGGAAACCGCTATTTGCGCCTGATCTGTCGGATGCGGGATTTCCCAAAGGTGTCTGGTATCGCGATGATGATGGTGCCCTAACGGCTACGGCCGATAAAACGATCTGGACGGCTATACCTTATGACGATTTCGTACTGGATCTCTTCTTCAAAACAGCTGATGGCACCAACAGCGGAATTGTCGTACACGCTAGCGATACCGCAAACTGGATTCCGAATTCGGTAGAAATACAAATTGCCGACGATTACGCTAAACAGTGGGCTGAATCCCCCAAAAACTGGCAGTGTGGCGCTTTCTTCGGCCATCAGGCTCCTACAAAACAGAGCGTTGTTAAGAAAGCGGGCGAATGGAACCGGTACACCATTACTTGCCAGGGTAAAATGATTTATGTTGTTCTTAACAATCAGCTAATCAATACAATTGACCTAACAAAGTTCACCTCATCCAAAACCAACCCCGACGGTTCTACCGTGCCGGAATGGCTCAGCAAGCCCCCCGCCGACCTGCCCTTACACGGCTATATTGGCTTGCAGGGCAAACACGCCGGCGCCCCAATTTACTTCCGAAATCTGAAGATTAAACCGTTGTAAGTAACGTGGGTTTCCACCTACGCTATTTAATAACTGCGAACCCAAGCAGGTCTGGTTCGTGTTCTCAGTATACGATGCAAACTGAACTACAGACCCGCCACAGTCACGCTCTACCCGAACTGCGGTTTTCGCTTAACCTGCTTTACGTAGGCCGTTTTCTATTGGGCATGAAGAATCTTTCGCCAGTAACTGACGAGGGGATTGATGCCTTTGATGAACGGATTGAAGCCGTTACGGACGAACTGGTTGCCACCGAACTACTGCACGAAGCGGCTGTGCTGGCCGGCGATGTACTACCCGAACTCCTCCCTCCTAGCGCTTTAAACGACGCGGCATAAGCCCGAAATCGCTTTCTTTGCAATTATATTCCTGATAGGAGCCGCCAGCTATAGTGGCCCTGCAACTTCCTGCTTATGCCTGATACGCCATTTGCCGCGCTGTTCGATATGGACGGCGTCCTGATCGATAACACCGATTTTCATATCAACGCCTGGCTTCAATTTGCGCAGAAACATGGGCCGCCGCTTACCAAAGATCAATACCTGGAAAATATCAACGGGCGCGTGTCGGCGGATGCGATGGCTTATGTATTCGGACGACCGATAGCTCCCGGCGAACTGATTGTACTCACCGAAGAAAAGGAAGCCATTTACCGCGAATTATACCGCCCTCACCTGCAACCAGCACCAGGATTGCTCCATTTTCTGACCGCCCTGCGCGAACAGGGAGCTAGACTAGCCGTTGGTACGTCAGCACCCGAGAGTAACGTTCGATTTACGCTCGATGGATTACCGTTACGTCCTTTTTTCGACGTCATCGTTGATTCCAGTATGGTTCATCGAGGCAAACCTGATCCTGAAATTTATTTGACAGCCGCCAGCCGCTTAGGCATTGAACCGGCCCAGTCGGTGGTTTTTGAAGACGCTTTAGCAGGCGTCGAAGCGGGCCGACGGGCGGGAATGGCCGTAATTGGCATTGCTACAACTCACTCCAGCGATGATCTGACTAGTGCTGGTGCGGCCTTGGTGGTTAATGATTTCACGGAGCTAACGGTAGAGGCCGTTAAAGCACTGACGCAGACCTCGAAGCAAGTATAAACTGACAATATTAATCGTACATGTCCCTTATTCCTGCCCGTGAGGGTTTCTTCTTTCCTGCCGAATGGCATCCGCACGTGGCTACCTGGCTTAGCTGGCCACATACCGAAGCCTCCTGGACGCGTGATCGACAGGAGCTTATGTTTCCGGCCTACATTGATTTCATCAAGGCCATCACCGAAAGCGAACAGGTGTGCATCAATGCACATAACGAAACGGTCATTCAGGCAGCCAAACTGCGTCTGCTGGCGGCTGGAGCCGATATGAACCGTATTACCTTACTTCCCCACCCTACCAATGATTCGTGGTGCCGCGATCACGGCCCGGCTTTTCTAATCAATCCCCAGAAAAAGGAGCGGATGATTGTCAACTGGGGTTATAATGCCTGGGGAGGTAAATATCCACCTTACGACCGTGATGACTTAATTCCAATTGAAATTGCCCGGTATCGTGGTTTAGATTACGTGACTCCCGGCATCATTATGGAAGGGGGATCGGTAGAGTTTAACGGGGCCGGAACGGTGCTGACCAGCCGGGCGTGTCTGTTGAATCAGAACCGCAACAGCCATCTAACGCAGGCTAAAATCGAACAATACCTGTGCGACTATTACGGTGTTCAACAGGTGCTTTGGGTCGAAGAAGGGATTGTGGGTGATGATACCGACGGCCATATTGATGATACCGTCCGGTTTGTTAACGAGGACACGGTTATAGCCGCTTACGAACCGAATCCAGCTGATGATAACTACCCGTTTTTGCAGGAAATCCATCAGGAGTTAAAAGAGATGCGGCTATTGAACGGCAAACAGTTAACCATTGTCGAGCTGCCCATGCCCGACCCGGTTGTAAGCGATGGCTTACGTCTACCGGCTTCGTATGCAAATTTCCTGATTACTAACGGAGCGGTGATTGTACCTACCTTCCGTTGTGTCAACGATCAGCGAGCTATAGACATTATTGGCTCCTGCTTTCCTGAGCGTAAAATTATTGGTATCGACTCAACAGATATCGTCTGGGGCTTAGGTAGTTTCCATTGCCTGAGCCAGCAGGAACCAAGTGTTTAAACGATGTATGATATACAACAACCTAACTTTCCGCTCGGTCTCAAATACGCCAAATGGTGAAGTAAGTGGCGATACGATTTTTCACTATCAGCAGCAGGATAACATCGTTTGGGCCGATTATGCCGGAGGCAATATTGTGAAAGGCTTTCTGATTGCGACGGTACAGAAAGATAACACACTGGACATGCGCTATCAACACGTGAACACGGAAGGAAAGCTGATGACTGGCCGTTGTCACTCAACGCCAGAACAGTTGCCAGATGGTCGCATTCGTTTAAATGAACGCTGGCAATGGACTAATGGCGACGAATCCTCCGGCGAATCTATCGTTGAAGAAGTTCCGGGTTGAACATTCAAAATCATGCGAAGCATTCCAATCATCCTAATCACAGTTCTGACATTTATTAGTTGCGCCCGCCAGTCTGCGCTTACTGCCGAACTGACACCACGTTCGCTTAATGCCGTCAATCTGGAGGAAACCCTCAGCCGACGCGACGAACTGATAATGGCTTACTCACTGACCAGCTATGATGCAAAGAATAAGGCTGTCGGGGTGGTGAATGGCGGTTGGGGCGTTGAATCGATTAAGCGTGGTCAGCAATTAGATTTAAGTGCGGTTGGTCCGCAGCAGGCGAAACCGATTAGTTTGCAAATTCCCCGAAACGGCCGAATCGTGGCTTCGCTAGTGCTAATTGAAGTGGACGATTATAATCAGGCACGGCAAACGATGGCAAAAATTCAGAAGATTCACAATATCGTGGCTGTCCCAGTCGGTTTATTGATCACAGCTGCCGAAGTATTAACTCCTCTGAAATACGTGTCGGCTGGCTTAGTCGCGTCGGGCGTTGGTCTGCAACTACTGGACAAACTCGATAATGACGATGTGTTGGGTCAGAGCAGCGTAGAACTCCACGAAGCCGATTTACGAAAGAAAAAACAGCGACTCGTTCACGTTCCATCAACGTTTAGCGGTCGGAATATGCGTGACGCATTTGAGTATCGACTGGAATACGACGTCACGCTGAAAACCGTTAAAATTCAGCCGGTTCGCCAATAAGCCCAGTAATACAGCGTTGCTTTTACTACAGCAGTGTGCAGGCCGAGAACTGTGCATGACGAATGTTTTTCTACTAAATTTGGTTTTTGGTAAGTAATAGAACGCAGATTTTTATGATCACTAGGCTAAGTTATGATCTTAACCATCATAAAATCTGCGTTCCATCATCTGGTAATCTTAGTTTTTCCTCGACGCTATGCGCCATCTTTTAGGCGGCTTTCTACTGGCCTGCTTTCTAACGGCCTGTAAAACAGCCGCACCAGTTGTTCAGCAAACGCCACCCAAACCTGTTATTCTGACACTGGGGAACAAGGCGTTCACGACCGACGATTTTTTTCAGTCGTTCACTAAAAATCAGCTCTCATCCGATTCTGCACAACGAACCGACGTGAATGGCTATTTTGATCTATATACTAATCTTAAACTCAAGGTACTGGCTGCCGAAGCGCAGGGTCGGGACACGACTGAAGCATTTCGGGAGGAGATGAAGACCTACCACAAGCAACTGGCGCAATCCTATCTGGCTGATAAAACGCTGATTGAATCGCTGGCAGCTGAAGCCTATCAGCGGATGCAGACGGAAGTTAACGCATCGCACATTCTGTTGTCTGTATCCGAAGATGCCTTACCGGCCGACACCCTGGCTGCGTATCAAAAAGCGTTGGCCTTACGCAAACAAGCACAGGATGGAGCCGATTTTGCGCAATTAGCTCGTGAAAATTCGCAGGATGAAGCCACGGCACAACAAGGTGGTAATTTAGGTTATCTGGCTACTTTTCAGGTTGTTTATCCACTCGAAACAGCAGCTTATAAAACGTCCGTCGGCGGAATTGCAGCGCCGGTCCGGACGCGTTTTGGCTATCATTTACTCAAAGTTAACAGTCGTCGACCCAGCCGGGGCCGGGTACGGGTTGCGCATATTCTGGTGCGGTTAAGCCCCAGTGCTGACGAGCCCGGTCAGAAAATGGCGCAGGAGCGGATTGACGCGGCTTATGCACGTTTGCAAAAAGGCGAATCGTTTGATATTGTTTGCCGCGACGTATCCGACGATGCGACTACAAAAGGCAACGGGGGTGTATTACCCGCATTTGAACCCGGTCGGTGGGTACCCGCGTTTGAAGATGCGGCTTTCGGATTGACTAAGGCTGGCGATTATTCCAAACCCGTGCGGACCAATTATGGCTGGCATATTATTAAACTGATTGACCGGAAAGGTTTGGAACCTTACGAAACACTAGCACCAGCGCTTCGGCAGCGCGTTACAACCGATACCCGGGCTGAGGTAATCCGCCAATCGCTGCTGCAACGACTTCGGAAGGAGTACCCCGTCCAGGAAGCAAAATCGACAGTTGAAGCAGCTTGGGCTAAAGCGGATAGTAGCTTGTTGCGAGGACAATGGCATTACACAGAGCCCTTGGATGCGAGTTTGCAGGGCAAAACTATTGTCACCGTTGCAGGTCAGCCATACACGACAAATCAGTTTTTTGCTTATGTCCAGCAGCGTCAGCAGCCGCCCCGCAATCCAGCGATGACCAGTCAGGTAGCCGCCCCCGTGCGACCAGCTATAGGTTCGCCAGCCGTGGCCATGCAGCGGTTATTCGACCGCTTTGTGGGTGATCAATTGATTGCCACTGAAGAATCCAATCTAGATAAGAAATCGCCTGAATTCCGGGCTTTGCTTGCTGAAATTCGGGATGGTGTGCTGCTCTCGCAGGTAATGGAACAGAATGTATGGGAGCGTTCAATGACCGACTCGACAGGACAACGCCAGTTGTTTGATCAGAATCGGGATAAATACCGCACGCCCGAGCGCGCTGTTGCTACTATCGTTGTTGCACAGAACGACAGTCTGCTTAAACAAGCGACAACGATATTTAGCGGCCGCCCCCCCTACCAGCTTCGGCGGTCGGCGGCACCATTAACATTTGGGAAGAACCAGACTACATTAACACCCGCTCTGCGCGAAAAACTGTTCGATGTACTGGTAGTTATGAGCCGCAACACGGATTACGTAGTTGAAGTAAGCGGATCGCACGACCCAACGGAGCGTGATTCAGTATCAGCCGGACGAATTCGATCGGCGGTCGATTACCTGCAAAAGAACGGTATTCAGTTGAGCCGCATTACGGAAAAAGATTATCAGGGCGCCCGCTCAGGAGCGACTGGTGAGGCTCAACGGAACGTGACTTTTCAATATTTCAGCAACTCGAAGGAAGATATTGCCCGCGTTATTAACAGTAAGTATCCAGCATCTGCCAATGAGCCAGCAGTAGCCATTACAGAAGGCGTATTTGCTCAGGGAATGAACCCTTATGTGGACGCCATTGAGCAATGGAAAGTGGGCACAACGACCCTGCGTCGGGCCAATAAATCGGTCTCAGTAATTATTAGCCGTATCGAGCCCGCACGGACTAAAACGTTTGCCGAAGCACGTGGGTCTGTCATCAACGATTACCAGGCTGCCCTCGAAAAACAATGGGTAGCGCAACTCCGGCAAGCCTATCCGATAAAAGTGAATCAGGAAGAGTTACAGAAGTTAGCTAAGTAATTCACACCCCTAACTTAAAATTCCTTAAAAGACCCAACCCTTGGCGTCGAATGCGTATCTTTAATGGTAAATTGCAAACTATGAAAAAAATAATCAGCAGTGCGCTTGTGGTCCTGATGGGCTGGCTTCTGACGGTGCCCAGCTTCGGGCAGGGGCAGGGCATCAGCCTGAACAAGATCATCGCTAAAGTCGATAATTACTACGTGCTCCGGTCTGACCTCGAAGAAGCTTATCAGTCGTACGTCGGGCAGAACCAGACGCCCCCACAGAAATGCCAATTACTGGAAAGTCTGGTTATCAATAAAATGATGCTGGCCAAAGCCGAGATCGACTCCGTTGTTGTCGATGACAAAATCGTGGATAGCGAACTCGACTCACGGATGCAGTACATGGCTCAGCAGTTTGGTTCAGAAAAGAACATTGTTGAGGCTTACGGCAAAAGCCTGGAAATGCTCAAGAGCGAGCTGCGGCAGCAGGTGAAAGATCAGAAGATCGTGCAGAAAATGCAGCAGAAAATCACCTCTGACGTGAAAGTTACCCCTCGCGAAGTACGTAAGTTCTTCGAAACCATTCCGAAAGATAGTCTACCCTACATGCCAGCTGAAGTGGAAGTGGGCCAGATCGTTCGCTTTGCCAAGCCAACCAAAGAGCAGAAAGAAGCCCTTCGGCAACGGCTACTGGACTTGAAAAAGCGGGTTGAGAACGGCGAAGACTTTGCTAAACTGGCCAAGGAAAACTCAGAAGACGTGGGTTCTGCGCAAAATGGTGGGGATCTGGGTTTTGCTAAGCGTGGTATGATGGTGGCACCATTCGAAGGAGCAGCGTTGAAACTTAAGCCCAATGAGCTCTCGGACGTTATTGAGTCGGATTTCGGGCTGCACTTGATTCAGCTTATTGAAACCCGCGGGGCCGAATACCATGCCCGGCACATCCTGCTTCGCCCCGATTACAATCGTCTGGACCTTTCCGGCCCAACGCATTACCTCGATAGCCTTCGGACGCTGGTCAAACTCGATTCGCTGAAATTCGATAAAGCCGCCCACGATTTTTCTGAAGATAAAAGCACGGCTGACGCCGGTGGTTTGATCCGTGATGCGCAATCGGGCGGCACACGTCTGGCGATGGATGGCTCAATGGAATACGCGATGTTTCAGATGCTCGACACCATGACAGTGGGTAGCGTTTCGGCTCCTCTTCCTTATCGTACGGAAGATGGCAAGAGCGCGGTACGATTATTGTACTTCAAGAACAAAGTTGCCCCGCACACGGCTGATTTCGCGAAGGATTTCGAGAAATTGCAAACCATTGTCCTTCAGAATAAAAAGAATCGGGCAATTGACGACTGGTTCCGGAAATCTGTTGCTGATGTGTATATTACGGTCGATCCCGAATTCCAGAACTGTCGCATATTTGGCACCACGCAAAATAGCGCGGCTAATTTCGGCGGAGGAAACGAATAAGTTATAAGGTTATAAAGTTGTAGGCCGGGCCGCCGGAGCGGTTATAAAGTTACTGGGCCGACAAACCGTTACAACTTTATAACCGCTCCGGCGGCCCGGCCTACAACTTTACAACCTTACAACTCTACAACCTTACAACTCTACAACCTTATAACTGATTTATTGTGTCTTACTCATCGGATGTTGCGGCTGCGGAAGCCCTTACTACCTCGTATCAGAAACTAAAAAATGAAATTTCCAAAGTCGTTATCGGTCAGGATGAGACGGTTAGGCTGCTACTAACGGCCATTTTCTGCCAGGGTCATTGTCTGCTGGTGGGCGTGCCGGGGCTGGCCAAGACACTCCTAATTCAAACCATTGCCAGCGCTTTAGACCTCGATTTCAACCGGATTCAGTTTACGCCTGATCTTATGCCTTCCGACATTCTGGGATCGGAAACCCTCGATCAGGAGCGTAATTTCAAATTCATCAAAGGGCCAGTTTTTGCTAACATTATTCTGGCGGATGAGATTAACCGGACTCCGCCTAAAACCCAGTCGGCCCTGCTGGAAGCCATGCAGGAATACGCGGTTACGATTGCCGGACAGAAATACGGGTTAGGGCGTCCTTTTTTCGTACTGGCCACACAAAACCCGATTGAACAGGAAGGTACTTACCCCCTACCCGAAGCCCAGTTGGACCGGTTTATGTTCAACATTTACCTGGATTATCCGTCGTATCAGTCAGAGCTGGACATTGTCAAGAATACAACATCCGACCGGAAAACGGATGTGCAACGCGTTATTACCGGCGAAGAAATCCGGGATTTCCAGCAGTTGGTACGTCGGGTTCCGGTAGTCGATAACGTGGTGGAATACGCCGTTAGCCTCGTTCACAAAACCCGCCCAAACACGGATAAGGCTTCGTCGGAAGCTAATCAGTATCTCGAATGGGGCGCAGGTCCCCGGGCGTCGCAGGCGCTGATTTTGGCAGCTAAATGCAATGCTCTCCTAACAGGTAAGTATTCACCTGACATTGAAGATGTTCGCGCAGTGGCCATGCCGATCCTGCGGCATCGGGTCGTTCGGAACTTCAAAGCGGAAGCAGAAGGTATTTCCGTTGAGCAACTCATCAAGCGGATGATGTAAAAAAAGTGGCTAGTTAATAGTCAAAAGTCGTTAGTGACTGACACGAAATCAATACGAATTCGTCAGTTACTAACGACTTTTTTTGCTATCAACCGGGTACTTTTTCCCTTGCATTTTTCCGTTTTTTTGCGTTAATTGAAGAATAATTAACCATTCCCGTGCCCGTTTTCACCGACGATCAAATCCAAACCCTTGCGCCCGACGCAGCTTCCCTTAAGGCGGGAAAAGCCCTCGCCAACGCCCATAAATGGCCAACACTCGCCTACAGTGACCGCGCTCTGTGGGGCCAAGTGCAGGGAAGCGGCAAAGACCCATACCGCACGCAAGTCGACCTGATCAACACGGCTTTCAACTGTTCTTGTCCCAGTCGTAAATTCCCTTGTAAGCATGGTCTAGGATTGTTGCAGCTCTACGTGCACGAACCCAATTTGTTTATTACAGCCGACGAACCGGTCTGGGTAAGTAGCTGGATGGATAAGCGGGTTGAGAAGGCGGTTAAGGAAACCAAACAAAAGACAGTAACCGGTGAAACGGCCAAAGCCGATATTGATCAGAAAACCAAAAACCAGGAAAAGCGAACGGCTGACCGGCTTAACAGCGTGCTGGCGGGCGTAGTCGAGTTGGACCGCTGGTTGAAAGACCTCGTACGAACGGGCTTGCTGGCGATGCCTGAAAAAGAGTCGAGCTACTGGCAAAATATGGCTTCCCGTATGATCGACGCCAAAGCGCCTGGACTGGCAAACCGGGTTAAGCAACTAAGTCAGTTGGCTTACTTCGATGGCAATGTCTGGCAACAGGATGCCCTGCGGCAAATCGGCCAGCTTCATTTGCTGACCCAGGCCTTTGAGCGGTTGGAGCAACTACCGCCCGACTTACAGGCTGATGTCAAAGCCAATGTTGGGTTAACTATTCAACAGGAAGAGCTGATTCAATCGCCCACCGCTGACACGCTGACCGATCATTTTTGGGTACTGGCTCGTCAGACTATGGTAGAAGAGGAGTTAACCATTCAGCGGAATTATTTGTATGCCCAGCAATCCGGCCGCTTCGCCTACATCCTGAACTTTGCGTATAAAAACGTGCCGATCCCAACGGTGTTCGTTCCAGGTACGCAAGCGAAGGCAACGGTCGTATTTTACCCAGGTCGCTGGCCGTACCGGGCAGTACTTAAAAGCCAGGAGACTGGTCATTCGGAAACGAGTTTCCAGAAACCTATTGGCTATTCGGACTGGTCGGCGGCCCAACAGGGGTTAACGGATGTGTTAAACCAATCACCTTGGGCCGATCAGGTACCACAGTTGGTTGGTCCGCTCACCTTGCATACTGCCAACAGCCGCCGGTATTTACGTGACCAAACGGGTCTTAGCCAGCCGATTACTTCGACCTGGCCTGATAGTTCATTTTATAAATGGCTGGCATTCAGTGGAGGGCATCCAGTTATGGCCTTTGTGCTACGCTCTGAGAAAGCTATTCTGCCACTCGCTATCTGGACCGACTCAACCTACCACATACTGTAGTTAAATCAGTACGTATGACTAATCCTGACTGGTGGCAAGCGCTGATCGAAACAGCTCTGCTTGGCACCGAACGCAAACCCTTTACGCCTGATTTTCTGCCTATCGCCTTACAGGTGCCCAACGCGGCAGCTTCCTCCGAGCAGGCGCTCCTGCAAACGGCAGCGTTGGCGGGCAATTATCTCCGCGCCGGTAGCGAACCACTGGCTATTATACTACCTGATTTACCTGTTTGCGAACCAGAAACGCAGTCTTACGCGCCACTGTCGGCAGTGCGGTTAGTACAGCGATTGCTGGACGCGAATCTCCCCGGAAATCAATTGCTGGAGCGTTGCCTGAAGCGGTTCGTGGAAAGTGGCTGGGTCGTATCTCCTCCGCTGGTCATTCCGCTGCTGGAAAAGCTGACTAAGAACCCATATGCCGAACTCGGCCAGTTGGTTTTATCCGTGATTGGTACCCGTGGACGCTGGCTAGCCGAGCAAAACCCGGACTGGCAGTTCATTCTACCTCCAGATATGGCCTCTCTCTGGCAGCACGGAACTAAGGAAGAACGCAACGCAATCATAGGCCATTACAGGCTAACAGACCCAGCCAAAGGGCGTCAGCTTATCGAAGATGAATGGAATCAACTCCCCCTGCCGCAGCAAAGAGTATGGTTAACAAAAATGAACAATGGTTTTAGTGAGGCTGACGAACCATTTGTTGACCGAATCTGGAATGAATTACGTCGGATTCCAAAGCGTAAACCTACACAGCAGAATATATTTCAGGAAGCGGCAATTATGTTACTCCATCTGCCGGAGTCGGAGCTTCACAAAATGGTAAAAGAACAACTGCGGCAATACATGGTTGTTCGGAAAGGCATGCTAGCACGTCTAACGGGTCGGGATTCGCTGTCATTTGTGTTGCCGGAGCAGGAAGACAATTTCTTTAATCCAACGACAATGACTGATTTTGGACTGGAAACGAAAGATGATGTAAGCGACTCGGCACGGATACGGCATTGGTTTTTTCAGTTACTGTCCGCTATGCCGCCTTCGCACTGGCAAGAGATTTGGCAAGTAACCGAAGCCGATCTGGTCGATTTTTGTTTACGGCAACCGTTTGGGAAAGCTGATCCGGAAAATACAGTTCAGGCACTTGAGGCAATGGCCGTTCAGCACAAAACGATAGTCATTGCGCGAAGTCTGCTGGCCAGTTCCTATAAACTGGACTTTGAGAGCAATTTGATTAGACTGCTACCACCAGCCGAACGTGAAACCTATGTTCAGCAGCGACAGGTTGATATTAGTCAATGGGTCAATTCTTATCCATTTCTTACCTACGATACCCAACCGCCCTGGTCTGTTGCCTTCAGTCAGTACGTTATCCAACGCTTTGTCAATAAGCTCATTAGCCAGTACCAGCTGACCGAACCAGACAGGCAGTTTCTGGCCGATGCAGCCACCGTGCTTCACCCCTCAGTTATTGCCGATCCTGAGACACTTACCGCTCTGACGACGCAGGAATACCAGAAAAATTCTATTCAACGCCAATTAATTGAACCGTTAACCCACTGGCTTGGGCTGCGACAGAGTATTGAAAAACTTCAATCCTTAACACTTTAATCCATTCTTTCGTGAACGTTTTACGCCAACACGCCGAGCAACAATTTGCTGAAGAACTAGCCGAATTAGCTAAACAGGATACCGCTCAGCGGCCACCCAACTGGCAACTCTCGCCCAATGCGGTTGTTACGTATCTTGTCGGTGGCACGCTCAAAAATGGGTTTGTCATCTCGCCTAAATACATTGGCAGTCGCCGGCTGATGGAAATTGCCGTAGCCACGCTCACTACCGACCGTGCGCTGCTGCTCTACGGCTTACCCGGAACAGCCAAATCGTGGGTGGCCGAACACCTGGCCGCGGCTGTATCAGGTAATTCGACGTTGCTCATTCAGGGAACGGCGGGGACCAGCGAAGAAGCGATTCGCTACGGCTGGAACTACGCTCGACTGCTGGCCGAAGGTCCTTCGGAACGGGCGCTCGTTACAACGCCTATGATGACAGCGATGCAGGATGGGAAAATTGCTCGTATCGAAGAGTTGACCAGAATTTCAGCGGACGTACAGGATACACTTATCACAATTTTATCTGAGAAAGTGCTGCCTGTTCCGGAACTTAACACGGAAATTCAGGCCGTTAAAGGGTTTAACGTCATTGCGACAGCTAACAACCGCGACAAGGGTGTAAATGAATTGTCGGGTGCGTTGAAACGACGCTTTAACACGGTGATTCTGCCCGTGCCGACCAACATGGATGAGGAAATCGACATCGTTCAGCGACGGGTTACGAGCCTTGCCAGAACGCTTGAATTACCTGCTGAAGCCCCGTCAATGCACGAACTTCGGCGGGTGGTCATGGTCTTCCGCGAACTCCGGGCAGGCCTGACGGCCGACGGAAAAACTAAGCTTAAAACCCCTTCAGGCACCATGAGTACAGCCGAAGCCATTTCCGTCGTAAACAGCGGATTAGCGCTGGCCGCTCATTTTGGCGACGGACAATTGCGGGCCGACGACGTAGCCGCTGGCCTTGTTGGAGCCATAGTTAAAGACCCTGTTCAGGACAAAGTCGTCTGGAACGAATACCTCGAAACCGTATTAAAAACCCGCGAAGACTGGCGCGATATGTACCGGGCCTGTAAGGAAATCAGCCTATGAACCTTACTCTTCTTGGCATTCGTCACCACGGCGTAGGCTCGGCGCGGTACGTTCAGGATGCGCTGGATACTTGCCAGCCCGATCTGGTGCTGGTGGAAGGGCCGACCGAGCTGGATACTGTATTGACCCACCTCGCCAGTGCCGATCTGGAACCACCGGTGGCGATTCTAGCTTACAACCCGGACGATCTGAAACAGGCCGTTTACTACCCATTCGCGGAATTTTCGCCCGAATGGCAGGCTCTTAAGTGGGCAATTCGGGCGGATGTACCGGCCCGAATGATTGATCTGCCTATAAGCCATTCGTTTGGGCTGGCAAAGGGGTCAAATATTAGTAAACCCGAACCAGAGCTATCCCCCGAAACTCTTGATAACGAAGGCATTAGCAGTAATCAGACCAAAGCTCCTGTTCAGCCGACGGACTCATTATTGCCACTGGCTCAGGCCGACGGCTACAACGACAGCGAGACTTGGTGGGAGCAACACGTTGAACAACGCTACAGCACCGGTTGTGCACTCGATCATTTCGACGCGGTGCAACAAGCCATGACAGCCCTGCGCGAAAACGCCACTGCTAATCCGGAAAACGACCGGCGCGAAGCCTACATGCGGCAGCTCATCCGGCAGGCCGATGCGGAAGGTTTTGCCAATGTGGTGGTCGTATGCGGTGCCTGGCATGTACCCGGCCTGACTAATTGGGCCACGACGAAAAAGCAAGATAACAGCCTGCTGAAAGGATTGCCCAAAACGCCGGTTCGTGTCACCTGGATTCCGTGGACTTACAATCGATTGGGCTGGCGTAGCGGTTACGGCGCGGGCATCACATCCCCCGGCTGGTATGATCACAATTGGCAGTATCCCGACGATACCGGCGTCCGCTGGCTAACGAACGTGGCCCGGTTGTTTCGTCAGAAAAAGATGGATACGTCGACGGCCCACGTCATTGAAGCCTATCGACTGGCAGAGTCGCTGGCGGCCCTTCGCGGATTTCCCCGGCCCGGTTTGGCTGAACTGAACGAGGCTACGCAGACCGTATTATGCTTTGGCGATGGAGTTCTGCTGAAACTGGTTGAGGAAGAACTGATTGTCGGTAAAAAAATGGGTCGTGTGCCGGACGATACGCCCAAGTTACCACTTCAGGCTGATTTTGAAGAGTTAACGCGAAAATTACGGCTACCGCAAACGGCCGAACGCAAGGATTACGACCTTGATCTGCGCAAAGAACTCGATCTGAACCGCAGTCGGCTCCTCCACCGTCTGACAGTACTGGGCGTTACCTGGGGTAAGCGCGCATCCGCCCGCACCAAAGGAACATTCAAAGAAGTTTGGACGGTGACCTGGGCACCGGAAATGGTGTTACAACTGGTCGAGAAGGCGATTTTTGGGAATAGTGTAGAACATGCAGCAACGGCTTTTCTGCTGGATAAAAGCGGACAGTCACAGCGGATTGGGGAGTTAGCAACGCTGATACAACAGGCAATTCCGGCTGAATTGTTCGGCGCCATCGAGCAGTTACTGGCCCGAATTGGCGAGCTGGCGACGGTGTCGGCCGATGTACTGGAATTGATGCAGGCCTTTACACCTCTGGTGGATGTCAGTCGCTACGGTAACGTCCGCAAAACCGATCTGACGGTCATCAATCAGCTGATCGAAGGTCTGATCACGCGCGTCTGCATTGGCCTACCCAACGCCTGCTACGGTCTCGATAACGATAGTGCGTCGGCCATGCTGGGCCAAATTCGGCTCGTTAATGAAGCTACCCGACTGCTCGAGTCAGATAGCTTGCGAACGCTGTGGATCAATACGTTACATCAGTTGCTGCGTAAAGCAGAAGGGCTAACCGATAACCGACCTAATGCTGGAGTTACCATGCCGGGCATTAATCCACTCATAACCGGAGGGCTGTGCCGGATGCTGTTCGACGGAAAAGTGCTGAGCGAAATCGAGACGGCAACGGCTTTCGGACTGGCGCTCTCGGCCAGTCAGGAACCGGCTCATTCGGCAGCCTGGCTAGAAGGCTTTTTATCGGGCAATGGGTTGATTCTGCTCTACGATCAAACACTGTGGAACTTGTTGTACAAATGGGTCGCGGAGTTGCCTGGTGCTCAGTTCTCGGAACTACTCCCTATTCTCCGCCGAACCTTCGCCCGCTTCGAACCCGCTGACCGGCGTCAACTCGGCGCGAAAGCAAAGCAGGGCACCGCTATTTCAATTCCTTCGTCCGAGGAGTCAGGTACCGATTCCTTCAACGACGAACGAGCTAGTCAGACACTGGGTATTGTGCGGGAGTTGCTGGGCATTTGATTGCATTTCGATTAACCTTTTTCCTACTTATCTCAGATAAACGATGTTTAATTTGTTCGCAAAAACCAGAACTCCGGAAGATAAGAACCTAATACTAAGGAGCGATCGTGAGGCCTTGTTTCAAAAATTGGCCGAGACGACTAAGACGGCCTATCAATACGACCAGCTTCAACATCTTTATGACCAACTGATTAACTATTTACATGACGGTAGCGTGGGGCCGCCTATATTCCCTTATGGCCTGTATGGCAGGGATTTGTATAATTCCTATTGGGCTCTACTAGGCCCAGATCCTCGCCGTTGGGATGATGTGGACGAACGCGTACTAGCCTTTGCTTTTACCGCATCCAGCGGTAGCTATCTTACGGAAGATTTCTTCCAGGTATGGCTTACCGAGTGGCTCACAACTAATGTCAGTCGGGCAGATATTGACGTTTTAACAGCAAAACTAGCTGCGGCTGGCGAAACAGAGCCGGCTTTTTGGTCAGATATACTGCGCTATGTATCAGTACATTACCGGCCGGATTCTGCAATGGCGCAATGGGTAGTGGAGCGAGTCGAGCCGTTTCATACCAGCCAATTTCCCAATCTGGGCTATCAGGTAGTACCTTACCTTAAGTTGCTCCTTAAGCAAAAGCCCCACTTTGTTAAAAACCATCTGGCCGATTTTCTGGGTTTACGATCAAACTACCAGTCTGGCTTCAGCGTCGATACAGACATTATAGAAGCCTTGCTGGAAAGTGAAGCGGCTTATTTTGGGCCGCAAGTCGCTGCTGCCCTAAAGCGGATAACCCACCCCGAAAATTACCGGGCGGTGCAGCGATTGCTAGCCCAATATTTACCCAGCCAATATCAGGCAGACACGGTTACGGCGGCTTATGATTACCTGGAATGGTTGCGTCATCGAATGACTACTTCTTCGATTCAGAACTATTATTTGTTTAGTTCTGAACATGTCAAGTCGAAAAACTCGTACGAGTTAACGGTACAGGTTTTATTTGACCAACTCCTTCGCCAGGAAGAACCTACCAAAGCTCGTGATTATATCTACCGCTGGCTAAGCGATTGTCCAACGCCAGATTCCCGTCTGTTTACCTTTCTCTCAGAACGCTTAGGGCCAGAAAGCGTCCCTTATCTCATGCTGGGGCTTCAGGTTAATCCGCGCGGGGCTTATTTTAATACCGCCGATTTGGCTAAAAGCGTCCTCAAACTACTTGTTCAGTACGATTACTCCCCTTATTACGCGCAGATTTGGGCAATGACTCGCTATAAGTCGAAGCAAATGCGTGAATTAGCGGCCGTGACACTGGCTAAACTAGGCGAAACGGCTATTCCCGAAGCCGAAAAATTGCTAAATGATAAAAAAGCTGACCTACGGCAAACGGGTGCCCTGATTCTATCGCTTGTCCGAACTGACCGGGCGCAGACGCTGCTTATGAATGCGCTCGATGCGGAGAAAAACGACGATGCCCGTGACCTAATACTTAATGGCCTTACCGGGCTACTACCAACGCCGGCCACTGTTGATGAGCTTACGGCAATGATTCAGAAAGCGGCAAAACGGGGTAAATTAGATGCACCAGCAGCCCCTTATCTACTCGAAAAGAATCTTCCGCTGCTTCACTGGAAAACCTCTGGCGAGCCACTAGACGCGACTGCGGTTCGTTTTCTACTCTACCGTCAGAATCGCTCGAAGGACATTCGGCCTGACCTGGAAGCCCGCCCAATGTATGACCTCATCGATCGGCAACGCAGCGCTCCGTTTGCCAGAGCTGTATTGAAAGCCTATTTTGAGGGAGGAGCCGATCCAAAACTCAAAGGCTGCCTGACCATAGGAGCAATGTTGGGCAGTGACGATGAAATTGATCTGCTTAAAACAAAAGTGTCTCAGTGGGCTGATGCTGGGCGCGGCAAAATGGCAGAATATGCTGTGCAGGCACTGGCGCTCATTGGTTCTAGCAAGGCATTACGGGCGGTTGAGTATTATACCCGCAAATACAAAAACAAGAACAAAAACATTGGCGCAGCAGCCAACGAAGCGTTTACCATTGCCGCCGAAACGCTGGGAATTTCGGCTTACGATCTGGCTGATTCAATTATCCCTGACTTTGGCTTCGAAGGACTGTTCCGCGAATTTGAAGCCGAAGGAGAAGCGTACCGGGCGTTCGTTGGGACGGATTTTAAGCTGGCTTTTTTGAATGAAGATAACAAGCTTTTGAAAACGATTCCGAAAGCAGCTACGACCGAGCTGAAAGACGAATTTAAGGAAATCGGAAAGGAAATTCGCGACATAGTGAAAGCGCAGTCGGGGCGCTTAGAACAATACTTGGTCACGCAGCGAAAGTGGCCTGCTGAGAATTGGCAGCGCTTTTTTATGGGTAATCCGATCATGTTTGCCTACGCCGTCCGGCTTATTTGGGGTGCATTTGATGCTAAACAAAATTTATTATTTACGTTTCAGTGCCTGGAGGATCAGACGCTCGTTGACGTGGTGGGCGACGAAATCGAATTAGCCGAAAATATCCAGATCGGCATGGTGCATCCTTTGTCACTTGATACTGACCAGATTGCCTATTGGACCGATCAACTTACGGAGGCAGGCATAGAACCAATTTTCCCGCAGCTCACACGCCGGGTAGTTGCATTACCCACCGAAGCCCAAAATCTGACGATAGACCGGCAGTTTGAAGGGGTTGAGTATGGTGGCTATGGCTTTATCAGCAAGATGGAAAAACTGGGCTGGTTTCGCGGTTCTGTGCAGGATGCGGGTTGGATTGCCAGTTATTACAAAGACTTTACCGATGTTGGTATTACGGCCATTCTGACTCAGCAGGGTAATATTGGCGTTGGCTATTACGACGAAAATGCGGCCCTCAGTGAGCTTATGTTCGCCCGAGCCAAAACGGTGACCTTCGGAAATTATATGTATGACGAGCCCCAAAAAGAGGCTGACTCTCGGCTGATTCCATTTATTGACGTGCCACCAATTGTCTATTCAGAGGTGATGGCCGACCTGCTGTTTTTCAAGGAAAATGACGCCCGAAAAAAAGAGAATCAACATGACTGATCAGGATTTATTAACCCGTTGGCGGCTTATGCTGGGCGGCAACGAAGCCGACGGAACGGGTGCCGGCCTGAGCGGGCAGGACGCCCAGATCGATGCTGCGCTGGCCGCACTGTATGAGTTTGAGCGCCGGGGAAAATTCGATTACGACTCCTCTGACAACAAAAAAGGCGGTTCGGGATCGTCGCAGCCAAGCGTGGCGCGGTGGCTAGGCGACATTCGGCAGTTTTTTCCACAGTCGGTCGTGCAGGTCATGCAGAACGACGCCCTGAAACAGGACGAACTGAAGCGGAAACTTATGTTCGAGCCGGAGATTCTAGAGCAAGCCACGCCCGATGTTCAGCTGGTCGCGACGCTCATGGAATTGGGCAAATTGATTCCGTCGAAAACCAAAGATACAGCCCGGCGGGTGGTGCAGAATGTGGTCAATGAGCTGCTACAAAAAATTGAGCAGAAAACAATTCAGGCCATTACGGGTGCTATTAACCGTTCAACGCGTAACCGCCGACCTCGTTATAATGAGATTGACTGGAACACAACAATTCGCAAAAACCTGAAACATTACCAGGCTGATTATAAAACGATTATTCCCGAAACGCGCATTGGTTACGGACGTAAATCGAAGCGATCGCTGAAAGATATTGTCCTGTGCCTGGATCAAAGCGGTTCAATGGGGCAATCGGTTGTGTATTCAGGAATTTTCGGAGCCGTTATGGCATCCATTCCGACCGTAACCACGCGCATGGTAGTATTCGATACCGAAGTGGCCGACTTGACTGACGATCTCAAAGATCCAGTCGATCTGCTTTTCGGTGTGCAGCTCGGCGGTGGTACCGATATTAACCGGGCGCTAACTTACTGCCAGCAGATTATCACCAAACCCGACGACACGATTCTGATCTTGATCACCGACCTGTATGAAGGTGGTCACGCCGAAAACATGCGCCGACGGATGGCGGAACTGGTTGCATCGGGCGTACAGCTAATCACGCTGCTCGCTCTCGACGATAGTGGAGCCCCTTCCTTCGATCACCAGCATGCCCGTTATTTGGCGGGCATGGACGTTCCGGTTTTTGCCTGCACACCCGACCTTTTCCCCGACCTGATGGCAGCTGCCATCAATAAACAAAACCTAACGCAGTGGGCGGGCGATAACGATCTTGTGCTTAAGGGAAAATAGTCGCAAGCCGATAAAACCCCACCCCAACCCCTCCCCCGTAGGGAGGGGTTGGGGTGGGGTTTGCTACCAATTAACTATTCTCAACATGCGTTTTGCCGAGATAATCACTATCACCTTCGCCCATACCGGTCGAGTTGTCGTCGACGCCGGTTGGTTTTACATCTTCGGTTTCTTCGCCGACTAAAAAGTCGCCGGTACCATTTGGCTCATCCTGACCGGGATCTGGGTTTTTGTTCTCACTTTCCATAACGTCTATCTGATTAGTTTATCAAACAACTGAAGTCAATTAGAATGGTTCTGGAAAGTTAACTTTTCAGTCGCCACAGAGACTCAGAACTCACCAGAACCCCTACCGATTGTCCCGGTTGAATGTCGTCACGCGTGCTCAACAGACGCAAGCACACGTAACGCGAAATGTCCACATCGATTTCGTAATGACTGCCTTTAAAATATACCGCCCGAACCGTCCCGGTAGCGCCTGTTTCGTCGAGTTGAACCTGTTCTGGACGTAAGCAAATTAACGTTTCGGGGTTATCACCATGGAGCAAACCTAAGATAGGTAAATGCTTTGCTTTCAGAATATTGACCGGACCAGTCATACGGGCAGCGTAGGCTGTGACTGGTTTTCGGTAGACGTCCACCGGGGCATCCTGTTGAATTAACCGGCCATCGCGCAGAATTCCCAGCGTGTCGGATATGGAAAGTGCGTCGGTCGCGTCGTGCGTCACAAAAAGACAGGATGTCCGGCGTATAGCTGCGTCGTCATGTCGGACCATATCGAACAGCAAATCACGGACAATTAACCGGTTGGGCAGATCGAGATGACTAAACGGTTCATCGAGTAGCAGAACGGCTGGCTTATCGGCAATGGCACGGGCAATGGCCGTCCGCTGCTTTTCACCCCCTGATATTTGCCGTGGTAATCGGTCCTGAACTTCAGTCAGACGGCAGAGTTTCAGCAGTTCAGCCACCCGAAAATCACGGTAGCCTTTCTCGAAAAATCGTAGGGCGTACGTAATATTCTCCCGCACTGATACATTCGGCATCAACTGGTATTCCTGATGCACCAGCCGGATATCGGCATGACCCGGTACCAGCACTTCCGACGGCCCCGGAATCCGCTTGTCATCTAGCCGAACGTCGCCTGAATCGGCATCGGCCAGACCCGCTAACAAATTCAGCAACGTACTTTTCCCCGAACCGCTAGCCCCGACCAACGCCATAATCCGGCCCGGCTCCAATGTGATCGATACATTGTGGACGGCAGCAACGTCGTCGTAGAATTTGGAAAGTTTAGTAGCGGTAAGCATAAGTAAATCTCAAAGGCTTTTAGAACCCCATTAGCCTTCGACAAGAAAGGCCACCTGCTCGCGCAAATGACCTTTTCTTTACGGATTGAATTGATTTTATACTAATCCCTTCTTCATTGCTTTCACGGCGTAATCAACTGCGCGGGCCGTCATTGCCATGTAAGTCAGCGAGGGGTTTTGAGTCGACGTCGAGGTCATGCTGGAGCCGTCCGTTACAAATACATTTTTAACTGCGTGGAGTTGGTTCCATTTATTAAGCATCGACGTTTTCGGATCTTTCCCCATGCGAACACCACCCATTTCATGAATATCAAGTCCCGGATTACGCTTATCGTCACGGACACGAATGTTTTTAAAACCAGCCGCCGTGAACATTTCTGTCAGTTGTTCCTGATAGTCCTTCACCATCTTGTCATCGTTGTCGTCGTAGGCAATCGAGATTTTCAGTTGTGGAATACCATAAGGGTCTTTCAGTAGCGAATCGAGGGCAACATAATTCGTTTCCTTGGGAATGGTTTCGCCCATCATGTGTGAGCCAACGTACCAGCCACCCAGCTTCGGATTCAGGAGGTTTTCTTTCAACTCCGCTCCTACCCCACTCTGATCGGCCCGCGAACTCCGGCCTGCTGAAAAACCAGCCGCGTAGCCCCGTAAGAAGCCGGTTTCCTGCTTAAGTACGTTGCGGAACCGGGGAATGTACGGGCTATTAGGCCGTCGACCATCGGTCGTTGAGTCCAGATCTCCGTCGTACTCTCCCGAAATCCCACCCCGGTAGTTGTGGAAAGCCACGTATTTACCTAACACCCCACTGTCATTACCAAGTCCATTCGGGAAGCGATGCGAAGTTGAGTTCAGCAGCACCAGATTGGAATTCAGTGCGGCTGCGTTCAGGAAAATAATACGGGCATAAAACTCCTGCATTTTCTTGGTTTCGGAGTCCACTACCCGCACTCCCGTCGCCCGGCCTTTCTTCTCATCGTAGATAATCGAATGAACTACCGAATTTGGGCGTAGGGTCATTTTGCCAGTTTTGGCTGCCCAGGGAATCGTCGTCGCGTTTGTACTGAAATATCCGCCAAACGGGCAACCCCGCTCACAAATCGTTCGATGCTGGCACTGCGCTCTACCCTGCTGAAAATGAATCGGTTGCGGCTTCGTCAGGTGAGCCGCCCGACCCATAATCACGTGCCGATCTTTATATTTATCAGCTATGGCTTTCTGAAAATGTTTTTCGACGCAGTTCCACTCGTGGGGAGGCAAAAACTCGCCATCGGGTAGGGTAGCTATCCCATCTTTATTGCCGGTAATCCCGGCAAACTTCTCTACATAACTGTACCAGGGCGCGATATCGGCATAGCGAATCGGCCAGTCAACAGCATAGCCATCGCGGGCAGGCCCTTCAAAATCGAAGTCGCTCCAGCGCTGTGTTTGCCGCGCCCACATCAGCGATTTTCCACCTACCTGGTAGCCCCTAATCCAGTCGAACGGTTTTTCCTGTATGTACGGATGCTCGGCATCTTTCACGAAAAACTGCTCGGTTCCTTCGTAAAACGCGTAGCATTTACTGATAATCGGGTTTGCATCACGCACTTCCCGCTTCAGTTGGTTACGATGTTCAAACTCCCACGGTTGCATGTTGGTGGTAGGATAATCGGTAACGTGCCGCACGTCGCGACCGCGCTCCAGCACAAGGGTACGCAGCCCTTTGCCGGTCAGCTCTTTAGCGGCCCAGCCTCCGCTGATTCCGGAGCCAATGACGATGGCATCGTACGTATTCTGCGCCTGAGCGTCTATGTTAAAGTAAGACATAAGAGAGGTAGTCAATTGACGACTAGCGACTTATTTAGGTTGAGTATCAGTTTTTTTGGGAACGGGAACGCAGCCGTGGTAGCGGCCGGGAATAAATTCGTAGTGCGTCAGCTTGGTCATCACGTATTCAGAGGTCATATAGCCCCGAATGGTCAGACCTTTTACCAGCGAATAAAACTCTTTCTGATCGGCGTCCTGCCCCATTTGAGTAAGCAACGAGGTCCGTTGTTTTACATCGCCTTCCGCGAAGGGTTTACCAAACGCTTTCTGCGCCTGGCTATCAAGCGAATCAAGGCCTTTTTTAAAAGTATCCTGTGCCTTTTTATCGTAGCAATCAGCCACCATTTTCTGAATAAACTGATGCACATTGAGCGCCTTAGCACCGGGCGTATCTGTAGCCGGGATAATCGTTTCGGTCATTTCGGCCAGCAGATCAATCTGGCTAAGAGAGAGAAACTGCCGGGTCGAATGAACCGTTTCGGCTGTCCAGTTATTGGCCCAGGCAGGTAAACTGATTAGGCCGCCAACCGCCCCAGCTATTGTTAGTAACGCATTACGTCTTTCCAAAACGATTTACCGATTATGTGGTTATTTTCACTTTTACACAATTACAAAGATACAACTTTAACGGACCTACTTATCGTATAGATGGACCACGAAATCACACATTTCCTATTCAAAATACCTGCTAAATACCTCAAATTCAATTTTATATATTAATACTGCGTAGCATTTTGAACGGCAATTCAGCTTAGCTTCTTCAGGAGGTATTCGGTTAAATACCTATTAAATCCTGAACAGAATAAATCCACTGTGCAACATTCCGCCTACTGCTCTCGTAAATGCGTATAGAATAAGATTATTTGCTTATTTGACTAATCCTATGGAACAACTAGTTATTAATAAATTGTTTATTAAACGTAAACATCCCCTTTCTATGCGGAGCAATTATGTATGGCGATCATTGTTGATGGCCGGATTTGTGCTGTCGATGGCAGCCTGTAAGAAGGCCGACGACAGTGTTACCCCTCAAGCTAGCACAACAACTTCAACAAACGCGAATGAAACGGTAAATGACTGGATCCTGTCGAACATGCAGGATCTGTATTACTGGAATGACAAGATCCCAGCGAATCCTGATAAAACGCTGAGCCCGGATTTATTTTTTGACTCACTTCTGAATAAATACGATGCAACGACCAACCCAACCGGGGACCGGTTCTCGTGGATTGAACAAAGCGGAACAGCTTTACAGGCCGAACTGAGTGGCGAAACCACCACCACCGGGATGGAATACAACCTGTATCTACGGTCTTCGGGTTCGGATGGCGTTATTGCCCAGGTACTTTATGTATTACCTGGATCACCAGCGGAGAAGGCGGGAATCAAGCGGGGGGATATTATATCGAAAGTAAACGGACAGTTGTTAACCCGTACCAACTATAGCGATCTGCTGTTTTCGGGTACGACCTATACATTTGGGCTGGCTCAGGTAAGCAATCAAACGCTGGTAGACACCGATCAGACGCGCACCGTAACAGCAACCGTTTTCCAGGAAAATCCAGTGTTCTTAGATTCAATTTATACGGTTGGCAGCAAAAAAATCGGTTATCTGGTTTACAATCAGTTCGTACCGGGCGCCAATAACAGCACTGCCAACGAATACGACGCCCAGGTCGATGCTGTGTTCAGTAACTTCAAAGCAAATGGTGTTAATGAGTTGATACTGGATTTACGCTATAATCCGGGCGGTTATACGTCTTCATCAGCTAACTTGGCTAGTCTGATTGGTAAAGGTATCAGCTCCAGCAAATTGTATTTCCGTGAAGAATGGAACTCGACGATCACACCCGCTTTGCAAAAAGAATATGGCAGCAGCTTTTTCGTGCAGAACTTCCTCGACAAAGCGCAGAACATCGGCAGTAACCTTTCACGGGTTTACGTTCTGACTACCGATCATACGGCTTCGGCCAGCGAGCTGATCATCAATGGTCTGCGGCCTTATATGACGGTTACAACCATTGGTACAACGACATATGGCAAAAACGTCGGTTCTATCACGATCACTGATGATACTGGCAAAATTGCCTGGGGCATGCAGCCAATTGTTTTCAGGTCGTATAACACCTCGGGGCAGTCTGATTATGCAACGGGCTTTACCCCAAGCATTGAGGTGGAAGAACCGATTAACCTGTTGCCTCTGGGGAATACAAGCGAACCCTTACTGAGTGCGGCCATTGGTCAGATTACGGGCAGCAGTGCACGTCAGGGTGTTGCAGAACGCAACCCATTATTGTCATTAGGTTCGTCACTGGACCGGAAAGCCGGTGGCCATTCGATGATTCGGCCGCTTAAAGCTCTCAAACTGAATTAGTAGCATTTCTCTGATACTAAAGGCAATCCGCCCGATTACGCAGCGTTACGTAATCGGGCGGATTGCCTTACATAACCACCCCAAACCTATATATCCGCAACAATTAAGAAATTTTATGAGAAAAGTTCGTTAGTAAGTACAACCCTTTCCTGTAATTTTGTCTCTTATTAATTGATGTGTTAACCGCCATTTTTGACCAACTAGCAATACTTTATGTGATGGTTTATGGCTCACACACAAGCTGGTCAGATCAGCAATTACATCGTTCTTAACGCAAATCCGTGTAACTTTACATTTCAGTTCGTTCGTTTACGCTATTTTTCATGATTCATTTTCCATTTCGATTTTCTTCGGCAACCGACGCGACGTCGAAAACTATAGCTTCAGAGACCTCTCTCTCACCCACTTCGCAAGATACTCCGAGTGCCCGTCGGCACCAACGCATCAACTGGGCACTTGGCCTGCTTTGTCTGGGATGGGCTGGCGTACTCGTTGGCTGTAACAGCAATAGCAGTACTGTATCGACTCTGGGCGACTGGAATCAGCGGTCTGAACTGGAAGGGGTCGCCCGGTACGGAGCGTCTGGTTTTGTAATTGGCAACATCGCTTACATGGGTACGGGTATCGACCCGCAAAACCAGCGCCTACAGGATTTCTGGGCTTATGATCCTGCAAAAAATGCCTGGACGCAGAAAGCGAACTTTATCGGCGTAGCCCGCAATTCGGGCGTAGGCTTCGGCACCAGCACGAAAGGCTACATAGGCACTGGCCTGGATGCTAACAGCAATCGCCTGAAAGATTTTTACGAGTACGATCCAGCCGCAAATAGCTGGAAGAAAATTGCTGATTTCGCAGGTACAGCCCGTTATGGTGCAACGGCTTTTGCTATCAGCAACAAAGGGTACGTTACGACCGGTAACGACGGTAACTACCTGAAAGACATGTGGTCTTACGACCCGGCTACGGGTGCCTGGGCTAAAGTAGCCAGCTACGGTGGTTCTAAGCGTATGGGTGCAGTTGCCTTCGTAATTGACAACAAAGCCTATTTAGGTACTGGCAACAACAACGCAACGCCCCAGAAAGACTGGTACGTTTACGATCCTGCTCAGGACCTGTGGACGCAGAAACTCGACTTCACGACCGATCAGGCATCGGCCATTGCCCGGAGTTATGCTGTCGGCTTTGCAATTAACGGCAAAGGGTACCTGACCTGTGGAGATTATGTAGCTGATAAGAACGTATGGCAGTACGATCCGGCTACGGATACCTGGGCTACACTGGGTGTATTTGAAGGTAGTCCCCGGCAATACGGCGTAGGGTTCGCTATCGGCGGTAAAGGCTACGTTACAACGGGCGGCACCGGCACAGCACGATACGACGATTTGTGGGATTTTGATCCTACTGTTCAGCAAGTTCTTCCGTAACGAAGGATGGCAGTAACCGAAAACGATAGACAACCATCAACGCGTACGAGTCGTGTTCGGCTAGGCTTACTCTTGATTTTAGTTGGGCTGGTAATCGTGACGATTTACCAGCTTTATTTTCGAAAACCCCAGTACGAAGTACAAGTTTTTGCTACATCAGGCGGCTGGGGGTATTCGATTCTAACCAACGGAAAGACAGTTATTTATCAACCAACCATACCCGGTCAGCCAGGTATGGTTGGTTTTGCCAGCCAGGAGCAAGCCCGTCGGGTAGGCGAACGGGTGGTTGAAAAAGTACAACAGGCGGAGGCTATGCCAACGCTAACCAACGATGAATTACGCCAGTTAGGCGTACAAATTCCCTGAATTCATTTGCTTATGCGTACGCTCTGGTACGCCGGTTTGCTATTGCTGACCGGAATATGGCTATTCGCCTGCCAATCGGGTAATCTCGATGTGGGTCAGTCTATTATTAATCCGCAGGAGTTGCAGATTCAATCGATTGACTCGGTAACGATCCAAACATCGACTGTTATGCGGGCCGACTCATTTCCGACGACGAATGACCCTGACCTGGTTTTGGGTCAATGGAAAGATGCACAGACGGGAAAATTAGCTGTCCGGACCTTTATTGGATTCGATTACGCAGCGAATTCGCTGAACACGCAAACGCCAACCACGCTACAAGTGGATTCATTAGTGCTGGAGCTAGGCTACTCGTTTGTCTACGGCGACACTACGTCAACCTTTGATGTAAGTCTGTACAACCTCTCCAAACCGCTCGTCAGTCAGCTTTATTACAGCAATAATTCTGTAAGCTTCGATACCAAATCGTACTTCCAGAAAACCGTAATTCCACAACCACTCAGCCGTACCCGGCAAGTGCGTTTCCGGTTTTCGGACGCGGTGGCTCAGGACTTATTCAATAAGCTGACCAACGGTGAGATAAGTGATGCAACTACTTTCTCTGAATTTCTGCCGGGTTTTGCGATGGCCAGTAATTCAACCCAGAATACGTTTGTAGGTTTCTCATCGTCATCAACGGGCAGTTCGACGGGAACGACAACCGCCCCAACCTCAATGACTAGTGGTCTGCGGCTCTATTATCACAACACAGACATTAATAACACAGCCTCGGCGCTCTTATTTCCCGTTTCAGCGCTTCATTTTAGTCAATTGCAGAAAGATTTAAGTGGCACTGTACTGAGTGCCTTACAAGCCCGGTCATCGTCGGTAAGCAGCCGACTGACAGATAATACATCGTTTGTTGCGTTAGGATCAGGTCTTCAGACTCGCATCGAATTCCCCTTTCTGGGCAATTTTGATCGCCCAGATCAATTTGCCGATCTAAACAGTGCTTTGTTAGTAGTAGGCCCGATTCGACGGGATTTCAGAGATAATTTTTCGCCCCCGAACCAGTTGGCCCTCTACTTTACTAACAATCAGAATGACATCCTGCCCACAGCCGTACCAGGGGGTACAGCAGGAGTCACTTCAGCAATTGCAAGTTATGGCTACGATCCGAATGCGCTGATCTTAAGCGACTTCTATACGTTTGACTTGACTTATTACATTGGTCAGATTATTAAACGTAAACTTTCTAATCAGCCAATGCTATTGACGCTTCCCCTGCCAACCAGTGGCTCTTCTTATAGTCTTCGGTCGCTGGTTCAGCGTGTTGCTCTGGGTAATCAGCAACGGGCAAACGACGATCGGTTGCAGGTAAAGTTATTTATTACGTCAGGCGTGTAGGTTAAATTGCTAATGCAACGTCCCCACTCTCCGACGGAGAGTGGGGACGTTGCATTAGCAATTTACTTAATAATCTTGCCCATAATAAGCATCTTTCCCGTGTTTGCGGAAGTAATGTTTATCAATCAGGCTTTGCTTCAGGCTGGGCGTATCCGGATTAATAGTTAGGGTCAGGTAAGCCATTTTAGCCAGTTCCTCCAATACGGTTGCATTATAAACGGCCTTTGCTGGCGTTTTACCCCAGGCAAATGGGCCGTGGCAGGCTACTAATACCATCTCTACTTCTTCAGGCGATAGGCTCTGCTCCCGAAACGTATTCAGAATCTGATTGCCCGTCTCATGCTCATAATCCCGCTGGATCATCTCATCCGACATAACTTCGGTTATTGGCACTGATGCTACCAGATGATCGGCATGTGTCGTTCCCAGATTTGGCAGGGGCCGCATAGCCTGCGCCCAGGCAACCGCATAGGTCGAATGGGTATGGCAGATTCCGCCAATATGACTAAAATTTCGATACAGCAGTGTATGCGTTTTAGTATCTGACGACGGGCGCATCGTGCCTTCCACAATCTGATTATCCAGATCGACGATAACAATATGTTCTGGTTTTAAGTCGTCATAAGGTATCCCGCTAGGTTTTATGCCGACCACACCAGCCTCCCGATCAATTCCACTGACGTTTCCGAACGTATAGATCGCCAGCCGCTGCTTCGGAATCTCAAGATTGGCCTCGTAGACTTCTTCTTTTAGACTTTTATAGTTGCTCATAATTGCTTCTCCGTAAAATCACCCAACGTCAAATACCGCTGGTATAAGTGTTCATAGATGGCTGCCCGGTCAGGGCGGGGGTTGTAAACGGCATCGAAAGCGGAGGCCATTGCCTGTTGCGCATCGGCAAAGTTCGGGTAAATACCGGCGGCAACGGCAGCGCAAATGGCCGCTCCCCGTGCGCAACACTGATCCGACTGCGCGACTTTAATCGGCACATTCATGACGTCGGCCAGCGTCTGCATAACAAATGACGATTTACGGGCCACACCACCAATCGCAATAACCTGATTGATCGGAACCCCTTCTTCCACAAAACGTTCGGCAATCCGACGGGCTCCGTAAGCCGTAGCTTCTACCAGCGCTTTAAAAACCCGCACGGCATCGCTTCCCAAGTTTAGTCCGGCAATGGTTCCTTTTAGCGTGTGATTGGCATCGGGTGTCCGGCGGCCGTTCATCCAGTCTAATGAAACCACATCCGTCTCGGTAATGGGCAGTTTAGCAGCTTCTTCGGATAGATGAGGAATTAACGCGGATTGCAAAGAAGACACTAGCTCAGCCTGCCCCTGCCGGGTTAATAGTTCAGCAACAGGTCCCATAATTAATTGGCTAAACCAGGCGTATAAATCGCCGAAAGCCGACTGGCCCGCTTCCATCCCCAGCATATGCGGCACAATGGACCCATCGACCTGCCCGCAGATACCCCGAATCAACAGATGCCCTACCGCGTCGGTTGGAGCCATCAGCATGTCGCAGGTGGACGTACCGATGACCTTTACCAATGCGTACGGTTCAATGTTAGCGCCGACGGCACCCATGTGCGCATCAAAACTGCCAACGCCAATGACTACATCCGCCGGAACCCCTAGTTTCTGCGCCCACTCAGCCGAAATGGTACCCATCGCTTCATCCGACGTATAACTCTGGCTAAACAGTCGGTCGCGTAGGCCCGCCAGCAGCGGGTCGAGAGTTGTTAGAAATTGGTCGGAAGGAAGGCCACTAAATTCTTCGTGCCAAAGCGCTTTATGGCCAGCCGCCGTCCGGCTTCGTTTCAGGGTTAAGGGATTCGTGTTTCCAGTCAGTTCAGCCGAAACCCAGTCGCAATGTTCGATCCAAGAGAACGCTTTATCACGTACTTGCTCATCAACGCGTAGCGTACGCAGGATTTTGGCCCAGAACCATTCGGAGGAGTAAATACCGCCGACGTATTTTGTGTAGTCGATATCCCAGCGGTGCGCCAACTTGTTGATTTCTTCCGCTTCGCCGTTCGCCGTATGATCTTTCCAGAGAATAAACATACCGTTCGGATTGTCGGCAAATTCGGGGAGCAGCGCTAAGGGCGTACCATTCTCATCGACCGGGCCGGGCGTTGAGCCGGTAGTATCGACCGATATGCCCTTAATCTGTGAACGCACCTCCGCTGGCGCGTCATTCAACGCTCCTTTGATGGCTTTTTCAAGGCCCTCGAGGTAATCAAGCGGGTGCTGCCGAAACTGCGAACGGTTTGGATCACAATAAGCACCACGTTTCCAGCGGCTATATTCATGCACACCGGCTGACCGCTCCTCGCCGGTCTGTGCGTTGACCAGTACAGCCCGGACTGAGTCGGTACCAAAATCTACGCCGATAACATAAGCTGGTGCCATCTTCTAGAATCCTTTTAATTTATAATAGGCCTCATTCCAACGGAGCGACTGCTTGAAGGAATGAATCCTGGTTTCGTCGTCAATCAACACATATTCTATCCCAGCGATGTCGGCAAAATCTTCCATAAACTCGGATGTAATCGCTTTGCTGAACACCGTGTGGTGCGCTCCACCGGCCAGAATCCAGGCCGAAGCCGCTATTTTCAGGTTTGGTTTGGCATCCCACAACACGCGCGCAACCGGCAGTTTAGGCAAAGCCTGTTCGGTCGGAACAGCTTCCACTTCGTTAACCAGTAGTCGGAACCGGTTCCCCATGTCAACTATCGAGGCATTAATAGCAGCCCCGGCAGCTACATTAAATACTAGCCGAACGGGATCAGCTTTGCCACCAATCGATAACGGATGAATTTCGCAGGCGGGTTGACCATCAGCAATGGATTCATCAATCTCGAGCATATGCGACCCTAATACCCGCATCCCATTAGGCGATAGGTGATAGGTATAATCTTCCATAAACGAACTACCACCGGGCAAACCCGCGCCCATCACCTTAATAGCCCGACCGAGTGCAGCCGTTTTCCAGTCGCCCTCACCGCCAAAGCCATACCCATCGGCCATTAACCGCTGAACGGCAATACCCGGCAACTGACCCAGACCATGTAGATCTTCAAACGTGTCGGTAAACCCTTTACACTGTTTATCGTCCAGAAATGCCCGTAATCCCAACTCTATTTTGGCAGCTTCGCGCAGAGAGGCATGCCGGTCGCCCGACTTACGGAGTGCATCGACAACCCGATAACGCTGCTCGTATTCGTCTACCAATGTAGTAATGCTGGCATCGGAAACCTGATTTACATAAGCGACCAGGTCACCAACTCCGTAGCCGTAGACAGCATAACCAAACTTGATTTGGGCTTCTACTTTATCACCCTCAGTTACCGCCACATCACGCATATTATCGCCAAAACGAGCAAACCGAGCGCTCTGCCAATCGTACCACCCGCACGCGACCCGCGCCCAAACACTGATTCGCTCATGAACTTCCGGGTCCTGCCAATGCCCAACGACCACTTTGCGATCCATACGCAGACGACTAACCATGAACCCGAACTCCCGGTCTCCGTGGGCCGATTGATTGAGATTCATAAAATCCATGTCGATGTCAGCCCAGGGAATATCCTGATTGAACTGCGTGTGCAGGTGCAATAGTGGTTTACGAAGCGCTTTCAGGCCATTGATCCACATTTTCGCGGGCGAAAACGTATGCATCCAGGTGAGTAAGCCGATGCAATTCGGCGCATTGTTTGCTTCCAGACAAAGATTATAAATCTCGTCAGGGCCTTTTAACACAGGTTTGAAGACAATAGTTACTGGAATATTGGTCGCTTCGTTCAGCGCCCGGACGATAGTTTGCGAGTGGTCGTCCACCTGCCGAAGTGCTTCTTCGCCGTAAAGGTGCTGGCTGCCCGTTACGAACCAGACTTCGTATGGAGTAAGTGAAATCATTGATTTATTAAATGCAATAAAATGTAAAGAAGCGTCGGTTTATTTAGCCGTTAAACGTTCTCAGGAAAAGGCTAAGTGCCCCATCACCGCGTTACAAAGAACATATACCTTACTTTCTAACCCTATTAACATACTTTCCTTTTCTAGACTGCCGAAGTACGGTTTTGAACTTTCTTTCCATTAAGTTTGGCTTTTATGCCTAAATCAACCCGAATTGCTGTTGATTTAGGTCTCAACTTTCGATTTCTGTTTTTTTTATACGTATGCAAACGAGTGAACTTACTCCCGACCTGGCATTCGCGCAAACGGGCCTGACGTTACCACCTGCTCCGCAACCTCTGGGCGTTTATAAACCTTACCTGATCGACGGAAAATACTTATATGTATCGGGGCACGGACCGGTGCAGGATGATAAAAGTCTGATTATCGGACGAATTGGCGACGATATGGACATTGAGCAGGGGAAGTTAGCGGCCCGTCAGGTTGGGTTAACTATTCTATCGACGATTAAAACCAACCTGGGTAGTTTCAACCGCGTTAAACGCGTTATCAAAGTGCTCGGCATGGTGAACTGCACGGCCGATTTTGGCCGCCATCCATACGTTATCAACGGGTGCAGCGAATTGTTTGCCCAAGTATGGGGCACTGATAACGGCATCGGCGTTCGGTCGGCCGTAGGTATGGGTTCTTTACCCGATAACATTCCGGTTGAAATCGAAGCCCTGTTTGAACTGGTTTAGCGATGGAGCAAGTATCCTGGTATCAGATTGATAATCTCGACCATCTCGACACCCCAGCGCTGGTGATTTACCCTGACCGTGTTCGAGAAAATATTGCCTTGCTCATCACTACAATTGGTGATGTTAACCGGTTACGCCCCCACGTCAAGACAAATAAATCGCGGGAAGCCAGCCGACTCCTGATCGACGCAGGCATTAGTAAATTTAAGTGTGCGACTATAGCCGAAGCCGAGATGTTGGCGACTATTAACGCGCCCGATGTGCTGCTGGCTTATCAGCCTAACGTCGTCAAAATTCATCGCCTGCTGGCATTAATGCAGGATTACCCAGAAACGCAGTTTTCCTGTTTGGCCGATAACCTGACTACAGGTCAGCAGATTTCGGAGCAAGCAGAAGCCGCAGGCTTGGTTGTTTCGGTGTTTATCGATCTAAACGTGGGAATGAATCGTACGGGAATCCAACCCACTGATGATGTCCTGAACTTATATGCCGATCTCGCCAAACTACCGGGTGTTCGACCAATTGGCTTACACGCTTACGATGGTCACCTTCGGAACTCCGACCTGGCTATTCGTACCGCCGAATGTGACGCGGCTTTTAAACCAGTGCAGGACTTAAGCGACACATTGATAGAGCGCGGATTTCCCACTCCGATTATCGTGGCCGGAGGCAGCCCCACCTTTCCGATTCATGCCAAGCGTCTCAACGTAGAATGCAGCCCCGGCACGTTTATTTATTGGGATAAAGGCTATCAGACTGCATTGCCAGAGCAAGCCTTTCTGCCAGCGGCTCTGGTCGTTGGGCGAGTTATCTCCTTACCAGAGCCCACAAAGCTTAGTATTGATATTGGTCATAAATCTGTAGCTTCCGAAGGCGAATTACCGCAGCGGATTACTTTCCTGAACGCGCCGGAATTATTGGCTATCGGGCAGAGTGAAGAACATTTAGTCGTGGAAGCCGGAGCCGACCATCCATACCAGATCGGCGACGTTCTGTATGGTATTCCGAACCACGTTTGCCCAACTGTTGCTCTCTACGAACGAGCTTATACAATTGAGGATGGTACTGTTACCGGAGAATGGTTAACCATTTCGCGCGATCGGGTGCTCTCCGTTTAAATCATCCAACGTTTGATGTTCGAACGGACCAGTCCGTTCGAACTATACCTATAAATTTCTTCCTCATGTTTACCATTGATGCCCACCTCGACTTAAGTATGAATGCCTTAGAATGGAATCGCGATCTGCGCCAGCCGGTTGCGCAGTTGCGAGAACGTGAGAAAGGCATGACGGATAAGCCCGATCGAAGTAAGGGCACAGTTTCGCTGCCTGAGTTGCGCCGTGGGAATATCGGGTTAGTAGTTGCGACTCAGATAGCTCGCTACGTGGCTCCTGATAACCCGCTGCCCGGCTGGCATTCACCTGAACAGGCGTGGGCGCAAACACAAGGTCAGCGACTCTGGTACGAAACGATGGAAGAAGCCGGTGAGATGGTGCAGATTCGGGATTTGGCTGGTTTGGAAAGCCACCTTGAACTCTGGAATAATGAGACACCAAATGACCAAAAACCTGTCGGTTATATTCTGAGCCTAGAGGGAGCTGATTCGCTACTGACTCCGGCCTACGTTGAGCGGGCATATGAGTACGGCCTGAGGGCCATCGGTCCTGCGCATTACGGACCAGGCCGTTATGCGCAGGGCACCGACGCTACCGGATTTATGGGTATCCCTGGACGGGAGCTCCTGCGGGAAATGGAACGGCTAAATGTCATTCTGGACGCAACGCACCTCTGCGATGATAGTTTCTGGGAAGCACTCGATTATTTCAACGGCCCAGTCTGGGCGAGTCACCAAAACTGCCGGGCGTTAGTAGACCATAACCGCCAGTTCAGCGACGCACAACTTAAAGAACTCATCGCCCGCGACGCCGTCATCGGTGGACCGCTCGATGCCTGGATGATGGTACCAAATTGGGTGCGCGGTCAATCAACCCCCGAAGGCATGAACTGTAGTCTCTCCGTCATGATCGATCACCTCGATCACATTTGTCAACTAGCGGGTGACGCGCTGCACATCGGTATCGGCTCCGATCTGGATGGCGCATTCGGCCGGGAGCAATCTCCATATGACCTGGATACTATAGCTGATTTACAAAAGATTCCAGATTTATTGCGTCAGCGTGGTTATACAGAGGAAGACGTAACGAACGTCATGCACGGCAACTGGCTGCGGCTTCTGCGAAGGGTTTGGGCGTAAGAATAGCTGACGTAGTTACCAGTCCATTTTTCACTTAACTTGCTGGTCAGACCTACCGTACCATGAAACTGAAAGCATTCCTCTACGCACTCTACTTTGCACTTCTAATTAATGCTGTTTGGGTTAATCTAACCCTAGCCCAACCTATAGCTTCCGCACAAATTGACGCCTTGGTGCAGCGCACGCTGACTACCTTCGACGTGCCCGGTATTGCCGTGGCTGTGGTGAAAGACGGGAAGGTTGTCCATATGAAAGGCTACGGCGTTCGGTCGCTGAAAACCGGGCAGAACGTTGATGAGAATACGCTGTTCGGCATTGCGTCCAATAGCAAAGCTTTTACAGCGGCTGCGCTGGGCATGCTAATGGATGAAGGTAAACTGAAATGGGACGACAAGGTAATCGACTACATTCCAGAGTTTCGGATGTACAATGGTTACGTCACTGAAGAATTCACAATTCGGGATTTGCTCACCCACCGTAGCGGACTAGGACTCGGCGCTGGCGACCTGATGTTCTGGCCCGATTCGAGCAACTTCACTATGAAAGACATTATTCATAATCTGCGCTACCTAAAGCCGACATCCGGCTTCCGCACCAAGTATGATTATGATAACCTGCTCTACATGGTGGCGGGTGAAGTGATCGAGCGTGTCAGTGGCAAGAGTTGGTCCGAATTTATAGAAGAGCGGATTATGAAACCGCTTCAAATGAACCGGAGCGCTGGTAGTTATGACCGACTAACCGATAAAGTCAACGTGATTGACGCCCATGCGAAAGTGAACGGTAAAGTACAAGTAATCAGCCGGGATATGTTCCGGTTTGGGTATTCGGCAGGTGGTATTAATTCCAGCGTGGCCGATATGTCTCACTGGGTAATCATGCAACTAAACCGGGGTAAATACGGCGCTAATCAGCGTCTGTTTAGTGAAAAAGTGCATGACGAGATGTGGGCACCGCAAACCATTCTACCGGTTAGCAGCACACCCATTCCACCCTATAATACGCACTTCTCAGCTTACGGATTGGGTTGGGGGCTTAGCGATGTAAAAGGGTATAAGCAGGTAACGCACACGGGTGGTCTGGCGGGTATGGTTACCCAGGTAACCTTGTTGCCCGAGCTTCAATTAGGTATTATCGTTTTCACTAACCAGCAGGTCGGGGCTGCGTTTAGTGCCGTTACCAATACCATCAAAGACAGCTATTTAGGGCTTCCTGCCACCGACTGGGTTAAAACATATAGCGACCGAGTGAAAAGAGGGCAGGATGAAGCCGATAAAATCATGGGAGACATTTGGGCCAGCATCGAAAAAGAACAAAAAGCCAATACGCAAAAACCTGATTTCGCTCGCTACACAGGCACGTTTCACGATAACTGGTTCGGCGATGTGACCATTAGCGAGAAGAACGGCAAACTATGGTTTACGTCGGTTCGGTCGCCTAAGCTCACGGGCGAAATGTTCTTTTATAAAAATACTACCTTCATTGTCAAGTGGAATAATCGTAGCCTTGATGCGGATGCCTATGTTACGTTCCAGACCGACGATACCTCAACGCCGGTTTCTATTAAGATGAAGCCAATTTCACCCCTAACCGATTTCAGTTTTGATTTTCAGGACCTGGATTTGCACCGGGTAGCTAAGTAAACGGGTTTGGCCTTTAAGCGCTTCTACTTTTATGTCCCGCATTATCGACCTCTCCAAACCAATTCGCTATAATGCCGATGACCCTTGGTTTATGCGTGTTCGGATTAAGCATAAACCCCACCAAAAAGCACGCTGGCTAATTCGGTTGCTGGGGCTCCCCTTTCGACTCTTTCCGCCGGATTTTTCCGGCTGGGCCGACGACACTATACAGTCGATGGGCGTTCATTCGACTACACATCTGGATGCGCCCTGGCATTACTCACCCACCATCGCCGGTCAGCCAGCTAAAACAATTGACCAAATCCCACTGGATTGGTGCTACGGTGATGGAGTCGTTATTGACATGAGCCACAAAGCCGATTTTGACCCAATCACGGTGGATGACTTAGAAGAAGCTCTACAAAAAACCGGCGTTACGCTCCGACCAATGATGATTGTCCTGATCCGAACTGGTCGGGATGTGTTCAATGGTCGTAAAGAATTTGCCGAGGTCGGAACGGGGATGAGCCCAGAAGCGACGCGCTGGCTGATTGACCAAGGCATTAAGGTAATGGGCATTGATCAGTGGGGCTGGGATTTGCCCCTGCCGTATATGATTAAACAGGCCAAACTCCGTCAGGATAAAGATTTATTCTGGCAAGCTCATTTGGTTGGCAAAGAGCACGAGTACTGCCACATGGAACAGTTGGTTAACTTGGCGGCCCTCCCACCAACCGGGTTCAAAGTTTGCGTTTTCCCACTAAAAATTGTTGGAGCCTCTGCCGCTCCCGCCCGGGTGGTGGCGATTTTGGATAAGTAAATGTCAAATAGAACGCAGATCATTATGGTGATTATGATTCGCTGGGATAAAAAATCATAATCACCATAATGATCTGCGTTCTATTTTTTCTGTAAAAAAACCAGACAGAAACAGGCTTATTTACCTTTTTTCTTCACGCTCTTTGTGTTTACATCAGCGTTTTGTCGGGTCGTCTGTTCAGTTGGTTTTAGGTAAGGAGCCAGTTTGCTAATTAGTTTCTGATAACCTTCCGCGTTAGGATGAAGTCCGTCTGTAAATAGTGCTTCATCAATAATACCATCAGGTTTTAGAAAGACCGTTCCGGGGTCAGCGAAGGTCGTGTTTAATTGGCCGCAGGCTAAGGCAATGCCTTTGTTTAACTCCAGAATGCGTGGTTCCTGCTGACGACGTGGCAAGATACCCAGCAGCAGTATATCGGCGCTTGGCTGACGCGCCCGAATGGCACCAACCAGAAATTTCAGACCTTCTATAATCTCCGCATCAGAGTTGAGTTGCAGATTATTCGTGCCAATCATCAGGACAACCTGAGCTGCTGAGTAACCGTCGAGTTCCTCGTGATACACCCGCCACAACACGTTTTCGATCCGATCCCAGCCGTAACCGAAATTCTGTGTGCCAAGTGGTGCCAATACCGTATTCCAGGAATCAGCGCCCCGGCTGATGGGTGCTTCGGGCAGACCACCCCAGTAGTGGGTGATCGAATTACCCATAAAAACAATGCGCGGGGGTTTGGCCTTTGCCTGAGCAATCTCTGCCCGGTGACGTGTTTCCCAATCATAAATGGCCGCATCCCGAAACTGCGTGCGAGGTTGGGTGGTCGAATAAGATCCTATCGGTTCGTTCAGGATAGTGCGGATACTTTTCTCGTAAGCCTCGGCGTAGTGCTGCATCCCTAAGTCGGTCGGGTGTGTGCCATCAACCATATCATCTATACTCAGGTTAATGGAAGCTTTTGGCAAAACATAGACCTGATTGATACCTTCCGACTTCAACTGCACAAACGCCTGGCGCAAAATCTCATTGGCGTCCGTATACATTTTACGCCGAGAAGCATTCAGCGAGCCATCTGTATAACCAGCATGTTCAACCAGCAGCACCGGCGTAGTAGGTCGTTTTTGTCGAAGCAATTTCACCGCATCAACAAACCGAGTCTTAATTTCTTCCGGAGCAATGCCCACTGAGGCTACCAAGTTAGGTAAACAATCAAGTACATAAAGCTTTGCATCAATATCGGGCAACAACTGCACAATTTCCTTTTCCATACGGCCATTACCCGAAAAAGCCAGATTAATCAGTGGCCGGTCGAGTTGACGACCTAAGATAGCGGTCCAGGCCATGCCAGGACGAGAAGCGCAGGCTCCCTGTGCAATCGAGGTGCCATAAACAACAATCGGTTTTTCGATTCGGGTAGGTAGGGGCGTAAACGATGCGGTTTTGGGCACGCCAATTTCCAGCCACTTAACCGAGTTATACAGCGGTAAATACAACCGATATTCGCGGCCTTTCTGATGGTAGCGATCGTTAGGTTCCAGACCCGTAAAGCGGTATTCGATGGTATCTTTAAAAGCATATTTACCCGTGCACCATTGCCAATCGCCATCACTGTTGAGTGCATACAGATCAACGCCACTGACACCGGTAGCAGGCATGTGTGGCAAAGCCTGTGACCCTGTCACGGCATACCGAACGACAATTTGGTCGGTACTAGCCTTGAAGCGAATGATCAATCCTGCGGCATTATGCGATAATTTCCAGACAGGTTCTCTGACACTTTTTTCCGCCGAAGCCGGAAGTCGGTCGTAGGGGTCCTTAACATCATTAGGCCAAGCCTGCCCTTCAATAACTGGAAATTGATTCTGTACGGGATTCCACCAGACGTAATCAGTTGAGTTCTGGGCAAAAAGAGTCAGGTGCTGAATACAGGCGAAAAATGTAAACAGGAGTAAATGGCGAGTCATAAGTCGATGTAGAGCGTCAATGGTTATCAGACAAAAGCTGGCAGTCAAGAAAGGAATAAGTAGTTCCTTTGCTACTTTGCATTTTCTACCGTAGTTGCCGAAAAATTCCTCTTGCGGCCTATAATTATGACTCTTCCCACTATTAACCGACGGAAATTCGTAAAAAACGTGGCTCAAGGTAGTGCTGCGCTGTTGCTGGCTTCTGATCAAATTCTGGCTAAATCGACCGTTCAGACAGGTAAGCGTGTCGGGATTATTGGATTGGATACCTCTCACAGCACCGCCTTTACCAAGGCACTCAACGCCCCTACTGCCAACGCTAATCTGCTGGGCTATAAAGTTGTGGCTGCTTATCCATACGGTAGCAAAGACATTGAAAGCAGCACCTCGCGCATTGCCGGTTATACCGAAGAAGTCAAAAAGCTGAACGTAGCGATCGTTAATTCGGTTGAGGATTTGCTTAAAAAAGTCGATGTTGTCTTGCTGGAAACCAACGACGGGCGACTGCATCGGGAACAGGCCATTCAGGTGCTTAAGGCGGGCAAACGGATGTTCATCGACAAACCTATTGCGGCTTCGCTGACCGACGTTATTGCCATTTTTAACGCGTCCAAACAGTACAACATCCCGATCTTTTCAGCTTCATCGCTTCGGCATATTAAAGGGGTAGACCAAGTTGATAAAAGTCAGGTGTTGGGAGCCGATACGTTTAGCCCGGCAACACTTGAAAAAACACACCCTGATTTATTCTGGTACGGTATTCATGGCGTCGAAACGCTGTATACCGTTATGGGAACGGGTTGCCAGCAGGTTGTGCGGGTGCATACCGACGGCACGGATATCGTGGTCGGCACCTGGGCGGACGGGCGTGTAGGTACGGTACGCGGCACCCGTACGGGTAAGCACGATTATGGCGGAACCGTCTTTACCAAATCTGGTGAGGTTGTGCTGGGGCCTTACGGCGGTTATGACCCGCTGTTACTGGACATTATCAATTATTTCGAGACGGGCAACGTACCCGTTACGCCCGAAGAAACCACTGAGATTTTTGCCTTTATGGAGGCTGCCGATGAAAGCAAACGGCGTGGAGGAGCAGCGGTGACATTGGCCAGTGTTATGGCTAAAGCGAAATCGTAAGGATAAATTTTTGTCATGCTGACGAAGGAAGCATCTTAGCATCGCCTTACTTCCTGGTCAGGAAAACTTAAGATGCTTCCTTCGTCAGCATGACAAAAATTTATCTTATATAAAAGTTCAAACAGATTCTTGTTTATGGAAACAACTATAAATGAATCCGGTAATGCTACCCGGCGCGAATTCGTTAAAAAGCTGCTCGCGGGAACGGCGACTCTATCGGTAGGCGGTGTGTTACCTGGTTTCAGTGCCCAGAGCTATAATCGGATTCGAGGAGCTAATGAGAAAGTGCGCGTTGGGGTAATGGGCGTTAACAGCCGGGGGTTGGCTTTATCGAGCAATTTTGCTCTGCAACCCAACTGCGAGGTAATTACCATTTGCGACGTAGACGCTCGAGCTGCGGATAAATGCATTACAACGGTAGCAGGTCTTCAGTCAAGCAAACCAAAAAATCAGCCTGATTTCCGGAAAGCGCTCGAAGACAAAGATATGGATGCGCTGGTCATTGCCGCTCCCGACCATTGGCACGCGCCAGCGGCTATTCTCGCGTCGAAAGCGGGTAAACACGTTTACCTCGAAAAGCCGTGCAGCCATAATCCGCACGAGGGGGAGCTACTGGTAGCGGCTGCGGCCAAGTATAAGAATGTTATTCAGATGGGCAATCAGCGCCGTTCATGGCCCAAAGTAGCCGAGGGCATTCGGGAATTACAGACGGGGATTATTGGCCGACCTTACTTTGCGAAGGGCTGGTACACCAACAACCGGGCGTCTATCGGCATCGGCAAAGAGGCAGCTGTTCCCACCTGGCTTAACTATGAGTTATGGCAGGGACCGGCTCCCCGTCGACCTTACAAAGACAACGTCATCCACTACAATTGGCACTGGTTCTGGCATTGGGGAACGGGCGAAGCGCTTAATAACGGCACCCACATGCTCGACCTGATGCGTTGGGGTATGGGCGTCGATTTCCCGACTAAAGTATCGTCGTCAGGTGGTCGTTATCGGTATAAAGACGACTGGGAAGCGCCGGATACGCAGGTAATCAATCTGGAATTTGCCAATAACACAGCCATGACCTGGGAAGGAAGAAGCTGCAACGGACGGACTGTCGAAGGCAACAGTGTAGGTGTTATATTTTATGGTGAAAAAGGGTCTTTATTGATCGAGTCCGGAAATTCGTATAAGATTTTCGACCTGGATAATAAGGTGGTGAAAGACGCTAAGAACGATTTACCAATTGATCCGCGAAACAAGATGAATCCGTCGCAGGCGCTGGATGCCATTCACATTCAAAACTTCTTCGATGCTATCAAAAAAGGGTCAGCACTTGCTTCGGATATAAATGGAGGACACAAGAGTACGTTGCTCTGTCAGTTAGGTAATATCGCTCAACGTACCGGCGAAACGCTAACCATCGACCCAAGTAACGGCCATATCCTTAACAATAAAGCCGCTTCCAAACTGTGGCAGCGCGAATATGAAAAAGGCTGGGAGCCAACGATATAGTAATCCAACAACTATGACCGCAATAGCAGTTGACGTCCAGCAGTTGAGCAAACGGGAAACCGCGATTTCCATCGGGCTGATTGGGTTGATGTTTTTCATTTTCGGCTTTATCTCGTGGGTTAACTCCATCCTGATTCCGTACTTCAAGATTGCTTGCGAACTGACCAGTTTTCAGGCCTATCTGGTCGCGTTTGCCTTCTACATTGCCTATTTCATTATGTCGGTTCCGGCATCTTATTTATTAAAAGCGGTCGGTTTTAAAAAAGGTATGATGGTTGGGTTCTGGATGATGGCGCTGGGGGCTTTTATTTTTATCCCGGCGGCTATGACCCGCACTTATGTCATCTTCCTAACCGGACTTTTCACCATTGGCATTGGGTTAGCCATTTTGCAAACTGCGACCAATCCGTATATCACCATTCTGGGTCCAAAAGAACGAGCCGCTCAGCGAATCAGCATGATTGGCATCTGCAACAAAGCGGCTGGTATTCTTTCTCCGCTGGTATTTGCGGCTGTCATCTTGCGCCCGACCGATACGGATTTGTTCGCTAATCTGGCTACTATGAGCCCTCAGGAACGCAGCATGGCGCTGGACGAACTGGTCCGGCGGGTCATTCCACCTTACGCAGTGCTGGGCACGTTTCTGTTCGTATTGGGATATCTGGTGTATCGGTCACCTTTACCAGAAATCGACACGGAGCACGAAAGTGGTGAGGTGGCTACAGCCAATGCCGGGAAGACGAGTATTCTTCAGTTTCCGCATCTGATTTTGGGGGCCGTAGCCATTTTTCTGCACGTCGGCTCGCAGGTGATAGCTATCGATACGGTAATCGGCTATGCTAACTCGATGGGAATCGATTTGCTGAAAGCCAAGACATTTCCATCCTACACCCTATTCTGCACCATTTGCGGCTACCTGATTGGTATTAGCACCATTCCCCGGTTTATCAGTCAGGTGAATGCATTACGCATCTGCACTTTGCTGGGTGTTCTGTTTACGCTGTTGATCATTTTTACCAGCGGAACAGTCCGTTTTCTTGGTCATACTACCGACATTTCCATCTGGTTTGTGGTGCTGCTGGGCTTAGCTAATTCGCTGGTGTGGGCCGGATTGTGGCCGTTAGCTCTGGATGGCTTAGGCCGTTTTACCAAAATCGGTGCGTCAATTCTGATTATGGGTTTGTGTGGCAATGCCATTATGCCTCTTGTTTATGGCTACTTCGCGGATCGGTTCGACGTTCGGCAGGCATATTGGGTGCTGATGCCCTGTTACCTGTATCTGGTTTTCTACGCGGTATACGGGCATACCATTAAACGGTGGAGTCTCTGATGCGGCAGGTAATCAAGAATGGTACGGTTCTGACGCCTTACCGCATGATTCAGGCTGGTACGGTTGTTATCGAGGACGGCAAAATCGCGGGTATTCATGACAGTCCCATGACTGTTTCTGATGCAATTGAAATCGATGCGACAGGACAATTTGTATCACCTGGTTTCATAGATATTCATATTCATGGTGGCGGTGGTTTCGATTTTATGGATGGTACTCCAGAAGCCTTTCTGCGCATCGCCGAACTTCACGCTCGCTATGGTACTACCGCCCTGGTGCCGACTACCTTAACCGCAGAGAAAGAAGACCTTTTACAAACGCTGGATGCTTATGAGCAGGCTAACCGCAGTAATACAAAAGGTGCAACTTTCTTAGGTATGCATCTGGAAGGGCCTTATTTCGCCCTTAGCCAACGGGGAGCCCAGGACCCGCGCTATATCCGTAACCCTGACCCCGCCGAATACGAGCAGATTTTGGCGTACTCTTCGTCGATTGTCCGCTGGAGTGCGGCCCCGGAACTGGATGGAGCTATTGCGTTTGGACAGCGGTTGCGTCAACAAGGTATTCTGGCTGCTATTGCACATACAGATGCTTTGTACGACGACGTGCTGGAAGCCTACGAAAACGGCTACTCGCTGGTTACGCACTTATATTCAGCTATGTCGGGGGTTACGCGCCGGAATGCCTTTCGGTACGCGGGCGTCATCGAAAGTGCTTTATTGTTAGACCTGGATGTTGAACTCATCGGAGATGCGATTCATGTGCCAGCCCCGCTGCTAAAGCTGGTTTATAAGGTGAAAGGCGCTGATCGTATCGCGCTGATTACCGACGCCATGCGGGCGGCAGGCATGCCCGAAGGCGAAAGCACATTAGGTTCGCTTAAAAATGGCTTACGGGTAATTGTCGAAGACGGTGTGGCCAAACTGCCGAACAGAAGCGCGTTTGCGGGTAGCGTGGCTACTACCAATCAACTGGTCAGAAATATGGTCAAACTAGCTGACGTCTCGTTGCTGGATGCCGTACGGATGGCTAGCACCACACCCGCCCGCATTATGGGTGTCGATCATCGGAAAGGAACGCTAGCGAAAGGTAAAGACGCTGATATTGTCTTGATTGGTAACGATCTGACTGTTAGCCTGACTATGATTCAGGGAAAGATTGTTTATACGAAAAATTAGGTAGATTGATTGAATACCAGATAAGCTTATCGCCTACTCCACCAGCAATATTTATGTATCATATCTAAAGTCTTTTTTGTCATTCCGACGCAGGAAGAATCTTAAACTTTCCTCACTTGTGAGTACGGATACAGTAAGATTCCTCCTGCGTCGGAATGACAAAAAAGACTCTCACGTGAAACTTTAAACAGACAAATCAAAACCGATTATTATACTTCATGCTTCCTGCTCACCCCTTGCGCACGTTCAGCGTCGATAAACTCAAGGTTAACCTATTCGAAAATCGGCAGCAGTTGGGACAACGCGCGGCTGCAATAGCTGCTGATGTCGTCCGAGAACTCCAGCAAAAACAAGCGGTTATAAATATCATTTTCGCGGCTGCTCCTTCTCAAAACGAATTTCTGGATGCGCTGGCCAAGCAAGACGGTATTATCTGGGAACAAATCAATGCCTTTCACATGGACGAGTACGTCGGTTTAGCCGACGATGCTCCTCAGCGGTTTGGCAACTTCCTCAAAGATCGACTATTCGATAAAGTACCGCTGCGAACGGTTTATTACATCGACGGCAACACGGCTAATCCGGAGCAGGAATGCCAACGTTATGCGGCCCTGTTAACTGAATACCCCGCCGACATCGTTTGCCTGGGCATTGGCGAAAACTGCCACATCGCTTTTAATGACCCTCATGTCGCCGATTTCAACGACCCTGTGTTGGTCAAATCGGTGGGTTTAGACCTAACTAGTCGCGAGCAGCAAGTCCATGACGATTGTTTTACAACGCTGGACCAGGTCCCCGAATATGCCCTAACGCTTACTATTCCGGCGTTGACCAATGCTAAAGCGCTCTTCTGCATGGTGCCAGCCGCCCATAAAGCTGAGGCCATATACCATACTTTAACGGATACCATAACGGAACAATATCCGTCCACTATCTTACGTCAGCATCCAAATACGGTTCTATTCATCGATCAGGATAGCGCAGCAAGGTATCTGGCTGGCAGTTAATTATCACTAACATTCACTAAATCACGATTACATCTCTTACGTACTCAAACTAACTCCAAACGTTTCATGAAACGCATACTCATAATTTCTACGCTGCTAATCGGCACACTATCAGCCACATTTGCCCAGCAACCGACTCAGCCAGCTTCGTCAACGGCTCCAGCCATGCGACTAACCAGCTCGGCTTTTTCGGATGGCGGGATTATTCCCGTCAAATTTAGTCAGGCGGCTCCCGATGCGGCTCCGGGTGGAGGCCGATCTCCTGAGCTAAGCTGGACTAATGTACCAGCCGGTACGCAAAGTTTCGTGCTGCACATGCACGATGTGGATGTGTCGCGCAACAAATCGACGGACGACAACCTGCACTGGCTCGTCTGGAACATTCCGGGTACAGCCACGAGCTTGGCAGAAGGGGCTCCAGCTGGCGCTCAACTCGCGGATGGTAGCTACCAGATGAACGTATTTACGGCGGCTTATCGCGGGCCAGGCGCTGCGGCCAGTGGCCCGTTGCATCATTACGTTTTCGAGCTATACGCGCTGGATACAAAAATCGACCTGAAGCCCAGCGCCGAAGGCTCCACCACGCGCCTGAATGTCCTGAAAGCCATCGAAGGTCATGTTATAGGTAAGGCTGGGTATGTCGGTTTGTTCAAGCGGCCACAATAATTGAGCGTTTTGGGGCGTCGAATCTCTCGCTCAACTCATCGGTAAATACGGGCGCTTAGTCACGAAAAACGGGCTGTTCATCGATATTTTGATGTGTTTGCGCAACAGCTTTTACTTTCTTAGCGTACCAAAACGTATAAGCACGACGAAATTGATAGCCTGGAACGGTAATTCTTAAAAAGCCTTAAAATCAGCCGTTTCCTCAAAAAACCGATAGTAAATGCCCGAGCTGTACGTTACCTCTTAAACCGTGAGACAGCGGACAAACTGAATACGCCACCCAATGACCCGTACATCCCGCACAACCACCAACGCTTTCCAGCCTGCCAACGCTCCTCAACCAAGCCTACAGGCGTTACTGTCGCAATCGGAAGATGGTTTCTACGGCAGCCTGCAACGAATCTGGAACAACGTTGTCCAGTTAGAAGATATGGGAATTATTCAGCAGGAAAACGAGAAGTTTATGTACGCCTATCGGTTTGCCGAAGCAGAACTCCAGCGCGTTCACGCCCAAAACGATTTTGTATCTGTCAGCCTCATTAACCAGTAGTTGGCCCGAAGGCTGGTTATGAAAACATTCCGAAACGAGCACGTTACAATCGTGGTCGAAGGCGGTGTGCACCTGTTAACGCAGCAGTGGATTGGCATACCGACTCAGGCGCATTTTCAGGAAGGCTCGCTGATGACATTAAAACTCGGGCGCCGACACCAGATTACCCGGTGGCTAATCGATCTGAGTCAGCTACGATTATTCAACCCGACCGACCTGCAATGGTTTACGCACAATTGGTTGCCCAAAGCGGTGCTTTACCTGCCCCAGAATGTACGGGTTGCCGTTGTGCTCAACGACCTTAATCAGTTCAGTAAACTAGGCGCAGATCTGATGCTCCGAGCGTCCATTAACCTGAATGAAACCCTGGCCAGCCGCTATTTTGTCAGCGATGAAGAGGCTCGTCAGTGGCTATTGAATCATACGTAAAACAAGACAAAATTCAAATACAAACAGCAGACTCATAACTGGGTCTGCTGTTTGTATTTGGAGGATACTCCGCTATACAAGTCTATTTCTCAGAATCATTTGGGGTTTCATCAGTATTTGCTGCATGCGGTTGCAACGGACTAACCACATCCTACGTAATGACCGATAAGTACCGAAACCGTGAGCACTTCGATGAAACTAAATCGTCTACTTCTCGTTGCCATAATCCTGAATCTCGGCCTTGCCTGTCAGCCCAAACTGGTTGATCCAGTGGTGGCTAACGCTGACTGGACCGAAGAATCGCATGGCGATTCAGTAGACCCTAATTACGCTGTTGCCTTTTCGCAAACCGAGGTCAAGACAATGGAAATCACCATGACCAAGGACGACTGGACAGCCATTCGGAAGGACATGGTCAGCAAGTTCGGGTACGATTTCGGCGCCAGCGGTAGTACGGGAACCGGGCCAGGTAACGGTATCAATCCGGTTAACGGGGGAGTTGGGAATTTCGGTACCGACGATCCGGATTATGTAGCCTTACCTATTAAAATCAACGGTAAGCTTTGGGATAAAGTTGGATTCCGGTTAAAAGGCAACTCCAGTCTGTCATCGGCCTGGCGATCAGGTACGTATAAGCTTCCTTTCCGGCTGAAACTTGATGAGTTTGAGGACACTTACCCCATTATTAAGAATCAGCGCTATTACGGTTTCAAGGAGTTAAGCATGTCGCCAGCTTACAGTGATAACTCGCTGATCCGGGAAAAAATAGTGGCTGACGTATTCCGGCAGGCGGGTGTTCAGGCCGCTCAAACGGCCTTCTACCGCGTCTATATCGACTTTGGCGACGGGAAAAAATACTGCGGGGTCTACACGATGGTGGAAGTCATCGACGACACAATGGTGAAAACCCAGTTTGACGAGGACGACGGCAATATCTATAAACCCGAATCGACGCTCCAAACGTTTGTGGTAAGCCAATTCGAGAAGAAAAACAACAAGACCGCAGCCGATTATTCTGACGTACAGGCTTTTGTGTTGGCGCTTAACGCGATGAATCGTACGAGTGACCCGGCCACCTGGCGTAGTAATCTGGAGAAAACGTTTAATATGGACCATTACCTGAAGTATCTGGCTGTCAACAACACCATTGTGAATTGGGACAGCTACGGGGCTATGGCACATAATTATTATCTCTACAACTCGCCTACCGGCAAGCTGACCTGGATTCCCTGGGATCATAACATGGCGATGACCAGCACGTCGGGAAGTGGTGGTAACCAGGGCGGTGGCATGGGTAAGGCGGTATCATTGGAGATGACGGAGGTTGGCGCCGGTTGGCCACTGATTCGCTACGTCGCGCAGGATCCGGTCTACTACGCGAAATACAAACAGTATGTGAAGTCCTTTACAACTACTGTTTTCACAACCGCCAATATGAATTCGATAATCGACCAAAGCTATAACCTGATCGCACCATACGTAACGGGTACTGAAAAAGAACAAAAACCGTACTCGTACCTGAGCAGCGCGGCCGATTTTACATACGCAATTACGGCCTTAAAAAGTCACGTGGTGGCGCGAAACCAGGCAGTCACCGCTTTCCTGAAATAACAATATAAGCAGGGTGTAGAGTAACCTTTAGAGACTTAACTCGTCCAATCCGCCAAATTAACAGTCACAATTATGGTTTTTCTGCAACTTTCTACACCACCCGACACCCTTGGGACCTTTGCAGGTCTGGCTTTATTTTCCAGCGATTTCCTGATTCGGCTGGCGCTGGATATTCTGCCCGTTATCCTATTGATCAGTCTGATTTATTACCGCATTTACCGCCGGTCCGACTTATTTCTGACGTTTTTCTCATTCAACTTCGTCATTTTCCTGATTACCTACCTGCTCAATCAGGTGCAAATGTCTATTGGAGCAGCATTCGGTTTGTTTGCCGTTTTTTCCATGCTGCGTTACCGCACGCAGGGCATTTCGGCCAAAGACATGACGTATCTGTTCATGGTCATTTCGATAGGTTTAATTTCAGCCATCAGTCAGGGCGGCTGGTTACCACTTATCGTGATTAACAGCCTGATTATCGGCAGCGTACAACTGCTGGAGGGTAATTACTTTTTTCGCCGGGAGTTATGCCAGCCTGTCCATTATGATCGGACTGACTCGATCAGACCGGAGAAATTACCCGTTCTGCTACTTGACCTCCAGGCTCGTACGGGCCTACCCATCCACCGCGTGGAAATTCAGAGTATCGATTTTGTGAAAGAGTCGGTTCACCTCACGATCTATTACTACCAAAACGCTTCGATTCATGCCCCCGTTCTTACGCCCGAAACATCCATTATGCCGCAGCCGGCTACGGTTAACTAAATGTCTGCCAGCCGTGGGTCTGCTCCTGTTACCACCAATCTATGGCTGGTCGCAAACCGGTACCGTTGGACTCTGGACGGGTGTGAGCGCTGAGGTCAGTCTGTCGAAAGCGTTTTCTATTCAGGGAAATAGCCAGGTCCGGTTTAGCAATAATCTGTCCATCACGAACGCTTATCTCGGTGAGTTAGGCCTTTCGTATAACCTGACTAAACACTGGCAGATAAGCGGCTTTTACCGCTACATAGGTCGGCGAAAATTCGATAAAGAGGGTCAGGAATACTATTACCGGCCGTATCACCGCTTTTACGGCGAAGTATCCTTCGATCAGAAGTTGAGTAAAGCTGTAAAGTTCAGCTACCGGCTTCGCTATCAGAATCAGTTTAAAGACGATGCTGAAGGACTCGTAGCGAATAAAAGCTACATCCGGAATAAGGTCGAATTATCCCTGAATAACGCGTCAAGGTTCACCCCGTTTGTTTCCGGCGATCTGTTCTACCGAATTGCTGACGCCGACAGCAAAGGACTGTTTGATCAAGTCCGGGTAAAAGCGGGGGTCTCGACCGATTTAGGCCGAAGTGGCGCTTCTGTCCGACATAGTCTGGATGTATCGGTCTTTAATGACGTACCACTTAACGGTACCGAAGCCAGCGAAATCGTGATAGGCGCTACGTATAAACTAAAAATAGGTACGCTCAAAAAATAGTCTGATCACTTCCCTGCCTGAACCATACCATGAACGAATTTCGACCTCTTTATCTGCTAACTTTTCTGTTAATGAGCGGATTAGGCAGCACAGCTTTGGCTCAGAAAGATAATGTTCAGCCCGCACCTGATTTTCAGACCTGGTACGATGCCTCGCTAAAATTAAACCTGAAAAAAGGCTGGGAGATAACAACGCAGTACCGGGTTCGGTTTTATAACAACGCGCACGATTATCGGGGGTCGTACTTCTTCCTTACTGGGGAGAAAAAGATCAATAAGTACGTTAATGTGCTGGCTAATTACCGGTTAGCACTCATCGAAGGCGATGCTTATCATCGGTTTGCAGTGGGTTTGCACGCCAAATATAAACTGGGTAACTGGACGCTGCTGGCCCGACCAACAGTACAGAATCAGCGGACGTATTTTCAGGGCGACGATGAGAACGGTGGCGATGGTAAAACATACCTGCGTACTCGCCTAGGCACTAAATATCGATTTACAAAGCGGCTGGATGCTTACATCTATGCCGAACCTTTTTTCAATCTGGAGCAGCATGGATTACCTATTGCGTTCTGGCAAAATTCGACGGGACTCTCTGCCGACATAACCAAGCGCATATCGGTTACAGCCTATTACATCTGGCAGCCAGAACTCCGTATCAAGAATGCACAAACAAAAAATATCGTTGGTCTGAGCCTGAATTTTGAGCTAAAACCAGGGAGCGGTAAGAAGGAAAAGAAACAGGACGACATTCCTCAGTTCCAACTACTTAGCTTCGGATAGGTTACAAGTAGTAAATAGTTGGTTACTGACCAGTAGGGAAGTCAAAACATTCAGTATTTTAGTAAGTATTTTCTGCACCGAGTAAATAGTCGTAGTGAGTAAATGAAGCGTGTTTTAGAACGACATATTTATGCGCGTTTTTACTTTTCGATGGTTGTTCTGTCTTCTTGGGCTAGGTCTTCCCATAACTGCCCTGGCAACTCACCAGGTTGGGGGTCAGTTAGAGATGCAGGCAATCGGTGATGTGCCTGGGCATTATCGGATTATTGTAACGAATTATCTTGAGGATGGAACGCGGGGGGCCGCTAATCTGGCCACAACTGGCAGCGTAGGTATATTCCGCAAGCGAGATAATGCCCTGATGACAAGTTTTATCGTTAGTCAGACGGGTTCCCGCCAGAAGGTTATTTATGCCAACGAATACTGTGCCGAACAGCGGAATCTGAACTTTATTGTACTTACGTTCGAGGCTACTATTCAGCTGGCTCCGGCCAATTATACTGATCCGCAAGGGTATTATATGTCTTACCAGACTCGTAACCGAAACGCGGGTATCGATAATATTAACAGACCGGATAACACAGGTTTTACCTTTTATCTCGAATTCCCGGCCCTACAGCAGAATGGGCAATATGTTACCAACTCAACTCCTCATTTCGGAGCTATCAATGGGGAATACGTTTGCCTTGGTGAACCCTTTACGTATCCCTTCGGCGGAACTGACTCCGATGGCGACGAATTGCGTTACTCAATGGTAACGCCGTTGGACCAGAACGGCGCAAGCGGTAACCGGACAAATGCCGTATCGGCGGCCCCTTATCCTGAAGTAAGCTGGTTAGCTGGATTTGGCGCCGACAATGCCATTCCCGGTAGTCCGACGTTAAATATCGATCCGCAAACGGGAAAATTAGCCGTTACAGCGACCAAACTTGGGCTATACGTCTTTGCGGTGAAGGTCGAGGAATATCGTAATGGCGTAAAAATTGGCGAAGTTCGGCGCGATTTTCAGTTGCTGGTAATCGAATGTCCGCCCCAAACCACACCCGATCCCACGGTTCAGATACAGAATAAGCCGTCAGTAAAAAAAACGACTATTTGTTCCGGAGATTCGGCTATTCTCGTGGCAACTGTCAATGACGGCTGGAATTATCAATGGCGCCGGAATGGTATCAACATAACAGGTGCCACCAGTTCTACATTGGGCGTTCGGGAATCGGGTGAGTATGCGCTTGTGGTTTCCCAGAAAGCAACCTGTAGCAAAACGGGTAACTCTGAAATAATGACCGTTGACGTAGTGACTCCGCAGGCTAAGCTTTATATCACCGGTCACCTATGCGCGACTACAGGATCAGTTAAGTTAACGGCGGTGGGAGATAATAACGTCACGTATCAATGGTATCGCGATAATCAGGCGCTGGCAGGAAAAACCACCGATTCGCTTCGTTCGACTGAACCGGGTCGATACTGGGCCATGCTCACCCAAACTCCATTAGGCTGTAAGGCTCCTACTGATACAACCTCGATAACGCGTTCGGCCGCAGTGCAGGCTGTGATCAAATCTGCAAGCGGCTTTAATCGAATTTGTCCGAACGATTCACTTCGTCTGGATGGCAGTGGAGGTGTTCAGTACGTCTGGCAGAAAGATGGTTCGACGCTGGCGACAAACTCGGCCAACACTTATGCCCGAACGCCCGGAACGTATGTAGTGAAAGCAATTGATTCGTACGGTTGCGAAGGTACGTCGCCCCCAGTGACGATCGCTCAACTTGCTCCCGTTACGCCTTTACTTGAGCCAATTCCGGATGTGTGTGGCACGGCAGTTCCCGATCATACTCTGAAAGGAAGCCCGCCGGGCGGTGACTATGGCGGAACCGGGGTAGAAGAAAACACATTTAGTGCTAAACGAGCGGGGGTAGGCGTTTATGAAGTGACCTACAGTGTTAAAGCGGCTCCTGAGTGTGCGGCCGTGGTGGCTACCCGAACGGCCGTAGTTGCGCCCATTCCAACTATTCAGCTACCGAATTCGATGACTACGTACAAGGGTAACACTTTTACAATGGATGCTAATTACACCGGTAATCCAGATCAGTTTCAGTGGGCTTCCGACACATATCTGGATAACGCAAAGGCAGCTAATCCCTCCGTTAGGTCGATTCAGAACGATATTACGTATGTAATCGACGTAAAAAACAGCAGCGGCTGCGAAACAAAAGATACCATTGCCATCACGGTTTACGAGCGGGTGTGGGTGCCGGATGCGTTTACGCCCAATGGCGATGGCCAGAACGACACATGGGAACTGCCAGGAATCGAAGCGTTTCCCGACGCCATTGTTACCATTTTTAACCGCTGGGGCGAAATTATTTTTTCGTCCGCAAAAGGCTACCCAAATCCATTTGACGGAACGCTCAATGGCACTTCACTACCGAATGGCATCTATGCTTATACCTTGAGCACAGTGCCGGAAAGACCGGTTCTCCGTGGGAGTTTGATGATAATACGGTAGTAATACCCCACCCCTCCCTACGGGGGAGGGGTGGGGTAGATATCTCTTTACGCCTGTTTCATTAACTGGATGTTCATCACCAGTTTCACGTCGTCGCTAACTACAACGCCACCGGCTTCAGTTACGCCATCCCAGGTCAGGCCAAACTCTTTCCGCTTGATCGTTCCGGTCAGCTCAAAACCAGCTTTGGTTTGTCCGTAGAAATCCTGCATCTGACCGCCATGTTCAACGCGGAGTTTAACTGATTTTGTAGTGCCCCGAATAGTCAGATCACCGACAAGCGAATATTCATCATCGCCCGTTTTGGTAATACTCGTCGAGGTAAAGGTTAACTTCGGATGGTTTCCACCATCAAAAAAGTCAGCTGATTTAAGGTGGCCGTCGCGTTGCTCGTTGCCAGTACTGATGCTGTCGATATCAGCTGAAAAGGTGATTTTAGCGTCCGTGAAATCATCGCCAGTGGTTTCTACCTGCCCTTCAAAATTACTAAATGAGCCCGTTACAGTCGAGATAACCAGGTGTTTTACTTTAAATTGTACTTCAGAGTGAGAAGGATCAATGGTCCAGGTTGTTGTGGTTGCTGTTGGCGCTTCCATAGTCGTAAGAGTTAAAAATTATGTGTTATGGTATTTGATGTATATACATTTAATTTTTCAGAATTGTTCACGCTGCTATTACTTTTTACAATCTTTTTTCAATAGATTTTTGTCCTGCTGGCGAGGGAAGCCCTAAGATGATTCCTTCGTCAGCAGGACAAAAACGGTCTTAATAATTTTACTCCGAGGAATTACTTCATCAACATAATAGCCGCCATAATATCAATACCTTCCCATAGATACTGAACCTTTACATTCTCATTTTCAGCGTGCTGATTGTTATCATAGTTCACAACCGGTACCGAAACGACGGGCGTTTTCAATACACTCTCGAACAGATACAATGGCAAACTTCCACCCGATGACGGCGATACAACAATCGGCTCAGTACTAGTGCTTTGTACAGCCGCAATAACACCCTGCGCAATGGGCAAATCCATTGGTGTTCGCTGCGCGTTATAGCCATGTCCCAACGTTATTTTAATCAGTTTCGGATACTGCTGCCGTTCGGCATCGGTCGGCTCGCGGTCAAGTATGTGATAACCCTGGCTACGAATATGCTCGGTCACCCGCCCGACCTGCCGGGTAACGTCGTTCCCCCGAACAAGCCGGAGATCGAGCACAGCTTCAGCTTTAACCGGAATTACATTGCCTGCCATTGCCCCCACATTTGCACTCTGAATGCCGTTTATATTCAGCGTTGGTTGCATCAACAGTTCAACAAATGGCTTCCCGTTACCGTCGGGTTGTGCAATACCTAATTCTTTTTTTAGCGATGCCTCCATGTTCGGGATGTTAGACAAGGCTTGTTTCTCGCTGGCTGTCAGCGGTACCACGTCGTCGTAGAATCCCTTAATGAGTACCCGGTCGTTATCGTCTTTCATACTGGCTAACAATTTCACTAACCGCATGGCTGGATTAGGAGCCCAGTTACCATAGTTGCCACTATGAAGCGGGCGTTTGGGTCCATAAACAGTAAGATGCATATTCACATCGCCCCGAACCCCAAACTGCACCACCTGTTTACCCGACACATGGCGTGGGCCGTCGGCAATTACCCAGAGATCACCAGTCAGTTTATCACGGTGTTTTGCGAAAATTTCGCCCAGATGCGCTGAGCCCACTTCTTCTTCTCCTTCAAAAAAGAATTTCACGTTAACAGTGGGCTTTATGTTGCTTTTCGCCAGCGCGTCGTAAGCGTTCAAGATCGTCATTACTCCGGCTTTATCGTCGGCACTCCCCCGTCCCGATAATCGCCAGGATGGATCGATAGGATCACCCGACTTATAAGTGGTAACGATCTTACCACCCTGTTCAGCCGGAGCGGTAATAAAGACTGGCTCGAACGGTTGCAGACCCGTAGCCCATTGCTTCGGATTGACAGGCTGACCGTCATAATGAGCATAGAAAATGATTGTCTTTTGGGCATTCGGCACCTTAATCTCGCCAAACACGGCTGGCGTTGTACCAGGCGTAGGCCCATCGAGTAAGGTAGCTGGAATTCCCCGCTGCTTCATCATTTGCAGAATAAAGGCCGCATTTTTTCGAGTATTAACCGAATCGGCCGACACGTTTGGGATCGACACGAATTGTCGGTACTCATCCATCAGCGCCGTTTCGTGCGCCTGCCGATATTGCCGGATACGCTCCAGATTCGACTGGGCATGGGCGGTAAAAGCAATGCAAAAGGATAATAAGAGGACAGTTTTTATAGACATGATTGACAGGTTGTACTAGGTGGGCCAATAAAAGTTACCGAGACGAAACATTCTTGCCGGAGCTTTCCGGCGATTTGGTTAGTTCCATGCCACCACCCGTTATTTTTACCACTTTACCCTGCGGGCTTATTCCGAAACTAATCAGGTCTTTGCCATTCCAGAATTGATCGTAGACGAGCCGGAATGTGTCGAAATGCCAGTGACTGAGATAACCCGTAATCAGGTTATTTATGGCCATGTACAGTTTGCCGTCTTTCAGGCTAACGTCCACTTTACCGTAAAGCGGATCAGTGTACGAACCCACATAAGCCGTTAGGGGAAGCGAGGGTTTCGTATTCAGTACACGCGTGCTATCCGCCTTTCGCTCAGCCAGTTTCGCCTGCTGCTTTATACCATCGTACAGTTTATGAAACTCGGCGCTCCAATCATGCTCGATACCAAGTCGGGCGTCGGGGTTGGCGAAGGCATCGAATGCCCGGTACATTAGCGCATGGCGTAATTCAGTGTGGTCGAGGTTACCTTGCACATAAACGGCCAGTTTCTGATCAGGTAATTGACCATGAATAGCAACCATTCCGGTTAAGCTTCCGGTATGAAAGTTAACCCGGTGGCCTCGGTAATCATGCTGAAACCAGCCAAGTCCGTAGGTTTTCCAGACGGGCCGGGTTAGCTGCTGCGTCGGATAAAACTGGCTATCGGTCACCAGCGTCTGCGGCTTAAACAGCTCAGCCCAGGTTGCAGGCTTCAGGAGCGTTTTGCCATTATACCGACCACTATCAAGCATGCATTGCATCCAGGCCGCCACGTCATCAGGGCAGGTCCAGACAGAACCAGCTGGCCCCACCGCATCAACCAACCCTTCTTCCGTACGGCTGTTTACCGCCCGAATCGTGTCGTTAATCAGTATGTGAGGCTTAGCTCGGTTGGCGTTAGTAATTTCCCGAAAGAGCGCTTTAGTCCGGCGCATACCCAGCGGCTCAAAAATGCGGGTGCGCATAAAGGTTTCCCACGGCATTCCAGCCACTTTTTCTATCACCTTGCCCGCGGCCAGGTACATAATATTCTGGTAGATAAAACTCGATCGAAACGAATAAGAAGGCTTAATGAGTCGCAGTCGGTGCAGAATTTCGTCCTGCGAAACCTGCATGGCTGCCCATAGTACATCTGCATTACCAACGCCTGTATTATGAATCAGCAGGTCGCGTACGCGCACTTCACGAGTTACGGCCGGGTCGTAAAGCTGAAAATTGGGTAGGTAATCCGTTACGTGATCGTCCCAGCGGAGTTTACCTTCGTCCACGAGCATACCCAGACAGGCTGCGGTCATGGCTTTCGTCGTCGAAGCCATCGCAAATAACGTCTGGGTGTCAACAGGTTCTGTTTTCGCAGAGCCTGATAGTTCACGGATACCGTAGCCTTTTTTGAACAGCACCCGACCATCTTTCACCACTGTAACGGTCAGCCCCGGCACACGCCAGTCACGAACGGCCTGTTGCACATAGGCATCATACTGAGCAACGGCATCGGGAGCCGATTTTGTGGCCTGAGCCAGTGTTGGCTGATTTAACCAGATGTAAGAAAGGAAAGGAAAAAAGAGGAATGATATTTTCATAGCAGGTTGTTTATTGCCCTAAGATAAGATTTTATCCCACTTGCGACGACGTAGGGTAGCGCGTCTCTGTGTAGATTTGTTCGTCTCCAAAAATCTCTATGACAATACAACCATGACTACCTTCAACAAACCAAATCTTCGACAGTGGCTGGCGATTCTTGCAATACCAATGCTCCTCAGCCCGGTCGCAGTACAGGCGCAATCGAGCAAAGCGGCAAAATCGACAAACGCTCTGTCGGCTATTAAAGAAGTTGATATTAAACGCGACCTGTTTGCACTGGCTGGCGATCATTTCCGGGGTCGCGAAGGTGGTTCGCTCGATGAATTGAAAGCATCGGCCTGGATTGCCGACCAGCTCCGGGCCATGGGTCTGCAACCCGCCGGCGATGATGGTACGTTTTTTCAGTTTTTCCATATTCAGCGCACCCGCATCACCGAAACCAGCCGACTTAACATTGGCAGCCACCAACTAACACATGGACAGGATGCCTTTATTCTAGCCCCGGCCATTGCGTCGGTCGATGCGCCATTGGTATTTGTTGGTAAAGGAACACCCGACGATTTAGCGAAAGTGGATATTAAAGGTAAAGCGGTAGCCGTGGAGTTTTCGGGAACGCCCCCCGCTGAACTGAGCTACCGACGTTTTTTAACGGGAACAATGAACCGCCGGGCGGCCGAATTAGTAAAAGCTGGTGCTCTGGCTGTTATATGGGTTTCAAATGCAGATGCTCAGTTCTATTTCGACCGCTGGACCACTGGCCTCGAACGGGGTCGTTATGATCTGCCCGGTGGGGCCAATACCCGCGTTTTCTCGCAGGCGCCAACCGTCTGGCTTCCAAGTAGTGCCCTCGACTGGATTAAGCAACCTGGTCAGCAGTTTACGAATGTGGTTAATGTGGAGAGTTTCAATTACCCGTCGGTTAATATTGTAGCGAAAGTTCCGGGTACTGACCCAACGCTGAAAAATGAATACGTCTTGTTTAGTACCCACCAGGACCACGACGGCGTCCGGCGGGCAGTAGCGGGTGATTCAATCTGGAACGGGGCCGACGACAACGCCAGCGGCTGCGTGGCAACGATGGCGATTGCGCGCGCGTTCGTGCAACAACCTGCCAAGCGATCGGCGCTCATTGTTTTTCACGGAGCTGAAGAACGAGGTCTTTTAGGCTCGCGCTATTATGTTGAAAAACCGACGGTTCCAAAAGGCTCGATTGTAGCTGTGCTGAACGCCGAAATGATTGGCCGAAACGCGCCCGATAGCGCGTGCATTCTGGGCCAGCAACCTCCGCACCGCAATTCAACCGATTTGGTTAATGCAGCTCTGGCCATAAATCAGTCGGACGCTCATTTCAAGCTCGACACGCTCTGGGACAAACCCGATCATCCTGAAGGTTGGTATTTCCGATCTGACCACCTCCCCTACGCCCGCGCTAACGTGCCAGCGATTGCCTTTACGACTCTACTTCACCCTGATTACCACACGCCCAAAGACGAACCCGACCGTATCAATACTGACAAGGTAACGCGCATAGCAAAGTGGATTTATTTAACTGGCTGGGACGTTGCTAACCGACCGAAACGCGTACGGCTGGACCCAGGCTTCAAGCTGGAGCGGTGAAGATTAGGTACCTTTCAATTGTTGAGTACTGCTATACAATTTGGCAGTACTCAACAATTGCGATGATTACCTATCTCCTCTAATTAGACTGTTTACGAGCATCGTACTTCTTTCAAACACGTTTGTAAGCCAATAACCGCAAAGCGTTAAACACGACAAGCAGCGTCGAGCCTTCATGGGCAATAACGGCAGGTCCAATCCGAGCAACACCCAGGATGGTCAGCGGAATTAACAGAGCCACCATCCCCAAACTGATATACAGATTCTGACGAATGATACGACGAGCCGCCCGGCTCAACCCAATTGCAAAGGGGAGTTTGGCTAATTGGTCACCCATCAATGCGATATCGGCGGTTTCAAGTGCGACATCCGAGCCAGCCGCCCCCATAGCGATGCCTACGGTACTTTTGGCCATGGCCGGGGCATCATTCACCCCGTCGCCGACCATCGCGACTTTCCCTTCACCTTGCCGAAGTTTCTGGACAGCCTGCACTTTGGCCTCGGGCAATAAATCACCCATTGCATCAGTAAGCCCCACCTCTTTGGCTATCGCATCGGCGACGCGCTGGTTATCCCCCGTCAGCATAATCATCCGCTGAATGCCAAGTTCCTTTAACTCGCTAAGGGTTTGTTTAGCTTCCTCACGTGGCGTATCCATGACACCTAATATGCCCAAAAACGTATTACCCTGCTGCACAATCATAGCTGTGTGACCGCCTGCTTCCAGTTCATCCGCTTTCTGTTTAACCGCATCGGTCAAGGTCTTTTGCTCATTAAATAGGGCTTTATTACCGATATAGACAGCTTTACCATCGACCTTTGCCTGAACACCTCGCCCCGTCAACGCTTTTAAGTTTTTCGCTTCCGGTACCGTTTTCTTCCCTAATTTATCGTTCCCATCCTTGACAATAGCCTGTGCCAGCGGGTGATCACTCAGTCGCTCGACAGCAATTGCCACTTGTAATAGTTGTTCTTCAGAGCTGTCCAGAGTGACGATCTGCACCAGACGAGGTTTGCCTTGCGTCAATGTTCCCGTTTTATCAAACGCGACGGCGGTTAGCTCACCCAGATCTTCCAGCGGACGCCCTCCTTTGACGAGCACGCCATCACGAGCCGCGCGCGCAACACCGCTTAGCACAGCTGAAGGCGTTGAAATGGCGAGTGCACAGGGGCTAGCTGCGACCAGCACCGCCATGGCCCGGTAAAAACTTTTGGCAAACGGCTCGTCGATAACCAGATAAGCAAAACAGAGGGTCACAACCAGAATCAACACGGCTGGAACAAACCATCGCTCGAAGCGATCGGTAAACTGCTGCGTTGGTGATTGTTGAGACTCTGCTTCGTTAACCAGCTTGATAAGTCGAGCCAGTGTCGAGTCACTAGCAGCTTTAATGACTTTGATTTCCTGCACCGACGTTCCATTAATGGTCCCGGCAAAGACTTTATTTTCAGGTTTGGCACGCGCCGGATCAAGGTTTGGATCGGAAATCGGCTGTTTATCAACGGGTACACTTTCACCCGTAATAGGTGCCTGATTGACAGGCCCGCCCCCTTTAATAACTAGTCCATCAGCGGCTATTTTACTGTTGGGTTTAACAATAATCACATCGCCTACCTTCAACTCAGATACATCAATCTCCTCCGTTAAGTTACCTCGCCGGACGGTGGCTGTTTTAGCGCTCAAATCAGCTAAAGCAGCAATCGATTTGCGGGCTCGGTTCATGGCGAAATGCTCTAAGGCGTGGCCAATACTAAATAAAGCTAGTAGTAACGCCCCTTCCGCCCACTCGCCTAAGAATCCTGCACCGGCCGCTGCAACCAGCATCAGGAAATCAATTTCAAACTGCCCCTTGCGAATGGCTTCAATCGCTTCTTTAGCGGTAAAAAATCCACCGAAGAAATAAGCTAGTCCGTATAGTGTCAGACTCGTCCAGGCTGGGAGACTGCTGACAAACGATAAGCCAAACCCGATACCCAAACAAACAGCACAGAGAATGGCAAAAATCAATTCTGTGTTAGGACCAAAAATGCCGCCGTGTTCATGATTGTGTTCATCACCCTCATGATGTTCATGGTCGTGGCCATCCTTTTCCTGATGATTTTCGTCTGCTGTTCGCAACGTTTTCTTCGTTACGCGTTCGGTTGTTGCATGCTTCGTTTTGCTCACTTGTAGCGACTTCTTAGACGGTTCTGGCTGGTTAGTCTGGTTATCAGCATCCACTTTATCACCCTGAAAAACAGGCGTATTATTCTCTTCCAGTTTTGTTAAAATAAGTGACAAACGGGTCTTTTTACGATCGAATTCCAGATGGACAGCACCCGATGCTGATACAGAAGCTTCTAAAATTCCGGGCCAACGACTAATCTGGTCAGAGACGGTTCGGGCTTGCCGGGCATGACGAATTCCAGCCAGCGTACCAACGAAATGACCGTACTGGTCGGTCAATGTTGCGCCCGCTTGTTTAGCGAGTTGCTGGACACGATGCAGTGTGATCGTCCCAGGATCGTAATGAATACACAGTTGATCGGGGTGGGTTTTGGTCGCCGGCCGGACATGAACTTTCTCAATACCGGCCCGATCGTCCAACAGCGCCATCAGTCGCTCAACACACCGGTCTTTTTCATCCGGCAAATCCGGTAGAATAATGCTTAAATCTATCTGGAGTTTGTTCATGACATTCCACGTTTTAATTCATAATCGAGACTACATATAGCTATACGGCAGATAGCTATTCACTACTTAATGGGCATGCCCTTCCTCTTCGCCACTGGCGGCATTCAGTTGAGAGAGAACGGAGAAAGCCCCTTTGGTGACCACCTGTATTTTTGTTATATCCAAATTGTCCGGTAAAATCACCTGCGAATACCCGCCTTCTGTAACACCTCGCCGGACGGCAACCCGGCGAAACGTCGTACCGTGTTGTTCGCTTTCCCCTTTCTGAGGGTCATGTTGCTCTTTGTCGGAATGCGCTTCATGGTCGTGTTCTTCCGGCATTTTTTCATCCGTCACTACGAAGATGTAGTCTTTACCTTCCGACGAGACAATGGCTTCTTCCGGCAAAGCGGTTACCCGACTATCACCCAGGTTTAAGCCCGCTTTCAGAAATGTATTCGGCGTTAGACGACCATCGGGTTGATCAAGTGTAACCACGACCCGCACTGAGCGATCAGCATCGATTGCCCGATTGATATAAGTAATACGGCCCATCCGCTCTTTAGCCGCTTCGTTGTTAAGTCGGATACTTACTCGCTGTCCTTCACGAAGTTGGGCTATATCCTTTTCAAAGACGGTAAGTTCGGCGTATAGTCCCTGATTACTGGTAATATGGGCAATAACGTCGGTGGGCTGGACATAACCACCTGTTGAAACCAGCACGTTGGTGACAACACCGGTCACAGGTGATGTGACGACATAATGACTACTAAAATGACCGTTAAGAACGGCATCTGGCGATAACCCAACCAAACGAATGCGTTGAGCAAGCCCGGTTACCCGCGCGCGTGTCGCTTTCAGATCAGCACTGGTCTGTTGCAGCACCTTAAGCGCACTGACGGCCTCACGACTTAACTCTTGCTGACGAGCCAGTTCCGTTTCCAGATAGGTCAATCGGCTACTATTCTCGGCGTAATCCTGCTGTATCTGAATCAAATCCGGATTTTCGATACGCGCCAACAGCTGCCCTTTTCGAACAGGTTGTCCCACCAGGAGCGGTAAACTTCGTACAAAGCCGCCTTGCAAGGCCGTTACGTTCAACTGGCTCTGGGCAGGCACGGCCAATCGACCATTTACTTGTAAGACCTGTCCTAAATTGCGGTACTCAATAGTACCGAGCCCAACGTTTCCGATGCGCTGCTGATCGGTAGATAGCTCCACTAAATCGATGGGCGCTTCAGCATGATCTTCAGCGGACGACGTTTCTTCTTTGTCATCTGTCGTGGCCTTATCTGACTGACAGGCTATCGCGCCTAACATGAACCCTATGATGACTGTTTTGAGGTATGTTTTCATGAAAAATAATGCGGTTCAGCTACCTTACGGTAGGCCTAGAATTTGCTCCAAAGCGATGACCGCCTGATTATAGTGGTCGATGGTGGTTAGATAAGCCGTGCGGGTCTGATACGACCGGATAAGTGCCTGTGAATATTCCAGATAACTGATTTCACCAGCCTGGAAAGCCTTACGAGCCCCCTCGGCCAGTTGACGGGCAACCGGCAAACCGGTTTGATCATAGTAGGTCAAACTGGCTTGCTGCTGGCGAATGGTCTGAACAACTGTCACCAATTCACCTTGTAAATTGCGCTGGTTATACGCCAGTTGTGCTTCGCCCAGTTGCTGACCTAGCCGGGCAGCTTCGATACGAGCCCGCTGCGCTTTCTGGAATACGGGAATCGATACGCCCACTAATACTCCCTGGAAGCGTTTCCCGCCCCCGTAATAGACTTCGCTGGTACCAACTGTCTGCGTGCCAATGAGGGACTGATTGAAGTAGCCGACCGAAAAATCAGGCCGCAGACGGGCTTGTTCCACCGCAATTTGCCGACCGGCAATGTCAACCTGCTGACGCAGCACCGCTAAGGTCGGGTTTTGCACGAATGCTGAATCGGTAAACACCGGAATGGGGCGCCGGGTGAGCGTACTATCCGTTAAGGTTAAGGGACTTGTTGTATTGAGAAGCGTTTGGAATTGACTGCGGGCAATGAGTTGGTCGGCCTCAGTAACGGCGATTTGATTGCGCACTTCGCCAACCAGATTATCGGCCGTTGCCACCTCTAAAGACGTTCCTTCACCAGTCCGCTGTCGAACGCTTGTGGCCCGGCGAAATTCAACGAGCAGGCTATCTTGTGTTCTGAGTAAGCGCAGCCGTTCCGATAGGTAGTTGAGGGTATAATAGATGCGCTTAACCTGCGCCCGTAAATCCGTTCGGGTTAGCTGAGCCTGTAATTCGGAACCTCTCACGTTCGCATCGGCTAAGTTCTCCAGTTGTTTAATCAGCTTAAAATTGGGAATGCCTTGCGAGAGCGTGAAATTATTGTCCCAGTTAATGGTGTTGTATTGGCCACCCATCCACGATAGATCGGTCCGGCCAATTTCACGTGCCGTTTGGCGGCTTGTGCGTAGTAAAGCGGTATTAAGGCCACTCACACGGGTTGAGCCATTATTAATTTGCGCCTGGTTCAAGGCTGCTTCCAGCGCCAAGGGAGCCGTTGGCGTTTGTGCCAATGTCGAATTAAATCCGGCAAGCGTAGCTAAACCAACCAAGAACCAACTGGCCATTCGAGCTGATCCATTGGCAACACGCGCTGATTTGTCCGCCTTCTTACGACCAATGTTCGTCTGTTCCCACCAGTATAAACAAGGCAACACCAACAAGGTGAGAAGCGTGGCCGACACCAGCCCCCCAATCACGACGGTGGCCAGTGGGCGCTGCACTTCGGCTCCGGCTGTCGTTGCCAAGGCCATCGGAAGAAAACCTAATGAGGCAACGAGTGCCGTCATCATGACAGGTCGCAGTCGAGTTGCTGTTCCCTGGAGAATGCGTTCTTGTAAAGGCAGATCCGTTTCCGCCTTCAACTGATTAAACTCGCCAATGAGTACGATTCCGTTCAATACGGCGACACCAAATAAGGCAATAAAGCCTACCCCGGCTGAAATACTGAAGGGCATATCCCTTAGCCAAAGGGCTACAACACCACCAATGGCCGAGAGTGGAATTGCTGAAAAGATGAGCAAACTCTGCCGGATGGAACTGAAGGTAAAAAACAGTAGCATGAAAATCAGCCCCAGCGCAACTGGTACGGCGATGCTCAACCGGTCTTTAGCTTCCTGAAGATTCTGGAATTGTCCACCATAGGTTACGTAATAGCCGGGGGGCAGCTTGATTTGCTCATCGATCTTACGTTGGAGTTCCTTCACGACGCTTTCAACATCGCGTCCTCGCACGTTAAAGGCCACAATGATCCGCCGTTTGGCATCTTCGCGCTGCACCTGGTTAATACTGTTTTGAAACGATACATCAGCGAGTTGGCTCAATGGAATCATGTGACCATCGGCACTGGTAATCAGCAAATTCTGCACATCTTCCAGCCGCTGACGACTTTGTTCCTGCAAGCGAACCACCAGTTCATAGCGCCGTTCACCTTCGTAGACCGTTCCCGCCGATGCACCGGCAAAAGCGGCCTGTAAATAGCGGTTAGCCTCTTCGATGGATAATCCAAATCGGGCTAAGGCATCGCGATCGAACTTAACAACGATCTGCGGCAATCCTGAGACCTGTTCAACATAAAAGTCAACCGCACCCGGAACAGTGGTCACCACGCGTCCAATGCGAGCGGCATAATCGGCCAGTACGCTTAAATCTTCGCCAAACAACTTTACGGCAATGTCTTGCTTAACACCCGATATCAATTCACTAAAGCGCATTTGAATGGGCTGCAAAAAGCCAAAACTCACCCCAGGAATCTGTTTTAATTTAACTTCCATTTTCTCGGCTAGTTCTTCCCGACTTTCCGCTGACGTCCACTGGGAACGGTCTTTGAGTATAACCATTATGTCACTGGCTTCGATGGGCATCGGATCGGTAGGAATTTCGCTGGCGCCTGTTTTGCCAATGACCTCAGTTACTTCAGGAAAGCTTTCTTTTAGTACTCGACCAGCTTGCAACGTAGCGTCCACCGACTGCGAGAGGGAAGCGCCAGTCATCACCCGTGTTTCGACGGCAAAATCGCCTTCGTCAATCTGGGGAATAAACTCACCGCCTAAACGACTAAACAGAAGGAGCGCTCCGACAAACAGCACCGCAGAAAAGCTGACAACCAACCCTTTGTGATAGAGCGTCCAGCGAATGGTCGGATTATAGGCTCGGTGAAAGATATAGATAATACGATCTGAAATCGACCGGTGTCCTTCGCTGACGGGCTTCTTGCTTAAGAGCAGCGCCGAGATCATCGGTACATAGGTCAGGGAAAGAATAAACGCGCCTAGAATGGCAAAAGCCACGGTCTGCGCCATAGGTCGAAACATTTTACCTTCCACACCGACGAGTGCCAGAATTGGCAGATAGACAATCAGGATGATGATTTCACCAAAGGCTGCAGATGAGCGAATGCGGCTAGCCGACTCAAACACTTCCGCGTCCATCTGGTCTTGTGAAAGTGCATGGCGGTAGTTTTTAAGAGCGATGTGATGCAATGTTGCTTCAACAATGATGACCGCTCCGTCTACAATGAGGCCAAAATCGATAGCGCCCAGACTCATTAAGTTGCCCGATACGCCAAATAAATTCATCAAGCTAACGGCAAATAGCATCGCCAGTGGAATGACGGACGCGACGACCAAACCAGCTCGCCAGTTACCCAATAGTAACACAAGCACTAAAATGACGATGAGAGCGCCTTCAATGAGGTTTCGCTCCACCGTGCCAATGGCCCTACCTACCAGTTTCGTTCGATCCAGAAACGCGTGAATTTCAACGCCCTCCGGCAGCGATTTTTTAACCTGCTCGATGCGCTGCTTTACGTTGCCAATGACCTGCGACGAATTTTCGCCTTTGAGCATCATCACAATGGCTCCCACAACCTCGCCTTCCCCATTTCGGGTCATAGCTCCGTACCGAATGGCGCTGCCAAATTGAACAGTTGCTACGTCGCGCACAGTGACAGGAATGCCTCCTGGTGTTCGACGCACTTCTATTTTGCTGATATCGGACAGACTATTAATGAGACCCTCCGAGCGGATAAAATAGGCATTGGGCCTGCGGTCGATATACGCACCGCCTGCGTTTTGGTTATTTTTTTCTAAAGCGGCAAACAGCTCGTCCATGGTAACACCAGCCGCTCGGAGCCGCTGCGGATCAACAGCGACCTCGTACTGCTTCAATAGACCACCAAAGCTGCTGACATCTGCCACGCCGGGCGTCCCCAACAATTGCCGACGCACAATCCAATCCTGAATTGAACGCAGTTCCATTGCCGGATAGCGCTTCTCGTAGCCGGGCTTTGCCCGTATAACGTACTGATAAATCTCGCCCAGCCCGGTCGTAACAGGAGCCAGTTCGGGATTTCCGGCATTGGCTGGTATTTGTGAGCGAGCCTGTTGCAGTCGCTCAAAGACCTGCTGACGAGCCAGATAAACGTCAACGCCATCCTGTAAAACGATCGTGACGACCGACAGACCAAAGCGGGAAATTGACCGAACCTCAACCAGGTTAGGAATAGTGGCCATGGTCTGCTCGATGGGGAAGCTAGTGAGCCGCTCAACATCCAGGGCGGAGAGGGCCGGACTTTGGGTAATGATTTGAACCTGATTATTAGTAATGTCGGGGAGCGCGTCAATAGGCAGTCGCGTGAGGGAGTAACTTCCCCAGATAACTAGTGCCAGCGCGAAAATCCCTACAATCAGTTTATTCTGAATGGAGAAACGGATGATGGCATCCAACATGATAATAAGAGCTAAGAGGAAACAAGACGATAGGGATGTCCTTTGCAACAATGTTGCACCAGTTAAAAAGGACGTACTGATCCTGTCTTAGCCAATAAGTGGGGGTTGCCAACTCGGCAGCGTCGGCGAGTCAATAGTCAGGTTCAAGGCTCCAAAACAATCTATTGAGCTGACCTGAATCTGAAGATAAGTAAACTGAAATTGGGGCGTTGTGTCGAGGACTGTACCACAACAGCTACAGGCGCAGAAGGGTGAACAAAAATCACTACCTGTATGATGTTGGGGGTGCTGATGGTTATCGGCTGAAATGATAACCTGCTGACTATCCGAACGCGATTGCCCAAAGCCATCGGCGCAGGGCAGCACCGAAAGCAACAGGATATATGCGCAAAAAAGCTGATAGACAACGGACTTCATAGCCCAAAGATAGGTAAGAGACAAATGCAACCGGTAGTCAAAAGCAGAAAGGCTACGCTCGGATTATCAAGGTACGGCCAAAGCTACATTACTAACAAAACTGGCCTATGGTCGCACGCCCTCAGATTTGAGACAATCGTTTATTAATATCTACCACTATTTTGGCGAAACTGTTCACTATAACCGTTTACCGACGTCTGTCATTCACCTCGTCAATTTCGTGTTGAATGCGCCGTCTGATATCGATTTTGGCGCCGGTAAAGACGAAAATTGTGGTGCCCTTTTCTCGGGCAAATGAATTGGTTATGGAATCAGCGACTAGCGCGGTACGGAAATAGGGGCTCGTTTCCTTCAGCTCATTAGGCTCATCTTCAGCTTCTTTTACCCGGATTAGGTTTGCGCAGGGTTGGTCTAGGTTAAACCAATTGAGGTAATCGGCGTTAAACGATACCGCCTGAATGCCCCGTTTAGTGTAAAAATTGATCGCTCCCGCCTGACCATAATTATCACACAGGACTAACGTGTTACCGGGAAGTGCCACATACGCTTCATCAACCTTAGTGGCTAACTCTTTCCAGCCCAGCATATCGGCATAATCCTGGGGTAAGGCATGGTCTTTGCCATCCTCCCAACGCAGTTGCCCTAACTTCTGATAGGTTTCGCGATGGCTTACCATGTATTCCGGACTTTTGTTGGGAAACGCCAGCTGGTACATTGGAATGAAGAGCAAAAGCGGCAGAGCCATAATAGCTGCCAGCAGAAACCGCTTCCAGCCGGTTTGCAGCTGATTAGCGATGAACGCAGCACCGAACGCCAGATAAATAGGATACAGCCCAATGGCGTAATAATCTTTAGCTTTCAGATACAGAAAAACGCCCAGTGTTAGAACGATAGCCCAGGCGAATGCTTTGTAATTTTCGAACGGTTTGTAAACCAGTAAGGCCCATATCCCGGCAATAATAACCGGTAAGGCACCGAGAAAAAACAGTAACTGCGCCTTTAAAAATGCGCTTCGATCAACGTTGACCAGTTGTTTCTCGGCCAGTTCTTTCATGTGATACATCACCGGAAACTGGTTGTTAGACTGCCACAACAGATTAGGCAAAATCAGCAGGAAAGCCACTAAACCGGCTCCTAAAACGTGGGGATTCAACAGGAGTTTCCGTTGACGGGTTAATAGTAAAGCCGGAATAAATCCGGCCAGCAGAAAGACGATATTGTATTTATTTAGAAAGCCAATGGCAAATACAACCGCTCCCGCGTAGAGCCACTGCGACTTTTGGGAGTTAATGAACTTAAGCAGTACGAAATACAAGGCCGTCCAGCATAGAACGTCTAAGGAGTTCGGTTGATAAAGCGTGTTGAGTCTGAGCAAAACTGAGAATAATCCGCCCATTGCCCCTAGGACTAAGGCAGCCAGATTTCCCTTCAGTTCATCAATCGCTTTCCAAACCACGACGATGGTCAACGCGCCGAACAGAGCCGGAAAAAATTTGACCCAGAATACGGAATTACCCAGTAGTTTGATAATCCAGGAAATCCAGGACGTAACCGGCGGAACAGATAAATACCCCCAGGCCAGATGGTTTGCCTGATCGAGATGCAGATATTCATCCCGTTGGAGATCGTACTCTGGGCTGATTAAGGTGTACTGGAGGACAAACTTAAGCAGGACAAACCCGGCCAGAATGACTGTTTTTTTCGTCATGAGCGCATCGCCATTAAACAGGACCAGTACCTACGCGGCCCGTAGCACATACCCTTCACCTACCACAGTATGAATCAGCCGGGGAGCACCGGGCTGATCTATTTTTTTGCGGAGTATCCCGACATAGACTTCAATGGAATTACTGCTCATGGCGTACTGCATATCCCAAACCTGTTCGGCAATGGCGGCTCGGGACACAACGTGCCCCTGGTTTCGCATTAGGTATTCCAGCAACTGAAACTCTTTCGCCGTCAGGTTAATAGGCTGATTATTACGCTTAACGGTACGCTCATCGAGATTTAGGACCAGATCGCCAACAGCCAGCGTAGCGTCCGCGTTCAGGCGGCCCGTATGCCGGCGAGTCAGTGCCCGAACCCGCGCCATCAAAATATCAAATTGCACTGGTTTCACAAGGTAATCATCAGCCCCGACATCAAGTCCTGTGATTACGTCGTTCGAAGTGCCTAATGCACTCAGCATCAGAATAGGAATTTCAACGCCTTGTTTTCGGAGCGCGGCTACCATGTCCTGCCCATTCTGACGAGGTAGGTTAACGTCTGCAATAATCAGATCGAACGGATAATCGAGCGCCATCCGCTGCCCCATAATCCCATCGGAAGCAATCTGTGCATGGAATCCATTGGCTTCCAGTCCTTTCCGAAGAAATCCGGCAATTGAAGGTTCATCCTCTACGATGAGTATATGCATAACGTTTCTGATAAATTGGGCGAAAATAACAAAACTTCAGCACCAAGCAGTTCGGTGGCCGAGTTTAAGGTTTACAGCTCATAAGTTGTTCAGGACCACTAAAAAAGAAATTCCCACCAGTTTAGCCGGTGGGAATCCTGATGGTAACTTATTAATAAGTAAGTGAAAAATTTTAAGCTAATCTAAACTGGAGCTGACTGATATTGTGAGGTCTGCGCGGCATATCCCTGGGTAGCCAGCATCTCCCCCATGGGCGCATAAGCCGCCGGTTCTTCCGGTGCCCAGGTAGCCAGCCCATCTACATAGCGATTAAACATACAGAAAGCGGCTGCGATCAACACCGTATCGTGAATGTCCTTATCGGTTGCACCCTGTTCGCGGGCATCGGTGATTTGCTGCGGGTTAACACACTGACCACCCTGCCGTACACTTTCCGCAATAGCCAGCAACGTTTTCATTTTGGCCGATATAGGCGCTGTATCGGGATCCTCCCAGGCCTGCGCGACCGTTTGCTTCTCTGGCCCAAGCACATAATCGGCAACGGCACCGTGACAGGTCGAGCAGAAAAGACAATCATTACGTTTGGATATATAGGAGGCAATTAACTCACGTTCGCCCTGGGTCAGTGAATCGCTGGCGTTCGTGCGCAGAAGCACTTCGGCTAAATCGTTGAGTGGTTTGGCGGTTTCGGGGCTATATGCCATTGGCCCTGTAATACCGGGCAATCCTTCAGGTAATTGAATATGCGGCATTGGTTTAAGGAGTTAAAAAGGAGATAAATGCTTGTATTGCGTATACTGGCCAAATTAACAATCCTTTCCGGGACCGACAACGATACGCTGTAAAGAAGTCATGAATTTTCGCGGACTTACACAAAAAAAGGTTGGCTAGCTTGGGAACTACGCCTGAGCCAGCCAACCGTAAACACTATATTACTACCTTCAAACTAACCTTTACCGACGGCCACCTCCACCATGGAATCCGCCACCACCGAAACCTCCACCGTGGAAACCACCGCCACTAAAACCTCCCCGCGAGAATCCACCACCGAAGGTACGCGAGCCACCACCCCAAGCCTGCGAGTGATAGGTATTAGCATTAGCCCCCTGATATCGGCCTGGAGCCGCTACACGCGCTGAATTATTCCAGGTGTTTGGCCGAGTGTACTGACCAGAGCGGGTTAACCAATTGGCGCGAGCGCCAGAAAAACCAGTGGTTGGGCCAAACGTCCGGTGAGCAGCTGACATAAAGCCAGCGTTGCCAGGCGTCCAGATTCTATTCTGGCCCATCGTACGAACATAGTAGTTATTGAATCGGCCATACAGGTGCGGATATGCATATCGGCCCGTTGTGAAAAACCAGTTGGAGAAACCCAACGATGGCAGTCCGAATAATATCATATTGCCACCTAAACCTGCGTAGAAACCGGTTCCATACCACCAGGCTGACGGATACCACATCGGCGAGCCATACCAGTATGGATACCCAAACCAGAACGGATACGGATTTTGATAATAGTACGAACTATTAACCCATGCCGGATTTGGATTGATACCATTGTTATAGCCATTCGCCTGTGCATACGCCTGACCAGCCTGCTGCAATTCCTGCTTAGCCTGCGGATCATTGTTCAACTCGTTCTGGTACTCTGCCAATTCCTGCTGATTCTGCACCTGCAGACTATCGTGCAGCGCTGTTAACTCTTTAGTTACCTGATCTGGATTAGCCTGATAAGCCTGTCCTAACTGAGTCGTTTTATCGATTTGGTCAGTTAGTTGGGTCATCACATCGGGCATACCGATCAGTTGCCGGAATGCGTTCTGGGTGGGTATATCCAATGGGCTAATCGAATTTTCAAAAGCCTGTTGCGCCTGCTGATTCAGGTTATCAATCTGCATCAAATCAGCATTGTGGTGACGATACACTTTCCAGGCTGATTCCTGCAAATCGGCTGGCATGTTTTTCGTCAACTCTTTTACCGTTGATTCACTGCTTCCTTGCGGGAGGGTAGCCATCGCATGCAGCACATCAGGGAAACGAGCCAGATCATAAAACCAGGCTTGTTTGTGTTGCCCGTAGTTCTGAATCAGATTCATAAATCCCTGTTCGCTGGCGGTGCGTTGCTGCGCGAGTGCCGTCAATACCTGGGGGTGCTGGCTAACCAGCAGAATCGACCGGCGAACATCATCACGATAGGGCGCAATGGCCGAGATAATCGTCTGGTCGTTGGCTGGTGCAGTTTGTTGTTCGGGTTCTATAACTTGAGCTGTGGTGGCTTGCCATCCAGCCGTCAACAGCCCGAGCGTCAGCAAAAGTGCTTTTGTCGGGATGATTTGGATGAACGTTTTCATAAGTAAGCGAAGACGGTCAGCGTCTTCTTTTGAGGTACTTTTTTATAAGTTAATTAGGTCAGCTAGCAGCCCGATTGCTGGCAAAAAACGCCCTTTATCAGAGGTTTGCCGGGCCATCTCGCCGACATACAAAAAACGTTTTACGGGCTGAAGAAGGCCTAAAAGAAGGGTTAATGTTTGGTTAAAAATAGAGTACTTTTAACCTTATTGAGTCCCGTTTAAGAGCCTTGCTGGTAGCCTCGCTAACATCATTCTATACTTTCAAAAAAAGTCCTGAAATTGGAATGAAGTTTGCCCCGATACTCCAGATAAATAACTTTCCCGAAAGTCTATGAATACGTTTCGTTTACTACTGTTAGTCAGCTGGCTTGGGATACAGTCTAGCTTTGCTCAGTCTATCTATCAGGGACCTACGCCCGAAACGCTGTTTACAGCCGCACCTGAAAAGGCGTTTCTGACAGAATTTCAAACCAAATTCAAGACCGATTTCGATGCTACGGCACAGTACAGTAAGTTGCCGAACACCGGCCTCGACGCCTGGGAAATGGCGCTTTTTGACGCCCGCAAATCGCAATCGGCTTTTTACAAAAATCATCCGCAGGCAAGCCAGTTTTCAGACGCATTTAAGCATTATGTTGAAGCCAGCATTCGCTGGAATTATTGGCATCTACTGTTGGCGTATCCCGTCATTCGGGGTAATGCGCAAACAGCCCAGCAGACTCTGATGTCACTACCGTCAGTTATGACCGAGGAGCTAAGTAATCTGACCGTAAGCGACGAGGCTGCGTTGCCCGCTGAATCGTACCAGAATTTTCTGTTTTATTATGTCACGTACATGAATTCCAAAGCCCGGAATTTCGCCAAATACACAGAGAAGGACATTCAGACGAACCTCGCTGATAAGGGCGCAGTGGCTCGTCAGCATCTGACTGGTAAGGTTTATCAATACGCACTGGCACGGGTGCTGGTCGAAAATTGCGAAAAATCAACACCCGCGTCGGTGCGGGACGCGGTTAGTCTGTTGAGCAGTACGCCCAATTCTGCTAGTTATGTAGCCGCTGTGAAAGCTAAGTGTGGCGACGTGATGGCTCGCAAAGACGAGCCGGTTGTGGCCGCTAACAAGAAGAAAGCTGTTGATCCCAATGCGTTTTCGTTCACAAACCCAAAAGGCGAAACCGTTACACTTGATGATTTTAAAGGCAAAGTTGTTTACCTCGACGTGTGGGCCAGTTGGTGCGGTCCCTGCCGGGCGGAGTTTCCATCTTCTAAACAACTCCACGATCGGTTAACGGCGAAACAAAAAGAGAAGGTGGTATTTCTTTACTTATCCATCGATGATACAGAAGCCGCCTGGAAGAAGGCGCTCGACGCGTTGCAACTACCTGGTGAACAAGGCTGGTCGAAAGGCGGGTGGCAGTCGCGAACGGTTCAGTATTTTGGTATCCAGAGCATTCCACGTTACATTCTGATTGATAAAAAAGGCAAAGTCGCCGATGCTGACGCCAAACGCCCCAGCACGGCTGATGCAATCTGGCAGGATATCGTTAAGCTGATGGAGGATTAACAGGTTTTTGACAGGATTGACATGATGAACAGGATTTAAGATTATCGTAAAAAGTAATCTTGTTAATCCTGTAAATCCTGTCAAAAAACCTGTAATTCGCGGTTTACCGCGCCGGCGACCCGGCGAATCCATCAACATGCCTCTTTTTCGAAAATTACCTCTGTATGCATTGGCGCTGGCCATTCTGACGGCCTGCCACCGCCCACCCGCATCTGTTTCAACACCGTATTTCCCGCCCAAAGGAGATAATTGGGCACACCTCGCTCCCGAAAAAGCAGGTATGGATGCCACCCTGCTGGATCAGGCAGTTGCCTTCGCCAAAACGCAGGAAACTACGCAGATGGCTCCCGACTTTTCGACGCAGGAAGAAATCTTTGGGAAGCTTCTTGGGCCAATGCCAACCAGCCGTGCGAAAACTAACGGTATTGTACTACGTCACGGATATATCGTGGCCGAATGGGGTGACACGCAACACCCGGACCCAACTTACAGCGTGGCTAAAAGTATATTATCGACCATTACGGGTATTACCATCGAGCGGGGTATGATTCCCGACATCCACGACCCGGTGGCAAAACTTATTCATGATGGTGGCTATGACTCACCGCAAAACAAGGATATAACCTGGGAAAATCACTTAACCCAAACCAGCGAATGGGAAGGAGCCCTGTGGGGTAAGAACAGCGATTTTGTCGGCAAGGAAGCGTTTGGCAAAGGCGAACGTAAACCCCGGACGCTTCAGAAACCTGGCACCTATTACGAATACAATGACGTTCGGATTAACCGACTTGCGCTCTCGTTGCTGCGACTGTGGAAAAAGCCAATACCCGATGTGGTACGCGATGAAATTATGAATCCGATTGGCGCATCGGATACCTGGAAATATATACCTTACCCGAATGCCGTGGCCGACGTAGACGGTAAACAACTTCCATCGGTGAGTGGCGGCACACGCTGGGGCGGTGGCCTCTGGATAAACGCCCGCGATGAAGCCCGCTTTGGTTATTTATTTCTGCGCCAGGGGCGCTGGAAAGACAAGCAAATTGTATCTGCCGACTGGGTAAAGAAAGCGACCAGCCCTAGTCCATTTGGCCCTGATTATGGTTATCTGTGGTGGCTCAATACGGGTACCAGCTCGACTGGCAAAAAAGCCTGGACAGATGCTCCTACCACTAGTTTTGCCGCCATTGGTGCTGGTTCAAATACCATTTGGGTCGATCCAGAACACGACATAGTCATTGTCTGGCGGTGGCATAACGGCAACCCTAACGAACTAATCAAACGGGTATTGGCTGCGGTGAAGAAGTAGTTCGTTCTGCAAATAAGAAAGCCCATTCTCGTCCTAGAATGGGCTTTCTTATTTATCGTTTTAATGATCATAGCAGGAAGCTAATCAGTAGACAGTCTTACTAAATCTGTTTAGACAGTATTAACGATTTCATTTCATGCGTATTCTTTTCACAACGCTGGCTCTGACGGCCAGTAGTTTGCTAGCCATAGGTCAGAATCAGGTTGTGCTTCATGCCGACTCCGGTAAGCACGTTATCAGTCGGCATATTTACGGGCACTTTGCCGAACACTTGGGCCGGTGTATTTACGGCGGTTTCTACGTTGGTGAAAACAATTCCCAGATTCCGAATAAGAATGGTGTTCGACTGGATGTGGTCGAAGCGCTCAAAAAGATGAAAATTCCGAATCTGCGCTGGCCCGGTGGATGCTTTGCAGATACGTATCACTGGAAAGATGGTATCGGCCCGAAAGATAAGCGTCCCTCTATCGTAAATACCTGGTGGGGGAATGTTACGGAGAATAACAGCTTTGGTACGCATGACTTTCTGAATATGTGCGAGTTGCTAGGCACCGAGCCTTATCTGGCTGGGAACGTAGGCAGTGGCACCGTGCAGGACCTGACTGAGTGGGTGCAGTACGTCAATTTTGCATCGGAAAGTCCTATGTCGAAGCTGCGTAAGCAAAACGGTCGTGAGCAACCCTGGAATGTGCGGTACTGGGGAGTGGGCAACGAAGCCTGGGGTTGTGGTGGTAACATGAAGCCCGATTACTACGCCAACATTTATCGGCAGTACAGCACCTTTATGAATCCTCAGGTCGGGAAGGAGCGTATTTTCCGGATTGCGTCGGGCGCCAGCGACAATGACTACAACTGGACCGAAACGCTCATGAAAAATATTCCGGTCAACATGCTCGAAGGGCTGGCTATGCACCATTATTCGGTATTTAGCTGGGACGAGGGGAAGAAGGGTTCAGCAACTAATTTCACCGAAAGCGAATATGTCCGCACGATGAAGCAGGCGCTGTTAATGGATGAGTACATACAGCAGCACGCGGCTATTATGGACAAGTACGACCCGCAAAAGAAAGTTGCTCTGGTTGTAGATGAATGGGGTGGCTGGTACAATGTCGAGCCGGGGACTAATCCGGGTTTTCTTTACCAGCAGAATACCATGCGCGACGCTGTTCTGGCCGGAGCCACGCTGAATATTTTTCACAAGCACTGCGAGCGCGTACGGATGGCAAATTTGGCGCAGGCCATCAATGTTCTCCAGGCCGTCATTCTGACCGATAAGGAGAAACTGCTGTTAACGCCAACTTATCACGTACTGGAAATGTACAACGTCCATCAGGATGCTACCATGTTGCCAATGGATGTAAAGTCAACCGATTTCACTGTTGGCGATCAGAAGTTACCGGCGGTTTCAGTCTCGGCTTCACGGGATAAAGCTGGAGTCGTTCACGTTTCGCTGGTTAACCTAGACCCTAGTAAGCCACAGGCCATTTCGGTTAATCTAAAAGGGCTGAAAGCCTCCGGAGTTACAGGTCGGGTATTAACATCTCCTAAAGTTCAGGATCACAACACATTTGAAGCGCCCAATAAAGTTAAGCCTGTAACTTTCAACGGGGCTAGTTTAGCCGCTAACACGCTCAACGTAACTCTACCGCCCGTTTCGGTGGTCGTGCTGGAGCTTAAGTAAGGTGACTGGGCTGGCATGCCAGCATCTTATGCGAATTATATAATCCCATTTATCATGCCATTCTCCCGACGCCATTTCCTTACCTCGCTGACAGCCCTAACAGGAGCCAGTATAATACATGATTACCAACCTGTTCAAGCGAAACCGACAGCTGGAAAATTTCCGATTTCCTGCAATGCGTATACCTGGGGGACATTTTATGGGCGGGAGAAAAAGCAATGGATGGCCGATCCAGATGCCTCGCTGAGCGAATACGTGAGAACTGGTCTGACGGCTTACGAGCCTTCATTTAATATGGTCGATGAGGTAAGGAAACTGACCCCGTACTTAGCTAAGTATAAGCTGGCTATGCCGTCGCTGTACGTGAATAGTTCGCTGCATCAGAGCGATGAAGCGCAAAAATCTATCGATTCGGTACTGGCCATTGCCGATGCGGCCAAACCACTCGGCACGTCTATCATCGTAACCAACCCTAACCCGATTAAATGGGGCAGTAACGACGATAAAACTGATGCTGACCTGATTGAGCAAACAAAGAATCTCGACCGATTAGGGGCCGAACTTCGCAAACGGAGTATGACGCTGGCCTACCATACGCACGCGCCCGAACACCGACAGGCCGCCCGCGAATTTCATCACATGCTGCTGTCAACCGATCCAAAAAATGTATCACTTTGTCTAGATGCCCACTGGGTGTATCGAGGTTCGGGCAATTCGCAGATAGCCCTGTTCGACGTAGTGAAACTCTACGGAAAACGTATTGTGGAAATTCATATCCGGCAGTCGAAAAATGGAATCTGGCAGGAAACCTTCAGCGACGGCGACATCGACTATCGGCGGCTGGCGGCCGACTTGAAAGCGCAACAGGTAAACCCGTTGTTAGTACTGGAACAATGCCTGGAGAAAGATTCGCCTAACACGATGGGACCCGTTGAAGCCCATAAGCAGGATTTAGCTTACACACGTCAGATATGGTCCTAATTTAGACTAGGGATACATTACCTTACTTACCGAACAAACCGACTTTGGGTTGGTTAATGATGCAGCCACACCGGATTTCCGGTTGTGTTGAACCATCACCAATTATTAAACTGATCTTAGCATTATGCAACCCAATATTGGTCTCGAAAAAGACGTCCTCAAACAGGATAACATCTTATTAAACGAATTTCTGTCGGACCTTCACGTTTTGTATATCAAAACCCGTAAGTACCACTGGAATGTAGCCGGTCCGAATTTCATGGAGTACCATAAATTCTTTGAAAGTCAGTACAAAGCCATTGAAGCTGAGATTGACGAAGTAGCTGAGCGTATCCGCCAGTTGGGCGGCACCCCGCTGGCAACGATGGCTGAATTTATCCATAATACCAGCCTGAAAGAAGATAGTGGCAAGCCCAAAGACACCGCAGAGATGTTCAAAAACCTCTTATTGGATCACGAGCAGATCGTTCGCGAACTCCGCGAAGATGTCGATAAATGCACGGATGAGTTAAAAGATGCCGGTACCGCCGACTTCCTGACGGGCCTGATGGAAGCCCACGAGGCTATGGCCTGGATGCTACGGAAATACCTTTCGTAATAATGAATTAAGAATGATGAATGTAGGAGTTATTTCCTACATTCATCATTCTTAATTCATTATTCACTTACGTGGCTAAAACTCTCTCGCTTCGCTCCGGGCTCGGTAGTGTATTATTCTGGTCAGTTATATCGGCCGCTTTCATTGGACCGGGTTCTGTGACGGCTTGCGCCATTGCCGGATCAAAATTCGGACTTCAATTACTTTGGGCTTTGACGTTTGCCACACTCGGCACTGTCTGGTTGCAGGAAGCAGCCGCCCGTATCACCATCGCTACCGGCCATGATCTTGGTCAGGTAATCACACAAACATATAGCGGAAGCCGAGGTCGAACTATTGCCTGGGCTTTATTTTTGGCCATTTTTCTCGGCTGTGCTGCCTACCAGGCCGGTAACATTCTTGGAACGGTATCGGGGCTGCATCTGCTCACCGGGTTGCCAGTTCCCGCGCTAACAGTTGGCGTTGGCTTAGTTTGTATTATTCTGCTTTGGATTGGCTCCACTCAGGGGTTAGCGAATATGCTGGGGCTGGTCGTTTTCGCGATGGGTGGCGCATTTGTCTATGTCGCTTTTGGGACGCCCGTTACGGTCATTGATCTCACCAAGGCGCTGGTTATTCCGCAAATTCCAGCCGGTTCCCTACTACTTATTAATGGATTGATTGGAACGACTATTGTTCCCTATAATCTGTTTTTCGGTTCGAGTATTGTGCCTGGCCAATCCCTAAGCGAAATGCGACTTGGCATCTGGGTAGCAGTTGTGCTAGGTGGTATTATTTCCGTGGCTTTACTACTGGCAGGTCTTTTCATTCCCGATGATTTTTCTTATCCCCACATGGCACAGGTTCTGACCGACCGAGTTGGCAATTGGGCAGGTTCTTTGTTTGCCTTTGGACTATTTGCAGCTGGTTTTGCCTCTTCCTTAACCGCCCCGCTAGCGGCTTCCGTTACAGCCAGTAGTCTACTGAGCGTCCCGAAGAACTCTCTATCCTATCGTGCCATTTGGCTAATTGTTATGGCAACTGGTCTAACGTTCGGTTTGCTAAATGTAACGCCCATCCCGGTTATCGTAGCAGTACAGGCCATTAATGGAATTCTGCTGCCCTTCGTCGCGATCTTTCTGTTTCTAGCCGTTAACAATCGAACCTTACTTGGCGATACCTACCGCAACTCACCCGCACAGAACCTGGCAATGGGGTTGGTGGTTGTGGTTACAGCGGTTCTTGGCTTATGGAATGTCTGGCTGGCGTTTCAGTAGCAAAGGGGTAAGAGGATGGGACAAAGGGTTACTTTACAGTTATACCCTCTGCCCCATGCCCTTACCCCTCTGCCTTATGCCCCGAGCTGCTTACAAAAACTACCGTGGTCCCAGTTAATATCGAGGTGAGTAATGCGGTCTGCATCATCAAAGTGAAAAATAAACACGTGATCGCTATTAAACTGTAAACCTTTGTTGGTAACGCCCATAAAGTCCTCAGCCTGTTTGCCGAAAATAGCTACTTGAGCTGTAACGGTATCACCTTCGGCGGTCAGGCTATCGACAGTATTATCAACATCCGGGAAGCAGTCCATAATAAGCTGCCAGACGCCTTTGCCAAATTCCCAGAATGAACCTTTGCCCCCATCGCCCATCGGCAGAAAATGCACTGTTGCATCGGGCGTGGCGAGTTGGATCATACGGGCTGTATCCAAATCCTGATAAGCTGAGAAAAATGCGAGGCAGGCACCTTTACGAGTCTGTTCGGTGAGCGAGGTTTTTTCGGTAGTTTCCATTGGTTTCGGGCGATTATTTTTTTGATGCGGTTTGATTAACGCTGGGATAATTCGGGTGGGTTTTGATTTTGCGGATCTGCCGTAGGTGTCGGTCAACGTGGCCCCACTGATAAATATACACCTGGTGCATGTTGCGTGGAAATTTAGTAGCTGTCAACTCAAATTGTACCCGCATATCGGCCTGCGTTGTATCCGCAAATCCGATGGCCTGATTCCGAAGCCGCTGGAAGAATATCAGGTTGTTTTTACCATGAATAAAGCCTGTTGGTCGCGAAAAATCCGGCGATGTATGGGGCTTGGTTTCCATGATAAAATTGTGATAATAGCTGTCAGGACTGCTTGTCGCAATCAAGTCTGGACGGGGGGTGCTGCGACTACCCATACTGATTTCGCGAGCCCAGATAATTTCCCAGAGGGCCAGATGCTCGACCACTTCGGCAATGCTCCAGCGGTCAGGCGATTCGTGAAAATGCCACTGAGCATCGGTCAGGTTTTCGGTTTCGCTGGTCAGTTCATCGCGGGTGCGTTTGAGGTTATCGACCGTATATTTCCGATCGGCTTCGGTCCATTGCTTTTGGGCGTGGCTGACGGAACTAGTTAGGGCTGCGACTGTGAATAGTGCAAGAAGTATTCGCATAGGACTTGGTTAATTTAGCTAATTTTAAAAAAGCTTACTCCACTGGTACCGGCGCTTTAGCAAATACTTCCCGCAGCTTTCCCGACCAGCCTTCCTGAACGTACTGACCATTCTGTACTGATACTTTAAATGTTTCAGACGTTCCCTTCTTCTGGCTGTCCCAAGACCAGAATTCAGCCGTTTCGGTCAATGTCTGACCATCAAACTGATACCTGGCGCCACCAGCACCATTAAACTGCTGGGTAATGGGATTATAGTAGGCATAGACGACCATCGGGTAGCTGAAGATTTTGACTACCTGCATATTTTTATACCGGCCCTCGCCTAAGCGATCGCCCCCACTCCACTCGCCTTCTTTCATAAACCACACCCCTTCCAGACTCGCATTTTTTAGCGGTTCAGAGGTCTCAATACGCTGACTGACTTCGTTAATAGCATAGCTTTTGTACTTCTCCGAATTCATGACGCCGTATTGCTCATACTGCTTATCATTGACTCGGTAATTAAATGAGAACAGATTACCTACGGCCGTCGAATCCCACGAATAGAAAGCTACTTTCTCAATGTACTTGCCATTTTTGAGCGCATAGGTACCCCCGCATGCCCCATCGAACGGGCGACCTTCTACGGTTTTACCATGTTGTTGCCACCGCCGTTTGTCGTCATAATAGGCACCAAACCAATAACCGTCGCGAAATACCTTAATGACCGTCACCGAGTCACGGGGTCTCCAGTCGGTCATGGTTCCGTACTTATTTTTAATCTGGCGGAAAGCGCCATTGAGTTTGCTCACTGGTTCATCGGCTTCAAAAGCCAGAACAGGCAGCAGCACAAAAAGAAGAAAAATTCGCTTCATCATCGTACCTATTAGGTGTATCTGATGACAAAGCTAGGGGTGGCTTAATGCTGAAAATTGTAGAAATGCGACATTCTATCAGGACAGATAATGCGCTAACTCGAGGTTGTCTTTAACGTAGAGTGAGGGTTTCTTACCAGTAAATTGGGTGAACTCCCGGATAAAATGCGACTGGTCATAATAACCACACCGATAAATAAGGTCGTGCCAGTCATATACTTGCCAACGCTTACCTGCTAATTGCGCACAGAGATAACTAATCCGTCGGATGCGGGCGTAATATTTCGGACTCACGCCCACTTTTTGCAGAAATTGCCGTTCAAACTGCCGGCGGCACACGTATAGGTCGGTCATCAGTTCACCAACGTTTACAATTCCCTTGCGGTCAACGATCAGATTAGCAGCATAATCGGTCCGATCTAAGACATTTCCTTTCCTAAGCAGTTGACGGGTTAAGAACTGATTCAATAAACGAATTCTATCGTCGGGGCTATCAGCTTCCAGAATTTGTTCGTGCAGATTCTGAACAGAGCCACCCAGCACATCAGTCAGATTAATCCGCTCATCGGTAAACTCATACATGGGTATTCCAAATAACGACGAGAGTCCCGCGGGTTTGAATACAATACCGACCATGCCAACGCGTCCCTGTAAACGCAGGTTATAGCTCTGCGTGGCCTGTCCCGTCAGAAAAGCGGATGGTGCTAATAAAGAGGTGTGTTTACTATTGCCAACATGGTACGAATCACCGTAGTTAAATATCATCGATGCATAGCCCGTTGGGGGCGATTCGATGCACAAAGGCTGAATCAAGACTTCCTGTTTCTCCCAGGCAAAATAACATTCAACAAAAGTTGACAAGTGCGGAGAGGGAGGAAATTTACGGTAGTACATGGTGCGTGTTGCGGATCTGCTTTTCTTTCTAAAATTAACCTATTTTTAATGCATTGACTAGCAATCGGTTACCATGCTTTTATCCAACGGTAGAGCAAATCGACCGTTTGTAAAAACTAATCTTTCTTTACGTACACCTAATCTTCTCGATCTGTATTTTTACAGTCGCAATTCCACTTCCCTACGTAAACAGCAAACAGTCGATGAAACCGTTATCCATAACCCATTTAGTAGCCACCAGCTTATTAGTCAGCGCATTGATTGGCTGTGCCCCAACAGTCACTAGCTTACAGTTAGAGCCTGTTTCAGGTGAAGTTGCCCGGATCGAGGGGCGATCTGTCACGAAAACGGAGCAGAATGGCGTGGGCGTTGTGGCTTCCTTTGAGCGAGAAGATTTGGAGTATGTCGCGCTTGACATCGAAATCAAGAATCACACAGATCATGCTATTGACGTAAATCCAGCTGATTTTCATTTTGCGGTTCTTGGCCCAACGCAGGATACCCTCACCAATCCACAACAGGCGAATCTTGCGTTCACTGGCTCAGCAGCCAATCCCGACTACGAAGCTGGTCGTATGACGCTCAAGCGTAAGCAGGAGGAAAAACGGCTGAAACGGGCTAAAATTTTCAATACGGTTCTAATGGTGGCGGCTGTGGCCAGCGATATATCTACCTCCAGCAACAGCCGCTCATTCCGGGAATATGCCAGCAACCGAGTCGCTCATAATTTTGCCTACCAGGGGATTGCAATCAAACGCGCAATTGACTACAACACCTTCGCTGACCGGATGCAACGCTATGATTATGAAGAATATCGCTGGCGCGAACTGGCGCTGAAAACTGCTACCCTCGCTCCCGGTGAATCGGTTCGGGGATTTGTTTATTTACCTAAAGTACAAAGCGCTCACTATCTGGCCATTAACTATACCATTCCTGAGCAGATTAGCCTTCCTTTACTATTCAAACAGGAACAAGTGAAGCAGAAGAAAGGACGGGGCCACCGCTAGTACTACCAATCATCGTCGTCCTCTTCAAACGCCTGCTGTGCCCGCTTTAGCTCCAGCAGGGTTTTAGCATTGTTCTGCGCCTGAGCCAGTGCAATTCCTTTATCATATAAATGCGCTGCTTTATCACGCTCATCCAGTTCCGCGTATAAGGCCGCTGCGTGATAATAAGTCGGTAAGTAATCAGGCTGTTCTGCAAGCAATTGGTCGAAATACTGCCGAGCCTGTTTGGGCTGCTCATTCAGGTATTCCATAGCCAGCGCGTAAACATTGAATGGATCGTTCGGTTCTTCCTGTACAAATCGAATTAATTGTTGGATGCGTTCGTTGTTCATTTGCTCGAGAAAAAATAGTATGCATGCATACTTTCTATAAGACTGTTTGTACTTTTGTCAAAAATAGTCGATAGTACTGACCTGATTGACTAGCGGCTGTCGACTCTAACCAAAACCACATAGCCGATGAAAATATTAGTGTGTGTGACGAGTGTGCCCGATACCACCACCAAAATTACCTTTACGGACAATAACACCAAACTGAATAAGGCTGGTGTTACATTTATTACGGGCCCTTACGATGATTATGCGCTGGCAAGGGCTGTTGAGCTGAAAGAAAAGCTAAACGCTACTATCACCGTGCTTAACGTAGGCGAAGCGGATACCGAACCGGTTATCCGCAAGTGCTTGGCCATTGGTGCAGATGACGCCATTCGTGTAAATGCCGAACCCACCGATGCATACTTTGTAGCCGAGCAAATTGCAGCCATTGCCAAAGAGGCTAACTACGATCTAATTCTGATGGGTCGTGAATCAATAGATTATAACGGAGGTCAGGTGCACGGCATCGTTGGTGAAATGCTGGGTATCCCATCAATTTCGCCTGTTATGCTACTTGATATTGACGGTGATACAGCGAAGATTACCCGCGAAATCGAAGGTGGTAAGGAAGATCTGGAAGCAAAATTACCGCTGGTGCTGGGTTGTCAGGAACCCATTGCCGAATGGAAAATTCCAAACATGCGTGGCATCATGACCGCCCGCACCAAACCGCTGAAAGTGGTTCCACCCACGGGCACTGATAAACTCACGACGGTTGCTGGCTACGAGCTACCGGCCCCGCGTGGCGCCGTCAAGATGATTCCCGCCGACCAGGCCGAAACACTCATCCAACTCCTGCATACCGAAGCAAAAGTGATTTAAAGAGTTGAAAAGTTATAGAGTCATAAAGTTGTATAGCTATTGCCTGTAAAAACCAACTTTATGACCATACAACTGTATAACTCTACAACTCGATAACCTTATAACTTCAGAAAAATGTCAGTCTTAATATTCGCCGAATTAGACGAAGGCAAAATCAAAAAATCCTCACAGGAGGCCATATTCTACGGTGCTAAAGTTGCCGAAATGACCGGTACGTCAGCCACCGCAATTATTCTCGGAGCCGCCGACGATGCTGAACTGGCGTCGGCAGGTCGGTTCGGAGCAACTAAAGTTCTCCATGCTGCCGATGCGAAGCTGAACGAGCCTAACGGAATGGCTTATGCTACTGTGGTGGCAGCAGCGGCTCAGCAGGAAGGTAGTAAAGTAATCGTGCTGGCCAAATCGTCGCTGGCTGATGCAATGACGGCTCGTCTGGCCGGTAAACTCAAAGCAGGTTTAGCGGCTAATGTTATCGAATTACCGGACTTATCGAACGGATTCCGGGTAAAAAGTAGCATCTATACAGGTAAAGCGTTTGCCTACAATGATCTGAAAGCAGATGTAAAAATCCTGGCTATCAAAAAAAATACCATTACGCCCGAAGAAACCGATGCTTTGGCTCCGGTTGAAGCATTTACGCCTGCACTGAACGACGCCGATTTTGTCATATCGGTGAAGAATACAGAGAAATCGTCTGGTGATATACTTCTTCCCGAAGCCGATCTGGTGGTCTCGGCTGGCCGTGGACTTAAAGGTCCGGAGAATTGGGGTATTGTTGAAGATTTGGCCAAAGCTCTGCACGCAGCAACTGCCTGCTCAAAACCGGTGTCAGATTTGGATTGGCGGCCCCATTCAGAACACGTCGGACAGACGGGTATCAAAATCAGTCCAAATCTGTACGTTGCCTGCGGTATTTCCGGCGCTATACAACATTTAGCGGGTGTAAACTCCTCGAAGGTAATTGTTGTTATCAACAAAGACCCCGAAGCACCCTTTTTCAAATCAGCGGATTACGGTATTGTCGGCGATGTATTCGACGTACTGCCGCGCCTGACAAAAGCGGTGCAGGCATTATAGTTGTTAGTTATCAGTCATTAGTCGATGGCAGTTTATAAAAACATGCAATTATTGACAACTATCGACTAATGACTGACGACTAAAAATTGTTAATTTCGCGCCGTGGATAAAATTAAGCTTGAAATATTAGGACTCTCGCCCAGTCAGTCGCAGTCGGGATCGTTTGCGCTGGTCTTGGGTGAAGAATATGGTAATCGTCGGTTGCCAATAATAATTGGCATGTTTGAAGCCCAGGCCATTGCCATAGAAATCGAAAAGATTGTGCCGAATCGGCCTATGACGCACGACCTGTTCAAGCAGTTTGCCGAGCAGTTCAAGTTCACAGTTCGTGAGATTGTAATTTCCGATCTCCGTGAAGGCATTTTTTTCGCTAAAATTGTCTGCTTTGATGGCGTTCGGGAAAGCGTTATCGACGCTCGTCCTTCCGACGCTATTGCTATTGGTATCCGATTTAACGTGCCGATTTATACAAACGAATCCATTCTGTCGGAAGCAGGTATTACGGCAAGTGGCAGCGACGAAAATGAGGAGCAGGAGGAACTAGTCCGCTCGTCGAGTAAGTCCCCCGCCCGGTCGTTCGGAGATCAGTTAAAAAATGCTACTTCAGAAGAGTTGCAACGCATGCTTGAAGAAGCGCTTGGCAATGAAGAATACGAACGAGCCGCTAAGATTCGTGATGAAATGAGTAAGCGTAATTAACACTATATAACTACTTTTTTATGCGATAAGCCGTCAGTTAACTGACGGCTTTCCTTGTCTATAACCGTGCCATCAATTTATATCAGCGTTTCGATTTAGCGGATTTGTTTCTCTTACAGACAACTAGCTCCTTATAGCCAAAGGTAGGATCTGGCTCACGAGCATAAACAAGATCAGGCAGAATACCTATCGCTAGTTCGACCGTCGTATAAATTTTGCAACCATCCAGCAAATGCCCTCCATAGGTCTGTCCGGTAGAATCTGATACTGCTAAGTGCAAATGGCTACCATTAATCGACAAGGTTCCCACCAGCGAAACGATTTCAAAATGGCCATGCCAGTTGGTCCCATTCTCCTGATTAGCTAATCGCAGAACCACATCGGTCAAGCTACCGACGCAGGTTAACAGTATACCCGCTTCAATTCGGTATTGCTTTACCAACTTATCTAATTCCGTCTTCAAATCCTGTCCCGGTCGCAACCGAAACGAATAGGTTTGCATGGACGAATGCCCACTGGTAGGCACTGGTTGAGCGTTTAGATTCATGGCAGCAAAAAGCAGGTTCAGCAATAAAAAACGGAGCATCAGTGTTAATAAATTGTGAGACTGAATCGAGGAATACGAAGCTACATAATCTGGTCTACTCTGACCTTTTTTTCCATCTTTTTTAGTACGGCGTTTATTAACCCGCCCCTTAATTCGGAATTGCGGGGCTCATTTTCAGTCGGCGCTGCTTCAATCGATTATGCCGTGATTGATGCCTATGCCCGAGCAACGCCCGAGTCAGTGGCCCGTAGTCTGGCCACACTCAGCGATTATCTGACATCGCCAGCTCATAATGACCTGGCCAAAGTCCGTTCGGTATATGCCTGGATAACTTCGCACGTACGGTACGATGAATCATTAGTGAGCACTCAGACTTACTCATCCGAAGCTGAATATGCCAGTCGGGTATTGCGCAGCCGAAAGGCTGTTTGCACGGGTTTTGCTTTACTGTATAAGCATTTGCTTAACCGGGCAGGCGTAGAGGTTGTCAGTGTCAGGGGCTATTCCCGCACGAACGACATTGATGCAGGTCAGCCAATTCAGCGGGTAGATCATGAATGGAATGCAGTGCGGCTCGATGGCGAATGGCACTTGGTTGATCTTGCCTGGGCACAAACCACGGCTAAGGAAGGCGCTAACGGGCAATCTCAGCCGAATGATTTCTTTTTTCTGACCGATCCCGCAGCATTTGCAGCTAATCACTTCCCTCTTGACCAACGCTGGCAATTGGTTAACCCAACCATTAGTAAAGCCCAGTTTGACCGATTTCCGAAAGTATACGACGCTTATTTTCGGTTAGGTTTCAACGATAATTTTCCGAAATCGGGTCTAATTCGCACAAGCGATGCTGTAACGCTTACTCTGGAAAATGATCAGGATGTGGAGTTTTTGTGCTCTATTGGTCGACAAGGCGGTGATACATCTACGCAGATATCGCCAATAGTTCGGAGATCAGGAGGAGTGTATCATCTAACCGTACCAGTATCACAACGGGGTAATTCTACGCTTTATGTATTCGCCAAATCCAAAAGTCCGCGTCGCGAGCGAGTTAAATCATACGAAGGGATAGCTTCATTTACGGTTGTGAAAAGCTAATTTTCAGTTGATATATAAGCTTGACGATATTGATTTATTCAAATCAATCGCCGTACCAATTTCAAGAACTTATTAAACCGGCCAAACGATCATTGGTTGAATTCCATTTTGGCGACCCCTACAGCTAAAGTAGTGAGGCTTCCGGTTTAATTATCTTTCTTAAACAGCTCGTTCACCTTGCGATATAAAACTGCCTATCCGTAAGGAAACTCAACCATCAAAAAAGCCCGGAGCGTTGGCTCCGGGCTTTTTGTATTACTACTATTTTGGTTCTTATTCAACACCGAACATTACATCTGACCGGCGACCGCTATTACCAGCCCGACGACGTGTCGCTTTTTTCTTAGGCGCTGGCGGAGTTAACAGTTTCGTTTTCTGATCATCTGTCAACGGCTTCAGATCAGTGATCGTGTAGCTGTCATCGCTGATGGTTGTGTTGAAGCTACCCACTGTTTGCTCAGGCTGGCCGTTGCAAGGCAGTTTCGTAACGGTGAACACAGCGCGGAAGTACTGAACTTGCGGACGTACCCGGCGACCTTTGTAGCGAATGGCGCTGCCGCTTTCGATTTTCGTTTTCTCAGCTTGCAGTTGTTGAGCCAGACCGCCAGGCAGTTGGTTCAAGTTCAGGATAACCGTGTTTGTATCGAATTCGATAGCACTGGTTGCCAGCAGACGGTTCAGACCACGGTAGCGCAGGCGGGTTACAGTATCACCTACTGAGGTAATCGTACCATTACAGTAGCAGACATTAGCAACTTCACGTGTGTACGGAGTGCGGTAGTAAACCTCCAGGCGCTCCAGACGGTGACGGTATTCGCAATCGGCAGTTACTACTGTTCTTGGGCGTAGGCTAGCGAAGCTAGTTGTAGCCACAGGACTCATACAAGTTCCACACTTAGCTGTTTGCTTGTTGTGTACTGTAACGTAGTAGAAACCGGGAGTCAACTGACCGTTTGAGAAGTATGATGTTGGGAACGTCAGGGTCGTATCAGTTGAGTTTTCAACTTGAGCGATAACCTGATCAGTACCGCCAGCTACTACAGTATCAGGACGGAAGTACAACCGAGCCGTGAACGTTTCGTTCTTCGGATTCGGGGTTGTGCTGCGCCAGCTAATAACCGGTGCGGTAGCGGCTGTGTTAATCGGAGCAGACTGTTGTGCGTTGCTGCTATCAACATAGGCCAGCGAAGTACCACGCAGTGAAGATCCGTTAAACTGAACGCGCAGTTGTGGAATCGAGTCGCAAGTTGGGCAAACCGTTGGTGCTTTTGGAATCAGCTTCTTCTGAACGAATCCTTTCCGAACGGCTAAGCCTACGCTAAATCCACCGTGCTTACGCTTAAATTCATACATCTGATCGTCGATACCATTAACAATCAGGTAGTTCAACTGTGTAATGAAGCCCTGTCCCTGAATACCAATGTTCCAGTTATTCCGTCCGATTGGGAAGAATACTGCTAACGATCCGATAGCTCCTAAGTGATAGAGGTTTGAGCTTGGGTTAACAGTCCGAATCAGCGCACCACCAGTAACCAGCGAAGAGGTTGGTGTAATAGTACTTTGAGAAGGAATGAAGGCTGCAATCGTTGCAGCTTCCGTACGGAACAAACCACCACGAGCTGCTGCTTCGATGAACGTTGTTGCATCCGGATTTTTGCGACTGCGGGCCAGCGTAAACGTCAATACAGGACCAACTGTCAGGAACATATCTTCCGAAGCCCGTTGGTTAATGGTTACCTGATCACGGCCGACGCTTGGGGTGCGGGCGGCTGCCAAACCGTATAAATAATCCCGGTAAGCACTACGCGTAATGTAGTTCTGATAACCGATGGCAGCCCCTACTGCAAACCGGAGCCGGCGAGTAGCTGGCGTCAGAAAGTAATCAGCATTGGCGGTGATATTAAACCCTGCCCCGTTGTAAAGTGAATTATCACGCTTGGTTGGTCCGAACGTATTCTCCCAGGTGCCGCAATACGCGAAGTTAGGCCCTGCATACAAACCAATGCGCCAGGGCGACATACGACGGACTAAAATAAACGTTTGAAATGTGGTATCGCAGTCATCCAGTTCGGCAACATCACTAGCCTGAGCTTTGAAGTCACTTCGACGTAACGTGTCGGTGTATACACCTTTACCTAGCCGATAGATATTCTCTTTTGAATAATCGTGGCTAGTAGTTGATGTGTTCGATTGCACCCGGACAGTGTCAGACTGTTGAGCAAGGCTAACAGAAGGTATTGCAAAACTTAGCAACACGAGTCCAGCCAGCATCCGCATGGGGTGTTGTTGGATAAATGTTCGCATATGTATTGAGTTAATTTGACGCAATGTTTCTAACTAAACTTGTATTCTCCTAAGCCAAATATTAAAACTTAGGCAACGGTCAGCCCACTACTTTAGTGGACTTTTCTTAGCTGCTTAGGTACAGCAATGGGCCATGAAACACCCGATTCTGTACCTATGACTAATTTGCCAGATAATTGTTTTATGAACTTGATCAAAAATTAAGTGGCCGTCTATTTATTAGCCTCTCGAGCGTGTAACCAAACCTTGTCTAACGCCCGGTTGGCCTGTTTGAATGAGGAAATGCTTGGTCCAAATCCCTCATCCCGCGAATTTTTCTGCAATGTTAAGAGTGAATTGCAAAAGTCAACTCATCATTACAGTTTTTTTTCAAAAGGTTTTACCCGCTGGTATATTAACAAGACTTAGTATGCTCAATGTCAGCGATAAAATAATCACGGGTCATGAACACGTTCACAATAGAACTTGACTCAGAAGTGATTTAGTTTATCGACGGTCAATAATAGTAATTATAAGGTCATAAAAAAATAATCCTCTATTTTGTTTATAAACAAATGATAATTTCTATACTTTTTTTTATTTCTTCTAAAATTAATTCTATCGTATATTGGTTGATAGCTTATATAACTCACTAAAAATGGGACCTGCTGATAATAAATCATGAATCTGAAAAGTAATAAGGTGGCTAATAGCAGGATAGGAATCACTCGTTGTGAGCCAAAACTACCCTTTCTAGGCCTTTGACGTGCGTAGCCCCGAATTGTAACCGAGTTATTTCTTATTTTTTACAAATTCAGCGAATCTTATTAACCGGTCAGCCCCTTACCAGCTCAGCTTGAAGGATGTCTGAATTAAGTTAGTTGCACACTTAGCAATAATTTTCCCATCGTAAGCTACTATACGTCCCTCACAATGGATAATATTTTTACCCGCCCTCACAACCTCAGCTGTTGCTATAACGGTATCACCTAAACGAGCTGCGTGCAAAAAATCGACAGTCAGATTAACGGACGTATAAGCATATTCCCGACCAAGCGCAAATACCATTGCGCCAATCAGCTCATCTAAAATACCGGATGCAACACCTCCATGCAATACGCCAGCCGGGTTAGTCATTTCCTCCCGGATAGTAAAGTCAGCTACTAACCGACCAGCTTCAGCGGCCCGAAGCGTACCATTAAGCCAGCGGCCAAAGGGTGAAATACTAGTACTCATGCTTTGCCCGATCTGAGACCGGAAGAAGTCAAGACGTGGATTTGAAGAGTTATCCATAATGGACAAAAATAGCATTAAACTAAGCTATACCCCGCTCAGATGCGAATATTTATGTACTTTCTTGGGAGATTTTCGGGACTTATACTACTTTTGGGCGTTTTTAACATGCCTATTAGATTTCATCGAATGAATTATACGCTTACGCAGATACCCGATCGGACTACCAAACCTCGCCAAATCGGACTGACGATGGTAATGGATAAAGGGTTAAGCCTGCGGGAGGTGGAAGACTTTTTATCAACTTCTGCCAACCACTCCGATATTATTAAATTGGGCTGGGCTACCTCGTTCGTTACTCCCAATCTGAAAGAAAAATTAGCCATTTATCGCGATGCCGGGCTGCCGGTCTATTTTGGAGGCACTCTATTTGAAGCCTTTGTAGTGCGGAATCAATTTGACGATTATCGCAAATTGCTGGATAAATACGGTATGGAGTATGCCGAAGTATCCGATGGCTCGATTGATATGAGTCAGGATGACAAATGCGAATACATCCGGACTTTGGCTACGCAGGTGACAGTTTTATCAGAAGTAGGATCGAAAGATGAAGCAAAAATTATTCCGCCTTATAAGTGGATTCAGCTAATGAAAGCTGAGTTACAGGCAGGGGCCTGGAAAGTTATCGGGGAGGCCCGCGAAGGAGGAACGGTTGGTCTGTTTCGGTCGAGTGGGGAAGTTCGTCAGGGACTGGTCGAAGAAATTCTGACTCAGGTTCCGTTCGAAAGTATTCTTTGGGAAGCCCCACAGAAAGAGCAGCAAGTTTGGTTTGTCAAGCTGCTTGGTGCCAACGTTAATCTTGGTAATATCGCTCCGCACGAAGTTATTCCATTGGAAACTATTCGCTTAGGCCTGCGCGGGGATACGTTTACGCATTTTTTAAACAAATAGTTATTAGTCATCAGTCGATAATCATTAATAGTCCAATAAACTATTCAATAATGATTGACGACTATTGATTGACCGCTATTGACTCATTTTCATGGATTATATTAAATCGCTACTTGATTTTTTACTGCATCTTGATCGGTACCTCGATCTGTGGGCAAATGAATACGGTGTTTTGCTTTACGCCATCCTGTTCCTGATTGTCTTTACCGAAACGGGTCTGATCGTTATGCCGCTCCTGCCAGGCGATTCGCTTCTATTTGCTGCCGGAGCGCTGGCCGCCCGCCAGACGAATGAATTAAGCGTTTGGGTAATTATTCCATTGCTAATTGGGGCTGCGTTGCTAGGAGATAATGTTAACTACTTTGTCGGGAAGTTTTTGGGCAATCGCATCAAAATGCGGGAGCGAATTCTGTTCTTTAAGCGTGAATACATCGCCGAAACCGAAAAGTTTTACGCCAAATACGGTGGTCGAACGGTCATTATTGCCCGGTTTATTCCTATTGTTCGCACCATTGCTCCCTTTGTAGCTGGGGCTGGGAGTATGATTTATAGCACTTACATTAAATTCTGTGTGCTTGGGGCTATTCTGTGGGTAACATCCATCTCATTATTAGGCTATTTTTTCGGCAACTTTCCCATAGTACAGAAAAACTTCGAATTAGTTGTGTTCGGTATCGTCGGTTTATCTGTCTTACCTATAATTGTTGAGTTTGTTCGTAAGCGGATATAATTGTGGGGTATCACACTTCCTGATCCTAATTAGTTTTTTTTCGATACACTCTGCATACTATACGTACTAACCTTGGAACTCATATAAGCCATTAACTTTAACCTTATGAATCGGTACGGTCTTATTGGCTTTCCGCTTACACACTCGTTTTCTCAGCGTTACTTCACCGAAAAATTTACCCGCGAAAACATTATAGGGAGCCGCTATGATCTGTTTGAGATGCCGGATATATCGGCCTTACCTGATCTGTTAACTATGCCTGGCTTGCGGGGCTTGAACGTAACCATTCCGCATAAACAGGCCGTATTACCTTATCTTGACAAGATAGACCCGTCGGCCCAAAAAATAGGTGCTGTGAACGTAATCAAGCTGGAAGCCGACGGTTCAATAACTGGCTACAACTCCGATTACTACGGATTCAGGCAATCCTTACTCGAGTGGTTTACCGCACTTAACCGCACACCAACGGAATTACAGGCTTTGGTACTGGGTACCGGTGGTGCTTCAAAGGCCGTCACCGTAGCTCTGACCGACCTAGGCATTTCGTTTAAATTTGTTTCACGCACACTAGCTGATAATGCCCTAACCTACGACCAGATAATTAATGTTCTGGACGAGTATCAATTGATAATTAACGGATCACCGGTGGGTATGTATCCTCATATTGACGCTGCACCAGTCCTCCCCTATTCCAAATTAACTAATCGTCATTTGCTTTACGATCTGGTGTATAATCCGGCTGTCACTAAATTCATGCAACTCGGTCTTGAGCATGGTGCAGCTGCTCATAATGGCCTTCGTATGTTGGAACTGCAAGCAGAAAAAGCCTGGGAAATCTGGCAACAATAAACAGTTTCGTTACTAAGCAGGCAATTCATTTACAGGCATATATCGTGCATTCGACTTTCATCCATAACGAATACGTTGAAGTCTACCTGCCCTCTAATACCCTCTACCCATCCGTTCTGATTATGTTGCCAAAAATATAATCGGTCAGCATCGTAGCTACTTAGATGCTTGGTCGAATAATCAGCAATCCAGAGCGGATAATCATCGAGATTACCTTTAATATAACGTCGGTACAAATTACCATTGGTATAGATAATAGGACGGGTTTGATAATGAGCTTCTACCGTTTCGAGCCATTGCCGCAGGCCATTAATGATGGTATCGTCTGACTGACCATTTATCACTTCAAAATCAACTACGGGGGCAAAATCACCTGTGTCGAGCTGGACGTGTTTAATAAAGTTAGTTGCCTGCTTAAGTGGGTCACGAGTAGGGTGATAAAAGTGATAAGCCCCCCGACGTAACGACGACTTTTTAACCTCGCGCCAGTTCTTAGCAAAATGTTTGTCAGACAATGTAGCACCTTCGGTTGCCTTGATAAACACAAACTGTAGTCGAACACCTTCAGCTTCCATTTGCCGCACACTGGCCCAGTTGATACGGTCGTTATGCCTTGATACATCAATTCCGTGAATAGCGTACTTCATGGGCAACCGAATACCGAACGCTTTTACGTACCGCCAATCAAGCTCATTCTGTTTACAGGATCGGACGGTCCAGAAGGCAGCAATACCTAGCAGCAGTACCGCCAGAATACTTAATCCATAGCGTCGGGAAATAAGCGCAACGAGAACGCGAGGCTTCATGAATTCGTTAGTCGAAGTCACGAAATTACAGAATTACTATAGTAATTGGTTGATAGCTATGATAAACAACCACTATCAGATTTTCGAAATATTGATTAATAGCCACTTATTTTCGAACAGCCTGATCACAAAAATCCCGCTGTCGTACGACAGCGGGATTTTTGTGAAACATAATACGTATTAGCTTAATCGTGGCCTTCCAGCTTAACAAGCTTATTATAAAGACCTAATAATAAAAAAGGGGCTGCCCACTGACCTACGAATAAACTGCGATCACGATCACCTGTTGCCTGTAAGTACAAGGAAACAGCCATTGAGCTTAATGAAGCCCATAGAAAAATGTCGGATGGTAGCTTAGCGGTTTGCTCTTCAATAGCTGTTGCTACTGGTCCTTCCGAATGCTCTGGGTTGTCGTTTTGCTTCGCCATAAAATCAAATTTTTTAGTTTATATCGAAGCATCCAACTCTCTGTGGAATTATATGGTTTTAAAGTTATGGAGTTATAGAGTCATAAAGTTAGGGTACGCATCCTGCTAGACTTTACAACTCGACAACTTTATAACTACTTATTAGGCTGGGGCGTCGTGCGCAGATATGGCTTCACGAAGGTTACACCCTTTGGGTATTTAGCCTCTAATTGATCATTCGTAACAGCCGGCGTTACAATTACGTCCTGGCCTGGCTCCCAATCGGCTGGCGTGGCAACCTGATAGTCAGCAGTTAGCTGTAGCGAATCAATAACCCGCAACAGTTCATTAAAATTTCGACCGGTTGAAGCCGGGTACGTTAGCGTTAGCTTTATTTTTTTGTCGGGTCCAATCACAAACACCGAGCGAACTGTTGTTTTTTCGCTCGCATTGGGATGGATCATGTCGTAGAGTTCAGCAATTTTTCGATCGGGATCGGCAATAAGCGGAAAATTTACTTCTGAACCCGTTACATCCTTGATATCTGGGGTCCAGCGATTATGCGAGTCCAGATCATCGACCGATACAGCGATAACTTTCACGTTACGCTTAGCAAATTCATCTTTCAACAGCGCGGTCCGGCCAAGCTCTGTTGTGCAAACTGGCGTAAAATCAGCTGGGTGCGAAAAAAGCATGCCCCAGGAATTACCAAGCCATTCATGAAAGTGAATATGGCCCTGGGTGGTATCGGCCTCAAAGTCGGGAGCAATATCTCCTAAGCGAAGTGACATAATGAACGTGGTTTTAGTTGATAAACTCTATCTTGTTAATATAGTACCAAAGAAAGGTAAAACCGGCACTGAGCCGGTTTCATGGGCAAACCTAAAAAACATTCTCTGAGTTCACAATTCTTTTTCGTTAACAGATTTGCCGTATCAGATTAGTTTATCTTCAACGGCCATCCGTACTAACTCAGCGGCATTACGAACCTGTAATCGGCGCATCATGTTGGCCCGGTGGTTATCGACCGTCCGGACGCTGAGCTGAAGTTTTTCAGCAATTTCGCGGCTGCTCATTCCAGCCACCAGGAACTGTAAAATCTCTTTCTCCTTGTTCGACAGTTTTGATTGACGTTCTGCGCGGCTATGCCGATCGCCTTTTTTTAACTGTTGCATGTAGCCATTCAAAATAATCGAAGCTACTGGCGAACTGTAGTATTTCTCTCCCGCTGCAATGGTACGAATAGCCTTAATCATCTCATCAGAGGAAGAATCTTTTAGCATATAGCCATAAGCACCCGCTTCAACCGATCGAAGAATGTAATCTTCGTTGTTATGCATCGAAAGCATTAACACGCGTACGTTTTTATATAACCGGCTGATAACCTGCGTCGTCTGTATTCCTGACATGCCTGGCAAAGAGATGTCCATCAGAATCAGGTCGGGTAGTAGGTTAGGATCTGACTGATGCGCTTTCAATTTATTGAGCGCTTCTTCACCATCATTAGCTTCGTCAATAATTTCTAATCCATCGGCTTGTTCAAGCAAGAGCCGAATCCCATCCCGAACGATAGAATGGTCGTCTACTAGCATTAATTTAGTTGGTGCCATGATAAGCGAGACGCGTTTTATAGGGTATACTGACTTGTATTTTAGTCCCTTTCCCTAAGGAAGAATTAAGTTTGAATTTACCATTAAGCAGTTTTACCCGTTCCTGCATATTATGCAATCCCTGCGAAGGCACCCGCGCTTTAGACGCTTTTTTAGGGCTGCCAGTTGATTCGTAAGGTTGCTTGGGCTGACTTTTGGAAGGTGCCCGAAAGCCTCGACCATCATCACTTATCAACAATTGTAGCACATTATCTCGTTCCATCAACTCAATATGAATATTTGATGGCTGAGCATGTCGGATTGCATTACTAACTGCTTCCTGTGTTACCCGATATAACATAATTTCAACATTTTTGTCCAATCGGGGGGTATCAGGAGTAAGGTTTGTTTCAAAGGTAACGTCAATGGTTTCGCTACGGTCAATCTCCGCCAGCATTTTAATTGCAGGCACCACACCGAAGTCACTTAATACTGTGGGCATCAGATCATTAGAAATAGCTCTTGTTTCCTGGATGGTTTGGGTAACCAGGCTCTTTAATGTCTTCAGATTTTTATTGTAGACCGGTGGCTCGATCTGTTCCGTAGCGGCTGCCGCTCTGACTAGTCCTGCTTCAAGCCCTTCGATCTGAAGCTTAATGGCGGTCAACATCTGCCCTAATCCGTCATGTAATTCGCGCGAGAGCCGTTTCCGCTCTTCTTCCTGACCAGCAATCAGATACGATGTTCGTAGCTTTTGCTCATCAATCTGCTGCTGATACTGGAGTTTAGTGGCTTCGAACAATTTCTGCCGGGTTTCTTTCAATGTCCGATTCGCACTAACCAGTTTTTTGTTGGCAGCAGCTGTCTGGCTCTCAGCCTCAACCAATTGAGCAAATGTTTGTTTGAGTTTACGGGCGGCTGGCCGGAAAATTAGCAAGCCAATGGCCACCAGTGTCAGAAGGGTGAGAATGTAGGAGTAAAACTCAACGGAACGCAATGACGTCAGTTTCCCTCGTACTTCACCGTTATAAGCGACAACAATTCCATCAATCTTCTCTAAAAATGCTCGTTCATTCGCCAGCATTAACCTTAGATTGGCCTGCACGTCAGGCTGGCGAACCTCCTCGAAGTTTTGCAACTTCATCATTCGGTGGGAGCTTTGCTGAAAAGCCTCAAACTGCGGACGGATGCCTATATACAATCGCTGAACGGCATCCGAATTTGTTACTCTGACCTTTGGGTCGTCCGTACGGCCTTCCCGAGTCTGAAAATGGTATCGTTCAAAAACCGGAAACAACCGTCGTAATTCCGCCACATTTTCAACAAAGCTGGCTTGTTCGCTGGCATCAGTTATCTGCAAAACCAGCTTAACAATCTGTTGGCTTTGGTGCCGTTGCAACGCCGTTTGCCGAACGATACTCAGTGCTTCCTGAATTACTCCAAATCGCCATTGAGTCAACACTTGCCCGGCCGTTAGCAAAATAGCCAGGATAATCAGCATAGTTATGTATAAACGAGTGAAGCGGACGGGAATTACCGAACCATCTTTTGCGTTATCGTGAAGTGTATCGGACACGGTTAGTTTGCGTGGTCGTAACAATAATGAGTTAGTAAAAGTAATCTTTTTCGTAATTTTACCATTGTTTCATCACGTTAAAGTCTTCCCAAACGCCATGAATCGTTTACTGATTGTCTTACTGCTCGGGTCGTTCGTAACTTCAGCTTTTCGCCCGGCTATTTTACCAACTCCCTCAGCCAGCCCCGCTAAATTAGCTCCAGTGGCTGTCGAACCAGTAAAGTTGTCGTGGGAAGTCCTGCGCGATGTCACATTCAAGAAAAAATGGTATGCCGAAGAATCGGTATACATGCTTTATCCAACGTTCGGGCAAAGCATCCAGAAACTGAACGGGAAAGCCGTTGAACTGACGGGTTATGTACTGCCGGTTGATCTCGAGTCGGGCATTTATGTGCTATCGGCATTTCCTTACAGCGCTTGTTTCTTCTGCGGTGGCGCCGGTCCGGAATCGGTTGTTTCGCTTAAGTTCAAGAAATCGGGCAAAAAATTCAAAACTGACGAACGCCGGACTTTCCGGGGAACGCTCAAATTGAACGCCGACAACATTTATGAACTCAACTACATTCTGGCCGACGCCGAAATGCTTGAGCAATAAATTTCACTGAGCCATATCTGAAATAACGAAACCCGCCTTTGGATTAGCTGAGGGCGGGTTTTGTATGCAGTAATTTCTAATCTAAGATCATTAAAACAAAAAACCACTCGTTCTGAGTGGCGTCTTTGTTAAGTGTGGAGATAGTCGGATTCGAACCGACGGCCTCTACAATGCCATTGTAGCGCTCTAGCCAACTGAGCTATACCCCCGTTTTGTGGGTGCAAATATGAACAAAAAATCTACGTAGCCCAAATGGTCATGTGATTTTTTTAACCGCTTAATCAGGTCTCGTCTGCTTAGGCTTACAAAGTTTGTTTTATGAAATCAATTGTGTAGCTTTGGTTATAGTCCCAAACGATAATGCATACCGTTTATATCATTTACAGCCCAACCACCGATCAGTACTTTATTGGTCAAGCCAAAGACCTCAAAATAGCGTTGTGGCAACATAACGCAAAGACTAACCCGGCTACTGCCGACGGTAAACCATGGCAAATTAAATTTAGCCAGTCATTTGCGACCCGCAATGAAGCGCTAAGCCTGGAAATGAAACTAAAAAACCGCGACCGAGCTTATTGGGAAGAATTTATCGATAGTGCCCAGCCTGCTCTCTAATCATTCTTGCTTAAAAATAAAGACCGCCGATTAGGGCGGTCTTTTATTATGGACCAATTTTCCAACTAAAAAGGGCGTAATGCTTTTACGAATCGTCCTTTAAAATAGTCACTATATAAGTTATCCTCCCGAACACCCCGCGATGACGACGCGTGAATAAACCGGATATTTTGTTGTCCATTCACTTCAGTCACAATACCTGTGTGCGATACATACCCCGCCTGACCTTTATCAGGCACGAAAAAAATCAGATCGCCAGGCTGAATCTGGGCTACTTCAACCTCGCGACCAACTTCCGACTGTTGCCATGAAATACGCGGCATTCGCAAACCAACGGTATTGAAAACGGCGAATACCAGTCCCGAACAATCGATTCCATCCGGCGTATTACCTCCCAGCCGATACGGCGTTCCGGTATATGTCCGGGCTACCTTAACTACTTCGGGTACGTACGTGTATTCGTAGGTTCGGGTGTCCACCACTTTTCCAACCGGTTTTGCCGGCACGGCGGGCGGTCTGGCCGGCGCTTTACCCGTTGGGGTTCGGTGGGCAACAGGACGGGACGCCGATGAGCGACGACTCACTGAAGGGCCGGACGAGCGTAGCACTTCGCAGGAGGTAAGCAACGAAAGTAAACAGGCGCTCAGCAGTACAGGGCGTAGAATACGCCGGGGCCAGCAGGATAGCATAAGAGGAACAAGTTAGTAATCGAACGTATGGGCAGGTCATTCGATGACCGATGCAACCTATCAAATTTTCATAGATAATGCAATCCGTTTCCGGGTTGTATCGACTTCCAGCACTTTAACTTTTACTTTCTGGTACACTTTAACTACCGTTTTTGGGTCGGAAACGAAGTGATTGGCTAGTTGCGAGATATGCACTAAGCCATCCTGCTTAACGCCAATGTCCACAAACGCACCAAAGGCCGTGATGTTGGTAACTACGCCCGGCAGTACCATGCCTTCGTGTAAATCCTCAACGGACCGAACACGCGAATCGTATTCAAAGACCGATAATTGCTCGCGCGGGTCGCGGCCGGGTTTGGCGAGTTCGGTCAAAATATCGCGCAGGGTAGGTAGGCCAACTGTATTGGTTACGTACTGTTCGGGGCTAATCTGCTGCCGCAGTTCGGCTTTTTGCACAAGATCGGTAACTGTACTTTTGAGATCAGTAGCCATCTGCTCCACAAGTGCGTATCGCTCTGGGTGAACGGCGCTGTTATCTAATGGATTACGTGCGCCCTCAATACGTAGAAAACCAGCGCATTGCTCGAAGGCTTTAGGTCCCAACCGAGGTACTTTTCGGAGTTGATCGCGGGAGGTAAAAGCGCCATGTTCTGACCGGTAAGTTACAATGTTACTAGCCAGTTGCGGCCCCAAGCCCGATATATACCGCAGTAAATACGCACTAGCCGTGTTAAGCGACACACCTACCTGGTTTACGCAACTTTCAACCACTGTATCCAAACTCTGCTTCAGATTCGTTTGGTCCACATCGTGCTGATACTGCCCCACGCCAATGGATTTAGGGTCGATCTTAACCAGCTCAGCTAGTGGGTCCATCAACCGACGGCCAATGCTGACAGCACCACGCACCGTAACGTCGCGATCCGGGAATTCATCGCGAGCCACTTCCGAAGCTGAGTAAATTGATGCGCCTTGTTCACTAACCATAAAGATTGGCTTATTCAAGTTCAAACTCTGAATAAACTCCTCCGTTTCACGGCCAGCCGTGCCATTACCAATGGCAATGGCATCGATTTTATACTGCGAAACAAGTCGCTGAACTGTTTGCTCAGCCTGTTTTTTTTGAGCTTCAGATTGCGATAAATACAGGACTGTATCGGTTAATAAAGCGCCTTGCGCATCTAAGCAAACGGCTTTACAACCCGTTCGGTAACCGGGATCGATAGCCAAAACCCGTTGCTGTCCCAGAGGTGGACTTAACAGCAGTTGACGCAGGTTCTCGGCAAAAATTCGAATAGCCTCCGTATCAGCTTTATCTTTCGAACTATTGGCAAACTCCGTTTCGATGGATGGTTTCAGCAGGCGCTTGTATCCATCACGAATAGCCATTGTCAATTGATCTTTATAGGCTGGTGTACCCGATCGCTCGGCTACAAACTGTCGCTCTAAACGTTCAAGGGCAGCCTCTTCATCGGGCCCAATACTCACACTCAAAAATCCCTCGGCTTCACCGCGTCGAAGAGCCAGCAGCCGGTGCGACGGGACGCGACGGAGCGGCTCAGCAAAATCGAAGTAATCCTTAAACTTAACCCCCTCAATTTCTTTCCCCTTTTTGACCACCGAACGAACAATAGCCTCGCGTTCGAACAGGTTACGGACTCGCTGTCGGGCGTCGGCATCTTCGCTGATTCGTTCAGCCAGAATATCGCGAGCCCCCTGCAAGGCATCAGCTATTGTTAGTACTGAATCAGATAAATAGCGCTGGGCTACTCGATCAACAGCCGACTCACGCTGCGCAAAAATCAGGTTTGCCAGTGGCTCCAGACCGCGCTCAATAGCTAATGTAGCGCGGGTTTTACGTTTCTGTTTATAAGGTAGATAAAGGTCTTCAAGGTCGGTGAGCGAGTCTGTCGCTTCAATCTTTCCGCGGAGGTCAGGAGTTAGTTTTCCCTGTTCTTCAATAGATTTAAGAATAGTGTGCCGACGTTTGTCCAGTTCGAGTAGTTTCTGGTATTCATCTTTAATCTGTCCGATCTGTACTTCATCGAGCGGGCCGCGCTCAGCCGATGCCGTAGCTTCTTTACGATAACGGGCAATAAACGGAACGGTAGCTCCGCCGTTGAGTAAGTCAATGGTGGCAGCTACCGACCGGGCATTTAAACCAAGTCGTACTGCCACCCGCTGTTCAATAGATGGGGTCATTAAGGCCGAGCCGCCGGAGCGGTCATTTAGTCAAATTACAAAAATGGCCCTGCGAACCGATAGGGCAAAAAAAAACATGCCATCCGGCATGTTTTTTTCAACGGTGTGTCTTTATATCTTACAATTAAGCTATTTCGACGTTTACGGCGTTTAAGCCTTTCTTGCCGCGCTCGACATTGTATTTCACTTTGTCTTTTTCACGGATTTGATCGATGAGGCCAGAAGCGTGTACGAAGATGTCGTCGCCCCCTTCATCGGGTTTAATGAAGCCAAACCCTTTGGTCTCATTAAAAAATTTTACAGTTCCTGTTTGCATTGCTTGTTTAAATTTGGGCGAATAACGACACAATTAAATTGTTTTCCAAATGAATTTGTAAATTTTCGCCTATCAGTTATAATATTTCTACTCAAGTGAACAGAACCTAATTGCCTGCCCTACAGTGCATACGTCCATCTCGCTACTTTGCGTATTTTTGGCGGTTTAACTGATGATAATAAGTAGTGAAGATTGACGTAATTTCGTTCATGCGTGTACTGGGTATTGTGGGAGCGTTGTTGATTGGTGGCCTAAATGCGGCTTCGTCGCAGGTGATAATCAGTAATACCGATGAGCCAACTCTGTATACGTATTGCCAGCAGTTTCAAACATTATATACCAAAATTCGCGAACAGACCGTCACACCCGATTCAGCGCGCCAAGAGTTCAGCAGCATTATGCACGGTCTACAGAATCGGTTCCGTAGCGCCGAAAGTTATCATCAGGATTCCTTACAACGCGATAGCCTGCGTAAAACAGGGCGTTATTTCAGCTTTCCAATCCGAGGCTATGCAAAGTCGGCCATAGGTGGTTCTCATGGCGAAGGCTACCGGGGCAACGGCTTCGATCTGTTTGACTATACCGTACGAGGAAGCCATCCAGCCCAGGATATTTTCATTTCTGACCGTAATCAGGATAATATTGACGACCGGACCGGTGAGCCGGTTGATATTTTGGCAATGAGTCCGGGACTGGTGCTTGCGATCGAAACCGCCTGGAAACCAGGCTCCGACTACCGGGGGGGCAACTGGATTTGGGTGTACGACCCTATCCTTCACGGGCTGTTTTACTATGCTCACAATAGCCAGGTCGATGTTAGGCCTGGTCAGTGGGTGCAGGCCGGAGACAAACTTGCAGAAATGGGTCGATCGGGCTACAATGCCTATAAACCTCGCTCCCCAACGCATCTCCACTTGATGTATCTGCAAATTCAACCCGACGGTCTACCGCAACCTCTTAACCCATATGAGTGGCTCCTAACGGCGCAACTTACCAAATGAGCTATAGAGTTGTAAAGTTCACTTATTCGCGTCAGCCAACTTTACAACCGTATAACTATATGACTGTATAACTTTTCTTAGGATTCGCGGACGAGATTAACGCCAGTGACGAGAAAAATCATACCGACAATAAAGGGAGCTAACGATTCCGCTTTCGTCATTTTAAATCCAATAACGGGTTTTCCGTCGGACAGGAAAGCAATCAGGGCAAATAGTACCACTACTACACCCAGAATTGTGAGCGATGCGCCAAAAAAGCGTCGAAAATTGGTTTCGTTATTATTCATCTACAGTATTCATTATTTATAATCGCTCCGGCGATCCAGTCCTCATTCGTTTCGCGGTCAATCCTCGTTTTCGGCCTTCTTCCAGCAAAAACGGGAAAGCCGCATCTAGCGTATTGGGCACAATGCCATCCAGAATGGCTTCCCGAACAATGGTTTTCATGTCGCCTACCTCTTTCGATGGTGGCAGATCAAACGTTTCCATGATCAATTCACCGGTGATAACCGGCTGGAAATTACGCAGTTTATCGCGTTCTTCAAGGTCATGCAATTTCCGCTCAACCTTATCAAAATTACGCAGATGTTTCTGTACTTTCTCGTAATTCTTCGAGGTAATATCAGCGCGACATAGCGCCATCAACGCATCCAGATCGTCGCCCGCATCGACCAGCAACCGACGCAACGCAGAATCCGTTATCTGCTCTTTCGTTAGTGCAATCGGACGAAGGTGCAGCCGCACTAGTTTCTGTACAAACCGCATGTGCTCATTAAGGGGCAGTTTCATGGTTCGGAAAATGCCGGGCACCCAGCGAGCACCCATATCTTCGTGTCCATGAAACGTCCAGCCAACTTTTGGGTCAAAGCGTTTGGTAGCTGGTTTGGCAATGTCGTGCAATAAGGCTGCCCACCGTAACCAGAGCTCATCTTCCTTGTTGAATTCTGATTGGGCCGAGCGGGTTCGGCTAGCGATGTTATCAAGTACCTGAAGCGTATGGTAAAAGTTATCCTTGTGTCCCTTACCTTCAAGGGTTTCTACACCCCTCAGGGCCACGAGTTCCGGGAAAATGCGCTCCAGCAATCCAGCGTGATAAAGCAACTTGAAACCGTATGAGGGCGTGGTAGTCAGGATAATTTTATTCAGCTCATCCATTACCCGTTCCCGCGATACGATGGTGATGCGTTCGTTCATGCGAATAATAGCATCGAACGTATCGGGTTCAATATCGAAATTCAGTTGGGCCGCAAACCGAATAGCCCTCATCATGCGTAATGGATCATCCGAGAATGTAATATCTGGACTGAGCGGTGTACGAATAATTTTACGCTTAATATCTTTCAGCCCATCGAACGGATCGAGGATTTCGCCAAAATCAGCCTGATTTAGGCTGATGCCCATGGCATTGATCGTAAAATCGCGCCGGTTCTGATCGTCTTCGAGGGTGCCATCTTCGACAATAGGCTTACGTGAATCGCTCCGATACGACTCTTTACGAGCGCCTACAAACTCAACCTCCCAGGTTTGATTATCCGATACAGCCTTCAACATGGCCGTACCAAAGTTAGGAAACACAGACACGTTGGTATTCAGTGCTTTTCCGACGGCTTCGGCCAGGGCGATACCACTACCAATGCAAACTACGTCAATATCTTTCGACGGGCGATTCATCACCAGATCGCGCACAAACCCACCGATAACATACGCCCGTACCCCCAGCGCATTCGCCTGCCGGGCAACAACGTCGAAAATCGGGTTTTTATGTAATGTATCGCTAAAATTCATTTTCTAATAAAACTAACTTCCCCATTGGCTCCCAACCGCATAATCCGGGGACGTCTGGGCATACCAGGAAGCGAACCAAATCGGTCAGTAACAAGGGCTTCCGCTGTTGGTGGCAACGCTAGCGACTCAAAAGGAATCGTAAGTAATCCTCGTCCAAAGCCCCCAATCAACCGCTGAATATCGCCGTTTAAGGAGCGCCTAATAGCTACTTCTCCCGTTGGCTGAATGCCATCATTACTTAATGGAGAGAGTTCTTGAGCACGGGTTTGCGCTCCCACCGGTTTCCACATTAACTCCGATAAGTTTTTACCATGATCAAACACAACCGTCAGCGGTTTTTCGGCAAACTCGACCAGGTCATAAGCTATATCCGGCATCTTGCCCACATAGAGTACTAACTGATTTGCATCCTGAATTAACACCGTAGGTTGCACGGCAGCAGGCATGTCATTCTGCAACGTCAGCAACTGCTCAACAGCGGTGTCATTAACAGGATCGGCGGCTAATGACCAGCCGGTTTCATCAGCCAATGCAATGAGACGGCCCTGTCTGAGTTGGAACGTAATGTCGCGGATACTTGAAGCCATAAGTAAATAAGTGCAAAAATACGGCAGGTTTAGCAATAAATAACTGATACACGTAAAGGCATCGATAGGCAGCCGATAGTGGTATAACAAAATTTAAACATATCTCATTCGTCTGCGCTTTAGTAACACATTTAGCCCATTCTAAAGTAATACACATACCACCTAATTCACTTAAGTCTATGTCTGCAGAATCTTTACCCCAACCCCGGCCGCATTACCATCAGTTCTCGCACTCTCTGCTGGCGCTGGCTATTCTGACAACTGCCCTTTACTTAGGGCAGGATATTCTGGTCCCACTAGCCATGTCAGGTTTAATTGCGGTGTTACTGCGTCCTGTCGAAGATCGACTCATTCGGCTGGGTATGCCCAAGGTGATTGCTATTAGTTTAGCTCTACTTTTATCGTTGATTATCGTTGGAGGCTTAACAGTACTGATTTCTACCCAATTGTCAGATTTTGCAGATGACTTGCCTAAGATTCGCCAGAATTTGGGCGAGTTTTTCAACAAAATTAGAGCCTGGGTAAAGAAAGAATACAACATCAGCTACGGCCAGCAGGAACAATATATTCAGAAAGCCCGTACGCAAACATTAGACAGCTTACAGAATCCCAGTACGTTAGGCATTATTACAGGGCCGCTGGGCACGATAACGCTGGTCCCTATCTATATTTTTTTGCTGCTATATTATCGCACTATGCTTCTCCATTTTGTGATTGTACTGTTCGCAGAAAAACATACGGAACGAGTTCGGGAAGTACTGGGCGAAGTCAAAGCGGTTATCCAGAGTTATATGATCGGGCTACTGATTGAAACGGCCTGTGTAGCGGCACTAAATTCTGTTGGCTTGATGATTTTAGGCGTTCAATATGCCATTTTACTGGGTGTTATGGCGGCCATCCTGAACCTGATTCCATACATTGGTGGGCTCGTGGCCACTGCGTTGACGGTGCTCGTTACGTTCAGTAATAACCCAGATACCTCGATCATTTTGGGCGTTGTAGGTGTATTTCTGTTTGTTCAGTTCATCGATAACAACGTGCTGGTTCCCCTCATCGTTGCCTCAAAAGTCAAGATTAATGCCCTGGTTTCCATCGTCGGCGTACTGATTGGCGGAGCTTTGGCAGGTGTCTCTGGTATGTTTCTATCTATTCCAGCTATCGCTATTATGAAAGTGATTTTTGATCGTGTTGAAAGCCTTCGTCCCTGGGGTGTTTTGTTAGGCGATGAAACACCCGAACAGGAAGGTAACCATCTGTTTCGACTGAAACGACGCCGTAAACCAAAGGTAGTGGAGGGCTAATCCTAAGCTTGGGCCTAACTATACAATTTCTTAATTACCTCCTGCTGAGTTTTTAAGTATTGCGACCGTTCGGCGGGTTGACTCAGGAGCGTATCGGGAGGGTAAACGCTGTGTTTGGCGTAACTATCGGCATATAGTTCAAACCGCTGACGGGACAGCAAATTATTCATAGCCGGTCGCTGACGGAATTCGCGCAGAGCCGCCAGATCAATGTCGGCATGGGCTACTAAACTTTCGCCGTAACCGGCTTCTGCCAGTATCATGCCTTTGGGGTCAACTATTTTTGACCCGCCATCAGCAGAACCAGCGGGTATGGCCGTCCCGACTACGCCAGCTGAGTTAGCTGACACGACATAAGCCATGTTTTCGGTAGCCCGGGCCAGTTTGGCGACGGCCTTTTGCGTTACCAACGGGCTACCAATTTCCGAAGTGGAATGCAAAAATATTTCGGCCCCACGCATGGACAGGCAGCGAGCAACTTCGGGGAATAAAATTTCTTCCGAGGCAATACAGGCCAGATTACCAATGTTGGTCTTCGCTACCGGGAAGAGCGAATCGTACCCATAAGCATCCAGATACAACTCCCAAACGTCGTGCGGAGTTGGTGTAAAGAGGGCGTTTAGTCGCCGATACCGCAATAGAATATCACCGTTAGGTCCCATGATAAAACTGGTCTGGAAATACAGTTCTGGAAAAAACGGGTCCGCTTCGTAGACGTTACCTGAGAAGTAAATCTGCTGGCGCTGCACCATTGCACTAAGAGCCTCGTAAATACGCCCATCGATCTCAAGAGCCGCTTTTTCCCGCCATTGATTAACCGTTTCATCAACCGGGAAACCTGTCAGAAAACCTTCGGGAACAACCACCAGCAACGTTTCACGGCCGATCAAACCAATCGACGCGGCAATTTGCCGTTCGATGCGTTCGATGGTCTGGAGTATAATTGCTTCGGCTTCGTCGCGGGTTTGGCTGGCATTAATCGTCTGGCAGGTCAGTTGAAGAGCAAGGGCTTTGTAAGACATGGGTCAGCGGTTTGTCGGGAATCGGTAGTGTTTAGTTAGTGGTAAATGGCCAATTAAGGTGGTATTGACGGAGAAATTACAACAAACAGTATGCCGTTAGCAGACGGTTACGGCGCCAAAGTAATAACGTTTACTCGAAAAAATAGCTATGATGAACAAATCGGTGATCAGGTTGATTAGTGGATTAGCTGCCTGTTAATAGCTATTCGCAACAGGTAACCACTTGACACTATACATTCATGACTGTTGATGTACTGGCCATTGCGGCCCATCCTGATGATATCGAAATGACCTGCGCTGGGACTATTCTCTCCCTGATTGCGCAGGGTAAAACTGTAGCGGGCGTCGATCTGACCCGTGGCGAACTGGGCACTCGCGGTACCCCCGAAATTCGGGCGCAGGAAGCCGCCGAAGGTGCCCGGATTATGAAGTTATCTGCTCGCGAAAACCTAGGATTTAAGGATGGATTTTTTCGGAACGACGAAGAACACCAAATGGGCCTTATCCCGCTTATTCGCCATTACCAGCCCAAAATCGTATTAACTAACACGCCCGACGACCGCCATCCGGATCACGGCCGGGCCGCCCAATTAGTTGTCGAAGCCTGTTTTTACGCTGGTCTGCGACAAATTAAAACCGTCGGTAAGGATGGGCAACCCCAGGAAGCGCATCGTCCAATTTATGTATATCATTTTATTCAGGACCGCTCACTGAAACCAGATTTTGTAGTCGATGTAACGCCATATTGGGATCAAAAGCTGGAAGCAATCAAAGCGTACAAAAGTCAGTTTTTCAATCCTGACAGCGACGAACCTCAAAGCTATATTTCGGGGGAAGCATTCATGAAATTTCTGGAATCCCGCACCCGCGAACACGGCCACATGATCGGCGCGGAATTTGGCGAAGGATTCATTACGAAGCGGATGTTGGGGGTTCAGGATTTGTTTGCGCTGGTATAAGTGCCGGTCAATAGCAAGTCGCACCATCTCCAGGTGAATTTTGTTAGCTTTGTAAACGATAGACCACAGTTTTTTGATCATAAACCGCTGTGGTCTATTACACTATTATGGACTGTAAATTCGTCGAAAAAGCAACGGGCGCTATTGCGGATAAATCCCGATTGTCAATTTTGCTCGAACTCAAAAAGAAAGAGACACTAACGAATGCGGAGGTGATGGAGCTGACAGGCTTGTCACAGCCATGTTCTTCGCACCATATTAAATTATTGACCGACAGCGGTTTAGTTAACTCAACCAAAGAAGGCCGTACGGTGCATCTACGTTTAAATAAAGAGGCCATTCAGCAATTGTCATCCTTCCTGGACACACTAACCTAATCGGTTTTATTATTTTTCTCAATACATCCAAACTTTTAAATATATGAATTGGTTAGCAGAAAGACTTTAGAGCAAAGTCATCGCTTTGCGCTTCACTAAATACTAACCATAGAATGGCACAGACATTATTCTCAGCAGCTCAACTAGGCAAGCTGACCCTCGCCAACCACATTGTTATGGCTCCAATGACCCGGAGTCGCGCCATTGGCAATATCCCGAACGATATGGTTGCCACGTATTACGCCCAGCGCGCAACGGCAGGTTTGATCATTACAGAAGGAACCTCTCCCTCTCCTAACGGCCTGGGTTATGCCCGTATCCCTGGCATTTTTAATTCAGCGCAGATCGAAGGCTGGAAAAAAGTAACCTCGGCAATTCACGAAAAAGGCGGTAAGGTTTTCGTACAATTAATGCACACGGGCCGTATTTCTCACGGTGCTAACTTGCCAGAAGGCGCTGAAATTCTGGCTCCGTCGTCGGTAGCCGCAGCTGGTAACATCTGGACGGACACAGCCGGTCTGCAAGCCAATGCAACACCCCGCGAAATGACCACAGCTGAAGTAAAAGCTACGATCGGCGAGTTTGTACAAGCCGCTAAAAATGCGGTAGAAGCAGGCTTCGACGGGATCGAACTACACGGCGCTAACGGTTATCTGATTGAGCAATTTCTGAGTGCCCGCAGCAATCAGCGCACTGACCAATACGGTGGCTCGGTCGAAAATCGGGCGCGGTTCTTATTGGAAATTGCCGAACAGGCTATTGCAGCTATTGGTGCCGATAAAGTAGGTCTTCGTCTGTCGCCGTTCGGGGCCGCGGGTGATTTACTGCCCCATGCACACGATACACACGATTTGTATATTTATCTGGCTGAGAAGCTCAACGAGTTAGGGCTGGTCTATCTGCACCTGGTCGATCATTCAGGCATGGGCGCTCCCGCTGTACCGACTGCTACCACCGAGGCCATTCGTGCATCCTTCAAAGGAACCCTGATTTTGTCAGGCAGCTATGATGTTGCCAAAGCCGAAGCCGATCTCGAAAGCGGTAAAGCTGATCTCATCGGATTTGGCCGGCCATTCATCGCTAATCCTGATCTGGTCGAACGCCTGGAAACTGGTGCCGAATTAGCTCAGCCTGATCCGTCTACCTTCTATGGCCCTGGTCCCGAGGGATTTGAACAAGGCTATATTGACTATCCTACCCTAACCGAAGCGTTAGTTTAGCGTTTCAACTGATAACGATGAAAAGCCCACCGGTTAACCAGTGGGCTTTTTTTAATGTGGTCCTTTTAACACCGTAGAGTCAATTAAGCAAGGTTGTCACAATACTATGGCGTTGCCTAAAATCCAAAATTACTTAGTCTCATCGGCACGTTTTCCCGTTTCCTGCGTTTCTTTGGCAGGGAATGCACAAGGCGTTCTGTTTTTTCGATGACCGAATCTCTTAAAGACCTTACACCTCGGCAGATTGTTGCCGAGCTAGATCAATACATTATTGGCCAGAACGATGCCAAGCGCAACGTGGCCATTGCTCTGCGAAATCGCTGGCGCCGGATGAATAGCACCGCCGATATGCAGCGCGAAATTACGCCTAACAATATCCTGATGATTGGTGCTACGGGCGTCGGCAAAACCGAGATTGCCCGGCGGCTGGCCAAAATTGCCGATGCGCCATTTATCAAAGTCGAAGCCTCAAAGTTTACGGAAGTCGGCTATGTCGGCCGCGATGTGGAAAGTATGGTGCGTGACCTTGTCGAACAATCGGTTAACATGGTTCGGGCGGCCAAGAAAGAAGCTGTGCAGGCGCGGGCTCAGCAACAGGTTGAGGACGTAATTCTGGATATTCTGATTCCACCCGTTAAGCCTGCCAACGGTCAGTTGGGTTTCGAGAACGAGAAAAAAGATCCGGATGCTGAACTCAATGAACGCACTCGCGAACGCTTCCGCGAGAAAATCCGCACGGGTGAAATGGACGACCGGAAAATCGAGATCGACGTGCAGCAAAGCCAGGCACCTAACATCGGCATTATGGGTGGTGCGGTCGATGATCTGTCGATGATGAATATTCAGGAAATGATCGGTGGTATGATGCCAAAACGAGGTAAGAAGCGTAAGGTAACGATTGCCGAAGCTCGTAAAATTCTGCTGGAAGAAGAGGCTGCCAAACTTATCGATATGGACGAAGTAAAAGAGGAAGCCATTCGCAAGGCCGAAGACGCTGGCATTATCTTCATCGACGAAATTGACAAGGTAGCGTCGGCGCGGTCGGGTAACGGCGGTGGAGGACCAGATGTAAGCCGCGAAGGCGTTCAGCGCGATTTACTGCCGATTGTGGAAGGTAGTGCAGTCAACACCAAATACGGCGTTATTCACACGGATCATATCCTGTTCGTTGCAGCCGGGGCTTTCCACGTAGCTAAGCCTAGTGACCTGATTCCGGAGTTGCAGGGTCGCTTCCCCATTCGGGTGGAGTTACAAAGCTTATCGGAAGACGACTTTTATCACATCCTGAAAGAGCCCCGAAACGCTCTGACCAAGCAGTACGAAGCCATGCTGGCAGCTGAAGGCGTTGAGCTAACGTTTAACGATGAAGCCCTGCGCGAACTGGCTCGGATTGCGTTCGAAGTAAATAGTGAAGTCGAAAACATTGGTGCCCGCCGACTACAAACAGTCCTGAGTCATCTTATGAACGATTTCATGTTCGACATTCCCGATGTCATTACGCCAAACGCTCATGTGGTGGTAACCAGCGAGTTGGTTAACGAAAAGCTAAACGGACTGGTAAAGAACCGGGATTTAAGTCAGTTTATTTTGTAGAATGGTAGCGTGGCTGAAAAGCCGCGAAGTCGAAGGATAGGTTGTAGCTAAACCATTATTAGCCTTTAGCTTCGCGATTTTCCAGCCACGTTACTATACTATGTATTACCTGTTCAATTGCATGATCGGTATCGGCTCGTTTGCGGTCGGGTGGGTCGAAGCGGTTGAAGGGTCGAAGTTCCAGAACGAACGTTTCCTCAACTTCTTGTTCGTTTAAGGGAGTATACAGTTTATAGCCAAGCAGATGTACGGGAATTAACCCGTGCTGGCTTTTGAAACGTATCAGTAAATCTGCCAGAAATTTTTCGACCGCTTCTGCTGATATAGTATCCGCAGGCACAAAACGTATTTCGGCTCGGTTACGGTCGACAATCGTTTGCTCAGCTGGGTTAAAGTGCCCTTCGCAGCTAGAAAAGGTGCGCACCAGCCCGGTTTGATTCAAAATTTCGACCAACGGGCGAATTTTGGGTTCCAGTTCCTCCATTAGGGTTCTCCATCGAGTAAGGCCATTTCGTCAGCGCTATTCATGTGATGGTGTTTTGTCCGCTGGTGTTGCCGCCATTTCCAGCCTAGATAAGCTACGGCGGCTAACGCCAAAACGCCCGCCAGCGCAAACGACGCATCGATACCAGTGCCACCAGTAAACCGATTTAACAGCAAGCCAGATGCCACGGCTCCCAGTCCAATTCCGGCTTCGAGGGCAATGTACATGGTAGCCATAGCTCGGCCGCGCGTGTGTTCGTCACTCAGATCAGCAGTCCAGGCTTGGATCGTTGGCGAGTTCATCCCCCACGACATACCATAAACAATGGCCGATGCCCAGAACCAGAATGGCGAGTCGGTCAGGATTAAGAGCACCATTGAGAAGGCTAGCACAATGGTTGAGATAAACAGCACCGGCACCCGTCCATACTTATCCGACGACCGACTGAAAGTCAGTCGAACGGCCAGAGAGGCAATCGTATAGACAGTGAAAAATAAGCCTTTATTAGTAATCCCTAACGAACTGCTGAAAGTTGAAATAACCGTTAAGACAACACCTGACGAGAACGCTTGCAGGAGTTGAACAATGAACGGCGGTATCGCGTGTTTATCAAAGAGTTCATCTTTCTTTAATCGAAGCAGGCTAAATCGAAACGGCTGTGTGTTAACCAGCGTTTCGGGCATACGCATCAGAATACCGATAGATAATAAGGCAAAGGCCGAAGATGTCCAGAACATAACATTCATCGAATAGTCGTCGGCTAGCCAACTGCCAATCGCTGGCCCGAGCGACATGCCCATAGCGGTAAACAGACCGAGCATGCCCATCGCTTCACCCCGACGGTTAGCAGGCACCACATCGGCTACGTAAGCAGCCGTAGCCGTCGGCTTAGTGCCTGTCGAGAAGCCGTGAATTAGTCGAAGTGTCAGAAATCCCCAGACAGTTAACAGATACGGATATAAAAACCCGCAAATGAAGCACACTAGCGAGCCAAATGCCATAACAGGTACCCGACCCACCGTATCCGTAATTTTTCCACTAAACGGTCGCGATACCCCTGCCGTGAACGTAAATAGAGCAATGATTAACCCAACGTACTCCCGCCCACCCAGCTTGGTTAGGTAATCGGGCAGTTCGGGAATCATCATCGAAAAGCTTGCCGAAAACAGGAAGTTACTAACGCATAACAGCCAGAAGGAGAGCGTATAAAGCGAAGGCCCAGAAGCCGTTTGGCGAGAGAAAAGCGAGCGAACGATCAAAACGACTTGATTTTGTTCACTCAAAAGTACGATTCATTTCTGAAATGACTTCAGGATTACTAGGGTACGGCCTTTGATTATGAAAAGCTTTTATCTGCACCGTCAGATAAAAGAGGTAACAGGTACTTCATGCCAAACAGATACAACCGTTACGATTTGGCGTAAATTTGCGGCAGCTAAAATGAACAGTGCAGAATGGATAATACCTTATTCGTTATCCATTATACATTCTCTATTATGTCTCGTAACATCAAAATTGGTCTGTTCCTGACCGTCTCTATCCTGCTGTCAACCTTTTCGTTTTATTTCTGGCAGGTCTTCAGAAGTCCAAATCTCCAGGTGAAAGACGACGACAAAACGTTTGCGCTGCTCATTCCACGGGGTGCCACGTTTGACTCGGTTATGGACACGCTCAAAATCCATAAGGTCGTTAATGATGAAACGTCGTTCCGGTTTCTGGCCAAAATGATGAAATATCCAGAGCTGGTAAAGGAAGGACGTTACGAAATTAAACCCAAAATGGGTAACCGGGAAGCTCTGGTAAAACTTCGGAGCGGGAATCAGGACGCCATGCCTGTTACGTTCAACAACATTCGGATGAAAAGTGATCTGATTCAGCGACTAGGCAGCAAGTTTGAATTTGGTTCTGACGCGCTCGGTAAGTTGCTGAACGATCCAGCCACCTGTCAGAAATTTGGCTTTGATACGACCACTATTGTCTGCCTGTTTTTGCCCGATACCTACGAATTTTTCTGGACGATTAAGCCCGAAACGTTTCTGGAGCGTATGGGCACGGAATACAAAAAATTCTGGACGCCCGAACGTCAAGCTAAAGCTAAAGCGCTTGGTATGACCCAGACGCAAATACAGGTGCTGGCTTCGATTGTGGCCGCCGAAACCAACAAACGCGATGAACAACCACGCGTAGCGGGTGTTTACCTAAATCGGCTGAAACAGGGCATTAAACTCGAAGCTGACCCAACCGTCATTTTTGCGCTGCGTGATTTCAGTATTCGTCGGCTTCTGAATAAGCAGTTGGCAGTCGATTCTCCGTATAACACGTACCGTTACACGGGTCTGCCGCCGGGCCCGATCAATCTCCCGGCTCCTGCCACCATCGACGCTGTACTGAACGCCGAACAGCATGATTATCTGTACTTTGTCGTCGATGCGCGGTTCAACGGTTATCATACGTTCTCGAAAACACTGGCAGAGCACATAGCCAACGCCCGTCTGTATCAGCAGGCCCTGACACGTATGAAGATTATGAAATAATTCCTATGTTTTCTTACGACGTTACGAATATTCGGGTGCGGTATTACGACACCGACCAAATGGGCATTGTGTATTACGGAAACTACGCCCGCTTTTATGAAATTGGCCGGGTCGAAGCATTGCGACATCTGGGCTTGAACTACCGGGAAATGGAAGAAAGCGGTATTTCGATGCCAGTCTATGACTTAAATTCCCGGTTTATCCGCCCCGCCAAATACGACGACCTGCTGACCATTCGCGTTACGATTCCGCAGCTTCCGAAAACTCGGATTATGTTTAATTACGACGTGTTCAATCAGGACGGGCAGTTGCTTAATTCAGGGCAAACCACACTGGTCTTTGTCAAAACAGCAACCGGGCGCCCCTGCTCAGCACCCGCCGAACTAATTGCTGCCGCCAAACCTTTTTTTGAACCATAGGTTACCAAAACGTTGGCTAGCAGTCACTAGTTGAACAAAGTGATGCGGTAGCGGGCCAAACCGACTGCCTGCAAGCTACCCAATCACTGTTGGCTTATGTTCCATACACTTATGAATTATAAGGTGTTGCATGGCGTGCGCACCTGGCTGAAGAAACATCAGGCATTCAGATCAAAACGCAACTGGTATGATTTCCTGAACGACATGTTCGATAAGATTGCCGAAAACGACACCAGCGAACGGGCGGCTTCGGTTTCTTACAGTCTTATCCTGTCGGTTTTCCCGACGGTAATCTTTTTCTTCACGCTCATCCCTTTCGTCCCGATCCCTGATCTGGAAGCGCAGGTTATGGGCTTTCTGCGAGACGTATTACCTGGTGATACCTTCAGCACCGTCGATACCACTATTCGGGACATTATCAGTCAGCCGCGTAGTGGCGTACTCTCGCTGGGTTTTCTGCTGGCGTTGTATTCGGCAACGAGCGGTTTGGTAGCGCTTATGAACGCTTTTAACTCGTCGCACGAAGCAGCCGAACGGCGGGGCTTTTTCAAAGTGCGAATCATTGCCGTTGCCTTAACCATTACCCTGGCTTTTGCACTCATTCTGGCAATCATTATCCTGATTATCGGAGGAATTGTGAGCGATTATCTGCTCCACTTCGGTATTCTCAACAATGTCGTTTTTGTGAATCTACTGGCGGTCGGGCGCTACTTAGTTGTGTTTGCGGTATTTGTGGCAGCGGTATCAGTAATCTATCGATTCGGCCCGTCTGGCAATATGCGGTGGGCGTTTGTAACGCCGGGATCGGTCATCGCTTCCGTTCTGATTGTCTTAACAACACTCGGGTTTTCTTACTACGTTTCCAACTTCAGTTCCTACAACAAAGTCTACGGTTCCATTGGTACGGTAATTGCGCTCATGATCTGGATAAACCTGATTGCCTTGCTACTTATCATCGGTTTTGAGATGAATGTGGCACTTTACAACATTGAAGGCAACAATACTCCCGACCCATCTACGCAAAAAACAAACGCCACCTTCAAAAAGTGAGATGGCGTTTGCGAAACCTAACCCATAAATGTAAAGGCACAATCACGGAATGTACCGGTTTGGCACACACGCAATCATGTCACCCGTAAAAGGGAGAAAAACCGTGCCAATCTCATTTATGGGCCGATAATACTCAATTTTCTTTTCCGCTCACTCAAAATAAGGTTAATTTAGTAACAAAAAGTAGATAGTTTTATGAGATGGATAACCTAAGTATCCGGATCAACTAATTCATTTGATAAGACTTAGGAGTCCGTTCATTCTATTTTTTTACACGTTCATTACGAATTATGGTTTCCGTTACGGCACCGGATTTTGCAGTGCCCATGAGCCCTTATCTCAACGAGATTAAACCTTGGGTAACTGTTATCTGCACAAGCTATAACCATGAAGCTTACGTTGAGCAGGCGCTACAGTCGGTAGTAAATCAGAACTACCCCAACGTCGAGCTGGTCGTTATCGACAACAATAGCACCGATCGGTCAGCAGAGCGGATAGCCACTTTCAGTCAGCAGCATCCTGCGGTCCGGTTTATTCGTAATGCGACGAACCTGGGCTTAAATCGGGCGTTTAATCAGGGGTTAGCCCTGGCGGGTGGCCGGTATGTTATTGATCTGGCCGCCGATGATGTGTTGCTTCCTGACCGAATCGCTAAGCAGGTTGCCCTTTTTGAGCAGTTGGCCGGTCCTTATGCTGTTGTTTTTTCCAATGCCGCCTATATCGATGCGCAGAATCAGCAAACGTCAATTCATTATCCAGTTGATTTGCACGGACGTGCTCAGACCCGCGTCCCTTCCGGCAATGTGTTCCGCCAGGTGCTCGAATCATATTTCATCTGCACCCCAACGATGATGATGCGTCGGGATGTACTGAATGAACTGGGTGGTTATGATGAAACCCTGGCTTTTGAAGATTTCGATTTCTGGGTTCGCTCGTCACGCCAATATTATTACGCCTATCTAGATGAAATCCTGACGCTTAAACGGCAGCTAACAGACTCCTTATCAACGCAGGTGGTATTACCTGACAACACACTTCTGAAATCAACGCTGGCCGTATGTCATAAAGCCCTCGATCGTTGCACGACTCCCGAAGAATACCGAGCGCTGGCAACCCGAATTAGGTCATTTACCCGAAAAGCCTTCTACGCTGAACAATTTGAGTTAGCCTTGCAATTCGGCTCCTTACTCCGGAAAATCGAACGGCCCGACATAACGACTGGTATTATTCTGGTAATGAGCCGCTTGCAGCTACCGGTTAATAACCTCTACCGGCGATATCTGAAATTGAATTAATCCTGTCAGAGTTGCTATCAAAACTGGTTTAGGCGATTTGTAGTTTAAAGAATGAACTGTAAACGTCAAATGAATTGCCATGCCAGCCGAATTTCTTAAACTATATCCCCAAAACCCTGATCCGCGCCGGATTGAGCATGTAGTAAAGGCACTGCGCGACGGTGCTGTGATCATTTATCCGACCGATACCATTTACGGTATGGGTTGCGATATCCATAATGCACGAGCGGTTGAACGGGTAGCACGGATTAAGGGTATCAAGCCAGCCAAAAATGATTTCTCATTCATTTGTTACGATCTAAGTCATATTGCCGATTACGCACGAGTCAGTAATCAGGCATTCAAACTTATGAAGCGACTATTACCCGGCCCTTACACCTTTATCCTGGAAGCCAGTGGTAGTGTACCTAAGTTGCTGAATACGAACAAAAAAACCGTTGGTATACGTGTTCCAGACCAGGATATACCTCGCCAGATTGTGCATGAACTTGGTCACCCGATCATTACGACGTCTATCCGCGATGAAGACGAAGTCATCGAGTACTCAACTGATCCAGAATTGATTTTTGAGAAATTTCAGCATCAGGTTGATATTGTCATTGATGGCGGCTACGGCGGGAATGTCCCCTCAACGATTATTGATGCTACAGACGACGACTTTTCGATTATACGGGAGGGACTTGGCGAAGTAACGTTTTGAAAAGTTAGGATAACATTCTATACTTGCACCGTAGGGTTAACACTCCTTCAGATGGGAGGTTAACCCTTTTTTTGAAACTACTAATTCACTGCGTCGCGTATGCGTTTTTTCCTGGCCGCTTTATCGCTTTTGGCCGTTAGTCAACTTTCCGGCTGTACATCCCAGTCGAAGCCTGAAAACAGTAAGCTTACTGCCGATTCTTCAGCCAAACCCAGTTCCGAAGCAGCAACGACTGATTCCTCTAAAACTCCTTCGGCAAATCCTGTTGCATCGAACCGGTCAGTCAGTACAGGAGACTCTACACTCGATTCGTTGACGTATGCGCCTACCGGCGCTATCCTACCAAGCAAACGCATCTTTGCGTATTATGGCAACCCACACTCCAAAAAAATGGGGATACTGGGCAAATATCCGAAGGAAGAAATGTTGCAGCGCCTGGACGAAGAAATCAAAAATTGGCAAAAAGCTGATCCAGCTACGCCTATTCAACCTGCCTTGCACTTAGTCGCTATTTCGGCACAGGGCGCTCCCGGTAAAGACGGTGGCTACCGGTTACGAATGTCAGATAAAACTATTAAGAAAGTAATCAAGTGGGGGAATGAGCATCAGGCACTCGTCTTTCTGGATATTCAGCGTGGCCACGCTGACCTCGGCGGAGAAATGAATTACCTGACGAAATACCTGAAACTACCGTTCGTACACTTGGGTATCGATCCGGAGTTTTCGATGGTAACGGGCGCGAAACCCGGCACTAAAATTGGCTCATACGATGCTGCTGACGTAAATGAAGCCGTACAATTCCTAAGCAAGATTGTAAAGGATAATAACTTGCCCCCCAAAGTGCTGGTTGTCCACCGCTTCACGCAGGGCATGATTAAGAACTATAAAAACATCAAGCTGGATCCGAATGTACAGATCGTGATGGATATGGATGGCTGGGGACCGCCGGTGCTTAAGAAGGACTCTTATCACGATTACATCCAGAAAGAGCCGGTACAATACACGGGCTTCAAGCTGTTCTACGACAACGATTTCCGCAAACCCGGCTCCCGCATCATGACGCCTGAAGAAGTACTAGCGCTGACACCAAAGCCAATGTATATTCAATATCAGTAAGTTATACAGACTGACAAACGAAAAAGGCAATCCTAATGGGTTGCCTTTTTCGTTTGTCATAATTACCCCTGCATCTTGGCATTTTTACCCTCCTACAGTGAGCGGTATTGGTGGTATTTTTACCTCAGTAATAATTAAGACGGTAAACAACATGCAAAAGATCACCACATTTCTGACGTTCAACGATCAGGCGGAAGAAGCAGCGAATTTGTATACTTCAGTATTTAAAAATTCAAAAATCAACCGGATTACACGTTATGGCGAAGTCACTCCTGCGCCGGCGGGCAGTGTTATGTCTGTTGAATTCGAGTTGGATGGTCAGGCGTTTTCGGCGCTAAATGGTGGGCCTCATTTCAAGTTTGCCGAAGGCATATCCCTTTTTGTGAACTGCGAAAGTCAGGAAGAAGTCGATATGTTTTGGGAAAAGCTCTCCGAAGGAGGAGAAAAAGGGCCATGCGGCTGGCTCAAAGACAAATTTGGCGTATCGTGGCAAATTGTTCCTTCTGCCTTATCCCGATTGTTACGGGATAAAGATCCAGAAAAAGCTAAACGGGTTATGCAAGCGATGATGAAAATGAGCAAGATAGACATCAAAACTCTGGAGGAAGCCTAAAACCAATTTGCGCCAGTGTGTCTGATTTGAGACTCAGACACCACTGGCGCAAATTGGTTAAGATTATATGTTACTTCTCAAAAAAGCAGACCGTCCCACCGACCCAATCTTTATTCTTGTTGAAATTAACGCCAATCATTTCACCCCGACTCAACCGGCTAAGATTGGTGATAAGCGTAGGGTTTAGATCGTCTTTTGGCCAAATAAACAACATCCTAATTTCGCACTTAACCAATCCATCAGGCGATTGAATTACTGGCTCATATTTGACTTTGCGTTGCAGCAAATAGGCACCACGTTGGTCGGCTGGAATGGCGTCGAGGTCGTCAGCGGTGATGCTCAGCTTAACGCCACTTCCCGCGAAGGAAAACAGTGGTTTTAACACGTAGTTCTCTAAATCAATCGGGTATTCACTAAGATCCGACAGAAAATAACTGGCTGGGATATAAGGGCTTTTGAGAAATGGCAATGTATACTTGCTAATGCGGAAAAACCAGTTCGGATGCCCAACCCACTCGACATCCACATCGTCGGTTAAACGGAAGTCGGTTTCAAGATCAGGGAAGTTTTGTAAATCGTCGAAAATCAGACGGTTATAGATTCGCTTGATTCGCACTTGCCGACCATCTCGTTGATAATACAAAGCCCGACCATCTTTTTTAATGTCCGTTAGACCAACGGCTCTAACACCTGTATACTTCTCTGTTAGCACGAAATCAATGCGCGTCTTTTGCTTCTCGGGGTAAATTTCCAGCAAAATCACTTCTTCCGGCTGGCAATCGCCCACAAGCATCTGCCGCAATTGTTCCAGGTAATCTGCGTTGGTATCAACATTGAATAGATGAGATAGATTATCCGGAATGGGATACTGAGAACGAAACAAATCAGCTACATACGGCTGAAAACCGTATAGCGACGGAAACCCCTGCAACTCAATAAGCTGAGGAGTTAGCTCGCCTTGTTCATCTTTACATACTGCAAAATCGATGGCCAGAAATTGCGTATGGTTATCTTCGTTCGGTACCTGCTGCCCTTTGGGAATAGCTTCTTCCGTTAACGATTTAAAATCATCCCGGGTAATAACGCCAACGATATCGTCGCAGGCCTGCAAAATCTTGTCCGTCAAAACTTTAGGAACAAAAACAGGGGTTTCGGCCACGCGGAAATCCAGCAGACCGGGCAGGTCAGTATTAATCTTATCCAAGAAAGTCCGGTAGCTGTCCGGACTAAATGCTTGGTTAAAGGCTTGACGAACAGGTTGGATCATGGTGCTTTACGACAGGATTGACAGGATGAACAAGATTATATAGACAATCAATATAAATCCTGTTCATCTTGTCAATCCTGTCAAAAAATTAATTCTGTTCAATAAATTGTTCAGCGGGTGCTAATGCCGAAATGGCCTGATGCAGAAAGCCCGGTAGAATCACTGATTCAGTTAAAGCAATCTTATCAGGGTCCTGCAAATACGACACCATATCGTCGTACTTAGCCTGTCCGAAATTCTTCACGATCTGATTCCGCTTTTCTTCTTTCATAAAGTATCGTAACATCCCTTCGTTATCAGCTTCGGGATGGAACTGAGTACCAATGATTTCAGGCGAAAAACGTATAGCCATAACAGCCCGGTCGAGTGCCACATGTGGACGTATTTTCTCCAGACATAAAATTGATGCACCCATTTCGTTCATTCGTTCGATAGCTGGCTCAGTGATCTGGTAATCCCGCGAATCGACGGCATAGAATGGATCAGGCAAACCCGTAAACAAGGGTTCGCAGCAACCGTCATCGGTTTTATGAACGGGCAAAATACCAAACGAAGTCGATTTACGTCGGCTTAGCAACGCTAGATTAAGATGCCGGGTAACCAGTTGAAAGGAGTGACAAATCAGGAACACAAATTTTTTACGGTCGTTTTGCTGATTCCAGGCAAAAATTTGATCAATCAATTGAAAATAAGGATGTTCCCAGGCATCCGACGATGCCATTGGGCTACCTGGTCCACCAGATGAAATATAAACATCATAATCCAGACCTGGAATTTGATTCTCTGCCCGAACGTTAAATACATCGAAAGCCAGTTCAGCATGGCTACTGCCCTGAACGTTCCGGATTATCTGTAGAATACAACGCATGCCCTCGTTTGCATGGTTGTTATTCATATCCAGAACCGCAATTTTTAGTAAGCTCATAGGTTGTATATCACGGCTAATGATGGGTCGTTAGCCTCTTAAATTAACTACCTCACTCCGAAAGAAGTTTCTTCGACGATGTAATCCACAACACTTTTCAGGTTATTGTGCTGCTGAAAAACAGCTAGTTGGCGATCGGCACCAGTACCCATCTCCAGGATTTTCAGTACGTATTCGCACTCGGCACGACTACCCAATTCATCAACTACATCGTCGATAAAACTCAGCAGTTCGTGGATTAAGTGATGTGTAGGCACTTCTTCCTGTTTACCAAAATCAATGAGTTTACCTTCAATCCCGTAGCGAGCAGCTCGCCATTTGTTTTCATTGATCAGGATCCGGCGGTAAGGTCTGAAATTCAGATTTTGCTGGTGGAGTTTATAAATTTTGGCTACCAATGCCTGCATAATCGCGGCCAGACAGATGGTTTCATCTACGCGCATTGGCACGTCACAAATGCGAAACTCAATGGTATTGAAGAACGGGTGCAGACGAATGTCCCACCAGATTTTTTTACCGTTATCAATGCAACCTGTCTTAACAAGCAACGCAATGTATTCGTCGTATTCGGCCGCTGACGAGAAGAAGTCCGGAATACCCGTGCGGGGAAACTTGTCAAATACTTTCGAGCGATAAGATTTAAAGCCAGTGTTACGTCCGCGCCAGAACGGTGAGTTGGTCGAAAGCGCATAAATATGTGGCAGGAAATACCTCACAGCATTCATAATCTGAACACCCTCATTGCGATTTTCGATACCTACGTGAACGTGCAGGCCAAAAATCAGGTTCGAGCGGGCCACATCACGCAACTCTTCGATAAGTCGGTCGTAGCGTTCGTTGGGTGTTATGAGCTGTTCCTGCCAGTCTGAAAACGGATGTGTGCCCGCGGCCGCGATCTTCAGGTTTTGTTTCTCCGCCAGTTCGATAATCATCTTGCGCAGATAGGTCACCTCCTGACGCGCATCCTGAATATTGTTGCAGATGTTGGTGCCTACTTCAACAACGGCCTGGTGCATTTCGGCCTTTACCCGTTCCTGAAGGACAATCTGACCACCATCTACAATCTTCGACATGTGCGAACGTAACTCGCCTGAACTGGGATCAATTGTCTGAAATTCCTCCTCGATTCCGAGTGTAAATACTGGCATGGGCGTTATAGCTGGAAAGAGTTTGGTGTTGCGTTTGTTAAGAAACCCGGAGGTAAGATAATAGTTTTTGACTTTGCGCACTACGATACGCACAACCAGACAACTTTTTTTGTTGAACGAATAGAAATAATTTTGACAAAACGATAAGGCACAGGAAACACAACCCGAAAAACCAGTTCAGGCTAGCAACGAACGAGCCGTTGCCTGGGCTCGTCAGGCAATGGCCCGCAAACGCGCTATATAACAGATGCAGGAAGAGTTTGATAATGATCCGAAAGCTCAGGAGCTGGTAAAGAGATTGTTTGAACTAAATAAACAGCAGAAAGAGAATGCTATAGTATAATTTTGAGATTTTATCAGACCGAGACAACACGTTTTATTTTACTACATTTTACGACACGATAATCCCGATAAAATGAAGCTCTTCGAAGCCTTCGACCGCTTGACCTCTGGCCAGGGGCAGAATAAACCTTGATGGCTCACAATCTGCTGGTTTTAACAAACCGGATAGCGTACAGATGGTTGTGCATGTATACTCAACACAAAACCATTATGAGAACGCAACGCGAAAAAGGCCTCATTACAAAATACTGGTTATTTGGCGGAGGTGGGGCTACGCTACTGGGTAGCGGATTAGCCGTATTACTACATGGCTCCAAACTCAAAGAAGCAAACGCCGATCCGTGGTTCTGGGTCAGTACGGGCGGCTTTGCCCTGATTATGTCGGGGCTAAAATACATTGGCGATGCAAACCGGTTTCGGACGCTGGCAGATGTATTAAAGGAACTGGATGCTCGCGACAGAAAATAAGCTAGTCTTCTTTCGGGCCAATCTGCTTCATAACAACCGGTTCACCAGTAATTTCAGGCCATCACTTGCTTAATTGTAAGTAAATCGATTGGTGCCTGGGCGATGAAATTACCTTCCTCTTTTCTTATACTTCTTGCTTGCTTACTGCTTACCTATAGCAATCTTCTAGGGCAGGCTAATCGAGTTGAATCGACTACAAAACTTCCTGATCACCCGCGTATTCTGCTACTCAAAGGTGAAGAAGAGTTAATCAAACGAACCGTCAGAAGCGATAAAATCTGGGGAAACCTGAATCAGGCTATTCTATCAGAATGTGATGCGATTGATAAGTTACCTTCACTGGAGCGAATTCAGATCGGCCGTCGGTTACTGTCAACTTCCCGCGAAGCTTTACGGCGCATCTTTTTTCTGGCTTATGCCTGGAGAGTGACTCATCAATCAACTTATCTCAGACGGGCGGAAACAGAATTACTAGCTATATCGGCTTTTAGCGACTGGAATCCAACGCACTTTCTCGACGTAGCTGAAATGACGATGGCCGTTTCCATTGGCTACGACTGGTTATATGCTGATTTAGCGCCCCAAAGTCGGTCAGCTATCAAAGAAGCAATTCTTCAGAAAGGGCTTAATCCGTCGCTGGACTCAACCTATAACAGTTGGCTGAAAGCTACGCACAACTGGAACCAGGTCTGCAATGCGGGGATGACGTATGGCGCACTAGCGATTTACGAAGATCAGCCCGACTTGGCCAGGCGCATCATTAACCGTGCTACTGGGTCGATTGCCCTACCCATGGGCGATTATAGTCCAGATGGTGCTTATCCAGAAGGTTACAGTTATTGGGGTTATGGAACGAGTTTTAATGTTCTGTTTATCAGCGCTATCGAAAAAGCATTGGGCACTGATTATGGCTTAACTGCCAAACCTGGTTTTCTGAAAACAGCGGGTTATTTAGAAAATATGACCGGGCCGTCGGGTACTGCATTTAATTACTCCGATTCGGGGTTAAATGGGGAGCTGCAACCAGCTATGTTCTGGTTCGCACAAAAACTAAAGGACCCGTCGCTGCTCTGGGTGGAGCGGAGCCGACTGCTAAACGATGATCTCAAACAGCACGTCAAAAATCGCTTGCTACCAGCAACCATGCTCTGGGGACTGGGCAGCCGCATTGATAACCTGGAATCACCCAAAACCACGCTATGGGTTGGCGAAGGTCGCAATCCTGTGGCGCTTATGCGGACGTCCTGGTCCGATCCGGCGGCTATTTACGTGGGCCTTAAAGCTGGTAGCCCATCGGTAAATCACGCTCATATGGATGTTGGCTCGTTTGTGATGGAAGCTGATGGCATCCGTTGGGCAATGGATTTCGGCATGCAGAATTATGAATCACTGGAATCAAAAAAGGTGGACCTCTGGAACAGCAAGCAGGATTCGCAGCGCTGGCAAGTGTTTCGTTATAACAACTTTGTGCATAACACATTGACCGTCAACGACGGGCTACAACGCGTAACAGGTAAAGCGACGATTACAAGCTCATCAGCTAAGCCAGCGTTTATAAATGCCACCACTGATTTAACGGATATTTACAAAGGTTCGCTGACTAGGGCGAATCGAGGAATTGCCATTGTGAACAAGGAACACGTGGCCGTTCAGGACGAACTAGAAGCCTCCGCCGATGCAGCGACCATTCGGTGGACTATGCTTACTCCGGCAACAGTTACCCTCCTCAGCGGCAATAAAGCCGAATTAACTAAGGATGGTAAGAAACTAATACTACAGGTTCAGGAACCGGCTACGGTAGAGCTAAAGACTTGGTCAACTGATCCGCCACATGATTATGATGCGCCTAATCCGGGCACCGTTCGAGTGGGTTTTGAGGTCAAAGTCCCGGCTAACGCGAAAACAGTTCTAACTGTCTTACTCATCCCAGAGCGATCTACCGGAAAAACAATCCAGAAAATACCATCTTTACAGCAATGGCCAAAATGAGTTGGCTAATCAATTTTATGTTCCGAAACCTAGCTTATCTTTTCAGCACTACGCTACTGTCGATATCTGCTTTCGCGCAGGATTACCCAATTGTCCCTGTGCCATTTACCAGTGTTTCGATCAACGGCGGTTTCTGGGAGCCCCGATTGACCACCAACCGCACGGTTACGATTCCGTTTGATTTTCAGAAGTGCGAAGAAACTGGCCGCATCAGCAATTTTGCCATAGCTGGAGGACTGGCAAAGGGTGCTTTCCGCGGGTTACGATACGATGATTCCGATGTATTTAAAGTCGTAGAGGGCGCATCGTATTCGCTGCAAACGCATTATGATCCTAAGCTGGATCATTATCTGGACAGTCTGATTACGCTGTTTGCGGCTGCGCAGGAGCCCGATGGTTACCTCTATACCATCCGCACGATTCTGAAAGACAGCGCCAATCGAAAGGATAATCAGGTTGGGCCGACGCGGTTTTCATACGTAGCTGGCAGCCACGAGCTATATAACGTTGGGCACATGTATGAAGCTGCGGTTGCTCATTTTCTGGCGACTGGCAAGCGCTCTTTTCTTAACGTAGCTCTGAAAAATGCAGATTATCTCATCAAAACTATTGGTCCAGACAAACTGATTGTAGTACCCGGCCATCAGGAAATCGAGTTGGGTTTGGTAAAACTCTACCGCGTCACCAACAATAAACGTTACCTCGACTTCGCCCGCTTTTTGCTGGATATGCGCGGCCGTTCTGATAAACGCACCCTTTTTCCCGACCCGGCCCACTCTGGGCAAGGTGCCGCCTATTTGCAGGACCATCTACCGGTTACCCAGCAAAAAGAGGCTGTTGGCCACTCAGTAAGAGCAGGTTATATGTACGCGGGCATGACTGATATCGCTGCCATTCAACAGGATAAAGCTTATCTGGATGCATTGGTAGCTATCTGGAAAGATGTTGTCGAGCGTAAGCAATATCTGACCGGTGGCCTTGGTGCGCGTGGACATGGTGAAGCTTTCGGCACAGCTTATGAATTACCTAACGATGTTGCGTATGCCGAAACCTGCGCAGCTGTTGCCAATATGCTCTGGAATCACCGGATGTTTCTGCTAACAGGCGAAGCTAAATATATGGATGTATTTGAGCGAGTGCTTTACAATGGTTTTCTGGCGGGCGTTTCGCTTCAGGGCGATGCTTTTTTCTACGTTAATCCACTGGCATCTGATGGAAAGCGGAAATTCAACGTCGGGCAGGCAGCTACAAGAGCGCCCTGGTTTGGCACGTCATGCTGCCCTACTAACGTTGTTCGGTTTATGCCGTCGCTGCCGGGTTATGTTTATGCTACAAAAGGCAATGATCTGTATGTCAACTTATTTCTGACCAATCAATCGAAATTAACCGTCGGTGGCAAATCGGTGCAGGTGCAGCAGCAAACGAATTATCCATGGGATGGTAAAGTAACGCTCACAGTCCGCCCAACTCAGGCACAGGCATTTTCGCTTCTGGTGCGCTTACCGGGCTGGGCATCCGGCAAACCCATGCCCGGAAATTTGTATCAATATGTCAATGCAATCTCAAAAGCTCCGGTGCTGAAAATCAACGGAAAGTCCATAACGTACACAACCGAAGATGGTTATGCACGCATTGACCGGACTTGGAAACCCGGCGACCGACTGGAATGGACCCTGGATATGCCCGTAAGAGAAGTCAAAGCCAATCAGCAAGTAACGGATGACATTGGTAAAGTGGCCATTGAACGCGGACCAGTGGTATACTGCGCCGAAGGTGTAGATAATGACGGGAAGGCACTATCGTTGGCGGTACCGACTGGCATGACTTTTCGGCCATCCTGGCAACCCGATAAACTAGGAGGCATTACTTCATTATCCGGCCAAACCAACGGTAAAGCACTGAGCCTTATCCCCTATTATGCCTGGTCGCACCGGGGCCCAAATGAGATGAGTGTTTGGTTCGGGCAGGTAACAAAACCATAATGGTTTACTTCGGCAATAGTCGAAACGTATTGGTCGCCGGATCATACTCGTATTGGCGCGGCACACCGGTGGCCAATTCGACTTTTTCAATGTCTTCGGGGCTAATAGCCTCCAGATGCATCACTAGCGCCCGTAAGGTATTACCGTGGCTGGCAATCAATACGCCCTTTCCAGCCTGCAAACAAGGCACTATAGTCGATTCAAAGTAAGGAAGCATCCGTGCCTGCACATCGGCTAGACTCTCGCCATGCGGAGGCTGATCTGCATAACCACGTCGCCAGTGGAAAATCTGCTCAATACCAAATCGTGCTTCGGCTTCGGTTTTATTCAATCCTTGTAAGTCGCCATAATCACGCTCGTTAAGTGCTGCGTTTCGTTCAACAGGCAGGTCGGGCTGGCCAATTGCATCCAGCATAACGGTCATGGTTTCGATAGCCCGCTTTAGCTCTGACGTAAAACCAATGTTGAAATATTGGGCTCCGGCTTTGTCGGCTTTAAATAGAAACCCAGCTTTTTCAGCTTCCTGTCTACCCAATTCAGTGAGAGGAGGATCGGCACTCCCTGTGAAGCGATTTTCTAAATTATACTGCGATTGACCGTGTCGGACGATGACTAAAAGAGACATATAATGGCATACTGACTACGTTATTAGTACCTGTCAGTATACCAAAGTGTTTCATCATACCGAGAATTACAATCGTCAATCGATCTTAGTAAGCAAGGCCCAAATAGCGCTAATACACTCGCAATGAGAATATTGCCCAGAACGTCCAGCCACTATGTATACCTTGAAAGTTAGCCTTTTTTTAATGCGCTTGGCGGTTCAATTCGCCCAAAGGAAATCAGGATCTATAGAAGGAAGCCTGAATAGATCGGCTGCGCCCGGTAGTGTCGCCAATCAGGAGCTGGCAGACTTCCCGCCACCGCCGACGGGCAACGGGTAATGATACCCCGTTTACCAAGTGAATCCAGTATCCATTTTCATCACTGGCTAGTTGTTTAATAAACAACCGGTTAACGATATAATTCCGATGGATTCGGATAAACCAGTTTTGAGGCAGTTTGGCATGATGATATTTCAGCGGTCGTGCCAGTACCAGTGTCCGCTCATCGAGCCAATAGAGTTGTGAGTAATTCACCTGCGCTTCCAGATAAATTAAATCAGCCACCGGAAAAAGCTGGTGCCCTGCCTTCGAAACTGGCAGCCGTAGCGGGGGATGATTTAATAATTCTGTGGGCATTTCTGGTGACTGTTCGAAAAAGAAAGTCATTAAACGTTGAGTTGTTACGGTAAGTATATATACGGACATAGCCGTTCGTTTAGATTGTTGATTATCAGAAGTTAATCAATTATTATACATAAAATTTTTCGGTCATTTCGTTTAAGTATTTGACTGTCAACCACTTTATCATATTATAGTCTATAGATTAAAAGTATTTTTAATCTATAGACTATAATAAAAAAGCCGCTGAAGTATCAGCGGCTACGATAGCATTGCATTTGTTATTTTCCTGGAGATATCTTAATACCGTCGGTGTGCTAACGCAACCTGATAGCCTTCGTAATTTGATGAGATTCCGTTAGCAGAATCTGTCTTCTGAAAGGTAATAACGGTGTTGGCAAGAACATAAGTTAGCCTGTCACTTGCAACTGGCTCTAAGTTATAACCCAAGCGAACGAGTTCCTTCTGGAGTAATTCGTAATCGTCTTTCGACCGAATCTGGTACATCAGCAAATCAGAACGAGAATTTCGGGAGTATTGCATCAGGGCCATCGCATCGGAAGGCCTGAGCATCAGTGAATTTCCATTGTATGCAAACAAGCACGTCCAGCCATTAAGGCCCCCAGTGCTTTTGTAGCACACAAAACCTTTCTGGAACATACAGGCATCAAATTTTTCGGCGGGCAAGGACATATATGTTAATAAATCCGACATGCTAACGCGCTGAGCGGATGCAGGAATGGCCGCCAGCAACAGCCAACAAACAACATAACGCCGGATGCCTCGGTGCGATCTCACACTGAGGGCTTTAGGTTTATGTAACAATTTATGGATCATATATATAATGTAGAGGTATAAGGTGAGGTCAGCAAATTATAGGCCACATTTTCATTAATGATCGTTTCTAAGCGCGCTATCCCAGCATACGTAGGGCATTCACTAATAAGCTTAACTATACAATCTTTATTAATAAACCTTTTAGGACGAGACCTTTTTCCATTCGTCACAAGTTTTCGAAAATTTTTGCGCGAAAATTTTTACACCCCATCTGGCTCCTGATTTATCCGATAATGCAGCGAATTCCATACCGTTCCTCTACTCTTAAAATTAAAATTTGCCTGACTTGGGCTAAGCTATTTGCAACTCAGTTGCAATAATATACATTTGCAACATCGTTGCGCTTATGGTTCACGTCAATTAAAGCGGAGCGATATAAATGCCTGTATAATTAACGGGCTTGTGTATTTAGCTCTGATGCGCTCTTTCTATAAATTTTTTCTGGGAATTATAACGGCCAATTTTTGCTCTGGTTTATTAGGCGAGCAATTCGTCCAGGCTCAGGATTCCACTTGTGCTATCACTTTACAGGGGATAATGACCGGGCGCGATACTCGCCAGCCGCTGCCCGGAGCTAGTATATACATTCGCGAGAACGGCCGTGGTATTCTGACTGATTCGGTGGGGCACTACCAGCTAACAGGTTTGTGTCCCGGTCTCTATACGGTTGAATATAGATACATTGGGTACCACACCGCTGTTGTGCAGGTGCAGCTACCAAGCGATTCATTACGGTCGGTTATGTTAACGGCCGAAACTATTAATCTGAAAGAAGTACAGGTAACTGAGCACCGCTCAGAAGCGCAGCAACTGCTCCAGGTCCAGACGGAAGTATCGGGAGCAGCTTTGGATCAGACACGGGGACAGTCGCTGGGAGAAAGCCTAAAAACGCTGGCGGGATTATACTCAGTTCAAACGGGTCCGTCAATTTCCAAGCCGGTTATTCACGGTCTCTACAGCAATCGAATTATTATTCTGAATAATGGAATCCGGCAGGAAGACCAGCAATGGGGCTCCGAACACGCGCCCGAGGTCGACCAGTTTCTGGCGTCGCGACTGACGGTGATTAAGGGTGCAGCTAGTATCCGTTATGGCTCCGATGCTATTGGCGGTGTAATTCTGGTCGAGCCGAAAGCCATGCCGACTCAACCAGGTATCGGGGGCGAAGTAAATCTGGTTGGAGCCACCAATGGTGGTATGGGTGTTGTTTCGGGGTTGCTGGAAGGAGCATTGTCGAAGTCGCTAACGGGTTTAAGCTGGCGAGTCCAGGGAACAATTAAACGCTCAGGTTATGTGCAAACACCGCATTATTATCTGGAAAACACAAGTTATCACGAAACCAATTTTTCGGGCGATCTGCACTACGACCGTCGAAACTGGGGAGCTGAAGTTTTCTTTAGTCAATTTTACACGAAAATCGGCCTATTCACAGGAGCTCAGGTTGGCAGTCTGACGGATTTGTACGCAGCTATTAGCCGACCGGAACCACTATCTCAGCCCGGTTTTTCCTATCAGTTAGGGCGCCCTTATCAAGATGTACGACACGATTTGCTTAAGGGCCGGGTTTACGTGCGGCTACCACGATCCGGCACGATAACCCTTACGCTGGCACAGCAGCAAAACAACCGGGAGGAGTATGATTACATTGCTTTCAGTGGTCGTACAAACCCAGAGTTGGCGCTAAAGCTAACGACCCAAACAGCCGATCTAATCTGGGAACACCGTTCTACGTCAAACAAACCACACAACGGCTGGTCGGGAAGCGTTGGCTTTAATGGGTTAACGCAGAGCAATATTCGTCAGTATTTATTTCTGATTCCAAATTTCCGCGTGTATAGCGGAGGGCTATTTGCCGTCGAACGCTACGCCCGTCATCAATGGGTTTGGGAAGCTGGCGTTCGGGCTGATTATCGTTGGTTACAGGCTTATTTCCTGGATGAATCAACGAATAAAACATACTCAACAACCCGCGATTGGCATAACATCAACGGGTCGCTGGGAGCTACGTACCAGTTCCGAGCCAACTTTCTGTTAACTGCTAACATCAGCACGGCCTGGCGGGCGCCCAATGCGGCTGACCTGTACTCGAATGGCCTACACCAGAGTGCGGTAGCTTATGAGCAGGGAAATCCAAATCTGCAACCTGAACAGGCCTATAACAGCAATGTGGCCCTAGCTTATACTGGCAAACGACTATCGATGGAGCTGGGGGTTTATAGTAATCTGATTAACAATTACATCTACCTCAAACCGGATTCGGTGCCGGTAGTGCGTCAGCGAGGTGCGTTTCCGGCTTATACATACACGCAGGTACGGGCTACATTTCAAGGCATTGATGCAACGATTACCTACAAATTGACTGATGCCTTAACCCTTAGCTCAAAAAACTCGTTGCTCTTCGCTTACGACCACACTAACCGCGATTATCTAGTTTATATACCACCAAACCGTACCGACAACAGCCTCCGTTATGACTGGGATGGTAAATGGGGAAGATTGTCCAAACTATACGCCAGTGTCAATGGCCTTTATGTGGCACGGCAAAATCGGGCACCTGCGGTTTCAGTGCAGCAGGAAGGTGGCCAGCTAATCTTTACCGGTGATTTTGCACCTCCCCCACCTGCTTATTTTTTATTAGGCGCTGAATTGGGCTTCACCTATCAGATAGGTAACCAGCCTATGAGCGTCATCCTGACCGGGAGTAATCTATCAAATCGGTCTTACCGCGATTATTTGAATCGTTTTCGCTACTACGCGGATGAAGTTGGGCGGAACATAAGCCTGAAAATCAGACTCCCTTTTCTCTTATCAAAAGCTTAATCAATCGTTTTTCACCTGAATAGTCCTGTTATGAAAATGCTCAAAAACTCCCTTTTGCTGGTTGTAGCCGTCTCGCTCCTGGCCAGTTCCTGCAAAAAAGACGAACAGAACGTTGCTCCGACCGATGATAACGAAGCGTTGACTACAGCTACGATAACGCTGACTAACAAAGCAAGCGCTCAGGACGTTGTAACGGCCACGATTGAAAACTTGAACAAGAGCGCCGATTTTTCGAACGCGACGCTGAAGCTGAAACCTAATACGACGTATTCAGGGACAATTCAACTGTACGATAAGACCAAGACGCCTGTTGAGAACGTCAACGATGAAATTAAGGAAAAGGCCAATGAACATTTGTTCGTCTACACGCCTTCGGTAGCTAGCCTTTTAACGGTGACTATTACGGATAAAGACACGAATCCGGCTCCGGGACCGTATCCAGTCGGCTTGAGCTTCGATTTAAAAACCGGAGTGGCTGCAACGGGAAAACTGAATGTTCGATTACGTCACCAGCCTAATGCGAAAAATGGCACATCTACACCCGGCACAGATGATCTGAACACGGATTTTCCAGTCATAATTCAGTAAGCCTTTCAAGCTTTATTTTCTTTTAAGAAGGATTAATGGAAGAAGTAAACGCCCTGCTTAGGCGTTTACTTCTTCGGCATTAAAGGAAGGCGTAACCTTCAGTGCCGGATTATGCAATTCATAATCAGCGATGCAGCTGGCACCAAATTCGGTTAATCGGTAGCTTGTAGTACCATCTTTCCGCTGATCAACGGCTGTAATCAATCCATTACTTAACAGGATGGCAATGCTGTAGCGCACCATAACCGAATCGAACGCTGTCCGAGAAGTGACCTGCTCGCAGGTGGCAGACATACCCGTGGCAACCAGCGTATTGTACTGAGCGAATGTAAGTATCATAATAGTTGTCTAAAGCGTTGTGTTTATTCCCAAAACGTTACAAATGTGAACTACATTGTGAACTTAATAAAACAAATACCGTGCCTGAAAATACACATGAACGTATAGAATTATACCATGAACGTACGTTTTCACCTAACAAAAAACTCATCTACCTAAATAGATGAGCTTCCAGCAATCATTTTTAAACATAAAATAATAATCGGTTACTTTTTCACACAAAATTTCTCATCATATGAAGTTCAGGTTAACTTTCGTACTGATCGGCATATAGTTTGTGAATTTTATCCCGGCTTCGTTTAAGCCGCATCTTAACCGTACTTGGCTTGATTTTGTAAGCCTTGGCAATAGCATCGATACTTAACCCATCTTCATATTTCAGTCGAAGTAGTTTCTGTTCTTCGCCCGATAGGTTCTTCATAGCCCACTTAACTAACTGTAATGTTTCTTCATGTACCTGAGAATCGGGAATATCCGGTACATCATTGTTAATTCCTTCGTCTATTGAACTGAAATTTAATCGCTTAGCTACGCGTAACTGGTCGGAGCAGTAGTTAAAAGCAATTGAGTAGAGCCAGGTCGAGAAACTGGATTTTTCCTGAAAGGCATCGAGTTTGTTGAAAACTTTCAGGAAGATATCGTGGGTAAAATCCTGAGCCTGATCGGAATCTTTTGTCATGGATAAACATCGTCGGTAGACTTTGTTAACATAACGGTTGTAGAGCGTCTCGAAGCATTCGTTGGGTTGACTGGGTAAATAATGACGAATCATCTCTTCGTCAGATAATTTCACATTCGATAATTTTACATTCATGGAAAAGTTGTTAATTAAAATCAATGGTAAAATTTTAATTTTATTGACAACTTGGGGTTGACATTTAAGCCTTGGACGAAGAATAGGTCAATATGGGTACATGTATTTTATTTAAAATTTACTGAACGGTAGTTTTATTGCTTTAATCTGAATCACCTGACGAAATGTAAAACAAATGGATCGCGATCCATTTTAAATAAAATATAGTTCTACTTAGTATTCACGTTTCTGAATAAATCGTAAAATTAAGATAACCAGTAAGTTTGACTCTTTCTGGAGCTTGACGATATAATCCATTGATAAATTGCAGGTTCTGATGTAGACTTGCGCAAATTCCCAACGTTATGAAACAACTCCTTATAGCTTTCACCGCTCTTTTCGCCCTGGCATCCTGCGAGGGTGGAGTCTTCAAGAAGAAAAATTGTAAAAGCTGCGAGACCATTACCTATGGTCAGGCGGGTCAGACAAACCAGAATCAGCAGACTGTCTGTGGAGATGACGATGTTTCGGCTTTCGTTTCCGCTAATTCGTATAGTACCAGCAGCTTAACAGTAGTAACAACCTGTAAGTAGCCTTACAATTCCCCTCGGCCAGCGTTGATAAATGTGCCAACCGGACTGGGTGGTGATGTCGTTGGCTCATCGTTCGGTTTGGGAGGCACCAGACCAAGGCTATTACGTTTATTACCGAAAAGGCGGTTAAAGGAACGCGTGTACAGAAAGCTTAATCCTCCGCCCGTGGTGATAGTGCTGTTATAGCTGTATTGACTCAGCACGCTTTGCTGGTTCCGATTATACACTTTCGCACGGAAACGACCGTCGGGGGTAATGAAATACTCCAGTGTCCACTCACCGAGTAAGCTGGCTGCGTTGTACTGGCTTTGCCCGTACGTAAACCCACCATCTCGGCTAATGCGCAGCCGGTCATTCAGCAGCCGGTACGATAAGCGCAGTTGCAGGTTGTTGAGCAGGTTTTCGTTTTGGGTATTACTTGTAAAGCCTCCGAATGACACACCCACATCCAGGTTTTCATTCAGGTTGGAGGCCATCCGGCTAATCTGATTCGAGAGCAGTTCGCTCACACTATTGAAAACGCCCGCGTTGACCTGCCCCTGATCAAACAAACTTGTTCCTTCAGGCAATAACTGGTTAAATAAAAGTATGCTGCTAACCTGCCGGGTCAGTTCCTGATCGTTGCTTTGAATCCGTGACTCGAAGGCTGTTACCGCCTGCCGAAAATCAGCCGAAGGGGGATACTCCTTAATATCCAGATCGTAGCTGATAGCTGGAGACGCTAAATCACCGGTTAGCTTTATGACCAGGTCAACTGGGTATCGCCGGGACTGATCACCACCGGATGTCTGCGTTGAGGTCGACGTTCCATTCAGCGACTGCAAAGGCGCCAGCGACGTGTATTGAGTATAAGCGGCAGTTACATCCAGCAAAGCACTGTAAGGATCACCGGTCCAGGTAATACGGCTATTCGGCCGAATTTGGAAGCGTTTGTTCAGAATGTTCTGGAACGTAAACGTATATTCACCACGCTGGATTTCGTAGTTACCCGTCATACTAAAATCTCCTTTTGTATCTACTTTCATAGATAACCGCCCCTGCCCATACGCGCTGATAATATCGCCGGTTTGCCGGTCAAGTTGAAGCTCACAGTAAGCATCAGGCGTAATATCAAGATTGAAATCCATTTCAATCCGGGATAGATCAATTTCGCCCAACGTGGCAGGTCCTTCTTTTGTTATCGTTTGACTAACCGGTTTACCAGTCACACCCCTGCTTACAAACCGAATCTCATCATCAGACGCAACCGTAGTAGCGCCATCCAGCGGAATATAAATGCGGGTGTTTTTATTACTGGTTACGTTAGCCCGAACGACCAGATTCTCAGGTGGGCCGTAGAGTTCGGTTCTGCCTGTTACAAACGCCTGCCCATAAAACAGATCATTGTCTTTAGCAGTGGTGTTCATTACCCTGAAATTCTTAAAATCAAGGTCGAAACCGAGTGTGAAGTCTCGGAAGCCGTTATGGTACACTCCCCCGCGAAGTTGCGCCGTATTCCCATTAGGATCATATAGCACTAGCTTACGGGTAATAATTTCATTCTCACCGAAGTAGATTTTATCGTCAAACGTAAAATCGGTTTTCAGATAGTCGAATCGGGCACGACCACCTTTTACATCGACATTACCACTTAACGCGGGAGCAGCCGGTGATCCCGCCACCGTAACGATACCTGTAGCTGTACCGCCAATGTTAGAAAAGAGGTCCTTCGTAAACGCTTCCAGCATCTTCAAACGGGCACCGGCTAAATTCGCTTTTAGCGCTAGTGGGTTAGTTTTCCGCTTTGGTGTGTAATTGCCTGTCAATGTCAGCACATCGGCGCTGTCTCGGTTAATCGTGGCATCCACATTAAGCCGCTGAGACTGTTGGTCCCATTCCGCTTTCCCTTTCACATCGCCCAGCAATACATCGTCATACGCCAGTGCACTCACCGACAGCACACTCTCAATAATGGGCGTTCCATATATATTACGTATCGCCAGATTCCCATTGAGCGTTCCGCCCAGAGCAGTGTTCAGTACCGGATTCAGCGACGCCAGCATGAAATTATGGGATTGAACCGCCAGCGTCTGGATAGAATCGGGCGAAATTTTCCCGGAGGCTTCAATCAGCTGATTCTGATTCCGTAGTGTTAGATTTTGAACCACATAATTGTCTCCAATTTTCCGAACCAGACTCTGCGGATTTAGTGTCCAATCGCCATCGAGCACCCGTATTTTCGATTGGCGGAACGTCAGATCAATGGCATCGCCTTTAAACCGTAATTCGCCGTTCAGATCGGCGCGGTTGGAACTTCCAGCCTGATCGATTCGACTCGTGAAATCAATGTGATCAACATCCCACGATGCTTCGGCCTGTAAGTTGCGGGTGGGCAACGCCGAGCTAAACGTCTGGCGTTGCGAGGAAACCACTGCCGATGCTAATACTTCCTCATTGTTAATAAATTTTGATGTAGTCAGATCCAGTTTACTTGGCCCTAACCCGATTGTATTGAATCGCACGGAGTCGGTTTGAGCCGCTAGGGTAAGAAAAGCAGTTGTATTAACCGTAAACCGGCCTTCGATCCGCGTTGCTGGCGACACATAAATTGACGGACTCAGAAAAGTCATCAGGGGTGCAATGTCTTTGGCAATAAACTGATAATCGACCCCGTAACGCTCTGGAAGCTGATTTTTTTTCCGTCGTGTCAATCGTTCCGTTTGTTGACGCTTCTGCTCATAATACGATTTCATGCCAGCTGCATCGCCCTCAAAATACAATTGGTATTCCCGTACCAGCCGCGTTAGATCGTCGATAGTGCGTTGCGGCTGAAAATTACCCTGTAAGCGCGTAGTCAGAAAATCGCAATCAAGATCAAAATAACGTTGCGTACTGATCGAGTCGGGCTGACGAACCGCAAGTTGCCGTGCTAGCTCTGGCGATGTTACGGCTGTTTCTGAAGTTGGAAGTTGCTCAACTGTTCTACTCTGACGCTGACGTTCAATGGAAGAAACCAGGCTGAGTTTATTAACGTTTAGCATTCGCCCGTTCAAGTTAAGCATCGTGTTGGAAAGGTTAGCACTACCGACAATATCGTCGAGTTTACTACCTTCCAACTTCACATCCAGGTCAGCCTTAACCTCCAGCGAATCTTTGATAAAACCCAGTGCCCGCAAATCGGCATGGCTTATTCTACCCCGCAAGTCGTAAACGTTCTGTGGTCCCTGGAATTTAAATTCGCCATCGAGTCCAAAAGCCAGATTAGGATCATCGATATTCAGCTTACCCTCAAAAAGGCCTTTCTGTAAGTTGCCTTTCGCAGCCACATTTCGGTACGAATAGCCTTGCCAGTCAAATCGCCCAAACTGCCCATCCAGGTCGATTTGGGCACGCTTCAGATCAGTTCCCCGTCCCGTAACGCGACCTTCACCATCAATCTTACCAAACTCGCCTGTCTCATCAATCAGTTGACCAAGATCCAGATTTTCGCTCTTCAAATTAGCACTGTACCTGGTTTGGTCTGCACTTTGGGCAAGCTTGAGCGCCAACTCGCCCGTTACATTACCGAGCGCAGTTTTAAAACCGCCTTTGGTTTTGAAATCGTCAAAGGCCCCTACAAACGTCGCGTTAAATGTCACCGTGCCCAGTTTCTGCATAGTGTGGTTAAAGGACGAATCGGGGTAATACTGCCGAATATCGGCCATGTTTACAACCGAGGGAGTAAAGGCAAAATCGACCGTAGTCTTGTCCATATCAGGCAAGCCCTTCCAGGCAATATCACCCACCAGCCGACTACGGCCATTCGGTCCGAACCGTAGATCGGTGTTTCGCAGTCGGAAATCCTCGACCGTGCCGGTAAAATGACCAGTCAAAAACCAGGTTTCGTTCAGTTCCCGCAGATAATCCGAGAAAAAGCCAAGGTCTTTTGATTGAACTACACTGTTTCGGAAGCGGGCCTGCATTAGCACCCGGCTGTTGAAATCGCCGAAGGCCGAAGGCTTATCATAAAGAAACGTCAGCTCATTTTTGATAACGGAATTGCCAATATGTGCATAAAGCCGGGCCAGTTCCATTTTAGTGTTGCAATACAGAAACCGCGTATCCAACTGGCGAATCTTCAGCCGTGAACCCCGATCAATACCCGATAACCCTTTAACGTCGAATGCAATGGTATCGCCCAGAACCAGAAAATTACTGACCTCGGCAGTCAGCTTCTGTAGTGTAAAGTGGTTATAATCGAAGCTTTTTTTGTCCTTCATCCATTGCTCGCGAGGATCATCGAGCGTATAAGCCCCATCGACCAGATGAATATGCTCTACCGTAAACGGAACGTTCTGATTCGGAACGCTTGGCTTGGTTGGGTCAGACGTCAGTTCTTCAATGCGGGCAATGAAATCATCGAGATTAGTATCGCCATTGGTCAGATTTTTAATCATCCGAACATCAGGCCGATATAATACGATCTCGTCTAAGTGAAGATTATGAGCTGACGAATCAATCAGATTTCGAAGATTATAATTGGCGTCGAGCCGCCCCACCCTAATCATCGGCCGCCCCTGATAATCCTTTATCAGGATGCCTTCAAGCGTTACTGAATCGAACCATTTAATCGAAACACCCTGAAGTTCAACCGGAAACCGCAATTTCTCGGATAGATAATCAGCCCCTTTCTGCGCCAGCCGCGTTTGCACCGCCGGAATTTGCAGGCTCAGCAAAATTCCTAATGCCAACACCAGGACCGTTAGGACCAGGTACAGTAGCGTTTTGAGGAATATGGCGAAAAACTGACGCATCCGGAGTGGAAATGCCTAATATACAATGAATAACAAATTTAGGTGCCGGTTAGACACTATATCCGAGGGAACGGTTTAAGGCCAACTTCCATTGTACAAACCAGGAGAAATCATTATCTATTATTTTTGTACGTGATTATTTTAGCAATCGAGTCTTCCTGCGACGAAACATCGGCATCGGTACTGGCCAATGAGCACATCCTGTCGAACGTAATTGCGACGCAGTTAATTCACGAGCAATACGGGGGCGTAGTGCCTGAATTGGCCTCACGGGCGCACCAGCAGCATATTTTACCAGTTGTCGAACGAGCATTAGCCGATGCAAAAGTATCGAAAAATGAGCTATCGGCCATCGCTTTTACGCGTGGTCCGGGCTTATTAGGCTCATTATTGGTGGGGGCGTCTTTTGCAAAAGCACTGGCTTTGGGGCTGAGTATTCCGCTTATCGAGATCAATCACATGCAGGCTCACGTGCTGGCACACTTTATTGAATCGCCCAAACCCACGTTTCCGTTTCTATGCCTAACCGTCAGCGGAGGACATACACAACTAGTGCGCGTTGATGGGCCACTAACTATGACGGTTATTGGTCAGACGATGGACGATGCAGTGGGAGAAGCGTTCGATAAGTCAGCTAAGTTGCTGGGGCTACCCTACCCCGGCGGGCCGCTGATCGATAAGTACGCTCAGGAAGGTAATCCGCTGGCTTTTCGGTTTCCGATGAGCGAGATGCCGAATCTGGATTTTTCGTTTAGCGGTATTAAAACGGCTATCCTTTATTTTTTGCGGGATAACACGAAAAATAACCCGAAGTTCATTTCGGAAAATCTACCAGATATTTGCGCCAGTATTCAGCATACGTTGGTACAAATGCTGCTGACGAAACTAAAACGGGCTGCCCGCGAAACCGGTATCCGCGATATTGCTATTGCCGGGGGCGTGTCGGCCAATAAGGGATTGCGTACGGCACTAACGAAACTGGGTGACGAACTAGGCTGGCAGGTATTTATTCCCCGGTTTGAGTATTGCACTGATAATGCGGCCATGATTGCCATAGCTGCTAAATTTAAATACGAGCAGGGCGACTTTACCGCGCAAACAGTGAGTCCGTTACCGAGAATGAGTATATAACTATCGACTAATGACCACCATTTCTGAACTTCACATTTACCCCATCAAATCACTCGGTGGCATTTCCGTGTCCGAAGTAATCGTTGAGCGGAAAGGCTTTCGTTACGACCGGCGCTTTATGTTGGTATCGTCTCAGGGGGGATTTATGACGCAACGCGCTTATCCCCAAATGGCGCTGATTGATGTGGCTATTGTCGATGCCCCGGCCGGAGATAAGGTGCTGCACGTCTGGCACCGCCACCACCCTGAGAATATACTGGAGTTGACGCTACAGCCTTCAGCCAGCGTGTCCACAGAATGTATACTGGTTGACATTTGGGACAGCAAAGATGTCCCGGCGATAACGGTTAATAACGAAGCTGATAACTGGTTCTCGGCCGTTTTAAATATCCCCTGCCGCCTGGTATACATGCCCGAATCTACCTACCGGGCCGTTGACGAAAAGTACGCCCGCGACAACGACGCGGTTAGTTTTGCGGATGGTTATCCTTACTTGTTGATCGGTCAAGCCTCGTTGGACAACCTGAACCAACGTTTACCTGAACCCATCTCGATGCTTCGTTTCCGCCCTAACATTGTTGTTAGTAATAGTGAACCCTACGAAGAAGATGCCTGGGAACACTTTCGTATTAACGATCTGGATTTTTATGGCGTTAAGCCCTGCGCCCGCTGCGTGTTAACAACCATCGACCCAGAAACCGGTCAGTCGGGTAAAGAGCCTCTTCGGACACTAGCCCGCTACCGACAATGGAAGCATAAAATTTTGTTTGGGCAAAATGTCCTAGCCGAATCATTTACGAACGAACCGGTAGTAGGTGTGTTGCGAGTTGGCCAATCGGTTGAAGTCGTCAGCCGCTGCGAACCCTGGTTAGCTCCTCCTGTGTCGGTTTAAGGAAAATCCTCAGCACATTAAAAATCAACACATTATAGCCGATTTGTAGTTAGTAGCATGGGCAGAAGCCCGCGATTTGCCAGTATCCGCTCAACTATTATTATTTTACTTTGCATACGTATCTCCGTATCGTTTATTATCTAAGCTTTCCCGTCGTCATTGGGGCTGTGCTTTCTAACCGCATGGCCGCTCGGTTGTCGGATGTAGCGCCAATTCATTGGGCTACGCCTATTGTATTGGCGCTGAGCGTGTTTATCATTTATACGGTTGATCGTTTATTGGATGTTCGGAAATACAGAGCGAATGAACCCGGGCAACGCTTAACTCCTCGCCATCGATTTCATCTTCAGCATGCACATTTATTATGGCGCGTTGTTGCTGGCGCGGTTGGTCTAGCCTTTATTCTAACGTTTTTTCTGCCGGGCAGTGTGATTAAGTTCGGAATCGTATTGAGTGGATTTTGCGCGGCTTATGTGGGAGCCGTCTCTCGACTTCCGGAACGACACCCGGCGTTACTGATGAAGGAGCCACTTGTCGCTATCCTTTACGCGGCTGGTATATGGGGAAGTGTCTGGGTACAGCGCCCAACGGTACACGGTATTGAGATTGCGGAGTGCCTGATGTTTGTTGGCATCGCTTTTCAGAACCTGCTGCTCTTTGCCGTTATGGAACAACGTGAAGCGCCCAATCAGCCTTTCTTTTCACTGGCAACCGAGTGGGGCGACAACCGCTGTGACATTGTACTTCGCTGGCTTACGTTTGGCGTAGTTGCTACGGGGTTTGCTCTTTGCTTCACCACCAGCGACCGGTTTGCACAACGATCGGCCCTGATGCTGGCCATTATGAGTCTGACATTATATGGCATTCAGCGTTACCCCGATTACTTCCTAAAAAATGAGCGTTATCGCTGGCTCGGCGACGGCGTTTTCTGGATGCCAGCGCTGGTACTCTAGCTAGTCAATAAGTCTATACAGCAACTATTTCTGATAATAAGGTTGTAGTAACGCCTGTAAAATAGGCAGACCTTTGCCTTATGCATATCGAACATACTGCCATGTGGGTCCAGGATCTGGAACGGATGCGGGCGTTTTACGAAACCTATTTTGGGGCTATAGCGGACGACAGATACGTTAACAGTCGTAAAGGTTTTACTTCTTATTTTCTCTGTTTTCCCGACGGAGGTTCGCGCTTGGAGCTAATGCATATGGCAGAAATTGCCCATCAAGAAAGTGAGCTTTCAGTCCAATTTATTGGGTTAACGCATTTGGCTATCTCAGTCGGTGACGAAGCGATGGTCGATCAGCTAACTGAGCGATTTCGATCGGATGGATACACAATTGAAGGGGAACCCCGCCGAACCGGCGATGGCTATTACGAAAGTGTTGTATTAGACCCCGAACAAAATCGGATTGAGATAACGGTTTAGCAGCTTACTATTTCACCGCCATCGCTTTAGCCTTAACCGTTTCTTTTACATCTCGCCGGGTCAGAATATCCAGAATAATTTCGGTCATATACTGCCGTTTGTTAAACACAATATCATGCCGATTTTCGGGTAGTAGAAACTGCTTCATCCGTGCATTTGTCAGATGTTGTTGCGCAAACGACACATTAGTCGGATAGACCAGTTCATCACGTTGTCCGTGAAGCATAGTAATATTGGACCGAATTTTGACCCAATCGGGCAAAATAGCCTCCAGAGCTTGTCGGTGAGCCAGTTTTTCATCGTTAGCCAATCTGAGCAATGGCGGGATGCCCCATCGCAACCACGGAGTATCAACCCAATGGCTAATCGGATATGTCCGCTCCAACCCCGGCCCTAGCGCCGACGACACAAAAACCACATGGTTAATGCGGTCTGGGTTGTTCATCGCCAACCGCGCCGTTACCGATCCGCCATACGACGAACCCACAACCATCAAAAATGGAGCCTTTCGATACCGGTCAATGAGCGGCTGAAGCAATTCAGCCTGCCGGATTATAGATGTTTCAACCCGACCGTAATCCGAATAGCCATACCCCGGCCGATCAACAGCAACCAACTGGGCCCGATTTAGTAATGTGGTATCTTTAAAAAACTCCTTGAAGAACGATAACGAACTCGGCGCTCCATGAATAAACAGCACAACCGGCAAAGCTGAGTCACCCGGAAACGCTGGCGTTTCCATAAACCGAATTGTACGAGGCCCTCCATTATTAATGCTGACAGCATGGTAATAATGTACCATTGGCCGTATACGCTGATTTTTAAATTCTTCGGCTAACTCCGCATCCGTTTGCCGAGAATCGACAAACCAGGCAAATACCAGAGTTCCCGTAGCTATTATCAGGATAATTAATAAAGTCCAGCTAAGTATTCGCCCAAATCGTTTCATAATGTATACTGGTGCGAGTATATAAAGGCAAATTTTTGGCCAAAGGTTTGCGCTAACTGAACATTTCCGAAAATGCCCTGTTCCGTTGAAAGGAAAACCAGATAAATGTTATGAAAGAGAGAACAGATGCACCCCAGATTAGCCAGACAGACCTTGACCAGCCAAATCCCGATGTTCCTGGCGATACCGATATCAATTCCTATATAACACGACCAGAAACTCAACAGGCACTTCAAGCTAATGACGCCGAAAAGATGACTCCGGACGAGGCCAATGAATTAAGCTCGGATGAGTAATTAATCAGTCCGAAATCTTTTTTTCAGAACGAATCAACTGATTCCCAACAGCTCGGCGCAAGCAGTATTGTTAATGCGTAAACTTTTTTAGACACTGGCTTGCATCGAATACCGAAATCGCCTACTTTTGTGCCACGATTAAGGAAGACGGCGACGTTAATCCAAGATCAAAGTTGGTTCGGTAGTTCAGTTGGTTAGAATACCTGCCTGTCACGCAGGGGGTCGCGGGTTCGAGCCCCGTCCGGACCGCTCTCAAAATCAGCCAGTTAGCTTATTTGCTGACTGGCTGATTTGCGTTTAGGTACAGCGATAGGTACAACATTGTTTTTGAATCTAGCTTATAAGTAAAAAGAGTATATAAATCTTTGCTACTTTTATTAAAGTACATAGGCTAATAAGCTTGCCTTCTAAACAGAAGGTCAAGCGTTCGAGTCGCTTAGGCATCACAATGATAATGAGTTAGTAAGTAACTAAGCTCACTATCAATGTGATGCCAGTTTAAACAAAAATACATCTCCTGACTTTTGATTTTGAGTGTGAATAATGGTCAATTCAAATCTAATTGCTCTAAAGTGACACTAAATTAGTTCTCTTGAACTAATCCAGATAAATAGAATTATAGCGCGTCTAACGGATAATGATAGTATTAATTGGTTATAGTAGTGGGCCATAGGCTTACTTAATATACCTCTTATTGTATACCTGGGTCGATGATTTATAGGTTATTTTAAATTTCAGTATAGAGTTCATTCTCAAAATAGTTCTATTGACAGAAGATCGTGTGCTTGAATATTGATATCAAGTCTATGATTATCAGCTATTTAACAAAAAAAAACGACTGTCTTTTTGTTTTTATGCACAACCAGTTTACATATATATAATAACTAATACAATAGCTCTCAGCTATATAATTGTCTTTAAAATAGTAAGTGTCCTGAATGTTTCTGAAAAAAGAACAATAGAATTTATAAATTTACCTTGCTAGACTAAGGTTGTTTATTTTCATTAGGAAGAGAGTGAAATATCTCTGAATTATCATATTTAACATATTATGGCTCACTATACTTACCCAGTAACAAACCCATTCCAAGCCAGAACCGTTACAGAACCAGATTTTGAACCGAATCTGTTTAAAGATAACTTGTACGTAAACTTAGATGAGGTACGAGGAGTTGACTTTGTTCAAGATATTCGTTTTACGTTAAATATTGACCAGGCAAGCGATTGTTTGTATGATGTAACTGACGACTATGTGAAAATTATTTTTTCAGGTCATAGGGGTTGTGGAAAAACCACTGAGTTGAAACGGCTACATCATAACTTAAATCATCCTAAGCGCTACTTCTCAATCTTTCTCAGTATAGAGGAAGAAATGGAATATGGTTCTTTTCAACCTGAAGATTTTTTCGTTTGGATAATCTTAAAACTGGTTGACGCCATTCACATTGAAGAGATAGATGTTAGTATAACTGCATTAGATGAGCTAGCACAACAATTACTTTCAGATAAAATAATTGAGCATGAATTAAAGAATAGTTTCCAAACCGAGCTTGGTATTGATGCCGGTTCAGGTGTTAACTTTTTTGACTGGTTAAAGTTTAAAGCTATTGCAAAAGCTGTGTTTGCTGGAAGTAATCAAACATCAACAAAGATTCGAGAAGAGGTACGACGTAATACGCTTGATGTGATTAATAAAATCAATTTAGCAATTGTTGAAGTCAGAAATACTATTCAAAAAAATAGTAAAGGAGGTGATATATTATTCATCGTAGATGGATCCGAAAAACTTAAGTTTGAAGTTTATGAATATTTGTTCATTGAAAACCCAAATCTCCTTAAAACTTTAGCTGTAAACCTAATTGTAGCTGTGCCAATTAATTCATTTTACCAGATTGAAAAAACACCAGGATATTTCCCAAATCAATTTATTGTTCCAATGGTAAAATTAGGCCTTAATGATAGCTATTCAAATGAATGTTTTAAGGAAGTAGTCCGTCGTCGTATAGACGAAAATGCATTTTTTGATGTTGAGGTTTTAGATGAATGTGTACAGGCCTCTGGTGGTTGTATGCGTCAATTACTAATTGTAGTAAACAGTGTTATTCGTAAAGCAAGAGGTAACAAAGCATCTCTAGAAACTGCTAAACTGGCTATCTACGAGTTAGGGCACCGTATGTATGATTTATTAGACAGTGATCATATGGCAGCGTTGCATATAGAAAATAGGCATTTAGGTGATGTTAAAGTACGGGAGATGTTATTCCAACTGGTTTTATTGAAATATAATGGTACGGTTAAAGTCAACCCATTATTAAAGCCATTTGTACCACAATCTCAATCATGACACTTAAGAATTTTAAAAACGAACGTGAGCAAAGACAAGAACTGCTTTTTGCTTTGCACTATCGCGATTCGCCAACTATAATATTTATAGAATATAGTAGTAAAGCCATAAATAAAGCTATAAGTAATGAAATGGATTCATTTTTAAAGAATAATTTAAAGGAATATCAATTTTATGATGTTGATCTAACTGACTTTTCTGTTACCTCGTTGCTAAAAATTCTTATTGAAAAATTACCAGAAAATATCACTAACTCAAAACCGGTTCAATATGTTGTTAATGTTTACGGCTTAGAAAAAAGTCTACTTAATAATGGAGATAACAATAGTCTATCTCAACTAGCATCTCAATTAAATTTAGAGCGTGAATTATTATTCCGTAAAGTACCTTACATCATCATTATTTGGGCAAATAAACTTTTCTTTCAAAGTCTGCAACGAGAATCACCTGATTTATGGAGTTGGGTAGTCTATAAGTTTTACTTTGAAGAATTAGCAATTAATAGTGATCAAATTCTCTTAGATAAATTAAAAGATAATGACCAGAATGCATGGCGTCAAGTATATAGTGAAAACTTTAACAAAGTTGTCAATTATTTAACTAGAAGGAATGTCTCTAGATCAGATGCTGAAGAAATATTCCATGAAACTTTATTGGTTCTGGATAAGCGGAAAACAACTTTAACGCTAACTAGTAAGCTATCTGTATTCTTAATTGGAGTAGCAATAAGAATAAACTATAATATTTGGCGGAAAGAGCGAGATATGCAATTACATACCTCTGTTCTCGATGATCTTGATGAAGATGACATTAAGTTTATAGAAGAGGTTGATGCAAACGGATTTTGGGAAAAAGATATTGAATATCAAGATATTGATGAACACTTTGATTATTCTACTTTTGAAGATAAACGAAAAATTATTGAAGAATTAACAAAAACATACTATAAAATAACCAATGAGAAAAAAAGTATTGATAAGACACGTTATGTAATAGATCGTATTAATATACTTTCTCTTTTAGCAAATGAATACATAGAAATACGTGAATATTATACGGCTGAGCGTATTTTTGAATATGCAATTGGAATAGCTAATAAAAATAAGAAGTTAACCAATTCAGCAACTTTAGATTATTTAACTACTAGCTTAAAAAATCTTATACGCTTGCAAGAAAAATCGATAATCAGTAAAAAACCATCTTAGTTAATTTGCCCAATCCATATTGCACGTAGCGGTTGAAATAGCAATGAAAAATTTGATATGATTTAGAAAACCAGATGCTGCTTGGCTTATTGCGAATATCGCATCTACTACTTTTCTCAAAATGTATACCGACTTCATTAACAAAGAAATAAGTATTATCCTTAATGAAGATTTAAAAATACTAGAAAATTTTACTTCAAAACGTAATCGTGTAACTCACAAAGGCGAGCAGGTAAGCTACGAGGTTTTTGAAGAACATTTCAGATTCGTAAAGTAATGGCTTAGGTTAATAGATTACGAATTAGGATATCAATTGGCAAAGTAGAAGTTATGTTTTCACTTCTTCCCATGTTTACGAAAAGCCTGAATAGTTTGATAGGCGAAATATGAAATAATAACGCGGCTTATATAATCCCAGATGCGAGCATAATACGGTATGGCATCGGGGAAATCCGGACTCCCCTTTTCAACAAGAAAATCTGACCTACGGACAGGGTTCAAAAACTCAAACATTCGAGATGTTAATTCACCCAATAAGGTCCAGTTTGAACCGAAAGAGTAACCAATCATCCAACAATAAGCTGTATAGCATACTGCTAATACTACTAAAGTTTGTCGAAAAGCTTTTGTATAATTGGTATTATAATCGTTAGAAATTTCATTTAACCATAGATTGAATCGCTCAGCCTTAGTACCTTTTGTGCTACGTAATGACTTTCTGTAGGCTGTCAATTCCTTAGCTAAATACTCTAAGGCTGTTACAGAATCCCCTCTATTTTCGTGGATTCGTTTTAATTGCGCGTAACCAAGGCGCTGTTCAGCCAACTCGCTAGTTTTCCTGCTCGAAGGTACAGTAATACTATCCGGCATGACAGTACCGGCAACAAATATATCAACCATTTTGGAACTAGAAAATTCAAATCTATTAAATGCTCTTAAATTACAGTCTACAAATTGCGCTTTACCAGCATCGCTGTTTATTATACTGAAGATTGAACGATTACTATCTTTAGCATTCCATGAGACATCAGCTCTGGAGCGGTTATTCCATAACATCCTATAAAATTTAGTACTAGCCTTTATGTTGTTGAACATTATATATCCAGAATTTACAAAAGCGTTGAAAATTACCTTTTGCACAGTACAGCCTAGAATATTTATTACAGTGTCTTTATGGGACACGGTTTCAACGAACAATACTTTATTAATTTTTATATAAATTAAATTAATTGTTGAAGGACTTGTTTGTTTAAAATTAAATATATTAATAAAGCTATTACCTCTTATATTTATTTTTCTTAAAGCACCATCCATTAAATTAATCTCTTTTTTAAAATTGCAATCTAATACCTCAAAGGAATTATCAATATTATTATTTTCCAGAATAAGTGCATCGTAGAAGTTAGATTTATTAATATTAATTTTTACTTTAATTATAGAATTTATTATCTTCACTTGATCTGAAAATACTGTGTTCTCTATTAAAAACTCTTTATCTATTGTTAAATTGGAAAGATTAGCATGTTTATAAATTTTACAATCATGTATATGCAAAGAATTACTATTATTGTTGATTATATATAAACCACTTTTAATAGTTAATTTAGATATAGATAAATGCTTAATCAGTTCATTGTTCCAAACCAAAAGTTCTTCATATAATAGTGAGTCTTTTATTGAAAGATTATTAGCAATTTTCACATTGCGAAATTCAATGAAATTTAATATTTTACAGGATTCTAAATTATAGTAAAATGCATCACTTTCGTTGGTAAAGGTAAGAGTGCCATTGATTGTACAATCCTTTATATTAACTGATGAAACAGATGAACTTGTTATGCCAAAATATCCGTCAATTGTACACCTATAAATTGATACGCCCCTTTTTATCTTGCAATTACTAAATCCGACACCTCCTTTAATATTTATATTGCAAACATTGAAAGAATAAGTTATTGTACAGTCATTTAATTGCAAACCTAAAAATTCCTCATTTCTAGTGTGAAGTACATCATCTCTTTCATTAATTATCTCTGCATTTAAAATCTCTGCGTACCAATTATCTCCATGTTTTTTATAATATTTTTCATAGCCACTTTTAGGTATCCATTCTGTCTCAAATTTTTGAAGATATGCGCCACTCCAAATCACTAATAGTTCTTCAAAAGACATTTTTTCTTTTGAAGGCTGAGATTCATGTACTATTTGTGAATTCATATAAAGTTTAGAGAATACCCCTAAGTTCTGTAAATCTTCTCTGCTTTACAATACCTCTCAAATAAGCCTCTTGATAGTCGCCATTATGCCAAAATCGGATACAAAAAGCGACCCAACACACTGTCGGGTCGCTTTCCAATTCTATCCACATCATAAACAGGGCAGCCTGAAGACTCACCCTGTTTTGATACTAACAGTTACAAAGTGTTGAGGTAGTTTGTTACAAAGCTTCCCCCTTCCCCATTCACCAGCCTAAACAACTCCTCAAAGTAGCGGGCCGACACTGACGAAAACTGCCCTCTGTCCAAACACCGTGCTCAGGCTCCGGGCTTGGCAAAGCAGGTGCGGGTTCCGCTCTTTACTTGGCTAACAATATAGGCCGTTCCGTCAGCGTCGAACTGGGCTTCTTTCCCACCACAGAGAAGCAAGAATTTATTAAGCTCCTGTTTGGCTGATTCTCGGTACTGAATACAGGGTTGAGGTCTGCGGGGTTCGCAGTAGTGAATGTGAACAGGGAGTAGCATTAAAATTTTGCTGATATTCGATTGATTAGTTATTTCTACTAAGATATTTGAATTTAATTTCAGGATATTTCATATAAGAAATTATTTTACCTTTTTCATTAACAAATGAATCATAGTTATGAATTTTGATTTTATTATTATCAATTTGCTCTGCGTACACAGCTAAATATATCATTTTAGTGATACCTCTGTATGAAAATTCATCAACAAGACTATATTCGAATTCATATTTATTCTCAGAAATTTTAGGGATTTCTATTAGTTCTTTATCGCCTACATTTGTTACAGATCTGCAAAAAAATAATTTTAACTTATCTGAATCTTTTTTTACTTTAAAAAAGTAAACTCTGTTAGGATCGTCATTGACGCCCCAATACTCTGCATAATATCTTTGAGTTTCACGGCCTTTTTGCGGTTTTGAGGCATCTATAATAGTAAACTCTTGATTACCTACAGCCCCATTATTATAAAAATGGCGCCAATAATCATCCCATGTTCTTCCGCCAGCTCTCAACGTTGGTGGATTTCCATTTATAAATTCAACAAAACGAGCCTTAAAGAAAACATTTGGATTAGATATAGATATTACGGTTGATAGAGTATCATTAAGCCCTCCTTTCAGCTCTTTTATGAGACTTGTGCTATCCCCTAAAATTGTAGTAGGAATATTCTTTGCTAGTAAGGCTAATAACTTTTTAAAATCTACATCAATTTTAGCCCTACGCCTTAAAGTGATTTTTACTGTATCTGCTGTTTGTCCAGCATAAGCAAATTTAGTATTTAACGCAATTTTTCCATCGATGAAGTGCTTTGCATTTATAGATTTATATTTTAACTTTCTAATTTGAATATCTCTTAGCGAATAAGTGTTACCATCAATCAGACCAGAAATAAAACTTCTAAATTTCTCTTTGTATTCAGAGACGCTGCCTGTGCTTTCAAAAACTTCATAAGTTAATTCAGGAGTCTCTGCATCTGGTATGAAGACGGGAGCCCCGTTATTGACTCTATTGATTGGTCGGCCTAATAATGCAGTCTGTGGGTCTTTCAAGTCAACCCATTCTTGAGAAAAGGAGTTAGTTGTAACTAACAATGAAAATATAATAATATAAAGTATTTTCATAGTAATTTTTTGTTAAAGGTGTCTGATAGATTAGACTGTGATTGCTAAAAGGATCAATCTATAGATTTCTGCTTTAAGGATTTTTAATAAATATTTAATTTTTATTAATCGGTGTATTCTAACTGGAGCCTGATCAATTCTGAGAGTTGATCGGCCACTTCCGGGAGTTCACTAAGCGACTGTATGCGCAGAAGGATATTTTCCTCTCTTACGACGCCTGACATAGTCAGTTGGGTAGTATAGTTGACGATAGGTAATGTTTGCCAGCGGTCAGTTATGACGTAGCCAGGGCACTCTAAGAGGAAATGGTACGGTATAAGCCCTCGCGCTGAGGGTATTCTAAGAGAAGGGGTACTCTAAAAAGTGAGGAAGCACAATACTACGCAGAAAAGGGTAAGACCTTGCATTAACCTATTCACCATTTTAGTAACTTTCGGGTTCACTTATTTTGGCCCTTAAATGAAATTAATTTTTACGCTTGCATTGTGCTTTTTTGGCTTAACCGGTTTTGCCCAGAATTGGGAAATCACCCCGAACTACATCAAAATTCCTTCTGTTTCCACCTTCCCTGATTCTTTAGCTGGCCGAATTGTCTTTAAAACGCCTGAGAATAAGCTCTATTCTTATGATGGAGCAAGCTGGCAACCCCTAGCATTTCTTAAACAGGCCGGCTTTTCAGCACAGATAAAATGTTGTAATGATTACCCTGCTTATCCGACTGCCGTTGACTTAGATAACGCCGAATTTACCTACGGAACGGGAGGTTTTTCTGCTGATAATGACTCATATACGGTTCCTTCGGATGGAACTTATCAAGTTTCTGCATCATTCACAACGACCACATCCTTATACCCCCCGGTTTATTTCTTTTTTGCGATCTACATCTATAAAAATGGCAATCCGATTAGAACGCACATACAATCCAACCTGTCTTCAGAGACGAACGTTACCATCAGTTCACAGCATGTAATAAAACTAAAAGCTGGTGATCTGATTCAGATGAAAATTGCCCACAATTATTATGCAACCGCTATACGAGCAAATCCCGCGGGCTCTTATTTTAGCATGATCAAAATTTATTGAGTTCATGGATTATTCGGCGCGTCGGCTAGCTTCTTTACATTCTCACTGCTAACGACCATCGCCCGGCCATCAGCATCCGCTTTGACTTTCAATCGACCGGCTTTGGTCCAGTGCAGCACCGTGGCCTTAAACGGTTTACGGGCATAGCCGCGAATATAGGGCGTTACCGATACCCAATCGCCGGGCGAAATCACCGAATTCATTCCTCAATATCGTCATTTTCGGGCTTCTTTGCTACGGGTTTGTTGGCTGTTTTTCGCCGTTCGGCCCGGAGCCAGGCTGATCGGAAATCGAAGTAGGCTTCAATAGGTTGGCAAACAAGCCATCCAAGGCGTAAAGGGTCAAAGTAATCTAAAAGATAAATGGTTTGCCGAATACGGCCAGATAAGCGTTTGCACGGAAACGTGCCGGGTACCCTAAGAGGAGGCTACCGCTCAGGGCGTGTAGTGAGGGTAAAGGTAGGGTAAAAATTGTTATAACAATAAAACCATTACATCCTCAACAAAATGCCAGATTGTATCATAACTTATATAAAATTAGCTAGCTTTGTTTGTATGATACACAGGATTAGTATCAGATATAATTTCACTCACAAGTGAAACAAGTATCAATTATATAGTGTTAAATTTGCGAGACTTAACTTACAAGTGAAATTTGAGCTTGTTGAATTATCGGACTATACAGGCCCTAAGGCTGTCATTTACAGTGTGATAGTCGAGGGCGACCAAGAGACCCTTTTTGAGCGTTTCGTTCGTGAGAATATAGAAAATTTTCCTTATGAGGTAAACGATATACTCAGCCTGATAGAGGATATTGGTTATAAATATGGAGCAAGAGAGCATTTTTTCAAACTCAACGAGGGTAAACCAGGGGACGGTGTTTGCGCTATTTATGATGACCCTGATCATAATCTGCGCTTGTACTGCATCTTGAGTGGAACCGATACTGTAATATTGGGGGGAGGTGGGTTTAAGCCGAAGGAAATCAAGGCTTACCAGGAAGATCCTAAACTTGACGCCGAAGCTTCTATCGTCAAATTCGTGTCTCATAAGATAACTCAAGCGATTAAAGATAAGGAACTCTTATGGGACGGCCCGTTTCTTGATGGTGAAATCACATTTGAAGAAGAGGAATAATTTACAGCAATGAGCAAGACAAAACAGCATTCAAGTAATTTCCTAAAGCAGGTTATGTCTGGAATCGACCCTGTTGATCGCGAGGTCGCTTCTCAACGGGTAGCTATGGCTGTACGGATAAGCGATGCGATTACTTCAAAAGGAATGTCAAAAGTAGATTTTGCTGAACTAATGGGTAAGCATCCTTCCGAAATTACCAAATGGCTTAGTGGACGACACAATTTCACCCTTGATACACTCTCTGCAATCCAGACAAGGTTAGGGGTGCAGTTACTTACTACAGAAGAGCCGAAAAAAGAGATTGTACAAAAGATAGTTGCCGCAATCACAGTAACGCCAGCCGCAGCTAATCCATTTAAAAATGGATTTTATGCTTCCTATCAATCAGGAGGCTACAACACAGTATTAATGGCTACAGAAGTCCAAGTAAAATCGCTTAATTAATATGATCTCTACGCCTGTTGACGAAGCTATAGTTAGTGCACCGTTAAATTTTCAGATTACGGAGATTGTAATTCTAGAATCTACTTTAGGGCCAGTTGAAGATGAATTACCAGATGATATAACATATAATTTCGCTTTTGAGGTAAGTCATATTGTTAATTTAGAGAGCGGGGTAATTAAGATTGTGGTGAAGGTAATTGTACGAAACGCCACAACCCAAAAGCAGTATGCTATAGTAGGAGTTGGATTTTCATATCAAGTTGATAATATTAAACAGCATCCTCTTGAGAATGGGAAAATACCTCGCTCTAAAATGGTTCCGCTTAATATGGCTTCACTTTCTACCACACGTGGTATTTTCTACTCGATGGTACGAGGTACTTTCCTCCACAGAGCTCTTATGCCAATTGTGCAGGCTGATATGTTTTCACCAGTTAATGAGTCATAATTAAATAATATTAAATATATTCTAAAGAATTGATGGTTAGGTATGAATCCAATTATTGCTTGGCTTTTAAAAGATGTACTATTACCTCTTACGCCTGTAATCTGCGGTACAGCTGTCAGATACATTAATTATGGTGAGCTTGAATTCGAATTGACAGAATTATCTTTTAGTATGGCGGTGTTATTCATGATTCAAATTAAGAGTATAGGAAAGAAAGCTGCAACAAGTACTGATCATAGTTTAATTGAAGGGTTAATGAACAGCGCAATCGTCGCCATCATTATATGCCTATTAGTCTTTACTGTGTCAGTAGGCCAAAAGATTGAAACTGACAATTCGATGCGAAACTTGATCGATATATTTGTTGTAGAATTAAAAAAGGGGACTACTGTAATTAAACTAAAACAGGCTATTGAAAACTACAAAATTTTTAAAAATAGCGGTCAGTCGGACAGATTAAAAATTTTTATGTATGCTCTAACAATTGTTTCAATTCCTTTAGCCGGTGTCTTTAAATTTTATTATAAACTTGAAGATTAATGAAAGATATTCGAAGTAATATATTAACAATCTTAAGCCTATTAATACCGTTACTATCGGCGCTTTATATTTGGACGGATCATGGGCGTCCTAATTACGAGAACAAAAGTATTTTAGGATTGGAAAATATTATAGTGTTAATAATACCACTTTTAACTGCTTTTTATTCTTGGTATATTAGTAATACTATTAAACGAAACCCTAAGACTTTTACTATTTCTCTACTAGGGTTCCCTAATTCAGGTAAAACAGTTTTTTTGACCGTACTCTTTGACACCCTACAAACAAAAATATCAAAGAATTTAGCTTTCGTACCATATGGAACGGAAACAATAGAAAAAACGACAAAAGATTATAATACTCTAACTAGTAATAACTGGTTGCCAAGAACGGAAGTAGAATCTGTTTTTTTTTATAGAGCAAATGCTACTCTAAACACTGCTTCTTTTTTAAATCTATTCACTAGAAGATATAAAATTGAAATACCTGATTATGCTGGAGAGAAATTTAATGAACTAAATCCATCATCAAACACATGGCTACATAGAACCGATTATTTCGATTTTGTAATATCAAGTGATGCTGTATTCCTAATTATAGATGTAATATATGTATTGGATTGTTTTCCTGAACATATTATTGAATATCAAAACTCTTTTATAGCTGCATTAAATGTGCTTGCCGAAAAGAAGGGGTACCAAGAAACAAAAAAAATACCTATTCCAATTGCGCTTATTGGATTAAAATCCGACGTATTATCTCGCATTGGATCAAATCACGTACTCGATAAATTGACTAAGTTGATAGATTTTTGCCATATTAGATGTGAAAAGTTTAAAGTATTTTTTGTCTCATCAGTTGGTGAAACTATATATAATGAAGCAGAAAGAGTTCATAAGCCTCCTACTATCATAAAGCCTTCTAATGTAGAGGGGCCTTTAATGTGGGCTTTATCTAATGATTAATAAGGCTTTGAATTATCAAACGTCATGAACCGAATTAAGTAGTTTTTATAGATACGAGATGTAGATGTAATTCAACTAAATACTATATGATAAGCTGCATCGGGCTGCACTATGATCGGTGTCAAAGAGAGTTATTAAAGAACTTTGTTTAATTGTTCCTCAAACCTCTTTTGCTTTACGAAACTTATTAGTCTCAGCATACACACTATAATGACTGGCCTAGCCTTATTGGTACTAATTGCTATTCTAGCCGCTTCCTCGTCTTTTGTTTCAGCAGCCGGAAAGGTAGCCGACGGTAGAAAACGAGGGTTAAAAACACTTACAAAAAAAGGAAGGATAACTATTGTACTCAATATAGCTGTAATCGCCGCATCTGGTATTCAGTATTATTTAAATGATCGAGAGAATACAAAAAAGGAGAAAGAAAATAAACGAAATCTTGAAATTAGAGATTCTCTTTTAAAGAGAAATTATGATTCTAGCCTAGTGGAAATTAAAAAAAAGTTTGATACTACTAATATCAAAACAATAGAAATGCTCGTAAAATATGGCTACAAAGCAGACTCAGCAAATAATCGCCTTGTAAAGATAGTTAGGGATTCCTCAAAAACTAAAATAATGCTTACAGAAAGACCCGTATTTAAGATATGCGGTGATAATACTGGAATTACATTACTTAAACAAGATAATAATAAATTCGCATATAAAATTTCATTTTGTAGCTATGCAGCAAGTAGCTCAATGTATAATTTAGATTGCCGAACAATTTTGGTGAATGCTGATTCAATTAACACTGAATATAAGTATGTTGGTAAAGTAGATCTTATTTCAAAAGATGCTGTAGTTTCAAAAGATCGTATGTTAAGTACAATCTTAGATATAGATACAAACCTTCAACATACAGGACTTTGTGTAGTAGTAAATGGAACTTACAGTAATTACGATAATTCAAAAGTTTATAATATCAATGAAGTATATTATTATGATAAGAGAAAAAATAATTTAATTGAAATTCTCGGTGATACTAAAGAGAAAATTATGCAAATAGTAAAAGCAAATAAAAATAACTTAAATATTAAAAAGTCTACTGATGGATTTAAGTCAAATGATTTTAATTAAAGATCTTTATTTACCCTCACTCAGCAACATTTGTTCATTTGGGCCTTTGAGCAGGTAGACGGTGGGAGAAAGCTGTTCCTGACCTCACTCTAAAGTATATATATGAATAATTATAACTGTTACGCAGCTGGCTTAATTCGTGTAGATACATGTAATGCTGGAGTCTTGTGTATGTCTTCTTAGAAAGTATATTTGCGATTTGTCATATAGAGAGGTATGAAGGTTATTTTACTGTTACTGCTGTTACCAGCTTTGTGCTTTGCCTAGGCTCCTGATGTTCGTGCTGTGCGGTGAGGTGAGGCATGATCCAGGAAGAGGTTATTAAGGCTAAGAAGAAAGGTAAATTAATAGACAGTCTAAAATTTGAGCAGGTTGAAATCGGTTGTTTTGTAGCATAGGTAAAATATAAATTTCATAGTGACCACTTGGTTTCAGTGGAATATGACATACACCCCCAGGAAGAGGCCATTGGCTTACTAGATGGCTACCAGGTTATCAACAAACTCATATCTGAAAAACATGGCAAGCTTGTCGTTGATAAGGAAACAAGGCAAGTACCTCTACCCGAAAATGCGATCACGGCTATTTTAAAAGATCAGTATTCAAGATTCACCCAATGGGAACTACCCAAGGCCAGAATCATATATTCAATCTACCCAGCACGCTCCTCGATTAGTCACTCGATTCAATTTCTGGCCATTGAACCAGCTCCGTTAATCTATATATTTCATATAGACTAGTATGAAGTTATGTATTAAAAGTAGACCATCATGCCGTTTGAAAGTTGATAAGCCTGAGCGCCTTTATTGGTGGGTGAATAAGTCCATAATAATTGTAACTTGCTGTTACGATGGCAAGCTATAAACAAAGTGAGTACGAAACCCTGCGCCGACGTTGTGTCGAACTTAGTGAAGCGGGGTGGAAGCAGTC